>JAESFW010000014.1_pt1 | contig 1051194 bp, 844 predicted proteins | sample 9269481 | NCBI WGS metagenome assembly JAESFW01 (sample SAMN14515350, study PRJNA621654) | algae metagenome | isolation source: Lyngbya sp. HA4199-MV5 and co-occurring heterotrophs from soil with... | place: USA: Ahupuaa O Kahana State Park, Hawaii | collected 2009-07-21 | reverse complement strand
CAATCTTTTTACCGGCGTACCACTCAAACTTTCTTTGATAAGACCAAGCCGGAATTCAATGCTATGTTTTCTGTTTTTGCCCATAAAAATACCCCCAAGAAGTGTCTAACTTTTTGGGCGCAGTGCAACCCCGGGCTTTCCGCTTTTACAAGCGTTGTAAACAGGAATAAAATAGTGGTCACATTCGAGTTCACATTGGGTCTTAATGTGTTATTTTCGGGAATTATTTGTAACCACTCCCCTACATGTTTAAATTTTACGCTTGCATTTTTGCGATGTGGCTTAGCTTTTCGTTAACTGCCTCAGCGCAATCCCCAACAATTGTCCTAAATGGTGATTACTACTCCTCGATCTGCGCCAATGTGCCTTTCCGGCTCAATGTGACTACCACCGGATCATTTAATGCGGATAACAAATTTTCAGTCCAGATGCGCTCGGCCGAAAATCAGGCCACCCTCGCTGAATTTCCTGCCGTGCTGAGCAATGGCAGGTTGGAATTCACCCTCACCGACTCGGTTACTTACGCTAACCGGCAGGTTCAATTCAGGGCGGTCGCTTCGTCGCCCAAGACGCAGAGTACATGGACTTATGGCACATTTGTGTACACCAAAGGCCGAATTATCCTCAACCCGACCAATCAGAAGGATACTATCAATACGTTCGACAACGTGTCAGTTCCTTTTTCAGGCACGGGTGTCGGAGAGATCCGGGTTACCCTCAATGATAGCACCCGGTTCAATTTCTATGCCAATCCGGGCGGCTTTTCGGTCAACCAACCACTCACGGTCCGCGGTACGAATGCTGTGTACACAATTGCGCACGCCGAAAACACCTGTGGCGCCATGGAGGTCAGCGGGCGCTACCAGCCGGTGATCAATGCTACGTCTGTGAAGACCGTGAGCGTTGCGCCGAATGTGGTTTGTGAAAATAGCGACGTAAAGGTGACTTTCTCGACCGTCGGCACGCCATTCAATGCCCAAACAAAGTACCGCATCCGCTTTTCGGAGACTTACTGGCAGAGTTCGCGGAGATCAGTGGAAGCACCTGCGACACTGCAAGGCAACTACCTCGTAGCCACTTTTCCCGATAAACTGAAACTGCAAAACGGCCAGCAGTTTAGTGTGCAGGTGATCACCGACAATCCTGCAACTGTTTCCACGCCTTCGCAAAACACGATTACCGTTTGGCCCAAAACCGGTGCCGCTTTCGCCACCGCGAGCCAGACGATCGACATCAGCAATCCAGTTTACCTGAATGTAAAGGCATACGGGCTCCCGCCGTTTTTGGTGGAGCTCACCGACGGCAGCAAGGCAACCGGCAGCTATTCGGACCTGGGTTTTTATGTATCGCCTTCATCCAACCAGAATTACAGCATCAAAAGCGTTACTTCCGGCTGTGGAACCGTAAACATTTCCGATCAGGAAGTGCTGCAAATCAAGGTGAGGCCAGGTATCCGCTTCGCCGCGGACCCTAATAAAAGCCTGATTGCTTGCGCAGGCCCCAATACCCGGGTGAAATTCGCTTCCAGCGCTCAGCTTACCGATGCGACGACGTTCAAGATCAAGGTGAGCCCGAGCAACGGCAACAATTACTACGTGAACGCGAAGCGTTCGGGCGAATATCTGGAATTCCCCCTTTCCACGTCTGTCAGCTATTCCAATGCAAGCTTTCAGATCGTCACCACCAACCCCAGCCTGGAATCCAATTATACCTATAACCTGGTCATTCAAACCCCTCCCAAAATCAGTTATTACGCCAACTCGATGTCGGGCACCGTCCTGAACATTCCGAGCCGCTTATCGGTCTCGTACAATATGGACGGCGGGGCTCCTTACACCATTGAAGAGATGGACGGAACCGTCAAGACCATTGACACCTGGTACGTAAGCGGTCCGGAGCTTTTTGTGAAAGGACCTACGGAGTATAAGGTCAAGTCGATTTCCAATGCTTGCTTTAAAAACGACAGTCCGGGCTCGGTAACCTTCACCGTAAAAAACGCCACAGAGCCGGGCATTTACATTGAACCCATGAAAGCCAGTATTTGCAACAGCGACAGTATTGAAGTGGTCTTCGGTACAGTGGGGCAATTCGGTGCCGGTAATAAATTCAGCATTCAAACCAACCAACCCTGCTGTGATTTTAAGCCTTTGCGGGTCGTGGAACAGGGCGGCAAATACAAGGTGAAGATTCCGGTAGACCAGTCCTATACCTATGACGGGGAAATTCGCATTGCTTCGTCTAATCCGGTGCTTTTCAGTAATATCGAGCGCACGCGAATCCAGATTCCAGCGAAGGATTTTTATGTATACCCCGACACCAAACCAGAGGAGCCTTATAAATATGTGGCGAGCGATGCCGGTGTTTCGTTGTCAGTGAGCGTCAATACTTCTTTGCTAAGTATGATCTATACGGAAGACGGTGTGGAGAAGAATTATACTTTCGGCCCCTACTCCACTGGTTTAATGGTTAAACCGAAACCGGGTGCGACTACGACCTATGAAATCAAGTCGGTGACCAATGAATGCGGGACTTTCCCTGTGAATAAAAAGACTTACATCCGGTCTATGCCTAACCGCATCCAGTTTATCTCCGGACTGGCTTCGGTTTACTGTGCCGGATCGCCTCTTGCGCTTCCATTCGGTGTTACAGAAGGAACGGACACCGGTGCAAGCTACTCGCTGGAAATCGCGCCGGGCAACACATCCGATTTCACGCCGCTTGTGACCGGCGAAAAGGGCAAGCAGTTCAATGCCACCATTCCGCAAGATTTAGCCACGGGATCTTACCTGCTGCGCATCGTGTCGTCCGACGGCTCAGTATCTGAACTGCAGAGCACCCAAATCTCGGGACCACCTACCGCAACGCTTTCACCTGACAACGGGCAGAGTAGCCCTGTTAAAATAGAAGCAGGCCAAAGCCTGACGCTCCGCATTCGTGCAGAAGGCGCATCGCCAATCACTGCCATTTTCAGCGACAATTCACGCCAGGACTTTTACAGCGGCGACCAGAGCTGGTATGTTACGCCTGCCAGAAGCCAGCAATACAGCATTGTTTCGGTAAGTAATGCCTGCGGCTATGGTACTGCGAGCGGGAAGGTCGATGTGACCGTGAACCCACGCCTGAATGCCTACGCGCAAAGCACGGCCGTATGCGAGGGTGGTTCCATTACGGTGAATTATGAGCTCATAGGTGACGCCGATCTGTCGGACAGCTATGTACGCTTCTCCATTAAAGAGCAGAGTAACGACGGCAAAACCATCGTGCTGGACTCTACACGGACCCCCAAGGGCAGCGTCACGCTTAAACTGCCGGACGCATTAACAGGCAGCTATTACGCGATCGTTTGCTCCGTTGCGAAATACAACATTTCTACGATGCTCGGCGTTGGAGTCACCACCAAACCAAGCGTGACCCTCTCCGGCAGCACGACGATCAACAGCGGTGAAACGACGCAGCTGATCATCAAAACAAATAAGTACACCTCGGATATGGCGAGGTACACCCTTTCCGACGGTACTTCCGGAAGTATTTACGGCTCCGCCGGATCTGCAACCTACGTGGCCGTCACGCCGACAAAAACGACGACCTACACCGTCGTGTCTATCGTCAATGGCTGCGGCAATGGCGTGGTGAGCGGCTCTGCTACCGTGGAAGTAAACCCACCTTCGGAACGTACAGTCACCGTCACTGCGCTCATCACCAAAACGGGTTATAGCGCGTGCACAGGTGATACCATCAGTGTCGATTACAAAACAGCCGGAACATTCTCTGCCGGAAATACTTTTACGGTACAGATTTCGGACAGCACCGGACGGAACTTCCGAAATGTTACTACCATCGGAAATGCCAAACCCATCCAGGCCATCGTACCGGCCGATCTCTCTCCCACTGCGCAATACCGCATCCGGATAACTGCATCCGACCCGAACACGGGTAGCGGAGCTTACGGCACTCCGCTTGCTGCGATGCAAAAAGCGAGGGCTCGTTTCGCGTCCGAAACAGTGATCTTCGATGGCGTCAACAATCCGAAGGTGACCGTCTTGCTTGGCGGCGGCGGCCCGTGGTTCTACCAGTTCGGTACCGATGGCTCGGTGATGAGCCGGCAAGCCTACAATTCGACCGACGTCGTAGAATTGTACCAGGCATCCCCCAGCCAGTATTATCGGCTGTTCCGCGTTTCCAATAGCTGCGGTGCCGGTATCATCGAGTCGCCCTCGACCGTGAAAGTGGAAGTGGTGACCGCGACGGAGCCGAATGCACCAGCATTCCAGGTAATTGTCGCTCCTAACCCGGTACAGGACGTCCTCACCGTAAAATCCGAGAACAGCGACGAAAAAACCATTCAGCTTATTTCGCAAAGCGGCACCGTCGTTCACACGGTCCGCACCCGCCAGCGCGAGGAAAGCCTGGATATCCGGAGCCTGTCGCCGGGCGTCTACCTGCTTCATGTAGATGCCAAAGGGAAGAAAGCGACATTCAAGGTGATCAAGCAGTAAAATGCATTCATACCAAACAAAAGAAGCCCGGATCGCTCCGGGCTTCTTGCATTATATCAATTACAAATCTCTCTATTTCACCTCCTCATAATCCACATACTCGCCGCCTTTGAACCTCGACTCGCCGTTGCTCTGCGGGGCGTTGTCGACACGGATGCCGCCCGGCTTCGTACGTGCGCGCTCGGCCTGTTGCTGTGCGCGAAATGCTTTCTCCTGTTGCTTGACCAGCTGCCTGCCCACCAGCAAGTGGAAAAGGAAGCGCCGGAAAAACGGTACAAAGGCGATCAGGAGCAGGAATATGAGTAATATATTAAATAGCACTTTCATCTTTCAACAATGTTTTTTACCTCAATCAATAACGTAAACCTAACATAATTAGCACACGAATATAAGGAAAACCGCATGAAAGACGAAACCGGGAAGTGAGCGGCACTATCCGTTTATCAGCGGTTGCTTACGCCAGATCCACCGCCCTGCTGGCTTCCACCACGCGCTCGTAATAGGCTTCGTAATGCGGCAGGATCTTCGCCACGTCGAATTCGCGGGCCCTTGCCAGCGCGTTGGCTTTGAATGTAGGCAGGTTGGCATCGTCGAGGATGTAAGCCGCATGCTTCACCATATCTTCCACATCGCCTACATCACTCAGGAAGCCGGTTACGCCGTGCACATTCAACTCGGGCAAGCCGCCCGCATTGGAAGTGATAATCGGCACTTCACAGGCCAATGCTTCCAGCGCCGCCAATCCGAAGCTCTCGGATTCGGAAGGCATCAGGAACAGGTCGGCCACGGAAAGCACTTCTTCGATCGCATCGAGTTTACCCAGGAAACGGACGTCGGAAAGCATATCCAGGTCCTTGCAGAGGCGTTCGATACGCATACGGTCGGGGCCGTCGCCAACGAGGAGCAGTTTGCTCGGCAGCAGCTTGCGCAGCTTTTCGAAGATCATAATTACGTCGTCGATCCTCTTCACCTTTCTGAAGTTGGAGGTATGGACGATCAGCTTCTCGTTGTTGGGGCAAATGGCGAGTTTGAAATGGTCTTTCTTCTGCCGGTTGAAACGATCGAGATCGATGAAATTGGGAATAACCTCGATATCCTTGGTAATCTTGAAATGGTCGTAGGTGTCTCTTTTCAGCGAGTCAGAAACCGCGGTAATACCATCCGACTGATTGATGCTGAATGTTACCACCGGCTCGTAGGACGGGTCTTTACCAACCAGGGTAATATCTGTACCATGCAAGGTGGTAATCACCGGAATGTGAATGCCTTGCGCGGCCAGTATCTGCTTCGCGAGGTACGCGGATGACGCGTGCGGGATCGCGTAATGTACGTGAAGTAAATCAAGGCCTGCATTGGCCGCCACATGCACCATTTCGCTCGACAGCGCCGACTCGTAAGGCGGGTACTGGAACAAAGGATAGGCAGGTATATTTACTTCATGATAATAAAGGTTCTCATTAAAAAAATCCAGTCGTTGGGGCTGGGAATAGGTAATGAAATGAACCTGGTGGCCGGCTTTCGCAAGCGCTTTTCCAAGCTCGGTAGCTACCACACCGCTTCCTCCGAAGGTAGGATAGCATACGATACCAATTTTCATATTAAGTCAGCAAATGGTTGAACATCCGGGGTGAACAGCCGTCCGGATAACGGCTCAAAATAGCTAACAACAAATGCGGGTTTTTTATCCCACAAATGGATAAAGAAGTGAAGAATTGTCGTTAATGGGATAAAATGAATAATTTTATTGCCTAAACCTTCTTTTTCCAGCGTCAAACTTCATGAATGTGTCGGCCAGACCCAAGATCACAACGTGGGATTATGTCACCGGGAGTGCGCGTCTCGTGCGCATGACCAACCTCGTCATTGTGGCCCTCACACAGTACCTTACGCGTATCCTGCTCATCGGCCCGCGCCATGAATGGAAGTCGATCGTGACGGATATCGATATGTTCGTGCTTTCACTTTCCACCGTTTGCATTGCTGCCGCCGGTTATATTATCAACGACTATTTCGACATCAAAATCGACATCGTCAACAAGCCCGAAAGAGTGGTGGTAGGTCGTTATCTGAAACGCCGCTGGGCCATGGGCGCGCACCAGGTTTTGAATGTGGTGGGTGCGATATTGGGCTTGGTCGTCAGCCCGTACATCTTCGTCGTCAACGTATTCTCTATCACGTTGCTCTGGTTCTATTCCGAGCGTTACAAACGACTGCCTTTCATCGGGAACTTCATCGTTTCGTTGCTCACCGGGCTTACATTGCTCATACTCACCGTGCATTACCCGGCCAACCGCCACCTGGTATTCATTTACGCGGTCTTTTCGTTCTTCATTTCGCTGATCCGCGAGGTGGTGAAGGATATGGAAGACATTCGTGGCGACGAGGCGCATGGTTGCCGCACGCTGCCGATCATCTGGGGCATCCGGCGTACGAAAACATTCCTGTACTCGGTCATTGTCGTTTTTGTGCTGACGCTGTTCGTGATGGCGCGCGCATTGCAGAACAACCTGCTCACTCTCCTTTTCCTGTTGCTCCTGATCCCGATCGCATTGCTTCTGCTCCGCCTGTACCAGGCCGATACGCGCCGCGATTTCAAGGATATCAGCAGCCTTTGCAAGATCATCATGCTGCTCGGCCTGATCACCATGATCTGGGCTTGACGCACCGATTAAATTAACTCTTCACGCCGTTTAATTAACCGGTTGAAAAGTTATATTTGGTCACCCCAAAACTAAATTGCTATTACGGATATGAAAAAGCTAATCCTATGGAGCATCGCCTGTATCATGATGCTCAGCCTGAGGGCATATGCCCAGGAATGTGCCGGTTTCGCCTTTAAAGAAGGTGGCGGATTTGAAATGAACAACTACGACGGGAAAGGCAAAGCACTTGGCAAACTCACCTACAAAATCGCCAAAGTAACCAAGGAGGGCAGCAACACGGTGGTGACAATCGACATGGAATCTTTCAATACGAAAGGTAAATCCGAGCTAAAAAACACTTACCAGATGAAATGCGACGGAAATGTGCTGACGCTCGATGCGGCTTCGCTCATTAACCAGGAGCAGCTGAAATCGTTTCAGAACATGGAAATGAAATTTACCTATGACAATATCGAAATCCCCTCCAAACTCTCGGTCGGCGACAAGTTGAAGGATGCGGCCGTCAAAGGCGAAGGAAAGTCGGGACCGATGCCGGTGGTTTTTAATATGTTTATCAAAAACCGGACGGTGGCAGGCCAGGAAAAGCTGACGATCCCGGCGGGAAGCTACGATGTTTATAAAATCAACTCCGATATGAACATGGAAATGGTCATGGGCTTTCCGGTCAAAATGGAGATGCAGAGCGTTTCGTACCGCGCCCCCGGCATTGTATGGGACCTGAAAACCGAGACATACCGTAAAGGGAAACTGATGGGATATAGCGAACTGTCCAAAATCTATTGATATCAGACAACTCAATATTAACATTTCCCTAAAGAACGGCTTCCGGTTCGTCGGCAAGCCGTTCTTTTTATAGCTTTGTCCGGGTATTTTTTCACCGATACTCCTTATCTATCATATATCAACTACGCTTAATAATGAAGAGAATTGCCATTTTTGCCTCCGGTTCGGGGTCTAATGCCGAAAAAATCTGCGAGCATTTCGCAGGCCGCGACGACGTGGACGTGTCGCTGATTTTCACCAACAACCCCATGGCCGGAGTGATCAAAAGGGCGCTCAAATTGCAGGTTCCGGTGGTATTCTTTGACCGGAAAACTTTTTACCACACCGGAAAAATCCCCCAGATACTTCAAAACGAAGGCATCGATCTCGTCGTACTCGCAGGCTTTATGATGCTCGTGCCTCCGGTACTGGTCGATTCCTTCCCGAACAAAATGATCAACATCCACCCGGCATTGCTGCCGAAATACGGCGGCAAAGGAATGTACGGACATTTCGTGCATGAAGCTGTGGTGAATGCGGGAGAAACGGAATCGGGCATTACGATCCATTATGTGAACGAGCATTACGACGAGGGCGACATCATTTTCCAGGCGAAATGCGAAGTGCTGCCTTCCGATACCGCGGAGGATGTCGCGCGCAAGGTACACGCGCTCGAATACGCGCATTACCCGCAAGTGATCGACCAAATCCTCACCGGACGCTAAGCGCTGCGCCATGCTCTTTTTCCTGCTAGCGGTTGTTTTCACGGTTATGCTCTACCTGATCATGCGCGCTTACCCGCGCTATCAGGTGGACTCGTTTCACGCGGTGGTTTTCAACTATTATTCCTGCGTGCTCACCGGGCTTGTTCTGACGCCCGATCTGGCCCAGTTTTCACAAGTGCAATGGGGCTCGGAGGGAACGATACTCACCATGGCGCTGGGGGCGATGTTCGTCACCGCATTCATGCTCATCGGGCTTACGGCGCAAAAAGTGAGCGTGACCGCCACGTCGCTGGCAGGAAATATGTCGCTGGTGATTCCCGTACTTTTCGGTCTGTTTGTTTTCAGGAACAACAATAAGGACTTTACCGCGCTCAATTACCTGGGATTAGTACTGGCGCTCGTGGCGCTGGCATTGGGCGCGATCCAGCGTTCGCCCAAATCGTCCGATCCGGACAATGCAGGGCAGGCCGCGAAGCAAGCGTTATGGATTCTGCCGGTACTCACATTCTTTGCCACCGGCACGAACAACACGCTGATCAACTTTTTATCCTCGAAGTACTACCCCGCCGGGCAGATCACCGTTTTCATGATCATCGCCTGCTTTGGCGCGGTGGTGATCGGAACTTTGATCCTCATTTACAGGATCATCGCACACGGCCACCAGCTGAAATTCCGGAGCGTCGTCGGCGGGCTGTTGCTCGGTGTACCCAATTTCCTGTCGCTCTATTTTCTTTTGCTCGCGCTTGCGGCATTCGGGAATAGCGCGGCTTATGTTTTCCCGATTTACAATATCCTGACCATGCTCGTTTCGGCCCTCGCGGCCTGGGCATTATACAAAGAACGCCTCAATACCCTGAACAAGTGGGGCCTTGTGCTCGCCGTAGCGGCCATTGTACTGATTTCTTACCAGGAACTGAACCTGTGATCCTGCGAGCGCTGTTAACTGACTATGACCGACACCGCCATCCTGTATATTCCCGAGCAAGACAAGCCGCTCAACAAGAAGCAAAAAGAATTCAACACGCTTTCAGACACGATCGAAGCGCTCGACCGCCAGATCGCCGATCTCCAACAGGCATTTGACGAAATGCTGCGGCGAATCCCGTCCGACCTCGATCCGCTTGTGCGGGAATACCAGGGTTACCGGGCTGATATTGTCAACCTCTGGGACCGGACCTACGAGGCGGAGCATTTCCGGAAAGCCTATCAAACCAAACTGGCTTTCCTCATCACTGAAAATGCCTATGATCTCATCAAAAATCACGGGTTGGCCGAACTGAAAGTCGTTTTTAATAAATACAGCCCGGTGGACATCGACGTGCTGCTGGAAGAAGAGCGCCTGAGAGCGGTTTCCCGCATCGATGATCCGGCTTTTTTATTGGAAAGCGTCTACGAACCTGCGCCCGAAGTTTCATTTCACGAGTTGCCGGAAGAGGAACAGCAGCGTATCAAAGCGGAAAGAAGAGAACAGCGCATGGACCAGCGTACCCGGGAAGCGCAGCAGGCAAAAACCACCAAATCGGTGCGGAGCGTTTACATGGAACTCGTAAAGACCTTCCATCCCGACCGCGAGGCCGACGAGGCCGAAAAGCTGCGCAAAACCGAAACCATGCAACGCATTACGAAAGCGTACCAGGCCAATAACCTGCTCGACCTGCTCAAACTGCAAATGGAGCTCGAACAGATTGACCGCAGCGGCCTGGAAAATCTCAACAAAAACCAGCTGAGCTATTACAACAAGATCCTCAGGCAGCAGGTGGAAGAGCTCGATCAGCAAAAAATTGCATTGCAACAGAAGATATCGGCCATTTGCGGGCTCCCATACCAGCACGCCAACTCCCAGGTTACCGTTATTGCGAAATTCAATACCAATATCAACGAGCTGAAAGCCGAGATCAAGAACATCAGGAAAGTGTACAAACACTGGACGGTTCCCTCGCAGCTCAAAACCTATCTCAAACCCTTCCAAGTCCCCAACCAGCCGGAAGACGATTCCGATGAATAGCCGAATACCGGCCTTTTTTGCGGGAAACGTATACAATACGTAGATGTTTTTCCACGAAATTCAACATGATTTTAAATGTGATTATACAAATACGGCTACACACGATGCTAGTGCTAAGCTGATTAGGCGAAACCATGCGCAAAATGCACAATTGGTACATAATTTGTGCTTAGGGGCATTGACGCACCCAAACTCACATTTAAATGAAAAATTGCATTTTTTTGCTGCTCGCAGTCGTATTTTGTAGCTCGCGGGCACAAGCTCAGGAAAACGTTTCCATCGGTCCGCTGGTAGGATTGTCGATTGCCAACTTCCGCGGCGATGTTTCGAACACCGACTGGAAACCCGGATTGACCATAGGCGGCTTCTACAATTACAGCTCCGAATCGGGCTTCGGTTTCAGCGGACAGTTGCTTTTCACGCAGCTTGGCGCGCAAATCAACAACAAGACCAACGAAATTAACCTAAACTACATCCAGGCCCCATTGCTGGCCACATTCTTTTTCGGGCGTTACGGAGATCGCGTACGCCCTAAGATTTTCCTCGGGCCTAACCTCAATTTCCTGGTTGGCGCAAGGGATAAGAATGGCAACAACATCAATGGAGATTCCAACAACCGCATTTACGCTCCGTTCGACCTCGGCCTTACTTTTGGAGGTGGATTGAACTACCGCCTGCAACAAAAGATATGGCTGAATTTCGACGTACGTTACGGTGTCGGCTTGCTCGATGTCACCAGACTCGACAATTCGAAGATCAGAAACAACAACTGGGGTATCAATGTGGGCCTGAGCTTCCCGCTCGGCACCTACAACAAGCATACCGGAAGGTTACGTACGCGCTGACACACTATAATCCATGAATAGAAGGGCATCCAACTTTGAGTGCCCTTCTTTACTTTTGCTACCGGTAGGTTTTAACGCACACTGCCTATGCTTCAAAAGGATTTGTTAAAAATTACCAAATGGGGCCTCGGAACAGCCGTGCTGATCTGGGTGATCGGCTGGCTGATGCTGATTCCCGAGGACTTATCCGCCCAAATAGCCGCGATCTCCGCCGAAACGGTAAAAAACGGTCGCTTAGGCGAACAAACGGGCATTGCCCCTCCCATTATTTCCTTCTCCGTGGGCGCCATGCGGCTTTTCGGGATCAACCAGCTCTCATTGCATGTTCCGGGCTTCCTGGCCATTCTTTTCAGCCTGTTCTGTACCTACCGCTTCACCCGTGCGCTGGCGGGTGCGGAGTCGGCTATTCTTTCGGTGCTGATACTGGCTACGTCGCAAGCCACATTTCTGGTCAACAACGAGCTGGGGGATTCCAGCTACCTGGCCGCTTGCTTCATTTTCACATTGTGGCAAATCAATACTTACCTCGAAAACAGGAAAATAACCAGTCTCGTATTTTCCATTATTGGCGCTGCCGGTTTGGTATTGGTCAAAAATACCTTCCCCGACAGCACGAACCAGTGGCCGATCGACCCTTTGCTGACGTTGCTCGTAACATTCTCCCCGTGGACGATTTTCCTGATCCTCTCTGTGATCGATCTCATACAAAGGGTTCTTTTTCCAGAACAGGAAAAGGGGCAGAAACATGAACTGATCTGCCTGCTCGCGATCATCATGCCGTTCATTTTCAGCTATCTCAACCCGTTCAGGGCCACTTTTGACGTGTATATGGCCTACCCGGCAGCTGCGGTGGTTACGGCGATTTATATTATCCGCCGCCTCGAAAATGACCCCGAAACCTTCTCGGGCCTGCTTGCATACGTGCACGCGGTAGCCGCATATGCCGCGCTCACGCTGCTGTTCTGCCTGGTGTGGTTCACGTTCCCCGCCGACAATTATTACGGGCTGGTTCATTTCATGGCGCTGCTCAGCGTGCTCACCTGGCTTATTTTCTTCTCGGCTACCCGTAACAAACTCATTGCCGGCTGCGTCGTATTCGCCATCGGGGCGAACATCGTGCTTACGACCTATTTTTACCCTAATATCTACGAATACCAGGCCGCGGCGAAGCTCGGCATTATCGCCAGGGCAAATGGGGCCTCACACGAGCGACTTTTCAGTTATCAGGCCGGAACACCTTACAGCCTTCGTTTTTATTCGGGTACGCAGGTAACCGAAATGGACGATTTTGGAAAACTCGTCGGAATGAAAAACTGCCTGGTTTATACCCATCAAAACCTGGTTGGAGAATTCAAGGCCATCCGGCCCGACATGCAAATCCTCGGAAGCTGCGAGGAATATCCCAGGAGAATCCTCGACTTCCGCTTTCTGGATCCGAACACACGGGCCTCTTACGTACAATCCAAGGTATTGATCAGACTGTAAATCAGCCATTAGGAAGAAAAAATACATTCTCAGTTGATTTTACTTTGAAATACAAAGTACTTTTATAATTTTGAATCCTGAAACTTAAATCATCACCTGCCGTATGCAAACCATTAACACCCGATTGTCGCCCTGGCATGTCGTTGCCATTGTTCTCGTTGTTCCTCTGCTGCTTACAGCCCTTGCCCTCTGGCACTGGAAGCCGGGGGTTTTCGTCCTCGCTTCCGTGCTTGCACTGGGAGGAACGCGCGTTGCATACGAGCTCTTTACCATGAAAAAATGGGGTAACCGGGCTTACCAGCTGGCTTTCGGACTGGCTATTGCGGCTGTTGCCCTGCTCGTTTGGATGAATGTGGCAGTAGGAGGCATTCTCGGCGACGATCCCGCCAACATGATGTATTTCGGCGTATTACTGGTCGGTTTGGCAGGGGCAATTATTGCACGGCTCGAACCGAAAGGAATGTCGTATGCGCTGTTTGCGACGGCGTTTGCCATGATACTCGTGCCGCTTGTGGCCTGGGCTATCGGTACGCCCGCATTCGCTAATGGCCTGGCGGCTGTTTTTGGGTTGCACGCATGCTTTGCGTGGCTGTTTGCGGGCTCGGCATTGCTGTTCCGTCGCGCCGCGCAACCCACGCACGAGTAGATAAAACCGGCTGGCATAATGCGTTCAGAGGGATTAGCCGTACCTTTGTAGTCTTTTACGAATTGCATTATGACTTTTGAAGATCTAAATCTCACCAAACCGCTTCTGAAAGCGCTTTCAGAAGCGGGATATACGACGCCGACCACCATCCAGCACAAAGTCTTTTCGGTCATGATGTCCGGAAAAGATGTTTGCGGCATCGCCCAAACCGGTACCGGGAAGACATTCGCCTATTTGCTGCCCACCCTGCGGCAGATTGAATATGCCAAAGACCGCCTGCCCCAACTGCTGGTCCTCGTACCTACACGCGAGCTTGTGGTGCAGGTATTGGAGGAAGTGCGGAAGCTGGCTGCGTACACCACACTGCAAGCCGTAGGCGTATATGGCGGCGGCAATATAAAAGTACAGATGGCGGAGCTGCACGAAGGTGCCGACGTGGTGGTGGCCACTCCCGGCCGCTTGTACGACCTGGCATTGAATGGTTCATTGAAAACCAAAAACATCAAAAAGCTGGTCATCGACGAAGTGGACGAAATGCTGAACCTCGGGTTCCGCACGCAGCTCAAAAACATCCTCGACCTGCTTCCGCAACGGCGCCAGAACCTGCTTTTCTCGGCCACCATCACCCAGGAGGTGGAGGCGTTAATGAAGACGTATTTCAACGATCCCGTGCGCATTGAAGCGGCACCTGTCGGTACACCTTTGGACAATATCGAGCAGCAGGCATATGATGTCCCCAATTTTTACACCAAAGTAAACCTGCTTGATCTCCTGCTCGACCGGCACGAGGAAATGAGCAAAGTCCTGATTTTCGTAGCGACCAAAAAACTGGCCGACCAGCTTTACGGACAGCTGGAACTCGGCTATATGAACAAAATCGGGGTTATCCATTCCAACAAGGACCAGAACCACCGTTTCAATACGATCCGGCAGTTCCACGCGGGCAACTACCGCGTCCTGATCGCGACAGACATTATCGCCCGCGGCCTCGACGTGGCGGAGGTTTCGCACGTATTCAACTTCGACATTCCCGAAATCCCTGAAAACTACATTCACCGGATAGGCCGCACAGGCCGTGCCGACCAGAAAGGCATTGCCATTTCCTTCATCACTGAACGCGAGAAGCCATTCCAGGAGCAGATCGAGGAACTGATGGATTTTGAGATACCCATGCTCCCATTGCCCGAAGGTTTGAAGATTTCAGAAATCCTGACGCCCGACGAGGAACCGAAAGTTTTCATGAAAAACATCGAGCTGAAACGTCCCAAACGCGAAGATGTAGGCCCGGCATTTCACGAAAAGAAAGCTAAAAATCAGAAGGTTAATGTCCGTCGTGACCATGCGAAGGAGAAAATGGCCAAATACGGGCGTCCGATCAAGCGTTCCGGCAACAAGCCCAAGAGAAATAGTTAAGCAACAGATATTCAAATCATTTTGCCAGATTTCGTGTTGCCCCTGCATGAATATCTGGCAAATCTTTCAAAGGCTGAGGCCTTTCGTCAAGCCGTACCACCGGCAAATCGCATTTGCATTATTTCTTACCTTGCTGGGTGCCGTTACTGCGCAGGTAAACCCGTGGGTCCTGCGGTACACCGTCGACACGGTACAATCTATGCTCGACAAGCACTGGGGCATCCTGCAAGGAAAGGAACTGCTGCTGCAAATCACGGCGATACTGTTCGTGAAAGAGATCGTGAACACTTTCATCGTTTTCGGTCAGCGGTATTTTGGTGAAAAAATCCGTATCAAAGTTTCCAGCGACCTCGCCCAGAATGCCGTCAACCGCATTTTGACCTACAACCTGGCATTTTTCAGCGATAACGAAAACCAGAAAGGCAAGCTGCAAACCCGCATCGACCGGGGCGCGGAGAGCCTCACCAAACTGATCCAGAACTTCTTTATCGATATCCTGCCGCTGTTTGCCAATGCGATTGTCGCGTTGGGTATCATGTTTTCGGCCAATTTCTACGTCGGCTGCATTGCATTAGCCATTCTGCCGGTTTACTTCTGGGTAAGCTACAAGCAGGCCGGTCAGTTGCAGGGCGTGCGCCGCAAACTGAAACGGCAACGTGAGAACAAAAGCAACGGGCTCATTAACCTGATCGAGTCGGTGATTGTGATCAAATCCTTCGTGCGCGAGAAGCTGGAAGGTGAAAAACAATACCGGCTGCAAATGGAGCTGATGGATTCGCAGCTCAAAACACGGAAGACCAACTTCACGTACGACGGTATCAAGAGCTTCATCGAGCAAATCGGCGTGGTGCTGATCATCATTCTCACGGCCTACCTCGTGCTCGACCAGCAGATGTCCATCGGCGCCATTATGTTCCATATCCTGCTCTTCAATAACGTCTCCGCGCCTATTCGCCAGCTGCACCGCATTTACGACGAGATGAACGACGCCCTCACGTACTCGGAGGGCTTCTTCGATATCCTGGACGCCAGCGAGTCGTTAGAAACCAGTGGAGAAACCGCAAAAGCGCAATTCCACGGCGATTATCAGCTCCGCAATGTGTCATTCAGCTATCCCAATGGTACAAAAGCATTATCGGGCATCGATATGGAAATTAAGTCGGGGCAAACTACGGCATTGGTAGGGCTCTCGGGTGCGGGCAAAAGTACGCTGATCAACTTGCTGGTAGGTTTCTACGCGCAGGATAAGGGCGAGATCCTGCTCGATGGCCGGCCGCTGAAATCCTACGACCTGTCCTCATTGCGCAATGCCATTGGAATGGTACTTCAGAAGAACCACATTTTTAAAGGCTCCATTGCCGAGAATATCTGGTACGGCAAACCCGAGGCAACCTGGGACGAGCTGGTAGAAGCGGCGAAAAGCGCCTACCTGCACGAGCAGATCATGGAGTTGCCCGCCGGGTACGACACGGATGCGCAGCTGCTTTCGGGAGGCCAACAGCAGCGCATCGCCATTGCACGTCTTTTCCTTAAGAACCCACCCATTATTTTCCTCGACGAGCCTACGGCCAGCCTCGACGCCATTGCTACCGAGCAGATCAAAAACAGCCTCGACGCGATCAAGAAAAACCGGACAGTTGTGATCATCTCGCATAGCCTGGCGCAGATTCTGGATTCAGATCAAATTTATGTCATGAAAAAAGGACAGATCGTCGAATCCGGTAAACACGAGGATTTGTACGAGCGAAATGGCGTTTACAGGCAGATTTTCAATGCTTCTGCCCGCAGCCTGAACCTCGGAAAGATGCTTGAAACGATGAGTCGCGACCAGGATTGAAAATTTTTGAAATATTTTTTTGGGTCAATGATCTAAAGAGATCCCTCTGTCGTATGTCGATTCATGGTGACGAACGACCGGTCCAGAACCGCCTGGCGCTATGCCAGGAAGTGCCTGGATTTGAAGATACAATTAATTATTGTGGAGGGTAAGGTAATACATAGAGAGGGTGGCAAATGTCACCCTCTCTTTTTTTGCGCATAAAAAAACTCCCGGACGCGCGCCCGGGAGTTACGATATTGGAAGAGGTCTATGTGATATTAATGGCTTTCCTTCTCTTTTTCCAGATTGAACAAGTCGTTCAATACGTCGATCAGCGTTTCGGCTTCTCCTCTTTTACAAGCTGCTTTCAATTGGAGCACCGGCAGTTTGAGGATTTTCTGCATCATGCTGGTGGTAATGCGTTCCACTTTTTCCAGCTCCGATTCGGTGAGGTTTTTCGTAAAACGGCCCAGCTCTTCTTTACGGATCTGTTCCAACGCGCCTTTCAGCTTCTGGATCGTCGGAGAAACGATCATCTCGCGTGACCAGTCATTGAATTCCACCACCGCTTCGCCGATAATCTCTTCCACGTGCGGAACAGAATCCAGGCGGCGTTGCAACGCTTCGTCCGCTTTCGACCGGATCGAATCGATCGTGTAGAGCATTACGCCCGGTACTTCTTCCACCTCCGGCGATACGCTGCGCGGTACCGAGAGGTCTATGAAATATTTGAACGACATGCCGCGCAGGCGCACCATCATTTCCTTCGTGAAGAACGGCTCTTCGCGCTGGATGGATGATACGATAATGTCGGCATTTGAAATTTCGGTTTCAATATCTGCAAAATCCGCCACCCGGAAACCCAGCTCCGCGCCAAGCGCTTCTGCTTTGCTGCGGGTCCTGTTTACCAGCGTTACTTCCGCATCGGTGTTTTGGGAAAGGTTACGGCACACATCCGTTCCGATCTCGCCCAATCCTACCACGAGGATTTTCGGGTTCGGCATCAGGCCTTCTAGCAGCTCCACTGCCGCGTAGGAAACGGAAGCGGCGCCATCGCGGAAGAATGTCTCCTGCGCTACGCGCTTGTTCGCAAAAAATATCGTGTGAAGCAAACGGTGCAAAAACGGCCCGGCCATATTGAGATCGGCCGACCATTGGTACGCATGTTTGATCTGATTCGGGATTTGCATATCCCCTACCACCTGTGATTGCAAGCCTGTGGCTACGTGGAACAGGTGCTGTACCGCTGCGTCGCCTTCGGAAAACTGTTCGAAATATGCTTTGAAACCGGCGACATCCTCAACTCCTTTTTCGACCAGCAAAAGCTTGATAATGTCTTCGTTAAGATCGTTGGCGGAGGAGTAGTAGATTTCGGTACGGTTGCAGGTAGAGACGGCCAGAACGTCGGAGATATCGAAAAAATCTTTCAGACGAAGCATCATGCTCTTTGCTTCCGCCTCATTCAATGCAAGCTGTTCCCTGATAGCAAGAGGAGCATTCCGATGTGATAAACTGACTGATTTGAACTGGTTATACATCACTTTGTCTAATTCGATGCACAAAAATACTTCACAAAAATCACAAATATAAATGTGGAACTATGACCGTTCACTTATTTAGAAAGCATTTAAATAAAACTGCCGTAAGTCATACAAATTTCATCTCCTTAAATGTCCGAAAACATGATCCGGATCATATTCTGAACTGACCTGCGAGGGTGATGAAAAACGGTCGTGAAGCCACTAAGCTTAAATTATTTGCGTTATTTGTAAACTATAACATTAACATCGGGCTAATTGTGCCCGACCCGGAATGATCAGCGAAACCCCAAAAGAAAAACCACGTTTCAAGCTGCACCCCGTAGCCATCCTGAACAGCCAGCGTCTGCGCCGTTCGTTGATGGATACTTATGATCAGAAAAGCTTCTACAAATACGTGATCGGGATCATCCTGCTCATTCTGAGCATCGGTTCTTTATTCTATACCGACAAACTGGTGGAAGAGCTCGAAGAACGCGAGGAAAGAGAGGTGCAGCTTTATGCGGAAGGTTTGCGCTATGTCGTGAACAGCCCGTTGGACGAGAATTTCAATGTGATTTACCAAGTCATCGAGGATGCCGTCAATTTCTACCAGATCCCGGCCATTTATGTGGATGAAAATAATATTCCCAACCCGAACAAGAACATTAAATTCCCTGCCAAAATAAGCCGGCAGGAGCGCGAGCGCATTATCCAGGAAAAACTGGAAGAAATGAAGTTCGAACACCCGCCCATTCCGGTGGAACTGGGCAAAGGACGAGCTGGGAAGATCTATTACAGCAACTCGTTTTTGCTCACCCAGTTACGCTACTATCCGTTTTTACAGCTTTCGGTCATGCTCCTGATCGGCTACCTTGCCTATCTCGCATTCAGTTCGGCACGGAAGGCGGAGCAGAACCGCGTTTGGGTCGGGCTCGCAAAGGAGACGGCCCACCAGTTGGGTACGCCGCTGTCCTCGCTGATGGCCTGGGTAGAGTATTTCCGCAGCGACCCGTCGATCGATTCGTCCATTGCCGAAGAAATTGAAAAAGATGTCATAAGGCTGGAAATGATCACGACGCGTTTTTCAAATATCGGGTCTGTTCCTACGCTCCGGCAGGAACCTATTGCGGATATTGTGTCCCATTTTATCAACTACCTCGAAAAACGGGTTTCTTCCAAGGTGAAGTTCGAAGTGCACAACCAGCTTGCCGAAGAGCAAACCACTTTGCTGAATAAGAATCTTTTTGAATGGGTGATTGAGAATATCTGCAAGAATGCGGTGGATGCGATGAGCGGTGTCGGCGAGATTCACGTGACATTACAAGCGCCTCCGCGTGCGAAGGAAATCTGGATTGATATTGCCGATACCGGAAAAGGGATGACCAAAGCGCAGATCAGCAAAATCTTCAACCCCGGTTTCAGCACCAAGAAACGCGGATGGGGCTTGGGACTGACGCTGGCAAAAAGGATTATCGAAAACTACCACGCGGGCAAATTGTTCGTCAAAACCTCGGAGGTAGGAAAAGGAACGACATTCAGGATTATCCTGAATGCCGATATTGTGGAAGAATCTTAAATGATCAGGGCAGAAGCGGAACCACAGCCGTATCCGTCATGATCTGGTTGCTGATCCTGAACGCACGGTCAATAATGCTCACTTTGAATTTCACCGTTGTGGGAAGGGTGCTGCGCGATTTCAGGAAGCGGGCATTCAAATCCAGTTTACCCTTGATCGGCCCCGCCTTCCCGTCCAGTTTCAACCTTGGGAAGAATTTGAACGAGTCTCCGCTCATGATTCTTTCGGACCACGAGCCGTTCTTTTGCTTGATCATCGTCACCAATCTGTAATTCGCTTCCAGATTCCAGCCCGCTGCATCCATATATTTCCGGGTAAAAACATCCCTGTCCTGTACCTCCGCATTGGTAGCACCCAGGTCGCCGTCGCCATCCTCGAAATCGATGGTGACTGTCACAATTTCTGTTTCCCCGGAAGGGCCACCATTGACGCTGTCGATCTGCGTATCCTGCGAGATGCCGTTATAGTAAATCACCGGCGTGTCACTGAAATCAGGAATATCGACACAACTCGCCGATGCAACCGCCAATAGTATGAACAAGGAAACTTGCAGCTTCATATGCGTTCTATTTTTAACTTTGCTTTTTTAGTATCTACGAAAGTAAGAGGATTGGAACTTCAAAACAATAAATCCATTGCCGAAATACGGGCAGGGCTCCGGGAGCAGATCGTGACCTTCGAACCGGCCGATTTCGAGCCGCTTGCACTCAGGGTTTTCCGCTTTCAGGCCGAGTACAATCCCGTTTACAGGGAATACATCCGGCATTTGGGCGTCGATCCGGCGCATATCGCCGATTTGACCCAGATTCCTTTCCTTCCAATCCAGTTTTTTAAGAATCATCGCGTCGCTACGGGGCACTCTTCCGACGCGTCAGTTATTTTTCAGAGCAGCGGGACTACCGGCCAAACGACCAGCCACCATCACCTTTACGACGAACCGCTTTACAAAGCCGTTTCCTATCGCATTTTCCAGCATAACTACGGCGATCTGAACCGCTTTCATATCCTGGCGCTGCTACCGTCATACCTTGAACGAAACAACTCTTCGCTCGTGTATATGATGCAGCACTTTATTGAGGAGAGTGAATCCGAATATTCCGGTTTTTACCTGAACAATACCGGCGAGATGCTGCACCGGCTACACCATCTCGCTGAGAATCCCGACGGCAGGGGCATTCTCCTGCTGGGCGTTACCTTCGCGTTGCTGGATCTGGCCGAAAGCAGTTTTGACCTTTCGTTCCTGCAAAACATCGAACATTTTACGGTGATGGATACAGGCGGGATGAAAGGCCGGCGAAAAGAGCTGCTCAGGGAGGAGGTACACGACATCCTGACCGCCAGTTTCGGCGTGCCGGCGATCCATTCCGAATATGGTATGACCGAGCTTCTTTCGCAAGGCTACTCGCATGGCAACGGCCTGTTCGTGCCCGGGTACTCGATGCGCATCCTGCTGCGCGACGTCAATGACCCGTTTACCGTCAGCGATCATAACCTCGACTCATCCAAGACCGGCGGCATCAACGTAATCGACCTTGCCAACCTGGATACGTGTTCATTTATCGAAACCCAGGATTTGGGCCGATTCGGGGAAAAACCCGGGACTTTCTACGTCATGGGCCGTTTCGACAATTCGGATATCCGCGGCTGCAATTTAATGGTTCTTTGAATCGTTCAGATGACCGTGCTGTGCATCGCCGCACGGTTACATTTTAATATAAATTTAATCCCTCCGAGTACCCTCTGAAATAGCCTGATAGGGCCCTGGCGCCTATATAGAATCATTCTAACCAGCATATGAGTCAGAATATTTCATAAATTAGCAGGCTGTTCAAAATTGCATTTATCAAATGCAGAATTTCACTTTGGATTGTTAACCTATATTAAGTATATCAGATGAAAAGACGTGATGCCCTTGGTCGTGTGGCACTATTAATGGGTGGCACACTCTCCGCGCCCACCATGCTGGCTTTTCTGGAAGGCTGCAAATCTTCTACGGAGACTGCCTCAGCAATGACTTTTCCGTTCTCTGCGGACCGCAAGGCACTTGTTTCGGAAGTGGCTGAGATTATCATTCCTAAAACCGACACCCCAGGCGCCAAGGAAGCCAAAGTGGGTGAGTTTATTGAAATGATGCTGAAAGACTGCTATGCGGGCAAAGATCAGGAAAGCTTCAACAAGGGCCTGGCAGAGTTGGAGAAGAAGGATTTTCTGAAAGCGAAACCGGAAGAACAAACCAAGATCCTGAAAGAAATGGAAGCCGATGCGAAAGATGAGCTCGCGAAGGCAGGTGAGGAAAAGAAAAAGTATACCGAAGCAGGCAAGGAATACACCGACGCCGGTGTGCCGTTCTTCCGCCTCATGAAGGAGTTGACGCTGCTGGGCTATTTCACCTCCGAACCGGGTGCTACCCAGGCATTGGAATACGTTGCCGTTCCGGGTCGTTACGACGGCTGCATCGACCTGAAACCGGGCCAGAAAAACTGGGCAATGTAATCCCAACCATTCAAGTAAGGCCGCCACGGCCATATTCTAAAATTTTTTGAAGCATTTTCATCATGAATCTGAACATAAAAGCAACAAAACAAGCCACTTACGACGCGATTGTGGTGGGTTCGGGCATCAGCGGCGGATGGGCTGCCAAAGAGCTGACCGAGAAGGGATTAAAAGTACTGATGCTCGAAAGGGGCCGGGACATCAAGCATATTGTCGATTATAAAACTGCTACGCTCGCACCGTGGGAGCTCGAACACCGCGGACGGGTTACCACTGTGGCGAAAGAAGAATATTGGGCTGGGATGCGCACAGGCTACACCGCCAACGAAGAACACCGCTACCTCTTCGAAAACGATAAAGAAAATCCTTACCTGGAAACCCGCAAATTCGACTGGATCCGTGCCTACCACGTGGGTGGCCGTTCCCTTCTTTGGGGGCGCCAGAGCTACCGCCTCAACCCTGTCGACTTCGAAGCGAACGGCAAGGAAGGTATCGGCGTAGACTGGCCGATCCGTTACGCCGACATTGCTCCCTGGTATGACTACGTCGAGAAATTCGCTGGTATCAGCGGCGCCAAAGACGGCCTGGATGTACTTCCTGACGGGCATTACCTGCCGCCAATGCAGATGAACTGCGTTGAAAAGCACGTGAAAGGCGAGGTAGAGAAGAAATTTGCAGGCCGCCACATTATCATGGGCCGTGCCGCTCACCTTACGCAACCACAGGCGTTTCACACGGAGCTCGGCCGCGCGGCGTGCCAGTTCCGCAACATGTGTATGCGCGGATGTCCGTACGGAGGCTATTTCAGCACCCAGGCAGCTACATTGCCCGCGGCACAAAAAACCGGTAACCTCACATTGCTCCCGGATTCGATTGTTTCGGAAGTGATCTTCGACGACAAGCTGAACAAAGCGACCGGCGTTCGCGTGATCAACCAGAATACCCTTGAAACCAAGGAATACTTCGCTAAAATCATCTTCCTGAATGCTTCTGCGATCGCTTCATCATCCATTATGATGAACTCGAAATCGAAACGCTTCCCGAACGGGTTGGGTAACGATAGCGACCAGCTGGGCCGTAACATCATGGACCACCACCTGGCCGTAGGTGCAAGGGGCGATGTCGATGGTTTCGAAGACAAATACTACTTCGGACGCCGCGCAAACGGTATCTACATTCCACGTTACCGCAACTGGGGTAACGACAAGCGCGACTACGTGCGCGGGTTCGGCTACCAGGGTGGTGCAAGCCGCGAAAGCTGGGGCCGTGGCGTTGGTGCCGACGGTTTCGGTGCCGATTTCAAAAAGGAAATCTCGCAACCAGGCGGATGGACGATGAACATCGGTGGTTTCGGCGAAATGATCCCCGACGAGAAAAACCGCTTCACCCTGCACGCAACCGAAAAAGACAAATGGGGCCTCCCCGTGGTCGTTTTCGATGCAGCTTATGGTGAAAACGAGAAGAAAATGCGTCAGGATATGATGAACGACGCTGCGGAAATGCTCGAAGCGGCCGGTCTGAAGAACGTGACGCCTTACAACGACGAATCGAAACACCCGGGTATCGGTATCCACGAAATGGGTACTGCACGTATGGGTAACGATCCTAAAACTTCGGTACTGAACAAGAACAACCAGGTTTGGGGAGCTGAGAACGTATATGTTACCGACGGAGCTTTCATGACTTCGGCCTCTTGCGTGAACCCGTCGCTGACCTACATGGCGATGACCGCACGTGCTGCCGACCATGCCGTGAAGGAGCTCAAAAAGATGAATATCTGACGGGTCCCGATCCGTATCATGTCAAAACCTCGCAGGTAAATCCTGCGAGGTTTTTTCTTTTCGGGTGTAACCCTTTCCGGCTATTTATCAGTATTGCCTGTAACCGTCCCTTAAACCGCCTTATTTTGAAAGAAACCACTACCCTGCCGCCTCAGCGTGTTTCGTCCGTCGACGCCTACCGTGGATTTGTCATGTTCCTGATGATGGCCGAAGTACTCCGGCTCGGCAGAGTGGCCGAAGCATTTCCGGAAAGCGCATTCTGGGCATTTCTGGATTTCCATCAAAGCCACGTCCCCTGGGTAGGATGCTCCCTACACGACCTGATCCAGCCTTCGTTCTCGTTTCTGGTAGGTGTAGCACTGCCCTATTCCATGGCCAGCCGCGCCAGCAAGGACCAGTCGGTGCCGATGATGTGGGTACACACGATCCGCCGTTCGCTGATCCTGATATTGCTGGGCATTTTCCTTCGCTCGATGCATTCGGAGCAAACCAATTTCACTTTTGAAGATACATTGACGCAAATAGGGCTGGGCTACCCGATCCTTTTTGCATTGGGATTCGCTTCCGAAAAAATCCAATGGGGTGCGCTGATTGTCATTCTGGTTGGTTACGCAGCCATTTTTGCTGCATATCCGCTTCCGGGCACCGATTTCGACTGGTCGCAAACCGGTACAACGGCCGACTGGGAGCATAATCTCAAAGGTTTCGCGGCGCATTGGAATAAAAACACCAATGCAGCCTGGGCGTTCGACCGGTGGTTCCTGAATCTCTTTCCACGCGAAAAACCGTTCGAATTCAATGGCGGCGGTTATAGCACGCTGAGCTTCATTCCCACATTGGGAACCATGACCCTGGGATTGATCGCCGGGAAATGGCTGAAATCCGCTACCTCTTCCACCCTGCTGCTGAAACGCTTTATCATTACCGCGGCGGTGCTGCTGGTACTAGCATTGGTATTCCATTTCACAGGCCTTAACCCGATCGTAAAACGTATCTGGACACCAGCCTGGACGCTATTCAGCGGCGGCTGCGCGTTTCTGCTGCTTTCCGCATTCTATTTTGTGGTAGATGTGAAAGATTTGAAAGCCTGGTTCTTCCCGCTGATCGTGATCGGCACCAATTCGATCGCGGCTTATGTGATCGCCGACGGGTTTGGCAGTTTTATCCGCGGGTCGTTCAAAATCCATTTGGGGCAGCATTACGATGCCGTTTTCGGGGATGGCTATGCTTCGCTCGTAAGCGGTGCGTTGATCCTGCTCATCGAATGGCTGATCCTGCGGTGGATGTACAAAAAGAAGATTTTCATCAAGATCTGAGTTGTGCCCCTATCTTTGGGGTTATTCTCAACTATTTGACCAATGCTGAAACTTCAAGCCGTACACCATATCGCAATCATTTGCTCCGACTATCCAAAGTCGAAACAGTTTTATACGGAAATTCTGGGATTCAATATCGACCGTGAAGTTTTCCGTGAAGCGCGCGATTCTTACAAGCTCGACCTTTCGCTGAATGGCCAGTACATCATCGAACTGTTTTCTTTCCCGTCGCCGCCCGCTCGCGTATCCCGCCCGGAGGCCTGCGGGCTCCGGCACATTGCATTCGAAGTAGAAAACGTGGAAGAGGCGATCGCCGATTTGAATGCAAAAGGAATTTTCCCGGAACCCGTCCGGATCGACGAATTCACAGGAAAAAAATTCACCTTCTTCGCAGATCCCGATGACCTGCCGATAGAATTGTATGAAGTTTAATGAATGAAAATGAGATCAGGCGGCTGCCGTGAAACCATAACTACACTGGTTGCCTGATTCGAGTTTACAAAGCATTTCGTAAAACTCCGAAGTGCGGATGAGGTGCTCGTCCATAAGGCGTTGCGCCTCGGGCTCGCGGTCGAGATAGAGCCGGAGCGATTTGTAGAGCTGAATGGTAGCTGCCTCAATTTTTTTGAGGCACGAAGCTACCTCTTCTTTTCCCTTTGCATTTTCAAGCAATTGCAAAGACACATGGGCGGTGATCTGGTTTTGGTCGGCCAGCTCCTTATCGTTGAGAAAACATTTAAAGTAATCGTACACAGCACGGATTTCTTTCTGGAACAACACGGCACTCACATGTCCCTGGCTCAGCACCCGCCTGAACGGCCCCATACCGTCCATCTTTAATGCTTCCAGATACAGAACCTCTCTCTTCTTCTGCTCATTCCATAACGCCCTGATCATCTGAATGAACTCCTTGCCTTTGTTCTCCTCCATATGCTGTAAAAGTTAAAGCGTTGTAGAATAAGTTCTTAAAAAATTATACCCGAATTCCTGTCGGAATGCCTTTTTATAGGTATCTAAATAGTAATTCCCCTTTAAGTCATAAAAACCATTTAATAAACTTTTTTCAAAATATCGGGCACAAATTTCGGGGCGTTTTGTGGGCAAATTTTGCCATAGCTGGGGTCGGTGAGATGGGGAAATGTGGATTGCGCAAACCACATACCCGCTTGCATTTTTTTGTCCTGACCAGAAAGCGGCTAACTTTGCTGGCTTTACAATATTTGAGCGCTATCGCGGTTTTTACTTTGCAGCAGCGAAAGCCTAATACAAATTCTGAATATGTCCAAAATCAAGTTTCATATTGGTCTCATTACGATTTCACTTGTCAGCGCGTGTAAAACTACGGCCCCGCCAAAGCAAACGGTAGCCGAAACACAGCCGCTGCTCGAAATCGGAAAAGAGCAATTCTCCATCGACGATTACCAGGATTCTTACAATAAAAACAAGTTCGCATCCGACTCCACCAGGGCATTGACGCCGGAAGAATACCTTCCACTTTATACCGATCTGAAAATCAAAGTACTCCAAGCCAAATCGGAAGGAAAGGACACTACGCTCGATTACCGCGAAGAAATAGCTTCGTACCGGGACCAGCTGGCCAAAAACCATCTTGTAGATAAGGAACTGGTCGAAAAACTGACCAACGAGGCTTATAACCGCCTGAAACAGGAAGTGCGGGCGTCGCATATCCTGATCGGTGTTTCCGAGGACGCCTCCCCCGCTGACACGTTGGAAGCGTACCGTGCAGCGATTGCCCTCCGCGGGCGCCTGGAAGAAGGCTCGGATTTCGCCGATATGGCTGCGCGTTTTTCCAAAGATCCGGCAGCCAAAACGAACAAGGGCGATCTGGGTTATTTCACGGCTTTCCAGACACTCTACCCGATTGAAACGGCCGCTTACACCTTGCCCGTAGGCAAAATATCACAGCCCGTGCGGACGAAAGCAGGGTACCATCTCATTAAAGTCAATGACCGCCGCAGCAACCGCGGCATGGTACGCGTGGCGCATATCATGGTAAAAGTGGATACGACAGGTACGACAGCTCAAAAAGAATCCGCCAAGGCGCGAATCGACGAGGCTTATGCGCAATTGCAAAACGGTGCTGACTGGAATATGGTGGTCGACAAGTACTCCGACGACCGCGAGTCCAGAAAAAATGGCGGGCTGCTTCCGCTGTTCGGCACCGGCCAGATGGTGCCCGAGATCGAGGAAGCCGCATTTGCGTTGACCCGCGTCCAATCGTACTCAAAACCAGTGCTGACCATGTACGGCTGGCACATTATCCGCCTGGCGGAAAAACGTCCGATCGAAACGCTCGCGAACATGGCGCCTTCATTGCGCAAGAAAGTCGTGACCGACTCGCGCGGCAAGCTGATCGAGCAGACGAATGCAAAGCGCCTTCGCGAAAAGTATGCCGTGCAGGAAGCCGCCGATCAATGGCAGCAGGTTGCGGCATTGGCCGACAGCACCTTGCGGACCGGCAAGTGGGATTACCAGCGTGCCGTTTCGGCCGACTGGTCTACCATTACCCTGTTCCGGATCGAGCAACGTCCTTATGACGCATTGTCGTTCCTGAACTACGTAAAGCGCAAGCAGCAACCTCGCCCGAAAGATGCCTCGCCCTCGGTTGTTTTCCGGCGTTATTACAATGATTACCTCACCGAATCGCTCGTAGAGTACGAAAAAGAGCATTTGGAAGAGACCAATCCCGAATTCCACAGCGTGATGAACGAAATCCGCGACGGCGTACTGCTTTCGCAAATGATGGAAGAGCAGGTTTGGCAGCGTTCGCTTTCGGATTCCACGGGACAACGCAGTTTCTACGAAAGAAACAAGGCGCGTTACAACTACCCGGAGCGCGCATTCGCGACCATCGTAGCGGCAAAAGACACGCAAACTTTGAACAGCGTGAAAAAAACTTTGGCTGCCAGCCCTTACAAGCTGGAAAGGAAATCGAAAGAATTGCTATTCCCGGTTAATTCCGCAGAAATAGGCAATCAGCAGCTGGAAGCGCTGAATGACCTTTATATTATCATGGAAAAAAATGCGGATTACGTGGTTGAAATCGCCGGATACCGCGCTGCCGACGAGCCCGAAACCATTTCTTCGACCCGCGCCCGCAATGTTGTCAAATATTTAAATGCACGAAACATCCCGATTCTGCGTATCATAGAAAAAGACTATGGTTCTTTCCGCCAATCGGCCGAGCAGGAGCGCAACCGCAGGGTGGCATTCCAGTTTTACAGCCAGTCGAAAAGCGATGTGGAAAAGGTTTACAATGCGGATACCCCCGGCTCGGTAACGATCCGGGAAGGTTATTTCCCGAAAGCCGATCCATTGTTAGAAGGTTTCAAATGGCAGGCCGGCGAGCAGACGGCGGGCAGTAACGGAACCTACCGGTGGGCAAATGTGGCAAAGATCGATCCGCCGCGTCCCAAAACATTCGCGGAGGCGCGTGGGACGGTGATCAACGATTACCAGAAAGAGCTCGAAAAACAATGGCTGGCCAGGTTGCAGGAGAAATTCCCGGTTAAAGTCAATGCACAGGAATTAGAAAAAATTAAGCGTTAGCCGTATTTTAGCATTCATAAATCGAATCTGTTTCATTTTTAGGAGTTTAATTCAATAAAACCCGCAATAATCCAAATCAGCATACAAGGAAAATATGAAAGTAAATAAATGGATCGGGGCTCATTTGGTAGCCGCTTTCATGCTGCTGATCAGCGTGATGAGCTACGGACAAGGTCAGCAGGGAGTGAGCCTTGACAAGATCATCGCCAGGGTCGATAACCACTACATCCTCAATTCGGAGCTGGAAGACATGTACAACCAGTACAAAGCCGAAGGACGGCAGGCGCCTGAGAAATGCCAGTTGCTGGAATCCCTGATCATCAACAAAATGCTCCTTGCCAAAGCGGAAATCGACTCGGTGACGGTAGAGGACAAGCAAGTGGATGGGGAACTGAACGCGAAGATGAACTATATGATCCAACGCTTCGGTTCGGAGAAAAACATTGTGGAAGCCTACGGCAAAAGCATCGAAATCCTCAAAAACGAGCTTCGCCAGCAGGTAAAAGATCAGAAGATCGTCGAGAAAATGCAGCAGACGATTTCCGGCAACGTGAAAATCACACCGGCGGAGGTTCGCAAATTCTTCAATTCGATCCCGAAAGACAGCTTGCCTTATATTCCTTCGGAAGTGGAGGTAGGCCATATTGTAAAGAAAGGAACCGTAACACGGGAGCAGAAAGAGAAACTAAGGCAGCAATTGCTCGACTTGAAAGCAAGGGCTGAAAAAGGGGAAGACTTTGCCATGCTGGCGCAAATCTATTCGGAAGACCTGGGTTCTGCCAAAGTAGGCGGTGACCTCGGCTTTGCCAAACGCGGCGCGATGGTACCCGAATTCGAAGGAGCCGCATTGGCGCTCAAACCGGGAGAAATGTCGGGGATAGTTGAATCGCAATTCGGTTTTCACCTCATTAAGCTGCTCGAAACACGTGGTGCCGAATACCACGCAAGGCACATCCTGCTCCGCCCCGACTACAACAAGGGCACGGACATGACCTCGGCCACCCGCGCGCTCGACAGCCTGCGTACGCTCATTAAAAGTGACACATTGAAATTCGCGAAAGCGGCTTTGGATAACTCCGACGACAAGGAAACTGCCGAATCGGGCGGGCTTATCCAGGACAGAAGCACAGGACAATCGAAGCTCACGCTCGACGCTTCCATGGACCCAGCGCTTTACTTCGCGATCGATACCATGAAAGTAGGTGACCTGAGCATGCCGGTTTCCTACCGTTTGGAAGACGGCAGCAGCGCAATGCGTATCCTTTGGTACAAAAGCAAATCGGAACCGCATACGGCCAACCTGCACGACGACTACGAGAAAATGGCGCAGATCGTATTGAGCAACAAGCGGAACAATGCGTTGGAAGAGTGGTTCAAAAAGGCGCAGGGCGACGTTTATATCAGCATCGAACCCGAATACAGAAATTGTAAAGTACTTGGGCTGGCCGCCAATGCCGACGATTTATAGCGGTAAAAGAGCGGTAATCATTGCTTTTAACGAGTGAAAATCTAACCAAACATAACGTGAAGTATTCATCGGACGTAGAAGCTGCCGAAGCTATGAAAGTAGCTTATGATAAAATCCGGAGTGAGATCGGGAATGTGATTATCGGACAGGATGAAGTTGTTAAAAGACTGCTCACCGCCATTTTTTGCCAGGGACATTGCTTGCTGGTAGGCGTTCCGGGGCTTGCGAAAACACTCCTGATCCAAACCATCGCTTCCTCGCTCGACCTGAACTTCAACCGGATCCAGTTTACGCCCGATTTGATGCCTTCCGATATTCTCGGTTCGGAAACGCTCGATCAGAACCGGAATTTCAAATTCATCAAAGGACCGATCTTCGCGAACATTATCCTCGCCGATGAGATCAACCGGACGCCGCCCAAAACACAATCGGCGCTGCTGGAAGCGATGCAGGAATATTCGGTAACCATTGCCGGTGCCAAACACCCGCTCGACAAGCCGTTTTTCGTGCTCGCTACGCAAAACCCCATCGAACAGGAAGGTACTTATCCCCTGCCGGAAGCACAGCTCGACCGTTTCATGTTCATGATCCAGCTCGATTATCCTTCGTACACAGAAGAGGTCAGCATTGTAAAGAACACCACCAGCGACGTTCGCTACGAGGTAAAAAAAGTAATCAGCGCGGAAGAGATCACCGATTTCCAGCATCTCGTGCGCCGCGTGCCTGTGACCGACCATGTGATCGAATATGCGGTAAAACTGGTACATAAAACCCGCCCGAAAGGCAGCCTCGCCATTAAGGATACCAACGACTACCTCGAATGGGGAGCCGGTCCGCGTGCGTCGCAATCGCTCATCCTGGCCGCGAAATGTAACGCGTTGCTTTCGGGCAAATATTCCCCGGATATCGAGGATGTGAAAGCCGTTGCGCTGCCGGTGCTGCGCCATCGCATTATCCGCAACTTCAAAGCCGAAGCGGAGGGCATTTCAGTGGACGACATTATCGGCAGATTGCTCTAAAACAGCGCTTCCTGCCATAGCATTTATTGATCCAACATGATAAGTTTGTGTCGTTCCCGAATGGCACAAACTTTTGTTTTTTTAGGCAAATCCATTATTCCACATCAGCATCATGACGACCATTCAAGGCAAAAACTTCATCGGATATGCGCTATCGTCGGAAGGCGAGACACAGTTCAAAGCTTACGCACCTGCCAGCGACAGCTACCTTCCCGAAACTTTCCAATGCGCCACCGCTGAGGAAGTCAACAAAACCATGGCACTGGCCGAAAAGGCGTTCGATAGCTACTCGCAGGTGCCCGCTGCCGAACGCGCGGCCTTTCTGATCGCCATCACCGAGGAAATACTCGCATTGGGCGACCAGCTACTCGAACGCGCTAACCAGGAAACAGGGCTCCCTATTGCCCGCCTGAAAGGCGAACGCACCCGAACGATCAACCAGCTAACGCAATTCGCGGAACTGCTGCGTGAAGGCTCCTGGGTGGAAGCGTCCATAGACACCGCCCTGCCCGACCGCTCGCCGGCCCCAAAACCCGACATCCGTAAAATGCTGGTGCCTATCGGGCCCGTGATCGTATTTGGATCGAGCAACTTCCCGTTTGCCTACTCCGTGGCCGGTGTAGATTCCGGGCCTGCATTGGCGGCCGGCAATCCGGTGATCGTGAAAGCGCACCCCGCGCACCCTGGCGTAAGCGACCTGACCGCGCAGGCGATCGCACGCGCGGCCGAGCGCACGGGTATGCCCGACGGGACATTCTCGATGCTTTATGACGACGGATTCGAAGTCGGTACTGCATTGGTGAAGCATCCGGCCAGCAAGGCTGTGGGATTCACAGGCTCTTACCGTGGCGGAATGGCCCTGTACCGGCTTGCGCAGGAGCGCGAGGAGCCCATTCCCGTATTCGCGGAAATGGGCAGCGTAAATCCGATTGTGGTTTTACCCCAATATCTGAAAAACAATGCCGCACAACTCGGAAAGACACTGGCCGGCTCGGTAAGCCTCGGCGCAGGGCAGTTTTGTACCAATCCCGGATTGGTTTTTATCACCAAAACCGAAGGGCTGGAAGCATTTCAGGACGCCTATAAAACCGAAATCCTGGATACACCTTCCGCCACCATGCTGACGGCAGGGATTTGTAAAACTTATTACAAACTCCGCGGGGAAGCGTTGGGCCAGCCGGAAGTTTCGGCACTGGCTATTTCCGATATCCATTCGGAGGGTCAGAACCAGGCGGAGGCTTCCATTGCATTGGTGTCAGGTCAGAATTTCATTGCGAACCCGAAATTACATGAGGAGGTTTTCGGGCCATTTTCGCTGCTGGTGGTCTGTGAAAATACCGATGAGCTATACGAAGCCCTCGCGCATTTGAAAGGGCAACTGACAGCCACATTGATCGCCGAAGAGGCGGAAGTGGTCAGCTACCCGAAAATCGTGCGGCAACTCGCCAAAATATCCGGTCGGTTCATCATGAACGGCGTTCCTACCGGCGTGGAGGTGTGCCCGTCCATTCACCATGGCGGGCCGTTCCCGGCTACTGCGGATTCCAAATTCACTTCGGTAGGCAGGCACTCGATCCTGCGGTTTGTGCGGCCACAATCGTTTCAGAACTGGCCCGACGCACTTTTGCCGGATGAGTTGAAAAACAGTAACCCGCTGGGCATTTTCCGGCTTGTCGACAACGTCCAGACCAGGGAGGCCGTCAGGTAAACAGCGATTCGGGATAACCGACTTCCACGAGAAACAAACCTTCTGCCGGGGCCTGTGCTCCGGCATTTTTTCTGTTACGCGACAGGATCACCTGCTCAAAATCGCGCACGGTGATCTTGTGCCGCCCTACTTCCAGCATGGTACCCACCAATGCCCGCACCATCCCTCTGAGGAATCGATTCGCCTTCACATGAAATACCAGCATTTGGTCCGACTCCACCCACCGCGACTCGGTAATGGTACAGCGGAAGTTGTTGACGTTCGTGTGGATTTTGCTGAAACTTTCGAAATCATTATGGACCAGCAACAACGCGGCCGCTTCGTTCATGAGGGCAACGTCCAGGTTTCGCCGCATGGGTGTGGCCAGATCGGCGAGAAAGGGGTTTTTCTGATAAGTAATGCGGTATTCGTACTTCCGGTGCGTCGCCGCAAACCTGGAATGCACCTCGTCGCCTACCGGGATAATGCGCTGCACTGCCACATCGCGCGGAATCAGCGCGTTCAGCTTATAGGTCAACAAATCGGCGTCGGCAATGGCATCGGTTAAATCAAAATGGGCAAATTGCTGTTCTGCATGTACACCTGCATCGGTGCGGCTGCTGCCGGTAAGCTCTACCGGCATTCGCAGCACTTTGGCGAGGGCTTCTTCGAGCACCTGCTGGATGCCCAATGCATTGTTCTGTTTCTGCCAGCCGTTGTAGGCCGTGCCGCGATAGCTGAATTCTAGGAAATAGCGCATTTTGCAAAATTAAGCCAAACCTCCGGATTTACGATTTCGACGGGCCGGTTGCGGAATTTGCAGGAAGAAGGTTAACTTTGAAAATTGGAAAATTTCATTTTAGTATGATTACGGAAGACAAAAAAGAAGAGAAAAGCCTGAATTTTATCGAGGAGATTATTGACGCTGACCTGCAATCAGGAAAATATACCCAGATTATTACACGCTTTCCCCCCGAACCCAATGGCTACCTGCACATTGGGCATGCTACGAGCATTTGCCTGAATTTCGGGCTGACCAAGAAATTTCCAGGATATACCAATCTGCGATTTGACGATACCAATCCGGTGACGGAAGACACCGAATACGTTGAAAATATCAAGAATGACATCCGCTGGCTGGGTTTCGAATGGGAGAATGAAAACTACGCTTCCGATTATTTCGACACCCTTTACGGATACGCGATCAAGCTGATCAACGAAGGTTTGGCTTACGTGGACGATTCCACGTCGGAAGAAATTGCGACGCTGAAAGGAACGCCTACCGAGCCGGGCAAGGACAGCCCCTACCGCAACCGCAGCGTGGAGGAAAACCTTGCACTTTTCGAACAAATGAAAAACGGCGACTTCCCCGACGGAAGCCGGACGTTGCGTGCGAGAATCGACATGGCGCACATCAATATGCTCATGCGCGACCCCATCCTGTACCGCATCAAGCATGCGCACCATCACCGTACGGGCAACAAATGGTGCATTTACCCCATGTACGACTTCGCGCACGGCCAAAGCGATGCCATCGAAACCGTTACACACTCGATCTGTACGCTCGAATTCGCACCGCACCGCGAATTGTATGACTGGCTGATTGAAAAATTGGGCATTTATACTTCGCACCAATACGAATTTGCACGCCGTAACCTCAACTATACTGTGACCAGCAAGCGGAAACTGCTGCAACTGGTACAGGAAGGCCACGTGAGCGGCTGGGACGATCCGCGTATGCCGACAATCAGCGGAATGCGCCGCAGGGGTTACACGGCTTTCGCGATCCGCGATTTCTGCGACCGCATCGGCGTAGCCAAGCGGGAAAATATGGTGGACGTAGGCCTGCTTGAATTCTGCGTGCGTGAGGACCTGAATAAACAAGCATTGCGCCGGATGGTGGTGCTCGATCCGCTGAAAGTGGTTATCACCAACTTCCCCGAAGGCGTGACCGAAATGTGCCACAGCGAAAACAACCCGGAAGACATTTCGACCGGCAACCGTGAAATCCCTTTCAGCCGTGAGATTTTGATTGAAAAAGAAGATTTCATGGAAGTACCCTCGAAAAAATACTTCCGTCTGGCACCGGGCAAAATGGTCCGCTTGAAAGGCGCCTATATTATCCAGTGCGACGATTTCGTGAAGGATGAAAACGGGGAAATCACGGAAGTGCGCTGTACTTACATCGAAAACAGCAAAAGCGGGCAAGACACAACCGGCATTAACGTGAAAGGTACATTACACTGGGTTTCGGCCGCCCATGCGGCTGAAATTGAGGTACGTCTCTACGACCGCCTCTTCTCTGTGGAAGATCCATCGTCCGAAGACGGAGATTTCAAAGATTACCTGAATCCGGATTCATTGCACGTAATCACCGGCTACGCCGAACCGGCATTGCTGGAAGCGCAGGAAGGCGAATCGTTCCAGTTCCTCCGCAAAGGCTATTTCGCCAAAGATCCGGACAGCACTGGCGACAAGCTGATTTTTAACCGGACGTCGACATTGCGCGACAACTGGGCGAAAGCTGGCAACTAACTCTCTTCCCATCGACGTGAGTCGACGGCTAAGAATTTTATTTTATTTATACACACTATTTTATGATTGTTACCATCCGGCATAAAGCATTGCTGGCCTTTTACCGTGATGGTAATGGCGCAAAACTGCCGGCTGCGTATCTTAGAAAAATCAACCGCGTTCTCGATCAGCTTGATGCGATCACATGCATAGATGACATCGTACAGCTCGGCTCGGGCGTTCATAAATTAACAGGAGACCTTGATGCATTCTGGTCCATCAAGGTCTCTCCTAATTTCCGGATTATTTTCCGGTTTGAAGATGGTGATGTTCATGATGTAGATTACCTGGATTACCATTGAAAGCTATGATCAAGAGAAACCTGCCCCCCGTGCATCCCGGGGAAATATTGAAGGAAGAATACATCTCAGAGCGCGGGCTTACCATTACAGAGGTGGCGAAAGGACTTGGCATCAGCCGTAGCAGCCTTTCGGCGATTGTGAATGAACAAACAAGCATTACTGCTGAAATGGCCGTCAAACTTTCAGAAGCCTTTGGTAACTCTTCCCAGTTTTGGATTAATCTCCAAACCAACTATGATATGTGGCATGCCGAAAAGAAGGTGGACCGCACTGCTATCACCCATTTCTGGAACGATCCGAATCTAAGATCTGCATAAACAGCCCTTTTAATTAGATTGCTTACAAATAAACTTGCGTGACAAAAAGTTTGAATCTATCTTTGTGTAACAATTTCCACGATTCAAATTTCTTGCTGTCAGTGAATACCCAGAATGAATTGTTCAGTACCGCGAAAGGTTACAGCGTACAGTGTGATTTAACTTCCCGTATCATCCTTCACTTTGGCGAAATCAAGGCTCCATTCAAAATCCTGGATTTTTTGAATTTCCGCCGGTTTATCAACAGCATTGATATCCACAGCAAAATCTTCGACTTGTCGGATGAATCTGACTATGAGTTCGTTGAAGCGCCCCAGCTTAATATCGGTCACAAAATGACGCTTTGCGAAGTGATCCAACTGCGCGAACTCGTGAACGGTACACACTTCGCGATCGAGCTCAATTCCATGCTCCACCAAGTGCTCTATACAGAACAAGAATTAGTCTAAATTACTCATTCAGACTATATTAGACCGTTTCCAAATTTCTAAAACGATTTGGAATGCTGAACTTTCGCATGATATTTGCACTTGTTAAGACACGAATAAACAAGCAAAATCATGAAAGACTTACTAAGAGCACGTACTTCCCTCAAAGAGGAGATAGAGATACTTTTGAACAACCAGGTGAAGATGGAAGCAGAAGCTTCTGCCAAATATCTTGCCATGGCTTCGTGGTGCGACCGCAACGGTTTTAAGCACAGCGCCAAGTATTTCCTCAACCAGTCCGACGAAGAACGCGGCCACATGCTGAAAATCTTCAACTACCTGATGACAGTAGGCGGCACGGCGATCTCTCCCGAAGTTTCAGGTGTGAAACAGGAATATCCTACTTTCAAAAGCATTTTCGAAACGGCACTTCAAAGCGAGATCGCGGTAACGCAGTCGATCAACCGCATTGTAACTGCTACGCGTAAAGAAGAAGATTACGCGACTGAAAACTTCCTGCAATGGTTCGTGAGCGAGCAGATCGAAGAAGAAGACAATGCACGCCGCGCGATCGAACTTTTCGATGTAATTGGCGAAGATGGAACAGGTTTGTATGTGATCGACAAAGCGATCGGCAAACTCGGTTCCGAAGAATAATATCGATTTCTTATCCTGCAAAAATAGCTGCTCCTTCCGGGCAGCTATTTTTGTTTTAAACCCTCGTGAAATACCTCCGCTCCCACACTTTGTACCAGTTTTTGTTGGCCGGGTACTTGCGGTGCGCCGCAAAACGGTTGACCATCACGGCCACGAAGAGCAATATGAGCACGCCGCTGAGCACCGGGCTCAACACATACATGTAACCGAGCGCCTTGATCTTCTCGGAGCCGATGTTGGCGATCAGCGCGGTGGCCCCGCCCGGAGGATGCAGAGTTTTGGTTACCTGCATGAACACAATGGATATCGAAACCGCAAACGCCGACGACAGCCAGATCTGATCCGGGATGATTTTATGGACCGTCACGCCTACGAGCGCGCATAGTACGTGCCCGCCTATGAGGTTGCGCGGCTGCGCGAGCGGGCTGTTCACGATCCCGTAAATGAGTACCGACGATGCGCCGAAGGACCCAATCAGGAACAGGGAGTCGGAATCGGTGAATTGCTTGTCGTTGAGCAGCCCGATGAGGCCTATGCCTAGAAATGAGCCGAGAAAAGTCCAAAAATGGTCTTTGAAATCTATCAGGGTCTCTTTGTAAACCACGTAACGGACCAGCCTGGCGTTACGTTTGATCCTTTTTCTCAAAATATGGAAACTTTTGGTGGAAGTAGCATTGGAAATAGAACTATAACGGGATCGCGATGGTTCGTAAATTAGGGGAAGATTCCAAATTTTCTCCGGTTCCTTTCTCCTAATCCCTCCCAAATATACAAAAAACGACTCAGGCCGGGCGAATAAGCACCCCCGGGCAGTTATTAAATTTTGGTACGCCTTTTGTTGGGTTGCGAAATTTAAAATAGTAGTATTGCAATAACACACCGTGATTTGATTCCATGAATTACCTCGACGAGTTCAAAAAGTTTATTTCCAGCCATTACCTGTCGACCGGTGTACGTCTAACCCTGGGGACGATCATCCCTAGCCTCATTTTTAATCATTTTGGCATATTAAGCGAGTGGATCGCGTTCCCGCTCGGCACCCTGCTGATCGGTGGCACCGACAATCCGGGGCCATATCACCGGCGGCGCAATGCATTGCTCGTCGCCATTGTAACGTGCTTCATCGTTGCCTGCGTGACCGGCTACCTGCGGCATTTCCATTTTATTATTTTCCTGGAAATCATTGTGTTCGGGATGTTTTTCTCGCTGGTGGGCGTATATGGCAACCGCGTGAACAGCATCGGGCTCATTGCGCTGCTCGTTTTTGTATTTAATATTGATGACCACCTCAGCGGCGATATGGTGTTCCGCACCGCGGCGATATTTTCGGCCGGTGGGATCTGGTACTTCATATTGTTTATGGTTTTGCAAAAACTCCTTCCCTACAAGCTCATTCAGCAGCTTTTGGGGGAAAATTTTGTGGAACTGGGTAAACTGCTGTCGATCAAAGCCGACTACTATTTCGCCAATCCTGATTACGACGAGCTTTTCAACCGGATGGTGCATCAGCAGGTAATCCTTCGCGAAAACCACGAAAACCTGCGGGAAATCCTGTTCAAAACGCGCGAAATCGTAACGGAATCGACGACCAAGAGCCGGATTCTGATGCTGATGTTCCTCGATAGCATCGATCTTTTTGAAAGAATCCTGAATTCACAGCAAAATTACGCCAACCTGCACCGCGCATTCGACCACACGAAAGTGCTGCGGCTTTTCGGGACTTACATTACGTGGCTGGCCGCGGAAATACAGCAAATCGGGCTGGCCGTACAGAGCGGCTACGCCTCCCATCCGCGCCACGACCTCGACGAGGCATTCAACAAATGCCAGCGGGCATTCGAGCGTATGCGCGAGCATAAGATGAACCATGACAATATGGAGGACTTCATCATGCTCCGGCAAATACTCAACAGCTTGCAGGACGTTACCGAGCGTGTGAAAAAGCTGCACAGGGCCACGAAATACGAAGCGGACGTCAGCAACGATTACAAACTCACCGTCGAAGCGGAAGATTTCACGCCGAAGCAGGACTACCACCCGCGCATTCTGCTCGATAATCTTTCGCTGAAATCGAGCCATTTCCGGCATGCGGTGCGGGTAACGCTGGGCTTGCTGGCAGGCTACATTGCTTCGCTCTTTTTCGATGTAGGGCATGGTTACTGGATCTTGCTGACGATCGCCGTGATCCTGAAACCGGCTTTCAGCATTACCAAGCAGCGGAACATCCATCGGATCGGCGGTACCATTCTGGGCGTCGTCATCGGGTTTCTGCTGCTGTACCTGATCAAGGAAAGCACACCTTTGTTCATCCTGATGATGGTTTCGATGATATTGGCGTACAGCTTCCTGAAAATCAACTATTTTGTGGCGTCTACCAGCATCACATTGTACGTGATACTGTCATTTCACTTCCTGAATCCGCAACATGTGACGAATGTTTTGCAGGACCGGGTGGTCGACACGGTGATCGGCTCGCTGATTGCCTATATTATTTCTTCCTACGTCTTGCCTGTTTGGGAACATTCGCAGATCAAGCAATACATGAAAGAAGCGCTGGATGCGAACCGGAAGTATTTTGATATCGTGGCAGCCAAATTCACTGGCAAGAAACTGGATATCAATGAATTGAAGTTATTGAGAAAAAATGCGATCATCGCCATGGCGAACCTTTCGGATAATTTTCAGAAAATGCTGTCTGAGCCAAAGCGTCAGCAGCTGAATATGGAAGAATACCACCAGTTCGTCGCGACGAGCCATATGCTTACTTCCTACATTGCCTCGCTTTCGACCTACGCGCAGACTTTGGAATACCTGGAATTTTCAGTGGAATTTGAAATGATGATCCGGCAGATCGACCGGCAAATGCAGGCTGCCACGGACATTATCGATGGAAAAACCAGCAACAGCCTCGAAATCGTACGGGAATCGCTGCCGCAAAACCAGCGCCTGGTGGAGCTGCTGGCGGACCGTAAAAAGCAGATCAAGGAACTCGGCATCGAAAAGGCCGATCAGTCGCCGGTACGCAAAATGCTGTCCGATCTGAAAACGATCAACGGGTTGTTTGAACTCATCAGCACGATTTCGATCGATGAAATCAAGATACTACAAAAAATAAAAACCGCGAAAGCGGCTTAGCATGTCATTATTATCAGGAACCGAAAGAAAGAATATCGCCACTGGGCTCGCTGTTTCCATTGTACTCAAAAAAGACCAGCGAAGCGGCAAGCTGACGCAAGGCATTGTGAAAGACATTCTCACCAAGGCACCCGTGCACACGCATGGCATTAAAGTAAGGCTGGAATCGGGCGAAATAGGGCGCGTAAAAGTTATCGAGACCGAAGATTGAACCTGGCTTTTTCCAAAATTTCATGGATGGTTTCGAGCGGCAGGTCTTCCGCCGGGTCGATGAGCAGGATTTTCATTCTCGAACGCTTTTCGGCGAGGAGTAAGGGATGTTCTAAAAGATAGCCATCCACAATGCCCAGGTAAGGCGTACCCGTTTTCTTTTCCTGCCACAAATAGCAGAGCCTTTTAGCGCCCAGTTTGTAAAAGGGCATTTTGTATTGCCAATCTTCCCGTATCTGCGGATCAAAAGCAAGTACCAGGTGTCGCAACGCGAGCAGGCAGCTTTTGGCCGGTTCAGGCTTTTCCATGAAATAGTTGTCGATCTCGCGCAATGTCTGTCCGGTTAGGGTGATTCGTTATCTTTGCCCTCAATTTATCCGATTTATGTCAAACTCCCGCATTAACCTGATTATCGGGATCATCAGTATCAGTATTTTCCCCGTGCTTGTGAAATGGGCGCCGGTGTCGGGCGTTACGTCCGCTTTTTACCGGATGCTGCTGGGGCTGCTGTTTTTGTTGCCTTATGTACTGTTTCGCAGGAAATTCACCTGGCCCACAGGCACATTATGGGTTCCTATTGTGCTGTGCGGGATCATTTTTGCGAGCGATATCGCCGTCTGGAACCTGTCGATACATTACTCCAATGCCACGCAGGCCACACTGCTCACAAACCTCTCGCCCGTGTGGGTAGGCGTGGGTACATTTCTGTTCCTTCCCGATAAACCCGGCCCGCGTTTCTGGCTAGGGACATTGGTAGCGCTTACCGGAATGGTGGTATTAATCGGGATCGACACTTTCACTTCCATGAAGCTCGACCTCGGGTTCGGGCTGGCAATGCTGTCGGGCGTGTTGTACGCGACTTACATGCTGGTCAGCAAAACCGTGTTGAACAAGATCGACATCGTCAGCTTTATGACGGTCAGCATGGCGGTTTCGAGCATTTACCTTTTGGGCATATGCCTCTTTTTTGATCAGCCCGTTTGGCATTTCGATGCAGCGATCTGGGCCGTTTTTGTAGTGCAGGGGCTGGTATGCCAGCTGATCGGCTGGCTGACGATCAATTCGGCCATGAAGCAAATGGACGCCAAAAGCGTTTCTCTCAGCCTTTTAAGCCAGGCGGTGGTAACGGGGATTTTTGCATGGATGTTTATCGGAGAAAAAATAACCGCACAGATGATCGCCGGCGGTATCGTGATCCTGATCGGCATTGCCATTACCTATACCGGCCGCAAAAAACCGGCCCGGGAATCAGGACTCGACGGGTAGGTAGATAATGAACGTCGATCCGACGCCCGGCTTCCCTACCGCGTCGATTAACCCTTTGTGGTTTTCCACGATCTTTTTACAAATCGCCAGACCGATACCCGTACCTTCATAAGCCGAGCGGTTGTGCAATCTTTGGAATACCTGAAAAATCCGGTCTTTGTATTGCGGATCAAACCCGATACCATTGTCGGCAAATGAAATATACTGGTACAGACGGGTCGCGTCGGCTTCTGCAAGCGGAATGGCAGCGCCCGGCACTTCTCCCGAACGGATTTCTATCACCGGTGTCCGGCCCGGCCCGATAAATTTCAGCGCATTGGCGATCAGGTTCATAAATAGCTGCTCAAACTGATACGCTATCACCTCCCGCACGGGCAAGACGTCACTTTTGATGACGGCATTTTCAATCTGAATGATATCTGCCAATTGGTCCTTCACACTTTGCAATACCTGGTTCAGGTCGGTATGTTCCAAATGCTTTTCCGCGACATTTGCACGGGAAAAAGCCAGCAGATCGACGATCAATTGCTGCATGCGCGTGGATGAGGCCTGCATCCGGTTGAAATAATCCTTCCCGCGTTCCGAAAGATTATCCCTTTCCGTTTCCAGAATGCGCGTCGCAAATGTCTGGATCTTCCGCAGCGGCTCCTGCAAATCGTGGCTCGCTACGTACGCGAACTGCGCGAGCTCCATATTTGTGCGCACGAGCTCATTGTTGGCCACCAGCAGCTGCTGGGTCCGCTCCTGCACTTTGGTTTCAAGCTGATCGATAAACAGCCGGCTATCATGAACATCCAGGCTCGTTCCCACCCACATTTCGATCGTACCATCCGCATTGCGCTGCGGAATGGCACGGCATTGATACCACCGGTATTCGCCATCGGCACGTTTCAGCCGGTGTTCGAAATGGTACTCAGTACCCTGGGTGATCGATTCGATCCATAATTTTACGCTTTCGGCAATATCGTCGGGATGCACCAGGGGCAACCATCCCTCCTTTTCTATTTCCTCCACCGAAAAACCCGAATAGTCGAGCAGCGACCGGTTGAAATAGGTAATATATCCCTGCGGATCGGCTGTCCATACAAATTGCGGCATCGAATCCGCGAGCGTCCTGAACTTCCCCTCGCTGGTTTTCAGCGCGAGCTCCGATTCCTTACGGTCGGTAATGTCCATCATCGTCCCGAGCATCCGCTGCGGCACACGCCCTTCGCCAAAAAACACCTTTCCTTGCGTCCGCACCCAGTGAACCGATTGATCCCGGTGGACGATACGCGCTTCATAGTAGTAAATACCCGTTTCGAGTGCCGCCTTGAAGGCCTTTTCAACAATGGCATGGCGGTCTTCGGGATGGACCATGTCCCGCATTTCGCTGTGGGTTAGCACAACATGCTCGTCGTAGCCCAGGATCACGCCCATTCTCCCCGAGTAAATGATCTCCCTCGTCAGGAGGTTCAGGTCCCAGATCGCCAGGCGCGTACCGTCGGTAGCAAGCGAGAGCCGGTCGGCGGTCTCGGCAAACTGCTGGCGCAGGGTTACCTTATCGGTCACATCGTTCACCGAAGCCATAATACCGGACACGCTGCCATCGATTTCAAATATGGGCGCGTACTGAAAATCGAGGTAGTGTTTTTTCAATCCGCCCGGACCATCCACGTAGGCGATTGCTTCATTTTCGCGGTAGATTTCAGCATGATGGTATACCTTTTCCAAAAGCGCGATGAATTTCTGGCCTTTCAATTCAGGAAACACATCAATGAGCCGCTTCCCCTCCACCTCTCCGAGGCGGCGGCGCCAGATATTCAGCATACTTTCATTGGCAATACTAATCACGAATTCCGGGCCCTTAAGAATGGCTTTCGCGAACTGCGATTGGGTCACTAGGTTCCGGAATTGGTTTTCGCTGCGCTGCAAGGCTTGTTTGGACAAAACCTGCTGCGTAACCTCCGTGGCTACCACGATGATCCCCGATGCATTTTCAGGATCTTCCTCAAAAAGGGGCTGATACACAAAATTGAAATAGCAAAGCTCAGGCTGCCCGAAACGGCGGATCGTTACCTCGAACTCGTTGCCGTGATACGCGATGCCCGTGCGTAAAACGCGAAGAAGGATCGGTTCCACATATTCGCGTACTTCGGGTAGACCTGTAAAAAGCGATTTCCCGACGAGCTCTTCCTCCGTGCGGTCGACAATGTTCAGATAGGCATCATTGGCCATTTCCACAACAAAATCTTCCCCGCGCAGGATGATCATTCCCACGGGAGCCTGTTTCACGGTATTCCAGAACTTGCTTTCGATTGCGGGCGGCGCACCATCGGAAACGTTCACCTGATGAGGATGATCTCCGCCATTTTCAGAAGTATACTGATTGAGTTGTTTCGACTTGTCCACCTGTTTTCACGGAGAATATGTTTTCAAAAATAGGCGGACAAGTCGTGAGAAGTCAATATTGATAATAGAAGTTTTCCGGTGCCGGAGTCCAGCTGTGCTTGGTCCAGTCGATATCCAGGATCTGTTTGATGGCCTGTTTCAGCTTGGGAAACGACCCAGGCTTGCGGATGAAGAAATTGGCGCCTTTTTCATGCACCTTCCGTACCATTTCTTCCTGCCCGGTGGTGGAAAAAATCACAACCGGTATGTGCTCCCAGGCTTTGGTCTGACGGATCAGGTCCAGGCATTCAAAACCGTTTTTACGGGGCATATTCAGATCCAGAAAGATAACATCCGGCGGAGGCGGTACTGTTTTCTCCATCAGGTCGATCAGCTCCACCCCGTCGCTCGCTGTCAAAAGCTCGGTCGAAGTGCTCACTTCCCTGAGCGCGTCCTCGAACAACAGGCAATCATCCTCATCGTCGTCGGCCAGGAAAATAGATTTATTTGGTTTTGTGCTCATAACCCGAATTTAAGTATTCATGAAATAACATAAACGTTGCTCATACATTCAACCTAAACGAGGTACGGTAGCAATCAATTCCAGTGTAAGGATATACAAGGTAGAAAATAAAAACCGTATAATAAATTTAATCTGCATTAAAACTCCCCTTCCAGGCTCTCTTTCGGCTTCTTTTTCGCCTGGTGCAAACGGTAGTTCAAAGTAAGGTTAATCTGTCTCAAACGTCCCTGGGAAGTGTTGCGGGCATAGAAGTTGGACCCTTCGGTGATCGACCTGTATTTCCTGGAATTGAAGACGTCGACGACCGTGAGCGTCAGCGTGCCGTTTCCTTTCAGAATGTCCCTCGTTGCGGCCAGATCGAGCGTTGCCAATGCTTTTCGGCGACCTTGCGGGGTTTGTTGCGGAGCTTCATAGTTCCCCCTCAACTGCACGTCGGTATTTTTCCAGAGCGTAAACCGCGACATCGCGCGTACGAACCAGCTGTAAGTATCGCTTTGAAACTCCTCGTCCACGCCGGTCCCGTCGGTGATCGCCCGGAAGAAATTGGCGCTTCCGTCGAGTTTCCACCAGGGATAGGGATTGAACGAGCCGGCGAATTCGGCGCCGTAGGCATCCTCTGTTCCGAGGTTTTCGGGGCGGGTATAAGAGCTCCCGTCGTCCTGCACGGTACGGATGCTGATGATCTTGCCATTGGTGTGGCGGTAATAGATCGACGACGTCAGCGAGCCTTTGTTCAGGTACTTAACATGCCCGAGTTCAAATGCATTGGTGAACTCCGGGTTCAGGTCGGGATTACCGCTCCAATAGTTGCGATTATCGCTGTAAGTCGCGAACGGGGTCAGGTCGTTGTACTGCGGTCTGCGCACACGGCGGCTATAACTCAGCTGCAATGCATTCTGTTTGGCAAAATCGTACGTAACATGTACGCTCGGGAAAAGGTTGGCATACTTGCGGGCATTCACCTCGTTGGTGGTTCTCAGCGTGGTGGTAACCCCGGTCCATTCCGCACGCACACCTCCCTGGTAGGATAGCTTGCCGGTTTTGTTACCGATCATGCCGTACAATGCATTGATGTTTTCCTCGTACAAAAAGTCGTTGGTCAGCCCGGGCAAAGTCACCCAGCCCCCGTCGCTGGTTTGCTGGGTCACGGTGTAATCGTTGGTCATATCCCGCGAGCTGCTCCGCCCGCCGGCCTCTATCTTGCCATCTTTGCCGAATGGATGTACGTAATCAGCCTGGAAAAGCAGCTGTTTCTCCGTTTCGTAGTTCACAGCGCGTTGCAAGAGTGGCGGAATGCCCGACGGGCTGCCATCCGGCTTGTACACATTCTCATGGTAATACTGGTCCGAATCCTCCCAGTTGTCGAGGTAGCGCACGTCGGCGGTAAATTCCTGTCCTTTCCGGTTGAATGTTCGTTTGTAGGTCAATGCGTACTCCGAGTTCGGTTCCGTTTCGGTTTCATCCTGGGTCCGGCGCGTGTAGCTTGTCATATTGTTAAGGTTCGACAGGTAATCGCGGTAATTAAGCGTCGAGAACCGCTTGCCCTTGCTCGTGCGCCACGTGTACGCGCCTGTGAGCACGTTTTTGGAATTGAAATAGTAATCGATACCGCCGCGCGCGCTGTTGGCCATGCCTTTCAGGTTACTTTTCATATCGCGCTCCATGATGAAGGTCGAGTCGTTGCGGTAAAGCTCCTGGTACACGAAGTTCCTCCCCGGCGTGTTCCGGTACGACATGGTGTAGTTAATGAAGAAATTGAGGTTCTTCTTCCGGTAGTTCACGTTCGCGGCGCCGCCGAAGTTGGTAGGATGCCCGGTAATAATATCGAAAGAGCCGTTAATGCCCTCTTTGCGTTCCTTTTTCAAAACAATGTTGATCACACCGCCCATCCCTTCGGCCTCGTAGCGTGCCGACGGGTTGGTAATGATCTCCACGCGCTCGATCATGCTGCCCTGCAACTGCGCGAGCCCGCTGGCCCCCTTGACGCTCACCAAACCGGAAGGCTTGCCGTCGATGAGAATCCGCACATTGCCGCTTCCTCTCAGGCTCACGTTCCCCTCGACGTCCACCGCTACCGAAGGCACATTGGTCAGAATATCCACCGCGGTACCGCCCGCGTTCGCGAGGTCCTTTCCTACATTGAATATCTTTTTATCGAGCGACAATTCCATCGAACTCTTCTCGGCTTGCACGGTCACTTCGTCGAGCGTTCTGGCCGAAGCAGCCACTTTGATCGCGCCCAGATTGAGCGGAGAGTTGGCCGCACTCACTTTTATATTAGTAGTGTATTGCGGCTTATAACCGATGAATTCCGACAGCGCGTAATAGGTCCCCGCGGAGATATCCACGATGAACCCGCCCGTCTCGTCGGTGATCGCTCCCGATACGAACGAACTGTCGGTCGTTTTGAAGAGCCGGATGCTCGCATACCCCAGCGGCGCGTTGCTCGCACCGTCGATAATCTTGCCTGTAACCTTCAATTTCCCATTATTCTGCGCCAGGGCGGGCGCCATTGCGAACATCCCGATAATCCACACAAACCCCACAAAACCACGCGGTTTCCGCTGACGAAAACCCTGTTTCAAACTGCTTCTGATAGCCATTATTCTGTTGTAGTATTTTCTCAAATCCTTTTAAAAATTGCTACCCATACAAACCGGTTTACCTTCCCGTTTTACTCTACCGTAATGATATATTAAAATGAACATTCCGAGGCTCCGGCGGATTTTTGTACCTTTGCAGTCTTTTTGCATATCCACACAAAGCCATGAAAAACGAAGCATCACAAACTTTAAGATTAGCATTCCCCATTATCATCGGTGAGCTGGCCCAAATGGCGCTCCACCTCATCGACAGCGCCATGGTCGGCGCGATCAGCTACAAACAACTGGCCGCAGCCGCGCTGGTGATCAATGCGATGAACATTCCTTTCGTGATCGGGATCGGTATGACGATCTCCGTTTCGCAGATGGTATCGCTCGCCAACGGCCGCCGCGACGCGCAGCAGGTTTCACATTACCTGTTCAACGGTTTTTGCCTTTGCACACTTACCGCACTGGCCATTTCCATTACCCTGCTGTTTGGAAAAGATTACCTGCGCAACCTCGGGCAGGACCCGGAGGTGGTGGAGCTGGCCATCCCGTTCATGCGGCTTATGGGCCTTTCCATCATCCCGATGTTGCTCTTTATGACCTTGAAGCAGTTTGCCGACGGGCTGGAACACACGCGCACAGCGATGATCTTCTCCCTGGCCGGTATGCCGATCAACATTATGCTCAACTGGCTGCTCATTTACGGCAACTGGGGCTTCCCGCGCCTCGAACTCGAAGGCGCAGGCTGGGCGACGCTCATTACCCGGAGCATGATGTTCCTCGCATTGCTTTTTGTGATTTTAAGACATAAAACTTTTGAAAAATACATCGCCGTAAGCCGCAACCAATGGCATTTCAAATGGCAAACATGGCGCGAGCTGCTGCATATCGGCGTACCGAGCAGCTTGCAGATCGGTATGGAAGCGGGCGCATTCGCGGTATCGGGCATTATCATCGGAACCTTGGGCGCCGTGGCGCAGGCCGCGCACCAGATTGCATTGAGCAGCGCGTCGTTCACCTTTATGGTGTCGATGGGCCTCGCGCAGGCGGGTTCCATACGCGTGAGCAACGCGCTCGGGCGCAACGACTGGAAGAAGATTTTCGTGATCGGCAAAAGCACGCTGGTGACGGCATTGATCTACGGCACGTTCTGCGCGATTACGTTCGGTGTCCTGCGTAACCATTTGCCGCTCGCATTCAACGATAACGCCGAGGTTGTCGGGCTTGCTGCATTACTGCTCCTTTTCGCGGCAGTTTTCCAAATTTCCGATGCTACCCAGGCCATCGGAGCGGGATTATTAAGGGGTATTAAAGATGTAAAAACCCCCACTATCCTGATCGGTATCGCCTATTGGGTAATCGGCATCCCTGTCGGCTACACGCTGGCGTTCCATTTCGGGATGGGTGCTTCGGGTATGTGGCTGGGCCTGATTCTCGGTTTGACGATGGCGTCGATTTTCCTGATGACACGCTTTTTCAAAATGACAAGAAGAAATCAGGTTTAGATAAAACTTCGTCAAAATCCGACTTGTTGATAAGGATATAATTGCGAAACTTCGTCATTATCCAAGTGCGCATTTTTTTAAATCAATTCTTATCCACAAAAATCTGATTCAATGGATTTCAATTCCACGTTAAGGAACATCTTTGTTGAAGAAAAGGACATTCCTGCGGAGTACAGCCTGCCATCCCTGATCCACCAGCGCGAGTATCTCTGCAATGGCGAAATGAAGACATGGGACGGGCCGTTCCACGAGGTTTACTCACCGATTGCCGTACAAACCGCGAACGGCCTCGAACGTAAACTGATCGGCAGCTACCCTTTGTGTACCGCTGCCGAAGCATCGGAAGCATTGGAAGCAGCCGTAACCGCTTACAACAGCGGACGCGGCGAATGGCCCACAATGGGTGTTGCCGAGCGCATTCACTGCGTCGAGCAGTTCACGGGCCGGATGATCGAGAAAAAGGACATCATCGTCAAGCTCATCATGTGGGAAATCGGCAAATCATTTGCCGACTCCGTTAAAGAATTCGACCGTACCGTTGAATACATATATGCCACCATCGACTCGCTCAAAAACCTGGACCGCGATTCGTCCGGTTTCGACATCGTCGACGGCATTGCGGCGCAGGTAAGACGCTCCCCGCTGGGCGTGGTACTGTGCATGGGGCCATTCAACTACCCCCTCAACGAGACATTCACCACCCTGATCCCCGCGCTGATCATGGGTAACACGCTGCTGTTCAAACCGCCGAAATTCGGTACGCTGCTGCACTACCCCTTGCAGGAAGCATTCCGCGATTGCTTCCCGAAAGGCGTTGTGAACGTGATTTACGGCCGTGGTAATGCCATCGTTCCTGGATTGATGCAATCGGGCAAAATCAACGTCCTCACGTTGATCGGTTCCAGCAAAGTGGCTAACGAACTGAAAAAATCGCACCCGAAAGTGAACCGTCTGCGCGCGGTGCTGGGCCTGGATGCGAAGAATGCCGCGATCGTCACACCGGAGGCTGATCTTGACCTTGCGGTGAAAGAAATCATCACAGGTTCGCTGTCGTTTAATGGTCAGCGTTGTACTGCCCTGAAAATTATATGGGTACACCGCACCGTGGCCGACGCATTCCTCGAAAAATTCAGCGCGGCGGTGGCCGAACTGAAATTCGGGATGCCGTGGGAAAAAGGCGTGGCGCTTACCCCGCTGCCGGAAACCAATAAAATCGAATACCTCAACGACTGCATTTCCGACGCGGAAGCGCACGGCGCGAAAGTGGTTAACGAAAACGGTGGCAAGTCCGAAGGCTCGTTCTTCTATCCTGCCGTGGTTTACCCGGTGAACAGCAAAATGAAGCTTTACCACGAAGAACAGTTCGGTCCGATCGTGCCCGTGGTGCCATTCGACGACCTCGAAGAAACCATCGAGTTCCTCATCGACTCTACCCACGGCCAGCAAGTGAGCATTTTCAGCAACAATGCCGACGAAGTAGCCTCGCTGATCGACCCGTTGGTAAACCAGGTAAGCCGTGTGAACATCAATACCCAATGCCAGCGCGGCCCGGACGTATTCCCTTTCACCGGTCGCAAAGACAGTGCGGAAGGAACCCTCTCCGTCCCGGACGCCATCCGCGCCTTCTCGATCCGCTCCCTGGTAGCCTTCAAAATGAACGCCGCCAACAAGCAGCTGATCAACGAGATCGTGCACGAGGATACTTCGAATTTTTTGAGTACGAAGTTTATATTCTAAGTTTTTACATTTTTCTCAATGCAACTCGCCCATTCGGTAAACCGGATGGGCATTTTTTTTACCGGAGGATCATTGGTGATGGTATCGAGGATAGACGATTTGTAGTAGCGTGCTTTTAGGTATTGTTTCAGCACACTATTTACATGAACAAGGACATTTATTCTTTTCAAAATATTGAAAGCTCTTACTATGTTTTTGCAAGCGAAGGCATACGAGGAAAAGTTAAGAAAGGAGTGTTAATCAGTCCTCTATCAGATGATCTGGATGAATATTTTTATCCCCTATTCAATCTCGCATTTGGCGACCTGGTTGTTTTCGAAGGTCGCTGGATACTCGACGATAGCATCAGAAGCGGGAACGGTGATATGCCCAAAGTTATCGCAACAGTAGCAGCCATTGCCATGGATTTTCTTGACAAGCACCCCAACTGCTCACTCTCTTTCCAGGGATATATTGATCAGAAATCAGTTCTCCTTGGTAAAAATCAACGCAACATACTTTATCAACGGGGAATCAATTCAAATTGGGAAGAACTATCAGATAAGTTCAGGTTTTGGGGCGTAAAGGCAAGGGAGTTCGAAAAGTATACTCCTGGGTATGCCTACGACCGGATATTGGTAAAGCTCAAATAAATAGGTAACTTAACATGATCAAAATATGGAAAGCTTTATGAGAAAGTCAGAACGAATAGACAGTGAAGACTGGATTGAAGAAATTCTCAGAAATAAAGAGAAATTCATCAGTGATATAAAAAATTCGCCCGCTGTACTCAGAAAGAATCGTGAAGCCGCTGAAATGTTATCAAGTCTCAAACCACCATTCCCTTGGGACAACGACAGTTCGCAAAATAAAAAGTAGCGTACGCCCAATTGCTAAAATCAGCAGCCTGGGTGTTGTATCAGGCTGCTGATTTTAGCAAGGCATGTCACAAATTCGCCTCCGCCAGCACCCTTTCAATCTCCCCTTTCGGCGTCACGCCAGTCTTCTTCCATACCACCTGGTTACCCCTGTAAAGTATCAATGTCGGCAATGCGGTTACGCCCAGTTCTTTGGTGAGCGCCTTGTTTTCGTATGCTTCGATGTTGATCACTTTCACGGAGCTGGCCTGTTCGTGTTTGATGGAATCCACAATCGGGGCCAGTTTTTTGCAGGAACCGCAATAGCGTGAGCCGAAGTCGACGAGCACGAGTTTGTCAGACTTCAGGGAAGCCTGGTATTCGCCTAGCGAGAGGCCCGGGCCTACGGTAGAAACGACAGGTTTGCCCAAACCGATCCATTTGCTCAAACCGCCCGGGAGTTCGGTAACGTCGCTGAAACCGTTATCGCGGAGGTCCTTTGCGAGCTTGCCGCTGCGGCCGTTGGCGATGGAATAAATGAAGGTCGGTTTGCTTTTGTCGAGTTTGGCGATGGCCTTGGAGAAATCGGCCTCATTGGCTACGCTGAAACTCGTGGCACCTTCGAGGTGGTTCTGCGCATACTCCTCGGGCAGGCGGGCGTCGAGGATCTGGGCATTCTTCCCTGCCTTCGCGAGGCGCGCCTCGAATTCCTCAAACGAAACGAGGTCGCGTTTCGGAACATCCTGGGCATTCAATGCGGTATGGGCAATAAGCAGCCATACCAATGCGAACAATGGTTTGAAAATTTTCATTGAAACTGGGTTTAAAAGTGATTACTGCTTTCGGTGGTTGGCCTTGGCTATCGACTTTTTACTTTAAGCTCTTGTAGTTTTGGAGCAGCACTTTCGCCGCCCTAATGTCATAATCGAACATTTCCGCTTGCTGCATTGAGATCTTCTCGGCATCCGGAATGGCCGGCCCGGCGTCCTTTCCGGTCAAATCCAGGATATTCAGCGCTTGGAGGCGCGCGTAAGGGTTATCGCTTTTCAATGCGTCCGTCAATGCGGCAATGGCACCGGGTTTGTCCGCACCGGTTATGTAAAGCGCCTCCGCGGCAGCAATGCGCACTGCTACCTCCGGGTCTTTCAATGCCTTTTGCAATGCAGCTTTTCCCGAGGCGGCTTTTAATACCGTCAGGCCGGTGGCTCCCCAGTACCGTACCGACGCATCGGCATCGCCAAGCGCCTTGATAAGTGCCTGCGCATTGGCCGGGTTCCTGGAAGAAGCAATGTCCGCAGTGGCGGCGATCTTTTCGAAATTGTACTTGCCGCTTCGCGCATAGTCGTACAAAGGCGTTGTTTTAGCAATTTCATAAATGATCGCTTCGGGAATAAAACCGACGTCCTTATAGCTCCTGACCCACTGTTGGTTGGCCTTTCGCAACCTTTCCAGTTCCTTTTTGTATTTCGGATCACCGGCCAGGTTATGGATATTATGCGGGTCGGCATCGACATCGAAAAGCTCCTCGGCAGGCTTCTCTTCCCAGAATCTGGATTGTACCGCATTCAGCTTTCCGGCTTTGTAAAGGTCTTCCCAGGATTTCACCGAAGGCGCCCGCCACAGATATTCGAGGTATTGCCCGTAAATTTTATTGGGCAGATAATTCCGGATGTACCGAAATTGCTTGTCCCGCACCGAGCGCGACATGTCGATACGCTCATCCATCCTTCCCCTGAAACCGAATGCATACTGCGGCTCCGGCTTCTGCTGTTTCCCTAAAAACGCGCCCCCCTGCATGTAATCAGGCACTTTGATGTCCACCAGACTCAATACAGTCGGAGCAAAATCCAGGAATGTCACCAGCCTGTCGGATACCGTACCCTGCTTTTGACTAGCCAGGTGCGCATATTTCGGCGGTAAATGAACGATCAACGGCACATGCAAGCCCGATTCGTACATAAACCGCTTGCTGCGTGCCAGCACCCCGCCATTGTCGGCGTAGTAAAACACGATGGTATTTTCGGCCAGACCTTCGTCCTTCAATTCCTGCAACAATTTCCCAAATTGCCGGTCCATTTCTTCCAGCTTGTCATAATACTGCGCCCAGTCATGTTTCAGTTCGGGCGTTGCCGGATGGTAGGGAGGCAACGGTACTTTCTCGGGATCGTGTTTGAGGGCAGGCAGCGGCTCGTGCAGGGAGCTTTCATGCGATACATTTAAATTGAAAACGGCGAAAAACGGCTGCCCCGGTTTACGGTTCTTGTAAGTCGCCTTGTTGCTCGATTCGTCCCACGCATCCAGCTGATCCGGCGTGTTGTAGTCCTTTTTGGCATTGTTGGTCGTGTAGTAACCGGCCTCGCGCAGGTACTTCGGAAAGAACTTTACGAACGCAGGCGACGGGTACGTGCTCCGCATATGCTCGGTCCCGAGCGAGGGCGGGTACATGCCCGTAATGAGCGTATTACGCGAAGGCGCACACACGGGTGCGGTCGAGAAAGCATTTTTGTAACGAATGCTTTCCGTCGCGAACTGGTCCAGATTAGGCGTCGTCGCGAATCGGTCGCCATAGCTGCCGAGCAGAATGGTATTGTCCTCGCTCACGATCCAGAGGATGTTCGGGCGATCCTGCGCGATGGCGGGATGCAATGCGACAGCCAGTATCGCCAAAAGGATTTTGCGGGTCAGATTTTGCATTTGCATGGTTGTTACATCGCTGTTACTTCGCACCTAAATGCGCCTGCTGCGTCGGTGCGAGGTCGATAGTGACCTTGTTGATTTTGCCTGTGAATGCAAAAGGCACTTTGTAAGTGTCACCTACCGGTGTCAGGTCGTCGAAACCGACATTCACCCCCTCGTGCAGGTACAATGCATCCGAAGTTTTGGCCAATGTCCCCTCTCCCACCTTCGCATTATTGACATACAAACTCACCACGCCACCGCCGTTCTGATCATACTGAACGCTCGCTTTCAGCTCGACTTTACCTGCCGGCAATGTGGCATTGGTAGCACTCACTACATACTTATTCCCATCGCCTACCGCGTACACAAATTGTAGTTTCTGGTTTTGAATGAAAAAGCTCAACCCGCCGGCCGCGCCGCCTCTCGAAAGCAGCACGCCCTCCGCTTCCACGCCCGACAATACCGCATCGGCGACGATCGAGAACGAACGTTTCAATGCGAACGGGCTCGCCACGTCGATGATCGTCGACTGACCTGGGTAGAGCACCACTTTGTCCACGTCGTTATAGGCCGTGGGCAATGTAAACGGCTCGGTACCATCCTTCAACGGATACACATTGTATTTCAAAGCCTCACTATCGAACAATGCTTTCAGTTCCTTCAACTTGGCCGGATTGGAAGCGGCGAGGTCGTTGGTTTCATTGAAATCATCACTCAGGTTGTAGAGCTCCCATTGATCTTTTTCAAAATCCTGGCCCTTCACGTGTAGCGAACCCGCTTTCCAGCCATCCTTATAAATAGAGCGGGAGCCACGGATTTCATAATACTGAACCGTATGGCGGCTTTTGGCACCGGCATCGTTGAGGCTGTATGCCAGGCTCGTCCCTTCGATCGGGTCTTGCTTGATACCGTTCAAAACAACCGGCGCTTTGATATTCAGTAATTCCAATGTAGTAGGCAAAATGTCGGAAACATGGCCGTACTGGTTACGGATGCCGCCTTTTTCCTTGATGCCTTTGGGATAAAAAACAATGAGCGGGTTGTGCGTGCCGCCCTCCGAATTCGCATCCTGTTTCCAATGACGGAACGGCACGTTGGTAGCAGCGGCCCATCCGAGCGGGTAATTCACCTTTGAAAACTCGGTGCCGATCAGGTCGATCTGTTCAATATTCTTTTTCAAACGCTCCTCTTCCGAAATGCCCGTTCCAAAATTGTTAACGGTTCCCACGAAAGTCCCCTCCTTGCTGGCCCCATTGTCGCCTACCGACACGATCACGATCGTATTATCCAGCTCGCCGGTTTCCCGAATGTGGCTAATCACCCTTCCGATCTCATAATCGGTGTATTCGAGGAAGCCCGCATAGGTTTCCATAAACCGTGTATAGAGTTTTTTCTCCTCCGAGCCGAGCGAGTTCCATGCTTTCACGCCCGAATTACGCGGCGGCACTTTGGCGGTTTTCGGCACTACGCCCAGCCTGATCTGATTTGCCAGTACCTGCTCGCGGTAAGCATCCCAGCCCGCATCGAACTTGCCCTTGTACTTATCCGACCATTGCTTCGCCACCTGGTGCGGCGCATGCCCTGCGCCCGTTGCCACATACAGGAAAAATGGTTTATCAGGATTACCCGACTTCTGGCTCGCGAGGTAGCTAATGGCCCGGTCGGCGATCAACTCGTTGAAATGCTTGCCATCCTGCCGGTCGGCTTCGCGGTGCGTGCCTTCCCAAAGCTCGGGATGCCACTGGTCGATGCTTCCGCGCGATGGGAAACCATAGAATTGCTCAAAGCCGCGCCCGGTCGGCCAGCGGTTGAACGGACCGGCGGGTGTCAGGTCCGCGAGCGGGGTAATGTGCCATTTACCCAATGCGAATGTGTTGTAGCCGTTGTCTTTCAGGATTTCGGCAATAGTCCCCTTCTCGAACGGAATGAACGCGTCGTAACCCGGTGTGCCAATGGCGGTTTCGGGGAAAAGGCCCATATGCGCCGAATGCTGGTTGCGGCCCGTGAGCAGGGATGCCCGCGTAGGCGCGCAAATGGCGGTGGTGTGGAAGTTGGTGTAACGCAGGCCGTTGTTTGCCAGGCTGTCGAGCGTAGGCGTGTTGATCAGCCCCCCGAAAGTGCTGATGGCACCGTAGCCGATGTCGTCCAGCAAGATCCATACGACATTGGGGGCACCTTTTGCGGCCTTCTTTTTCTCCGGCCACGATTGCTGCGTTTCCGCCACCGTTTTGCCGATTTTCCCCTGGTAAGCGGGTGTGGGCGCATATTGTGCGTGTACACCGCTCGCAGCGAGCACAGCCAGCGCACCGAGCGATAATTTGCTCCACGGACGATCTATTTTTTTCATAACAAACTGTTTTTGAATGTATTTTAAAACCATATCCAATTCCTATTTGATCGTATTCCAATCCACTACACCCACTTTCGCCGCCCATTCGAGGTATTCTTTTTCGAGCTCCTTCACTTTCTGAGGGTAGCGGCTGGCGAGGTTGTGGTTTTCGCTGCGGTCGGTTTTAAGGTCGTACAATTCCCAGGGCTGGCCTATTTCGGCTACCAGTTTCCAGTTAGCCTTTCGCACCGCACGGCTCCCCTCGTGCTCCCAGAAAATCGTTTTGTCGCGAACCTGTTCGGGGGTTTTAAACAAATGCGTGAGCGAAGTACCCGCCAGCGGTATGAGCCTTTCGTTTTCGAATGTTTCGGGATACTCTACACCCGCCATTTCCAGCAGTGTGGGCATTACGTCGGTGATGTGGCTTACCTGCGTACTCCATGCATTGCCCCTTATTTTCCCCGGAAACCAGGCAATGAACGGCGACGCGATGCCGCCCTCGTGGGTATTCTTTTTGAAAAGTTTAAAGGGTGTGTTGCTCGCATTGCCCCACGGCGGGTCGTAGCTGTCGATCGAATGCGCCGAGCCGGGTTCACCGTTTTTCCGGTTCACATAACTCCATTCCCGGACGGTGTCGCCGCTGCCTCCATTATCCGAGAGAAAAATCACCAGCGTATTCCGCTCCCGGCCAATGGCTTTTACTTTGTCGAGTACCTGCCCGATGCATTGGTCCATCCGGTCGATCATGGCGGCGTAGATCGCCATCCGGGTGTCCCACTGGTCCTTTTCCGCGGCCGGTAATGCATTCCATTCCGGCGCCTTTTCGTAGCGCGGCGAGAGTTTCCACTCTTTTTGAATAATACCCAACTCGATCAACCTGCGGTAGCGTGCTTCCCGCAATGCGTCCCAGCCTTGCAGGTACTTGCCTTTGTAGCGTGCTATGTCTTCCGGCAGTGCCTGGATCGGCCAATGCGGCGCGTTGTAGGCGAGGTATAAAAAGAATGGTTTTTCCTGATTCCGGATGCGGTCAATCGACTGCACCGCAAAATCTGTAATGGCTTGTGTGAGATAGCGTGAAGTATCGTACCGCTGTATTTGGCGGCCATTCAATTGGAAAGTGACGGTACGCCCATCATTATAAAGCGGCTCGGAGTTGAAATAGCTGCTGCCGTTGTTTTGCATGGTAAACGACTGATCGAACCCGCGGTTCACCGCCCAGGCCGACGGTACCAGGCCTACGTGCCATTTACCCGAAACAATGGTGTTGTAACCCGCCGTTTTCAGCAATTGGGCAATGGTAGCGCTGTTCTTGCTCAAATATCCCTGGTACGCCGGAGTGCCCTTGTCCTGCACCATGTCGCCCACACCCGCCTGATGCGGGTACAAGCCCGTGAGCAACGCCGCACGCGAGGGGCAGCAGCGACCACTGTTGTAAAACTGGGTTATGCGCAACCCTTCGTGCGCAAGCTTGTCGAGGTTAGGGGTATTGATTTCGGAGCCGAAACTTCCGAGGTCCGAAAAACCCATGTCGTCGGCCAGTATCAGCACGATATTAGGTTTTTCGGACGCATGTTGTGCGCACACGGGCACCGGCGCAATCACCGCCAGTGCCCATAGCACGCCTCTCCAAAAGGAATCTTTTTTATTCATTCAATTTTCAATTCCAACAGATTACAAACTCTGTGCTACTCCCAAAGCGGGTTTTGCTTCAACAGGGCGTTGTTGTCGATCTCCGATTGCGGGATCGGATAGTAGACGTGCTTCGGAGCGGCATTGGTTTTGCCTACTTTCTGTTGGTTCGCTACGAAAGTGCTGTTGTAGGCTGCGTCGCGCTGACGGATCAGGTCAAACCAGCGCTGGTACTCGTAAGTGAGTTCCAGGCGGCGGTCGAGATACACCGAATCACGGAACTGGTCTTTGGTCAGGCCGGTGGTCAGGTCTGCCAGTCCGGCGCGTTTACGGACCTTGTTCAGGGATTTGTAGGCTTTAACAGTCGGGCCGTTCGCCTCGTTTTCTGCCTCCGCGTGGATCAGCAGCAGTTCGGCGTAGCGGATAATGGGCACGTTGGCAGCCGACTGGTTCGTCACAGCGGTCGAAGCAGGATCGGCCCATTTGTTCCAGAATGGCGTCGAATCGCCGGCTACTGCCGTATTGGCGATCGGCAGTCCATATTTGCGGCCGTTGGACGGGCTCGTGAAACTTCTCACGAAAGTGACATCGCGGCGCTTATCGCCCGGTTTGAACAATTTATAAATGCTGAAAAACTTGTCGTTGCCCTGCGTGTAATACCGCACCATGTGCGCGTAGTTACCATTCAGGCCCGGTACCCCCGACAGGATCGAGCGCGGCCATTCGTTGTTACCCTGCGCCAGCGAATTGGATTTGAACTGCGCCGAGAAGATGTGCTCCTTGTTGTTTTTGAATGCCGGCAGGAAAACCTCGGCATAGTTGGCCACGAGGTCGTAACCGTAGTTGCCCGTTCCGCCATCCGCGGCCGACAATGCTTCCTCCGCCTTGGTTACCGCGCTCTGGTATTTCGCGCTTACTTTCAATGGTAACGAGGCTTGGGTGAGGTACACTTTCGCGAGCAAAGCCTTAGCCGCTCCCGCAGTCGCGCGCCCTACATTGGGCGACGCATACGTGGCCGGGAGCACCGATGCGGCTTCGGTGAGGTCTTTCTCGATCTGCGCGTAAATATCGGCGGAAGGAGACTTGGCAATGGCATAATCCGACGCGTTGACGTACTTCTGGTATTCGAGGATGAGCGGAATGTCGCCATACAAGCGCACCAGATTGAAATAGTACAATGCACGCAGGAACTTGGTCTCGCCCAGCAAACGGGTTTTCAATGCCTCGTCAAACTGAATGGCCGGTACTTTTTCCAATACCACATTGGCCTTTTTGATCGCCGCATAATGCTGCTGCCAAAGCTCGTAAATACGCAAGTTGGTCGACGAATGCGCCAGTACCGACAACGAGCGTACGTCCGGGTTGGTCGCACCCGGTCCCGGGTCCTCGTCGTCACCGGCCATATTCATACCGGTGTTGAAAAGCGTGTTGTAAGGCGTCTGGATCGACGATCCGCCCGAATTCAGGAAGAAATACACGGCATTCACCGCGTTCACGGCGTCGGCCTGGGTTTTGTAGTACTGGTCTTCCGACAAAAATGCCTCGGGCTCCTCTTTCAGGAATTCCTCGCACGAGAGCGACGCGAATGCCGTGAAACCCAACAGAATATATTTAAATGCTTTCATTTCAATCGATTTTGGAATGGTGGTTATCAGAATGTGAGGGACAGACCCACCTGGTAAGATTTGTTGTTAGGATACACGCCCGAGTCTACCCCCTTGTTGATCAGCGACTGGCCGTTCAAGCTCACTTCGGGATCGAAACCGGTGTATTTCGTCCAGGTTTTCGGGTTCTGCGCGGATACATACACGCGCAGGTTCTCGATGTTGATTTTCGAGAGCAGCGCTTTCGGGAATGTGTAGCCGAACGAGAGGTTTTTCAGGCGGTAATAAGTCGCGTCTTCGATAAACCGGTCCGAAATGGTGATCGCGGGGTCCTGGTAGGCCGCTTTCACGTCGGTGTTCGTGTTGGTTGGTGTCCAGCGGTTAAGCAGCACGTCGGAGCCATTCGTGTAGCCGGTTCCCAGTTCCAGGTTCGCGCGGTTGGCATTGTACAACTTGCCGCCCAGCGATGCCTGGAAGAAAATCGTCAAATCGAAGCCTTTGTAGTTGAATGTGTTGGTAATACCGCCCGTCAATGCAGGTTGGTTTTTAATCACCACACGGTCTCCCGCTTGTGTGATCTGGCCGTCGCCGTTGATATCCTTGTACTTTTGGCCGCCGGCGCTTTTGTTTTGCTGCGGGGTCAAAGGCTTGTCGCCTTCCTGGATAACGCCGTCCGTTTGGTACACGATGAAAGAACCCAGTGGATAACCCACTTTTGCGATAGAAGGTGCTGAAATCACCGGAATGATCTGATCCACGCCGTCACCCAGGCTCAGGATTTTGTTGGTGTTTTTGGACACAATGAAGATCGTGTTCCATTTGAAAGCGCCTTCCAGGTTTCTTGAATTGATATACAACTCAATACCTTGATTGGAAACCGCGCCGATGTTCTGATAAACCACCGAAGCTTGCCCGTTGTAGAAATCAGAGAGGCCGGAAGTGCCCGGTACGGTACGCGTCAGGAGCAGGTCGGTCGTTTTCTTGTAATAGTAATCGGCGATAATGTTAATGCGGTTTTTGAACAACCCAAGATCCACCCCGAAATCAGTCTGGAATGTTTTCTCCCAGCCGAGGTTCGGGTTAGGAACGGTGTTAGGCGCGAAACCGGAAACAGTCGTATTCGAGAAGTTGTAGCGGAAATAGGCCAGCTGCGACAACGACTGGTAAGACGGAATGTTCTGGTTACCGGTTTGTCCGGCGCTCAATCTCAGTTTCAGCAGGCTGATCTTTTTGAAACGCTGGAAGAATTTCTCCTCGTTCACGTTCCAGCCGATCGCCGCCGAAGGGAAATACCCCCATTTGTTACCGCTACCGAATTTGGACGAGCCATCCGCACGCAAAGTAAAGGTAAGCAGGTAACGCTCGTCGAAAATGTAGTTCACACGGCCCAGGTAGGACGCCAGCGACCATTTGTTCGCCAGTGAGCGCGGTGCGATATTGGTAATACCGGTCGCCAGGTTATTGTATTCAAATGCGTCGGTCGCGAAACCCGCGGCTTCCGCAATGGCCCCTTTGCTTTCCGACACCTGTGCCGTAAAACCGGCAACGGCATTGATTTTGTTCTTCTCGTTAAACTCTTTGTCGTAGCTGATCGTATTCTCGTTCAGCCAGTTGCTGGTAAAAACGGAACCTACGATGGCGTCGCCGCTCAGCGCCTGGCCTTCCGCAGTAGTGCTCGGGAGGTAGCGGTTCTGCTTGTTGCCCACGATGTCCGCACCGACGAGCACCTTGGCTTTCAAACCATCCGCGATCGTATATTCTGCCGAAACATTACCCAGGAAACGGTTGGTAATGGTCTCGTTAAGCTGGTTGTAGAGCGAGTTGATCGGGTTCTGCAATGCCGATTCGAACGGGCTGTTCACAACAAACGTGCCGTTGTCCTGATAAATAGGCAATGCAGGCGGCGTCAGCAAAAGGTTACCTACAATCGCATTGGGAGCGACATTCGCTTTGGTGTTGCTGGCGTTCAGGCTGGTGAAAATGCGGAGACGGTCGCTGTACTGGTGATCCAGGTTAATGCGTGCAGAGAAGCGGCGGAAGTCGGTATTTTGCAGGATACCATTCTGTTTGAAATAGTTACCTGAAATAGCCAGTTTCGTTTTATCCGATCCTGAAAGAATGGAAAGGTTATGGCTCTGAATGGAAGCACTGCGGAATGCGGCATCCTGCCAGTCGGTACCCGCGCCGGTAGTGTCGAGGGAATAGCCCGAAATCGTAGGAATGGAGGCCGTTTTGCCGGAGTTGGCGGCCGCATCTTTCCTTAGTTGCCACCATTGTGCCGCATTCAGCAAAGGAATCGTGCGGAGTACTTTCTGCGAACCGTAATAAGCGTCGTAGTTGACGGACGACTTGTTTTTCGCACCGCTTTTTGTAGTAATGATCACCACCCCGTTCGCACCGCGCGAGCCGTAAATGGCTGTCGCCGAAGCATCTTTGAGGACGTCGATGTTCTCGATATCGGCTGTATTGATGGAAGAAAGCGGGTTGATCTTCGAACCGTCGGTCACACCGGCGTCGGTAAGGCCGTAATCGTTGTTGACAGGAAAACCATCAATGACATACAATGGATCGCTACCCGCGGTAATGGAGTTGTTCCCGCGTATCTGCACGCTCACACCGCCGCCCGGCTGCCCGGACGTCTGCGTGACCACCGCACCCGCGACGGAACCTTGCAAAAGACGCTCCACGGACGCTACCGGCTGGCTTTTGATTTCAAGCGGGACCGAAGCCACAGAACCGGTAATGTCCTTCCGTTTCTGCTCGCCATAACCTACTACGACTACCTCGTCGAGCAGGTTAGCGGTTTTCAAAACGATTTCCACAGCCTCGGTAGGTTGTTCATAAATCTCGATTTCCTGCTGCTGGAAACCGGTAATGCTGATTTGCAATGTAAATGGAAACTCTTTGGCCGGCGGGATACTGAACTTCCCGTCGATGTCCGTCAAAGCGTATTTGGCGGAACCTTTCTCGACCACCGTCGCACCGGGCAATCCCTGCCCCGATTCGTCTTTGACCACGCCGGTAATGGCGTCCTGCGCCACGGCACGGTAAAAACCTGTGAATACCAAGCCCGTCAGCAAGAACAGGCGGAATAGATGTCTGATCATTATTTGTGGTGAATAAAATGGATACTCGAGGCACAAGAGGGCTCACCTTCATGCATATACGCAGCCAGCGACAGGCCATGCCTGAGCGGTACGGATACACGGGAAGTTCCTGATCTGCATACGCCTCATATGCCGATCAGCGGATTACTGAATATTCAGGAAATCGTCAGGGGGTCAACAACAGGAACAGCACGGGGCTGTGAAACGGGGGCAATTAGAAACCACCATCCCTCCGGGGCCCGGCCTTCCAGGCGCAGATAGCTCCGAAGATTGGATAAGAAGTACATCTTTCGCTTTCATAGGTACGATACGAATTTTGGACAAATGTTTTTTGCCGGACTGGTGGTTAATCGGGCAAAGTCATTTTATATAGTCTATAAATATGATAGACAAAGTAAACTTATTGAAAATTAAAACGCAAGGGTTTTGAAAGAGAAACTTTTGGAGAGACTGTATTTAACCTCAGATTATCAGATTTTTACAACTTAAACGCCGACATATCCAACTTTCCGGCGATTCTCACTGCTGTACGACATTTGTTGGGATATAAACATGGAAAACGGAACCGACACCGGGCGTACCCTCGGCGGTAATGTAGCCGTGGTGGTTCTGGGCTATTTTCTTGCAGATCGCAAGACCGATACCCGTGCCTTCGTACTCGTTCCTTCCGTGCAGCCGCTGAAAAAGGTCGAATATCCGGTTCTCGTAACGTTGGTCGAACCCGATACCATTGTCGGTCACGCTGATCCGGCAGAAAGTCCCCTGCCCGTCTTTGTCTTCCACAATATCATACCCTACCCGCACGACCGGCCGGCGATCGGGGCTGCTGTACTTGATACCATTGCCGATGAGATTCTGCATCAGCTGGTGAAACTGAACGGGGATTACCGGTAAAACTGGCAGCCGCTGTACTTCCACCACTGCATCTTTTTCAGTGATGAGCTCTTCGAGATCACTCTTTACCTCGTCCATAATGCTGTTCAGGTCGGTTTCCACGAATTTGAAATTAACACCGCTGGTCCCGGAATAGCTCAGCAGCGCTTCGATCAGCTTTTGCATCCGTACCGACGCCGCGATAATGCGTGCAAAATAGTCCTTCGTACTTTCGGAAAAATGCTGGGCTTCTTTTTCCATGATCCGGCTGCTGAATGCGCGGATCTTGCGCAGCGGCTCCTGCAAGTCGTGCGAAGCCACATAGCTGAACGACGCCAGTTCTTCATTGTTTCTGCGCAGTTCCATGTTCTTCTTATGCAGCGCGTCGCTGAGTTCAATGTCCTTGGTCACATCCTGCAATGCCCCGATCATCAGGTGGTTCTCCCCTTCCCGGATGAAATTTCCGCTCAGCCTGAAATGCTTGACATCGCCGTTTTTGGCGATAACCCGGTAGGTGTTCTGCACGATTACCTTCGTTTCATAGGCCCGGATGCCGTCGCGGATCGCCTGATGCCGGTCTTCGGGATGGAGAAATGACAGAAATTGTTCAAAAGAGGGAATAAACTCCTGGGGCCGGTAGCCGATGAGCCTGTACAAATTATCGGAGCATTCGAGCTCGTTCGTCGCCACATTCCAGGCATAACTGCCGATGTCGGCATTCTCTTCCGAATGTTTGAAAATCGAATTCTGGATAGCCAGCTGCCGGTTCAGGTCTTTAAGTTTCAGGTCGGATTTCAACTCCTCGGATATGTTCCGGGCAGTTACCGTCACGCTGTCTTCCAGTTTTTCAATGGAAGCATCGTACCAGATAATATCCCCGCCGCGCCTGACGTCGATCTGGTAGCTATCCGGCCGCCCGGTTTCGATGCATTTGACCAGCTTATCGAACACCCCGTTCCTGAAAATACCGGGATAAACTTCCCGACACGTTTTCCCCGCAATTTGCCCTTCTCCCGCAGTCTCCTGGGTAAATGCATCCTCATTGGAATACACAATCCTGAAATCCATGATTTTGCCCGCCGCATTTCGTATGGGCTCATAGGACGCAATACTGTTCCCCGCCGTGTTCAGGATCGATTGCAGAAACTGCTCCGAATGTTTCAGCTGCCGCGTACGTTCCTCAACCTGCATTTCCATCTGTTCCGAAAACATAATCTGGTCGTGGATATCCATGCAGCCCCCTACATAGCCGATAAAAGTGCCGGTGGAGGTATAGCGGGGCACGCCTTTGTCCGAAATCCACCGATACTGCCCGTCATGCCTGCGCAGGCGGTAGTCCATGCTGAATTCCTTGCGCGCGTCGAAATGTGAAATGTATATGTCGAGGCACCTTTCCATGTCGTCGGGGTGGACGCCTTCCGCCCAGCCATTTCCGAGCTCCTGTTCCATGGTTCGGCCTGTAAAATCGAGCCAGCCTTTATTGAAAAAGTAGCAGAGCTTATCGGGACCGGAGAGCCAGATCAGGACCGGAGCGGTGTCCGCAATCGCGCGAAAGCGCCCTTCCATTTCCTGTATAGATGCGAGCGTGTCACCCCCGCCGGTGTGCCCCAGCCGGGCCTTGTCCAATTCCGCTTCCAATTCTTCAATGCGTTTTCGCAACGCATCCGTTTCTGCGTTCATATAAAGGTTTTCGCCATTTCAATCCCCACCAATTTACGTGCGCAACGGCAGAATACCAACATATGCTATCCTGCCGCTTAAAAAGTTTTCCGCATAAAGGATTTTGGAAAAGAGTAGGCAAAGTTCTTTTAAGGGTTTTGAGATTCGGAAATTGTCTTAATTTTATACGAATTAATTCTATATGTCCAATATGCAATCCAAGTTCTCCTCTGAATCGCTCGACATGGTCATTGCCGGTATCAATGCGGGGCTATGGGACTGGGTTTTTGCAACGGACAAGCAGGTTTGGTCGGACCGCTTTTTTGAGCTGCTGGGTTACCAACCCGGAGAAGTACCAACTGGTTATAAGGAATTTACAGAAATACTCGTCCATCCCGACGACAAGCAAATCGTAGCCGACGCCATCCGCGCGCAATTCGAGAACAATGTTCCTTACCTGGTCCATGTGAGGCTTAAAACGAAATATAACGGCTACCGCTATTTCGAATGCCGCGGCACGGTTCGGTTCGAAAACGGCAAGCCTGAGAGAATGGTTGGCTCCGTAAGCGACATTCATGACGACATCATGCAGCAGGAGCAACCGGGCAAACTGGATGGTGTTTTACAGGACCTTACACAGCGAAAGATCGTAGAAGAAAAGCTGAGCGTGATCTTCCAGTATTCGACCGACGCACATTTGCTGCTGGATGAAACCGGGATCATGGACTGCAACGAGGCGGCTGTGAAAATGCTGCGGTGTAAAAACAAAAGCGAACTGCTCTCCATCCATCCCGCCAGGTTTTCCCCCGAATTCCAGCCCGACGGCCGGCGCTCCTCCGAAAAATCTGTGGATATGGACCGGCTCGCCTACGAAAACGGCTATAATCGTTTCGAATGGATCCATCGGCGAATGGACGGCGAAGAATTCCCCGTCGAAGTGACGCTCAACCCGGTGTTGATCAGCAATAAAAAGGTACTGCTGGTGGTGTGGCACGACATTACACACCGGAAACGCGCCGAAGAACTCATCCGCCGCAACGAAGCCATGCTGGCCGAATCGCAGCAGCTCACGCACAGCGGAAGCTGGGAGGCCGACCTCGTTACCGGCCAAAATTACTGGTCCGACGAGGCATTCCGCATTTTCGGGCTCGAACCGGGTAGCACCGGGCCCGAAACCGAACTGTTTTCGAGCATGATCCACCCCGAGGACATGCCGTTGTATAAGTCGCACATCCGCGACGCGATCAACAACCTGGCACCCGCGAGCTTCGATCTTCGGATTGTCCTGCCCAATGGCCAGGTGAAATTCATCCACGCCATTGGGAAACCATTTACGGACGCATCCGGAAGGGTAACAAAGCTCTACGGCGCGATCATGGATATCGATGACCAGAAGAAAACGGAGCAGGAACTGATCAAGGCCAAGGAAGAGGCCGAAATGGCGGGAGTCGCCAAATCGCAGTTTCTTTCGACGATGAGCCATGAGATACGGACCCCTATGAACGCAGTGATCGGGTTCACGCATTTGCTGCTGCAACAGAACCCCAAGCCGGAGCAAATGGAGTATCTCAATATCCTCAAATTCTCGGCCGAAAATCTGCTCGTGCTCATCAACGACATCCTGGATTTCAGCAAGATAGAGGCCGGAAAAATCGAGTTCGAAGAGGTGGATTTCAATGTCCTATCGTTGCTGGAAAACATCAGGTCGGGGATTTTGCAAAAGGCCAATGAAAAGGGCATCATGCTGAAACTGAAAGTCAGCAACGATGTCAACATTACGGTGGTAGGCGACCCTACCCGATTGGGCCAGATCCTCACCAACCTCGTCAGTAATGCTGTTAAATTCACCGAGAGCGGCAAAGTGACTATTTCCGCAGCCATCGCGGAGCGCCGCGACGACCGTGTTACCATCGACTTTCGCGTAGAGGATACGGGTATTGGTATACCGCCCGAAAAACTCGAAAACATCTTCGACAGCTTCACCCAGGCTACCTCCGACACCACCCGGAAATACGGCGGCTCCGGTCTGGGCCTGACCATCACCAAACGCCTGCTGGAACTGCAAAACAGCCGGATTCACGTCGAAAGCGAGCCGGACAATGGGTCGGTGTTTTATTTCAGCCTGTCGTTCCCGATCAGCAAAAAACACCTTGCCGAGCCATCCAATGGCGCCCCCGTCAACCATTTCAATCTGAACGGCATGAAGCTGCTCATCGTCGAGGACAACAACATCAACGTCCTGCTGATGAAAAACTTCATGAGACAATGGGACGTGCAATACGACCTCGCCGAAAACGGACTGGTAGCGCTTGAAAAAGTGCAGGCAAACGATTACGACCTCGTGCTCATGGACCTCCAGATGCCCGAAATGGACGGTTACGAAGCCACCCGGCACATTCGCAGGCTGCCCGACGAGAAGTACCAGCGCCTGCCCATCATTGCACTGACCGCCTCGGCCATGATGGATATTAAGGATATTGCATTTACGGTGGGGATGAACGACTACATCAGCAAGCCATTCTCGCCCGCCGAGCTGTACGCGAAGATTGCCGCTTACCGCAAAAAGTAGGAAGCCCTGCTCAATGAATCGGGCGCCTTGTTTCCTTTTTTCAAATGATCACTCCTGGCGTTGGTCTCCACCCTCCGGTACATCGAGGGTCGGAAGCGCTGGTAATGGGGGAAATTTCTCTTCGCATTATCTTCCCCGAACAACCAGGAATCACAGAATCGCAAAATCAGACAAATTAGCAGAAGCACAACAGCCCAGATGGGTGATTTCACGCGCTGTGTCATAAACTTGGGTTTAAGATTTTTGGCCGGACGTATATATCCTTTCGCCAAATTTTCGACATCCCCGACGACACCAGGAAATCTATTTACCACCCGGCGGAAAGCGATGAGCGATCGCATTTCATGTCCCTTCCCAAAACCGGGTTTTTGCCGCAGGCTCTTTGATTGAAGGCCGATAATTCATCGCAAGCAACGTTTTGGCTAAAACCCAGCGATATTCCCACCGGAATTAAGGGAATCACACAAAAACATTTACACACATGAAAAATTTAGCCGCTCATTTATCGGGCTATTTCCAAACCGCCACTGCCCCGATGTTGCTGAGATCAAAAAGTTGGAAAGCATTTCCCCGTAGACCCAAAGTCATATTCGTCATACTGCTGTCGGTTAGCCTGTCGCTTTTGCTCCAGTCCCTGTCCTGTTACGCGCAGGCGCCGCAGCAGTTTAGTTTTCAAGGGGTGGCGAGGGGGGCCGACGGGAAAATAGTAACGAACAAGAATATTATCGTAGGATTCATAATTCATCAAGGAACCTCCAATGGCCCTCAAGTATTCAATGAAGTCCACAATACAACTACAAATGTCAATGGTGTTTTCAACTTACAGATCGGATCAATTACCAATCTGAGTAACCTAAATTGGGAAGCAAATTCTTACTTTCTACATACAATAATGTACTACGACGGATTGCCAGCCCAGGTAGATCTTGGTTCAACACAATTGCTCAGTGTTCCATACTCAATATCCGCTTTAAAATCCATCAAATCAGAAAAGGCTGACACGGCATTTGTAGCAAAAAAATGGGTTGACGATGCCCCCATCATTCAAACCGGAAGTGATAATACAAGTTCACTCTTGCCGGATATCTCTATCGGAAATATGCTCATCTGGTATCCTAAAAAAGGGGCTTTCCGTGCAGGCAACAACGATGGAAATTGGACCCGCGCTACAATTGGAAAATATTCATTCGCAGCAGGAGATGGGACTCTCGCATCTGGTGAGTCTTCGACATCTTTTGGCCTTAAAACTAAAGCCTCCGACTACGGCACATTTGCGGCTGGGAGCCATGCCGAAGCTAATGCACCGGGAGCAATTGTGCTAGGAACAAACTCTATTGCGTCAGGAGAAAACTCGACCTCACTGGGATCTTACGCACATGCAATTGGCGATCATTCGATCGCCCTAGGCTATGGCGCTGAAGCTTCTGGAAACGCCTCAATAGCACTCGGAAATTCAACCGTGATCGGAGAAAGGTCTATTTCTCTCGGCGAAGGAATCGAAGTAAAGGCTGTGGATGCTATCGCGATTGGGAAATTCAACAATAACAGTGATTCGCCCGGCATAAACCCTACTACAAGTGATCGTATATTTCAATTGGGTAACGGCACAACAAATGCAGCTCGCTCCAACGCTATTACGGTTTTAAGAAACGGAAACGTTGGTATCGGCAACAACGTTCTGCAACCCGAGTTCCTTCTTGATTTAGGCGGCAGAATTCGTATCAACCATAATGGCGAAACCGCAGGCATCCATTTTGACAATTCGATTCACAACCCCGACGGTTTCGTAGGAATGAAAACCGATAATGAAGTCGGTCTCTACGTAAACGATGGCTGGCGATTTTGGGTCAACAGCTCTAATGCATTCGTTAACGGAAACGTAGTAAATACTTCCGACAGTCGCTTAAAAAAAATGATAACTCCAGTCGCCAAGAGCCTGCTTTCACTAACCTCACTTAAAGGTTACCATTATTATTGGAAGGACGAAAAGCAAGGCGGCGAGTTACAAACTGGATTAATTGCGCAAAATGTCGAACAAATCTTTCCTGAATTAGTAATAACAAACAAGGACGGCTACAAATCAGTCAACTACATCGGCCTCATCCCCCACCTCATCGAAGCCGTCAAAGAACTAGATCAAAGAACCGCAGAAGTCGCCGAGCTCAAAAAGGAACTGGCGCAAGCCCGGGAATTGAACAAACGCATTTCGCAATTGGAAGCTGGGCTCAAAAGCCTGTTAGATGGAAACACGTCAGCCACTGGTAACACACAGAGCAAATGAAAAAACTATTTATCACCATCGCTATCTGTTTAGGGACCTCTCAAATATGGGCGCAAAGCATATCACCGGGCGGTTTGTACGCCGCCAGCGCTTCGGCTTCCGCCAACGGAGTGAGCGTCAACTGGGTATTGGGCAGCCTGAATTCGTTTTCACAACTGTCGGTGCTGCCCGTCCGGTTGATCAGTTTCGAGGGGCGTCTTACCGCTTCCGGCCATGCCGAATTACTATGGAAAACGGCAGAGGAAGTGAACAACCTGGGCTTTGAGGTGCAAAAATCGCCGGATGGAAAGAAGTGGGAACTGTTGGGATGGGTCGATGGGGCCAAAAACAGCAAAACGGAGCAGAGCTACCGGTTCGTTGATGAGGCATTTACCACGACGAGCTACTACCGCCTACGCCAGGTTGATTTTGACGACTCGTATACATACAGCAAAATCGTCTGCGTGATTCCGGAAAAAGAAAGCCTCGACAGGTTCTACGTTTATCCTAATCCGTCACGCGAGAGCAAGGTGCGTGTGCAGCTGCCTGAGCGCGCGCAAAAGTTATTCTTGTTCGACCAGTCAGGCAACAAGCTCGGGCAATTCGAGAAACCCGGTACAGAACATATGATCACATTACCGCATCCCGGCTCATTCCTGCTTCAAATCGACACACCGGTAGGAAGCAAAACAACAAAGCTGATTTTTCACTGAGGGTTAACTGGGGTTTGTACAGAGGCCGCCATGTTGGTGGTCTCTGTTTTGTTTAACCATTTAAAATCCCATGGATACCTGCCACTAAACGCTTTTGTATTTGGCCTGTACGCACAGCGATTTTCGAAATAGTTTACGTTAATCGCTAATCCGAACTTCATTTATGAAACCAAGAATTATCCTGCATTTTCTCATTTGCCTGGTATTGTCCCTCCGTGCAGTATTCGCCCAGGCTCCCTACAAATTCACATTTCAGGGAGTAGCGATCGACGATATGGCGCAGCCAGTTCAAAACGCCTCCATTACAGTTAAAATCAGTATTGTACAAAGTCAGGTACTCGGGCCCGTAGTTTTCGAAGAAATCCACTCCACCCAAACGGATTCGAATGGGTTGTTTACGGTAATTGTCGGCTCCAATGGTGGTGATCTCTCACAAATCGAATGGCCTTACGATATCTTCTTTCTCAAAGCGGAGGTTGATGTCGAGAATACTGGCAAGTTTCACTTTATTGGAATGAGCCAGCTGTTGAGTGTACCTTATTCGCTTTACTCCAATGAATCCGGGAAACTGCGGGAAAACTTCCCTGTTCTACAAAAAGACGATGCGCAACTGAGTGCTGACCTTCCAACGGTTGGCAATGGAGCAAGGCTTATCTGGCACCCTAAAAAAGCTGCATTCCGTACAGGCCTGACCAACGGTGGCTGGGAGGACAACCTTATCGGAATGGGTTCCTTTGCCGCAGGGCTTGACCCCAAAGCGAGTGGATATGCCTCGGTAGCTATTGGCAATAGCCCGGTTGCCTCAGATCACAGCGCCGTAGCATTGGGAAATTTGTCGAACGCCGAACAAGCATATTCATTCAGCATCGGAAATGCCTGTTATGCATACAACCATCATTCATTTGCATTGGGCAATTCGGCGGCAGCAATGGGCGATTACAGTGTTTCATTGGGTTATCACACTGTTACCAAGGCACCTCACAGTCTTGCCGTTGGACTTTACAACAACTCTTTCGATCAACCCAACGGTAGTCCAACCGACCGACTCTTTCAAATCGGTAATGGAATTGACCTCAACAACCGCAGCAATGCTATGACTGTGCTGCGAAACGGCAATGTCGGTTTAGGCGCAAAGGCTGTTTTACCTGAATATACATTAGATGTCGCTTCACGTATGAGAATCAGGAATGACGGAAATACCGCCGGTCTTTACTTAAACAACTCCCTCAATAAGCCGGAAGGCTTTATAGGGATGAAAACGGATAAACAGGTCGGCTTTTACCTTAACGGAGCGTGGCGATTTTGGGTTGATGACCTCGGTCATGCATCGACACCTTTTGGGGTGCTTCAAATTTTCAGTTCCGATAAGCGGTTGAAGCGGGATATTACTCCATTGAAAGGTAGCATCAATGCCATCACGCAGCTGCGCGGTTATCATTATCACTGGATCGACACTGAGAGGGGAACAGAACTGCAAACGGGCGTGATCGCCCAGGAAGTTGAAAAGTACTTCCCCGAACTCGTTCAACAAAACGAGAACGGCTTTAAAACGGTGAATTACATAGGCCTCATTCCGCACCTGATTGAAGCTGTGCGTGAGCTCAAAAGTCAGACGGAGGAAATCTCTGACCTACGCAGGGAATTGAAGAAACTCGCCAGCGGGGCTAACGACGGTAACACCGTTCGACAACATACAACCAAAACTAAATAGGACTTCACTACATTTTTTATGAGGGTTAAGGGTGATTCATACAGAGTCCGCCGTTTCGGCGGGCTCTGTTTTGTTTTCGGGCTGTTTAATTCCCGGGCATTTCGCGCAACTGCCGTTCCAAAGCTCGGCCGGTCGGCAAACCATAAGTAATGGCAGCGGTAATGCCGATCAACGACCACATGCCGTAATCCTTGACCATTCCGCCCACATCTTTCAAGCCGGCGAAATATGCTGCAATACCGCAGGCGGCACCAACAACGCCCGCCAATAGAAAAGACAATATGCATTTCCAGGCCCATTGCCGGGGCTTGGGCAATAAGGAGCCTACCAATCCGGCATTGATCATGCCGATGGTCGTGTACATGAAAATGATATCGAACGGAATGTATAATGTATAGTACCCCAGCCAGAAAGCGGCAGGGACCAATACCAGAAAGTAACCCACCCCCCTGAACGTTCCGATCGTAAAACGGGTTTGCAGTGCCCGGTTTTGTAACACGACCAGTATAACCATAAAAATCAAAAGCGAGATGTGATGCATAACCACCTGCGGCATTGTCAGCGCTTTGTCGTGCGGGCCGGTAAAGTAATGCGCGATAAAAGGGTGCAGAATGGCCAGCCCCAGGGCATTGGCGTAAATGTGGTTGCGGACCCATGCTTTCGACAGCAGGGAAGTTTCGCGGAGAGGAAGTACCCGCTCATCCACAGGAAGAGTCATTTCATTTTTCATTGGTATGGCTGAATAGTTAGATGCAAACATCGCAGGAACTCCCGTGCGACAGCGCAAAGGTATTCCCGACGTGACCGACGAATACTTGACGATCGTCAAGAAAACACGGGGTTGGCCAACCGTTTTCGTATGCGGCTCAAACTTTCGGCACTGATGCCCAGCATGTTTGCCAGGTGTTTCAGGGGCACGCGTCTTGCAAAATCGGGCTGATGTTCCAGCAAATGCAGGTAACGATCTTCCGGCCGGTCCCACGTCAGCCGGGAGGCACGCTCGGCCGCTTCCTGCGCCGCCTGCTCAGTGAGCACGCGCGAGAAACGCTCAAAAGCCGGGCATTCTGCCAGTAGAAGGTCCCGGTCCGCTTTGGTCAAAATGAGCACGACGGAATCTTCGAGTGCTACCGAATTATTCGTGGTAGGGGTACCCCGGTAGAAGCTATCGAAATCGGTGAAGAACTGGTTTTCGAAGTTGACATTGCAAGTTTTCTCTACCCCCTCGCGCCAGGCAAAATGGCGGATAGCGCCCTCGCACACAAAACCGATGAAGTCGTATTGCTTGCCTTCCCTGATCAGAAATTGCTTCCGTTTCAGCCTGACGGGTTTCAGATAACGTTCCACAGCTGCCAGCTCGTCCCTGGACATTCCCACAATTTCACGGCAAAGATTTAGCAGAGGTTCTTTCATAGCAAGGATCAAGAAAGGCTTATCAACCTATTAATCAACACAATAACTTAACTACAAAAATAACCCATACCGATTATTCGAACATGCCGTTCACGAACTCCGGGATTTCATGAATGCAACACCTCGGGCATATCTTTCCTGAAATCTTCGCCATAAATGCGGTTGTACTCGCGTGCGAAGTTTTCAAAAGTGGTTTTCGCCAGGGAATGCTTACCCAAATGGGCCAATGCCTTGCATTTGAGGATCATCGCTTCTTCATTCACCGGATCGAAATAGAAGACATAGTTGGCCAGTTTCACAAGGAATTCGGGATCGTCGGCTATTTTGATGGAGGCCGCATAACGCAGATAAGCGTCAACGATTTCATTCGAAATTTCCGATTTGAAGCTATCCAGCCATTCATACTCCACATTTGAAAGGAAATTCCCCCGCTTGGTAATGCTGGCAAGCTCGATGATGCTCTGTTTGGTAAGCAGCTTCCGGTTTCCGAGCAATGTCAGGTAATGCATATAATCGACCTCGATCTTCTCGAAATCGATCTTGATTTTCCAATAACCCGTCTCTTTCGATACCTGGCAATGCTTCATTTTGTCGAGGATCGCTTTCAGTTTGGCAATGTTCACCGACCGGTTGTTGCGTGCGCTTTCCGATGGTTTGTCGAACCACAGCAATTCCTTCAATTTCTCCGAGCTGATCCCGTCCCAGCGGATCGAATAAAGCAATATCACCAGGAATAGCTCTTTCACCAACGGGCTGAACTGCTTCGTGATCTCATTCCCCTCCTCATCGTACAGCTGCAAATTCCCGAACAGCAGAATGCAGCTTTTGTAAGGTTCCGTCTTTTCAACCACAATATCCTCCGGCAACGGCTGCCCGGCATCGGCTATTTGTTCCGCCTCCTGAACTGGCCCGACTACTGGCGCCTTGGTCGCCTTTTGCTTGCCCAATTGCCCGGGCATGTAACGATAGAGCCAATACACCAGCAATGCAGCGACGAAAAGTGCTCCGATAATCCATAAACTGCGTCCTTCCGAACCTCCCGTCGAGGCTGTTTGCGGGGCTACGGTTTCGAGTGGCGGGGCGTAGAGCGAGTAAATGGCCACCTTGGTCTGCAAATTCGCATCGCGGTAGAGGGTCACCGCCACGAAACGGCCATTTGCCTTATCATAAAAAAGATCGGCAAAAGATTCAATATCGATAAACTGGTAAGGGACTTTCGAACCAACCAGCGTGAATTCCGGGCGGCTGAGCGACCCTTTGATCAGTTGCAGCTCCGAACTGAACTGGTGCTTGGGAAATATCAAGGCATAATAAGAGCTATCCTGTTCATTGATAATCATTGAATTACCAAAAACAAAATCCTCTTTCGGCACTTTCAATTCATAGATCTTCCTGAATTTACGCTGCGCGCGGTCGAAGTACAGCAGGTCGTACCAGTTCCTTGGGTTGAGCATTTGCTGCCCTGTGGAGCTGCCGTACCCGCCTATCACATACGCGCCCCCGTGCGTAGCGCCCAACGCGGCCAGGTACCGCGGCGTGAAAACGGAATCGTCCAATGCCACTTGCTGCCATGTCCCGGACGGCAGGTGGTAACGCTGCACTTCCTTTTTATAAGCCAGGTGCCCGTAGCCGCCCAGCATGTAAATAGAAGAGTCGGCCGGGGAAAGAAATTTGTTGGCGTGAAGGTAATACGTCTTCGCCTGGGCGGTAATGTCGCTCTTGTCCCAGCTATGCGTGACCGTGTCAAAGGCGGTGACCTGTTTTTCGTTCAGAAAAATGTTATACAACCGATTCCTACCGGTATCGAACAGCACCTGGTTATCCACATAGACGGGCTGTTTCCCGCTTCGGTAAGGCATGGCCACGAGGCGGTTGCCCGCCAGACTGAACCGGACAAGCGAATCCTGCCCCACCACGAATACATTGCTGCTCTTCTCATCGAACCCGACCCGCACGTAGCCTTTCAGGGTAACGGTTTGCAGGAGCTTCCATTCATAATGCAGCTTTTTGATCCAGATCGGATTCGCCGCTACCGCCGCCTTTTGCCTGACTTCCTCGATCGCTTTCACGCCGTCCGTTTCGTTCAGTGGCCAGTGGTATGCCACTCGTCCGTCTTCACGCAGCTCCACATTCCGGACCTTCATCGGCGGCACGTCGGTGGTGCGAAACTCCTTATACTGGTTGGCGCCGAAGAGGATCTTGTAGCAACCCTTCGTCGCATATTTTACGGGTTGTGAAAAACTGCGGTTCCCGTATACGACGGTAATCTGCTGTTTTTGTTTCTGAAATCGGAGCGTGATGCGGTTCCATTTGGCAAAAAGGTCGTCGCCGCGAAAATCGAATGCGGTGGGCGAAAACTGCTCGCCAATAATGAGCCTGAAATGGTCCTGGTTCACGGAGCTATTATCGTAAATCAGGTCGATATTCTGCTGATCATCCCCGATCACCCGGACGATGTAGCCGAAATAGGTCTTTTTATTCCTCAAAAATGACAGTTCGAAAGTGAGCTCGAAGTCTCCGTCCAGGCAAATTGGTCCCTCGGGGCTCAGGTCGAGTCCCGTCCGCTTGTCCTGCACTACCTCAAAGCTCTCGAAGCCAAGCCCATACGATTGGCTCCTCCCTTCGAAAACGATGCCCGACAATACAATTGACCAAAAATAAAAGAGAATAGACCTGAATTTCATAAGAGCGGGTTGGCAAGAAAACCGCGAAAAGTTTTCTGCTGGCAATGCATTTAAGGGTTCTGTTAATCGATTGTTAAGCTTTTCTTAAGTAACGCGCGTTTAATTCGTGTTCGTTTCCCAAAACTACACTTGCACGATATCAATTTAAAGTTAAACAATAACCAGGGTTTTTAATAGCCCGCCAAACAGCGTCCTGTTTTTTCAGGAAACCCCGGCACAAACTGCTATCTATACTTTTTAAAACCATAACCAACCAGAATATAAGCACCGAAACCGCAATTAAAATTTGATTAAGCATGATTCAACCCTTTAAAAAACTGACTAATTACTCGTTCATACTTGCTTTTTGTTTGCATTCTTTAACAAGTCCGGCACAAAAAAGTCCTGAAAAAGATAACCTGCAGTATGTCGACCTGCGCATCGGGAACGTCGGCCAGCTCCTGGAACCCACCCGCCCTACCGTGCAGCTGCCCAACCAGATGATGCGGATGTTCCCCGTCCGCCAGGATTACCTCGACGACCAGATTGCGAGCTTTCCGGCTATCATCGTATCGCACCGGCTCGGCCAGGCATTTGCATTACGCCCCAGCATTCAGCCGGTCAGCGCGGCATCCTGGAAGCATAAAATGGCTTACGATCACGATCTTGAAGTGCTCCGGCCCTATTATTACTCCACTTATCTGATTGACGACGAAGTAAAAGTAGAATTTGTACCCGGCAAAAAGGCCGGCATTTATCGCTTTGAATTTCCGAAGAACGGCCAGAAAAGCATTCTTTTTGACCAGTACAACAATGGAGAAGGAAGCTGGAAATTCACGGGCGGAAAGGAAATAGTCGCCCGCGAGATTTACCACGACGACATCCCCGTTTACCTCTACGGAACATTCAGCGAAGCGGGTAAATCCGGCTCACTCAATGGCGAAAACGCCGTCCCCGGCGATGAAGCAAAGGGAAAGAGAGCCAAAGCATATATTACATTTCCCGACAATGCCACGGCAATCGAATTCCGGTACGCCATTTCTTTCGTAAGCGCCGAACAGGCGAAGAAAAACTTTGAAACCGAGGTAAAAAACACGGGGTTGGAAGACCTGAAAAAAGCCGGTGAGCAGGTTTGGGCGAAAACAATCGGCCAGATCCGCGTCGAAGGAGGAACCGAGGCACAGAAACGGAGCTTCTACTCATCGCTTTACCGCACTTACGAGCGAATGGTGGATATTTCGGAAGACAATCAATATTACAGCGGTTATGATAAAAAGGTCCACACCAGCAACCGGCCGTTTTATGTAGACGACTGGACCTGGGATACGTACCTCGCGCACCATCCGCTGCGCGTGATCCTGAATCCGGCGCAGGAGGAAGACATGCTCCAATCCTTTGTACATATGTATGAGCAAAGCGGCTGGATGCCTACTTTTCCGGTGCTTTTCGGAGATCATGCGTGCATGAATGGCTTCCATTCTTCGGTAACATTGCTCGACGGCTACCGCAAAGGCCTTAAAAATTTCGATATCGCCAAGGCTTACGAGGGTATGAAAAAGAATGCCGAGCAAGCGACCATGCTCCCCTGGCGGAATGGCCCGAAATGCGAGCTCGATGACATTTATCATTCCAAAGGCTTCTTCCCCGCATTGGTTCCGGGTGAAAAAGAGACCGTAAAACTGGTGGACGGTTTTGAGAAACGCCAGGCCGTGGCGGTAACCCTCGGCGGCAGCTACGACGACTGGGCCGTGGGGCAACTGGCAAAAGACCTGGGCAAAAATGCCGATTTTCAGAAATTCAACGCGCGTGCCACAAATTATAAAAATCTTTGGAATGAGGAGAAACAAATGTTCATCCCCAAAGACAGCCAGGGCAAATGGATTGCCATCGATCCGAAATTCGACGGCGGAATGGGTGGACGCGATTTTTACGACGAAAACAATGGCTGGACCTACAAATGGCAGGTACAGCACGACGTGAACGGGCTCATTGGCCTAATGGGCGGCAAAAAGAAATTCGAGAGCAGCCTGGACCAGCTTTACCGTGAAGGACTAGGGCGCAGCAAGTACGAGTTCTGGGGCAAGTTCCCGGATGCGACGGGCCTGGTAGGGCAGTACTCAATGGGTAATGAGCCGAGCTTCCATATTCCGTACCTCTATAATTTCACCGATGCCCCCTGGAAAACGCAAAAGCGCGTGCGCTTTCTCCTCGATGTCTGGTTCAAAGACAACATTTTCGGGATTCCGGGCGACGAAGACGGCGGCGGTATGACGGCATTTGTGGTGTTCTCCTCCATGGGCTTCTACCCGATCACACCCGGCCTGCCGCTTTACACCATCGGCAGCCCTGTTTTCGAGAAAGTGACGATCGATTTACCGAACGGAAAGGCGTTTAACGTGATCGCCCAAAACTGCTCGGTTGTGAACAAATACATCCAAAGTGCCAAAATGAACGGCAAGGTATTGAACGTACCCACGTTCACGCACGAAGAGCTTGCGAATGGCGGCACGCTCGAACTGGAAATGGGCCCGCTGCCGAACAAGGGCTGGGGAACTGGGAAATGAATTAGCGACGGTCAGGGGTGGTCAAGGGTAGTCAGGGATAGTCATTGGGTTAAGTCAATGATCACTCCTGACCATCCCTGACTATTCATGGCTATACCTGACTACTCATGACAATACTTGACTACTCATGACAATACCTGACTACTCATGACAATTTCTGATACCCCGCCGGCGTGGTCCCGGTCCAGCGCTTGAATGCTCTGGAGAATGCACTCAACTCATTGTACCCCAACATATAGGATATTTCCTTCACATAGTAGCCTCCACTTTCCAGGTAATGCAGCGCGAGCGATTTGCGCACGTCGTCGGCCAGCTCCTGATACGTAACTTGCTCGTCTTTCAGCTTGCGTTGCAGGCTACGCGGGCTTACATTGAAATTGGCGGCCATTTCTTCCAGCGAAACAATGCCCAGATAGGCATTTTTCAATAAGTATTGCTGCACCTTATCCTGCCATGAATCGTTTCCGGTCTTTCCCGGCGGCACTGTACCGACCTTTTGCAGGAGACTTTCCTGCAAGGCGTAGTTCGCGGTGAGAATGGGCATATCCCAATATTTGTGGTCAAAAGAAATCGCATAATCACCCTCTGTGCGGGTCGGGGTACAGCGCAGGACGCGTTCGAGCTCCGGCAGCGCATCATCGGCGAACGGCATCGCGACCTGCTCCGGACGTATGCGCGCGAGAACGAGGCCATCGAGCTCGTGAACGGCAAAAACAAGGAAAAAGCTGACCATTTGCCCGAATGCAAAGGGGGAAGCGGCACGGCGAGGCTCGTCCGGATGCAGGCGCAGCGTGAATGTACGTGCGTCGCGCTCGACAGTCATATTAAACAAATCGGTGATCAGCGGCGTGAGAGCAACGGCGTGTTCCACTCCCTGCCCCACCGTGGTGCTGCTTTTGATAATCTCCCCCACTATTCCCAATGCAGCCAATTGCAGCGATTCGCCCAGATGAAGCCCGAACAGCGGATCGTTACTCAAATGGCAGGCATTCAGCCACAGATCGTTGAACTGCTTGGGGCCTATTTCAACAGCCCCGCCGGTGGTGAGGGCTTCCAGGCCGATACCCGAAAGACGGCAAAGCTTTTCCAACGGAAGGTCGCGCTGGGCGGCGTACGCCATAAAAGCGAGGATGAATTGTTTTTGCTGATCGTTCATAGGGTAAATTTAAGAGGCCTGCCCCGAACGCGAAAGCACATGTCGTATAATGGTAAGCGATTGTCGCCCTATGTTGCCTACCCCCTAAAATAAAATAGCCCTCCGGCAGCACCGGAAGGATATTTATGATACTCAACGTTAATTAATGCACAAATTTACTGTGTATACAACAGTGCGTTTATAGAGTTAAAACGTTGCAGGCGTAGATACATTTCTACAACCCGAAGCTTCAATAAATTTTTAGATTTGTGTGATATCCACTAACACCCATTTTCTTTGATCAACTGTTTATGAAGATATTGATCGTCGAAGACCATCCCCTAATCCGGATGGGGCTGAAACTTCTCATTTCCGAATCCGACTCCAAAGCTTCTGTTACCCAATGCGATACATTCCCGGAAGGGCTCGTTTTGCTCGACCAGGAGCGGTTTGATCTTCTGATCCTCGACATCGACATTCCCGGCGGGGAGAATATCAAAATGATGAATATGATCCGGAGCAAACAGCCTGATATCATCATCCTGATACACTCGGGTTACGACGAACAAGTGTACGCATTGCCCTACATCAAAGCCGGCGCCAATGGATTTCTTTCCAAACAAGCCTCGCACGACGAGTTCAAGGCCGCATTGAAAGCCGTGATGAGCAAAGGCAAATATGTGAGTTATCAGGTACAGCAAATTCTGCTCAATACGATCAAAGACAACAATTTCGGCAAGGTAATGAACCCTATTACCAGCCTTTCTCCTAACGAAATGCGTGTGATGCAGCTGCTGACCGAAGGCAAATGGACCAAGGAGATCGCGGCAATCATGAACGTGAAGGAGAACACGGTAAGCACCTATAAGCGTCGCATTTTCAATAAGTTAGACGTTGTAGATTCGATCGAGCTTTCCAAAAAAGTTTCGTTGCTCAAACAGTTTTAGCCGTATTGAATTGCAGGGTAAAGCACGTTTGCTCTGCTTCACTGCTTACATGCAGCGTTACGTCGATGAGCACAGACACCTCCTTGACAATCAGTAATCCCAGACCCGTCTTCCGTCCGAGCGGCCGCACTTCTTCGTCGGTCTCTTCGCGGTAGGGCGTATTGATAATGTCGATCACGTGAAGCGGAATGCCCGCTCCTGAATTGGAAATGTGCATCACGACGCCGGAGACGGTATCCCCGGTCGCGGTAACCCTGATCGTACCATGCTGTGTAAACTTGACCGCATTATCGAGCAGGTTATGGACCATGATGGCCAGCATTTGGGTGTCGGATGGAACCGTCAGATCGGCGGGTACCTCGTTTTCAAACACATTGCCTTTTTCCTCGCTGGCGGTTTTGAAGAGCTCGTATTTATTTTCAACCAGTTGCCTGATCGCGACATTTTCGAACTGAATGCTGTTGCCGTAAACATGCACTTTAATGTAGTCGAGCAGACCGCGCAGCAGGTCGCTCATGCGACGCGACGAATTGGAGATCACCTGCCCTATTTCCGAAACCACGCCCAGTTCGCCCTTGTCGATCATAGCCGGGATTGAGCCCGACGTGAGCATAATGTAGTTCAGCGGCGACTGTATGTCGTGCGTCATCGAAGCCAGCAGCCTCGAAAGCATGTGCAACTGGCGGCTCATCTCGTTTTTCGACTCCTCCACGTCCCGCAATGCAAGGTTCAGGCTCTCCGTCCGCTTGGCGACAACCTCTTCCAACCGTTCCTTTTCTCTCGATATATTACGCAGGCGAAAACTGTTATACAGGTAAAACCCGCCCGCCACGGCCAGAACGAACAGTACTTTTGCCCACCACGTCTGGTACCAGAGCGGCGGCACGATCACGCAAATCTTCCGGATCGTGTGATTATCCTTCCCAAAACCATTCACTTTGCGCACAAGGAGCGTATGCCGACCGTGGCTGAGGTTGGAAAACACAATGCTGAAATCGTTACTCTGGATCGGAATCCAGTCCGAAGCCAGCACCGGCTCGCCGTCGTCCACCAGCGCGTAGGAGAGGTTCAGGTTGTAGGCGTCGCCGTAATAGGGTGTCGAAAAGAAAAACCTGGCCTGCACGGGGTTAGCGGGTAACACCAGCGTGTCGCCGAGGCTCGTGAGCCATTGCCTGTTCACCAGAATCCTGTCCAGCACAATACCCGCCGACGGCACTTTTTTGATCACCTTGTCGGGCCGGAACCAGACCAGCCCATTGAGCGACGGCAAAGAAATGGTGCCGTCTTTCAGCGTCGAGGCGCACGGCTGGCATCCTCCATTGAACTCGTTCGTCAGAAACCCCTCCTCTTTGGCATGGTACAGGTAAAAGAGGTCGAATGGGGCGTGGGCATAATCGAGCAGATCTTTAATCGCCACCTGGAACAATCCTTTGTCCGTAGGTATCCAGAAAAACCCGCGACCATCGTCGACAATGCAATGCGGGCTGCCCAGGTACCGGTTTCGGTCCAGCGGGAACCGGGTCAGTTTATTGTTTTCATACATTAACAACCCCTCCCCATTGGCGGTCATCCAGATCCGGTTGCCTTTGTCCACATAAAGGCTCTTGATATAGATCCCGTCCGTACTTTTGATCAGGTTTGCCTCCCCCGAATGCCGGTCGATCATATACAACCCGCTGGTAGTGGCCGCCAGCATCTTCTCACCGAACGCCTGCAAATAGGTCCCTTTGATCACATCCCGGACCAGCTTTGGCTGCGGGTCCTTCTCGGAAGGGTCCAATGTATAAATTCCCTTCGTACCCGTTGCGATCCATATCTTGCCTTCCTGATCCGGATGAATGTGCTTGATTTCCGTATGAAAGTTCAATTTGAACAGCATACGATTGGCCTCCAAATCGACCTGGTAGAGAAAATCCCCCATTTTAACCCAAAGCAGGCCTTTCTTATCATTAAAAAGACTGCGTTTGTCGCCTGTATTCAAAGCTTCCAGGATCGGTACTTTCGTAGTCGTAGCTTCACCGGTAACCGGATCTTTGCTCAGAACGATGCCCATCGGCGTCAGCACACTCCGGTCGCCTTTGGGTACCGTTGCATAATAAACGTTCGCAACGTCGGGCTCGGGGGAGGTCAATGCTTCGAATGCCTGCTTGGTTAGCACAAACAAGCCATTGGACGGACTTCCCAAGAATATCGTTTCCGTGGTCGGGTCGCGGTACACCGATTGGATCACCCGTTCGTCAAGATCGTATCCGTCCAGCACCAGCCGTGTTGTCAGCCCGTGTTTCCGTTTCTCGGTGAGGGCGTACAACTTCTGATGGTAATAGAAAAAAAGCTGATCGGCCGTAATGTTCCAGAAAACCTTCATGCCTTCAAACTGACCGCTGTATTTGTTGTCGCGAAGAATATCCCCGTCAATACTCACCGGCTGCACGCCCCGCCCATTGATACCCAGCACCTTCCCACGCTCGTCGCTATAATAGAGCTGGTCTCCGAGCATAAAGTAATTCCACCACAACAGCAGCGTATCCGGCGCAAAAGTCGTTTTAAATAGTTTCCTGCTACCGTGGTACAGCTGTACCGAAGCGCTGTCAATGACATAATACTTTCCTTCCCCGTAACTGTCCGGAATAATATAGTAATCCGGCCCCGCCACTTCGCGGAGGTAGGTGGGAATGCCAACCGAAATAAGCGTTTGTGGGTTTCCGTTATCGAAATGCGGAAGCGTCAGGATTTTGCTCTTGTAATAAAGCGAATCCACCTTCGCGATACCATGCTCGATCTTCACAAACTGATTGTAATCGGCGGCCGCGTAAATCTCGCGCCCCGGCTTCTGTTGCCCCGGCCGGCCGGCACTCGTGGGGTTCATCGACGGCGACAGCATATAAAAACGGTTGCTGGTCGTACCCACAAACGATTTATCGAAAACATTGAAACGCTGGCCGTCAAAACGCGCCAGGCCGTTCTCGGTGGCGATCCAGACAAAACCTTCGGCGTCTGCGGCAAGGCTTCTGACGCTATTCTGCGGCATACCATTATCATCCGTAAAATGCCTGACGGAATATCCCCGTTGGGAAAAAGTATTTTCCAAACAGAGAAATATGCAAATGAGAGTCAGAGGAACAACTAGCCTATTCACTGAAAACTGAAAAAGGAACCTTGTCTATATAGCTGGCGGTGTTGCGGACTTTACCTTCCGAACTATTTCGTAAAAAATCTATTGAACAAATATAAATGCAGAAATTTTGTAAACAAGCGTAGTATTAAAACTACTACACAAGTCACCTCAATTAAATTAAACAATTGTTGTATGTCTGAAAATTAGTTCTATTTTTGCATACAATTAATTGATTAACAATACATTACGTGTAGCTTTTCTTAAATGGCGATAGAAATGATTCTATTCCCGACTTGGCTCAACGCTACAAAAGCAAACGGATCGGTAACTTAAATTTACCGATCGGGAACGGCATTCGGATCCCGTTGGGAAACCCTTAATGACCCGTTTCGTAAATGAAACACGTACTGCTTGTTGAAAACCACTCCATCGTAAGGTTTGCAACCCTTTTCATTATACGCGATGTGCTCCCGGCTGTTACTTCCTGGGAAACCGACAATTTTCCGGACGCCCTTCACATTGTTTCCACAAAAAAACTCGATCTCGTTCTCCTGGACATCAACATACCGGACGGTGAGGGCTTTCAGATGATCGGAAAAATTCGCCGGCTTCAACCCGAAGTAACCATCCTCGTGTTCTCCGCGATCGACGAGGAGCTGTATGCCATCCACTATCTCAAAGCGGGGGCGAATGGCTTTCTTTCCAAGAATTCTTCGACGCGGGAGATCCGCACGGCCATTCTGGCCGTTGTCGTAACGGGCCGGTACGTGAGCGAAATTGTGCAGCAGATCCTCCTTCGCGGTAACGTCACGCCGGAAATGCGGGAAAGCAATCCCCTTGCCACCCTTTCCCTGCGTGAAATCGAAGTCATGGACCTGCTGCTGCAAGGTAAATGGACGAAAGAGATCGCCAAATTCCTGAATATCACCGGCAGTTCGGTAAGTACCTATAAGCTGCGGATATTCGAAAAGCTGGGCGTCAATACCGTCATCGAACTTTACCAACGGGTTAGCGCGCTGAGGGAGTAGGCCTGCGGCCGACCATGGTCGTTCATCAGCGACTCGCCATCAATTCCTCCCGTAACCTGCGCGCCACTACCTTATCCTCTCCCGGCTGCAACATCCAGGCTGTTACACGAATAAGATTGGCTCCTTTCAGCGTGCCTTCCGTCGCCGGGTCGATGGAATCGGAGCCTGCCTGATAGTAATACAGAGGCAATCCGGAGAAACCCGCCTCGATGGACGGCGTGCCGAACCGCAGTTTATCGCGCAGCTCGCGGCCGGTGAGTTTGACAATGGCGTCGTCCCAGCTGATCGTGAGGGTCGGCGTAATGTTTCCCAATTCGGGAATCGTTACTTTGGTCGAAATGCCGGGCAGGTCCTTCACCGCACCTTCAATACGCGCAATCTGGGCTTCCCAGTCTTTCCACTCGCGTTCATGATCGCCGGAAATGAATTTTTCAAGTGCCACGTACATGCCTAGGATCTCTTCTTTATTCACCTTGTGCCCGCGTGCGACGGTGAACCCGCGCGGGGGAGCATTCAGGCGGGCGGCAGCCACAATGTCCTTACGGCCCATCAGTATCCCGGCACTTTGCGGGCCGCGCATGGCTTTGCCGCCGGAAATGAACACCATATCGAAGCCCATGTCATTGAATTTCCAGAGATTGGAAACCGGCGGCACATCGGCCGCAATGTCGATCGACGTCGGGATATTATGCTTTTTACCCAATGCCACCCATTCCTCATGCTTGATCTGCCCCGCGTTGGTGGTAATGTTCAGGAAATGGAGCAATGCTGTTTTCTCATTGACCGCCTTTTCCACATCCGCTATGGTTTCCACTTCTACCACGGTGCAACCCGTGTTCAGAAAAGCGTGGTTGTACCGTTCGTTGTGCGATTTCTGGCAAATCACTTCCGACTTCATGCCGGTGCCTTCCAAATGCGGCAACTGTTCCACCTTACGCACATCCAGGCCTGTAAGCACGCCTGCGAGGCCCAGCGTCATCGCCGAAAAAGCGCCGCAGGTCACCATCGCCGCTTCCGAATGCACCAGTTTGGCGATCTTCTCTCCTACCTTGTCCTGCACTTCATCGATCATACAGAAGTGCCGGGACGTGTTTTCGATCGTTTCCACGACCTCGTCGTGCATGATGCACCCCGACATATAAGTGAGCGTTCCGGCCGCATTAATGAACGAGCGAATGCCCAGTTCGGCAATCACATCCCGTTTTTTCTTCCGGGAAACATTTTCAGCCCGCCCCCCGGAAATCGGAAGCGAGCTGATCAATGGTAATGTAGTAAGACTTTGAATAACTTTTCTGCGTTTCATGGGTTCAGGTTTTGCTTGAAACGCAAGATACGGAATGTGGTCCGTCACTCCTTCCCGACCTTCGGCACGATCCTGAAATTATCGAAAGACATATCGCAATCGAGGTCGCCGCCGCCATGGAAGAGCAAGCGTGTGTAGTAGCCTTTTTTACTGACAACGAGCTTCGAACCCGCACTTTCGTAGCTTGCCGCGATCTCGTCGAAAGGTATCACGACCGTCTGCCATTGTCCTTTCGTATCGTAAGGCGGCAGCCAGGTGTATTGGCTATCGTTGAAGCCGCTTGCCAGTCCCGCCGTAATTTTCAATACGTTATTATTGTATGGTTTCACCGTATTGACCTCGAATTTCAGGTAATAATCGGCAGGTTTCAGAATTGCCGAATCGGGGATGTTTTGGCTGATGGCCCCCATGGCGTCCGGCGGGCCGCCCGCCACTTCGGTCCATTGCCAGCCGCCTATCGCCTTTTTGACCCGGATATAATTGCCATTGATTGCGGGCGGGTCACCGGCCCCCGGCTTCGATACCACAAATGCGGGGTTCCACCAGCCGGTGAAAGGGTCGCTGCTCAGGAAGATATTGCGGTTGTCGCGGAACCAGAGATCCGACTTTGTCTCTCCGAATTTGGTTTTAATCGTAACTGGCCCCGGCTGTGCGCCGTCCGGCACGGTTACTTGTATTTCCTGGTCCTTCACATTCACCAGCGTCCCCTGTTTTCCGCCTGCGAATGTCACCGTGAGTGGTTGGTAAAAGAAATCGCCCCGAATGGTCGCTACGCCTCCGGCTGGTACATACTCGCTCAGCATGGCCGATATGAGCGGTTCGCTGATTTTCACCTCAAAATCATGTTCGAGGATTTTGCCGTTGGAAAAGATGATCCGCATTTTGTTGTTGATCGCATCCGGGATCTGCGTCGGAACCGATACCAGGATCGTCTTGCTCGTGATGTACGTAGGCGTCAGGCTTGCACGCTGGTCGTTAAACCAGATCTCTTTGGCGTCCTGCAAGTTTTCACCCACGATCGCGATCAGGTTCCCCTGCCCGGCACCGGTCAGCAGTGAGTCGGCATCTTCCGGGTCGGTCACGCGGATAAAGTTGATCACGGGCTCCCCATTGTTCGGGAGGTCGTCTTCCTGGCAGGAAATATGGATTACCGCGATCAGCGCCCAAGCGGCAATCAGCGACAGGTATTTGAGGTTAAATAGTCTATTCATAAAATGCCTGACAAAATCATTTGTGTTGATAATCGACCGCCGGTTTTTGTAGGTTTGGCGCCTGGCTTAGCTCCGCAGATGGGATCGGCAGCAGGAAATTGCCGCTGTTCGCATCTATTTTCCGCTCGGCGGTCGCCCAGGGGGTTTTTGTAAAAGTCCAGGAAGTCGGATCGGGGAAGCGGTCGGGTTTTGTGAAGAAAAATCCCCGGTCCTGCGCATTCAAAATTGAATAGGCTTTGGCTGGATTGTAATAATGCAAACTCACCAGATCATACCAGGCCATTCCTTCCATCGCAAACTCGACAATCCGTTCTTTAAAGATCTGATCGAATGTAAGTGCCGCGGTAACCGGCGACAAACCGGCACGGGTATGTACCTGGTTGAAATATTGCAGCGCCTTGGCATCAGCGGTAGAAGCATTGTTGCCCAAAACCGCCTCCGCGTAAGTCAGGTACATTTCAGCCAGCCGCATCATATAGGTATCGTGCCCGTAGTTTTGTTGCGCAGCCTGCCCGCCCACGTCCGCGGCTTTTCCCGTGATGTATTTTTTAATGGCCACAAAATTGTTGTCGGTGCCGGTGAACGGATAAACCAGCTTCTGACTGCCACCCGGTATCGTCTGCGTGATCTCGGGATAGCTCGCGCCGGGAAGCATGAACGTCGCTTTCAGCCGTTGGTCGACCGTCCGGCCTTGCAGCACCGTTTCCGAAACCGTTTTGATCCCCTCATACTGCTGCATCACCCACCACGTAGCACCTTTATCGCCGCCCCAGCCATCGCCATTGGCAATGTCCGGGCCATACGCGAGGTACGCCGGAGTCGAGTTTTGGGTACCCCAGGCACCGGGCGAATACACCCATTGCAGCGAAAACAGCGATTCCGCATTGTTGTCGTACGGGTATCGGAACAGATTCTCATATTTCGGCAGCAGCGACGCCCCGCTGAGGGTAATGACCCGCTCGGCATAATACCTGGCGCTATCCAGAAATACCTGGTTGCGCTGGCCCGACGCGCCCGCTTCCACGCCCGCACGGGTGAGGTAAAAGCGTGCCAGCATCCCCTCGGCCGACCATTTCGTAAGCCTTCCGACCCGTACCGGTTTTTCCGGCAGGTCCTCCGCAATCTGACGCATTTCGCTCGTAATGAATTTCCATACGCTTTTGGGGGTATTGCGCTGCACGGTCGTGTCCGAAAGCAATGTGAGGTTGTTCTCAATCACCGGCACAGCGCCCCAGTTCATCACCAAAAAACGGTAAGCCAATGCCCGCATGAACCGCGCTTCGGCAATGGCATGCGTTTTGACAGCCGGGGACACCGACGCCCCTGCATACTTCTGGATATTCTGGATAGCCAGGTTCGACTGCCCTACCACGATAAAGAACGACCGCCACGCCGAACCGTTCTCCGGCGTATTTCCGGTGGTGTTAAAAAGCACATTACCCCGATCGTTCCAGGCGGAAAAAGCGGTACCCGCGCGAAAATCGCCGAGGTTATAGGATGCTTTATCATTGTAATCAAACCAAACCTTGCTGTACAGCAATGCCGTACTGGCCAGTACCTGATCGTCCGTCTGGTAAAAACCGGCATCCACAATGGAGTCCACGGGCGGTCGTTCCAGGAAATCCTCCGAACAGGCTCCGAGGAAAGCAAGCGGAAGTATGGCGATCAGCTTGGTATAAATGTTTTTCACGTATTTCATTGCTCGGCTGTTTTAGAAATCCAATCCTAAACTGAATGTATAAACCGGCGTCAGCGGATAGCGTCCGTAATCGAGACCGACGGCCTGGTTCGCGGCACTGGCATCCCTGGACACATATGCGCCTACTTCGGGATCAAAGCCTGAGTAGCCGGTCAGGGTAGCCACGTTCTGGGCGCCCACCGACACCCTCGCGCCCCGGATGATTTTCTGGCGCGACACCAGTGAAACCGGCAGATTGTAGGTCAGGGAAACGTTTTTCAGGCGGATAAACGATCCGTCCTCCACCCATTTGTCGGTATGGCGGGCGAAGTTGCCGTTCGGGCCGTTCGAAATGCGGGCTACGTCGGTCCCCGGGTTGGCGAGGGTGACAGTACCGTCGTCGTTTTTCACCGGTTTGGCGTAATCCATCGCATGTACGAGCAAGTTCCGGCTCAGGTTGATATTGCTCGCATTGGTATTCAGTTTGCCGAGGAAGTTGTACACATCATTTCCGTAAGTGCTGGTAAGCAAAATGCTCAGGTCGAAACCTTTGTAGGAAAAGGTGTTGGTAAAGCCAGCAAACAGCTTGGGCCACGGGTTACCGATCACCGTCTGGTCGTTCTCGTTGATAATGCCGTCGCCGTTGACATCCTTGAATTTCACGTCGCCCACCCAGATATTGTTTTCATTGATGGGCAGCTTCACGCCATTGTTGTCCACGGGTAATGCACTCTTTTCGATTTCCTCCACCGATTGGAACAGCCCTTCCTCGATGTAGCCCCGGAACAGCCACGGCGCCTTGCCTACTTCCGAGCGCTGCGTCCAGTCGGCCAGCCACCAGGATGTGCGGTCCACGAACGCCGCATCGGAATAGAATGATTTGATCTTCGTTTTGAAGCTCGATATGTTCAGATTCGACTCCCATTTAAACCCGCCCCGGTTGACATTCACCGTATTGATCGTAAATCCCCAGCCCTTGTTCTGCAACGCACCGATATTGACCGTCGGGGAGCCTACCGCACCCGTACCGTTGGTCCCCATGTACCACGGCAACGGCTTTTCCATCAGCAGGTTGTCCGTATTTTTGATATAATAATCGAATTCAAACTGAATGCGGTTTTGAAAGAGCGCCAGGTTGATCCCGAAGTTGTTTGTTTTTGTTTCCTCCCATTTCAGGCCGTCGTTGGCGTATTTGGTGGGTAGAAAGCCCGTGGTGGTAGGCGTCGTGCCGGTGCCCATCGGCGAGTAAATGCCTCCGCTGCCCTGGTTCCCGGTAATACCCGTTTCGAAGCGCAGTTTCAGCTCGCTGATGGCCGGCACATGGAAAAACGGCTCCTGTGAAACACGCCAAGCCGCCGATACCGACGGGAAAATGCCCCATTTGTTATCGGCACCGAAATTAGCCGAGCCATCGCGCCGGATGGTTCCCATGATGATGTATCGATCCGCGAAGTTGTAGTTCAGCCTTCCGAGGTAAGATTCCATTGCCCACTCGCCCGACCCGCCCGAGTTGCTGGCCGTAAGCGCATCGCCCGCAGCCAGGTCGAGAATGTCGTTGGTGAGGAAGCCCGTCCGCCCTCCGGCCAGGTTTTTCCAGGTCGATTCCTGCGATTCGTGGCTGAGCATGACGTTCACATTGTGCCTTCCGAACTGCCGGTTGTATTCCAGCAGTTGGTTCCAGTTCCAGTACGTGTTCACGCCCGAACCGTTGGTGTAGGAAGCCGTCACATTCTGCGCCCAGCCGATTTTGTATGTCGGGATGTAGTAGGATGAATTCGAAAAACCCAGGTTTGTATTGAACGAAGTCCTGAATTGCAAGCCTTTGGCCAGCCGCACCCCGATATTGAGTCCACCCAGCAATTGCCTTCTAACCAGTTTATTAGTGGTCAGGTTTGCAATCGCAATCGGGTTAACGGGCGCGAAGATGTTCGCTCCGTTGTTTTCGTCGCCGCCGCCCCAGCTCCCGTCGATGTTCCGGACGGGCACCTGGGGAGTGAGCTGCAATGCATTTGAAATAATGTTTTCCTGGCTCGTGGTGAGATTATCGTTGGTTTGGTTGAAACTTAAATTCGCCCCGATACTCGCCCATTCACGCGGCTTGTTATCCAGGTTGAGCCGGAATGCATACCGGTTGAAACCCGATCCCAATGCGACGCCATCCTGTTTCAGGTATTCGCCCGATAAATAGTAGGTAGTACGGTCGTTACCGCCACTGAGACTGAGCTGATGCTTGTGCATCGGTGCGTTTTTGAATAGCTCCTTTTGCCAGTCCGTACCTTTGCCGAGCAGCGAAGGGTCTAGGAATTCTTCCGGTGTTTCACCTCCGGCCAGCTGATGGTACTCGCCCACCATTTGCGCATATTGCCGCAAGTCCATTACTTTCAATGGTTTGGGAGGTGTTTGCAGGCTGAACTGATACCCGTAGGCGATCTTGGTGTCACCGGATTTCCCCCGTTTGGTCGTGACCAGCAGTACGCCGTTTGTGGCGCGGGAGCCGTAAATAGCCGTGGCGGACGGGCCTTGCAGCACCTCTACCGATTCGATGTCGGCCGGGTTCAGCCCGGCCAGCGGGTTGGAAGAGCTTTGTGCCCCGAACGACACCGATTGTCCCTGGATCTGCACACCGTCCACCACATATAAAGGCTCATTACTTCCGCTGATGGAGTTGATCCCCCGGATATTCACCGAAATACCGCCGCCCGGCTGCCCGGAGTTTTGCGTAATGTACACACCCGCCGCACGCCCCTGAATCGCCTGTTCCAATGTCGTGTTGGTCGTGCGCGCGATGTCTTTCGACGAAACGGAAGTCTGCGCTGTCGTGAGATCCGCCCGCTTCATTTCCCCGTAGCCTACCACCACCACTTCATCCAACGCCTTGGTATCTACTTTCATCGACACGTTCAGCTCCGACCGCGCCCCTACCTGGATTTCCTGCGACAGGTAGCCTACGAACGAGAATATCAACGTCCCCTCTCCCTGCCCCAGTTCCAGCTCGTATTGCCCGGCCGAGTTGGTGGTTGTACCGCGCGAAGTACCCTTCACGACCACGCTCACGCCCGGAAGGCCGTCCCCTTTTTCGTCGGTCACCTTACCTTTGATCGAGGCCAGCACGTCATCCTCGTCCGCTTCCTGAACGGCCTCCGGCAATGTCGCGGACGAGCTTTTTTCGGCCCGGAAAAGCATTACCTGCTTTCCTGCCACTTCATAACGGATGGAAAGAGGCCTCAGCAATCTTACAAGCGCCTCCGCCAGCGGCTCATTCAGCGCCTGGAACGTGACCCGCGTCGAGGATCGTATCTCGGCAGGATTGTAAATGAACTTCACCTCCGAATTCCGCTCGATCGACAGCAGCACACTTTTAAGGCTTTTGTCTTCCATTTTGAGCGTGATCCTCCTTTCGAGCAGGTCTTGCGCGGCTAAACGGTGATGACCAAACGTCACACCCGAAAATGCGACGATTATGCATAACTGTAATAAGGATAGTTTCATGGTATCCCACACAATGGTTTTGAAATGTAGATTTCCCGGCATACTCAGTGTCAATTTGATTCAGTATTGAAAAAAGCGTTGGCAATATTTTCCCGTCCCGTCCGCATGGGCGGAGGGCATTTAAGAGGTCGGAACATTACTTCAATCGGCTTTGCAGCCCTCGCCATGTATGATCACCTGCCCGTCCACCACCTCGTATTTCGCATGAATGATCCGGCAGATCAGATCCAACTGCTCATACATCGGTAACCCTGCAAGATTCGCTGTCAGCTGGCATTCCGACAGGAGTTCTTCATTAAAAAACAGCTCGATCCCGTACTCCTTTTCGAGTGTTTTGAATACATTTCTAACCGGAGCTTCATCGAAAACCAGCGATGCGGCCGGTATTTCACTCACTCGCACCGGCACGTCCACGATCACCTTCACCAAACGGGCTTCCTGCTTGTTGAACAGCACCCGCTGATTCGGTTTCAGGACTACGCCCATTACCTTTTCCGGCGACGCGGCACCGAGCTCATCCTTCTTCGAATACACGGATACCCGTCCCGTTTTGACGGAGACCGAAGCGTCCCGGTCCTTTTCAAATGACCGCACCGTAAAGCTCGTCCCAAGCACCCGGGTTACCAATTCCTTTGTTTTTACCAGAAAAGGCCGTTCGGGATTGTGGCTGATCTGGAAAAACGCTTCCCCTTTCAAATGGACTTCCCGTTTTTCAGGGGCGAATTTTTCGGGGAACGTCAATTCACTTTGCGGTTCCAGCGTGACAATGCTGCTGTCTTCCAGCAGGATCGTCACAGGTTTCGCTGTGCCGTTGAAACGCACAATGTGGCCTTCCAAATGCGCCTGCGCGACGGCTGTCCCGCCTGTGCTGCCCGGCGTTGTTTCCATCCACCGGTATCCCAGCCAGCCGACCCCGGCCATGATGCATATCGACGCGGCAATACCCAAATACCGGTAAAATGCGGGTCTTGCACGTGTTTCCGTACGTTGCGCGGGTCCGCCTATGCGCGCCAGCATGTCCGTTACGTGCATGTCCAGCTCTTCCGTTCCTACATACAGCTCTTTTTCCGCCAGAACATACAACAATGCGCGGGCCTCGTCCAGCTCCTCGCGGCGATCGGGATTTTCTTTCATCCAGTCTTCCCAAAAAGCCGCCGCCGATAAATCCCGATCCAGTATCCAGGACCTGAAAAACGGATCCGTAACGAAATCGCTGGCCGTGTAATGTCGATAATTCATGGTAGGGGAACGCTTCTGATAAAGAGATACAAATGGCACCTCGCAGATACCATCATTTACAGATTTTTTTGAAATATTTTTATTCAATAACCTACAAACAATTCAAAATCAGACGAATAACAACACAAGCAATGCGCTGATCGCCGAAGGACTGAAACGTTTGCGAAGCTGGCCGTAAGCCATCTGGAGCAGATTGGAAACCGTTTGCGGGGTAATGCTGAGCATCGCCGAAATTTCCACGCGGCTAAGCTCCTGGTAATATTTGAGGTAGATCACCTCCCGTTGCCGTACGGGCAGGGCATCGAGCATTTCCGAAACTACCTGCGCTTTACGGGCCAGGGTTTCGTCTTTGATCATCGACCATTCGGGGGAAAACTCAATGGAAAAAGCATATTCCTCGTGGAGCGAATCGTCGGCCAGGCGCATTGAGCGCCGGTTGCGTGCTATTTTGCGGCGAAGGGATACCAGCAGGTAGGCTTTGACATGCGTCGGTTCCGTCACTCTTTCGCGACTGTGCCAGAGATCGATAAAAACCTCCTGAATACAGTCTTTCACAAAGGCTTCATCCTTTACAAATTTGAAACCGTAATTGAGCAGGGCTTTGAAATGGATGTGCATCAGCTGTCCCAAAGCCTGGTCATTGCCTTCTACCAACTCTTTCCAGAGCCGGGTATCCCTGGACGGAGAAGAATTTCCACCACTAGTCATGCATCATCGGACGGTTTCTTTTTGGAGCAGTAAAATCTAGGGTCCAAAGATATATTTATATCACTATAAACCTAATAAATATTATTTTGCAGCGATCCCGAGAAAAGGAAAGATATAATCGTAGAAATCCCGCGGAATGAAAGGCTTGATAAAATACCCGGAGAAACCGCTGGCCATCGCGCGCTCCTTCTCGTTCTCGAAGGCCGAAGCCGTGAGGGCTATAATGGGGACACCGGGATCGAGCCGGCGGATGAGCGCCGTGCTTTCAAAGCCATCCATGACGGGCATCCGAAGGTCCATCAGCACGAGGTCGTACCGGTTTTTACTGAACATTTCGTAAGCTTCCTGCCCGTTCGACGCCGTATCGTGCGGGATGTTCCTGCGTTTCAGCAGCTGTGTGGCCAATACCAGGTTCGTCTTATTGTCGTCGGCCACCAGCACCCGCACTTCCGGCAGGTCATGGGCAATCACCGTCGGCAACGGCTGGCTCACCACCACCGGCTGCTCCGAGTAAGGCATCGATAGCCGGAACGTGAACCGCGATCCTTTCCCTTCTTCGCTTTCCAGATGGATTTCGCTGCCGAAGAGGCGCATCAGCTCCCTGGAAATGGCCAGCCCGAGCCCCGTTCCGCTCACGCTGTCGGAATGCGTCCTGGCGCGTACCTGGGTAAAAATTTCGAAAATACCGGGCTGGTCCGACTTCGGGATACCGATGCCGGTGTCGGTCACGGCGAAATCGAGGGTCACGGCCTCGGGTGTGCGGGCTACCTGCTTTACATCGAGCGTGACCGACCCGTTTGCGGTAAATTTGATTGCATTATGAACGAGATTGGTGATCACCTGGCTTAAACGGAGACGATCCGCGATGAGCTGCGCCGGCAATCCCGGATCAACGGAAAATACCAGTGAAATTCCTTTCTCGTTGGCTTTCGGGTCGAATGTTTTTTTGAGTATATCAAAAAAACCGAACGGATCGAATGGCTGCGGATCGAGCACGACGTGGTTGGAATTGATCTTATTGAAATCCAGCACGTCGTTCACCACGGCCATCAGGTGATCGGCCGAGAATTTCAGGGTTTTCAGCAAATCGTTGGGCTTTTCGCTGTTTTCCTCCTGCATCATCAAATGCACCATGCCCACGATCCCGTTCAGCGGTGTGCGGATCTCATGGCTCATCATCGACAGGAAATCCGTCTTGGCACGGGTAGCCTGCTCCGCGATGGTCTTTTGCCGTTCCAGCGCGTCGTTCTGCTGTTGCAGGGTATAGCGGAAATAGAACTCCCGCCTGTCCTTACTGTAATTCAGTTTTACCACAAAAGGAAACACGACGTGGGCCGCCATCACGAAAATGGCCCCCTGCTCGACAAAATCCGACAGGGAAGTATTGCTCAAAAAGTGGATCGACGCCGGGTACAATACCAGGGCCATGACGGAAATGACCACGCCGTAACGCAGCGGCCAGCGCAAAACCAGCCCCGCAAATATCACTGCGAGCGTGAGGTTAATGCAGGATTGCACGTACGAAAGATGCGGCTTCGATAGCAGGAACGCGTAAAAACAAACCAGCGTCGCAAACGTGTAGAAGCTCATTTGCTGCCCCGAGATTACCTTTTTGTAATTCAGGAACATGTACCCGAGAATGATGGAGTCGGAAAGCAGGTGGGTCGGCAATATCGTGTAAAAAAACGGGTCGCCGGAAAGGAAAAAGGCGATGGCCGACAACGGATTACAAACCAGGAACGTAATGCAGAACAGCCGGTTCTGGACCCGCGTCTTGATTTCCGTCTCTTCCTGCCAAAGCTGCTCAAAAGATTCGGAATGGTAGATATCTTTCAAATAGGAGCTTTTTGAACGTTGAAACCCAAAAATACCCTTTAAAATGTTAAAGACAGCACATTTCGGGCACAAATGCCGGGTTTTGTTACCCTAGGAAATAAATGAGTTTATCCGAGTATGACATTGTCAAAAAATCCCCGTAGTTTTTCGGACCCGATGATCCGGCGGCAAGTTTCAACGGTGAGCGGTTTTTGCTGGTAATCGATCACCTGCCCGAACGTCAATGCGCGCGATTTTTCGCTTTCCTCGCTCGCCGAACTTACCATGACGATCAGCACTCTGGGCAGATAGGGCTTGTCGCGGATCGCCCCCAGAAACTCCCATCCATTCATGACCGGCATATTGATATCCAGCAACACGAGGAATGTCGTTTCCATTGTCTGGTTGCTGTCCAGGTAATCCAGCGCTTCCTGCCCGTTGTAGCAGAGCACGGTATCGCATAATATCCCGCTTCTTTTGAGAAAAGTATCATGGAGAAACAACATGATCTTGTCGTCGTCCACCAAAAGGATTTTTAGCCCGTCGTTTGTCATCGTTCTGAACATTATCTTTCGCCGAAGCCGTCGGTAAAGCGAAAGAGCTCTGCTCGGGTCTGCCGGTGTGTACGGCCAATTCTTAAAAACAATGCCAGGCTCCGGCCATGTCACCGGAAGCCATTCACGGGCCTGACGTCCGCCAAACCGTTGAGAATTTCACCATTGAGGAAGTTCTTCCCTACCGCAGGAAAAGACCAGTCCTCTCCCGGCGATCGTCAACGGCCCTGTCAAAACCAGAACCCGAGCTGCAAGGCTATCCGCGGCTTCTCCTCGTTCTTCTCTTTGGGAATGAATGCCCCGACGGCGATCGTGAGCGCATCGACCGGCGAGAGCCAGATGCCGCCGCCGTAGTTGTAATGCCATTTGTCGGACGATTCGCCTTCCAGCCACACCCGACCGTAGTCGAAGCCGCCGAAAATGCCGTAGGTAAGCGGCAATGTAGGGTTATAGCTGCTGCCCAGGCGAAGGCGCAGGTCGGTGTCGTGCCAGAACGAGGTTTTGCCATAAAACCGTTCGGTGCGGTAACCTCTTAACCCGAGCTTGCCGCCGATATTCGGCATTTGGAAAAACTGGAACCCGCTGCCAAAGTTCATGCCCGTACCTACCTGTGTGGCGAGGATGAGGTTTTCCTTCTGGTCGAGGGCGGTATACCACGCAAACTGGGCACGGAGGCCGGTGAAGTTCTTTTCGCTTTTCAGGTCGGCTGTCCAGTTCAATGCGGCATTGAAACGGATGCCCGTATGCGGCGAGAAGAGGTTATCGACGCTGCTGAAATTGAAGGTAAACTTGGCGCCGCTGTAATATTTGGTTTTGAAAATATCATCCGGCAAGCCGTTCTCGCTGCTCGTAATGTACCTTCCTGCCGTAGCCTGAATATCGTTTGTTTCAAACACAGGCCCCAGCGTGATAAAGCCGTTGTGCCCGCCGAAACGCTTTTTGAGTGCCGGGTAAACGTACAAAGCGCTTTGCCGCACGCGGTAGAAATTGGCATCGTCTACGGGCCGCTCGGTCTCATTACCCAGGCCGGCGTAGTTGAATGCATAGCGCGAGCCACGGTAGTAACTATCGAGGTAAAAATCGAATTTCTTGAATGCATTGATAAAATCGCCGGTGTAATTGACTTTAAAGCCCTGCGTCCTGACCGCGAAGCTTCCGCCAATGGATTGTACCGAAGCGTAGGGTTCTTTCTTGAAGCCGTATTTGGTCATATTTACCGCGCCGCCGAGGAAGAAACCGTCGTCGGGGTTGGCGCCCAGCAAAGGCAGCGGCAATGTGATATCGTAATTGCTGTCGGCGCTGCGGCGGTCGTATACATTGAAACGGTACAGGCTGGTGCGTTTGTCCTTCGTATCGGGGCCGGGGATAACGGTATTGTTTTTCAAATCGTCGTACACCCATGTTTTCTTCCCGCCGCCGCTCACGCGTGCGCTATCCGCGAAAACGTCCTTGCCTAATCCGCCGATCAGCCGTAGCTTCACGCCTTTGCGCACCTCTCCCTTTACGATGAACTCGTCGTCGTCGCCATTTCCGTAAATATTAATGGCGTGCGTCACGGCATTTTCGAAAACGCGCTGGTAGTTCTGGTGCTTAATGCGGCCTTCCTTGCCTGTTTCGTACACAGTCACACGCGTGTGCGCATCGTCCACGCGCTCGATCACGAAGCGCTCCTGCTCTTCGGTACCGATCACATTCACTTCTTTGCTCACGAATTCATAATGCGTCCGCGCGATCTCCATCAGATGCGCCCGGCGGGCTTTCAGGCCTTCGATCATCCTGGGCGACGCCATTTCACGCGCTTTGGCCGGCCAATCTTTGAAAGAAGCTTCGATAGCCTCGTCGGTGAGGTTTTTCTGGATGAATTTCACCTGTTCCTCCCATTGCTCCCAGCTGAGTTCGTTCAGGAATGTGCGGTCGAAAAGGCGCGCACTCCAAGTCGTCCATTTCATGCTCTGGATCTCGGGGCCGTAGGTTTGCAGCTGCCGCAGGAAAGGCAGCGTCTGCCGGGCGATGTTGGTCAGGAAGCCGTCATAGCGCGAGAATGCCTGGTCGCGGTCGCGGGGAATAGGGCGGTAAACAATGGTACCGTCTTTTTGCTTGGTCGAAGCCCAGGCCCATTGGTCGTCGTGGCGGTCCCAGTCGCCGACCACGAAATCGAGTAACCGCGTGCGGATCGCCCATGATTCGTCGACTTTATTTTTACTGTTTTCCAGCAATGCTTCCACCAGTTCCGGCGTGCTCACGATCTTGTCGGGATTACCGAAGAAATCCGCATTCTTCCATCTCTTGCCGTCGGCACGTTCTTCGACGAGGTTCATCGTACCTCCGAAAAGGCTGTTGAATGTCCCCAGGCCGGGCTGGGCCGGTACGTAATACATCCGGGGATTCGTATGATACACGTTGATCGCCCCCGCCAATGCAGGCATATTCAATGGAGCGAACGGGTTCGTGGAAAGGAAGTTATCTTCCACCAGGTATTGCGCCGCGATCATCTGGTTGAACGGGAACGGCAGGAACCGGCTCACGTCCTTCGTCAGGCCGCGCATGGCGTACTCCCGGCCATCACCGTCGCGGAGGCGCAGCGAGTTGGTCTGGTTACCCCCACCCTGTTTGACGGGCACCACGCCACCTTTGTAAGTTGCCAGGTCCAGCACCGGGAAGCGATATTGTTGCAAGTACAAAGGCCGGTAATGCTCGCCGAGCATCGCCTTGTGCACCTTCCCTATCGGTTTCACCTCGTTGCTGACAATGAACTTCGTTGTCGAATCGGCATGCTGGTTGTATTCCGTAAATGCGATGGTCGAATCGGGTATTTCAATCTGCTGTTTGTCCTTCACTTTGTGCTGGAAAACGAGTTTGGCGTCTTTACCGTCGGGCGTAACTTCCCAAAACTTCGCCCAGGTTTCCCCGCCGGCATAGAAACTCAACGTCGAAAAACCGAGTTTGGAAGACGAGAACATGGAGCCTTTCCCCAAACTTACCGGACTGACTTTCGAGCCGCTTCCGCTCACGATGAACTCCTGCCCGTCGTTTTCAATAAACTCCAATGCATGCTCATGCCCGCTCGCGAAAATGAACTTGCCGTTCTTCTTCGCGCCCGCGAGCACGGCCGTACGCAGCTCCTTGTAATGCTTGTTGGCCACATCCTGCCGCGAGCCGATCGTCGCACGGAACAATGCGCTGAGGCTGCCGAGTACCGGCAGCGGGATGTAAAGCTTTGGGTTAAACTCCGTGAGCGGGAAAATGTGCTGTTTGATGGTGAACCTTCCCCCGTGCGGACCGTACGTGTAAGGCGGATGGTGCATCGCGATCACCACGTGCTTGTTGCGGTATTTCCGTACCACATTCTCCCACACAAACCGGAACTGCTCGCGGTTCTTGATTTCGCAGCCGTCGTTGATTTTCTGGTCGCGGTCCCAATCGGTAAGCCACCATTGCGAATCGGCCACGATGATCACCACATTGTCGTTCAGCTCCACCACTTCGGGGCCCGAGCAGCCGTTCAACGGCAGGAAATAATCTTCGTATTCTTCCTTATCCTTCTTGCCGCGACTTTCGTTGATATGCTTCTGAACATATTTTTCCTGGCGCTTCAAACCCTTCACGCCCCAGCCTCGCCAGTCGTGGTTACCGGGCACGAAAATCGGGTGCCCTTTGAAATTTTCGAGCGTTTCGAGCTGGGAGTTGATGCGGAATTCGGCCACTTTACGCGCAGCGGAGTCCTCCGAAGGCGGCATACCCGACTCATAGATGTTATCCCCCAGAAACAGGATGGAGCTGTTTTTCGATTCGGTACCGAGCTTCGTTTTGAGGTATTCCAAAACCGGGGCACGGTTTTCGGGCGAATCGTTGCCCGCGTCGCCGACCAGGTACATGGTATGTTTCAGTTCCAATGCGGCGTCCGGCGAGGCCGATTGCCATTGCGAACCTTCTTTCGAAAAACGGGTTTTATAGCTTGCACAGGACGATACGCCTGCCACAACTGTTCCCAACGCGAGTAAATGGAGTAAATATCTATTCATAGGATGTCAGCGAGGGCCCTATCGGCCCGATTTTCTGAATTTGAGCACATTCCCGCTGAAAAGGTCGTCGCCTTCATTGGAAATATAAAGGTTGCCCGCATTGTCGAATGCAATGCCCTCCGGCTGGATAAACATATTGCTGTTGAGGTGATGGACGTCCCTCACCTTCCATTGCCGGTCGGTGACGACCACCATCTGGTTGACCGCCGAAATAATGTACCATTCCTTCGTAATCGGGTTCCGTGCAATGCCCGACGGCCTGAAACCACGCGCTACCTTCCCGGTAATCGCTTTAATTTCGTCCACATTGATCGCAAACTTGCCCGATTCCGCGATCACCGAGTCCGGCCCGGTTTTCAGAATGTATCCCGAAACGCTGTTCTTCGAGTTGTCGTCTGCACAATTCTTGCAGATAACAAACAGCTCGCCGGTACCCTCGTCGCCGTACATTCCTTCGTATTCCCCTTTGGGTAAGATCCCCTTCACTTCCGACACGCCCTCCGGCTCCTCGTAAACCGCCTCGGCCATCGGGAACGTGTAGATCGTACCATTGCTTTTCAGGATGTAGGCGCGGTCGTTGACGATCGACACATCTTCATAATCGCCCTTCTTGCCAAACTTGGAATGCCGTTGCTTCGGTACGTCCCAGGCCAGCCTGAACAGCTTGCCGTCTTCGTCCTGAATGGCGTAAATCGTATCGCTTTGCCCCTTGTCGAATGCAATGCCCGATACCTCGAAAAGGCTTTCGGGCAGGTTGAACTTCTCGGGTTTGTTGAAATCATATTCACGGAAAGTTTCCGTCTCTTTTTGCGTCGAATTGCATCCGGCTGCCAGCAAACCCAGCATTGCAATAGCCGCCAGTATCGATCCGTATTGTTTTTTCATCAGAATGTCTTTTTAAAATTCTCAACGGCCCCCGTCAGGTACTGGTAAATGGCCTCCTGCGAGCGTACACCCCCGGGAAGCGTCGTAACGGGCGCATTGTGCAGCTTTCCGTCGATCCACACGGCCTGTACGGTATCGTCCCATTGCAGGGCCAGGATATCGATGAGCTGTTTTTTCAAATCTTCGTGGTAAATCGGGAAACAGACCTCGATCCGGCGGTAAATGTTGCGGTTCATCCAGTCGGCCGAGCCCATGAATAACTCCGGGCGGCCATTGTTATGGAAAACAAAAACACGCCCGTGTTCGAGGTAGCGGTCCACGATGCGCTTGACACGGATGTTTTCGCTCTGCCCGGGCACGCCCGGTACCAGTCTGCAAATGCTCCGCACGATCAGGTTCACGGTAATGCCCGCATTCGAGGCCTCGTAGAGTTTGTTGATCAGGACTTCCTCTTCCAGGTTATTCAGTTTGATGGTAATGGCTGCGGGCAGGCCGTTTTTGGCATTATCAATCTCCCTGTCTATGAGTTCAATAAACCGGTTTTGCAGGTTGAATTGCGCCACCAGCAAATGCCCGAAGCGTATCACGTCGATCTTCTCCGGCTTTTTCTTCTTGCGCAAAAACCCGAACAGCTGCTCCACCTCTTTCAGCATCGCCGGATGGGCGGTGAGCAGGATATGGTCGGTATAAAAGCGGGCGGTACCTTCATTGAGGTTGCCGGTCGCCAGCAGGCCCAGATGGGAATGCGTTTCGTGTTTCCGCTTCACCAGGGCCAGTTTCGCATGCACTTTCAATGCATTCACGCTGTGGATGATCTTCACCCCCGCGGATTTCATTTTCTTCGCCCAGCGGATATTGTTCGCCTCGTCGAACCGCGCTTTCAATTCCACCAGCACGGTCACTTTCTTGCCGTTTCTGGCGGCGGTAATGAGTGCGTGGGCAATCTTGGAATCGTACGCGACGCGGTACATGGTCGTGTAAATCTCCTGCACCGAGCGGTCGATCGCCGCTTCGTTGAAAAACCGGAGAATGGTATCGTAGGTCTGGTAAGGCGCATGGACCATCAGGTCGCGGCGGGTCAATGCCTCGAAGAGCGTTTCCGGCTCTTCAAAACCTTGCAGGTGCTGCGCTGCGGGCCAGGCCGGGTAGGAAATCGCTGGCGTAGCGACAGGCAACGACGACAGGTCTTTCAGGTTATGGTAACGCCCGCCTTCCACGAGCGACGCCTTTTTCAGGTCGAATACATTCACGATGTATTGCAAATGCCGCAACGACAAACCCGGCTCGTACAGGAAGCGCGTCGCCAGGCCGAAATCGCGCTTGCTCAACTGCTTCTCCACTTGCTCGGCCATGTCCTCGCCATCCTCGTCGAGCAGGTCCAGCTCCGCATCGCGGGTTACTTTGATATTGAATGCTTTGATATCCAGCGCATCCGGGAACAGGATCGGCAGATTGCAGCGGATCAGGTCTTCAAGAAAAATAATGTACTCGCCGTCGGGCTGTTTGATTTTCACAAACCGGTCGAGCTGCGGCACCGGAATATTGACCAACGCTATTTTCTCCTTGTCGCCGGGCAGCTGCAACACCACGACGATGTAAATCTGGTTGTTTTCAGGGAAAAACGAAGTCTTGTCGTTCAGGTAAACGGGCTGCAAAAAGCCGGCTATCCGGGTATAAAAATAGTGGCGTGCGAAAGCGGCAATCTGCTCGGAAACAGGTTCTTTATACAAAAAATGAAACCCCAGCCGGGACAATGCCGGAATCACCGATCTACCGAGAATGCGGCCGAATTCTTCCTGCTGCCGGTTCACCGTCGCCTCTGCTTCCAGAAAAGCGTTGCTGTCGGCATCCTGCATCGCGTTCTTTTGCAGATAAGGCATCCGTACCCGGTAAAATTCATCGAGGTTGGACGAATAGATCGACAAGAACCGGATCCGTTCCATCAACGGGACGGCTTCGTTCGCGGCTTCCATCAATACCCTTTCGTTGAAGGAGAGCCAGCTGATATCCCGGTTGAAATAGCGGAACGCTTCCATAAGACGGCGGATCAGTGTTCAAAGAAAATGGAGGCGATCACAAATGCGACCACGGAAATGACGATTCCAAACATGAATACATTATAGGCGACGCGCAGCAAACGGTATTTCCGCCCCAGCACAACGCCCTGAGAGTACACATCTTTCGTAAGGCTTCCGTACAGAAAATCCCGGTCGTTCATCATCGTTTGCATGCCTTTGGAATATTCATTGAACGACATGCGGTAGAAATTCCCGAAAAACAGCAGGTTCACGCTCTTGGCGTCGATATCGTCCTGCGTGAACGTACCGCGGGGGATCGTCGGGCGGGTGGACAGAATCGAGAACACCATCGTGACCATACACACCGTGAGCAGCATCATCGTCGGAATGATCAGGTACGCATTGTCTTCGAGCTTGCGCACGAGCACGCTCAGGAGCACCGAAATGATGATCGACGTGGTGGTGATCATGATATGCGCCTTGTTATCGGCCATATCGCTCAGGCGCTGATGGTTGTTGGAGCTGATCCGGAACATGGTTTCAATTCCCTTGTCCGGCCGGTCGTCCTTCTTCTTTTTGCCCTCGGCTATTTCGGGGACGAATGCCTCCTTATGCTGCTTTACAACCGGAAGGTCCGGGACGGCCGCGATAGCCGGGCTGGGTGCGGGTGTTTCTGCCGCCCGCTCTTGCGACTCCTGTGCCGCCGCCGCTTCCAAGGTTTCTTCCAGCAGCTTTTGCTTTAATTTTTCGAGGTTCTTTTTCTTTTGTTTATCCAAAAGATCGCGGCAGTAGTCGGTCTGGTACTCGTGGTTTTCGAGCAGCTTGATCGTGCTTTTGCGCCATTCGGCCTTATCGATCTTTCTGCCCAGGCGCTGCTCGGCTTCTTTTCTGACCAATTTATTCCAATCGCCGAATTCCGGCGTCCCCAAATGGTACAGATCGGCGTCGCAAACTACCTGTTGGAGGAAATTGGCTGGTTTTTGGGGCCATACCGTTGCCAGGACGCACCCCTGCACTTCTGCGATCACGTCTTCGTCCACTTCTTCCGAACGCAGGAATTCCGCAGCCATTTCGGCGCCGCGTTTTTCGTGCCCTGCGGCCTCTCCGGTGCTGTAACCCGTATCATGAAACCACGCGGCCGTGACGACGATGAAAGTCTCCTTGTCCTCCAACCGGTAATGGTTGGCGATCTTGACGGCATTGCCCACCACCGACTCCGTATGCACGAGGTTGTGGTAGCTGAGCTGCGCCAGCGCCTTGGTACCGAAAAAATGGTGGACGTGATGCTTAACCTTGTCGAGCCGATGGTTATAGTTCATAGAACGTTGTTCAGTTATGATGCTTCGTTAATTCCAGTCCGATTCCAGGTTCACGCCCACGCGGAGCGCTTTCAGGCCCGTAACTCCCTGCAAGTCTTCGAGATCGAAGAATTCCAGGTCATCCAATAAAGTATTTTTTTCCTGTAAATACCGGATATAGCCCACATATTCTTCGGCCGATTTGCTGTTGAAATACACGAGCGCGATCTTGCCAGGCTGGGTAAGCCGCTCGCCCGTACCTTTCACATGCACCTTGTCGATCCGCTTCTTGATTACCTGGTACCGGATATTGTAAGCACCTTCGACGTCGAACCGCCGCTCGTCGTCGCGGAAGCTGATGTCGATGCTGCCCGAGTTGATGAAGATCAGTTGCGTCGTTTCCAGTGGTTTTTCCAGTTGCGGGATCAATGAATGCGTGATCCGGGCAATGGCGGCCATGGTAGTCAGTTGCCACAGGCGGATGTTTTTCAGGTAAAGTTCGCTGAAACGCTTTTCCGGTTCAATGGACTGGCCAATGTAAATGTCGTATTCGATCCCGTCGGTGCGGAATTTCTCAAAGTAGCACGGGTAGGATTCCTGGATTTCGTTCCGGAACAGATCGAGGTACAGGTTTACCGACGAGTTGATGGCCTGCATCGAAGCTTCCAGCTCGCGCCGGTTGGCAAATGCCGAGCCGTGGTCCTCGTCGATCATTTCAAAATACTGATCGATGCGGTTACGCAGTACGAGCTCGCCCGGGTCCATCGCGCCCGATCCGAACATTTTCAGGCTTTCCTCCTTGAAATGCTGCAAGAATGGGTGCGCTTCGTTTTCCAGGAAGTCGCGGATCTTCATTTCGTCGTTATCGGTGCTTTCGTCGGTGATCTCCGCAATCCATTTGCGGCATTTGAAGATCATCTCGTCGGCCAGTCCGAACCCGAGTTTTTGTTTAAGAACAGTAAAGGTTTCTATCAATACATTGAATTGAAGACGAAGATCTTCCCGGAGCGCCGCATTTCGTTCGAGCGTCGAATTCCGGATGTCGATCGCGCCATAGAGCGGGAATACGTTCCGGAACTGAATGCCTTCGATTTCGGCGCTTTGCGGGTTAAGCGCCTTGTCGCGGATATAATGCCAGGCGGTTTCGCGGAAACGCCATTGTACGGCAGGCTGCAACGAGGTAAACTTGTCGCGGATCACATTATCGATCTGCAAATTGAACTCGTCGATATAATTGGTCATCATCTGCGCGATCCACGGCAATGCGACGTCCAGCTTTGCGAGCAGGCGTTCATCAATCGACTTCTGTTCTTTGGAATACACTTCCAGCACGCCCACCACCTTGTTGTCGTGGTAAACCGGCAGCAATGCGTACGCTTCCACGCCGTCGTTCTGCAGAATGCGGATGAAGTCCTGCTTTTTCGGATCTTCCCCTCCCAGGTTACGCAAAAGCAATGTCTTTGGCGCCTCGAAATACTGGGTGGCCATATCGAGGTAGGTCTGCTCGGCCAGGTCGTTTTCGGTGGCGGCGCTCATGAGCTTGCTGAAAAGAATCGAGCTCCGGTCAAACACGAGCTTGTTGTTGACGCGCAGCACGGCCATGAGCCCGAAATCCACACCCGGATTTTCTACCAGCATTTTCAATGCGCCCGCCACGTAGTTGAAATACGTCTTGGGATCGTAGGAAGCGCGGTCGAGGATGGTGCTCTTGATGTTTTCGACGGCGTGTTCGGCCGTTACGTCGTTCAGCGTGATCACCGAGAAGCCTTCGAAATGGAAGAGGCTATGCGGCAGCAGCGTGGAAAATACATTGATATCGAAATTCTCCTGCAAATCGGAGCGTAACGTATCGAGATCGAGCTCGGGAAGGCTGCCTTTGGCATACACTTCGCAAAAACGGTTGTCGATATGCACCCGGTAATACTTCTGGAGGCCCGAATCGTCGTCCTTCAAAGTAATGATCATATCCGGGTGGTGCAGCGGCGGAAAATGGTAGAGCTTTTCCAGGATGAAGGAATAGAGCATCTGCATTTTCTGCTTGTAGTTCACGCCCCGGTCTTCGATGAGGTCGCACCTGATATTGCCATCCTGCTGGAAAAGCAGACTATAAAAACCCGACGTGCCGTAAAAAACAATAGGGCTGACGGGAGCACTCAACGCCCAGAAAACTTCCTTTTCGTTGGCGATAGGTGGCATGAGCATGCCATAGATCAAACTCAGTTCTTCCTTGTAGTTGGTGACTTCCGATAGCGGAATATCCTTGCTGAAAGCCGGATTGGCTTTCAGCTTGTCAAGAACCAGCGAGAAAAATGTCTTTTTGACCGTTTCTTCCTGATCGATTTTACTTTCCAGAAAGCCGATGAAGCTCCGGAAAGAAATGGATGAGTCAAGTTTCTGGAGACCGTATGGTGTGTTTTGAGTTACATCAATCGTGATCGGTTCCATTATTTGGTTTTTTGCACACTGAATGAATGCTCTGATGGCTTTCGGTTACTAAAATTCAGTGTTTTTTGTCAAACTGCCAACGATAAACGTTGAATTACGGTTCCATTAAACCGATTCGACCTTTTCCTGCGTTACCGAAGGCTTAATGATCATTCGCAGGGACTGATCTTTGGTGAAATAAGCGATCATCCAGTTGTAAAGCGTTTTCATGCGGTTACGATGGTTGATCAGCGATATGAGGTGGATAAAAAGCCAGGCCAGCCAGGCGATCACGCCCTTGAAATGTACTTTCGGCGAAGGCAGGTCTACCACGGCTTTGGCCCGGCCGATAATGGCCATCGAACCTCTGTCATTGTATTTAAATGCATGCAGCGGCTGATGCTCGGCGATCAGCTCGAAGTTACGCGCCAGGTTCTTACCCTGCTGGATCGCTACCTGTGCTACCTGCGGGTGCCCGTTCGGGAAGCCCTCGTCGGCCGTTTGCAGGCAGCAGTCCCCGATCGCGTAGATATTGTAGGTACTGTTGACTTTGTTGTACGCATCCACGAGCAGCCTGCGCCCGCGCCCGTAAGCTTCCGCCGGAATGCCTTCGAAGATCCTGCCGGTAACCCCCGCCGCCCAGATGAGCGTTTTGGCGTCGATACTGTCGCCTTCGGAGAAGTAGACCTTGTCGTCGACAAAGTCGGATACGTGGGTATTGAGACGGATTTTCACGCCCAGCTTGCTCAGGTCTCGGTAGGTATCTTCCTGTGAAGCCTTGCTCATCGGCGAGAGCAATGCCTCGCTGCCGTCCACCAGGTATATTTCGCTGCCTTTTCCGGCCAGCTCGGGATATTCTTTGCGAAGAATGCCGTTACGCATTTCGGCAAACATCCCGGAGATTTCCACGCCCGTAGGCCCGCCGCCCGCGATCACGACCGTGAGCAGCTTTTTGATCTCCGCCGGATCGTTGCTCAGCGTCGCCTGCTCCATTTGCATCAGCAGCTTGTTACGCATACTGATCGCGTCTTCGAGCGTTTTCATCGGCGTGGCATTCCGTTTCACATTCTCCATCCCGAAGAAATTCGTTTCGGCCCCCGTGGCGAACACCAGGATGTCGTACGACATTTCGCCGTTATGCAGGATGATCTTGTTCTCACTCGGCACCACTCTCTGCAACTCCCCCAACCGGAAGTGAAGGTTTTCTTTTCCTGAAAAGAGTTTTCGGAACGGGTAGCTGATACTCGATGGTTCCAGGAAGGCCGTAGCGACCTGGTATATCAGCGGCGGAAAGAAGTTGTAGTTGTTCTTATCCACCAGTGTTACCTCAAACTTCTCGCTCTTTGCCAGGTCCAGCGCCAGGTTCACCCCGGCAAATCCTCCTCCTACGATTACAATATTCATGGTGCTTAATTTATTAGGGGGTTAATGAAATGTGTGATGTTTCGGGTAGGTTCAGGAGGACTGTCTATAAATTCATGCCATGCTGTCTGTCATCTTTCCGGATTTCTTCAAATACCTTACATAACCGTACAATGCGCCGAGTGCCAGTACGATCGCCGCGAAAACAACGACCCTGCTATCCGGCTCCGGTATGATTTCCGGGTATTTGAAAATCAGTATGGCTACAATGCCGATCAGCCACACCAGCAAGGTATTGTATTCTTTCAAAAGCCAGCGCTTGTAATTGAACCGCATATCTTTGAAAGTTTCCGAAATCCCGGCCGGATTGATCAGCCAGCGGTTTACCCGGCTGCAATAGGCATCGAACTGCGTGCCGAATTTGTTCCTCAGAAAGTTCTCCTCGGCCAGTACAATCGCCTGATAGATAAACAAAAACAACGGCATTACGATTCCGACGTAGATCAGCGAATTGGCCAGAATGCCCACGCCCAGCAACATCAGGATATTGCCCACATACAACGGGTTGCGGCAATGCCGGAAAATGCCTTCGGTCACCAGGGTTTCGGCATACACCTTCTTGTCGCGGCCCCCGCGGATAATGTACGCAAGGCCGATGGTAATGCCCCGGATGATTTCTCCCGCAAACGTCACCAGCAATCCGAGGACCACCGGGTACAGGTAATAATCCGGGCCGAATTGCTCGCGCGAAAAGATCGGCGGCGACGGCACAAACAGCAGCAGGTACAGGATGATAAACAGGTTATTTCTGTACTTGAAAAAGAAGTTACCGATCGCGATCATGATTTTTTATAAGCTATCATTCCTGAAAAATTGTACCACTTGAAGAAAATTTCGCAGTCGGCGAAACCGGCCTCTTTCAGCAGAAGCATGTTTTCAGACAACTTGTACGGGATTAGTACGTTTTCGAGCGCCTCGCGTTTCTGCGAGATTTCGAGCTCGCTGTAATGGTTCCGGCGCTTATAGTTGTAATAGTATTTAATAAAATCACGGTTGAACACGCTGCTTTCCGCGAGCACTTTCTCCACCAGCAGCAACACGCCGCCGGGGTTCAATCCTTCATAAATGTTTCTCAGAAGCCTTTCGCGGTACAACGGCCTCACGAATTGCAGCGTAAGGCAGAGTATCACGACAGAACCATTGGAAATCGGAAGCTGCTGGTGCAAATCGCCCGCTACGAGGTCGTAGGGCCTTACGAACCCCGCCTCTTTCAGCTTCACGTCGCATTTGTCGAGCATTTCCTGCGACTCGTCTATCCCGATGAACCGGATATCCGAGGGAATGAGTTGGTCCAGACCAATCAGCGTGGTGCCGGTAGAGCACCCCAGGTCGTACACAAATGTTCCTTCTTTCACGTGGTCGGCAGCGATCTCGGCGAGCATCCGCTGCATCTCATTGTAATAGGGTACCGACCTGCTCACCATGTCGTCAAAGACATTCACCACGGTTGTCCCGAACTTGAAGTCGGATACTTTCGTGATTTCATCTCTGAAGACCTGGTCTAAATTCTCACTTCCAAGGTTCTTCATAAGTTAAAGTTACAGAGTTAGATTGAGTTAGATTTTGGGGCGCGCGTTTCGTTGGAGTCGAAAACCCTGTCCCAAATATCTGAACTTACACCGTAACCTTTACTTGCATCCGAATAATGATGTTGCATGTGATGCTTTTTTAATTTCTTCCAGAACGCGGATTTGAAATTGGCATGATGCAACGCATAATGGCTCATATCATAAAATAGATACCCGGCCATGAAACCCGCGTAGAAGGCGGCTACATAATATTCACTCAAAAAAAGCGTGAACAGAAAGTAGAAGCCCGTCGCCAGCGGAATGCTCACCGAGGGCGGCATTACCAGTCGTTTGGCGTCATTGGGGTAGTCATGATGCACGCCGTGGAAGATAAAATGGATACGCTCCATAAACTTGCCGCGGGGTGTAAAATGAAACACAAACCGGTGCATAAAGTATTCGGTGAATGTCCAGAAGAACAGACCGCCGAGTACCGTACCTACAAAATTGTACCAAAGCATATCTCCCGGCCCGAGCGATTTCCAGGAGAAGTAACTGATTACCGGCACAAAAATGAAAAGGGGCACCGAGTAATGTACCTTCGAGAATGCCTCAAGAAAGTTGCTTTTAAACATCCTTGAAGATTCCGTGGAGTTGGAGACATAGTTCTTAGGCATGTCAGGATGGTTTTATTCGCTGAATAATGGTTTTACCGGTGGCAATCTCGGTGCCTTTGAGCTCGATGTAGAGCACATTGGGCGACCAGAAAGTACCGCCGTCGATCCGGATGAATACCCTGCTCAGGATGCATTCCTTCTTATCGATGCTGGTATAAACGTGGTATTCGTTCCGGGTATCTCTCCTAAGGTAAAGCGGCAATTTCGAATAGGCTACCGAACGGAGTTCGTAGCTGGCATTGCCGATCGCCTTCGAATTGATACCATAAGCAAATTTTCGCTGCAAATAATTGAGTTCTTTGCGCATCCCGCCTTCCGGATAACGGATCCAGAATGTGTTGACGGGGTTCTTTTCGCTGATTTTTCCTTGTTTGTCGACGTTAAGCTGGTAACAGATTGTATTCGTATTCGGGTCACGCTGAATGTAAAAAAGCAATCCTGGAACGTTGTTCGGGACCGGAAACTCGTCCGGGTCCGTGGCCGTCGTGCCGGCTTTTTTGTCGGATAACCCTCCTGCATACGAAACAAGCGTCAGGCTGAGCGCCATCAGAATGTTGAGTACGTATTTCATGACTTTATTCAAAAACTACATTCAAAAAATGGCTTGTGCGATCATCTCACGGTCGCATTCGCCGTACTGTAACACTTCCTGCACCATTTCGGCATCTCCCGAAAACGGCCCCGACGACTGGATTTTCAGTGTCGCCATCGCCGCCCCGAACTCGCCTGCTTCCTGCACGCCGGCGCCTTTCACGCGCTGGCTCAGGTAGCCCGCCATGTAAGTATCGCCGCAGCCGGTCGCATCGATCACATCGGTCGGTTTGTAAGCCGGAATCTGGTAAAACTGCTCATCCTTATAAATTAGTGAGCCTTTGCTGCCCAGGGTAATGATGACTTCCTTCACCCCCAGATTGGCGAGATATTTCGCACCTTCGATCACATCGCTGGTGCCTGCTACCACTTCCATTTCAAACTCGTTGGCTTTCAGCACATGGATGTAAGGCAGCGCTTCCTTCTTATCTTCCCAGTCTTTGTAAAGCACCTTCTGGTCTTTCACATAGCGCAGGTACCCCTGGATGTCCAGCGAAACCTTGCCTTTCGCGGCCAGCATTTTGATCAGGTCCACGGTAATGTCGTCCGAAAGCAATGGTCCGAGGTGGAAGTACTTGGCTTCGATGGCGGGCATTTGCGTGACGGTGAACGGCGCTGCCTTATGCAGCACATTCTGTTCGCGATGGTCCTGGTTGGCGCTGTAAATGTTTTCGAAATAAACTGTGTAGGGGCTGTTTTGGGAAAAAACTTCGATGTTCTCCTCCCGCAGGCCGGCAACGATATGGCTTTCCTTCTCAGCCAAAGCCGTTACGAGCATATAGCCGACGTCGAACTGACGCAGCGCCTTCGAGAAATAGAACGAAGTGCCGCCCGGCATATACTTGACAGATTGGGCAGTAACTACTTTATCCAAAGTGATATGCCCGATGGTACAAATGTCGTACATGGTACTTTTCATTTTATTTTCACCGTGCATTTAAATGCATGGCAAAAAGTTTAAAATTAACCCAGGCTTTTAATGGTGCCAGCCACCTGAGCAAAATCTGTGATTTCGGCATCGGCGACCGATGCCTGCGTTTCGGCTGTCTCTTCAAACCCCGCTACATTGAGCCAGATCGCCTTTGCCCCAACGGCATTGGCGGGCAGAATGTCTTTGGAGTAAGAATCGCCCACCGCCACGCATTCCTGCGGAAGAAAGCCCTGCGCTTCCACGCCCAGCTGCCAAATCGCGGGGTCGGGCTTCCGGACGCCGACCACTGCCGATTCGACGACAGCCTGGAAATAATGCGCAATGCCAAATTCCTTTAATACGCTATTCAGGTTCCCGTAAAAATTGGAAACCATCACGAGAGGGTATTCGGCGGCCAGTTTTTCGAGTACCGGCGCTGCCTTTTCAACACTAGTGCGTGCGACGCGGTCGCATTCGCGTGCGATGGCCTCGATGGCCTGGCTGTCCAGCTCGTATCCGTTTTCTTTCAGATAGCCAAATTGCTGTTCCACTTTGAGAAGCAGCACATCATAAAACACATGATGCGGCTGGATGATCGGATGGATAGCCAATGCCCTCTCGCCAAACTTGTATGCACTCGCAAATGCTCCTTTGTCAACCTTTACATGATTATGCTGGTACGCCTCCCACAAAACATTGGCCCAATGCAAGCCATTTGTATCGATTGTACCACCGTAATCAAATAATATTCCTTTAATCATTATTAATCAATTAGTTAGATCTAACAGGAATTGGTTCCAGTTTTGGATCTGTATTATTATCTATCTGATTCTTTTTAGTTTTTCTATTAACCAATGCCAATCCAATAATAATCCAGACAATCTCCCTGATTCGCAATACAACCCCTATGAAAATCCCCTGCGCCGCAGGCAACCCCACGCTGCGCAATGCCAGCGCGAGACCTCCTTCGCGGGTACCGAGCTGCATCGGGAAAAAGAAAATCAAATTCGCGAACAGCGATGAGCCGGAGCTGACGATCAGCGATTGGGCCAATGTCATATCCATTCCGATGGCGTGCGCGGTGAAATAGATTTCCAGACAGCCGATCACCCTACCCGCAAATTCATAGAACAGCGACGCGTAGAATGCATTCCGGCGGTCGGAGTACAGGACGCGGATCTGCTCGTCCACTTCGAAAAGCGTTTCGGCATTCTTTGTCGCAAACTCCTTCGCTTTGTTTTTGATAAAAGGCACCTTTTCCAGCAGGCGGAACGTGCTTACCGTGAAGCCTTTTTTGTATACATTAATAAACCAATACCCTAGCACCAGCCCTACCACGAGCAAGATCCCGCAACCCGCCAGCATGACATCGCTCAACGGTACCACCGCCACGATCAGCAGAATGGACGCCAGCCAGAACAGCACGTGCGAAAACATGTGCATCAGGCTGTACAACAGTACCGAGGAGGTCGCCTTCTGAATGCCCAGTGTCGGTTTCAGCTCCATGATCCTGTACGGTTCCCCGCCCAGCGCCACGAATGGCGTAATGTAGTTGATCGCATAGCCCGAGATCGTCAGCCGCAGCACCGACCAGAACGACATATTCGTTTCCGGCAATTGCGGCTCGCGGATGATCGCCCGGAATGCAAGCGCATTCAGGATGTAGATCACCAGCCAGCTGCCGATCACCGGCAGGAACCAGATGCCCGTGCGGTTGATGTTTTCCCAAATCACCTGCAACCCTGTGCCATAGATCATATAGCCCAGCGAGAAAATTCCGATTGCCATGAAAAGGGCTTTGTACAACTTGCTACCCATTGTATTTGCCGGCGGTTATCTCCTTGTAAAAATGGTTGCTCACCTGCTCCTGCTTCACGATCATGTAAATCAGGATCGGGTTCAGGACGAAAATGTCAAAAAAGAAATAGATCCACGACTGGTCCAGGAACAGCCAGAGGAACAGGAATATCACCCGGGTATTGAACTGAACGATATTCGTATATTTCATCAACGGCTTGTTCTGCGCGCGGAAATCGGTAATGAGTTTCGCGGGCAGGCCATTCTGGTACTTTTCCTTCACCACGGCCAGCAGTTTCTGCAATTTGGGCGAAAAGAACTCCTGCTCTTTGGTATAATTCAAATACAACCGCGCCACGATTTTCATGCCGAACTGCCGCGTCCAGCTCATTTCATCATATTCTTTCTGTAAATCGCGGCTGTTGTCGAGCTCGCTGCCGTTGGTGCCTTTGATAAAGAACAAATGCACGTTGCGGTAGTAATCCGCCATCGCCGACTGGATCATGTGCGACGCACCCGCTACCACGCCCGGTACCCAGATCCACGCCGTCCATCCCTCTTCCATGCTCCGCAAACAGATCGCGATGTGAATGGCGATGAACCAGAAATCGCCCGCCACGCCGTCGAGAATGCGGCCGAAGCGGCTCTTGTCGTTCGTCATGCGCGCAAGCTGGCCGTCGGCGCTGTCGAGCGAGTTCGCAAACATCAGCGATAGCATCCCGAGCACATTGATCCACAACTGCTGCGGGTAGAACAATATCCCTGCCGCCACGCCGAAGAAAATGCTGATGATCGTCACCGGGTTCGGGCGCAGGCCTACCTTGGCGCAAAACAATGCGATTTGGTAGCCGATCGGCCGGTAAAACCAGATATCGATCTTTTCCTCGGTATCATTCGATTTCAACGAATTTTCGAATGCCGAGGTCTTTTCAGGTTCTTCTGCCAGTGGGCGGGGTGTGGTGGTTGTCTCCATTAATTGTTGTTCAAAAATCTTTGGTAAAGCCGGCCGGCAATATGCCCGGCAGCCTGGTCGCGGCACGGTGCGAAACTCGGCCAGTCGTTCAGGTCGATGATGCGGTAGTCGCCGTCCTTCCCGATAATGGCATCGCCTCCGTAAATATCGATCCCCACTACCCCTGCCGCTTCGTTGGCGGTGTTCTGCAAACCTTCGGCGCTGAACGGGTAATACACCGAATTGCCGTTGATCTGCTGGTACTCCGCATACTTGTGGTGATTGGCATCGTACGGGTAGAACCAGAAAAAGAAATCCGTGCCCCGTACCCCGTAAAACTTCACCAGGTCACCTACCAAATGCTGGGAGATTACCGCGTCGGGGATTTCGCGCAATGCGTATTCCCTGAGTATCTCCTTGGCTTCCTCGCGCGATGCGGCAAACGACACATCTTCCTTGTGGATGGCGTGGAAATCGCCCCGCTTGATCCAGTAACCTTTCCCTTTGATCTGATCAAAAACTTCGTCTCCCTGGTAATCGGTCGGCACAATGTAGCTGTCGGCTACCGGGATATTCGCGTTGTTCAATGCATTCGTCAGATTGGTGCGGAAGCAATTCTCGATCCCGAATGCGGAGTTCAAAACCTGCGTACCGTTCCTTTCCAGTTCCTGTAATTTGGCGACAACCTGCTTTTGGCGCGCCATGGTGAAAATCTTGCTGTAATTCACTGTTTCCATTGCCAGGAACTCATCTTCGCAACAGATGGTGATGCGGCATCCCAGTTTTTCCAGCTCCTTCGCGGTTTGGGAAAAAATCGCATCGTCGTTCCCGATATGGTTGGGCGAGAACTTTTTGTTTCGGTGCACGCCCAGAATTTCTAATTCGTTCATGTATGGTGTTGACCGGCAAAACGCCCCGGTCTGTTAAAATAAATTAGTGTCAGTTCAGTGTGTGTGAATGCCTTTTGTTAATAAACCACTTCACCGCTCAAAAACAGCTCGGCCGTCTGGATATCGCTCACATGGTCCACATCCACGATTTTGGTGAACGGGTACGCTTTCAAATGCAACCCATCCGCTACCAACTGGCGCTGGAAGTTCCGCATCCGGCTCACGCCATTTTCCACGGCCGCATTCACGGTTTCGATCGCTTTCCTCCTGAGACAATAAATCCCGCCTGAAACAAACGGGGTATCGGTACTATTGTCGTCGGTAAATGCGGTAATGCGGTCGTCGTCGTCAACTGCCACGTAAAGAGGGCTTTCGTCGTCGATGAATGCGGTTACGGCCATTTGGCCTTCGAGGCCTTTATTTTCGGCAAATTCGGTAATGAATGCGCTGAACTCTTCTTCCCGGAAAACGGTGTCGGTGGTGGTAAGGCAAACTTCGCTCAATTCCGGATCGCTTTTGAATAGCTCGTACACGCTATGCAGCGAGCTCGGCGTCGTTTTCTTCACGATTTGAATGGGCAAATTTTCGCTCAACCCCATCAAATGCATTTCCAGCAGCGGCGCCTCCTCGTTGACGATGATCATGATCTTCTCCGCATTGTTCCGCATGAAAATCCCGATCAGCCGGTCGATCAGCATTTCACCATGCAGGCTCACCATCGGTTTGGGAAGCGTGAAACCTTCCTTGGCCAATCGGGAACCTTCTCCTGCTGCTATGATTGCGTAATTCATGTTAAAGTCTCTTTTAAATCAAAAATCAAGTCTGAAACGCGCCCGGATACCCCATTCCGATACATTCGGATTGTCGAGGTACGTAAAACGTTTTACCAGGTCTACGCGCAAGAGCTTGAAAATGTTGGCAATACCCACGCTGCCTTCGATATAGGGCTCACGCGACAAGGTGTAAGTAATCGGCCGGCCCTGGTCGTCGGTTGCAAAGCGGTACAGCGACGGGTTGAATGCCGGGTTATTCTCGTCCCGCAAGCCGCCCATCAAGCCTTTGAAGCTCACTACCTCACGCAGTTTCAGTCTTTTCAGCAACGGTATTTTATTGAACAGGAAGCCGTTCAAGTAATATTGCACGTCCAGGCTCGCGTAATGGTCGCTCGCGAATTCCAGGAAGTTCATCAAGTTGTATGAATTCAGCTGGTACGCGTAAGTCTGGTTGGCGCGGTGGATCGTAAGCAGCGGGAACTGGATTTGTTTACCAAAAATATAACCGCCCTCCGCCGTAATATCGGCAAAACCGAACTGCGACAAATAGAAACGCTTCTGGATGTTCAATGCCACGTTGTGGTAATTGTTTTCTCCTTCAAATACGCCTTTCAAACCCGCATTGTAGCGCAAGGTAAAAATCGGGTATTTGTTGATGATCGGCGTGCGGTACAGCTTGCCTTGATAGTACTGCTCGTGCGGTGCATAGCGGAATTCGATGTTGGCTTCGGTGTTGTTCAGCGACATCGCATTTTCAAGTTCCCCGCCCTCGTTCAGGCGCTCGTAGCGCAACACGCCCGCGGGAGTTTGTTTCCATTGGGTAAAACCGATTTTGTAAGAAAAGCGGCTTTCGAACTCGCGCACATATTCGAGTTTGTAAATATCATTGTAAAGCCACCGGTTGTTATCACCCCGTTTGAACGACAACAGGAAGTTATCCTCCTGCACAAACTGCAACTCCTGGCCCGGGATCTTGGTATCGCGCTGGAAGCTCGCCCGGATGTAATGCAGCGGGAAGTGGTACACCGATTTGTTATTGAATGAATAGGTACCGCTCAAAAAGTACTTCCACTTCTGGTCCTTGAAACCATAAGCCGCATAAGTTTCGAAATACACGCGCTTGCTCATGTCGGTGGTAGTACGGCCACCGAAACGCAGACGGAAACCTTCTACCGGGTTAAAGCTGTAAAATGTATTCACAGGTCCTATCTCCACGGCTCCGAACGACTTGTACCCCGAAAGGAACAGCGTCGCGATGTCCATCGTCCGCTTGAACGACGGGATCGTTTGCAGCGTGTCGATGTTCTTGTAAATGTCCAGCTCGGTGCGTTCCAGCGGAATGTGCCGCTTGCTCGCCCAGAACGACTCGTTCGTTTTGATCTCGGGATTGTACGCGATTTCCTCGCCTGGCCCGCGGTAAATGCTGTCGGGGCGCGACTGGTTAATGGTATAATCCTTGAAATTCACCGTCCGCTGACCATACAAACCGCCGTTTTTCTCGCCCAATGCAAATTCCATCGCGAGCGTCGATTTGTTCATGAAGTAGCGGCCATCCACACCTTTCTCGAATTCCAGGCGCGCTTCGAGGTCGCGCATGAAGTTGAGGTTAATGTCTTTGTTGACCGTCAGGTAAGCATTCTGCACGCCGTACTTGCCGTCGAGGGTAACGTATAGCTTACCTTCAAAGAGCATATCTGTTTTGTTCCGCGGCACGAAACCCAGCTCGATCAGCTGCGGCTCGGCGGTTTTGATGGTATCGCGGATAAAGAACTTATAGAATGTCGGCGCGGAGTTCGCGATCGGGCTCAGCAGCAGGTTGGTGGCAATGGAGATATCGTTGTCGTAAATGTTGATATCTTCATACAACCGGTTGAAATAGGCGCTCAAACCGTCGTTATCCACAAACTTCGCATCAAATTCGGCCCGGCGGTTAGCCAGCACGTATTGTTTCTTGTTGTAGGGGCTCTTGCGGAAGTAAACTTTCGAGAGTTTTTCCTGGATATAAGCCGGCAACATATTCTTGCCTCCCATCGCCGTGGAATCCTGGCTTTTGAACAAAAACTGGTAATTCCTGAAAATACGTTTGTCCTTGAAATCGTCGGACAGGTTGCTCAATGCGAGCGATATCTTTTCGTACTGTTCGTATTCTACAAAATTGTTGCTCGACGGCTTGTTCTCATCCTTGTGTGCGATTACCTCGCGGATGAGCTGTACCGCCGGATTGTCCTTGTTCCGGTAACGGGCTTTGGTTTTAACGGTCACCTCTTTCAGCATGGAAGCGTCCACAGCCATTTTCACGTCGATCACCTGGCTCACACCGGACTTGATCGGCTTTTCGATGGCCATATAACCTACATAAGTGAATTTGATCGTCGGGTGGTCCTCACGCAAGGTCAATGCGTAACGACCGTCGGCGTCGGAGGCGGTCCCCATGGTTGTTCCCGGGATCAGGATCGACACGTATGGCAGGGTCTCGCCTGTCTTTGCGTCGGTAACGGTACCTTTTATGGTGGTAGTATTCTGCGCTATGGCTACTCCCGCGCCGACCTGCAAAATGCTGATCACCACGAGTAATTGTATCCATATCGACTGGCTGATTGCTTTCATGTTGGAACGTTCGTCACGTGTTTTGGCTGCCCTCTGCTTGTTTGAAAATCATTTACGCTACATACCTGCCGACAGATTTGCCGGCCGCAGCTGATGATCAAGCGGGTACGATAGTTAAAGCCACTTGTTCTCCTTATACCAGGTCAATGTCTCTGCGAGGCCTTTGTGCAGATTGTATTGCGGTTGGTAATGCAGGCGACTTCGGGCCGCATCTATGCTACAGATCCAGTTAGGGGCTGTGAGTTCTTTTAGTTTTTCTTGGTTTAAAACCGGTGTTGTTGATGAATTTGCATAAACAAGATCCAGGAACCGGGCGATCGTTTCGACGAGCAGCAGCGGCAGGTGCGTGCGGAAAATCTGCTTCCCGCTGATCGCCCTGAACTGGTCTGCCAATGCGTAACGGTCATATGCCTGTCCGTCCGAGATATTGTAAACCGTAATCTCCTTCTCCGTTTCCCTCAATGCGGCCATTGTAGCCGTCACGAGGTCTGTTACATATACGAAACTCAACCTTTGCGGCCCTTTGCCGATATAGGCATCGAGTCCTCTGCTGAGTGTTTTAAAAAGGACGAACAAGTCCTTTTCGCCGGGGCCATATACTGCTGTCGGGCGGATAATGCTCAGCGGCAGGCCATTCACTGTTTTCAGGTATTGTTCGGCCAGCAACTTGCTTCTTCCGTAATCCGTCACCGGAACAGGCAAGGTTTCTTCCGTAATCGGCTGGGCCGCATTGTAAGCCGCGGGGCCTAATGCCGCGAGGCTGCTCAAAAACACAAACCGCTTCAACGGAATATCCGCAGACACGGCAGCCTGCGCCAGATTCAGCGAATATTCCGCGTTGACCAGGTTATAGGCAGCAGCGGTTTTGGCTTTGGTCACTCCCGCCGCGTGGATGATGTGGGTATACCCTCCATCTTCCAGCAGCTTCGTCAATTTATCTTTGGAACTGAAATCAGCATTCACATACACGAGGTCCTGCGGATCTGCATTCAGCTTTTTGAGGAACCCCAGGTCGCTGCTCGGTCTCACCGCCGCATGAACTTCCATGCCCGCTTCGAGTGCCGCCGCTACCAGGTGGTAACCTATAAATCCGCTGGCCCCTGTTATGAATAGCTTTTCTTTCATATCGGTTTCTCAAACAATCTGTACCGTTTGTACAGCTTCCCGTTGATCTGCTCGATGGCGTGGTTCATCAGATAATTATCTTCCAGCATCCATGAGCATTCCCCGCCGGTCACTTTGGTGCCGTAGGTGTTCTTGATAATGCGGCCGTACAAACAGGCTTCGATACCCATTTTCCGGTAGCCGTCGATCACCCCGAGCGTGAGTACGCGGATGCGTGTGATGTTTTTCTTGCCAAACAGCAACTTGAAAATCCCGGTCGGCAACAAACGTCCGCGCTTGATTTTGATCAGAATCTGGTTGATATCCGGAATACCGAGTATAAATCCAACCAGTTCATTGTCCTTTTCAGCCACGAGACAGTACCTCGGATCAAGGATCATTTTCAGGTCCTTGGCCAGGTATTCAAACTCCGCCTCGGTAGTCGGTACAAAACCCAGGTTCTTATCCCAGGCCTTGTTGTACACTTCCCGGATCTTCACGACTTCGTTTTTGAAGTCTTTCAGATTCACCTGCCGGATCGTGATACCGCTTCGTTGCAGCCTTCCCTCCAATGCGTCGATCATCCGTACCGACTTGTCATTGGAATCCGCCACATTGATCTCGTAGGCCAGCAAATCGGTTTTCTTCGTCAAACCGGCCTTTTCCAGCAATGGCAGATAATAAGGCGCATTGTAAGGCATCATCGCCATCGGCGGGCGGTCGTACCCTTCGATCAGCAGACCGCAGGTCTCGTTGGTCGACAAGTTAACAGGCCCTACGAGCGTGTCAGCCCCTTTTTGCTTTACCCAGGCGGTGGCTTCCTTCAAAAGCGCATCCACCACCTTCTGGTCATTTACCGTGTCGAAAAAACCGAAAAAACCGTCCTTTCGATTCGTAAATGCATTGTGGTTCGTATTATAAATCGCCGCTATCCTTCCGTTCACTTTCTCTCCATCGTAGGAAAGAAACAATTTTACCTCCGAATGCTCGTGGAACGGGTGCTTACCCGGGGAGAGCATGTCTTTTTGAGCAATGAACAATTCCGGTACATAATTCGGATCGTGCTGATACAGATCATGCGGAAAATCAATGAACTTGCCTAATTCTTTCGGAGTGCTTACGGGGGCTATGCGGGTCATAGTCTTTGTCTTTCGATAATTGCGTCAGGACAAACCTCACGGTAAATGCGGGACATCTTATCCACTGCCTCCTCGATCTGGCCGAATGTATGTGTAGCCATCAGCGAGAAACGGATCAGCGATTGTTCCGGGCGTACCCCTGGCGAAACCACCGGGTTCACGAAAATCCCCTCGTCCTGCAATCTGCGTGTCATGATGAAAGTCTTCTCGTTGTCGCGGATATACAGCGGCAGGATCGGGCTTTCGGTTGCGCCCAGGTCGAAACCATTTACGAGCAGCAACTCTTTCGCGTACCTTGTATTGGCCCAAAGGCGCTCCATGTGGTGCGGCTCGGTTTCGATAATATCCAAAGCAGCCAGCGTGCTTCCTACGGATGCGGGCGTCATGCTCGCGCTGAACATGAGCGAACGCGCGCGGTGTTTCAGGTAATCGATCGTGGCGGCGTCGCCGGCGATGAAACCGCCCAGGGAAGCCAGCGACTTGCTGAATGTCCCCATAATGAGGTCGGTCGTCTCGGTCAGGCCGAAGTAGGAAGCTGTTCCCGCTCCTTTATCACCGATTACCCCAAGGCTATGCGCGTCGTCGACCAAGACCGTTGCATCGAACTCCTGTGCGATCGCATTCAGCTCAGGCAATTTAACGATATCGCCTTCCATACTGAAAATACCGTCGGTCGCGATCAGTTTCACCGCTTCTTCGGGCAGAAGGGCCAGCTTTTTACGCAGGTCCTCCATGTCGTTGTGCTTGTATTTGATCACTTTCGAGAACGACAGGCGGCTTCCGTCGATAATGGAAGCGTGGTCGCTTTCGTCGAGGATCAGGTAATCGTTACGGCCTGTGAGACACGACAATGCGCCCAGATTGGCCTGGTAACCTGTGCTGAACAGCACTGCACCTTCTTTTCCTACATATTTGGCCAGGCGGCGTTCCAGCTCTTCGTGGATGTCCAGCGTTCCGTTCAGGAAACGTGAACCGGCACAACCTGTTCCGTATTTCTGCGCAGCCTTTTGCGACGCTTCAATGATGTAGGGGTGGGAAGTGAGACCCAGATAGGAGTTGGACCCGAACATCAGGACCGGCTTCCCGTTAATAATAACCTCTGTGTCCTGTCCGGACTCGATCGGTCTGAAAAAAGGATATACACCTTTTGCTCTTGCAATCGCCGGGTCTTTGAATTCGGCGATGCGATTATTTAAGATTTTACCCATAAGTAATTTGTGTCAGAATCAACAGCTTGTTTTAGTGGGGTGCCTACCGGCATCAGGCTGCGGCCTGATAAAGACATCAGGCAAGTCAGTTGGTATTGTAGCTATTATTTCCCATGTTAAGTACTATTAGATCGTGAGTCTGGTTTATTGATTTTTTCGCTTGTTGACCCGTCATCGATTGCCTTTCAAAACATATTTTTCGCCTTTGGCTAACTTATATTTTCACTCAGCAACTTTTCGGGTTAAGAGATAAACCCAATACCGGGCGGACTAGTTCATTAAAATACCCGTTCATTTTGTATTTTCCCGGTAAAAAGAAAAAAAATGTTTTGCCCTGTTTCTGTATCCAGACCTGTAACCGCCAAGCTCTGACCAACTTTGCGTTTGCAGGAAAAATTTAAAGTGACCGGACAAAACATTAATTTTTTCATGTTGCCAGACTCAATTTCCCTAAATTTCTTCCACTACAACGCTTTCCTGCACCCTGCCCGACTTTGCTCTCCACGTATTCCACTTTTCCCCCAGCCTGTCCACCAGATAATATGCCATCGGCACGAGGTAAATCGTGAGGAGCATCGAGCTCGTCAAACCACCGATCAACACCCATGCCAGGGAATTCTTCCACTCGGCCCCGGCACCTGTTGCGGTAGCGATCGGCACCATCCCGATCACCATCGCGATGGTCGTCATCAGGATTGGTCGGAGGCGTTCTTCACCGGCGATCAGGATCGCTTTCCGGAACGGCACGCCCTCGGCTTTTTGCTGGTTGGCGAAGTCCACGATCAGGATCGCATTCTTCACCACGAGGCCGATCAGCATCAGCATCCCGAGCATCGCGAATATCCCGATGTTGGAAGACGACAATGCCAGCGCCAGCAGCGCCCCGATCACCGCTACGGGGATCGAAAACAACACTACAAACGGGTACACAAAGCTGTCGTACAGCAGCACCATGATGAAATACACCAGCATGAGCCCCGCCAGCATCGCCAGCCCCAGTGACCCGAAACCTTCGCTCTGGTTCTTCGCGTCGCCGCCCCAGGTAAGTATAATGTCGTCCGGAAGCGGATTTTCCTTTAAACCGGCTTGAATATTACTCACCAAAGTTCCCGATCCAATCCCTAATGTATTGGCGGTGACTGTGACGGATGAGCGACGGTTTTTGCGCTCGACAATACTTGGGCCAGTGCTCAGCGTCACATCGGCAAACTGTGCAAGCTGCACGGATTGCTTAGCCACCGGACTGTAAAATGTAATTGCCTTCACGTCTTCCGGATTTTTACGGTCGAATGCGTCGAGCATAATGCGGATATCGTAGTCTTCGCCGCCGTCGCGGAATTTGGAATCGTCGTTGCCGGCGAATGCATTCTGCATGGTTGCACCCACGGTCTGGATGTCCAATCCGAGCTTCGCCATTTTTTCACGGTCGATATCCACGCGCACTTCGGGGTTACCCGCTTCTACCGACACATTCACGTCGTTTGCCCCGGGCGTTTTCCGGAGACGGTTCGCGAGGTCGTTGGCGGCAGCCAGGATTTTATCAAGATCGTCGCCACTCAGGAACACCTCGATAGGCGCAGTTCCCGAATTCACCATCCCGATGGCCGCCGAGTTGAATTCAACCCCGGCGAATTTTTGTTCCAGTTCCTTGCGCACGGCCAGCATATAATCTTCCGTCGGCTGGGCATTTTTGCGTTCTGCCACCGGGATCAGTTCCACGGTCAATTCCGTGCGGTTGGTTTCGCCTCGGCCCGAGCTGTTGAGGCCCGTACTCGCGCCACCCACGTTCGCGAAAATCGTTTTCACCTCCGGCTTCTTGCGCAGGTAATCCTCGATGCTCCGCGCGGTGAGGTTGTTCTGCTGCAATGAAGCGCTTTTGTCGAGCTTCATGGTAAGCAGGAATTTACCCTGGTCACCCTCGGCCACGAACTCCGAGCCGATAATGCCCAGGCCCATTACCCAGCCCGTCATGACTACAATCGCCACGAGTATCCCCGAGAAAGCCAGTTTGTGCCCCAGCACCCATTCCAGGGAGCCATGATACCATTTCGTCAATGCCGTCAAACCTTTTTCGAACCAGATCAGGAAAGCCTGCGCCGGATTTTTTGGGTTAAGACGTTCGATCTTCGCCATTTTGGACGTCATCCACGGAGTTAATGTAAAACTCACCAGCAAACTGACCATCGTAGCGAATGCCACTGTCAATGAAAACTGCCTCAAAAGGTCCGCAATCACCGAATTCACCATCGTAATAGGCACGAAAACGACCACAATCACGAGCGTAATAGCCAATGCCGCAAAACCGATTTCGGTGACGCCATCCACCGTCGCGCGCCAGCGGTCCTTGCCCATTTCCAAATGCCGCTGGATGTTTTCCAGGATCACGATGGAGTCGTCGACCAGGATACCGATCACGAGCGAGAGCGCGAGGAGCGTCATCAGGTTGAGCGAATAGCCCATTACATACATGAAAAGGAATGCGGCAATGAGCGAAGCCGGTACCGAAACCATGACAATGAATGCATTCCGGAAGCTGTGCAGGAAGAGCAGCATCACTACCGCCACGAGGATCACGGCAATCACCAAATCGTGCGTTACCGCTTCCACCGATTCCAGTGTGAATATCGAACTGTCGTAAGCGATCGCAAATTTGATTTTATCCTTGGCGTTAGCCTTCTCAATGGATGCCAGCTTCGCCTGCACCGATTTACTGATTTCGACCGCATTCGCATCGGATTGCTTCTTGATAAACAAACCAATCCCATTCACACCGTTGTACCGGCTGATGCTCTCGGCATCGGTAAGACCATCGGTAATATCGGCTACATCGCCTACACGGATCGGGCTGTTGTTGACGGGTGAGGTAATCACGAGATTACGAATATCGTCCAGCGAGGCAAACTTACCAGCCAGCCGAAGCGTCATATTCTCCGAAGTACTCTTCACTTTTCCTGTCGGGAAGTCGAGATTGGCCTGGTTTATGGCCTGGCTTACCTGCAAAAGCGACAATCCGTAGAACCGCAGTTTATCATTGTTCACGTTAATACGGATCTCACGCTGGTCGCCACCGGTCATGGTAATCTCGGCCACGCCTTCGATCTGCTGCAACATCGGCAGGTATTTGTCTTCTACCTGCTGGTAAAAAACTTCGTTAGGCAGGCTCGAAGTCGCGAGCAGCTGCATAATGGGCTGGTCGCTTGGCGAAATTTTGGACAACGAGGGCGTTTCCGCATCGTCGGGCAGGTCGCTGAGCATGTTGTTCACATCGCGCTGGGCATCTTCCAAGGCCTTGTCAATATCGGTACCGGCCTTGAACTGCACGATCACCAGCGAAGCGCTTTCCATCGACTTGGAAGTCACGTCTTCAATATTATCCAGGCCGGACACCGCATCCTCAATCTTCTTGCTGACCTCGGCCTCTACCTCCGTGGGCGCCGCGCCTGGATATAATGTGGTAATAGTAATAGTAGGAACAGAAAATTCCGGCAGCAGCACATAGCTGAGCTGGTTATAGGAAGCCAGCCCGCCGATGAACAGGATCGCGAACAACACGATGATCATCGAAGGGCGCTTCAATATGGTTTCAATGAATTTCATGAGCTTGTTGATGAAGTGTTATTGCGCAATAACCGATGTCCCGTTTTGCAGATTGATCTGCCCGCTCGTCACGACGCGGTCACCGGCTTTCAGGCCTTTGGTAATCTCATAGTATTCATTGGTAGTAGCCCCGACGCTCACTTCACGTAATGCCGCCTTGCCGTTTTCGACCACATACAGTTGCGGCTGCTTCGCCGAACCCATAATGGCCTGCCGCGGAACCGCCAATGCCTCTCCTTTCACACGCGACGCGCTCGCGATCGACCCGTACATGCCCGCTTTCAACGGATTTGCAGATGAGTTTTGCACGGTAATCTCCACGGGGTAGTTGTGCGCCTCGTCGCCTTGCGCGGCCACCATCGTCACACGGCCGGGGAAGCTCGCATGCGGGTACACATCTGTACGTACGGGAATACCCTTACCGGTTTTGAACTCGTTCACCGATTTTTCCGGGATATTCACCACCAGTTTCAGCGAAGAAATATCGGTAATCTCGGCGATCGGCGTTCCCTGGCTTACAACCGAACCTTTCTCCACCATTTTGGCCGTAATAATGCCGCCGAACGGCGCGACAATGCTCGTATTTTTAATCTGTTTGTTCAATTGCTTGATCTGCGCCTGCGTACTGCGGATGCTCAGCTGGGTCCTTTCGACATTCACTGCCGGTACCGCGTCGCCTTTAACCAATGCCTCGTAACGTTTCAAATCGTTCTGATAACCTTCCAAAGTTACCTGCAACGCCTCTACCTGGTAATGCAGCTGCTCGTCGTCGATCTTCGCAATGAGCTGTCCGGCAGCCACATGCTGGCCTACCTCCACATTCAGTTTCACGATTTCACCGCCGGCTTGCGGGCGGATTTCCACCTTCCGGTTCGGGTCAAATGAACCCAGAAACCCGGACTCCTGTGACAAATCGCGCAATTCCGCGACGGCAACCTTCACCCCTACTTTCGGATCGGGATCGGGGATGTATACTTTCTGCTCCGTTTTTTCCTTGTTGCTCAGCAACTTCGCCGCCGTAAGCCCCAGCACGGCAATGATTCCCAGGAAGATGAATAGACGTTTCATAATGGTTATGGTGTTGAAAAGTGTTGTCGGAAATGGTCAGGAGTGGTCAGGAGTGGTCATTAATGGTCAGGTATTGTCAAGTGTTGTCAGGTGTAGGCATTTGTAGTCAAGTGCTGTCAGGCGTTGCTATGTTATTGTCAATATTTGGAGAAAAAACCTCATCCGACTTCAAATGGCCATAACTGACCATACCTGACAACTTTTGATCATTCCTGATTTTTCCTGACCATTCATGACAATACCTGACTACAAATGACCACACTTGACAATTCCTGACTTACTTGGTTCCAGTTTGCTGATGAAAATTAGTTGTTGACGAAGTGCCTGTCTGTTGATGAATACGGCAAGATTGATGAAGTATAATGTTATTTCTGAACGAGTTGCCCCGTGGCTTTTTTCCATTCCAGTTCGGCTTTCAGGAGCTGAACGAGCGAGGTCAGATAGTTGCTTTGGGCATCGAGAAGGCTGTTTTCGGCCTGGATTACGTCGGTAAGCGACACGGTACCTTCCTTGAATTGCAGCTGGATCTGTTTGTACACTTTCTCCGCAAGCGCTACCTGGTCCTTTTTGGCGTTGATATTCCTCCGCTCCACACCGAACTTGTTCCGCGCATTGTTTTCTTCCATTTGAATCGCCTCACGTACCTGTCTCAGCTGCACATCGAGCTTCTCCCGGTCTATCTGGTTCTGGCTCCTTTTCGCTTTACGCGCCATCCCGTCGAAGACATTCCAATTGAGCTGTAAACCCGCCCAATAACCGGGCACATCCTGGAAGGTCGAGTTCTCCCCGCCCTGTGCATAGAACGCCATGTTGGCTACGCCATAAGCATTCACTGTCGGGATCAGACCCGAACGTATATTCTTGTCCTGCAACTCGTTAATATCCTTTTGCTTTTGCAGCAGGGCCACATCCGTGCGCCTTGTTTTGTCCCAATCGGCATAAGCGGGCAACGCTACATCACGAACGCTCACAAGTATACGCACTGAATCGCTTTGCGGGATTCCCGTATAGTATTTCAGAAGGTTAACCAATTGATTATAATTATCCTTCAAGGTTGCCTGCTGGGTTTCTGTGGCCGTTTTGTTGATCAGTATCCTGTCCACATCCACGCGCTGGCCGAGTTTGTTCTGATAGAGCAAATCCGAGACCTTGTAAAGCCGGTCGAGCGAAATGAGGTTACTATCGAGAAACGCCATCTGCTGCACGACGGTCACCAGGTTGTAATAGGCGTCTGTCACATTGTAGGCCGCATCTTCCTTCGTTTTGGTCGTACTGAGCGAGGTCAGTTCCCGGTTCAGGTTTGCCGCTTTCAATGCGTATTTGACCGACGGATTATACAGTGCCTGAGTCACTTGTGCCGTAGTCGAAAGGTTATAAGGCAACCCGAATGCCAACGTACTGAACTCCCCTTCCGGCCCGCCAAATGCACTCGCCGGCACCACCTGCCCCGGTATTTTGAAATACCGTTTATAATCTCCCGACACATTCAGGCTCGGCAACAAGGCCGAACGCACCTCGTCGATCTTCGCATTCGTCTTCGCCTCATCGAGCCGGGCGGCCTGCACGCTGAAATCGTTTTTCATGGCCAGGTCCAGCAATTGGTTAAGGTCGTACTGTTGCGCCTGCGTTCGCTGGAAAAGCATCAGGCATAGTATTCCCGTGACATGGAACAGGTGTTTCATGGCTAGAACAAATGTTTATTTTAAATGTTTGTTTAATGAAGCGGCAAAAAAAATGGCTACCCGATCACCAGATAGTTGCACACCATTGCCTTAATGTGCTCCTTTTGTTCTTCGGCATACTTTTCGAAATCCTCGTCGGTCATCATAAAAAGCTCCTTGTGAATTTCCTTGCCCATGAATATGAACTCTACGCCGCATTTGATCAGCGGAAGGATGTTTTCGAGCTGCATGGGCCTTAAAGTCCCGTTGGCCGCGCCCTCTTCCAGCTGCTTTTTGAGATGGGTCTCCCGCACCTGCCTGAATATCGACATATCCGGGAAAAGCCTCTGCGGTGATTTGTGGATCTCGTTCATGATGAAAATCACCAGGTCGGGTTCCTTTTTCATCATCGCAAAATCGTTGTCGATGATCTCCGAAATCTTTTGCTTTATATCAATGTCCTTGTTCAGGATCGTGAGCATGTTCTGAAAGTACTCTTCCAGCACATCTTTGAATATTTCAAGAAACAACTTCTCCTTGCTTCTGAAATAGTAGTTGGTCAATGCAATATTCATATCGGCCTCCTTCGCGATGTCACGCGAGGTCGTGCCGTCAAAACCCTTCTTCAGAAAAACCCGCTTTGCCGCCTCTCTTATCTTGTCCTCACTTTTTTCTGTAACGCACTTCACGATTCTGGTGTGTTAGGTTTTTGTTAATGATTGCAGCCGCTTATTGAATCAACGGATCAAAGTTGTGCAATTGAAATAACAATGCCAAATGTTTCAAATATAAATTTTAAACAAACATTTAAAATATACATTTGAAACTAATATTTACCCGATTTATCCTATTATCGCCTTGCCCTATTCCAGCATATTCCATTCGGCGACGCGGTCGCCCTGCTTTTCTACGAGCCACACTTTGCTGCCTTTGAAGCGCCTGAGGTACTTTTTGCTTTTTTCGATCCCCGCTACGCTGAATGCCGTTGCCAGCGCGTCGGCCACGGTTCCGTCGGGCGAAATAACCGTCGTACGCACATGAAAAAGCAGGCCAATACCCGTTTTCGGGTCGACGATATGCGAATAGCGCACGCCCTTGTACTCCATGAAACGGTAAGTCGGCCCCGAGGTAGCGAGCGCCACATTGGATAGCTGCATGGCTTTCAGCGAGTCGCTTCCATTGGAGACATTGATATTCCAGCCTTTGGTACCGGGAGGCGGGTTCGTAAGCACAATTTTCCCGCCGGCATCCATCATCGCAGAAGTAATGCCCAGCTTTCTGACTTCCTTAATGGCTTCCTCGGCCGCATAACCTTTGCCCAGGCCACCTATATCGAGCCTCATTCCTTTTTGCGTCAGCATAATGCTCCGCGTTTTCGAATCCATTTTCAACTTTGAATAACCGGTCCGCGCCAGCGCATCGCGGATTTCGTCCTCAGCCGGGAATATACCCTTGCGCGTCGCATGCCGCCACATTTGCACCACCGGCCCGAGTGTTGCGTCGAAAACGCCGCCGGTTTTGGCGCTGATGTCCTGCGAAACGGCCAGAATATCGAAGAGGTCCTTGCTTACCGGTACCCATTTCCCGCTTCCCGACGTCGCCGAGAGCCGGTTGATCTCGCTGCCGTCGCGGTAATCGCTCATGATTTCGTTCAGCTCCTCCACCCTTTTGAACGCATTATCCGCCGCGACTTTGGCGACCGAATCATTCTTAGCATAGAAAACGAGCTTGAAAGGCGAACCCATCAATCCCTTTTCGAAGGTGTAGCGCTGCTCTTGCGCGTGCAGCGACGACGCGGAGGTAACCAGGAAGGCAAAAAGTAAAAGCTTTGGAAATGAGGCCATTGGAGTAAATAAGGGTAATCGTGAGGCAAAACTACTTCATTTCGGGCAATCCGCAGGCAGCGATCAGGGCATAATCTGTGACAAACCCAGTAACGACAGAAGGGGTACGAACATCCCGTCCGTACCCCTTCCGCTTCCGGTAATTATATATCACTTATCAGTATTCGCTATACTCGTCTATCAGATCGTTTTCCTCAGCTTGGTGATGATGATGTGCATTAATAGCATCTTTAATCATTCCTGCACCTATAAACGGCAGGGAAACAACAGTCGAAATAATCATTGCGAAAAACATAATAGTTGCAAAAAATAACTTCCCGGAATACCCAACCACTTTCGATAAGAAGTTCATGCTAATGCAATTATTTAACTATAATTCTCACTAATAAAGTTACAAAAAATAACTATGCCAGTCCAATAAAATATACTTATTTTGGGACTTAATTTAATGATTTATAGCCATTTAACGACAAACAAAAAAGCAATTAGTAGCATCTGTTCTACAAAACATAGAAACATTTTCCACGACGTGTAATCGATTGTAAAATTCATTTCCCATCAACACACCTCCTCCGATTCATGAACAATTTTTTCTCGGCTTTTTTCAGGATTATTTTTGCCGCAATCCTCGGTACGGCTACGGTGCTCACGACGATTATCATGTCGCCCTTCCTGCTGATCATGTGGATTTGGAAGAAACTCAACGATACACCACCCCGCCATTAAAAAACAGAAGTTTCTATATTGCAGGTAAACAAAACCTGACTATTCACTCCCATGAAAAGAAGAAACTTCCTCCGGCTAGGCTCAGCGGCCGGATTGTTTGCCATCATACCCGCATTCGCCCGGTCGGCACACGCGCTCGCCCCGGGCGAATACGCGGAAATGACGGTCGCCGAAATGCAGAAACGGATGCGGTCGGGCAGGCTGACATCTTTGGCGCTAACCCGCCATTACCTCGACGAAATAGCCCGGGTAGACAAAGCGGGCCCCAAACTCGCATCGGTGATAGAAACAAACCCCGATGCACTCCAAATGGCGGCAGCAATGGATAAGGAACGGAAATCAGGGAAAGTACGCGGCCCGCTGCACGGCATTCCGGTGCTGCTCAAAGACAATATCGACACCGCGGATCGCATGAAAACCACCGCAGGCTCATTGGCATTACTCGATAACATCGCTTCGAAAGATGCTTTCCTGGTAGCGCGGCTCCGGGATGCAGGGGCGGTGATCCTGGGCAAAACGAATCTGAGCGAATGGGCTAATTTCCGGTCAACGCGGTCTTCGAGCGGTTGGAGCAGCCGCGGCGGGCAGACCCGCAATCCGTATGTGCTCGACCGTTCCCCTTGCGGGTCAAGCTCGGGCTCGGCGGTAGCGGTAGCAGCCAACCTCTGCGCGGTAGCTGTCGGTACCGAAACGAATGGTTCAATCGCATGCCCGGCATCGATGAACGGCGTCGTAGGCATTAAACCGACCGTCGGACTGGTGAGCCGGAGCGGCGTGATACCTATTTCGAAAACACAGGACACTGCCGGCCCGTTTGGGCGGACGGTGGCGGATGCGGCCGCGTTGCTCGGCGCTATGGCCGGGCAAGACCCCGCGGATATCACGCAGCACCGACCACAGCGCCCGCTACCCACCGATTACAGCGTGTACCTGGATCCCGATGGATTGAAGGGAAAGCGTATCGGCGTCGAAAAATCGATGTTAAAAATGCACGAGGGAATCGACCCGGTGCTCGGAAAGGCATTGGAACAGCTCAAAGCGGCCGGTGCCGAAATCGTGGAAGTAGAATATATGAAGGTGCAAAAACTGCCCGGCGCGGAATCGCTCGTGCTCCAATATGAATTTAAAGAAGGCGTTAACCGGTACTTGTCCGGATCGAACGCCAAAATCAAAACGCTCGAAGGCCTTATTGCATTTAACAAGGCCAATAAAGCGAAAACAATGCCGTATTTCGGCCAGGAACTTTTCGAATCGTCGGAGGCCAAAGGCGATTTGAACACGAAAGAATACAAAGAGGCGCTCGAAAAAATCAATGGTGTGGCGAATGCATTGAACGACCTGCTCTATCAACACAAGCTGGATGCGCTGTGCGGCCCGTCCACCGGAGCCGCCTGGTGTACCGACCTCGTGAACGGCGATTTCTGGACAGGCTATGGCTCCTACGGCCCTGCCGCATTATCGGGCTTTCCGTCCATTACCCTACCCATGGGCATGCTCAGCGGTCTGCCGCTCGGGATTTCGTTTCTTGCAAAAGCCTACCAGGAGCCCGAACTGATCCGGATCGCGTACGCCTACGAGCAGGTATCGCGAAACCGCGTGGCGCCGGGGTACGTGCAGAGCGTCAGATAATGGCCTTAGGCCCCTTAACGTGCCAGGTACATTTCGTAAAACGACCCCTTCTGCCCCAGGAACTGGTTTGCTTCCTGCTGGGAGTAGATCGCTTTTCCCAGTTGGTAGAAATCCTCGTACTGATTGTAAGGATAGGGCGTGAACTTCACCTTGTCGGGGAACAGCGAGTGGGTGACCACATTCTCGGTCAACGCGCGCTTGATGTGCGATAGCGGCACCACCAGCCCCAGCACGAGGAAAACGATGATCGGATAAGCGATGCGCATCTTGTACCAGCCCGGATATTCTTTTACCCACTCGGCAAAGCGATGGAGAATGAAAAGCGACAGCAGCGTGAGCACAGGCGTACTTCCGCGCAGGAACCAGTCGTTCCATTTACCCATGCGGAAGAGCGATATGGCTATCAGGAGCAGGAACAAGCCGTGGATAACGTTGGCATACTGGCTTTTGTGTAATTTCAATATCAGCACAATCCCGTAAAGCACCGCAAGGTCGATCACCACGCCGAAAAAGTAGTGGAATGCGATCTCGTTCCGCGGGTTGAACTGCCAGATGAAGCCGGATATCACCGAACTTTTCCCCTGCAGGAAGAAAAAGAATGTAGGTATGAAGAGCAAACCTGGGAGAAAAAGGTCGAGCATCGGCCTCGGTTTGAGAAAGTACTGCGGCTCTTTGTAGTAGCGCAGGACGATCAGCATGCCGAAGATGATCACGAAGACAATCGAAGGGAAGATACCCCAGATAAAAATGGAAATGACGGCCAGAAAGCTCTTTTCAGGCTTTTTGTCATACACATAATCATTGAAAAGAATGCAGGAAACGATGATGATCGGAATGAGCTGGTTGGGCGCCCATTGCGTTTGGTACAATACCGGCCATATCTCAGTAAAAAATGGCGGTACATGGTAGTTAAGGCCGATCGCGTGCAGAAAAAGCACTTTGGTAACATGCCCGATCCCGCCCAGCGAAAGGAAGAATACCAATGCCAGGTAACTCCTTTGTGTAAATATAAATATCCAGCAAATGCCGATAAAAAGCCCGACCGACGCCCACAGGTATAATGCAATACCCGAAGGCTCTCCCAACCCTTTCGAAATCAATGCGGGTACAAGGAAGAACCCGAAATAGTGGCAGGCATATTGACCATTTTCCTTGAAAGTAACCGGCCACGACTGGTTATACAGCGTGTAATATTTTGAATTATGCGCCCAGAAATCGAATGCCTGGAAGCAAAAGCCCCCTATTCCCGAAAAAGCGATGATAGCGAGCGAAATGAATGCGATTTCGACCATATGGCGGGTCGCGAGATCGGTTTTCAGCGTTTTCTCCCGCCGGTAACTGATGACGTACATAAATACCAGCCCCACCACCAGGCACAACGAAATGGGCATTCTGAACCAACTGATGGAAAAAATCAGGTTAGGTAGCAGCAAATACCCCAGACTCAAATTGCGAAGTACAGTTGTTTTCATTCAGTAACGGCCTTTCAATGGATTGGCCCCAATGTGTTTCTCAAAAAAATCCGACAAAAATACTAGAAATACCTCGTCATCAAAGAGTGACAACTGCCCATTTGTAACCGTTGCAACGCTTATGTCATTTTAATATTAAATATACCAAAAATAGGAAGTCGTTACACACCCGACTTCGCGAGCGGTTCCGAAAGCGGCTTCGAAAGTCAGCCGTTATTTATCCTCCCCTGTGACCGCAAAACACAAGTAACCCGGGGCATTTTGCTTCTTTTCTGCGGAAATACCTAACCCGACTTTCATGGACAGAAGACAATTCGTGAGAAACAGTACGCTGGCATTCTGCGCATTACCGGCGCTTCCAACCACCGGAGTAATACCCCGCCGCGCCGACGCCCATCGCAGGGACGCCCGTATGCAAGCGGGTACAATGCCCGAATGGCTCCAAACGCTGGTGCAGCAAGCCGATAAGAGCATCGAATCCCTGCTGACCTACCAGGTGAAGGATTCCGACAGCCCGGATTTCGGAGGGCTGCGCGACGGCTTCGACCTGCTTAACCCCCATAGTACTTCCGCGTTGATCCAATATGGCGCCAGCGGCCTGTTCGCCCCCACCTCCAAATTCTATCGATCGAAGGAACTGCTCGCGGATATGAACCTTGCTGCATTGTACCTGATCAGAACCCAGCACAGCGACGGCACCATCGACCTGCTTTCGACGAACTTTCATTCCACGCCCGATACCGGCTTTCTGGTAAAGCGGCTGGCGATGGCTTATGCGATGATCGAGCAATCGGGCACCGAAGGGGCCGACAAAATGCTCGCTAACCTGAAAACCTTCCTCCTGCGCGGGGGCGACGCGCTGAGCGTGGGAGGCATCCACACGCCCAACCACCGCTGGGTCGTGTCAGCCGCATTGACCAAACTGAACGAGCTCTGGCCGAATCCCAAATACGTGGCAAGGGCGGAGCAATGGCTGGGCGAGCACATCGATATCGACCGCGACGGCCAGTACAATGAGAAGAGTACGTTCATTTACTCCTCCCTCACCGACCGCCTGCTCATTACCATCGGCAAGGGCCTCAAAAAACCGGAGCTTTTCGATGCCGTCCGCAAAAACCTCGACATGACCATGTATTATGTGCATCCGAACGGCGAGATCGTGACCGACGCTTCCGGCAGGCAGGATAAGGCCATTGTGGGGACGCTTGAAAACTACTACTATCCGTACCGCTATTTCGCGATCAAAGATGGAAATGCGCAGTATGCGGCAATGTGCAGGCTCATCGAAAAGACTGCCAGCCTGAAAACCACCGGATTTGTGGATTACTTTCTCACCGATCCATCGCTTTGGGCCGAACTTCCTGCCGAGAAGCCGGTGCCTGTCAACTACGTCAAAACTTTCCCGAATTCGGGCCTCGTGCGTATCCGCCGCGACCGCCGGGACAGCACGCTGATCGCCAATAATCCGGTCTGGTTTACATTTATGAAAGGGAACGCGGTGCTGCAAGGCGTCCGCTTTGCGACCTCTTTCTTCGGAAAGGGGCAGTTCCAATCGGAAAAAGTTAGCGAGAACGGCAGTGAATGGATGCTCACACAGAAGCTCGACGGGCCTTATTTTCAACCTTACCCGAAGGAATCCATCGCCCCGGATGGCGATTGGGAGAAAATGCCTCGGAATTTGAGACCGCAAAGCGAGGTGCAGATACTCGAAACAAAGGTAATGATCCGGGAAACTTCCGATGGAATGGAAATCGAGGTGGCTACAACCGGTACCGAACGCGTACCGGCCGCATTGGAATTGATTTTCAGGCCCGGCGGGACGCTCAAAGGCGTTTCCAAAGTTGAAAACACGAAAGACTCGTGGTTATTGAAAGAAACCACCGGCTCTTATGAACTAGGAGGCGATACCATTACTTTCGGTCCGGGGATGGCGCTGCATAAAAACATTGCATTACGCGGAGCCTTACCGGCGATGGAAGCGCCCACCGTTTTTCTCACCGGCTTTACACCCTTCAGGCATGTGATCCGCTTTTCGTGACGTGTATTTAAAAACCATTGGCGATAAAAGACGACGGCCGCTGCCCCGAGGGGTAGCGGCCGTCGCTTTGGTTGGCTATTGTCAATGTTTGCTGATCCAATCGAGGATGTAGTCGGCATCTTCTTTCCAGGTAGGCTGACCTAAAACGAAGTGGTTACGGCCAGGGAATTCTTTGTAATCCACTACCGAGCCATTTTGTTTATAGGCTTTGTAGTTACGAAGGTTCAACGAAGCCGGGATAATGTTGTCGAACTCACCGGAAGTGATCAGCAACGGAGCGTGTTCTTTTTTGAAGTCAACTTTGGCTGCTGAGGTAATACCGCCGCGTGCTACGGTTTTGGACTCGGGAATGACGTTTTCTTCCCAGGTTTTCATTTGTTCTTCCAGCGTCATGCCGTTGGTGAAGGCGTATTGCCAGTCGGCGAGCGACATCAGGTAAGTTTTTTTCAAAGAAGTAAATAATCCGAATACTTTATAACCTGCTTTCAGGAAGGAGAATTCGTAAGGAAATACACCTTGTGGTGGTACCGGGTGGATGGCGATACCGGCAACGCCCAGGTCGCGGTTAATCAAAATCTGGGTGATCAATCCACCCAGTGAGTGGCCGATGATGATCGGTTTTTCAGGTAAAGATTTTACAAAATTAGCGTAGTGGTCAATGAGTTCGTTGAATGTCAGGCCGGCCAGGGCGGTATCGTTAGGTTGTCTGTCTCTCAATTCGGCAGCCGGTGCATCTTTGTGTGGCCAGGCCGGTGCGTAGGTGGTGTAGCCCTGGGCTTCAAAATACTCTTTCCATTGGTCCCAGCCGTTGTGGCTTACAAATGCACCTGTTACAAATACGATGGTTTTGGTGTTAACAGCTTTCATGATTTCTATCGGTTAAAAGTTGAATTTTTGTTTTGTGTTCCGCTTTGGACATGACAAAATTCAGCACGCTAGCCGACTATATTCTTAACCCAAGTTAAGATCGTCATCTTCCCACCATTCTTTTTCTAATACGGCTGAGTGAAGGGGCCTGAATGCCCAGATAAGAGGCAATATGATACAACGGGACGTTGTTAAAAATGTCGGGATGATTCTGGATCAGTTCGAGGTAGCGCTGCTCCGGCGTGCGGAACATGAATTCCTCGGCGCGGTTCATGGCCAGGTTAAATGCGGTTTCCGCTACCAGTCTTCCGAAGCGCTCCCAGTGGTGCGATTTCCCGTATAATTCGGTGAGGTGATTGATGTGGATGTATAAAATCGTCGATTCGGTCATCGACTCGGTGTAATAGCTGCATGGCGTTTGGGTAACGAAGCTCTTATACGCAACCACCACCTGGTTTTTGGAAAAGAAGAAAACATTCTTCTCCTCCGCCGATTCGTCGTCGATGTAATAGGTCCGGAACACGCCGTCGAGAATGAAACCCAGGTACTTGCAAACATTTTTGTACTCATTATAAAACTCCCCTTTCCCGTAAGTCTTTCGTTGCCAGTAGGGCGCCGACAGTTCAAATGCGGCCGCGTCGATTCCCGCGAACTGGTTGAGCGCGTAGTTCAGGATTTGTGTTTCGGTCATGAGTTATGCAGGTGAGTAGAGGAATATTCCAAAAATAGGCAGAGACGGCACAAAAACCTCATAACCAGCTACCTAAAATCTCGATATTTCGTTAAATTTGATACAACTCCCCTGACGATGCAGCTTCGGACCTCAAACTTTTCTTACCATGCTGAGAAAGATTCTACCGCTCGTGTTGGTTTTCCTGTCGCAGTTCTGCCTCGCAAACCAGATCCTGATCCCGATGGACAATACGCAGACCAACCATTTGAAGGCTTACGGTCTGGCATATATTCTGTTGAAAGGGGATATTGAAGTGGATTGGCTGCTCAATTACCGCGGGGGTAGTTTTAAGGTACAATACAGTAAATCCATTGAAAATGAGTGCAAACTGAGGGCCGTTTCCTATGAAGTACTTTCCGAGGCCGCCAGCGCACAAATCGTGAACGAGATCAGCAACCCGAATGTGAATATGGATGTGGTGAAGCTGTTCAAGGCGGCCAAGATCGCGGTTTACTCGCCAATCAAGATCAGCCCGGCCGAATTTGAAAACACCGATGCCGTGTTGCTCGTGCTCAAATACGCCGAAATCCCGTTCGAAGTCATTTACGACGAAGAAATCCTGCGCGGCGACCTTCCCAAATACGATTGGCTGCATTTGCACCACGAGGATTTCACGGGGCAGTTTGGCAAAAACCTCCGCCGCACGAGCGAGGCCGACATCAAAGCCCAGGAGGCTATTGCCAGTCGCTACGGCTTTTCAAAAGTACCGAAAATGAAGCTGGCCGTCGCGAAGGCCATTAAGGAATTCTGCGCGGGCGGCGGCTTCCTGTTTGCGATGTGCTCGGGCGCGGAAACGTTCGACATTGCTTTGGCGGCCGATGGCGTCGACATTGTCGATAACCTCGACGGCGACGGTATTGATCCCGACGCACAGTCCAAGCTGGATTTTGATAAGACGTTTGCCTTCTACAATTTCAAACTGCAACTCGACGAGTACGACGGGATGAATTTCTCGGACATCAACTCGGCAGCGGGCCGTTACCGGGGCTGGGGCGAAAACGATGCCTATTTCTCCCTTTTTGACTTTTCGGCCAAATGGGACGTCATCCCGGCCATGCTCGTCCAAAACCATGAGCATTTGATCCGCGAATTTTTCGGTCAAACCACCGCATTCTCCAAATACACCGTCAAGCCTAGCACACTGGTCATGGGAACCAGCAGCAACTCCGACCGCTACATTTACGGCGAACTGGGCCGCGGCCAATGGACTTTCTACGGAGGCCACGACCCGGAAGGCCGCGGTGGAGGCGGCCGCCGAATGCCCACCGACCTCAACCTCTACCCCAACTCACCCGGCTACCGGCTGATATTGAACAATGTGCTGTTTCCTTCCGCTCGGAAAAAGAAACGGAAGACTTGATTAATTCAACGCCATCTCCATCTTAATATCCGCCCGCTTGAAGTTATGCCCCGTCAGCGGTACCTCTTCAAATCCCAGCTTTTTGTACAGATTGATCCCGGCTGCCGAGCCTTTCCGGTTGGAATAGAGAATCACTTTGCCGGCTCCGAGCTCGCGGGCCTTCTCAATTACCGCATTACCCAGCAAATCACCGATTTTCTTGCCCCGCATGCTTTTTGAAACGGTCATTTTGCTCATTTCAACCACGTCGCCTTCGCGTTTCAGTGCGCACGTGCCTACGGGCTCTCCGCCGTACAACGCGATCAGGATCGCTCCGCCGCCTTTGAGGTAATACGTTTCGGGGTCGGAAAGCGTCTTTTCATCTTCCGGCTCCACTTCATACGTCTCGGAAATCCATGCGTAGTTGAGGTCGTAGAAAGCTTGTGCGTATTCCGGTTTATAATCTACAATGCTGATAGCGGCATTCGTTTCTTCATTTTCCATTCGTTTGTAGCGTTCAAAGAACCCTTCTTTTTTGAGTTGATATTCGGTTTCGTCCATAGCTTGCAAAAGGTTATTTGCGTTGTCGATAATTTGTTCGGCTGTTTTCCGGATTTTCTCCCAAACCGGTTGCATCTGTTCCACCAACGCCTGCGCCTTTTCCGAGAGCCGCACCATTCGTTTCCGTTCGTCACGCTCGTCTTTAAATGATTCTACCAGTCCCTCCTTTTCCAGTTCTTTCAGCAAACTGATCGTCGAAGGATGGGCGTAACCAATTTCCTCGGATAGCTCCATAATGCCCAGCGATTCCTTTTTGTGCAGTGCATAGATGACCGGAAACCATTTCGGCTCGAAGCTGATGCCGTTATGCTGGTAAATCAAGACACCGTCCTTCCGGAACTGGTCGCTCAGGCGCTGCAAACGCGTGGAAATCGCGAGTGCTCCTACTTCGTTGAATATGTTCATCGTTGTCTTTTCTGAATTTATGTTCAAATTTACGTAGATAACTACATAAATAGCAAATACAGTTCAAATAAAATACCTATTAAGCTGACAATAAAGCTATTTAGAGAGATATTGCACGATCAGTCCGCCCGTCCGTTGCGACGCGCCCGGCCCGCCCACCAGCTCCGCGAGTTGTCCATAATCCCGCATTTGCTGTTCGTGTTTACTACCACCGGGAAGGATCTGTTTCAATTCGGAAACCAGGTTACTTTCATTCAACTCGTGCTGGATCAGCTCGCGGACGGCCTCCCTTTCCAGGATCAGGTTAACCAACGAAATGAAGGGAATGCGGATCAGCCGCTTGGCTAATGCGTAAGAAACACCGCTCGTGCGGTAACAAACTACCTCCGGCACTTTAAGCAGCGCCGTTTCCAATGTCGCTGTCCCCGAAGTCACGAGTGCAGCGTCGGCGACGGTGAGCAAATCATAAGTACTTTCGTAGACGATCTTTGCCTTTCCGTTGGACAGGTACTGGTCGTACAATGCGGAAGGCAGGTTTTTTACACCCGCAATCACATATTGGTAGCCGGGGAAATGCTTTTGCGTGGTCAGCATGGTGTCGAGCATGCCGATGATCTCCTGTTTGCGGCTACCCGGGAGCAATGCGATAATAGGCCGGTCGTCGAGATGATGCTTGCCGCGAAATTCCGGATCGGGCTGAAATGCGGCGACCGCGTCCATCAATGGATTACCTACATAATCGACCTTATAATCGTATTTTTTGTAGAAATCGATCTCAAAAGGAAAGATCACGAACATGTGATCCACATTGGCCTTGATTTTCCAGGCGCGTTTCTGGTTCCAGGCCCATACTTTCGGTGAAATATAATAGAAGACTTTGAGTCCTTTCGACTTCGCGAACGATGCGATCCGAAGGTTAAACCCCGGATAATCAATAAGAATCAGCGCATCAGGCTGGTAATCGAGCACATCGGCCTTGCATTTTTTGAGGAAACCCGTGATCGTCCGCAGGTTCATGACTACTTCCAGGAAGCCCATGAAAGCGGTGTCTTTATAATGAGTGACAAGCTCGATCCCCTCCGCCTCCATCATATCTCCGCCCCACCCGCGAAACTCCGCGTCCGGGTCATTCGCCCGAATGCCTTTCATCAGATTGGAGCCATGCAAATCCCCCGAGCGCTCGCCCGCGATCAGATAATATTTCATAGGCGGTCGGCGGTCGTACTACTCACCATAATACTCCACAAAATTCTTAGGCGTCTCTATCAGCTTGATATAGTGCAGTTTCGCATTAGGCGCCGCCTGAGTGATGGCTGGTTCGAGGATATTCCAGATTTCCATCACGAATATTTCACAGGAAGCCATTTTGCCCTGCATGAAATCCACATCAAGGTTGAGGTTCTTGTGATCCACCTTGTCCACGACCTCTCCCTTGATAATATCCCCCAGCACTTTCAGGTCGATCACAAAACCCGTATCGGGGTCGGGCTTGCCTTTAACCGTAACAATCAGTTCAAAATTATGCCCGTGCCAGTTGTTGTTGGCGCAAGGGCCAAATACTTCCTGGTTTTTCTCATCACTCCACGCCGGGTTGTAAAGCCGGTGGGCCGCATTGAAATGCTCTTTTCTTGTTACGTAAATCATAAAACTTCCTGCCACTTGATAATTCTGGCGCAAAATTACACCTTGTATCCGTAGTTTTGTTTGTTAACAAGAGGATAACTAAAAAAAATCCTATTTCGCCCTTAAAATTTAAGAGTAGATCGGCACGGTCCCGTACTCTTATCTGGCATTCTTTTTACCGTTAAACATATAATCTCGATGATTATCGTAACAGGAGCAGCCGGCTTTATTGGCAGCGGGCTTATCAGCCGCCTCAATCAAGACGGCTTTACAAACATTATTGCAGTAGATGATTTTTCCAAAATCGAAAAGGCGGAAAACCTGGAAGGAAAGACGATCAAGGAAAAAGTAGAAAGAAATGCACTTTTTGAATGGCTGGACGCAAACCACCGCGATGTTGAATTCATTTTCCACATCGGCGCGCGCACCGACACCACGGAGTTCGACAAGGAAATTTTCGATGAACTGAATGTAAATTATTCCAAAGGCATTTGGGAAAAATGCGTGGCTTACCAGATTCCCCTCGTGTACGCGTCGTCCGCGGCCACATACGGGCTGGGCGAGCACGGGTACGACGACAACGAGTCGACGATCGGCCAGTTGAAGCCCCTCAACCCATACGGCGATTCCAAAAACGAGTTCGACAAATGGGCATTGGCACAAGAGAAAAAGCCGTTTTTCTGGGCTGGTCTCAAATTTTTCAACGTTTACGGCCCTAACGAATATCACAAAGGCCGTATGGCATCGGTGATTTTCCATGCCTATAACCAGATCAAGGCGACCGAAAAAATGAAGCTTTTCCGCTCTCACAATCCCGATTTCAAGGACGGCGAGCAAATGCGCGACTTCATTTACGTCAAAGACCTGATCGACGTTTGCATTTTCTTCATGCACCATCGCAAAAATTCAGGTATTTACAACCTCGGAAGCGGACGCGCACGGACGTTCAAGGACCTGGTGACCAATACTTTCCTCGCTATGGGCAAGACGCCGGATATTTCGTTCATCGACACGCCGGCCGACATCCGCGATAAATACCAGTACTTCACGCAAGCCAATATGAGCAAGTTGCGGTCTGTCGGATACACCCGTCCGTTCAGCAGCCTCGAAGAAGGTATCGACGATTATGTAAAGAATTACCTGTCCTCGACCGCCTACCTGTAAGGCAGCGTACAACCGGCAAATACGACCGGCATTATGCCGTTGAAAACATCGAAGAGACCTGCCCCGGCGGGTCTCTTTTGTTTTAACCCTGCCGGAATCTCCACAATTTTCCGTATTTTTGAACCTCTGAATAAACTCAATCCCACTTCTCTGTGTTAGCATGATACCAACCAGAGTGTGACATTATTACGACTATGAGCAAAGAAGAAGAATTGTTGGAGGAAATCACCAGTTCGGAATACAAATACGGCTTTGTGACTGATATTGAAGCAGATGAGGCTCCCGCGGGCCTTAATGACGATATCATCAGGTTCATCTCGGCCAAAAAGAACGAGCCCGAATGGATGCTGCAATGGCGCTTGAAAGCGTTCCATTTGTGGCTTACTATGGACGAGCCCAAATGGCCGAACGTGCATTACCCGCCCATCGAATTCCAGGCTATCAAATATTATTCGGCGCCGAAGAAAAAGAAGGCTGTCGAAAGCATCGACGACATCGATCCCGAGCTCCGCAATACTTTCGAAAGGCTGGGTATCTCTTTGAATGAGCAAAAAAGGATCTCCGGTATCGCGGTCGACGCGGTTATGGACTCCGAGTCCGTTTTCACCACCTTTAAAGACACGCTCAAAGAAAAAGGCATTATTTTCTGCTCGATCAGCGAGGCAATCCGTGAGCATCCGGAGTTGGTGAAGAAATACCTCGGCTCGGTAGTACCGCCTAAGGATAACTACTACGCGGCATTGAACTCGGCCGTTTTCTCCGACGGGTCATTCGTGTACATTCCGAAAGGCGTTCGCTGCCCGATGGAGCTTTCGACCTATTTCCGTATCAATGCTGCGGGAACCGGCCAGTTCGAACGTACGCTGATCATCGGCGACGAGGATAGCCACGTGAGCTACCTCGAAGGTTGTACAGCGCCGATGCGTGACGAAAACCAGCTGCACGCCGCGGTGGTGGAAATCTTCGCACACGACAATGCCAACGTCAAATACTCGACCGTACAGAACTGGTACCCAGGCGATAAGGAAGGAAAAGGCGGTATTTACAACTTCGTAACGAAACGCGGTCTTTGCGACGGCCCTAACTCGAAAATCTCCTGGACACAGGTAGAAACGGGTTCTGCGATTACCTGGAAATACCCTTCGGTAATCCTGAAAGGCGACAACTCGATCGGCGAATTTTACTCGGTGGCTGTAACCAACAACATGCAGCAAGCCGATACCGGAACGAAAATGATCCACATCGGTAAAAACACCAAAAGCCGGATCGTTTCCAAAGGTATTTCGGCCGGAAAGAGCCAGAACTCCTACCGCGGATTGGTGCAGGTCTTCAAAAAAGCAGAAAAAGCGCGTAACTTCTCGCAATGCGACTCCCTGTTGCTCGGCGATAAATGCGGCGCGCACACTTTCCCTTACATCGAGGTGAGCAACCCATCGGCGACTGTGGAGCACGAAGCAACCACTTCGAAGATCGGCGAGGACATTCTTTTCTACTGCAACCAACGCGGTATCCCAACGGAACAAGCGGTTGCATTGATCGTGAATGGCTATGCTAAAGAAGTATTAAACCAGCTTCCGATGGAATTTGCCGTTGAAGCGCAGAAACTACTGGAAATCAGTCTGGAAGGAAGCGTAGGCTAAAATTTCCAATACGATAAAACACAGAAAGCCTTTGATTCGTCGAAGGCTTTTTGTATTTTATTGATCTTAGTAAATTTTTCCATCAACGATCCACCCTTCATGACCCACGTTCCACAACTAATCATAGACCTGTCGCTCATTCTCACAATGGCCGGTATCATTACCGTAATCTTCAAGAAATTGAAGCAGCCAATCGTGTTGGGCTACATTTTGGCCGGGTTACTTGTCGGACCTAATTTCCACTTGTTTCCCACCATTACCGACATTAAAACCATCGAAATCTGGGCGGAGATCGGGGTGATCTTCCTGCTGTTCAACCTGGGTTTGGAATTTAGTTTTAAAAAGCTGGTCAAAGTCGGCAATACGGCAGCCATTACCGGGCTGTTTGAGGTTTTCATGATGCTGGTAACCGGCTTCATCACCGGCCAGCTGCTCGGTTGGAGCAAAACGGACAGCCTTTTTCTCGGCGGTATCATCGCCATTTCATCTACCACCATTATTTTCCGGGCATTCGACGAGCTGGGGCTTAAAACGCAGAAATTCACCCGGGTCGTCATGGGCATACTCGTGATCGAGGACCTGACGGCCGTTTTGTTAATGGTGTTGCTTTCAACGTTGTCGCTGAGCCAGCAATTTGCCGGATTTGAATTGATCCAATCCAGCCTAAAACTCTTCTTCTTCCTCACCATCTGGTTCCTTGGCGGGATTTTCGTATTCCCTACCCTGCTTCGCCGCTACCGGCACCTGATGAACGACGAAAGCGTACTGATTACTTCCGTTGCATTGTGTTTCGGAATGGTGTTTCTGGTGACCAAAGCAGGCTTTTCTGCGGCTTTGGGGGCATTTATCATGGGTTCTATCCTGGCCGAAACGACCCACGCGGAAAAGATCGAGCATTTGCTTAAACCGGTGAAGGACCTTTTCGGAGCGGTTTTCTTTATCTCCGTGGGGATGCTGATCAACCCCGGGTTACTGCTGGAATATGCGGTACCGACGGCCATTTTAGTCGCGGTTGTCATACTGGGCAAAACCACTTTCGTCACTTTGGGAGCGGTCATTTCAGGCCAGCCATTGAAAAAATCGTTGCAATCGGGCATGAGCTTGTCCCAAATCGGCGAATTTTCGTTCATCATCGCCACCCTTGGCTTATCCCTGAAAGTAACGAGCGGGTTCCTCTATCCGATCGCGGTGGGGGTTTCGGTGATCACGACATTTGCGACGCCTTACATGATGAAGGCTTCCGAACCGCTGTACGAATGGCTCGACAAACGCCTGCCTGAAAAATGGCGCCTGTACCTCAACCGGTACAGTACCAGCACGGAAACCATCGTCCACACCACGCAATGGAACGAAATCCTTAAATCCTACGCGCAAACGGTGGTCCTGAACTCGGTGGTAGTGGTTGGGATCATCCTCGCATCCTCGCGCCAGCTCGCGCAACAGCTGCACACGCGCGTACCCGAGACCTTCCTCACCAACTCGGTGCTATTTGCCATTACATTCCTTTTGATATCCCCGTTTTTGTGGGCGCTGGTTTTCAAGCGGGGCAACAGGAAGGCCTATTAGTCCATTTGGTTGAGCCGGAAATACAGCCGCGGCCCGCTTTTGCTGCTTGAACTTTCAAGGGTAGTGATCGCCATTTTGCTGATGGCCTTTCTCCTCAATTCCTTCTTTTCGACCAAGACGGCATTCATTGTCGCAGGCGGCATTATGGTGCTCGGTCTGGCGATTTTCTACCAGCGGCTTCAACATTTTTATCACAAAATCGAAGACCGGTTCCTGCAAAATCTCAATGCGAGGCAACTGGAAGGAAGCGGTAAATCCAAAAGGATTTTACTCCCATGGGACGCGCATTTCGCATTCCTCGAAGTGAGCGCCGACTCCAATCTGATCGGCAAAAGCTTGCAGGAGCTCAAAATCCGGGAAAATTTCGGGATTAATGTCGTGCTAATCGAGCGTGGAAGCAAGACGATCCATTTGCCAAGACCGACGGAAGTGCTGTACCCCTGCGACCGCATCGAGGTTATCGGTACCGACGACCAGCTCGACGTTTTCAGGAGCCACATCGAAGTCAGTACGAATGGCGACGTGTACATGGCGCACGAGGATAATGTGGTGCTGGAACGCGTCGAAGTGAAAACGCAGTACAACATCCGCGGAAAGACGATCCGCGACAGCCAGATCCGCGAAATGACGCATGGTATGATTGTAGGCCTCGAAAGAAACGGCGAACGCATTCTCAACCCGGATTCATCGATGATCATCGAAAACCAGGATGTGCTCTGGATCGCGGGTGACCGGGAGTTGATCAAAGAATTTATTGCCAACAAGCCGGCCAACAATGAAGAGGAAGTCGAGGTAGCTACGCCTTGATCAACCCCTGCAACCCGCCGGTATGTACGGCAACCATAGTGGTTCCGGCTTTGAAGCGGCCTTTTCGAATGAGATCGAAGAGGCCGTAAAACATCTTGGCCGTATAAACCTGCTCCAACTGGATACCGAATTCAGCCCGGAAGTCTTGTATGAAAGTCAGCAGCTCACTACTCCATTTGGCATAACCACCAAAATGATAGTCTGTGAGCAAAGTGAGATTTCCGGGTTGTTTGCATTCGTTCAACAACCGGTGAATGTCTGCCGCAAGAAAATCTCCTCCTTTTAATGCAGAAAAGGCCAACACATTGGCGCCGGCAGAGAGAATACCAGCCGCTGTGCCGCCTGTGCCCACCGCGGTGGCAATGTAATGGGGCATTGTGCCCAACTGGCTTTCTATTTCAAATACCATTTCAGCAACACCTTTCAACGCCAGTTCGGTGGTACCACCCTCAGGAATGAGGTAAGGATTTCCAAAACGCGCCGCAATCTCTTTCAGGTAAGCATCCGAATGCCGCTGCCTGTATTCCTCGCGGGATACGAAATGCAACTGCATTCCCTGCTCCCGGCAAAATTGAAGCGTGGCGTTTTCCTTCCCTTCCAGTTCCAGTCCGCGGACAATGCCGATGGTTTTCAATCCCAGTGCATTCCCCGCAGCGGCAGTGGCGTACAAATGATTGGAATATGCCCCGCCAAATGTCAACACAGCTTCCCCGCCCTTCGCCTGCGCGTCGAGCAAATTGTATTTCAGCTTCCGCCATTTATTCCCCGAAACAGTCGGATGAATGAGGTCGTCCCGTTTGATGTACAGCCGCACTCCCGCCTTTTCAGTCGTCGCATTCACGAGCGGTTGCAGGGGCGTGGGAGCCGACGGACTTAGTAAATCCACTTATTTTGATAATTTTGTTGATAGTAAATCAAAAAAGAATGTCCGTAGAACTAGTTGATATTGCCTCCGAAGAGGACGATTTATTTGAACATTACCGCATTGTCGCCGACAAAGGCCAAAGCCTGATGCGGCTCGATAAATTCCTGAATCTTCACGTAGCCAACGCTTCCAGGACAAAAATACAAAACGGGATCGAAGCGGAGGCCGTAAAGGTCAACGGCCAGCCGACGAAGGCCAGCTACAAGGTGAAACCACTCGATGTGATCACGCTTTCGCTCCCCGAGCCACCGCGCGACACCGAGATCGTTCCCGAAAACATTCCGCTGAATATCGTGTATGAAGACGATGTGCTGATGATCATCAACAAACCGGCGGGAATGGTCGTTCACCCTGCCTACGGCAACTGGACGGGCACATTGATCAACGGGTTGGTGTACCATTTCCAACAACTCCCGACCGGCAGAAACGGCGAAGGTCGCCCCGGGCTTGTGCATCGCATCGACAAAGACACCTCCGGCCTGCTGGTGATCGCCAAAACCGAATTCGCGATGACTTTCCTCGCCAGCCAGTTTGCCGATCATTCCATCGAACGGACCTATCACGCATTGATATGGGGCGAACCGAAAATCGAGAAAGGCACGGTTACCGGCCACATCGGACGCAGCGCACGCGACAGGCGTGTGATGGATGTGTATGTGGACGGCAGCCAGGGCAAGCACGCGGTGACGCATTATGAAGTGATCAAGCCGCTTCGCTATGTGTCTATGATCAAATGCAACCTCGAAACCGGGCGCACGCACCAGATACGCGCGCACATGAAGCATATCGGGCATCCGATTTTCAACGACCCGATGTACGGGGGCGACAAGATCCTGCGCGGCGTTTCCAGCGGCAGTTACAAGGCCATGGTCGAGAACGGTTTCAGTCTCATTCCCGGACAAGCGCTACATGCCAAATCGCTCGGGTTTATCCACCCTACTACCCGAAAATGGATACAATTCGACACCGAGTTACCCGAAAATTTTCAGGCAATTCTCGAAAAATGGGAAAACTATGTGAACTCTCAGTAGTAAATAGTATATTCTCGATTCTTAACCTTTCTAATCAATAAACCACTAACATGAATATTTCGACCAGGCAGGGGACAGCAGAGGATATACCCGCAATTTTTGAATTGGTGAAGGAGCTTGCGATCTATGAACGGGCTTTGAATCAGGTAACCAACAATGTCGACAAAATGACCCGCGACTACAACGACAAACTGTACGATTTCTTCGTTGCCGAAGTCGATTCGAAGATTATCGGGCTTTGTCTTTATTACTACCGCTACTCCACCTGGAAGGGCAAGCGGCTCTATATGGAAGATATTATCGTCACCGAATCGATGCGCGGCAACGGGATCGGCAAAATCCTTTTCGACGCTACTGTGGTGGCTGCGAAACAGGTGGGATGTACCGGGATGATGTGGCAGGTGCTCGACTGGAATACGTCGGCGGTCAACTTTTACCGCAAATACGGCACCAATTTCGACAATGAATGGATTAACTGTAACCTGGATTTCTAGGGCTTACAGGAACAGGACACATAAAGGCCGGCCCGTTATTGCAACAGGTCCGGCCTTCTTTCTTTAGTTCTTTTGAGCGACTGCTCATAACGCCACTCCTCGATCTTCGCTTCATGCCCCGACATCAGGATTTCGGGCACTTTATGGCCCTCAAAATCGGCCGGACGCGAATATACCGGCGGCGCCAGCAGATTGTCCTGAAATGAATCCGTCAGTGCGGATGTTTCGTCGTTCAGAACGCCCGGGATAAGGCGGATAATAGCGTCCGCAAGCACAGCCGCGGCCAATTCGCCTCCCGACAGTACATAATCCCCGATGCTGATCTCCTTCGTCACGAACATGTCGCGCACGCGCTGGTCCACGCCCTTGTAATGCCCGCAGAGCATCAGCAAATTACCTTTCAATGACAGCTGGTTGACCATCCGCTGCTGCATTTGCTCGCCGTCGGGTGTGAGGTAAATGATCTCGTCGTACGCACGTTCCGCCTGTAATGCGCGAATGCAGCGCGCGATAGGCTCGATCTGCAACACCATGCCCGCACCTCCGCCGAATGCGTAATCGTCAATCGTACGGTGTTTATTGGTCGAATAATCGCGGATGTCATGAATGACAACTTCCACGTGATTCGCCTGTTGCGCCCGTTTCAGGATCGAATGCGCGAAAAAGCTATCGAGCAGGCTGGGAACACAGCTTAATATATCAATCCGCATCATCGGGAATGCTTTCTTCTGATGAGTTATCCAGATAAACTTCCAGCAAACCTTCCGGCAGGTTTACGAACAACGATTTGGCTTCCTTATCCGCTTTGATCACAATATCATTCGCAGTCGGAATCAGGACCTCCGAACCCTGATAATCCATCGCGATCAGGTCCTGGCCATTCAGCGAATACACTTCGCGCACAATGCCCAGCTCCCCCCTCGTTTCATCCACTACTCTGAATCCCTTGATTTCGTGGTAATAGAACTCATCGTCGGCCAGTTCCTGCAACTCTTCCAAAGGAAGGTAAAGCGAGCTTCCTACGAGCGCCTGCGCCTTCACGATGGTATCAACATCCTCGAAAGTCACGATGGCATTGCTTTGCTTTTGCAGGTTGATATCTTCAATAAAGTAAGGTACCAGCTCCCCCTTGATCTCGATGTAAACCGTTTCCAGGTCTTCATAATCATCCGGGTAATCTACATCCAGATAAATTACCACATTGCCCGCGGTACCATGGGTCCGCACGATATAGCCCAATAAATAACAGTTATCCTGTGTCATTTGCGGGAATTAATATTTTTGGTTCTGTATAAAACAATATGAGTCTGTGCGGAATACCGACAGACCCATAGAGCATGTATGTAACATGAAATTATTCTGCTGACTCTTCCGCCGGAGCGTCGGCTTCCGGAGCTTCTGCTGTTGCGTCCGCAGCTTCATCAGCCACTTCCTCAGTTGCAACTTCTTCCGCAGGAGGAGTATTTTTCTTAGCGATTGCCTCAGCACGGGCTTCGTTAATCTTACGCTCTGCGTCCAGTTTCGCTTTCTTGTCAGCCTCTTTCTGCTGTGCCAATGAATCGGCAGCAGTAGCTTTACGGTCTGTTTTAGAACCTTTCCACTCTTCGAAACGTGAATCTGCAACTTCTTGCGTGATAGCGCCTTTCAAAACACCTACTTGCAAGTGTTTACGGAGCAATACGCCTTCGTGTTGCAAAATTGAACGAGCTGTGTCAGTTGGCTGCGCACCTTTCAGAAGCCAGTCAACTGCTTTGTCTGATTCCAAAACGATGGAAGCAGGGTTAGTACCTGGGTTGTAGATACCCAATTTTTCGATGAAGCGACCATCACGTGGTGCTCTGGCATCTGCGACTACGATATCATAGATCGCTTTCTTTTTGCGTCCCCGACGCGCTAATCTGATTTTAACTGCCATTTGTGAATTTGTTATGGTTGGGAACTCGTCCCGTAATTAAACAGGGTGCAAAGGTACGGAAAACTTTCCTGTTTTTAATGTAGACAAATAAAAAAGGGAGACAATTTCTTGTCTCCCTTCTCCGTGTATCGGTGCTGTTACTAGCGGCGGAAACCAGCCGGGTAAGTAGAGCGGATTGTATTGTTAGGCAGGATCTTGATCTCAACGCGACGGTTAGATTGAAGACCTTCCACTGTTGTGTTTTCTGCGATCGGGCGATATTCACCGTAGTACTCAGTGATGATACGGCTAGGATCCGTCAAGCCAGCGCGAACCAGGAAGCGTTTCGCTGCATCCACACGACGACGTGACAGGGATACGTTGTAGCTGTCGGAAGCACGGGCATCCGTGTGACCCACGAGTACGATGCGGCAGTTGGTGCGCATGTTCAGGAGTTCAACCACTTTGCTAAGTGTTTCTTTCGAAGGATTGCGGATGATGGCTTTGTCCGTGTCGAATTCGATGTTGCTGAACAACGCTTCGCATTCGTCTTTCGGCAAGTTGTTTTTGATAGCGTCGCGGATAATTTTGTCGATATCCAATGCTACACCACCACCTGATACGATGCTACCTGCTGGTGTGTTGGCTTCTTTGTCGAACAAGTCAGCTACGCCGTCACCGTCAGAGTCAGTATAAAGACGTGGATCAACCGGCTTAGGCATGTTTGCTTTCGCGATAGAATCCGCATCGTTCATAGTCGGGTTGTAAGGCACCGGGATCAATTGATTAGGATTAGCCCAACGCAGGTGGTAACGTCCGGCAGCCGGATCGTATTTACCATCTTTCGCTCTTACTGCATTCTTTCCGAGTTTGTAAGTCAAAGCGAGAGAAACAAATCCATAAGCGTCGTTTCTTGAATCACCTTTCGCGAAGGTCCAGATTCCCTGTTGCGAGTTGTAGTCGCTCAAATCGCCTACCGTCGCATCAAGTTTCTCTGTATTTACGAAGTTATGCGTGTAGTCGATACCCAGGTCGAACCGCGAAGACAGTTCATAGTGCAGTGTAAAACCTACCGGTACTACCCATTCGCGTGTGTAAGTGGATCCGTTGCGTTCCCATTTACCGGCTGTTTTCGAGCTGGCGTCGGTGTTTGTTGAGAAGCTGCCAACAGCACCTGATTTCACATTTTTCCAGTCAATGTCGGTGTGGTAGTAAATGATACCACCTCCCAAATGCGCATCCAACTTCCATCTGCGCAGCTTGTTGTAGCCCAGCAGCAAACGGTTCACGTTCATCGTTCCGTCCAATGTCAATTGCACGAAAGACGGGCTGTTGAAAGTTGCGCTGTAAGTCTCGCCGGTCAGCGAGCTGTAGTGATTGTCTTTGGCACCTTGCAGACGGCCGTTAACACCTGTCAGCTGGATACCAAAAATCGGCGTAAGTTGCTTGTTCAATGAAAGCCCCCACGCACCTGTTAATTCTTCCCGGTCTCCACGCTTGAAGCCATTGTACTGGGTCAAATCTCCGAAGAATTTTGTAATACCACCGTAACCTGTGATTGACCAAGTATTCATTTTGTTAGGTCCTTCATACGTGCGGTTTTGAGCTTTCGTATTGTAGCTCAGGAGGGTAGAACAAAGTAAAGCAACGTAAAGATTCTTTTTCTTCATGGGAAACACGCGTTATGTGATTCAATTCAAATATAGCATTATAAATAAATTCAAAAAATCAGAAAAAAAGCCAAGCCTGTAAGCCGGATTCTGTAACGTCAATCAAAAAAACTGATCTTCGCTCCTGCCATTTATCCAGGATTCCGGTCACCCGGAACCTCTAACGATCTACCCGTGCCGGCGCTCCGAAGAGCAGGGACGAGTAGCCCCGTTAACCAACACCTATTTGATCTTTCAGCCCGTAAGGTTTACCATGCATTCCCTGTCGCCAGGAAACCGGTGGGCTCTTACTCCACCTTTTCACCCTTACCGAGGCATACAAAAAATATGCCAGGGCGGTATCTTCTCTGTGGCACTTGCTGTCAACGAGCCGTCACCAGTTCGTTGCCTTCCCGTTAGGAAGTACGGCACTCTATGCTGCCCGGACTTTCCTCCCCGGTTAAAAAACCGCAGCGGCAGGACAGCTTAGACCTTTCCTCTGACCACAAAGCTAAGAAATACTTTCTTTCGATCAGCAGTCAATATACCATAAAAAGTAAAAAAATATGGCACTTACGCTGAATATTGTACAAATTTTTGATCAGATTCCCTTCAATCCGTCGACTTTCAAATTCACTTTCCCGGTCGCAAATACAACAGAATAAAGATGTTTCGGAGTGAGGTAAACCTTATCCGGTACAATATCGGAAAGTATTCCCTTTACAACTACACCCTCGGTGACTTTATAGTTGGCCAGCGTTTTCTGAATCGTATTTTTCGCGTCGGCAATCTGGCCTCCTACGGGGAACACCATCCGCTTTTCCATCATCCGACTGAACTGTCCTTGCAGGAGCCATCCCGCTGTCCGGACGATCGAGTTTTTGGTATCCAAATCATAATCAAGGCTTTTGAGCGATAGCTGCTGCGTGGCGGGATCATAGTAAGGGATTCCCTTTAAGTAAATATCGCCCCCTATGCTCCCTTTTAACCCAGCCTTGATCACCAGGCGGTCGTTCTGCCCGTACATTTCGATGGAAGTAACCTCTACATGATACTTTCCGCCCAAAAATGAGAATTTCTCCCCGGCAAATTGTTTGGTGGCGAGCCTGGCGGCGTCCTCGTACGAAACGAGGCTGATCAGCCCGATCTTGAAGTCGTCCTGGACCTTATCCACAATCCGCAGATCGGGCAGCTTCTGGGAAGGCGCCACGGCCGGCTTCACCGCCGACGTGATCGTTTGCGTGTAACCTTTGATGCCGATAACCGAACGGAGGATATTGTTTTTCGCAAGCAAAGGCGTCATTTCCACACCCGTGGGCGTGATCACGAGCCACGTATCATACTCCTTCGCGAGCATCACAGGCTGGCGTGCAATGTTCCATGCCAGTTCCGCATTCTTTTTCAGTTCCAGGTTCGAGGCTACCTGCTCGTCGATCGCGTCGGTTATTTTCTCAAAATTCTTGTTCAGCATGCGGCTTACCATGCTCTTGATGGGAATATTAATGCCCGCCACACGGATATTCGGCTCGCTGATCCAGTCGTAACTGTCCACATACGTTTCCGATTTGATCTGCCACGACGGCGTAATGCCTATTTTGGAGATCAGCCGGATGCGGATCGAGAACTCGGTGTCCTTATAACCCGACATCGTCATGCCCAGCGGACTGACTTTATACCCGGCGCTTACCCATATTTTCAGCGGCACTTCAAAAAGGAACGACGAATCGATCGCCACGACTTTGATCGGGCTGATCTTCCAGACCTTCGCTTTCAGGTTGTCATTGTTCTCGTCCTCGTAACTGTTGTCGTCGTAGATCAACCCTTTGATCTGGTTGTTGATCTGCTTCTCGATTTCCGCTACCGGGATTTCGACCGGCACATTCAGTACCGATAAATGTTTTTCTTTCTGGATCTCCTTATCCGAATATTTGTATTCTTCCATAGGGGCCTTAGGGGAGGTCTTTTTAGAACCGCAGCTCCAAAAAACAACGGCTGCCAGCACGATTACCAGAAAATAACCGCGCCTGGCGTATACATTACTTGATTTTGACGAGGGTTGCACCGTATCCGAATTTCTCTTTTAATGCATCTTTAAAAAATTGCACGTGCTGGTTCTTGCCCAGCCTGCGGTGCAGCTCATTCTTCAGGGCACCGCTGCCCGCACCGTGTATAAACGTAATTTCTTCCATTCCATTGGCAATGGCGGATTCCAGACTGCTCTCGAAAACATCAAGCTGCTTTTTCAGGATCGCGTCGCTGGACAGGCTTTTGTGGTTATTCACCAGCTTTTCAATATGCAGGTCGATCACCTGCTCCGGCTTGGGCAGGCTGTTTTGCTCGCGAACCGCTTGTCCCAGCATACTTGCCTTGATTTCGCCAGCCACGTCTTCCGAAATGCCGGGCGCTTCCCGTTTCAGGTTTTCCTCATCCAGTTGATACACAAACCCATCCTTCGCCAGCACCGGCACCTTGCCTTTGTTTTTGTAAAACGACTGCGCGCGGCAGCGAATCCGCTTGTTTAATGCGACAGGCAACTGGTGGTTGCCTTCGCGGAAATACAATGCATGGATATCAAACACCGGCCATGACTCGAAATCCTTCATCAATACTTCGGTCAGCTTTTGCGAAGTGCGCGGTTGCAACACGCCGGCGGCGAGCCCGGTACTAACTGACTCGGAAGCCGCTACTGCCGTGAATGGCAATATCCAGTCGGTATTGTTGATCACATGGACCGTCAATGCGCGGTCGTTCACGGAAATGAATGCGAGGTAAATACCCTTTTCCGCGAATGGCGCATTGCGTGGAACGATCACATCTGCACGCGCGGCCACTGCCTTTACTTCCTCGGGCTTCACCATCCGCTGCGATTCCACGGGTGAGATCGTCACAATTTCATTCCTCAGGACCGGGATACGAAACCCGTCCTCAATCTCGATTTCGACTACATTCCCAGGCAAAAAAGCATAAATAACGCCTTCCTCCCTGCCGTGTACCAATCGTACTTTATCTCCGATATTCATAGTAAATATTGCTTTCTCGTCGTTTGAACCGCTTTTTAGTTCAAACAATACTTTTAAAAATAAAATGGTTTGAAATCGACGCCTTTTCTGCTGATCTGCAATGCAGGCGCCGGGATTTTCAGGGAATTGGCCAGAAAACCCAGGGTCTTAACAAACTTGCTCCGCGTTTTGATCTTCGTCAGATCGATATCCAGCGACAAATAATACTGCCGGTAAGGCCGGTAACCCATCTCAATGCTTTTGTCGGTATCGGCTGAAACCATATTCTGGATACCATATCCTACTGAAAAACAGAGCCATGCAGGCCAGTTGGAACCTTTAAAAAACGATTTCGGGCTCGCCGAAAACCAGTACGTCTGCCCGTTATAATCTTTCAGCCACCTCTCCGACCAGCCGCTACCTAGCAGCTCGGGCCTGACGTGTGCCAGTGATGTGTAGTGAAACGAGAACTTGGGCTGTATCCGCACCTCGTCCCACAATGCAACCTGCCCGAGATATAGCACCGAACCTGTAATGTTCGCGATCATGTCGCCCGGCGAAAAACCGTAGTCGGGCGAGAAGCCATCCAGGATTTCAATGGGTGTTTGAAAAATCACCCCCGAAATAGCACCATAGACGAGCATTTGCCTTTTTGAAATTCCCGTTTTCTTGTACAATGCCGCCGTGTGCCGGGCAATCTGGTACGATGTGTAAAGGTGCCCCATTTTGTCCATTTGTAACCACTCGCGGCTATCGTCTTCGATGGTAAACTTGGTCAAAGGGTTTTTGTACCACGACTTGCTGAGTCCATACAGCGTTCCGAGGTAAATGGCCGATTGGGCCGCAAAAATCCCGCGGAGCAGTTTATAATTGGGCCGTACCCCGGAGACGGAATCCCGAGCGGGCATCTCGTGTACGAGCGTATCGCGGACAAGCGTGTCCCGGACAGGCGTGTCGCGGACGGACGGTGCGGGTACCTGCGCATGTGCGGGAGCAAGCGTTCCCGTCAGCAGGCAAATCAGTAAGCAATGAAGTGTAAAGCGCATTCGATCATATCGGGAGCAGAGCTTAATAACCGCCATGGTATTTTCTCAGTCCCCATTCCGCGCCCAGCAGCACTACAAGCAGGAAGAACAGCCATTTCAGATAGATCAGCTCGACCATATCTTCGGTACTGTCCAGCCTGTCGGCCGGGCGGTCAGTTTTTAGTTTTTGAATAAATTCTTGCAACGATGCCGGCGTAATAAATGAGCCGCCCGACCGCCGCGCGAGGTCGCGGAGCATTCCGAAATCCGCCGTGGTATTGCTCAGTTCAAGATCGGCATTGCGGATCACAAACTGGCCCGATACATTCTCCTGTTTTCCTTTCAAGGTGGTCGAAGCCGCATACCGGTACACGCCGTCGGCCAATCCGCTCACATTAAAACGCGGCGTTTCCTTCGCATGCGTGTAGGTGAACTGCTTGCTCTTGCCCTTTTCATCCACCAGTTCCAGTTTCACCTCCTGTCCGAAAATCGGTTCGTAAATGTCATTGTAAACCTCGGTCTGAAATGCCACCTGCTCACCTGCCTCGAACTCGTTGCTGATCGGGTACACGCGGAATTTCCGGCGGTCCTCCTTCACCGAGAGTACCTGGATCAGCTTCTGGAAAAGGTTATCCACCACTTCCTGCTTGCTGGTTTGGGCATATTCCTCCTGCCGCCATTGCCAGATCCCCTCGCCTGCCAGTACCGCCGTTTTTTGGTCGCCATTGGTATTCAAAACCAGCAACGGCTTGTTGGTATTGAGCGTTCCTACTTTCTGATACAATATGGTTTCGGTACCCGACGAAATGTTGTACTCGCCGAAAGGTACCGAAAGTGGCGGAAGGCGTTCCAGCAATTTCAGGCTCTCGGCATCCAGGTTCAACTGCGAAAACGAAGGATTGAACCGCGCCGTGACCTTGTCGATCTGGTTATTCGCGGAAGCATTGATAAACAGCGACCGGTTCAGCGAACTGGCCAGCGGTACCGCCGATTGGTTTCCGAGAATGAAAAACAAAGGCATTTTGGCATCCAGCAGCTTGCGCACCTGCGCATTGCCCAGTCCGAGCACATTCGGGATCTGGTGCAGGATAACGAGGTCGTAAGCCTTGGTACTGGCCGGCGGGTTATTGGCAATGGACAAGATGTTAATATCCAGCTCGTAATTATCATTCGCTTCGATGACACTCCGGATGCTTTTGATATCGGGATGCGGCGCGAGCGCCATGAGCAATATCTTCTGCCGGCCGTCGATAATGTCGATGTACACGTCCTTCCGGTTGTTCCGCCCCGAAGTTTCGCCCGAAACCGCGCCCAATTCGATGGTATAATGCTGCACGCCTTTTTGTGCAGAAGATGTTTTGAAATCAAATGCTTTGAAGTAATCCGCACGGTCGATTACCACGGGCTGGCTCTGGATCACCCGGCCGTTTTGTTTCAAAGTCACCGTGGTACTTTTGCCCTGCAACCCGTTCGCCGCGATCTCCGCCCGTACCGGAAACTCGTTACCAAGGTACGCAATGCGGTTACTGACCACGTCTTTCACGCGGATATCCAGCTTAGGCACCGAGTCACCCACAGCCAGCGTATTGACCCTGAACGGATAACGGTTATAGGTCGGCGAAACGCCCTGGTTCACGATCCCGTCCGAAAGCAGCACCACGTCGGTCAGGTTGCGGCCTTCGAAATTGGTACGGACCGTTTGCAGCAGCCCTGCCAGGTTGGTTTTGTTCTGATTGAATGCAAGGGAATCGGCATGATGCTGCGTGCCTTCCAGCGATTCGATACTTACCTCGAAGCCGGAATCGGTCAGCTCACGGGCGGCGGCCTTCACCTGCTCCATCGCAGCCTGCCCGTGCTTTCCCACGGACTCGGAGTTGTCGATCGCGAAAACGATCTTGGCCTTATCGACCGAAGTTTGCGTGCGCCGTACCAGCGGGCTCAGCAGCAGGAAGCAAATCAATGCCACCACAATTCCGCGTACAGCGGCCAGCGCGTAGTTCAGTTTCTTACCCCAGGCAGGTTGCGGCTGATACAGCAGCCAGGCATAGGCCAGGCCCGCAACGACGCAGAAAATGATGAACCAGTAAGGGGTTTGGAATATGAGCTCTGACCGCATGTGTTGGGATTCAATAGCTGGCGACGTTACAATATACAACGAAACCGCCAGCTATTTACTAACGAAGAAAGACTCTATGTTAACATACCACCGTCGACCTGGATTACCTGGCCGGTGATATAACGCGACATCTCCGAAGCAAGGAACACGCAGGCGTCTGCCACATCTTCGGGCTGGCCTCCGCGCTTCATCGGGATCGACTGCTTCCAGTCTTCCACCGCTTTCGCATCGACCGCGTCGGTCATTTCAGTTTCGATAAAGCCCGGTGCTACGGCATTCGAGCGGATATTTCTCGAACCCAGCTCCAATGCGATCGATTTGGTGAAACCGATGATACCGGCCTTCGAAGCAGCGTAGTTCGACTGCCCCGCATTGCCGCGTATACCGACAACCGATGTGATATTGATGATCGAACCGCTTTTGGCGCGGATCATGGATTTCGTAGCGGCTTTGGTCAGGTTGAAAACCGATTTCAGGTTGATGTTCACCACTGTATCCCATTGCTCTTCGCTCATGCGCATCAGGAGCCCGTCGCGGGTAACACCTGCATTGTTGATGAGCACGTCGAGCTTGCCGAAATCGGCAATGACGTCAGTCACGAGCTGGTCTGCTGCCTGAAAATCGGAGGCATCCGAACGGTAACCTTTCGCCTTCACGCCAAAAGCTTCCAGTTCTTTGGCCAGAGCTTCGCCTTTTTCGACGCTGGACAGATATGTAAATGCGACATCAGCACCTTCCTGAGCCAGGCGCAGCGCGATCGAACGTCCGATACCCCGCGAAGCTCCTGTTACCAATGCAACTTTATTTGCTACTAACTTCATAAATAGGATTAGAATCTGTCAAAATATATACTGCCGGCAAAAATAGGATATTGGGCAGAGACCGGCAAATAAACGACCTATGGTACTTTATTACAAAATGATGTAATATTCAGGCAAAAAACCTTCTCCAACAATTTAACTTACACTAACATGAACACTACAAATGTCCAGAAAACCTCAGGAGCCTTTATTGCTGCGTCGTGGATCGCATTGGGCGTGGGAATGGCCGGCTTCATTATCGGCCTCTGGCGCTCGGAAATGCTGCTGAGCGAAAAAGGATATTATTTTACGGTATTGATGTACGGTTTGTTCGCCGCCGTATCGGTACAGAAGAGCGTACGCGACCGGCTGGAAGGCATTCCGGTAACGGCCATTTATTACGGCATCAGCTGGTTTTCGACTATCCTCGCCATCGTGCTGCTCGTGGTAGGCCTCTGGAATGCGACATTACTGCCGAGCGAAAAAGGGTTTTACGCATTTGCCTTTCTCCTGGGCATTTTCGGGGCTATCGCCGTTCAGAAAAATACCCGCGACAATGCCATTTTTGAATCCGGCAGCTCATTTTCCAAACCTTCTGATCATTGATGCTGTTAAGCCGTTACGTATCAATTTTAGAAACTAAACTCAGGTAATGGCAGAAATAACGAAAACAGCCCTGATCACAGGCGGTTCAAAAGGAATAGGATATGGTATTGCCGAAGCGCTGATCCGCGACGGCATCAAAGTGGCGATCACCAGCCGGTCGCAGCAAAACGCCGACGAAGCTGCGCAAGCGCTGAACAAAATCCGCGAAGGTTACGCACTGGCGATCGAGTCGGATGTGCGGAATCTGGCTTCGCAGGAAAAGGCGGTTCAAACCGTACTTACCCAATGGGGCCGGCTTGATTACTTCATCGCCAATGCGGGCGTGGGCCATTTCGCGCCGATCCAGGAGCTCAGTGCCGAATTATGGCAGGAAACCATCGATATCAACCTCACCGGAGTGTTTTTCAGTGCAAAAGCTTCCATCGCCGCATTGACCGAGTCGAAAGGGTATTTTATCAACATTGCAAGCCTGGCAGGCACCAATTTCTTTGCCAATGGCACTGCGTACAATGCCAGCAAGTTTGGTTTGGTAGGTTTCTCGCAGGCGATGATGCTCGACGTGCGCAATGCGGGCGTTAAAGTGACGACCATTATGCCGGGCTCCGTCGCGACGGAATTCAACAACCACGAGCCGTCGGATAAGGATGCCTGGAAAATCCAGCCGGAAGACATCGGCCAAATCGTGTCCGACCTGATCAAAATGCCGGCACGAACACTGCCAAGCAAAATCGAAGTACGGCCCACTACACCGAAATAGGATCGTTTAGGGAATTGGTGGTCAGGTGTGGTCAGGTGTAGTCAAGTGTGGTCAGGTTTAGTCAGGTATTGTCAAAGATAGCCTCTCTCCTGACTATACCTGACCATTAAATGACCACACCTGACTACTAATGACAATTCCTGACCACCAATGACCACACCTGACTATCAATGACAATTCCTGACCATAAGTCATCGCCCCCGACCACTCCTGCCCTTAGGCCAAGAGGCACAAAGCGAAAACAACAGCCCGAAAGCGGCAAGAAGCAGCAGCGGAATTTTGTACAAAATGAGCAAGGTAAGGCCTACGAATCCAAACAAGAAGACCTGCATGGCATTCTCCGGCAGTCCCGCCCTTTTGTAGAAATATAAGTGGGAGACGATGAGGATCGTCAGGCCCAGCAAGTACAACTGTGCCACCTCCGCGAGGCCGAGGGCGCCACTACGCAATACCACCAGCGTTTCTGGGACGATCAGCAGCAAATGCGCCGCAACCACCCTGCCCCACCTCCGCCATACCGGCACCGGCAGCGACCGTCCCCAGAGCCAAACCTCAGCCTCCCATTGATACAACTCCAATGAAAGTCCGAGATTGAGCAGGTAAGCCAGCGACATCCCTACGGCCGGCATCCGGATGTCGTACTCGCCGGTACTGTAATAAAGCATCGTTCCGGCGGCTACCAGCATGGCACCCAGTTTTCCCACCAGCAACGTAATCCCGCGCTCCCGCACAAGCCATTCCATCGACCAATACAGCCATGAGGCAGGCCTGGGAAACGGCCATCGGATCAAGCTCCTGCTTTTTACCGGAACATACAAAACAGGCGTCCTGATACGCCATTCGGCGGTGGACGTGAGCAAGAGCATCAAAATGATGTAAAAAGGAATAACCGGCCAGAGCCGGACGAGCAGCTTATCCTGAATGGCGATGATCAGCAGGTAAACACCGTAATAAAGGATAGGTTGAAGAAAGCCCAGTGCCTGCATGGCAAACCTTCTCGCACGTGTAAGCGCGGGCCAGGTACGGGCGTGAAAAATGAAGGTATACTCCGGTAGCTTCCAGGTATTGGCCAGGAATTGACCACATAACAGGCTATAAACCAGCCATATTGCAAACAGACTGAGCATTCCGTACGTGCCCGTCAGGAAAAACACGGCGAATGCGTGGTGCTCATTGGCGCTCAGAAACCCGAAAAGCACGCCGAGCAGCACCAGGAAAGTCCCGGCACGCTGCCTGAAAAACGCCGAAACCGTGGAGATCAGCAGCATTTTCATAGCGCATCCGCAGCAATGAGTGTTTTGTTCTTCAACCGGAAACTTTGGGAAACGTGCAACCCTTCCTGCTCAAAAAGCTGGTGCGACGACAGCAGGAACGTAACCCCGTTACGATGGTATTCCCTAATCAGTTCGAAAAGCACTTCCCGCGCCTCGCGGTCGATGGTAATGAGCGGCTCGTCGAGGATAATGAGCGAAGGGGAGCCCAGAAATGCCAGCAGCAGGGATACCTTTTTCACCATTCCGCTGGAACAGCTCCCGAACGGGTTTTGCAGGTAGTTGATCCCGAATGCTTCGACAAGCTTGTCGCTTTGTCCCGGCGGCGCCTGCTGCGCTTCGGCCACGAAGGCGATCAGGTCGGCCGGTGTGAGAAATGAGGGGTAAAGTGGCTCCGCTTCTCCGAGGTTCAAACGAAGGCGGTAATCCACGGGATGTTTTTTCAGGTCGTACCGGCCGTCAAGCCTGACATTCCCTTCATAGGGCAGCATTCCCGCAAGCGTCCTGAAGAGCGTCGATTTGCCTGCGCCGTTTTCTCCCTGTATCCAGTAAATGCCCTTTTCAATTGCAAAAGACGGGATCGACAGGATCTCCCGCTCGCCATACCGCTGCGTTAGCTGACTGATTTCCAATACCATATCGCGGAATGGCCGTTACTTAAGGAAGAATATTAAACTCGTCTTTAAGCACCTGCAACGCCACCGACTCTTCGTGACGGTACAAGTCCTTGTTAAAAAGCGCATTATGCCCGGCATTCTGCAAGCTGATCCAGCTGTGCGTCGCGTAGGGATCGTAATTGAAATGCTTGAAATGATGGCCTGCATTGTTCATATCGGCAAACCATTTGACACCCACATCCAGACGGTCGTAAGCCCCGAATGCGGCGCCTTTGCCAAGCGGCATCGTGTCCTTCCGCGTCTTTTCGAGATCGATCATCGCCACATACTCATTCAACCGGCATTCGGGCAACGGCCATGGCGCAGCACGGTCGACCACGAGCTTGTACTCGCCCGTGCGGGCCTGCGGGTAAGTCGCAGCCAACTGCATCAGTTCCTCGTAGTCCGGCTTGTATTTCGTGTACTTTTCGGAATCACATAATCCCGCCTCTCTTGCAGGACATACCCAGCACTGACCGATACTGCCGATACCCGACGCGTCGCCGATGTCACTGAGATACTCTCCTACCAGGTCGCTTTTGAAATACACATCATTATGGATCACCAGCAGGTATTGCTGGTCCGACTTTTCCCAGGCGTACTGGTAGCGCACCGCATGCCGGTACCGTTTGAAATTGAGGAGAAAATCAAATTTCACGTTTTTTGTCCAGAGCCAGACATTAGGCTTGTAGTAGACGATCTTGTCGCCGAAATGATCGAAAATGAACTTGAAATTCGGCGGCTCCGGCTGCTTGGCTTCCTCCACAAAATAGATTTTATTGATCCATTGATGCGAATGCTTCATGAGCGTCAGCAGCGTAACAGCTGTCTGATATGGCTTGCCGTAGGCGTTGATCGCCACATCTACACATGCCTTTGGAGAGTTCATCATCGTGTATGCCTATTTTTTCTTAACAAGTAGCCAAAGGTTGCTATTAAATCAGAAATCACCTGTTTTTCCGGCTAAAAAATTAGTAAGTGTATAAAAGCTGCTTTCTCTGTCGTTTTTCAGCGGCCTCCTTACAAATATTTCAAAATAAGACACTTCGACCAACAGATCATATGAAATTTCATATTTTCATTGATCACAAATTTCGTGGGATGTATATTTGAAAAAATTTTAATTAATCCGCGGAAGCATTTTTAAAATTTTACAAAACTACGCTTACTATTCATAAACCCGTTATTCCGGATACCATGAACACCAACCGCCGCTCCTTCCTCCGCCTGTCGGCCTTCGCACTACCTTTCACACGTGTAAATCAATTATTTGCTAAAACGACCGTCAGGCCGACAGCAGGTACTCCCGTGGTCATTTCGACCTGGGACAGTGGGCAAATTTCGAATGCGGCCGCGTGGCCGGTACTGGAAAAAGGAGGCCGCGCGCTCGACGCCGTGGAGCAAGCCGCTATTGCGATCGAAAACGATATCAATTGCTGCGTAGGCCTTGGCGGCAACCCCGACCGCGACGGGCACGTGACGCTGGATGCGTGTATAATGGACGAAAAGTCGAACTGCGGTGCGGTGGCCTTCCTCGAAAGGATCAAACACCCGGTATCCGTGGCCCGCAAACTCATGGAAACAACTCCGCACGTGTTCCTCGTAGGCGCCGGCGCACAGCAATTCGCATTGGCGAACGGTTTTAAACTAGAATCCGGCAAGCTTTCTCCGGACGCTGAAAAAGAATACAAAAAGTGGCTCAAAAAGGCTGAATACAAGCCTGTTATCAATATAGAACACAAACAGTCGAAAGGCCACGGCCCATTCGCTCCGGCACGGCTGGACAACGGCGATTTCAACCACGATACCATGGGTACCCTCGCATTGGATGCAAAGGGTGACCTCTCGGGTATGTGCACGACCAGCGGCATGGGCTTCAAGATGCGCGGCCGCGTGGGCGACTCCCCTGTTATCGGTGCGGGACTTTTCGTCGACAATGAGATCGGCGCGGCCACGTCGTCGGGACAAGGCGAAGAAGTGATCCGCGTGGCCGGTACCCATTTGGTGGTCGAGTTCATGCGCAACGGCTCCACACCGGAGGAAGCGTGTAAAAAAGCAGTCGAGAGGATCGTGAAACGCGACCCCGAGCGCGCCAAAACTTTCCAGGTAGGTTTTCTGGCCATCAATAAGCAGGGCGAAGTCGGCGCTTACTCCGTTCAATCAGGATTTGCCTACACCATTACTACCGGCGACGGCAAAGGCAAAGTCGTTGCTTCCAAAAGTCATTTCTCGTAAACCCTCAGATAGAAGTATTTACCAAACACTTAACCATTACAATGAATCTTAAATCGACGGCCGCTCTCCTGGCAGGGCTGCTATTCGCTTCCGGATCGTATGCACAGCAGCATTCGGAGCAAAATCACTCCAAATACGTTGCACCTACCGACCCGCTCGTGCAGCAGAAGCTTTCCAAATGGCAGGATATCAAATTCGGATTGCTGATGCACTGGGGAACATATAGCCAATGGGGCATTGTGGAATCGTGGTCGCTATGCCCGGAAGACGAAGGCTGGTGTGAGCGCCGCGGGCCGCACGCGCACGATTGGTTCGAATACAAAAAGGCTTACGAGGACATCGCCAAAACCTTCAACCCGGTCAAGTTCAACCCTGACCGCTGGGCGAAAGCGGCCAAAGGCGCGGGAATGAAATATGTGGTTTTCACCACCAAGCACCACGATGGCTTTTCGATGTTCGATTCGAAATACACCGATTACAAGATCACCAACACGCCATTCAAATCCAACCCGAAGGCCAACGTAACCAAGGAAGTACTCGCTGCTTTCCGTAACGAAGGCTTCATGACGGGTACCTATTTCTCGAAACCCGACTGGCACACCGAATCCTACTGGTGGCCTTACTTCCCGCCAAAGGACCGCAACGTTTCCTACGACCCGAAAAAGCGTCCTGAAATCTGGAACAAGTTCAAAGACTTTACCTATAACCAGATCGAAGAGCTGATGTCGGACTACGGCTCCGTAGACATTTTGTGGCTTGACGGCGGCTGGGTACGCCCGTTCAGCAGCATTGACACGACGATCAGCTGGCAGAAAACAATCCCTTACGACCAGGACATCGACATGGCGCGCATTGCCAAAATGGCCCGCTCGCATCAGCCCGGCCTCCTCGTGGTGGACCGCACCGTTACCGGTGAATTCGAAAACTACGTGACGCCCGAGCAATCGATCCCCGATCATTATATGTCCATTCCGTGGGAATCGTGCATGACCATGGGAGATTCCTGGTCTTACATTCCAAAGGAAAATTTCAAATCGACCCAGAAACTGGTACATACCCTCGTCGATATCGTTGCAAAAGGCGGTAACCTCCTCCTGAACGTAGCCCCGGGCCCGGACGGCGAATGGCACGAAGAAGCTTACACGCGCCTGGAAGAAATGGGTAAATGGATGAATGTAAATGGTGTCGGCATCTACGAAACCAAGCCGCTGGCCCCTTACCGCGCCGGCAAATGGGCCTACACTAAAAAAGGCACCACCACCTACGCGTTCTACCTCGCCGAAGCAGGCGAAAAGCTCCCTGCAATCCTGAAACCGGAAGGCCTCGAAATCCCCGCCAAAGCAAAAATCACATTTGCAGGAAACAAAAAGGCATTGAAAGTGAAGAACGGAGCGATTGAACTGCCCGCGAAGACAGTAGCAGAAGTAGGTGCGCAGCCTGCTTATTTATTTGTGATTAATTAGGATTTCGGCGGGAAGGACTTATAAATTTCACCCCGATTGAGTACACGTAACAATGTAACATCGGGGTGAATGTACTCAATGCCGATCCGCCAGTCACCGATCCGGATTCTGTAATAACGTTCGTGGCTCTTCTGCCCTTCCATTTTGCGGCAATCGAGTCCGGATTTTTCGAGATTTTCTGAGGCTTCCAGTTTTTCAATTACCTCGAAAACCCTTTTCTGAATGTTAACAGGTGCGTTTTTCAAGTCCTTTTTAAACCTGCTGACGAAAAGTACTACCATCCCATTTCCTTTTTCAGGTCAGAAACCGGGAACCTGGGTTCATCCTTTTCAGCACGCATCAGTTCAAGCAGAAAGTAGTCGTTCAGCTTTTCGTTTTCGATGATGGACAGGATTTGCAGCATTTCGGTTTCGCTCCAATTGCCCCGTTGCTTTTTGACACTAAACGTCGGCGCCGGAATACCGATCTGCTCAGCCAGGTATGCATTTTTATAACCCGATTTATTGATCAAAGCCGCCATATTTTTTTTCAGAGCGATATAATTCTCAACGATGTTCAACATAACGATCACGATTTTACAGGAAGTTGATATTTCTATTTTCTAAATTAAAATTAAGATTTTTGTTATGCTTTATCAAGTTTTCAACCAATACCTATTAATGAGCCTGCGGTGAACAGAGAGGAACATGGGCAAAAAATTTGTGAACTCTTTTAAAAAAACGATCTTCACTTTCTATTTGCATCACCCCTATCTGTATCATCAGAAACACCTTTTCCAATGATCAAAAAAATATCCGGTCTCCTCTGCCTGACGGCGTCGATCGCTTTTGCCCAAACTCCTCCGAAACCCTACGGCGCATTGCCGGCAGCGCGTCAGGTCGCATGGCACGAAACCGAAGTGTACGGCATTATGCACTTTACGCCCACCACATTCGAAAACAAGGAATGGGGCTACGGCGACGCCGATCCCAAGACGTTCAACCCCAGTGATTTCAATGCCGACCAGATCGTACAAGCCGCCAAAGCAGGTGGATTGCGCGGGATCGTCCTCGTGGCAAAACACCACGATGGCTTCTGCCTCTGGCCAACCAAAACAACGGATTACAACATCACCAAAAGCCCGTTCCGTGGCGGCAAAGGCGACCTCGTACGCGAAGTGGCGGACGCGGCGCGCAAGCACGGGCTGAAATTCGGGGTATATTGCTCGCCCTGGGACCGTAACAATGCCCAATACGGCACACCCGAATACATCAAGATCTACCGCGAACAGCTCCGCGAGTTGTATACCAACTACGGCGACCTGTTTATGTCGTGGCACGATGGTGCGAATGGCGGCGACGGCTACTATGGCGGCGCACGCGAGAAACGTTCGATCGACAATACCACCTATTACCAGTGGGATTCTACCTGGACCAACTACACCCGCAAATTGCAGCCAAATGCCAGCATTTTCAGCGACATCGGCTGGGACGTGCGCTGGGCAGGTAACGAGGACGGCAGCGTAAACCCGACTTCATGGGCTACGCTCACACCGAAACCGTCCGAAGGCCAGAACGTAGCCGTACCGGGCCAGGCCAATGCCACCGAAAACCCCGGCGGAACCCGTGGCGGGAAATTCTGGATACCGGCCGAATGCGATGTACCGTTGCGCAAAGGGTGGTTCTACCACGCCAACGAGAAGCCTAAAACACCGGAAAAGCTCTTCGACCTTTACCTGAAAAGCGTAGGACGCGGCGCGGCACTCGACCTGGGCCTTGCACCCGACACCCGCGGGCAGTTGCATAACGACGACGTCGTGGCGCTCAAAACATTCGGCGATCATGTCAAAAACACCTTCGCAACGAACCTGATCGGGCGGGCATCCTCGAAAGCGGTCAACGTTCGCGGATACAACTCGATTTACAGCGCCAAAAACCTGCTCGACGGCAAACCCGACACCTATTGGGCCACCGACGACGATTTCAAAACTCCCGAAGTGGTAATTGAAATGAACCAGCCGGTCGTGTTCGACGTGATCAGCTTGCAAGAATATATCAAATTGGGCCAGCGCATCGAAGAATTTGCGGTAGATGCCTGGATCGGAAATGAATGGAAAGAAGTATACAAAGGCACCAGCGTAGGCGCGAAACGTCTCGCGAAACTCGACGTGCCCATCACTTCCAACAAAGTACGCCTCCGCATCACCAAATCCCCGGTAAGCATCGCAATCAGCGAGTTTGGGGTTTATAAGGATACTGAGTAGCCTCCATTACCCATGAAAAAGGGCCGAAACTTGATTGTTTCGGCCCTTTTTCATTTATACCATTTATTAGTTTGCCGCAAGCCGCTCCAACCGCGCGTACATTTCCAGCATTGCCCCCTGGTCGATGAGGGTTTTGACTGGTTTGCGGCCGAGGAGGTTTTTGCCGTCGCGTTCGTCTTTCCAGATCCGCTCGGCGTCGGCGATGACGATTTGGTAGTCGCCAGCCTGCGGGTCGATTTTGTGGAGCTCCTCGAAACCGCGGAGCAGTACCACGTTGAACCAATAGTTATCCGGCAGCTTGTTGTTCTTGTAAAAATGCCTTTTAGAGCCTTCGGCCAATGCCCTGGCTTCGTCAAGATATTCTTTCTTGCCCGTGATATTATGCAGCAAAACAGCGGATTGCAGCATGGTGCCGGTATTATAAGAGTATTTAGCCGAGTCAATTTTCAATGACGGGACTTTGATGGCATCGTAATAAGTACCATCGCTTGCGCGCAGGTTCCTTTTGGTCCAGTCGTAAAGGCTGATCGCCGTTTTAAGGTATTCGGGTTCTTTTTTTATCTGGTACAGCTGCAATGCCACGAGTATACCGGGACCATTCGAACAGGTATTCTTTGTATTCTTTTCATCCTCCTTCCAGTAGAGGCCACCGCCGGCTTTGTCGTCATAGCCGGTCATCATGAAGCGGTATATTTCCTCCGCGACACTCAAGTAATCCTTCTCCCCTGTGCGGTTGTAGGCATCCAGGCACGCGATCGCGATCCATTGGTTGTCGTCGTAGAAGCGGGAGTCCTTTTGCTCACTCGTTACATACGCCTGATACCCCGGAGCAGGTGCGGCGGTGTTATAATACTGGCGAATGGCGCCCAGCACGGGTTTCATGTATTGCTTGCCCGGGCTTACCGCCTCCGATTCGGTCGCGGCTTGGAGCAATGCGCACAGCGGCCATAGGTACGAATGCGGCTTTTCATTCTTGCCGTTGGTTTCAATAAAAAGGCCCGTCGACGACTCGTAGAATACGCCTTCGATGTTGTGAAGAATCTGCCCGCGTCGCGATTTGTAGTCGGGTGCGGACTGTGATACGGCGAGGTCGAAGCGGGCTATGCCGAGCAAAACCAGCGCCGTTGTGTACATACTTTTCATAAATAGTTTCGATTTTTTTGAGTAGAAGGAGTCCCTGCGAGGTTCTCTACTTGAAAGATCCTCTTCAAAATGGCCGGTTCCAAAATCATCATCAACGGCTTTCTGGTAAAATAGAATAATAAAATTTGGTTATTCTAATAATATACAAAACAGTATTTCATATCCAGTTCACATCCCCTATTTTTGATTTAATCCCCCCGATTAACCTGACTAACCCTTTTGGCTGCATTGGACAAACATACCGACGATGCCGTGCTTTGGAATTCGTTCCGGGGTGGGGACGAGCACGCATATACGGAGCTTGCAAAGCGCTATTACCGGACGCTCTTTCAATACGGCCAGCGGTTCACGCACAATATGCAGCTGATCGAAGATGTGATCCAGGATCTGCTGGTGCATTTATGGCTGCACCGTGCTACCATCAATGAGACTCCTTCGGTGAAGTTTTACCTTATCAAGGCATTCCGGCACCGGATGCTGAAAACCATCAAACCGCTGTCCGATGAAACCGGACTCACCGACGAATGCGATTACCTGCTTCCTGAATTTTCGAGCGAAGAAACCTGGATCGGCCGCGAAAACGATCTGGCCCTGAAAAAGCAGGTCCATACGGCGATCCACCAGCTATCGGCACGCCAGCAGGAAGTGATTTACCTCCGTTTTTTCCAAAACCTCATGCCCGAGGAGATCGCCGGGCTGTTGGCGATCAATGCGCAATCGGTTAGTAATATTATCCAGCGGGCTTTGTCCAACCTGCGCGGACTATGGCGAACACCCCCTTCTATTTCTGTTATCCTTTGCTCTTTTTGCCAAATTTCCTCCTGGCTCTGATTTATTTTTAAAAATTTTTAACGCCTGCCGAGTATTCCGGCCAAACAAACGGATAATGTGTAAAAGCGCATTACCCCATGCCTCACGACCCATCCGACCGTTTGCTGCAATCGTTGCTCGAAAACCCCGCATTCAGATGCTGGGCGGAAGGCCGCTGTGCCGAAGACGGTGCCACGTGGGAGAAATGGGCGGCAACGCATGAAAACGGGCAGGAAATTCTCCGGCAAGCCATGGAACTCGCTCGTGCGGTACCTGTGCGGGACGAGCATCTGACAGACGAATACATTCACCGGAAGGTCAGCGACGCATTGCAAGCGGCGAAGCGGCAGGAGCAAATGGAGGCGGCAGGCCAGAGAGAGTCGTTTTTCCCTGTGTTCCTTTCCGGGTGGAACGTTGCGGCGAGCCTGCTGATCATCGCCGGACTTTGTTTTGCATTGTTCCGCATTTACCACCATGCACATCCCTCCCCGAAAGTGGCGCAGGCCAGTATGCCTGCAAATGCATGGAAGGAAGTAGCCAATACGGAACGACCGTTCAAATATGTACAACTTCCCGATGGCAGCTCGGTGGTATTGCACCGCAACAGCACATTGAAATACCCTCAGGCATTCCACAGCGCGAAAAGGGAAGTATACCTCACCGGCGAAGCGTTTTTTGAAGTTACCAAGAATCCCGGCCAGCCATTTTTTGTGTACGCTGGCGAGCTGGTGGCCAAAGTGCATGGCACCAGTTTCAGTGTCAAAGCCATTGCCGACGAAAAGGAGATTACCGTTGCCGTCAAAACCGGTAAAGTATCCGTTTTCAGCGACCCGGCCTCCCCCACCCTCCTTCTTACCTGCAACCAGCAAGCTACCTTCGAGCGCGCACATGCGAAGCTTGTGCGATCGGCGCTTAAAAGCCCTGTTTTGCTGAACATCCCGATTGAAAACCAGGAATTCACCTATTCCGAAACACCTGCCGCAGCGGTTTTCGACGCATTGGCCAAAGCTTATGGCGTCAGCATCGCATTCGACCGGAATAGTCTGGCGCATTGCAGCATTACCGCGACGCTCGGCGACGAGCCGTTGGAAAACAAGCTGAAATGGCTCTGCACCATTCTGGAAGCAAAATACACCATTACCGAAGACAGTATCACCATTACCGGAAACCCGTGCAACTGATTATTCACTTCAAAACCCGACTATTTGGATAAAAACAACAAAAGGTGAACGATGCTACCAACATCATTCACCCGATTGAAATCCCCTCTTTCTGTGCTGGCGCTAAGAAGGTCCCATAGCGGGACACGGGAATTATTTTGCCGATTTTTTTAAACCTACAAAACAGACAAAAGTATGAAAAAAACCTTTTACTGGCAGAGTCACCTGCTCAAAATTATGAGAATCAGCCTCATACAACTGTTTATCATCATCGGGTTCTCCGAGCTCGCCGTGGCCTTCGATGGCTTCGGGCAGGAGGTACTCAACCGTCGTTTGACGATCAACATCCGCGAGCAGAAAATCGGTGCGGCGCTGGAACAGATCGGCAAGGTCTCCGGCGTGCATTTCATGTACAGCCCCGAGCTCATACGCTCGCAGCGCAAGGTTACTTTCAGCGCCAAAGAGGAGAAACTGGAAGCGATCCTCGATAATTTCCTGACCCCGTTGCAGGTTTCCTACGAGGTTTCGGGCAAACAGATTTTGCTGAAAAGAGCCACTTCGAAGCCGGCTGTCAACCTGCCGGAAGGAACGGGTACGTCTATCAAAACGATCCAGTCCATTGATTTTCAAATCAAGGGTAAAGTAAAGGACGCAACCGGCAGCACCATTCCCGGCGCGACGGTCGTCCTGAAAGGCAGCTCGTCGATCGGTACCACGACCGACGCCGACGGTGGCTTCGCATTGAACGTCCCCGACGGCAGCACTACGCTCGTCGTTTCGTCCATCGGTTTCCTTACGCAGGAGATCGATATTACCAATAAAACGATGGTGGATGTAACGCTCCAGTCCGACATCAAATCGCTGAGCGAAGTGGTGGTAACGGGGTACTCGTCTCAATCCAAACGCGATATTACCGGCGCGGTGTCGACCGTTGACGCTACCGAACTGACCAAAGTCGCCGCCCCTAACGTGGCGCAGCAATTGCAGGGCCGCGTAGCCGGTGTGACCGTCACTTCCAACAATACCCCCGGCGGTGAGGCGACAGTCCGTATCCGCGGTTTCGGTACGATCAACAACAACGACCCGCTCTACGTCATCGACGGCGTACCTACCAAAGGGGGCCTGAACAGCATTAACCCGAACAATATCGAGTCGATGCAAGTGTTGAAAGATGCTTCTTCGGCCTCCATTTACGGTTCCCGCGCTGCCAACGGGGTGATTATCATTACAACTAAAAAAGGAAAGGTAGGTGCTCCGAGATTTACATTCAATTCCCGCGCCGGCTTCCAGACGGGCAAGGTAGATTTGGGCCTCATCAAAGATCCGCAACAGTTCGGCGACCTTTTGTGGACGCAGCGTAAAAATGCGGGTGTACTCACCAACGGCAACCCTTCACACCAGCAATACGGCAATGGCCCTACCGCTGTGGTTCCCGATTACATCCTGGCGGGTTCGAGCTACGGCCTTTTTGAAGGCGATCCCAAAACCGATCCTTCCCTTTACAACTACAACCGCACCGGATTTTACCAGATCGTCAAAGCGAACAAGCAAGGTACCGACTGGCACAAGGAAATCCTGCGCCCGGCCGCCATTCAGGAATACAATATTGGCGCAAACGGCGGCACCGAAAATGGGCGTTATGCCATTGCACTCAACTATTTCAAGCAAAATGGTGTATTGATCCACACCTCGTTCGATCGCTACTCGATCCGCTCGAATACCGAATTTACTTTCAAAAAGCGCATTCGCCTCGGCGAGAACCTGGAATTGAGCTATACCGAAAACAAAGGTTATTACAATGCGAACGGTACTGCCAGCACAACCAACAACCAGGACGGCAACCCGATCGGTAACGGCTACCGCATTCCGTCGATCATTCCCGTGTACGATATTATGGGCAATTTCGCGGCTACCCGCGCGGCGGGCCTTGGCCCTGCGACCAACCCGGTTGCTCAGCTTTGGAGAAGCCGCAACAACCAGACCAACACGCTGCGCGCATTCGGTAATGCGTACCTCGAAGTGGACATCCTGAAAGACCTTACCGCGAAATCGAGCATCGGTATCGACTTCATTAACGCCAACCGCGTGAGCTATACCTTGCTTGACCTCGAAGAAGCGGAGATTGAAGCGGCCAACGCCATGACCAATGGCAATGCGTACGACATCAACTGGACATGGTCGAATACTTTGAATTACACCAAAAACCTCGGCACCTCGCACAAAATAAGCGTGCTCGCAGGTACCGAGGCCATCAAGGGCACCGGCCGTGACTTCTCCGGAACGCGCACGACTTTCTTCTCGGAAGATCCGCTCTATATGTACCTCAACTCCGGAACCTCCGGCATCGCCAACACCGGCGCGGGTTACCAATGGGCATTGTTCTCCGTTTTCGGAAAAGTAAACTATGCATTCAAGGACCGCTACCTGCTCGAAGCTACCGTGCGCCGCGATGGTTCCTCACGCTTCGGCCAGAACCAACGCTATGGTACATTCCCGGCATTCAGCGCCGGATGGCGTTTGTCGGAAGAGACTTTTATGAAGAGCATTCCGTGGCTGGATGATCTTAAACTTCGCGCGGGCTGGGGACAAACCGGTAATCAGGAAATCGGGAATTACAATGGTTTCAGCACCTACCGTTCGAGCCTGAGCCAGTCGTCGTATGCGATCGACGGATCGAACAATGCCGTACAAGCCGGCTTCGACACGGAGGCCTTCGGTAACCAGAATGCGAAATGGGAAACTACCACGCAGACTAACGTGGGTATCGACGCTACCTTCCTGAAAGGGATGTTCGGCCTGAACCTCGACTTGTACAACCGTACCACTTCCGATATGCTTTACCAGGTCGCATTGCCTGCAACACAGGGTGTGGCTACCATTCCTTTTGTGAATGTGGGTGAAATGAACAACAAGGGCATCGACCTCGGCATCGACTTCCATAACAAAGCGTTGAACGGCGACCTTACGTATTCGGTAGGAGTTAATTTCTCTACCTATAAAAACGAAGTCAAAAAGCTGAACAGCAGCGCTACCGCCGTACTCCTCGGTCCCGCGATCCGCAGCTATACCTGGACGCGCTCGGTAGCCGGTATGCCGCTCTACTCTTTCTACGGCTTGCAGATCGACGGTATTTACCAAAATCAGGGCGAGGTCGACAATGGTCCGAAATATCCGGGCTACGCCGCGGTGGGTAAATACAAATACCACGATACCGACGGCGACGGCACCATTACCGACAACGACCGCAAGTTCCTGGGCAATCCGCACCCGGATTTCACGTACGGTCTCAACCTGAATGTCGGCTATAAAAACTTCGACCTTTCGGCATTCTTCCAGGGTGTGAAGGGCAACCAGATCATCAACATGGTGAAACGCTGGGTGGATTTCAACAACCAGGCCGGTAACCGCAGCCTCCGCATGCTCAACGACTCGTGGACACCCCAGAACCCCGATGCTGTACTGCCTATCCTCGACGCAAACGACAGCCGCAGCCAGCAGCCTTCGAGCTATTTCATCGAAGACGGTTCCTATTTCCGTATGAAAAACCTGACGCTGGGTTACACATTGCCTGCGGGCGTGTTGTCGAAAATCGGCTTTGAGAGCGCACGGGTATACTTGCAGGCGCAAAACCTGTTTACGATTACCAAATACAGCGGTATCGATCCGGAGGTAACCTCGGTAGGTTCTACGCCCGGCAGCACGGTACTGGGTGTGGATCAGGGTAATTATCCCAATTCGAAAATGTACCAGATCGGTATCAACTTCGGATTCTAGTTTGGCTTAATAAAAATTCTTTAACACGATATCACTCTCATTATCGATATGAAAAAGAGCGTATTAGCATTAACAGCAATGGTCTGCGTGGGTGTGCTCACCTCCTGCGGGGACAGTTTTCTCGAAACCACGCCGCTGGGTGTGGGCAACGAGGCCATGCTTGCGAATAAAACTGGGGTCAATGCGGTATTGATCGGGGCTTACAGCTTGCTCGACGGCGTGGGTTCCGGGCCGGTAAACACCTCCTCGGTCAGCAACTGGATTTATGGTTCCATCGCGTCCGACGACGCCTACAAAGGCAGCGACGTGGGCGATCAGGCGCAGATCACAACCATCGAACGCTACATTGCCCAGGCCGATATCGGCGCTTACAACGACAAATGGGTGTCCGTTTACGACGGGGTGTCGCGCTCCAACAACGTGATCAACCTCATTGCCAAAGCGACCGACATGACCGCCGCCGAAAAAGCACAGGCGCTCGGCGAAGCCCGCTTCCTGCGCGGATGGTATCATTTCGAGGCGAAAAAGCTCTGGAATATGGTGCCTTACGTGGACGAAACCGTGACCGACTATATCAATCTGCCCAACGATAAGGATATCTGGCCGAACATCGAAGCGGACATTCAGTTCGCGGTCGACAACCTTTCGGCCACCAAAGCACAGGTAGGCCGCGCAAGCAAATGGACCGCGAAAGCGTTCCTGGCGAAAGTGCATATGTACCAGCAGGATTACCTCGCCGCCAAACCTTTGCTGGACGATGTGATCAACAACGGGCCGTTCTCGCTGGTGAACAGCTTTCATGACAATTTCCGCATTGCCACGGAAAATAACTCGGAATCCGTTTTTGAAGTACAAATGTCGGTGGCCGACGGCGGTGCCGGCCAGAACGGAAGCTGGGGTGACAACTACAATTTCCCTTACGGTTCAGCACCGGGCGGCTGCTGCGGCTTTTTCCAGCCTACACAAAACCTCGTGAATGCTTTCAAGACCGACGCCAACGGACTTCCCTTGCTGGACACGTTCAATGATGTGGACGTGAAGAACGACGAAGGGCTTTCTTCTACCGACGCGTTCACGCCTTACGAAGGCACGCTCGACCCGCGCCTCGACTGGACCGTGGGCCGTCGCGGACTGCCGTTCCTGAACTGGGGCATTCACCCGGGTAAAAACTGGATCCGTGATCAGGCATTCGGCGGGCCTTATACTTTCAAGAAATTCTTTGCTTACAGCGGTGAAAACGCCGGTGCCGAATCGCCCCGCGCCAATGCGAACAACTACCGCGCCATTCGCCTGGCCGACGTTCTGCTGATGCGTGCCGAAGTGGCCGTGGAAGACAACGACCTCGCTACCGCATTGAAAATCGTGAACCAGGTGCGTACACGCGCGGCCAACGTGGTGGTACTCGACGCAGCCAGCAAGCCCGCTGCGAACTACCTCGTGAAAACCTATCCCGCATTTGCCAGCCAGGAATATGCCCGGAAAGCCGTGCGTTTCGAGCGTCGCCTGGAACTCGCGATGGAGGGCCACCGGCATTTCGACCTGGTGCGATGGGGCAATGCGGATAGCGTGCTCAACGCCTACCTCACCAAGGAGAGCAAGAAGCGCACCTACCTCGCCGGAGCCACTTTCGTGAAGGGCAAAAGTGAGTATTTCCCCATCCCTCAGGCGCAGATCGACATCATGGGTGCAAACGTTTTGAAGCAAAATCCATAAAAGTGACAAATTTTTAATATTATTATCCAAAATTATCACTCAATGATACCTCACGAACAGGATAATACTTCACGGCGCGACTGGCTCAAAACCATTGCGCTGGGCGGCGCGGCGGCCATGACCAGCCACGTTGCACAAGCGGAAACAGCTCCTGCACCCGCTGCGCGCAGGATTCCCATCGCCGTATCGACCTACTCCTACTGGCATTTCCAGGAGCAGAAGTACCCGATCGACAAAGTGATCGAGGATGCCGCAAGGCTCGGGTTCGACGGCGTGGAAATCCTGCACCGGCAAATGGATAACGAGACTATCCCGTACATGAACAAGCTGAAAAGGCTTGCATTCGACAACGGATTGGCGCTTCCACTTCTCTCTATCCATCAGAGCTTTGTGCAACCGAAGCCGGAAGATCGAAAAAAGGACATTGAACATACCTTAAAATGTATTAACCTTGCGACCCAAATGGGCATTCCGGCGATCCGGATGAACACTGGAAGCTGGCGTACGGTAAAGCGCGATGCCAACTATTATAAGGATGGCAAAGAGCCGCCGATCCAGGGTTTCACCGATCAGGACGCCATCAAATGGTGTATCGAGTCGATGCAGGAATGTCTGGTCGCTGCCGAGAAAGCGGGGATCGTCCTGGCGATCGAAAATCACTGGGGGCTGTCGTCGAACATCGATTACCTGCTCGAAATTTACAAGCCGCTGGCATCGTCGCCGGCGATGGGTATGAATGTCGACACAGGTAATTTCGTAGGTGATCCCTATCCGCAGTTCGAACGGCTGGCACCCTACGCGACGATCGTTCAGGCCAAGACCTATTACGGCGGCGGGCATTATTACGACCTCGACCTGGATTACAAACGGATCGCGGGCATTTTGAGAAAAGCGAATTTCAAAGGTTACGTATCGCTGGAAATGGAAGGGAAAGAAGACCCGGCCACCGCGGTGCCTAAAAGTCTGAAAGTACTACGGGAAGCACTAAGCTAACTCCCGACGATTTTCATAATTATATTCTGTAGTTAATAAAGTGCAGCTTCTCTGGGGCCGCACTTTTTGTTTTTAGTTGCCACACCTGCGCGACGACCCGCGCACGATCAGCTCCGTGCTCAGAACCCGCTTCTCGTTGACAATGATCTCCTCCGCATCGACCAGCTGTAAAACCCATTCGGCGGTGGTGCGGCCGATTTGCATGGTGGGCTGGCGGACGGTGGTGAGGCCGGGACCGATGTAGGCGGATTCGGCATTGTCGCTGAACCCGACCACGCCGAGTTCGTCGGGGATGGAAATGCCTTTTTCCATTGCCATGAGCATGATTTCGATGGCGGAAGAGTCGTTTACGGCGAAGATGGCGTCGGGGCGGTCGGCGAGGTCGAGGAGGTACTGGCCATAAATGCGGGCTTTCTGCTGGGTGAGCATGCCCTGGATGATCAGTTGGTCCTGGATAGGCTTGCCGTATTTCTCCATGGCGGCCCGGTAACCGCGCAGGCGTTCCTGGCTTACCTGCAATGTAAGCGGCCCGCCGAGGTGGGCAATGCGCTCATAACCATTCAAAATGAGATGTTCCACTGCTTTAAATGATGCTTCGAAGTCGTTCACAACCACTTTCGGCACGTCGATCTGGTCGCAGACGCGGTTGAACTGAATGAGCGGAATACCGCGCTTGGCAAACAGGCTGAGATGATCGAAATTATTGGTTTCCTGTGTGAGGGAGATGAGCAATCCGTCGATCCGGTTCGCGAGCATCGCCTTCGTGTTCGAGATTTCAACCAAGTAGGATTCATTACTCTGCATGATGGTAAGATTATACCCGGCCTCGGTCAGCACCTCGTGCGCACCGATGATCACATTCGGGAAGAACTGGTTCTGAAATTCCGGAACGATCATTCCAATTGTATTCGTCCTGCTTTTTACGAGGCTGTATGCCAGCTGGTTCGGCTGGTAATCAAGCTGGGCGGCTTTGTCGAGCACGGCCTGGCGCGTTTCGGAGCTGATATCCGCATGCCCGTGCAATGCGCGCGAGACCGTTGAGTTGGACACGCCAAGCGATTTGGCAATATCGATGATCGTCGTCTGATGCCGCTTGCGCTTCACCAGCGATTCAATCGAATCGTCCTTTTCCGAATGGGTGAAATAGTAGTTACACCATTTGCACAGGTACCGCTGCTTGCCCCTCACGTAGCCCGCTTTCATGATGCCGTCCACCTGCGCGCACTTCACACATTGAATCATAACCCTTGTACTTTTTAAATAATATCCACTCCAAACACTCCTATCGCCCCTGATTTCAGCCCGCCTTACAAAAATATAAAAATCTCCTATTAATCATCAGCAAAACCATATATCGGTATCGTTTCCGCAAACGTTACCGATACTTTTTGTTCAATTCCCGGAAATTTATGCGCTAAAACAATATACCGATCGCCTCTTCGTGCCGCTATATTTAGGTAGAAACCGCCATTTAGCCCGGTTATTCAAAAGTACAGTGAGCGCTCGTCAGCGCTGTTTCAATGCAAGAAAATTGTACTATTTCAATTTTACCATTTTTGAATCAAACCCTAATTTTTACCTACATGAAGAAAAAAATACGTGACTTGTTCCTGCTCAGCCTCCTGTGCCTGGGCATTACGCAGTCGCTGCTCGCACAAAACGTGACAGTGAAAGGCAAAGTGACCGACGAAAAGGGAGAAATAATTCCCGGTGCGAGCGTGACTGTGAAAGGCTCTCAGCAAGGAACACTGACAGACGCGGAAGGTGCGTACTCCATCGATGTGGCCGGTAATGCGACGATTGTATTCTCGTTCCTCGGATATCTGAAAGAGGAAGTCGCCGTAGCCAACCGCTCGACGATTAACGTTTCGCTAAAAACCGATACCAAGGCATTGGAAGAAGTGGTTGTGGTTGGATACGGAACCCAGCGCAAGATCGAAACGACCGGCTCCATCGCCTCCGTGAAAGCGGCAGATCTCGTGCAAACGCCTGTCGCGAACGTCGCGCAAGGTCTTCAATCACGGGTTGCCGGGGTGCAGATCAACCAGAATACCGGCTCGCCCGGGGGTAATGTGAGCGTACGCATACGGGGTACCAACTCCATCAACGGCTCTTCGGAACCGCTTTACGTGGTGGACGGCATCCAGATTTCCAATGGCGGCGGCATCAACGACGTGAGCCCGCTTTCGACCATCAACCCTAATGACATTGAATCCGTTGAGGTATTGAAAGACGCTTCCGCATCGGCCATTTACGGCGCCCGCGCGGCGAACGGGGTGATCCTGATCACGACCAAACGCGGTAAAAGCGGCAGCACACGCGTGACCTACGACGGCTATTACGGCTCTCAGAAAGTCAACAAAATGCTGAAAACAATGAATGCCTCCGAGTTCGCGCAATTGGAAAACGAGGTATTTAAAAATAACTATTACCCGGACCCGGCTTCACTGGGCGAGGGCGTGAACTGGCAGAAAGTAATCTTCCGCAAAGCGCCGATCCAGAACCACCAGCTATCGATCAATGGAGGTAATGAGAAGACCCAACTGGCATTGTCGCTCAATTATTTCGACCAGGAAGGTACATTGCGCGGCTCGGCTTTCACGCGTTACTCGTTCCGCCTCAATCTCGACCATCAGGTCAGCAAGAATATCAAAGTAGGGACCAGCATCATGAGCAGCTATTCGATTGCCGACGGGATCCAGACCGGCAGCACCGATATCGGTAATGCGAGTGTGGTAACGGCCTCGGTGCTGGGCGCCGCCATTGGCGCAGCGCCGACCCTACAACCCTATCGCGCAGACGGTACTTTGTTCCCGTTTGGCGAACAAGCCGGCGGCCAGTACCGCGAGACCGTGAACCCGCTCAATTTTACGGAAATCCTCAACAAAAGAGCGATCAAACGCACGCTCGCCAATGTGTACGGCGATTTCAAATTGCTGAAAGGCCTTACCTATCGCGCCTCCTTCAATATCGACATGAAAGGCGAGCTCTATGATTTTTATTCGCCGCGTTCGATCGTGAACAAAAGCGACCTGACAGATGCTTCCGGCAGCGGCGTGAAGCAGAATGTCAATGGCCTCGCATTGCTCCACGAAAGCATCCTTACTTACGCCACCAACTTTGGCAAGAACCACACGTTCAAGGCAACAGGGGTATTCGGAACGCAATTCGACCAGTACAACGACAATACCATGAGCGCATCGGGCTTCCCGAACGACGCCACCCAGAACGAGGCCATGCAACTGGCCCTCACCCGTACTGTGAGCAGTTTTAGAAGCAGCCAGCGGCTCGATTCCTACCTCGCCCGTATCAACTACGGTTTCAAGGATAAATTCTTTCTCGATCTGACGGCCCGCGTCGATGGATCCAGCAAGTTCGGGGCGAACCACAAATACGGGATGTTCCCGGCGATTTCGGCAGCCTACCGCCTCATCGAGGAGCCGTTTATGAAAGATATTACCTGGATTTCCGACCTGAAATTACGTGGTAGCTTCGGTATCACGGGTAATGCGGGCGGTATCGACCCCTATCAGTCGCTGGCGACGGTGGCTGCGAATGGAAGCAACTATATGATTAACCACGGCTACGTGACGGGTATCGACCCCACCCGCATTGCCAACCCCGACCTCCGCTGGGAACGTTCAAAGCAGAGCAATTTCGGGATCGACCTCAGTTTGCTCAACAACCGCATCAGCGTGATCGCCGACGTTTACCACAAAAAAACCGACGACCTGCTGTATGTAAAGACATTGCCGCTGAGCTCGGGTTACGGAACCATTACCGGTAACTATGCCGGACTTCAAAACAAAGGCCTCGAACTCGCCGTGAACGCGCGCATTCTCGACGGTGCATTGAAATGGGATGTGTCGGCCAACACCACCATCAACCGCAACAAAGTGCTGGGCCTCGACGGCGGCGTCACCAGCGAGCGCTTTATTACCACTTACACACTCCTGAAAGTCGGCGAACCGCTGGGTGTGTTCAAAACCTATGTGTTTGACGGTATCAACCAGACTGGCGAAACCATTTTGCCCGGTTACGACGGACGCCTTGGCGGCCACAAAGTGAAAGACATCAACGGCGACGGGCAAATTACCTCGGCCGATCAGGTGATCACCGGAAACCCGAACCCCAAATTCATCTACGGCTTCTCGACCAACCTGTCATACAAAGGTTTCGACCTGGCGGCATTCGTCTCGGGATCGCAGGGCAACGACATCTACAATGCCAGCCGCTTGTCTTTCGAAAACCCGCTGGGCCAACGCAACCTGCTGGCCGGCGTGGTGGACCGCTGGTCGCCTACCAATGCCAGCAACCAGTACGTAAGCGCATTCCAGGGCGGTCGTTTGCCGATCACCAACTATGTGGTGGAAGACGGCTCCTACCTGCGCTGCAAGAACATCACGCTCGGCTACACGATCCCGCGCTTCAAGGGCGTGCAGGGCATCCGCGTGTATGTGAGCGCGAACAACCTGTTCACCATCACGAATTACAGCGGATTTGACCCCGAGGTGAACACCTATGCGGGCTCCAACACCGCCATTGGTATCGACAACCTCGTGTACCCGCAAGCGAAATCGTTCCTGGGCGGAATCCAGGTTACTTTCTAACTATTCCTGAATCCTCTTGCCTGAACAGGGCTAAAAATGATATGAAAAAGCTACTGAAATTGACCACATACCTGGGCATGGTCGGCACGGCACTCATCGCTCCCTCCTGCCAGCTCGACGAGACGATCTATTCGTCTATTTATACCGACGCTTTCTACAAAACTGCCGCAGATGCCGAAAAAGGATTGATTTCCGTCTACGGCGCATTGGGTAGCCTGGGCGGCGGGCCCGCCATGACGCTCGTCGCGGATTTCAGCGACGACCAGAGCTACCCGCGCGGTGTGGTAGGCCGTAACACGCTTACGCAGTTCACCTACGATGTCAACTACACCACGCAGCGCAGCAACTCGCGGCTCAACGAATCGCCGCAGCAAATATGGACATCCTGCTATGCCGGTATCGAAAAGGCGAACTGGGTGATCGCCAAAGTGCCGGAAACCAATATGGACGAGACCCGCAAGAAGCAAATCATTGGGGAAGCACATTTCCTACGGGCATTCTATCACTGGCTTTTAAGTAAAAATTTCGGGGATATTCCAGTTAAAATCACGCCCAGCTACTCGGAAGCGGATGCCCTTACCGCAAAGAGCCCCAAAGCGGATGTTTACAAGCAAATCTATGCGGACCTCGATCGGGCATTGAGTGCGGGACTCGTTTCTTACCCCAATGTCGAGAAAGGTCGTGTGGCCAAGGAGGTTGTCAATGCATTGTATGCCAAAGCCGCTTTGTATAACGAAGACTGGGCCAAGGCGCTGGAACAGGCCAAGGTGGTGATCAACTCGGGCAAATATGCGCTCATGAGCGACGTGCGCGATGTGTACAAATATGACAAGGAAGACGCTGCACGCATCGAGAATATGTGGGCCTTCGAGGTAGACCCCGTTTCTCCCGGCCTTGGGCACCAGCTGACGGGCCTCTGCGGCCCTCCGGGAAGCGCTGGTCCGGAATATGCCCGTACGTCCTACGGCTCGATGTTCGCCTACCAGGCATTCTTCGATTCCTTCGACCCGGCCGACAAGCGCCGCACTTTGCTGGACACCAACTACATCGACAAAAACGGCAAAGTGGTGCCGCAAAAAAGCATTACGCCCATTACCACCAAAGGCGTACTGATCAAGAAGTACCAGGACCCGGTTTCGACCGTCGGGCTGGTCCCCAACATCCCGATCCTGCGTCTGCCCGACGTGTACCTCATCGCCGCCGAAGCGGAAGCACGTTTGAACGGGGCCAGCGCGGCCGCCTACGATTTCGTCAATCCAATCAGAAAGCGCGCAGGCCTGCCCGATTTGAAAACCGGGCTGACCAAAGACGCATTCATCGAAGCTGTTTTGCAGGAGCGCGCGTGGGAGTTTTTCGCGGAAGGCGACCGCTGGTACGACCTCACCCGCACCGGCAAGTTCCTGACCGTGATCCCGAAAGCGGTAAACGACGTTTACCCGACCCGCAACGTGACGGCCAAAAACAAATACTTCCCAATCCCGCTCGACGAGATCAACGCGAACGCGAAGCTGGAACAGAATCCGGATTGGAAATAGCCTGGGTGCATCAGGAGGCTCTTCCGGAGCCGCATGCCGTTGAAGCGAACGGATTGCTATAAACAGGATGCCCCTCCGGGGCCGTCGTAGTCCTGAGTGCCTCGGAGAGGCAACCTGTTTGTAGCAAATGACGGGTACCCCTCCGGGGCCGTCGTAATCCTGAGTGCCTCGGAGAGGCAACCTGTTTGCAGCAAATGAAGGGGTGCACCTCCGGGACCGTCGTAGTCCTGAGTGCCTCGGAGAGGCAACCTGTTTGTAGCAACCGACGGACCCGCTTTTCCGCACGGCCCCGGAGGGGCCTCCTAAAACCCGAAACGATTAAATAAAACGATGATCCAACTAATGCTTTTGTTCTCACTATGTTGTACCTCACCAAACCGGGAAGGCCGCATCCGTGAATACAAAATCACCGAAAACGATACGCTCAGCTACACCCTGAAACTCGCGCTCGACGAAAAAGGGCAGCCGCAGTACTTTTTCAGAAACATATTCACACCGGTTTGCTATACCAATGAATGCAAACCGGTGTATATCAATTTCTATTGGGACCTGCTGGGCAACTACGAACGCTACGACCTGCCGGAAGGCAAGGTGCTCACCAAAGTCGATCACGACGAATTCAAGGAGGCGGATTACCAGAAATTGCAGGACATTCTCGCCCAAAACAACTCCATTTTCGCCGACCTTAAAATGGAGGACCTGATCACGAAGGGTACTGACAAGCTGACGGACTCGGTGGATGCAAAGGCCGGCGCGACTTTGAAAACCATCAAAAACCAGGTCATCGACGGCGCGGTTTATACGTGCTACACCCTCTGGCATATTGCCTACGGAAAGGCGGTGCCCGAAATGCAGAAGATCATCGAGGGCTATTCGAGCGATGCGCTGCTGCACCGGTTCCTGGAAAGCAAAAATCACCACTACCAATACTGGGCAATGGCCAGAGTGATGAACGCGGGCGGCACGGTGAAGAAGCCTTTTGAAAAAGACATTGAATCGATCATCGCCGGGAAGAATGGCTTCATTGCCAAATATGCCTTGCAGCATGTAGGCGACGACTTTTTCAAAACCGAGCAAAGGCAGAACTGGCTTTGGGAAACCTATCTCAAAACCGGCTATGCCGTTCAGATCGCGATCCTGAAAAAAATGAGCGGACTGAGGTTACACGAATCGGTAGCCGCTCGATTAAAAGAAAGCCTGTCCAATGCCAACGACGAACAGACAAAATTGATTAACAGCATTTTAAAGAAAATATAGCAATGAAAAAATCACTCCTGGCAGCATTGCTGGTCCTATCGATCCTGCCTGCTATGGCCCAGAACCATGTATTTGTCGAAACAGAATCCTTCGAAGACAAAGGCGGCTGGGTGATCGACCAGCAATCCTTTGTGGTCATGAACTCGTCCTACATTATGGCGCACGGCATGGGGCGACCGGTGAAGGATGCCTCCACGACTATCCAATTTCCCAAAACGGGGAAGTACCATCTGTGGGTGCGCACCAAAGACTGGGCACCGTTTCCGAAAGGGCCGGGTAAGTTTCAGGTGCTGGTAGATGGTAAATCCGTGGGACAAACATTCGGCGAGAGCGGCTCGGATGCCTGGAAGTGGTACGATGGCGGTGTGGTCGATATCAAAAATGCAGATACCAAACTCGCATTGAAAGACCTTACCGGCTTCAATGGTCGCTGCGATGCGTTGCTTTTCACCGACGACCTGAAATTCACGCCACCGAATGAGCTGGAAGCATTGACGGCATTCCGCAGGAAGCTCCTGAACCTGACCGGAACGCCTCAGGAGGCAGGCCGGTACGATCTGGTGGTGGTAGGTGGCGGCATTGCCGGAACCTGTGCGGCGATCAGTGCCGCGCGCATGGGCCTTACCGTGGCGTTGATCCAGGACCGCCCCGTGCTTGGCGGCAACAACAGTTCCGAAGTACGCGTGCATTTGATGGGCGACGTGGATAAAAACCACTATCCCAAACTCGGCCGCATTGTACGCGAAATGGATAACGGCGACCCCGGCAACGGTAACCCGGATGCCAAAGAATATGGCGATGCACGCAAAATTTCCATTGTAAAGGCCGAAAAGAACATTTCGCTGTTTCTGAATACCCATGTTTTCAAAGTCGAGAAAGAAAACGATATCATCACGGCCGTGGTCGGCCGGGATATTGCTACCAACCAGGAGCGGCGTTTCTCCGGCTCGTTTTTCTCGGATTGCACGGGCGACGGCACCGTAGGCTTCCTCGCGGGCGCGGAGTTCCGCATGGGCCGCGAGAGCAAAGCGGAAACCGGCGAGTCGCTGGCGGCCGACAAGAGCGATGATTTTACATTAGGCACTTCCAACTTGTGGGCTTCGGTAGACCGCGATACGGTGACCTCGTTTCCCGAAACACCCTGGGCCATGCAGTTTTCCGACGAATACCACATCGACGAGCCCAAATCCGACTGGCAATGGGAAACCGGTTTCGGGAATTTCAACACCATTACCCAGGCCGAGCAGATCCGCGACCATAACCTGCGCGCCATTTACGGCAATTGGTCGTATTTGAAGAAAAACAAAGCGGCCAAATACGGCAAAAAGGAACTCGCCTGGGTGGCCTACATCGGCGGCAAGCGCGAATCGCGCCGCATGATCGGCGATTATGTTTTGAACCAGATGGATATCCAGGAAGGCAAGTTTTACCCCGACGGCTCGGTGACAGCCACCTGGACCATCGACCTCCATTTCCCCGACGCCAAAAACAGCCAGTACTTCGAAGGCCAGGAGTTTTTCGCGGGTACCAAGCATATCAAAGTGGCGCCCTATACGATTCCGTACCGCTGTCTTTATTCCAGAAACATCCAAAACCTGTTCATGGCCGGCCGCAACATCAGCACCACGCATGTGGCGTTCGGGAGCACCCGCGTGATGCGTACGTGCGGGATGATGGGCGAAGTCGTAGGCTTTGCCTCCTACATCGCGGCCAAATACAAAACCAACCCGCGGGGCGTGTACAAGGATCATTTGCCCGAGCTGACCGGCATTCTCAAAGGCGAGACGCTCGCGCCCCAACCCTGATTTGCATTGAAAAACCTGATGATACATATTGCCGGAGTAATGTCCACCCTCTTCTGCATGCTGCCGTTGGCGACAATGGCAGCGGCAGCCGCTGGGAAGGATACCGCCCTGATCTCCATCGACGGCGAGGCGCAAGGCACTACGTACCACATCCGGTATTTCGATCCGCAAAACCGCAATTTCAAACATTCGATAGATTCCGTCCTCACTGAATTTGACCAATGCCTGTCGCTCTACCGCCCCGATTCCGAGCTTTCCGCATTCAATCGTACCTCGCGGCATACATTCAAGTCGCAGTGGTTTTATGAGGTTTTGGTTAAATCCAAAGAAATCCATGCAGCGACGGGTGGCGCTTTTGACCCGACCATTATGCCGCTTTCCGAGGCTTATGGTTTTGGGAATAAAAAGAATGCGGACCCGGAGCATGCAAACGTGGATTCGCTGCTGCGGCTGGTGGGTTTTAACCAAATCGAATTCAACCGGAAGGAGGTAAAAACCCGGCCGGGCGTAAGGCTGGATTTCAATGGTATTGCCCAGGGCTATTCGGTGGACATGCTCGGGGCATTTCTGAAAACCCGCGGTGTTGACCGGTTTATGGTCGAAATCGGCGGAGAGATAATTTGCGAGGGGACAAAAAACGGAGGTAAAGCTTGGGTAACCAGCATTGAAAACCCACTGAAACCATCCGCACTGGCCGCCACCGTGGCGCTCACCAACCGCGCCATGACCACCGCTGGCAACTACCACAACCACATTACCCGCAACGGCATTACTTATAACCATATCATAGATCCGCGCTCCGGGTCGATGGAACAGACCCCGCTACTGAGCGTGACGGTGTTTGCCAACGACGCTGTTACCGCCGATGGCTACGACACCGCCTTCTTCGTGATGGGCCTCGAAGCGACCAAAACCTTTTTGAAAAACCGGAAAGATATCGACGTGTACATGCTTTACACCAATGAGGAAGGGCACCTAATGTCCTTCGCGACCGACGGTATCAAAGACCTTATCCAGGAAAAATGAAACGAATAACCCTATTACTGCCGATTTTACTCAGCGTCCTCACATTCGCCCACGCCCAGCGGACTGTCGTGAAATCATTAAGCAACAATTCGATCCGCGTCCAGTGGCGAGAAACCGACGGTGCATTGAAACTCGAAGAAGTTTCGGTGAATAAAAAAGGGCAATGGGTCAAAATGGCGGCACCTTCCGGCGAATACACATTGCTGTATTCCGAAACTAAACCTTCGACCGAATCGGCTGAGACTTTTGAGAAAATCACCGGCGGCAAATTCCCGGAAGACGCCTACCACTACCAGCAAACCCAATGGAAGGAAAGCACCACCGGCGTAGCGCTGAACACCGCCGGGCAGGCTTTTCACTTTTACCCGCAAACCGGCGCTGCGAAAGATCAGGGATTGGAGTTCAAATCCGAAACGGATGTAGCCACCGTCACCTCGCATTGGAAGCTCGATCCCCGTTTCCCGAACGATATTTTGGTAACGATGACCCTTAATGCGAAGAAAAAGGGCTTTTTCTCGCTTGCAACGCCCACACTGGCCGCATTGCCCGTCGAGCAAATGAGCTGGGTATCGGTACCGGGGTATTTTCAGGGTAATTTTATGCAAAAGAACTTTGCACTGGCCTATGCGTACGGCCACGGTATCCCCAGCCGCCCGGTGGTGTACCGCGAGCGGTGCGCCTCCACCCTGAGCCCGCTGATGACCAGCAAGGATGGATTTACGCTGTCGGTCATTCCCGAGCCCGGCCTCGCGCGTGACCCGTGGGCGAAGGACCAGATCACGCAGATCGACTGGCACCTCGGCCTCTCCCACATGAACCGCAAGGCGCAGCTTTCGCCTACCTTATATTATCCTGTTTTGGGCGAAGAAAAGTCGGAAATGGATGCCGGGCAATCGGTTTCCTACATGTTCCGGTACAGCCTCGTCCCGGGCGACTGGTTCCAGGCAACGAAGCACGCGGCCATCGATATTTACAAATTCCGCGAGACGCTGGCGTTGCGCCAAAGCAAGCAGGCGTTGACCGACCGTATCGAGAAAATGCACCATTACCTCACCGACCCGAAGACTTCGCTCTGGAATATCGAGGAGTTCAAAGGCAAGCAGATCGGCGCGCAGTCGTACCTAGGCGGTGTGGTGGGCTCGGATAAGGATGCGATGAAAAATTCGGATTACGGCGCGATGTGGATGCTCGCTAATGCTACGCACGATCCCGAACTGACCCAAAAAGTGCTCCCACCGGCTGAGAACTTCAAACTGGTACAGCAGCAAACCGACGAGGGCTTTTTCAAAGGTGCCGTCGAAGGCCAGTATTATTTAGCCAAAAAGAAGAAGTTCGTCGAAGAGTGGGGCGAGGTGGTGGAGCCTATCGCATTGACCTACTACGTCATGCTCGACGTGGGCAATATGCTCCTTTTCGAACCGGACAATGCGGAATTGAAAGAGCGGTTGCGGATCGGTGCCGAGAAACTGGTGAGCTGGCAGCGCCAGGACGGCAGCTTTGCCGTAGCTTACGACCGCAAAACCGAGCAGGAAATTTTCAAGGATATTCAGGATGTACGGCCTACATTTTACGGTCTGATCGTGGCTCACCGCATTCTCAAAGATGAAAAGTACCTGAAAGCCGCCGAGAAAGGGGCCGATTGGTTTCTCAAAAATGCCGTGGAAACCGGTGCCTTCCTGGGCGTATGCGGGGACGCGCGCTACGCACCCGACTTCGCTACCGGGCAGTCGGCACAGGCATTGCTCGATTTGTTTGATTTAACCCAAAACAAAAAGTACCAGGACGCCGCCATTACCTGCGCGAAGATTTACACCTCATCCATTTACACTCACCCTATTGCCGACCACCAACCCAAAACTGTGAACGGCACCGCGCGTGAGGATTGGGAGATCAGCCAAACCGGCCTCAGCTTCGAGCATGGGGGCATTTTCGGCTCGGCGACCCGGCACGGGCCTATCCAGCTGGCGAGCCATGCGGGGATGTTCATCCGCATTTACCAATTGACCGGCGAACAGTTTTTTGCCGATCTGGCCCGCGCAGCAGCCATTGGCCGCGATGCGTTTGTGGACGCTAAAACCAGCGTCGCATCCTATTACTGGAATGCCATGAACCGCGGCGCCGGCCCCTACCCGCACCACGCCTGGTGGCAGATCGGCTGGATCACAGACTACCTGCTTTCCGAGGCCGCCTTGCGCTCGAACGGCAAAGTTGCTTTTCCCCGCGGATTTGTAACGCCCAAAGTCGGCCCGCACCAGACGTACGGCTTCGCTCCGGGAGATGTTTTTGGGGATAAGGCTATGCTCGTTATGAAAGAAGGCTTTGTAGCCGCCGATAGTCCGTCCATCGACCCGATTATTTCAAAATCAACCACCAAGAACACCTATTACGTAACGCTGCTCAACAACAGCCCGCAGCCGAGCGCATTCAACCTGAAAATCGACCATACCAAAGCTTCGGAAAACAATGCTCCGGCAACGATGAAATGGGCCGAAACAAATCAGAAAGCGGCTATTAGTAATATCAAACTGCCCGCATTCGGCAGCCGGACGCTTCAACTCAACTATTAACCCACCCTCATGAACAACACCACCGATACCATTGTCATTCTCGTATTCTCCGCATTCGTGATGGGCATTGGGATGCTTTTTGCTCGAACGGGGCGTAACCTGAAATCGTTTTTCGCAGGCGGCGAGGCCGTACCCTGGTTTATAGGCGGGCTCTCGCTGTTTATGAGCTTTTTCTCGGCCGGTACGTTCGTGGCATGGGGCTCCATTGCCTACAAGCACGGCTGGGTGGCCATTACCATCCAATGGACGATGTGCATCGGCGCGCTGATCACCGCCTTGTACCTGGCCCCCCGCTGGAAACGGACGGGCGCATTAACGGCCGCCGAGTTTATCCGCGAGCGGCTCGGGCTGACGGTACAGAAGACTTACATATTCATTTTCACGCTGGTTTCGGTGTTTATCAAAGGCTCGGTGCTGTACCCGGTCGCCAAGTTGGTGAGTGCCTCGCTCGATCTTCCGTTGGTACCGTGCACAATCGGTTTGGGGCTTTTCATGATCGCCTATACCGCCGTCGGCGGCCTTTGGGCGGTGATGGTGACCGATATCCTGCAATTCGTCGTGCTCTCCGCAGCGGTATTCATCCTATTGCCGCTTTCATTCAATAAAGTAGGCGGCTGGGAAGGGTTCACCAGCAATATCCCAGCTGATTTTTTCAACCTGCTCAATGGCGAATACACCCTCGGCTTCGTGGCTGCATTCGTGATTTACCACATTTGCTACATCGGTGGCAACTGGACCATGGTGCAACGCTACACGAGTGTCGACAGCGAGAAATCCGCCAAAAAAGTCGCATTCCTCTTTGCCGGCTTGTACCTCGTCAGCCCGGTGATATGGATGTTCCCGCCCATGATTTACAAGGCCATTAACCCCGCATTGACCGGCCTGGACACCGAAAATGCCTATCTCATGATCTGCAAACTCGTGTTACCTCCCGGCTTGCTCGGGCTGATGCTCACCGGCATGTATTTCTCTACTTCCGCCAGCGCCAATACCGCATTGAACGTGGTTTCGGCTGTTTTCACCAATGATATTTATAAAGGAATGGTGAATCCGGCGGCTTCCGACAGGCAACTGATTCGCGTTGCCCGCAGCTCGTCGTGGTTTTTCGGGCTGGGCATGATCGGCATTGCATTGCTCGTACCCGCTGCGGGAGGCATTGTGGAGGTGGTACTCAGCATTTCCGCCATTTCGGGCGGCCCATTGCTGGCGCCGCCGCTCTGGGCATTGTTTTCCAAAAGGCTGAATGGTAAAACGACACTCTGGATCACCGGCATCGGGCTGTGCGTCAACCTGTTTTTCAAAACCCTCGCCCCGCTCCTACTCGACTTCAAGCTCTCACGCGGCATGGAAACAATCGTCGGCGTTGGCCTTCCGCTCCTGCTTTTGCTCGCTTACGAGCTTTGGGCGCGCTCCAAAGATGTGATTGCCGATGAATACACCATGTACATCCTTTCCAAAGACCAGCGGAAGCAAGAAGCATCCGCCGCCGATCCGGAAGAGGCATTGGAGATTAAAAAGCAAAACCGGTTCGGATTGCAAGTCATCGCCGGGGCGCTACTCTTTACCGCAGTGATGCTCTACATCCTGAGTGTATTGACGACAGACGGAACGCTCGTGACAGCCGGAGTGGCCACTGTGGTATTGATTTCGGCGGCGATACCGTTTTCGGCAGCGCGGAAGGTAGTGTTGGTGAAAGACGAGGCGGAGATTGCGGCGTAAGGAAGTTGGTTTTGTTGTTACATGCCTACGGCATTTTCGAACAACAAAACGAACGAATCCCACCGAACCAAAAATCGGAATAACCTTAAAAACGACAACTCATTTCCCAAACAAAAAATCAACCCCAATAAAACAAAACCGTAACTGAACGACGTCATCTAATGAAACGCTTAACCCTATTAACTTTCTCATTATTAACCTCTCTAACCTGCTCGCGGCTCACCGCCCAGCCGGGTGCGGCCCAGCCTAATGCGGCCCAGCTGAATGCAGCCCAGCCTGCCGAGGCCCGACCGAATGCGGCCCAGCCTGGCGAGGCCCGATACCATATCCGGCAGCCGGATGCGATACCGCTGCATGGCGAATGGTGGTTCCTGCTCGATCCGGCGGGCGCAGGCGTCGCCAACCAATGGTACCGGGAAGATTTTGCGAAAGAGAACCGCCAGGACAAGGTTACCGTCCCGCATTGCTTTTCAACCGATCCACGCTACGAATTTTATACCGGTACGGCTTGGTACCGCAAAACTTTCGCGTGGAAAAAAACTACCAACAAGCGCGTAATCCTGCATTTCGATGCGGTCTTTTACAAAACCAGTTTGTGGTTGAACGGCCAGAAAATCGGGGAACATGAGGGCGGGTATACGCCATTCAGCTTCGACGTGACCGCGCAGTTGAAGGACGGCAACAACCTGCTGGTAGTGGCCGTGAATAACGATACCTGGAAAACAAATACGATTCCTGGCCTCAAAGACGGCGGCAATATCAACGACGGCTACCCTGCCTGGGTGAATTACGGCGGTATTATCCGGCCGGTTTACCTGACGATCGAACCGGAGGTTTATACCGAAAATGTGAAGATCGAAACCGTGCCCGATCTGACGAAAGGTACCGCGGTGGTGAAGGCGAAGATCCGGGTGCGGAATGCGTCTGCGAGCGCTGCCATTCCGAAAATCGATGTGACTGTTTTGCAGGATAAAAAGGCATTGACGCTCCGCTGGAAAACGAAAACGGAAAGCATTCCGGCAGGGCAAACGGCCATACTCGAAGCGGAGGCGTTGCTGGCGGCACCACAAGTAAGGCTTTGGGATTTGGACCAACCCAATTTGTATGAACTGAAAACGGTGGTCGGTGCCGATACGCTGGCTTCGAGCTTCGGTATCCGGAAAATTGAAGTAAGCGGCGCGCAGATCCTCCTGAATGGCAAGCCGATCAAAGTCGGCGGGGGCAACCGGGTGATCGACTACCCCGGCATGGGCTCGCTCGAACCGGATTGGGTGGTCGAAAAGGACTTCCGTCTGATGAAAGAAGCCGGTATGGAATTCCAGCGCCTCACGCATTACACCCCTTCCGAATATTTCTACGACCTCGCCGACCGCCACGGCATGCTCATTATCACCGAGGCCGGCAACTGGCAGCTTACGCCGAAACAAATGGACAACGATTCGATGCGCGTCAAATTCCGCTCGCAATTCCGGGAAATGGCCGAGCGTGACTGGAACCACCCGAGCGTAATCGCATACAGCGTCGGGAATGAATACGCCTCCACCACCGCCAGCGGCCAACGCTGGACGAAGGACATGATCGCCTATGCACGCGAGCTCGATCCTACGCGCCTGTACACGTTTGCGAGCATGCTGCTGAATTCGCTGCCCGAGAAGCCGGAGGACGAGGCCAGCCAGTATGTCGATTTTGTCTCTACCAACACCTATGGCGGGCACGCCAAATCATTGGACCACATCCACAAGCTGTACCCCGACAAGCCGGTCTTCATCAGCGAATGGGGCACGCGTTCCGACGGAAAAGGCGGCGAGCCCGGCCAGGCACAGCATTTGAGCGACGTCATGGTGGAAATACGGAAACGGCCGTTCGTGGTGGGCGCATCGTGGTGGACTTATAATGATTACCGCAGCAAGTTGTTCGGCACGAATGTAAACGGCTTCCGGCCGTGGGGCATCGTGGGACCCGATCGCTCGCCGAGACAGGCCTATCCGGTTCACCAAAAAGAATTTTCGCCGGTTGTCATTGAAAAAGTAAACTTCCAGACCGGCGACCAGGGCATTCATCAGTTAACCCTTAAAATTACCTCCCGCGGCGACTTCCCGATCCGGCTGCTGAAAGGCTATTCCGTGAAAGCGGGCGACACTACCATCGCATTACCCGACCTGAATCCGGGAGAAAGCAAGGATATAGTGATCCCAGTACGCGGCTTTGACAAGCAAATCCACATCACGGTGATCAAACCAACCGGTTTCATCACTACCCAAACTGACATCGAGCTTAAATAACCATTTGCCGGCCGCAAACGGGCGTGGCAACCTATGACCTATAAAGACCTTACAAGATGATAATCGGAGAATCGACACACAAAAGAGAACCAAAAACCATTGCGCTCGCGGCGGACCTTGTGATTACGGGAGGCGGATTGACCGGCACCTGCGCTGCCATTACCGCCGCACGGGCCGGGCTGAAAGTAATACTGGTACAGGACAGGCCGGTGCTGGGCGGCAACTGCTCGAGCGAAGTACGGCTCTGGATCCTGGGCGCCACCTCGCACATGGGCAACAACAACCGCTGGGCGCGCGAGGGCGGCGTGATCGATGAAATCATGCTCGAAAACGCCTACCGTAACCCCGACGGCAACCCGCTGATTTTCGATACCGTATTGCTCGAAAAAGTTACCCTGGAAACCAATGTCACTTTGCTGCTGAACACCGCGGTGTATGATCTGGATAAAACACAAAATGGCGACAAAATCGAAGCATTGCACGCATTTTGCAGCCAGAACAGTACCAAATATGTGCTGAACGCGCCGTTGTTCTGCGATTCGTCGGGCGATGGCATCGTCGGGTTTCTGGCCGGCGCAGCATTCCGGATGGGCGCGGAGCCGATGGAGGAATTCGGGGAGAAATTCGCGCCCGACAAAGGCTATGGCGAGCTTTTGGGGCATTCGATGTATTTCTATTCCAAAGACATGGGGCGTCCGGTGAAGTTTGTACCTCCCTCGTTTGCTTTGCAGGACATTACGGAGATTCCGCGATACAAGACATTCAATCCCAAAGATTTCGGCTGCCGGCTATGGTGGCTGGAGTATGGCGGCAGGATGGACACCGTGCACGATACCGAAGCGATTAAGTGGGAGCTCTGGAAGGTAGTTTACGGGGCATGGAACTATATTAAAAACTCGGGCGAATTTCCGGAAGCGGAGAATATGACGCTCGAATGGGTCGGCGCGATTCCCGGAAAACGCGAAAGCCGCCGGTTTGAAGGGGATTACCTGCTGAGACAGCAGGATGTAGTCGAACAAAAAGTGTTTCACGACACTGTGGCGTTCGGCGGCTGGAGCCTCGACCTCCACCCTGCCGACGGCGTCTATTCCGACCAGGCCGGCTGCAACCAGTGGCACAGCAAAGGCGTTTACAGCATTCCTTACCGCTGTTTTTACAGCAAAAACATCGATAACCTCTTCATCGCAGGCCGCATTATCAGCGCCACGCACGTGGCGTTCGCGTCTACACGTGTGATGGCCACGAGCGCGACTGGCGGGCAGGCAGTGGCCATTGCGGCGGCTGTGGCTAAAAAACACCATTGCGCTCCGCGTGAGGTCGGTGAAAAACACTTGAAAGAACTCCAACTGGAACTCTGGCGTTCTGGCCAATACCTGCCGCAGACCGTAGTAACCGATCCTGAAAACCTGGTCAATAGCGCCCAAATCATCGCGTCTTCGACATTGGAATTGACGGCATTGGCCGGCTCCGACCATTGGAAAACCATTGAACATTCCGTAGCCCAGATGCTGCCGGTAAAGGCTTCCATGCCGGCTGTTACCGTGTGGGTCGAAGCGGCGCAGCAAACCGAGCTGGTGACCGAGCTGCGTAAAAGCAGCAAGGCATTCAACCACACGCCGGACGTCACGCTCGAAAGCAAGAGCTACTCATTGGCCGCCGGAAAGCACGAACTGACCCTGGATTGGGACAGCTATTTTCCCGAAGAATGCTATGCATTTGTATGCTTCCTGAAAAATGAGCACGTCAAAATCCAGTACAGCGAGCAGCGTGTGACCGGGCTGCTTACGGTTTTCAATGCGACCAATCCGGCTGTTTCAAACTATGGGAAACAGGAACCTGCGGAAGACCTCGGCGTCGATACCTTCGAGTTCTGGTGCCCGCAGCGCCGCCCGGCCGGATTGAACCTGGCATTCAAACTGAGCGAACCCATCGGGCTGTTTGGAACTGAAAACCTGAAAAACGGCTGGCACCGCCCGATTTCCAGGTCCAATGCATGGGTGGCCGCGCAAGCCGACCGCCATCCGGAAATCGATATCCAATGGAATGAAAATCAAAGCATTTCCCAAATCGATTTCGTATTCGATACCGATTTCGACCACCCGATGGAGAACGTGATTTACGTCCATCCGGAAACGATCATGCCTTTCTGCACGCAGGATATCGAAGTGCTGGACGACGCGGGTAACGTAATCGGAACCATCCATGACAACCACCTGACAAAAAGAAGCTTGACATTCAAGGCCGCGGTAACGACGCAATCCCTGAAAATCAAGCTGGTAAACAGCCATACACACGTACCGGTATCGCTGATGGAAGTCCGCGTTTATTAACGCGGCTTCCGTTTTTATTCTTTGAAAACTAATAAATTGATCTTAAATTTGCCGTCCTGAAATAGCAAACGTTTGTTTGCTATTTTCTTGAAAGTTTACTCTATAATTATAGTATACTACATAGACTTTGAAGGAAGCGGCGGATTTTACACCCTCAACTGAAAACAGCGAAAAGAACTGGGATTCGTTACACGTTGCCTATATCGCAAGTGGTGATCCTGAGGAAGATCGGCGTTTGGCAGCGCTTGCGCGCGAGCAGGGAAAGGTGGTTTTTCTCCGTGATTTGCCCGAAGAATCGGACGATATCTTCCAAACGGCTTCCACAACGCCCGGAAATGACGACTCTGCCATTCCGGCTTCCAGAAATAATACAAAAACGCCCCTTACCTGGGAGACCATCCAGCAAAAGCTCTGGGCGGCCACCGTCCGCAAAAGAAGCCGCACCGAAATAGCGGTTAACATCTTCTCCGCGATCGCGTTGATGGTGATCGGGCATTTGATTTTCACGTTTTTTACCTACGACCGGCTTACCCTCCTCTGGAACGAACTGGAAGTGAGCGAAGGCTTCTTTTATTATGTTCTCGGCGGTTTTGTGGCCCAGATGATCGACGGTGCGTTGGGGATGGCTTACGGCGTAACTGCCTCCACATTCCTGCTTACCGTGGGTGTGCCGCCTTCGGCCGTGAGCGCCAGCGTACACACTTCGGAGATCTTTACGAGCGGCGTTTCGGGCTATATGCACCTGAAATTCGGTAATGTGAACAGCAAATTGTTCAAGAAGATCCTCTTCCCAGGCGTGCTGGGAGCGATTGTAGGTGCCTATGCGCTCTCTTCCCTCGAAAAATACATTTACATCATCAAGCCTTTGGTGGCAATTTATACGCTGATCCTGGGAATCCTTATTATCCAGAAAGCGTTAAAGAAACGAGTTGAAAAAAGGCCGATCAAGAAGATTGGCTGGCTGGCGATGGCAGGCGGAACCCTGGATTCCATCGGCGGTGGAGGTTGGGGGCCTATTGTCACTTCGACGCTCATTGCGCGCGGAAGGCACCCCAAGTACACCATCGGGTCGGTGAACCTCGCGGAGTTTTTCGTGTCGCTGGCAAGCTCGGTTACATTCATCAGCATTATCGGATTTTCACACTGGCAGGTGGTATTGGGCCTGATACTCGGTGGTATGGTTTCCGCACCGATCGCCGCCACGCTATCCCGCCGCCTGCCGATCAAGACCATGATGATCATGGTAGGAACGATCGTCATCATCGTCAGTGTGCGGATTATCTATATGGTTTTAAGCAGTTTATAAAAACGGAGCAATCCGGAATCATCCATTATACATTTAAGGGCTAACCAACGACAGCCGCCGTTTCCACATCATGAAAAAACAAACCAAAGCGATACGCACGCAAACCAGTAAAACCAAGTATCGCGAGCATTCGACTCCCCTTTTCCTGACCAGCAGCTTTACATTCGAGAGCGCGGAACAGGGCAAAGCACTTTTTGAGGAAACCGAAGAAGGTAACATTTACAGCCGCTTTTCGAACCCGAGCGTGCAGGAATTTGTGGACAAGGTTTGTATGCTGGAAGGCCTGGAAGACGGCGTGGCAACTGCCACCGGTATGGCGGCGGTATTCGCGAGCATGGCTGCATTGCTGAAAAGCGGCGACCACATCCTGGCTTGCCGCGCATTGTTCGGCTCCGCGCACCAGATCATCACGCAGATATTGCCGAAATGGGGCATTTCCCACACGTACCTGGATGCGGACGCTAGCGAAGCAGAATGGGAAGCGGCGGTACAGCCCAACACCCGCATGATCTACCTCGAAACACCGTCCAACCCGGGACTCGACCTGGTAGACCTCGCGATGATTGGCCGCATTACCAAAAAACACAATATCATTTTCAATGTAGATAACTGCTTTGCCTCGCCCGCATTGCAAACCCCGGCCGATTTCGGCGCAGACCTCGTGCTCCATTCTGCGACGAAGTTCATGGACGGACAAGGCCGCGTGCTGGGTGGTGTGGTTGTAGGTAAAAAGGAATATATCAAGGAGCTGCGCTTTTTCTGCCGCCAGACCGGGCCGTCGATGTCGCCATTCAATGCCTGGGTTTTGAGCAAAAGCCTTGAAACACTGAGCCTGAGAATGGAGAAACATGCTTCCAACGCACTGGCACTGGCTACCGCATTGGATAAGCATCCCGACGTAAAATCGGTGAAATACCCGTTCCTGGAATCGCATCCGCAGTACGAACTGGCAAAACGCCAAATGAGTGCAGGTGGCTCGATCGTGACCATCGACCTCGAAGGCGGCTTCGAACGCGTAGCGGCATTTATGGATGCGTTGGAGATCGCGTCGCTATCCTCCAACCTGGGCGATACCCGCACGATCGTCACCAACCCGAACACGACCACCCACGCGAAATTGAAGCCGGAAGAGAAAGCCGCATTAGGCATTACCGAAGGTTTGATCCGCATTTCGGTCGGTTTGGAGGACATCGAAGACCTCATCGAGGATTTCACCCACGCGGTGGAAGTGTCGGTGAAAAGTGATATATTGGAGTAAGCATTAAAGTGGGTTGGACCAACAACCCGATATTCACCATGAACGAAACATTAGCATCTTTAAACGCTGCCATCGAGGGTAAAAGTGAGATTGAATCGCTGGCGATACTGGCGGATCTTTTCCCTGGTGAAGTCGTTTTTTCGACCAGTCTTGGATATGAGGACCAGGTGATCAGCGACCTCATTTTAAAGAACAATATCAATATCGGCATTTTCACGCTCGATACCGGAAGGCTTTTCGCGGAGACTTACATGACTTTGCAAAAAACCAACAACCGGTACGATACCAAAATAAAGGTGTACTACCCGCAAACCGACGCGGTGGAAAACCTGGTGAGCACAAAAGGGCCGCTGAGCTTCTACGAATCCATCGAAAACCGGAAGGAATGCTGCTTCATCCGCAAGGTTGAACCGCTGAACCGCGCATTGAAAGGTGCGAAAATCTGGGTGACGGGTATCCGGGCAGAACAGTCGGGGAACCGTCATGATATGCCGAGGCTGGAATGGGACGAAGCACACCAGCTTTACAAGTTCCACCCGATCCTGCATTGGACGTTCGAAGAGGTGAAACAGTATGTCAAATCGAACGGTATTCCCTATAACCCATTGCACGACAAAGGCTTTGTAAGCATCGGCTGCGCGCCTTGTACCCGTGCGATCCAGGAAGGCGAGGATTTCCGCGCCGGACGCTGGTGGTGGGAAGACGAGTCGAAAAAGGAGTGCGGGTTGCACGCTAAGTAACCCATTAACATTTAAATCAATAACCAATAATATGTCAATTTCAGTGAACGAGGCCTCCGACATCCAACGGGAGATTAGTGAACGCAGCGCTCCGGATTACCTGGATCAGCTGGAAGCAGAGGCCATTTACATTATGCGTGAAGTAGCCGGCCAGTTTGAGCGCCCTGCCCTGTTGTTTTCAGGAGGTAAGGATTCGATCACATTGGTTCATTTGGCGAAAAAAGCATTCGCACCCGGCAAAATCCCCTTCCCGCTGGTGCACGTCGATACCGGTCACAACTTTATCGAGGCGATCGAGTACCGTGACGAGCTGGCCGAGCAAATCAATGCGAAACTGATCGTTCGCTATGTGGAGGATACCATCAAGGCGAAAGGTTTGAAAGAGCAAACCGGTAAGAATGCAAGCCGTAACTGGTTGCAGACTTTCACTTTGCTGGATACCATCGAAGAATTTGAATTTGACGCATGTATCGGGGGCGCACGCCGCGACGAAGAGAAAGCCCGCGCGAAAGAGCGTATTTTCTCGTTCCGCGACGAGTTTGGTCAATGGGACCCGAAACGCCAGCGCCCCGAGCTTTGGAATTTGTTCAATGGCCGCATTCAGAAAGGCGAAAACGTGCGCGTGTTCCCGATCTCGAACTGGACCGAGCTGGATGTTTGGGCTTACCTGAAAAGAGAAGGTATCGCATTGCCTTCGATCTACTTCGCACACGAGCGTGAGCTCATCCTGCGCGACGGCAAACTGCTGAACAACACGCCGGTGATCGAACCCGATCCGGAAGATCAGATCGTAACCCGTCAGGTACGTTTCCGTACCGTGGGCGATATGACCTGTACCGCGGCAGTGGAATCGTCGGCAGCAACGCTGGACGAGGTAATTGCTGAAATCACGATTTCACGCATCAGCGAACGCGGCGAAACCCGCATCGACGACCAGCAGACGGAAGCGGCGATGGAAGACCGTAAGAAAGGCGGATATTTTTGATTTAAATTGAACAAATACAGTGGATTTACTAAGATTTATAACAGCGGGGTCGGTAGATGATGGCAAAAGCACATTGATCGGACGCTTGCTTTACGATACAAAAAATATCCTGGCCGATCAGATGGAAGCCATCGAGCGCGCCAGCAAAACCCGTAATGCCGGTGAAATCGATCTTGCATTGCTCACAGACGGCCTTCGTTCGGAGCGCGAGCAGGGCATTACCATCGATGTGGCTTATAAATATTTCCAGACGCCGAACCGCAAGTTCATCAGCATCGATGCGCCGGGGCACATCCAGTACACCCGCAACATGGTGACCGGTGCTTCCAATGCGGATCTGGCTATCATTCTGGTTGACGCACGTCATGGCGTAGTGGAGCAAACCCGCCGCCATTCACTCATCGCCTCCATGCTGGGTATCCCGCACGTGATCGTGGCGGTGAACAAAATGGATTTGGTAGGCAATTCGGAAGACGCATTCCTGGAAATTGCCAAATCTTACAAAGAACTCGCTGAAAAACTTTCGATCAGAGACCTGACCATTATCCCGGTAAGCGCATTGAATGGCGATAACATCGTGGACCGCTCGGAAAGCATGAGCTGGTACACCGGCGAAACATTGCTTTCGGTACTCGAAAATGTGAATGTGCTGAAAGACCAGAACCAGGAAGACGGCCGTTTCGCGGTACAATATGTGATCCGCCCTCAGACCGAAGAGCTGCACGACTACCGCGGTTATGCCGGACGCGTTCAGAGCGGAACCTTCAAAAAAGGCGACGCGATCAAGGTATTGCCTTCTGAAAGAGAGTCTAAAATCGCTAAAATCGAATTTGGCGGAAACGAAATACAGGAGGCATCTGTTCTTCAATCTGTAACGATATTGCTTGAAGACGATATCGATATCAGCCGCGGCGATACGATCGTAACGGTCGACAATTCGCCGATCGTGAGCCAGGATATCGAAGCACTGGTTTGCTGGATGGATGACAAGAAGACGTTGAAACCAGGTAACAAATACGTTTTGCAACACGGCACGGCACGTTCGCGCTGCTCGATCCGTGACATCGAATACCAGATCGACATCAACTCTTATGAAAAACTGGATGAGGTAGAGGCATTGAAATTGAACGACGTAGCAAGAATCGTCCTCAGAACAGCCCAGCCCATCGCATACGACCCTTATCAGAAGAACCGCGCAAACGGCGCAGCGATCCTGATCGACGAAACGTCCAATGTGACGGTGGGGGCTTGTATGATCGAGTAATGTCACGCTGAGCGCAGTCGAAGCGCAATGCGAAATCGCAAGTATCCTTCGACTACACTCAGGATGACAATTGCCGCACTATTGAATAAAAATATACTATCCCGATAGACGATTAGAATATCATCATGAGCGATTTAATCATTTCTGACAAAGTATCCGCCGTTGCGAAGCGTGATATCGTTGACCTGCAACAAAAGATCGGTGCATTCAACTCCGGCGAAACCCCGGAAGAGGCGTTCCGTAAATTCCGTCTGACACGCGGTGTGTATGGTCAGCGTCAGCCCGGCGTGCAGATGATCCGTATCAAATTGCCATACGGCCGCGTTACAGCCGACCAGCTCGTCCGTATTGCGGATACTTCCGACAAATTCGCAACCGGTAACCTGCATGCGACGACACGCCAGGACATCCAGTTGCACTTTGTAAAACTTTCAGACTCGCCGCAGCTGTGGGCCGATCTGGAAGACGCGGGCATTACGCTGAAAGAAGCTTGTGGTAATACCATCCGTAACGTTACGGCGTCGTCTGTTGCGGGTATCGATCCGGATGAGCCGTTCGACGTAACGCCGATCACCCATTCGATCTTCTCTTATTTCCTCCGTAACCCGATCAACCAGGATATGGGCCGGAAATTCAAAATCGCAGTTTCTTCTTCGGAAAAAGACAGCGCGCTGGCATTCATCCACGACGTGGGGCTGATCGCGAAAATGGGTCAGAACGAAGCGGGTGAAACCGTTCGCGGTTTCAAAGTGCTGATCGGTGGCGGCCTCGGCGCACAGCCATTCTCAGCGCAAACTGCATTCGAATTCCTGGAAGAGGATAAGGTAATACCATTCATCGAGGCATTGCTTCGCGTTTTCGACCGCTACGGAGAGCGCGTACGTCGCCATAAGGCACGTATGAAATTCCTGCTCAACGACCTCGGCCTGGAAGGCATGATGGAAAAAGTGGAAGAAGAGCGCAAAGCGGTTAGAAATAAGGTATTCCAGATTCCGGAAGACCTTTTCGGTACCAACGAATACGAGTCGATTAACCACGCGCCGCGTCCTGCATTGTCCGAAGCGGAAGTCCTGAAAATCGCAGCGGAAAGTATCCCGGCCGACAAGCTGGATATTTTCACCAAATGGCTGCGCACCAACACATTTGAACAAAAACAAAAAGGCTGGTATGCCGTACAGCTGCGCGTATTGCTGGGTGACATGAGCTCCGATACAGCCCGCAGCCTGGCCGATATCGTACGTCAATATGCTGCCGACGACATCCGCGTAACCGTGAACCAGGGTTATATCCTGCGTTTCGTAAAAGGCGAAGACCTCGTAGCCATTTACCACGAACTCGCGAAACTCGGACTGGTAAATCCGGGCTTCGACAGCACGATGGACATTACCACCTGCCCCGGCACCGATACCTGTAACCTCGCGATTTCGAGCAGCTACGGTATCACCCGCGTGCTCGAAGATGTAATGCGCGACGAGTATCCGGAAATGATTTACAACCAGGATATCAAAATCAAGATCAGCGGTTGTATGAACGGTTGCGGCCAGCACAACGCGGCCAACATCGGTTTCCACGGCAGCTCGATCAAAAATGGCAAGCTGGTATTGCCCGCCTTGCAGGTATTGCTCGGTGGGGGCTTCTCCGGCGATGGCATCGGACTGATCGGCGACAAGGTGATCAAAGTCCCTACCAAACGCGGACCGGAAGTATTGCGCCTGCTTTTCAATGACTATGAAGCCAATGCAATGGATGGAGAGTATTTCAACCAGTACTACCTCCGCCAGACCAAGAACTATTTCTTCCAGTTGCTGAAACCGCTTGCGGACCTGACAACCGTACAGGACGACGATTACCGCGACTGGGATCACGATGAACTGTTCAAAACCGAAATCGGGGTTGGAGAGTGTGCTTCCGTGCTGGTTGACCTCGTGGCTACGACCATTATCGAAGGCCAGGAGAAATTGAACCTGGCCAAAGAATCCTTCCAATCGGGTGTTTGGGCCGACGCGATTTACCACGCTTACAATGTGTTCATCACCGGTGCGAAAGGTTTGCTGATGTCAAAAGACGTGACTACCAACACGCAATACGGCATTATCAACGATTTCGAAACGCATTTCGGACAGGATTTCAAATATGATGTCCCTGCTGAATTCGCAGTCGAAAACCAGGCGGAAACACCATTCAAAGCATTGGTATTCAGCATTAATAAATTCGAACCAACCGAAGCATTCGCCAGCTATTTTATTAGTTCTGCCGAAAACTTCCTGAATTTTGTTCGGGATACCCGCGAGGCGCAATTGGTCGAAACCGGCGAGCCTGCATTGCAAGAGCTCTCGTTCGGAAAAGATAGCTAATAACCATGGTCGATGGTCAATGGTCTACGGTCGAAATGCAAATCGACCATAGACCATCGACCGCCGACCATTCACTCACCATGAAACTGACACTTATCGGTGCAGGTCCGGGCGATCCCGACCTGATCACCCTCAAAGGGATCAAGGCCCTGCAAAAAGCACGGGTCGTTCTGTACGATTCCCTCGCCCACCCTGCCTTACTGGATTACTGCCCGGAAGATTGCGTCAAGATCCTCGTCGGCAAACGCTTCGGCAAAACCAGCTGCGGCCAGGACGAAATCAACGACCTGATCGTCGAAAAAGCGCGTCAATATGGCGAAGTGGTCCGGCTGAAAGGCGGCGACTCCTTCATATTCGGTCGCGGGTACGAAGAAATCCTTTTTGCGGCTGAGCATGGCATCGAATCGGAAGTGATCCCGGGCATTTCCAGCAGTTATGCCGCACCGGCATTGGCAGGCATTCCGCTGACTTCCCGTGGCGTGAGCGAGAGCTTCTGGGTAATCACCGGCACGACCAAACAGCACGCGCTTTCCCAAGACGTACGGCTGGCCGCCCAATCCACAGCGACGGTTGTGATCTTAATGGGCCTGCACAAATTGCGGGAAATCGTGGGTATTTATTCCGAATTAGGCAAATTCGACGAATCCATTTCCATTATCCAGAACGGCACACTCGAAAACCAGAAGGTGGTTACCGGTAAAATCGGGAATATCGTACCGCTGTCGCAAGTGAGCGAGATGGCTTCGCCCGCGATCATCGTGATCGGGAAAGTAGCGGCATTACCGGATCTTTCTTATGAAAAAGTGCGGGAAATGATGCAGAAATCGCAATCAGTCGCGGATTAGAGCAGGCCCAGCAGCCAGTCGAGATTAATGCTGTTCTCGTGTCCTCTGAATTCTACAAAATAGATAATCCCGGCCAGAATTACATAGCTGATAAACAGCCACTTCTTCTTCACTTCGTACTGGTCGCGGTGGTGAAAATAGTCATACACCATCGACGCGCTGAAACCGAAAATCATCAGTACGAAACAGAGCATGCCGCAATCCTGGCGGTAATGCTTGTACAGGTGCAGCGCAGGCGCGCCGAGCACGAGGTACATCAGCCACATGCCGAAACCGGCACGGTACAGATAGACGCTTAGTCTGCGATCATTCTTGATATCAAATAATCCTTCCAGCATAGCATTAATTCTACTGTTTGAACCAGTGAATATAAACAAAACGAAAATACAATCAAAGTGTTAACTTTGCGCCCTAATTACCGTTTTAGTACAAGATGTTCCTCTCATGAAAGCGTTTTCCACCCATTTGTTTCTGATGCTGCTCAATGCGGTTTCGAAGCTGTCCTGGGGAGCGCTCTACAAGCTTTCCGACATTTTCCGGTTCCTCATTTTTGATGTCGGTCAATACCGAAAAAAGGTCGTATTACACAATCTCCGTAACAGTTTCCCTACCTACGACCAGCGATCCATTCAAGCGATTGCAGCCAAATTTTACCGCAATTTCACCGATATCATTTTCGAAACGATCAAACTCAAATCCATTTCCAGAGAAGATCTATTGGACCGGATCGATCTTGACGTTTCCATTCTGGACCATTATTACCAGAAAAACCAAAACGTGGTCGTGGTTGCAGGGCACCTGGGAAACTGGGAAATGCTGAACCTTTTTGGCTCGGCCAGGCTGTCGCACCAGATGGTGGTGGTCTATCACGAACTTCAAAATGATGCATTCGAAGATTGGTTTAAAAACGTAAGGACGCGGTTCGGGACCGAAATGGTAACCATGAAGGAAGCCATTTCCAAGGCAATGCAACCACGCGACCGGCCATTTGTATTCATACTCATCAACGACCAATCGCCCGTACCGGAAAAGGCATTCTGGACCAGGTTCCTGAACCAGGATACCGGTGTATTTCGTGGTGTGGAGCTGATCGCACGGCGGCTTAATTCTCCGGTCCTCTACATGGCTATCTTGAAAAATGAAGCAAAAAGAGGATTTTATAAGGGATATTTCAAGCTGATCACCGAAACACCGAAACAGGCCCCTAATAATAGCATTTTGCAGGCCCAGATCGACTTTTTGGAACAGGATATCGTCCATCAGCCCGACAACTGGCTCTGGACCCACAAACGCTGGAAGCACCCGCGCCCGGCGCATTTGAACCCACTACAATTATTACAGGAACTCCCAAGTGAATAAACCGGTCAAATTCCTCATCCTGCGCTTTTCCTCCATTGGCGACATCGTACTCACGACGCCCGTGGCGCGCTGCCTGAAAAAGCAGATGCCGGAGGCCGAGATCCACTATTTTACCAAAGACAAGTTCGGGTTCCTGCTCCGCGATAACCCGTATATCGACAAAGTCTGGCTGCTGGAAAAAGGCAACGCCGGCGAACTGCTTGCCCTTCTAAAAAAGGAAAAGTTCGATTACATCATCGATCTCCATCGCAACATCCGCACGCTGCGCATCAAATGGACGCTTGGCGCGCCTGCATTCAGTTTCGAAAAGCTGAATGTACAGAAGTGGCTGATGACGCAGTTCAAGATCAACTACCTGCCGCCGGTACACATTGTGGACAGATGTTTGGATACCCTTAAAACTTTCAACATCGAAAACGACGGCGAGGGGCTGGACTACTTCATTCCTTATAAAGACCAGGTCGAACTGGAATGGCTACCCGAAACGCACCGCAAAAGCTACGTTGCCTATGCCATCGGCGGGCAGCATTTCACGAAGAAAATGCCTGCGCCGAAAATGATCGAGCTTTGCCGGAAGATCAACCATCCGATCATCTTGCTAGGCGGTCCGGAAGATTTTGAGGCCGGAGAAGCCATTCGTCTCGCATTATGCGATGCGCAGATTTTCAATGCGTGCGGCAAGTACAGTTTCAATCAATCCGCTTCCTTAATTCAAAAGGCATTGATCGTCTTCACGCACGACACCGGGTTGATGCACGTCGCGGCCGCATTCCGTAAGAAAGTGTATTCGATCTGGGGTAATACCATCCCCGAATTCGGGATGTACCCTTACCGTACCGCATTCGAAAAACTGGAAGTCAAAGGGCTCGATTGCCGGCCCTGCTCGAAAATCGGCCATAGCAAATGCCCGAAAGGTCATTTCAAATGTATGAACGATATTTCGTTCGATTTCCCGATCCCAGAACTACCGCAGTCAAATTAGTGTTGCATTGTCACCCGATATTCATCCACACAAACATCCAAAATGGCAAAAAAAGTAAACATTGGTCTGGTGCAAATGAGCTGCACTTCGGACGTTGATGCTAACTTTCAGAAGGCTACCGAAAAAATCCGTGAAGCCGCGCAAAAAGGCGCGAATATTATCTGCCTGCAAGAGCTGTTCAAATCGCTCTACTTCTGCGATGTAGAAGACCATGCGAATTTCAGCCTGGCCGAGGCCATTCCCGGCCCATCGACCGACACATTGGGCGCATTGGCGAAAGAACTGGGCGTGGTGATCATCGCCTCGCTGTTCGAGAAACGCGCACATGGCTTGTACCACAATACCACCGCCGTGCTCGATGCCGACGGTACTTATCTGGGCAAGTACCGCAAAATGCATATTCCCGACGACCCGGGTTACTACGAGAAATTCTATTTCACACCGGGCGACGCGCCGGTGACCGAGCAGGATACCGACGGTTACCGCATCTTCAATACCAAATTTGCCAAGATCGGCGTGCTCATTTGCTGGGACCAGTGGTACCCCGAAGCGGCACGCATTACCAGCCTGATGGGCGCGGAAATTCTCTTCTACCCTACCGCCATCGGCTGGGATGTGAACGAGAAAGACCCTATTATCAATGAGGAACAATACGGTGCCTGGCAAACCGTGCAACGCGGGCACGCCGTCGCGAACGGCGTATATGTGGTGTCCGTAAACCGCGTAGGCCGCGAAGCCGACCAGCAGTTCTGGGGCGGATCGTTCATCGCCAACCCGCAGGGAAGGCTCCTTTACCTGGCCCCGCACGAGGGAGAGGTGACGCACGTGGAAGAACTCGACCTCGAAAAACTGGACTTCTACCGCACGACCTGGCCGTTTTTACGCGACCGCCGCGTCGATTCCTACCGCCCTATTTTAAAGCGGTTTATCGACCAGCCATAGTGTAGAAATATAACTATTTTAATATACGCCAAAAGAGCGCCTTTTCACCGGGGCGCTCTTTTTTATTGCTCCAACTTCGCGCAGGCCTGGAATCCGTAAAAAGCCGATAGTAACCCAATGTTACAATTTTATAAGAATCACATTTAAGTAAATGCCTATATTTTAGACAATTACGGGCACAAAATCAGGCCACTAATCTACAAAACCGATAGGAAGCGCCAAAAATCAGATTAGTAAAATTAATTATCAAATTATTACAATAATAGTCTGTATTGATTTTAAATGACCAATTTTTATTGCAAAAAACTTCAATTTTTAAATCTAATCTCTTGCATTATTTGACATTGTCAGTATATTTGAAAAGTCATTAAACGAATGACAGAACTTCTAAACCGAGGATATATTCCAGCCGCACATGAATATATCTGACCGTGTTGAGAGGGGCTTGCTGAAAGCCGGATGGGCCGAAACACCGACACCGGGTAAGTTACGCTCCAACACAATATAATTTTTTTAATACAGGTTTCTTGACACCGTGGACAAACACCGCTTGTCGACGTCTGGCTTTTTTATGGCCTCACCGAAACGATTTGACCTGTTTGTCCTCGATTAAAGAGGGTATTGCTTTCCGGAAAAGCAGTGTTGCAAGCTTATGGCTGTGTTGTTCTGTCCACGTGAAAGTGTGTGCGGCGCACGGAAATGTGGACGCCTCACAGCCATAACTTTTTTCTCCTCCTACTACTACCACCTAACAATTTTAACCCCTGATTCCCATGCGTAAAGTTCTACTCTTATTTATATGGGTTTGTCTGTGTTCCCCGGTAGCTTTCGCACAAGTGCGCCAGCTGACCGGAAAGGTAACAGCGGCCGAAGATGGTCTCGGACTTGCAGGCGCGTCAATCATTTACAAAGGCACCAATGTAGGTACAAATGCCGATGCTGATGGTAATTTCAGCTTTTCGGTCCCGGGGGATGGAACCCTGGTAATATCATATGTAGGTTTTCTGATCAAGGAAATGCCGATCGGAAACCAAACCAAATTCGACATCAAGCTGGACGCCGACACGCGACAGCTGGCCGAGGTGGTCGTGACCGCATTCGGTATCGAGCGTGAGAAAAAGGCGTTGGGATATACAGTACAGGAAGTAAAAGGAAGCGCATTGACCGAATCGCGTTCGACGAACGTGGCCAATGCCCTCTCCGGTAAAATAGCAGGCGTCCGCGTACAATCGAACGGCGGACCGGGCAGCGGCTCGACGATCCAGATCCGCGGCTCCTCTTCGGTTTCCGGCAACAACCAGCCATTGATCGTCATCGACGGCGTACCGATGGAACAAACCGCCAACAAAACCTGGGGCGGCGGTATTTCGGAGATCAACCCAGACAATATCAAGGAAATGTCCGTATTGAAAGGCCCTAACGCGGCTGCATTGTACGGTTCGCGCGCTGCCAACGGCGTTATCCTCATCACAACTAAAAACGGCCAGGGCACCAAAGGGCTTGGTGTGGATATCAACTCCAACATCAGCTTCGAACGCCCGTGGATCAAACCGAACTTTCAGAACACCTACGGCGGCGGTAATGGCTACCGCACCTGGTATAACGACGGATGGAGTGGCAACATCACCGATCCGGCAGAAATTGCGCAATATCGCGCCGTTTACGACGCAAGATATCCTCTCGTAGGATCCGAAGGGACTGATGAAAGCTGGGGAGCTCCAATGGACGGGCGTCTGGTGAGACAGTGGTGGACTGGTGACGATGTTGCACCACTGACTCCTCAGCCCAACAACTGGGATGAGTACTGGAATACCGGCCGTACCGTTACCAACAGCATTGCTCTCAACGGCGGTAACGATAAGGGCTATTTCCGCCTCGGCCTGAGCCGCGTGGATCAAACCGGGATCATGTATTACAACGACTTCCACCGGAACAACTTCCGCATTAACTCGGGCTACAACCTGACCAAAAACCTGAGCATTACGCTTTCGGGCGAGTATATCAAATCGGGTTCCGACAATAAGAGTTACGGCAGCGGACAGGAGTTCATCTGGTCGCACCGCCACGTATCGTGGGCGCAGCTGCGCGATTACGAAAGCTACATCGACGTGCACAACCAGCGCGGCAACGACACCGACCCGCCTAACTGGCAGCATACTTTCTTCACCAACCCGTATTTCTCCCAAAAGAAGCTTCCGCAAAGCAATGAGAAAGACCGCTTGCTGGGTAACATCGCATTGAACTACAAGATATTGCCTTCGCTGAGCATTATGCTCCGCAGCGGAACCGACTACTGGACCGACACGCGCATTAACGTATCCAACTTCCTGCGTGTCCGCAATGGCGTGCGCACACCGGGCCGCTTCTCGGAAGAGGTACTGCGCAGCCAGGAAACCAACTCGGATTTCATGCTGACCTATAACAAGAACATCAATGCGGATTTCGGATTGAATGTGCAGGTGGGTGGTATCAAGCGTACGAACTACTACAAAAGAAACTATTTCTATGTAGGCGAAATGGTGGTGGATGGCCTTTATAATGCAGGAAACTCGGTGCCAAGCCAGAACACGATCGAGAGTGAGATTAAAAAATCGGAAACGCAGAGCTTGTTCGGAACAGCTAACCTTTCATGGAAAGACGCATTGTTCCTCGACCTGACAGCCCGTAACGACTGGTCGAGCACGCTGCCTGCGAATGCGCGGTCGTACTTCTACCCTTCCGCTTCATTGAGCGCGGTGCTGACGGAGCTTTTCGATGTAAAGAGCAATGTATTCACATTCGGAAAGGTACGTGCGAGCTACGCACAAGTGGGTAACGACGCGACGCCTTATCAGCTGGCACAAACTTATCTGGCCAAAGGCTCATGGAACGGGGCTGTACCTAAGTTCTCCGAAAACATCGAAATCGCGAACAGCGGCCTGAAACCCGAAATCACAACCGGTCTCGAACTCGGTGCCGACCTCCGCTTTTTGAAAGGTAAAATCGGGTTGGACGTGACCTACTACAACCAGACTACGAAAGACCAGATCCTTGGCGTGGAAATTTCCAAAGCGAGCGGCTATAACACCCGTATCCTGAATGCCGGTAAGATTACCAACAAGGGTATTGAGGTATCAATCAGTGGAACGCCGGTAAAACTGCCGGGCGGTTTCAGCTGGGATGTATCGCTCAACTGGGCGCGTAACCGCAACAAGGTGGTCGAACTCGCGGAAGGTCTTACCACCTACACGCTTGCCACACAGCGCGGTATGTCTTCGGAAGCGCGGGTAGGCCAGCCTTACGGCACATTCTACGGCGTAGGTTTCCAGAAATACAACGGACAGGTGATCTACGGTGCGAACGGCTTGCCACTGACAGCGGCCGGACAGAAACTGGGTAATATCCAGCCCGACTGGATCGGCGGTATGCTGAACACCATCAACTACAAAGGCTGGTCGCTGGGCGCATTGGTGGACGTTCGCATGGGTGGCGACATTTACGACGAAGGTACCGGAACTGCCCGCTGGACAGGCCAGTATGCGGAAACCGCATTGGGCCGCGAGGAAGGTGTGATCGGACAGGGTGTGCGTGAAGTAACGGCTGCGGATGGTTCGAAATCCTACATTCCCAACGACATCATCGTCACTGCCAACCAGCTTTATGGCTATTCCAACCCGCGTAACTACCACGAATCGGCGATTTTCGATGCGAGCTATGTGAAACTGCGCGAAGTGACACTCGGCTACACGTTCAGCCCGTCACTTTTGAAAAAGGTTAAAATCCAGTCGGCCAAGATCTCGCTCGTAGGCCGGAACGTATGGATGATCTTCAAAAACACCCCGCATATCGATCCGGAGATCGACGCGAAAGGTGGCAATGCCCAGGGATTCGGTTATGGCGAGCTTCCCAGCTCACGCAGCATCGGTGCTAACCTCTCGCTGTCATTCTGATCCTGTCCAAATTATTTGAAGACCTAAAAGCATTACGAGATGAAAAGCATTTTGACCCATAAAAACATCTGGATGACAGCCCTGGCAGGCGCTATGAGCATCACCAGCTGCACCAAGGATTTCGACAGCATGAACGTGAGCCCGAACAGCCCGACGGCGATCGGCCCTCAATACCTGCTCCCTACCGGTATCGAAACATCCGTTGACCGCTACTGGGGCCACCGCGACCGCTTCGAGCGCATCAATATCGATGCCGCCGAACTGTACGTGCAGCATTTGACCCGTAACATTTACAGCAACGAAGGCGACGACTACACCGTTTCGCCCGCATTGCTGGCCAACAACTGGAAGGGTTTTTTCAACGACGGGCTGCTCAACTTCCAGCGCATTATTGCCCAAACCAACGCTACTTCTGCTTCACCTAACGCTAATTACGAAGGGGTCGCGCTCGTCATGCGCACCTGGGTATTCTCGCTACTCACGGATATGTACGGGTCGATCCCCTACACCGATGCCATCAAAGGCACGGCTGCGGAACCGAATTACACGCCCAAGTACGATTCGATGGAAACCATTTACGCGGGTTTGCTGAACGATCTGAAAACGGCTAACGAAAAGCTGTCGGCGAGCGGTCCCGCGATCGCGGGTGACATTCTGTATTCCGGTGATATTCTGAAATGGAAAAAATTCGCCAACTCGCTCCGCCTCCGCCTCGCTAACCGCCAGGCCGGCAAGAAACCGGCGGAATCGAAAGCGATATTCGCGGAAATCCTCGGCGATGCGACCAAATTCCCGATTTTCACCAGCAATGCCGACAATGCCTCGTTGAAATGCACCACCGTACTTCCAAGCAACAACGAATGGAACCAGATCCTGATCCAGGGTGGCCGTACGGACTGGAACATCAGCAAGACGCTGGCCGACAAAATGAATGCATTGGGCGATACCCGCATTACCGTGTATGCCAACCCTAACAAGGATGGTCTGTATCAGGGCCACCCCAACGGCCTTCCCGATGCGATCGCTACCGGCTACCTCGCCACCAGCTCCACCATCGGCAAAGCATTCACCGATGCGGCTGCACCGGAAGTGATCATGACTTACGCAGACCTGAACTTCATCCTGGCCGAAGCCGCCGTGGACGGCGACATTACGGGAGACGCCAAAAAGTATTTCGAAACCGGTATCACTGCCTCGTTCGCACAATACGGCCTTACCCCGCCTGCCGACTACATGACCAAGGCCGGACCGGTAAGTAAGGAGAAGGTACTCGAACAGAAATGGATCTCGCTGTTCGGACAAGGCGTGGAGGCATGGATCGAATGGCGCAGAACGGGTTTCCCGGTTTTCCCCGCACCCGACCCGCGTGCCGTGCTGAACAATGGCGGCATCCTCCCTACCCGGTTCAATTACCCGGCATCCGAATACTCGCTCAATGCGACGTCGGTAGGCGACGGAGTGAAGCTCAATGGCGGTGCCGACGACATGAAAACGAAACTGTGGTGGGCTGAGAAATAACGGTTTATTCCCAATTCCAAGACTTTGAAAATGATGAAAAATATCAAATCGCTTTTCCCTTCCGCGCTGGTGATGCTGGCAGTCGCATTTGGCTTCGTGTCTTGTAAAGAAGAAGACCCGTTCCTCGACCGTGACGTCGCTCCCGTACTGGTAGACATCGTAGGTGCGCCATTCGGTGCTCCCATAGCCAGCGAGCCGACTGTAACCTACTCGGCGACCGCGGAAAAACTGACGCTCTCCGCCAGGCTGCTGGAACTCGACAAGACCAACATTCTCGACCATACCAAAGGCATTGACTCGATCCCGGTTCCGAACCTGGCGATCAAGATCACCCTCCGCACAGGCGCGGTACTGGGTGAGGTTACCTCGGATGCGCAAGGCGTGGTCAAGCTGGAAAAAACTTGGGCCGACCTGGGTGTAGCAGCGCCGAAAGCGGGCAGCATTACCAAAATCTCCTGGTCGGGCAGCCACAAGGGAATCGCATTTACGCGGTTCTCGCAAGTACAGGCTAACTAATTGAAAAACAAGCGATATAGACTTCCTGATTAACCAATCAATTTGTAACTTGAATCAAGACTTTTGCTCCTAATATTAATCGTCACGTACTTAAACAATTGAACAATGAATCAAAAAATTGACCGTCGGAACCTGTTAAAATCCGGTTTAATGGCATTGGGCGGCATCGCCGTAGCACCACACCTTACTGCGGGCGCATTCGAAAACACACCATTGTCGCTGGATCCTGAAAACCGCATTTACCGCAGCCCAATGGTGAGAGAACACTTCTTGCCAAACGATTTCAAGGCGCCAAAGATCGTTGCCAAACTAAGTGCGAACGAAAACCCTTACGGACCACCGATGTCGGCTCAGAAAGCGGTAGCGGAATCCGTGAAAAACGGTAACCGTTATGCCTGGAAAGAAATGTACGACCTGGTCGACAAAATCGCCAAGAAAGAAGGCGTTACCGCTGAGCACATCATGATGGGCCCGGGCTCGTCCGATCTGCTCGAAAAAGTGGCACTGGTTACTTTCATGAAAGGCGGTAACATCGTTTCGGCGGACCCTTGCTATATGTCGCTCGTAAGCGTGGCGAAATCGGTAGGCGCTACCTGGAAGCCCGTTCCGTGTACGGCCGACTGGTCACACGACCTGAAAGCGATGGAAGCGGCGATCGATAAGGATACCAAGCTCGTTTACGTTTGTAACCCCAACAACCCGACCGGCGCGATCACCAAAGGCCAGGACCTGCTCGACTTCTGCTCGCGCGTGTCTGAGAAAGTACCGGTGTTCGTGGATGAAGCTTACATCGAGCTCGCCGTAGGTGCCGATACCCAAAGCATGGTATCGCTTCTGGCGCAGAAGAAAAACGTGATCATCGCCCGTACCTTCTCGAAAATCATGGGTATGGCAGGTATCCGCGTGGGCTACATCGCCGCGCAGCCTGAATTCCTCGCGAGCATCAACAAGATCACCCGCGGCGGAATGGGTATTTCCTACACGTCGATCTTCGCGGCATCAGCCAGCCTCGACGATAAGGATTTCCAGGGCAACACCCGCAAACTGAACCACGAGGCGAAAACGTACCTCTACGAAAACCTCGACAAGATGGGTTACAAATACATCCCGTCGTATACCAACTTCGTGCTCTTCCCGATCTCGATTTCGGGCAAGGAGCTGCTCACCAAGATGACCGCCAAAGGCATCGCCGTCCGCTCATTCGACGTCATGAACAAACCATGGTGCCGTGTCAGCATCGGTACGATGGACGAAATGAAGGCGTTTGTGGGTGCGTTGAGCGCATTGAGCTGAGCTGGCGTAATGTTATGTCAAATGTTTGTCAGGTGTAGTCAAGTGTAGTCATTGATTGTCAGGTGTAGTCAATTATTGAGAGGAGAAAAATATCCATTAATGACTACTCCTGACTACAAATGACAACGCCTGACAATACCTGACAAACACCTGACCAAAAAGTTACCAGATTTTCACTCCCGTTACTTTACTATTACCTCGTTACAACACTCCGCGAAAGCAACACTCCTCTTTAATCTTCGATACACTCCTATTACTTAAATACTCCTGACCATGAGTGACGCATTGCAAAAAACCATTACGCTTTTACTACTAATTGCCTTGGGTTTGTTGCTCAAAAGCAAATTCAAAAACAAGGACCAAACCAATGGCATCAAGGAGATTATCCTCTCCGTAGCGCTACCCTCAACGATATTTATCTCTTTAATGAAAATAGACATCGATTCGTCGATGTTCGTGATTCCGCTTGTTACGCTGGTCTTCAACTTCCTGATGTTCTTTTCCGCGCCGCTCGCATTCGCATTGTTTGGAATAGAAAAGAACAGCCCCACCGGCCGCACGCTGATGATGCTCATTCCGTCTCTGGCGCCCGGATTGTCCTGCTTCCCGTTCATCGCCGAGTTTCTGGGGGAGAAAAGCCTCGCCATCGCCGCACTGGCCGACGTGGGCAACAAGTTCTTCGTACTTATTTCATTGTACATTCTCGCGATGAACATGTTCCTCAAAAACAGCGACGAAAAGGAAATGAAAATGGGTGGAAAGCTGAAAAGCCTCTTCGCGAGCATGTTCCAGGAGCCTATCAACCTACTCATTTTTATCGCCATCATCCTGCTTAGCCTGGGCATCAATTACAGCTCGCTTCCGCCGTTGGTGGTGGATATTTTTGATAAAACCAGCGCGATGATGACACCGCTCGTGTTGCTCTTTATCGGCCTGGCCGTGCAACTAAAAGAGGGTAAGAAGCGTATCGTTGCAAGTATACTGTTCTTCCGCGCGGGCATTACGATGCTTATCAGCGCGGGGATGATCTACGTCCTGAACATTACCGACCAGAATATGGTATTGCTGTCGATCGTGATCCCGCTGAGTGCCGCCAGTTTCTGGCCGCTCGCCCATATTTCCGCGTTCAACCTGCGGGAAGACGCGAAAGGCATGGCCAAGGAAAAAAGAACATTTGACCTGGAACTGGCTGTGTTGTTACTTGCATTCTCATTACCATTCTCAACGATATTAATTTTGGCCATTTTGTCTTCCGGTTCATTCTTTGCACATACCTCTACGCTCATCACCGCCGGGCTGGTCCTGATCTGCCTCGGTGCTGTACCGAATGCGCTTAGTAAGGTATTTGTTAAAATGTCGAAGGCATCTTCATAATCCAACACCGCATGAAATTTCTGACCACCAGTATTTTTTCACTCCTGTCGCTCACCATCTTTGCCCAAACCGAATTGACGGCCGTCAGCAGCATCCAGTCGCAGGCGACAATCCGCATTTCGAAAAGTACCAAGCGGTGCAAGTATTTCTCGGCCAATGCGCCGGTGACAATGGCCGATGGCAGCATCAAATCCATCGCGGAGGTGCGCGTGGGCGAGCATGTGAAGACGTGCAAGGACGGCAAGACGACGATCACGCAGGTAAAGCAGATCGACGTTTTCAATCAGCCTACCTCGGCATTGACGGCAGTGTACCTGCGTCCGGCGGAAGAAAATACATCCGGGTCGCCCATAGTTCCCGCGCTGCTCCTCGAAGCTACACCGCATCACTACGTGCAGACGAACCACGGAAGAAAACGGATGAAAAGGCTCTCGAAAAAGGATATTCTTTATCACTACGAACCTTCCACCGGCATCGTATCATCCTGGAAAGTGGGCGCGGTGCAGGAGAATGCCCGGCGCGTGAGCAAGGCTTACAACCTGGAAACAGTGGACGGAACTTACCTGGTCGACAATGTGATGGTGGCCAATAACTGACCTTATTATTTACTCAACAATCCGGTAAAGCCCCGCTCTCGGGGCTTTATTTTTTTGGTCTGCTTCAAAACCTTTTACGACCTTTGCACTTCATTTTTGAGCAGAACAAATACATTGCATATTCCGTGACGGCAAATACCGCTTCATCGACACCCCGCGAACTGGGTTTCACTTTCCCGGCCGAATGGGCCCCGCACCGCGCCACCTGGCTTACTTTCCCGCACAACGATGCCTCCTGGCAGGGCGATAAGCTGGCCAAAATGCGGCCGCAATACCTGGCATTCATCAAGGCGATCAGCGAAGGCGAAAATGTAGGGATTATTGCCAATGACGAGGCACTGAAGCAATTCATCATCGGCGAACTCGTAAAAACAGGCGTCGATCTCGCTAAAATCGAATTCATCGTAAAACCGACCAACGACGCCTGGTGCCGCGACCACGGGCCTTCCTTTGTGGTGAATCCCCAAACCGGCGAAAAGATGATCGTCGACTGGGGGCATAATGCCTGGGGCGGCAAATACCCGCCCTACGACGACGATAACCGGACACCCCGGGCCGTGGCCGAGTACCTGAACCTGCCGGTGGTCAATCCCGGCATTATTATGGAAGGCGGCTCGGTGGAATTCAATGGAGCGGGCAGCTTGCTGACCAGCAAATCGTGCCTCCTGAACCCGAACCGCAACCCGCATTTGAACCAGGCGCAAATCGAGCAGCTATTATGTGACTACTACGGAATCGAGCAGGTGCTGTGGGTGGAAGACGGCATTGTGGGCGACGATACCGACGGCCACATCGACGACACGACACGATTTGTGAATGAAGATACCATCGTCGCCTGCGTCGAGACCGACCGCAATGACGAGAACTTTGAAGTGTTGAACACCAACCTGCAAATGCTGAAACAAATGCGGCTGGTGAGCGGAAAACAACTCAACATTATTGAACTCCCTATGCCGAAAGCCGTCGTCATCGACGATTTCCGCACACCGGGCTCCTATGCCAACTTCCTGATCTGCAATGCGGGCGTAATCGTACCGGTATTCAACAATCCGCACGACCAGATTGCGATCGATATTTTGGAAAAAGCATTTAATGGAAGAAAAATCATCCCGCTTTTGGCCACGGAAATTATCTGGGGGCAAGGCAGCTTCCATTGCCTGAGCCAGCAGGAGCCGCTGGTCTGAAAATAAAAAGCCGGGAAGCGCTATGATGCTACTTCCCGGCTTTTTCTACATATCCGGTTTCTTCCGGGTGATCATCACCTCTTCCAGCACATATTTTCTCGTTGCGGAAGCGCCGTCGTCCCAGCGAAAACTCAGCATCGGTCTCGCCGGATTGGCGTATGCGAGGATATTGTCCAGTAAGACCGGGCGATCCGATACCGTAATATTCCCACCCGATTTCAGTACCGTCAGATTGAATTTTTTGGTACTCAGATTCAGCGTGACGAAAAAAGTGTGCGAGACACCGGCGGGAATGTTGCCCAGCACTTGTTCACCACCTGTAAAATTCGTCATCATGCTTAGCTGCCCCGAATCGGTGATAAACATCCGCGTGATCATCGCCGCTGAGCCGTCGGTTATGTCGATGGTTAACCGCTCGCCCGAGCCCGAATGTGTGCCCGCGAATATGAACCACATGGGTTGGGTAAAATCCGTCGAGATACCCCTAAATGAAAGGAACTGATTGTGGGCTGTCAGGCCAGGCGTATTTATTTCAGTGAACGTCACCGCCTTCTGGCCCGCGGTAGCCGAGTTGGTCACTTTGATACGTGGTTGTAATTCGGTACTGTATTCGATGGCGTCGCCTGCGGGATCGCCGGGGATATTTTTTGTCGGTAACGAACCGACGGTTTCGCTTTCAAACTTCGCAGTAAGGATTGCCGTTGTTTTGCAAGCGGTAAACAAAGAGGCCGACAACAGTGCGCAGAGCAACAATCGAAAGGTTTTCATAGGTGTATTGAGTTTGATGTTAACCAAAAGTAACAACTCTCGCACCTGGCTTTCAGCGTAGTTATACCTGCCTGATTATCCGGTTTTTACTACGCGTTGAAACGGAAATTTACTCCGCATCCGCCAAATTTTCCCAATCCGTACGCTCGTGGAGGAATACATTATAATCGACGAAACCGCGGATACCGTCTACCCAGCCTTTTTCGGAATGCTGCCAGAACAATACGTGCGCGTCGGCAGCGAGGTCGTTCAGGTGCGTGCGCGAGTAACCCGCGAGCCAGAGCGGGTATTCGTCGAAGTTTCCGGCGATGTATTTTTTGTAATAATGCTCGTTGACGTAAATGATGGGCTTTACGCCGTAATGCGCTTCGATCAGCGTAAGCCAGTTGCGGACGCCTTTGATGATGATATCGTCCGGCTTGCCGCCATTTACTTCCAGGTCGAGCACGGGCGGTAAGTCGCCGGCTTCCATTCTGACCTGACCGATAAAGTTGTCGACCTGGCGGTCGGACATCACGCGTGGGTTATAAAAATGGTAGGCGCCGCGCTTCATCCCTACCCTCCGGGCCTCTGCCCAGTTCCGTTTGAATTGCCTGTCGAGGTGGGTGGCGCCTTCGGTGGCTTTAATATATACGAAATCGATGCTCACATTTTCGGAGCGGGCGCTTTTGAGTTTGTCCCAGTTGATCTTCGCATTGTGGTGCGAAACGTCGATCCCGTGAACCTTGTAACGCAGCGGCAGCTTGATCCCGAACTTGCTGATAAACTCCCATTGATTCTCGTCCGTCCGGTCATTCCACCAGATCAGCCCGCCGATCACCAGCACAACGGCACCGATAATGGCCCAACCCTTCGCAGGAAGCGGTTTCAGGTATTTTACTTTATTCAACGAGGTGCGGGTCTTCTTCTTTGCCATACCGTGCAAAATTAAGAAAGATCGTTATTCCCGGCATATTGCCATTCATTTTCCATAATTACCACTCGTGTACTATGTAATGCATAGTACCTGATATAGCCCATATATTTGAATCAACAAAACGGAATTATTAGCCAACATTTAAAAGAACATAGCCATGAAACCTTCAATTAAAGCAATCGCAATGACAATGGTATTCGCTGCCACCTTCGCATTCAACTCTTTCGCAGAGGATAAAGAAAGCAAAAAAGCAGCAGCATTCGGAACCGGCATTTTCGCTTCCAACAGCGGCAAGATCCACGTCAACGTCGACAAATACACCAGTGACAAAGCTGTGGTATTGATCACCAACCGCAACGGCGCCACTTACTACCGCGAAGTGATTGACCGCAACACCGACAAGTTCAGAAAGACCTTCAATGTAAACGAGTTGCCTGCCGGTACTTACACCATCGAAGTGTCTGCGAATGGCCAGAAAACCGAAAAGAACTTCGAAGTTTCCGAGATCCGCACCGAACGCCAGGTGTCTATCAAGTAACCAGCCCTGCCTGTAAGCAAAATGGCCAGCTCCGAAAGGGCTGGCCATTTTGTTATATATTATTTCAATCGCGGGGTCAGATCACCACGTTCACGATGCGCTTCGGCACGACCACCACCTTTTTGGCCGGCTTGCCTTCCATCCATTTCTGAACGGTCGCATCCGCCAAAACTTCTTTCTCGATGTCGGCCGGCGGCGTATCCAACGGGAACGTCAGCGAAGCGCGTACCTTTCCGTTGATCTGCACGGGATATTCAAACACCGATTCCTGCACATATTTCGCTTCAAATACCGGGAATGTAGCTTTGGACACCATTCCGGCTTCGTTACCCAATGCAGCCCACAATTCTTCCGAAATGTGCGGCGCGTAAGGCGAAAGCAGGATCACCAGTTGTTCCAAAACCTCTTTGCTCTGGCACTTCTGACTGCCCAGTTCATTCACACACACCATAAATGCACTCACAGCGGTGTTGAACGAGAAGCTTTCAATATCCTCTCCGATCTTCTTAATCGTTTTATGCAGACTCTTCAACTCCTCGGGTTTCGCCGGAACGTCTTTCACCTGCCACTGGCCGGTTTCGGTATAGAACAGCCTCCACAGCTTGCGGATGAAGCGGTAAGTACCGTCGATGCCATTCGTATTCCACGGTTTCGCCTGATCCAATGGGCCGAGGAACATTTCGTACAGGCGCAGGGTATCGGCCCCGTAGCGCTCCACGATATCGTCCGGGTTCACGACGTTGAATTTGGATTTGGACATTTTCTCCACCTCGACGCCGCAAATGTATTTGCCGTCTTCCAGGATAAATGTCGCATGCTCTCCCGCGATGTCCTGGCGCGTAGCTTTGAACTTCTCCACATCCAGCACATCGTTTTCCACGATATTCACATCCACATGCAATGCGGAAACCTCATATTGCGATTTCAAACCTGCGCTTACAAACACCGGCTTGCTGAAATCCTCGCTCTTTACACGGTACACAAAATTGCTGCGTCCCTGGATCATTCCCTGGTTGATCAGCTTCTTGAAAGGCTCTTCCTCCTGCACAAGGCCCCGGTCTTTCATGAATTTGTTCCAGAAACGGCTGTACAACAAGTGCCCGGTCGCATGCTCGGTCCCTCCGATATACAAATCGACATCCTTCCAGTAGCTGATCGCTTCCTTCGATGCGAATTCGTTTTCGTTTTTAGGGTCCATATAGCGGTACCAGTACCAGCTGCTACCTGCCCAGCCCGGCATGGTACTCAGCTCGTAGCCATTGCCCGAGCCATGGTTCCAGCCTTGCGCGCGACCCAGCGGCGGCTCGCCATTCTCGGTCGGCAGGTATTTATCGACTTCCGGCAGGTTCAGCGGCAATTCGTTCAAATCCAGCAAGTAGGGTACCGGCTGGCCTTCGCTGTCATTTTGGTAGTAAACAGGTACCGGCTCGCCCCAGTAGCGCTGGCGGCTGAACACCGCGTCGCGCAGACGGTAGTTGATCTTGCCTTTCCCCAAACCTTTTTCTTCCAGCCAGTTGATCAGCTTATCGGTAGCTTCCTTATAGGTCAATCCGTCGATAATGCCCGAATTGATGTATTTCCCGTCTTTCGTCGCATCGGCTTGCGTTTCGGTGTCCTTCTGCGCGTCGAGGATCGGGATAATGGGCAAATTGAAATGCTTCGCGAAGTTCCAGTCGCGCTGGTCCCCCGAAGGAACGGCCATCACGGCACCGGTTCCGTAACCTGCCAATACATAATCGGCAATGTAAACCGGCACCTTCTCCCCGCTGAACGGATTGAGCACGTACGCCCCTGTGAATGCGCCCGAAACCGTTTTTACGTCCGACATCCGGTCGCGCTCCGATTTCTTCTGCGTCATCGCGATGTACGCGTCGATCTCCGCGCGCTGCTCCGGCGTAGTGATCACATCCACCAGCTCGTGCTCCGGCGCGATCACCATGAACGTCACACCGTATATCGTATCGACGCGGGTCGTGAACACCTCGATATTAGCATCCTTACCATCGACCGCAAACTTCACCAATGCTCCTACCGAACGTCCGATCCAGTTGCGCTGCTGCTCCTTCAATGACTCCGTCCAATCCACGGTATCCAGTCCGTCGATCAGGCGCTGCGCGTACGCGGTAATGCGCATCATCCACTGGCGCATGAGTTTCTGGATCACAGGAAAACCGCCGCGTTCCGAGACGCCGTCCTTCACCTCGTCGTTCGACAATACCGAGCCCAATCCCGGGCACCAGTTCACGGTAGCGTCGGCAACGTAGGTCAGGCGGTATTTCAATGTCAATTTATATTGTGCCTCTTCCGACCATGCATTCCACTCCTCCGCCGTAAATGCGGGGGTGTCCTCGTCGCAAGGTGCATTCACTTTCGCATTACCTTCCTGGCTGAACTTCGCGGTCAGCGTCTCAATGGGCTCCGCCTGGTCGGTATCGTTGTTGTACCAGCTGTTGAACAGTTCGGAGAAGATCCATTGCGTCCATTTGTAGTAACCCGGATCGGAAGTCCGCACTTCGCGGTTCCAGTCGTAGCTCAATCCCAGGTTTTTCAGCTGCTCGATATAGCGGGTAATATTCTGCTCCGTCGTAATCGCCGGGTGCTGGCCGGTCTGGATCGCATATTGCTCGGCGGGCAAGCCAAAGCTATCGAAACCCATCGGGTGCAGCACATTGAAGCCTTTCAGCCTTTTATAGCGGGAATAGATGTCCGAGGCGATGTACCCCAGCGGATGGCCCACATGCAAGCCCGCCCCCGAAGGATAGGGGAACATGTCCAACACATAATACTTCGGCAAATCCGACGCGTTCGACACGCTGAACGTGCCGTTTTGCTGCCAGTAATCCTGCCACTTTTTTTCTATTTCCCGATGACTGTACTCACTCATATCCTGTTAGTTGTTATGCTTTCCCTGGGGAAGAGGTGTGTATATCCGCCCAAAATACTGATTTTCAGAAGGTAAAGCTTTTGTTTGTTTTCTATTTCCTCAAATAAACCGCAAAAATAGCGTTTTTTCACGGGATTTAGCTGACCGGAATATTATTAGGACGCGAGTATGTGCGGATAGTTAAGCGGACGCAGGAGGCTCCTCCGGAGCCAACACCTTTTCCGGTGACGATTGCTACAAACAGGCTGCCCCTCCGGGGCTCGCTATCCGTTATAATAACTCCGATCCAGAGGAGCTTCCTGTTTGTAGCAATCATGCCTCAACACATCGTCGTGGCTCCCGAGGAGCCTCCTTACCCCCTGCAACCACGCAATCCGGCATGGGATTTTACCGTCGGTCCGATGGATTCGCTCCGGTTGGCAAGCAACGGCAAACTCGGCGATTCGTTCGACGACTTCACGGGCGACAATTCGGATGTGAAATTTAACAACCGGCTCGCGTACGGTTACCAGGCGGGTGTCAGCTTCGATTTAACCTTTCTCAGGCCACACTCGGTTTTGCGATTTTCTAAAAGTTGAGAAAAATAATTTGAAAGCATGAAACGGAATCTGCGTAAACGGTTCCGTTTTTTTATTCTTCATGAATGCCGAATGCGGGGCTATTTCTACTTTTGTGTTTCATTCATTAAATTGCCTGTAAGCGAAATCGCACAAAATCAGGCCCATATATCAGCACAGTGGCTATTAATCAAGATAATGTAAGACTGGTTTTCGGACTCAAACTCAAACAGCTCCGGCTCGACAAGGGAATGTCGCTCAGCGAACTTTCCCAGAAATCGGGGTTGTCGATTTCCTATATCAATGAAATTGAAAAAGGAAAAAAATACCCGAAAGCCGACAAGATCCTTGCATTGGCAAGCGCCATTGAGGTCGATTACGACACGCTGGTTTCCCTGAAACTGAGCAAGCGCCTGGAACCGATTTCCGACCTGCTCAGCTCCAATATCCTGACAGAGCTTCCCCTCGAACTGTTCGGCATCGACCCTGCTAACCTGCTCGAAATCCTTTCCGACGCACCGACCAAGATCAGCGCCTTCGTAGGGACGCTCATCGAAATCGCGCGGAACTACAATATGTCGATCGAGAAGTTCTATTTCTCGGCATTGCGGACGTACCAGGAAATGCACGATAACTATTTCGAGGATATCGAACTCGAGGCGGAACGGTTTCTGGCGGATCACCACGTGGCAGCCAACAGCCTCCTCGACGAGCAACAACTCGAAACCATCCTGAAAGACCAGTACCATTACACGATAGAGCCGATCAACGAGCGCAACAACCCGGAGTTTGCGACGGTACGGTCATTGACCATCACCAATGCGGCGGGGACACGCCTTTTGATTAATGCGCATTTATCTTCCGTACAGCGGGCATTTATCTACGGGCGGGAAATCGGATATCTGTACCTCAACCTGAAAAACCGCCTGCATACGACGGCATTGGTAGAGGCGGAGTCGTTCGAGCAGCTTCTGAACAACTTCAAAGCGTCCTATTTCGGCAGCGCCATTATCATCAAACGAAGCCTGCTGGTACCGGCCATCGCCGATTTTTTTGCACAAAAAACCTGGCAGCCCGAAAAGCTGATCCAGCTTATCCACGACTTCAACACCACGCCGGAATCGTTCTGTTACCGGCTCAGCAATATCCTGCCGCGTTATTTCGGCATTAACCAGATCTTCTTTTCGCGTTTCAACAACTTCGTAGGACAGAACCTGTTCCACATGACGAAGGAGATGCATATTTCGAGAAAGCATTACCCGCATACCGTCCGCGACGAGCACTACTGCCGCCGGTGGGTAGCGCTCACGATCCTGAATGACCTGGGGGAAATAATTCAGGCCAAACAGCCGCCCCGCATTTTGTGTAAAGCGCAAAAATCGACGTATATCGATACCCAGGACCAGTACCTGGTGGTGAGCTTCGCGCAGCCGATGTCGCCCACGCCTAACCTGAACGTGAGCGTGTCCATGGGCATCTACCTCGACGACCAGACGCGGGAGAAGCTGGCTTTCTTAGACGATCCTTCGCTCGCCGCCAGGGAAGTAAACCAGACCTGCGAGCGCTGCTCGCTGTTCGATTGCCGCGAGCGCATCGCGGCACCGGTAATCCTGCAAAAACGGCATAAAAACGAGGAACTCAGGAAAGCATTGAAACGGATGATTAACTGATCGTTTCCTGTTACTGATTATATTTAAAACGTAAACCCGGGAAATTCTGAACCTTCGATGGGGGTTTCCTGTCAATTAAATGTCTGATAAGTACCCAGCCGGTTGCTATTAAAAAAATCTTAGAAATAGGCCGGTGGAAACTTACAGGTCACTTCTCAACTATCTTTGTTTATTATTTGAAGAAATTGCTATGCCCGGCACTTATGATTTTGAGGATCTCATTTTAAAACTGTCGACGCCATTTTACATCTGTCTGATCGGCCTTGAGATCTTTTTAACATACAAAACACCTCATGAGGAACTGGCCAAACGCCCGGCCTATTCTCTGAAAGACACATTGATGAACGCGGTACTCATGTTGCTCAACGGCGGCATCGATTTGCTTTTCCGGGCCGCGTATGTAAGCGTACTGATCTGGTTTTATAATTTCTCTTTCTTTGAACCGATCACCAATCCGTATGGATACTGGCTTGCGTTATTCCTTGCCGAGGACCTCGCATTCTACACCTTGCACTATGTCGACCACCATAGCCGATTATTCTGGGCGGTGCATGTGACGCACCATTCGTCGGAGCATTTCAACCTGACTACGGGCTTCCGCTCGTCGGTATTCCAGCCGCTCTACCGATTTATCTACTTTGTACCGCTCGCGTTGGTGGGTTTCAACCCGGCGGATATTATTGTCATGTACTCCATCACGCAGATTTACGGCATTATCGTCCACACCGAATATGTGGGTAAACTGGGCTGGCTTGAATATATTTTCGTTACGCCCTCGCACCACCGCGTGCACCACGCGAGCAACGTTCAGTACCTGGATAAAAACATGGGTATGTGCCTGATCATCTGGGACCGCCTTTTCGGCACTTTTCAGGAAGAACTACCTACCGAACCTCCGCGCTACGGCCTCACCAAGTCCCCGGAACAACACGGGCTTACCCAAACCGTTTTCCACGAATGGAAGGCCATCGGCGAAGACTTTTCGCTGCCGGTCAATTTCAAAACGAAGCTGAAATACCTGTTCAAGGCACCAGGATGGTCGCCCGACGGATCGCGGGAAACCAGTAAGGATTTGCAACGCAAACTGGCGGCTGCGCCGCCGACCATGGATCACCAACCATGATCAAAAAATACTACTTGAACGCCTGAATCCCGGTAATTTCCGCCCCCAAAATCAGCAAATGAATATCGTGTGTTCCCTCGTAGGTAATCACCGATTCGAGGTTCATCATGTGGCGCATGATGGGGTATTCGCCGGTAATCCCCATGGCACCGAGGATCTGGCGGGCTTCGCGGGCGGTATGCAATGCCATTTCCACATTGTTTCTTTTCGCCATTGAAATCTGGACGGTGGTGGCCTCGGCGGCATCCATCAATTGGCCCAGGCGCCAGGCGAGCAGCTGGGCTTTGGTAATCTCAGTCAGCATTTCGGCCAGTTTCTTTTGTGTCAGCTGAAATGCACCGATCGGCTTATCGAACTGGATTCGCTCGGCGGAGTATTTCACCGCTGTTTCATAGCAATCGATCGCCGCACCCACCGCGCCCCAGGCAATGCCGTACCGTGCTTTATCGAGGCATTGCAATGGTGCTTTCAGCCCCTCGGCCCCGGGAAGAATATGCGTTTCAGGGATAAATACGTGATCGAAAACCAGCTCGCCCGTCGCACTCGCACGCAGCGACCATTTGTTGTGGATTTCAGGCGTAGAAAAACCTTCCATCCCGCGCTCCACGATCACTCCCTGTACCTTGCCCGCTTCGTTCCGCGCCCATACCACGCCTACGTGTGCAAAGGGCGCGTTGGAAATCCACATTTTGGAGCCGTTGAGCAGATAACCGCCGTCGGTTTTAGTAAGATGTGTCTTCATCCCGCCGGGATTCGAGCCGTGGTCAGGCTCGGTGAGCCCGAAGCACCCCAGCCATTCCCCCGTCGCGAGTTTGGGTAAATATTTACGTCTTTGCTCCTCCGAACCAAATGCATAAATCGGCCACATTACGAGCGAGCTCTGCACGGAAATCGTCGATCGCATGCCAGAATCGCCTTTTTCGATCTCCTGGCACATTAATCCGTAACTGGTATAATCCAATCCGCCGCCGCCATATTCGGCAGGAATCGTCGGACCAAAAACCCCCAGCTCTCCGAATTTGGGGATCAAGTGTAAAGGAAACTCCGCTTTTTGAGCAAAATCTTCAATAAAAGGCTTGATTTCCCGATCCGAAAAGTCACGCACCGCCCGCTGAATGAGGCGTTGCTCTTCGGTCAGCAAGTCTGAAATGTTATAGAAATCGGTGTTGTTCATTGCAAATCAGGCATACATCAGTTTGCCTTTGGCTTTTGGGATTTCTCTACCAAGTTCCTTTGCCGTGGCAATCCATTCGTCGATGACTTTTTGAGCGTTCGCCAATGCTTCGCTTTGAGTAACGCCATCAGCCATGCATCCCGGCAGCTCCGGAACTTCCACAATAAAAGATTGATCTTCCTCACTCCAATATATGATCAACTCGTATTTACTGTTCATAACTGAATAGTTTGTATTTGAGTATTATTGCCCTCACCTGCTTTACCTGATAAGGTTTCGCCTTGCTGCCGAGGGGCTGGATATTTACAATTTCCGAAATATTCTCTTTATAAAAAATTCTGTGGCTCCCCGCCCCCATTTTCTCCGAGAAACCCAGATTTAACAGAATCGTTCTCAAATCCTCCCATATGCTAGTGTGTCGATGACTAATTCAGTAAATTCACTCAAACCCCAAACACCTTCTTCACATAAACCAAATCCTCCTTATGCGCCTGGACGCCGTCCATGGTTTTGGGTGAGGTTTTTTCAAGGCATTGTTCCAACACCAGATGCGGTTTTACGCCCAGGCCGTTCAGCATTTGTACCAATTTCGGGTAATCAATATCCCCTTCCGTAAATGTCTCTTGCCAGATCCCGCCTTTCGATTGTCGCAAATGCAGCTCGGCAATGCGTTTGCCGTACAGTTTCACAATATCAAACAAAGCCACCTGCGAGTTGCCCGAGCCGCGGTAAACCCAATGCACGTCAAGACAAAGCGATACGTTTTTAGGGTCGGTAGCAAGGAGCATATGGTGAAACTCCCGCGCGGCGGCCCGCAACTCCACGTCGTGCGTGTGGTATGCGAGGATAATGCCCCGCTTTTTGAGCTCTGAACCCAATTTATCGAGGTTTTTAGCCTGTTCGGTCAGTTGTTCGTCCGATTTGTTTTTATCACTTCCCCATTGAATAGGGTTAGGATTGGTAACAATGATTTTAGTGCCCGCAGGTTTGAGCGTGTCGGCAATGGACAGCACCGATTCAATGGATTTCGCGCCTTCCGCGGCTTCGTGTAATGATGTATTGACATACACCGAGGGCATCGCCAACCGGTATTTTTGGAGTACGGGAAGCAGTTTAGGCACTTCGTCGGCATGGTTGAACGCCGGCTCGTAAGCTTTCAAACCCGTAGAAGCAAACTCGCCCAGCGAGGCGTCCGGGTCTTTACCCCAGTCCTTCCCGTCGCGGGCATAAAAGGTGATCCACGAATACTGGTTGCACGACAGCGGCAGCGCAGCGGCTTGCTGCTCTGCACGGGCGGCTTTCGAAAGCACTGCTGCTCCGGCCGATACAGCCAGGGTGTTCAGGAATTGGCGGCGGTTTTGCGACATGGTTTCGCGGTTTTGGATAGTGTTGGATGATCGTTATGCATTAAAGTAGCACTGTACGGTTTGCTACCCGGAGAGTTCGGCAGAGGTGGTCATGAGTGGTCAGGTATGGTCAGGAATCGTCAGGCGTGGTCAGGTGTTGTGGAATTGAGAAAAGTTGACCGCTGTGAAAGTATGATTATCTTTGCGGCATTAAAGGATAAATCCCTTTCCCGAATATGCAACATACGCTCCAATTGACGCTGGCGCCCGAGATCGCGCTGGACGATGACAATTTCCGTCGCTTTGTTATCCAGAAACTCCGCCTCCGCGAGAGCGACAACCCATTCATCCGCAAAACACGACAGTCGATAGATGCCCGCAGCCGGCAGGTAAAAATTAACGTGCAGGCGGAAGTTTACGTCGGGGAAACGCCTCCCGCATTGGCAGGTACGCGCATCGTGTACCCGGATGTGAGCAAGCGCCCGCAGGCATTGATCGTCGGTTGCGGCCCCGCCGGGATGTTCGCCGCATTACGCCTCATCGAGCTGGGTATCAAGCCTGTTTTGTTTGAAAGAGGAAAAGATGTGCGCACCAGGCGGCGCGACCTGGCAGCGATTAACAAGGACCACCACGTCAACCCGGAATCCAACTATTGCTTCGGAGAAGGTGGCGCCGGGACTTATTCGGACGGCAAATTGTACACGCGCTCCAACAAGCGGGGCGATATTCGCCGCGTACTCGAAATATTTGTCGCGCACAGCGCCAGCGAGCAAATCCTGATCGATACCCACCCCCATATCGGCACCAACAAGCTACCGGTCGTGGTTTCCGAAATGCGCGAGAGCATTCTGAAAGCAGGCGGCGAGATCCATTTCGACACCAAAGTCACCGATTTCATGGTCCGCGACGGCCACATGACCGGCGTAATCACCAATGATAAAGACGAGCATACCGGAATCGGCGTCATATTGGCCACAGGCCATTCGGCACGGGATATTTACGACCTGCTGCATGCCAGAAACATTCTGATCGAAAGCAAGTCCTTTGCGATGGGCGTGCGGATCGAGCATCCGCAGAATACCATTGACAAAATACAATATCATTGCGAGGTCGATCGCGGCCCCTATTTGCCCGCCGCCTCATACAGCCTGGTAACCCAAACCCGCTACAAAGGCGTGCAGCGTGGTGTTTTCTCGTTCTGCATGTGTCCGGGCGGCTTTATCGTTCCCGCCGCCACAGCAGCCGGCGAGGTGGTCGTGAACGGCATGTCGCCCTCGCGCCGCGATTCGCCCTATGCCAATTCCGGCATGGTGGTGACCATCGAGGAAGCCGACCTCGCTCCTTACAAAGAATTCGGGCCAATGGCCGGATTACAATTGCAACGTGAACTGGAACAAGCCGCCTGCAAACTGGCGGGAGCCACCCAGACAGCCCCGGCGCAGCTCGCCGTGGATTTTGTGAAGGGCCGTACTTCCGCGCATTTGCGTGATACCTCCTACCAGCCGGGTTTGCAATCCGTCGATCTGTACGACGTACTTCCCGGCCACATTGCATTCCCGTTGCGCGACGCATTATCGGATTTTGGCCGGAAAATGCGGGGTTACCTCTCCGGCGACGCACAACTGATCGGCGTCGAAAGCCGCACTTCCTCGCCTGTCCGCATCCCGCGTGAACGCGACACCTGCGAGCATCCCGAGATCAAAGGGCTATTTCCCTGCGGCGAGGGCGCAGGCTACGCAGGTGGCATTATGTCGGCCGCCATGGACGGCGAACGGTGCGCGGAGCAGCTGGCGAAGTTGTATTCCGGGTCACCAGCTTAGGTGATTTACAATCGATGTAAGTAATTGTTATAAAAGAAAAAGCTATGAAAATCAATAGGATTTGGTTTGACGAAGCCAACATATACCTGGTACTCGACAGCGGCCATACAATTGGCAATCCGTTGGCGTGGTTCAAACGACTGGAAAATGCCACTCACGAGCAGCGGCTGCGATACGAGCTCGGGCCGATAGGCGATAGCATTCATTGGGAAGAACTGGATGAAGATTTGAGCCTCGAAAGCTTTTTCGACTTCAAAAGAGAGCTCAATTACGCAAAGATTTAGGTTTCGTACATTAACTTAGGCGTAATGTTCTGCCACCTAACTCTTCAACAATTCAGCCAACATGGCCGCACTGGAATCATTTTCCGCTTTTACCGAACAACTGACACATAAACTGAAATTCCCGCTCCCCGGTGAGACGGCCCACCGGGTAATGCAGGCTTCTTCCCGGCTCCGCCTGACTTTCAAACCCAATCACCGGACGCGCCGGAGCGCGGTACTCATCCTGTTTTATCCGCACCAGAACGAAATTTACTTCCCGCTGATCCTCAGGCCCGCCTATGACGGCGTGCATAGCGGTCAGATAGCGTTTCCGGGAGGCCGGTACGAGCTGAGCGACGAAAACCTGATCCGCACCGCGCTACGCGAGGCGCAAGAGGAAATCGGGTTACGGCTGACGGACGTCCGGATACTCGGGGCGCTGACCGAACTTTTCATCCCGGCCAGCAATTTCCATGTGTTGCCGGTAGTAGCGGCAATGCCGTACCGCCCCGGCTTCTACCCCGACCCACGTGAGGTGGAAGATATTTTTGAGATCAAACTCGAAGAAATTTCTGATGTTAATATTATCGGATCGAGTGACATCCAAGTACGTGGCGAACAGGTACATGCGCCGCATTACATGGTACAGGGCTATAAAATATGGGGGGCTACCGCGATGATGATCAGCGAGCTGCTGGCGGTATTGAATGCGCCGGATCCTGCACCTGAAAACTAAGTTTTATCGCTTATTTTGCTATATTAGCAGTTAATTCAACCTGATCTTCCGGTAAACTTCACCCTGTTTCTTTCTTTTTGAATGAGCCAGTCCCCCATGAAGACCGGGAAGCGGATGGCTGATCATTTATTTCTGAATACTTAAAACCTGGTTCCTCCTGCATTTATGGACGAAAACGGAGCTGCGCCCGACGTAGAAGATAGCGGATTGCATGATAAACTGCCCATTTCGGGCTTATACGAAAACTGGTTTCTTGATTATGCCTCTTATGTAATTCTGGAACGTGCCGTTCCGGCGATCGAAGACGGTCTGAAACCCGTTCAGCGGCGCATTATGCATGCGCTCAACGAAATGGACGACGGCCGCTTCAACAAGGTGGCCAACGTGGTCGGTTCTTCGATGCAGTACCACCCGCACGGCGACGCGTCCATTTACGATGCGATCGTCAATATCGGGCAAAAGGAGCTGCTATTCGATACGCAGGGTAACTGGGGGGATATCCGCACAGGCGACGGTGCCGCCGCGGCCCGTTACATCGAGGTGCGGCTGTCGCGGTTCGGAAAAGATGTCGTTTTCAATGACGATACCACCGAATGGCAGCTCTCCTACGACGGCCGTAAACGCGAACCCATCACTTTACCTGTCAAATTCCCGCTGTTGCTTACGCTGGGCGTGGAAGGTATCGCGGTAGGGTTGTCGACCAAAATACTCCCGCACAATTTCTGCGAGCTTATCGAGGCTTCGATCACGATCCTGCAAGGGAAGGACGTCACGATTTACCCCGACTTCCTCACAGGCGGCCTGGTGGACGTTTCCAACTACAACGATGGCCAGCGCGGCGGAAAAGTACGGGTACGTGCCAAAATCGAGGAGGAGGACAAAAAGATGCTCGTCATCCGCGACATTCCTTTTGGTACTACCACCACTTCCCTCATCGAATCGATCATCAAGGCGAACGACGCGGGCAAGATCAAAATCAAAAAGGTGGTGGATAACACCGCGGCGGATGTGGAAATCCAGGTGCATCTGGCGCCGGGCGTTTCTCCGGATATTACGATGGACGCCCTCTACGCGTTCACGGAATGCGAGGTTTCCATTTCGCCGAATGCCTGTATCATTATTGGTGAAAAACCGCATTTCGTCGGCGTAACCGACATTTTGAAATACAATACCCAGCAAACCGTCCACCTCTTGCAGCGCGAGCTGGAAATCAAGCGGCTGGCATTGCTGGAAAAGATCCTCTACGGCTCCCTCGAAAAGATATTCATCGAAAACCGCATTTACCGCGACATCGAGGAATGCGAAACTTTCGAGGCCGTGATCCGCACGATCGATAAAGGCCTTGAACCTTACAAACCGCAGTTTTACCGCGAAATCACCGACGACGACATTGTCGAACTGACCGAAATCCGCATTAAACGGATCTCGAAATACGACGGTTTCAAAGCCGACGAGCTCATGCGCAAATGGCAGGAGGACCTCGCCGAAACCGAGGACAACCTCGCGCACATCACGCGCTTCGCGATCGAGTATTTCCGCGAGTTGTTGAAGAAATATGGCAAAGGCAGAGGCAGAAGGACCGAAATCCGGGCATTCAACCAGATCGCCGCGAATATTGTGGCGGCCAACAACCAGAAACTGTACGTCAACCGGGCGGAAGGTTTCGTCGGCTATGGTTTGAAAAAGGATGAATACGTGATGGATTGCTCGGATATCGACGACATTATCGTGTTCCGCGGCGACGGCCGGTGCGTGGTGACCAAGGTGCAGGACAAGGTGTTTGTCGGTAAGGACATTATCTATTGCGCCGTGTTTGTCAAAAACGACGAACGGAAAGTGTACAACGTGGTGTATGTGGATGGAAAAACCGGTGTTTCGTATGCGAAGCGCTTCCAGGTAACGGCTATCACACGCGACCGCGAGTACGAGCTCACGCAAGGCACGCCCAAATCGAAGATCACCTATTTTACGGCCAACGACAATGGCGAAGCCGAGATCATTACGGTGAATCTCCAAGCCCAAAGCAAAGCGAAAGTCAAGCAGTTCGACTACAATTTCGCGGAGCTGTTGATCAAAAACCGGAGTGCGATGGGTAATATCCTGACGAAATACCCTGTCCGGAAACTGACGTTGAAATCGGCTGGCCGCTCTACATTAGGCGGCGTGGATATGTGGTTCGACCCGATTATCGGCCGCCTGAACCGCGACGAACGCGGCGAATACCTCGGTAACTTCGGCCCTACCGACAATATCGTGGTCATTTACAAGGACGGCTCTTACGAGCTGACCAACTTCGACCTGACCAATCATTACGAGCCGCACGAGGTACTGCTGGTTAAAAAATTCGATACCAAGCTCCCGATTACCGCCATTTATTTTGATGGTGGGCAGAAACAGCATTTTATCAAAAGGTTCAACATCGAGACCTCTTCGCTCGACAAGAAATTCCTCTTCATCAGCGATGCCAAAAACAGCAAGCTGATCCTCGCCAGCACGGATATTCGCCCCCGGCTGGAAATCGTTTATCCCAAGACGGCACAAAAAGAACAGACTGCCGACGAATACCTGGTAGAAGAAATGGTCGACATCCGCGGATGGCGCGCGCAGGGGAACCGCATTCCGAACGACAAGTTCAAGGAAATCCGCTGGCTCGAACCGCTTGCCGTTCCTGTGGAAGAGCCCGCCGAAGGAATCACTGATGAAACCGCAAGCGACGAAGCAGGTGAAGAAGGGGATGAAACTCCCGACGACGATGCAACCGCCCCGGCGGCCGGCGCCCCGGCGGCCGGCGAACCGGCGGCCGGCACTCCGGCGAATGCTTTGACCGAAAATACTGTTAATCCGGATGAGGAAGGAGATAGCGGGGATGATACCGGCAGTGGGGAGGACGAGGATAGCAGCGAAACATCCAAAAGCGAGTCTAAACCCAAAAAAGAGGGCAAAAAAGGCTCCGATCCCAAAAGTCAGCTAGGATTATTCGAATAGCCCCGGCAACAAAAACACCCGCCGATTGCGTATATCAGCTCTGAAAGCCGATGTACGCAATCCGGCAGAATTTCCAGGAACTGAAAATTCAACAAGGCAACGCGTGCACAGGTGAAAAAATTGATCAAAATCATATTAGCCTTATTATTTGCCTGCATGGTTTTCATCTTGCTTTGTAATTTCTGGGTGGTGTATTGTACACGCCAGTACTCCTATTTCTCCATTGAAAGCCTGCCGCCCAACGACGTGGCGCTGGTGCTCGGTACCAGTAAAAAGCTGGAAAAGGGAGGCGAAAATCTCTTTTTCAAATACCGGATGGAGGCTACTGCGCGGCTTTTCAAAGAGGGGAAGATCAAATACATTATCCTCAGCGGCAACAACGATTCGCAATACTACAATGAACCGCTGGACATGCAGCGGGCGCTCCTGAACCTGGGCATTCCCGAGAACGTCATGACGCTCGATTACGCGGGCTTCCGCACATTCGATTCGATCGTGCGCTGCAAAAAGGTTTTTAATCAGGACAATTTCACGATCATTTCGCAGAATTTCCACAATGCAAGGGCACTATATATTGCTCACAATGAGGGAATTAATGCAATATCGTTCGCTGCACAGGACGTTCCCGACGGCTATTCTTTCCGCACCCTCGTACGCGAGTACCTTGCGCGCCCGAAGGCCGTGCTCGACGTCCATATCCTGCGCCCCGCAGCGGATGTGACTTCCAATATTCAAATCGGCAAAAATGAGCATGACGAATGAGGCTGCGCCGGAACATTGCCGCCCTGCTTCTGCTCGTTAGCCTTATTTGCACGAAAGGCTTTTCACAAACCGCTTATACCGTCAAGGGCCGCATTACCGATGCTTCCACCGGCGATCCTATTCCTTTTGCCAACATCGGCATTCGGGGGCAGCTCGGCGGTACCACCACCAATTTCGATGGTATTTACGAGCTCAAATTCACCCCTCCGGCCGACTCCGTCACCGTGACGTATGTGGGTTACGCGAGCCGGAGCAAGGCCATTGTGCCCAACCTGAACGAACAGGTCATCGATGTGCAGCTTTCGCCCGGTACTACGCAGCTACGCGAGGTAAAAATCCTGGCGGGTGAAAACCCGGCCTATGCGGTGATACGCAAGATAGTGGCACGCAGGAAAGCCAACAATCCCGACGAGCTGACAGCCTACGAATACGAAGCTTACAACAAGATCCAGATCGATATCGATAACCTTTCGAAGGGATTCCGGGACCGGAAAACGGTGAAGAAAATGACCCACGTCCTCGAAAAGTTTGACGAAGTGAAGGGCGAAAATGGTGAAACGATCATTCCGATCTTCATTTCCGAGTCGGTTTCCGATGTTTTTTACCGCCGCGACCCTCAGAAAAAGAAGGAGGTCATTAACAAAACAAAAGTATCCGGCGTTGGCCTTACCGATGGCAGCGTAGTTTCGCAGCTGATCGGCTCCACTTTTCAGCAATACAATTTTTACAATAACTGGCTGAATATCCTGCAAAAAGACTTCGTCTCCCCGATTTCCGACAGCTGGAAACTCTACTACGAATATTACCTGGCCGACAGCGTCTACAACGGCACAGGTTACGACTACCACATCGATTTCGAGCCGCGGCAAAAACAGGACCTTGCATTCACCGGTTCGCTGTGGGTCGACGGGCAGACATTCGCATTGACGCAAATAGACGTCAGCGTGGACAAGCAGGCAAACCTCAACTACATCGACCGCATTAAAATCCAGCAATCGTACGAATTGTCCGAAGATGAAAAGAACTGGCTCCCGCGCAAAACGCGTGTATTGATCGACGTCGACGAGCCTACGCCCCAGGCAGCGGGCATGCTGCTGAAATTCTATTCCGCACAATCCAAATACAAAACCAATGCGCCGCGTGAGAGCCGTTTTTACGACACCGCCATCGAGCTCGCGGAGGATTACCGCGACCACGATTCGACTTTCTGGGCCCGGAGTCGCCCGGAAGACCTGAGCCCCACGGAGAAACTGACCTTTGAGCTGATCGACTCGCTCAAAGCCCTTCCGGTGGTCAAAACTTACACCGAGCTCCTTAATATTTTTGTAAACGGCTACAAAAGGATCGATAAATGGAACATCGACCTAGGTCCCTATTTGTTTTTGTATGCCAACAACAAAGTGGAAGGCCACCGCTTCCGCCTCGGTTTCCGGACCGATCCGGGATTCAGCAAGAAGTGGATTTTCAGCGGCTACGGCGCATACGGCACCCGCGACCACGAGTTTAAATACGGCGGCGGGCTGGATTATATCGTCAGCCGAAAGCCCTGGACGATGGCCGGTATCTCCTATTCCAAGGATCTCGAAAGACTGGGATTAACCGCCGAAACCATTGGCCCAAGCACCATTTTCGGCGCATTATCACGTTTCGGGGCATTTCGTCGGCCGTATTGGCAGCAGGACATTTCGGCTTATTTCAAGCGGGAAGTCGTAAAAGGGCTTACCGGCAGCGTACAGCTCCGGCACCGCACCTTCGATCCCCTCTTCGCATTCACCTACCGCACCGACCCGTCGGCTGGCGACAAATCTCCGGTGAAAAGCGCATTTGATATTACGGAAGTCAATTTCGAGGCGAGGCTGGCGCAAAAAGAGACGTTTTTGTTGAACGATAACGAGCGGATCAGCATGGGGAACGGCAATTCACCCGCATTTACGCTGCGCTACACACACGGCTTCAAGCATTTGCTGGGCGGCGATTTCAACTACAACAAGTTTTCCTTCAACATCCGGCAGAGCTTTCGCGCGGGCGTAATCGGGCGTACGTATTACAATGTCACATTCGGCTATATTCCTTCCACCCTGCCCTATCCGCTCCTCTACACGCCGCTCGGCAACGAGTCGTTCTTTTATGTCGAAAATGCATTCAACCTGATGCGCTATTTCGAGTTCATCAGCGACCGGTATTTCGCTTTGCGCATGGAGCATAATTTTGAAGGATTTATACTAAACCGCATTCCCGCGATCCGCCGATTGAAACTGAGAATGCTGGCTACGGGAAGGTTGTTCTACGGAAGTATCAGTCAGGCCAATGAGACGCTGACCACCACAACGGACGAATCGGGCCAGCAGATACTGTCATTCAACAAGCTGAATTCAAAACCATACATTGAACTCGGCTACGGAATCGATAACATCTTCCGCACCGGCCGCGTCGATTTCATCCACCGGCTTACGTATCTCAACAATCCGAATGTGACGCCTTTTGCGGTGAAGATTTCCTTCTGGTTTAAATTGTAATGAAGATCAGATGCTTTTGAGATCTTTGGAAGCGTAAGTCAGATGTACTTCCTGCCCTATTTCGAGGTCGGGCTTATTTCTGTAAAAGGATAATTGCTCCTTACCTTTCACACAACGGATTTCCCAATGGTTGCCATGAAAGCGCATGGCCTCCACTTTACCTACCCAACGGCTTTTTTCCGGGTTACGCGTCGGCTTGATCTTTTCCGGGCGAATGTAAAACTGCTTTTTGCTTTTGTCCCCGGCGATCCAGTTAATGTCGCCCGTGAGTTCCGCCACATAGCTGTTTGCGGGATTGTTATACACTTCCTGCGGCGTACCTATCTGGATAATGTTCCCATCGCGCAGCACGGCGATCCTGTCCGACCATGCGAGCGCATCGGCCGCCTCGTGCGTGACGAATATACAGCTCATCTTCTGCTGCTTGCGCAGGCGCTCGATCGCATCCGCGAGTACGCGGCGGTTATGATTGTCCAAATGCGCGAAAGGCTCGTCGAGCAACAGCACATCCGGCAATTCGGCAATGGCTTTGGCAATAGCCGTCCGCTGCTTTTCGCCGCCGGAGAGCAATTTGGCCTTACGGTCTTTGACGCTTTTCAGAGCGGTCGTTTCCAGCAGTTCCGCTACTTTTTCCAACCGGTAATCGGGCTCGTAAAAACGGAGGGAGTACGCAATATTCTCTTCGACCGTCTGGTTAGGGAACAATTCGAACTCCTGATGAATGAGCCGTATAGCCTCGTGCCCCGGCATGAGCTCGCTCGCCACGGGTTTCAGCAATTGCCCTTTAAAAAAAACATCACCTTGCTCCGCATCCAGGAAACGTCCCAGAATGCGTAGCAAGGTGCTTTTCCCCGACCCGCTCTCGCCCAGGATGCCCAGCCACTCGCCCGGCGCGAGTTCGAGGTCGATGCCGGCAAGGACTGTGTCAGTACCATATGTCTTGGTAATCTGCTGCGCGCGCAGGGTCGGTCTGGACTGTTTCATACTCAGGCCCAGGTGATTTTATCTTCGATTTTGCCGTTGCGGCGCAAAGGGGGCTCCACGCCGTCGTGGTAGCCGAGGTAATAGAGGCCGAGGCATTTCTGGTCTTCGGGAAGTTCGAGGTACTCGCCCAGCTCTTTCAATACCGCGGGGCTACTCCAATAGGACCCGATACCGTACGCGGTGGCCGTTAGCCACATATTTTGTACCGCACAAGCCACTGCCGCCGTTTCCTCCCATTCGGGCAGGTCGTTCGGGTGAAGTTCCACATTGATAGCGATCACACAGGCCGATTTCAGGATTTTTTCACCTGCCGCTTCGTAGCGCGCCTGAGAGAAAGATTCAGCCGGCGTGTTGTTGCGGTAACGCTCCATGAAAAAGCTCGCCAGGTGCTGCAATTTCTCCTCACCCCTGAACACGATGAAACGCCAAGGCTCGGTGCGCTTGTGGGTAGGCGCATAATGCGCGTTTTCGAGAATGTTGTCGAGTACTTCCTGCGGGATTTCTTTCTGGATGTAGTTCGGTGGAAAAATGGCTCGGCGTGTGCGGATGATATGGTTTATGGTTTCTACTGTCTGTTCCATTACAAATTGTTTTACTGCTCAAAATTTAGTCGAAGGGCAAAACTAACGATTATACCCAAAATTTACCCCGAACTCGTGCTACTTTGCCGCTAAACCATTATTTTCAGCCTCCTCTTTGACAAATCCCGTAATTTGGCCGGTCAAAAATCAACACCAATCAAACCTGAAATCGCATGCTTGTTACTACTACCCCGAATATCGAAGGTAAAAGAATCACTAAGTATATCGGACTGGTGAATGGTGAAGCCATTATCGGGGCCAACTTCGTCAAAGATTTCCTCGCGGGCATACGCGACGTCGTGGGCGGGCGCTCGGGCTCGTACGAGCAGGGGCTGCGCGAGGCCAAAAGCATTGCTATCCGCGAAATGATGGAGCAGGCGCAACGCCTCGGCGCCAATGCGGTGATCGGCGTGGATATCGACCTCGAAACGATCGGGAACGGCAGCTCGATGCTCATGGTGAGTGCCAACGGCACTGCGGTGTGCTATGAGTAAGGCCGGGGCCGCGCACTGGTAAGTACCGTGCGCGGCAGGCAACTATTCCATTAAAATACGCCGCGGGCGATCTGCGACACGTTGTCGGATTTACCCATCGTGTAAAAATGCAGCACAGGCACGCCGTAAGCCAACAGCTCCTTGCATTGCTGAATGCCCCATTCAATGCCTACCTGACGCACTTCCTTATCCGTAGCGCATTTTTCAACTTCTTTTACAAGATCCTGCGGAAATTCCAGGTGGAAAATGTCGGCCAGGACCGTCAGCTGCTTTCTGGTCGATAATGGTTTCAAGCCGGGAATAATAGGCACGGTAATACCCTCCGCACGGCAGCGTTCCACGAAACTGAAATACTTCTGATTATCGAAGAACATCTGCGTCACGATATAATTGGCGCCCAGCTCGATCTTCTTTTTCAAAGCCGCAAAATCCGAATCGAATGAGGGCGCATCGAGGTGCTTTTCAGGATAGCCTGCTACACCAATGCAGAAGTCGGTAGGCGACATTTCGGTTTCCGCGTGAAGCAGGATTCCTTTATTCATATTATCCACCTGCGTGACCAGCTCGGACGCATAGGTATGCCCGCCCGGTTTCGGCCGGAAAACACCTGCCGATTTCTCCGGATCGCCGCGCAACACTAGCACGTTGTCGATACCCAGGTAATGCAGATCGATGAGCACGTCTTCGGTTTCATCTTTCGTGAAGCCTCCGCAAATCACGTGCGGTACCGCGTCCACTTTGAAGCGCTCCATCAGGCGGGCGCATATACCCACGGTACCCGGACGCTTGCGGATCGGGATACGCTCGATCGTTCCGTCCGGGCCGACCCGGTCGATCAGCTCCTCGCGGTGGTAGGTTACGTCTACAAAAGGGGGATTAAACTCCATCAAAGGCTCAATGGAATTCAGCAGTTCGTTGATATTCTGACCTTTCAGCGGGGGAATGATCTCGATGGAGAATAAGGTTTTTCCTTCCGCGCGGCGAATGTACTCGGTAACTTTGGTCATCTAGGAATGATATGGTGTGTTGTAAAGGAGTACAAAGAAAGCAAAAAAATGGCCTACCGCATTACAGTAGGCCATTCCACGTAAACCCTCCTCTATCAGTGTTCGTCAAAAATGTTAATTGGGTTGCTGACAGGGCGTCAGTCCCAAAGCAACAATTTGCTTGACTGAATACTAATAACTAAAATTCTGTGCCAAATTAGGAAAGAAAGCGTTTACGAGCAATTTATATCAAACTTTTTTTATCGAAATGTAGATTAGTTACTACAATTTTCTCCAAAGATCCTGTTTCAACCCCGTTTTAACACATTTTGCGGTTACATCCAGTGTTTACTATTTCAACACTTTTGGGAAACGATTCCCCAAAAGGTCGCATATTTTGCAGTTTCTACTAATTTGGCCTCGTCATTTCGATATGTTCGATGTCATCTTCGAGGTAAACATCGCCTGACTGCCTGAAACCGAACGACTCATAGAATCTTTTGAGGTACAGCTGCGCCCCGATCCGGATCGGAACTTTGCCGTACATTTCTTCCACTTTTTGGATCGAAACATGAAGCAGCTCGATCCCGTACCCTGCCCCGCGGCCATTGGGCGAAACCACGATCCGGCCGATCGCCGGGTATTCGTACGAAAGTCCCGGCGGGACGATGCGCGCGAAGGCCATCAGTTCGCCATTGCGGTACCCCGAGAGATGGTAGCTTAACTGGTCCTTATTATCCATATCCAGAAAGCAGCACCGCTGTTCGAGTACGAAAACCTCGCTGCGTAATCGTAGTATGCCGTAGAGCTCGGTTGTAGTCAGTTCGTCGAATGTTTGAAAGCGCCAGTCGAGTTGATAATCCATGAAAATAGAGACCCAAAGAATTTATTTTATCTGATATTGACCGTTTTTATAAATTTGCGGCACAATTGACAATACCAAGGTACCAACATTAAAATAACTAATAATACATTATAAGTATGGGAAGGGCTTTTGAATACAGAAAGGCACGGATGTTCAAGCGGTGGGACAAGATGGCCAAAACTTTCACCAGGATTGGTAAAGAGATCGTTCTCGCCGTGAAAAGCGGTACTGCCGACCCGGCCACCAACTCCAAACTCCGGGTACTGCTGCAAAACGCCAAAGCGGTGAACATGCCCAAAGAGACTGTCGAAAGGGCTATCAAACGTGCCACCTCCAAAGATCAGGAGGATTACAAAGAGATGGTATACGAAGGTTACGGACCGCACGGTATCGCCATCCTCGTGGAAAGCACCACCGACAACCCTACCCGCACCGTGGCGAACGTGAGAAGCTACTTCAACAAGCTCGGAGGCAGCCTCGGCACCATGGGTATGCTCGACTTTATCTTCGACCGCAAATGCATTTTCAAAATCAAGAACACGGGCAAGGACATCGAAGAGCTGGAATTTGAACTGATCGACGTGGGCGGTGAAGAGGTGTTCCTCGACGAAGAGACCAACCTGATCAACATTTACGGGGAGTTCTCTGCATTCGGTGCATTACAGCATTATTTCGAAGAGAATGGTTACGAAATCGTCGAAGCGGATTTCGAGCGCATTCCGAACGACACCAAGACGTTGAGCGAGGAGCAAGTAGCCGAAGTCGAAAAACTGATCGAGAAAATCGAGGAAGACGACGACGTGGTACGCGTATTCCACAACATGGCTTAATACAGCGCCACGATCCGGTGTTGTTTTTTCATAAATTCAAAAAAAGTCCCGGGCTCTTTGCCTAACAGCGAGGCACCCACGGGCGACGAAGATGAGACTGCTATGACGGTCTCATTTTCTATTTTAATGGCTCCCAGGCTTACCGCAATAAAAAACCAGCCGGCCGTGGTTTCCAGCAGCGACCCCACGGCGCTCCGGGCAGGCGCATCTCCTTCGCCGATTTTTTCGAGAATCAGCCGCTCCTGGCGTGCCTGCTCATACTGGCGCGCGTGCATGTTACGGTCGAGCTGGCCCATCGACCGCGACGTTTCATATTTGTCGCCCATCGAGCTCTTTCCCTGATCGTTCGCCGATTCCTGCGCCGCCTCCATAGCCGTCCATGCAACCTGCATGCGCTCATCGAGGAGTGATTTTACATGGGCGATCACTTTTCCTTTGTCCATTTTCAAAAAGTATTTGCCGCCGGCAGGCAGCCTTGTTGCCTCAAAGCCTGCAAATATAATGGCAAGGGTCAGAGTTTTGTTATTTTCTTCCTCACGAGCGCGCCCGAGCCGGTTTTGAATTCGACAATGTATTCCCCGACGCCCAACCCTGATAAATCAAGCTTGTTACCATCCTGTCTTTCAAGCAGGATCCTGCCGCTCAGGTTTCTTACTTTCAGCCCTCCTACCACCGAACCGTCGTTGGTCGCGACTTCGATCACGTGCTGCGAAGGATTGGGGTAAACAGCCGGATCGGGGGCTGCATCGCCATTTTGCACCGCCACTATTCGTGAAAGTGTTGCCGTTCCGTCGTAATCGACCTGGTTGAGACGGTAATAGGTCGTCTGCGCGCCGGGCGACTCGTCGGTAAAATGGTAACGGTTCGTTTCCCGGCTATCCCCGACGCCTTTCACATTCCCTATTGCCGCGAAAGTTTGGGCATCGGTACTTTTTTGTATTTCAAAATAATCGTTGTTCGTCTCGGAAGTGGTGACCCATTCGAGCTCATTAAAACCATTGAGCGATTTTTTCCCACTGAAACTAACCAGCGTCACCGGCAATGGCGGCGGCGGGAGCGGCGGTGCCGTAGCCATAAATGGCTTGGCATTGCCCAGCACATTCTCCGACGGGTCCAGAATCGCGTCGCGCCAGAGCCCGGCCGCCATGATTTGCCCCAGCTCATTGAAATGCAGGCCGTCATAGCGCCCCGAATTGCCGATCGCGTCCAGGTTTGCTCCCCGGAACGTATTAGGGTCGTCATTGATCAGTGCGTTTTGAGCATCTGTGATCTCCTGCCGGACGCCGTTATTGTAGCAGGCCGTCGCAACGAGCCACGCCAGGTCCTGGTAATTCGCTTCATTACGGCTTTTTTCGACGACTTTCTGGCTCCTGAAATAAAAGCCTGCGCCTGTGGTGTCCCCGTCATTAATGCCGTGTGCCGACAAAATCGCCCTTAATCCGCTTCGCGGCGCATACTTGGACATCGTATTGCGGATATTCACATAAGGCATCCGGATATTATATCGGATAAAACCGTGTGTAAACGGAATATCGTAGGCGGCTTTATAAAAATAGCCCATGTTGCTGCCACCGAAAGCCGCACTGTAAAAAAGAATGGGCACGTTCAATGCCTTGACGAGCGAATCGCCCAGCTTGGACCAAAACCACGGCACGTCCACCATCGGCGCGATGCCGCAGGTCTGGCAAAGGTGCGTGGGTTGTAAGTCGGGGAGGTTATTGGGACTACCCGTTTGCAGGTAAAGTTGTCGCAGCGCCGGATTCGTATTCGGGTCGACGCTGTTGACCATGTCGCTGGAGGCGCCTGTCATAGGCCCCTCCGCGGCGGCGGCATTGGAATGCCCCACTATCAGGAACACCTCGCCTACACCCACTTTTTCGATTGTGGCAGAACTTCCCACCTGCTCATTGGCACTGTTCATCCCCCTTACTTCGAGGTCGAAACGCCCGCCCGGCGAAGTCAGAAAACCACCGAATGCCCCGGCCGTCAGGTTCGAAGCGATCGTCGTCCAATCCACGGCGGCACCCGGCTCTCCGGTCCTGGGTTTCAGTCTTGCCTCGATATGGTTGATCTGATTGCCGGTGTAGGTACCCGTCACAAACACTTTTGCATTACCACCCTGATCGCGTTGAAAAACCATACGCGCCGGCGGGAAATTCACATTGAGCTGCGCCCGCACCTGGGAATAAGTAAACACCAAAACGAAAAACACATAGAATTTTACGCGCATAGGAATCGGGTTAAGTATGAGAAACTTAAAACAAGCGGGTGCTGATGCGGTCAAAAATGGGGGTGCCGTTCCATCCGGGCGGACAGAAAAAATTGTCATTCGGGCAAGGCATGACGATACCAAAGGCTCTCAGCCCTTTTCAAGAATGAACGGTACTATTGAGTTGATTGTCAAGAAATAGGGAGGAGAAAATTCTAACGAAGCAGTGGGAAAAACAACCGGTTTAAACAAAAATAGCAGAGAAATTAAGAAATAAATGTATGTGTCTAAATAAGTTATTCTACGGTAATCTAAGATTCTTTGACAGCAATCGATGAGGTTTATTTAAAATCGATTTCCCTGAAAATTTCGCCTGGATTTTCTCATTGACCGCTTCCTTATTATCTTTGCCAAACTTTCTTGAATACAAACAATGACACAACTTTCGGTCCGGCACTTACTTGGAATCAAAAACCTGAACGAGAACGACATTCAAACTATCTTAGATACAGCGACTCAGTTCAAAGAAGTCATTAACCGGCCCATCAAGAAAGTCCCCTCCCTTCGCGACATTACCATTGCTAACGTATTTTTCGAAAATTCCACCCGTACCAGGCTTTCTTTTGAGCTGGCGGAAAAAAGGCTTTCTGCCGATGTGGTCAATTTTTCTGCGTCCGGCAGTTCGGTCAAGAAAGGGGAAACGCTGCTCGACACGGTCAACAATATCCTCGCCATGAAAGTGGATATGATCGTAATGCGCCACAGCAGTCCGGGAGCACCGCATTACCTTTCGACGCGCATACCTGCGAACGTGGTGAATGCGGGCGACGGCACGCACGAGCACCCGACCCAGGCATTGCTCGACGCGTTTTCGATGCGGGAGAAACTCGGCGACCTTGCCGGCAAAAAAATCGCCATCATCGGCGACATTACCCACTCGCGGGTGGCCCTCTCCAACATATTCTGCCTGCAAAAACTCGGAGCGGAAGTGATGGTATGCGGCCCATCGACACTGATCCCCAAACACTTGGGAGAACTTGGCGTGAAGATCGGGCACAATGTAAAAGAAGCACTGCAATGGTGCGACGTAGCCAACGTGCTGCGTATACAACTGGAACGGCAGCAGATCAAATATTTCCCGTCGCTGCGTGAATATTCATTGTATTACGGCATCAACAAAGCCATGCTCGACGAGCTCGACAAGGAAATCGTGCTGATGCACCCCGGCCCGATCAACCGCGGCGTGGAGCTTTCATCCGATGCGGCGGACTCGCAACATTCCATCATTTTGAACCAGGTAGAAAACGGGGTGGCTGTGAGAATGGCTGTACTGTATCTTCTGGCCCAGCAATAACCGGCTGATCAACACCTTACTTCTTTTCGCTTTCTTCCGAGAAGGCCTTTGTCCCATACTTTCTGAATGTAGTCGGGCGAATAGGGCACTTTGCATTCGGTATTACCCATATTGACCTTCACTTTCCCGATCCTTTTGCCCACTTCCATCGCCTTCTCCGCCAGCGGAGGATAATGAGCCCCTACCGCAATCACAAAACCATTCATGACATACCGTACCTGGTTTTGCGCCGAATGGACCTCCCGCTCCACACGATCGAGTAGCCGGTCGATCTCCTCCTTGTCAAGCTGATCGTCCGGCGTCAGCGCCATAATGCATCCCCAGGTTGCCCAGCCGGCATCGGCCGTGAGTTCGTCATCGGATTCGATCCATTTCCGGGCCATTTCAAACTTATAGGGGCTTTCGGCGGCATTCCAGGCAACGGTATACTGGCTGATCATATGCCAGGAAGCCCCTTTGAGCCATTCGTCGAGCACTTCCGGTGTCATCAATGCCGGTTTCGACATGAGCCCGGCCAGGTACATCGCATCCGAATTACCGGTTTTGAACAATTCGAGCGCCAACTGGTGGTTGTTTTTATGCCTTTTCAGGATCGGCTTCATATCGCCTATCCGCACGCCGTAGATCGGCTCCACAGCACCGTGGTTCCGCATTGTTTTGAGCGTTTGCTCGGTACCGAGCATCGCAAGCTCGTTCATGATTTCCTTAACCTGCTCCATTTCCGGCCGATTTGTTTTTCATTCAAAATATAATGTTTTTCAAGAAAAATTTAATTTTCATCCCATTCTAAAAACACATTCATCATGACCTACAACGAAGGTATGCTACGCGACGGCGCGCTCGAAAACAGGACGGTCATCGTCACCGGAGGCGGCACGGGACTGGGGAAATCGATGGCGGCCTATTTCCTACGCCTCGGCGCAAATGTGGTCATTTGCAGTAGAAAGGAAGATGTTCTCAAAAAAACCACCGCCGAGCTTAGCCAGATTACCACCGGCAAGGTCATATACGTAGCCTGCGATGTAAGGAAAACCGAGCAGATCGAAAACGTGATCACCAAAGCCGTTGAAGCATTCGGGCGGGTCGATGGGCTCGTCAACAACTCCGCAGGCAATTTCATCAGCCCTACCGAGCGGCTGTCGTACAAGGCAGTGGATACGGTGGTCGATATTGTGCTGCGCGGCACCTACTATTTTACGCTCGCTTTGGGCAAGTACTGGATTGAAAACCACATCAAAGGCTCGGTACTCAATATTGTAACCACCTACGCTACCACCGGCTCGGGCTGGGTAGTGCCGTCGGCTATGGCCAAGGCGGGGGTGCTGACTATGACGAAGTCGCTTGCGTTTGAATGGGGGCGGCACGGCATCCGCCTCAATGCCATCGCGCCCGGTCCGTTTCCGACGAAAGGCGCCTGGGATCGCCTGTTCCCGGAGGAGCTGGCCACAAAATTCGCATTCGAAAACCGCATTCCCCTCGCGCGCACAGGCGAGCACCAGGAACTGGCCAACCTCGCGGCCTATCTGATTTCTGATTTTTCGGCGTATATGACCGGCGAGGTGATCACGCTCGACGGCGGCGAAGTACTGGCCGGTGGTCAATTCAATTTCCTGAAAGAAATCACTGATAGTCAATGGGATGCTATCGAGGATCAGATCAAATCTGCGACGCGCAGTAGTAAGAGTCCGGAATAAAAATTTTATTACCGTTTTATTGGGTAATTTTGCCCGTTCGTTCGTTATTTGACAAACGATGAATACACGTACATGAGAACAAATCTTCGCTTTTGTATCCATATAATGTCTGTTTTGGTGATGGCCGGGTGCGCATCATCGAATAAGTCTATGAAGCAGATTCCCGAGGCCCAGGTGCGGCCGACGGAGCAGCAGCAACAGCAGGCATCAGCGCCGGTGAACGAGGAGCTTTCCCTGGTGGCTATTCAAAGCAAGTATTTGTTGAAAGACACAACGCAAACTTCGGTTTTCCTGTACGTGGATGCTTTCAAGGGTAAAAATCCAATAGGTGTGACGGATTTTGTAAAGCTCTACAATCTCAACTATGTAATCTACTCCGATTACGGGACCCGCGAACGCCTCGGCTACGGCAATGTGAAACTTGACTCCACGAACGTTTCGCGCCTGGGCGACAAAATCGTCATTTCCTATGAGCTGAAAAGTCCCAACCGTGATTATGGCGTATTGCTCAGCGAAATCAGCCAGACGGGTACGTTGAAAAAGGTATTGAACGACCTCACGATCCGGTTCAAAAAACTGGCCGTAAATCAGACCTACGGTGTCTACGCAGGCAACTCTACCCAGCCCTTGCAAAGACATTATGTAAGCTCCAACGAGCAGTTTACGATCAAAAAAGCAGGCGAAAGCGCCGATCAACTGCACGTTTACTACTACAACCACGACTTCGAACCGGCAGGATCTCCGATGAACATCGCGCCGAAGAACGTGGGCAAATCGCTGGAAGTGGACAGTACGTTCATGATCAGCGCCAACCAGCCGCTGCAATTCACGAAGGAGGGCCTTTATAATATTTTCGCAGACACTACCCAATCGGAAGGCCTGGGCATTCTGGTGGTGAATGAGCGTTTCCCGAAAGTTACCCGTCCGCAATTACTCCTTGGCCCGTTGCTTTACATGAGCACCAACAACGAGATCAACGAAATCAAGAAAGCCGAGGACTATAAAAAAGCATTGGATAAGTACTGGCTTACGCTCATGAACGGCAATGCGCCGCTCGCTCAGCAGTCGATCCGCTCGTTTTATGGAAGGGTGGAAGAAGCCAACCAGCTTTTCACTACCTACAAAGAAGGCTGGAAAACCGATAAAGGAATGATTTACATCGTATTGGGCCCGCCCGACAAAGTACAGCGCAGCAAAGACCGCGAGGTGTGGACGTACGATCACAGAGGCAACGCCCAAAACGTCAATTTTACATTTAACAGAAGAAACAATCAATTTGTGGATGATCATTATGAACTGGTTCGCTATGCCGAGTACCAGCCGATTTGGTATCCAGTAGTAGAAGCATGGAGAAACGGAAGTATACGGTAAGAAAACCAGCCCCCAGACAGTCCCAGGCCGACATGGTTTTTGGTACGCAGTCGGTACTTGAAACCCTTCGTTCGGGGAAAGAAATCGAACGGCTATTTATTCAGCGCGAGTTTGGTCTTGCGGAAATTGAAAAGCTCGCCAAAGAATTGGGCGTCCCCTATCAGCGTGTGCCGGTTGAAAAACTGAACCGGGTAACCCGCAAAAACCACCAGGGTGTTATCGCATTTGTATCGCCCATCCAGTACATGCCTTTGCACAATGTGCTTACACAGGTGTACGAGGATGGCAAAACCCCGCTCTTGCTCCTGCTCGACCGCGTTACCGACGTCCGCAACTTCGGGGCGATCGCGCGTACGGCCGAATGCGCAGGGGTGCAGGCGATCATCGTCCCTACCAAAGGCGGTGCGCAAATCAATGCAGACGCAATGAAGACCTCTTCCGGTGCATTGAACTTCCTGCCCATTTGCCGTGAACCGAATCTCTACGAAACGCTCACTTACCTCAGAAACAGCGGCTTGCAGATCGTTGCTTGTACAGAGAAAACGGATAAATCACTCTATGACATCGATTTCACGATCCCTACGGTGATCATCATGGGGTCGGAAGAAGACGGGATTTCCAAGGAATTCATCGACCTGGCCGACAGCGGTGCCAGAATCCCGCTCGCCGGGCAAGTGGAATCGCTGAATGTGTCCGTAGCGAGTTCGGTTGTATTGTATGAGGCTGTAAGGCAGCGGATAAAATAATAAAGTAAAAGGCAAGTCTTGCGACTTGCCTTTTTTAATGTTCCTGCTTGAAGCTCTTCATAATCCAGCCGCCGCCTACCACATCGTCGCCTTCATAAAAAACAGCGGCTTGTCCCGGTGCAATGCCGTTGACGCCGTCGTGGAAGCGGGCCACGATCTGATCCGGGCCGGTTTGTTCGATGATGGCCGGGGTTCCGTCGTGTTTGTAGCGTACTTTGGTAACCGTTTCCAGCGGCTTTTCGATCGATTCGTATTTTTGAAGATTCAGTTTGCTCACATTCATGCCGTCCCGGAAAAGATCGGGCATGTCGCCGAGCACGACTTCGTTGGTGTCTTTCCTGATTTCCGTCACGAATACCGGGCGGCCTAGCGCGATGCCCAGCCCTTTTCGTTGTCCGACGGTATAAAACGGATATCCTTCGTGCTTGCCCACTACCGTACCATCCGCATAAATGAAATTCCCGCCTGCCACTTCCGCTTCCAGCCCCGGAATGCGTCTTTTCAGGAAGCCGCGGTAGTCGTTGTCGGGCACGAAACAGATTTCGTAGCTTTCCGATTTATTGACCAAATCGATAAACCCTCTTTCGCGCGCCATTTCGCGGATTTCTGTTTTATGCAAATAGCCTAGCGGCAGCTTGGTGCGCGCAAGGCTTTCCTGCGACACGCCCCAAAGCACGTAACTCTGGTCTTTCCATGCATCGATCCCTTTCGATACATAATGGCGGCCGTTGTTGAACTGCATATTGGCATAATGCCCGGTGGCTATAAACTCACAATCGAGTCTGTCGGCGCGACGAAGCAATGCGTCCCACTTAATATGGGTATTACAAAGCACGCATGGGTTGGGCGTACGGCCTTCCAGGTACTCGCCTGTGAAGTGGTCGATCACGTAATCACCAAACTCGGCACGGATGTCGAGGATATAATGCGGGAAGCCGAGTTCCACCGCGATATTGCGTGCGTCGTTGATGGAGTCCAGCGAACAACAGCCGGTTTCTTTCTTGGTACCGCCGCTGCTGGCGTAGTCCCAGGTTTTCATGGTCATACCAATGACCTCATAACCTTGTTCGTGGAGAAGGACAGCTGCGAGCGAGCTGTCGATGCCGCCGCTCATGGCGACAAGAATGCGTCCGTGTTTACTCATTGTAGTAATCTGCCGAAGGTTGAATGCCTTCCGATTTTGGTTAATTTGAATGGCTGTAACAGCGGAAAACCGCGGCACAGTTCCGCAAAGGTACGTATTAATTGCCGTAATCCTGTCCGGTGATCGAAACTTCACGCTATCACCATCCGGATCACATTCTTGATATTTAACTCAATGATCTCCGTCATCGTCTCGCATTTGTGGTAGTGACCGTCTGAATAATGCGCGGCGAGGCTTTCGCGCAGCTGATGAATATTGTCGGGGGTCGATATTTTGTCTTTGATACACACATCCCTGAGGTCGCGGAGGCGATAACGCTCAGCCTTGGCCTGGTACATGATCGAAGACTGTTCTTCCTGCTGGTATTGCACCACTGTTTTGTCCGTCAAATACTCCATGGCCAGTTGCACATAAGCCCGGTTTTCTTTGAAAAACTGGGGCATATACACTTTGAGATTGCCCTCGTAAAACTGTTGGTCGAAGTCGATGGCGCGGAGGCGGAACTGGAAATCGTCGAAATCGGGGGTGATCTGCATGACGAAGTTATAGGAACGCATATCGCCCAGCAGCGTGATCTTACAGCGCTCGTTGAACTTGACAAACTCCTTCGCGATCCGGATCGGATTGTAGTCGGGGTCGCGCATACGGGTACGCGCGAACTCGTCGCCCGGGATACCTGCGATGTGCTCCTCGATCAGCGTCTCGCCGTCTACAATGTAGTTGACCTGGTTAGGCGAGAATATCTCTTCCAGTTCCAGCCCGTAAATGCGGGAAGAATCGGCTTTTTTGACATAGAAATAATCATAAATATCATTCAGCCGGTTCACGATCTTGATCCGGAACGGGTTCGAATTCCCAAACTTGCAATAATCGATGCGGTCGATGTATTTGTGCTCGACAATGCGCAGGTTACCCGACGCTTTCAGCATCGCATACACTTTTTTCAGCCCTGCATGTAGTCTTTCCAGCTCGTGCGGCGGATATAGCGGACTTTCCCAAAGCGTGTCCTTGCCATTCTTATCGGTGACCGGAAACGACTCGTAAAAATTCAGCAGATCATGATAAGCTACCGGCAGCCGGGCATCGCGCTGGTAAAAACGCAGGTATTTGCGCAGTTCGGGACTAACCGGATAAATCGGTTTTTTCTTTAATATTTTAACATCACCCATTTCCATACAAGGAAGTTACGCATATTTGACCGATTAAAACCATTGACCTGCCACTATGAGCTTATACGGACTGGTGATTTGCGGCGGCGAAAGCACGAGAATGGGTACCGACAAAAGTCTGCTGGTGTATTACCAAAAACCTCAGCACGAACACGTTGCCGACCTCCTCGCACCCCTGTGCGAGCACGTGATCCTTTGCTGTAATGCAGCGCAGCATCGAACATTCCGAACCAGCTACCCAAAACTGGCCGATCTGCCCGAATATGCCGGTGCCGGGCCCATGACCGGATTACTGACCGCCTTCGAAACCTTCCCCGGAAATGACTTTATCGTAGCAGGTTGCGATTATCCGTATCTGACGACCGACGAACTCGCCATTTTTTTGCATTCCATCGATAAGGATTTGCCGGCTGCGGCCTTTTATAATCCGGACGGGTTCTACGAGCCGTTGCTCGGATGGTATTCGCGGTCGGTGCGTAACGCATTATTGCAGTATTTCAAAAACGGTTCACGCTCGTTGCAGCGTTTTTTAATGGCCGAGAATGCCGAAAAATACCGGCCAAAATCCGGACAAACCATGCTGAGCGTGGACACGATGGACGATTTCCGTGCCGTAAAACAAGCGCTCGAAGCAGCTAACGACTTTCTACATGGAGACCAGCTCGATAACCAGCCATAAAATCACCCGCATCAGCGGACACGACGCCGAAGAATTCGACGACCAGCTTGCGGTGGAAGAACCGCTCGAAATCCAAATCGCATTTCGAGCGGCTGGGCAGAAAGAGCGCAAAAGCATTTCGGTAACCATGCGGACGCCCGGCAATGATCACGAACTTGCCGCCGGGTTTCTTTTTACCGAAGGCATTATTCACTCCCAAAGCCAGATCGACGGCATTGCCCATTCACCGCTGGATGAAAACCGGGTGGCAGTAACTTTCTCCGCGGGTTTCGAACCGCAATTGGGTTCGCTGGAACGCAATTTCTACACCACATCCAGCTGCGGCGTGTGCGGCAAGGCAAGCATCGATGCGATCAAAACCAGGTCGGTTTACACCAACAGGCTAGACGGCTGGACGCTGGAAAAGGAGCAGCTCTATCCTTTTTTGGACCAGATATCCCAACATCAAAGCACATTCGAAACCACCGGCGGACTGCACGCTTCGGCGCTTTTTGACATTTCGGGGCAGTTTTTGATGCTGCGCGAGGACGTGGGGCGGCATAATGCATTGGATAAGCTCATCGGTGCGGCATTGCTGGCGGATCGGCTTCCGCTGGACAACCATATCCTGCTCCTGAGCGGCCGCGCGAGCTTCGAACTCATTCAAAAGGCCGCGATGGCGGGAATTGTGCTGGTAGCGGCGATTGGCGCTCCTTCCAGCCTGGCGGTGCAATTGGCCGAAGAGAGCGGCATTACGCTCGTAGGATTTCTGAAAAAAGATAAATTCAACATTTACACCGGTCATCACCGGATCCGATAACTATGAAAATCCGCATTCACGGAAACTCAATACGGTTCAGGCTTTCCAAATCGGAAGTCGCCATGCTTGAAACGGAAGGGTACCTGGAAGAAACCACCGATTTCGGTTTGGCCCAGTTTGGTTATGCTGTGCAAAAATCGGCCATTAATGAGCTGCAAGCACGGTTTGAACATAATGAAATCACGCTGGAAGTTCCCGAAAAACTTATCGCGGGCTGGGCTTCGAACAACACCGTCGGGTTTGAAGGAAATATGCCGCTGAGCGACGGCAATTCGTTATTCATGTTGATAGAAAAAGATTTCAAATGCCTGGACAACGTCGACGAAGACCAGTCCGACAATTACGACAATCCTAAAACCTGCTGAACCATGTCCGAAAACCCGCTTCCGATCCCCGGCGCCGAAAATCCGGAAAAACTCACCGGTTTGAAACAAGGTCCTATCAAAAAAGTGGCCGCGGGCATTCCCGCGGTGGTTTCCGCATTGGAAATGACCGTCAGTGAAGCAGGTTTGCAGCGCGGGATGAAGGCGCTTCTTAACCTCAACCAGAAAGGCGGCTTCGACTGCCCGAGCTGCGCCTGGCCCGATCCGGACGACGAGCGCTCGGGCATTGCCGAATATTGCGAAAACGGCGCAAGGGCCGTTGCCGAGGAAGCGACCGCCAAAAAACTGACGGCGGAGTTCTTCTCGCAGCATTCCGTGCAGGAGTTGGGTAAATTGTCGGATTATGAGATAGGCGGCAAAGGCCGCATTGCCGAGCCGATGTTCCTGCCCGCAGGCGGCACGCATTACCAGCCCGTTACCTGGGACGCCGCATTTGAAAAAATAGGGACCGAACTGAACCGGCTCGCCTCGCCCGACGAGGCCGTCTTTTATACCTCGGGCCGGACCAGCAACGAGGCCGCATTCCTCTACCAGCTTTTTGTGCGGGAATACGGCACCAACAACCTCCCCGATTGCAGCAATATGTGCCACGAAAGCAGCGGAACGGCGTTGGGCGAATCGCTGGGTATCGGGAAAGGCTCTGTTACGCTGCATGACTTCCACCAGGCGGAAGTAATCATGATCCTGGGACAAAATCCGGGTACCAATCACCCGCGGATGCTCACCGCATTGCAAAAAGCCAAGGCGAACGGCGCGACGATTATTTCCATTAACCCACTGCCCGAAACCGGCCTCATGGGTTTCAATAACCCGCAAACAGTGGCCGGCGTGCTGGGCTACAAACCCGGGCTGACCGATATTTTCCTGCAAGTGAAGATCAATGGCGACATGGCGTTACTCAAAGCCATGGAAGTGCTCTTGCTGGAAGCGGAAGAAAAAGCCCCCGGAAGCGTCTTTGACCAGCATTTTATCAACCAGCATACACAAGGCTGTACCGATTTCCTCCAAGACCTGAAACAATACAACGCCGAACAACTCGCTGCGCAGGCGGGCGTACCTTATGCGCAGGTGCAGGAAGCCGCGCGCGTGCTTGCGGGGAAAAGCAAGATTATCGCCTGCTGGGCAATGGGGCTCACCCAGCACAAGAATGCAGTAGCGACCATTAAGGAAGTGGTGAATTTGTTGCTGCTCAAAGGCAGCATAGGCAAACCCGGCGCAGGCACTTGTCCGGTGCGCGGGCATAGCAACGTCCAGGGCGACCGCACGATGGGTATTTTCGAACGCCCCACCGCCAAATTCCTGGATTCTATTGAAAGGAACTTCCATTTCGACCCGCCGCGCAAACATGGCTATGATGTGGTCGAATGCATTAAGGCCATGCACGCAGGTGAAGCGAAGGTGTTTTTTGCCATGGGCGGCAACTTTCTCTCCGCCACGCCGGACACCCGGTTCACAGCCGAGGCATTGCAAAACTGTAAACTCACCGTCCACGTATCCACCAAACTGAACCGCAGCCACCTGGTGCACGGCCGGGAGGCATTGATATTGCCTTGCCTCGGCCGGAGCGACAGGGACATGCGGAACGGCGAAAACCGGTTTGTATCGTGCGAGAATTCGATGGGCGTGGTGCAATCGTCGCGCGGGGTGCTGGAACCGGTTTCCAAACATCTTTTGAGCGAGCCCGAAATCGTTTGCAGGTTGGCAAAAGCCACATTGGGGGCACGCAGCCAGGTGAGCTGGGACAAATACATCGATGATTACGACCTTATCCGTACCGATATCGAGCGTACGATCCCCGGCTTTGCGGATTACAATGAGCGGGTGAGGCAGCCGGGCGGCTTCTATTTGCCCAACTGCAACCGCGCGGGCGATTTCGATACGCCTACCCGCAAGGCACATTTCCACGTGGCGGCTCCGCAAGCGCAGGAGTTGAAAGACGGCGAACTGATGATGATGACCATCCGTAGCCACGACCAGTTCAACACCACCGTATACGGCCTGAACGACCGCTACCGGGGCATTTACAACGAACGCCGCGTGATCCTGATGAATGCGAAAGACATGCGGGACCGCAGCCTGAAAAACGGCGACCTCGTGGACTTGCATAACCATTACGATGGCATTGCGCGCGTGGCGCACAAATTTGTGGTAGTCGAATACCCTATTCCCGAGCAATGCACAGCAACCTATTTCCCGGAAACCAACGTGCTGGTACCCATTACGAGTGTCGCGGAAAAGAGCAATACCCCGACGTCCAAGATGGTGATCCTGACTGTCACGCCGCACCAGGGTTTTTAGGATAACTTAATATTGACCTAACAAAGACCCGCCCAAGTTGCCGTAATTTCGCCGCTGTTTTGCCTGGTAGAGGTAAAATGCGCCGGAAAATGTCTTTTTAAGGAAGTTTAATTTGAATACGATGAAAAAAGGATTTTTAATGCTTGCAATCGGGCTGATGAGCCTGGTGTCGATGGATGGTATGTCTCAAAAGAAAAACAAGGTGATCGCGCACCGTGGCGCCTGGAAAAATACGGGTGTGACCGAAAATTCGATCGGAGCACTGGAACACGCGATCAAGCTGGGTTGCTATGGCAGCGAGTTTGACGTGCATATGTCGGCCGACTCGGTGCTGTACGTTTTGCACGACCACTCCATCCAGGGTACCAATATCGAAACGACCAATTCCGCCGAGCTTTCAAAGATCAAACTCGCCGACGGTGAAACGCTCCCGACTCTGGAGGCTTACCTGAAAGCAGGTTCGAAACAGAAAAAAACACGTTTGATCCTGGAAATCAAAACTTCCAAAATCAGCAAGGAACGGTCGCTCGCATTGGCTACCAAATGCGTAGAGCTCGTGAAGAAAATGAAGGTTGAAAAAATCACCGACTATATCGCATTCGACTGGGACGTTTGCCTGAAAGTAAAACAAGTGGCTCCGAAAGCACACGTGGAATACCTGAATGGCGACAAAACGCCTGACGAAATCCAGGCTGCCGGCCTAGACGGTATCGACTACCATCTCAGCGTTTTGAAGAAAAAAGAGGACTACATTCCCGCAATGCGCCAGAAAAAGCTGACCACCAACGTATGGACAGTGAATAGTGAAGCCGATTTGAAATATTTCCTCGAAAAGGACGTGGATTACATCACCACCAACGAGCCGGAGCTGCTGCTGAGCCTTTCGAAGTAATGTTTTTGAAATACATCAAAGCAAAACTCCCGACCGGTAACCGATCGGGAGTTTTGCTTTTAGTATCCATATGAATGCATTACCGAATGCGTGCCATCTGCAACTGCCCGTTCGTTTCCTGCCAGGCCCTGATCACCTGCGTAAGTTGCTTGTACTCGATCAGGAAGCCGTCGTGGCCGTACAATGAGTCGATCTCCTGAAATGCGGCATCGGGAATGTGCCGTGCCAGGAATTGCTGCTCCGTAAGCGGGAAAAGCAGGTCGGATTTGATACCTAATACCAGCGTTTTAGCCTTCACTAGTCCGAGCGCATGTACAATCCCCCCGCGGTTGCGGCCCACATTATGCGAGTCCATGATCTTGGACAGCGCCCAGTAAGAGAATGCATTGAAACGTTTTACGAATTTATCGCCCTGGTACTGCTGGTACGACGACGCACGGAAGTCATCGATCTGATCGGGATTGTCGCGGGCCTGGGTAAAGTTGTAAGTGTCATAATTGCGGTACGACAGCAGCGCGATCGACCGTGCCGCACGCATACCCATTGCTCCGGCTTCCGGGCTATCCTCCGAATAGGTAGGGTCCGCCTGGATCGCCATCCGTTGCGACTCGTTGAATGCGATACCCCAGGGCGAATGCAATGCATTGGACGCGATCAGGATCAGCTCTTCGAACAAATCGGGCTTTTCTACCGCCCATTCCAGCGCCTGTTGCCCGCCGAGGGAGCCGCCAATGCAAATTTTGATCTTACTGATCGCCAGTTCCTGCCGCAGAAGGTCCAGTGTCCCCACCACGTCTCGTACGGTAAGTGTCGGGAAGTTGTGGTAATAGGGCTGGTTTGTTCGCGGATTGACGGAGAGCGGCCCGGTGGAACCATATGCCGAACCAAGCACATTCACGCAGATGATGAAATGCTGCGCAGGATTGAAATACTTATCCTCTCCTACCAGCCCGTCCCACCAATCGTGTGCATTGGAGCTGCCGGTAAGCGCATGGCAAATCCAGACGATATTGGTGTCGTTGGCATTCCTTTCTCCGTAGGTAGTGTATGCGAGTTCAAATCCGGGCAATTCGCCCCCCATTTCGAGGGCGTAGGGATATGGGTACTTAAATGTCTTCTGGTCCGCTTGCATAAGAGCCACAGCACGTGGTTAAATTCAACACATGGTAAAACTGACAGCCGGAATAAACAATTTCGGTTGTAGCTGCGAGACTAAAGCCAATCGGCTTACGGAAATTTCTAACTGTAAGAGCACACGAATTGATTTTATATCTCCTAATCAACTTAGGTGGGAATTAGCACCTTTCTCCATCGCGGTAGCAGGTTGCCAGAGGTTCATAGAGCCCATTCTCTCGCCTCTTCTTTATAAATCAACCGCCGTTTTAGGGAAGCAATTGATTGATGCTGCAATATTAAGCCCGGATGCCTGAAAATACAAGCAAATGCAAAAATTCTGTCCGTACGCAAGGCCCGCGCGAGCCGCAGCGACTTATCTTTGCCCGTCAACCATTTTTAGTAGAATGAGAATCTTTTTTCACAGTCTGCTGCTCCTTTTCGGCGCTGCGCAGGCATTTGGACAATCCGTTTCCCCCTCACCGGATAACATCCGCAAACACATTTCGTACCTGGCTTCCGACAAAATGAAAGGCCGGGGCACAGGAAGCAAGGAGAATGAGAAAGCCGCGAAGTATGTGGCGAAACAATTCAAAAAGTACCATCTTTTACCCAAAGGCACCGAAGGTTACTATCAGCCATTTACCGCAAAGATCAGACGCGTAGTGGTGCCCGACAGCGTCCGTGAGGCGCGGAATGTGATTGGTTTTCTTGACAACGGGGCGCTATATACCATCGTCATAGGCGCTCATTTCGACCACCTTGGCCTGGGCCGCCAGGGAAGTTCCAAAGCCGAAAAGCCGGAAGGACAGATCCACAATGGGGCCGATGATAATGCCTCAGGCGTGGCCGGGCTGCTCGAACTGGCGCGGTATTTTTCAGGAAATGGCCAAAAGGAACCTTACAACTTCCTTTTCATCGCATTCGGAGCGGAAGAACTGGGGCTTGTCGGCTCCCGTTATTTTGTAAACAATCCGACAATGCCATTGGCCGATATCAATTTCATGTCGAACATGGATATGATCGGCCGATACGATCCCAGCCGGGGCGTGGGCATTGGCGGGTATGGCACCAGCGCTGAATGGCCTGCGATTTTCAAGGATGTAAAAAGCGATACGAAGTTTTTTACGGATAATGCGGGAAGCGGCGGTTCGGACCACGGTTCGTTTTATGCCAAACAAATCCCCGTATTGTTTTTCCATACCGGCGGCCACGACGACTACCATAAACCGACCGACGACGCGGAGAAGATCGATGCCAATGCGGAGGCGGGCATTCTGGGGATTCAGATCCAACTCATCGAGCATGCGATGTTATTGCCAAAACTTAAATTCACGGAAGTCAAGTAAGGCATAAACTATTTGGCGACCCTTTAAAATCAGTTTGTTTTGTACGGTTTTGTTGCTCCATCATTTACTTACGGCCAGGCGCACATCTCTCCCGAAGAGTTGTACGGAACGCTATTCCGTGACGTGCAATGCAGCCACATTTTTTCCGACTCCAAAACATTCGCCGATGCCATTCCGCTGGAAGACCCGGTACTGATTATCGAACGGTATCACCAGCAAAAAGATACCCCCGGCTTTGATATGGAAACATTCGTCCGGGGGTATTTCAGAATGCCTGCTCAAATTGCTTCTGAATTCATTTCCGACAAAAGCGAGCCGGTTTCCGAGCATATCGGCAAGTTGTGGTCGGTGCTTACGCGTCAGCCCGAGAACCAGGAACGCGGCGGGTCGCTCATCCCGTTGCCCCATCCCTACGTCGTGCCGGGCGGGCGTTTTCGGGAAATCTATTATTGGGATAGCTATTTTACGATGCTGGGCCTCAAAGAGTCGGGGCGGGTGGAATTGATCGAGAATATGCTCAATAACTTCGCCTATCTGGTGGATACGTTGGGTTTCATTCCCACCGCCAACCGGACCTATTACCTGAGCCGCTCCCAGCCGCCTTTCTTTGCATTGATGGTGAGGCTGTTTAGTGAAATGGAGGGTAAAAAGATCCTGAAAAAGTACCTGCCCCAGCTGCAAAAAGAATATGACTACTGGATGGACGGATGCCAGGAGCCTTGTGCGCCCTTTACCGCCCACCGGCGACTCGTCTACCTTCCCGACGGCGCATTACTGAACCGTTACTGGGACGACAAAGCCACCCCGCGTCCGGAATCCTACGCAGAAGACACCGAACTGGCCCGGGAAGCCGACGAAAGATACGGTACCGCTGCCGACGAGCTTTATCGCCACATCCGTGCCGCCGCGGAGTCGGGCTGGGATTTCAGCAGCCGCTGGTTTGCCGACGAAACCGACTTCGCCTCGATCCACACGACCGATATCCTGCCGATCGACCTGAATTGCCTGCTTTACCACCTCGAAAAGACCCTCGCGGAAGCCTACCTGCTCTGTGACAACCGGCGTATGCATTTACTTTACGAGGAAAAGGCACGGCAGCGGAACATCGCTATACAAACTTATTTCTGGGACGAATCCAGGAATTATTACATGGATTATGATTTCCGGAAAAAGGATTTCACCAAAGCCATTACCATCGCGGGTGCTTTTCCCTTGTTTTTCAAACTCGCGCCCAAGCCGCACTCGCATTACGTGCGTGCGTACATAAGGCTAAATTTCCTGAAATCGGGCGGATTGCTCACCACCATGGTGCGCACCGGACAGCAATGGGATGCCCCCAACGGCTGGGCCCCGCTGCAATGGATCGTTTACAAGGGGCTTCGGAACTACAACTTCCACCGGACCGCCAACGAGCTCAGCGACGAATGGCTGGGGCTGATCGAGAAGGAGTTCAGGCACTCGGGCAAGATGCTCGAAAAGTACAATGTGTCGGATACCAACCTCATCGCCGGAGGTGGCGAGTACGAAATCCAGGAAGGATTCGGCTGGACCAACGGGGTTTACCTGCGGATGAAAAACCGCAAGCGATAGCCGGATTCCGACGAAATGCGCTTTGAATTCTTATCCATTTCCAATAAATTATATTAAAAATTGGCAAGAAAATCTCCCCATAGCGGATATTTTTAATACCTTGCTGTTATCAAGCCCATTTGACTTCATGAAACTTCCTATATACCAAATCGATGCTTTTACTGATAAGTTGTTTGGTGGAAACCCTGCCGCAGTAGTTCCCCTGGAACAGTGGCTGCCGGAAGAAACGATGCTCGCCATCGCCGCCGAAAACAACCTCGCCGAAACTGCATTCTACGTTCCGACGGACAATGGCTTTCATATCCGCTGGTTCACGCCCGTGGTGGAGGTCGACCTCTGCGGACATGCTACGCTCGCTGCTGCGTATGTGATATTCAATATTCAGAATTACGAAGGAGAATCGATCAGCTTTGAATCGCGAAGCGGCGTGCTTACCGTCGATTGCAAGGAGGATTGGCTTACCTTGAATTTCCCTGTCGACCAATACCACATTGCCGTGCCGCCTCCGGGACTCGTGGAGAGCCTCAAAAACACGACGCTACTGGAAGTTTATAAAGGAAAAACCGACTATCTGGTCGTGCTCGAATCGGAGGAAGTGGTGAGAGACCTTGATTTTGACATCATTATCCTGTCGACCATTCCGGCGCGCGGCGTAATCGTCACTGCCGCAGGCGACGAGGTGGATTTTGTCTCCCGCTTCTTCGCACCGCAATCGGGCATTGACGAAGATCCGGTAACCGGCTCCGCCCATACGACTCTGATCCCCTACTGGGCCGACAAGCTTTCTAAAACAAAACTGAATGCACGCCAGCTCTCACGACGGGGTGGTTTTCTGAAATGCGAACTGAAAGGCGACCGCGTTTACATCGGCGGTCAGGCGAAGTTGTACCTCAAAGGCGAAATCCTGGTCGATTAAGCGGGCCTATGCGCCCTTATTTCCCACGAATTTGGTGCGTTGCCCGGCATACAAGCCTGCAACTACAAGTACCGTACCCATGACGGTGTAGATCGTCACGGGCTCGCCCATGAGCCACCAGGCAAAGAAGAATCCGAAAAGCGGGCAAAGGAATAACCAGAGTGAAGCCTTGACGGTATCGATCCGAAGCAGATAAAACCAGCATATCAATCCCACGATCGAAACTGCGAGGCTAAGCCATAGTACCGAGCCCCAGAAAACGGGATCCCATCGGGTAGCACCGAAATCAGCCAGCCCCAATGTGACCGGCAACAGAAAAACGCCGCCCAGAAAAACCTGCCAGCCATTGATGAGCAGGTTAGGCAACTCCCATTTCACGGTCGCGTAGTAAACGCTGGCCGCAGACACGGCTACCATACTGATCAGCAGCAATGTAATACCCCCGACGGTCGTGTAGCTGTCTGCCAGCAGCGGATAAGTCGCCACAGCTACTCCACCCATTCCGAGTATGATCCCGGTCCATTCTTCCGCTTTGGGCTTTCTTTTCAGCCACCACGACGACAGCAGCACGATGATCAACGGATTCGTGGACACTGCCAGACTACCGATTCCGGCAGCGGTATACTTCATCGCGTACACGTACAGGCCCAGGTAAAGCGTTGTATTCAGGAAACCAAACAGCGCGAGCTGCTGCCATTCCTTTTTCGTAGGCAACCGGTAGGTTTTATCTTTGGCAAACAGGTATGAAAATGATAGCAGCAGGATGCCAGCTATAAAAAACCGGACGTTTGCCAGGATCAAAGGAGCTGCCGATTGTACGCCGAATTTCGTCGCCACGGAGGCCGACGACCAGAGAATGGAAAAGAGAAGACCGATACCGATGTTTTTCACACGCGAGAATAATAACGATCCAAAATTACAAGTTGTACTTCGGCTTCCGCCCCCACTTTTTATATTTTTGGGTATGATTAACAAAAAAATTGCGCTGCGGGCGGTGCTGATGGCCCTGCTTTGCGTCCCGGCGCTGCACGTCCATGCCCAGAACCAGTGGACTTACGACTTCAACAACGGCTTTCTACCGATTGAAAGCGGCGGTCCCGCACTAAAACCGCTCGGGCGGCCCGGGCAGATCATCAAAGAACAAATTCCCGGTTCCGACGGCCTTTCCCGATCCATTTATGTTTTTGAGAAAAACAGCGGGCTGCAATTCAACAACGCGGAGGCGAGGGGTTTTCTGAACAAATCATTTACGGTCGAGATGTATTTCAAACTCGACTCGCTCGATATCTGGAAGCGCGTACTCGATTTCAAAAACCGCAAGAATGATTACGGGACCTACATTTATCACGGCAAGCTCAATTTCTTCAATTTTGCGATGAGTGAAAAGGCCGCCGTTCGCGCGAAGCAATGGGTGCATTACGTGTACTCGCGCGACTACGAGACGAAAGTCATTCGAATGTACATCAACGGCATCCTGAAACTGGATTTCAAAGACCCGGGCACCGAGGGTATCCTCGACGCCGACCAGGTACTGAATATGTTCCAGGACGACCTTATCGCCGGCAACGAATCCAGCGCCGGAACCGTCGCACTGGTCCGCATTTACGACCGCGTAATGACGCCCGTGTTTGTGCGCCGGAGCTACCAGTCGATCGCGAAAACATTCAAGGAGCCCGTCGCTCAAAAAGAAGAACCGAAAGAAGAGTCCAAACCGGCGGAAGAAAAACCGGAACCCGCCCGGAATAAGAACCTGGCCATGGTTACGGGCCGTGTTTACGATGGCCGAAACCTCAAACCTGTCAATGACGCGGAGGTACACGTGCGCAAATCGGGCAGTGACTCGCTGGTGGCACATACCAAAACCGTTGGCGGCGTGTACAACGTGGAATTACCCCCGCACGAAACTTACCGTATTACCGCACACGCGGATGGCTTTCAATCCAAAAGTGTGACTATCCGCACCAACAATCGCTTCGAGGAGGTCAAGGCGCTCATGAATATGGCACCCGAAACGCACTCGACGCCACTTTCGACGCTCTATTTCAGCCAGGGAACCGAGGTATTGGAGGACAGCGCCCTCTCCGATCTCGATTCGATCGTGAGCTATTTCCAGAAACGGCAGGATTTGCGACTGGTGCTGAAAGGCCATACCGACAACACGGGAAGTTTTGAAAAGAACCTGGAACTCTCCAACAAGCGCGTAGAAACGGTAAAGGCCTATCTCATCGGCAAAGGCATTATCGCCGACCGCATCGAAGGATCCGGCTACGGTTCGGCACAACCGAAGCTGGTGAACCGGACCGAAACGACGAAAAAGTCGAACAGAAGGGTGGAAGTTTGGGCGGAGCCCGTAAAAAGATAAAGCCATCTCATGGAGATGGCTTTATACTGACTATTCCTAAACCCTTAACCTTTTCTTATCTTATATATCTTTTAGCTTAAAGCTGTTTTTTCTTTTCTTTTTAACGTTTCGGGGCTCCCGATCGTTTCATTGTTTTTGTAAAGTAAGAATACTATCAATAATACTCGAATTTTTCTTCTTTACAAAATTCAGAGAACTTAACCAATATACGCTGTTAATTATTCTCCAGATCTGACGAAATCTTGCTGCTTCGCCCTTTTTTAATCCTTCCGGTGCACTTCATTTTACCGGTTTACAACCCCGAAATGCCATTACAATACAAAGATAACAGTATTTCAATTTTGCGTCATGGATTTATTCTATTTCCCTTCCGCCTGATTGCATTACAAATGTCGGAATTAATTTTGAAATTACAAATTGACTAAAAACCATCAATCAAAATATTCTTTGGAATTTTATCGCAATCTCAGCACTTCAAAACTTATTTTATACTAACAATCAGCAATTAACTTTTATTAAATTTTGAAAAAATAATCAAAAACCAAATAAATACAATTCTTGAAATATTTATATTTTCTTCAAAAAGTGCAATCATTGGTTATAATTGTTCATTGTCGATTGTATCCCCAAAGTGCAAAACGATGTAACCATATCCCCCGCTTTGTCCAAAATGATGGGTAGCTCCGCCATTTCCTCATTGGAAAAAGGTTTTAAGACGTAATCTACTTGCCTGCCACGTGGAAAATTATTTCCGATCCCGAAACGCAATTTGGGATATTCTGTGGTGCCCAATAATTCCTCAATATTCTTCAAACCGTTGTGCCCGCCATGACTGCCTTTGGGTTTGATACGCAAAGTCCCGAAGGGCAATTGCAGCTCATCTACAATGGTTAAGGTATTTTCGGCTGTCACTTTGTACTGGTCCATATAATACCGGATCGACTTTCCGCTCAGGTTCATGTATGTAGTAGGCTTAATAAAATAAATGTGCCTGCCTTTATACTTCCATTCAGCCACAAAGGCCAGCTTTTCAAAAGAAAATTTAAAGTCGTGCTGTGCAGCAAGGCGGTCGAGCACCATAAAACCGGCATTGTGCCGGGTAAAAGCATACTCCGGACCAATATTCCCCAGCCCGGCAATGAGATATTTCATTGAATAAAAGTTTTAATTTCGTCTAAGAGCACTTTAATTTAGGCTAAAATTCAGGGAAATTTCATGATACCCCAAAAACGATTAGTACTTAGCAGCCCCCTTCTGGAAATAATGATCAGCCGGCTATGCCAGCAACTGATTGAGAATCACCAGGATTTTTCGAACACGGTTGTCATGGGTTTACAGCCCAGGGGAATCCACTTTGCCGAACGCATTGTGAAGGAGCTCCGTGAAATCACCGGGCAGAATATCCTCCTGGGGCATTTGGATGCTACGTTCTATCGCGACGATTTCCGCCGCCGCGAGTCTCCGCTCGTACCGAACAAAACCAACGTCCCTTTCCTGATTGAGGGCAAAAAAGTGATCCTGATCGACGACGTGCTCGCCAGCGGTCGTATGGTACGCGCCGCGCTCGACGCCATGACCGCATTCGGCCGCCCGAAAGTTGTGGAATTGCTGGTACTTATCGACCGCCGCTACAACCGCGAGCTGCCCATCGACCCCGATTACGTGGGAATGCAGGTAAGCACCGTAGAAACGCAGCGCGTGCAGGTAGAATGGACCGAGCAGGGTTTCGAAGCCGATCACATCTGGCTAGTCGATTAATTACGGTTGGTGACCGGGCCGGGAAGCTTCTTCTTTGGCCTCCATTTTTCCGATGTCATCGGTTTTGTAGGTAAGCTTGTTGACGTAAAACACTTCACGCCCCGATACGACCGACGACGTGCCGATCCGCTGCATGCCGTAGGCAAGGAAATACTGTCCATACCAGGGCGACAAGTAGCCGTCTTCATTGTTAAGCACCTTTTCCTTCTCCGATTTCGGATTGATTTTAAATTTCTCCGTTTCAACCACCACTTTATTGCGGCTGATCACCTCCGTATGGATTTCTCCCTCCTGCGGGTAAGCCAGCACAAAATAGTCGTCTACCGGCGTGACCTGGACCATTTCCTGCAAATCGAAACTTGTCAGGTCTTTAATCGTGATGGTATTGTCCCACATCAGTTTTCCGCTGCGGTCGAACCCGCACACAATCGCGTGTGTGTAACGGTAGCCTTCGAGCGCGCGCGCTACGTACGGGCGCGAGATCCCGCCCGAGATAATCGGACTGGTGGAGCGCTGATTGGGATAATACACTTCCGCAACGAGCACTATTTCCTTCTCGGTCTGGATTAACTGATGCACCAGCAACCGGTAACGAAAGCGGTTCTCCTTACCGAGACTCTTCCGTTTGCCGATCTTTTCGAGTACCCGCGCGCGCCGCTTGGGTTTCATGTAATTGAAGAAATTCTGTAACTCCGAAAATTCGATGAATTGTGGCTCCTCGGGCGTATCGTCGGAGACATGCGTCACATAAAGCCCTTGCGAATATTGGGTACACCCTACCGAGTAATTGCCGATCAGGTAAGAGTCGTCCGCATTCAACGGCACAATCTGGCCTGAAATGAAGCTGTAACGCGGGTCGCTCAAACTGGTTCTTTTCAGCAACTTACCATCATAATTATAAGTTTTTATTTCAAAAACACAATTTTTCTTGCGGTAAGCATAAGTGATCACGTTAATGTATCCGTCAATCTCATTAATATCGACATTGTTCAACTCGGTATTCTTTTCAAAAAGGCCAGGCAGCACGCGGGTCGTATGGTCGAAAAACGAATGTACGATCACAATCGGCCGCGACCGGTAATAGCCCGACACCAACGCTTTGCTGCCGATCACCTTGAAATGCTGCACATCGACCCCCGAAAGCAGGTTACCTTTATAAGTATCGATAGAACCATCGTTAAAATTCAGTTGCAGGAACAGGAATTTATCGGTGTCCGGCTCGGCAAAAAGCCAGTAACCGCTCTCCTCCGCCTTGTAAGCCATGACCGGAATATACCGGAAATCGAGCTTGTAGGAAGTCCGCCAGAGCGCTTTCAGGGTCGTATCGTATTTTACAAACTCCCATTGCTCATTACGGTTCGAAAATTCATTCCCCCGTATCACCGATAAAATCCCCTTCTCGCCCAGACTAAAAACCTCAAACTGCTCGGAAGACGACGAGCTGGTCGGGATTTCCAGGCGGTCGGATTGCTGCAACTGCGCCAGCGCACTCCAGAACGGTGCGAAGGCCAACAACAGCATTAATTTCAACCCGAAATAGTTTATAGAACGGTTATGCATAACTTCTTCCTTCAGGGGTGTGACACAGATCAATAATTAGCCTAATTTTGCATGCTGCAAGGCTCACATTGCTATTAATATTAGAAATAATTTCACTTAAATAAAAACTTGCGGGAATGTAATCCCCGATTTTTCATGACAATTGAAGCAATACTCAAGGAGGATATTCAAAAAGCCATCCAAAAACATTTCCAGCTGGACAACCAGGAGATCCTCCTGCAACCTACCAAGAAAGAATTTGAGGGATTTTACACATTTGTCACTTTTCCTTTGACCAAGGCGGCCCGCAAGGCACCGGCCGAGATCGGGCAGATCATCGGCGACGAGCTCGTTGCGTCGTCGTCGCTCGTAGCAGGTTTTAACGTCGTACAGGGCTTCCTGAATATCAGCCTGAAAGACAGCACCTGGCTGGACGTGTTCGGAAAGATCGCTTCCGACGAGGCATTCGGCACATTGCCTTTGAACGGAAAGTCGGTGATGGTGGAGTTCTCTTCGCCTAATACCAACAAACCGCTTCACCTTGGCCACTTACGCAACAACTTCCTGGGCGACTCGCTTTCTAAAATCCTGAAAGCGAGCGGGTACGATGTCGTAAAAACCTGCCTTGTCAACGACCGCGGTATCCATATTTGTAAATCCATGCTGGCCTATCGCGAGCTGGGCAACGGCGAAACCCCGGAATCGAGCGGGATCAAAGGCGACCACCTGGCAGGCAAGTATTATGTCTTGTTTGATGTTGAATACAAAAAGCAGATCAAATCGCTGGTTGAAGGAGGTTTGAGCGAGGAAGAGGCAGCCAAAAAGGCGCCGTGGATCCTGGAAGCACAGCAATTACTCCTGCTATGGGAAAACAACGATCCCGAAACGGTGGCGCTCTGGCAGAAAATGAACAATTGGGTTTATGAAGGATTTGCGGAGACTTACAAGAAAATCGGCGTGAGCTTCGACAAAACCTATTATGAATCAAATACTTACCTGTTAGGCAAAGATATTATCGAAGAGGGCCTTCAAAAAGGTGTATTCTTCAAAAAACCGGACAACTCCGTCTGGATCGACCTGACCGAAGAAGGGCTTGACGAAAAGCTGGTACTCCGCGGTGACGGAACCTCCGTTTATATTACCCAGGACCTCGGCACGACCGAGCTGAAAAACAGCGATTTCGGCAATGACCGTTATCTGTGGGTGGTGGGCAATGAGCAGGATTATCACTTTAAAGTGCTGTTTGCCATTTTGAAGCGATTGGGAAGAACCTATGCGGACGGCTGCTACCACATCAGCTACGGCATGGTGGATCTTCCTTCTGGCAAAATGAAGTCCCGCGAAGGTACCGTTGTCGACGCCGACGATCTCGTAGGACAAATGGTGCAGACCGCATCCGACCGCACGCAGGAGCTGGGCAAAATCGACGATTTCAACAGCGACGAAGCCAAACAGCTTTACAATCAGCTGGCTTTGGGCGCATTGAAATACTTCCTGCTGAAAGTTGACCCGAAAAAGAGAATGCTCTTCAACCCCGAAGAATCTATTGATTTCCAGGGACATACAGGGCCATTTATTCAATATACCTACGCACGTATCCGTTCGATCATGCGCAAGGCGGAGCAGGCGGGCATCCCCGCCGAAATCCCGGGCAATAGCTACGCCATGCACCAGGCCGAGCGCGAGCTGGTATTCGCATTGTCGCAATATCCTGTGAAAGTGTTGGCGGCGGCCAATGAGTTCGCACCGTCGCTCATTTCGCAATATGCATTCGACCTGGCGAAGGTCTATAACCAGTTCTACGCGGAGGTTTCGATCTTCTCCGATCCCGATCCTGAGGCGGTGAAATTGCGCGTCGCATTATCCGGCGCGGTTGCGGAAACGATTCGCAAGTCTTTGGGGTTATTGGGCATAGATGTTCCCGAGAGAATGTAAGAAAACAGTTACCAAAATCTGCTGATCAGTGCGTTTTGGATATGGTAACAACAACTCAAATATGTGCCGACCGTTTTATTCATATATGTACTAACCATAACCAAAACTACGATGAGCCTTATTAAGACCCTTTTTATTATGATTGCATCTTTGATTACCGGCATTTTCGTCGACAAATCCGAAATGGCGAGCCGTCCGGAAAACGCTCCTGTTGCCAAACAAACGCTGTATGATTTCAAGGTAAAATCGCTGGTAGGCGGCAAAACCGTTGATTTGAGCAAATACAAAGGCAAAAAAGTAGTTATCCTGAACGTGGCTTCCAAATGCGGTTATACCAAGCAGTATGCCGACTGGGAGAAATTCTACAAAGATCACGGCGACAAAGTGGTGGTACTTGGCTTCCCCGCTAACAACTTCGGCGGCCAGGAACCCGGCAGCAGCGAAGAAATCGCTACTTTCTGCTCTGCGACCTACGGCGTAACATTCCCGATGTTCGAGAAGGTGTCCGTACTCGGCGACGACCAGGCCCCCATCTACAAATGGCTGAGCAACAAAGACCTGAACGGCTGGAACGACAAAGTTCCTACCTGGAATTTCTGCAAATACGTCATCAATGAAAAAGGCGAACTGACCAACTTCTTCGCCTCCAAAGTATTACCTACCGACGCTGAGTTTACAAAGGCGGTTGGAATTTAAGTAAATTCACTGTCGGAGGCAGCCTGTGGTTATTCCGAGGCTCTCTCCGACAGTTTTTTTTAACACATTAACTATACGCAACTATGAAACATGTTAGTACCATCGATGAAGCTCGCCGCTACCTAAGCAACGCCAAACAAATTCTTAGCGAAAAAGCAGTTAAAGAAGACGGACTGTATAAGGACAGAAAGTATGTCAAGATGGCTGGCCATACCGCTTACATCGGCGTGTTGGAAGCATTGGATGTCGTTTTTAAAAAAAAAGGAAAAGGGGCGAAAAAGCGTCGATTGGTATAAAGAGGAACTTTCGTTAGTGGATAAAAAGATGCTTTCCCTATTTGTCGCAGCTTACGACACGCTTCATCTGGCAATGAGCTATGATGGGAATCTTTTAGCCGGTGTTTCACGAGAAGGTCTCGCCGCCGCCGAAAAAATTATTGACTGGGCTGAGCAAAAAACGGCAGCCTGATATTACCCGAATTAACAATACCGAAATGAATCCCTGGATCGAAGCCGCACGTCCCCGCACATTACCTCTTGCACTTTCCTGTATTTTAATGGGCTGTTTCCTGGCCGCAGCTTCCGGGCAATTCAGCTGGCCCGTGGCAGGTTTGAGCGTGCTAACGACCATTTTGCTGCAAGTGCTATCCAACTTCGCGAATGACTATGGTGATGCTGTCAACGGCAAAGATACCGAACTCCGCGAAGGTCCGCGCCGGGCTGTGCATTCAGGACATATCACTGCCGAGAAAATGCTGCGTGCCATCATTCTCTTTTCAGTGCTTGCGTTGGTCTCAGGGATAACATTATTGACCATCGCATTAAAAGGTGCACCTGCCAATACCTTCTGGGTTTTTCTGGGCATCGGCATTGCCTGCATTATCGCGGCTATTACTTACACCGCTGGCAAACGCCCTTACGGCTATGTCGGCCTTGGCGATTTATCCGTTCTGATCTTTTTCGGATGGGTGGGCGTGATCGGCAGCAACTTTTTGCATACGCACGTGTGGAATTGGGGCTTACTCCTGCCGGCAACGAGCTGTGGCTTGTTTGCCGTAGGCGTGTTGAATATCAACAACATCCGCGACATCGATTCCGACCGTGCAACCGGCAAAAACTCAATCCCAGTGCGCATCGGCCGCGAGAAAGCGATCATATACCACTGGTGCATTCTGCTGATCGGTATGCTTTGCGTCACAGTTTATACCGCGCAACATTTTTCAAGCTACACCAGCCTCATTTTCTTCCTCAGTTTCCCGCTTTTTGTCAAAAACGGCCTCGCAATTTCCCGCCTGACCAAGGCCAGCGAGCTCGATCCTTATTTGAAACAAATGGCGCTTTCCACGCTGCTTTTTGTGATTTTGTTTGGAATTGGGATTGTGCTTTAAATTGCCGCTTCTCTTTCCTATTTCACAAAAGGTCTGATCGCATTCCCCAGCAGACTGTAACCCTTTTCATTCGGATGCAGGCCGTCGGAGAAGAATGATTCGTCGATCTTGCCGTCCTCTTTCAGAAACACTTTCCCCGGGTTCACAAATAGCACATCGGCTTCACCGGTGATTTGCACCAGTTTTTCATTCAACGCAGCCACCCGTTGCTCTTGCTGGCGACGTGGGTAAATGCCCATCATCACAATCTGCGCCTGTGGTTGGCGGTATTTGATGGCTTCAATCAGCAGTTTCCATCCTGCTACGATTTCTTCGTCGCTATTCAATCCGAGGTTATTGGTGCCTATATTAATGAAGATTTGTTTCGCTTTGAAACCGTCCAGCTCGCCGTGGTACACGCGCCAGAGCACATTCTCTATCCGATCCCAGCCATACCCCATATTCACCGAATTCTTGCCGAAAGTACCGCCCCAGGAAGATTCACCAACTGCCCTCGGCCCTTTGGGCAAGCCTCCCCAGAAATGTGTAATCGAGTTGCCGATCACGACCGTCGTTGGCGAAGCTTTGTGATTGAGTTCGAGGACTTCGGTATGTCTTTTTTCCCAGTCATAATTGTGCAATTCGCGCATCTGGGTTACCGGGCGGGTGGTCGAAAGTTCTCCTGCCGGTTCATGCAGGATCTGTCTCAAATGCTTTTCGTACCCATCGGCATATTGCTGCATTCCGAGGTCCGTCGGATGCGTTCCATCCACGGTCGATTCGTACGTTTGCCCGAAATCTGCCTTCGGTATCAGATAAATATTCTGAAAACCCTGCGACTTTAATGCCGCGAATGCGTCTTTCAGGACTTCATTTACCTCTACATAATAATGCTTGCTTTGCGGGTTGATATCCTCGTCGGTGTACCCGGCGTGCTCGGCGAGCGCAATGGGAACATCCGGCCGCTTTTGGCGTAATGCGGTAACAGTGGCGATTACCCGTTTCTTAATTTCCTCGGTTGTAATGCCCAGTTTAGAATCTGGTCGGATTGTCAGGTTCGGAAGGCAATCCAGCACATAAACCTTCGCGTCGATCTCTCCCAAAAGATCCACTACTTCCTTTTCCAGTCTGCCATTTCCGGAGAACCCGAGGTTTATCAACGGCCTGTCCATTTTCCTGCCCAGTATCGACGTCCATGCCATACCCGGCCGCGACGCGCACGCCCCCTGCGCGATGGAAGTGCCGTAAATAACGATCGGTTTATCGGGGCGCACTGCCAATGGTGTAAATTCCGTCCCCTGCGGCGTACCGATTTCCAGCCATTTAACACTATTGTACAGCGGCAGGAACAACCGGTATTCCCTTCCGTGCTTATGGTAATTGTCATTCGCAGCCAGATTTCTAAAATCGTAGGTAATCGTATCTCCAAACGCGTATTTGCCCGCACACCAGCGCCATTCTCCATCGCTGCTTATCGCATAAAGGTCCACACCGCTTACGCCCGTCGCAGGCATATGCGGAAGCGCATGCTTACCGCCTACCGCGTAACGAATTTTGATTTCCGGAGAGTTGGCACGAAACCGGATCATCAAACCGGCCGACTGATTGGACAGGTTCCAAACCACGTCGCGCACCTGTTTTTCAGCCCGTGCCGGCAGCCGGTCATACGGACTTTTTAGCTCCTTCGGCCAAGCCTGGCCTTCCACCACGGGAAAGGAAGCGGTTTGAGGATTCCACCAGACATACTGACTACCCTGCGCTAAAACCTGAATGCTCAACAACAGACCCAGGCACGCATTTGAAATTGTTCTGAAAAGCATAGAATTGAAAAACGGACACCGATGTATCGCTACAAAAGTGCCCGCCAGGCTATTTCTCCCTTTGAAGGACAGATTATTTCACAATCACGCCGTCGGCAATAAACGTCAACTCGTCCTTCGGCTCGGTGATTTGGGCTATTTCCTCTTTACTCTTTCCGGCATCCTGCGCATAGTGCTTCAAATGCTCCACCGGCACCGTCGTTTTCTTCACTTCTCCTTCAAAAACCACCGTTTTACCCGCAATATCTTTGGGTACAAAAAACGCATAGTCCTTGAACATCACGCGCATGGTTTCGCCATTATCGAGGTTAACCTTCATCCAGCACCCTTTCACCTGGCAAACGGACTCTACGGTACCCGTCACCTTGGCCTGCATTTCAGCCTTATCGCCCATCTTCGCCGGAAGCGCCGTGGCTGCAATGGCCTTTTTATCATCTATCTGCTTGCCGAAATTGCCCTGCGCCTTCGCCAAAGAAACCGTCAGAATTACGAGAAGTATTGAAAGAAGTTTTTTCATGATGTTAGTATTTAGAAGTGTGTTTCAATTGATCAACTTAAAGTTAACACCTCTCCCCCTACAATCAAAGCCCCCTATTCCAGTACTTCCACCCAGCCCTTGCAATGGTTCCCCTGCGGCGTATCGACTACGTAGAGGTAGGTTCCATTGGCAATGCCCTTGCCCCAGTTATTCTTGTAGTCGGCGGATTTGAAGATGGATTTACCCCAGCGGTTGAAAACTTCCAGCGAAGATGAGGCGACGGGCACGATGAAAAAATCGTTTTTCCCGTCGCCGTTCGGGGTGATGACGTTGCTTAATGTGAATGCGGGCTCGGCACTGATCTTCTTGGAAGCGGTGAGCGAGCATCCGGCCGCGTTGTAGGCCGTCAGAGTGATGGTATACTCACCCGGAACTTCGTATATGAAGTTCTTCACTTCCGGATCGGTCATCGGATTGCCCGTGCCCACATTCCATTCATAGCGCTGCGCTTTACCGGTTTTGTTGGTGAATGAGTAGGAAAACGGCTCGTTACATGCGCCGCCCGATTGCACCACTTCGAAATCGGGTGCATAAGATTGGTCCACCTTCACTGTAATTTCACGAAGCGGGCGACAACCGTCTTCATACAAGCCTTCGATCACGTATGTGGTAGTCTGCGCCGGCTTCACAGTCACCGATTTCCCGATCGTTTCTTCCAGGCCCGTTGTCGCACGCCATTTGTATTGCGGCGCGTTGCCCGAGACGGTCAACGTCACAGTAGCGCCCTGGCATACCTCGGTGTCGGGCATATCGACAAAGTCGGTTTTCTTCTCGACATCCAGCTTTACGTTTTCCGTCACTTTGCAACCTGCGTTGTCGCTGATTTCCACCGTGTATTCTGTCGTCTCCTTTACCGTCGCAGTCGGCGTGGCAATGTTCGCGTTGTCCAGCCCCGTCGCCGGCGACCATTTATATTGCGTCCCGCCGCTGGCGCTTAGTTTCACTATGCTGTTTTCACACACCGTGGTGTCGCCCGTTACTTTTGTGGTCAATGTTTCGACAACAACTTTCTTCTGAGCGACATCCATTCGCTTGCAGCTTAGCCGGTTGTACGCCGTGAGCGTCACCGTGTATTCGCCGGGTTTGGTAAATTCATATTCCGATTGCCCTTCATCTCTCGAGATCGTATTCCCATTGACTTCCCAGATGTAATCCACCCCGCCCTCGCTCGTATTCACGAACGTCAGTTCCAGGGGCGCACAGCCACGAAGGACGTCTTTGGTTTGGCCTCGATAGACATCGAAATCCGCCTTTAACCGGTCGATGTCGATCTTGAATGCCGCATTGTTACAGTTTTCGCTGTTATTGGTTTCCGACCAGGCTTGCGGCGTTGTGGGAAAATGACTGCCCCCGCAAGCGCAGGTAGCATGGTAAATCATCCCGTTTTTATCAAATCGGCTGGTTCCTCCGTCCACGTGATCGCCTTGCAGGCGTGGGTCGCGCGCGAGGCTCCCGAAAAATGTGGCGTACAGCAGGGATTTCGCCCCCTGTTCCAGAATGGCAATGTAAAAATTGTTTCCGTTCGTGGTGGGTTGAATGGCGTCGTCGGTAACAGGCATTCCGGTAGTGCTGCTGGCGACATTGTTATTAGTCCCGCTGTTTACATTACCTCCCCAACCCGCGAGGTAGATATTCCCGCATTCACTCACGAGAAAGGCCGTGGGGGAAATGTCCGGTGTACCACGACCGGAACCGACAATGGTCGAAAACAGGGTTTGGGTCAATGCGGCATTCAATGCATGTACAAATTGCCCGCTTTTTGCATTCTGGTATACACCCTGGCTCACCGGGTAAGTACCCCTCGTAAGGCCGTAAACATACACCTGGTTGGTCTGGTCGATGTCCAAAAGATATGCGCCATCCTCTTTATCGGTTCCCAGGTAGGTCAGCGCAGATAGCTGATCATTCACAAAACGTGCCACAAAACCGTCCTCCGTTCCCTTCAAAGCCGCCTGGTAGACCCCCACTTTCGTTTGCAAATTGCTACTTTGGGATATCCCGGCTACATATACGTCGCCATTTACCGCCACTTTTAGCGAATAGGCCGCATCCCATTTGTCCCCGCCCAGGTAAGTCGACCACAGGAGTTGGTCCAGCCCGGCAGAGAGTTTCAAAACCACGCCATCCTGCCCTCCGGCCAGCTTGCTTTGTGAAGGGTTTTTCAATGGAAAATTGGCCGAATTGGTCGACGAAACCACATACACCTGGTCATTTTTATCTACTCCTATTTCCCCCCGGAAACTGTCGCCATAGTTCCGGATCACTACATTATTCGTTACACTCACGCCATCGTTACCGCTGCCGCCCGCAAACGTAGCACCCGTGAGCTGGTTCCCTGCGGCACTCAATTTGGCCACAAAAAGATCACTGCCATTCGTCATCCCGATGCCCGAAATCGGCTCCACACCCGTCCCACCGCCGAAAACCCGCTGAAATGCATTCTCCCTCGTTGGAAAATTCGGGGAAGATGTCGTACCAAGAATCAACAGTTCCTTCTGGCTGTTCACGATCAGACTGGTCGGAACGTCGCCGTTATTACCACCCAAAAAAGTGGCATAGAGCAGATCGGAGCCATCGGGATTGAATTTCATTATCGAAACGTCCACCACACCACCAAATTTGACCTGGAACGCCCCGGTTGTGGCGGGGAAATTGGTCCCGAATACGGTGCCGCCGGAATAGAGGTTACCCTCATCGTCATACGTCGCGGTATGGCCCCAGTTATCGGCTACGGAACCCGAATAAGTCGAGAAAATCAGTTCAGGATCAATCGTCAGCGGCAGCGATTTGTTATAGCCGGCAGGCAGTTCAAAATGCGCGATATTATCTTCCGAAAGGCGAAATGCAGACGGGACCTCCGTCGTACGCGCAGTACTGCCCGATTGGAACGAATACGGCTGCGCCTCCCTGATATCCCCCACCGAAGTTTTGATCACGATCTGCCCCGATTCGTTCAATGAAACCTTCTCTGCGCCTTTATACTGGAAACTGATCCGGGAAGCATCCGCCCCGGGTTTGACGATGAATTCATATTTGAGCCTGGCCTGATTGAGGTAAATGCGAAGGTTGATATCGGGATATATGTTTTCGTAAACAACCTCCTCAAAACCCTTCGCGCCGCTCGCCCAGGTGCTCGCATCATTGCCCAGAAAGTAATTAAAATGCCCGCCGCCCACCTTTGTTGGCTGATACCGTGTATTGGGAGAGGCATTAAGGAACGTTACCTCCACCCCATGCGCGTGAAGGCCCTGCGCGCTTACGTCCTCCCGCGCATACGACGCCTGGGCCTGCCCTTTCGCGTGCATAGCAGATACTTTCGAAGCATCATAGAGTACATAGAGCAGTGAATGCGATTTCAAAAACAGGAACCCGCCGGGAATAGCGGCACGGAAGCGGACATCTTTGTCCCATTGCCCCTTGTTTTCGATAAAGTAGGCCGAAGCAGCCCGGGAGTGGTCGGCTGTGCGGACGATGATCAGAAACGATATGAAGAGAAGCCGTAAAGTTTTCTGCATAGTCCGCGCGGCAAGTTTTTTCTATTTGAACGCAGAAACCGAGATGATATTTTTACAAAATTCGTATTCCTGCTGCACATTTGAACCTAGTAAAACCAACTGATCCTGTGTATGATCCATTACGTGATCGAGGTACCATTTGATGCCTTGCACATCTAAATTTGTTGTTGGCTCATCGAGAAAAACCACTGGTACATCCGAGAGAAACGCCAGCCCCAGCTTCACCCGCTGCTTCATACCGGATGAAAAATGCCGGATAATCTTCCCACTGGCATGCGGAAGTTGAATAAAATCCTCAAAATCCCTGGCCGAAATACCATTTTTGAATCGCTTGAACTTGCCGTGAAATTCGATCTGCTCGCGCAATGTGAACTCTTCGATCAGTTCCAGGTACGGAGCTGCGATCACAATATGCTTGTACCAGTGATCCGTTTCGATTTCCTTGCTATTCCGGTCGGCATAGGTGATTTTGCCTTCGGAAACCGGTATCATGCCTGTCAGCAATTGCAGTAACGTCGATTTACCGCTGCCGTTCGGTCCTACAAAGACATATTTTTCACCGGCTGCGAGTTCGAAACTGGCATTTCTGACAATCCACTCTTTGATGAACTTCTTTCCTATTTTATCGACTGTAATCTGCACTGGTTCTGTCTGATGTTCTCTATTACTTACCGCCATAGTAATCCCATGCGGCCTTCGCGACCTGCGCAATCACCAGTTCGCGCGTTTCCATATTGGCCGCCGCATCCGACACGAATACGACCACCGCAATAGACTTCCCATTCGGTAATTTCATAATGCCCGCGTCGTTCGTCGCGGCTGTAATACCTTTATCGCTGGTGCCGGAAGTCCCCGTTTTATGCGCCACTTCGGTTCCCTTCGGCAATAGCCCTTTGATTCGCTTTAAACCTGTCGGTCCCTCCACCAATGTTTTCCAAAGAAAATCATGGCTTGTCTTCGAAAGTTTTTTGCGCTCGTACGCGATCTGCAACAGTTGAAGATACGCCGAAGGCCGGGCATAATTGGTATACTGTACCTCCCAACCCGCTTTCATCTCCCTTTCGGTCGCCACGATCGCTATATCTTTCACGCCCAGCGAATGAATATAGTCATTCACTTTTTTAGTCCCTCCGGCCAGCTCAAAAAGAATGTCGCAGGCGTTATTGTCACTTTCTGAAACGGAATAGCTGAGCAGTTCGCCAATGGTGATGTCAAAATCCTGGTTCGGACGCTTGTCGCGCATCGGACTGTGTGTTTGCTGATCCAGCTCCGCTTTGGTGACGTGTATTTTCTGGTCCAGTCTCAACTTCCCCTTGTCCACCAAATCCAGCACGGCGATTGCCAGCGGGAATTTGAACGTACTCTGCATGGGAAACTTGTGATCCTGATTGATCAGCAGCGTCTCCTTGGTTTTTAAATCCATCACCCCTACCCCGACAATCCCCTTTGCCTGCTTGCTGATGTTTTCGATTTCAGCTTTAAGTTTCGCCTGTTGGGCCGACGCAAGGATTGGAAATAATACTATAAAAGCTAAAATCCGGGCGAATCTGGTCATAGGAGTGTTTTCTGGCTTGATAGTCACAGTTTAGTTATGGCCGTTCGGCTTTCCGGTCTTCGATGGTCAGTTTCACCAACTCGATCCGCGTGTCCTGCACGGAAACAATCTGGAACGAATACGGCGGTATGTCTACCACGTCATTCTCGTCGGGCAAATCGCCATAGACATGAATAAGCATACCGGCTATCGTGTCATAATCGCCTTCCGGAAGTTCCCAGCCATATTTTTCATTCAAATAATCGAGCTCGTGGCGCGCGCTGAGCATGTAGGAGTGATCGTCGAGCTGGCGTTCGGTCCAGTCTTCGGTGGTGTCGTATTCGTCCTGGATTTCCCCGAAAATCTGCTCCACCACGTCCTCCACGCTTACTAATCCCGATGTACCACCGAATTCATCGACTACCAAAGCGATACTGCGGCGTTCTTCCAGGAAGCGGAGCATCAGGTCGCGCGCGGGCATCGCCTCGGGTACGATCAGGATGGGCGTGATAATGCTGCTGATTTCCTTCGGCTTTTTAAACAGCGACAAGGCATGGCAGTAGCCCAACACTTCGTCGACCGATTCTTTATGTACAATGATTTTGGAATGGCCGCTGGTAAGGAACGCCGTTCTCAGATCCTCGATACTCGCATTCACATTCACAGCCGAAATTTCCGTCCGGGGAATCATGCAATCGCGAATCCGCAGATCCTTGAAATCCAATGCATTGATAAACATCTTCTCTTCAATGCTATGATCGTCGAAATCGGGATCGTCGGCCGAAATAATGTCGTCGCGCAACGAGGGCGACAGGATATTCTCCTTCACAAACGGCTCGATCACCCAGTAAAGCGGTGTCATGAGCCACTCTCCGAAGCGTACCGGAAATGCCTTCAAGTCCAACACTTTCGGAAAGCTCCGCCCGATTTTGACCCAGCTCGAATAGCTTCCCATCCACAACACCGCCAGCGTCGCGAACAATGCGACGATCAGCAGCCAGTTTTGTGTGCCCGAGTTCAGCTCAAACAAAGGAAAAACCGTGATTACCCCCATGAAACAGCCTAGTGCGACCGACAGCAGGCGTATCATCCGGAGAATGCGGCGCCAGTAGAGCGTCTGCTCCACCTGCTCGTTCTTTTCATGCCTGAGCGAATACCGGTCGATCCACACATCCAGCAACACCGACCGCACGGCCCCGTAGTAGCCCGCCAGCATGAAGAATACGATCGTCGTAGCCAGGAATATCAGGTTCATTTTTTCGGTTTTTTAGCGGGGTGGGAACGGTCCGGTGCCCCGGGGGCCGCCGATCCGGCAGACGGCTTTTTGGACGCGACATCCTGCGCTTCCGCTTGTTTCGCGGCAGTAGCAGCTTTCAAACGGCTGAATTGGAATAGCAAAAAACAAACAATGCACAACAGCAAAAGCCAGTAGCTTTCTAATAGCCCGGCGCGGCGGAATTCGAGCACCCAAAGCACCAGAAACCCGAATGCCAGGGCCAGGAAAATCGTCCGGATCAGTTTGGAATTCATTAATGAAGATTCTTCTTAAACATCAGGGGTCTGCGCCCCTATTTTTTCAATGATTTTCAAAGATACCACAGATTGCGCCAAAACGATCAATGCTGTATTAATCTTCGTTCCAACATATAATAAACCATACATAACTCGGCCATTTTGCCTAAAATAGCTAACTTGCAGGGATTGCCGTACAATTCAGGGCCGACACTTGAATTGTAAAATTAATTCTTGAAAAAATATCCTTTATTACTATGAGCGAAACGACAAAACGCTTTGCACCCGGTGTTGTAACCGGCGATGGAGTTAGTGAAATTTTCCGCCACGCCAACGAAAACAACTACGCCCTCCCGGCGGTTAACGTGGTAGGTACCAATTCGGTAAATGCGGTCCTCGAAACAGCCAAAGCGGTTAACAGCCCTGTTATTGTACAGTTTTCAAATGGCGGAGCTATATTTTATGCAGGAAAAAGCCTTTCCAATGCCAACCAGCAAGCGGCTATCGCAGGCGGTATCTCGGGTGCGATGCACGTACACCAGATGGCGGCATTGTACGAAGTTCCCGTAATCCTCCACACCGACCACTGCGCGAAGAAACTCCTTCCATGGATCGACGGTTTGCTGGATGCAGGCGAGCGTTATTTCGATCAATACGGTAAGCCTTTGTACAGCTCGCACATGCTCGACCTTTCGGAAGAGCCTATCGAGGAAAACATCGAGATCTGCGCTAAATATTTCGAGCGTATGGCGAAATTGGGTATGACCCTTGAAATCGAATTGGGCGTAACCGGTGGCGAAGAAGACGGTGTGGATAACTCCGACGTGGACAGCTCGAAACTGTACACCCAACCTGAGGAAGTAGCATTCGCTTACGAAGAACTTTCTAAAATCTCCCCTAACTTCACGATTGCAGCTGCATTCGGTAATGTTCACGGGGTATACAAGCCAGGTAACGTGAAGTTGGAGCCGAAAATCCTCCGCAACTCACAAGAGTACATCAAGCAGAAATTCGGTACCGGCGACCTGCCCGTTAACTTCGTATTCCACGGAGGATCAGGCTCATCCCGCGAAGAAATCCGCGAAGCGATCGAGTACGGCGCGATCAAAATGAACATCGACACCGACATGCAATGGTCGACCTGGGAAGGTGTTCTCAACTATTACAAAGCAAAAGAAGGCTACCTGCAATCACAACTCGGCAACCCCGAAGGCGCAGATTCGCCGAACAAAAAATACTACGACCCACGCGTATGGTTGCGCAAAGGCGAAGAGAGCATGATCTCACGTCTGAAAGTGGCGTTCGAAGATTTGAACTGCATTAACCAGTTGGGGTAATCGGTTTCGGATTTTGAAGGAATGAAAAAAAGCAACCTGCGAGGGTTGCTTTTTTTGCTTTATCGGGTACTCGTCAGCGGATCAATGTCAGCGAACCCGTCAGCTCAGGACTATTTTCCGTAAGTCTGATCTTGTAAGCGTACACGCCCGGCATTTGCAATGCGCCTGCGACCATTCCGTCGAACGCGCTTTTATAGCCGACAGAGTTAAATATCACAGTTCCCCAACGGTTATAGATCGTCACCCGGCAGTTTGGGTAACCTTCAATGCCTTTTAAATCCCAGGTTTCATTTATACCATCGCTATTCGGTGTAAATGCGTCGGGGATCAGAATGCTCTCTATGATTTTAACTTGAACCTCACGGCTGGCCATACAGCCGTACGCATTCGTGGCTGTAACTGTGTAAGTAATGCTACCAGCTGGCGTCGATGTCGGATTCGCGTAAACATCGCTATTCAGATAATCGGGAGGCTCCCATTGGTAGACCAGATCGAGTGAGTCTTTCAGGCCAATTTGAATGGGTTTAATGCGTGAAGTATAGAGCACATCCACCAAATCCAGCACCGGCGTTTCGCTCACGATCACTTCCCGCTTCACCACTGATCCAGGACAATCTGCAGAGCCCTGAAACGCATATTCCACTTCATGACTACCGACCCCGGCGACGCCAGGATCGAATGTATTTCCGACCACTCCCAAACCCGCAAATGTCCCGCCGAAAGGAGTCGCATTCAAGGCAACCGGCGGCGCATTGATATCGCAAATGGGCGGAATGCTGTCCATTTGCGCACCGGCCAACGAAGCGACGATTACGTGAACGGTTTCAGAATCGAATGAATCGGGACAGCCGTTTATTTTGGTTGTTAAGAGCTGATAATTGCCCTCTTCCTGAATGGTAATGCTTTGCGAATTAGCTCCCCATATGGTTTTGCCGTTTTTGGTCCATTGGAATTCGGGTTGCGGGTCGGCGAAGTTTTGTTTGGAGGTTAAGGTTGCTTGGGAACCCTTGCAGATGGTAAGGGTTTGAACTGCCGTGGTGTCTTTGTAAATATCCTTATCAAAAACCTGCTGTTTATTGCAGTCTACGACCGTGAGTGTATAATAGAAATTAACGGTACCTATCTTTTGCCCGTTTCGATATTCATCGACTGAAATACCTATAAAATATTGGCCTTCTTCGCTGGGCGTAACTGTTAATACACCAGTATTTTCATTGATGGTGAGGGGTGGGCTTCCGTGCATTTGATTTTGTTCACTGTAGCCATTTGCCCACGCCCAGTCACCAACCTTGATATTTCCATCAATTCCCTCAAAATCTACATCGGTAACAGCATATGGTGTCGACAACCTGTATTTGAGTTTATCTCCGCCAACTTTGGTCGCCGGGAATCTAATCTCAGCAAGCTCATCTTTGCATATGACAAAATCCCGGATATTGCCTATCGTCGGACTAGACTCCATTGTGCTAAAAAGATCATTGACTATCAGAGGAGGCATAAATGTCGTGACCCATTCGGCCAAGTTAGATGATTCAACAAAGTTTTTATCTCCCTTTCCGCGGTAACCCGTTGTGGAATGCCAGGCTATGACACAACCTTCATTCATTAAAAGTTGATCATCCGGTCCCGCAAAACCGATATATGCTTCATAAATATTCAAGAAGATCTCCCGTTTACTTGTCCCATGGCAACGTACCGGGTTCTGTTGAATTTTAGTCGAAGATACCCTTCTCAACCCAGCATTACGGCCGCCCAGCCATCTGCCGTCCCTTTTCCAATGCATATCATTTTTGAACACATAAACCTCGTGAAGCGAGTCACTAAATTCTTCACTGGCACCGTCAACATACAGGCTAAGTATAATTGTGTAACCGTTAAATGTGTTGGGTATAGGCCTGCATTCAAGATGTGCTCCAACAATCCCGCTTCCGACTGCTTGTATACAAAGCGTTAGCAATGCAATTATTTGAATAAGCTTGATCATACATCTGATAGAGTTAAAATGTGCAGGTAGGAAACCAAATGCAATCGCCAAACCCGGCAATCACCCACATTTTAACCAATCCATCATTACCAGCAGAAATCCAATGTACAACAAGTACATATCATTTATCAAACTTCCCCAACAACAAAAAAGCAGTCCCGAAAGACTGCTTTTAAATTCCTAACCCTCCACCATCATCCGCTTCCGATGCGCCACGCCCCAATCGCGCAGCGTCTTGATCACAATTTCCAGCGAATGCCCGTATTCGGTTAATGAATACTCCACCACCACCGGGATAGAGTCGTAAACGGTTCGCTTCACGAGGTCGTTCGATTCCAGTTCGCGCAGCTCTTTGGAGAGCATTTTGTCGGTAATGCCCGGCACTTCCTTCGCGATTTGCGAGAAGCGCTTGTTGCCGAACATAAGGGATATGATGATGGGCAGTTTCCATTTGCCGCTGAGGACTTCCAACGCGTCGCGCACGGGCAGGATGCTCTTGGTGCATTCGCCCCAGGTGTGCGGTTTCGTTTCCTTCGTTTTTTCCATAGCTGATTTTTATCACTATCCTTTTGTATACTACTTACAAATGTATAGTAAATTTAATTAAGTTTGCATGCCGTTTAGTCAATGGCACTTCAAACTTAGATAAAAATGAGCGAGTTAATAAAAAAATTGAACTGGCGTTACGCTGCCAAACGTATGAACGGCCAGACCATTCCCCAGGAAAAACTGGACAATATCCTTGAAGCGATCAAGTTGGCGCCCTCTTCGGTGGGCTTGCAGCCTTATAATGTGATCGTCATCGAGGATAAGGCATTGAAAGACAAAATATTCCACGAAGCGGCAACCCGTCAGCTCCAAATCCCGGATGCTTCGCATTTGCTGGTTTTCGCGGCCTGGGAGAAACTGACTTCCCAACACGTGGATGACTTCATCAACCTGGTTGCTACAACCCGCAATGTGAGCCTCGAATCGCTGGCAGGTTACCACAGCAGCATTAATGGCGGTATCCTCAGCCGCAGCGAAGCAGTCAATTTCGATTGGGCTGCGCGGCAGGCATACATTGCTTTGGGCCACGGATTGGTGGCAGCGGCTACGGAGGAAGTGGACGCTACGCCGATGGAAGGTTTCGATGCGGCAAAACTGGACGAGATCCTCGGGCTTCGGGAAAAAGGGCTTCGCAGCGTGGTGATTTTGACGCTCGGCTACCGCGATCATGAGAAAGATCCTTTGGCCAAAGCGAAGAAGGTACGTCGTGCGCATGAAGAACTTTTTATATCGATCTGACATTATTCCTAAGGGATGGTCAAGGGCAGTCAGGAACTGGTCAGGAATGGTCAAGTGTAGTCAGGAGTGGTCATGTTTAGTCAAGAATCGTTGAAGCTATACATGACAATACATGACAATACATGACAATACATGACCAAAAATGACAAAAAATGACCACACCTGACAAAAAATGACTCTCCTCCCAATAAGTTACAATACAGAACCACGGTAGCATGAAAGTTGAAATATGGAGTGACGTAATGTGCCCGTTTTGCTATATCGGCAAGAGGCGCTTTGAGCATGCGCTGGCGGAATTTCCGCAGCGTGATCAGATTCAGGTGGAATGGAAGAGCTTCCAGTTGAATCCACAAATGAAAACCGAACCCGGAAGAAGCATTAACGACTACCTGGCCGAAACGAAAGGCTGGACGCCGGACTACGCGCAGCAGGTAAACGACCACGTAACGAACATGGCTGCCGAAGTAGGGCTGGAATACAATATGGACAAGGCCGTGCTGGCCAATTCATTTGACGCGCACCGGTTTTTGCAGTTTGCCAAAACCAAAGGGCTGGGCGATGCGGCGGAAGAACAATTGTTCAAAGCCTATTTCACCGACGGTAAAAATACCGCCGACCATGCCACGCTGATCGAACTCGGAACTGCTATCGGGCTCGACGCAGCTGAATTGAAAGCTATACTCGACGGTACCCGTTTCAGCGAGGATGTGCGTCGCGACGTTTATGAGGCGCAGCAGGTGGGCGCACGCGGCGTTCCGTTCTTTGTGCTCGACCGCAAATATGCGGTTTCAGGGGCGCAGCACACCGAAACTTTCCTGAATGCATTGCAGCAGTCGTTTGGTGAATGGGAAAAAGCCAATCCCAAACCACTGGTGAGCCTGGCCGATGGTGCGAACTGCACGGTCGACGGGGAATGCAATTAGGCCAAAATACTTTTTTCAAAATGGGCATGCCGGTGATCCGGCGTGCCCATTTTTGGTGTCGGGCTGCATCACTGGTACGGTTCTATAAGTAAAGTCGATAGCGTGGGTCGGGAATGTCGGGTAATTTGTGCTAATTGCGCTAATTTGTTGCACAAAATACCACACCTCCAACCACCGCTGTCAGCACTTTACACCCGACTTTATGCGTTTTCTGGCATTATTGCTGCTCTTTCTGACCATGCAACAGTTCTCCCGGGCCGGCGGGATCAGGGGACGCATTACCACAAAAAACGGTGAATCTCTTCCCTATGCGGGTATTTCGGTGAAGGGTACGAGCAATGGTACCATGGCCAATGAGGAAGGTGCGTATGAGTTCAGCCTCGCGCCGGGGAACTACGAGATCATCTTTCAGTACCTCGGTTTTAAAAGTGTTTCCAAAACCGTTACGGTCGGCAGCGATTTCACCGAGCTGAATGTGGAAATGGAAGAGCAGGCGCTCAGCCTGCAAGAGGCGACAGTCGGGAAGAGCAAAGAAGATCCCGCCTACACAATCATGCGGCGCGCGATCGCGAAGGCACGCTTTCACCAGTTGCAGGTGCGCGGGTACACGGCCAAGGTATATTCCCGAAGCACGGGCGTAGCTACCAAAATCCCTTTTTTATTGCAAAAACGACTGAAAAAAGAAGGCGTTCAGCAAGGGAAGGCCATTCTCAACGAGAGCGTAGCGGAGATCAAATACCGCCGGCCCAACAATTATAGCCAACGCATTATATCCACCCGCAACAGCCTCGACAATAGCATTCCTTCGCCCAACGAATACATTCTGGCGAGTTTATATAGTCCCGAGATCGCCGGTACGATTTCACCATTGTCGCCCAAGTCATTTGCCTATTACAAATTTGAGTATGAGGGGTATTTTGAGGAAAGGGGCGAGATCGTCAATAAAATAAAGGTGATTCCCAAAGCCTATGGCGAAGGTGTTTTCCGGGGAAGCCTGTTCATTCTGGAAGACCGATGGGCAATCCACAGCTACGATTTGCAAACCACCACTAGCGGTTTGAACATTTCAGCGAAACAGATTTTCAGCCCGGTGCAGGGTGTCTGGATTCCGGTTAACCAGCAATTCCGTTTGAATGGCAGCTACCTTGGATTCGCCGGTGAATTCCGCTACCTCGTTTCACTTACCTATGAAAAACTCGATGTCGATCCAGGGCTCCGGGAAGATATCGTGATCGCCGACCATAAAAAGGACGACGCCCCGAAAGTAAAAGGCGGCAAAGACCTCGAAAACCTGATCCAGGCGCAGAAAGAGTTTTCAACCAAAAATTTCAGGAAACTCACCAAACAATACGAAAAGCAGCAGAAGAAAGAACAAAAGGAGCAGCTTGGCAACGACCGGCTCGTGCGGCAGGACTCCATTGTGATCGATTCCATGGCCAACAAGCGGGATACCACCTACTGGCAGGCATTACGGCCTATTCCGCTGACCAAATCCGAGGTTTCAAGTTACGTCACGCAGGATAGCATCAAGGTTGTGAAGGATTCGATCAGGGTCAAAACCAAACCCGATTCTACGCATTTCAAACCCATTCACCTGCTTTTGGGCAATACTTATGCATTGGGTAACCGGAATACCTTCTATTTCAAAAGTCCTTTCCTCTCGGTGAGCTATAACTCGGTAGAAGGTAATGCGGTCAATTTTATTACCGAATGGCAGAAACGCTGGGCAAAATCGTCGTACCTGAGCGTACGTCCGCTGGTTCGCTACTCGTTCGGGCGCAAGCGGCTGTATGGAAACCTGGAAACCAATGTGGGCGGAAAAAACTGGAACTTGGCATTAGCCGGCGGTGAAATGGCGTCACAGATCAACAACCGCGAACCGATCCCGCCATTGCCGAACAGCGTGGCCTCGCGTTTTGTAGACAGGAGCTTGATGAAGTTGTATCAAAAGCAGTACGGCCATGTTCAATACACGCTTCGCAACATCGGCGACATTCTGAGCATTAATGCAAGCCTGGATTTCGAACACCGGAAAGAGCTTTTCAACCAGGAAAGTGCCCGACCGATCATATTCTGGAGCCAGTTCGGGTTTACGCCCAACCGCCCTGTGAACCGCGAGCTCGATAACACCGGTTTCGACGAGCATAATGCATGGATTTTCGAAGTCAACGCCACCTTGCGGCCATGGAGAAGGTACCTGATCCGAAATGGTGAAAAAAGGTATTTGAGAAGCCGCGGGCCGGCTTTCAGTGTCAATTACAAAAGTGGATTGGGCTTTTTGGGAGATTCGGATTACTCATTGCTGCAAGGAACGGTCCGCCAGGATCTGAGCCTTGGACCGCGCAGTAACCTCGAATATCTGGTCAATGCGGGAGGCTTTTTGAGTACTAAAAAAATGTACTTCCCCGATTACCAGCATTTTATGGGCAACGAATTTTTCTTCCAGTACGTGTACCCGCCCGACCAGTTCCGGATGCTGCCCTACTACCGTTACAGCACCGCGAAATGGTTTTTCCAGACGCATTTGACGTGGTCGATGCAGCATTTCCTGCTCACACGCATACAGTCGCTACGCGTGACGGGCATTTCCGAGACCGTGCAGCTGCATTACCTGCGCGTGCCCACAATCCGGAATTATACCGAAGCAGTTTATGGAATTGACAATATCATGCGGATCGTCCGGTTGGAGGCCGTCGCGCAATTCCATGGCTCGCATTTCCAAGGCATGGGATGGCGCATCGGTGCCTCCTTTCGGTTCGGACGGTAATTACTTCACTTTGGTAGCCTTAAAACGCGGTGCGGTTTTAGGAACAGTCGGCCACACGTTGTTGTCGGGATCGATATCCGCCATACGCTGGCTCGGATCGATCGCAATCGTTAGAATATCGGAAATGTTACGATCGATCGTAAACGAATATTCGGGGTAAGTCCAGCCCCAGTCCGCCATTTGGGTGGTTTTGGCATACAGCTTCTCGTTCTTTTCGCCTCGCATGATTTCAAGGGGAATGTAAAAATTCTCCTGCGAGCCGTCTTTGTAGCTCACTACCAAGTCCAGCGGCATCGGCATCTGGCCGATCCTTTCGAGTACGACATCGGTTTTACTTCCGTTCGCTATCGCTTCGCGAATGCTATAATCGATCGTTTTGGTCGTTCCGACGAAATTCTCCCAGAACCAGTCCAGTTCCAGTCCCGATTCCTTTTCCATAATGCGTTTCAAATCGGTCGGATTCGGGTGCTTGAACTTCCATTCGTTGAAATACCGTTTCATAGCGCGCTGGAATGTCTCCTTGCCCATGATATAATTCAACTGGTTCAGGAACACGGCGCCTTTGTTATAGCTGGCAATACTGTAAGCCTTGTTGGTATTATAATGATCGGCGTGGGTCGTCAGCGGCTCTTCCGTTCCGGACTTCACCAGGCTGCGGTAGCTGGTGGTAGCGCTGCGCTGCGGATCGCCTTTTGAAGGAAATAATTCTCCCATCACGATGTTTTGCCCGTAAGTCGTGAAACCTTCGTCCATCCAGGGATATTTCGATTCATTCGTCCCCAAAAGTCCCTGGAACCAGCTGTGAATGGACTCATGGACGGTTACACTGGTCAGCGCGTGCAGGTTCAAGCGGCCGGTGATGAGCGTCGCCATCGGGTACTCCATCCCGCCGTCACCGCCCTGGATCACAGAATATTGCTTGTAGGGATAGCGCCCGAACTGCTCGTTCATGATCTTGAACGAACGCACCGCAAGCGGCTCCATTTGCTTCCACACATTAGCCAGCGTATCGGTTTGGTAGAAGAAGTGCAGGTCCAGGTTATCATCCACTTTCACCACGTCGTGCTGGTAGTCGCGGTCGGCCGCCCACATGAAATCGTGGACTTCCGGGGCTACGAAATGCCAGGTAAGGCGCTCACCCGGCTTATGCGTAACGTTTTTATTGGAATAGCCGTGGCCGATTTTATCAGGGTTTTGCAAATAGCCCGTTCCTGCAATCGTGTAGGCCGCATCCATTGTAATTTTCACATCGAAATCGCCCCATATCCCGTAGAATTCGCGGCCGATGTATGGGTTAGCATGCCATCCTTCATAATCGTACTCCGACATTTTTGGATACCACTGCGCCATCGAGTAATCGATACCCTCGTTGTTGTTCCGACCAGTACGGCGGATTTGCAACGGCACCTGCGCTTCGAACTCCATGTCAAAGGTATGCTGCGATCTCGGCAGGATCTTCTCGTTCAAAGTCACTTCGAGAATCGTCCCTACCACTTCATATTTCAGCGATTTACCATTCTGTTTGAGGGAAAGTACTTTCTCGTAACCAATCTCGGAAGGTGATAATTTGGAAATCCGGTCCTTCACCCGTGCATCAGGATCGCTGATCGACCGTGAACGGACGTCCATCTGGCTGCCGGGCTGGAATGCATTCAGGTACAAATGATAGAATACCTTTTGAAGTGTATCGGGGGAATTGTTGATGTAAACGAGCTTTTGGGTGCCTTTGTACTGGTGTTTGACAGCATCAAAATCAATCTCCATCTGGTACTTCGCACGCTGCTGCCAACGGTCACTTTGTGCTGAAACCCGGAACGCCAACGCGACCAGCAAGAGCACGGAAAAATTAAACTTCATTATAAGGTTAGTAATTTGATTAAACCGCAAATTAACGGAATCCCCTGAAACTGTGCATCATTCTCCACAAAAAACCTCATTTCCAAGCCGAAAAGACGGTTATAGGGCCTTTCAGAGCAGGTATACCTCTGGCACATATTTGGTAACTACCGATTCAGAAATCAATCATTAAGAACCTAAATATTTGTCAATCATGCTAAGATGGACCGTAATATTTCTGATCATCGCCATCGTGGCCGGTATCCTCGGATTCGGCGGTATAGCGGCAGGCGCAGCGGGAATTGCTAAAATTCTCTTCTTCGTATTCCTCGTTCTATTCGTACTGAGCTTATTGAGCCGGGGCGTCGGGCGATCCTGACGGCTTCCGGAAATACAATAAATGAAAAAAGCGGACGTCGAGTCCGCTTTTTTCGTATTCCTTATTCCCATTCGATGGTAGCCGGCGGCTTCGAAGAAATGTCGTAAACGACCCTGTTCACCCCTTTTACCTTGTTGATAATGTCATTGGAAACTTCCGCGAGGAAATCGTATGGCAAATGCGCCCAGTCGGCAGTCATACCGTCGACAGATGTCACCGCGCGCAGCGCAACGACGCGCTCGTACGTACGCTCATCGCCCATTACCCCTACGCTCTGCACGGGAAGGAGCATGGCGCCTGCCTGCCAAACCTCTTTGTAAAGGTCCCATTTGCGCAGACCACCGATGAAGATCGCATCCACCTCTTGCAGAATGGCCACTTTCTCGGCAGTGATTTCGCCCAAAATCCGGATCGCCAGACCTGGTCCCGGGAATGGGTGGCGGCTCAGGATTTTCTCGTCGATACCCAGTGTACGTCCCACCGCTCTAACTTCGTCTTTGAACAAAGTATTCAGCGGCTCAACTACTTTCAATTTCATGAAATCGGGCAAACCACCCACGTTGTGGTGTGATTTGATGGTGGCCGAAGGCCCTTTCACCGAAACGGATTCGATCACGTCAGGGTAAATGGTACCCTGCCCGAGCCATTTCACGTCTTCGATCAAATGCGCTTCCTGGTCGAAAATATCGATGAACGACTTGCCGATCGCCTTGCGTTTCGCTTCGGGGTCGCTCAGGCCGTCGAGCGATTGATAAAAGTGTGATTTGGAATCGACACCTTTGATATTAAGGCCCATATCCTGGTAAGAATGCAGCACTTGCTCGAATTCATCCTTACGCAGCAGACCGTTGTCTACGAAAATACAATACAAATTCTGGCCGATCGCGTGGTGTACCAGCGTTGCGGCCACGGTTGAATCCACACCGCCCGACAATGCCATTACCACCTTGTCGTTGCCCAGCTTCTGACGGAGCTGCTCGATCGTATGCTCTACAAAAGACTCCGAAGTCCAATCCTGCTTGCAACCGCAAATGTTCACAACGAAGTTATGCAGCAGCTTTTTGCCCTCGGTTGTATGCGTTACCTCGGGGTGGAACTGGATACCATATGTCAGTTCATCTTCTACTTTAAATGCCGCCACTTTCACCGATTCCGTCGAGGCGATTACGTGGAAGTTCTGAGGTGCACGTACGATCGTGTCACCATGCGACATCCACACTTGCGACGACTCCGACAAACCAGCCAGCAAAGAAGAATCCGTATCATCGATTTGCAAACGAGCACGGCCGTATTCACGGTGCTGCGACGGTTTCACATCGCCTCCGAGCTCCTGTGCGAGCAATTGCGCGCCATAGCATACACCCAGCAGGGGCAATTGCTTGCGGAATTTATCAAGATCTACGCGGGGAGAATCCTCATCCCTTACCGAACAGGGGCTACCTGAGAGAATGACGCCTTTGACGTTGGGAGTGAGTTCGGGGAAGTTGTTGTATGGGTGGATTTCACAATAAACATTCAGTTCGCGAACTCTGCGTGCAATTAACTGGGTGTACTGTGAGCCAAAATCTAAAATCAGAATTTGTTCAGTCATATATATGCTATCTAAAACGCAAAGGTAGGGAGATTGAAGGAAAACCAAAAAACGAAGTTGAAACTTCGACACTTCAGTCGTTCAAATAGCTATTTAACCGTTTAAACTTTTTTCCTGCCAATATGCAACTTCCTTTTATCCCTTTGTATCTATAAGCCGAAAGATAGACACACACCACTTATATAACATACACGCCTTTTATGTAATCAAAGGTTCTATGCTATACCAAGTACCTATCTTTGCAGTGTACCTAATGGAACAACTCACCCCGGGTACGCTGAACTTTAACTATTAGCCATGAAAATCTTAATGAACCTAACTGCAGCACTGCTGCTGGGCAGTGGATTTGTGCACGCACAAGCTCCCCAGCCTCTTACCGGAAAAGGAAAAGTCAACGGCTCGGTGCTGGACGAAAAATCGCAGCCGTTCCCGTTTGTGAACGTTCTCCTGTTGCAGGCCAAAGACTCAGTGCTTGTAAAAGGGCTCGCAGCCGACGAGCAGGGTAAATTTGCATTCGACCAGGTGGCGGAAGGAAAATACCTCACGCTGATTTCCATGGTAGGTTATCAAAAAAGTTATAGCGATCCATTCACTGTCAAAGACGCTCCCGTAAACCTTCCCACTATTACTTTAAAATCAGACATCAAATCGCTGAACGAAGTGACGGTCGTGGCGAAAAAGCCATTCATCGAACAGGAGATCGACCGGACGGTGGTGAATGTGGAAAATAGCATTGTGTCGGCAGGTGCTACCGCCCTGGAAGTGCTCGAACGCGCTCCGGGTGTGACGGTCGACCAGCAGAATGAACAATTGAAGCTGCGCGGTAAGGAAGGGGTTATTGTTCAGATCGATGGCAAACAGACCTTTTTGTCACAACAGGAACTCATCACGCTCCTGCGCAATACGCCCAGCGACAACATCGAGAAGATCGAGCTGATCACGAACCCCTCGGCCAAATACGATGCGGCGGGTAACTCGGGGATCATTAATATTAAAATGAAGCGCAACAAGAACTACGGCACGAACGGCAACATCAACCTGGGCGGCGCGTGGGCGAAATACGGCCGCGCCAACGCGACCGGAACGCTCAATCACCGGGCAGGAAAAGTGAGCACATTCATCAGCGGCGGCGCATTTTATAACAAAGGCTTCAACAACAACGACATTTACCGTACCATTCCGTACGAGGACAAAGTGACGATTTTCGACCAGAAAACAGAGCGGATCAACAGATCGGAATACTACAATGTGCGTGCCGGCCTCGACTATTTTGCAACGGACAAAACCACCGTGGGCGTACTGGTTTCCGGTTTCTATAACGATTGGAGCAACCCTTTCGGGCAAACCAATACCCGGATCCTGAATGAAGACCTGAGCCTGCAACGGACTTTCCGGACAGATGTTTTCAATGGCGGCAAAATGAATAATATCAGTTCCAACCTGAACCTGAAACACCAGTTCAACGACAAAGGAAAAGAACTGACATTCGACCTGGACTACGTGCATTACGGCGGCAAAAAGAAGAGCGACCTGGATACCCGCTATTTCAAAGCGGACGGCACGCCGGACGAATCCGCTACCGAAAAGGTGCGCAACGATATGCCTTCGGACATCAACATTGCCATGGCGAAGCTGGATTACACGCAAAAGATCGGCAAAGGGAAGTTTGAAACGGGTTTAAAATCGAGCTACGTGACTTCGGATAATGATATGGTATTCGAAACTTTTGTAGACAGCTGGCAATTTGACCCGAAACGTTCCAACCGTTTCAAATACACCGAGAACGTGAATGCGGCTTATGCGAATTATGCGGGGGCATTCTCTAAGAAGATCAAATACCAGGTGGGCGTTCGTGCGGAACATACGCATTCGATCGGCAACTCGGTAACGCTGAACCAGAAACGCGACAGAAATTACATCAATTTCTTCCCGAGCGTGTTCCTTTCGAACCAGCTGGATACGAACAACGTGATCAACGTGTCGTACAGCCGCCGGATCGACCGCCCGAATTACCAATCGCTGAACCCATTCGAGTTTTATCTCGATCCGTACACATTCCAACGCGGTAACCCGAACCTGAAACCACAGTACACGCATTCATTCCAATTGGTACACGTTTACAAAAACGCATTCAACACGACGCTCGCTTACAGCCGCATCAAGGATATGATCGCGGATGAACTACCCCAGCAGATCGCTTCGGAGAACAAGACTTTTGTAACGTCGGATAACCTGGACAACCAGGACAATGTAAGCCTGACCATCTCTTTCCCGATTCGGGTCGCAAAATGGTGGCAGGTGCAGGCAAACTTTACGGGTGTGTACAACCATTACAAGTCGTATTACCTGGAACAGGAGCTCGAAATCAAGCAGACATCCTGGAATATGTACGCCAGCAACCAATTTACCATCGGCAAAGGATGGTCCGCTGAGCTCTCGGGATGGTATAATAGCAGACAGTTCTACGGATTGTACGCGGCCCGCCCGATGGGGATGCTCAACGCAGGTTTGCAAAAGAGTATCCTGAACAAAAAGGGAACGATCCGTTTCAATGTGAACGATATCTTCTGGACCAACCGCTTCAACGGTGCTGCGGTGTACAAGGATATCAATTTCAAAGTGCGGTCCGAATGGCCTAGCCGCCAGTTCAGACTGACCTTCACTTACAACTTCGGTAACCAGAACGTGAAGGGTGCCCGCCAGCGCAACACCGGGTCGGATGATTTGCAGAAACGCGCAGGTGGCAATTAAAAGTGGAATTCCGGTCGAACGAGACCAGTGTTCATAAATTAGTTAGGTTTGTTATGCAGAAAATCCATCCCGCGATGTGCGGGATGGATTTCTTTTTTGATATAAACCTAAAAAGTGAAATGCTTATGCTTGCAGCGCAGCTACACCCGGAAGTACTTTGCCTTCCATGTATTCGAGCAATGCACCGCCACCGGTTGAAACGTAGCTCACGCGGTCGCCGTAGCCAGCGTTGTTGATAGCCGACGCCGAGTCGCCACCGCCGATGAGCGAGAATGCATCGTTTTCTTCGGTAACCGTTACTACTGCCTCAGCTATAGCGTTCGTGCCGATTGCGAAGTTGGGGAATTCGAATACGCCCATTGGGCCGTTCCAAAGAACAGTTTTCGAATTTTTGATGATATCGCTGAAAATCTTAGCCGTTTCAGGGCCGATATCCAGTCCTTCCCATTCGTCGGGAATATTACCTGCATCTACCACCTTGCGATCTGCATCGTTGGAGAATTTATCAGCGATTACCGTATCTACCGGCAATACCAGGTTAATGCCTTTTGCTTTGGCTTTTTCGATCAGTTCGAGGGTCAGATCCTGCTTGTCGGCTTCGAGCAACGACTTACCGATGCTTCCGCCTTGTGCTTTGGAGAATGTATAGGACATACCGCCGCCGATGATCAGGTTATCCACTTTATCAAGCAGACGTTCGATGATCAGGATTTTGTCGGAAATTTTCGCACCGCCCATGATCGCCGTGAAAGGTCTTTCCGAATGTTCGAGAAGACGCTCCGCGTTATCCAGCTCAGCCTGCATGACATAACCGCAAACTTTATCGGTGAAGAACTTACCGATTACGGCTGTGGAAGCGTGCGCGCGGTGTGCGGTACCGAATGCGTCCATTACCCACACGTCGCCCAGTTTCGAAAGTTTCTCGGCGAACTCTTCGTTACCTTTTTCTTCTTCTTTATAAAAACGCAGGTTTTCGAGCAACAAAACTTCACCCGGTTGCAATGCAGCAGCCAGCTCAGTAGCGCTTTCGCCAATGCAATCGTCGGCAAACTTCACTGTCTTGCCCAGAATAAGGGAAAGTGGGTTTACCAGGTGTTTCAGGGAGTACTTTTCGGTTGGACCGTCCTTCGGGCGACCCAGGTGTGACATTAAAATGACGGAACCGCCGTCATTAAGAATCTTGCTGATTGTAGGAATGGTCGCACGGATACGGGTATCGTCCGTGATCTCAAATTTTTCATTAAGCGGGACATTGAAATCCACGCGAACCAGGGCTTTTTTCCCTGAAAAATCATAAGAATCTAATGTTGTCATGGGCAGGTAAAATTGTTTTCCATAGAGAGCAAATGTAAATCAATTTCTTAATTATATACTACGCTTTTCAGAAAAGGCGGCGCTCATAATAGCTATAATCCTATTTTTACCTTTCATTTTTCTATAAAACCCTGATTTAACCAAATTTTAATATTAACCATCCCGCACTTGCCCGGCACGAGGCCGCAGTCTGTTTTATTCCACCAAAACATTGATCATTTTAATATCCCGAAAAAGATATTTTTGGTAACTTTATTTCTTCATCAACTAAAAAAGTAACCGTTTTGTCTGCCGAGCTAACCGATCCGTTCGCCCAGGAACAGGTGTTTCCCACGGATTTACCGCCCAAGTACTACCTCGACTATTTCAACTACGTGCTCGCGTTCGTACGGAGGCGCTACGCGCACATCCTGCACGAGAGCGAGCTGGAATTTCTGGACCATTACGAGTCGCTTTCCGAAGATGCGCAATGCCTGTTCATCCGTTTCAGCAACCGCAGCAAATCGTTCTTCCGCTCCAACAGCCTCTCCTATTCCGAAATAGAAGACATGCCCGCCGTGCTCACCGAGCTGCTCGAGCGCGACTTTATCGAGACGCTTTGCGAGACGCATGAAAAACGGTTCACGGAGGTGATCGACCTTTTCACCAAACCCGAGCTGCTGGAAATTACCAAGCTGCTCCAACCGGAGGTAATGCCCTCCAAAAGCATTAAAAAGCCCGATCTGGTGCGCTGGCTGCTGTATGAATACGATTTCGCGGTGTTATGCGAGGTGATCGGTGAAATGGAGCCGGTGGTAAAGGTATCGTTCGAAGCGGAGGTGATGCTGATGAAGTTCCTCTTCTTCGGTAACCGCTACGCCGATATGACCGAATTTGTGGTGCGTGACCTCGGGCATGTACGGTTCCAGTCGTTCGACGAGCAATACCTTTCCATTCAGTTCGATACGCGGAAAGATGCGGACGATACCTTGATGGTTTCGTTGATGAAAGAAACTTTCGACCTTATCAAACAAGACCTGCCGCCGGAGGAGATTTACGACTGGTTCATGAATTGGCATGCGGCCAGCGGCACGGGACTCAGCCATAAGGCATTACCTTCTTTCAATTCATTTATATTAAAAGTAAGCGCCTGGCTGGAACGCAAGAAAATGCTGTCACAGGCACTCACCATTTACCAGCTCACCGGCGACGCCCCGGCCCGCGAACGACGCGTGCGATTACTGTACAATCTGGGTGAAATCGACGAAGCCCTGGCATTATGCGAAGAGATTGCCGAAAGCCCCCAGAATGCCGACGAGCGCTTTTTCAGCCTTGATTTTTATGAAAAGATCAAAAATAAAAAGGCCCGGATCGTCAAGCGGACGACCCAGGCCTTGAAAGCGGCCGAAGCCATTGAGGTACCGATTTCCTATCGGTTTCGCGTGGAGTTCGGGGCGATCACCTATTACCAGGAGCAGGGTTACAATGCGTTTTTCAGCGAAAATGAGCCTTGGCGCGCATTGTTCGGGTTGCTGTTCTGGGATATTATTTACGATACCAACGTCCAGACGATCCATAACCCGCTGCAACGCATTCCGTCCGACTTCTTTTTGCCCGATTTCTATCTCAAACGGTCGGAACAATTGAAGGAACGGCTCGCAGCCGCGCATTCGCGCGAGATTATCGATGAACTCGTCAGCCAGACATTTGCGGATAAATACGGCATTACCAACGTGCTCGTGCCGTGGTATGACGGCGCGTTGGAGAAGGTACTCACCCTCACATCGCTCCTCAGCCCCGAAAAGATCCAAAAGATCATGCTCGAAATGGCGCTGAACCTCCGTGAGAACACCCGCGGCTTCCCCGATCTGCTCGTTTGGAATGACGACGATTATGCATTCATCGAAATCAAATCCCCTACCGACCACCTTTCGTCGCGGCAGCTGCATTGGCAGCATTTCTTTGCCGAACATGGCGTGCAGAGCCGGATCGTGCGGGTGAACTGGATCAAGGAGGATATTAGTCTAATGTAAACTCGGCCGTTACGGGCAGGTGATCCGAAGCATATTTCTCGTCGATTACCTTCGTGTCGGCGCTTTTGAGTTTGCTACCCTGCTTGTGCATGATAAAATCGATGGTCTTTTTCGGCACTTCCACGGGAATGGTCGGCTTGCAATCGGTGCAGGAGCGCGTGAAATACTTGTCGAAATAAGCGATCACCGGGCTTTCGGGTGTTGCATTGAAATCGCCGCCGAGAATCATCGGCAATTGGGTATCCCCGAAATGCTTCATAATGGTTTCGGCTTGCAGCAGGCGGTTAGGCTCTTTCAAACCCAAATGCGTGCTGGCGAAGATCAGCTTGCGGTTGTCGGGAAGTTTCACGGTCACGGCGGCGATCGTACGATCTTCCTCCTTCAATTCCGGACGGATCGGCAATGCGAATTTCGCCGAATCGACGATCGGGAATTTGGTCAGCACGGCCACGCCATAATCACCGCCCTGGTGGTCGATCGCTTTGGAAAAATAGAATTTCATACCGGTGAGCTCGGCCAGCTGCTGTGCCTGGTTCTTGCCTTTGCCGGAGCGTTCGGTATTCACATCTACTTCCTGCAATGCCACGAAATCGGGCTTTTCGGCATTGATTACCCTCGCAATCGCCTCCACGTCGATCTTATCCCCAGCCGAGGGCGGGTTGCAGTGGTGGATATTGTAGGTCATTACTTTGAAGCGCTGCTTTTTGGCAGGTTGGTCGGGCAACGTACCGGCTAGTACGTTGACGGACAGGAACGCGAACAGGGGAAAGAAATACTTTTTCATCGGTGGTACGAAGATTAAGGTTAATAAAGCGCCAAAAATAACGTTTGAAAACCAGAATTAACGCCGCCTGATCACCCGTTTCGGGTCATCGTCCAATCTATTTTCAACCGGAAGGGCATTTTTGATTATCATTACGCATTCATTAACAATCCTCGCTTCATGAAGCTCAAAAAACTCTTGTTCGCCGCGGCCGCACTCACGGGCCTGGGCGTCGCGCATGCGCAAACCAGGCCGGAGGATGTGAAGACTTTCACGCTGGCCAACGGCATGAAATTCCTCGTCCTGGAAGACCATTCGATCCCGACCGCCAATATGTACCTTTTCTGGAAGGTTGGCTCGCGCAACGAGGTCCACGGCATTACCGGCCTCTCCCATTTCTTCGAACACATGATGTTCAACGGTTCCAAAAACTACGGCCCGAAGCAGTTCGACCGCGTAATGGAAGCGAACGGCGGCTCCAACAACGCCTACACCACCGAAAATGTGACCGTCTACACCGACTGGTTCCAGAAAGACGCATTGGAAACCATTTTCAAACTCGAATCCGACCGGATCGGCCATTTGTCTATTGATCCCAAAATGGTGGAAAGCGAGCGCGGTGTGGTGCTCTCGGAACGCAGCACCGGGCTGGAAAACAGCAATTACCGGCTGATCGGCGAGTTGGTACAGTCCGTGGCGTTCCAGGAACACCCCTATATGTTCCCGGTGATCGGCTTCGAGTCCGACATCAAGAGCTGGACGCAATCCGACCTGGAAAACTATTTCAAAACCTACTATTCGCCGAACAATGCGACTGTCGTGGTGGTGGGTGATATTAAATATGACGAGGTCAAAAAACTGGCCGACCAATACATGGCGCCGCTTACGGCAAGGGCGCTTCCGCCAAAGATCCGCACCGTGGAGCCCCCACAAAACGGCGAACGCCGTGTGACAACCTACAAGGACATTACAACACCGAATGTGCTCCTTGCTTACCATGTTCCCGAAACTGCCCACGCCGATTACTACGCGCTGGACCTTTTCAGCAGCTTGTTGAGTTCGGGCAACTCGTCGCGACTGGTGAAATCGCTCGTTATGGATACGACTATCGCTTCCAGCGTTTCCACCGGGCTCGACAATGGTTTCGACCCTACCCTGTTTGCTATTTTCGGTGTGGCCGGCGACAACGTATCCGCACCGGACCTCGAAAAGGCCATCGAAAGCCAAATCGACATGATCATCCGGAATGGCGTCACCGACTCCGAGTTGCAGAAAGTGAAGAACCAGAAGCTGATGGAGTTCTATCATACGCTGGAAACGATCAACGGAAAGGCCAATAGCCTCGGCACTTATGATGTGTTTTTCGGGGATTATAAAAAGATGTTCGAAGCGCCCGAGAATTACAAGAAGGTCACCGTGGAGGATATCAAACGCGTTGCGGCCCAATACTTTACCGAGCGCAACCGGACCGTGGGTTACCTGCTTCCCGAAAAATCGAAATAACAGCCATTCAACATAAATTGGAATGAAAAATATCATCCTTTTGGTACTCACCCTATGCGCATTCGCAGCGCAGGCGCAGAATAATTTCAAAGTACCTCCCTACGAGACTTTCAAACTCAAAAACGGGCTGACCGTGTACCTCATGGAGCAGCACGAGGTGCCGCTGATCAACGTGTCGGCCGTATTCGATGCCGGGGCGATCAACGACGGCGAACGTTACGGGCTCGCGAGCCTGACGGCGGATGCATTGCTTTTCGGCACCCAGAAATACACCAAGGCACAGATCGAGGAAATGACTGATTACGTCGGCGCCAGCCTTTCTACCTATGCTTCGAAGGACAATGCGGGCCTGGCGGCTTCATTTGCCGTAAAAGACCAGGAAAAGCTCTTCGAACTGATCCAGCAGGTGCTTATTCACCCGGTTTTCGATGCGACAGAATTCGACAAACACAAACAGCGCACTTTGCTCGAACTCGCCCAGGCGAAAGAGAGCCCAAGGCAGGTGATCGGCAACTACTACAATGCATTCCTGTTCGGCAATTTCCCTTACGCGACGCCCACCACGGGCAGTAAACCGACCGTCGAGAAAATCGACGTGGCGGCGGTGAAGGCATTTTACCAAAACAACTACACAACCGGCAAAGGGGCCATTTCGATCGTCGGCGATTTCAAGGCGGCGGATATGAAGAAAAAAGTGACCGCATTGTTCGGTGACTGGAAAACCGCGCCGGCCAGAATGGTGAAGCGCGTAGCACCCAACCTGGAATTCGACAAAGCCCGCGTGCTGCTCGTCAACAAGGACGACGCCCGCGAAACCACATTCATGATCGGCGGCAAGGGTATCGACTACAATTCGCCGGATTACGTGCCGGTGGTGGTGATCAACACCATCCTCGGTGGCCGGTTTACGTCCTGGCTGAACGACGCATTGCGTGTCAACTCCGGCCTCACTTACGGCGCCGGCAGCCGGTTCACCCGCTACAAATATGCAGGTACATTCGGTATCAGCACTTTTACTAAAAACGCTACAACCGTTCCGGCCATCGATATGGCACTGAGCGTACTCGATAGTTTGCATACACACGGCATCAACGAAGAAATCCTCGCCTCCGCGAAGGCGTACGTGAAGGGCGACTTCCCGCCGGATTATGAATCGGCCGGCGCGTTGGCGAGGTTGCTCACGGATATGTTTACGTACAATTTCGATGAAAGTTTGATCAATACTTTCCAGGCGAAAGTCGACGGGCTGACGGTGGCGCAAGCGAAGAACATCATCGCGACCTATTTCCCGAAAGACAAACTGCAATTTGTGTTCGTGGGCAAGGCATCGGAAATCAAGGAGCAGTTAAAAAAATACGGCGAGCTAAGCGAAAAACAGATCAAGGCCGACGGATTTTAGTATATCATTGATGGGTATTGCTTTAAAATAGAAAGCTTTTGGCAATACCTATCTAAAACAATCAACGAAATGACAATGAAAAAACTAATTGGTCTGGGCTGTCTGGCGGCCGCTATGCTGACGGGCGGGAGCGACCTATTTGCGCAAGGCAAGCCGGTGTACACCGCGCCGATCGGCTTACAGGCATATACTTTCCGTGGAAGCTGGGGCAAAGGTATCGAAGCGACGCTGGATACCATCAAATCCCTGGGCGTTACCGAAATGGAAGGCGGCCCAATCGCCGGTATGACCACCGAAGAGCTCCGCAAGCAGCTCGACAAACGCGGCATCGCCATGCGTTCCATCGGCGCCGATTACAAAAAACTGAGCGAAAGCACCGCGCAAACCATCAAGGATGCCAAAGTCCTCGGCGCCAAATATGTGATGGTAGCCTGGATTCCTCACGAAAAAGGCAATTTCAACCTCGAAACCGCTAAAAAAGCAGTAGCCGATTTCAACAAAGCCGGTAAAGAACTGAAAGAAGCGGGCATTTCGCTCACCTACCATAACCACGGCTACGAATTCGTGCCTTACGAGAATGGTACGCTGTTTGATTACATTGTGAAGAACACCAACCCGGAATACGTCAACTTCGAAATGGATGTACTCTGGACTGCATTCCCGGGACAAGACCCGGCGAAGCTGCTTCTCAAATACCCTACCCGCTGGAAGCTGATGCACCTCAAAGACCTGAAAAAAGGCGTAAAAGGTGATCTTTCTGGCGGCACGCCAACGACCAACGACGTGGCATTAGGAACCGGCCAGATCGACATAGCCGCCACCCTGAAAGCCGCCAAGAAGGTAGGGATCAAGCATTATTTTATCGAGGATGAGAGTCCTTCGTATTTGAAGCAGATTCCTGTGACGATTGCTTATATTAAGAGTATTAAGGAATAGGCAAAGCTACACCTGACAATAAGTGACAACACCTGACCACTAATGACTTCGTCGTCATTTATAGTCAGGTGTTGTCATTTTTTGTCAGGTATAGCCGAGCATCCCCGTGGTTACCACCCCGGATTCTGCTTCAACGTCGGTGTGCGTTGCAACTCGTCCTGCATGATCGGGAATAGGTAATGCCGTGGCGTCACGAATACGCGGCTTTCTACGAAATAGCGTTGCATCCGGTATTTTTTACCGTCCACCTCGATTTTTCCATTCGGATCTTCCACCGGTTTCATTCCATTGATCATCCGCTGCGTTTTGGGATACGGCCAGTAGGCTTGCGAACGCTGCTCGTTGGTGGCGCCTGCGCTTTGCCATGCCTGCTCGCGCGCGAGTTCCTTCTGGGAGCTGGCTTCGAGGTACAGCCGCGATGACCAGATCCGGTTGTTTTCGTAAAACAGCTCCACCCTTCTTTCGCGTTTGATGTATTCATCCATCAATGCCTTGTTGCTCTGCGCTTCCGTCGGGATCGGCGCCATGAAGGACCGTTTCCGTACGTCGTTCAGCATTTGGTAAATCTCCGCATTAGGCCCTGCCGACTCGTTCACCGCTTCCGCATAAATGTAAATGAACTCGGGCAGGCGCCAGATCGGCGGACCGCTAATGGCAAAGCTCTTGTCGCGGTTCCACGACTCGCGCAGGATTTTACGCAGGAAATAACCGGTTGTCGAAGAGTTGGAAGCGCCGATCTTGTCCGCGCCGGTAGCCGTGTTGATCACCTTTCCTTTGAATGTAGCGCCGTGGTACACGATGTCGCGGTAGAAACGCGGATCCCTTTTTACGCTTTCGTAGGGGTTACCGTCGTCGTATCCGTCTGTTTTCGCGCGGGTACCGTACACCGGATAGCCAAAACCGTTCGGCGCAATGTATTCATATTCGTCCACCTGCTCCTGCACCGGCATCTGGCGGGAGCTTCCACCCCAGCTCGGCGGGTAAATGTCGCCTTGCCAGTTGTTGTCCTTGTCGCGGGTAACGAAGAAAACTGCCTCATTCTGAAACGACTGCATATCGTGGTATAAATCCCAGAGCCGTGCGGGTACTTTGGAATTGTTGTTGTTATTTCCGGCGTCATCGCGGAAATCGGCCGCGTCGTGGCCCTGGTAGAGGCTGTAACGCTGGCGGCCATCCACTTTGTAATCAATCACCGCTTTGGCCGCCTCTTTCGCTTTCACCCAGCGATCGACATTATAGGCATATTCCGAAGCAAATTGCCGCGTATCATTCGGAAAAGTGCCGCCGTTCCACATCGGCGTAGCGGCCATCCAGGAAATCATCGCTTTCAGGCCCAGGCAGGCACCTTTATCCACCCGGCCAAAATCCGCACCTCCCCAGCTGCCCGGAACGCGTGCAAATGCGGAATCACAATCCTGCTTGATCTTTTCCGCAATGGCGTGGAAAGACTCCTGCTTGAAATCCATCGAAGCAGTGGGCTGGATGGTATTGGTAATGTAGATCACCTCCCCATACATACGCGCGGCCAGGTAATGGAAGTAGGCGCGCATGAAGTAAGTTTCGCCCAGGCGCTTGTCGAGGTCGCCGGCTTGCAGGGGGTTATCGGGCGTATTGTATTTCTTCACCCCTTCCAGGATCACATTGGCTTTCCGGATGCGTGCGTACAAATCCCACCAGTACTGCCCGCGGCTGCTGCGGTCGGGCATGGCATTCGGATTCCAGTCCCCGGTATTGAACTTGTTCGTAAGGCTTCCCTCCGCCGTCGACCCTTCGGCCTCGTCGGTGACAGGTGCCGACGAGAAGTGGGAGAAAAACACCAGCGGGCTGTTCGAGCCTTTGGCATTGTCGTACAGGTCGGTGACCAGCTGGTTCATTTTATTGTATCGGGTAAAAACCTGCTCGGCATCTACCTGATCATCGGGTTTGCGGTCGAGGAAATCCTGCTGGCAGCCCGACAGTACTACAAGACCGAATGCTATGCTCGTAAATATTTTTCTGGTATTCATAAAAGTCAGGTTAAATCAGAATGAAATGTCGACGCCAAAATTCACCACCTTCTGGATCGGGTACCAGTCGCCGGAGCCCTCGCGGGTCTCGGGGTCCATATCCACATCTTTGAGTCCGTCCCAGGTCAGGAGGTTCATACCCTGCACGTAAATGCGGAAATTGTCGATTCCGATCTTTTTGATTGCCGTCTTAGGCAAATTGTAGCCGATCTCCACCGTTTTCAGACGCACGTATTTTGAATTATACAAAAACAAACTGCTGTTGTTGTTCTTGTTATTGCTGTGATCGCCGAAATGCAATGCGGGATAAGTAGCGGTCGCAGCGGTTTCGGGTGTCCAGCGTTTCAGGTGCATAGGTTTCACCTTACCATATTTGTCCTGGTTGAAAAGCGGGAAATCATAAACGGCGGCGCCTGTAAGCTGCACCGACGCCCGCGAAGCCCCCTGGAACAGCGCACTGAAATCGAAGTTCTTGAAACGGCCTCCTACCGGCAAACCGAACATCAGTTCCGGGTTACGCGGGTTACCCACCGCGGTACGGTCGCCCAGGTCGTCGATCTTGCCGTCATTGTTCAGGTCCTTGTAGATCACGTCACCCGGCCGCAACGTACCGAACGACTGGAACCCGCTGCCGTTGTTCATCGCATTCAGCTGATTGGCTTCTTCCTGGTTCGCCACGAAACGATCGAAAATGTAGTCGAAATGCTCGTCGATCCGCTTGCCGGTGTTCGCTCTTCCTGGTGAAGCGTAAGGGATCTCATTCATGAAAATGATCTTGTTGCGGGCAAAAGTCATATTCGGGCGAACGAAATAGGTGAAGTTCTTGCCAATGCTGCCTGTCCAGCCGAGTTCAAAATCGAAACCTTTGTTGTTCACAATCCCCGAGTTCAGGAACGGCGCGTCCTTACCCACGATATCGGGGAACCCCAGCTTGTTGCCGCCCCCCATATTGGTGATAATGTCGTACCGGTGTTCGCGGAAAAGGTCCAGGGTCAGGGTCAGGTGTTTCAGGAATGTCGCGTCGATACCGATATTCGTTTTACGTGCCTTCTCCCAGGTCAGGTTCGGGTTGGCAAGGTCGCCTTCCGACAAGAAACCGCCTGCGCCTGATCCGAAGTTGTCGGTACCAAAATTGTAGTCGCCATCGCGCCGTCCGAAATATTGCAGGTAAATGAAGCGCTTATCGTCCGGAATCTTGTCGCTCCCCACCAACCCGAACGAACCGCGGATTTTCAGGTTATTGAGCCAGGTTTGCGTGTTGGTCATGAAGTGCTCTTTGGTGAGTATCCAACCAGCTGCCACCGACGGGAAGAAGCCATAGCGCTTACCCTTCGCGAAGTTTTCCGATCCATTGTAGGCGGCATTCACTTCCAGCAAATAGCGGTCGTCGTACCCGTAGGTAGCGCGCGCGGTCACACCCTGGTAGCTGAACGGCACCTGGTTGTTGATCACCCGCTTCGACCGGTTGAAAAGCACCATACCCGTTACATCATGCAGCCCGAAATTGCGCATGTAATCGAGTTTCGCCTGGAAATAGGCGCGGCTTTCATTGTCCTTATTGTCATAGCCATTCCCGATGGTCTGGTCGATATTGTACTTGTTCCCCGACTTGTACGCGCCCGCGTAATGTCCCGGCGTACGATAGATGTCGCTTCCGGCAGTAGGTACGAATGTCGCATAGCCCGGATATTCACGGTAACCTTCCGAATAGGTGCCCACTTTGCGATCGATCCAGCCGCCGTCGTTGGCGTCGTAGGAGAACATTCCCTCGATCGCCAGCCCTTTGGTGATGAAATTCAGCTTGTGCCCGAGCGAGAATGAACCATTGAGGTAGGTATTCTTCTCATTCAAAAACCCGGTGCGGCTAAGCTCTCCCAGAATGTTGAAGCGGTAAATCTGGTCGCCGTACAGCATTCCCAGCGGGTTGTTGGCCAGGAAAACCTTGTTTGCAGGATCGTCGTTCGGTTCCACGATGATCGGCAGGTACGAAGGCTGTGTGTTGGCCAGCTCCACAATGCGTGCAGCGGAGGTTCCGGGTGCATTGCGGTCGGTAATGCGCGCTCCGAGGTCGAGTTTAGCGTAGAAATTGTCCGTAATGTCGATATCGATGTTCGAGCGGAAATTGTAACGCTTGAAAACGGCCTGCGTGCTATTCGCCGCCAGATCGGTATGCCGGTAGTTACCATCCTGCTGGAAGTAGTTGGCCAGGACGAAATACCTGGCCCTCAACGATCCACCGCTAATAGATAAACTGTAATCATGCTGTACACCCGGCTTGAACGCGTAATCGAAATAATTCCAGTTATAGCCCAGGCCGTCGGAATTGTCGCCTTTCGCTTTGCGGAAATCGGCAATGGCCTGGTCCGAAAACAGGTTCAATGTGGCCGGATCCGCATCCGGGTTGTCGTTTCTTCTGGCCTCATTGTAAAGCATCGCGTAGTCCGCCGAACCCAGGTAAGTCGGGAATTTCACGGGATTGTTCACCCCAACGGACGCTTTGAAATTCACCGTCGCCTTATCCTGCACCTTTCCGCGACGGGTTGTGATCAGGATTACACCATTCGCACCGCGCACACCGTAAGGCGCCGTGGCCGACGCATCTTTCAAAATCGTAAATGTCTCGATCTCCGAAGGTGCGAGGTAATCCATGCTCCGCTCGAGGCCGTCGATGATCACGATCGGTGCCTTGTTGCCATAGGTGGCCGTACCACGGATGAAAATATCGCTGCGGTCCACGCCCGGCTCACCGCCGCTGAACTGGTTCGCAAACAATCCCGGCAGCCTTCCTGCCAATGCATTGGTAATGCTGGCTGTGGGGCTTTGCTTCAAATCCTCGGTGGTAATCGTTGCTATGGAGCCTGTAATAGTCGCTTTGCGCTGCGAGCCATAACCCACGATCACGATTTCTTCCAATCCATTCAAATCTTCTTCCAGCTGAATGCTGAGCGTCGTCTGGGCGCCTACCTGCTGCTCTTTTTTGAGATACCCAATAAAAGAAACAACCAGAATATCGCCCGCCTCGGCTTCCACGGTAAACTTCCCGGCGGCATCGGCGGAGGTACCCTTATCGGTCCCTTTCACGATCACCGTCGCACCCGGCAGCGGGTTACCTTTCGCATCGGAAACGGTTCCGGTAATCTCCCGGATAATCGTCTCGGGCATTACCGGCACACTAATGCCCGGCACGGGGCCCGCCCCGTTGTTTTCTTCCTTTTTGTAGATCGCGATTTGCTTACCTATTACCTTATACGTCAGATCCGTTCCTTTGAGTGCGGCATTCAGGATAGCCGGCACAGTTTCGTTTTTCAGGTTGAGGTTAATATTGATCCCCTGTTGTTCCGAAAGAAGGTCATTCCTGTAAAGTATACGATAGCTGGTTTGTTCCTGAATTTGCCTGAACAGTGTTTCCAGATTCCCGTTCCGGATTTTGACGTCCATCCTGCTTTTCTGGGAATACCCCGTTGCATGCACGCTCATCATCCCGATCCATAACAGCATAACTGTCAGTTTCATGATTCTCAGCAGTTTTGATGGGTGCAATTCTCCCAAAGGGCAATACCCTTTCTGGTCAAATTTTTTCATAAATTTGATTCGACTTTTGTTAATACAATGGTTTAAGGATCACTTGCTTGCCGGCAAGTGTGAAGATTCGGGAAACGTTGCCGCGTTTCCCGTTTTTTATGGTTTGATAGTTTTTTCCTCTAATACGTACCTCCTTTCGTTAGGTTGTTGTTTGTAAACGAGCCCCGTAGGCAACGAAAGCGCTTTCAATACATCGCGGACATCCTCTTGCAATTCGAGCGACCCCTCGAATTTGACGCCCGCGAGCTTCGGTTGTTTTAGTTCAATTTCTACGCGGTAATACCTTGATATCTTTTTCAGGATTTCGGCGAACGGCGCGGTTTTCAATTCCAGGTAACCGTCCTTCCAGGCAACAAATTGGCGCACATCAACCTGCTGCGTCTGCAATGTCGCCTGCTCCTGGTCGAAAACGGCCCGCGTACCCGGCGTAATCTTCGTTTTCTTCGAGCCGAAGAGCGCTTGTCGCTGGGTGGTGAGCTCCACACTGCCCCTGGTCAACACGGTTGCGGTATAAGGGTCGTCGTCATAAGCGCTCACATCAAACTCCGTCCCCAGTACTTTCACTTCCATGTCTTTGGTATGGACATAAAAAGGTGCATTCTCGGCATGGGTAACCGAGAAATATGCCTGGCCTTCGAGGTACACCTCGCGCTGGCTTTATCGAAATGCGACGGATATACCAGCTTGGAGCCGGAGTTCAGCCAAATACGCGTCCCGTCGGAAAGCGTCAGCACCGACCGCTTGCCATAGGGCACGATTAATGTATTAAACTGCTGATCCCCGGCCACTTGCTGACCTATTGTCGATGAAGAGTCAACCTGAATGAGCGCGCCGTTCTCCTTATAAACCACGCTGGAATTATCCTTCCGCAAACTCACCGAACGCTCGTCGGCAAGAATGAGCTGCGTTTCTTCCGCCGAAACCTTCGAGCGGGCTGCCACATTCTGCATTACACGCGCCGAATCCTCGTAAAAAACGAGGTAACCGACACCCGCCAGCAACAGCAACGTCACCGAAGCCGCCGCCGCGATCCAGAAAGTACCCAATGATCTTTGTTTCTTCTGCGAAATGGTTTCGCCTACCTGATTCCAGAGTGCATCCTTTTCTGTTGGCGAAAAGGTTTCGTTACGGAGGGTTTGGAACAGCAGCTTCGTCCGCTCGCCGGCTGCTCTTTCCTCTTCGGTCAGATGTTCCGGGTCCGGTGTTGGCTCCTGCTTGTTGTTTTTTCTTTTCATGGAAGCGCGCTTGTTTAAACTACAAGAGTGCTACCGGCGTCAGATATAGACTTCTGAAAGGATTTATTTTAACAAAAAAGAGAAAATATTTTTCTAACAGCACATTATCAACAAGATAGCACCGAATTCGAGCTTGCCGCGGAGCTGTTTAAGGGCACGGTAAATGAATGTGCGGCAGGTAGGAACGGAAATCTGCATGATGGCGGCGATTTCGTCGTAATCGAGGTCCTGGTGAAAGCGTAGGTACAATATCTCCCGCTGGCGATCGGGAAGCAGGTTGATCTCCGCCGCGAGGTGGTGCAGCATTTCACGTTCTTTCTCGCTGATGATCAGTTCCTCTTCAATGCTGAAACTGAATGTACTGATCGCCAGCGAATCCTCGGTATCCCAGCGGTCGAACCGCAGCATCGAAGATTTCCGGTGCGCCGTGTGCAGCTTCCGGCGGAGCGATTTGAGGAGATAGAACTTTACGTTGGCATCCTGCGCGAGGTTTTTCCGGTAACCGTGCAAATCGATGAACAGATCATGAATACAATCCTTCACGAGGTCACGATCGGTGCTGTACCGCATACCGAATGCATACAGGACGTCGGCGTACTGGTCGTAAAGGTCGCTAAACGCATCGGGATCGCCGGAAATGAAGCGTAGCCAGGTATCATGGTCCGGGTCTGAATGTGTCATAACGCAAAGTTCAATGCATATTTCCCCAAAACGGTTTTCCGAAACGGTTTTCCAAATGGGGATTAAATTTAATGAGTATCTATTAAAGTTGTCAAATATCTCCTGTTTCTTCCCGCTATTTTTATACCTGGCCATTTGGTAACGCCGGCATGCTTGCCAAGTGCCCAGATACTTTTTACTTTGCATCAAAAAAGCAATCAACATGGAACCAGCACTATTGAATGAAGTCCCGTCGCTCGATTTGGCCGATTTTACATCGGGGGATGCCCAGCGGAAGCAACAGTTTGTCAAAGACCTTGGCGCGGCATTTACCAACATCGGTTTCGTAGCCATTAAAAATCACGGGTTAAGCGATGCGCTGCGCAATGATCTTTACGCGAGTGTAAAGGAATTCTTTTCGCAGCCGGACGAAGTCAAGAAACAGTACGAGTTCCCCGAACTATTCGGCCAGCGAGGTTACATCGGCAAAGGCAAAGAAACGGCAAAAGGTTTCAAAGTGGCCGATTTGAAGGAATTTTACCACGTGGGACAGCCCGAACCCATCGGTCAAATGCCCTCCAATGTCTTTCCTGAAGAATTTCCGGATTTTAGAAAACATACCCTCGAGGTTTATCATACCTTCGAAAATACCGGCAAAACGCTGCTGCGTGCCATTGCCATTTACCTGAACCTTCCCGAGGATTATTTTGAAGACAGGGTCAAAAACGGCGACAGCCTGCTTCGCGCATTGCATTACTTCCCTATCCCCAACCCCGAACTGGTACCGGAAGGCGCAGTAAGAGCGGCGGCACATGGGGATATCAACCTCATTACCCTGCTCATGGGCGCCAGCGCGGAAGGCCTTGAAGTGCTCCGCCGCGACGGCGAATGGATTGCCATTACGGCATTACCCGACCAGATCGTTGTGAATGTGGGCGATATGCTCGACAGGCTGACGAACCATAAGCTCAAATCGACCATTCACCGGGTGGTGAACCCTCCCCGCGAGAAAATGGGGACTTCGCGGTACTCGATCCCGTTCTTCATGCACCCACGCGCCGACATGGACCTGACCAGCCTCGAAAGCTGCGTCACCTCCGAATATCCGAAACTGTACACCGACATGACTGCCGGCGAATTTCTCGATGAACGTTTGCGGGAGCTCGGTTTGAAAAAATAAAAGTACCCTCAGCTTGTCTTACCCACCTATCCGTCGATTTCGTTACATCATTTACCTGATGGACATCCTCCTGCTGTCGCTCACGGCATTCGGAGGACCGCAGGTACACCTGATGATGATGATCGAACGGCTGGTACACAAGCGCCGGTACGTTACCGAGGAAGAATTACTTGAATTACAGGCCCTGTGCTCCATATTGCCGGGCCCAAGTTCTACACAGACCGTCACGGCCATCGGCCTGAAAATAGGCGGGCAACCGCTCGCCTACCTTACGTTGCTGGTATGGTCGCTGCCCGCGATGATACTCATGACCCTGGCCGCCATCGGTATCCATTACCTCGAACGGAACGCGATTTCGCTGGATTTTACGCGGTTTGTCGGGCCAATGGCGGTCGCATTCCTGATGTACGGCGCTTCTTCCATCGCGCGCAAAGTCATTCACAATACACAGGGCTGGACATTCCTCGTCATTTCCACCATCCTCGCCTACCTGTACCCGTCGCCCTACATGACGCCCGTGCTGATCGTATGCGGGGGCGTGGCGGCTTCGCTCAATTTCAAGAAGCACGAGAAGATGGAAAAGGGCGAGATTCGCATCAAATGGCGGCCCATTATCTTCTGGATTTCCGTGCTGATCACGGCCGCCATTATCGGTAAGATCACCAACTCGTTGCCGGTAAGGCTTTTCGAGAACTTCTACCGGAACGGCAGCCTGGTTTTCGGCGGCGGTCAGGTGCTGATCCCCATTTTGTACAACGAGTTTGTTACTTTCAAGCATTACCTCACCGAACAGGAATTCCTCGCGGGCATGGCGCTCACACAGGTGGTACCGGGGCCGGTGTTCTCTATCGCCACATTTGTCGGTAGTGTTTCATTGCAATCCAATGGCTGGTTCGGGCAGATCGTCGGCGGGTTTGTCGCCACGGCAGGTATCTTTTTGCCCGGCACATTCTTTATCTTTTTTGCCTACCCGTTCTGGGACCAGCTGAAACGCTACCGAGGCATCCGTGCCTCCCTGGAAGGTATCCACGCGGCCAGTTGCGGCCTCACCATCGCTGCCGCCATCTCGCTATTCCAACCGATGATGACCAATATCCAGCCGGTGGTGACGGTTATCCTCACGCTGGTTATCGTCGCCTTCGGAAAGGTGCCGTCGTATCTGATCATTCTGGCGGGGTTGTTGCTGGGGTTGGTGTTCTAATACCTGATTGATAGAAGAACGGGAAAGGTTGTGTATCTTTACTTAGACTTCACTGCTAAACTTAACATGGAGGAATATGCTATTAGAACTCAATGATAAAGTCATTAACAGCACCGGGCTCACCCATGACGAACTCAGGATCGAGTTGGCCGTGCGTCTCTATGAAGATGGAAAAATTACTGTCGGGCAGGGGGGCACGATGACCGGCTTGGGTAGCATTCGCTTTCAGCAAGAACTTGGAAAGCGCAAGATTGCATGGCATTATGATATCGAGGACTTCGAAGCAGATCTGGAAACTCTAAGAAAGCTTTCGAGTGATCGTAGTAAGTGACACCTCTGTGATCAGCGGACTTGTTCAATCGGGACATCTAGCTATCCTTCAAAATCTCTATGAAAGAATAGTAATACCAACCCGGGTATATCTGGAATTGCAGGATCTAAATGCAGCATTCCGGCATAAACTTGAATTGGATTGGATCGAAATCAGAGCAATTTCAAATACTTCACTTTTTTATGAACTAATTGATGTTCTTGATCCCGGCGAAGCAGAGGCAATTGTGCTCGCGACAGAACTGAGTGCCGATCTAATTTTGATCGACGAAGTAAAGGGTCGGGCAGTCGCCACGCAAATGGGTTTATCCGTGATCGGAACTTTGGGTGCTCTGGCGGAAGCAAAGAAAAGGAATTATATCTCCGCAATTAAGCCCGTTATTGAAATACTAATAAACCAATGCGGTTTTTGGATCAAACCTAGCCTCGTTGAAAGAGTTTTAAAATCAGTAAATGAATAATAGTAGTACAAGCATAAGTTTCCCAAACCCAATGACCAGACACCACCTAGCCTTACTAACACTCCTTTTCCTAACTGCATTTACCGCAAAAGCCCAGATCAGCACTCCGCCGGGCTTTTTACAAAAAAACAAGACGAACGCGTCCCGACAATGGGTCGATTCTGTTTTTGCGACTCTGACACCCGATGAACGCATTGCGCAGCTGATCATGGTGGCGGCCGTTTCGGACACCAAACGGGCATTGATCGATCCCAAAACCAGCAATCCGGCGGCTGTTGAGAAGCTGATCCGCGAGAATAAGGTTGGTGGGATTGTATTTTTTCAGGGTGGGCCCGTTCCGCAGGCCCGGCTGACGAACCATTATCAATCCATTTCGAAAGTACCATTGCTGGTAGCCATGGATGCCGAGTTCGGGCTTGCGATGCGAATCGATAGTACGGTTCGTTATCCCTACCAAATGACTTTGGGCGCCATTCAGGGCAATAACGACCTGATTTACGAAATGGGTGCCCAAGTCGCGAAACAAGCCCGGAGGCTGGGAATGCATATCAACTTTGCGCCGGTAGCGGACGTCAACAACAATCCGAACAACCCGGTGATCAGTTTCCGGTCGTTTGGGGAGAATAAATACAAGGTGGCGGAAAAGGCGGTCGCTTACATGCGCGGGATGCAGGACAATGGCCTGCTCACCAGCGCGAAACATTTCCCCGGCCACGGCGACACCGGCACCGATTCGCATTACGACCTGCCGCTGATTTCTCATTCGGTACAGCGCATCGATTCACTGGAACTTTACCCGTTCCGCGCGCTGATTGACAACGGATTGAGCGGTATGATGATCGCGCATTTGAGCATTCCGGCACTCGATAAAACGCCGAACCTGCCTTCCACCCTTTCCAAACCGATCGTAACAAACCTGCTGCGCAGCCAGTTGGGCTTTGAAGGACTGATTTACTCCGACGCGATGAATATGAAGGGGGTTACCAAATACTTTCCTGACGGTAAGGCCGATGCAATGGGCCTGGAAGCGGGAATGGACCTTCTGGAATTCACCGAAGATGTGAACAAGTCCATCGCCGAGATCAAAAAGAGCATTGCGGAGGGTAAAATCTCCCAGGCCGAAATCGATTACCGCTGCCGCAAGGTGATGGAAGCAAAAGCATGGGCCGGACTGAACCATTACAAGCCTGTCGACCTCAACAACCTGTACGAAGACCTGAACCCCAAAGCAGCCGAGCTTACCAACCGGTTGCTCACCGAAAAAGCCCTTACCATACTCAAAAACGACAACGGCATTCTTCCGTTACGCGAACTGGACACGCTTAAAATCGCTTCCATTTCCATAGGAGCCGATACCGTTACAACCTTCCAGAACACGCTGGGCCTTTACACGACTGTCGACCATTTCTACATTCCTCCCAAGGCAACGTCCGAGCAGATCGAAGCGGTTCGCTCAAAATTAGGTGCTTATAACCTGCTGCTGGTCGGTGTGCATTTGGGCAGCATTTCGCCCCGGACCAGTTATGGCCTTACCGAGCCTATGAGCGCGGTTTTGCAGGAACTGATCGCCACCAAAAAAGCGGTGGTTTCCGTTTTCGGAAATCCCTATGCTTTGAATAAAATGCCTAAAACCGACGACGCCAAAGCGTTGGTCATGGCATACCAGCTTACCCCTTACACCCAGGACCTGTCAGCCCAGCTGATTTTCGGTGCGATTCCAGCAGTGGGCAAGCTGCCGGTGACCGTGAACGCACAATATCCTTACAATGCGGGTATCGAAACCCCTGCGCTTGGCCGGTTGAAATACACCATTCCGGAAGAGCTCGGGCTGGATTCAAAGGTCATTACGTTTAAAATTGATTCCATTGCCAATGCCGCTATCACGCAGAAGGCGACCCCCGGCTGCGTGGTGCAACTGGCGAAGGACGGCAAAGTGTTTTTCCGTAAAGGCTATGGTAAGCATACCTATGAAGGTATCCATCCTGTAAAACTGACCGACTTGTATGACCTGGCGTCGGTCACCAAAATCACTGCTTCCACACTTGCATTGATGAGCCTCTGGGACGCCAAAAAGTTCGATCTGGATGCGACCATGAAGGATTACCTACCCGATTTCGAAGGCTCCAACAAGGCCGATCTCCAATGGCGCCGCGTGCTCACGCATAGTGCCCGCCTGAAAGCATTTATCGTACTGTGGAAAGAGGCGCAAAAAGCGGACGGAAGCTGGAAAAAGAAGACATTCAGCACCAAACAATCCAAACGCTATCCAACCTCGGTGGTGGGTGATAGCTTGTTTATTTTCAAGAATTACGACCAGACCATTTTCAAATCGATCCGTAATTCTCCCTTGAATGAAAAAGAGGGCTACGTTTACAGCGATCTTTCGTTTATTCTTTATCCGCAAATCGTAAAGCGGCTTAGTGGCGAGAATTTTGAAGATTATATCAAAAACCATTATTACCATAAACTCGGCGCCAATACGCTCACATTCAACCCGAAACGCTTTTACAAGCTCGACGACATCGTGCCAACCGAGCGCGATACATTCTTCCGTATGACGCAGCTGCACGGGCAGGTACATGATGAAGCAGCCGCCATGCTGGGTGGATTAAGCGGTCACGCCGGACTTTTCGGTACTTCCAATGACGTGATGAAAGTATGGCAAATGTATTTGCAGGACGGCTATTACGGCGGCCAGCAGTTGCTGAGCAAGGATGCGCTGATAGAATTCACGCGTTACCAATATCCGGAAGAAGGTAGCCGCCGCGGCATCGGGTTCGACAAGCCTACATTCAAATACACCGGCAATGCGCCGAGGTATGCGAGCCCGTCGAGCTTTGGCCATACCGGGTACACGGGCATTATGACCTGGGCAGATCCCGCCTGGGGCCTGAATTACGTCTTTTTATCGAATCGGGTGTACCCGACGCGTGAGAACAACAAGATCTCGGCGCTCAACATCCGTACATCGATCATGGATGTGGTCTATGAACAGCTTTTAAAAAAGTAACCCCGGTTACTCGCGCCGAACCCCGAACTTGCTACCTTTGCAATACTCACAAACAAGATTATCAACATGTACTATCGGTTTGATAAAGAAAAAGCATCCCGACGGCCCGGAATCACGCCGTTGAAGGAGGCTATCGATCAAATGCTCGATAGGTACAAGCTGCGTAGCCGTTTCGACCAATCCTACGTGGTCGCGCATTGGGACAAGATCATGGGTTCGGCCATCGCTACCCGCACCCAGAAAGTATATATCAAAGACAACATCCTGTTCCTGCAAATCGAATCCGCACCGCTCCGCAACGAACTCTTTCGCGCGAAAAGCAAGATCATTGAGTTGATCAACCGCGAAATGGGCAGTACGCTGGTTCAGGATGTGATTTTTGTTTGAAGTTATGTGTTGAATGGTCAGGGGGCCTGAGAATCGTCGGAGATTGTCTGGATAGTTTTTTGAGAAAAGATGTAATTTCAAGTCTGAAACAAATATTAAAAGACATGACTACGCTAACTATAAAAACTGAGAGTCAGGAAGTCATGAATGCTGTCAGGGCTCTTCTGAACGGCTTCAAGGTGTCTTTTGAAGAGGAATCACCCTATGACCCTGAGTTTGTCGCCAAAATAGAGAAAAGCAGACAGCAAATCCGGGAGGGGAAAACCGTTAAGATTGATCTTGACGATATATGGAAGTAGCGTATTCCATTCAGGCACAAGAAGATTTGGCACATTGGAAGAAAACAAATAATGTAGCCGTTTTAAAAAAATTGAGGGTATTAATAGAATCGATTTCTGAAAATCCTTACACAGGAATCGGGAAGCCCGAGTTATTAAAACATAACCTTGCAGGATGCTGGTCTAGAAGAATCAACCACGAGCATCGAATAGTTTATGAAGTCATTGGAGATGTGATTCATATTCTTTCACTCAAAGACCACTATTGATATCTGCCTTCAAAAATGACCAATTTGCAGCTACGCTGCCAAAATGCTTTTCGGCAAAAGTAGCGTTCTCACAATCCAATTGAATGAATCCAATCCAATTTCCTGCATTTCTGAAACCCGGTGACCGTGTCGGGGTTTTGGCTCCGGCCAGTATTGTGAAGTATGAAGATGTTGTTCCCGGTATCAGGTTGTTTACGGAACAATGGGGCCTCGAAGTAGTCGAGGGGAAAACGCTGACCACTTCATTCAACCAGTTTTCGGCCTCCGATGACGACCGGCTGGCAGATATGCAGGCAATGCTCGATGATCCTTCCATTAAAGCCATTATCGCGGCCCGCGGAGGCTACGGCTGTTCGAGGATCGTGGACAGGCTGAATTTTGACAAATTCGTCGAACATCCCAAATGGATCGTCGGTTTCAGCGATCTGACGGCGTTCCTTTCAAGAACATTCCAGCTCGGCTATGCAAGCATTCACGCGCCCATGGCCAAAACGATTACCTGCGCGGGCGCGGAAATCGCGGCGGAATCGCTCAGGCAAATGCTTTTCGGCGAGTTACCGGCTTATGCAATCCCGGCTCACCGATTGAACCGGACCGGACAGGCGAATGCACAGGTGGTAGGCGGGAATCTTTGCCTGCTCGCACATATGATCGGATCGGAAACCGAGACCAGTACGGACGGCAAAATCCTTTTTATCGAGGATATCAATGAATACCTGTACAACCTCGACCGGATGATGATCCAGCTGAAACGCTCGGGCAAGCTCGACAAACTGGCCGGACTGATTGTTGGTCAGTTTACAGACATGAAAGACAATAACAGTCCCACGTTCGGCAAGGATTCCTACGAGATTATCGCCGAGCATGTGGCTGCCTTCGATTACCCGGTGTGTTACGATTTCCCCGTTGGCCACGTCGGCGACAACCGCGCGATGGGTGTAGGCATGCGGGCTGCATTAAACGTGTCGGAGCACGGCGTAGAACTCCGCTTTCTATCAAATTCCACAGCTGTATAGCTCAGACATATGACAAATTTCAAGGACAAGGTGGTCTGGATAACTGGGGCGTCGTCGGGTATCGGCGAAGCATTGACGATGGCATTTGCCAAAGAGGGCGCCAAACTGGTGCTTACCGCTCGTCGCCGCGAGGAGCTGGAAAGAGTAAAACAGCAAACGGGCTTGCCCGATGCCGATGTACTGGTGCTGCCCCTGGATGTGACCCAATTCGACCAGGCCAAACCTGCCGCCGAACAAGTCATCGCCCGTTTCAGACAAATCGACGTGATGGTGCATAATGCGGGCGTCAGCCAGCGCTCCTACATCGACGACACCGATCTGGAAGTATACCAGAGCCTGATGAATGTCAATTTTTTCAGCACGGTAGCGCTTACAAAAGCCGTTTTACCGCATATGATCGCCAGGCAAACGGGACATTTCATTGTCATGAGTAGTGTGGCGGGTAAGATCGGAACGATCATGCGCTCGGGCTATAATGCCGCCAAACACGCTTTACAAGGCTTTTACGACTCATTGCGTGCAGAAGGGTATCGGCACAATATCAAAGTCACGACCATTTGCCCCGGCTACATCCGTACAAATATCTCTTTGAATGCACTGAATGCATCGGGCGACAAATTCGGTAAAATGGATAGCAATCAGGCCCAGGGTATTCCGGCGGATGTTTGCGCTGAAAAAATACTCGATGCTGTAAGAAAGGACAAGAAGGAGATCTATATCGGCGGTTTCAAAGAGGTGGCCGCTATTTATCTCAAAAGGTTCTTCCCGAGCCTGCTGTTTGATCAGGTCAGGAAGAACATTCCGGAATAGGCGCTATTCAATAACCGCTATTTTGTTTTCGCTTTTTCAAGATAATCGGTAGCCAGGCGGGCAATGGAGCGCACGCCCAGCACGAGGCTGCCTTCATCGACGTAGAAGTCAGGCGTGTGGTGCGGGGCGGCGTCGGCAACGGCCTTCCCTTTTGGCATACCTCCTAAAAAGAAGAAGAAACCGGGCACCTTCTGCTGGTAAAAGGCAAAATCTTCGGCACCGGTTTTCACCGGGATCACGTTTACATTCTCCTTCCCGGCTACATTTTCGAGCGTACCAATCATTTTGGCCGTCAACGCTTCGTCGTTATGCGTAACCGGGTACATGACGTCGATATCGACCGTTGCGGTTGCCCCGGCGCTTTCTGCAATATTGGATGAAATTTCGTTGAGACGCTTATGCACATACGAATGCATTCCTTCATCGAAAGTCCGGATGGTACCGATCATCTTCACCGATTCGGGAATGATGTTCTGACGCACACCGCCATGGATCGCGCCAATCGTCACGACCGCAGGTTCGTGTGTGAGGTCCAGGTTACGGCTCACAATGGTTTGCAATGCATTCACAATTTGCGCGGAAGTCACGATCGGGTCGATGCCCGACCATGGGTAGGCGCCGTGCGTTTGTTTTCCTTTTACATCAATACTAAAAAAATCCACCGCAGCCATCGTCGCACCCGGCCGGTAGGCTATTTTCCCTACCTCTATCTGCGAGTCGATATGCAAGCCGAAAATCGCATCAACCTTCGGATTTTCGAGCACTCCTTCCTTCACCATCAGTTCGGCACCGCCCTCCTCTCCTTCCGGAGCACCTTCCTCGGCAGGTTGGAATATGAACTTAATCGTACCCGGCAACTCGTTCTTCATTGAGGCCAGCACTTCGGCCACACCCATGAGTATGGCTATGTGCGTATCGTGCCCGCACGCGTGCATGACACCGGCGCTCTGTCCCTTATAGTCCGTCGTTACTTTGGATTTGAAAGGAATATCCACCCGCTCAGCCACCGGCAGACCGTCCATATCGGCACGCAAAGCCACTACCGGGCCCGGTTTGCCGCCTTTGAGAATCCCAACGACGCCGGTATGCGCAATGCCCGTCGTTACCTCAATGCCCAGCTTTCTCAAGTGGTCCGCAACCTTCTCAGCTGTTTTGAACTCCCTGTTACCCAACTCGGGGTTTTGATGGAAATCGCGCCGCCATTCGACCAGTTTCTTTTCCAGCGCCGGCGCTTTCTGGTCGATTTTACCTGAAAGACCTTGCCCAAAAGCAGTGTTACCGAACGTAACAAATAAAATCAGAGCAACTTTCCTCATCAAAAACCAAACTTTACATTTAAAAGCGAGAAAACTCAACCGGATAATCAGGCATGAATTGATTGGAAATCTAGTTAAATCCTCTGATAAAATAGCATTGATCATCAGTAAAGTCCAGTGATGTCGGAACATTCGTCGGATAACTATCTACAATTATTGCTCCAAAAGTACCTTCGACTCCCCAGAGCGGGTTCATTTTCATATTGAGGGTTAGTTGCCGCGATTGCCCTTGAGGAATAAACCCTGTTCGCCACTGCAGCTTGGAATCCGAATCAAAAGTAACTCCCAGGCCATTGTTAGCAATAACCGAAGTAGCCCTCACCGCCCCAGGCACTCCCCAATTCCCATGTGCTATGGAACCGCTGGCTATTTCAAACGTGACGCGCATTGAGCTTGTTGTAAGGTTTGTAACGGTTAAAGTTAGTGGTGTATTCTCGGTTGTCGCAACATAATAGCTATACTTATCAAAGGAGTACAAAAGCTCGCCGTTACCTACAACGATTTCTCGCAAATTAGAGCTTGAGTTTACTGAGGGACTGGCAGAGCTTTTCTCAATTGGAGTAACGATATCGTTATCCCTACTGCAAGAAACAAACACAACAACAAACACCAACAATGATAAAATCTTTTTCATAAATCTTAATAGTTTGTGATACCTCTAAATATATTTCATTCTTAAAAACATTGCAACTATATCAAAAATTACAGCTCAAAAAATTACATACACCATTCTCATAAGAACAAAAACCAAATATCCATCATCCTTTTCCCACTCCAATCAAACTCATAATATCAACAAATAACTAACCCATAATGAGAAATAAATTTAAGCATAGAACTCATCTTACCAGAAATTAATCTATGCAACAACCAGTTTTAGCATCAAAGCATTTCAGCAATATACCTGATCACCAATTGTATAAACAAAAAAATCCCAGTTGCCTGAGCAACTGGGATCGACATTACAATCTAATACTTGTTTTAATCAAATATCAATGTTCATCTTCACGGAAGCCGGTGCGGCGGTAGCCAGCGTACACCCATTCTGTTTTAGGATCATTCTCAAAAGCAAACTTGACATAGATGGAATCGGTTTTGTTTCCACCTGTTGAAGTTGCAGCACCTTTAAGAATTTTACCTTCGATGATCGAAATGGCTGCTTCTCCGGCCTCCATGTTTGGCAATTTATCAGACTTATCAAAAGTCATTGCAGGCAGATTCACTTTTGCAATAACCGCCAAAGGAGCTGCGTCGGGCACGAGCAATTCATGATCGTTGATGATCAGATCAGTCTCGTTGTTAGCCGCAGTGTTAGAAGTGGTAATAAGGTAGTAGCCGCCGCCTCCGACATCCTCACCATCGATGAATACTCCAACAAACCACTCACCGCACATAGCCTGCAATTTGGTTCCTTCAATAGTCGGCTCGCTGCCCAGGTCGCAGGAGAGAAGGCCAAAAACCAATAGTATCAGGGAATACTTTATATATTTCATATCGTCAGTTTTATTGTTTTTCAAAAGTACGAAGCGCAGTACCGAAGCCCGGGTTGATTACGACCCAGCTGTAAGACACCCCTTCTTTGATCGTTGCATTGTTGCATTGAAATGCATTACCGGGTGTCAGCTGGTAAGGAACGCCAAGTTTACCTTTATCGAAATAATAAAAGAAAACCGCATCACCAGGAGAAGGAACCGCTACGCCACCGACGTTATCCGCTTTGTAAAGGTTATCCGCAACTTTGGTCACTTTGGAAACTCCGAATGCTCCCGCATTACGCTTGTAAGATCCAGAGATGTCCACACCCTGAGCAGCGGCAGCGATTACGCCCACATAGCGGTATTCGGTAGAAGAATATCCGTCCTTGTTCACCGCGTCGTATTGGAGCACGTAAACACCCGGCGTCTTCGTATCCACCGATCCGGTCACCTTCACTTCGATGTCCTTATCGCCTTCTTTGGCACCCGCGCCCGGGTCTGTAAACGTACCGCCAGCTTTTACCACATTCCATTGCTCACCTTTCAGGGTGATAATGGGATAGAAAGTAATCGTCGAAATGCCTTCCGTCACCTTATCTTCTTCGCACGAAAACGCTGCAAATAAGGTCAAGGCCATTAATATAAGTTTTAGTCCTTTTTTCATAATATCAGTTATCAATGACCTTCAATTATTTCATCCACCAGATTTTCGTCGTAACAGGTACATCGGCAGGCGCATTGATGTTACCATCGCGCGATGTAGACGTGTATTTTACGCGTTTCGGCAGTTCATTGCCAATGACGGATTTGGCCGCAACGGTCCATTGTCCCGGAACGTATGCCGCATTGGTCGTAGCCACAGGCGATTTTTCAGGATAGCCCGTACGCGCCTGATCCCAGAACGACTCATATCCCTGGCGGAACATTGCAACCCATTTCTGATAAATGATGGCTTTCAGCTTAGCATCCATGGTACCGGTCGACGGATATTCGTACACGCCGCCTTTTGCGATCTTTTTCGCATCGAAAGCGATGTTGAATTTCGCATAAGCAGCAGCTACCGCTTTGTCATAGAATTCTTTCGCCTTCGCATCATTTCCAATGCGCAGGTAAGATTCCGACAGCATAAAATAAACCTCGTCAATACTGAAAAAATAGAATGGATCAGTAGCGGTCATTTTAGCTACACTCGGCGTATTGGGACCGATAGCTGTGTTCAGGAAGTCGCCTTGTTCGAGGCCCGATTGACCGGTAGTACCCGGTGTAAAGTAGGCCGCGAGTCGGGCATCGTCTGCGTTTGCCTGCAGGTACGTGAGCAGCGTACGGCTCAAACGCAGGTTAGTGCCTGTGTTCAACTGACGTACGTTGTTTTCGTACAATGGGTTACTGCGGTTGGGCTCATCCACGAACTTCGTAACTGCCGCATCGTCTTCCAGCAATGGCGTATTTGCATCCAGCATCGCTTTGATCGCCGCGATAGCCTGCGCAGAGTTAGCGCTTGCTGTCTGGCGCAGGTACATTTTCAGCTTCAATGTGTTTACAAAACGTTTCCACTGATCGATCTGATTTTCTGCGCTCAATCCTCCGTAAACGAGGTCGGAAGGCACAGCGGTGGATTTACCGTTGTTGAAATCGAGCGCCAGCGCAGCATCGAGTCTTTTCAGCAATTCGGCGTACACGGCCTGGCCATCGTCGTATTTCGGAGCTTTGATGCTCTCCACCTGTAATGCCTCGGTCAACGGAATTTTGTCAAACCAGTCGGCCATCATCTGGAACCCGTAAGTCTGCACGGCCACTGCTTGCAACACCATATTATTGTTGCCGCTTGCGGTTGCCTTGTTTTTCACATCTTCGAAGTCGTTCAAACCACCCGCGTACATTTCTGTCCAGGCAATGTTATAGTCCGCCGGTTGAAGATCGTAAGAATCAATACCGCGGTACTGGGAGCTTGCATTGGATTGCGTCCAGTGTTGTGACCAGAGCCCTCCGATAATAGCGAAATCACCTCCTACAACACCAAGGACCGACGCCTGTGCTGCCGGGAGCACAAATTCGGGCGCTACGTTGGTCGGGTTGTTGGGATCTTCGTTTACGTCCAGCCAATCGTTGCAGGAGCCCAGTGAAAGCACTGCAAGCAGCAGAACACTATTTTTTATTATACCTTTCATTTGAATCCTAATTAGAATGATAGATTTAACTGAACACCATACGTTGCGGTAGAAGGACCAGCAGCGAATTCACCATACAGGTTTTTCAGGCTGGTTCCGAACGTATTGGCTTCGGGGTCTACTACGTGGTTGGCTTTGGGAGTCCACAACACGAGGTTACGACCGAAAACACCCACAGATGCACCTCTTACAGGCAGTTTTGCCAACGCTTTCTTAGGTACTGAATAAGTGAGCGACACGTTTCTCAGTTTGAAGAATGTCTTCGGCAACACGTGATTGTATTCGTTCGCCGAGGTCGACCCGCCATAGTAAGTAAACACGTCGGCACGGGATACCGGAACAGTGTTTGTCACATAGGTATTGTCGCCGGTTTTGATGACCGAACCAGGTACCACGAACGGCTCGCGGTCGTTGTATTGCGACATATACGCGTTTCCGTTGAAGTAGTTCAGACGGGCAGTGTACGAGTAGAATACCCCGCCATTGCGGTAGTCCCCATTCACGCTGAATTTGAAACCTTTATAATCGAGGTAAGTGGAGAGACCCAAAGTGTAGTTCGGGTTGATCGAACCTCTGTAAGTCTCTTCCGAACTTACCAGCGGCAAGCCGGTTGTCGGGTTCACGATCGTATTTCCGTTCGGATCGCGCTGTACGTCAGGCGAGTAGATGGCGCCAAGTGGCTTGCCTACTACTGCACGCAGTTTCACGTTATAGCTGCTGTTCAAAAGGATGTTGCCTGATCCGCCTTCCAGACCGAGCGATTCCACTTCGTTCCAGATTTTGTTGTAGTTCACAGTTACACCCCATTCGAGTTTCTCGGTACGTACGGGAATCAGGTTCAATGCCAATTCAACCCCTTTGTTTCTAACGCTACCCAAGTTCACCGTCTGAGTGGTAGCACCTGTCGCAGGTTCGAGTGCAAGGCTGATGATCTGGTTTTTGGTCAGCTTGTTATAGTAACTCAAATCGAGTCCGATGCGTCTTCCGAAGAAGCCCAATTCAAGACCACCTTCGTATTCAGTTGAAATCTCAGGTTTCAAATTCTGGTTTCCAAGGTTGTTCGAAACCTCGTAAGCATTCAGACCGCCGAATGGGAAGTTGATATTACCAAAACCACCCGCACGGACAGAACCCGGAACATACACAGAATATACCTGATAAGGATCTGCGTCATTACCCGCCGATGCAGCCGCAAAACGCACTTTCACGAAAGGAATTTCTGCCGGCAATTTGAACACATCCGACAATACGGCACTGATGCTCGCGCTTGGATAGAAGTACGAGTTTTTGCCTTTTGGCAATGTACTCGTCCAGTCGTTACGTGCACCCACTGTGAGGTACAACCAGTTGTCGAAACCGAATGTGGCCTGACCATAGATACCCACAAGGCGACGCTTGCTGGTCGTAGCAAATGTGGTAGGCGTCACAGAGCTGTTTGAAAGGTTGTAAAACCCTGGAAGGTCGAGGTTGGTAACTTTCGCGAAGTTGGTCTGCCCAGTTCTTTCGTTGAGGTTATGTCCGAAGAATGCCTGCACGTCGAAACGGGAACCGAAATTATGCTTGAAGTTAAGTATCAGGTCGCTGTTGAACTGGCGGTTTTGTCTGGCCAATTGTGAAACGCCACCGAAAACATCATTGGCAGTGCTGTTGGGTGTACCGTCGGCGATCTTTCCAACATTACCCCAGTCTTTCTGGAATGCATCGGAGTAGTCACCGCCCACTCTATATTTTATATCCAGGTTTTTCAGCAGCTGGTAGCCAAATTCGATGTTACCGAAAATACGGTCTTCGTCGTAGTTGTTACCCTGGTTGTACAATGTCCAGTAAGGGTTCTGAGCGTATGGAGTAAAATAGTTATCCAACGTCATGAACTTGTAGTAAGGACTGCTAGGGTCGAGTAATGCTTTCGAGTCCACGATCGAGTGGTCGCGCGGGATCTGGATGATCTCCTGCCACACTACTTTACCGCCACCTGCGTCGTCGCCCTGTCCGGTCGCAACCGCTTTCTGGTTTTTGTGTACATAGTTGATGTTGGAGTTCACGGAGAACTTATCCAGCTTCAAGCCACCGTTCAGGCTCAATGTATTACGTTTGTACGAGTCGGCATTGGTAGGAACTACCCCGTCGGCTGTCGCATTGGAATATGCCACGCGATAGTTGGCCGTTTCTGTACCGCCGGATACCGCGATGCTGTTGTTCCATTCATAACCTTTATCGAAGAAGTCTTTCAGGTTGTCTTCCTGTGCCGAGAAAGGTTTCAGCATTTGAGAGTTGTCGACAATATTACCCCAAAGGCGTGTTTTGCCATCGAGTTTTGGCCCCCATGAACCGTTTTCGATCGGGTCGAACAAGCCGCTCCATCCCTGGCCATATGTATTTTGCAGGTGAGGAACGCGCAATACCTGTGATCTCGCAAACGATGATGAAACGTCAACCTGAGTCTTGCCGGATTTACCTCTTTTGGTCGTGATCAGGATCGCACCGTTGGCTGCGCGGCTACCGTACAATGCGGATGCCGAAATACCTTTCAGTACGGTAATGCTTTCAATCTCGTTAGGGTTGATATCGTTCATCTGGTTACCGAAGTCCATCGAACGGTTGAAGTCATCGTTGCTGTTTTGCGCATTGGTTGATGAAGTGTTGCCACGGTTGTTCATCGGCACACCGTCAATAACGAACAGCGGCTGGTTATTACCGGTCACAGAGTTGAAACCACGGATGTTCAGGACGGTCGACGCTCCCGGTGCTCCTGATGCGGTATTAACAGACAGACCGGGCACGCGCGCGTTAAGCGCGTCGAGCGGGCTGGTGTTACGGGCTTCTGTGATGGATGTATTGGCGATGGTAGCGGTACTGTAACCGAGCGATTTGCGTTCGCGCGAAATACCGAGTGCTGTTACGACCACCTCGCCGAGTTGCTGGGCGTCGGCCGCGAGCGTCACGTTGATCGTCGATTTGGAACCGACCACGATGCTCTGGCTGAGGTAACCCACAAATGAGAACACGAGCGTTCCGGAAGAGGGGGCAGTAATGGTGTACTTGCCGTCGATATCGGAAGTGATACCTCTGGTTGTACCTTTCAGGGTGATGTTTACACCGGGGAGCACGCTTCCGTCGTCGGCGGTTACGGTTCCCGATACTTGTTTATCCTGGGCAAATGCCTGCCAGCCAGGAATCAATAAGCACCCTAAGAATAGAAACAGTAGAGTCTTTCTCATACAAAGGATTTAAAGTTTGTTTAATAGGATATTAATAATTGCGTCAAGGTTACAAAACTAATTCTTGTTTCAATCAATTACAATGCCCTGCAAATCAATGTCCAGAATATAATTTGGCATAAACTGGGTTTCATTGTCAGTTTGTTAGTATGAACAGGAAAAACGCCTCCATAAACGTATTTGTTAGAACTTCATGCTTTCCGCACATTCGCAATCAAAATTGCAACTCCTCGCTCCTTTCCTTAGATGATTTTCAAACAATTCAAATATTTACTAAAAGAGGCCTGTCCCGGCAGGTGTAGTTTAAGGGGCCAAAAAGGCCGGATTTCCGGGCCTGAAAATTTATATTAAGCTACAAACAATATTAAAAAAATGCAAATATTTATTAAAAATTCCTCGATAGACCGCCATTCTTAATCCACTCACTTTTTCAGGATCGCTTTATTTAGATTCATTCTTCGATCAGGCTGCGTATACAGATACCGTAGGTCAGGTGCCCATATTTTCACCATCGGGCATGATTGCCCCGATAAATGTAAATTCCTCAAAAAAAGACACCTGTTGTTAACAATTAGTTAAAATCAAGCCGGTTTTTGAAAATTTCACATATTTGAAAAAATTGCAAAAAATCATGACTTATGCATAGAAAATTCGCCATATCAGGCAGTCAAGCCAAAGTAAATTTTGAAATTTCGCAATGAAAAGGTTGTACTGGTTAAACTAATAGTTATTTTTGCAACAGTATGTTTACATAACAAACCTAACTTTAAACTTAATTTATGAGGAAGACTTTATGCTCCTTAATGGGGTGTTTGCTGCTATTTCTGACGCAGCTTCACGCCCAGGATCTGGCCGTGACCGGCAAGGTCACCGCCGACGACGGCTCGACACTTCCGGGTGTTAACATTTCTTTGAAAGGTACTACTCGCGGTACCACCACCGATACCCAGGGCCAGTACACAATCACCACCTCAACCGGGGCTACACTTGTTTTTAGTTTTATCGGTTTTCAAACACAGGAAGTGATCGTTGGAAACCAGTCCGTCGTCAACGTAACGCTAAAAAGTGATGTCAGCCAGCTTCAGGAGGTTGTTGTAACGGCCCTCGGACAAGAGCGTAAAAGAAATGAGCTCGTCTACGCGGCCCAGCAGATCAACAACGAGCAGATCGTACAGGCGCGTAACCCGAACGTAATGAACGCGCTCGCAGGTAAAATCGCCGGTCTCGACATCAAAACCAACAACAACATGGGTGGTTCGACCAGCGCGATCATCCGTGGTTACAAATCCATCACCGGTAACAACCAGGCATTGTGGGTAATCGACGGTGTACCTGTTACCAACGCCAACACCAACTCCACCGACCAACAGACAGGCCGTGCCGGTACCGACTACGGTAATGCTGCTTCCGATATCAACCCGGACAACATCGCGTCTGTGAACGTACTGAAAGGTGCTGCGGCTACCGCGCTTTACGGCTCACGCGCTTCCAACGGGGTAATCCTCGTTACCACCAAACAAGGTCGTAAAAACAGCTTCGACGTAACCGTGAACAGCGGCGTTACCTGGGGCAAAATCGACAAAAGCACTTACGTGAAATATCAGAAGGAATACGGTGCAGGTTACGGAGGCGATGGCGCGAAAGATCAGTTCTACCGTGGTAACCTCGGTTCCGGTGAAGGCGATATCGCAGTGTTCGATGCGGATGCTTCTTTCGGAGCAAAATTCGATCCGAACAGACTGGTATACCAATGGGATGCGATCGACCCAACCTCTCCTACCTATGGCAAAATGACCCCTTGGGTTGCTGCTAAAAACGGACCGGATGCATTCTTCGAAACAGCTGTAACATCCAACCAGAGCGTAAGTATCCTGGGCGGCGGCGAAAACACGACATTCAAAGTAGGTTATACCCGCAGCGACGAAAAAGGTGTTCTTCCCAACAGTAAGCTGGGCAAAAACCTTTTCAACTTCTCGGCCTCATTTGACCTGACCAAAAAACTGACGATTTCGGCCAATGCCAACTACTCGCAGGTGAAAGGTATGGGCCGTTACGGAACGGGTTACGATGGCAAAAACCCTAACCAGCAGTTCAGACAATGGTTCCAGACCAACGTCGACCTTCTCGAACAAAAAGCGGCTTATTTCAGAAACAGACAGGATGTAACCTGGAACTGGGGAGATCCTACCGCTCCATTCGACGACAACGGCCCGATTTACTCGGAAAACCCCTATTTCGCACGTTACGAGAATTACTCGAACGACTCGCGTGACAACTTCTTCGGCTACGCTGCGGCAGTTTATAAAATCGCTCCATGGGTTGACCTCACAACCCGTTTTGCCTACAACGGTACTCAGGATATGCAGGAAGAGCGCATCGCATTCGGCAGCTCCGATCCGGCACAATACAAACGCTTCAACAGAGGTTTCAATGAAACTAACCTGGACGTGATTTTCAACTTCCGCAAAGCCATTACGAGGAACATTAACTTCTCCGGTTTGGCGGGTGGAAGCATGCGCCGCTCGACAGAAAACTCGATCCGCGCTCAAACAAACGGTGGTATGGTCGTTCCAGGCTTGTTCTCACTTTCGAACTCGGCGAACCCGATCGAAGCACCGACTGAAACATACAGAAGAATCGGCGTGGATGGTCTTTACGCACAGGCATCTTTTGGTTACAAAGACCTCGTAAACCTTGACCTGACCGCAAGACAGGACAAATCAACGACGCTCAGCAGAACCAACAACACTTATTTCTACCCTGCGATCGGTGCGAACTTCAACATTTCGAACCTGGAAGCGTTGAAAAGATTGGGCTGGCTGACCATGGCGAAAGTGAGCGCCAACTATGCAGAAGTAGGTAACGATGCGCCATGGGGAAGTACATTGGACGTATACGACAAGCCAACCGGCCTCGGCAACATTCCTTACTTCACGCTGAGAAATACCAAAAACAACCCGGACCTGAAACCGGAAAGAACGAAAAACTACGAATTCGGTCTTGAATCCGCATTCCTGAACGACCGCGTAGGTTTCAACTTTACTTACTACCGCTCATCGACGCTCGATCAGATCCTTCCGGTATCGATCACTGCTGCAACCGGTTATGCATTCCGTTATGTAAACTCGGGTGAAGTACAAAACAAGGGTATCGAGATCTCCGCTTACGTGACGCCAATCAAAGTACAGGACTTCTCCTGGACCCTGAATGTGAACTTTGCAAGAAACCGTAACAAGGTGATCAGCCTGTATGGAGAAGGTGCTACCAAAGTAACCAACGTACAGATCGCCAGCCTTCAAGGAGGTGTTTCCATCAATGCTGCGGAAGGACAGCCATTCGGCGTAATCCGCGGAACAAACTTCGTATATCACGAAGGAACCGGCCAGAAAGTAGTTAAAAGCAACGGTATTTATGCTGCAACATCGAGCTCTTCCGAAATCATCGGTAACCCGAACCCGGATTGGATCGGCGGCGTAAGCAACACATTGAAATACAAAACATTGTCACTGAGCTTCCTGCTTGACATCCGTCATGGCGGAGACGTTTGGTCATTGGATCAATGGTATGGCGAAGGAACCGGTCTTTACCCGATTACAGCAGGTTTGAACGAACTGGGCAACCCGAAAAGATCTCCTGTTGCGCAAGGTGGTGGTGTATTGTTCCCGGGTGTACAAGCCGACGGAACGCCTAACACTGTCCGCGCTGCCAACGTAGACGGAAACGGTGCAACTGCATACGGCTACCCAGGCAACCCGCCAAGAGCGATGTACATCTACGACGCGAGCTACATCAAACTGAGAGAGGTTGCGCTTACCTACGCGCTTCCACAAGCGATCGTAAGCAAACTGCGCGCGTTCAAAGAGATCGACATCTCGGTGATCGGACGTAACCTGTGGATCATTCACAAAAACATGGAATTCCAGGATCCGGAAGAAGGTCTCGGTTCAGGTTTGCTGAATGGTGCGGGCGGTTACCAAAGCGGTGCTTACCCGGCTGTAAGAAACTATGGTTTCAATGTTAAATTCCGTTTCTAAGCGATATGAAAAAATTAATCATTCTTTTCCTCCCGTTCCTGATGCTGACGGCCTGCGTCGACAGCCTGGACGATTATAATGTGGACACCAAGCGTCCGTCTACGGCACCGCCTGTTACCTTCTTCTCGAATGCATTGAAAGGCCTGGCCGATACGCTTACCAGCCCGAACGTCAATGTAAACAACTACCGTTTGTACGTTCAGCAATGGACTACAACCACTTACCTGGATGAACCACGTTACAACGTTACGGCCCGTATCATCCCGGAATCATTCTGGCGCGGACTGTACAAAGGCGTTATCTCTGATTTGAATGAGTCGAGAAGGCTTATCAACGCGGACGCCCTTCTCTTGCCAGCTACCAAGGATGTGCAACTGGCACAGATCGAGATCGTAGAAATTATGACCTGGGCTGCATTGGTAAATACTTTCGGTAACATTCCTTATTCAGAGGCAATGAACCCGGAAAACCCGCTGCCCAAGTACGATGACGCGAAGACGATCTACGACGCACTCCTGGTACGCCTGGACGCAGCGCTTCCAAAGCTTGAATCGAAAGGAACGCCATTCGGCGGCGGTGACCTGCTCTACAAAGGCAATATGACCAAATGGGTTAAGTTCGGTAACTCGCTTAAACTGAAACTCGCGATGATCATCGCTGACAGCGACCCTGACAAAGCGAAGAAAATGGTAGCCGAAGCAGCACCGAAAGTATTCACCAGCAATGCTGACAAGGCGGCTTTCCCTTTCATTTCGACACCGCCAAACTACAACCCGATCGCGCAGAACATGAACTCGTTGTACACGAGCCGCCAGGATTTCATTCCTTCGGCAACGATCGTGAACCCAATGAACGAGTTGAACGACCCGAGAAGACCTTTCTTCTTCACCACCATCGGCGACAAATACGTAGGTGGCCAATACGGCTTCCTCAACACCTATTCTGCCTTCTCCCACGTGAGCGACAAGATCATCGACCCTGCTTTCGAAGGTCTCCTGCTCGACTACTCGGAAGTAGAATTCCTGCTTGCAGAGGCTGTTGAAAGAGGTTTCATCACCGGCTCGGCTGCTGACCACTATAACAAGGCTGTTACGGCATCCATCACTTACTGGGGTGGTACTGCGGCGGAAGCTGCGGCCTACCTGGCGCAACCCAAAGTGGCCTATGCAACGGCCGCTTCGACCTGGAAAGAAAAAATCGGCTTCCAGAAATGGATTGCCCTTTACAACAGAGGCTGGGAATCATGGATCGAATGGAGAAGACTCGACTTCCCGAAACTATCCCCTCCGTCAGGCGGAAACGTACCGGCAGGTCTGGCGATCCCTGTACGTATGATTTACCCGATCGTAGAGCAAACCCTCAACGGTGCTAACCGCGAAGCTGCGGCAAGCGCTATCGGCGGCGACCTCGCTACGACTAAACTGTGGTGGGATAAGTTCTAATATCCAACCAGGAATATGCAGAGAGGCGGGCTTCGGTCCGCCTCTCTTTTTTTGTAATAATCACAATCCAATTTTCGATAGTATACCGATTAAAAGCCCAACCCCGCCGCACGCTGGATGCATACCCGATATGCGCTTTTGATCATTGTAAATTCAGAGTCATAAGGTTTTTCGAAAACCCTTCTAACTACAAACCTGACTTTGATGAAACAATTATTACTCTTCCTGGCGGTAGGCCTGCTACTTTCCCATGCCTCCGCCTATGCGCAAACCAGGGAAATAACCGGCAGAGTTGTCTCCAATGCCGACAGTTCGCTACTCCCCGGCGTAACTGTTAGGATCGCCGGAAGCCAATCCGGAACACTTACCAATGAAAAGGGGGAATTCAAAATCCCGGCACGCCAGGGGCAAACGTTACTGTTTTCATTTGTCGGCTTTTTGAATCAAAGTACTAAAGTCCCCTCTTCCGGCCAGCTCAATATCGCGATGGAACTCGACGAGTTGTCCCTGAACGAGGTGGTTATCACCGCCGGCGGCCTCACTGCGCAACGACGCGAACTGGGAAGCCAATCTACAACCCTCAAATCTCAGGAATTAACTCAAGGGAAGCCCACCAGTGTCGCTTCCAGCCTCGCGGGCAGGGTGCCCGGCCTGCTGGTTATGGGCGTGAGCAGTGGCGTTAACCCGGCGTTCCGACTTGTACTCAGAGGCAATCGGTCGCTGACGGGCAACAACCAGGCGTTGGTAATTATCGACAACATGATTTCGACAAACGATATCCTCGCCAACATGAACCCAGAGGACATTGATGATATTCAGGTGCTCAATGGAGCCGGTGCCGCCGCATTGTACGGCTCCGATGCATCGAATGGCGCATTGATTGTGACCACAAAAAAAGGAAAATCGGGAAAAACGGAAATACGACTCGCCCACAGCGCGATTATTGAAAAGGTGAGCTTCCTTCCCCAGCTGCAATCCGGTTTCGGGTCGGGCACTACTCCCGATGACGTACCGACCTACACTCCGTATGAAAATCAGCAGTTCGGCCCGGCATTCGATGGGTCGATGGTTAATATAGGTAAACCATTGCAAGATGGTTCCATTCAAACCGTACCATATAGCGCCAAGCATTCCAGGAAAGATTTTTGGGAAACCGGACTGACAAATCAGACAGATCTGAGTATTTCTTCCGGCGATGAAAAAGGCACCTATTACCTTTCAGCACAATACACAAATCAGCATTCAACAGTCCCATATGAAGCTTTCAAGCGTTACAGCGTGCGAGCTAACAGCAGTCGGCATATCTATAAAAATTTGACTGCCTCATTTAATACCAATTTTGTAGCCTCCCGAAGTGACATTAGTAATACAACAGCAACGGCCTACCAGAATCTGTTAATGTCTCCCCCGCAAGTAGATGTTACTAAATATAAAAATTGGCAAAGCGACCCGTTTGCGAACCCCAATGGGTATTTCAATGAATACTATACAAATCCCTATTTCACCCTATCAAATAATCGCGGCATATCCAGATACGATTACTTCCAAGGGAACCTTGAGCTTAAATGGAACCCGTTAAAACCACTGACATTCACGTACAGGACCGGTATCACAACAAAAAACTATTCTGCGAAAAGCCATTTGGGGAAATTTACATATTCCGATTATACCAAAAGCATTTCCGGCAGCTCCAAAACCGACATGCCCGGTAATGTAGCCGATTTCAGTGGATTTGGGAATCAGTTCGTCAACGACTTCATCGCTGAATTTAAAACGAATCTGTTTTCGAGCGTCAGTTTCAGCTCGGCCATTGGAACAACTTTTCGGGAAAACAGTGTTAAAAGCGTCTTCGTGTCGGCCACCGGATTAGTTATTAATGATTTGTATAATGTTGGTAACAGTCTTAGCAATCCCTTAACGGATGAGCAAAACTTTAAAACACGGCAAATTGGTATTTACGGAGAAACAAGGCTCGGGTTCAAGGACTTTATTTACCTGCACGTAACCGGCAGAAACGACTGGCGATCCATTCTTTCTAAAAGCAACCGGTCCTTTTTCTACCCTTCCGCGGATATCTCCTTCATCATTACAGATGCGATACCGGCCTTAACGCAATCGGCCTTTTTACAGACTCTCAAACTGCGCGGCGGATACTCAAAGGTCGGGCAAGTCAATTTAGGCAACATGTTCAACCTCGGCGCCTACGCATTGAACAGTACATTCTCTCAGGCTTTCGGATATCCATACTCCAGCGGGGCCGGTTTTACGCTGGACAACAATCTGGTCGCAGCTGACATTAAACCTGAAATGACCATTGGCAAAGAAGCCGGGTTAGATTTTGAACTGGCCCCTCTCGCCATATCTGGTGGCCTTACGTTCTATAAAACAAATACCGTCAACCAGACCATATCGGTTATCGTCTCCTCCGCGACGGGTTATCAAACCCTCACAACCAACGTCGGGGAAGTAGAAAACAGGGGACTGGAAAGCTACTTTAACATAACGCCTGTAAAATTGTCCAATGGATTGGAGGTTTCTTTGGCTGCGAATTACACATTCAACCGGAACAAGGTAATATCACTATCGAAGCAGTCGGATCAAATGACATTATCCAGCGATGGCACTACTGCACGGATCATTGCCAAGGTCGGCTCCCCATTTCCATTGCTTCAAACGACCCGCTATACGCGCGATCCTGAAAACCGCATAGTTGTCGACCCTATCACCGGCTACCCTTCAACCAACGGTACTTTTCACGACGTAGGAATTACTAATCCACCGCATATTCTGGGCCTTACCGGAACTATCAAATTCAAAAAGCTCAGACTGAATGTGCTGTTTGAGTATCGTAACGGACATTACATCTATAATTCCATTTCGACAGGCTACGACTTTTCCGGGGCTGGTATACGCACCGCATGGTACAATCGGGACCGGTTTGTAATACCCAACTCGTCCTACAAGAATGCCGACGGCCAGTACGTCACCAACACCAATATCACCACAAGGAGCGGTGGAGCGGATTTCTGGACCGACGCCACCAGAAACAGAGGCATTGGTGAGAACTATGCTAATTCAGCCGGATTCTGGAAACTCCGCGAAGCTTCCCTTAGGTATGACCTCCCGGCATCATTACTGTCCAGAACCAAATTCATACATGGTATCGCGCTAAGCGTGCAGGGAAGAAACCTGTTTATATGGGTGCCCAAGTCCAATCTATATACAGATCCGGAATACAGCCAGAATGGTGTGGAAAACAATGCCGTAGGTTTCACCAACCTGGCGCAAACACCACCAGCACGATACTTCGGCGGAACCGTTTCTTTCACATTCTAAATCCAGGCTGATGTTTAAATATCTTAAAAACTGCCTCGTCGCGACGGCACTCGTAGCTTGCGTATCCTGCGACGATTATCTGAATATCAATGAAAATCCTAACCTGGCCACGAGTGCTTCGGCATTGTTGGTGCTTCCACAGGCCATCACGGGATCTGCCGCAGTCGCGAATGCATTCAATTCTTACGGAGGACATTTTGGAGGATACATTGCCAATGCCGGCGGGTTTTCGGGATTCGGTAACCTCTTTAATTACCAACTTGTACCAGGCGACCATAACGCATTATGGATGAACACCTACGATAATTTACAAGATTATCAATATGTAATTGAGCAAACCTCAGGAATCGATGAATTAGCCTATGCCAATGCTTCCGCCACAATCATGATGTGCCTGAATTACCAACGGCTGGTCGACGCATTCAATGACATTCCCTATTCCGAAGCGCTAAAAAACAACGCAAACCTGACGCCGAAGTATGACAATGCAGCCACCATATACCAGGACCTGGTCACAAAACTGGACGATGCCATTCACGTGATTACAAATGCAAAATACCCCAAAAACTTGAATGCATCTTCCGATCCCCTATTCGGCGGGAACATGATAAAATGGAAACAATTTGCAAATACCCTCAAATTGCGCATGCTCATACGCATGTCCGGGATACCTGCGCTAGCTGAATTCGCACAGAAAGGCATCAAAGACATTGACACCGGTATTGGATTTATTTCGGACGATGCAATTGTCAACCCCGGCTATGTTAAAGACAAGCCCAATCCACTTTGGAATAGCTGGGCATACTCCCCTACAGGTACTCTTTCCAACTCGTCCCGGACAGCTACCAAGTTTGCTTTCGGATTTTACAAAGGGCAGAAACTAACCGATAATGGCCGGGGAAAAGTTATTTACAAGAATTTCGAAACCAATACGCCCGTTAACCAGCTCGGCAACGAAGTCGACGCACCAACCGTGGTAACGAACTATTCCACATGGTACACCGGCGTATTTGGCAGCGCGTCCAGCATTGCAAGTTCGCTCGGCGTTATGAAAGGGCCTTCTCAGGGACAACCACTGATGCTTTTGGCAGAATCTCACTTTTTGCAATCCGAGGCACGCCTAAAAGGCCTGCTCACAGGAGATGCCACTGAAAGTTTCTATGAAGGGATAAAAGCATCCTTTCGGTTTCTATACAAGGAGGTAACGAATACTGTTGCAGCAACCAAAGACGTAAACGCCGATGTAGAAACTTACAAAAAAGACAATCCTGACAGCTATCTCGTCGATATCTCCCTCGCTAAAACCCCGGCGGAAAAACTGGAAGCCGTAATTACACAAAAATATATCGCGCTGAACATGATTAATTCCGAGGAAGCGTGGAATGAATTTCGAAGAACCGGATATCCGGCAAGCGATCCAAAAGGCGACGCCTACCACAACATTGCGTCTCTTCTCTCTAATTCCACACGGATCGATAAGTTGCCTTCCCGCGTTCTCTACCCCTCCTCCGAACAGTCCTACAATGCCGGCAACTACAAACCCATTAACCAGTTCTCCGACCTCATTTTCTGGGACCCAAACTGATACCAACACATGAAAAAAATAGCCCAATGGATGACGCTGATCTGTTTTTCAGGCATGATTAGTTCCTGCCTGAGAGATGAGATCACCCTCGATCCCGACAATTCCGTAAATGTGATAGAGTTCAAGAATCCTTCCAGTTTTGTTTCTCCCTCAGGGAGCAAATATGCCTTATACACCAAAGCATTCGACCTGGCCGATGAAAATGAATATGCTGTTACCGTCAGCTATTCGGGCGCACACGTCGCGCCGGATGACATTTCGGTAAAATTGGGTATTGATACTGCCGCGTTGAGCCAATACAATGCAGAGCAACACAAAGATTATGACCTGATTGATCAAAACCTGTACACGCTCGTACCGTCCGTCATAATATCCAAAGGACAGCGGACAGCGGTTGTGAAACTCAAATTCAAAAGCTCATCATTTGATTTCAGCAAAAGCTATGTACTTCCGATACAGATCCAATCTGTTTCGAGCGGCACCATAAGCGGGAACTTCGGAACGATCCTTTTGAATGTGAATGCAAAGAACAAATATGATGGTGTGTACACTGTAACAGGCAAGATGTCTGACGCTTCAAATGCCGCATTTGCCGGACTTTACACCGTAGGCAAAAAAGTCGAGTACACTCTTGAGACTATCTCTGCAACCGAATGTGTGGTGACCGACCATATCAACTGGGGCGGAGCAGCCTACATTCCCATTTGGACGGGGACAGGCATAAGCGGCTATGGCTCCTTCTCACCCGTTGTCGAATTTGACCCGACAACGAACAAAATCAAAAGTGTCAAGAACTTTTACGGCCAACCTGCTTCTAATACCCGATCTGCACAGCTCAATCCGGCCGGTATCAACACCTACGATGTCAGTGCGAAAACCATCAAAATCAGCTATTGGATGCTACAACCCAGCGTCGTAACAGCTCCTCCGCATATCCGAACGACCTGGGAAGAAGAATGGAAATTCCAGAGATCAAGATAAATTACAAGTTTCCCAATAGTTAATTTTCAGCCACGCGATTCGTGTGGCTGAACTTTTTTTGCCAAAAATCTCCACAAAGTCTTCAAAACAATGCCATTGTAGCGTTGCGTCATTTGATTTTCTTTAACTTTGAGAATTATCCAACTCTTGAAAAAATGGAATTTTTAAAAAGCGACCGTCTGAATCATCTGAAATACGAGATCCGCGGTGCTACCTACCAGAAAGCGTTAGAGCTTGAAAGTCAGGGCTACAAAATCCATAACCTGAACATCGGTAACCCCGCACCGTTCGGTTTCGATTCGCCCGACGAGATCGTCCACGACATCATCATGAACATCCGCAATGCGCAAGGCTACTCGGATTCACGTGGTTTGTTCGCGGCGCGTAAGGCGATCATGCACTACACACAAACGATTGGTATTCAAGATGTTGAAATCAACGACATTTTCATTGGAAACGGTGTCAGCGAGCTGATCCTGCTTTCGATGCAGGCATTGCTCAACCCTGGCGACGAGATACTGGTCCCGTCTCCCGACTATCCGCTTTGGACAGCGGCGATCTCGCTCAGCGGCGGCACGCCGGTACATTATATATGTGATGAACAGGCCGATTGGAACCCCGATCTGGACGACCTCGAGAAGAAAATCACTTCGCGCACCAAAGGGATTGTGATCATCAACCCCAACAATCCGACGGGCGCAGTTTACGACAAAGAAGTTCTGGCACGCATCGCCCGCATTGCGGAAGAGCATGGCCTGATCATATTCTCGGATGAGATCTATGACAAGATCCTGTACGATGGAGCGGCACATTATCCAATGGGCTCGTTCGTGACCGATACGCTGTGCGTGTCTTACGGCGGATTGTCGAAAAACTACCGTTCGGCTGGTTTCCGTGGCGGGTGGATGATCCTCAGCGGCGCGAAACAAAAAGCCAAATCTTACGCGGAAGGACTGCTCCTGCTCGCAAGCATGCGCCTGTGCGCGAACGTGCCTACGCAATACGCGATCCAGACCGCATTGGGCGGTTACCAGAGTATCAAGGAACATGTGGTACCGACAGGCCGTTTGTACAAACAGATGAACCTCGTTTACGACAGGCTGACGTCCATTCCGGGTATTACCTGCGTGAAACCGAAAGGTTCATTGTATGTTTTTCCTAAAATCGATCTGAAAAAGTTCGGTTTCAAGGCAGATGACCAGTTCGTTTACGAGCTGCTTTCCGACCAGAAAGTATTGGTCGTGGCCGGAACGGGCTTTAACTATCATTTGGACCCGCATTTCCGCATTGTATTCCTGCCGACCATCGACGAGCTGAACCAGGCGATGGACAAGCTGGAATTCTTCCTGACCAATCGCCGTGTCATGTCGACGCGGACTGTTGAAGACATTATTGCCTGAGTAATATTTGACCTAAACCTCCACTGAAAGTACTTATCGCCCAATGACCATACCCGACAGAACCATTCAGGAGGCCAAACGCCAGCGGCTTTTCCTCCTCCTTTGCGGTATCTTTCTCACCAACGCGCTCATCGCGGAGATCATCGGCGGTAAAATATTTTCAGTGGAGACCCTTTTGGGCATTGCACCGGCCCAACTGCCGATCGGCGGTCAGAAGCTGGATTTCAACATGACGGCGGGGGTAATCAGCTGGCCAATAGTATTTATTACTTCCGATATCATCAACGAGTATTTCGGAAGAAAGGGCGTCAAAAGAATCTCTTACGTTACCTCGGCGCTGATCGTCTACACATTCGTGATCATTTTCGTGGCTACCAAAGTGCCACCTGCGCAGTTCTGGCTCGACCTCAACAATACTGACAGCCAAGGCAACACATTCAATATCAACGACGCATTCTCGAAGATCTTCAACCAGGGCCTAGGCATTATGATCGGCTCGATCACGGCCTTTTTATTGGGTCAATTACTCGATATCCTGGTATTCTCCTGGCTGCGCCGCAAAACCGGCAGCCGCTTCATCTGGCTCCGCGCCACCGGCTCGACCATGTTTTCGCAGCTGATCGACAGCTTTGTGGTGATCGGGATCGCGTTTTATGTCTTCGGTAACTGGGATTTGAAGCTGGTTTTTTCAGTAGGAACGATCAACTACCTCTACAAAGGCGTGGTGGCGATCCTCTTGACGCCGCTTTTGTACATCGCCCACTATTTTATCGACAATTACCTCGGCAAGGAGTACGCGGAAGAGCTTTCGCACCAAGCCGCGCACGAGTAGCGGTTCAAAGCGGCACTTGCCTCCGCATATTATCCAGCATGACGGCGGTTGCAATACCGACATTCAATGATTCGGCCTCTCCGAAACGAGGGATCATGATCTTGTTTGTTACAAACTGGCCCACGTTTTCGCTAATGCCATTGGATTCGTTGCCCATCACGATGATCCCTCCGTCCGTAGGATATTCAAACTCATACAACGAATCGCCTCCGAGAAATGCGCCGATCACCTGTTGTTTGGGGTCTTCTAGCTGATCAAAATATTGGGATAAATCGGTGTAATAGAGGCTAACGCGGGTAAATGAGCCCTTCGCAGCTGCGATTACTTTCGGGTTATAAACGTCCGTTGTGTCGCGCGAGCAAATGATTTTGGTGATGCCGTACCAGTCGGCGACGCGGATGATCGTGCCCAGGTTGCCCGGGTCGCGCACATCGTCGAGCATGAGCATATATTCACCCTGCGCGGGAGACAAGAATACATTTTCCTTCGTTTTAGCCACAGCGAGACACGAATCATTGGTTTGAAACGATCCAAGCCCTTCCAGTTCCTGCGCGGTAACCGTTTCGAGGGTTACGTTATGGCGGGTTAAAATACTTGAGTATTTTTGCTGAAATTCCTGTGTTACCAGTACAAACTCGATCTTAAAGTCGGAATCAAATAGTTCCAGTACACTTTTGGCACCTTCTACTACAAAAGCCTCGTGAAGCTGCCGGTACTTCTTGATTTTAAGCGAGTTAATATACTTGATACGATTTTTTGACAACATTGAATATTAATTGTAGGACGATATACGGCTGGTTGATTTTCCTGATTCTAACGGGACTGTTTTCCTGCGCACCCAAACCCACCTCCAAAGGCTTCCTGCTCGGCAACTCCTCTATCAAGGGCAATCGCGTGATCAGCGATTCGGAATTGGATGCATTGATCCCGCAAAAACCTAACCGACGACTGCTCGGCTTTCCCATATTTCCTTACGTTGGCCTTTACCGGTTCGGCGAGCTGTTTTACAACCGCGAGGAAAAGCAGCGTAAGGTGATCGAGGTAACGCAAAATTACCAGAAAGAATCCCAGGAACACGCAGATTCCCCCCGAAAGCTTGAAAGAATCAATACCCGGTATGCGAAAAAGCTAGAAAAAGCGCAGCTGAGGGCCACACAGGGCAATTTCTGGATGCGGGTGTTGGGTGAAGCACCGGTATATTACAATCAGGCCGACGTGGTGCTGAATGCGGAAAAAATGCAGAAGTACCTGTATAACAATGGTTTTTTTGACGCGAAAGTAACCTTTGACCCCGACACGATTTTTAAAAGGATCCGGGTTAATTATCTGGTGACCGAAAACCGGGCGACGATGATCCGCAATATCCACTACCAGATCAGTAACGATCTGGCGGACAGTCTGATCAGGGCCGACACCAAAAATGCCGCATTGTTACCCCACAAGCGATACGACGGCGATGCATTCGAGGAAGAACGTATCCGCATTGAAACACTGCTCCGAAACGAAGGCTACATGGGCTTTTCGCGGCAAAATATCAGTTATATCGTCAACGATACAATCACCAACCGGCCGACCGATAGTCTTTTCAAATCGGTGGATGTGCGGGTGAGAGTGGACATGCCGGCGCCGGCCAATAAGCGCTATTCCGTCAATTCCGTCAATTTCGAAGTACTTCCTCCTTCCGGCGTTCCGGACTCTGTTTTCCGGAAGGATACCAGCATGTTTGAAGGCATCAAGTATGTGTTTTCGGACAAAAAATTTTCCCGGAAAGCACTCGATACCAAAATGCAGGTGCGCCCGCAGACCTGGTACAGCCAGAAACGGGAGCGCGATACCCAGCAGCAACTATCGCTCACCGATCAATTCCGGTTTGTCAACTACAATTACACGCTCGATTCGACCGGGCGGGGCATTAACAGCTATTTCAAAGCGATCCCGCTCGATAAATACCAGATTTCCACCGATCTCGGGTTGAATGTAATCCAATTGCAGGGCACGCCGGGGCCATTTGCCAACCTGTCGTACAAGATCCGGAATGTGTTCAATGGGATGGAGAACTTCGAAACGAACATCCGGGGAGGGATCGAGCTTGTGCCCAACTTTGTGGGGAACCGGGAAATTTACAAAAGCGAAGAGATCGGCGTAACCGCGTCACTGACATTTCCCCGATTGCTCACTCCCCAAAACCTGTTCAAAAAGCAAACGGCCAATAGCAACCCACGCACACAGTTGAGCCTGGGTTATAACTATGTCAACCGCCCGGAATATACCCGTACCAATATAAAAATCAGCACTAACTACTCGTGGCAACCCACCCGAACGACGCTTGTCAACATTTCGCTGATCGACCTTAACATCCTGAATACCAGGAATCTGAACCCTAAATTCGACACACTTTTGATCGAGTTGGCGAAACAAGGCAACAACCTGATTTACAGCTTCAAACCCTCCTTCGTTTCAGATATCAATGCCAATTTTGTTTACAATACCAACTCCCTGATAGGTCCTCAGAAGAACGCGCATTACTTCCGGTTCGCGATCGAATCCGGTGGCACGTCGTTGAATTTTCTGCCCCGGCAGCAGGAGGTAATCAAGCAAGTGTTTGGTGATAGTCTTCAATTTTATAAATACATCCGCTGGAATGCCGACTACCGCCGCTACTGGCCGGTCGGAAGAAAATCGGCGCTTGTTGCCCGGGTAAACTCGGGGGCCATTTACAGCTATGGCGACAACCAGGTACCGCCGTACGAAAAGTATTTCTTCGCGGGCGGTTCCAACAGCTTACGCGCCTGGTTACCGAGAAGGCTCGGGCCGGGTTCTGCCAAGCCTGTTACCTATAATAATTTGTCTATCGAATCCCCGGGTGAATTTCTTCTCGAAGGGAACCTGGAATGGCGGGGGTTTCTCACGAAATTCTTTGGTGACATCAATTACGCATTGTTCATCGACGCGGGAAATGTGTGGAGGCTGGGCAGCAATGCCACCGCCGACGATCAAAAGTTCAAAGCCAACAAGCTATTGCGTGAAATCGCCGTCGGCACCGGATTTGGGATCCGTTACGATCTTTCATTCTTTATCCTCCGCTTCGATTTCGGGGTAAAAGTGTATGATCCATCGCAGGACAGCGGAGATCGCTTCGTACTGGATGACCTGAAATTTAAACATCTTTTCCGGCGCACAGAGGCCAATTCACTGAATATCAACCTTGGCGTTGGCTACCCGTTCTGATCGTAGTCTGACGACCGCCGACGTATGACAGTTTGTCAGTTTTCTTCCAAAATTTCCTATCTTTGCGCTTTGAGCGTTTAAGAATTCCTTCTCATGGAGCATAGAATTGCAGATTCATTAAAAATATTGACAGAGGCGGACAAGGAAGCCTGTGAAACAGTGCGGGTTTCGGAAAACGAACCGCTTTCCGGAAAGAAAAGGCTGTTTATCGAAAGCTATGGCTGTCAGATGAACTTTTCGGACAGCGAGATCGTCGCGTCAGTGATGCGGGATGCCGGCTTCGCCACCACTTCGGATGTGAACAATGCCGACCTGATCTTCCTCAACACCTGCGCCATCCGCGACAATGCGGAGCAAAAGGTGCGGAACCGACTGAAACAGCTCAATTTTATCAAGAAGAACAAGCCCGGCACACTGATCGGCGTATTGGGCTGTATGGCCGAACGCCTTAAAACCAAGTTTCTGGAAGAGGAAAAAATGGTGGATATCGTGACCGGCCCGGACGCATACCGCGACTTGCCACGGCTCGTGGACGAAGCGGAAACCGGCCAGAAAGGTGTTAACGTATTCCTTTCACGGGAAGAAACATATGCCGACATCGCCCCTATCCGACTGAATTCCAATGGTGTAACCGCATTCATTTCGATCATGCGCGGTTGCGACAACATGTGCAGCTTCTGCGTTGTGCCCTTCACACGCGGACGCGAGCGCAGCCGCGACCCATATTCGATCCTGAAAGAAGCCGAAGACCTTTTCCGCGATGGATACCGGGAGGTAACGCTGCTTGGACAGAATGTCGACAGCTACAAATGGAAAGCGGAAGGGGACGCGACAGGCGAAATAGCCGGCGAACCCGTTGTGAACTTTGCCAACCTGCTCGAAATGGTGGCGAAGGTAAGCCCCGAGCTGCGCATCCGTTTCAGTACCTCGCACCCGAAAGACATTACCGACGAGGTGTTGTATACCATGAAAAAGTATGACAACATCTGCAATTATATTCACCTGCCGGCGCAGAGCGGTAACACCCGCGTGCTCGAACTGATGAACCGGACCTACACCCGCGAATGGTACATGGAGCGTATCGACGCGATCCGGCGGATTCTCGGTGAGGAATGCGGCATTTCACAGGATATGATCGCCGGTTTCTGCACCGAAACCGAGGAGGAACACCGCGACACGCTTTCGCTGATGGAGTACGCCAACTTCGACTTCGGCTTCATGTTCGCCTATTCGGAACGGCCGGGCACACTGGCAGCGAAGAAATTCGCGGACGATATTCCCGAGGAAACCAAGAAAAGAAGGCTCGCGGAGATCATCGAAGTGCAGCAGCGGCTTTCGCTCGCGCGCAACCAGAAACTGGTCGGTACCGTCCAGCGCGTACTCATCGAAGGGACTTCGAAACGTTCCGACGACGACCTCAGCGGCAGAAACGACCAGAACAAAAAGGTGGTATTCCCGCGCGAAAATTTTGAAAAGGGTCAGTATGTCGACGTCCTGATTACCGAATGCACAACTGTGACGCTGCTGGGACACGTGGTACAGCCCGAGCCGGTACTGGGATAGGCGGTTGCCTGTTCATTTAAACCCGTTTTGACAATTAATTAAGGCCTTCGGCCCGCCGGAAGCCCTCAGATATTTCATGGATTCATCGGAAATACAAGCCATAAAGAACCGCTTCGGGATCATCGGCAATTCGTCGGGCCTGAACCACGCGATCAATGTGGCCGTGCAGGTTGCAGCGACAGACCTGACGGTTTTGATCACCGGTGAAAGCGGTAGTGGAAAAGAATCATTTTCCAAAATTATCCATAGCCTCAGTGCGCGCAAGCACGGGCCGTTCATCGCCATCAACTGCGGCGCGATCCCGGAGGGAACCATCGATTCGGAGCTGTTCGGGCATGAAAAGGGCGCGTTTACAGGGGCATTGGACGCGCGTAAAGGCTATTTTGAAACAACCAACAGCGGGACTATTTTCCTGGACGAGGTAGGCGAAATGCCACTTGGTACCCAGGCGAGGCTGCTGCGCGTTTTGGAAAACGGCGAATATATCCGCGTAGGTTCGTCCAAAGTTTTGAAGACAAATGTCCGTGTAGTAGCGGCAACGAATGTCAATTTGCTGGATGCCGTAAACCACGGCAAGTTCCGGGAAGATTTGTATTACCGGTTGAATACGGTCCCCATTTACGTACCGCCTTTGCGCGACCGCGGAGAAGATATCCTGCTGCTTTTCAGAAAGTTCACCAACGATTTCTCCGAGCGCTACCGCACCAAGCCGGTAAGGCTCGATAGTGAAGCACGCGATCTTTTGCTGCAATATTCATTTCCCGGAAACATTCGGCAGCTGAAAAATATTGCGGAGCAAATTACCATCCTGGAAACCGACAAGGAGCTGCCTATCAGCATTGAAACGCTTAATCACTACCTGAACCCGGTACAGCCATCAAGCCGGAAGGCCCTGGTGCCGCTGCGTTCCGGAGACGACAACGGCACTTCATTTTCGGAAAGGGAGCTATTATATAAAGTGCTCTTTGACATGCGAAGGGATATGACCGAGTTGAAAAAACTGGTCAGAAATGTTCTTGAAAACGAGAAGTACGGCGGCGATATCCTGAAAGACCATCAGGAATTGTTCAGTTCGCTGAACAATTCGGAGCCGATCATTACCACCCCGACTATCGAACCCTCCCGGCTGCTCACGCCGCCCCAGCCCCGTACCGTGGACCTCGATCGCTACTCCGACGAGCGCGACGAAATTGAAGATGTGGTGCACGTAGCTGCCGAGGAAGAATCGCTTTCGCTCGAAGATAAGGAGAAGGAAATGATCATCAAGGCGCTACGTAAAAACAATAACAAGCGAAAATACGCCGCCAATGCATTGGGCATTTCCGAGCGCACGTTATACAGGAAGATCAAACAATACGACATTGAAGAATAATAGAAGCGCCCGGATAGTATGGGCATTCCTGATACTGATTTGCCCGGCCTTCATATCGGGTTGCGGGGTGTATTCATTTACGGGGACAAACCTTTCTCCTGATATCAAGACATTCAGCGTGCTCAACTTCACGATGGGTACCGCAGGCGGGCCCAGCGACCTGCCGCAACGACTGACCGAGGACCTGAAAGAATATTTTCAAAGAAATACCAGCCTTGTAAGCCAGCCCGGCGGAGGCGACCTGGTACTAGAAGGTTCCATTACAGGCTACGATGTAACACCGGCGGCCCCTACAGCGAATGACCAGGCGGGCCTCAACCGGCTGAATGTGACCGTGCAAGTGCGCTATACCAATGCGAAGGACGAGACGAAAAATTTCGACCAGTCGTTCACTTACTACGCGGATTTCCCTCAGGATCAAACGCTTAACCAGAACGAAGCACGACTGTTGCCCACGATCCGCGAAAACCTGGTGCAGCAGATCTTTAATAAATCAGCGGCCGACTGGTAGGAAAAGCCCTGCCCGAACTTTCAATTTCAACAACCCGAATTTCTCAACACAACCCGGAATATGGCGCTCATCGATAAGGAAACATTTGATCAGCTGGTGAAGAACCCCGGCCTGATTACCGCAGATGTGATCCCGCAGCTGGAAGCCACGATCAAGGCATTTCCGTACTGCCAGATCCCCTATTCGATGCTGGCCAAGGCATCGAGCCTCGCCGGTACCGAAAAGCTGGAAGAAACCCGCCCTCGCGCAGCTGCTTACGCGCTCAGCCGCGTAGCATTGCAGCAACTGGTGGAAAGCGACAATGAGCGTTACGATGCGACTGTGGATGTCGACGATATTCTCGAACCGCAGCTCACGCCTGAACCGCTCGACAGCGACGATATCCTGATCAACACCGTGGAGCAGCAGGCTTCTGCAGAGTTGCAGCGCACCGAAGAGCAGCGCCGCCAGCAGCAGATCATCCAGGGTTTTATGAAAAAGAACCCGCGCATTACGCGCCAGGACAACAACCTGGAACCGGTCAGCATCGATCTCAGCAGTCGGTTGGCCGGTGGAACGGAAGGCGGCATTGAAACCGAAGCATTTGCCAATATCCTCATCCGACAGGGCAAAATTGAAAAGGCGATAGACGTCTATCAAAAATTGATTTTGAAAAAACCGGAAAAAAGGAATTACTTTGCGAAAAAATTGAGCGAATTATACGCACGCTCTTAGTTACACAACACACATTAATCATTACCCGCAAAGGCGGACTCATTCTATCATTCAAAATTTTTTAAAAATGTATTTGGGTTTAATTATTCTGGTTGCCATTGTTGCAGTATTGTTGATTTTGGTCGTTTTGGTCCAAAATTCAAAAGGTGGAGGGCTTTCAAGCGAGTTTAGCGGCGCAGGAACTACCCAAATGTTCGGTGTTAAAAAAACGACCGACCTTCTCGAACAAATCACGTGGGGTCTGGCAAGCGCGGTGATCATCATTTCACTGGCTTCTTATATTATGGTAGGCGGTGACAACACCGGCGCCGGAATCAACAGCGTTAACGTGGAAAGAGCGCAGAATGCAGTGGTACCAGGCGGCAAAATCGCTCCTGCACCAGCTGCAAAAGAAGGCGCGGCACCTGGTACGGGCGAAGCTGCACCTGCCGGAACGACAACACCAGCTGCCGCTCCTGCCGACACTGCGAAGAAATAATCGGGGCATTTGCCCAAAAGAAAATCCTGCGACCCACATCGCAGGATTTTTTTATGCCCAATATTTTAAAATCAGATTTACGCTACATTGATCTCCCGCAGCATGAGCCGCTCCGCCACCGGGAGCAGCGTTTCGTGCAGCGGATAGTCGTACTTGGATTCCACCACATAAGTCGCGGGGTTCGGCATGGCGCGGTTCCGCCTGGTAAGATCGACTTTCAGCTGCGACATCGTATTTCCAATGCCAATCCGCACGGTATCGACGTAAACCGTTTTCAGGTAACGCTCCTTCAATGCATTGTACAGTGCGAGCTGGTATTGAAAAATACTCACCAGCGGCTGGAATGTGTGTAAAAACAGCAGGTACCCTTCCTGCAAATGCAAGGGTACGATACCTACCGGCGAAACCTTCACATTCTCCTCCACTTCCGAAAAACGCTCCGAGCCTTCCTCGATGGATTTCGAAAAGCGCGGTATCGCAAAATCGAGAATGTAGTTCAGGTCGGACATGAACGGGTCGTCCTGGTACGTCTCTTCGTACTGCAACTCCCAGGTTTTGATATCGATTCCTGTCAGATTTTTGGGTAAACCCGTCCTGATCCTGCTTTTATTATTCTGGATGCTGACACAGGCGTCGAGGTGCAGCTTCAATTCTGGCAGACAAGGGTGTAATCGGTTGTGTGTGAACTGGTCCCGGACGTGCTGGAAATACGCCATCAACACGTATTTTTTGTATTCAAAATCAAAAATTCCTTCGGTAAGCCAGTTTTTATCGAGCTCTGACATAGGGGTTTTCAATTTGGTGCCGATAAAATTTAGTGAATTCCGTCGCTGAAAGCAAGATTTCAGCATTCCTGACACGCAAATGACATTATAGTACTATAACGCCACGCAGGAGTACAAATTTGTCACACTTGCCGGAAAAAATGTCAGAGCAAAACCGCTGGCACAGATTGTGCTATCGGGATGGGAGTCTAATCATTACTGACAATTAAAATAAACGTTTAATATTTATGTCAACTTTAGCAGAAATACAAGTGAATGTACAACCGCTAGCTGACCGCGTTCTGATCGAACCTGCCCCAGCCGAAGAAAAAACAGCATTTGGTATCATTATCCCTGATACTGCAAAGGAAAAGCCACAACGCGGAACCGTATTGGCAGTAGGCCCTGGTAAAAAAGACGAGCCTCTTACAGTAAAAGTGGGAGATACCGTATTGTACGGTAAGTACTCAGGCACTGAATTGGCATACGAAGGAAAAGACGTCCTGATTATGCGTGAGTCGGATATCTACGCAATCGTAGGTTAATCCAACGCTCTTAAATTCAACAGTTTCTCTTAAAGTTTTTCAAATTAAAAAGTTATGTCTAAGAAAATATTTTTTGACACAGAAGCACGCGACAAGATCAAGAAGGGCGTGGATACCCTGGCTGACGCCGTTAAAGTTACATTGGGCCCTCGCGGTCGTAACGTGGTAATCGACAAAAAATTCGGTTCTCCAAGCATCACCAAGGATGGTGTTACTGTTGCCAAAGAAATCGACCTGAAAGATCCTATCGAAAACATGGGAGCTCAGCTGGTGAAAGAAGTAGCTTCCAAAACTGCTGATTCGGCAGGTGATGGTACTACTACTGCTACCGTTCTCGCACAAGCTATCTACTCGATCGGTGTGAAAAACGTAGCGGCCGGCGCTAACCCGATGGACCTGAAACGCGGTATCGACAAAGCGGTTGGTACGATCGTGAAAGACCTGGAATCTCAGAAAAAAAATATCTCTACTTCCAAAGAAATCGCTCAGGTTGCAACTATCTCTGCAAACCATGACGAGGAGATCGGTAACATGATCGCCGAAGCGATGGAAAAAGTAGGTAAAGAAGGTGTGATCACCGTTGAAGAAGCGCGCGGAACTGAAACAGAAGTTAAAACTGTGGAAGGTATGCAGTTCGACCGTGGTTACCTGTCTCCATACTTCGTAACCAACACCGAGAAAATGGAAGCTGAACTGGAACGCCCGTTCATCCTGATCTCTGAGAAGAAAGTTTCTTCTATGAAAGAACTTCTTCCTGTGTTGGAAGCAGTTGCTCAAACCGGCCGTCCTTTGCTGATCCTGGCAGAAGACGTTGACGGAGAAGCACTTGCTACATTGGTAGTAAACAAAATCCGCGGTGCATTGAAAGTAGCGGCTGTTAAAGCTCCTGGTTTCGGTGACCGTCGCAAAGCAATGCTGGAAGATATCGCTATCATCACTGGCGGTACCGTTATCAGCGAAGAGCGTGGTTTCAAACTGGAAAACGCTACTCTGGACTACCTCGGTACTTGCGAAAAAGCGATTATCGACAAAGACAACACTACTTTGGTAAACGGAAGCGGTGCATCTGAAGACATTCAGGCACGTGTTAACCAAATCAAAGCGCAGATCGAAAACACTACATCTGACTACGATCGCGAAAAACTTCAGGAACGTCTGGCGAAACTGTCAGGTGGTGTAGCTATCCTTTACATCGGAGCTGCTACTGAAGTTGAAATGAAAGAGAAAAAAGACCGCGTTGATGACGCCCTTCACGCAACCCGCGCTGCGGTAGAAGAAGGTATCGTTGCAGGTGGTGGTGTAGCGTTCATCCGCGCAACCGCTTCTCTCGACGGCCTGAAAGGTGCTAACGAAGACGAAACAACCGGTATCAACATCATCCGCGCTGCACTCGAAGCTCCTTTGCGTACGATCGTTTCTAACGCTGGCGGCGAGCCTTCAGTGGTGATCAACAAAGTGAAAGATGGTTCAGGCGCTTTCGGTTACAACGCGAAAGACAACACTTACCAAGACCTTCTTGAGGCTGGTATCATCGATCCTAAGAAAGTATCTCGTCTGGCTCTTGAAAACGCAGCATCTATCGCTGGTCTGTTGCTGACAACAGAATGCGTGATCGCTGACGAACCAGAAGAAGCTCCTGCGGCAGGTGGCCACAGCCACGGCGGCGGAATGGGCGGCATGATGTAATCAGCCTTCCGTTTCTTCGGAACATATAAAAACGGGCTGTCAGGAAACTGGCAGCCCGTTTTTGTTTGGCCGCAGAGCGGCCTCCTGTTTGTAGAATGGGGTGTTTGAATGCATGCCGCGGCCACAGCGTGGCCCCCTGTTTCTAGAATCGGCGGTAGGTTTTTCGATTATCGTCTCCGTAGGAGACTCCTGCCGGAGTCGGCCTGGGTATCGCGTGATTAGTTGCTACAAACAGGGTGCTCCTAACGGAGCAGCGTAACGCAGTAAAGAAACGTAATTTTACACTGAATGCTGAACCATTAATCCGTCCTGCATTACTAGTTTCCTGTCAGCCATTTCGGCAAGTTCTTCATTGTGGGTTACAATGATAAAAGTCTGCCCGGTTTCCTCGCGCAGCTTGAAAAACAATTGATGCAAATCCAATGCATTATGCGAATCCAGATTACCGCTCGGTTCGTCGGCTAATACAATAGCAGGCCGGTTCAATAATGCACGGGCCACAGCCACGCGCTGCTGTTCGCCGCCCGATAGTTGGGATGGTAAATGGTCCATTCTTCCCCCGAGGCCAAGCAGTTCGAGCAGTTCCTTGGCGCGTGCCTGAATGTCCTTTTCGCTGACATTGCCATTGATATACCCCGGCATACATACGTTCTCCAGTGCGGTAAATTCTGCGAGCAGGTTATGGAACTGAAAAATGAAGCCGATCTTCTCGTTACGGAAGCGTGCGAGCTCCTTGTCCTTCTGCGCGAAGACATTCGAGCCCTCGATGAAGACCTCTCCCTGCTCGGGCCTGTCGAGCGTTCCGAGGATATGCAGGAAGGTACTCTTGCCCGCGCCCGACGGTCCAACGATGGCTACTACCTCCCCCTTTTTTACTTCGAGATCAATGCCTTTCAAAACCTGCAATGAACCGTAAGTACGCCTGATTCCGCTCGCCCGAAGTAGCTCCATATTGAAAAGATAATTGCGTCGAAAACTCGCCCGTTTTGATTAATTCCTTAATTTGCCGTGAAAATACCAATTTACTTTTATACTCATGAATATTCACGAATATCAAGGCAAAAGCGTTCTTAAAAAATACGGTGTGCGTATTCAGGAAGGCCTCGTAGCCGACACTCCGGATAAGGCGGTAGAAGTTGCACGTGAGCTCAGCCAGCAGACAGGCACCAAGTGGTATGTTGTAAAATCCCAGATCCACGCAGGTGGCCGCGGTAAAGGTCGCATCGTCGGCAGCGAGCAGCGCGGTGTGGCATTAGCCAAGTCGGTTGAAGATGTCAGGACCATCTCCAACAACATCCTGGGCAAAGTATTGGTAACGCACCAGACGGGTGCAGAAGGCAAACGAGTAAACAAAGTCCTGATTGCAGAAGACGTATACTATCCAGGCCCAACCGAGCCGAAAGAATATTACCTGTCGATCCTGTTGGATCGCGCCAGAAACTGCAACGTGATCATGGCCAGCACCGAAGGCGGTATGGACATCGAAGAAGTGGCAGAACATACTCCTGAGAAAATCATGAAGGAATGGATCGATCCCAAAGTTGGATTGCAGCCGTTCCAGGCACGTAAAGTGGCATTTGCCCTTGGCCTGGAAGGTGATGCGTTCAAGGAAATGGTGAAATTCATCTCTTCTCTTTACAAAGCGTACGTAGAAAGTGATTCGTCGATGTTCGAAATCAACCCGGTTTTGAAAACATCCGACAACAAAATCCTCGCCGTAGATGCCAAGGTGGATCTGGACGACAATGCGTTGTACCGTCACCCTGAACTGGCTGAAATGCGCGACACCAACGAAGAAGATCCTTTGGAAGTAGAAGCAGGCGCTAACAACCTGAACTACGTGAAACTGGACGGAAACGTAGGTTGTATGGTAAACGGAGCCGGTCTGGCGATGGCTACCATGGACTTGATCAAACTTTCGGGCGGAGAGCCTGCCAACTTCCTCGACGTAGGTGGTGGCGCGAACGCACGTACCGTAGAAGCAGGTTTCCGTATCATCCTGAAAGACCCGAACGTAAAAGCGATCCTGATCAACATCTTCGGCGGTATCGTTCGTTGCGACCGTGTTGCTGCGGGTGTCGTGGAAGCTTACAAAGCGATCGGCGAGATTCCGGTGCCTATCATCGTTCGTCTGCAAGGAACCAATGCAGAAGAAGGTGCACGCATCATCAACGAATCCGGTCTGAAAGTGTACTCAGCGATCGAATTCAAAGAAGCGGCTGCAAAAGTTTCCGAAGTTCTGGCTGAGCTGGGCGTTTAAGGAACTGCCTCAGGGCGACATAATGTAAAAACGTTAATGTCACCCTGAGCGAAGTCGAAGGGAATGCGCGATGCAACTACCCTTCGACTTCGCTCAGGGTGACATTCGTTTTAACCCAGAATCCAATACAAAATCATCGTCGCGATGAAGCTCGCAACTCCTTGCAACCCGGTCAAAATCGTGTGCGTACGATAAGTATCCTTTGCCGAAATACCGGTAAACTGGGACACAACCCAGAACCACGCATCGTTGGTATGCGAAACGATCATCGCGCCGCTCCCTACGGCCATCACCACCAATGCTATTTGAACGGGCGTTACAAAACCGAGAGATGCCAATAGCGGCGCCAGAATGCTCGTAGTGAGCACCATGGCCGATGTGGTAGATCCCTGAGCTGTTTTGAAAAAAACGGCGATCAGAAACGCGATCACCAGCAGGTACCCTCCCGACATTTCATTGTGCAGCAGCCATTCACTCACCATTTCCTTCAAAGCGGTTTCCTTTAAAATCGCCCCGAATGCCCCTCCCGCACCTACGAGTACGAGCGTGGTGCCGCAATGCTCGATACCGCTTTTGAAACAGGCTATCATACGCTGCGAAGCATTTTCAGGGAAAAGAGAGTAACTGAAAAAAATCGCGAGCAGGAATGAAACGAGCGGACTGCCGAGAAAGCTCAGCCAGCGCGTCAGCTCTTCCGGGAAATGCAGGATTTTAGCAAATGAAGCAAGGGTAATGAGCAGAATGGGGAGCACAATAGGCATGAATGCCTTCCAGGCCGGAGGCAATAGTTGCTCCTCGATCACCTGCGGCTCTTCCACTGCCGCATCTTCGATGAGTTTTATATTCCGGGCATACTTCCCGGCAAACCAGGTCGATAGAAAAAGGCTTGGAATCGATACGATCAACCCTATCAGAATCACCAAACCGATGGAATCGGGGATGCCCAGGTTACCGGCCGCGGACAATGGCCCGGGCGTGGGCGGCACCAGCGTATGGGTAGCGAACAAGCCGCCGGATAACGATAACGCAATCGTAGCAAGCGGCTTACCGGTCCTTTTCGCCACAATCTGGTTCAATTTATGCAAAATAATGAACCCCGAATCGCAGAAAACCGGAATACCGACTATCCCGCCGATCACCGACATCGCAAATGCGGGCCGCTTCTCACCGAACAGCTTCAATATCACATCCGCCACCTTGATCGCCGCGCCTGACTTGTCCAGAATGGCGCCGATTACACAGCCCAGGATCACCATCAGCCCGATTTTGGACATCAGTTCTCCGAAACCCTTACCAATGGTCTCAGCCAGCTTATCGATCGGTAGCCCGGCAAAAACCCCTACACCAAGCGCGGCAAGCAGCAACCCGACGAGCGGGTGCATTTTCAAGACCGTGGAACTGAGAACAATAAACGCAATAGCAGCCAGTACAATAACGATGATCATACCCGTGCTTATAAAAGTTTCATCACCGCTTCGTCGCCCATGACCGCATTGGCCGGACGCGGGTGGCTTGCATCAAAAACGGTCAGGTCTTTTTGTTCCAGCACTTTGGCAGGTTCTTCGTCGATTTGTCCGTCCTTGTCGGTTACCGTTTTCAAATCGAGTTTCAGGTGCTTGGCCATGAATGCATACATCGCTTTCCGCTTTGAGGGGCCGAAATCGTGCTTTTCGTTGGCCAAATGCACCGCTTCGAGGTTATCCTTTTTGTTGTAAAGTGAATAGATCTTTTGCATGAAAGGATATTCGATATCGGGTGTATTCTTGGTCCAGTCCCCTCCGTCGGAAATCATGATCATCGGGCGTGGGGCCGTTAGCGCGGCTATTTCCACATTATTGGTTTGGTAGTCACCTTTTTTGTGAATGGGCAGGCCGCTTTCGCAAACACACCCGCCGAAGAAATACGCCGATACCATCACCACCGGCACCGACACTTTCACGCGGTTATCCAATGCCGCGAGCAGGAACGTCTGCGTTCCCCCACCCGACTCGCCCGTACAAGCCACGCGGTTGGGATCAACGCCGGGGATGGACAACAGGAAATCCAGTGAGCGAATGCTGTTGATCGTCTGCAATTTCAATGCTTTCGCCATCTTGTGCTCGCATTGTTTGGCGTCGCCCTGCCCTACCATGTCCCACACGAACACGATCGCGCCCATACGTGCGAGCGTCGCGCAGCGCTTCTGCGTCTGCTCGCGGAAGCGCCCGTGCGGGTTCTCGCCATGCCCGTGCGGCGCGAGGATCGCCGCGTAGGATTTCTGCTTTTTTAAAGGTTTGTACAAATTACCCGTCACGTAAATGCCCGGCATGCTTTCAAACGCCACATTTTCGATGGTATAGCCGTCCATCGTCCTTTTGGAATGGATAATGGGGTTCGAAGCGGGCTTTTCGGGTAACGTCTGTAAATCCATCCCGTCACGGATCTGCTGCCGGATTTGCGCGGTGCGCACCTCCCATTCTACTTTGGAAGTCGGGACGTGCTTTTCGAGGAATTCCTTGCCCTGCGCTTCGGTGAAATAAGCGCCCTGACAAAGCTCGGGCTCCTGGGCATAGGAGATGGGAGCGAAGCCAAGAATACCGAAAAGAATAGTATATGCGATTTTCATAGGAATTGCGGTTTGGTCAGAAAAGCATGTCTGTTCAAGAGAATACTGTTACAATACCACCATAATTGGCCCGGCGGGCCATCCTGTTTATAGCAAAATGTGTTATTGTGAATGTTCACACCCCCGCGGGGTGCCCTGAACCGTTCCGCGGCGCCAGGAATCAGGAGGCCCCTCTGGGGCCGAAAAGGGGGGTAATGCGGCACTGACAGCTATAAACGGGGAGCCCCTCTGGGGCGCTCATTCCTCCTCCCGCAATCCTACCGGGATCGCGACGCGAACGTATTCTTTCAATATCGCCGCGTCCAGCTCCTTCACCAACCCCTTGTATTCCCCGTCAATCTGAAAATGCGCTGCTTTTTGTACGCATTCGATCTTCGCTTTTTCGACGGAAATCACTTTCATAATCTCCGGATTGAAATCGGTGCTACCTGCCAGGATTTTGGCGGTTTCGATGAAATCCAGCTTTTTGGCAATGACCAGCTCAAAAAAGCCGTCGCACATATCGCCGATCGGGTTAATGCTCACGCCGGTGCCGTACTTCTTGGCGTTGGCAATGATCACGATCAACGCTTCGGTTTCGAGGACTTCATCGCCCGCAATAATCTTCACATCGAAGTTTTCGTGCTCGCTCAGCGTCCGCAGCATTTCCCGGGCGTAGCCGAGCTTGCCGCGGGTGTCGCTGTCTTCGTAGTTCTTGACCAGCAATGCATTCAAACCAATATCCGCTAAATGCAAGCTGATTTCCCCGTTGATCGACACCGCGTCGATGGCCGAGACCTCGCCTTCGAATGCCACTTCCAAAGCCTGGTCAATCGAACCTGAAAGGCCGAAATCGACGGAAAGTCCATTGGCCGAACCGGCCGGGATAATGCAGAGAATGGAGTCGGTCCCGTGTAATGCCTGCGCTACCATGGAAATAGTACCGTCGCCACCCGCTACCAGCACGCGCTCCGGCCTGATATTTTCAACCATTTCCCTGATCGTCTGCTGATCGTCGTCGCCGGTGGTGTTGTAAATGCGCAGGTCGCAGCCCTCGGCTTCCGATTTTTCAATCACCCTTTCAAAAATTACATCCTTGTTCACGTCCCCTGAAATGGGATTTACTACCAGCAAAACTTTCGGTTGTGAAGACATATTCGATAAATTAGGGACCTGATGTCGTAGAGGATAAAGATAGTTATGAAACGTTGTGACTTAAAACTATACCGTGGCTACGCCAACAAAAGGGAACTCGTCGTGTTTGGCCATGTGGTGAAAAAATACCCCTCCGGTGACCGGAAATATACCAGGCGAGGGTTTCGCTACGCAAAGACCATCATCGAGCTCTTCTCCATTAAAACCATTCCGTTTTTGAAGATCACTCTGCATGTGGGTGAAAAGACTTTCGAAACGAATGCCGAAGCCGATGGCTATTTCCGTTTTCAGGTGCCGCTCGATGCCGAAATACCCGCCGGCTGGCATACCTACCGCGTGACGATAGACGACGAGATCAACGGCAAAAAATACCACGCCGAGAGTTCGGAGGAGTTTTTCGTGCCCTATAAAAGCTCGTACGGGATTATTTCCGACATCGACGACACTTTCCTGATTTCTCATAGTCGCCGTTCTTTCAAGAAGTTATTTGTTTTGCTTTCCAAAAACGTGCAGGCCCGGAAGCCTTTCGACGACGTCGTGAAGCACTACCAGCTGCTTTCGTTCGCGAGCCGCACGCACCCGCACAAGGACAGCAATATCTTCTTCTACGTATCGAGCAGCGAGTGGAATTTATACGATATGATCGTGAGGTTCGCGGAACTGAACGGGCTACCCAAAGCTGTTTTGAAACTGAAAAAAATCAAATCGGGGCTGGACGATTTTGTGATGACGGGCAGCGGTTCCCATGAGCATAAGTTGCGGAAAATCCACAACATCATCACTTTTTACCCCGAATTGCAGTTCATTTTACTCGGCGACGATTCGCAGAAAGACCCCGGGATTTACGAGGAGATTTGCCGCACGTTCCCGCAAAGCATACGCGCCGTGTACATGCGGCAGACACGCAAGCGAACCAAGCCCCATACGACGGCATTGCTCAAAAACATCCAGGACATGGGCATCGATACCTGCTACTTCGCGCACAGCAACAAGGCGATCCTGCATTCGCTCGACCACGGTATCGTTTTCCAGACGCCCGCGGAGCCGGAAGTAAAGGAAATTGTGTCAAAAGTGGTTTCCTGAGTTATTTTCGTAACTTGATCTGTCCCATTTTTGGAATAAACATGAAAAAAATCCTGATCGTAGAGGATGACCGCAGGATCGCGCAGAACATTTTCCGCGGGTTGGCCGCCGAAAATTTCGAAGCGGAGATCGCCTATGATGGCATTACGGGCAAGCAAATGGCCCTGGAAAAGAAGTTCGACCTGGTGTTGCTGGATGTAAACCTGCCGGGGATGAAGGGCTATGACGTTTGTCAGCAGATCAGGATTTACAAGCCGTCGCTGCCCATTATCATGCTCACGGCATTCGGAGAAATCGAGGACAAGGTGGAAGGGCTGAACAGCGGCGCGGACGATTATATCGTGAAACCATTCGATTTCAGGGAATTACTGGCGAGGGTCAATGCCGCATTGCGTGTATCCGACCTTTTGAATCCCGAAACTTCCGACAAAATCCTGCGTATAGCCGACCTCGAAATGAACCTCGGCACGAAACAGGTAAAGCGGGGAGGCAACATGATCGACCTCACCGCCAAGGAGTTTGCATTGCTGGAATACTTCCTGCTGCACCGCGGGCGCGTCGTTTCGAAAATGGACCTTGCCGAGCACGTGTGGCACCTTAATTTCGACCCAGGCACCAATGTCGTAGAGGTGTATATCAATTATTTACGCAAAAAAGTCGATAAGGACTTCCCCACCAAGCTCATCCACACCCGGCCGGGCATGGGGTATATTATGAAAGAAGAATAGGCCTCCTATGAAGATCAAAGACCGTATCGCCCTCCAATTCACGCTCCTCGTAGCGGGGGTGTTGCTGTTGTTTTCCATTGCCATTTACAGCGTTTCGGAGCATTACCGCCAGGAAGAATTTTACGACCGCCTGCGCAGCCGCGCGCGTACGACCTGCCGCCTGCTCGTGAAAGTGAAAGGGATCGATAAAGACCTGCTCAAAGCCATCGACCAGAACACGCTTTCGGAAATGTTGGATGAAAAAGTACTGATTTTCGATCCCAGAAACGAGCTGATCTATTCCAGCGTCGACGACAAACTGCTCACCTATCACACGTCGCTGCTCAACGAAGTGCGCGAAAAGCAATACATGGAATTTCACCAGGGCGAAAACGAGGTGATCGGGCTGCTTTACCAGGAAAGCGATGACCCGCTCGTGGTACTGGCCTCCGCCTACGATACTTTTGGGCATAGCAAGTTGCAAAACCTAAGAAGTACGCTCGGCTGGGGATTGCTGGCGGGAATCGGGGTGACTGTCGGGCTCGGCATTTACTTTGCCGGCAATGCATTGAAACCCATTAGCCGGATCAATGCGCAGGTGTCGCTCATTACCGCTCAGAATTTGTCCCAGCAACTGGACGAGGGGAACCGAAAGGATGAAATCGCGCAGCTGGCCATCAACTTCAATACGGTTCTTTACCGGCTCAACAAGGCATTTGAGCAACAGAAAAGCTTCGTATCGCACGCCTCCCACGAATTGCGGACGCCATTAGCCGCCCTGAAATCCGAGATCCAGCTTGGGCAACGTTTCAACAAGGATAATCCCGAGATTGAAGAGGTTTTTGCGAACCTGTTTTCGGATACCGAGCGGCTCATCAGCATTACCAATAACCTGCTTTTCCTCGCGCGCTCGTACGAGAATATGGGCAATATGAAAATGGCGCACGTCCATATCGAGGACCTGGCGTTTCTGGCCAAAGAAGAATTGCTCTCCTCCCACCCCGATTACAACGTGGTGATCGACTACGAAACGATTCCGGAAAATGAGAATGAAACGGTAATCGAAGGCAACGAGGAGCTGCTCAAAAGGGTATTCACCAATTTGCTCGATAATGCGTGCAAATACTCGTCCGATCACAGCGCGCAGATACTGATATCGTCCGACGACAAATCCTGCATTGTAAAGGTCCGCGACCGCGGGATCGGGATCAGCGAGGACGATCTTCCGCACATTTTCAACCCGTTTTTCAGGTCGTCCAATGCTACCGAGCTTCCCGGGTTCGGGATCGGGCTTTCCATTTGCCAGCGGATCGTGGAGCTGCATCATGGTACTATTTCCGTAACCAGCGAAATCGGCCGGGGCAGCGAGTTTCAGGTTCAGCTGCACCATATTTGACCCAGCGGGCCAGGCGCCCCGGGCTTTCTAATTTTTTTCTAAGGTTATTTTAAGGCTGGTGTAATACCGGTGTCGGAATATCGCACATTCTAACACGGAAATTATGCGAACCTACCTCACCGGGCTCTTAGTACTCCTAACAACCGCCTTACACGCGCAAGACACGCTACGGCTCTCGATCCGGCAGGCCGACAGCCTGTTTTTGCAAAACAATCTTGAAATCCTGGCCGAAAAGTACCAGATCGACATTGCCAAGTCGGTCGAATTACAGGACAAGCTCTGGAACAACCCGACCTTCGGCGTCGAAATCAGTGCCTACAACCCGTCGCGCGGGGCGTTGGATGTGGGCAGAAACGGCCAGAAAGCATTCACGATCCAGCAGCTCATCACGCGCGCCGGCAAGCGTAACAAGCAGGTGGCATTGGACGTGGAATCGACACGCAAAACCGAATTCCAGTTTTACGACCTTATCCGCACATTAAAATTCGAGCTGCGGCAGATCTTCTTCGAATCGTATTACCTCGAACAAACCATTGCCCTGTACGACAACCAGATCGGAACGCTCAGAACGACCGTTACCGCCTTCGACAGGGAGTACAACCGCAAGAATATCTCGCTCAAAGAGGTTGTCCGCCTGAAAGCGCTCCTGTTCGAACTGACCAACGAGCGGGCCAATATCCTTTTTGAATTACAGGAAAACCAGCGCGACCTCCGCACGCTGCTAAGCACCGACCGACCCGTGAAATCGCTCGTCGACAGCACCGAAATTCAGCGCTACCACCTCGACCGCTACAACATAGCCGCATTGAAAGAAAAGGCATTGCAAAGCCGTGCCGATTTGAAAGTAGCGCAATCGGAGACGAAGCAGGCAGAATTGAACTACACATTACAAAAAGCACTGGCTAAACCCGACGTGCAGGTAGGCGCCGTGTATGACCAGGCGAGCAACTATCAGAACAACTACTTCGGCGTGAATGCGTCCATTGCCCTCCCCTTCTTCAACCGGAACCAGGGCAATATCCGGGCGGCCAAAAGCAGCATCAGCTACTTCAAGACAGCCGAGAATGCCAAGCAGAATGCGGTGAGTAACGAAGTAGACGCCGCCGTGCAGAAAGTGGGCATTGCCGATAAAGCGTTCCAAAGCGTTGAAGGACAGTTTACAGACCAGTTCCAACTCCTGAGCAACGGCATTTACGACAATTTCCAGAAACGGAATATTACCCTTCTGGAATTCATCGACTTCATCGAAACCTACAACGAGAGCATCAAGGAATATAACCGCCTCCAAGCCGACCGCATCAAGGTATACGAGGAACTCAATTACGTCGTCGGCGAAGAGCTATTCAACTAACCATTCAAACTGAACACAACTTATTCACGGCATTGCCATTAATGCATTTCCCAATGAAAAATTCACTGTATGTTGTCGTGCTGGCCGCTGTTGGCGTGTGGCTGACCTCCTGCGAACAAAAGAAAGCCGAAAACGACGAATCGAAGGCATTTATGCTTTCGGACACCATGATGAGCCGCATTAAAATCGACACGGTGCGTACCGAGCCGGTCCGTAATGAGCTTACGCTGGTGGGCAAAGTCGTCCCGGACGAAAACCAGGTTATCAAAGTATACCCGCTGGTAGGCGGCAATGTGGACGAAGTGGATGTGGAGCTGGGTGATAATGTCCGCAAAGGCCAGAAACTCGCGACGATCCGCTCGGGTGAGGTAGCCGATTTCGAGCGCCAGATGATCCAGGCACAATCCGACCTGCTCATTGCACAGAAAAACCTGTCCTCTACCGAAGACCTTTTCGAAAGCAAGCTGGTACCCGAGCGCGATGTGATCTCTGCCCGCCAGATTGTGGACAAAGCACAGGCCGAACTCAACCGTGTAAAAGAGGTCTTCTCCATTTACGGTTTAGGGAAATCCACCAACTACACCGTGAAATCGCCCATTAATGGCTTCATCATCGATAAAAACGTAAACCGCGGCATGCAGCTCCGCTCGGATAACTCCGAAAGCCTGTTCACCGTGGGGCAAATCGCCGATGTGTGGGTGATGGCCAATGTGAATGAAAGCGATATCCCGCGCGTGAAGCTGGGTATGCCTGCGGAAGTACGCACGATCAGCTTTTCGGACGAGGTTTTCAAAGGAAAGGTCGATAAAATCTACAACGTCCTAGACCCGGACACCAAGGCGATGAAAATCCGCATTCAGTTGCAGAATGTAGGTTTCAAACTCAAACCTGAAATGCACGCGACCGTCACCCTCAACTTCGAGGAAGGCGAGCAAATGCAGGCGATCCCGTCGCAAGCCGTCATTTTCGACCGGAGCAAGAACTGGGTAATGGTGTACCACAGCCGCACCAAAATCGAAACGCGCCCCGTGGAAGTGTACCGGTCGCTCGCGAACACGACCTACGTGCGCGACGGCCTCAAACCAGGCGAAACCATCATTTCCAAAAACCAGCTCCTTGTTTACGACGCGCTTAACGACTAACATCCCATGAACAAATTCATCCGGGGAATCGTCGGGTTTTCTCTGAAAAACCGGTTCTTCATATTCTTCATGACCGGCCTGCTCATCATTTCAGGCATTGTCAGCTACCAGAACACGCCGCTGGAAGCATTTCCCGACGTGACCAACACGCAGATCATCATCGTAACGCAATGGAACGGGCGCAGCGCGGAGGAAATCGAGCGTTTCGTAACGGTACCGATCGAGGTTGCGATGAACTCCGTGCAGCAAAAAACCAATGTACGGAGCACGACGATGTTCGGTTTGAGCATTGTCAAAATCATATTCGACGACGGCGTCGAGGACTTTTTTGCCCGGCAACAGGTTAATAATCAATTACGCACGATATCGCTGCCCGACGGTGTCGAACCGGACGTACAGCCGCCTTATGGCCCTACCGGCGAGATTTTCAGGTTTACATTGCAAAGCAAGGACCGCGACAGCCGCGAGTTGCTCACCCTCCACAAATGGGTGATCGACCGCCAGCTACGCAGCGTACCGGGCGTAGCCGACGTGGTCGCATTCGGCGGGCGCGACAAGATTTACGAGGTACAGGTGAACCCTACCAAGCTCGTGAAATACAATATTACGCCGCTGGAAGTGTACCAGGCCGTTACGAAGAGCAATATCAACGTCGGCGGAGATGTGATCGAGAAGAACGGACAAGCGTATGTGGTGCGCGGGATCGGGTTGCTGAACTCCATTCCCGACATTCAGAATATCATTGTCGAGTATATTAAGGATAACCCCGTGCTGGTGAAGGACGTAGCGGATGTACGGGAGTCGGATATGCCACGTGTGGGCCAGGTGGGATTGGATGGCAATGACGACGTCGTGGAAGGGATTGTGGTGCAGCGAAAAGGCGAAAACCCGAGCGAGGTACTGGCGCGGGTGAAGGACAAGATCGAGGAGCTGAACACCAAAATCCTTCCACCCGACGTCAAAATGGTCACATTCTACGACCGCGACAATCTGATCGAGTTCTGCGCGCATACCGTGAAGCACAACCTCGTGGAAGGGATCGTGCTCGTGACGGTGATCGTATTCATCTTTATGGCCGACTGGCGCACGACCGTTATCGTGTCGATCATCATCCCGCTCGCGCTGCTCTTCGCATTTATGTGTTTGAAATTAAAAGGGATGTCGGCCAACCTGCTCTCCATGGGCGCGATCGACTTCGGGATCATCATCGACGGTGCCGTGGTTATGGTGGAGGGGATATTCGTCGCACTCGATCATCTGGCGCACCGGAACGGAATGGACCGGTTCAACAAGTTATCCAAACTCGGCCTCATCAAACGTACCGGCGGCGAGCTCGGAAAAGCGATATTTTTCTCTAAACTCATCATTATCACCGCATTGATCCCCATTTTCAGTTTCCAGAAAGTGGAGGGCAAAATGTTTACACCACTGGCCTACACGCTTGGTTTCGCATTGCTGGGCGCATTGCTTTACACGCTCACGCTGGTACCGGTGCTGTGTTCTATTTTGTTGAAAAAGAATGTGCGTGAAAAAAGCAACCCGGTCGTTCGCTTCTTCGATACGATCGTGATCCGGGGCTTTGAATGGTGCTATGCGCGTAAAAAACTCAGTGTGATACTGGCTACGGCATTCCTGGGTATCACACTGTTCTCTGCCAAATTCCTCGGCACCGAGTTCCTGCCCACACTTAATGAAGGTGCATTGTGGGTAGAAGCCAAAATGCCGATGAGCAGCTCGCTGGCCGAAACGGTGAAAATGGTAACCACACTGCGCGCCAAGCTGAACGAATTCCCGGAAGTAAACGGGGTATTATCCCAAACCGGCCGTTCCAATGACGGTACCGACCCGTCGGGCTTCTATTATGTGCAAATGCAGGTGAATTTGAAACCCAAGGAAGAATGGAAGCGCAAAATCAGCCAGGACGACCTGATCGAGGAAATGGATACGAAGCTGAAACAATTCCAGGGCATCAACTACAACTATTCGCAGCCCATCATCGACAACGTGGCGGAGGCCGTGGCGGGGATGAATGCGAGTAACGCGGTGAAAATCTATGGCGACGACCTGGAAACGCTCAACAACAAGGCTAACCAGGTGCTGGAAGCGATCAAGAATGTGCCGGGTATCAAAGACGTGGGTATCCTGCGGAACATCGGGCAGCCGGAGATCAGCGTAATCCTGCACGACCACAAAATGGCGCAATACGGTGTAAGTATTGCCGATGCGCAGGCGGTGATCGAAATGGCGATCGGGGGTAAAACGGCGTCGATCCTGTACGAGGGCGAGCGGAAATTCGATATCCGCCTTCGTTACGAGCAGCAATACCGCCGCACGGTCGACGACATTCAGCAACTGATGGTACCGACACTTACAGGAGGGAAAATTCCATTGAAGGAGATCTCCACGATCCGCACCGTTACCGGGCCGGCATTCGTGTACCGCGACAATAACAAACGCTTCATCGGCGTGAAATTCTCCGTCCGTGAGCGCGACCTCGGTAGCACCATTGCCGAAGCGCAATCGAAGGTGAAGCCTTTGCTTTCTTCATTGCCCAAAGGCTATTCGGTAAGCTGGTCGGGAGAATTCGAAAACCAGGTGCGGGCAACCGCCCGGTTGGGCCAGGTAGTGCCGATCAGTCTGGTGGGGATATTCATTCTGCTCTTCATCATGTTCAGCAATGCCAAAGACGCCGGACTTGTGCTGATCAACGTACCGTTCGCGCTGATCGGCGGTATCCTCGCGCTGCACGTCACGCACATGAACTTCGGTATTTCTGCGGGGGTAGGTTTTATAGCCCTGTTTGGTCTCTGCGTGCAGAACGGGGTGATATTGATCTCCGTGTTCAATAAAAACCTGGCGGCAAGGATGACGCTGGACGAGGCGATCCGGGAAGGGGTGAAATCGCGTATCCGGCCGGTGATCATGACGGCGCTCATGGCGGCCATCGGTCTGCTACCCGCGGCCGTCTCGACCGGTATTGGTTCCGAAACCCAGAAGCCGTTGGCGATCGTCGTAATCGGCGGGCTCATCACCGCCACCGTGCTCACGCTGCTGGTATTCCCGATCATTTACGGTTTCTTCAACCGGAAGATCAAGGTTTCGAAATACGCCTGATAAATCTTGCCATGCTGAGGGGGCGGAGCCGCCCGCTCAGCATGGCAAACCTCTATATCTTCCCACTACCGTGGTTCAAATTGGAGAAATCGTAGCCAATGTGGAACACATAGCGAAGCGAAATCCCGAAGTTCCAGCCGGAACCGTCGCCTTCGATGCGTGCCCGCTCGGTTTCCACACCATTGACCTTATATACCAGGTCGGTCGTCAGTGAATTGCCCAGCCCCCATTGTTTCCGGGCAAAAAGCGACATATCGATCGTCTTGGCAACCTTGATCACATATTCCGCCGAGGCCTCTACCAGGCCCGTCATCGATTTGGCAATGCGTGTGTCGCTCGACATATACAATGTATCCACTCCCTGGCGTCGCCCTTTTTCCCGGTACCCCGAAAACTCCATATAGTCTTTTGACTTGCCCGAATTCGGTACCAACCCGGCACCCGCGCTGATCCAGAATGCCGACTTCCGCACGGAGGGTTTACCCCAGAGCAACCGCATTTTCCCGCGCACGATCAGGCTGTTTTTGTCGTTTTCCATCTGGTATTTCAAAGGGTTGTCCCCGTAAATCATCAGCACGTTATGAATGGCGGAACGGTCATATTCCAGCTCCACATTCCATTGCTCTTTGAAAACCCATCCCGCCGTAACGCCCCAGGCCGACACGGTAGGCGACTCGGTGCCTATCAACTCGTCAAAATCGTTGTCGACCGTATTTTTATCGTTCCGCACAAAACCACTCACACCCGCATACCAGCGATCGTGGACTTTCACGTCGCCAAATTTTTTGAGAAACGATTCGGTATTGTAGGGCTTTGCGCCAATGGGCCTGGTGTAGCTTTTCCGGTAGTAATCCGCATCCTGAGCCTGGACTTGGATACATGCGACAAAGAAGAGGATCGTAAAAATGGGTTTCATAGAAGTGCTCCTTTTTTCTCTCCTTACGCGCGTCTATGCCCGATCGTTGCACGAAAATCGGCGGCTCATGAAGTTAAAGGCAGCTATTTTGCCGTCTGAAAACTGATCGTAAATGTAGTACCCACACCCAGCTCCGAGTGCACCTCGATGCGCCCGTGGTGCGCATGGATAATGCTCATGGTCGTCGATAAGCCAATGCCCATTCCATTGTTCTTTCCGGTGAAATAGGGTTCGAATATCTTGTCCATATGCTCCTCGCTGATGCCCGAGCCATTATCGACAAACACGACCTGAATGGAATCGCCGTGGCTTTTCGTCGCGATCCGCAATATGCCCTGGTCCTCCTCCATCGCTTCAATCGCATTGGTAATAAGGTTCAGAAAGGCCATTTGCAATGAAACCCGGTCGAGCGGCAATGCCAATTCCTCATCGGCAAACTCGTTGACGATCTGGATTCTTTTAAGCTGCACCCGGTCGAGCGCGGCGCTGATCGCCTGGCTCAGCACCGAATGTACCGAACTCTCCACCAGCTCGATATCCTCGGAAGATGAGGGTTGCAGGAGTTGGGTAATGAGGTCGTTAATGCGCGTGCAATTACGCTTGATAATCTGGGTGTAGAATTTAAGATCTTCGTCGGTCAGCTCCATTTCCAGCTGCTCCGCCGAGAGGTTCACGTTCGTGAGCGGGTTACGCACCTCGTGCGCGAGCATGCGCACGAGCCGACCGGTTACGGCCATTTTTTCTGAAAACAACCTTTCCTTTTCCGACTGCTTGCGGGCAGTCATATCGTGCAGCCGGCCCTGGATATAGGGATGGTCGTCATCCACCTCTACGGATGCAGAAAACAGGCAGTATTTCTTGTCCGGGTCTTTGGTGAGCAGGCGCACTTCATGGTCGTGAATGGGCTGCTCGGCGATGTCTTTCCAGCGCGTCGCAAACAGTGGGTCGTCCACCAGTTCGGTGATTTTCTTCTCCTTCAACTGTTCGTCCGAATAGCCCGTGAGGATACTCGCCGCTTCATTGAAATCGATGATATTGCCTTCGAGGTCGCTGATAAACAGGAAGTCGTTCGATTCTTCGAACACCCGGCGGTAGCGGCGTTCGCTGTGGCGCAATGCTTTCAGTACCGAAGTGCGCTCCAATGCATACCGGATGCTTCGTTCCAGTTTTTCGGCGTCCAGCTCGCTTTTGATGAGGTAATCCGCCGCTCCGAGTCGCAAGGCTTCCACGGCGATCTTGGTATCTCCTTTACCCGTCAGCAGGATAATCGGCTCCTCACATTCGAAATTGCAGGCCAGTTCAATCAGGTCGATACCGGTATTTTCTCCGAGCAGGTAATCGAACAGGTACAGATCGAATTTGTTATTCCGGATCTGCGTTTCGGCTTCTTTGAAAGTGGCGCACCAGGTGATATCAAACTTCCAGTTGACCAGATCCTGAAAATATTCACGGGTCAGGAAATAATCGTCCTCGTCGTCGTCCACCAACAACACCCTGATCAGTTTGCTATTCATTCCCGCTCCTGTTCCGCTGTCAGATATCAAATTGTTTCATTTTGTTATAAAGCGTCTTCCTGTCGATATTCAGCAAACGCGCGGCCTTGCTTTTGTTGAAATTGACGTCCCGCAACACCTGCATGATCATGTCATATTCCGCTTCGTTGGCTACGGTTTTCAGGCTCGGTTTGGCCTCGTCGCCATCGGCATTATCCGACAACAGCGATGCACCCGAACCTGGCGCCGGTGTCGGCTCGTCGTCCAGGTCTTTCAGGCGCTTATAGTTCACGATCTCGAACGGCAATGCCTTTTCCTCGATCAGTTCGCCATCCGAAAGCAGCGTCGCACGTTTGATCACGTTTTTAAGCTCACGCAGGTTACCCGGCCAGGAATAGTTCAGGAAATCGTTTTTCACTTCTTCCGAAAACCCTTTGACATTCTTGCCAAGCTCCACATTGGTTGTTTCCAGGAATGCGCCTGCAAAAAGCATCAGGTCATCCTTGCGGTTACGCAACGCGGGTACCTCGATCGTGAATTCGTTGAACCGGTAGTAAAGGTCTTCGCGGAACTTGCCGTTACGCGCCGAATCCAGCAGCCGCTCATTACTCGCCACGATAATCCGCACATCGAGATCGATCTCCTTCGACCCGCCGATGCGGCGCATTTTACGCTCCTGCACTACGCGCAGCAGCGCTACCTGTATTTCGTAGGAAAGGTTGGATACCTCGTCCAGGAACAGCGTACCGCCATTCGCCAGCTCGAAATGTCCTATTTTGGTTTGCAATGCACCTGTAAACGAGCCCTTTTCGTGTCCGAAGAGCTCACTGCCTGCCAGTTCTTTTGAAATAGCACCACAATCCATCGCTACGAACGGCATATCCTTGCGTCGTGACCGGTTATGGATTTCCTGGGCGATAGCCTCTTTTCCCGAGCCGCTTTCGCCATAAATGATCACGCTGAAATTGGTAGGAGCGACCAGATCGACCTGCCGGAAGAGGTTATCCGACACATCGCTGCTGCCCATTACGTAGCCGGCCTTGGTCCGGATCTGGTTCTTGCGCGCAGGTTTCGCCTGTTCGGCATTGCCGTCCGACGATACCGGGGCTACGTATTGCTGCTCCTCGTTTTCGGAAGCTTCGGCATCGGCAATTGCCTTCTTGACCGTCACCAGGATTTCGTCGGGGAATAGCGGCTTGGTAATATAATCGTAGGCGCCCAGCTTCATCACGTTCACCGCCACTTTGATATCCGAATAACCGGTAATGATCAGGACGGGCACATTGGGCCTTTTGGATTTAATCGTCGTCAGCAACTCGGTCCCGGTAATATCCCCGAGCCTGAAATCGGTCATGACGAGGTCGGGCGAAATGGATTCTATCAATGCGAGCCCGTCTTTGCCGTTCTGGGCTGTTTCTACTATAAAATCATTTTTTGATAAAAAACGCTTCAAAAGGAAGCAAATATCCGCTTCATCATCAACAACAACTATTTTTTTCATGCCGGGTGTAAGGGCTTAACTTGGTTTTTAAATAGTGACTCTCAACCTCGCGGTAGGTATATTCAATTGTTCGCGGTACTTGGCCACCGTCCTTCTGGCGACGGAATAGCCTTTTTCGGCAAGCATGTCTGTAATTTGTTGGTCATTGTATGGGTGCCGCTTGTCCTCGTCGCTCACGATCTCGCGGATGGCCTCCTGGATCTCGCGGTTCGATACCTCCGTACCGTCCTCGTTCGTTACGCCTTCGGTGAAAAGGTCTTTCAGCAACACGATCCCGAACGGCGTCTGCACGTATTTGTTGGTCGTCACTCGAGATACGGTAGAAATGTCCATATCGATGATCTCGGCCACATCTTTCAGGATCATCGGGCGCAGCTTCTTGATATCGCCTGTCTGGAAGTAGTCATATTGCAGCTTCACAATCGCTTTCAGGGTATTCAGCATCGTGTTTTCCCGCTGCTTGATGGCGTCGATGAACCATTTGGCCGAGTTCATCTTGTTTTTGAGGAACTGGTTGGTCGCCTTGTCCTGCTTCTGCTCCGCCATTTGGGTAAAAACTTTGTTCAGCTTCAATGCAGGGCTGTTTCCCCAGGTGAGCTGCACTTCGATCTCCCCGTCCTCCGTATACCAGAGCATGAAATCGGGCTTGATACTTTCGTTCACAATGGAGTCGTTGCGTAGCCCTGATGCCGGTTTCGGGTTGAGCGTCGTGATCAGTTGAATAGCCTTTTTCAATGACTCCTCACCCAGCCCGGTGATCCGCATGATTTTGTCGTAATTACGCGACCCCAGCTCATCGAATGCATCGGTAACGATCTTGTAAGCCCATTTCCAGGTCTCATTCTGGTTTTCCATCCGGTTGAGCTGGATAAGCAGGCATTCCCGCAAATCGCTCGCGGCGATTCCAGGGGGATCGAGCTGTTGGATGATTTTCAGCATCGTGTTCACTTCGTCGGTGTCGATAAACATGCTGTTCGCAAATGAAATATCGTCCGCAATCACATCGCTTTCCCTCCTCAAAAAACCATCCTCGTCGAGCGAATCGAGAATAAAGTCGGCGATCAGTTGCTGACGTTCATCCAGTTGCAGAAAGTGTACCTGCTGCTTGAGGTCATCCCTGAACGAGATCGCCTCCACCATCGGCCGGGTGTATAATTCGTTGTCGGCCGACTGGTTGTTTGCATACGTTTTATAGTCCGGAATGTCGTCGTCGCGAAACTCGTCCCAGTCGTAATAATCTTGTACGGAATTATCTTCATTACCCGATGCGTTTTCCGATTCGTCGAATTCTTCGGGGGCATCTTCCGACGTACTTTCCTCCTTCCCCTCTTCCAGTATAGGGTTTTCTTCCAGTTCTTCTTTAATCCTTTGTTCAAGCTCCATTGTAGTCAGGTGCAGTAAATTCAGCATCTGAATTTGCAAGGGAGAGTATTTTAAAGTCTGTCTCTGCGTCTGCGTCTGTCTTTGCATATAGCAACTAAGGGTAAAATTTACATTCTCTTGGTGCTTTAAATTTACGACTCTTTATCCAATCTTGCCTCAACGGAGAGGTGCGTTACCGAAGATTGCGTAGTTATTTCCACATACTGAGTATTATAATTCAGAATGTAGAGCTAATCCCCATTCAAAAACGCCTCCGCGGCCACCCTGATCGGCTTTTGGAGCCTCTCAATATCCCGTCGGACATCCTGGGTTCCTTCCGGCAGCACCCGCTCGCCGACTGCTTCATCTGACTGAAAATCAAAAGATATCGTACTTTCAAATCGATTCCGGCTCCGGTTCCCCCGGCGTTACACCACCGTCGGCGCAGCGTTTAACATCCGAAAACCGTAGAGTACGAAATGCAAAACCCTTGCCTACCCCTGTAAACGACGAAACCCTCCGGTAAGGGAGGGTTTCTTATTCTGATGCGAGCCAGGTCAGGCCGGCTGCAATGGCTTTTCATCGGTGGCATTCTTGACCCAGTACAGGCCTTTCAGCAGCAACTCACGCCCTTCCTCCACGCCGTGTTTCATGATCACTTTTTCGATCAACAGCGGTGCGATCAGGTTGAATGGGACCGGAAGCCGCCTGAGCGCCGTTCTGCCCAACATGGCACCTAACCCGATTTCCATGCCCCGCCCGGCTATACCGTCAGGGCCGGCCGCCATCAGGTCCTTGAAATAGTCGACCGTTTCGCAAACGGTTTCCTTTATCTTCTGCGACTTCGTTGGATCAGCCTTTGGTTCCATAGCTATGCCTGTCAAATGTTTCCTACCTGTTCACGGGCGGCGTCAACGTACTCCTCCGCGTACGCCTCGCCCTCCTTTTTGACCTGTTCGGCGGCCGCCGTCGCTTTGGCTTTGCTTTTCTCCAATGCAGCAATCAGGTCGCCCGCCAGCTCATTGGTTTTCTTTTTCAGTTTTTTGATTGTTTTCTTACTATCCTCCGGTGCCAGCAGCAAGCCGATAACCGCACCGGCCACGGCCGCTGTCACTATCCCTAAAATGATTTTGTTCGTTGACATAACACACTTGTTTTAATGTGGATCATTTTGTTTCACCCCGAACCGCCGCAAATCCTGTACCAAACAGGGGACCCGCCGTGGTCCGCAGATGGCAGGGTTATTGCTTTAAGTACCCTCAAAGGTTAGTTCGTAATTCAAACGCTATGCAAATGGCGCCGGAAAATACCTCCACTACCGATGGCTGAAATTTTTACTTCTCACACAGCGCTATGAAAATTGTTATTATTGAAGATGAACGGGATTTGGGAGTGTTGATGCGCAATTTTCTAGTCAGGCAATTGAATATTAAAACACCCGATGGCAACGTCAGGGTGGTCGCCTCATTAATGGAAGGCATTGATTGTGTCCGGGATATGCGTCCCGATTGGGTATTCATAGACAACAACTTACCCGACGGAAAGGGTATACAGGCAATCCGGCAAATACGCGACGTACACCCGGGTAAACGTGCGAAAGTGGTCATGATGAGCGCCATGACGAACCTGAAAGAAGAAGCCTTCCGAAACGGCGCCGACTTTTTCCTCGATAAACCCATCAGCTTTGTAGAAGTCAAGAATATCTTCACAAAACCGGCAAACGAAATTTGAGCCTGAGCGCAGCTGGCATCACGACAAATCGTGGAAATACTTGCATCAATTGGGGATTCATACCAGTTGTTCGTAGAATTTATTGCTCAAATCGTACAAACAGCCCTGTTAAATCGCAGTTAACTTCTAAAACAGCACGGGGCATTTGGTACCGGACCTGGCCCTGCCGCCCGGCATTTTCACCTTTTGACTTCGGTAGCGCGCATGCTTCTTCTTTTCCGTATCTACCTTCTTCTTTTCGTAGGGAACGAGCTTGAAATCATACTCGGGGATAAAATAGTCTTCCTTGTACTCCGCAACAGGCAGCGGCATGTAATGGCGGCCCGGGAAACTTAGTACGTCGTATTCGTAATCGTAGAGATAGATGGTCACAAAACCGTCGCGGCTGTACTTGATACCTATGTCGGAGAACGGGCTGTTTTCGTCCGAAGACGCCACCAATCGCATTATTTCCTTCTGTTTGCCCTTCACGAGTACCGACATGTTGTACTGAAAAACGCGGTGGAGCGAGTCGATCTGAATGGCGATGCCGAGGTAGTATTTCGCGTCTTTGAGCCGCTCCTGGCCCGCGTACATAACGGCCGTATTGTTCAGCGCGCTCTTATCCTGGTAGGTCTGGTAACTCAGTTTGGCGTCGTCGTAGCGCTCCATGTAGCGGTACACATTCCCCTGGTTCACATTATAGAACTTCCGGGCCGGCGCGGCAGCCATAGCAAGTTTGAAATCCTCGAATGCGCCGTCATACCGGGCATTGGCTTCGTTTACCTGATGCTTCTGGGCGTGCCGGTTGCCAATGTAGGCCTGCACGATCCCGTGGTTGTTGTGCAGGAATGGCAACTCCGGCTTTTCACGGACAAGGCTATCGAATACCGCCATCGACTTATCGAGCTGGTCGTTTTCCAGCAGCACAATCCCCCAGCCATTCTGCGCATTTACATTCGACCGGTTGAGTGAAATGGCCTTTTTGAATACCTGGTAGCCTTTTTTGTACATATCAAAATGCAGCAGCAGGTTGCCGTAGTTGCTCCACATCAGGTCGTACCCCTGTTCATACTGCAATGCTTTGGCCAGGTATTGGCCCGCTTCCGAAAACCGCTTCTGATCGATCATGATGCCGCTCAAACCGGCCAGCGCTTCGTAGCGTATCGGATCCAGCTTGATCGCCTTCTGGAAATCTTCCTGGGCCTGCGCACCCTTTTTGAGATAGTATTCGGAAAACGCTTTGGTCACAAAAAGGTCGGCGAAGAACTTGTTATCCTCATTCAATGCCTTTTCGCCCTTCTTGAAATCCTTCAATGCCAGGTCATACTTCTTTTGCCCGTAGTAAGCCACCGCGCGGCCGAGATAAGCAGGCAGATAGGTCGAATCCTTTCTGAGCGCCCTGTCGAAAAGGGAGAATGCAGTCTGGTATTCGTGTTTGGTAAGATGGGTATTCGCGATCCCCGACATCAATGCGGGCGTTTCGCGCTTCAATGTCGAAGCGAGCTTGTAGTACCGCTGTGCCTCGCTGGTCTGCTGCAAGCCGTAACACGAATGCGCCATTCCGAGGTAAGCATCGCCGCGGAATGTGCGGTCGTCGGTTTCAAGGTATTTTTCAAAAACCGCTTTCGCCATCCCGAACTGGTTGAGCGAAAGCAGCGCATTCGCATAGCGTATCTGTGCTTTCGGGTGCGTGCGCGCGACTTTCTCGAAATCTTTCACCGCACGCTTTTCATTCCCCGTGCGCATGAGGATATCGCCCCGTTGCAGGCGGTAGGCCATTTCATCCTTCTGCCGGATCGCCGTCGTCAGCTCGTCCACCGCCTCTTCCATCCGGCCAGCATACTTGTGGACCATCCCCAGATTAAAATTCCATTTACCTCCCGAATTTTTTGCGGAGTTATCGGTCGCGTACCTTGCCGCCTCGTTAAACCGCCTTTGCTTGCCGAGGGCCACGAGGGTATTCACCGTTGCCGCAGAGCCGCCGGGCGCATTGAAAAAGTCTTTGCGTGCAGTATCGAATTTCCCGGAAAGCATGGCAAACAGGCCCCGGTTATAATGCAAATGCGGATCGAGCTCGCCGAGGTCCAGCGCTTCCATAATGTGCAATGCTTTGGAATAGTTACCGGTAAGCGCGAGGATCACCGCCTCGTTATTCATGCGCTGTACGGAATCCGAAGGTTGGAAGGCCTGCTTGTGGTAGGCTGCATATGCGGCCTGCAAGTTGCGAACACCCCGCTGGTACTCTTCGTCGCGCAACAACGCAGGATTATTTTCCTCGAATGACTTATTAAAGACAGGTAGAAGTTCTTTTACAAGTCGCTGGCACTCACTAAAATCCTGCGCTGAGAGCTGCTGCGGCGCTAATACCGTCAACATCAGCAACATACCTGTCATCACAAGTAGGCGGATTTTCTGTACCATAGGGGGTGCGTAATGGCTCAAAAGCCCCTAACCTACAAGTAATCAGGGAAAATTACAATTATTGCTAAGACCGTTTGATAAATTTCGGGTAAAATATAATTTTTTAAATAAATAACATTATTTTAAGTAAACCACCGGTGATTAAAGTTGGACGGAAGCCAGCGCGTCGATAAACACCTTTTTATCGTTAACCAGAACTGTAAGAGCACTTTCCGAGGCATTTTCAATCAGTATTGCCTGTTTCGAAACAGATACTTTCAGCAAAACACCTCTGAAACCGATCCGGAACGAATAACCTTCCCATTGCTCCGGAATATACGGTTTGAACGATAAAAGACCATCGGTCACCCGTTGCCCGGCAAAGCCTTTTACGACGCTCATCCAGGTACCGGCCATCGAAGTAATATGCAGTCCGTCCTCGGTGTCGTTATTGTAATCGTCCAAATCCAGGCGCGCGGTGCGCAGGTACATTTCATACGCCTTTTCGCGCATTCCCAGCCCGGCCGCCAATATCGAATGAACGCATGGCGACAGCGACGATTCATGGACGGTCATTGGCTCGTAAAACTCGAAATTACGACGGATGGTCGCCGCGTCGAACTCGTGCTCGAAGAAGTAAAGGCCCTGCAATACATCGGCTTGCTTGATGAAACACGACCGCAGTATCCTGTCCCACGACCAGCGCTGGTTAATCGGGCGCTGGCCGGCGATATCGGCGACGGTCAGTAATTCTTTATCCAGGAAGCCCTGCTGCTGCAAATACACCTGCCTGTTCTCGTCGAACGGGTAATGCATATTGTCGATGATGTGCTTCCAGTCCGCGAGTTCGGTATTGAGTTGCAGGTTTGTCCGGAAAATCACCTCGTTCAGCTTGCGGGAATCTTCCTTCCACAGCTTATCGATCACTTCCAGCGTGTAACGCAGCGTCCAGCAGGCAATGTAGTTGGTATACCAGTTGTTATTAACGTTGTTTTCGTATTCGTTCGGCCCTGTCACGCCCAGCATCACATACTGCCCCTTATCTTCCGACCAGTTAATGCGCTGCTTCCAGAACCGCGAAATGCCAATGAGCACGTCCAGGCCCCGGTCGGTAACATAGCTTTCGTCGCCCGTGTAGCGGGTGTAGTCGTAGATCGCGTACGCAATAGCGCCATTCCGGTGAATCTCCTCAAACGTGATTTCCCATTCGTTGTGGCATTCCTCGCCGTTCATCGTCACCATGGGATAAAGCGCCGCGCCGTCTGTGAAACCCAGCTTCCCGGCATTCTCGATCGCTTTTTCCAGATGCTTGTATCGGTAAACGAGCAGGTTACGCGCCACTTTCTCGTCGGCAGTCGAAAGATAGAACGGAATGCAGTAAGCCTCTGTGTCCCAGTAGGTACTACCGCCATATTTCTCCCCGGTAAAGCCCTTGGGCCCGATGTTCAGGCGCTCGTCTTCGCCGGTGTAGGTCTGTCCCAAATGGAAAATATTGAACCGGATACCCTGCTGCGCGGCCACGTCGCCGGCAATGGTGATATCGTTTTTCTCCCACTTGCCCGCCCAGGCCTGCACCTGCTCCGCGTACATGCGGTCGAAGCCCTTTTCGACAATGCGGGCGATATAGGCTTTGGCCTGGGAAATCAGTTCGTCGTGCGCATAGTTGGCCGACGAGAGGTTTACAGCGTATTTGTAAACCGTAATCTCCTGCCCTTCCCGCACCTCGACCTGCACCGTACCCGCTACGTATTTTTCCTTTGAAGCGGTCTGTGCGGTGGCAGTTACGGGCATTCCATCCAGTTTAATATCAAACCGCATCCCGGTCGCCACGCGGAACTGCTCTACCTGGTACGGGTTGCTCTTCGTTTCGAGCACGAGGTAGCCCTCCTGCCCGTGTGCCTCGTGCGCGATGCCGTTCCAGAACGATTCGTCGTAATTGGAATCCCGGTTGCGGATATGGCCGTCGAGGAATGGGGTAATGCTGAAATGGTCGGTGAAGTTGAGCGGCACCATGCTGTAACTGATCGCGCCCGCCTCGTCGTCGGCCATGCTGCAAAAGCGTTTGGAATGAATGCAGAGCTTCCTGCCGCCCGAGAGCGTCACCGTGGCGGTACGTTCGAGCACGCCTTCTTTCATATTCAGCACGCGGCGGAACTCGTCGATCTTACAGGTATTCAAATCGAGTATTTCGGTGCCGACGTGAATTTCGATGCCCGTCCAGTTGCAGGCGTTGAGTACTTTGGCGAAATAATTGGGATAACCGTTCTTCCACCAGCCTACCCTTGTTTTATCAGGAAAATAAACGCCCGCTACATAGTTGCCGAGCAATGTTTTGCCTGAATATCCTTCCTCAAAATTGCCCCGCTGACCCATCCGGCCATTGCCGAGGCTCATGAGGCTTTCCGTAATTTCGTTGTGTTCGGGGTGAAAACCTTCTTCTACGATGCACCATTCGTCGTGCGTGATGTAATTCTTCATATGTTTTCCAATTGAGGCAAACCAAAATTTTCAAAACCGGGGATGACGACATCGGCCTCGGTGAGTACCGACGCTTCCCCAATACCAATCGCCAGCATACCGGCTGCTTTCGCCGATTCGATACCCGCCACCGCGTCTTCAAACACGGCACAATGCGCCGGCGCCACATTCAGATCGGCCGCGCCCATCAGGAATACCTGCGGATCGGGCTTGCCTTTGGTAATCCGGTTGCCATCCACGATGGTATCGAAGTAATGCAGCATATCGATCCTTTCGAGAATGACCTTCGCATTCTTGCTTGCCGAGCCCAGGCCGCTTGGGATGCCGTTTTGTTTCAACTCGTCAAGGAAATGGCGTACGCCGGGTAATGCGTCGTCGGGCGTCATCTGCATGCATAGTTCGAGGTAACGCGCATTCTTGGCGGTAGCTCGTCGAAGCTTCTCCTCGTCGGACAATGTAACGCCGCCGATCGACAGCACGATTTCGAGCGATTCCATGCGGCTGATGCCTTTCAGGCGTTCATTTTCTTCCCGTGTAAGGTCGAAACCGAGGTCCTGCGCCATTTCGCGCCAGGCAATGTAGTGGAATTGGGCCGTGTCAACGATTACCCCGTCGAGATCAAAAAGGCAAGCTTGTATTGAGGGCATATCATTTCAAATTTAATATCTTGCAAAATAGTAAAAAATAGCAATTTGCTGCGCCAGGGCCGAAATACGGGCTATCAAGCCTCGCCGGACCATGCAGCAAGCTTTCCCCAAACATTTACAAAACCGAAAGAGATGCCCGCCGTTAACAAGGATAAATTCGTTATATACCAATTATTTACACGCCTGTTCGGCAACCGGAACACGACCAACAAGGTCTACGGCACGATCGAGGAAAACGGGTGCGGGAAGTTCAACGACATCGACGATACCGCATTGGCCGCATTAAAGGATTTCGGCGTGACCCACCTCTGGTATACCGGCGTGCTCGAACATGCCACGCTCACCGATTATTCGCAATTCGGCATCAATCCCGACCATCCGCTGATCGTCAAAGGCATTGCGGGCTCGCCCTATGCCGTGAAGGATTATTATGACGTGGATCCCGACCTGGCCGTGGATGTACCGAACCGGATGCAGGAATTCGAAAGCCTCGTGGCGCGTACACACGCGCACGGATTGAAAACGATCATCGACTTTATCCCCAACCATGTCGCACGGCAGTACCATTCCGACGTACGGCCCGAGGGCGTGCGGGATTTCGGCGAAGACGACGACAATACCGTCACTTTCAATCCTGCCAACAACTTTTATTATATTCCAAACCACGATTTCGTGGTACCGGAAGGCCATACGCCGCCACTGCCTGTTACCTCACCCTACCATGAGCGACCAGCCAAAGCGACCGGTAACGACGTTTTTCAGGCCCAGCCCAGCCAGTACGATTGGTACGAGACCGTGAAACTGAACTACGGCGTCGATTACCTCGACGGCCGCTCCCGCCATTTTGACCCTATTCCTTCTACCTGGCTCAAAATGCGCGATATTCTCGTTTACTGGACCCGAAAAGGCGTGGACGGTTTCCGGTGCGATATGGCCGAAATGGTACCCGTCGAGTTCTGGGGATGGGTGATCCCGGAAGTAAAAAAGGAAAACCCCGCGGTCATTTTCATTGCCGAGATCTATAATCCGTTTGAATACCGCAACTATATCAATATCGGCAAATTCGATTATCTGTACGACAAGGTGGGACTGTACAATTCGCTGCGGCGGATGATCGAAGGGCACGGAAGCGCCTCGGATATTACCCGGATCTGGCAGAACGAATCGGGCGATTTCAGCGAGCATATGCTCCGTTTTCTGGAAAACCACGACGAGCAGCGCATTGCCTCCCGCTATTTTGCCGGAAACCCCTGGACCGCATTGCCGGCGATGGTACTAAGCGCCACGCTGCATACCGGCCCGCTCATGCTCTATTTCGGACAGGAGCTCGGCGTAGACCCTACGCAGCAAGAGGGCTTCCAGGGTGAGGACGGACGTACCACCATTTTCGATTACTGGGGTGTGACGGAGTTTCAGCAATGGGTCAATGGCGGCCGGTTCAACGAAGAGCTGCTGACCACCGAGCAAAAAACGCTGCGCCAGTTTTACGGCAATTTGAATGCATTTGTACTTAAAAACGAAGCGGTGTATGCGGGCGCGTTCTACGATTTGCAATATGTAAATGCCAACGGGCAATCGTTTAACTACGATGGCAACATCATTTTCAGCTATTTACGGCATACCGACGATCAAAAAATATTATTCGTATACAATTTTCACGAGTCGCGCACCGTAGAAACGCTGATTAAAGTGCCGCAGGAGGTCTGGACGGATGTGCTCAAACTGGGCAATACCGGTTCATACAAATTAAAACCCGTGTTCCCGCTTGAAGTGCCTCTGGTGCAGCTGCGCACAGCCGATATTACTTCTACGGGCGTGCACATCGAGCTTCCCCCGATTTCGGCATTTGCTTTCGAGATCGTGCCGAAGTAACCCGGCTCCCGGCCCGTTTGCCGTTGCAAAAGGGGCATTTGATCATTAATTTTACATTGTCCGCGAATTAATGGACAATTTTATACTGGCAAGTTTTTTGTCTTTAACGTACCCTGGTTTTAAAGAAATTCAAGTATGATCCGATTTGTAGTGCTTTCCATTTTGTTGCTGGGTTCTGTTGCCTCTTTCGGACAGGCCGGCCTGCAAAAGACTTTCGTGCAGAAAATGGAGCTGCCCGCCAGTCCGGATATCGGCACGCAGGTCCTGCGCATCAGCGAGTCGTTCCTGGGCACGCCGTACGTCGCGGGTAGCCTGGAAGGGAACCCTACCGAGCGGCTGGTATGCAAGTTCGACGGACTGGATTGTACAACATTGGTGGAGAGCGTGATCGCGCTGGCCGTGGCCAAAACCGAGAATTCGACTTTTGACGAATATAAAAACGAGCTCACCCGCCTCCGTTACCGCGACGGCGTGATCGACGGCTATCCTTCACGCCTGCATTACATCCTCGACTGGATGTACGAGAACCAGAAACGCGGGCGCCTCGAAGACATTACCTCCAAAGTGGGCGGCGTACCTTTCAATAAGGAGATCAACTTCATGACCACTCATGCGAATCTGTATCCATCCCTGGCAGCCAGCGAGGTGTATGAGAAACTGAAAGAGCAGGAAGCGGTGATCAATTCGAGAGAGCACAGTTACATTCCCAAAAGCAGCATTCAAAAAGCGGAACCGATGCTGCACGATGGGGATATCGTCGCATTCACGTCGTCGGTGGAAGGGCTGGATGTGAACCATATGGGCATTATTTCAAAGGTAGGCAGCCGTGCGTACCTGATCCACGCGTCGCTGACGGGCAAGAAGGTGATTATGACCAATGTACCCCTGGCCGAGTATGTGGCTTCCGTCCCGAAACATACGGGCATGATTGTGGCCCGTCTCAACGATATCTGAACCGTGAATGGATTTAACCGACCTGATTAATTACCGGAATTCCCCCTGGCTGTTGCTGCTCCTGGCCGGCGTCATCGGTTTGGTCATCAGCATTGTCGTCATCAGCCTGATCAAAGTAACCGCATCGAGGAAGGATTGGACGGTGGTGCGCGCCATCCGGGAGAACCTGACCAGCGTGCTGCATTTCTTCGTCCCGATCGTACTCATTACCGCGGCGGCCAAAACCTATTCCTACTCCAATCCGCAGTACGACTGGGTTTTCGCATTGAGCAAAACCACGCTGATCGGCATTACGACCTGGCTGATGGCCCGGATCGTGATCATCGTCGAGAAGATCCTGATCGCCAAGCTCGATTTCAACACCCCCGATAATAACAACGCCCGCCGGCTTTTTACCAAGATCAAGTTCATCAAACGCATTGTGGTGATCATGGTCGTCACCATCGGCGTTTCGATATTGCTGCTGAGCTTCGACAGCGTGCGGCAATATGGCGTCGGAATCCTGACTTCGGCCGGTATTGTGTCGGTAATCATCGGTTTTGCGGCGCAGAAGTCGCTGGCTAACCTGATGGCGGGCATTCAAATCGCATTCACCCAGCCCATCAAAATCGACGACGTGGTGATTGTAGAGGGCGAATGGGGCCGCATCGAAGAGATCAACCTCACTTATGTGGTGGTCAATATCTGGGATTTGCGGCGAATGGTATTGCCTATTACCTATTTTATTGAAACACCCTTTCAGAACTGGACGCGCAATGAAAGCGCATTGACCGGGGCTGCATTCTTTTACCTGAATTACCACACCCCCGTCGACAAGCTCCGCACGAAATTGAAGGAAATCCTGGAAGCTACCCCGCTTTGGGATGGTCGCGCGTGGGCGTTGCAGGTGACGGATACGCAGGGGCAGCTCATGGTTGTACGCGCGCTGATGTCGGCCCGCAATTCCAGCGAGACTTTTGATTTACGCTGCCACGTGCGCGAAAAAATGATCGAATACATTGCGAACGAGCATCCCGAGGCATTGCCGGCCAGCCGCGTGGAAGAGACGAGCCAGACGAAGTTCAGAATATCCGAAACCGGTATATAAAAATTGGCCTCCGGAAGATCCGAAGGCCAGTCTTTTCTTACTACTCACCTAACTCAATTTAACTCAATACAGTTTTTCTTTGATATTTTGAACCGTGCGTCCCCGCATCGTCACAGGCGCCGCTTAGTCTGAAAAAAGTAAATAACGGCCTGCAAAAAACGGAGAAAACCAACGGGTGAAAGCTACTGGAATTGCCTGACGGCAGGTGCAAATCAGAACGTGCGATTTACATTACAAAGGAGCTTTTCCGTTGTTAAAGAGGCATTAACGCTGAATTAAAAAGGAATTAAAAAGGTGGGAATTTCAAAATGAAGGTTGTACCGGTGCCCAATGTAGACTCCACTTCGATGGTTGCGCCCTGCATGTTGATGATGCGTTTGGTGAGCGCGAGGCCAATGCCGTAACCCGCCTTGCTGATCGTGGATTGGCTGCGGTAGAAGGTATCGAAAATGTAAGGCAATTCTTCCCGCGCGATGCCGATGCCCATGTCGCGGAAGTAAATGACGATCAGCCGGTGTTTGATCTCAAGAAAGACATTGCAGGTTTTGTCCGGCGAATACTTGCAGGCATTGTCCATCAGGTTCAGGAATGCCGTCCTCAGCAGGCTCTCGTCGCCGAAACGTTTCAGCTGTTCCTCGTCTTCCGGGATTTTATCGTAATGGATATGTACCTGGTAACCCGGGTTTTTCTGCTGCACCGAGCCTTTGGCCTGCCAGAGCACCTCATCGATCCGGATCTTCGAAAATGTCACCCTGAACGCATTCTCCTCCGTCCGCGCGAGTTCGAGCAGGCGGCTTACCAGCTCGTTCATTTCTTTCGCCTCCGACCAGATCCCTTTCAATGCATCCTGGTAATCGGCGGGCGAGCGTTCCTTCATCAAACTCAGTTCGGCCTCGCTCATGATGAGCGCCAGGGGCGTGCGCAGCTCGTGCGACGCGTGCGAGACGAAGTTTTTCTGTGCCACAAACGCGATTTCAAGCCGGGTAAGCATTTGGTTGAATGTCTCGGCCAGCAATGCAAGCTCGTCCTTCTCCCGCCCTACCCGTACTTTTTCATGCAAGTTACCGGCGGAAATATTGTTTACCTGGTCGATAATGTCGGCCACCGGCTTGATCGCATCATTGGAAAACTGCCAGCCGGCCACACCTACAAGCACCATGGATAACAGCCAGCCGATCAGCAGGATTTCGCGCAGGCGGTTGAGCTGGTTCATCCCGAGGTAGTCGTTCGCGATCACCGCCACCACCCACGGTTTCCGGTGGTCCTGCAAAATATGCCGGATAATGACCACCTCTTTCTTCTGATGCTTGGTATGGATTTCCTTCCCGGCCCGCGCCTCGGTAAGCATCGGCTTCGAAAGCCTGAAATTCTCCTTTCCGCTCACGAATACGATCGAATCGGAACCGTCGTAAATCGTGATTTCCTCGTCGAGCAGGATGGTTTTGTTCTCCTTCTCGATCTTTTCGATGTCGGCTTTGCTGATCCCGTGGCTCGCCTCCACGAGCTGGGCGATCGTCTGGCCGCGTTCGTTCAGGAAAGAATAGAACTGCTTTTCGCGGTACTGGTCGTAGAAAAAGTAAATAGCAAGACAAAACAGCGCCATAATGGAGCCTACCAGCAAGGTAAACAGCAGCGTTAGGCGCGATTTGATATTCATTCTTCCTTGAAAATGTAGCCCATGCCTACCACCGTGTGGATCAGCTTGGTAGGATAGTCTTTATCGACCTTTTTGCGGAGAAAATTGATATAAACGTCGATCACGTTCGTACCGGTATCGAAACGGATGTCCCATACCTGCTCGGCGATGTCCACGCGCGAGACCACACGCCCGCGGTTACGCATGAGGTATTCGAGCAATGCGAACTCCTTCGCGGTCAGATCGATGCGGTTGCCGCCACGCCGGGCCACCTTCTCGTCGAGGTTCAATTCGAGGTCGGCGAGGGTAAGCACCTGGCTGGATTGCTCCCGGGCGCTGTTGCGTTGCGAAAGGACCTTGATACGCGCAATCAATTCACGGAATTCGAAAGGTTTGACCAAATAATCGTCGCCACCGGCTTCGAAACCGTCGAGCTTGTCGTCGATCGTACCCAATGCCGTCAGGAACAGGATTGGGGTCGTCAGGCCGTCGGCACGGAGTTGCTTGGCGAGGTCATAGCCGTTGAGCAGCGGCAGGTTTACATCCAGAATGATCACGTCGAACCGGTAGTTGGAAGCCATTTTCTTACCGACCTGTCCGTCGTAAGCCAGTTCCACTTCCCACGACTGTTCTTCGAGGCCTCTTTTGAGAAAACCTGCGAGTTTCGGTTCGTCTTCAACGATTAATATTTTCATAGAATGATCAAGCGGTTTAAAGTGCCAAATGTTGCACAGATTTTTGCTTAAAAAAAGGCTGCCCGAAATATCGGACAGCCTTTTTGTCTATATCCACACCATTAGAACGTTGGCATTTCTCAACATCCCACGTTCCATTATAATGCAAAATATAAAATTTAAATTATAAACAATAGGTAGTTGCCTATTTTTACAAAATTTCATGTAAGTATCAGTAATAATCTGCGGAATTGTCATAATCCGAACGGTCGCCAAAAGCACCGTAGTCATCATCCTCTTCCAGGCGCATCGATTTCGCTGCTTTTTTAATGAGCCCGATCTGCCCCGCGTGGTAAACGTCATGCTGGATCACACCGTGGATGAGGGTATAGTAGGAATAATCGCGGCCCGGCACAAACTCTTCCAGGAAGCTGTCGTCCTCGATCTTTTCGAGCTCCGAAATCAGCTCTTCCTGTGAAAGGCTGAGTTCCATCTGGATCGCCTCCCATTCAAACTCGTCGACAACCGGGAATTTCTTCCAGTCCTTATCCTGTGTTTTAATATCGAACTCGGCGTCGCCCTGCAACTTGCGAACCGCGAAAATGCGCCAGGTGGTCATGTGGTACACGATTTCGGCGATCGAGTGCGTATTGCTGCTCAGGCGCGTCTCCGCGATTTTCGGGGTTACGTCACGCAACGCTTCTACCACGGACGGTCCATACCATGCTTCTTCGCTTTCGTAGGTGTCGTTGAGTACATCTATGATTCTTAAAATCTCTTCTTTTGCTTCCATATGATTAGATTAAACAGCTGCAAATTTACGGGGATTCGGACGAAGATTGTCCAAATGTGTTTTCAATATTAAAGAGACATTTTGCCGGCTTCCATACTCTCCTGAAACACTGGCGGAAAGCCACCGACGTATAACTTTCTTCCGGCTGGCTGGGGAGGCCCCTCACTACGCCGTATTGCAACCAATCGTCGCCATGAGCAGTCCCCATTACACGGGCATATCCTTTTTAAAAATAGGCATGTAAACCGCGGAAGATAAAATCTTCAATTTCAATTTTCGTTTATTTAACAAATTTTAAAATACAACTCAAATGTTCAAGAAAGCCTCTTTCCTCTTACTGATCGTCGGCCTTGGGTTGATGTCGTGTTCGAAAGACCCGATCAGCGACCTTTCCAATGAGGAGTCGTTGGTATACATAACAAATCACGACCAATCCGCGAATTTCGCGCAGTACAAAACATTCAGCATTGTGGATTCGGTGCTGATCGTCGAAAATAACCGCGCCGGCTCTTCCCTGGACGACATCGACCGCGCCATGCTGCAAGGCCTGATCAAGAATATGCAAGCGATGGGGTACAAATATGTGGGCCGGAAGGAGAATCCGGACGTGGGTATCAATGTCTCCTGGATCACCAACACGTACCTCAATGTCATATCACAGCCGCTTTCCTCCTACTACGGCGGCTACTGGGGTGGCTACGGGTACGGCTATCCGAGCTATTACAGCTACTACGAAACCAGCGAAAGCTCCTGGCTGATCTCGATGCTCGATTTCAAAAACCCCAAGACGACGGCATCCGGCAAAACTTTCAATGTGATCTGGGATGCGCAAATCCGCGGTGCGGCCATCGGCGACCAGAAACTCGTAGACAAAATGGCGGATTCCATTTTCGGCCAATCCGGTTATCTTAAAATCAAGTAACAAATGAAACGCATCATCACCATTGCCCTTCTTTTGGGAAGTATACTTCCTGCTTTGGCACAGGAAAAACCCAAGTTATATACCATTGCCTCACCGTTTGAACGATACACCTATTACCTGGCTACCGCGCGCTATTCGGCCGCTGTACCGATGGGCTCTTTCAAAGACAACTATATCGACAAGGCTTCATTCCAGAACGCCTCGATCTCGATCGAATGGGTTCTAAGAAATTCACCGGTTTCGGTAGGAGGTGAAATCGGCTCGACCTACTTCGAGAAACGGGTGCCTCGTGCGTTGTACGAAGGTTCGGAGGGAACGATCTCCGCGGTACAAACCCGCACGGTTTCGCAATATCCCGTTGAATTGTTCGCCAACTATCATTTCCTGCCCCGCAACTCGCAGGTACAGCCTTATGTACAAGTCAGCATGGGTGCGAGCATTCTCGATTACACCGTCTATTATGGCACCTTGTCATCACAGGATCAGAAAGTGCGCTTCAAATACGGCATCGGGGCAGGTTCGAAATTTTTATTTAAAAAAGATGGTAACGTTGGCCTCGACGTGCGTGTCAAGTATGATGCCACGGCTTACAAATATGACTACATCGACAAAGGCATATCATCCGTGAGCGGCTCTATAGGCCTATTCTATCGTTGGTGGTAAATAATGCATCGTGACACATAAAAAAAAGGGTTTGACCAAATCATCGCTTATCTGGCTTAGTGGCATCCTCGCATTCCTGATCGGTTCCGGGCTTTGGGCCTGGAACCGTTTTGGTCCCAGCAGCCACAAAACTTACGTACAGGTTACAGAGAGTTTCCCCATGGCGCGGACGCTCGACTCCGCCTCCAATGCCTGTGACCTGACCATCCGGCGGTACCGCCAGATCGGCCGCGAAATGCAGTTCGAACTCGCGGCCAATGCCGGCGGGCTTGCGCCTTATGATGTCAAAATCAGTCAGAACGGTCAAACACAAACCTTTCAGGCCGTGCCGCACCGCTACGGTACCTGGCTCACGCTCCCCGATGTACAAGTGAAAGGCGGCGAAGCCCAAATCCACGTTTCGAGCCTGGGCCAGCAGGGTTGCCAGACAACCGCCGCATTCAACTTCGAAGGTAACGCGGCCAATGAGGTGGTGGATGCAAAAGAATGGATACGGCAGGGAAGCAAAGACAACTGGCTCGACGTACGGCCCGTTCGCAAGGACGGAAAAATCCTCCTCCGCGACTTCGCCAACTACAACGACAACCGGACGAAGGTGGTGATGATCGACGGCATTGTGGTACAGGGGCTTGAAAATGGCATTGAAGTGAAACCGGGCTATTTGTATTCTGTAACCGCCCGGTGGATCGACGCTCCATACAACGACTGGTGGAACTCCGCCAAAAACCGCAGTGTCCGCCAGCAAAACATCTATATCGCCGGTAAGCCCGCCCAGGCAGCTGCCAATGCATTGACGCGCATTAGCATTCCCGACTGGTTTTCCCCTTCCCGCACCATCAATGTCGATTTCGACACCAAATTCCCCGAATTCACGCCTGTTCAGGGCAAGCTGGTGATGCAATACCGGCTGAATAACTATGTCCCTTCCGACAATTATTACAAGAGAGGGATTGGTTATTTATCCAATACTGAAAAAGAATACCCCGCCGAGAAGCTGCATTACACGGCCACTCCCAACTACTTCGGAGACAAGGACGAAAAATGGTTCGCGAGTCTTTCCAAGGAGCAGGTTGAAGCGCTGGCCGGCATACCGGGTTTCGGGGTTTATGCCTATGATTTTGAGTTCTGGAGCCAGCATTATTCCAAAGAAGTCATTCAGCGGCTGATATGGTTTTCGAAAGTGGTCAAAAAGAACCATCCGAATATGCATTTGATGGATTACTGGGGAGGCGGGGCCTATACCAATCCGCACATCAATACCGTCGGCGGAGCTAACCCGAAAGACTTTATCAAAGAATACAGCGAGCCTAAAGCCAACAATCCGAACTTCGATCCGCTGCCTAATGGCGACAGTTTCCGCGACATATTCAATACCGTGCCTATCGATGTGTATCCTAAACCGAGTTTCGCGATCGACAATGCGGGTAATTCGCCCAACAACTTCGTATTGCTCTCGGCGATCCACTCGCTGCGCATTAATAAGCTCCTGCCCTATCAGAAAAACAACAAATTCATTTTCTACGGCTGGAACCGGTACATGCCTTTATACAAAGATCCGATCGTGCCCTGGAACTACCAGCTCACCGACCCGAAAGGCGAGCTGATCATGAACCAGCTTGAAATGATGCCCGCGAGCCAGGCATTGAGCTTTTCATTATTCTCGCTCATTCTTTTCGACGGCTACTATCTCTGGCACGACGGCGCTCCGAGCGCAAAAAATCCGAATGCCTACAAATTATCGAAAGATATGTGGGGCTGGGGGTACGAATGGTACGCTGCCGACGGCAAAACGCCCGAAAACGAAGTGGGCCGCAACACCACCGGCGGTACCGCAGCTCCTTACTGGGACTTCCCGACCGAATATTACGCGTTAGGCAACTGGATGGCCAAGCAAGTAGAGGACGTGATTGTGGGCGGACAGAACCAGGACCTGGCATTCCAATTGAACGGCCAATGGGTTCAGCCTAAAAAAGAGCAGGCATTGCTGGCCATCGACGGCAAGCAGCCATTTGTTACTTCCATCACAAAAGGCAATCAGATTGTGGTACTGGCTGTGGATTCTTTCCAGCAGCCTTCGGCACAACGCAAAATGAAAGTTCGCCTGCCCGACGGGGTAGAAACTGAAATAGAATTGTACGGTAACTGGCCGTCGCTGTACCGCGGAACATTGAAGAAATAGTTTTGAAATACCTTAAAAAAGCAGAGAGCTCGCTTCACCGGCGAGCTCTCTGCTTTTTTACTAATATCTTTTATGCTACTCTCACGTAGCTTCCGAGCCATTTCAAATGCGTCCCGTACTTGTGCATGATCTCCTGCACCTGCGGGTCGTCCATATGCCCGAGGAATTCCACCAGGAACCAGGCCCTGAACGACGCCTCGCCGCGCAACGGCCGGCTTTCGATCTTGGTCAGGTTAATGCCGCGGTCGTTGAAATCTTTGAGGAATTCATACAACACGCCGGGACGGTTGGTGTTCGGCAGGTTCGCGATGATCGTCGTTTTATCATCGGCGCTCCTCATATTGGTAAAATCTTTCGCGAGGATCAGGAAGCGCGTTTGGTTCTGGTCGCTGTCTTCGATATTATCGAAAAGAATAGGCACACCAAACAACCTCGCAGAGATCGACGAACATATCGCCGCCGCTTCGGGCTCCTCCGAGGCCAGTTTAGCCGCTTTGGAAGTAGAATCCACGGCGATCAGCTCGATACCCATACCTTCGAGGTATTCCCCGATAAACTTCCCGCATTGCCGGAATGCGATGTCCTTCGAGTAAATCCTTTTGATCGACTTCAAATTGTCGGATTGAGATGCGAAAGTAAAATGCACTTTCAAGAGCATTTCAGCCACAATGGACAGGTTCTTTTCGCGCAGGAAATCCGCGGTTTCCACCACCATTCCTTCCTGGTTGTTCTCGATAGGCACCACGCCGAACTTCGCACGGCCGGTTTCCACGCTCTCAAATACCGAATGGATCGTAGGCAGTACCAGGTATTCGCTCATCGCCCCGAAACGGCTCTCGGCCGCCTGATGCGTAAAGCTGCCTTCCGGCCCCAGGTAGGATACCCGTTCGGGCAGTTCCAGGTTGCGGGATACGGCGAATATTTCGAAGAAAATGGCGTCGATCGCCTGACGGGTGAGTAAGCCGTTGTTATGTTTCGCCAGCCGGTCGAGAATCTGCTTCTCTCTTTCGGGGCGGTAGATAATCGACTGGGAAGACCGTTTCAGCTCGCCTACCTTTTTGACAAGCTCCATACGCTCGTTCAAAATGCTCAGCAGCTGGTCGTCCAGCCCATCGATCCTGTTTCTTAAATCCTGTAATTCCACAAAAACACTTTATATAGGTTGTTCGAACCGGGAGGTGCGTTTACACTTTTGAATAAAGACCTCCCCTGCCTGATATTACTTGACCACACCAAAGATAATGCACGGCAGCCCTAGCCCGCGAGTGCAAGTTCTTCGACGTTCTTCTCTACTTTGAGGTTATCGATGATAAACCGCTGTCTTTCAGGCGTATTCTTACCCATAAAATAACTCAGCAGTTTTTGAATGGATGTTTCTTTTTGCAGAATCACCGGTTCTACCCGCATGTCCTCTCCGATAAATCGGCCGAATTCCTCCGGTGAAATCTCTCCTAACCCTTTGAAACGTGTTATTTCAGGTTTGCTGCCCAGTTTTTCGATAGCCGCCTGTTTCTCTTCCTCGCTGTAACAGTAAATGGTTTCTTTCTTGTTACGGACGCGGAACAAAGGTGTTTCGAGCACAAACAAGTGCCCGTTCCGGACCAAATCGGGGAAGAATTGCAGGAAGAAGGTCATCAGCAGCAACCGGATGTGCATTCCATCCACATCGGCATCGGTAGCGATGATAATGCGGTTGAAACGCAGGTTTTCCACACCATTCTCCACATCCAATGCATGTTGGAGCAGGTTGAACTCCTCATTTTCGTAAACGATCTTCTTCGTAAGCCCGAACGAATTCAATGGCTTGCCGCGCAAACTGAATACGGCCTGGGTCTGAATATCCCGCGATTTGGTGATCGAACCACTCGCCGAATCTCCCTCGGTGATGAAAAGTGTGGTCTCGTAACGTTGCTCGCTTTTCTGGTCGGTCAGGTGCAGGCGGCAGTCGCGGAGTTTTTTGTTATGCAAATTGGCTTTTTTCGCACGGTCGTTAGCGAGTTTCTTGATCCCCGCCAGCTCCTTCCGTTCCCGCTCCGACTGCTCGATCCGCTTTTTCAATGCGTCGCGCGACTCGGGGTTCATGTGCAGGAAATTATCGAGCCTTTCTTTCACAAAATCATTCACAAACGTCCTTACAGTGGTGCTGTTCGGGTCGGGCGTGATCGTGTTCGAACCCAATTTGGTTTTGGTTTGGGATTCAAAAACCGGCTCCTGAACGCGGATCGCGATGGCCCCGATAATCGACGAACGGATGTCTTCCGGCGCGTAATCTTTACCGAAATGTTCACGGACCGCTTTAACAACTGCTTCCCTGAATGCAGCGAGATGGGTACCTCCTTGTGTCGTATACTGACCATTCACAAAAGAGTAGTATTCTTCACCATATTGGTTACCATGAGTCATCGCCAATTCAATGTCCTCGCCCTTCAAATGGATGATCGGATAACGCAGCGTTTCCGCGTCCGATTTGCTTTTGAGCAGGTCGAGCAGTCCGTTCTGGGAGAAGTATTTCTGCCCGTTGAAATTGATCGTGAGCCCTGCATTCAGATAGCAGTAGTTCCAGATCATATTATCCAGGTATTGCGGGATATACCGGAAGTTCTTGAAAATGGTGCCGTCCGGTTCAAACGCCACATGCGTGCCGTTGCGCTGGCTGGTAGTGCCTTCCGGCGATTCGTTCAAAAGTGCTCCCTGATTAAACTCGGCGCTTTTCGTCTTGCCATCCCGGAACGATTGCACCTTAAAATGGCTGGAAAGTGCATTCACCGCCTTGGTACCCACGCCATTCAGTCCCACCGACTTCTGGAATGCCCCCGAGTCGTATTTCCCGCCGGTATTGATCTTCGACACGCAATCCACGACTTTGCCCAACGGAATGCCGCGGCCGTAATCGCGCACTTCCACACGGTGTTCGGAAATTTTGATCTCGATCGTTTTGCCGTTGCCCATCATGTGTTCGTCGATCGAGTTATCGACCACTTCCTTCACGAGCACGTAGATTCCATCGTCCACCGACGAGCCGTCGCCGAGCTTTCCGATGTACATCCCGGGCCTGAGACGGATATGTTCTTTCCAGTCAAGGGACCGGATACTGCTCTCGTCGTACTGAACATTTGTACTTTCCATATTTATAACTATTCTTTTAGGAGTATTATCGCTTTTGGAGCCGGTATTTTAATATTTTGAATCTTTTGTCGTTACCCTGTTATAACTTTGCGGGGCTTCCCGGCAAGAGACCCCGATTAATAGAAATTCTTTAAAAATAGGAAAAATCTAATTTACTTTGCCATGATATACACTACCACAATATTGCGTGTACTCGAATCCCAAATTCAAAAATACTAGTCTTATACATAGTTTTAATGAATTTTCAGACTTTCAATAGTACAATAATTCTTCTTATGAACAGATCCAGGTTGGCTAAAAGTTATAAATCTATACTTCCCTATTTCCTGAGTTTAATCATTTCGTTACCCGCTTTCTCACAGGTTACTGCCCCAACAGCCCCTTCCGGAACTGCCCCGACGTCTACCGGCGCCCAGGGCAACACGCAATCGGGTGCGAGAGGCAATACCGGCACTACAGGCGGTAACACCACATCGGGCACCGGCAACCCACAGGGCTCGACCCAGGGTGGGAATCAGCAGGGAGGTAACCAGCAATCGGGTACCCAGCAGCAAGGGAACGACGGGCAGGGAGGCGACAAAGGCAAAAACGCCGCTAACCAGAGTGCCGAGGGCGGTGACCAGAGCAAGATCAACACCAGCACCAGCGCCACGCTGACTCCCGAAGAACAAGCGAAAGAAGCGCTTCGTCAGAAAATCTACGGTTATTCGATATTTGCAGACAAAAAACTGGGACTAATCCCTGATTTACAAATCGTTACACCCACCACTTACGTTGTTGGCCCGGGTGACGAATTGAAAATTTACCTTTACAATTACGCAGAAAGCACTTACGAAACGATCGTCAACAAGGACGGTTTCATCAGCATTCCCCGCGTCGGAAATGTCATGGTGGCCGGTCGCACGATCGAAGAAATCAAAAAAATCCTGATCGACAAGTTTGCCAAATTCGTACCGGGCATGATCGGTACAGGCGGCGAAGGAGCCCGTACCAAACTGATGGTTACGCTTGGAGAAGTTCGGTCTGTGAAAGTTTTTGTAACCGGCGAAGTGATCAATCCTGGGACTTATACGGTGTCCTCCCTGTCGTCTGCATTCAATGCATTGTACCAGGCGGGCGGACCTAATGAAATTGGATCTTTCCGTGAAGTACGCGTCGTTCGCCAAGGCAAGGTTGTATCTAAACTGGACATTTACGACTACCTCGTCAATGGTAAAATCGACGGCGATATCCGCGTTCAGGAAAACGACAACGTGGTGGTGGGTTACTACCTGAAACGCACCGAAATCGCCGGGATGGTGAAACGCCCGGGCATTTATGAATTGACTCAGGAAGAGAAACTGGGCGATGTGCTTCGTTATGCGGGTGGTTTCAGCGACAAGGCTTACCGTGCAAGATTGAAAGTACAACGCATTACTTCCAAAGAACGCAAAATCCTCGACGTACCGGAGAGCCAGTACGACTCTTTCGAAATGGCAACCGGCGATTCTATTAATGTAGAAACCGTACTGGACCGTTTCGAGAACATCGTCACCGTGCAAGGTGCCGTAATGCGCCCCGGCGAGTATTCGCTCGACAATAGCCCGACGCTGAAAGCACTGATCGAAAATGCCCAGGGAATGCGTGAAGATGCTTTCGTAGGCCGTATCAATGTACTCCGCACCCGCGAAGACCTGACGATACAGACCATTCCGCTTAACTACACCGACGTGCTCAACGGCACCACACCGGATCTCGTGCTGACGCGCCTTGACGAAGTGATCGTACCGTCGAAGTTCGAAATGGCTGAAACAGCCTTTGTTAGCGTGGAAGGGGAAGTTAACAATACTAAAATCGGCGAGAATGAGGGTAAATTCCCTTATACAACCGACATGACGCTTGAAGATGTGCTCGTACAGGCCGGCGGTCTGAAAGAATCTGCCTACACTTCAGAGGTCGAAGTTGTCAGAAGAAAAAGAAACTCAGTAGCCGGTGCAGCGAATGCACAGATTTCCGAGGTCTATAAGTTCAATGTAAATCGCGACCTGTCGCTGAACTCCAAAGCAACCAATTTTGTGTTGTACCCATTCGACCAGGTGATCGTGCGTAAATCGCCTAACTACGTGGAGCAGCAAACTGTTTTCGTGGAAGGTGAAGTGCTGGTAACAGGTCCTTACACGATCGTTAACAAAAACGACAAGATCAGCGATATTATCAAAAGAGCAGGTGGGCTGACCGAACTTGCTTACCCGGAAGGCGCCACGCTTTTGCGTCGCACGATCGTAAAAAATCTCGATCAGCCGGTGGACTACGCGGAAGTTCAGCAAACAGAAAAGCAGATCAAGCAAGGAACATTGACCGGTGACCTGCCGAATGTAAAAGAAGAGAAAATCGGTATCGTGTTGAAAAACATCCTGAAAAACCCGGGTTCATTCGAAGACCTCGTAGTGCAGGAAGGAGATATCATCCGCATACCGAAGCGTCTGGAAACCGTTCAGGTGACGGGCTCGGTACTTTACCCTACTACCGTGAAATATGGCAAAGGGATGAACTTCTCGGACTACATTTCACAATCGGGAGGCTTTACGGTGCAATCGCTCAGAAAGAGCTCTTACATCAAGTATCCTAATGGCAACATCGATCGTACCAGAAGATTCCTGTTCTTCAACGTGTATCCGAAAGTACAGCCAGGATCAGAGATCTTCGTTCCGACGAGAAATGCTCCGGCACTTAGCACGCAACAAAGCATCCAGACAGCTACAACCTTGTTGAGCTCGATTATGGGATTGATCGTAACAGTATTGGCATTCCGTTCACTAAAATAACTATGGCGACAGCGACCACACAACAAATCCCGGACGACGAGTTATCCCCCAAGGAAGTCGTCGAGAAAATACTGGTAGTTAAAAACGCATTGATCCGTAACTGGCAATGGCTTTTGCTCCTGCCAGCCGTAGGTTTCGGTATCGGGTATGCCATGGATACTTATCAGAACAAGCCGCCTACCTATGAAGCGACCGTGGTGTTCAACCTCGGTGCCGCAGGTGCGAGCTCGGGCTTCGGCGACGTAGCGGGCCTGCTTGGTCTCGGCGCACAACCGGATGCGAATATCTTTACCGGAGAGAACTTCTTTTACTTCGTGAAATCCCGCCCCGTATTGGAGCGGAATTTGATGAAAGAAGTTGAAATCAACGGAAAAAAGCAGCTTATCGCCAATTTTTACATCGATTCCAGCGGGATCAAAACTTCCGACTGGGCCGATTACCCCGACTTGCAGAAGTTCCATTTCACGACCAATGACGTCAAGAAAATGGATCTCAACTCCCGTATCAACCTTAACACCATCGTGAAGCGTGCTGCTGAGGCCACGGAAATTGCCTCTCTCGACCGGAAATCGTCGTTTACACAGATTTCTACCAAGATGGAGAACGAGCACCTCGCTGGTTTGTGGGTGACCACCCTATTGGAAACGGTAGAAGAAATGTATACCGAAAACCAGACGCAAAAAACACGCAAGACGCTCCGCCTGCTTCAAAGCCGCGCCGACTCTCTGGCCTCGGTATTGGGTATCGCAGAACATAAACTGGCGAAACAGCTCGATTACAGTGCTCAGATCATGATGCCGGAAGCCAAAGTATCGGCGACCAGCATGGAAAGAAAATCATCCTTCCTGCAACAATTGTATTACGAGGCGATGGCCAACGCCGAAAAAATGCGTGTTTCCCTCGTTAAAGAAGCCCCTCTTTTCACAGAAATCGAAGGGATCAAAGTACCTCTGGATGTGAAATATGAAGATAAGCGCAATGCCAAAATCGGGGCATTGGCAGGTTTGATGATCGCACTGATCTTCGTCTATTTCAGAACAGTGTTTTCTACACCTACCACCACTATCGTGCGTAAGGAGGCAGTAACGGCGTAATCATGGCAACTCAACACTCTATTACAATCAAGGCCGGCGGGTCTGAAAAGGATTATTGGAAAGACCTTTGGCTGAATAAGCAGCTGCTCTGGATTCTTTCAAAAAGAGATCTTTCCGTCCGCTACAAACAGACGCTCCTGGGCGTCGCGTGGAGCGTATTGCGCCCCCTCATGACGATGACCGTCATGGTGTTTGTTTACAGTTATGTAGCAAAAATCAAAGCGGACCCCGGCATTCCATACCCGCTCATGGTGCTTGGAGGACTTACGATCTGGACATTCTTTGCCAACACTTTTACCCAGATCAGCAACAGTATCCTGATCAACCACAACCTGGTTTCAAAGGTTTATTTCCCGCGGTTGCTCATGCCGCTGAGCTCTGTCGCCGTTGGTTTTGTGGATTTTCTGATCACTTTCGGTATTTATTTGCTGGTAACGGCATTCTTCCAAACCCCCATTAGCTGGCAGATCATATTTCTTCCTTGCTTCATTTTGCTTACATTTATTACATCGATGGGCTTCGGTCTGTTTTTTGCTGTGCTGAATGTACGCTTCCGGGACATCGGCCAGTTGATTCCCTTCATGGTTCAGGTGGGTATGTATGTCTGCCCAGTAGCTTATCCCAGTAGCCTCGTGAAAGGCACCTGGTATGAGAAATACTATAACCTAAACCCGCTTGTAGGGATTATCGACGGCTTTCGCTGGTGCCTTTTGGGAGACAAATCCTATTTCAACCCGCAGAGTTTGTATTCAACGGTTATTACATCATCGATCATTTTGGTTATTTCGCTGATCTATTTCCGCAAAAAAGAGAATACTTTCGTAGACCATATCTGAAATAACTACTCTTGGGCATGTCTGTAATTGTAGCTGAAAATATCAGCAAAAAATATATCATCGACCACCAGCGTAAAAACGGGTCGTCCGGCCTGCGTGACATTGTTTCCGATACGGTTGACAAATGGTTCCGCAAGCAGGAAAAAAACGGCTTCGCAGAGAAAGAGGAGTTCTGGGCGTTGCAGGATGTAAATTTTAGTATTGATAAAGGAGACCGCATTGGTATTGTAGGCCATAATGGCGCCGGGAAATCGACGCTGTTGAAAATCATGAGCCGCATTACCGAGCCTACTACCGGCCAGATCAAGATCGACGGCCGCATTGCCAGCTTGCTGGAAGTAGGCACCGGCTTTCACCCGGAACTGACGGGACGCGAGAATATCTTCCTCAATGGCGCTATTCTCGGCATGTCGAAGGCCGAAATCCGTGAATCATTCGATGCGATCGTTGATTTTGCAGGGGTTGAAAAATTCCTGGATACACCTGTTAAAAGATATTCGTCCGGGATGTACGTCCGCCTTGGTTTCGCGATCGCGGCGCACCTTAACCCGGAAATCCTGATTGTCGACGAGGTACTCGCCGTAGGTGATACCGAATTTCAGAAGAAATGTCTCGGTAAAATGCGGGATGTTTCGGAAAGTGGCCGCACGCTGCTTTTTGTGAGCCACAATCTTACCGCCATTCAGGCACTTTGCAACAAGTCTTTTTATTTTGAGAAAGGCCGGTTGATAGACCAAGGCGACACAACGCACATTGTTACCAATTATCTCAGCAAAGTTTCACACAAATCGCTGGAAAAGCATTGGGACAATATCGACTCCGCTCCCGGAAACGATCAGGTGCGTGTGAAGAGTTTTAAACTTTTCCCGGAATACCAGGACGACCTTAGCCATATCGACGTCCGCACGCCGATCAACTTCCAGTTCGAGTTCTGGAACCTGGTAGAAGGCGCTTCGCTGAACCTCAGCATGCACCTCTATACGTTCACCGGCGAGTGTATTTTCAATGTGGGCACCCAGGCCGAGAACTTCTCGAAAGGCCTGGTGAGCGGTACTTGCGAAATCCCGGGCAACTTCCTCAACGACGGCTCGTACGTGGTTTCGATGATGATCGTGAAAGACACGAGCACCGTGCTTTACAATATGGAGGAAGCCCTCGTTTTTGATATTGAGGATTACCGTGAAAATGTGACCTGGTATGGCAAATGGCCGGGATACATTCGCCCTCAACTCAATTTTTCCATTCGCCAATCTGAACACGTAGTGAATGATTAACGTCACTAAAACCTTTCTACCTGACCAGGAAGAATATCTGCAATATGTCCGTGGAATCTGGGAACGTGGTTATCTGACCAACAACGGCCCCCTTTTACAACAGCTCGAAGGACAACTTAAAGAATACCTGAAAGTCGATCACCTTTACTTCTGCGGTAATGGAACGATCGTTCTGCAAATAGCGATCAAGGCATTGGAACTGAAAGGCGAGATCATCACGACGCCCTTCTCCTACGTGGCTACTTCCAATGCGATCCTGTGGGAAAACTGCACGCCGGTTTTCGTGGATATCGATGCTGCGACATTCAACATCAATCCGGAATTGATCGAAGCGGCCATTACCCCGGCAACGTCGGCGATATTGGCGACACACGTGTATGGCAACCCATGCGATATCGAGGCGATCGAGGCGATTGCCCAAAAATATAACCTGAAAGTGATCTACGACGCCGCACACGCGTTTGGCGTTACTTATAAAGGGAAATCCCTGCTTTCGTACGGCGATCTGAGCACTTGCAGCTTCCACGCTACGAAGGTATTCCATACGATCGAAGGCGGTGCCTTGATCTCCAACCACCCCGAACTCGACCGCAAGCTGCATTTGCTGCGCGCATTCGGCCACCAGGGCGACGAGCATTACGAGTTCGCGGGAATCAACGGCAAGAACTCCGAGTTCCACGCGGCAATGGGTTTGGTAAACCTCCCGCAGGTACCCGCGATCATCCAGGCGCGCAAAGACGTTTTTGCGGCTTACGACAGTCTGCTCAATTGGGATATCCTCTTCAAACCCACATTGAGCCCTGATATTGAATATAACTATGCTTATTACCCAGTGGTGTTTCCTTCGGAAGCGATCATGTTCAAGGTAATGGATGCATTGAAAGTGGAAGAAATTATTCCGAGGAGATATTTTTATCCGTCGCTTAACACCCTTTCATTCATGCCGAGGCAAATTGCCTGCCCTGTTTCCGAGGATATCGCGGCAAGAGTGTTAAGTTTGCCATTATATGTTGGGCTTCCTTACGAAGATATCGAGAGGATTTCCCGCATTATCAACGGTCATTTATCACCATAGTCGCATGGTCATTTTTTATTGGCTAACTTTTTTCCTGTTTTTATACGGTATCAGCTTTGTTGCAAAAAAAATTGCTCAACCTTCGCTCACAGAGCTGATTATTACCTTCTTCATCCTTTTTGTCGGTAGCATTATCCCTACCGGCTTTGTTTTGTCGGCGCTGGACCTTACCGCGAATGTCTTCGCGTGGATCGGCGGCACATACACCGTCCTTGCATTACAATATCTGCTCTGGACAAGGCTCGTACCACAGCAAGGGCCTTATTCCATTCGCGGCCTAATCGCCAACAGGCTCGGTACTTTCCGGCTCTGGGCCAGGGAACTGTCTGTATACCTGAAAGTCATTTTCGGTGCGCTGTTCCTCACATTAGCCATCATTGGTATCACCAACTTGGTACTCGTCCTCTTTACCGCTCCCAACGAATGGGACAGTATGACCGGGCACCTCAACCGCGCGATCCGCTACATTCAGCGCGGTACGATGGAGCATTTCGGAGGTGCCAACTGGAACATGGATACCTATCCTAAAAGCCTCACCACGATCCACATTTATACCTACCTGATCAGCGGGGATATTGAGAATGCCTTCAAGCTCATTCACCAAATGGCCTATTACGTCACACTGGTGTCTGTTTTCGGTATTGCCCAAAGGATCGGACGAAACTTGTCGGCCAGCTTTTTCTGCGCGTTGGCGTACAGCCTGTTCCTGGATTTCCTCATGCAGGCCGTCACGACGGAGACCGATATTATACTGACAGCCTATCTGAGCTGCCTGCTGTATTTCCTGTTTACCTACTACACGAACCGCGACAATCGCTATCTCTACCTCGCCGGGATCACATTCGCGATCGTTACCGGCCATAAGGCGACATTCGCATTGCTTATGCCGTCGGTATTCGTGCTGATGGTCTACACGGTTTTCCTCGCGCCAAGTTTCAAAGTATTCTTCGAAAGGACACTAAGGCTCGGTCTCGCGATTGCATTCTTTGCATTGATTTACACCATACCCACCGGTTATATCCGCAACATCGAGGTTTTCGGGCACCCGATCGGCCCTCCTACGGCGCGGTACCACCAGTCGTACGAGCGCGCGGGCGGCGCACGTAACCTGTTCGAGCAAGGCAGCCGGAATGTGATCCGATATACCTACGATTTTTGCAACCTCGACGGCATCCGGAATGCGCAATGGGGCTATGACCTGAATACCGCCATCCGGAAACCGCTGGTGATATTGGAAGACAAGCTGCGCATGCGCCTCGACGAAGAACAGGATTTCACCATTGTGCCATTCTCTTTCCAAAGGGGATTTTATTACTACAATGCGAACCCCTATTGGGGCGTGTTTGGATTTGCATTGATCCTGCCGCTGATGCTCCTGGTACTGATCCGCGTTTTCAGGTCGAGGGTGCATTTCTTTCTCGTCATCGCATTCTGTCTGAATCTCGCCACGATTTCCTATTCGGCGGCTTATGATCCGTTCAAAGGCCGGTACTTTATGGAAGCGGGGCTTTTCGGAGTGCTTTTCCTGCTCTTGCTTTTCTCCCATCACCGGTTGTCGATCATCAAGCCGCGCCGGAATGTGTGGAAGGGCTATATTATGCTGGTCGTGGGACTTGCCTGCATTTCAGGCATTATGGCCGTTTATCTCAACATACGCTGCCTTCCGCTCCCGTCCTTCGGCATGGAGTCGGCGCTGACGATGGACCGCATTCCTTATCAGACATTCGCTCGACCGGATATTACCAACGCTTATGTGCGTTTCGATTCCATCGTTCCGCAGAATGCTACCGTTGCGCTCGCTACCGTGAACAGCGATTTCGAGTACCCGCTTTACGGCAAGGACCTTACCCGGAAACTGATTTCCATTAATCCGTTCGAAGAAGGCCTGCGGCCGATTCCGAAAGATGCGGATTACCTTTTCTACGCACGGAAGGTAGTGAACGACACCAGCAAGATCCGCGCATTGCCGACGGATATCCGGCTGGGATCGGATACGACCCTATACCATCGCATGTTTTTGAGCGAGAAAGGGGAAGATTATTATCTGAGAAAACTCAAATAGCCCAAGCCATGACTATTGCCATCATGCAGCCGTATATTTTTCCATATATCGGCTATTTCCAGCTGATCAATGCCGTGGACAAGTTCATTATCTACGACGATGTGAACTTTATCAACAAGGGCTGGATCAACCGGAACAACCTGCTCGTCGGCGGAAAGGCACACCTTTTTACCATCCCGCTGAAAGACGCGAGCCAGAACAAACTGATCCTGGAAGTGGAACTTGCCCGCCATGAACAATGGCAAAAGAAATTATTGAAAACCATTCAGCAGTCATATCAGAAGGCTCCCTGTTATCAAAAGGTTTTTGAACTGATAGAAGAAATCGTAAATTTAGAAGTTGATTCAATTAACGAGCTATGTATATACGCCTTGCAAAAGACTTGCGCGTACATGGGCATAGGCACGGAGATTGTTCCCTCTTCAACGATATATAATAATAAACACCTGAAAGGACAGGACCGGATTCTGGATATCTGTAAACAGGAGCAAGCAAACCACTACATCAATCCAATTGGCGGGGTGGAATTGTACGATAAAGGGAAATTTGAAAACGAGGGAATAAGACTGGACTTCATAAAAAGTATATCTAGCCCGTACCCCCAATTTAAAAATGCTTTCGTACCTTGGTTGTCTGTTATAGACATTCTGATGTTTAACGGTCTCGACGATATCAGGAAACAATTAGAGGCATACGAACTGATTTAGTAATGGCGAAGGTTATCGTTTTTGGAGTACTCGACACAGCAGAATTAGCGCACTATTATTTAACCCATGACTCTGATCATGAGGTTGTTGCATTCACCGTCAATCGCCAGTACATCGAACAGGATCATTTTCACGGCCTGCCCGTGGTAGCATTCGAAGATGTGGAAACCATTTTCCCGCCTTCGGAATACAAGTTCTTTGCGCCCATGACCGGCCGCAACATGAACCGTAACCGCGAGGCGATTTACAACCACGCCAAAGCCAAAGGTTACCAGTTCATTTCCTATATCAGTTCCCGTGCGACACTCTTCGGTAACGAGATCGGCGAGAACTGCTTTATCCTGGAAGACAATACCATCCAGCCGTTCACGACCATCGGCAACAACGTCGTGCTGTGGAGCGGCAACCATATCGGCCACCATGGCCAGATCAAAGACCACGTTTTCTTTACTTCGCATGTGGTGCTTTCGGGGCATTGTGTGGTAGAATCGTACTCTTTCTTCGGCGTGAATGCCACCATCCGCGACTACACGACGATCGCGCAAGGCACACTTGTGGGCATGGCGTCGGCCATCATGAAAGAAACCGAAGAGTGGGGTGTCTATGTAGGAAACCCTGCGAAAAAAGTACCCGGAAAGTTGAGCTACGAAGCTTATTGAGTCGATCCGGTGACGAAAGTTTGAGCTAGCTAATATCGGTAATGGAGCAGAAGAAAATACTTTTTGTAAGTCACGATGCTAACAGGGCAGGAAGTCAGTTGCTGCTGCTGCAGTTATTGCGGCTATTGAAAGAACGGGGTGTTCCGATGCATCTGCTACTTTGTAACGGAGGAGAACTGGAAGCAGAGTTTGAAGATGTCGTGGGTGTCACGCGCCTTCATCAGAATAAAAAAATTAGCACTCCCCCATTCACCGGCAAGCTGCTCCGCAAAACCAACCTGCTGAAACTGTACGAAGAGCGCTCGTTGCATAAGGGAAACGAAAGGGTCCTTGCAGAGCTCGAACAGCAGAATATCGGCCTTATCTTCATCAATTCCATTGCCAACGCGGAAGTCTATTACGATTTTCTGAAATCCTATCACCACTTGCCGCTGGTGCTTTTTGTGCACGAACTGGCGATGTCGGTCAAGATTTATACGCAGGAACAACAACTTTCTTTCCTGCTGAAAAAGACGGATCACCTGATCGCGGTTTCCAATGCCGTCGCCGATCATTATATCCGTAAATACGACTTCCCCGCCAGCCATGTCAGTACATTCACGCTGATAGACCACGAGCATATCGACCAGCGTCTGGCGGACGTACAGAACGACATTCTTGAAAAAACCTATAAAATCCCCGAGGACGCTATTGTAATCGGCGGTTGCGGAAATGCCGAATGGCGCAAGGGGAACGATATATTCAACTGGATTGCCAGCCGGGTTATCCGCAAAACACAGCCGCTGCCCGTTTACTTCGTGTGGGTGGGCGCAGGTCCGCAGCACGAGATTTACGAGCTGATCGAGAACGACATCCGGCTCATGGGGCTATGCGACAAGATTATCCTCATTCCACCGACCCCGCGTGCGCTGGACTATATCAACCGCTTCGATGTATTGCTACTAAGCTCCCGCGAAGATCCTTATCCACTGGTGGTGATGGAAGCCGCATTGCAGGAAATTCCCGTAGTGTGCTTTGAAGGAGCCGGCGGCGCCCCGGAACTCATCGAGGGCGATGCCGGGTTTGTAGTACCGTATATGGACATTTCAGCAGCTTCGGATGCGATCATTCAGCTGATCCTCGATCCGTCGCTTCGGAACGCCCTGGGTCAGAATGCACGTAAAAAAGTATTGGAAAGGCATAACACGGACAAAAGCGTAGCGAGCGTCGAAGCCATTATTCAGAAGTATTTACCTTTGCAGGTTTCGGAACAGCACAATCAATGACCATTGCCTTTACCATTTGCTCCATCAATTACCTAGCGCAAGCCCGGACATTAGGAGACTCGCTCAAAGCGACCAACCCGGATGTCCGGTTTTTCATTGGCCTGGTGGACACGCTTCAAGGGGTTGCATTTGAAGACTCGTACGCGCCCTCCTACCCGATGATCGAGATCGACAAGATCGAAATCCGCGATTTTCAGGAAATGTGCGCGCGCTACAATATCACGGAGCTAAATACGGCGGTAAAACCTTTCTATTTTACCTATTTTTTCAAACATTATCCCGAGGCGAAAAACGTCATCTATTTCGACCCGGACATCATTGTTTTTCAGCCGCTCACAGAACTCAAAAACTCCCTGGCGAAGTACAATGCCGTGCTCACGCCGCATATTAATACGCCGATCGACGATCAGCTGACGCCCAACGAACTTCATCACCTCAATACCGGTGTTTACAACCTCGGTTTTGTCGCATTCAGCCGTTCGGAAGAAAACGACCGGTTTATCGCGTGGTGGGAGGAAAAGTTGCGCTACGAATGTCTGATCGACCTATGCAACGGACTTTTCGTAGACCAGAACTGGATGAATTTCCTGCCGGTTTTCGTCCCGAATACCTACATCGAAAGAAGTCCGGGCTACAATGCAGCTTACTGGAACCTGCACGAGCGTACTTTTTCACAGCGCGACGGCCATTGGTATGTGAATGAGGAAAAACCGCTGATTTTCTTCCATTACAGCGGCTACGATCCTGCTAAACCGGATATCCTGTCGAAATACCAGGACCGCTTCGAGCTGAGCGCCCGCACCGACCTGACAGCGCTTTTTGCATTATACAAAAACAGCCTGATCGACAACGGGAACGCCTATTACCGCCAATTCCCTTGTGCGTACATCAAGCCTGCGCCCGTGCGCCGGTACCTGCGTGTGAGGAAATATCTGAAAATGCCTTTCAACTACCTGATCGGCAAGCTGCAAACGATCTGATGAAAGAGCTGGTTACCGTTATCGTTCCTATTCTGGAATCTCAGATCAACCCGACAGAGGAGAAACTGCTGCATCACGCGCTGAACATCCTGGCAGACTACCCGATCATTTTTGTAGCCGGTGAAGGCGCCGATCTTTCGGTCGTGCGCGAGCATGCGGAGCATATCGACGTCGTCCATTTCCCGAAACGCTTTTTCGAATCGCGGCAGCATTTGGGCCAGCTTTTGCTGATGGCGGATTTTTACGATCGTTTCAACTGGTGCGACTTTTTACTGATCCACGAACTGAATAGCTGGGTGGTGAGAGACGAGCTGCATTACTGGTGCAAGCAGGGCTATGATTATATCAAAGCAGGTCCGGTACTACCCCAGCAGAGCGCCGCGCCCGGCATGCTGAAACGCATTGCGGGGCTTTCGGAGGACGAAAAACGATTATTCGGGGCGGGTTATGCCGACAACGGGCTTTACCTTTGCCGCATCGAGCGGATGACGGCCACTTTGAAAGGCAAACGGAGTGTCGCCCATCAATACCGCCATAATACAAGCCTCCCGCATGCCGATTCGGTGTTCTGGGAGCTTGAAGCAAACAGGTTCGTGCCGCATTTGAGAAAACCCACCGACATTGTACGCAGCCATTTTGCTCAATTTGGTGTCCAATATCAAAATGCTACTTTACCTTTTGCCTTAACGGGCATTTCGCGGGACAATATCCACGAAATACCCTACTTTAAAACTTTGCCTGAAACGGAATAGTCGTTCATGAATATTATATACACAGTTTGTAACCGAACCAACCTGGCACATGCACTGGCTCTGGCGGATTCTGTGTTACAACACCAGCCTGAAAGTACGTTTTACCTCGGGTTTGTCGATTCCCTCGGTATTGACAAGCTCCCGGAGCACGTAAAACTGTTTCCGGTATCGGAACTGGCCATTCCAGGCTTTGACAGAATGGCCGCCGAATACTATGATTTCGAGCTGCTGCCCGCAACCCGGCCGTGGTTCGCATTGGGTTTATTGAAAAAACACCCTGAGTGCACCCGGTTAACGTTTTTAAGCCCCACCATTTGGCTTAAAAATGCTTTCAACAGCCTGCTCGACGGGGATTCAGAAATGTTTTTAACGCCTAACATTTCAGCGCCGTTAAAAAAATCGGCTATTCTGGACGACAAGCGCATCCTCAACGCGGGGATGTTCCATTCGGGAAGCTGGACGCTCCGGCCTTCGGACAAAACAGTTACTGTATTGGAATGGTGGGCACACCGGACCGTCGACCGCGCCTATTTCGACCTTTGCAACGGCATGAATACCGACCAGCTCTGGCTGAATTACATACCGGTGTGGGTCCCTGCGACGAAGACCTTGCACAACCCCGGCTGGCATTATGGCTTGAATGCCGTTTTGAACAAAAACCTTGTTACTCAAAACGGTAAACACGAAGTCGACGGCCAGCCATTGGTTTCCCTTGATTTTGCCGGACTTGGCTATTTCGATCCGATCTGGTCGGATCACGCACCATTGGTGACGGTAAATAAGGTGTATCAGGACTTGTTCATGGAATACCAGCGCGCTGTTATGAAAAAGAAATATGAACTGGAAATAAGCGGCGATCCCGCATTCGGAAAAAACGCCAATATTGCTCCCAACCGGTTGATGCGAAAAGGTATTGCCGCGAAGTTGAAGGAATTGACCAACTACATCGATCAGTATTAACCAGCGAAACAGGATTCCATGCATTTTTTAGAACAAACCACACAGGACCTGCGGAACTTCGTATCAGCGCTGAAACCGGCCGCAACGACCGGCAATGCGCAGAAATACCCGAAACTGACGGTCATTACCCCTTCCTACAACCAGGCTCCGTTCCTCGAAAGGACGATCCTGAGCGTGCTCAACCAGGGATATCCGAATCTCGAATACATTATCGTCGACGGCGGCTCGAATGACGGGAGCGTCGAAGTGATTAAGAAATATGAAAAATACCTGTCATGGTGGGTTTCCGAGAAGGACCGCGGGCAGGTGCATGCGATTAACAAGGCGCTGGAACGGGCAACCGGCGAGTATATCAGCTTCCAAAATTCGGACGATGTATATTTCCCCGGCACTTTCGCTCGTTTTGGAGAAGCAGCTTTGAAATATCCGGTCGATATCCTTTACGGCGACCTGTACATGATCACGACCGACGACGAAGTGACCGAAATACTCAAAACGACTTCCTACGACTTCGATTGCCAGATCCTGGAAGGGATGCAGATCCATAACCAGTCGCTTTTCTTCAAGCGCTCGCTGGTGGAAAAGTACGGCATGTTCGACGAGTCGTTCCGTTTTGCATTCGATTACGACTTCATCACGCGGTACACCTCACATAAATCCACGACGACCAAAAAGATCGACGGCCTCGGGGGCGCGCTGCGCGTACATGCGGAAGCAAAGTCGTCCACCATTGCCACGACGATCGGTCGGGAGGAGCATGCGAGGGTACAAAAATTGTACATTTCAACGAACACCGTACTCAACAAAATCAAGTATCTTTGGTGCCGTGTCCGTAAAATCGCCTATTTCATGCTGCGGTTCGATATTCAGTACATCAGATTCCGGCTTTCCAGATGAATTGGAGCTTATTTAATGTAGCCAATAATTTTAACTATCTCCGGTATTCGATGGGCATCGCGATGATGTTCAACGGGTTTCCGCTGATATTCTTTATACGCGACACACTCGGCGTAGGACCTGCGAGCAGCGTCTTTACGGCGATGTTCTTCTCGCTGGCATTGTTGCTGATGGTGCCTTCGACGCTTTTCAAACGACTTTACAAGCCGAATGTCATCCTGATCAACCTCGGGGCGGGTTTTCTGCTGCTGACGCTCTGGTACTTCATGTTTATGAACCACCAAGGGAAGTCGATCGCCGATATCGGTAACTTCGTTTTCACCTTCGGGTTCCTGGCATTGCTCATGCACGTGCCTAATGACGTGAAAGACACGCTGATACAGGTACTTTTCGTGTTTTCATTCCTGACCAACATTACCCTCGTTTACTCGCTCATCACCGACCCCAACTGGACGCCGGGGATGCGGGCGGCGGTAAATTTTGCGAATGAAGGTGCCCAACCCGGTGGTAACCCGCACATTACAGCGCGTAACGGGGTGATTACCCTGCTGACGGCAATCGTTTTGCTCGGCAACACCAAGCACCTGCTCACCAGGCTGTTCCTGTTCTTTTCGATCTTTTTCGGATTGGGCGTGGTGGTATTGTCGCTGGCGAAATCCAGCTACCTGGGCCTGGGAATTGCTTTCGGGGCTTATTTCCTGTTTCATTTCAAATTTTCGGACATCGGTTCGGCCGTCGGCAGCGCGTTCAAGTTCAAGAATATGGTGTTCATCATCATGATATTGCTGGTGATCTACTATTTCCTAGCCCGCTATGGCGATATTCTCAACCTGCTATTGGGCTATTGGGATATTTTCCAGGACCGGATCATGAACGTGATTTTTACGTCCACCGGGGTAAGGCTTTCCGAAGAGGCCGATGTCGATTATTCGGCGATGGGCCGGGTGAGTGGTTTTGGAGAATTTCTGGAAACGCTGTATTCGTGGGACATCTTCCTGGGCAGGGGTTACAAGAATGATTACCTCGACGTCCCGATCCTCGAATCATGGGTAAACCACGGGATTTTCGGGTTCATTTTCTTCACGAGCTTCAATTTCTTCATGCTCGTGTACGTGATACGCGAAGTGCGCCGCCATACCAATCCGCTGACGACGTTCCTGGCGTATTTCTTCCTGTCGATGATGGTGCTGCTCTTTACCGGTGGCAGGCCTTACGATATCGCATTCTGGTTCCCGTACTCGGTGATGATCCGCTTCCTGGGCATTAAGTACCTCGACGCGATCCCGCGATTCAAGAAGATCAGGCAGCCTGTCCCACAACCCGTTAGCACCGTAACCACCTCATAAGCTCCCCCGAGCCGTGAAACCTTTCCGAAAGGTTTCCAGCATTCCGCGCATGAAGAACAGAGTTGAACAACTGGATGGGTTAAGGGGCATATTCGCCGTCCTGGTCATTGCCCACCACCATAATGCATTCAAAGAGTCGATCCTTTACAACAACTTTTTCGTCATCAACGCGAGCCTGTTTGTCGACTTCTTCTTCGTGCTGAGCGGTTTTGTCATTGCACTCAACTATGTCGACCGCATTGACAGCACACGCGATTTCCTCACTTTCCTGAAAAAGCGTTTTATCCGACTATACCCATTGCTGTTTTACACGGAAGTCGTTTTTGTAGCAGCCAACCTGTTGGGGGAACACAGCGCACTGAAAAATGTGGCCGGAATGGGTCTGAGCTATTACTTATACACCTCCCTCGACGCCCTTACCTTCATGGGTTCGAGCACGGTATTCGGCGGATGGATCAGTAATAATTATCCCTCGTGGTCGATTTCCGCCGAAATGATCTCCTACGTCGTGTTCGGGCTGGTGGTTTTGACTTTGCCCCGGTTTAAATACGCGGCATTTGCGCTTATCGGGCTGTTGTCCGGCATTTTCATTTATTCAAGAGGCGAATACCTGCTGGCTTACGATTATGGTTACGTACGCGGGCTGCTGTGCTTCTCGCTGGGCATATTCACAAACAGATTATTAGGGCAAAAGACATTTCAGCTTTCCGCATTCGAAATCCCCTTCCTGCTCTTGATGGTGGCGGCCATGTATTTCGTGCATCATTGGGAGCTGAATCTGTGGAAACTCATTTTTCCGTTCATCTTCTCGCTTGGCATTGTCATTTTCGCCAGCTCGACGGGCATCGTTACCCAAATGCTGAGCAGCAAGCCTTTTCAGTACCTGGGCAAAATATCCTACTCTATTTACCTGAACCACGCGATCGTGCTGATATTCGTCAACATTGTCCTATTCAGGTTCTTCAAATCACCGGAAAACGAGGGGATGTTTGCCATTTCCCTGCTCAGCTCGATAGGGCTCACGATCCTGTATTCGCATTTTACCTATGAGTTTGTCGAAAAACGTGTGGGTAAGTTTCTGCGGGAGAACTGGCGCTAGATTAAACCTTTCCCGCCCCGGTTGGGTTATCATTACAGATAAAACAGCAGCATTATGGCAACATTCTCAGAATTGATCAACAGCGATAAACCGGTTTTGGTGGATTTCTCTGCCGAATGGTGTGGGCCTTGTAAAATGATGAAACCGATCCTTGAAAAAGTAAAGGCCGACCTGGGCGATTCGGCGACGATCATCAAAGTCGATGTGGATAAAAACCAATCGGCGGCACAGGCGTACCGCATTCAGGGCGTCCCTACACTGATCGTCTTCAAAAACGGGAAGCCGCTCTGGCGCCAGTCGGGCGTGGTACAGGCCGACCAACTCAAATCCGTTATCAAGCAATACATTTAATATCCCTTTGGCTCAATGCGCAGTACCCGCAATTTCGATACGATTGAAAATAAAGATTTTAGCATTGAGCCACTGCTGGAAAGCAGCTACGAGCAGGTCCGGTTTGTGCAATGCAACATATCGGACCTGGCCGGCATCGATTTCATCGACTGCGTGTTCGAAGATTGTAACCTGAGCAATGCGTCGGTTAAAAATTGTAAGATCTCCGACATCGAATTTGTCAACTGCAAGCTCACGGGCGTCAACTTTGCGGAGGCCAAAGATTTTGCGTTCGCGGCCGTTTTTGAAAACTGCATTCTCGACTACGCGATATTCGAGCGCAAGAAGCTCAATAAATCGGTATTCAACAGCTGCAAAATCCACAATGCCGATTTTACCCAGACCGATCTGTCCAAATGCAAAGTGCATAACTGCGACTTCTGGGATGCTGTTTTCGACGGTACCAACCTCGGCGGTGTCGATTTTTCGACCAGCAAAAACTTCACGATCGACCCCACAGCCAACAATATCCGCAAGGCGAAATTCCTTTCGTCGGACCTTGCAGGGCTTTTGACCAAGTTTGACATAATTATCAAATAGTGCTTTGAACGGCTCTGCGTTTTTTGTTTCTTGGGCGCGTCTAAACCAAGCCTTTGATTATGTCCACCCAATTTTTTGCAGAGAAAGTTTTTACAGGAAAAGAACTCCTATTTAACCAGATTATCGTCGTCGAAAATGGCCGCATCCAAAGTGTGGAGAGCGGTACGCCCAAAACCGGCATGCCGCAGGTGACCAACCTCGCTCCCGGGCTTTTCGACAGCCATATCAATGGCGGTGAGCAGTTCTATTTCACCGAGCGCGCCGACGAGGAGACGATCGACGACATCTACCAGGCCAGTGTAAAAACCGGCGCAGCTTACGTGCTCCCAACCCTCATTACCTCCCCGCACGACAACATCCTGAAAGGCATCGAGGCTACGCGCAGCTATATGGAGAAAAACCCGGAATCCGGTGTTTTGGGAATGCATTTGGAAGGCCCCTTCCTGAACCCGATCAAACGGGGCGCGCATTTGGCGGCATTCGTGCGGAAACCCACGAATGGGGAATTGGAGGAGATTATCCGTTACGGCAAAGGCGTAATCAGCCTGATCACTATCGCGCCGGAAATGTTTACAGAAGATCAATTGCAAATGCTCCTCGAATCGGGCATTACGGTTTCCGCGGGGCATTCCAATGCTACTTATGCCGAAGCCATGACGGCATTCGACCAGGGTATTCAGCTGGTAACGCATTTGTACAATGCCATGTCGGCATTTGGCCACCGCGCTCCCGGGCTTGTGGGCGCTACTTTCGACACCGAATCCGTTTACGCGCCGGTGATTATCGACGGTACCCATTGCGATTTCGGCGCGGCCAGTGTGGCTTACAAAATCAAGCGCGACAAGTTGTTCCTGATTTCGGATGCTTTGTTTTTAGGGCAGAAAGTCACCCAATTCAAATGGGGCGAGTTCGATGCCAGCCTGAAAGACGGGAAATACATCAACTCGGATGGCAACCTCGCGGGAGCGACGATTTCGTTGGGAGACGCGGTAAGGAACGCCGTTGAAATTATTGGAATACCCGTTCAGGAAGCGATTGAAATGGCGACTATCCGTCCGGCTACCGCATTGGGTATCCAGGACAAGATCGGCAGCATTGCGCCAGGTTACCCGGCCGTTTTCACCACATTCGACGACAACCTCGAAACCTTCGAGGTGCTGCGCTACTAAGCTTACAGCACCAGCATACCACCATTTTTCAGCTCCTGCCACGTGCGGGAGTTGAGAAATGCTTCAAAGGAGCCTATTCCCGCCGCTTCAAAATCATTTCTGAACTGTTCAAAAGCATAAGCCTCCGGATTGGCAATCAGCAGGCTGGGCAGCATTTCGCAAAGCCACTCTCCTATTTCTACCTCTGCTTCCACAGCCCATTCCTTTTTCTTATTATAGAAAACGAGTTCGGCCACTTCCCTGACCTTCTTGCCTCTTTTCTCCTCAAAAACCGCCATTTCCGGCAAGCTGCCCGTCCAGACGATCACCGCATTCGGTCGCGCGGCGAGTTCCGCAGGCTCGTGAATGCTTTTTTCAAGATAGTTGGGTGGGATGGAAGTCGGCGGCGTTTTGAAATCAAACCATTTGGACAATGGGAAATCGAGGCAAACGCCGTGCATGTAGTTGAATAGCGATTTGCGCAACCCTTCGGCAAACCGGTCGTGATCGGCACCCAGGGGATCTTCATGTTCCAGGTCGTTGTTGGCAAACTTGCCAGTGTCAGGTCCCAGCCGCATTACGTCGAATTCTTCGGGATGCAGGCCTACCGGGCTATGGGCCGTCATGGCAAACCGGTGCCAGAAGCCCGACTGCACAATGCCCAACTGGAACATTTGCCGCACCATTTCCAGCGAATCGATCGTCTCCTGCGCCGTTTGCGTCGGGAAACCGTACATCAGGTACGCGTGCACCATGATGCCCGCCTGCGTGAACGCGTCTGCCACGCGCGCTACCTGCGCGACGGTGACACCCTTTTTCATGCGATCGAGCAGGCGGTCGGAAGCCACTTCGAGGCCGCCGGAGATGGCAATGCAGCCGGACGCTTTCAGCAGCAGGCAAAGGTCATGCGTGAAATTCTTTTCGAACCGAATATTCGTCCACCACACCACCGTGAGCTTCCGCCGGATAATTTCCAGCGCCAGATCGCGCAGCAACGCGGGCGGCGCGGCTTCATCCACAAAATGGAAGCCGTTCTGCTGCGTCTGTGCGATAATTTCCTCGATGCGATCGCAAAGCAGCGAAGCGGTCATCGGCTCGTACCGACGGATATAATCAAGCGAAATGTCGCAGAAAGAGCACTTGCCCCAGTAGCAACCGTGGGCAAGCGTCAGCTTGTTCCAACGGCCATCGCTCCAAAGGCGGTGCATCGGGTTCACGATTTCGATCACCGAGAGGTAGTCGTGCAATGGCAGGTCGCTGTAATCCGGCGTGCCCGTTTCGCGCTGCGGCACATCCTTTTCCTTCGCCCCGTTGTGGTACACCACCTTTCCGTCCACCCGCGAATACACGCGTTTCAGGCTGGCCAGGTCACGCTCCCCATCCAGATGCTCCAAAAGCGATTGCAGCGGCGCCTCACCGTCGTCGAGACAAACAAAATCGATATAATTGAAAACCCTTGGCTCTTCCAGCGAACGCAGCTCCGTATTCGCAAAGCCGCCGCCCATTACTATTTTAATGTGCGGGTAATGCGTTTTCAGATACTGCCCGCATTTGAACCCTCCATATAAATTGCCTGGGAAAGGCACCGAAATACACACGATATCGGGCTCGCACAGCCTCACCTTCTTTTCCAAAACGTCCTTCAACGTCTGCGAAAGTAAAGTATCCGGCGCTTCGAGTGCGGCTTCCATTTCATCAAAACTCGTCGCCGAACGGCCAAGGCGCTCCGCATACCGACTGAAACCGAAATGCGGGTCCACCGCCTCCTGGATCAGATCGCCGAGGTCTTCGAGGTATAATGTGGCCAAATGCCGAGCCTTGTCGTGGATACCCATAGTCCCGAAAGCCCAGTCAAGGTCTTCGAGCTGCTGGAAACGACTTGCTTCCGGCAAATAGGTACGGTCGCAAATGCTGTGGGCGAGTGTGGGATTGTTGTTTTTAAGAAAACGGATGACAGGGTCGATGGTCGAAATGTACTCATCCCGCAGCGCGTAAATGCGGAAACTGTTGTCCGTCAGCTCGATATCCGACGCTTCCAGCATCGAAAAAAGCTTTTTCAGCCCTTGGGAAGAAAACAATTCCAGGATCACGTCGATCCCCAGGTCGGCCTGATACGACTTCCTTCCCAAAGTATTCAAAAACCCTTTGAGGTAAGCGGTGGCGGGATAAGGCGTATTGAGCTGGGTAAATGGCGGGGTAACCAGGAGTGTCTTCTTTTTCACGGATGCACGTTTTCTTCGGTGCAAAGGTAGGGGTTTTGGATTTGAAAGAATACTGGTAACTTGGTTGGTTGCCGAACCTGCGCCGTTTGCCCATGAAGATTATACCGGACATTTTACTGGAAGACTACCAAAAACAAGCCGGGATCGACTTCAAAGCCGCGTTACAGCAACTCACCGAAATATTTGTCAGGTCCGACTCCTTCCAATTTTACACTTCCATTGCCGTCATTACTTCCTCCAAAATCGAAGGCGAACCCATGGAGGTCGATAGCTACATTAAACACAAAATCCAGCACATCGAATACCTCCCGGAGCTAACCGAAAAGCCCAACGACCTTTTCCGCGCCTACATTTATGCGAAAGAAAACAGGCTTACTAAAAACCATTTTTCACAAGCGCACAGCCTGATCACCGAACATCTGCTGCCGGAACACTGGCGCGGCGTTTACCGGCAAAACCCCATGGTCGTCATGGAACACAAAACCGGCCGCATTCAGTTTGAAGCGGCACCTCCCGATTCGCTGCAAGGAGAAATGAATAAGTTGTGGGAAGACATTAACGAACTGCTGCGGCGCGACCTCTCCATCGAAGAAACATTCTACTACGCGTCGTTCATCCATTTGATATTTGTTTGCATCCATCCTTTCAACGACGGCAATGGCCGCGCCGGGCGATTGCTTGAAAAGTGGTTTCTTTCCGACAAGCTAGGGCCCGCGGCCTGGTACATCCAATCGGAACAATACTATTACCAGCACGTTGGGGAGTATTATCTAAACCTGAACAGGCCTGGTATGTTCTATGAGCAATTGGATTTCACGAAAGCGGAGCCGTTTTTGATGATGCTGCCAAAAGCGCTGGGTAACTGAGGCAGGTCGTTGGAGAAGTTAATTCGCAGAACGACTGTCCATGCATCTAGATTGCGCTTCAAAGCATTCACACCACTATACATGCCTCCTCGCTATTATCTTGATACTTCTGTGTTCGGAGGCGTTTTTGACGCCGAGTTTGAAACCGAAAGTGTGCGGATTTTTGAGATGGTCATGTCAGGCGAGATTACTTGTGTATTGTCGGAAATTACCGAAGGTGAGCTTATCGATGCTCCGGCAAGAGTCAGGAATTTACTAGCCAGTGTCCAAAATAGCTTCGCCGAATATGTGCCCCTGAGTCAGGAATCCGTTGTTTTAGCGGAGACTTACTTGAACGAAAATGTAGTTGGACCAACTAGTCGAAACGATTGCTTGCACATCGCCATCGCCACAGTTAGCGAGGCTGATGTTCTGGTAAGCTGGAATTTCAAACACATCGTCAACGCTCAGCGAATCAGGGGATATAATTGCATAAATTTACGTTTAGGATATAAAGAGCTTGAAATCGTGTCACCCAAAACAGTCCTGAAACCATGAAAAAGAAAGAAAAGGATTTCGACGCTATCAAAATGACGCGCGACATCAAGGCAAAGATATCCCGTGAAATTGAAGGGATGAATCTGGAAGAACTGAAAGCTTATTTTGCCGAAAAAAGAGCTAAGCTATACTCCGGCTCCTGACCCATCAATGCGGCTCAGGATGTTCCAGATATTCATGAAAATCAACCTGCCGCATACGCTTGCCCCTGCCCGGGTCTTTGTACTTTGAAAATGCCCAGAGCACGTAGGACGTAATATCCTGATAAAAATCCGAGCGGATCGGGAACAGGCCGTCGCCGTTGCGTAATGCGTTGGTGAAGAGGACGACGGTAATGTCGTCTGGGCAATGCATCCATACGCTCCTGAAACCTTTTGGATTAGGAATTCCGATACCTGAATACCACCAGCCGTCGTGGTAGCTGAATTTCCCCTCCGGCATTACGGCGCTGTAACTTCCCAGACCATTGTTCACGATTTCGTCGCGGATGTCCTGCGTGATAACGGTATTGTTCTCGGGCGAGAAAAGTGCCGCATAGAGTTTTACGCCCTGGTTCGCGGTGAGGTAAATGCCATACCCGCCGGTTGTCGAGCTGAAATCGCCGGGATCGAAACCGTATTCTCCTGAATAAGGAAAATCATAACCGAAGGTAGGAATGGGCAGGCCGTTCGAAAAGGGTGTATCCACTGTTACGCCCGCCTTTTCGAAAATGTTCTTTTGAAGGTATTCCTCATATCCATTCAATGCAGCTACAGCGTCGTTATTATCGTTACCCGTAAATTCCAGCCCGTTGATCGCCGGTATCAACACCCTGAAAAGTCCAAAGTTGGCATTCTGGTAGCAGCTCGACCCGTGGTTTTCCTTTTTGATGCCGTTTTCGATCAGCAACTTCAAGCCGTACCACACGTTCTCCGTAAATGCCCCATTCCTGCAATTTTCATTCATACCCACGATCCCGCTCGTATGCGTGAGCAAGTCCTTGAATGTAATGAGCTCGATATTCGGCCCTTTTACCCAGGTTTTGGGGAGGTAACCGATGATTTTATCGGTGGTTTTGATACCCTTCGCTTTGGCCAGTTTGAGAAAAGCAGCCGAAGTAATGGTCTTCGTCATGCTTGCGATCTGCATTTTGGTATCCGGCGTCACAGGCTTATTCTGTTGTATCTCAGTATTTCTGGCATAAAAACCATCCACACCTGTACCAATCAACCGGTCCTTCTTATAAACTGCAAAACTGTAACCGAAACCCTTTCCTTTCAGGGAGTCGTCCAGGATTTCAACAAACTTTTTCGCGGTCTCCTCCTCCACTACCGGGTCCGGGGCTTTGTCCTTCTTACAAGCTATAATGATTGTCAGAAGAACGCATAAGGCAAAAAATGGTCGTAAAAGTTGTTTCATGGCAGTCAATATTATCAAAATGTAAAATGAAGATAGCAACTAGCCCGATTGCTTTCCAAACGGGTAATATTGTGACCAAAATCGCCACAATTCAACATGCAAGCTTTCAGTCATTTATATTCCAAATTCCTATTTGCGGGAATTCTACTAACTGCCGCTATCACGCCCGGCCATACGCAGCAGAACAAAGCCTACCCGGCCTCTGCTTTCCCGGACCGCATCATACTGGGTTACAAGGGTAACCCGGCCACATCTCAGGCCGTAAACTGGCGCACGGATTCGACCGTAACAACCGCGATGGCCGCCTTCCATGAAGCCGACCCATCGCCCGATTTCCAATCCAAGGCGCGTACCGTGCAGGCGGCTACCCACAAAGTAGTGCTGGACGGCAAAACGATCCATTACCACGAAGCGAATTTCGGAGACCTGAAACCTTCCACGCAATACGTGTACCGCGTCGGTGACGGAAAATCGTGGAGTGAGTGGTTCCATTTCAAGACGGCGTCCGACAAACCGGAGCCGGTTTCGTTCCTCTACTTCGGGGATGCGCAAAACGACATTCGTTCGCTATGGTCGCGGGCGGTGCGCGGCGCGTTCGCGAATATGCCCAAGGCGAATCTGATGATCCACGCGGGCGATCTGATCAACAATTCCAATGTGGATTATCAATGGGGCGAATGGTTTGAAGCGGGCGGCTGGATCAACGGCATGGTCCCTAACCTGGCAAGCCCCGGCAACCACGAGTATTACCGCGACGAGCAAAGAAATCTCTTTGTTTCAAAACACTGGAAACCGCAGTTTGCATTGCCTGAAAACGGCCCGGAAGGCCTGTCGGAAACGGCTTATTATATAGACTATCAGGGTATCCGCTTTATTTCGCTCGACTCGCAGGCTGCAATCCTCGATTCGACAACCCTTAAGAAACAGGCTGCGTGGTTCGAGCAGATCACGACCAACAATCCGAACCGTTGGACGATCGTGGTGCATCACCACCCGATTTACTCCACGAAAAATGGCAGGGATAATGAAGAATGGCGCGACAAAATGGAGCCATTGTACAGAAAACACAAGGTGGATATCGTACTGCAAGGGCACGACCACACATATGGACGCGGGTTGAATATCCCGGTCGGCCAGAGCCGTAAGAAGCCTAATGGCCCGATTTACGTGGTATCCGTGAGCGGCCCGAAAATGTATGACATCGGCTTGCAAAACTGGATGGACCGCGCCGCTTCCAATACACAATTGTACCAGGCCATTACCGTGGATCAGAACAAACTTTCGTTCAAGGCATTTACCGTAAATGGCGACCTGTACGACGCATTTGATTTGAATAAGGATAAAAACGGCGTCAATACGCTGGTGGAGCTTTCGAATACTTTAAAAATGAAAGAAAGACTCGATTTGCCGGAAAGCTATATGAAGTCTTTTAAGGAAGAAGAGCTGAAAGAATATAACCAGCGTTATCAGGAATACAAAAAACGCAAGGGTATTCAGTAATCGAAAAAGGGCTGGCATTTAGAGATGCCAGCCCTTTTTATCTATTTCAATTTAACCGCATACAATGCATTGCGGCCTGTGATGAAAAGCGTGTCCCCAGCCACCGTGACGGTCGAAGGCCGCTCCGGCGTTTCGATCATATTGACCTCCTTGCCCGAAGGATCGAATACATAAACCTGGCCATCGGCAATGTAAACGTTGCCCTGGCTATCCACCGCCGAGCTGAATTCCCCTTTTTCAGCAAACAGCTGGGGCTCCGACAAATGCCCCTGCGGCCCTACGTTGAACCGGACAGTCCTTTTCAAATACTCGTCGGCGCCATAAAGCACTTTCCCGGGATACCCTTCGACCAATGCATTCGAGCGCGCCAGATCATAAACCACCGGCACGATCGTCACACCATCCGCCGCGAGCCAGCATTCCTTGAATTGATTGGTACTTACCTTCAAAAAATCGCCCGAATCCCGGCGGCGATTGGAGGGGTTTAGTGTTTTGACAATGCTTGTGACTTTTTCCAAAGGTACTTTTGGCAGCAAATGCATGGATTCCTCCGGCTGATCGGGGTTCATGGCGTACACCAACGTCCCGAAACCGCTGTTTCCCCAGCCACTGAACGAGGTACCGGCCGCATCCGGCGGATTGGGGAACGTTTCAGGTTGCCCATGGATCAGGTACCCGGGTTTCGGGGCATATTTGAATACTACCAGCAGGTTATCCTTCGTATCGATACCCAACGAAAGCGGCTCCCAGGGGAAATCGGCGACGAGGCTTAACGCATTCATTTGCGCCGACCATTTGTAAATCCTCCTTCCCCGCGACTCGCTGAAATACACATTGCCTTTGCTATCGCGGCAAATACCATCCCCAAATTCGAAGCCCTTTGCCAGTTGTACTACTTTTCCAACCTTTAAATCAACAGCACGCGGTTTGGGATTATCGATAACCAGCCGGTTAAACTCCCACGGACGCACTTCAATACCCGAATTCACATCGTACAAAGGCACCGTCGACGGGTATTTGGTCTGGCTGTAATTGTGCACATTCAAAAATTCCACTTTCCGGTTATTCCACGAGCGGATCGAATACGGATACGGCGTGCTCACGCGGATCACCCGAAACATGTACAGGTTCGCAAACAGCATATTATCGCACGATTCGATTTCCAGCGGCTGGCAATTCGAGCTCTCCTTGCTCTCCTCTTCCAGCTGCAATGCGTAGACCTTCCAGTTGGACACATTTTTAAACCGAACCTCGTTCCGAACATGGTGCTCTACCGACATCGCGTACACGCGCCCCGGCGTGGACGTGTTCGACACATATGTACCCGCGGATGCGAAGGTATTCGCGGTCCAGATGTTCTTAAATGTGCCACCGCCGCCATTAGTTATCCAAAGGCTCCAATACTGGGTATCCCAATGCTGCTCGTTGCCCACGTGCGGGGAGTTGTTCAAAGCCTCCTGCCCGGGCCGCTTTCGGGTAATATTACCATGCCCGCCCAAAAACTTCACGTCATTCACATAGGAGTTGGCACCAGCCATCCATTTCAGGCCCACCGCCCGCGTATTGCTCGCCGCGGTCGAAATACCGATGCCCGTGAGGATATTACTCCCGCCCTGCGACGATTCCACCATCGGCTTCGGCGGCCCGAAACTGCCGAATGCTTCCGTGTTATCCTGCAAAATGAATTGGGTAGAAACCGGGTTAAGACCGATCAGTACCGTATTTTCTTTCAATTTCAGAGTTTGGGTAATGCGGTACCAGCCTTGCGGGACGTAGATCGCCCCGTGCTGGTCAATGGCAGCCTGAAAGGCTTTGGTATCGTCGGTAACGCCGTCACCTTTTGCTCCCAATGCTTTAAGATTTGCCCAGGCACTGATTTCAGGAAATGCAGGAATGTCCCTCACAGGCGCGGCGGGTTCCGCTTTGAGTGTTTCAATATCCTGTGTGGTGGTGTGCACCGGTTTCGCGTCGATAGCCGCCATTTGCAACCCGTGGTTCAGGCTTTTTACCCGGTACAACTCGCCCTGTCCCGCAATTTCCTTTCCGCTAATGCGAAAATGAGCCAGTACCGGCACTTTTTTGCAATCGACATTCCGCAAACTGATCTGGGTATACGCATTGTTTTCATTGCTGATCACCAATGCCGGCCCGCTCACATTTTCGAAGCGGCTGTCTTCTACGAACAGCTTTTCATAGAAATTGGGATTGATTTCCAGCACCGCAGGCACATTCTTTACTATCATACGCACAATCGTCAACCCCGATTCCTGCGAGCGGATCGCCGCTTTCCGCTGCCCTTCGAAGTACGTATCGACCATCATAAACTGCCACCCCGGCGACGGTTTGAAGGTGTAAATGCCATATTCGCCTCCGAAAAAGCGCACGTCCTCCATTTCATTCCCGACATCGAACATCCCTGCCTTGCCCGCGCCCGCGTGAATGTCCACATGGGAGATAAAGCTGTGCTGCGCAAAATGCGTCCGCAACGCCACCGCCGACGGGTTACCCGCACCTATCCGCAGGTCCACGTTCGACATGGCGCTGTAAAACGTACTCGCACCGGCGTCGGGAACGGGCTGGCTGTCCTTCGGAATCGAAGACGTGAACCAGAACATATATTTCGCGTTACCCTTATCCTGCGGGTAGTCCTCCTGGAAACCCGGCGCATTGTCGGCCAGGACAATCAGCGGCCGCTTTTTCCCATAGCCGATCACCCGCACCGCCGTAGGAATGTAAATCGTCTTGCTGATCTTGTATGTCCCTTCCGGAATGAACACGATCCCGAAATTATAATTGGTTTTTACCTCATTGATCGCCCGTTGCAGCTCGTCCGAAACGTCGGTTTTGCCGTCACGGGTGATTTTGAAATTTTCTGGTGTAAAATAAACGGCGTCATCGTCGTTCAGCCGCGCCTGGTAAAACGATTTGCTTTCGGGCACCGGATCACCCTTCGGCTTTTTATTTTGTGCAAAGCCTATTTGCTGCGCCGATACCATCAGCGCAAGCAGTAAAATTCTAGTCAGCATATCCGTCTATTTTTGGGCGGCCCAGAGAATGGCGTTTTTGAAAATGGTTTTATAAACGGCGCTTTCAAACAGCACCGGCGAATGTCCCATAAATATGTACACATTCTTCGCCTTCTTTTTGGGGTTCGACCACACGACGGGATGATCGCCCATTTTGATCTTCGAATCGGGCTGGTAAGTAGATTCGTCGACGCTCGCAATCACGTCCACGTTCGGCCGCGGGCTCTTGTCGTAGATGTACCATTCCTCTTTTTGAACCGGAAATGAAGCCGATACGCCTTTCATGATCGGATGCTTGCGGTTTTCAACCTTCACCGTCGCCGCGGCGAAATCGGCGATGTAATTTTTGTAACGGATACCGCCCATAAAATCCGAGAACCACGGCCAGATTTTATAGCCGTCGAATTCTCCCAGCAATGTAGCATGGTGAAAACCGATCCATCCGCCTTTTCCTTCATCGATATACTTTTCAAATGCCGCAGCCGCCTCTGGTTTCCACGCATACGGCACGTAATCGAGCTGGATAATCAGCTGATATTTTGACAAAAAGGCTTCATTGACGGCGTCTGTCTTATCAATGTAATCGATACTGAAATGCTCTTTGGCAGCCAGTGAATCCAGCCACGGGCGTGCGGCCTTGGAGTAGGCGATGTGGTGCCCGCCGGGCTCGGCCATGGCCAATACGCGAAATTTTGCCTGCGCCCATGCGGACGTCGTACCAGCCGCTAGCCACAGCGCAGCCAAACAAACCGGGATTTTCCGGAATACATTTTTCATTGGATTTAGGATTAAGGGATTTAGGATTAAAAGGGTATTATCTTACTATCAGTGCATTACCGGCAAAGTAATGCTGCTGGGGTTGTCGGCGTCGTGATGGATTGAAATCCGCGATTTCTGAAAATCGGACTCCGACGCCTCGAAAATATTCATGAATTTCTGCGGGTTGCGATCTACCAACGGAAACCAGCTGCTTTGTACCTGTACCATCACCCGGTGACCTCTTTTGAAAGTGTGCGCCACTTCGTTGAGCTTCACCGTCACTTTCTCGATTTTGTCCTTCACAAATGGTTCCGGTTTTGAAAAGCTGTTCCGGAACTTCCCGCGCAGCACCTCCGCGCGCACCATTTGCTGGTAACCATCCATCACCACTGGCCTTCCGCCTTCCTGCGGACCTGTTGCCGTCGATCCGGCTGGCCACACATCGATTACCTTCACGATGAAATCCGCATCCGAACCGGTCATGGAGACCATCAGATTGGCGACGATCTCACCGGTCAAGGTTAAATCCTCCATCAAAGTATCTGTTTGAAAACACACTACATCGGGGCGGCGCGCGGCAAAGCGCTGGTCCTCGGCCATGTATTCGTTGTTGCGGTGCCCACTGATGACATTCGTGTAGGGTACCGGCTTGGCAGGGTCGCTTTCGTAGGTAGTTGAACTTGGCTGCGATAACAATCTCGCGACAGCCATTCCTCCATTTTTAGCAAAATAATAAGTTGTAGGCTGGCTGTTTTTCGGCGGCCATGCATCGTAATTCCGCCATTGATTGGAACCCGTTTCAAATACAGTCACCTCCGCCTGATCAAATGCACCCTTTCCTTTGAGGTAAAAATTAAAAAACTTCGTCTCGATCTCTTCCTGGTAATATTTATTCACGTCGGCACCAAACTGATATTGCGCAAAGCTTTTCCACGCGGGAGCCGCCCAGCCGCCGTGCGTCCACGGGCCCATTACCAGCCGGTTGTTATTGCCCGGGCTTTGTTTTTCGATCGCCGCGTAGGTTTTCAATGCACCATACAAATCCTCGGCATCGAACCAGCCGCCCACGACCAACACCGCCGGTTTAATGTTTTTCAAATGGTTCTTGATATTCCGCGACTGCCAGAACTCGTCGTAAACCGGATGTGCGGTCGTCTGCCGCCAGATACTGTTCGGATCGGCGAAATAGGGAGCCGCATTACTCCTTTTCAGTGGGCCGAAATCGAGGAAATACTTGTACGCATCGGCGTACTCCGCATTGAAATGGCTTTTATAATTGGTCCCGTCCTTGCTTTTCGGGCCATCGAACCCGCTGTAAAAACCGAAATTATCCATTAAAAAGAACGCGCCGTTATGGTAGCAGTCGTCGCCGATAAACTCGTCGGACATAGGTGCCTGCGGCGAAACCGCCGCCATGGCCGGGTGTGCATTCGGCAATCCTGCGGAGGAATAGTAGCCGGGAAACGAAATACCCCATTGGCCTACCTTACCATTGTTTTTGGTGTTTTTCAAAAGCCATTCGACCGTGTCGTACGTGTCGCTCGACTCATCGACATCCTTGTTACTCTTCTTATTTTCAATCGCCGGCGTCATTTCGCGGAAATTACCTTCGCTTTTATAGCGGCCACGGGCATCCTGATATACGAAAATGTACTTCTCGCGCATCAGGTACGCATTAGGCCCGAGGTTGCGGCGATAGTTGCCTTCCCCGTAAGGCCGCACGGAATATGGTGTGCGCTGCATGATGATCGGGTAAGCCTGCGAATCGTCTTTGGGTGTGTAAATGGCGGTAAAGAGCTTCACGCCGTCCCGCATTGTAATGTATTGCTCTGTTTTAGCGTAGTTGGCTTTGACCCAGCTGGTGTCCGGCGCCGAATTCTGGGCGACTGCGGCCCACGATAAAATGCATAACAAATACAGCAATACACTTCTCTTCATGACTCTTTGGTTTTGTTTGGATTAGTAAATTCAAAAATACGTAAGAAACCGTACATTCGTCCAGTTTAAACTTTCACCACTCCTCCACATACTATGCGTAAACGGATCATTAAAATTTCTTTCATGATATTCTTCATTTTTCTGGCATTGATTGTCCTCGGCGCCTATGCATTCATGCAGCAGCCATTATTCGGGAGACACCCTTCGGGCGCACGACTCGAAAGAATCCAAAAATCACCGCACTACCGCGACGGGCAGTTCCAAAATGAAAGCTTTACACCAGACCTAGCCGAAGGCAACAGTTATTTAAAGGTTTTCACAAAGTTTTTCTTCGGTAAAAGCAAATACAATGTTCCCGGTGCATTGATCCCGTCGCAAAAGACGGATTTGTTGCATTTGAAACCGGAAGAAAATGTGCTGGTATGGTTCGGACATTCGTCGTATTTCATGCAGATCGACGGCAAAACCATGCTCGTCGACCCGGTTTTCAGCGGCAGCGCGTCCCCTTTAAAATTCACTACGCCGAGTTTCAAGGGAAGCGATGTCTACAAAGTGGAAGATTTACCGGCTATCGACTACCTTTTCATTTCTCACGACCACTGGGATCACCTGGATTACGAGACCATCCTGCAACTCAAAACCAAAGTCAAAAAGGTGATAACCGGCCTCGGCACCGGCGAGCATCTTGAATACTGGGGCTATGACCTGGCCAATATCATCGAAAAAGATTGGAACGAAAGCGCCGACCTCGGCGACGGTTTCAAAGTAAATGTTACCCCCGGAAGGCATTTTTCCGGCCGCGATTTCAGCCGGAACCGCGCTTTGTGGGTGTCATTCGTTTTGCAGACACCGACTTTGAAGATCTTCATCGGCGGCGATTCGGGTTATGATAATCATTTCAAAAAAATCGGCGCGCAATTCGGGCCGTTCGACCTCGCCCTGCTGGAATGCGGCCAGTACAACGAAGCCTGGAAGTACATCCATATGATGCCCGAAGAGACCGTCACCGCAGCCCGTGAACTCGGTGCTAAAAAGTTAATGCCCGTTCACTGGGCTAAATTCGCCCTGTCCATCCACGACTGGAACGAACCCATCCTCCGCGCCAGCGCCGAAGCCCAGAAGCAACAAATCCCGCTCGTGACCCCGCTGATCGGCCAGAAAGTGGAATTAAAAGGGGATCAGGTATTTACGCAGTGGTGGAAGGAGGCGCGGTTGCAGCCGGAGGGGTAGGAAGGAAAATCTAATAGCCACTCGGCTGCGTTCCTTTCTCAACTCTCGCAAGTCGAGTTCTAAGCCAAAACAACCTCTCTTAACCTCTCTCCTAGCTCATGAATCGCAGTTTCCAGTTTTTTGGCTTGCTGCGGTGAAGGGTATTTTGTCCCGGCCACATAATGTCTTACCAACGAAGGATTAATTCCGGCACGACGTGCAATCCCAACCACTTTTACGTCGTCAAAAACTTCAAAAAATGCGCTCAGATCATATACATGCTCAAATTGGATATCGGAGGCTTGAACTAACCTCCATTCTTCATAAACATTTCCTTCATTTTGAATGTAATCGTCGAGCAAATCGCGCAAATTTTCTTCAATCTCTTCGATGGTCGCTCCCGACGTTACAGGCAAATAATCCGGTACATTCTCGATACGTCCCCAGAGCTCCCCTTCACTTTTCTCAATAATTATTGTCAGTTTCATACACGTTCTATTTTAATCTGGCGGCTTTCAAGATTTTATTCAGAGTTCCGGGCGGAATATCCTTGCTTCCATGGAAGGCTACCGGGATTGATAATGGTATTTCCGGATGCTTAAAAATATGATGACTACCTCGACACCGAACCTCTTGCCAGCCATTTTGTTCAAGCAGTTTGATCAACTCCTTTGCATTCATAGTTATAGTGTGTAGAAAAAAATAAAGGTCGCAAAAATGCGACCTTTTTCAAATATCAATCTTACTTTTTACTTCCTCCCTAACTCCCTCTCCAATTCCGCTATCCGCTCATCTTGGTTTTGCAATGCCTTCCGCTGTAAATCGATGTATTCGTCTTTCGATAAAATCACGTTTTCACTTGGGCCGGGAGCTTCGTCGACAACGCTACCATCTTTCAGCATTGCACCAGTACCCACAACCAGCCATTCGAGATTCACATTGGGATATTCGTTGAAGATTTTCTCCAATACTTCTACGCCGACTGTCTTACCGTTCTTGATAGGTTTTGCTAACGCCCCCTTCGAAACACCAATTCTCGCTTCAAATGCAGTTATTGAAGTATCAAGATGATCAATAAAGGCCTTTAAACGAAGCGAAAACATTTTGGATAAAATTTTCTTCAAATGATTGTTTGGAGTAAAATTTTCTTCATATATTTACTCACCACAATCTGTTAAACGCAAATTACACATTATGCACATCGAAACAAGTTTGGACGACCCGGCATTTGTGCCGATCAAACAGCGGCTATTGCGTCGTTTCGCGAAAGCGAAGGAAGCAGTTGGTCCCAGATGGCGGGAAATACTCGCGCAAAACGATCCGTTCTTCGACACGCGAACGGGCGAGGCGTACATGCGATCGGTAGCACAGGCGTACTCGGACGCTAAACGCGGGCACGTCGACCGCATCGAGCGCGTCACGCTAGGCCTTGAAAGAATCGCCGGGATCAAATCCAGTCTCATTTAAGACATCACAAAAAAACGGCCGGGCTGCTACAACCCGGCCGTTTGGCATGATAAGCTATTTGATGAATTACTCAGCCTTGATAAAGCGAAGCTTCGTCGCTTCGCCGCCGTGGTTGATCTTCACAAAGTAATGTCCGCCGCCGAGCTTCTTCACATTCAGGCGGTGGTTGTTTTTACCTTCCACAATACGGATCGACGAGCTGCTTACAGGCTGACCGGCGATGTTGTAGATTGTTACTTCCGAAGTTCCAGCCGTACGCGATGTGAATTGTACGTTCACGTAATCCTGAGCAGGGTTCGGTGCGATCACCGTACCTGAGATAATGCCCGGATTAACAGCCACAATCTTGCTTCTGGTATAAGTACCGTCTATGTCGATCTGCTTCAACTGGTAGTAATTTGTACCGATCAACGGGTTTGCATCGAGGAATGTGTATTTACCAATCCGCTGATCCGTAAGTGCTACTTTACCGAGGATTTCCTCGTTCTGCATGCGATCGTCGTAACGCAATACTTCAAATTCCTTTCCGTCTTTTTCCTCTACTACATTCCAGGTCAGCTCCACGCCTTTGTCGACGGTCTTGCCTTCAAAATTCGAGATGTAAATAGGCAGCGCCACGTTCACGCCGAATGCAGTGGCCGCAGGCGTTGATTTACAGCTTCCTCCTTGGATTTCCAGGATGTACGCACCGTTAGCCAGGGTGTTATAGTTAATAGTCGGCGTGTTGCTTGTAGGCGAAACACGATTTTGACGAATCACAACACCATCTTTTTTAACTTTCCAGTCGATCGCAAATACATTCTCCCCGTCGAAAAGAAACTGGAGACTTGTTTCGCCTGACGATACGATTGATTGCAAAACTGGCCCGCGCGTACATGCAGTACGTGTATCCGTAGCCGAAACGCTGAAACTTCTGGTAGCTACGGCAGCCGCCTTGCAGTCTTCGGCTTTCAACTCGAATGTATAAGTACCATTTTGCAGGTAGTTGAATGCCAGGTTCGTCGAGTTGGTAGTGAGTGTACCTGTTTTGCCGCTAGCAACCGCGTAGTTGCTGCCATCCAGGATTCTCCATGAGAACACGTGCAGGTTGGTACCGCCAAAATTAATCGTGGCGCTGCTCGGTGTGATGGACGTAACGCTGGTCACCGACGGGCCGTTCTGGCAATCCGGAACGACTACCACGGGCTCATTAATTGTAAATGCGCGGCTGCTCACTGCCGAAGAACAGTTGTTACCCTCGATCTCCAACGTATAATTTCCGGGCGCCAGCGAAGAGTATGATATATTAGTCGAAGTAGCGCTGCCGAAATCGCCTGTTGTACCTGATCTCACTTCTGTACCGCTCGATTTGATACGCCATTTCAGACTCGTAACACCGGAACCCGTAAAAGATACAGTCAGAGCAGTCTGGCTGATGTTGCTCACATTGCTGATCGCCGGGCCGGATGCGCAGTTATTGTCAGGTAGTGGCGTTGCTGTCTTAGGAGCGGTAGGCCAGAAACAGCCATTCACCATCTCGGCGGTCAGTACGCCTCTCCATTGCTGATCCAGGTAGCTTCCGTCTTTGCCCTGAATGGTCTCCACGAGCAAGCCCATGTAATAGTTGTCGGTGCGGGTATCATTTTCTCCCTGCTTGATCATCACGCGCAGGAGGCCATTCACATATTTGATAAACTGATAAGTATTACCTGTGCTACCTACGAAAACGCCCAGCCTGTTGCCATCCGGCATTGTCACGCCGTTACAAGTGATCTGGCTACCGTTCGTACCCAGCAAATTAACCGGTGCAGTGCTCGGGTCAACCGGGTTAACACAGCCGTTGATCAGCGCATCGTTGCTGCCATTGACCGGGAAAGTGCCTTCCTGAAGGTGATAAAGAATCCAGATGTTATCAGGTACCCGGCCATTCCAGTTGAGGTAAATCCGGTTGTCGGTAATACGCGTATACACAGGTTGGCCGTCGCCGGTGTGTCCCAGAAGTTCACCGTGCGTCCAGGTGCGGCCACCACAGGAAACGCGTGTAGCCAAAGGGGCAGCCATTTTGGCCGCAATAGTAAATGATTCTTCCGCAGACTCTGCATAGGGATTCCTGATTTCGTAAGATCCGTTCAGGTCACTTGCAATACTGCTTTCCAGATTTACGCTATCCACAGGCATTGCCATGCTTCCGGCGTCGTTGTTAGGAGCCGCTGCCACTGAGCTTATCACTCCTCCCGCAAAAACAAGTTTCAGTAAAAATTTCATAGAGCGTAAAAAATAAGTGGGCGATGCGAAGAGAATAATCGATTGTAATACAATTTGAAACCGACACTTTCGTTCGATCCAAATATACTACAAAGACCTAGAAAAGGTTTTATACTTGTAGAATAATATTGCTCGCAAAATCGATGAAATGCCCTGGCCGGGAAACAGAAAATCGACAAAATCGCTTCTGGTGTATTTCCAGACACAATTTTCGCGACAGACAACCCTAAAATTTAATGAGAAAAATAAATGTTCGGAAAGTGCAAAATCCGCAAATGACTGAGCCTAAGGAAGAACTAGCTCTACAATTGATTGAACTAGTTGAAAAAATCTAACCGAAACAGGAGGCAATTTGGGAGGCTGTTCAACCATGATAGGCCATTAACCGGCTGCTGTATTCAAGGTACCAGCGGGCAAATTCCGCGATGCCCCGGCTTAGCGATACCTGGGGTTTATAAAGGGTGACTTTTTCGAGGTTCTCACGGCTTGCCCAGGTCCTGGGCACGTCGCCCGCCTGCATGGGCAAGAAGAGCTTGATAGCCCGGGCTCCCATACTGATTTCAAGTTCTTCGATGAACTTCATCAGGTTTACGGGCGAGCCGTGGCCGATGTTCAGTACCCGATACGGCGGCTCCTCCCCAAAGCCGGCCACCATGGTTTGCGCAACGCCCTCCACAATGTCGCCCACGAAGGTAAAATCACGCTCCATATCTCCATTGTTGAACACTTGAATCGGCTCGCCCTCCTGGATTGCGCGGGCGAATAGCATCGGCGCCATATCAGGGCGCCCCCACGGGCCGTACACCGTAAAAAATCGAAGGCAGGTAATAGGTATTTGGTAGAGGTGGCTGTACGCATGCGCCATCAGCTCATTTCCCTTTTTCGTCGCCGCATAAAGGCTCATCGGCGAATCGGCCTTGTCTTCTTCCAGGAAAGGGATTTTAGCGTTCGCCCCATATACCGACGATGACGACGCGTGCACAAGATGTTTAGGAGGGAAGTACCGGCATGCTTCCAGTACATAATGAAATCCGATCACATTGGATTGCACATACACATCGGGGTTCTCGATCGAATAGCGCACACCGGCCTGCGCCGCGAGATTGATCACATAATCGAAACGCTCCGATTGAAACAGACTAAAAAGCTGCTGCTTGTCTTCCAGGTTCATCCGCACGAACCGGTAACGGCTACTGACCGAACTTTGTACGAGCTGGTACCATTTGATCAGTTCCTGCCGGATACCCGTCTCCCTGAGCCTCGCATATTTGAGTTGGGGCGAATAATAGTCGTTGATGTTGTCGAGGCCTACTACTTCAAAACCCTCTTGCAGTAGCTTCATCACGGTATGAAACCCGATAAACCCCGCACTGCCGGTTACCAATACTTTCATAAAGAAAGATACCGATTGACCGGATCGGAAATAACAGCCCGGGACAGATTTAACGAATTGTTCACACGAGGCGAAGGGCATAAAACAAAAAAACCGCTCAGGTTCTGAGCGGTTTTTGCAGTGATTGAAAGTGCTAACTTCGCACGGTTTTGTGACCCATAGGGGAATCGAACCCCTGTTTCAACCGTGAAAGGGTCGTGTCCTAACCGCTAGACGAATGGGCCGACTGGTCTCCTACTTCGTGCGTTTTTTCAACACTTTCTTTCACTTTTTCCGTTTGCGTTTCCGTAACGTGGTGCAAAGATGCAGGGTCGGATTTTAAAAAGCAAGTTCCGGCCGCAAATAAAAATCAATTAATTTTTAGTTAACTCATTTTCAACAACATTTAACACAAACTTTTTTTTATCACTTTCCCCGTGGGTGTAATTCCGGTAACTTTTTAACTTTGGGTTTACCTACTTACGCCGTTTCACTTCCTATGACCAGACTGATCTGCTTCCTTTGTTTTCTGCTTTCCGTTCGAGCCGCATTTGCACAAACCCAGACCCCGGACCAATTCCTGGGCTTCCCACTCGGTTCGAAATTTGCCTACCACCATCTGATCGTCGACTATTTCAAATCCGTTCAGTCGCAGAATACCGACAGGATGAAGCTCGTCCGGTACGGCACCACCAACGAAGGGCGTCCGCTGATGCTCGCATTCGTGTCGTCGCCGGAAAACATCGCGAAGCTCGAAACGATCCGTACCAATCACCTGAAAAGTATCGGCCTGCTGCCGGGTAAAGCCGATGCCGGCGTACCGCCTATTGTCTGGCTCAGCTATAATGTGCACGGGAATGAATCCGTCTCGGCCAATACGAGTATGAAAGTGCTCTACGAACTGCTCAACAAGGACAATGCGCTTACGCAGGATTTCCTCAAAAACATGGTGATCCTCGTCGACCCGTGTATTAACCCCGACGGTTACGAGCGCTACACTCAGTGGTACAATCGTGTGCAAAATGTTTCACCAGATGTTACACCATTTGCGCTCGAACACGACGAACCATGGCCAGGCGGACGTTTTAACCACTACCTTTTCGACCTCAATCGCGACTGGGCATGGCAAACGCAAAAGGAAACCCAGGAACGCATTGCGCTATACAATCAATGGATGCCGCATTTTCACGCCGATTTCCATGAAATGGGCGCCGCCCGGAGCTATTACTTCCCACCGGCCGCAAAGCCCTACAACAAGGATGTTACGGCGTGGCAACGGCAATTCAACGAGTTGGTCGGGGAGTACTGCCGTAAATATTTTGATCAAAACAACTGGGCGTACTTCACACGGAACGATTATGATCTGTTTTACCCCAGCTACGGTGACACCTGGCCAACAGCCAACGGCGCTATCGGCGTCACGTACGAGCAAGGCGGAGGCGGGCGCGCTGGCCTTGCCCTCGAACGCGTGAATGAACACGATACACTTACCCTTAATAACCGCATTGCGCACCACTACGCAACGAGTTTGGCGACATTGGAGGCGGTGATGTCACAAAAGGAGAAAGTCGTTGCGGAGTTCATCCGTTTTCATCAGGACGCCGCGAGTACGCCGGGAGGCAGTTTCAAAACGTATGTCGTCAAAGCTGGCGGGGGTGAAAACACGCAGGCATTCAGCCAATGGCTCGATCGCCAGGGATTCAACTACGGCATAGCCGGCAAATCATCGTCGGCGAAAGGTACGGAGCTTACCACCGCTACCGAACAGACATTTAAAATAGACGATAATGACTTGCTGATCAGCGCCTATCAACCCAAATCGAACTTGTTGCGCATCCTGTTCGATCCCAAGCCTGCCCTCGAAGATTCGGTGACTTACGATGTTACCAGCTGGGGCCTCGCGTATATTTTTGGATTGAAAGCCTATGGTTTGAAAGAAAAACTGGCACCTGCCGCCATGCAGGCGGTTGCCGTTACCAATGCCATCCCGGCCTCTACACCTTATGCATATCTGGCCAACTGGTCGAATGCTGGGGACGCGGCATTCCTGGCCGAGCTCTTGAAGCGTGGCGTACTGGTCAAAACCTCCAATACCTCTTTTGAAATGGACAAAACCAGCTATCCGGCCGGAACATTGATCATCACCCGGAAAGGTAATGAGCGCATTCCATTTGATAACCTGGTAACGTCCCTTGCTAACAAACACTTCGTGAAGCTCACTCCCGTCAAAACCGGCTTCGTAAGCACAGGCCCCGATTTCGGAAATGATAATGTGGTGGCACTCAAAGCGCCGAAAGTCGTCGCATTGGCGGGTGACGGCGTTTCGGCGACCGCATTTGGCGCTGTCTGGCATTATTTCGAACAACAGATTCAGTACCCGGTAACGATTGTCAATCCCGCTAAACTGGCTGCCCTACCCTGGAACGAAATCGATGTATTGATCCTGCCCGATGGCCGTTATGGCGACATTATCCAGGACAAACAGCTCGAAGCGCTGCAAAGCTGGATCAAAAATGGCGGTAAGCTGATTGCCATGGAGCATGCAACCGACGCCTTCATCGGCAAACCGGGTTTTGGTTTGACCAAAAAATTCTCCGAAAAAAGGAAGGATGACGACACTTTTAAAAAATACGGCGGACAGCAGCGTGAGGACGCGAGCGACTCATCACCGGGCAGCATGTTCCAGATCACAATGGATCGCACCCATCCGCTCGCATTTGGGTGCGGCGATGCGTATTTCACCATCGTACGCGACGCCTACGAGCGCGACTACCTCAAAGACGGGTGGAATGTGGGCTATTTGAAAGAAGACAACTACAAAGCCGGATTTGTGGGCACCAAAATGGCAGGCCGGTTAAAAAACACCCTCATCATCGGCTCACAGGAAATGGGCCGCGGACAGGTGATCTATCTGATGGACGATCCGGTGTTCCGTGCGATGCTGGAAAAGGGCAAAGTACTGTTTGGAAATGCGGTGTTCAGATGAAATACCGCACCGCCAGCTCATACCCCTTCATTCCCAGGCCTGCAATGATGCCTTTGCAGCGTGAGGTAAGATAACTGTGGTGCCGGAACGACTCCCGTGCGTGGATATTCGAGATATGGACCTCTACGGCGGGCGTCGTGACGGACGACAATGCATCGGCCAAGGCAATGGACGTGTGCGTGTAGCCTCCGGCATTGATGACGATCCCGTCGAATGAGAAACCTACTTCATGGATTTTATCGATCAGCGCGCCTTCGTGGTTCGATTGGAAATAATGTAGTTCCACGTCGGAGAAAACCGCTTTCAGCGTTTCGAAATAGTCTTCGAACGATTGGTTTCCGTACACCCCAGGTTCTCTTTTGCCCAAAAGATTCAGGTTCGGGCCATTCAGGATCAATATCTTTTTCATTTGCTTTGTAGCATTCATTAATTCTTCCTTCGCTATGTGGCAAAGCTACATTAAACATTTTAAAAATTATCTCCGCCTCGAACGCTCGCTTTCCGGCAACTCCGTGGAAGCCTATGTGCGGGATGTGGAAAAGCTGGAAGAGTTTCTGGAACTAAGCAAGATCGATCTCGCGCCCGCACGCATACAGGAGGAACACCTCTCGGCATTCCTCAAATACATCGCGGAGCTGGGCCTCGCGGCGCATTCGCAGGCACGTATGCTGTCGGGCATCAAGGCATTTTTCAAGTATTTACTGTTGGAAAACGAGATTACCGAAGACCCGACAGAACTGCTCGAATCCCCTCGCCTGCCGCGCAAGCTGCCCGACGTGCTCTCGTACGAAGAAATCGAGACGATGCTCAGCGCCATCGATCATTCCACGCCCGAAGGCACGCGGAACCGGGCGATCATGGAAGTATTGTACAGCTCAGGGCTACGCGTTTCGGAACTGACCGACCTGCAATTAACCAACTGCCACTTCGATATCGGGTTCCTCCGCATTATCGGGAAAGGCGACAAAATGCGATTGGTACCCATTGGGAGAGAGGCTATCAAATACACACAAATCTACCTGGATCACGTGCGGGGCGATATCGCCCCCCAAAAGGGCAGCGAGGATATTGTATTTCTGAACCGTCGCGGCGGCCAGCTTTCCCGGGTGATGATCTTTTTGATGATCAAGGATACGGCCGAAAAAGCCGGTATCCATAAAAACGTTAGTCCGCATACGTTCCGGCATTCGTTCGCAACCCACCTCATCGAGGGCGGCGCAAGCCTCCGTGCGGTACAGGAAATGCTTGGGCACGAATCGATTACCACTACCGAAATTTACACCCATCTCGACCGCGATTATCTCCGGCAGATCATCACCGAATTTCACCCGCGCAGCTGAGCGATTACTTCTCCACGTCTTTCAGCAGCGAATCCAGTTTCAGCGAATCCGCGTCGGGTGTAGCGCCGGGTAATGCCCTTTTCAGCTGCTTGGGTTTATTCCATGGCGCTGTGGTGCGGCTCGACATGTCGTAGGAAATGTAGGCAAACAACGCTACGAATGCGATAAAAACGAAAATGAATATCTTCCTGTTACGATTTGGCTTTTCCATATCACTCCTCTTCTTCTCTTACCTGCTTGGGCGTCTTGTAAAGCACCAGGTCGCCCGTTTTAGCAGATATTTCTTCCCACTTTTGATTTTTAAACTCAATAAAAGCTGCGCTTCCCTTCTTCATGGAACCGATGCTCGCACCTGACAGGTACTCGGCAAAATAGGTAATATCGGGATTGTGACCGAACAATATTAGCGTCGAATGCTGTTCCGAAGCATGCGTTACCGCTTGCAGATAAGCCCTGGGGCCGCCGTCATAAATCCCTTCCTGCTTTTCGATCGCATCGATCGACACTTTGTATTGCCCTGCGATGATCTCGGCCGTCTTGAATGCGCGCGACGCCGGGCTGGATATAAAAATATCAGGCTTCACTCCCTCCTGCACCAGCCATTTCCCCATTGCGAGCGACTCCGACAAACCTTTACTGTTCAGATTTCTGTCAAAATCCTTAATTCTGAAACTCTGGTCTTCGGCGGTCGCATGCCGGACTAAAATGAGGGTCTTTTTCATGTGCTGGTTTTTTCTCCAAAAGTAAATAATCTGCTTTTGTAAAACCGCCGGTTCAGGCCGAAAAATTGGAATGGTTATTTTCAACCACTTAATACCGATAAACTACCTTTTGACATTATTTCGTCCACAAACCGCGACAATTAATACGTAATTTTGTTCCTTGATCAACTTATAGAGAAGAAATCCATTAGCAATAGATTATGTTACAGTTCTTTAAATATGTCCTCGCGACATTCGTAGGCCTCATCCTCTTCGTGTTCCTCTCCATTTTCATCCTGGGCGGCATCGGTGCGATGTTTTCTTCGGATGAAAAAGTGGCGATTTCTGAAAAATCCGTACTCAAACTCGACCTCAACCAGCCTATCAGTGAAGTGGGTGTTGACAACCCGCTATCCGAATTCGGACTGCCTTTCACCGGCGAAGAAACGGTGGTGGGCTTGAAGGATATTCTCGACGCATTGAAAAGCGCGCAAAAGGACGATAAGATCAAAGGTATTTACCTGAAAACGGAAGGCCCCCAAGCGGGCTGGGCGACATTGGAAGAGATCCGGAACCAGCTTTTGGAATTCAAAAAATCAAAGAAATTTGTCGTTACCTACGGTGAAAGCTATTCTGAAAAAGGCTACTACATCGCTTCCGTCGCGGACAAAATTTACCTTAACCCCGCCGGCGGCATCGAATGGAACGGGCTTTCGGCCGAATACAGCTTCTTCAAAGGCACATTCGACAAACTCGAAATCAAACCGCTGGTATTCCGTGTAGGCGAATTCAAAAGTGCGATCGAGATGTTCTCGCGGCAAGACATGAGCGAGGCAAGCAAGAAACAATCCATCGAGCTGATTGGCGCTATCAATAACAACTTCCTGAAAAATATCTCGGTTTCACGCGGTGTCCCGGTGGACCAGCTCAAAAACCTCGCCGATTCGCTGGCCGTGGAAAACCCGAAATCCGCATTGAAATACAAATTCATCACACACCTTGGGTACCAGGATGAATTGGAAACCGCATTGAAAAAGGAGTTGAAAGTAGATGCCGACAAGGCGATTTCCTATATCGGCGTGAGCAAATACCTCGACGGGGCCAGTGTAGTTGAAAAAGGTGATTTCAACAAACGCATCGGCGTGCTCGTGGCCGAGGGTGAAATTACCAGCGGCGATGGTGGCGACGAGAATATCGGCTCCGACAAGTTTGTAAAAGAATTGAAGGAAATCCGTGAAAACGATAAAATTAAAGCGGTCGTGATCCGCATTAACTCGCCCGGCGGCAGTGCTTTGGCCTCGGATGTGATGTGGCGCGAAATTCAGATTACCGCTAAAAAGAAACCGGTCATTGCCTCCATGTCCGACGTAGCGGCCTCCGGCGGCTATTACATGGCTATGGGATGCGATACCATTGTAGCACAGCCCAATACGATCACCGGCTCCATCGGTATTTTCGGGCTGATCTTCAACGTAACCGACTTCATGAACAACAAACTGGGCATTACATTCGACGGTGTAGGTACCAGCCCGCACGCCGACTGGCCGACCGCTACCCGCGAAATGACCGATTTCGAAAAGTCGATGATCCAGAAAAGCGTGAATGAAGGTTATGAAACATTCACACGCAAAGCCGCCGAAGGCCGCAAAATGCCGGTCGAAAAGCTAAAAAGCCTGGCGCAGGGCCGGGTATGGTCGGGCGCAGAAGCGAAGCAAAATGGATTGGTGGACGTGCTGGGTGGTGTAGACGACGCCATTAAAATCGCAGCCAAAGCAGCCAAACTCGACGAAGGTGACTACCGGGTACGCTACTACCCTGAGAAAAAGAAACCTTTGGACGAAATGATCGACAAGTTCCTCGGCAGCAATGAGGAAAAAGCCACAAACAAGGCGCTGGGCGATCTCGCTCCTTATGTCAGGATGTATAAAAAGCTAATGAATATGGGGGGAACACAGGCCCGTATGCCGTTTGAAATGGTCATTCGTTAGTCTGTAATCCTGGCACCCGTTTTCTTGTCGAGTTCCTGCCGGACGATCAGTACTGCGTGTTTGTTGGGCGCAATAGCCACACCATCCAGGCGCGCGTACACTTTCGTAAATTCCGCGCCGAAATAGAGGATGATGGACGAATAGTATATCCAGGTCAGCAGGATCACGATCGACGCCGACGTTCCGTAGGCCGCGCCGAGGTCGGATTGCCCCAGGTAAAAACTGATGATAAACTTCCCGATCAGGAATAAAACTGCCGTAAATGCAGCTCCCACCAGGCATTCCTTCCAGCGCAGGTCTCCGTCGGGCAGTACTTTGAATATCACCGTAAACAATGCGGTAATAATCGAAAGAACCAGTGCGAGATTGACAATGTAAAATACGACGACCGACGCCTCGGAAAACAGCGATTCCAACCGTGAGCTCAGCACATCGACCACCGCGCTCGCACCCAACGAAACTACCAGCAAAAAACCCAGGGTAAGGATGAGGGAAAAGGAAATCAGCCTGTTTTTCAAATATTGCAGCCAACCCTTTTTCGGTTTTGCTTTGATGGCCCATATAAAATTGATAGAGTCCTGCATCTCCGCAAACACCCCGGTAGCACCTATCAGCAGCGTACCAATGCCTATCGCAGCCGCGACTCCGGATTTATTCGAATGCTCCGCATTTTTGAGGATTTCCTGTAACTGCGAAGCGGCCGTGGTTCCTACCAAACCACTAATTTGCCCGAACAACTCGCCCTGTATCGCCTCTCTCCCGAAAAAAATACTGAATACCGAAATGATCACGAGCAGCATCGGAGCCAGCGAGAATATGGTATAATACGAAAGCGCGGCGCTCAGTTTCATACCGTTATCATTCAGAAATTCATCGAAGCTGTCTTTCAGCAAAGACCAGAAGAGTTTGATACGTTTCATCGTATAATGTGTTGATATGGTTTTTCAGATGTTGATAATGTGCTGCTAAAAACTTTTATGCCAAACAGGGAGGTCGCCTTTCACGAAGAAACCGCTAAAAACACAAAAAAGAGCAACCGAGGTGCTCTTTTCATGTTCATTTGAATACTTTTTATAACCCGGCCTACAAAAGCAGCCCGGCAAGGGTAGCCGACATATAGGAAGCCAATGTACCGGAAATCAGTGCCTTGAAACCAAGCCGCGCCAGGTCAGCACGCCGCGAAGGGGCGAGTTCTCCAATACCTCCCACCTGAATGGCAATGGAGCTGAAATTGGCGAAACCGCACAATGCGAAACTGGTAATAACGATGGTTTTGTGATCCAGCGTATCTCTCATTTTCACCATGTCGAGGTAGGCTACAAATTCGTTGATCACCATCTTGGTCCCCATCAATGAGCCCGCCGCTTCGATGTCCTTACCGGGAACGCCCATCGCCCATGCAAAAACAGAGAATACCTTACCCAGGATGAAGTTGAAGCTCAATTGCGGAAATGAGAAAATGCCGCCGATGTAGCCGAGCAAATAATCGAGCAATGCAACGAGGGCGATAAAACCGATCAGCATCGCAATCACATTGAATCCTACTTTAAGCCCCTCACCCGCACCCGCGGCAATGGCATCCAGCAAATTGGCATGTGTTTTCTGGATTTCCAGTTTCACCATTCCTTTCGTATCCGACTTATCGGTTTCGGGGAATACGATTTTAGCAATCACCAACGCACCCGGAGCAGCCATGAGGCTGGCGGCGATCAGGTAGGGTGCTGGTACACCCAATGAGATATACACAGCCATTACCCCGCCGGCAATGCAGGCAAAACTACCGGTCATGGAAGCCATGAGCTCGGAGTTGGTCATGTTTTTGAGATACGGCTTGATCATAATCTGTGCTTCAACCTGCCCCACAAACGTACTTGCCACGTTCGAGAGTGCTTCCGCACCGCTCACGCCCATGAGCCAGTACACCGCCCGCGCGATGACCGACACGACCCGCTGCATGATGCCCAAATGGTAGAGCATATTCACCAGCACGGCCACAAATATGATCGTCGGAATAACCTTGAAGAAGAAAACGAAGTCGTTACCGGGACCGAATGCACGTTGCATCAACTCGGGCCTCACCAATGTACCGAAAACGAAATCGGCACCTTTGTCGGAGAAGGAAAGTAGCTTTTGAACCTTTTCGCCCAGCCATTGAAATATCGACTGCCCAATGTCGGTTCGGAGGATAAAGACTGCGAGCCCGAATTGCAGGCCCAGGCCAACGGCGACCGTGCGGTAATTAATGGCCTTTCTGTTGTTCGACATCGCAAATGCAATGCCCAGGATCAATATGATACCCAGCAATCCTGTAAATCTCTCCATGCGTAGTTTGTTGTCACTTTTTAACCAAAGGTGCAAAATAACAACAAATTAGTCGCTTGGATGCAACTAACTCAAAATATCAGGAAGAGAGGCAATTATTTAGAAGTTTTGTCTGATTTTGCATCAGTTGGGAGAGAGTCGGCCTGACGATGCGCGATTTTCCAGACGTTATTTTCTTTCCGGAAAAGGACGGTCACGTGCAAATCGGCCCTGCGGCCATCGGCGAAGCGGTAGTGCTCTTTTTGAATCACGTAACCTTGCGTACTACCTTCCTGGCTCGCGACTTTTTCATAAGTGTAAGTCACATCTTTCGCCGAAACCGGTCCGGTATTGTTCAGGCTTGCTTCAACTGCCTTCCAACCCTTTGAATCCAGATTTTCCGGACCTCCGAACAAAGTCACATCATCCTCACGGGACCATAATGACTTAAAAAATGCCGGATTGCCTTTCGCCATTTCCAAATTGGCTTTATGAAGGTCGGCGACCGCAGCGTCCAGAGAGGACACTGCAATAGCCTTAGGGGATTGTTTGCTGTCGTAACCTGCGGTAATGACTGGCTGGGTGTTTTCCCTTGTCATGCTCCTGTATTTGAAGGACGATGCCAGCAGGATCAAAAGGATGAAAACGGAGATATTTCTTTTCATGGCTAATAAACTATTAAGTTCTCACTTAAGTATTGCAAATATCAGGCGTTCAACCGTCAAAAAATAGCGTATAAATACCTGATTAAAATGCGGCATACCACCTAATTACGCCCTTTTGTAAAAAATAGTATGTTTTGGGCACAAAAAAAGGAGAATAGTAACGAACTATTCTCCTTTTGCACTTTTTAAATAATACTATCTTAATATCCGAGCACCGGCGAAAGCCATTTCTCGATTTCTTCCACCGGCATATTTTTGCGCCGCGCGTAGTCCTCAACCTGGTCTTTATAAATCTTTCCGACCGGGAAATAACGGCTGTCGGGATGCGAGAAATACCAGCCGCTGACACTGCTCGCTGGATACATCGCGAAGCTTTCCGTCAGCGTGATACCGAGTTCTTCCGCACCGAGCAGGTCGAACAAATGGCGTTTTTCGGTGTGATCCGGGCAAGCAGGATAACCCGGCGCCGGACGAATACCTTTATATTCTTCCTTGATCAGCTCTTCATTGGTAAAGCTTTCCGCTTTGGCATAACCCCACAGCTCTTTGCGCACCTTCTCATGCATCAATTCCGCCAGGGCTTCCACCAGACGGTCGGCCAGCGCCTTGATCATGATGCTATTGTAATCGTCATGATCCTTTTCATATTTTTCCAGCAATGCCTCTATACCCACGCCCGCCGTTACCGCGAACCCGCCAACGTAATCGGTATGGCCCGATTCCAGCGGAGCGACGAAGTCCGACAAGCAATAGTTGGGCAAATTGGCCGCCTTTTGGCTTTGCTGACGCAAATGGTGCAGCACAGCCGCCGTATCCGCTACCAGCTCGCCCGCATTGAGGTTTTCAACACCCTGCCGGCTGATTTTATATTCGATATGCTGGTGCGACCCGTGACGTTCACAAGGCACTTCGCGCGTTTCCTCCTCGAAATGATGCAGCACGATATCGTCCTGGATCGAGTTGGCCGGCCAGAAACCTACCACAGCACGCGCTTTCAAGGTTTTGTCACGAATGATTTCGCCCAACAGCACCGCCGCGTCTTCATAGAGCTTCATTGCTTCCTTACCTACCACTGCATCATCAAAGATTTTCGGGTATTTCCCGTGCAACTGCCAGGTTTGGAAAAATGGTGTCCAGTCGATGTATTTCGAAATGTCGGCCAGATCGTAATCGTCGTACACGCGTGTACCGAGGAACTGCGGCTTCACGGCCTGGAAGCTCGTCCAATCTATTTTGGCTTTATTGTCCCTTGCATTACCGATTGCCACGTGCGCTTTTTCGCCGCCACGTTTGGAGTGGTCGTCGCGCAGCTTCGCATATTCCGCTTTGATATCCGCCAGCACTTCGGCCTGGCTCTGCTCGCTCTGGATCAGCTTTCCGGCCACTGGCACGGAACGCGATGCATCCAGCACGTGAATAACCGGCCCTGAATAGTTCGGATCGATTTTCACCGCGGTGTGAATGCGCGAAGTTGTTGCTCCGCCGATCAGCAGCGGCATTTTCATGCTACGGCGCTCCATTTCCTTCGCAACCCCCACCATTTCGTCGAGCGACGGCGTGATAAGCCCCGAAAGACCGATAATATCCACATTATGCTCCTGTGCCGCTGCAAGGATTTTGTCAGTTGGCACCATTACACCGAGGTCGATGATCTCATAGTTATTACAACCCAGTACCACGCCCACGATATTCTTTCCAATATCGTGCACGTCTCCTTTCACCGTGGCAAGCAGGATTTTACCGGCAGATGAACCGCCCTCCTGCTTTTCAGCCTCGATAAACGGCTGCAAATAGGCCACTGCCTTCTTCATCACGCGCGCCGATTTCACTACCTGCGGAAGGAACATTTTACCTTCTCCAAACAGGTCGCCGACAATGCTCATACCATCCATCAAAGGCCCTTCGATCACTTCCAGCGGTCGGTCGAACAGCTGGCGGCATTCTTCGGTATCTTCATCCACGTAGTCAGCAATACCTTTTACCAATGCATGGGACATGCGCTCTTTAACCGGAAGTTGCCTCCAAGAAAGATCAGGGCCGCTTTGCGTTTTACCCTTATCCTTTACGGTTTCCGCATAACTTACCAAACGTTCGGTAGCGTCCGCACGGCGGTTAAGCAATACATCTTCCACCAGTTCCAATACATCTTTCGGTATTTCATCATAAATACCGATCTGCCCGGCATTTACGATACCCATATCCATTCCCGCTTTGATCGCGTGGTAGAGGAATGCCGTATGGATCGCCTCGCGCACCGGCTCATTCCCGCGGAAACTGAATGACACGTTGGAAACGCCGCCCGATACCTTCGCATGCGGAAGGTTCTGCTTAATCCACGCCACACTATTGATAAAGTCGACGGCGTAGTTATTATGTTCTTCCATTCCCGTCGCCACGGTCAGGATATTAGGGTCGAAAATGATGTCCTCGGCCGGGAAACCCACTTCGTCCACCAGAATCCGGTAGGCACGCTCGCAGATTTCAATACGGCGTTCGTAATTGTCGGCCTGACCTTTTTCGTCGAAAGCCATCACCACCGTCGCAGCTCCGTAGCGTAATACAGTTCTTGCCGATTCCTTGAATTTCTCTTCACCCTCTTTGAGCGAAATCGAGTTCACGATCGATTTTCCCTGTACGCATTTCAAACCGGATTCGATCACCTCCCATTTGGAAGAGTCGATCATCAATGGCACTTTAGAAATATCGGGTTCGGAGGCAATGAGGTTTACGAAAGTCTTCATAGCCTCCACGCCGTCGATCATACCCTCATCGAGGTTGACATCGATCACCTGCGCGCCGCTTTCCACCTGCTCGCGCGCGATGCTCAGCGCCTCATCGTACTTGCTTTCGCGGACCAATCGGGCAAATTTCTTCGAGCCCGTTACGTTACAGCGCTCACCGATGTTCACGAAGTTGGTCAGTGCATTGATCTTCACCGGCTCCAATCCCGACAGTTTCATCACCGTTTCCGAAGCCGGTAATGGCCGCGGGCTGTGTTTTCCGGCGATATCCGCGATGACGCGAATGTGGTCGGGCGTGGTTCCGCAGCAGCCGCCGATGATATTGACCAGGTTATCCCTCAAAAACCCGTCGATCACCTCGCCCATTTGCTCCGGCGTTTCGTCATACTCGCCCATTTCGTTCGGCAAGCCCGCATTGGGGTGCGCCGAAGTGTAGAAAGGCGACTCCTTCGCCAGGATCTGTACGTAAGGGCGCATCAAATCCGCTCCTAATGCACAGTTAAGACCTACCGAAAGCAACGGCAAATGCGATACGGAGGTCAGGAATGCCTCCGTGGTTTGCCCTGAAAGCGTACGCCCCGACGCATCGGTGATCGTTCCCGAAATCATGATCGGCAGCGCCTGCCCGGGCTCTATTTTCCAGGACGGCAAATGCGCTACTTTGCCGGCTTTCGCGTCCACGAAAAACTGGTCGATGGCGAAAAGCGCCGCCTTGGCATTGAGTGTATCAAAAATCGTTTCTACCAGCAGCAAATCGCAACCGCCGTCGGTGAGACCCTTAATCTGTTCATAATAAGCCTCCACCAGTTGGTCGAAGCTGATCGCCCTGAAACCGGGGTTATTGACGTCCGGCGAAAGCGATGCGGTACGGTTGGTCGGACCGATCGAACCGGCCACGAAACGCGGCTTATGCGGCTCACGTGCCGTAAACTCGTCCGCAACCTCGCGCGCCAGCCTTGCTGATTCATAGTTGAGCTCATACACGATTTCCTCCATGCCGTAATCGGCCATAGCGATAGTCGTGCCTGAAAATGTATTGGTTTCGGCAATGTCTGCCCCTGCCGCGAAATAGGCGGCGTGAATTTCTTTGATGATGTCCGGGCGCGTCAGTGAGAGCAGGTCATTATTCCCTTTCACATCGTGCGACCAGTCAGCAAACCGTTCTCCCCGGTAGTCGTGATCCTGCAATTTATACCGCTGGATCATCGTACCCATAGCGCCATCCAGTACCAGAATACGGTTTTTAAGAATTTCGCGGATATCTGCTTTTTGAGTTGCTACCATAAGTGTTTTAAATGTCTGATTATCATTTCGCCGGAAAAGCACATGCTTTTTGAATTGACAAATTTAAGTCAATAGATGTTTTGTTCAATAAAATCAAAAAATTCAGATTAAAAGTCTGGCAGTTTTATCTAACCTAAATTATTTATCTATATTCGAAGCCATCTCGGAGTGAATAAAGATATTCTATCTATGCATAATCTGGACGATATTGATGCCAAAATCCTGCATTTGCTGCAACAGGACGCTACTTTGAAAACACGTGAACTGTCGGAAAAGTTGAACCTCTCCTACACGCCCGTGTACGAACGCGTGCGAAGGCTCGAAAAGGAAGGGATCATCAAAAAGTACGTCGCGCTGGTCGACCGGGAGAAAGTAGGCAAGAAACTGATGGCCTTCTGCAACATCGCCCTGAAAGAACATTCGAAGGTAATGGGCGAAAAATTCGTGAAAGCCGTTTCGGCGATGGGTGAGGTAATGGAATGCTTCAACATCTCCGGCGACTATGATTTCCTGCTCAAAGTCGTCGTGGACGATATGTCGCAGTATCAGCAGTTTTTAATGCAAAAGCTGGGCTCGCTGGAAAACATCGGCAGCACGCACAGCCTGTTTGTAATGGGGGAAATCAAAAACTCGTCGGCGCTGGAAATGCTGCCGTCTAAAAAATAAATACGGCGCCGGAAAATCCAGCACCGTATTCCAACTCACCCCTAACAAAATATCGTTACGATCGTTTCGATCGGTTAATGTCTCTTACGCGGCCGCCCGAAAGCAGGCTTTTCCAACTCTTTATTGAATGATCCGTCGGCATTGAAAAGCAGTATTTTCACTTTACTGTCCACCAGAATACCCACATAGTATTCGCCGGCGTCGTTGGTTCCGGCGAGTTTGATCTCAGCGCCCGAGTAGTTCGCGGTAATGTATGAAGTCACGGTCGCAGGCAATGCGCTCACCTCGATTTTGGTCAGTTTCGCCTTTTTGACGTGTTGTTTCAGCTCTGCCTTAAATGTTCCGGCGGCGTCGAAAAGCAAACCTTTCACAGTGCCGTCGGCAAGGGTAATGGCCACTACGATTTTTCCTGATTGATCTTTGGCAGCGTATTTGATCTCCGAACCTGCATAAGCGCTGTCAATGTAAGCTGTTACCGCCGCGGGCAAATCTGCCGTCGCCACTTCCGTCAGTTTTCCTTTACATCTTCCCAACGTCACGGAGTCCGTCTCCACCGCAAGCCTCGCGGCCGATTCAACCACACTTTCGAAATCACTCGCCTCAGTATCAGGGCTCAACGACTCGCTATTCTTCTGACAGGCTGTGAACCAGATGCCTGTCAACACCACCAGTAAAAGTGAAACTTTTTTCATGATATACCCACGGGTTTTTGTGAAAGTATCAAACTGTTTTCTGCCTTTACGCCCCCTCCAATGCCCATGTTGCATACCTGATGCATTTTTTTGCGATTTTTTTCACGGCGCATTCTATTTCCGAAGCAGGAAAACTTTTCGTATTTTTTTGCAACAGAATGGCCCCCAGGGACGTATTCGAATGTGAGTAATTCTATCCCTGACAATTTGATACCCTGACTTTGCTTTTTAGAAGAAAAATATCTTTTAACGAAAACGACTTTGAGTCGGTGGTAGCGGCATGTATTGCCGGGGATAACCAGGCGCAGCGGTATTTATATAAACAGTTCTTCGGCTATTCGAAAAGCATTTGCCTGCGGTACACATCGTCGACGGAAGAAGCGGAGGAAGTTTTAAATGAAGGTTTTTTAAAAGTATTTAACAATCTGGGAAAGTACGATTCCAATCACCCCTTCAAGGCATGGCTGCGTACGATTATGGTGAACACGGCGATCAGCTACTACCGCAAGCACAAGAAGCACACGGAAGATGTGATCGCCCTGGAAGACGCCCCTTATCCCAAGTTCGATGAAGATGTAATAGGCCAGATCACTGCTGAGGAAATACTGGAACTGATCCAACAGATCAAACCGGTTTATAAGAATGTATTTTTGTTATACGTGGTGGATGGCTACAATCATCGTGAAATAGCAGACCTGCTGCAAATCAACGAGGCAACGGTAAGATCGCATTATGTGCGCGCCCGGGCTCGCTTGCAGCATTTGATCAAACAATATTACCCACATCTCTTCCCAAGTGATTGGGCTGTCAAGTCATTCAGAGGCAATGAAAACTAATAGATTTGAAAATACTATACGCCGAAAATTAGAGAGTATTGAACCGGACTTTCAAGAGCAGGACTGGGCCCGTATGCAAAATTATATGCAGGCCCATACGCCCCCGTCATTCCTGCAACAATACGGTTCCTGGATCGGGTACGCCGCCGCCGCTTCGGTGACGTCGGTGATGGCGTATATGTACGTCAACCAGCTCTCGCAAAACGACCATCTGGTACGGGACGTGAAGAACCTCCAGAGCCAGATCGAGGTAATCCGCAACCAGCCGGCGCAAATCGCGAAAACGGATACGGTTTACGTGCTGCAAACCGCGCCGGACGGGCAAAGCCTGCAAGCCACATTGCAGCCGCAGCCTCACATTCCGGCTCCATCGCAAGCTGTCCCGCAGCAGGATTTGGGACAGGAAGCGCTTGCCAATGCCGAACCTGCACGTGAAACCTCCGCACCCGGGCGGGAGATTGCTCCGAAGTCGCATCAGGCAATAGCTCCGGCTGTTACGAACAACAAAGCGCCGAAAGAGCTTCCGGAAAAAGCTACGCTTGCCGCAGTCGAATCTGACCTCGTGGAATCCAATGCGGCAGGTGAGGCAAATGTGGTAAAATCAGCAGCTAACCCAACTTCCGCAGCCGCGTCAAATCTGGCCTTCGGCAGGACGTTTGACAGTGAATTCCGCATTGCGGCTATTAATACTCCCGTGGAAATGCACACCGGCATTTCCCTGCAACGGAAAATGCACTACGAACTGGCCAGCAAACTTTCCGCACGGCAGGTACAAAAGGCGCTTGTCATCAACAATATGCAGCAGATCGCCAAAGCGCCGGTAAGTGGTAAAAAGACCGAACAGGTGGTCCAAACGGAAAGTGTGATTCCAAAATTACCGTTGAAAACACCTTACCGCTTCGGAGCGGGATACCAGCTCGAAGGCAATGGTCAGGGTAAAACAGTGCTGGGAGAAGTGATTATCAAAAAGAAATTCTCAATCGCAGCAGGTATTACGTGGTTGAAAGTAAAACCGGCCGAGTTCTTCACCGAAACTGTTTTCAGGACTAAGGCACGTGCGGATTTCAAAGAAACTCATCCGGGCCAGGTGCCACTCATTTTCCAATTGTATAATATCAAAATTGACCAAAATGTGGTGCAGATCCCGCTTACGCTGGCATTCCGCAATACTATAAAAGACGACTGGGCTTACTACGCGAGCCTGGGTACGAACTTCAGGGTTTCGTCCAAGGAGACTATTTCCTATGATTGCCGCGGACCTAAAAACGAATTTTTCAACCAGAGCTTCACCAAAAAGGGAGACGTATCCCCCGTCACTTCGATGAACTTCGCAGTGGGTATTGAGAAGTCCTGGCATCCGATCGTGGTGCAGGCCGAGGGCTATTGGGTCAATTATTTCAAGCCGCTCACACCCCTCAGACAGAGTGCAGGTCCGGGCGTGAAAGTAAAGCTATTGTACCAGATAGGCCGTCAAATGTAGATTTTACCGATGAAGTTTCGCGGGCAGGATATTGAAACTTGTCCGCGAAATTCTATTTTTGGCCTTTATTAACTCCCCTATTTGACGAGCTTTTGAAATTCGCAGCCATAGATATCGGTTCCAATGGTGCCCGTATGCAGATCTCATCGGTCTTGCATGATGAAGGCATTTCCCGTTTCAAGAAAGTCGAATATGTCCGGTTCCCGCTTCGCCTCGGACACGACGTTTTTACCGAAGGACGCATTTCCCCGCTAAGCGAAGATCGCATGATCAAGCTCATGCTGGCTTACCAGTTGCTCATGGAACTCCATGAGGTCGACGATTTTATGGCCTGCTCCACATCGGCCATGCGTGAAGCGGAAAACGGGCAGGAAGTCCGTGACCATATCGAACATCGCACGGGAATCCATATCCAGATCATCGACGGACAAAAAGAGGCCGAATTGGTGAACAATGTGGTGGTTAAATCACTCGGCGAAGGCCAGTACATCCACATCGATGTGGGTGGCGGTAGTACGGAGCTCAACTTGTACCAGGACAGGCAGAAGATCAAGGCGAAGTCGTTCAAACTGGGTTCTGTTCGCCTTTTGGAAGGAAAAGAATCCAAGAATGCCTGGTTGAAGATCAAGGAATGGATCAACCAGAATGTCGATTACAGCCAGCCTATCCAAGCGGTGGGTACAGGAGGTAATATCAACAAACTCTTCGACCTTTCTTCCAAACTCACAGAAAGCTCTACCAGCCTCGACGAAATCCAGCGGATGCGGGATTACATTGACCAGTTCTCTCTCGCCGACCGCATTAATAAACTGCAACTCAACCCCGACCGCGCGGACGTAATCGTACCGGCGGGCGACATCTATACTTCCGCTATGCGCTGGGCAGGCGCAAACGTCATTCACGTGCCCGACCTGGGATTGAAAGACGGAATGCTGCAATTGCTTTACGAACGCGCATGCCGCAAAAAAAAGGCCTGAAATCAGGCCTTTTTACATTTTAATATTTCTCTCCGGCATTACCAGACCTGTTCCAGGTCCTTCGCCGAATATTTGTGGTTTCTTTCCGTGAAAACGCTGTCGGTGTCCTCTTTCTTCAAATGAAGCGGGTTTTTCTTAGTCAGCTTTGCAATAACCGCAACCGGGAACAAAACGACGAAGAACACCAGCGACAAAAGGATTTTCCCGTTAATCGCCCCCAGTACTTCAGCGATCTTGTACCAGCCTTTCACCACCAGGTCACCAAAAACCGGAATAGCCAGACTGAATACGCCGATCACAGCGGCAGCAACCAGGAAATAGGGATATTGGGATTTAAAAATAAAGTATAGCACCACAAGCCCGGTGACGATCACCAGCTGGGCTTTGACTTTTTCTGATTCACTCATTTTAATCAAGTAGTATGTTATGGGCAGCAATGCGCGATGCATTGCTGCCGGGCGAAGTTTCAGACAGGAACCGGATTGATCTGCGTTGTGCTGAAAGGAATCAGAACAAGGTGTAAATGAAAGGCGCAACAGCCGAACCACCACCGATCACGATCAATACACCAATCAGAAGCAGAACGATGATCACAGGAGCGAGCCACCATTTCTTACGCTCCTTCATAAATGCAAACAAATCTGTTAAGAAATCCATCTTATATAGTGTTTAAAACTCAAATTTAGAACTTAATTACTTTTTTGCCACTTCCAACCCGTTAAATCTGAGTTATCGTTTGCCCATTGCCTGGTAAAGCCTGTCGGCGATCAGCTGATTCAGCGTTGCGCTGCCGTGGCCGTCATTCTTGCCTACAACACGTTCTTTTTCAGGAATTTTGACAACACCGTCGTTGATCCCCACCACGATTACGTTGTTCGATTTCAGGTAATCTTCCACCGGCTTGGTATACCCCGCACTTTTATCCACCTGGAACAGGAACGGAATAAAAACGGCGTACATCTGTGCTTTCGTACTGTCGCGGTAAGCGAGCATTCCGGAAAGGTCCCGCAAATGCGCATTCAGTACGGTGGTATCGGTGTATGCGGTTTGTACGAACTTCTCAAAAGTACTGAAACCGGTGTGCGGCAATTGCCAGTAAATGAAATTGGGCAAATAAAAGCGCTTTACAAGCGTCGCAGCCGGGCCTTTGAGGTCGGCATACGGTTCGGCACCAGTGAGGGTCAAGCCCTTTTCACGGCCCACTTTCTCGATATCGTTGGGAAAATATTCCAGGATGATGATATCCGGCTTAACGGGAAAATCCTGTAAACGCTTTACCTCGTCGCGCGTATCCGCGCCCGACATGCCGAGGTTGTAAACCGTGTATTTGTCCGATCCGAGTTTGGCTTCGAGCATATCTGAAAAACGCTCGTTGACATCCTTCAAACCATGGCCCGCCGCAAACGAATCGCCGATCACGAGGACCTTCTTCTTTCCGGGTTCGTTCCGGACCTCCTTATCGTGGTAACCCAGCGCATTCACCGGATGCCAGTATTTCTCCCACCAGATCTGCGACGCTTTCGAAAGTACACCTTCGTGGCTTTGCGGCACATACATGAATACGATTTCAAGGAAAATCAATACGACAACCAGCGGCGTGACGATCGTTACAATATTGGCTACAATCCCTTTGGCCTTGCTCTTTACCACACCATAGTAGAAAATGCGCAGGATCTCGATGATCAGCAAAAACCAGAATGCAAATTTGGCCAGGCGTACGTGCCAGCTATCGCTCTGAGGGTATCCCGGGTAATCGAATTTGATGTGGAACCTGTCCGGATAGAACAGGAACACAAACAGCAATCCCAGGAACAGGATGCGGATAATACTGGTAACAATTTTAGATGCCATTATATTGAGCGCTCAATGAATAGAAGATTAGTCAAGAACGAATTCTTCTTTCCAGTTATCTTTTTCCAGCCATTCGGGCTGCTGCTTTTTATCAAAAATATAGTTTCCTACTACCAGGTAATCCATTTCCGTACGCATGAAGCACCGGTACGCGTCATTAGGCGTACAAACGATCGGTTCCCCGCGCACGTTGAAGCTCGTATTCACGATCACCGCGTAGCCCGTCAATGCCTTGAAAGAATCGATCAGGTCGTAGTAACGCGGATTGGTTTCCTTGTGTACCGTCTGGATACGCGCCGAGTAATCGATGTGCGTAATCGAAGGCAGGTCGGAGCGCTCGAAATAGAGTTTTTCGCGCAAATCCAGCGAGCCGTAGTTTGCGGGCACCGGCTTTCTGCGGCTTTCCGCTACCGGATGCACCAACAGCATATAAGGTGAAATACCGTCGTAATCGAAATAATCCTGGCAATCTTCTGCCAGTACCGACGGCGCAAAAGGCCGGAACGATTCGCGGTATTTGATCTTCAAATTCAGTTTCTTCTGCATTTCGGCATTCCGGGGATCACCCAAGATGCTCCGGCCTCCCAATGCACGGGGCCCGAATTCCATGCGGCCCTGCACCCAGCCTACCACATTACCTTCCGCCAGTAGCCTTGCCGCTTCCTGCGTCAGGTCTTTGAAATTCTCGTAATGCGTGTAAACCGCCTTGTATTTCTTGGCGGTGAGCGCCACGTCCAGGTCGGAGAAAGTAGGCCCGAGGTAAGACCCGCGCATGGCGTCGGCCTTCCAGGTGATCTTTCTGTCCTGTCCGAAATAAATATGGTACGCTGCCTGTGCCGCACCCAAGGCGCCACCCGCATCGCCCGCCGCGGGCTGAATGAAAATGTCTTTGAAAATATTGGCCTTTTGCAGCTTACCGTTGGACACGCAGTTCAGTGCAACACCGCCTGCCATACACAGGTAATCGGCACCGGTGAGCCGCCTGGCTTCCTTGGCCATTCTAACCACCGCTTCTTCGGTGATATTCTGGATCGCGAGACCGAGGTTACAATGCACCGCTTCGAGCGCATCTTCCGGCCGGCGGGTTTTGAACCCGAACAATGCCTCCCATTTGTGCTCGTTGACCATTTTCAGGCCGGTAGCATAGTCGAAATACTCCTGATTGAGCCAAACCGACCCGTCTTCTTTCAGATCGATGAGATCTTTGAGAATAATCTCTTCATAACGCTTGATGTCAGGCGACGACGGGTCACCGTACGGCGCGAGGCCCATCAGCTTGTATTCTCCCGAGTTTACGCGGAAGCCCAGGAAGTAGGTAAATGCAGAATAAAGCAACCCGAGCGAATGCGGGAAACGAAGTTCTTTAAGAATGCTGATATCCTTTCCTTCCCCCAGACAGATCGACGCCGTTGCCCATTCCCCTACCCCGTCGATCGTCAGAATGGCCGACTTTTCATAGGGTGAGGGATAATATGCACTGGCAGCGTGCGAGAGGTGGTGCTCGGGGAAGAGCATTTTCACCTTTTTCTTCTTTTTATCGTAGCCCAGCTTTTCCAGCTCCTCGTTAATGAGCCGTTTCAGGAACATCTTTTCCTTGATCCACACCGGCATCGCAGTCAGGAATGACCGTACGCCCTTGGGTGCAAATGCATAGTAGGTTTCGAGAAGTCTTTCAAATTTCAGCAGCGGTTTGTCATAAAAGACGATCGCATCGAGCTCGTTAATGGACAACCCGCCGTATTCGAGGCAAAACGCAACTGCATTGGAGGGAAAACCGGGGTCGTGCTTTTTGCGTGTAAAACGCTCTTCCTGTGCTGCGGCAACAATTTCGCCATTATCTATAAGAGCCGCGGCCGAGTCATGGTAGAAAGCCGAGATACCTAAAATTTTCATTAAAACGTGATTAGAATAATGTGTACAGTTTTGTCCTACACCGTTCAAAAGGCGTGCAAGATAAGCATTTTGAGCAAGGCTGCAACCCGGCACTACGGGCTAATTACCGCCATAATGTTATTAAACGGTTCGGAATCAACCAAATAAATACCCCGGGTAATGAAATGATAACAGATTACTCCGCCGGCCCGCGTTTAATTGTTTAATTATGAATCAGTTCGAATGCGGGACATATTCGCTACACAATTCGGTGCCGTATGATAAATTATACAATTTTGGTAGGCTTATGATGCTCGTCGAGCGCTACAAATGTAAAAATTCCGGTCACCGCCTTTTCGCGGCTTACCTCGTACATCTTCTCCACGAAAATATCTACCCGGACTTTCATACTGGTATTTCCAACCGTCTCCACCCGACCAACCAGCTCGATAATGGTCCCCGCGGGAATCGGGTGCGTGAAATCGATACGGTCGGACGATACCGTCACGCAGCGTAATCTTGAAAACCGCGTGGCGGCAATGAAGGCGACCTCGTCCATCATCGACAGCGCTGTGCCGCCGAAAAGGGTGTCGTAATGATTGGTGTTATTAGGGAAAACCGTTTTAAATACCCGGGTTTCCGAGGCGGAAATTCTATCTTCTAATGTCAAAATGAAACGTTTTAATAGTAATGGCGACGGTCAGGTCTGGTCATTCATAGTCAGGTATTGTCATGTGTAGTCATGTGTAGTCAGGAATAGTCAAGAATGGTCATTCATAGTCAGGTCTGGTCAGGGGTAGCCACTTATAGTCAGGCCCGGTCATGTATTGTCAACAAGTCCGCGTCCGCACTGTTATTAATACATTAGAAGACAATACCTGACAACACCTGACAACACCTGACCACTCTTGACTACTCTTGACTACACCTGACAACACCCGGCCACTCCCGACTATTCCTGACTACACATGACAATACCTGACCATCAATGACAACTCCTGACCATAAATGACCGTCGTCGCTATCCGGCGACTTCGACCGATTCGCGCAGCAAGTTAGCCGCAGAAATCATGTTACGCAAAGCGGCTTCGGTTTCCGGCCATTTGCGGGTCTTCAATCCACAGTCCGGATTCACCCATAGATTCCGCGCCGGGATTACCTTCAATGCCTTTTCGAGCAGGACAATCATCTCGTCCACGGTCGGCACGCGGGGCGAGTGGATATCGTACACGCCCGGGCCGATCTCGTTCGGGTAGTTGAACTGCGCGAACGCGTCGAGCAGCTCCATTTGCGACCGCGAAGTCTCGATCGTGATCACATCGGCATCCATCGCGGCGATGGAGTCGATGATATCGTTGAACTCCGAGTAGCACATATGCGTGTGGATCTGCGTCTGGTCGGCCACGCCCGCCGCGCTCAGGCGGAATGCGTCGACAGCCCATTTCAGGTAGCTTTGCCACGCATGCTTCCGCAACGGTAGCCCTTCCCGGATCGCCGGCTCATCGATTTGAATCACCTTGATACCCGCCTTTTCCAAATCCACGACCTCATCGCGAATAGCCAGTGCGATCTGGAATGTAGTATCCTTTCGCGGCTGATCGTCACGCACGAACGACCATTGCAGGATCGTCACCGGGCCTGTCAGCATCCCTTTCACCAGTTTTTTCGAGTTGGCCTGTGCAAACGCCGACCATTTCACCGTCATAGGCTCTTCGCGTTCCACATCGCCATAAATGATCGGCGGCTTCACGCAGCGGCTGCCGTAGCTTTGTACCCAGCCATTTTGGGTAAAAACAAATCCTGAAAGCTGCTCGCCGAAATACTCCACCATATCGTTCCGCTCGAATTCCCCGTGTACCAACACATCGATGCCGAGCTTCTCCTGCCAGCGCAACGAGTCTACGATTTCCTCGCGAATGCGGCTTTCATATTCATCGGGCGTCAATACACCTTTTTTAAACTGTGCACGGAGCTGTCTTACCTCGTCCGTTTGCGGGAACGAACCGATCGTCGTCGAAGGGAACAATGGTAATTTCAATTTTTCCAATTGAATGGCCTGCCGGACCGCAAATGCATGCTGCCGGTCAAAATCCGATTCGCGCACTTCGCTTACCCGTGCTTTTACCGCCGGCTTGTGGATCAATACAGAAGCACGTCGGCTGTCGATCGCCGCCTGGTTGAGCAAGTAATCGGCGTCCGTCTCATACGCCTGCGTAGCGAGGCGTGTGAGCGTAGCCACCTCGTTCAGCTTTTGCTTCGCAAATGCCAGCCAGTTCTTGATTTCAGGCGTCAATACGGCTTCGTTCTTTTCAAGGTCGAGGTCGTACGGGCTATGCAGCAGCGACGACGACGGTGCTATCCAGACACGCTCTGCTCCCAGCACATTAATCGCCGCCTGAATCCATTCCAGCGACTTGCGATAGTCGCTTTTCCATATATTCCGGCCATCGACCACACCCAATGAAAGTTTTTTGGTAGAAGACAAAAATTCATCATTTGCCAGTATTTGCGGCAAAGTCTCCGCACCGCGCGTCAAATCAATATGCAAAGCATCGACCGGTAATGCAGTCGCAATAGCCAAGTTATCATCCAGCGGCCCGAAGTAGGTCGTTACCAGGATGCGCAGCTTCGGAAGTGCTTCGCGGATCTGGTTATAAGCGCTCAGAAACGCCAGTTTCTCCTTTTCATTCAAGTCCAGTACCAACCCCGGCTCATCGAGCTGTACCCATTCGGCACCTCTTGCGGCGAGCTCTTTGAGTATTGATATATAAACGGGCAAAAGACTATCCAGCAGGTCGATGCGATCGAACCCGGCTTCTTTTTCTTTACCCAACAGCAAATACGTAACCGGCCCCAGCAAAACAGGCTTTGTGGGAATACCTTTCTGTAATGCATCTTCAAATTCCAGCAAAACCTTGTCCGAATACCGCTTGAACTTCTGGTCTTTCACAAACTCGGGAACGAGGTAATGGTAATTGGTATCAAACCATTTCGTCATCTCCATTGCATTGATATCCAGTCCGTTCTTCTGGTAGCCACGGGCCATTGCGAAATAGAGGTCGAGTTCCTTGTTGGACTTGCCGTCGATCAACTGGTGGTAACGCCCGGGAATGGCGCCTACCATCAGCGAGGTATCGAGGACGTGGTCGTAAAGCGAAAAGTCATTGGAAGGAATGAGGCCTATGCCTGCTTTTTGCTGCGTTTCCCAGTTCTGGTGGCGGATCTTCCGGGCGACCTTCTGCAATGCATCGCGGTCGATGGTACCGGCCCAGAATTGCTCGTTGGCTTTTTTGAGCTCGCGGAGGCTTCCCACACGCGGGTAGCCGAGGTTGTGTGACAACATACTTTTTGTGTTTAAAGAGTTAATAAAAACCCTGTGAAAACACCCTCCCATCCCGACAAACGCCTGTTGCGGACGCGAGCCGGTACTTCATCCCATCGCGGCAACACGGGGCTACCCTGCGAAACGAAACAGATACAGTTCCCCCGAACCAGCCGGGAAGCCTGTGGTACTGCAATAAAATGTGGTAAATCAATGCTTGACTGTTCCCCACCCGTGAGGGAAAAGCCATTGAGGATGATGGCAAGTCTCCTGGCTTGTATCATTTTTACCGCCCTTCTCGCCGCGCCGGGGCGCTGCAATGGGACGCGAGGGTAAAAACAGGTCCTGAACCATCAGGACGGATACTTACAGTAGCACGACTGCCCGTGAATTGCACACGGTTCCTTTTTGTTTTGCTCGTTTTTGGCTGAGGGCACCAAAGGCAAAAACCATCACCCCGATTGACGGGCGTTCACAAAGAACTGCGTCAAATTTAGGCGTGAAGGGCATTCGGCTGTAAATGCGGTATTGAATTAAGTGAAGCAAGGAAGAATTAGCACCTGGTCAGGATAAAATATCTGTTTTGGGGTTGAAATCGGTGGTTGAAAAGTGATTCCGTCAGTCCAAAATCTAACCCATTACGAAATCAACCCCGCCGCGTCCGCATCCAATATAAACTCCGCATTCAAATGATTCTGCAAAACCGTCGCCGGGAAATCCTTGGAAACGGGGAAGGCGAGGGCGCGCTGGATAACCGGGGCTTTGGATGCGCCCGAGGCGAGCAGGATGGCCGAGCGCGCTTCGAGAATGTGCCGGATGCCGACGGTAATGCCGCGTGTGAGCGTGGTGGGTTGGTTGAAATACTTTTGCCCTACCTCAATCGTAACGGGATCCAGCTCGGAAATATGGGCGTAAGTGTCCCAGGGTGTGCCGGGCTCGTTGAGGGCGAGGTGGCCGTTCATACCTACCCCCAGAATAATGAGGTCGAGGCCACCGAGGCCTTCTACTACCTTATTCACCCGGTCGCATTCCGCTTGCGGGTCGAATGCCTTGCCGTCGAAAAAGACGATCTGGTCCGCTCGGAGGCCTATGGGTTTCAGGAAATCGCGGTCGAGGAGGTCGCGGCAGCTTCCGTCGTCACCGGCACCGAGGCCTATCCATTCGTCCAGGCCGATGAAAATGCATTTCGAAAAATCGACGCGGCCGTTCTGGTTAGCAGCTACCAATGCGTCGAACATGCCTTTGGGACTGCTGCCCGACGGGAAACAAATAACCGATCCGGGTTTATGGTTCATCAGGTCGATCACCCGCTCGGCAGCAGCGGAACTCATGAGCGCGTAGTCGGCACAAATATTGATTTTGGGAGTCATCAAATGCGGTGTTTAGGATCTCGGGCGGTCAATCTAAACATTCTTTTTTCAGACATGAACATTTATCCACAAAAAACTCCAGAAACTGCAAACCCGATCCTAACTTTACCGCACATTGTTCATTTTACATTATCATTCTACTTCAAAAATGGAATACCGTATAGAAAAAGACACGATGGGCGAAGTGCAGGTCCCTGCCCATGTATACTGGGGCGCCCAGACGCAACGCTCGATCCAGAACTTTCCTATCGCACAGGATATCAATAAAATGCCGAAGGAGATCATCAAGGCCTTCGCCTACCTGAAAAAAGCAGCCGCCATCACCAACTTCGAAGCCGGTATTCTTCCTCAGGAAAAAAGCGACCTCATCGGCAAAGTTTGCGACGAGATCCTGACCGACCAGCTCGACGACCAGTTCCCATTGGTAGTTTGGCAAACCGGCTCGGGAACGCAGTCGAATATGAACTGCAACGAGGTGATCGCCTACCGCGGGCACGTGCTGCAAGGCGGCGACCTGGCTGATAAAACCAAGTTTTTGCACCCGAACGACGATGTAAACAAATCACAGTCGTCGAACGACACCTACCCTACCGCGATGCACATTGCGGCTTACAAAATCCTCGTGGACGTAACGATCCCGGGCATTACCAAGCTGCGCGACACGCTGAAAGCGAAATCCGAAGCATTTAAAAATGTAGTCAAAATCGGCCGTACGCACTTCATGGACGCTACGCCGCTGACTTTGGGACAGGAGTTTTCGGGCTATGCTTCGCAACTCGATCATGGTCTGAAAGCCATTCACAATACCCTGGCGCACCTTTCGGAACTCGCATTGGGCGGTACCGCGGTGGGAACGGGCATTAACACCCCTCCGGGCTATTCGGAAAATGTAGCACGCCACATTGCTGCATTGACAGGCCTGCCATTTATTACGGCTGAAAACAAATTCGAAGCATTGGCGGCACACGACGCGATCGTGGAAGCACATGGCGCATTGAAAACCGTTGCGGTGAGCCTGATGAAGATCGGTAACGACATCCGCATGCTGTCGTCCGGCCCGCGCTCGGGTATCGGCGAGATCCATATCCCCGACAATGAGCCGGGAAGCTCTATCATGCCGGGCAAAGTGAACCCTACCCAATGCGAGGCCATGACCATGGTAGCCGCACAGGTAATGGGTAACGACGTGGCGATCGGCATCGGTGGTTCCAACGGCCATTTCGAGCTGAACGTTTTCAAACCGCTGATGGCTTACAACTTCCTGCATTCTGCCCGTTTGATCGGCGACGTGTGCGTTTCGTTCAATGATAACTGCGCGGTAGGTATCGAGCCCCTGCATGAGAATATCAAGAAGCACGTCAACAACTCGCTGATGCTGGTTACTGCTTTGAATACCAAAATCGGTTATTATAAAGCGGCTGAAATCGCGCAGACCGCTCACAAAAACGGTTCGACACTGAAAGAAACCGCTGTGGCGTTGGGTTACCTGACGCCGGAAGAATTCGATGCATGGGTAAAACCCGAAGACATGGTGGGTGAGATCAAGTAATTGACCTGACTTCTTGTAATGTCTGCGAATGCCCTGCCGAAACGTGGGGCATTTGCATTTAGACCTTTTAAAATCATGAACATCAAGGAAGAATTACTGGCCGATCCTTACCAGTCCAAGCGGAAAGCTACGGAGGTGGCGATGTACGCCTGCACGTCGGAGGAAGCATTCAGGCACCTGATGCATTGCTTCGAGTCCGATGAAGTCCGTCTCGCGCAACGCTCCGCGTACAGTGTGAGCATTGCCGCCCACGAGCGCCCGGAACTGATCCGCCCGTACATCGGCGTGCTGATAAGCCAGTTGAAACGGACCGATATTCATGATGCGGTAATCCGGAACAGCGCCCGCATTTTGCAGGATATCAGTATTCCTGATGAATTTCATGGCGAACTGATGGACGCCGCATTTGACATTATCGCGAACCGGCAGAAAGCCATTGCCATCCGTGCGTTTTGCCTGACTATCCTTTTTAATCTCTCCCAAATTTACCCCGAGATCCAAAAAGAGCTGCGGATATTCCTGGAAGAATCGGTGGAATATGAACCGGCGGCATTCCAGTCGAGGGCGAAGAAAATCCTCAAAAAGATTTGAAAGTCTCTGACTGTGCAGGATAAAGGCCTATTTCACCGTCTGATTAGCAGATATTACAGGTAAATCATTTTACCTTGCTTCTTTAAAACAAAAACAATAGATGATCATATACTGCCACGCCTTACTCGACGGCTCGCTCAATGCCAAACTGAGCGAAGCGCTTACCCCGCAGCATCAGATCCATTTCCGCACCGACGCGGCCAGCAATGAAGAGCTGAAATCCTGGTTCGCCAGTGCCGATTACATATTGGGCAACCCACCGGTAGCCTGGTTCGAAAGCATTCCTGCCAATCTGAAATTCTGGCAACTTGATTCCGCCGGGTTTGACCAATACGCATCCGTGGCTATTCCCGATCACATCAGAACGGCCAATATGGGCGACTGGTTCGCACGCCCGTGCGCCGAGTCGATCGTGGGCGGTGTGCTGGCATTGTACCGCGGTATCGATAAGCTCACGCTTTTGAAACAGCAAACGGAATGGATCGGAACGCCGCTTCGCGCCGAGTTGAAGATTTTGTATAAGCAGACCGTCATCGTCCTGGGCGCCGGAACCATCGGGCAATCGGTGCACGCGATATTAAAAGGGCTGGGCTGCAACACGCATCTGATGGCGCGTACTTCGCAGGAGGCCGATATCCGCAGTAAGGAAGATCTGTTCAATGCATTGCCGCAGGCCGATCTGGTGATCAACACCTTACCCGGGACCGCACAGCATTTTGTCAATGCGGAGTTTATCGCGGCTATGAAAGACCAAAGCGTGTACGCCAGCGTGGGGCGCGGCAGTACTACCGACGAAAATGCATTGATCGATGCGTTGAAGTCCGGAAAACTCGACGGCGCCGTGCTCGACGTAACCGAGATCGAACCGCTGCCTGCCAGCAGCCCGCTTTGGCAAATGGACAATGTGGTCCTGACCCAGCACACCGGCGGCGGACACAAAAATGAGCACATGGGCAAAGTAGATTTATTTCTGAACAACATTTTTGCCATACAAAGCGGCGCCGCAATCGCCAATGAAGTAAACCTTGTAAAAGGATATTAACCTGACCGAAACTGAAATGCTACTGACAGAAACCGATATCGCAGAAGGTATCCAGGATAAGTATTTTTTGAAATTTGGGACCGCTACGCGCGAAATCGTGCGTGTGTTCCGCTCACCGGGGCGCATTAACCTCATCGGCGAGCATACCGATTACAACAATGGCTTCGTGCTGCCCGCAAGTGTGGACAAGGCCGTGTATTTCGTAATCGCTCCCCGCGAGGACGACCAGGTGATCCTCTACGCGGCCGACCTCGACCAGACCTATTCGTTTTCATTGGATGATCTTTCCAAACCGGAAAAGTCGTGGCCGCATTACCAGATCGGTATTGTTGAGCAGATCCAGAAGAAAGGTTTGAAAATCGGCGGTTTTCAGGCGGCGTTCGGCGGTAATGTACCGGTAGGCGCCGGGCTTTCATCGTCGGCGGCACTGGAATGCTGCCTGCTGTTTGCCCTGAATGAAATTTACGGGTTGAATCTCGACCGTTTCAGCATTGTCAAAATGTCCCAGAAAGCCGAAAACGAATATGTAGGCGTTCAATGCGGCATTATGGACCAGTTTGCTTCGGCATTCGGCAAAGAGGAATCGGTGATCCGCCTCGACTGTCGTTCGCTAGAATACGAGTACTTCCCATTCCCGATGGACGATTACCTGATCGTGCTTTGCGATACGATGGTGAAACATTCGCTGGCCAGCTCGGAGTACAATACCCGCCGCCAGGAATGCGAAAAGGCGACTGCCATTTTGCAACAATATGACCCGAAAGTGCTGAGCCTCCGCGATGCCACGCCTGCATTGGTGGAAGCGCATAAGGAGGAAATGGGCGATGTTGTTTACCGTCGCGCCAAGTTCATGACCGAAGAAATCCAACGCGTACAGGACGCCTGCGACCTGCTCGTACAAGGTAATCTGCCCGATTTTGGTCAAAAAATGTATGCTACCCACTTTGGATTACAAAACGAATACGAGGTAAGCTGCCCGGAACTGGACTTCCTCGTAGCGCAGACATTGGACGACGACTCCGTGCTCGGCGCACGCATGATGGGCGGTGGATTCGGCGGTTGCACGATTAACCTGGTAAAAAAAGATACCGTGGAGGCTTTTGAAGCCAAAATGAAGCAAGCCTATCTTGAAAAATACAAAATCGACCTGCCGTGCTACCGGGTGAAAATCACCGATGGTACGGAGGAAGTTGCCCTCGGATAATCTGACCATTTACGCAAACTCTTAACCTTTGACCATGAGAAGAATCCCTTTTTTACTCACTGCGCTGGTTGGCCTGGCCATTTTCAGTTGCTCAAAAACCAAGAATGAAGAAAAAATGATCAGTACTATTTCCAAAGAGGCTTTCGGCCAGCTCCCCGACGGCCAGCAGGCTGACCTGTACACACTGACCAACGCCAATGGCATGACCGTCAACATTACCAACTACGGCGGCATCATCACCAAACTTACCGCACCGGACAAAAACGGTCAATGGGCGGATGTAGTGTTGGGCTTCGACTCGCTGGCCCCTTACCTGAGCGGTCACCCGTTCTTCGGCGCATTGGTAGGCCGATATGGCAACCGCATTGCGAAAGGAAAATTCAAACTGAATGGGCAGGAGTATTCACTGGCGATCAACAACGGCCCGAATGCATTGCACGGCGGCACCAAAGGTTTCGATAAAGTGATCTGGAAAGCGACCGAAATCAAGCAGGATTCGGTGGTAGGGCTGCAACTGGAGTATACCAGCAAAGACATGGAAGAAGGTTATCCTGGCAATCTGACTGTAAAGGTCGTTTACACGCTCGATAACGAGAACGCATTGACGATCGACTACACGGCGACAACCGACAAACCGACCGTCGTGAACCTGACCAACCACTCGTATTTCAACCTCACCGGCCTGAAACGCGATATTCTCGATCACGAAGTGACCATCGCTTCGGATAGCATCGTACCGGTCGACACCACCCTCATCCCGACCGGCCAACTCCGCGCCGTGGAAGGAACGCCGTTCGATTTCCGCAAGGCTACCAAAGTAGGCACGGGTATTGATAAAGTCGAAGACGAGCAAATCAAAGCTGGCGGCGGCTACGACCACTGCTGGGTGCTGAAACGCAGCGGCGACGGCCTGGTGCAGTTCGCGACTGTTAAAGATCCTGAAAGCGGCCGTGTGATGGAAGTTTATACCACCGAGCCGGGCGTACAGTTCTACACCGGGAATTTCCTCGATGGTAAACTGACCGGCAAAGGCGCAACTTATTCGAAACGTTTCGGCCTATGCCTCGAAACCGAGCATTACCCCGATTCCCCGAACCAACCCCAGTTCCCGACCACGACATTGAATCCGGGCGCGACTTATAAGACGACTACGAAGTATAAGTTTTCGGCGCAGTAAGTACTGCTAACCGTTGGATATCATGGGCGTTGCCGGCTGATCATTGCCTGCAACGCCCATTGTTTTTTATGCTACTGTTTGGCTAGATTTAGGTGCACTTATCACACAAACTATGCCACAAATTCTCGAATATTTCGGAATGATATTTTACTTTTATTCTAATGAACACCTTCCAATCCACATACATGTTTCCTACAATGAGTACGAAAGTGTGTTCGAGATATTCTTTGAAAATGGAGCATTAAAGAATGTTCGGCAACGAAAATCCACCGGACAAAAAGCTCTTCCTGCGGCACAGCTTAAAGAAGCAAAAAAAGTGGTAGAACATTACGCCCAGGACATTGTGAATAAATGGACTGATTTCTTTGTTCTTAAAAAGAAAATCAAAAGTCTCAAAATCACCAGACGGTTATGACAAAGGTTGTTGGCGCGGAATATTTGGCAGAGTATAAAATCCTGATCAGCTTTTCTGACCTGACCAAGCAGATTGTTGATTTCGGGCCCTTCCTTACGGACCACCCACATCCTCAATACAACAAGTACAAAAACCCAAGTCATTTTAAGAAATTCAAAATCGAGCGTGGCAACATCGTTTGGGGGAAAGACTGGGATCTCATTTTCCCGATCGACCAACTGCATTCGGGAAAGATTGACTGACTTTTACCGGTTTTGCCTAATTTTGCGGTATCACTTTTGAACATCCAGGACGCCGATCCGCATTTGCACCGACTCAATGCTTACTAAAACCGTAAAAATCAGCAATGTTACCAACCTCTCCGATGCACGCTATTGTGCGGGTATGGGTGTTGAAATGCTTGGTTTTTCTATTGACGAAGATTCTCCCAATTATATTTCTCCCAAAAAATTCGAAGATATCTGCTCCTGGCTCGCGGGCGTGACTTTGGTCGCGGAGACAGCCAAGACCGACCCTGATGGCATTTTGAGCGCGTTGGCGGATTATCCTGTACACGCCGTGCAAGTGAACGACCCCGGTTTGCTCAACTACCTGCGTACCGAACTCGGATTGCCGTTGCTACTGCGCGTCAGTGTGGACCTCTACGAAGCCGGCGAGATTATCCCTATCCTGAGCCGATACGAAGGCGAAGTGACCCATTTCCTGCTCGAAAGCGACAATGAGGCAGAACTGTCCGAAGTGTGGATGCAGGTGCTGGGCACTGTCGAGGCGGATTATCCGGTGCTGGTGGGCTTCGGGCTCGATAATGAATTTACGGTAAGCGCGCTCACCGAACTGCTTCCGAATATCGGCATTGCATTGCGCGGAAGCGAAGAAATCCGTCCCGGCTATAAGGATTTTGGCTCGATGATGGACATTCTGGAAGCGCTCGAAGAGCAATAAGGCCGTTTTTCACTCATTCAAAACACATTCTCACTAAAAATATCCGCTTAACACGCCCTTTCGCCGATAATAATTTTCCGGTTTACAGTATCTTGCATTACCTACTACCTTTGATTACAAATAAATACTAAACTAATCATGGAAAAGAAATTGCATCGCATACCTGACCAGGCAGTTTTCGGGGGAGTTTGTGCGGGAATCGCTCAGTATCTGCAAATTGACGTCGTAATCGTCCGCGTGATCTTCGTCGTCATGGCGCTGCCGATATTGCCTCCCGGATTTGGAATGACCGGCCTGCTTTATATTATTCTGTGGGCAGTGCTGCCAACCGGGCCTGCCGGAGATGTGTACACCACCCACACGGCGTTCGGCTCGGAACCTTCCAAATCATCCGATCCGTTGTCGGACAAAAAGAAGTCCGATCAGACAATGATGATCCTGGGCGGCGTGCTGATCTTTTTCGGTGGATTGATGCTGGTGGACGACCTGCCGTTCTGGTTCTCGTTTAAAAAATATTTCTGGCCTATCGTTTTAATCGGCGTGGGTGCGTTCCTGATCCTGCGTCAGCGCGACAAGGAGCACGAAAACAACGCGACCGTATATCCTACAACGCCTCCGCCCGCGGAGCCGGTAGATCCCGGTCCTGATCCGCAACCTTACACTCCATTTACGCCCAGCTCTTCGCCGGAAACGCATTTTCCCGAAGATCCCGAGCTAAAAAAGCCGGACAATAGTGACGACGACGTCATTAAAGTCAACTAACCTTCCTGAATCGTACCATAAACCATAAAGCCATGAATTTCAAAAACATTTTCTGGGGTGTTATCCTCATTGTCATCGGGTCGCTGTTCCTGGTGGAAGAGCTCACCGCCTTCGATTTCGGCCGTTTCTTCTGGCCTATTATCCTCATCGTGACCGGCGGATTGCTGCTGTTGCGCAACTTCCTGAATACCGACAGTACTAACCGATCAAACATATAAGATCATGAAAAACTCACGTGGCATTGTTTGGGGTGGCATGCTGGTCATTCTAGGGGTGATCTGGCTGCTTCGAAGCATGAATTTGCTTAATATCGATTGGGACCTCGTGCTGCCTTACTGGCCAGTATTGCTGATCATCGCCGGTGCTATTCTGATGGCTGCCGGCCGGGAACGCGGTTCGGGCGGTATTGTAGCGCTGCTCATTACGCTGGCCGTTTTCGGAGGGGTGGTCAACAAAACGCATCAGGCGTTCGACGACCATGGCAACAACTGGAATTTCGGCTGGGACGATGATGACGACGACAACGATCATGAATATGGCTACCACCACGATGACGATGATGATGACGATGAAAAGGACAGCGATTACCAGAAAGAACATTGGAAAGAAGGCGATCGGCCCGTCAACGGAACGTACAACCACGAAATGGAGGATTTTATCCAGAAAGCCAATTTCAACCTCGAAGGCGGCGCAGGTTCTTTCTCTTTGAACGGGAATACACCGAAGCTTTTCGAAGCGGCCACGCAAAGCACTGTGGTTGGTTTCAAATCCAATACGAAGGTTAACAAGCTGAACAACTCCGCCTCGGTTACCTTGAAAATGGAAGACGGAAATGTGAAAATCAAAAACGGGGAAATGTCGAATCAGGCGAAAATCCAGCTGAACGAAAAACCGGTGTGGAATATCGACCTGGGCATCGGCGCCGGAAAAGGTGATTTCGATTTCAGTAACTACAAAGTAGAGAAACTGAAAGTTAGCACCGGCGTGGCCGACATGGATATCCGCCTCGGCGACAAAATGCCTACCTCCAATGTCGATATTGAAGCAGGCGTAGCCTCCGTAACGCTCGAAATTCCCGAATCTGTCGGCTGTGAAATGCGTATGGATGGTGCGCTCAATGCCAAAAACATGGATGGTTTGAGCAAAATCGGCGACGGGCTTTACCGTACCTCTAACTTCGACACCGCAACCAAAAAGGTCATTGTGCATTACGAAGGCGGGCTTACCAGCATCAATATCAAACGGTATTAGGCCCTGCCCTTCCGGCAAAAAGAATATCTTTGCAGCTTCTGCAAGGATATTTTTTTATGCTTAAAACTGCCTTTTGCCTGCTGCTTACCACACTCGCAGCATTTGGAACTACCGCTCAATCCTCCAAAATCCTGCCGCCCATCGAGCAAAAAATGGTGGACCGGGGGCTTGTCGATATTCAAAGAATCGATCCGGAAATTTGGGTTGAATTGAAATACTCGACCACCGACAACTTCATCGGGCGCGACGTGTATGGCGAGCTCACACGGGCCTACCTGCAACCCGAAATGGCCAAACGACTTGCCAAAGCCAGTGCATTGCTGAAAAAAGAAAAGCCCGGCTACCATTTGCTGGTGTATGACGCGGCACGCCCCAACTCTGCCCAGTACGATCTTTGGAATGCATTGGATCATTTGAAAATCCCCGCGCGAAGCAAAACCCAATATGTGGCAGATCCCAAAATCGGCTCCAACCACAACTTCGGGTGCGCGATCGACCTGACCATCGCCGACGAAAAGGGCATTCCGCTTGATATGGGTACCAAATTCGACTATTTCGGCCCGCTCGCCTATCCGCGCTCGGAGCAGGAAATGTTGCAAAAAGGAAAGCTGACGGCTCGCCAAATCGAAAACCGCCAGCTGTTGCGAAAAGTGATGACCCAGGTGGGATTCAAGGTCAATACCACGGAATGGTGGCATTTCGACGGCATGTCGAAAGCGCAGGCCCGGGCTAAATACGGAATGATCCCCTGAAAATTCTAATCAGCACGGACACTACTCCCACCAGTTGCTTCCTTTTGTACTTTCGGGTTACCACGGTAGCGGACATTGCTCGCACCGGAAACTTTTACGTCCAGCAGGCGCGTCACCCAAACCTTCGCATTACTGGCGCCCGAAACGTCCAGATCCGACTCCTCTGTTTCGAGATCGAATGCATTGAGCTGCGACGCGCCGGAGGCCTCGCCGTCGAGGAATTTCATTTTACCAAAAGCATTCAGCCGTGATGCTCCGTTAATGTCGAACTTCAAGGTCGTACCGCTGCCATTGAAATCACATTGCGAAGCGCCTGAAAGGTCTATCTCAATGCTGGGCAAGTTTTCAAACCGGGAGATCTCGGCATTGACGGCACCGGAAAAATCTGCCTCGGCCAAATCCGGCATCGTAATGTCGATGTCCATCCGCTGGCGTTTTCTCCACGAATTATTGTAGCGGGCGGTCAGCTTGCCGTCCTGTACAAAAATATTGAGATCGTCGAGGTCGTTCCGCTCGCCGGTAGCGGACACTTTAAAAGTCGGTCCGGCGACGACATGAACGCGCATGGCATCATTTACTTCCAACTCGTCGAAATTCCGAAAATCGTAAGTGCGTGTAGCTTCGCCCCTTGGCGGAATGTCCTCATCCTTATTGATATAAACACAGGACTGGGAAATAGCAGCGATAACAAGGGTAACCGAAAGTGTGAGAAAAGTTTGTTTCATGGCTAAAAGACGTTGTTTACGCTAGGACAAGCGGCCCCCTCTTTCCCCCTATTTAAAAAAATAAAATTTCTCATAGGGGTATGCACCGGGTAAGTTGTCACATTCCAAAGGACATCCAAAATGACCGCTCTTCTATATCAGGAACCGCTAATCGAAAGAGATTATCTATTTTTGACCGAAAATCAAAAACAGATAACGGTGTACTCTTCCGACCCAGAAATAGTCAGCGCGATACGGCGGGGCGATGAACAGGCCTTTGAGCAGACCTTCCGGACTTACTATCCAAGGCTGTGCAACTACGCATGTACCATGCTCAAAGATGAAGAAGAGTCGGAAGAAGTCGTCCAGACGGTCTTTCTGACAATCTGGGAAAAGCGCGAAGACCTTGAAATCACGCTCTCGCTGAAATCCTATCTGTACCGGGCCGTGCATAACCATTGCCTCAACCGCTTCAAGCACGCGACCGTACGGGAGGCGCACAAGGATTATACCATGTACTTTTCGAGCGGGTCGTACGACTCGGTAACCGAAGTGATCCATGCCGGCGAACTGGAAGAGCGCATTGAAAAGGCCGTGAGCACCCTGCCGGAACAATGCCAGAAGGCATTCAGGCTGAGCCGTTTTGAGGAATTGAAATATCAGGAAATAGCAGATCAGTTGGGAATATCCATTAAAACGGTGGAAAATCAGATAGGGAAAGCATTGAAAATTCTGCGCGCGGAACTGGCAGATTACCTGCCGGTTACGCTTTGGTTGTGTGGTAGCATTGTTGAACAGTTAATCGGATCGTAACCATGAACTCATCTCATGCAAACATATCGGAGGAACTGCTCGCACGTTACCTGGCCGATACCGCCTCGGAGGCTGAAAGAAATGATGTGGAAGCGTGGCTGGCCGAATCGGAAGTCCATGCGCGGGAATTGGCCACTTACCGGCTGATCTGGGACCACACGGCTTCCATGAAAAAAAGCAGCGCCAAAGTCGATACGGATGCCGCCTGGAACAAAATAAAGGGTAAAATGGCGGCTAACGGAGCATCGGCGGCTGCCCCTGAGGCAAAAGAGGCCAGGACCATCGAATTCCGTCCCGAAGTACGCCAGCGCAGGTTGCCGGTGACGGTATGGGCGGCTGCGATGATCGCCATTCTGGTAACGGCTTTCGGATGGTTTTTCCTGATGTCCGAAAAAACACCCGAATCACTTCAAGTTGCCACGACCAACAACACGACCGAGCAACTGCTTCCCGATGGGACCAAGGTTTTCCTCAATTACAATTCCAAACTAACCTATCCTGAAAACTTCAAGGGCGACTTGCGCACCGTTTCATTGCAGGGCGAAGCATTTTTCGATGTAAAGCCGGATGCCGCGCACCCATTTGTGATTCAGGCTAATGGTACGGAGATCCGCGTTTTGGGAACGTCTTTCAATGTAAAAGCATATAACGAAGCCCCCGTGCGGGTGGATGTCGCGACCGGGAAGGTGCGTGTGAGCAAAGACTCCCACCGCGTCGAACTGGTGAAAGGGCAAAGCGCCGAAGTCCTGAAAGATTCGATCCGCAGCTTGCAAGCGAATATGAACCTGATGAGTTACCGGACGCAGATTTATGAATTCAATGCGGCCGACCTGCAAGACGTCGTCAGCTCGATCCGCGACGGCTACCACGTGGACGTGCGACTGTCCAACGATAAGATCGCGCAATGCAGGCTCACGATCCGCTTCGAAAAAGAACCGGTAGACGCCACATTGTCTGTCATCGCCGAGACCCTCGACCTTAACCTCCGGAAAGAGGGCAAGGTTTACTGGCTCGACGGAAACGGTTGTCAATAGAAACTACAAGTTATCCTGCTTTGAAACTACTTTACAGAATTACTTTCTGGTGTGTCTGCATTTGCCTGCTTCCGGGCCACATTACGGCCCAGGAATTGCTGGAAAAGCGCATTACATTAAAGGTAAACAACCTGCCGCTCGACGAAACTTTGCAAAAGATAGGCGACCAGGGCGGTTTCAGCTTTTCGTATAGCCCGGATGTGATCGACATCAGAAGCCGCGTATCGTTCAATGCCGTCAATCAGAGCATCCGCGAAATATTGAATGCTATCTTCAAAGACAAAGTCACATTCAAAGAGCGGCGCAGGTACATTATCCTGCAAAAGAAACCGGAACCTGAAAAGCCGCAGGAGCCCGAGAATTTTGACCTGAACGGCTACATTATCGACAACAAGACCGGGAAGAAACTGGCCAATGCCAGTATTTATGAGTCGGGCACATTGGCTTCGGCGATCAGCAATCAATATGGTTACTACAAAATCCGCCTTCCGGCTGCCCGCTCCTCGCTCCGGCTGGAAATAAGGAAGGAAGACTATATTGGCAAATCCATCCCCATTCCCACACGCAAGGACACCTATTTACAGATTTCGCTCAACCCCGACACCCTGAAACCTATTTCCGGGAAGGTCGCGACGCACACACCCGTCCAGGTCGATTCGCTGCATACCAAAGTGGCTGTTCCGCAATTCGAAGTGGCCAAAGTGGAGTTGCCGCGGGATACCATTCTCATCGACAGCTCCGCAAATGGCAAAGCCATTACCTGGGCCGACTATGAGGCACTTCGCAAGAAGTACCGGCGCGTTCAGAACAAATTCGTGGGTGCATTCGCGTCGGCCAAGCAAGCGATACACACCCGTAACATCGAGGACACGCTGTATGCCCCCTTTCAGGCGTCAGTTTTGCCTTTTCTGGGTACAAACCACGGGCTAAGCGGGAATATTGTGAATGACTATTCCATTAACCTCATCGCGGGGTATTCGCTGGGTGTATCCAAGTTCGAAATCGGCAGTGTGATCAATGTCGTCAGAGGCAATGTTGTCGGATTCCAGTTTGCGGGTGTGAGCAATATAGTCGGCAATGATGTCGTCGGATTTCAGTATGCCAATGCATTAAACCTGACGCTGGGTAATTTCACGGGCTTTCAGGGTACGCATTTACTGAACTACATAGGGCGGAACTTCACCGGTTTTCAGGTAGCCGGCGTAGGTAACGTGGTGGTTGGGGAGCTGCACGGTTATCAGTTCTCATCGGGTTATAACTATGCCCACACCGTCAAAAGCGGCCATCAGATCGGCGCCGTCAATTACGCCGACTCCACCGCTACGGTGCCGTTCGGGCTTTTCAGCTGGGTGCATAGCAACGGGTACCGGCGCTACGAATTCTCCACCGACGAGTTCAACTATTTCAATACGGCATTCAAAACCGGTGTCAGCCGTTTTTACAACATTTTCAACCTCGGTTTCAGCGCACTGGCGAAGGATAAACCATTGCTCACCATCGGATACGGTTTCGGAACGGCCCAAAACCTCGGCAAAGGTTGGAGTGCCAATGCAGACCTCACCGGAAGCCTAGTGGTACTGGATCACGAATCGCCGAACGATATTCAACAGGGACTGGTCAAGTTGGCGCTGGGAATGGAAAAGAAATTCGGTCAACGGTTCGCATTATTCGTGGGCCCGTCGCTCAACACCTTCTTTTCCGAAGGTTCGGGGCTGATCAATGCGGAAGCAAAAAAGGGGCTTTCTCCCGTTTGGATTGGGAAAAAGCCCGACGGCAGTACCAGAGCCTACGGCTGGATCGGCTTCCAGGCCGGGATAAGGTTTTTGAACAAGTTATAAGGCTGTTTTATTGGGGAATTTCTGAAAGCAGCTGGTTCAATTCATCCTCAGAAATATCCGATTGCTCTGATTTGTCATAAATCGAAACCAGAAATACTTTGTTCTGGATCACTTTTACATGCGTTACAACCCTTGCCCCTGCGCGCTTGCCTTTACCTTTCGATTTAATAGATAGTCGGATTTTGTAAAAGCCTTTGGGAAGCGCTGTTCCAATGAACGGATTATTTTCAAGTTGTTCGATCAAATCGAGAAGTTCCCCTGCCAATGAAGCGAATTTCTTCCTGAGCCTCTTGGCTTCCCTTTCAAAATTCGGCAGGGTCTCGACTTCGAAACTCATAATTCCTTCAAAAACTCCCTTGCCGGGCGGGTTTGTAAACCGCCTTCTTCTACGAGAGCCATTTGCCTAATCCCTTCCCTGATATTTGCGCGAACCTCATCATCGGAATCTTCCAGAGCTTCCTCACTTACCTTTACAAAAGGAAATCTCTTCAAAAGGTCACGCAAAAAATTCAGTTCATTGTCCTCAACTTCAACTGTTAGCGTAGCCATAATACCGGCGTTAATTTTAATAAATATAGCTAATTTCTATCCGACTTCCATTAAAACCCGATCCGCTTGCGCCCGTTCTGCACCGCCGCCCCGTTCACGTACGCGCGGAGCTCTGCCAGTTCTTTTTCAAAACCGCCCGAGAGTATCGGGAAACGGCACCAGGAGCGCGGATCGAGATTGCGGTCGTCGAGGTGGAAAGATGGCGCGTAGCGTTCCCGCTTCCATTGGTTGCGGCTCCATAACTTGAAGAAACGCTCTGTCCAGCCGAGCAGTTGCGCTACGGTATAAACACCTTTATAGCGGACATAGAGGTTCCTGTACGACTCCACAGGCGATTTCTTATCCCTGATCGCGAGCCCTTCCAGGTCGTTGAGAAACTCGTAGGGCATCAGATCGGCCTCGTCGGTCTGCGTCTGGGCCAATGGACGAAGTTCGGCAGTGGGTTGCAGGCTGTTCACCTTTTTCAAACCTTCAATCCGGATATGCTTGCCTTTCACCTCACATCCTACGGTTTCCAGCCAGCGGAGCCATTGGCGCAGGTAATGCTTGTCGATCCCCGCCAGCGGACTAATGCTGCCGGATGTGTCACCGTCCATGGTTGCATATCCCACGGCCGCTTCCGAGCGGTTCGACGTCGCGAGCAGCAGGTGGTTCGACAGGTTCGTCAGCAGCCATACCCCTGGGGCACGTACCCTGGCCTGGATGTTCTGCAATGCGATATCATCCTGCTCCCAAGTCAGTTTACGGCCAATCTGGCTTTCAATAAGGTTTTTATAGGTTTCGACAAGCCCATTGATATTCACATTGTAAAAAGTAGACCCAATCGATTCGGCCAGCGATTGTGCAGATTCCAGCGTGTCGGCAGAGCTGTTTTCCGTTCCCTGGTAAATATTGTGGATCAAAACCCGGGCAAGATCCTCTTCCGTTTTGGCAGATTGAATATCCTTGATGTAAGACAGCTTCTGCTTGAAGCGGTCCATACCGATACTCTCGTCGGCCAGGCGGATCATTAACCCGCACAATGCGGTGCAAGCGCAGGAATCGGCCCCGCCCGAAAGCGATATGGTGAAGCCGTTGGAACGGCTCTTTCGCAGGTAATCGAACAACGCAAGACATTCCGCCCGCGCGAATTCCTCTTCCTTCAATGCTCCACCCTTTTCAAACGGCTCGATTTCCGGAATTTGCGGCAATACCGGCTCGATATCCGGGAAGTCGAAACGCGCAGGGATACGCCACGTCCGCTCTTTGGCAGGGGGCGCGATTTTGCTCTGAACCTGGCTCAGCCGGGTATGCTCCGTGTCGATAACCGCCGTCGTGATCACATAATCCTCATAGCTGAACCGCGGGCTGGACGCAAGCAAATCACCATTCGAAGCGATCATCGCATCGCCATCGTAAATGGCCCTTCCGGCTTCATTACCCAGGAGATTGGTATAAATATAACTGCATGAAAACGACCTGGAAGCATCGGCTACTAGCTTTTCACGCACCATAAACTTGTTGAATGCAAAATGGCTCGCGCTGGGATTCAGGATAATATCAACTCCCCGCTCGTAATGCCTGCGCGCGGGACGATTGGCCACCCAGCCATCCTCGCAAATCTCGAATGCGATCTTCACGCCATGCGAACCACCCAGGATCGGGCCCGAAGCAACGTCGAAAATCAGATCGCCGATCGGGTAAAACATCTGATTCACCTCGATGCTCTCCACCACACCCGGCTGCCATGGCCGGAACCACCGCGCTTCATAATGAATGCCGTTGTTGGCCAGGTTTTGCTTGCAATAAAACCCTGCGATCTGCTTGTTGGAAATCAGGCAGGCTGCATTATACAAACTTCCGTTGTGCCGCAGCGGCAAACCCACCGCCACGATCATCCCCGCCGTTTCTTCGGCTATTTCCAGCAGGCAGCGTTGAGCTTGCTCTACCAGGTCGGGGGCGAAGAAATAGTCGTCGCAGCCGTACCCTGAAATACACAATTCGGGCAGGCAAAGCAGGCTTACATCCTGTTTCCGGGCTTCCTTTATCGCGTCCACGATATTTCGGGTATTGGCCTCCCAGGCCATGGGTGTCTGGTTTACAACGCCGGAAGCAACTTTGATCAATGGCATGGATGGTGGTATGTTTTTCGGATCGAACTTAATAAAAAAATGCCTTTTTCGAACCGCTAAGGTTTTTTCCTATTTTTGTCAACAACTAATTTAAAGAACAGATTCCTCTTGCAGTTCCCCTCATTCATCGCCAAACGGATACGCCACAACGAAGCAGGATCGTTTTCTGCCACAGTTTCGCGGATCGGCGTGGCCAGTATCGCCATTGGTATTGCGGTGGGGATCATCGCTTTTGCAGTGCTGCTGGGTTTCAAGCAAACCATCCAGCAGAAAATATTCCTTTTCAGCGCGCATATCAACGTAAATGCCTTTTCACAGGGTAATACTTACGAAGAAGCCCCACTCCCGGCCAAAAATGCGGTTTCGGAAGTGTTACCCACCATGCCGGAAATCAAACGCTGGCAGGCCGTGGCGCACAAATCGGGTATTCTGAAAACACCGGATGAAATCAAAGGGGTAATCCTCAAAGGCGTAGGCAAAGATTACGATTGGAAAGCTTTCAAACCCAGTCTCAGGGAAGGAAAGCTGATCGACCGCACCGATTCTTCCGCGATCAAATACGGCTATTCGTCCCAGATCCTGATCAGCCGGAAAATAGCAAGCCAAATGCGGCTCAAAACCGGCGATGATGTAATCATGTACTCGCTTCAAAACCCGCCCAGGCCACGCAAGCTGGTCGTCGCAGGGATTTATGAAACGGAAATGGAGGAGTTTGATAACAACCTGATTATCGGGGATATCGGCCTCGTACAGCGGCTGAATGGCTGGGGCGCAGATTCTGTCGGCACCTATGAAATCTATCTCAAAGATTTCCACGACCTCGACCTGGTCACTCACAAGCTCCGCCGCGAACTTCCGCCGGGACTGTTCCTGCAAAAAGTTACCAGCCTTTTCCCACAGATCTTCGACTGGCTCGTACTGCTCGACCGCAATACCGCCGTTTTTCTGGTGCTAATTCTTTTCGTAGCCTGTTTTAATATGATCTCGATCCTGCTCGTGATCATCATGGAAAGAACGCCGCTGATTGGTTTGCTGAAAACGCTCGGAAGCCCTAACCGGCAAATCCGGATGATATTTTTCCAGGTCGGCCTCGATATGCTCCGCAAGGGCATCGTCATCGGCAACGTGGCTGCATTGCTGCTTTGCTGGCTGCAATACCAGTTCAAACTGATCCCGCTCGACCCGGTCAATTACTACATGGATACCGTACCCATCGTATTCGACTGGGGTATTTTCGCGATGGTCAACGTCGTGGCAGTCATCATCACCGCCGCGATCCTGCTCATTCCCACGCTCATTATCACGCGCATCCAGCCGATTAAGGCATTGTTGTTCAAGAAGTAAGGGTTCTCGCCAGAAGCTTACCAAGCAACCGCAAATCAGTTGGAAAATCAACCGGCGGCAAAAACTGAATTTCCCCGAAATGCTTGGCCGATGGATTCAGTATCACATTTCTTTCCAAGGGCACAATGGCCGACGGCGCGGTGAAAGCTATGATTTCCGGGTCGGTCAGAATCTGCTCGCCAATCCATTGGGAATAGGGAACATCACTCATCCAATTCTTTTTCAGCTTTTGGTCGTCAACATGAAAAACCAGGCTATCATCGTCCGGAATGTTGATTCGGAGCAATGCGAGGCGCTCCATATTTTCCCGGAATTCGGCATGGACATATTTCTCCAATAATGCGAGCGACAGATGTTGACTGGCGTAAATGCAGGGACAACCCACCGGATTCCAGCGACCGCCAAACAGCTTCGCGCCCGAACCCGATAAATCATCGATATACGCCCTTGCAGCGAGGCGGTAAGCGATCATATGTACACGCCGTGCTCCATACGCCCGAGCTCATTGCCAATCAGCTTCACGCCCCAGAAAGAGCGTAACGTCGAAAAATCCTGCGTTTCCCCCAGAACTTCCCGTGACGTACGGAGCCATTTCTCAAATGCCTTCGCATCACCGAATACTTCTAGGCCCAGTTCGGCCATGTTTTCAAGCTGGTACAAATGCTCCGCATACAGCCCCTCGAAAGCCTTTTCCTCTTTCAGGTAACGTTGCAAAGTTCTGTCGCTGATGTGCAATATCTCCGCCCATTCCGCCTGCGTAAAAAACAGCTTTGCAGAAAGCTCCTGAAAGCGCTCAATGGGAAACAGATCGACCCGGTTTCGGGCCACATACAACACTTCGGGCTCCTCCACGATCCGTAGTGGAGTTGCTTCCTCATACTTCTGATACTGTATCGTTTTCATAGCATCCGAAATTTGTCATATTAAGTTACGACTTTTTCCGAAGTTATGTATACTCCCCCTGATTCTCCAACTTTTTTTACCAACGTACCTGGTTCAACAATCCTGCGGCTTTCAGCAAGGTTTCGTCATGCTTGGCAAAGCAAAATCGTAGGGTTTTAAAATCCGTTTCCCCGGCATAAAATGCGGATACCGGAATAGACGCCACACCAATTTCGCGGGTTAACCGCTCGGCAAGTGCCAGGTCGTTTTCCTCGGAAAGATGGGCATACGAAACGTTCTGGAAAAAGCTGCCTTCGGATGGTTTAAGTGTAAAGCCAATATCCCTGATCGCCTCATTGAACAGGTCGCGCTTACGCTCGTAGAATGCCGATAATGACAGGTAATGCTCCGGTTCGCTCAAATATTCCGCTACGGCAAATTGAAAGGGCGTGACGACGCTGAACACCAGGAACTGATGGATTTTCCGGAATTCGGCGGTGAGGTGCGCGGGAGCCAGGCAGAAGCCAAGTTTCCAGCCCGTCGTATGAAATGTCTTCCCGAACGATCCGCAAACGAAGCTGCGCTCGGCCAGCGATGGAATGGATGCCACAGAAATGTGCTCCCGTCCGTCAAAAACAATGTATTCGTACACCTCGTCGCTGATCACGACCAGGTCGTGCGCTTCCGCGAGGGCAGCCAACGCTTGCAAATCCGATGCCGCCCAGACCTTCCCGGTTGGATTATGTGGTGTATTGATGATAATCGCACGCGTTTTTTCCGTAACGCGGGCCTTTACAACTTCCCAATCGATGGAATCGTATTGCGGATCGAGCGTGATAAAAACGGGAATCCCGCCGCTGAGCTCGATGGCCGGCACGTAACTGTCGTAGGCCGGTTCAAAAACGATCACCTCGTCGCCCGGATGCACCACAGTGCTGATCGCCACGAACAATGCTTCGGTAGCCCCGCTGGTGACGGTAATCTCGGTCACCGGATGGTACTCGCGGCCGGAGTCTTCAAATGTCTTCTTCGCAATGGCCTCCCGCAATGGTAATGCGCCTGGCATAGGAGCATACTGGTTTTTACCCGACCGCACATACTTGTCTACCAACCGCTGCAAATCAGGCGAGCAATCGAACTCGGGGAAACCCTGCGCCAGGTTCAGCGCCTGGTGTGCTTCGGCCAGTGCCGACATTTTGGTAAAAATGGTAGTCCCGACGTTGGGAAGCTTCGATCGCAACCTGTTTTTCAATAACATATCCAAAAATCGTATTAAACAAATACCGTGTCAGCGGCAAAACCAAAGATAATGCATGGTTGCCAGGCTGACGCGGTATGAATGCCAAATATGTAATTTCTGTTACCGGCCGTCGTAAATTGCTTTCAAAACAGCTTTGACATCCGGTGTATCGTCAAAATTTTCGTCGACAAACGCGTAACCCACCCGACGGTCGCGGCCGAGAACGAAGAGCGACGGCGTGAAAACTTCCTCCGAAATACCCGCAATGCGGTCCCAGATCGGCGAGGTTTCAGAGAACACGCCATAAGAACGAGCCACGTTGTAGTTTTTATCGTGGTAAATCAGCGCGTCAACCTCCAATTTCCTGGCAATCCGACCGATTTGCTTTTGAGATTCATTGGTGAGGATCAACAACTGCCCGCCCAAAGCCTCCACCTGCGGCACGAGTGCTTTCAATGCTTCCAGATGCTTCGGCGCGTAGCTTCCCCAGCAATTACAATAAAAACTGAGCACAAGCGGCTTGAAACGGACCAGATCGAGAATCGATCGTAAGTCGCTCTCCTGCGAAGCGGTCGTCAGCGACGTCACCGGAAATCCTTCCTCATTCCGGAGGTAAAACAGCGGAGCCGGTTCCCCCTCCTTAGGCGGTTCTATCTGCTCTTCTGCAATCCGTTGTTTGAGTTGTAAGGTGGACACGTTGCCCAGTTCGTCTTCAATTTCGTAGTACATAATGCCAGGGGTCTTCTGATTTCGGAGCTCAAATTTAGCATTAACCTATTTATCCTACAAATTTAATAGACTTATTTTACCACCACATTTTCTAGTATAAAAAATCAATAGCCACTTATAATATCGATCCAAGAGCCTCTAAACCTTATGCGCCACCTCAACCTAGCCCTTTCGACGCTGTTTTTAATGCTGTTTCCCTCCCTGCTTTTCGGGCAGATTATCACCTGGAAAGAGATCCATCCGGGTGTATGGAAAGGTACCGCAGGCAAGCCGGATGCCTACGACCTGCTCAAAGCCGCGGAAGCGACCGCCTCGCCCGCGCTTGCGAAACTACCCAGGCAGGACTTCCCGCTCGATAAATCGGCCATTGCATTTCGACTGAACAATGGGAAATCCTACCTGCGCTTGCCGCTGCAAAGGAACGAGCAGCTCTATGGTTTCGGGCTGAATTTCCAGACCATCCACCAGCGCGGCCGCATTATGCAGCTCCACGCCGACCATTACGGCAAATCGGACAATGGCCGCACACACGCGCCGGTACCGTTTTATGTGTCGTCGCTCGGTTATGGGGTGTTCGTCAATTCCGCCAAGTACATCGATGTGTACGCAGGCTCGGGTGTGCGCAAGGACAGCAAAAGCCCGCCGAAGGTTATGGACCGCAATACCGACAAGAACTGGGAGGCACATCCCTATTCCGACGCCGTTGAAATGCTGATCCCGGCGGAAGGCATTGAAATTTATGTTTTCGCGGGCCCCAAACCCGTCAATGCGATCGAACGTTTCAACCTCCTGAGCGGCGGTGGGTGCCTGCCGCCACGTTGGGGACTGGGTTTCACACAGCGCGTTCACCGGCTCTATTCGGCCGATCAGGTGAAACAGGAAGCAAAAGCATTTGAAGAAAAAGGGTTTCCGCTCGATTTCATCGGCCTGGAACCCGGCTGGCAGACCAAATCCTACCCCTGCACATTCGAATGGGACCGCACACGGTTCCCCGATCCGGCAGGTTTCGTGAAGGATATGGACCAAATGGGGGTCAAAATCAACCTCTGGACCAATCCGTACGTATCGCCCGACGCCTCCATTTATAAGGCCATAGCACCCTATACCGGTTCGCACACAGTCTGGAACGGGCTTGTGCCCGACCTTTCCATGCCGCAAGCCCGCAAAATCCTCTTTGACCAGTTCGAAAAAGAACACGTCAAAATCGGTGTCAGCGGCTACAAGATCGATGAAGTGGATGGATTCGACTCTTACCTTTGGCCCGACGTAGCCACATTTCCGTCGGGCCACTCGTCCGAGCAGATCCGGCAGACTTACGGGCTGCTCGTGCAAAAGCACAGTTTTGACGTATTCCGCCGCAACAACATGCGTACATACGGACTCGTACGCGCGTCCAACGCGGGCGGGGCGCCGTTCCCTTACGTGATCTACAACGACAATTACAGCCACGAAGACTTCATTACCGCGCTCATCAACAGCGGTTATGCAGGTGTGTTGTGGACACCGGAGGTACGCGCCTCGAAAACCGCCGAAGAATGGCTCCGGCGCTTCCAGACGGTCTGCTTCTCTCCCATGGCGATGATCAACGCGTGGTCGAGCAGCATGCAGCCCTGGACATTCCCCGAAGTAGCACCGCAAATCAAGGCATTGGCCGAGCTGCGAATGCGCATGATGCCCTACTGGTATTCCGAATTTGCCAAATATCACTACAACGGCACGCCGCCCTTCCGCGGGATGAACCTGGAAGAAGGCTTTGGCATGAACATGAAAAAGGAGAAAACCGCGACCAATCTCGAAGAAAACCCTTACGAGGAAGCAGTTACCCGCGAGGTGAAAGACCAGTACATGGCGGGCGAATACCTGCTGGTAGCGCCGCTGTTCACGGGGCAAACTTCCCGGAAAGTCATTTTACCGAAAGGCAAATGGTACGATTTCTACACCGGCAAGCTGGCCGGTAACGGCGAAGTGATCACCATCACGCCCGGAATGGATCAAATACCGGTTTTTGTGAAAGATGGCGGCATTATCCCGATGATGCCGGCCACGCTGCACGCCCCGCGCGCCGGTGCGAAAACAGACCTGGAAATCCGGCATTATGGTGAAAAGAATGCCAGCTACAACCTATATGATGATGACGGCGAGACATTCGCCTACGAAAAAGGCGCATTCGCGTGGCGTACCATCCAAGTCGAGCGGCAGGGAGGACAACTGAAAGGCAGCATTTCAGGACCTGAAAACGGGAAACCGAACACCATCGGCCAAGTGACCTGGCGGTTTATGACGGAATAGCACTCACCGCGTCGAGGTCCAGATAACCGGAGTTGTAATGCCCTTTTTCCAAAGGTTGTTTCACGAGCGCGTGGGCGAGAAATTCCGGGTAAACACGGATCGAACGCAGGTCAGCCACATCGTGCCAGTGAAACAGCAACTCATCCTGCCCTTCCACACCGAGGAAATCATCCTGGGAGGGCAGGTTTTTAATTTGCATTTCAAAATAGAAGCCTATCTCGTGGTACTTGTCGCCATTGTAAAGGAAGAAATTCTCGGAAACCCACAGCATTTCGCCAGCCTCGGCGTCCATACCGGTTTCTTCCTGCATTTCACGCTGCAAAGTGTCTTTTGAAAATTCAAACAACTCGCAGCGCCCGCCCGGGAGCGTCCAGAAATTGTCGGAAGGGGTTTTGTGCAGGAGCACCTTGCCATTCAGCACCGCCACGCCAGCGACCCTGTAATTGAACAATGCTCCATCGATGCGAAGGCTGATCATCCGTAATGCGGTTTTTCCGCTAAACTACGGTTTTTCCCACAGACGACTCCCGGATCGTCAATACAGTTTTAAGGGAGCGCGTTTCGAATTTGTCGTTTTTCTGTGGATGCTCGATCAGGCGTATCAGCAGCTCTACGGCCTGCTGGCCCATTTCCATGGCAGGCTGCATGACGGTCGTCAGCGGCGGGTTGAGCAAATTGGCCACGCTGATATTGGTAAATCCTACGATCGCAATTTCATCGGGCACTCGAATGCCTTTCCTTTGGAATACCGACATACAACCGGTCGTCAGCCGGTCGCTGGCTGTAAAAATGGCATCGGGCGGTTCCGGTAATGTAAGCAGCTCATCGAGTGCAGCTTCGTTTTCCGCCTCTATTTTGCCGCCGTAGAGGCAATATTTAACATACGACTCATCAAATGGAATGCCGTAATCTTCCAGGGCCTTTTTATAACCCGCCAACCGCTCGGTGGTGATCGACAGGTAAATCGGGCTCGTCAGGTGAGCAATGCGCCGGCGGCCGGAAAGGATCAAATGCTCGGTCGCCTCGTAGCTTCCGGTAAAGTTATCGGCTACCACCTTATGCGTTTCGATGTCGTTAGGCACGCGGTCGAGGAATACGATCGGCAGCCCCTTTTCCATTAATTCCTGAAAATGAACGAGATTGGTCGTAAGACTTGCCAGCGACACCAGCAACCCATCCACTCGCCTGGAAACCAGGTAATTGGTGTTCGCCACTTCCCTTTCATAGGAATCGTGACTTTGGAAAATCACCACGTGGTAACCCAGGTTATAAGCAATGGACTCGATGCCGTTGATGAGCTGCGAGAAAAAGTGGTTCGCAATTTCAGGGATAATGACGCCGATCGACTTGCTTTTACTGTCCTTCAAGCTCAGTGCAATGGGGTTCGGGCGGTAGTTCATCCGCTCGGCATACTCCATAACCAGCTTTTTGGTTTCGGGGTTAATCTCGTAGCTATTTCTCAATGCACGTGAAACCGTCGAGGTCGACAGGTTCAGTGCTTTTGCAATATCCTTGATGGTGATGGTTTCCAATGGAAAAAATTGGTTTATTCCAACTTATTATTCGTTTCAAAACATCCTTTACTCCTCGCCCCTGTTCCGCCGGACTGCCAATTTATCCTAAAATTTACAATCATCCGGCGCAACTGACAACGTTCCCGATAACGATTGCACAAAAAAAGACAATTCGTTATTTGATTTTTCTGATTATTCAGTCTAACATCGTTTGGTTCGGGTCTATTTACTACCGACGCTAAAATTATCGGATACCCCGAAAAAGACAAATCATAAACCCATTAATGAATACCGTTAATTTATTTGATCTGACCGGAAAGACGGCATTGGTAACCGGCTGCAATCGCGGTATCGGAAAGGCCATGGCCGAAGCACTCGCCGAAGCCGGTGCGGACATTATCGGCGTTGCCTCCTCGGAATTTAAAGAGGGCAATGAAACGGAACGCGCTGTCCGGCAAACGGGAAGGCAATTTTTCCCTTATCAGGCCGACCTCGGCGATCGGGAAAAACTTTACCAGTTTATCCAACAGGTTAAACAGGACCACCCGGTCATCGACATTCTTGTAAATAATGCAGGCATTATCCTCCGTGAACCAGCAGCCGCGCACCCCGATGAGTATTGGGACAAAGTACTGAATATCAATCTCGACGCGCCTTACATACTCGCACGCGAGCTGGGCAGGGAAATGATCGCGCGCGGATCAGGCAAGATCATTTTCACGGCATCGCTGCTTACGTTCCAGGGAGGCATCAATGTGCCGGGTTATACCGCTTCCAAAAGTGCAATCGGCGGTCTGGTGAAAGCATTGGCTAACGAGTGGGCCGGAAAAGGTGTGAATGTGAACGCGATAGCGCCGGGCTACATCAATACCGACAATACCGAAGCCTTGCGCAACGACCCCGTCCGGAGCAAGTCGATCCTCGACCGCATTCCGGCCGGGCGCTGGGGAATGCCGGATGATTTCAAGGGCCCGACGCTCTTCCTGGCCTCGGAAGCAGCGAGTTACGTGCATGGCACCATACTCACCGTCGATGGCGGCTGGATGGGCCGTTAACCAGATTTATTTACATTAAAAGACATTCAAAAAGTAGCCGCATACATGCAAATCAGATTTGAAAGCAGCCGGAAAGAAGTAGCGCAAATGGATACCGATACCCTGCGCGACAATTTCCTTGTGAAAGATATTTTCCGGGATGGCGAGATCCATTTCGTATACAGCCACTACGACCGCGTGATCATCGGTGGTGCCATTCCGCTGGCTACACCGCTGGCAATCCCGGTGTTCGATGCGCTGAAAGCCTCCTATTTCCTCGAAAGACGCGAAATAGGCATTATCAATATCGGCGGCGATGGTGAAGTGATTGCCGACGGCGAGCATTTCCCGATCAGCAAGCTCGGTTGTGTGTATGTGGGAAAAGGGACAAAGGAGGTGCTGCTGACCAGCAAAAATCCTTCCGACCCGGCAGCCTATTATCTGCTATCGTCTCCCGCACACCAGACCTGCCCCACCCGGTTGTTCACCAAGGAGGACGCAACGCCGGCCACCGTCGGCAGCATGGAAACTTCCAACCACCGCACTATTTACAAATACATTCATATGGACGGTATCCAGAGTTGCCAGCTCGTGATGGGCCTTACTGTACTGCAAACGGGCAGCGTTTGGAATACCATGCCTTCGCACGTGCACGACCGGCGCATGGAAGCCTACTGCTATTTCGATGTACCTGAAAACCAAAGGGTACTGCATTTAATGGGTGAACCTTCGGAAACCCGGCATTTGTGGGTGGCCAACCGGCAGGCCGTGATCTCACCGCCCTGGTCGATCCACTCGGGCTGCGGCACTTCCAACTACGCATTCATTTGGGGAATGGCGGGTGAAAACAAGGATTATACAGACATGGACCCGGTACTAATCGGCGATCTCAGATAATGGAAGCATTCAAGGAAAAAGAATTCATCGCCGACGGCGAAATCGCCTGGGAAGATCTCGGAGGAGGCCTGAAACGCAAGATCATGGCTTATGACGACAATCTGATGATGGTCAAAGTCGCGTTTGAAAAAGGTGGGATCGGCACGCTGCACAGCCATTTCCATACACAGATGAGCTACGTCGAAAGCGGCGAGTTTGAGATCACGATCGGCGAACGGAAGCAGGTATTGCGGCAGGGCGATGTGTATTACATTCCGCCGCACGTGGTGCACGGCGCATTGTGCCTTTCGGCTGGTATGCTGGTCGATATTTTCACCCCGATGCGGGAGGATTTTGTAAGTATTCCAAAGGCATAACTCGTTACAAATGGTCCTTTCTCTACCCCGTTTCCGTCATTTTCCATTATGGATAGCCTGCCTCACGGCGACCTGGTCGTTCGCGCAGGAATTGCCGCTGTCACGCCAAATGGCGGATTCCTTTATGGCAAATCATAAGGACTCCATCCTGGTTGGCAAAAACACAGCCACGAAATGGGACTACGAGCAGGGGTTAATGCTGAAAGCGATCGAAAAAGTGTGGTACCGGACGGGCGAAGGCAAGTATTTTGAATATATCCGGAAAGACATCGACCAGTACGTGCGCGCCGACGGCAGCATTCGCACCTACCGTGCCGATGAATTCAATATCGACAACATACCTCCCGGCCGCGCATTGCTGACTTTGTATCAGCAGTCGTTACCTGACAAGGAAAAATACAAGAAAGCCGCCGACCTGCTCTGGAAGCAACTCGAAGCGCAGCCTCGTACCAAAGAGGGCGGTTACTGGCACAAAAAACGCTACCCCAACCAGATGTGGCTCGACGGCCTGTTCATGGGTGAGCCGTTTGCGGCCGAATACAGCGCTATTTTCCACCATCCCGAACATTTCGATGACATCGTCAAGCAATTCGCATTGATCGAAAAATATGCGGTAGATGAAAAAACAGGGCTCGTATACCACGCCTACGACGAAAGCCGCGAACAAAAATGGGCCGACAAGACAACGGGCCGCTCTCCGAGTTTCTGGGCGCGCGCCATCGGCTGGTATGCGATCGCGCTCGTGGACGTGCTCGACTATCTTCCCAAAGATCACCCGGGAAGGCCCCGACTGATCGGCTATCTGCAAAGATTAGCGCCCGTTCTGGCCAAATACCAGGACCCGGAATCCGGAGCATGGTACCAGGTGATCGACCAGGGCAAACGCGCAGGCAACTACCTCGAAGCATCGGCCTCGTGCATGTTCGTGTATGCGCTGGCGAAAGGCGCGCGACTGGGCTACATTCCTGAAAAATTTGCCGCGAATGCGAAAAAAGGTTACCAGGGAATCCTTCAAAATTTTGTAGAAAAAGAAACCAACGGCTCGCTCAGTCTGAACAAAACTGTGAGCGTGGGCGGCCTCGGCGGCACACCTTACCGCGATGGGACTTACGAATACTACCTCAGCGAACCCATTCGGAAAAACGATTTGAAAGGCATCGGGCCATTCATTTTTGCGAGTATCGAAATGGAGATTGCAGCCGAAAACGCGATCGGAAAGGGTAAAACGGTAGGCTTGGATTACTATTTCAACCACGAAACCCGCAAAGACCTGACCGGCACGCCCGAGCAGTTCCATTATACCTGGGAGGACCGCATGCATTCCGGGTTCTGGCTTTGGGGAAATACCTTCCGGGAACTCGGTGCCAAAACCGTTTCGGTCCCCGCTGCACCCAACGCCGCTGATTTAAAGGGCATTGACATTTACATCATCGTCGACCCGGACACCAAAAAAGAAACACCCGAGCCGCATTTCATCGACGACCAGTCGATTGCTGAAATTGAAAAATGGGTCAAAGCAGGCGGTGTGCTGGTACTCATGGCCAACGACACCGCCAACTGCGAGATCCCGCATTTCAACAAATTAGCTTCAAAATTCGGTATTCAGTTTACGAGCAAGAACCGGAATATGGTGCAGGGAACGCAATTCGAACAGGGAAAACTGATGATCCCCGCCGGGGCGAAAGCGGTTTTTCCGCGTACAGAAAAAATTTACATCAAAGAACTCTCACCGCTTGCCCTCACGCCACCCGCCAAACCATTGCTGACGGACCAGGGCGACGTCATTTTCGGGATTTCCAAGTATGGCAAGGGAACAGTATTCGCCGTCGGCGATCCGTGGCTTTACAATGAATATGTTGACGGCAGGAGGATCGATACCAGCTTCGAAAATTTCGAGGCAGGCAAAGACCTCGCCGGTTGGTTGTTGAAACAGGTTGTTAAAAAGTAAATCTCAAAGCTATGGGCCATCTCTTCCGGGAAAACCTTCGCCAGCTCAGGAGCCAGCCCGCCGTGGTCGTGGCCGATGACGCCGTGTTCCAGCTGCCCGAAAAAGTGCTGCAATTCGGCACCGGTGCTTTCCTGCGCGGTCTGGCCGATTATTTTATCGACAAAGCCAACCGGCAGGGCGTTTTCAACGGCCGGATCGTGGTCGTAAAATCCACGGATCAGGGCGATACCAAGGCATTCGAACGACAGGATAACCTTTACACCATTTGTTCCCGAGGGATTCAGGACGGAGAAGCGAAAGAGGAAAATATCATTTCGTCGGCGATCAGCCGTGTGCTTTCGGCCAAAACGCAATGGTCGCTTGTGCTGGACCTGGCCAAGAACCCGGCTGTGAGCATTGTCATCTCCAATACGACTGAAACCGGCATTCAGCTCGTGCAGGATGATATTTACCAATGGCCGCCGGTGTCGTTTCCCGGTAAGTTGCTCGCGTTTTTATACGCACGCTACGTGGCATTCGCCGGTAATCCCGATTTCGGGGTAGTGATCATTCCAACGGAATTGATCGCCGATAACGGCAAAAAACTGGAATCCATCATCCTCGAACTCGCCCACCGCAACGGCCTGGAAGGCGTATTTATCGACTGGATCGAGCAATGCAATTTCTTCTGCAACTCGCTCGTCGACCGCATCGTACCCGGCAAACCCGACGAAACGAGGCTGAAAGAGCTGGAAGAAGAACTGGGCTACCGCGACGAACTGCTGATCACGACCGAGCATTACCATTTGTGGGCCATCGAAGGCGACGAGCGCATCCGCCAGAAAATCGGGTTCTACGGCATCGACGAAGGGCTCATCATCGAGCCGGATATCGAGCAATACCGCGAACTCAAACTACGCCTCCTCAACGGCGCCCATACGCTAGGCGGGGGGCTGGCGCATTTGTGTGGTTTCAAAACCGTGGTGGAAGCCATGAACGACCCGTTCTTCTCGGCATTCATTATCCATTTGATGGAAAGCGAAATCGCCACGGCCATTCCCTATGACGTCCGTCCGACCGTTGCGCTGGCATTCAGCCGACAGGTGGCCGACCGCTTCCGCAATCCGCATATTTTACACAAGTGGTTTAATATCAACCAGAATTATTCCGCCAAAATTCTTTCACGGGTCATTCCGACCTATCTGAATTACGAAGCAAAAAATGGCTATCTGCCCGAGTACATGACCTTCGGGCTCGCGGTTTTCATCCATTTCATGAAGGCCGTCAAGAAAGAAGGCGATAACTACTACGGCCGCCTCGACGGCACCCCTTACCTGATCCAGGACCCAAAAGCCCCGTTCTTTTACCAGAAATGGCAAATGGCGTCGCTGCCCGACATGGTGCAGGCGATATTGAAAGAGCAGTCGATCTGGGGCCGTGATCTGAATAAAATCGATTCTGTACATAGCTCCATCGTCAGATATCTCCAATCCATCGCGCAAAACGGTATCACAGAAACACTCAAAACGCTTTTAGAAAGAACGGAATATGCTCTCTCACAATCCTGAACCCGCGGAACTCCAAGCGGAGGCCCAAAAGACCAGCTACCGCTGGCGCGTTGTAGCGCTCCTGTTCTGCGCCACGACGATCAACTACCTCGACCGCCAGGTGCTCGGTTTGCTCAAACCCACGCTGGAAGCCGATTTCGGCTGGTCGGAATCCGATTTCAGCCACATCGTGATGGCTTTTCAAGCGGCCTATGCTTTTTCGCTGATCGGCTTTGGGGCCATTATCGATAAGATCGGTACCAAAATCGGCTACGTCATTTCGGTGGTCGTGTGGAGTATCGCGGCGATGCTGCATGCCGTCGCGACGGGCACATTCAGCTTCGGGTTCATGCGTGCCATTCTCGGGCTCGGTGAGGCGGGCAACTTCCCGGTGGCCATCAAGGCTACGGCCGAGTGGTTCCCCAAAAAGGAGCGGGCTTTGGCAACGGGGATTTTCAATTCCGGGGCCAATATCGGCGCGGTGGTGGCGCCCATTATGGTGCCCTGGATTCTGGGCGCCTATGGCTGGCAGGAAGCATTTCTGATAACAGGTGCCTTGGGTTTTGTGTGGCTGATATTCTGGTGGCGCTATTATGAGCTGCCTTCAAAGCAAGCCCGCGTCAACCGGGCCGAGTACGATTACATTCACAGCGACAATGAAGCGGATACGAGCAAAGAAGCGCCGGTTAAGTGGCTTCAACTCTTCAAAATTCGGCAAACCTGGGCATTTGTTTTTGGTAAAATGCTCACCGACCCCATCTGGTGGTTCTTCCTCTACTGGCTGCCTTCCTATTTCGCGGAAGCGTTTAAACTGAACCTCTCCAAGCCCAGCCCGGAACTGGTGATTGTTTACACCGCAACGACGGTGGGGAGTATTGGCGGCGGTTATTTGTCGGGATACTTTATTAAGAAGGGCTGGCCGGTGTTCCGTGCCAGAAAGACCTCGATGCTGATTTTCGCGTTCCTGGTCATGCCCATTATGGCCGCGCAATATACCACCAACATCTGGCAGGCGGTGGTACTGATCAGCCTCGCGGCGGCGGCACACCAGGCGTGGAGCGCAAATATTTTCACAACGGCTTCGGATATGTTTCCTAAAAAGGCTGTAAGTTCGGTCGTCGGAATCGGTGGAATGGCCGGATCAGTAGGAGGTATCCTCTTTCCTCTTTTGGTAGGGATCATTCTCGACAACTACAAGGCTGCCGGGAACATCGGCGGAGGGTACAACATCATTTTCATCATCTGCGGGTTCGCATACCTGCTCGCATGGGGAGTAATGCACGTTTTCTCGCCGAAAATGGAACGAGTGGATATTTAATGCCCGCCGACCATTAGCCACCGAGCGCCGATCGAAAAAAGTTATATCCTAATTCCTTATTAATCGATGAAAAAAACATTTTTGCTCCTCGCGTTCCTTTTGATAGGCAATGCATTTGTATTCGCCCAAAGCGCCGATGAAAAGGCCGTTGCCGCGACCGTTGAAAAACTCAAAACAGCCATCATCAGCGCCAACGAGGCCGATTTGAAAAAACTGACCTCTCCTTCACTCTCCTATGGCCATTCAAACGGCCTTTTGGAAGATCAGAAGGAATTCATCCGCGCGCTCGTGAGCGAGGACTCCAAATTCACTAAAATCGACCTTACCGACCAAACGATTTCCATTTCGGGTGATGTCGCAATGGTTCGTCACAAGCTGTTTGGTGACACTGCCAACAAGGGCAAAGACCCTGCGCAAGTGAAGCTCGGCGTGTTAATGGTATTCCAAAAGGTAAAAGGAAGCTGGGTGCTGCTGGGCCGTCAGGCATTCAAGCTGGTTTAAATCGTACCAAAAAGATATTCCGAAACGGGTCTGCTAATCAATGGGCAGGCCCGTTTTTGCATTTGAAAAGTCGCGCTGTTCCATTTTGTGCCGGGCGATCTCCACGGCCTTATGCAGCTTTTCCTGTAATATCTGTTGAGAAGGCAGCGCCGTAAGGTAATCCGCGACCCGGATATTGCTTTTTCCCAACTGCATTAGCTCAATATGCTCACTGCTCTTACCCGAGCATAGGATCAATCCGATCGGGTCATTCTCTCCTTCCACTTTCTCGTACTTTTCCAAAAACCGCAGGTAAAGCTCCATTTGCCCTTTAAAACCAGCTTCGAACTCCCCCATTTTCAGGTCGACTACGACCAGGCATTTCAGCCGGCGGTGGTAGAACAACAAATCGATGAAATAATCCCGTTGATCGATTGTAATCCGCTTCTGCCGCGCCATGAATGCGAAATCCGTTCCCATTTCGATAATGAAGCGCTGCAACTCTACGATGATCGAGGCTTCGAGATCCTTTTCCGAATAAGCGTCTTTCAAACCCAGAAAATCGAGAAAGTAAGGATCTTTGAAAACCAGGTCAGGATTGAGCTTCTGCTCACTTTTCAGCAATTGCAGCTCGTTGATAATCACCTCTTCCGGCTTTTTGCTGATAGCGGTCCGCTCGTAGAGCATGGATTGGATGCGCTCCTGCAACTGACGCGACGACCACCGCTCAATTTTGCACATTTCTATATAAAAGTCTCGTTTTAGGGGACTTTCGATGTACATCAAGGTCCTGAAATGAGTCCAACTCAATTGTCTCCGCAGTGCGTAGACAATTTCATAGTTCGGAAACACTGATTCAAATTTGATGCAATGCCGGAGCTGCTTCTCACCCCACCCGGGTCCGTAAACTGCTATCAATTTTACACTTAGTTCCCGAATCACCTTTTTCCCATACTCGGAGCGGGCGTCTTTCAGTATCTCCTGGTTAATTCGTTGCCCGATGCGGTAATGCAACGACGTCATCTGAGCATTCACACTTAAAGCAACATTATGTCTGCTTTCTTCGATGAGCTGCTTTACGGCATCTAGCAAATCGGAGTTTTGATGTTTTTTCATTTCAGGTGTTAGAATTTAAGTCCACCCATTTAGACGTCAGCTTTCTTCTTTGGTAACACCCTTCTACAAAAACTTTTTTACTCGAAAATTGCGTAACAAAAAAGTTACATATAAATTTGTGTAACTAAAAAGTTACGCTTTATGAAACGCGATATCAAACTCAAATGGTTTTATCCCTACCCGCCGGAAATGATCTGGGAATGTCTTACCAATCCCGAGATCCTCACGAAATGGAGCCCTATGAAGGATTTCAAGCCGGAAATAGGTTTCGAATGCCAGACGCAACAGAAGCCGCGGCCGGCGCAGAATTGGGACGGGATCATGTATCACAAAATCCTGGAAATAGAACCGTTGAAAAGGCTTTCTTATAGTTTTAAGGGAGGGCCCAAACCCGGAGTAACGACGCTCGATACCGTTGTAACCTGGATTTTGGAGCCCAAAGACGGTGGTACCGAGCTCCGCCTCGAACATACCGGATTTACAGGCCCGAAAAACATGCTGACGAGCTTTATTATGGAAATGGGCTGGAAGAAAATCGTCAACAAATCACTCAAAAAGGCTTTCGAGGAGCATTTCGTATGAGCATTGAAACAGCGGATGCTTTCCAGGCCTTAGCGGATCGGGGGCGGAGGGAAATACTCATGATGGTGGCCAAAGAAAAGCGCTCGATCAATGCGATCGCGGAGAATTTCGATATCAGCCGGCCTGCGGTGTCCAAGCATATCAAAATCCTCCAAAATGCAGGATTTATCAACATCGAGGAAAAAGGCCGGGAACGATATTGTGTGTTGAATCAAGACGGTTTCAGCGAAGTCCTGCAATGGATCAACCTGTTCGAGGAATACTGGACGGCGCAATTCAAGAGCCTGGAAAATTATCTGGCCGCGAATGTCCCGATCCCGAAAAAGTAATTGTCAATGCGCCGGTTTCTTAGGGGCCGGCGCCGAAGCATGGTACTTTTTCTGAACGATGGCTGCGTACTTATCCATCAGTTCGAGCACCTTGTCGCGGGATTTGGACCGTACCACCAGACCTACGTGATGCGGCTCGTTCATGCGCCATACCACCTCGGGATCGTCGAAAACAGACAGGTCGGGCCACTCCTGGCGTGCCAGCGAGATGATGATGCCGGAATATTCTTTACGCACGGGTGGCAACTTGTAATTTTCGCCCTTCGCTTCGGCAGTTTCCATCCGAGCCCATTCCCGCCAAAGATTGATACCCGACGCCGCATCGACCATCTCAGAAAGGTGCGCACCGCCTACGCGGGATGATGTTTCGAGGAAATAATATTTGCCGTCGTCGTAGCAACGGATCACCTCCGTATGCGAGGCGCTATGTTTCAGGCCAAAAGCTTTGAGCAAATCCACGGCGAGCGTTTGCAATGCATGCTCTTCGGAAGAATCCAGCGGTACCGTCACGGAGCGAAATATGCCGCCGCCATGGGCCACATCAAATGGTGGGGCGAGGTACTTACTATTCCATGAAAATATAACGATACCATTGTACGAGATCGAATCGACGTGATAGACGTCGCCAGGTTTGTATTGTTCTACGAGATAAGCATGCCGTTTATCGCCCAGTTCATGAATCGTATTCCAGAGTTCCTCGGCTGTACTTAGCTTTTGTATACCCAGCGCAGAAGCCTCGGAACGAGGTTTGATCATCCACGGACCCGGATATTTCTCGATAAAACGGTTGATCTGATCATCATTGAAAAGCGCTGAAAAGCCCGGCACCAGAATGCCCGACTCCAATGCTTTGGTACGCATGGCAAGTTTGTCGCGGAAGTAGCGGCCGGTAGTCTGCCCCATGCCTGGAATCCGGAAGTACTCGCGGATGTGCGCCGCCTTCTCCACATCGAAATCGTCGAGCGCCACCACGCGGTCGATCGGGCGCGTGCGCATCACGTAGGCGAGGCCAGTGATGATCTCGTTCATATTATAAGTCCCATCCTCACCCTCCTCCACATAGAAAAACTCGTCCACGGCTTCCCTGACCCAAGGTTTGTTTTCCAGTTTTTTTGCGGTGATCAAAAAAACCTTGTTACCTGCGTCTTTGAGCGCCTGCAAAAAATCATTGCCTTTGAAATAGGTGGAAATGCAGAGAAAAGTCAGAGTTCGGGTCATAAAATGTGATTTGGTGGACGGTAGCAGCATTTACAGACTAGCCATGCCGCAAAGCATATATTCTCAAATCTAGCAAAAAGAACCATTTTGGCAAGAAAAGCCCCGGTTAAATTTCCGTTACAACCGGGGCATAGACGTTAACCGGCGAGTTTGGATAAATACGCAATCAACAACTTCACACCATAGGCTGTTCCGGCACGACCGGGGGCGAACTCGGTATCACCGAACGCCATTCCGGCAATATCGAGGTGTGCCCACGCCGGATGCTCCGCGGTAAATACTTCCAGGAATTTCGCCGCGACAATCGCGCCGGCCAGCGGCTTGCCATGGTAGTTTTTCACGTCCGCGATGTCGGAGCTGATCTCTTCCTTGTATTCATCCCAAACCGGCAACCGCCAAAGCCGTTCACCGGTTTCGTCGGCGGCCTGGATGAGCGTGGCGGCAAGGTTGTCGTTGGGCGTAAACAAGCCTGCCGCTTCATAACCGAGCGTTTGGATGACACTTCCCGTAAGTGTCGCCAAATCGATCAATACATCCGGGTTATAATGCTTGACTGCATAATGCAGGCCATCGGCGAGGATCAGCCTGCCTTCCGCGTCGGTATCGATCACTTCTATCGTTTTCCCCGCATAGGAACCGATCACGTCGCCGGGCTTCATGGCCGAACCGTCGACCGAATTTTCCGTGGAGGGGATCACACCGATAATCCGAACGGGCAGTTTCAGCTGTGCTGCCAGCTCGATCGTGCCTAAAACAGCCGCTGCTCCACCCATATCGCTTTTCATCAAATGCATATTGGCCGATGGCTTGATGGAAATACCGCCAGTATCGAAAGTGACTCCTTTGCCTACCAAAGCCACCGTTTGGGTGTAATGTGCCGGTTTATACTCCGAAACGATCATCACCGGCGGTTCCTCGCTCCCTTTGTTCACGGCGAGTAAGGCGTGCATACCTTGCTCCTCCAATTGCTTTTTCTCCAAGACCTCCACCGAATATCCATGCTCCGCGCCTGATTTCTTTGCCCATTCAGCCAGTGTTGCCGGTTTTTTATAGTTGGACGGCGCATTCATTAAATCCATTATACGGATTTGGACCAGGCCCGTTTTCAATGCATCCTCCGCCGATTGCCGCACCTCCGAACCTGCATCTGCCAGAATGGATAATGTACCGGATTTGAAAAACGCGCTCAGCGCTTTCGGTTCCGTCTTGTACAGTTGCAGGTCATACCCTCCTAAAACAATGCCGTTCACCGCATGACCGACCCATTCGGCCTCGCGCCCGCGTGCGTCGAGCGTAATATGCGCAGGCCAGCGATCGTTTCTTTTGAAAAAAAGCGAGCGGAAAATTTTGGTAACGGCCGGAAGTTTGGGCGTTTTGCCTAATCCCAGCCAGAGCTCCTTCGAAGAATACCACCACATTTCCCCCTTCTCCGCTTTGAACATTTCCTGGTTGGCGGGTTCGGTGCCCTGCCCGAACGGGCGGATGATCAGAACGTCTTCAATGGGCTCTCCTATGATTTCTATTTGCATGGTATTCGAAATTCGTGTTAATAAAAAAAGCAAAGACAATATATGCCTTTGCTTTCAAAAATGGGTTATGCGGAAATTAATCCAGTCCGCCGCGGCGCGTGGGTTTGCGTGGCTCGGGCCATGCACCCGGTACGCCTTTGGCATCGAGAGGTAATATGCTTTTATCGCGGGAAGTTTTCGCAGGATCTTCACTCGCCTGATAGGCCAGGATCGCGGCTAATATTGCATTGCTGCGAACATCGTCGAACACGATCTTGTCGTAAGTATCGCGGTTGGTATGCCAGGTGTAGGTACCGTACGACCAGTTCAATGAGCTCAGCGAGAACGCCGGTGCGCCGGCCGCTACGAACGAAGCGAAGTCGGAGCCACCGGTTCCGGGAGCGCCCGGAAACTTGGTTTCGATCGGCGTGCGGATCGGCTCAGGAACTTTGGAAAGCCAGCGGGTAAGGTATTCATAGGCATTCAAAAAGCCCTGGCCGGATAGGTTCACGACCCTGCCCGTCCCGTTATCCTGGTTGAATACCGCCTGGATATTCTGCACGATCTCGGGGTGATCTTCGACGAATGCACGGGAGCCGTTCAGCCCCTGTTCCTCGCTTCCCCAGTGGCCCACCAGGATGGTGCGCTTAGGATTCGGATACACTTTTTTCAGAATGCGCATGGCTTCCATCATCACCAGCGTGCCGGTACCATTGTCGGTAGCGCCGCTGCCGCCATCCCACGAGTCGAAATGCGCGGAGAGGATCACATATTCGTTGGGTTTCTCAGTTCCCCTGATCTCCCCTACCGTGTTGAATGTCTGGCTCACGCCGGCTTCCTTCGCATCCGCGCGTACGCTGATTTTCGGAGTATGCCCCGACTCGGCCAGGCGGTAGAGCAAACCGTAATCTTCGAGTGAAACATCGACCGTCGGAATGGCTTTCGTATAAGCGCCAAAGATTTTATTAGCCCCAAAACCTTTTGACCAGTAAGACATCACGACACCCGCGGCGCCTGCTTTTTCCAATGCAAGCGGCAATGCACGGGACGTGTATCCCGTCTTTTTCAAACGGTTGGTCCACGCGTCGGTCTGTACGTCGCGGTCTTTCTTCATTTTTTCAAATGACTCCTTGGTCGCAAATTCCTGCCAGTTGTAATCCGGCCGACCGGTCGGCTGATTCATACTGATCAATACAAACTTGCCTTTTGCGGCAGGCAACCATTTTTGAAATGCGACCGAATCGGCCAGGTCGGGCAGGATTACCACATCGGCGGTGACGGTTTTACCATTCGTGCCGGGGCTCCACGCCAGCTGCATGCCTTCGAGCGACTTCACGCGCGGCGCTACCATGTCGATATGCGACACTCCGCGCTCCCAACCGCGCCATTCTCCCCACTTTTCGTTTTTGGCGGTAATATTCCAGCCTTTGTATTTGGCCACCGCCCATTCGTGCGCCTGCTGCATTTGCGGCGAGCCCACGAGCCGGGGACCGATCACGTCCATCAGTTCGTGACCTAATTTTTCAAGCTGTGAATTTTCAGTCGCCTCCTTTACGATGTTTTCAACTACCGGGTCCTTCCTGACCGGATCTTTACTTTGCGCAAAAACAAAAGTGGCCTGGCTGGAAAGACAAAGGGTCAGGAGTAAATAGATTTTTTTCATGGAATTGGTGGTTTAAGAAAATATCGTTGCCTAATGTAGGAAATCACGATGACGCTTTCCGTACGCTCTTAAAAAATTCTAAATTGATATTTTAATTGTATTATTCCAACGCAAGACTTTACTCCTGCGCTGGTACAGAGGCAGATATGTTTAAAAAGATTACGGCATTCATATTCTTTGCCAACTATTTCGTCGGGTTGCTGGCGGTAGCGCTGTCGCTGGAAACCGCTTTTCAGCTGAATGTCCCGCTCAATTCGCCGGTCTATTACCTCCTGCTTTTCTGCACAACCGTGTTCTACTACACGATCGCCTACTCAGGACCGGTGATTCCGAAAGTTTCCGCCAACCCGCGGACGGAATGGTACCGGCAGCATTACCGGTTTGTGCGGGGAAGCCAGGTATTCCTGTTCAGCATTTGCGCGGCGCTGGGGTGCTGGTACCTGGCCGATAACTTCACCGGCGTGCTGCATTTACCGGTTTACTATTGGATCGTTCTGTCGGTTGTACCTCTGGCCGCGGTCCTGTATTATGGCTTGCTCCCTAAATCCCTGATTTCCTTTAATCTGCGCCGCACGGGCTGGCTCAAAGCATTTGTGATCGGTTTTGTGTGGGCAGGCTGCGTAAATGTTTTTCCGGTAGCCGCCCTACGGATCGAACGAGGCGTTAGCGTGGCCGAACCGTTGCTGATGCTATGGCTTTTTACCAAAAACTGGATGTTCTGCACCGTCAACGCCATTATGTTTGATATGAAAGACTATGAGGACGACGCGAACATCGAACTGAAAACCTTTGCCGTGAGAATGGGACTTCGGAGAACCATCTACGCTGTGCTCGTGCCGCTCCTGCTCGTCGGGCTGGTGTCATTTCTCACATTTGCCATTTACCGGCATTTCGGCATCCCTGCGATACTCTTCAACATGGTACCTTTTATATGCTTGCTGGCGGTGGCATTCTCCCTGCAAAAACGGCAGAGCATTTTGTTTTACCTGATTGTAATAGATGGTTTGCTGCTTGTCAAAGCAATTTGCGGGATTGCCGGCAGCTTTTTCACCTATCAAAACCTGCATTAGCCATGCTGAATAACTATGACCGCATTGCCCGAACCTACGACCGGCTCAGCAGGCTGATATTTGGGAAATCGATCGTTCGTGCGCAGCAGGCGTTGTTACCGCACATTAAACCCGGCTCGCGCGTGCTCGTCGTAGGCGGGGGTACGGGGTGGATATTGGAAGAAATGGCTGGCATCCACCCTTCCGGCTTGACGATCGACTACGTGGAAATCTCAGCCAATATGCTGGAACTGGCCCGAAAAAGGCATTTCAGGCATAATCGGGTCACATTCGTGCATGCATCTATCGAAGATTATCCGGCGCCGGAGCAGTATGACGTAATTATGACGCCATTCCTGTTCGATAATTTCAGTCCAGTGCGTGCGCAGGCAGTTTTTCAAAAGTTGAATGACTCGCTCAAAAACGGTGCATTATGGCTTTTTACCGACTTCCACATCGACAAAAATCTTAACCGCATCTGGCAGAAAGCGCTGCTGCGGTCCATGTATATTTTTTTCCGGAATATCAGTCAAGTGGAAGCCGACCAGCTGCCTGATATGCAATCCCTTTTTCGCGCAGAAAACTTTCAGGTCGTTTCCGAAACTTTCCATTTCGGGCGCTTTATCCATTCGGTCGCCTACCGTAAATCAGGCGACGGCGGTGCGGCCCCGACCGAAGATAAACCGCTCGTTGAACACGATGATCGAGAGCAGGATCAGTGAATAGGCCGTAATCTGTGTCGAATTGATCGGCTCGTGGAAGTAGAACAACGCGATCGCAAAGTTCATCAGCGGATTGATATACAACAAAATACCCATCGTAGAGGAGGTCACCCCTTGCAATGCGTACAGGTTCATAAACAGCGGGATGATCGTAAAAACTACCGCAATGAGCGTGATGAGTATGTAAAATGAGGGCTCGGTAGGCAGCGCAGCGCTGTATTGGGGATAAAACGGCAACAGCAACAATGCCGAGAAAACGATCTGTATCGTGAGCACGAGGAACTTGTCGATTCCTGCATTCTTGCGCTGGCTTACGAGGTAGAATGCGTAGGATGCGGCCACGATCAGGCTGTACATTATATCTGCTATATTATTGAATGACAATAATATACAACTCAAAACACTGAGCATTACCGCCGCCCATTGCCATTTGCTAAGCTTCTCGTTTAGCACGAAATACGCGAACACGGTAGTCATGATCGGACAGACCAGGTAGGCAAACGACGCGGCCTTGACACTGATATGGTTCATCACGTAGATAAAGAAAAACCAGTTGGCCGTCAATAACACTCCGCCGATCAACGTGAGGAATGCGACCTGGCGCTTCCGGGCCACAGGCATTGCTTTGAAAGTCGTAATACTCTCTTTCAGCACTTTCACCCGAACGAACAAACTGATCACCGCCATGACCGCCGCGCACATGAATACGCGATAAAAGAGGATATCGAGCGACGGATAACCCTTCAAAGGTTTGAGTGCCAGGCTAAAAAAGCCCCAGATCAGAAAGGAAACAAATGCGGTGAGGTAGTACTTCGAAAATTTCATCAGGCTGTGGATGTGGTGTGGACCGTATTTTCGAAACAGCAAAAAGTGCGGCGTGGTTCGTACCGGAATGAACAGGAAGAAATATTCGCGCTTGAAATTTAACCCTTTGGCTATGCAACCGTTGGTAGACCTATCGTGTCAACCAGACAGTCTCCATTCCAAAAGCTCAGCTCTATGAAATTACTTTCCATCCTTCCTTTCCTCTTAATCTGCCAGATCGGCCTTGCCCAGCGGACCACTTTTTCCGTCGGCATCAACTCCGGTGTTTCACGCTTTACAGGCGCTAGCGCCCAAAAAACGACTACTGCCACTACTGGTGGGCTTTTCTGCAACTGCCTGCCCAGCGCCGCCGGCTATCTAGGCGGCGTACCCACTTACACTTATGGTGCAAGCCTGAATATTCAACACGAATACAAAAATCACTTCTTGCTGGGACTGGAAGCCGGCTATGAAAACCTCCGCACGCGTGTCAATATCGAGGAGTATCAGATCGACGACATGATTTTCAAAACCGAAAATGCTTACAACATCACCCGCAATCATTTCATCAATGTTTTCCCTAGTGCGGGATACAACTTTCCATTGGGCGAAAACCTGGATCTTTCACTTCGCGGTGGCGCCGATTTCGGCATTGGGCTAAGCAGTTCGAGCCGGCTGGTGGTGCGCGAGGTATTTGAAGATGACAAAATCACCGATCGCGACGGCCTCGCTCCCGGGCTCGATTTCCGTCCCCGGATCGAAGCGAAAATATCCGGCAAACGCCTGGGCCTGACCGTCAACTATTCGCACGGCGTTACCAACTGGCTCAATGGTTGGGCCGGCGGTCCGACGGAGCTCCACATGCGCGTCTGGCGTGTGGGCGTGCAGTACCGAATATTCTAAAAAAGGAGTAAAAACGGAACCATACCCGGCTTATTTGGCTTGATTAGTAAGGCAATATTTAATCAAGTATGACATTTTCCGACATCCGGCTGGTGGCTACCGATATGGACGGTACGCTGTTGAACTCCAAACACGAAATCCACGAGTCGTTTTTCCCTGTTTTCAGAAAACTTAAAAATCACGGGATCATTTTCGTCGCAGCGAGCGGTCGTCAGTATTTCAACCTCGCCAAAACCCTCGATGCGGTGAAGGACGAAGTCATTTTCGCCGCCGAAAATGGTAGTTACGTGGTGTTTCAGGATGAAGAAATCCACATTCAAGCCATAGATCCGGAAGTGACCCGCGAGCTGATATTGATTTCGAGAAACATCAAAAACACCTACCCGATCATATGCGGGAAGAAAAAGGCTTACGTCGAGAACAACGACGAGGCGTTTATCAACCACCTCAAACTCTACTTTGAAAGATACGAAGTGGTGAACGACCTGCTCGAAATTACCGACGATCAGTTTTTGAAATTCACATTATGCGACCTGGCCGGTTCCGAAGTGAATAGCTATCCGCATTACAAAAAATACGAAGAAGCGCTGCAAGTGAAGGTCTCCGGACCGATCTGGCTCGACATTTCGCATAAGAAGGCCAACAAAGGCCGCGCAATGGAGGTTTTGCAGGAAAGATTCAATGTGACAGCCGAGCAAACAATGGTTTTCGGGGATTACCTCAACGACCTGGAAATGCTCGAAAAAGCGCATTACTCCTACGCCATGGCGAATGCGCACCCGGATATCAAAAAAATAGCCCGTTTCATCGCCAAAAGCAACGATGAAAACGGGGTAGTAGAAGTCCTTTCGGAAATCACGGAGTAAGGCAATGCCCTACTCCGTATATTTTTTGAATATGGAAGTCGCGGTGTGCCCTCCGAAACCGAAGGTGTTGTTCAGCGCATAATTCACTGTCTGGCTCACCGACTTACCCAATATGATGTTCATTCCTTCCGGGATCGCCTCGTCGAGGTTTTCGGTATTAATGGTACCGGGGATAATATCGTTTTTCACTGCCAAAACACTCACGATACTTTCGATCGCTCCCGCCGCTCCCAGCAAATGGCCGGTCATGGATTTGGTAGCGCTGATGGCCACCGGATGGTCGCCAAATACCGTCTTCATGCCTTGCAGCTCGCTCATATCACCAAGCCCGGTAGAAGTCGCGTGGGCATTCACGTAATCGATCTGGTCGGGCGTAATACCTGCTTCTTTCAAAGCTTTTTTCATACCCAATGCAGCTCCCAAGCCGTCCGGAGGTGTTCCGGTGAGGTGGTAAGCATCCGCAGCCATTCCGCCGCCGACGATTTCCGCATATATTTTGGCCCCTCTCGCCTTGGCATATTCCAGGTCTTCGAGGATCAACGCCGCTGCTCCTTCGCCCATCACAAAACCGTCACGATCTTTATCGAAAGGTCTCGAAGCCGTTGCAGGATCATCGTTTCTTTTCGAAAGCGCCTGCGCTGCGCTGAAACCGCCCAATGCAGAATAGATAATCGCTGCCTCTGAGCCACCGGCGACCATCAGTTTGGCCTTTCCCATGCGGATCGTATCGAACGCGCTGATCAGCGCGGTATTCGAGGAAGCGCAGGCCGAAACCGTGCAATAATTAGGCCCGTGCAATTTGTGGCGCATCGAAATAACGCCTGCCGCAATGTCCACGATCATTTTGGGAATAAAGAAAGGACTGAAACGCGGTATCCCACCCGACGCGTGAAATTCCAGCAATTGGTCTTCAAACGTGCCCATTCCCCCGTTTCCGGTCGCCCAGATCACGCCCATATCATGGCGGTCTTCCAGATCGATATTCGCGAAATCCAGTCCCGCGTCCTTGATCGCCGTATCCGACGCAGCTATCGCGTATTGGGTATGCAGGTCGTATTTTTTGATCTCCTTTTTCTCAATATAATCTTCGGGATGGAAATCCTTTACCTCGCAGCCGAATTGTGTCTTGAATTTGGAAACATCCATTTTCGTAATGGTAGCAGCACCGCTTTTACCATCTACAATATTTTGCCAGAATTCTTCCACAGAATTCCCCAGCGGAGAAATAACCCCCAGGCCGGTAACTACTACTCTTTTCATACAGTTTGATTATTTGATCCAAGACATCAGGAGCGTTTAGTCAACCTCCTGAGTCAGTGTATCTTTAAAGATGTCGTCGACCAGTTTCTGCACCTTCGGGCCAATCAGCAGGATGGCCGGGATGACGATCAGATACGACATGCTCCAAGATTTGAGCCAAATCACCAAAAAATTGGCAACAAATCCAATATTTAGGGAAATCAAAGCGAAGGAAATTATCCCCGTCGTAACAATGCCCATGATCATGGCAAAAGCGATTCTCTGTCTCATACCGGCTGTGATTTTTGTGGTTTGAAGGTTACTTTTTCGACGCCCGTGTCAGGCTGTTTGGAGCTCCACGCCTGGGTTCATCACCTGCAAAGCGGCGGTGGGATTGCTCAAAAAGAGGTTGAAAACATCGGCAGTACGGCCTGTCAGGATTTCGTAGGTATTGGCCTCAAATGCTTCTACGAGTTCGTCGGCAACCTGTTTGGGAGGGATACCATTTGTAGCACCACCGATTTCAGCCGAGAACTCCGTGTCGACCAGCGGAGGCAGAATTTCAAACACTTTGACGTTGGTGGATTTACCCAGCGCAATGCGGAGCGATTGTGTGTAGGAATGCAATGCGGCCTTACTTGCGGCATAGGTCGGCAGGAAATGGTTGGGAACCAGGCCCGCGATGCTTGAAACCGTCACGATTGCCGCCTCATCAGCCTTTTTAAGCAGTGGAAGCAACTTTTGGTTCAGACCGATAATGGCCAGGTAATTGGTCGTAATTTCCTCTTCTGCCAGCGTCGCAGCATCCTCGTCGCCATCCAGGTGATAGTAAGAAGCCTTACCCGCATTGTTGATCACGACATTCAATTCAGGGAATTCGCTTTCCAGGCGGGCAACGAGTTTGTCGGTAGCCTGCTTGTCGACTACGTCGTAAACGATCGGCGTCACATTGGTCAGCTGCGCTGCCGCTTTTTGCAGTCGCTCTTCGTTGCGACCGGTGATGATTACATGATTACCTTTTGCGGCGAATGCTTTTGCGAATTCGAAACCGATACCGGCACTTCCGCCAGTGATAAGGATTGTATTTCCAGTAGTTTTCATTGTTTTTCGAGTTTAAAATATACCAATCGGTATATTATTCGAGAAAATTAATACCGGAACTTGCCGGCATTTCTTCGTGATTGAAATTCACATGACAAAAATATACTGATCGGTATATTTTTGCAAGAAAAATCTGAAAAACTTTTGGGCTCCCGACCAAGTGCCACAAAAAACGGCCTGGATGATACACCAGGCCGTAGCAAACAACTTTGTTATTTTCCTTCTCAGAACGAAACCGGTACTTCCACAACGGTAGTTTCCCAGCCAAAATACATCTTAGCGGCGTTGTCCGAAACCTTTTCAAACACAATTGAAAAGTTCTCGATCGGTGCGTCTGCCTTCTTAACCGGAGCGGTCACGCGCAGCACGTCGTTTGCTTCCTTGTATTTGTAGGCGCCCCAGTAGTCTACATCGGAGCTCAGAATGATTGTCCATTCCTTTTCATTCGGGATCGCAAACAGCGAGTAGGTACCAGCTTTTACCTTTTTCCCTCCGAAAGTAGCATCCTGGTAGAATTTGATCTCCGTAGATTCATCCGCGCCCAGGCGCCATACTTTGCCGTACGGTTCCTTTTTACCAAAAATTTCACGGCCATTCAAAAACGGACGGCTGTAAGAAACCTTCACCAATGCCTTCTCGCCATCCTTGCGGTCATGCGCGAAATGGTCCGGGAAGTAAGCAATATCACGCGGGCTCTTGTCCAGTCCTCTGAATTTCTGCGCATTCGCGCCGAACGCGATCACCGTCATCAACAGGGCCAGGAAAATGTTCTTTTTCATGTTTGTGGTTTTTGTTAAAGATTGGAATGTTAATGATACGAAAAATAGGCGGGATTACGACTCCCTAGGCAATCGCCTTCCCGCTCAGAACCGGCCGTGGATCTTTCGTATTTCCGATGATCGCGAGGCTCCTTTTAAATTCTACTTGCAGGCTATCTCCCTCGAACTTGCACCGTACGGTTTCGTAATGCGCGGTTTCGACGAAGCGCCAGGTCATTTCGAAGGTCGTGTCGTCTATCCAGGCACCGTTGGCGGCGATCTTGGTTTTCTTTTCACCCGGGACCGGGGTCAGTACGAGTTTCAGTGGCATGGTCGACAAATCGGTCAGACCGATTTTCCAGTTGCCCAAACCATTTACCACCAGGTGTTCGCCCTTATCGTCCGTCACCCGGAACAGGCACCAGCCTTTGTCGAACTCAAAGGAGACCTTATTAATCTTCAATTCATTTTCAGCCAGCTTGAAAGCCTTGCCATTCATTTTCGCGGCGAGCTCGGAAGCTGGTTTTCCAGGGGTAAGCGGCAATGCGAGCGAGCCGAGCTTTTTCTGCATTTCGCCTTGAACGCCTTTGTCAGCCGGTACGCCGGTAGCCTTCACGGTAGGCAATATGTGGTTCCAAACGTGGTTCAGAATGGCCTGCATATCGCCGGTTTCGCTGGTGATAGCCACGACCATATCTTCCTTCGGCATCACAATGCAATATTGCCCGAAAGCACCGTCACCGCGGTAGGCGCCGTTGCGGCAACGCCAGAACTGATAGCCATAACCTTGCTGCCAATCATCGTCTTCGGGTTTTCGGTTGCTGCCTTTCGACATGATGTGCGAACGCGTCGCCTCCTCCACCCACGAGGCTGGAAGAATGCGCTTACCGTTATATTCTCCTTTTTGGAGATACAATTGTCCAAATTTGGCAATATCCTCCGTCTTCACCCGTAATCCCCATCCTCCGGTGTTAATGCCTTTCGGATCCACTTCCCAATCCACATCTTCGATCATCAAAGGCTGGAACAGGCGCGGTTTGAGGTATTCGAGCAAAGTTTGGCCCGTCAGTTTCTGAATGATCGCCGAAAGCATGTAGGTAGCTCCGCTGTTATACACAAAGAAGGTTCCCGGTTCATGCTCGACGGGCTGCGCCAGAAAAGACTTTACCCAATTATCACTCCCCGACTCGCGCAGCTTACCGGTCGTGTCCTTATCATGGCCTGTCGACATGCTGAGCAAATCCCGTACGCGCATGGCCGCGAGGTTGGCGCTCACGGTTGCCGGCTTATCTTCGGGGAAAAACGAAATGACCTTGTCGTCCACTTTCAGCTTCCCCTCCGCAACGGCAAGGCCAATGGCGCTGGAAGTAAAGCTCTTGCTGAGTGAATACAATGTATGCTTCAAATCCGGTGCATAGGGTGCCCACCAGCCCTCGGCAACCACTTTTCCCTGCCGCAGGATCATCAGGCTATGGAGGTTCAGGCGGTCGGTTTCGACGGCATTGGCAAAATCCAGAATACCCTTGGCCGACATTCCCTGTGCTTCCGGCGAGCTGCGCGGCAACTGTCCGTAACTGATCGACGACGCCCAGGCTGATGCCGGAATGGCGCTGATTACACCCAATTGTAGGGCACCCAACCCTAATTTTTGAAGGAATTCCCTGCGGTTGTATGACATGGTTTTGATAAATGCTGGTGATCGAAAGTTTACGGCGTGCGGTCCGACAGGTAGCATTTGCCCAGGTAGTCCTATCTTTGCACCGATCACAAAACAAATGACCGCATGCCGGAGAACGCAACTTCCTTCCAATCGCTTGGATTGTCCGAACCATTACTAAAAACCATTGCTGAACAGAATTATACTCAACCGTATCCGATTCAGCAGGCCGCAATTCCAGCCATTTTGAAAGGAAATGATGTACTCGGCATCGCCAAAACAGGCTCCGGGAAAACGGCAAGCTTTGTCCTGCCCATTCTCGAATCGTTTCAAAAGAGACCACCTGCCAAAAACCGGCACATTACGGCATTGATATTGGTCCCTACCCGCGAGCTGGCCGTTCAGATCGGCGTGGTTTTCCAGACATTCGGCGAGAGGCTTCCCCGGAAGGTAAAAACGCTGGCTGTATTTGGCGGCGTGTCTATCAACCCGCAGATGATCGCCATGCAGCATGTGGAAATACTGGTAGCAACACCGGGCCGGCTGCTTGAATTGATCTCCTACAAAGCGCTCAGCTTGTCGGAAACGCGGATTCTTGTATTGGACGAAGCGGATAAAATGCTCAATATGGGCTTCGCCGACGAAATGCGGGACATTTTCTTCCTGCTTCCCAAAAACAGGCAGAGCATTCTCTTCTCGGCTACTTTGGGAGATGAGGTGGACAAAATCAATAAAAACCAGCTGAAAAACCCGCTCCGGATCGAAATCGCGGAGGAAGAACAGAACCTGGATCTGATCAAACAAACAGGCTATTTCGTCGATCCCGACCGAAAGGGGCCGCTGCTCAGATATCTGATTAAATCGCAGCAAATGAAGCAGGTACTGGTATTCGTTTCGGCGACACGCACGGCGGATAACCTCGTCGAAAAGCTGAAAAAGAACGGCATCGACGCCATGGCTATGCATAGCAAAAAAAGCCAGGGCGCGCGCACCGAGGCTTTGAACAAGTTTAAATCCGGAAAATTGAATGTACTGGTGGCGACAGACTTGGCGTCACGCGGGATCGACATCCAGTTCTTGCCCTATGTCATCAATTTCGAACTGCCGAGGTCGCCGAAGGACTATGTTCACCGCATTGGCCGTACCGGCCGTGCCGAAAACCCCGGTGAGGCAATATCGCTGATTTGCCCCGAAGACGTCCATCATTTCAAAATCATCCAGAAAAAGATGGGTAAGCGTGTTGAAATGATGGAGTCTTACGATATCGAATTGCAGGGCTATTAGGTCCTATTTCTTTTTGGCTGCGAGTTCGACAATGTCTTTTTTGCTGCCAGTCCAGAATGCAATTTTACGGCGGTTATAAGTGTAGGTAACCGCCACCGAATCACCCCAGCTGATCACGGCAGGGTAAGAATATTCATCTTCCTTTTTGCCGGTAGCAATGTCAATTTTGTCCGTCCAGTTCTGGCCGTCGTCGTACGAAAGGATCAGAGAAAGCGGCGAGCGGGAGCCCCAGTTGTGATCGTCGGGATTGTAGGCGAGTACCAGCGTACCGTCGGTCAGTTTCGCCAGGTCGATGCCGCTGTTCGGGTTGGGTAGTGAGGTCTTTTTAATGGTCGACCAGGTTTTGCCGTTGTCTTTGGAATCGCTGCGCCCGATCACGCCGCCGGTCGTACGCACGAGCATATGCACGTCACCCGGTTTCGACTCCCATAACGTAGGCTGAATCGCCCCTTTTCCCTTAATTTCCATGGTATCGATTTTGAAATACGGGCTGGCCGTCCAGGTTTTGCCGTTATCGGTGCTGCGGTCCACGAAAACCTCCCAGCGGTTCACTTCATTGGAAGCTCCCGCCAACCAATCACCGTTCGAAAGCTCGATCAGCTTATCTTTCACCGGGCCTCGGCCGCCTTTGTCGCCTTTCACGAGTTCATAAGCTTCCGACCACGTTGCGCCATTGTCCGAAGAAGTTTTCACCCACGTTTCCCACTGGGCAATCTCCTTCCCTACTTTGAAATACAAAATCACTTTACCGTCGGCCGTTTTCTGCAAAACCGGGTTCCAATGCGCATCTTCACGGATTTTAGCTACTTCCATCGGAGCGCTCCAATGGCCGGGGCGTCCTTTTGAAAGCCAGATACCCACATCCGGGTTCTTCTCTTCGGTTCCGCCAAACCAAGCTACCAGAAACTGCCCGTCATCGAGCCGCACGAGCGTCGAGGCGTGACATTGCGGAAATGGACGCTGATCGCCGAAGACAAATTCCTTTTCGTTCGCGAGCGAATCCAGTTTCTTGTCCTCTGCCGTTTCGGATTGTTTCGAACCGCAGGATGTCATGGCAAAAGAGCCCGCCAGCAAGGTGGCCGCCAACCACCGGCCCGGCCGGAAAGATTGCTTTTTGTATGGTAGCATGGATTAAATAATAAGTTAAACGTTTTGCTGAATACCCACACAAACCGAAAAGAGGCTACTATTTCAATAACTTCTTCAACTCGTTCATGACCGCGGCGGGCGCATGTTCTTCGTAAAGAATGCTGTAAACCGCATTGGTAATGGGCAAATTAACGTGATAAGTCTTATTGAGCTCCTGGATACTCCTGGTGGCATAATAACCTTCCGCGATCATCTTCATTTCGAGCTGCGCAGCCTTGACGCTGTACCCCCGTCCTATCATATTGCCGAACAACCGGTTGCGGCTGAACTGCGAATAGGCGGTCACCAGCAAATCGCCCAGGTAGGCGGAAGAGCTCAGGTTTCGTTCACGTGGGTCGAGGGCCGTGACGAGGCTCCCTATTTCCTGCATGGCGTTCGACACCAATACGGCCTGGAAATTGTCGCCATACCCGAGCCCGTGCGTGATCCCGCACGCGAGCGCGACGATGTTTTTCATCACGGCCGCATATTCTACGCCGTACAGGTCGTCCAGGGCATTGGCGGTAACGTAACGACAGGTCATCAACGCCGCAAAATCCTCCGCAGCGGGGTGTTCCGTTGAAGCGATGGTCAGGTAGGATTGCTTTTCCAATGCCACTTCCTCGGCATGGCACGGGCCGGCTATCACGCAGGTATCCTTCATTTCGATACCGAACGCTTCTGCCGCCCAGTCGGTAACGAGGGCATTCTGGCCAGGTACCATCCCTTTAATGGCCGACACAATGCGTTTGCCCTGCAAATGCTTCGCCGATAAATGCTGTAAAGATTCTTGAATGAATGCAGCAGGAACCGCGAGAATAATATAATCCGCTCCTTTTACCGCATCGGTAGTCTTCTCAAAAACCTTCACCTTCTTCGGCGAAAGCACCACATCGCTGAGATAGCTTGGATTATGATTGAATTTCCGGATATGGTCGATGTCCTTCTGGTTCCGGAGCCACCAGCGGATCTGAACGTGATTTTGTTCACAGAGAATCTTGATCAGCGCGGTCGCCCAGCTGCCTCCGCCTATCACGGCAATTTTAGTATGATTTAAAAAGCTCATCCGGCTGGAATGTCAGAATTTGGCTGAAATATGGGGCCAAAATAGCTGAAAATAAAAAATCCTTGCAGCAAAGCCGCAAGGATTTTCCTTTTTAACCTAAACTAAATCGAACTTATTACCTTTCTACAACGCATCAGTTCTGGTTTTCATTTGATTTTTTCCCATCTTTTTTCGGTTCTTCCTTCTTTTTTTCAACCAGGTCACCGTTATTGAGGTTTTTGGATACTGCAATGTATGGTCCGGAGATAATCTTGTCACCCGGTTTCAGGCCCGACAGGATTTCGATATTCTCAAAATCACTGATACCTGTCTTCACCTCCTTCATTTCCGCCTTACCGTTCACGTCGATAAACACCACTTCCTTAATCACTTCCTGTTTCTTCGGTTTCTTCTCGTCTTCTTCGGCTGGCTGCGCATTGTTGTTCGAGCCGTCGCCAGAACCCGGGATCACCTGTGCCGTACCTCCACGCGTTGTCACAGCTGCAATAGGTACCGAAACCACCCCGTTTTTACGCTCAGTAATAATCTCTACAGACGCCGTCATACCGGGTTTGAAAGGATAGGATTTCTTCGATCGAGCACTCATCAGGTCCTTGAAAGATTCATTCAGGATTTTCACTTTTACCTGAAACTCGGTTACCGCATCCGCCGAAGTACTAGCAGCGGAACTAGACGACGAGGAAAGAGATGCAAGGCCTGCGGCAGTATTCGCAATTTCTTTCACCACACCTTTGAACTTACGCCCCGACGAGCTGTATGCATCGACGTCGATCTCGGCAGTATCGCCGATCGACACCCGTACAATATCGTTTTCGTTCACATTCACGCGAACTTCCATGTCGGCCAGGTTTGCAATGCGCATCATTTCGGTACCGGCCATTTGCGAAGTACCCACCACGCGTTCGCCCGCTTCCACATTCAGCAGCGAGACAATACCGCTCACGGGTGCAAAAATGCTCGTTTTGCGAAGGTTTTCCGCCGCATCACGCATACTCGCTTCGGCACTCTTAATATTGAAAAGCGCTGCTGCCACATTGGCTCTCGATGATTCCACATCCTGCTGCGCCACGCCATAGCTAGACGCGAAGCCTTCAAAATCCGCGGAAGAGATCACTTTGTCGGCAAACAGCTTCTTGTTACGTTCGTAATTGGCCTTCGCCTGAACCAGCCGTGCCTCTGCCTGGGCCACCATTGCCTTGGTTTGCTCATAATTGGCTTTGCTTGAATTAACCGAAGCCTGCGCACGGGCCATCAATGATTCGTAGTTATCCGGGCGGATCTTCAAAAGCAGCTGCCCTTTTACCACCGAATCCCCTTCGGCTACATTCAATGCGATGATCTCACCAGAAACGTCCGGACTGAGCTTCACTTCCACCTCCGGCTGCACTTTTCCCGACGCACTTACCCGTTCGATGATATCCGATTTTTTGACGGTCGTGTATTCTACCTGGGTGGTTTTGGGCTTCCCGATGTAGCCGGCTTGTTTGGCTCCAAACAAACCACCGATGAGTAGCACCACGACACCTCCCGTTATCCACCAGATCTGTTTCGAAGATTTACGTGCCATATTTTTTTGATTACAATTTTTTAAAAATAGTTGCTGATAGTACGGGAATTCTAGAAATCAGAGAGCGGGCGGTTCATATAGAAATCCAGGATTTTAGTCCTGAAAACGTAGTCATACTTGGTCTGGACGAGGTTACCGTTCGCTCTGTCGAGGTTGGCTTTGGCGATGTTGTACTCCACCGAGTTGATCGCCCCCACATCGAAACGTACCTGCGCTACGCGGAAAGTCTCCTGCAATGCGCGCACCTGGTTCGCGGTGGCCGAATAACGTTTGGCCGCATTCGTCATATCGATATAGGCCTGTTCCACATTCTTGCGGATAGTCAGTTGCACCTGCTGGGCCTGGTATTCGTAGGTCTTTTGCTGCAATTTGGCATTCGCCACATTGTATTTCGTCCTGAAATTATTGAAAATCGGGATCGAAAGGTTCAGGTTGATCGCCGAGTTACGGTTAAAGTCGAGCTGGTTGAAATAACGGAAGTTTTGGATAGAGCCGTTCGGTGCGGTAACGCGCTGGATGATCGGCACCTGCTTGTTGTCGATCATCACATAATCGGTCGCCGAAGGAACATCGATGGTGGTGTTTCCCGAACCGTCGCCCACAAACCGTTGCTTGGGTGCCGCACTGGAATAGGCCGTGTAAATACCGCCGTTCAGCGTCAGCGTGGGCATTCCGGCACCTTTTGCCAGATCGATATTGATTTTCGAAGCCTCGATCCGCATATTGGCAGCCTTCATTTGCGGCAGATTATTCAATGCGGTTTCATAAATCTCCTGAATCGACGCGTCGTACGCCTGCATCGTCGGGTCCTTCACCGGTATTTTCACCACATTGATCACCTCGCTGCCCGCCATATTCATGTACTGTTTCAAATTCAGCTTCGCGCTTTCGAGGTTATTCTGGGCATTTACGAGTGACAGCTCGTCGTTGGCCAGCTGCGATTTCAGGTCGAGCAGATTGCTTTCCGCGAGCGTACCTGCCTCTACCAGCTTGGTCGTGCGCTCCACCTGCAACTGCGAAGCATCCACCTGGCGCTGGGCTACCATAATGAGCTCTTCGTTGGTCACTACCTGCAAATAGGACAATGCTACATTGAGCATAATATCGTTGCGGGTCGCTTCCAGGTCTTTGGCGCTCGCCTGGTAGTTCGCATTATTGAATTTGATGTTATTGCTGATCTGAAAACCGCTGAAAAGCGTCACCTGGCCGCCGAGCTGGTAGTTGTTGGAGCTCACATTCTGCTGAACAAACTGGTTGGTGAACGGATCGATGTTACGACCGGAACGAAACCCCTGGCTGGCGCTGAAACTGATACTCGGCCACCGCTGCCATTTCGACTGCTCATAAGTGTTGCCGTTGGTTTGCACCGTAATTTCCGATTGCTTGACCTGCGGGTTAGTTTCCAGGGCAATCCGGATGCAGTCTTCCAGCGAATAGGTATTGGCCGGCTGACTCACATTTTGCTGCGCCTGCGACACTGTCATTCCACCAAACAATGCCAAAACCAGTGCGGAATAGCGTAAAGAATGAAACATAAGCGGTTTAGAGTTAGATGATCAATATTAGTGCTTACCTCAAAATGCAACCATCCATTTGGTACGGACGGTTGCATTTCCGTGGTAAAGGGCGATTTATCCCGGGTACTAAGGGATCAGTGGAAAAACAGGTAACCGAGCCAAATTCCGGCAATGACGCCTATCAAATCGGCGATCAGGCCCGCCACGATGGCATATCTGGTATTCTTGATCCCTACGGATCCGAAGTAAAGCGCAACGATATATAATGTCGTATCGGCCGATCCCTGGAAGATACATACCAGCCTTCCGACGAACGAGTCGGGCCCGAATTCCTTCATCGCGTCGATCATCAATGCACGCGCGCCGCTGCCGCTGAGGGGTTTCATGAGCGCCACCGGCAATGCGTCGGTAAAGTCGGTATTCATCCCGGTTGAGGCAAACATCCATTTCAAACCGTCGATCACGTAATCCATCGCACCACAGCTACGAAACGCGCTGATGGCCACCAGCAAACCTACCAGATACGGAATAATCGTGACCGAAGTAGTAAACCCGCCCTTGGCTCCCTCGATGAACGCATCGAAGACATTGACCTTTTTGAACATCCCCCAACCCAGGAATGCCGCAACTACGAAAAGCAGTACGGAGTTACCCGCCAGGATGGAAATTGTTTCGATCTGCTCCTTCGGCAATCCAGATAAGTACCACAATACCAATGCGATCATCGCCGTGACACTACCGAGACCGAGCATGACAGTGCGGTTAAAAAGATTGATTTTCTGCCACGCAGCCGTGATCAGCATACTCACAACGGTGGTCACATACGTACCCACCACGCACGGGATGAAAACATCGGAAGGACTTTCCGCGCCCAGGATCGCACGTTGGGCGATGATCGAGAGCGGGATGATCTGCAAGCCCGACGTATGCAGTACAAGAAACATGATCTGGGCATTCGACGCGGTGTCCTTACTGGGATTGAGTTCCTGAAGACTTTGCATCGCCTTCAAACCAAATGGCGTGGCCGCATTGTCGAGCCCGAGGAAATTCGCGGAGAAGTTCATGATCATCTGGCCGTTTGCCGGGTGGTCTTTCGGAACTTCGGGAAATAGCTTGTTGAAAAACGGACCTATGAAGCGTGCTATGACGTGAATAATACCTGCTTTTTCACCCACATTGAGAATACCGAGGAAGAATGTCATGACACCCGTTAAAGGCAATGCGATATCCATCACCGCCGTTTCGGCCATTTTGAGCATCCCTTCTGTAATGGCTTTAAAGGTTTGCACGTCACCGGTAAATATGAATTGCAGGAATGCAATCAGAAAGGCGATGACAAAAAAAGCTACGAAAATGTAATTTAAAGCCATATTAGGTTCAGGGGTGCAAGGGCGGGATTAGTAATGATTTGTTTATAATGCATTGAGTAAAATATTTCTTTTAATGCAAATAACAAAGGTATATTGCAAACAGGTAGACCTATCAACAAACCTCAACGATTTTCCATGAAGCATTACAGCTTTTTACTCCTTTTGGCACTAATGTGCTGCAACAAACCCAAAAACAACAACGAAACCACCTCCGCAAACAGCAGCGAACCCACCAAAGCCATCAACGACACCATCCCGCTCACCCGCGAAAAGGTAGAAAACAGCTCCGTCGCGAGTTACAGCGAAAAGGTCAAAGATGATCTGAACGACTGGCGTTTCGCCGTGGATGTTTACGAAACCCCGCAAACGTTCAAGTTCCTGATGAAGATCGAGTACATGGCGCAAGAAGCGGAAGACACGCTGACAATCCCCAATTTCGGCATCATGCCCAAAGTGGAACTCCGGAAAGGCCCGGATCAAAATTCATGCATTGTCGGCTTCCTCGACAAGCAGGGCGAATTCAAAGACTACAAATTGATTGCACTGAAAAACAAGCAGTTGAAGATTTCAACTTTGAAGTATTATGCGAGGGCACGGTATAAGGTGAGCAAATAGGTTTTCGGATACCGGGCAAGCTGCCCGGTATCCGAAAATAAATAGGTTGACCTATTTGAATTTGGGGCGATAGATGTATCTGATTGTGTCCAGTTCCTCCTGATAAGTAGCACTGCTCATCACATTGCTAATCATTAAGCGGGTAGTCACTCCCCGTGAGTAATCCGCCTCCAAAACTACCAAAAGCCCTGTACTGTCATTGAGTATCAGCCATTGGCGTTCTTGAAAATCAATGTATGTGTAAATACCAAGCTATTACAGTGTGCATTGAATAAATGAGGAACGTCAGAATTAATGCACTCAAAAGACAATTGATCTATTCCAAAACGAGACGCACATTGTCCGAGGAACCGTCCCGATGGAGGAGCAGTAAATAATAGGCTCCTCTCGGTAAATCGTTGACAGATACTCCGATTGTTCGGTCTCTTTCAAAAGCGGCGTTTAAATACAGCTCCGCTGTTTCGATTGCCCTTACTTCTTTCCCACCGAGTTCACTAAACAACCGGACCATCCGCGGCAGTTGCTCCATCGCGTACCCGTCAGCAAATTGAATTTTTACCTGATCTTTTGCCGGATTGGGAAACACCTTGCAAATCGGCGTTCCCTTCGCGCAGTTGTCGACGCAAATCGTAATCCCTTTCTGAACCGAGCCAAAACAATTACTGACGGTGATGTCGATGCCGTAACAATTGTTGACATAGGAATTGAAATAAGCACTTCCGCCGTTTGAGTTGAGAATAGTGTTTCCAGGATCGCTGGAAGTCCAAATACCAAATTGTGTCCCGGGCTCCGCAGTGTACGCGTTCAACATTACCCCCGCGCCATTGCACATAAAATCCGGAGAACCGCCCCCGTTGGCCGTTACCAGTAACGAAGCGGGCAACGGCGCACTTCTTTTGACGTTGATGGGAGTGCTGTTTGCCGTCGTCATAGCACATACTGAGGAAGTAGCTGATACCGTCACGGTCCCATCGGAGACACCTGTAATCTGTGCTGAATTCGTATTTCCAGGAGAGTTGGCTGTGATTCCACCGGTTGATGTCCAATTATAACTGGTAGCATTGCTCGCACTCGCTGTTATAGTCTGGGGACTGCACAATAGTATATCCGGTGAATTAATTACCGGTTTGGTCGGTAGCGGTCGGGCTATCGTGATCGAAATTTTGGTTCTGAAACTGTTACTGTCGTTTCGCTTTGCCTCTACCTTGATGGTTCCACCCTGATTGACGTGCGTGTTGACTGTTACTGATGGTACGATTGAACTTGCCGGCCCGCTCCAACCATTCGGATAGAAGAAGTAGTAGGTAACAGGCGCACTTGGATCTGTTGCAACCGCAGGAATCGAAATCGTTTTCTGTGCCGCGCCGCATGGATAGGAAAGTGTATTATTATTGCTGAGAGTTGAACCATTAAAGGTGATTGTAGACGGATCACTAATATACTTCACCTCGATTGGCTGCGCTTCGTTGGCACCATTGGATCTGATGCTACTAATAACCTTAGTTTGTTTGCTTCCTCCCTGTGGTGTCCAAGTGTAGGTGACTTTCAACCGAATTGTCTTTGTCGGAACCCCATTGCTATAATTAGCGGTGTTATTCCATTTCGCGCTAAAAAACGATACGGTTTTGGCACTGACCGCAGTACCTCCTACCACACTCCATTCATAGGTTGCCGTTGCATTTTGAGGCACACTACTATTTTGAAGATCAAATACTACTGTTGGATAGTACACATACTCGTTGTAATAGGTACCGCCGCTCGGCTCCAACCCGTAAAAATCAATTCCATCAAATATCGAACTCGCGCGATTACCCTGAATATAAACAATCGGATCGACCGCGGCCTGAACGACGCTGAACAGTGTAAGAAAAATGAAATGGAGGATTAATAATTGAAGTGTTTTCATTACAATGTGTGTATTAAAGGTTATAACTAAGACCAATGAAATAGCATGGCAAGGGTTCAATGAGTTTCCAGGTAAATTTGCTTTTTGCAATGAACTCATTGTCAAATGAAGACCTGTAACTTTCAATTCCCCGGCTGAATTGAATGTGACTTTCTACTGAAACTGAAATTCGGTGATTCAGGTAAACTTTGGCTCCCAAAAATGGCGCGAGCCAAATAATATGTCTGCGGTAGTGAACAACCTCTGTTCCCGAGCCTCCACCAACCCAGGGCGAGGGAGCGTCATATGCGGTTCCCTTACTCCAATTAAGCACTCCGGCGAAGTCAATTCCCCCAAATAGCATTGTCCTACCATAGATTCGCTGCCATTCGTGCCCGATCGCGAAAAACGGTTTGAAATTGTAGTCGTTAAATAAGCGAGAACCTTGTGGCAATGTATCGCCCGTCGGTTGTGCATCATGGCTGCCCAACTGCGGGCTTAACGCAATTCTCCATGCACGTCCCCGGTTGCCTTTTGTGCGCATAGAATTCAACTTGACGAGGTAAGGATACTGATAGGTACCGGAGTGCCCCAATCTGAGCAAGTTCCCAACGTTGATATTCAACTCCCAACGATGTCGCTTCACATCGTCATCAATGTATTCCTTCACTTTGGTTACGGTATCAAGCGGCTGTCCTCTTGCCATTCCCACTGCCCAAAAAAGGGTAAAAGCCCCGCGTCCAAGTGTTTGCATAGCCTTTCTCATATTACTTGCTTTTTTGTACAAATAAAAAGAGTTCAAACCACACCCATTCTGGGAAAAGGAAGGATCGGACCTGCAAAAAGGAAGGAAATTCAGGGGCGGGCTTTGAGCTTGCTGACGTAGTTTTCGGAGATGCCTAAATACGATGCAATGTACTTCTGGGGCACACGGTTGAATAGCTCGCGGGAGCGTGTGCGGAAAGATTCCAGCTTCTCCGGTGCGGATAATGTGCGCATGTCGCGGAGCAGGTCCTGGTTTGTGAGCAAAAGCCTTTCCGCGATAATGCGGCCGATGCAGCACGCTTCGGGATGGTTGGCGTACAGTTCGTAAAGATCGGCCCTCGTAATGTAAACGAGCACCGAAGGTTCCAATGTTTCGATGCATTCACGGGAAGGAACCTGGTTCACGAAGCTGTTGGCGGCGTGGAAAAAGTCGCATTCGCCGGCAAACCAGTCGGTGACGTCCCGAAAGTTGCCGTGGCCGTCGGCGACAAAATGGTAGCCTCGCACAAGGCCCGATTGCAGATACCACAGTTTGTCGCACACTTCACCGTCCGAGAGCAGCACGCGTCCCTTCGGAACTTTCACGGCTTTAAGCCTTTGTTGGAACAATATCCTGGTTTGGTCTTCTACGGGCAGGATTTCACTCAGGGAGGAAATGAATTCGTAATACATGATATAGTGTGTTGATATAACCGCAAGTTAAAATTTTCAACCACAATACCGTATGACAAAAACGCACAAAAAAAGCCCGGATAACCGGGCCCTATCTGGCTTTGTTAGGAAGTGTAATTACGCATTAAAAACGAGGTCCATCTTCTCACGGATGGTCAATAAACGTTTACGATCACCGCCGGAAACCTCCGCTGAGGCCCAGCCCGAATAACCGATCTTTTGCAATGCCTTGTTCACTTCGGACCAGTTGCAATCGCCTTCCATGAACTCGACGTCGAAGCCTTTCCACAAACCGAGGTCATTCTGTTTCTTGATGCTGAATTCTTTCAAATGGAGCTTCAAAATACGTTTGTTCAGCGCCTCAATCCAGGAAACCGGCCAGCTGTAACGCAGTACATTTCCCACATCCAGATACCAGCCAACCATAGGATGCTTAAAGTCATCCACAAATTTTGCTGCTTCCAGCGGACTTAGCAGAAACTGGTTCCAAACGTTTTCGATGGCTATTTTGACCCCTGTTTTTTCAGCTATGGGAAGTAACTTACGAATCTCTTTCTGAGAACGTTCATAGGCTTCCGCATAGGTAACAGTGGAGGTCACTACCCCAGGTACTACGAGCACCGTGCTGCCACCATACTCCTTGGTATCCCACAATGCCTTTTCAATCGACTTGACGCATTCTTCGCGCTTCTTCGGATCAGGATCAGACAATGGCAGTTTCCAGTGCATTGAATTTACTGTACCCGGAATCAGCAAACCCGTTTTATCTCTCGCTGCAAGGACTTCTTTCATGTCCAGTTTGTCGGGAGAATCGAGCTCGACACCATCGTAGCCAAGATCTTTCAACAATTTAAACTTATCCATTACGGATAAATCTTCTTTGATCATGCCCCACATCAGGCTTTTTTTCACCATTGGACGTGGCGCCGCAGCTCCGGCTGCCGCTACTTCCGCCGCAGAAAGGGCAGAAGAACCCACCGCCACGGCAGATGCTGCCATGGCGGTGTTTCTCAGAAAATCTCTTCTTTGCATAGGTATCAGGAGAATGCAGTGATACCTGGTTTGGCCACCTCTACAACCGGTGGTTTCATGTCAAAGCTGTAAGTATCAGGTCCCAGCTTCTCGGTAGAGTTCAACGCCTCGTTCCAGGTAATGCGCTTGCCGGTGTAGGCAGCCATTCTACCCATGATGGCGGTCAAGGTGCTGTGCGCCATGAATTCGCCGTCGTTGATCAGCTTACCGCTACGGATAGACGCAAACAGTTCGTTGTGCTCTGTCTGGTACATATCGTTTTGTACGCCATCGTATTTCCATGGGTTGGCACCGGTGATTTCGTGCACGTTACGTGCACAGTTCACCATCGCGCTTCCTTTAGTACCCAATGTTTGTACGAGATAGCTGTTTTCGCAGTTGGCCTGCTGACGTGAGTGGTGGAAACCTTTCACACCGTTGTCGTAATCGTAAACCACCGAGAAGTGGTCGAAGATGTTACCGAACAATGAATCGGTACGAACCTGGCGACCGCCTGTACCTACCACCGAAACCGGCAGCTTGCCACCCATTGCCCACGCCATCATGTCGATGCTGTGCACGGCCTGCTCCACGATGTGGTCGCCGGCGAGCCAGGTGTAGTAAGTCCAGTTACGGAGCACGTATTCCGCGTCTGTCCAACCCGAAACGCGTGGGAATGACCACAGCGTACCGGTGTCGTAAGTGTTATAGATAGCCGTAATGTCGCCCACCGCGCCATCGAGGATACGCGCGAAGCTCGCACGTTTCGGCTCGTGGTAGCGCCAGCAGAAGCCCGACATCAGGGACACATTCTTTTGTTTTGCCAATTTCGCTGCGTCAAGCACTTTGCGGACACCAGGGGCATCAACCGCCACCGGTTTTTCGCAGAACACGTGCTTGCCTGCGTTGATCGCGGCAGTGAGGTGCTCGGGACGGAAGTGGGGAGGCGTAGCGAGCAATACTACATCCACACCTGAGTCCAGCACTTTTTTGAAAGCGTCGAAACCAATGAACTTACGTCCTTCGTCCACTTTCACTTTCGGACCGTGCACTTTGGTCAGGTTTTCGAGCGACGCGTCCATTTTGTCCTTGAAAATGTCGCCCATTGCCCACAACACCACGTTCGGATCGGCTTTCAAAGCCTGGTTGGCAGCACCGGATCCGCGGCCGCCGCAACCGATCAAACCTATTTTGAGGGTGTCGGCATTTACGCCTGCAAAGGCGCGGTTGGGGTTCAGAATCGCGAAGGTTGGTAATGTGCTACCTGCCAATGCAACTCCCGCCATTTTCAAAACATCTCTCCGAGAAGTACTCATTGTCAATTAAGGATTAGGTGATGGAATGACTGTTTTTATTGAATTTTCTGTTGATAACGCCAGTGATACAAGATCTTAAAGGCATTAAAGTTATGCAAAACCACAATATTTTCTGCTAATATAAACCAAAATTTCCATTTGCGTGCTCGACCACACACAAAACTTAATATATGTTAATTTTACAATTTATATTCTTTTATACCTTCGAAGTTCGATTCACTGATTATGATTCTTGAGAACTTACTGCTGATCATTTCACTCCTTTTTGTGGTTTCGATGCTCACGATGCTGAGCGAAAAAATCGGGATCTCCTACCCCATATTCCTGGTTATTGCGGGGCTGCTCATCGGCATTGTCCCCGGGATGCCGCATATTCAGCTCGAACCCGACTGGGTCTTCCTCATCTTCCTGCCGCCGTTACTCTATGAGGCGGCATGGAATACTTCCTGGAAAGATTTTTGGGCGTCCCGGCGAGCGATCGGGCTGCTCTCTATCGGATTGGTCGTGTTTACGGCAACGGCTATCGCTTACATTACCCATGCGCTCATTCCCGGCTTCACATTGGCTATGGGCTTTGTGCTCGGCGGCATTATCTCCCCACCCGACGCGGTTGCAGCAACCTCCGTCCTGCACGGGCTCAAAGTCCCCAAGCGCGTCGTCACAATCCTCGAAGGCGAGAGCCTTGTCAACGACGCTTCTTCGCTGATCGTATTCCGTGTGGCGCTCGCGACAATCGAGACAGGCAATTTCGTACTCTGGAAAGCAGGCGCGGATTTCCTGATGGTGGCCATTATGGGTATCATCATCGGTCTGGCGATCGCCCACGTGCTCTATGTGGTACACCGCTTTTTCCCAACCACACCCAGCATCGATACGGCCCTCACATTCATTTCGCCGTATTTAATGTACATCGCAGCCGAGCATTTCCATTATTCGGGCGTGCTGGCGGTGGTGAGCGGCGGGCTTTTCCTGAGCTTCCGCGCCCATGAGCTGTTTACCTATCAGTCGAGAATGCAAACTAATTATGTTTGGCAAACCGTGGTTTTCCTGCTGAATGGCATTGTGTTTATTCTCATCGGGTTGCAATTACCCGAAGTTATGAAAGGACTGCATGAATACACGATCACCGAAGTGGTAAGCTATGCGGTCATTATCAGCGCGGTTACCATTCTGATCCGCATTATCTGGGTTTTCCCCAGCACCTATATTCCGCGGATACTTTTCAAATCTATTCGGGAAAAGGAAGTGAGGCCCGGCTGGCAGCCGGTGTTTATCGTGGCGTGGAGCGGGATGCGCGGCGTGGTTTCACTTGCATCCGCATTGGCTATCCCACTTTTGGTCAATGGAAAGGCATTTCCGCACCGCGACCTGTTTCTGTTTATCACGTTCGTCGTGATTCTTTTCACGCTGGTGTTCCAGGGTCTGAGCCTGCCCCATTTGATCAAATGGCTTAAAATCGAAGACGATGACGACAGCCTCGAAAAGGAGAATGCGATGATGAACTCCCGCCTGGCAACGGTAAGCCTGGATTATATGAAGTCCAACTACGACGGGGAAATACAGGATTTCGAACCGTTCAGATTGTTGAAGGACCGCTATGAAAAAATCATCGAGATGGCAGACTACAAGCTACTTCATTCGGACGATGACACGTCGGTCAGCCATGTGCGGAAATACCGCAAAATGCTGCTCGAAATCATTGAAGTAAAAAGAGAGGAAATCTTAAAACTAAGACAGGAGAGAACTTGCTCCAACGAGCTCATCAAGACGAAAGAACACGAACTCGATCTCGAAGAAGCAAGACTCCGCAGGTCCCCCTAGTAAAGGATCAATTCCATTCCACTTCCACCACATAATCACGAAGGTCGATGGTCGTGAATTTCTCGTTGTTCTGGCGTTTGAGCGATACTTTGCCGTTTTGCACTTTCGCTACCTGCTGCGCGATCACGTCCTTTTCGTTTTTCTTGCGGTAAATAGCGACCATCGCATCCTGACTCGTCACATCGACCTCGCAGGTACGGCCTTTGGCAGTCACCAGTTTGGAGTTATTGGGCAAATACGGGGCTTTTGCTAGCGCCAGCGCACGTGAGGCCTGCGGCACGCCGTAGCCTACATAGTTATTGCCGTAAGGATACAAATGCGACGACTTCTCGATCAGCGAGATCAGTTCCTTGTTCGAAAGCTGCGGATTGGCTTGGAGCAAACAGGCTGCAAACCCGGTAATCACCGGCGCGGAAAGCGATGTTCCGTACAGCGAAAAGCACGACACATTGGGTTTCACATAAGACAGAAACTCCGGCCCGACGCTGCTGTAACCGATACGGTTCCAAAGCTTGCCATTGGTAGCGCCCACCGAAAGCACGCCCTTCGCGTCCGCAGGGGCCGAAACGATCCCCCAGCTCTTATCGTCGCCTTCGTTACCGGCCGAAACGATGATCATAATGCCTTTTTTATCGGAAGCAATCTGCGCCGCTTTACTGATTGCGCTGGTTTTGCCATCCATTTGAGAAGGCTGGTAATTCTCTCTCGGGTCCGAGAAACCTTTGGCATAACCCAGTGAAGTATTGATCAGGCGTACACCCAGGCTGTCCATCCATTCCATGGCGGCGATCCAGTTGTCTTCTTCGCCACGGTACTCGCGCATCGAATAGTCGGTGCGGGCGAGGTAAAACTTTGCATTGGTAGCCATACCGTACTGCACCTGATCCTGGTAGTCGATACCCGAAATAGCTGCGAGCACTTCGGTGCCGTGCATATCGGAGAACGACTCGGCGGTACTGAACAGCAAATCGCCCGGGCGGCCCGGCTTTACGTAGTCCCGGATACCCAGTATTCTTTTATTGGAAAAAACCTGTGAAAGCGAAAGCGAAGAATCCGCGCCGTAGAAACCGGCATCGATCACGCCGATTGTGACGTCCTTGGCGGTAATATTCTCCTTCAAAAATGCATTGGCTTGCACCTGCGACATTACCGGCGCCATTTGCGCTTTTTCGGTCGGCTGCGTGCGTGCGATGTAAAAACCCGGGTCGATCATGACCACGTCCGCGACAAAATCCAGCTCTCTTACTTTCATCGCCTGCTCGCTCGTGAGGTTGGCAGAAACCGCATTCAGCCATTTGGAGCGGTTGATGATATTGACTGACTGCTGCCGTAATGCCGCTTCATATTCTTTTTTTACCGGTAAATCGGTTTCATCCGAAAGTAACAGGCCTAGTTTCTGCCGGTTTTCGAGTGTCAGCGCCGATACGGCGGGACTTGCGGCAAGGTCTTTGTTTTTCAGATAAATCCAATATTTCGGGCTTGCAGACAACACCAACGGCACAAATACAAACGCAAGCAAAAGCAGTCTTCTCATCAACGGCATTAGTTAGGTATTCTTAATCAATTTGGTATAATAAAACTTTCAAAACTGCATTTCCACTACCTGAGGCCATTCCGTACAGCAGCGGATGTTTAGAATTTTTGAACAAGATAAACGTAATTTTACAAATTAAATTACCTGATCCGAAAAAATACAGACATGCGATATTCCCCCATCGACCAAAAGCTATTTGTCGAAAACAGACGCCGTTTGACGACTTTACTCAAACCTAAATCGCTGGCAATTCTTAATGCCAACGACATTATGCCTACCAATGCGGACGGCACGATGGGTTTCAAACAAAACAGCGACCTGTTTTACCTCACCGGCGTCGACCAGGAGGAAACCATCCTGCTCATCTTCCCCGACCACCCCGATCCGAAGCTCCGCGAAGTACTTTTCCTCCGCGAAACCAACGAGCTCATCGCCGTTTGGGAAGGCGAAAAACTGACCAAGGAACAAGCCCGGGCCGCTACCGGCATTCAGAGCATTTACTGGACCCACCAGTACGAAACCCTATTCGGCAATATCGTTTTTGAAGCCGAAAACGTGTACCTGAACACCAACGAGCACACCCGCAACGACTCATATGTGCAATCCCGCGACGCGCGGTTCATTCAGGACTTTAAAACCCGCTACCCGCTGCATACCCTCGTGCGCCTCGCGCCGCTCATGCACCAGATCCGCGCGGTGAAGCAGCCCGAAGAAGTGGCGCTGCTGCAAAAGGCTTGCGACATTACGAAACAAGGTTTTGAACGGGTATTGAAATTCGTCAAACCCGGCGTACACGAATTTGAAATCGAAGCCGAACTACTGCACGAATTCGTACGCAACCGCTCGAAAGGCTTTTCCTACCAACCCATCATCGCGTCCGGCGCGAATGCGTGCGTGCTACATTATATTCAGAACGACCAGGTTTGCAAGGATGGCGATATCTTGCTCCTCGACGTCGCCGCCGAATATGCCAACTACGGCGCCGACCTCACCCGCAGCATTCCCGTGAACGGCCGCTTCACCAAACGCCAGCGCGACGTGTACGATGCCGTACTTCGTGTTTTCAAAGCCGCCAAAGGCCTGCTCGTTCCGGGCAACATCTGGGATGAATACCACCAGGAAATCGGCCGCATTATGGAGAGCGAACTGATCGGCCTCGGGCTCATCACCAAAGAAGACATCGAAAAGCAGGACCCCGAATGGCCTGCCTACAAAAAATACTTCCCGCACGGCACCTCCCATTTCCTGGGCCTCGACATTCACGACGTCGGCAACAAATACCGCCGCTTCGAAGCCGGGATGGTGTTCACCTGCGAGCCGGGCATTTACATTCGCGAGGAAGGGTTAGGCATTCGCCTGGAAAACGACATCCTGATTACAGAGACCGGGAATGTGGATCTGATGGCGCATATTCCATTGGAGGCGGAGGAGATCGAGGAGTGGATGAATGGTTAGGGATTCTTTGTAAATTTGTTGGGAAGCAATATTATTAACCAACTTACATACACTTAAATTATGGCAAAACAACAACTCTCCGCAGAGGAAGCTATCACCGAGGCTAAACGCTATTTGAACAATGCGAAGGAAATCCTGCGCGAAAAGGGCGCTAAGGAAGATGGATTTTATCAGGATTCCAAGTACGTGAAAATGGCCGGACATACTGCCTATTCCGGCGTGCTGTTTGCATTGGATCATTATTTCGGCAAGAAAACGAAAGGCCGAAAGGATGTTGACTGGTACAGGTATAATCTGGCTCAACAGGATAAGAAAATGTTAAACACATTTATGTCCGTCTACGAACTACTACACCTTGTGATGGCGTACGACGGCGTCGGAGATGCCGACATAGTAAAGGTTGGCTTTCAACGGGCTGAAATAATCATTGACTGGGTAGAGTTACGTTCGGCAGCCTGAGCCACAATATTACCCCACCACGAAGCCGGGAGATTCCGCATCTGCCCGGCTTTATTATGAATACAAACCACATTGAATGGACCTGCTCCCCGAAGACATTTACAAATTACTGATTTCCTTCACGCTGGGCGGAATCATCGGCGCGGAGCGCGAGTACCGGAGCAAATCGGCCGGGTTGCGGACGCTGATATTGATTGCGATGGGATCGACGCTGTTCACGATTCTTTCCATTAAAATCAGCTCGGACGCGGGGCGGATTGCGGCCAATATTGTAACCGGTATCGGTTTCATCGGTGCGGGGATCATTTTCCGGGAGAATAACCGGGTGGTCGGGATCACGACGGCGGCGATCGTATGGGTAACTGCCGCAGTCGGTATGGGTATCGGCGCCGGGTTTTACGAGGTGACGATCGTCTGTTTCCTGATTTCAGGCATGACGCTGGTGATTTTGTCGCCGGTACAGAAATTTATCCGACGCAAAAGCCAGATACGCAACTACCGACTGATGTGCGTTTACCAGAAAAAGACCCTGAAAACCTATGAGAACCTTTTCAAGGAATATGACTTGAAGATCCTCCGGGGCGAACAGAGTCGTACCGGCACCCACATTACCGGCAGCTGGACATTGCAAGGCTCCGAAAGAAAGCACGAAAAGCTGACCCATCACCTGCTCAGCGACCCGGATATCCTGGAATTTGATTTTTAACCATCAGTTACAAATGATATTAGTTTTTTATTAAAACTGATATCAATCATGCCCCAAAATGAGCCAAAAAGCGCCTTTGCAACGTTATAAATAGCCGACAGGAAACTTTATACCAATAAACAGGCATTATAGCAATAACCCACGTCCTCAAAAGATTTACACGGTGCGAACCGGTAAACGGGATCACAGACAATCGTTATGTCCGAAATTATTAAACAAAAGATCTGGGAGATCACCGCTTCCAACACGTCGGCATCGGAAGCCGCCTGGTTGCAGCAAAAAGGCGTGTCCACTCCTATCGACCTGATGACGGCCTTCGTGGCAGCCCCCAGGTTCCTATCCAAAAAAATTATCCACACCAGCGAGGCAGAAAAGGCCTCATTGAACCTTGAAATACCAGGTTTTTCGGTCGATGGCTGGTCGCTCGTACGGCTTAGCCGCGTGTGGCTGCTCACGCAGCTCGATGCTTCGGATAAAGGGATTTACATTAAAAACATTGAAACGCTGTTCGATACGGCGGAAATGAACGAGCTGGTGGCGCTGTATTCGGCATTGCCGCTGCTTGCCTACCCCGACCAATGGCTTTTCCGCGCCACGGATGCCGTGCGCTCGAATATGGGTTTTGTTTTCGACGCGATTGCATTGCACAACCCGTTTCCCGGGCAGTATTTCAGCGAACTCGCGTGGAATCAGCTGGTGCTCAAAACGATATTCAACGACAAACCTATCCATTTCATCGACGGCCTCGAAAGCCGCTCTAACGAAAAGCTGGCGGTGACGCTTTCGGACTTCGCGCATGAGCGCTGGGCGGCCGGGCGCAGCGTACCCGCGCAGGTGTGGCGCCTTACCGGGAAGTATCTGAATACAGCGCTTCTGGCCGATATGCAGCATTTGTTTGATTCTGAAAAAGAAGAAGATCGCCAGGCGGCCGCATTAGCCTGCGGCGAAGCAACGCTGCCGGCAGCCAATTATCTGTTGGCCAAATATACCGATCTGGAAAAATCAGTAAAATCCGGCGCATTGACCTGGGCCGACCTCGAACATTGACATTATGTGCCTTAACCATAACGAAGTAACTCAAAACCCTTCGCATTTCGAAGATAGCGAAGAAGCCAGCCAGGCGCCTGCTCACCGCGATATCGCCTGGAACGACTACAAGGACCTGATCAAGGGAATGCGCTTTTTCGACCCGCATATCCACATGGTTTCCCGCACGACAGACGACTACCAGGCCATGAACCAGGCTGGCATCGTGGCACTGATCGAACCCGCATTCTGGGTCGGACAGCCGCGGACGGGATTATCTACATTCAAAGATTATTACAGCAGCCTCGTAGGATGGGAGCGGTTCCGCTCTTCGCAGTTTGGCATTAAACACTACTGCACCATGGGCCTCAACTCCCGGGAAGCGAACAATGAGCCACTCGCGGAACAGGTAATGGAAATCCTGCCGTTATACATCTACAAAGAAGGCGTAGTAGGCGTAGGCGAGATCGGTTTCGACGACCAGACGCCCGCAGAAGAAAAGTATTACCGCCTCCAACTCGAACTGGCCAAGGAAGCGAAACTGCCTGTGCAAATCCACACGCCGCACCGCGACAAAAAGAAAGGTACCGAGCGCAGCATGGCTATTGCATTGGAACACGGTATCGACCCGTCGTGGGTAATTGTAGACCATAACAATGAAGAAACCGTGAAAAGCGTGCTGGATCAGGGCTTCTGGGCAGCTTTTACCATTTATCCTTTTACCAAAATGGGTAATGAGCGGATGGTAAAAGTGGTGGAACAATACGGCCCCGAACGCATTATGGTCAACTCCGCTGCCGACTGGGGCATCTCCGATCCGCTGGCAATCCCTAAAACGGCTGCATTGATGAAAATGCGCGGTATTTCGGACGAAACGATCCGCCTTGTGACCTACCAGAACGCCATCGACGCATTCGGCAAGAGCGGGCAGATCGACGTGAGCGATTTCGAATCGGGCTATGCGATCGACCAATCGGAGAAATTTCATGGAAACAGCATTTTGAGAGGTGGCCAGCAACCTGCTCCGATGAAAGACTTTTTAGTGATCAATTAAAGTGAGCAGCCTCAAACCTTATTTGCAACTGACGCGCCCGGCCAACCTGGTTACCGCCATCGCGGACATCCTGGCCGGTATGGCAATAGCGCAGTTTACCTTCTCGGACTTTTCACCTGCATTGCTCGTCCTTTCCACGCTCGGCCTGTACGGCGGCGGCGTGGTAATGAACGACGTTTTCGATGCCAAACTGGATGCCGTGGAGCGGCCAGAACGGCCTATTCCCAGCGGAAAAGTACCACTTGCACAAGCGGCAACTATGGGCATTTCCCTATTGCTGCTCGGCATTGTAGCCGCAGCTGCATTCAATTTACAGAGCGGGATGATCGCGATTGTCGTCGCGATGCTAACCGTCTTGTACAACCGCTTCGCCAAGCATCATGTATTCTTCGGACCGCTCGTGATGGGCATGTGCCGCGGCGGTAACCTGATCCTCGGTATGAGCGTGCTACCCGAGTCGTTCCAGAACTGGGCATTCATCGCCATCTTCCCGATCATGTACATCGGCGCGATCACGCTGATCAGCCAGGACGAGGTGCACGGCGGAAAGAAAAGGACGTTGTATATCGCTGCATTTCTTTACCTCGCGGTACTCGCCGCGCAGTTGACGATCGCACAGGGAAAGGGTAATCTTTTGTTCACCATTCCATTTGTGTTGCTGCATGCCTGGTTCATTTTCCGCCCGCTTTGGAATGCCATGCAGAACCCCATCGGTCCGCTGATCGGAAAGGCCGTCAAAGCAGGCGTTATTTCACTGATCGTGATGAATGCTTCCTGGTGCGCGGCATTTGGCTTGCTGCCGATTGCCGTTGCGGTGCTCGCGCTGCTGCCGCTTTCCATGTATTTGGCGAAGGCATTTGCAGTTACTTAGACAGAAGGAGGATGGAGGAAGGGCGGAAAGGGCGACCCGCGTAGGGCAGCTTGCGTAGGAGCGGAAGGTGGTTTCGGGCTAATAAATAAATTGGACGATGACCGGACGGGGAAAACCTGTTAATTTTAGTCTTTATATCAATGATTTTGAGCAGCGTTTGAACGGATCGTGTTTTCAAACGTTTTTAGTGTAAATACCCATTTTGCGTGTAATGCCAGATTCAATGCAAACCATAAAACAACGTTTCCAGGTGGAATACAACTATGCTGTATTCTTCACCCAACACCTTTTTGACACCCAGAACCCGTTACTGAAAGATTTTTTTCAAGATTATACCGAACAAGGCTTTCAACGCAAAGCCCTGGTGATCGTGGACGAGGGGTTTGAACAGACACAGCCGGAACTGAAAAATCAGATCCGCGCCTATTTTTCACAAAATGTGACGCATGTCCAGCTCGCGCCCGAAATTATTTCGGTACCGGGCGGAGAAGCTTGCAAGAACGATCCGTCCCAATTCGATAAGCTGGTAGAGGCTGTCGATGTGTTCGGGATCGATCGTCACTCGTTCGTGATCGGTATCGGCGGTGGCGCCGTGCTCGACCTCGTGGGCTATGCCGCGGCGGTTTCGCACCGGGGTATCAAACTGATCCGCATTCCGACGACGGTTTTGGCCCAAAACGATTCGGGTGTAGGTGTCAAGAACAGCATTAATTTTCACGGGAAAAAGAATTTTCTCGGCACATTCGCACCACCGGTGGCTGTTTTCAACGATCTCACTTTCCTGCGTACGCTCGACGACCGCGACTGGCGCGGAGGCATCGCGGAGGCCATAAAGGTGGCGTTGATCAAGGACGCAACGTTCTTTGAATGGATCGAGGAGCATGCGTCGGCGATCGCGAACCGCGATGAGGAAGCGATGGCCTACCTCATCCATCGCTGTGCAGAAATGCATACCGACCATATTGCCGGCGGCGATCCGTTCGAATTCGGTTCGTCACGCCCGTTGGATTTCGGTCATTGGGCAGCGCATAAGCTCGAATTCCTGACGGGCTTCCAGGTGCGTCACGGCGAAGCGGTGGCCATCGGCATTGCATTGGATTGTGTGTATGCCCAAAAAATAGGTATGCTGGCAGAAAGCGACCTGAACCGCATTATCGACGTATTGACCAAAGTCGGTTTTGAATTATATCATCCAAAACTGGCTGAAAACGATAAAATCAACCTCCGCAACGGCTTGCAGGAATTCCGTGAGCATTTGGGCGGGCGGTTGACCATCATGCTGTTGGAAAAGATTGGAAAAGGGGTGGAAGTGCATGAACTGGATGCCGACGTGATCGCACAGTCGGTGGATTACCTCGAAAGTTCAAAAAACATCCCTGCATGATCACGCCTTACGGACACCTTACCTATTGCAGTAATATCCATCCCGGTGAAAAATGGCAAGACCATTTCCGGTCGCTGCGTGAAAGCATTCCTTACATTCGCCAACAACTGGCACCGGGCAAACCATTCGGCCTCGGGCTCCGCGTTGCAAACGAAGCGTCCATTGAGCTGAGCAAGCCGGAAGTGCTGGCCGAGTTCAAAAACTGGCTCGCCGAACAGGATGTGTATGTGTTTGTGATCAACGGCTTCCCTTATGGCGGCTTTCACAATACCCGCGTGAAGGACGACGTACACACGCCCGACTGGACGACCGCCGACCGCCTCGCCTACACCAAACGGCTTTTCAATATCCTGGCCGCATTGCTGCCCGCCGATATGCACGGAGGCGTTTCCACGCCGCCGCTGTCCTACCGCCTTTGGTGGAAAACCGAGGCCGACAAGCAGCAAGCCATCGAAAAAGCGACGGACCACATACTCGAATTGCTCGATGAGCTGATACGCATCGAAAAGGAAACGGGTAAGTTCCTGCATTTGGATATCGAACCCGAGCCGGACGGCATTCTCGACAATACCGAGGATTTCGTAACCTGGTATACCAATTTGTTGCTTCCCAAAGGCACGATCTATTTGGTAGAAAAATATGGGATCGACGGTGAAGCGGCGCAAGCGCTTATTTTGAAACACATTCAACTGTGCTACGATATTTGCCACGCCGCAGTCGGCTTCGAAAAGCCGGAAGATATTCTCGATTCACTGAATGAGTATGGTATTCAAGTCGGCCGCATTCAGGTGAGCTCGGCTTTGAAAGTGAATTATACCAGTGAGCGGGAGGTTAAGCGCAAGGCCATTGAAACATTCGACGAGCCCGTTTACCTGCACCAGGTAGTGGCCCGCCACGACGATGGCCATTTCACGCATTATCCCGACCTGAAAGAAGCACTCGCCGACTGGAACGAAACCCACGAAGAATGGCGCGTGCATTTCCACGTTCCGCTGTTTGTGAATACTTACGGCGTGCTGGACTCGACGCAGGGCGATATTGTACAGACACTCGCATTGCAAAAAGAAGCACCGTTCTCGGCATACCTCGAAGTGGAAACCTATACCTGGGGCGTGCTGCCGGAGGATATGCAGAAACCCATCGGCGAATCCATCGTGCGCGAGCTCGAATGGGTGAAGAAAGTTTTGAATTATGAATAAAACCGTAGTTATCGATATTGTAGGGTTGAGCGCCAACCTGATCGGCGAGCATACGCCGTTTCTGGATGCTTATGTCAAAAAGCGGCACCTTACGCCCATCAAACCGGTGCTTCCCGCCGTTACGACCACTTCGCAGAGCACTTATGTGACCGGCAAATGGCCTGCCGAAAACGGGATCGTCGGCAATGGCTGGTATGATCGTGAAGATTCGGAAGTGAAGTTCTGGAAACAGTCGAACAAGCTGGTGCAGGGCGACAAGATTTGGGATAATGCCCTAAAGCAGGACCCGAATTTTACCGTTTCGAAAATGTTCTGGTGGTATAATATGTACTCTACTGCCGACTGGTCGGTAACGCCCCGTCCGCAATACCATGCCGATGGCGTGAAAGCGCCCGATTGCTACTCCTACCCGCCCGAATTGCGTGACGAACTGCAAGCCGAACTCGGCCAGTTCCCGCTCTTCAACTTTTGGGGACCGAATGCGAATATCAAATCCACCCGCTGGATCGCAGACGCCTCGATGTCGGTCGAGAAAAAGCATAACCCAACGCTGACACTCATTTACCTGCCGCATCTGGATTATTGCCTGCAAAAATTCGGGCCGGATTTTTCAATGATCGGCAAGGAGCTGAACGAGATCGACGAGGTGGTCAAAGACCTGATCCTGTTCTACGAAGCGAGGAATGCGAAGATTATCCTGCTTTCGGAATACGGCATTAACCCGGTCGATAAACCGATCCATATCAACCGCATTCTCCGGAATGAAGGTCTGATCTCGGTACGTACGGAACGCTGGTACGAGCTGCTGGACGCGGGTGTTTCCAAAGCATTCGCCGTTTCGGACCACCAAATCGCACATGTCTATCTGAATGATCCTTCCGTCAAAGACCGGGTCATGCAGGTTTTGAAGCAAACGCCGGGTATCGATCTGGTTCTCGATAAAGAAGGTCAGAAAGCCTACCACATCGATCACCAACGCTCGGGAGACATTGTGGTCGTGGCCAAACCGGATAGCTGGTTTACCTACTACTACTGGCTCGACGACGCCAAGGCTCCGGACTATGCGCATTTGGTCGATATTCACCGCAAGCCGGGTTACGATCCGGTAGAGATGTTCATGGACCCCAAAAATCCATTGATCAAGCTGCGTGCCGGCTACAAACTGGCTCGCAAGCTACTAGGTTTCAGATATTTGATGGATGTAATTCCACTGGATGCGACTTTGGTGAAAGGCTCGCACGGAGGCATTAACATTCCCAAAGAATACTACCCGATCATCGTCACCGACCAGGTAGCCGAAAAGTCGGAGCTGGAAGCGGTAGATGTGTACGACGTAATCTGGAAACACCTGATTTAAAACCCATTCCAAAAACAAATAGGCTTTCATGACGTTGTTCTAGAAACTTACTACTACGACCTCATGAAAGCCTTCTTACTGCAAATACTCTTCCCGCTGGCGCTCACCTTCGCGGCCATTGCCTGTAAATCCGACGACCCGAAAGTCCCGGAAGACCCCGAGCTTCCGGAAAATACCATCGATTCCAAAGACGTCTTTCCCGCGTTGTCTTTCAGCCAGCCAATCGACCTTGTGCAGGCACCTGGCGATAGCAGCCGGTTTTTCGTCGTGGAGCAGGGGGGAGTGATCAAAGTATTTTCGAATGCTGAAAATGTCTCGGCGAGTACCAATTTTCTTGACATTAAGAGCAAAGTGCGGTCAGGCGGCGAGCGTGGGTTACTCGGCGTAGCATTTCACCCTGATTTTAAGAACAACGGATACTTCTTCGTTAACTACACCTCGGGCACACCGCTGAAAACCGTCATTGCCCGTTACAAAGCGACAAGCGCCACACAGGCCGATCCGGGTAGCGAGGCTGTTCTCTTTACTTTCAATCAGCCTTACGATAACCACAATGGCGGCTCGATGCAATTCGGGAAAGACGGCTATCTCTACATTGCCACCGGCGACGGCGGCAGCGGGGGCGACCCGCAGAACAATGCGCAGAACCTGAAAAGTCATTTAGGCAAAATCCTGCGCGTGGATGTGAACGGGACCACGAAAGGCCATTACAGCATTCCGACCGACAATCCTTATGCAACCGGTACTGCCGGAAACTTGCCTGAAATCTACGCCTACGGCCTCCGCAATCCCTGGCGTATCAGTTTCGACATGGGCAGCAACCAACTTTTCGCAGGCGACGTAGGCCAGAACGAACGCGAAGAAATAGACATCATTACCAAAGGCGGCAATTATGGCTGGCGGATGAAAGAAGGGATCGATTGCTACAATCCTTCGTCCAATTGCAACGCGCAGGGCCTCATCGACCCTGTTCACGATTACAGCCAGGACAATGGCGACCGCTCCATCACCGGCGGATACGTATACCGCGGCACAGCGCTTCCCGAGCTGGTGGGCAAATACATCTACGGCGACTACATCAGCGGCCGCATCTGGGCGCTCGAACTCGACGGCACTACCCGCAAAAGCAATACGCTCATCATGGAAGGCAAGGGGAATATTTCGTCTTTCGGGCAGGATATCAAGGGGGAAGTGTATTATCTCAACTACGGACAAGGCAAAGTGATGAAGGTCGTTAACGGAAATTTAAATTGAAAAATTAACCGGTCGTCCTATCTTTGCCGGAAATTTAAAACTATTAAAATGTCCAAGGTTCTTATCATTGGCGCAGGTGGTGTCGGTAGTGTTGTGGCACACAAATGCGCATTGAACAGCAATGTTTTCACCGAAATAATGCTCGCCAGCCGCACCAAGGCGAAATGTGATAAAATAGCAGCCGAAATCAAGGAAATGCACGGAGTAACCATCCAGACCGCACAGGTGGATGCCGATATCGTGGCCGAAACGGTGTTGCTCATCAAACGTTTCCAACCCAAAGTGCTCATCAACGTGGCTTTGCCATACCAGGATCTGACGATCATGGATGCTTGCCTCGAAACCGGCGTTCACTACCTCGATACTGCCAATTACGAACCCAAAGACGTTGCGAAATTCGAATACAGCTGGCAATGGGCTTACCAGGAGCGCTTCAAGGAGGCTGGCCTGATGGCTGTCCTCGGCTGCGGTTTCGACCCGGGCGCTACGCAGGTTTTCACCGCTTTCGCCGCCAAGCACCAGTTCGACGAAATGCATTACCTGGACATCATCGACTGTAACGCGGGCGACCACGGCAAGGCATTCGCAACCAACTTCAACCCCGAAATCAACATCCGCGAGATCACCCAGCCGGGCCGCTATTGGGAAAACGGCGAATGGGTCGAAATCCCAGCGATGTCCATCCATAAACCGATCGACTATCCCGGCATCGGACCAAAAGAAAGCTACGTGCTTTACCACGAAGAACTCGAATCGCTGGTAAAGAACTTCCCTACCCTGAAACGCGCACGTTTCTGGATGACTTTCGGCCAGGCGTACATCACGCACCTGAACGTGCTGGAAAATGTGGGTATGACGAGCATCAAGCCGATCAAATTCAATGGTATCGACATCGTTCCACTCGAATTCCTGAAAGCGGTATTGCCAGCTCCCGATACTTTGGGCGAAAATTACTCAGGCCAGACGTCGATCGGCTGCCAGATCAAGGGTATTAAAGACGGGGAAGAGAAAACTTATTACGTGTGGAACAACTGCGACCACGCCGAGTGCTACCGCGAGGTTCGCGCGCAGGCCGTGAGCTACACAACGGGCGTTCCAGCGATGATTGGCGCGATGCTGATGCTCACCAACGACGAGTGGATGAAGCCAGGCGTTTATAACGTGGAAGAGCTGAATCCGGATCCTTTCATGGAGCTGCTGAACATTCACGGCTTGCCATGGCACGAAGCGGTGAACATCGAGCTTCCCCACGAATATTGATATTAAATGAGAAAGGCGGTTCAAAAACCGCCTTTCTTTTTATCCTTCCATCGTAATCACCGCCCGGGTGCAAACCCCTCCTATCGGCGGATTGAACTTCGAAACTTTCACAGTGACCTTCTCGACCGTCGGGTAATGCTCCCGTATTTTTTCAATTACATTAAAACCAATGTGTTCCAAAAGCTTGGCCGGTTCTTTCATAACCTTGGCCGTAAGCTGGTAAATGGTTTCGTAATTGACGGTCTCACTCAGCTTATCGTGCTGCGCGGCACGGAAAAAGTCCGTGGTAATGGTAATGTCCAGGGCATATTTGTTTCCGATGCGTTGTTCTTCGGGGTAATAGCCGTGGTATGCAAAAAACTCGAGTCCTTCGAGACTGATCGTTCCCAATGGTGGTTATTAGATTTGGTCAAAAAATGAGCCGCCGCCTGATTTCTTCGGCTGACTGTTTTCTCTCGGCCGGTTAATGCCTGCCGAAGAATCCCTGGCCTTCTCTGCCACCCTATGCATTTCCGCCAACACTTCTTCGGCTTCGTCGGCGGCACTTTTCTGTGTTTGTCTTGGTCTGTTGTAAGCAACGGGTTCCTCACGCACCGGTTCGGGTTCTGGAACCGGCACAGGTTCAGGCTCAGGCGTTACCACGGCAACGGGTTCCGGGGCAACCGCTATGGGCAGCTCTTCTTCCGCTTCGATCGCCTCCGGCAGTTCAGGATCGATTTCAAAAACCGGTTCGGGTTCCTGCTCCTCTGCTATTTCAAACTCCACCTCCGGCTTGTCATCCTGCAAAACCACTTCTGCCACAGGTTCTGCGGGCGTTTCTTCCACCTCGATTTTTACCGGGGCCTGGTACAGCGGTTTCTTCGGAATTTCGATTTCCGCAATATGTTTTTTAATGTCCTCCATTTTATTGAGGACCGATTCTTTGTCATATTTCTGCTCGAAACGTTCGACTGTTTCGAGCGCGCTGTTGGCCAGTGAACTGAGCTGTACAATAAGGTTGTCGCGGAAGTTTTCGATCGCCCGGAAATCGCGTTCCTGGACCTTCACTTCCTGCGCGAAATCCTCCTTAAATCTCGCCAGCCTGTCCTCTGTTTGTTTGATAATCTGGCTGGTGCGTTGCTCCGCTTCCGTTACCAGGTCGTTCGCCGCGACGCGTGATTCTTCTATTCTTTTTTCCGCATTTTCGTTGGCTTCTTTCTCTATTAACTTGCTGGTATCTTCGGCTGCTTTTAAGGTTCTGAATAACGTTGATTCGATATCTTTCAACTTCGCCAATTCCTTCTCCGCGTATTCCAGCTGCATCTTCAGCAAGTTGTTTTCGCTTGAATACCGCTCCCATTCCTGAGACAAAGAGTTCAGGAAAGCATCTACTTCGTCCGGGTCATAACCTCTGAAAATCTTTTCAAAAGTGTGCTTGCGTATCTCTATAGCGGATATTTTCATGATGCATTCTATGCTTTGATGCCTAGTTAAAAACGGTTGTGTAAGTTAAAGATATATGTGCCACTTTTCAAAGTATTTACCAACATTACCATATTATAAGTATTGGCTTATGCGACCTCCCAAACCGATATCATCCGGTCGTCGCTGCACGAAATCAGTTGATTCTCAAAGCCCGTCCAAAGGAGCTTGTTCACCGATGTTCCGTGCCCCGCATGACGTGCCCGATCGATAATTTTTTCAAGCTTGAATGTGGCTGCATCCCACAATTTGATGGACTTGTCCATACTGCAAGTAGCGAAGAGGGAGCGATCGGGACTGAATGTGATGTCGTTGATCGCGTACATGTGCGCGGGGATGTCGGAGACGATGCCGTATGCATCATTGACGTCCCATATTTTCAGGTGCGCGTCCCGGCCGGTGGTAAAGAGGTATTTACCGTCCGGTGAATACTTAACGGAAAATACCGAGTTTGTATGTGCCTGGATAGTCTTTTTTAATTTGAAACCGTCGAGGTCGAAGATATGTACGTTGCAGTCGCTATCCCCGGTAGCGAATTCGTTGGTATCGATATTGACGGCGATACTGCGAACACTCTTACCCGCGATCTTGATATGTTTCTGAACGGCAAACGAGGGAACATCCATCACCACCACCACACCGTCGCCCAATGCGACAAGCGCCTTATCCCCTGCAAAACGGATATCGAAAATAGCCGAAGTTGTAATCTTAGAGGTTTTTTCAATCACATTTTCGCGGGTATTCAATAGCTGAACCCCTTCAAAATTCTGCCCGATCCAAAGCATATCGCTGCCCTCGTGCAATGCGAGCGCGTACACGGATGTACCCGCACGCGCAACCAGCTTCCCGAGATCCGGCTTTTGCTGGTCCCATTGAATGACGAAGCCATCGGCCCCGGCGGAATAAAACCCGCGGCCGGTGCTGTCAGAAATAATTGTATAAACACTGTCCCTATGACCGGAAAAAGTATCTACTTTGCGAATATTCATCTTTATATTTTTGTAGCAAACAGTATTACCATGCCCCTCGTTCATTCCGAAAAGATAGAAGATAGCAGCACATTACTGCTTTGGAAACTGACGGAAACCGAAGCGGAACTTCAATATGCTCTGGGTAACGGCTTTAACCAGCAGGAGCTCGACAAAATCTCCCACCCGCAAAAAAAACGCGAATGGCTCGCCAGCCGCATGCTGATCAAGACATTGGCAGAGCAGTTCGGCATTAACTACGTGGGCATTCACAAGGACGAGCACGGCAAGGCATTCCTGATCGACAACGATTCGCACATTTCCATTACCCATACCGCCGAGTTCGTGGCGGTGGCCATTAACCCGACCGCCGCCGTGGGAATAGATATGGAAAAGACCGACCCGAAATTACAGCGCACTTCCAAAAAGTACCTTTCCCCGCCCGAATACGATCACGCACAGGACGAAATGGACCGCCTTTGCATGTACTGGTGCGCGAAAGAAGCTTTGTATAAACTCTACGGTAAGAAAAAGATCAGTTTCCGGGACGCTATTTTTATCAGCCCGTTCGAAAACGCCGACGTTACCCTCAGGGGGAGCCTCACCGACGAGGACATCGTCGTGCCCTCCAATATCTACATCCGCTGGTTCGACGGCCATTGCCTGGCCATTGCGCTCTGATATCAGCTTTCAGGCAGCTCGTCGAGCGTCGATTTCAGTATTTTCTCGATTTCCCGGATCTTGTCCTGTTCACTGGTTTTTTCGTAGGAAAGGATCAGGTTACGCAACACGCGCTGCACGATTTCAAGATTCGTACAGGGTTGGTAGAATATGTCTTTGGATTTGATATTCAACTGCGCGATGTAGTGATCGATGTCCGTTTTGGAAAAAATGATCCCGCGGTTGAATACATTAATATAGAATTGCGTCTTGTCGCTTTTATAGGTCAGGACAAACAGGTTGGGCAAATTCACGCCGTACACCGGCATTCCCAGCTTTCTCGCGATCAGCAGGTAAATCACACACAACGTGATCGGATTGCCGCGGCGGCTTTCGAGCACCGAGTTGATCATCGAGTTGGTCGGGGAATGGAAGTTCTTGGTATTGGCCGCGAAGTTCATCACCCCGAAGAAAATGCTGTTGATCCGCTTCACCTGGTCCACTGCATTCATCTCCTCCTGGAACTGGATCCAGATGTCGTAGTAAAGCTGTTCGATGGTGGTTTTCAACTTTTCGATCGACAAATCGGGGTAATGGTAAGTGGCGATGATCCACATGCCTTCGAGCAGGTCGAGCCCGCCGCCATTCTTCCACGCTTGTAACCGTTCGATCATAATGCTGAGCTGTAATTCGTGGATCAATTCCTCGATTTTACGCTGCACGATCGGGTTGAAACTCTCCTCCCATTCGGTCTCCAGAAAAGGTATCACTGTCCCTCCCAACGATAATATCTTCCCTTCAACATGCTGACTTACTTCATGATCTTCATCATCAAGCAAGGATATCAGTGCCTTGATTTCTTTCTGGTTCATTTTCCTCAAATCTGCGTTTTACAACCAACGGATAAATAAAAACATTTTTTTTTAATGGACGTCAAATTTTCTACTTTTGCCCGGAAAAAAACGCGGCAGAAAACCGCTTTGAACACCATCTATACCACCATATTTTCATAAAAACCGCACATAACGCATGAAAATTCTCGTTACCGGAGGGGCCGGTTTTATCGGTTCCCATACCGTTGTAGAGTTGCACAACGCGGGGTTCGAACCGGTCATTATCGACAACCTGTACAACTCCAATCTCAACGTTTTAGAAGGAATCAAAAAGATCACCGGCAAAGAGTTTCCGTTCTACGAAATCGATTGCAATGATGCCGACAAGGTGAGGGAGCTTTTCAAAAAAGAAAAGTTCGACGGCGTGATCCATTTCGCAGCCTACAAAGCTGTGGGTGAGTCGGTTGAAAAACCCCTGAACTATTACGAAAACAACCTGATTTCCCTGCTGGTACTGCTTCGCGCCGCGCAGGAATTCCATGTAGATAAATTTGTATTCTCATCGTCGTGTACGGTATATGGCCAGCCCGAAAAGCTGCCCGTAACCGAAAGTACGCCCCGCCTGCCGGCCAACTCGCCCTATGGCAACACCAAGGCGATCGCCGAGGACATTATCCGCGACCACGTGCATTCCAAACCGGGTTTGAAAGCAATCTCATTGCGTTATTTCAACCCGATCGGCGCACACGAAACATCGCTCATCGGCGAGCTGCCGAACGGCGTGCCCAGCAACCTGGTACCCTTCATTACCCAAACGGCCGCAGGCCTGCGCAAGTCGCTTACGGTATTCGGCAACGACTACAACACGCCCGACGGCACCTGTATCCGCGACTTCATACACGTGGTGGACCTCGCGAAGGCGCACGTGAAGGCGCTCGACCTGCTCGAATCGCAGACGGATACTAACTATTATGATGTATTTAATGTAGGAACGGGTGAAGGTTATACCGTTTTGCAATTGATTAATACTTTTGAGGAAGTAAACGGCGTGAAACTCAACTACACCATCGGGCCACGCCGCGAAGGGGACGTCGAGCAGATCTACGCGCAGTCCGATAAAGTAAATAATATAATGAAATGGCATGCCGAGAAAACCATGGCGGACGCATTGCGCGACGCGTGGAACTGGCAATTAAAACTTCAAGCTGAAAAATGAAAAAAATCTTGATTACGGGAGGAGCGGGTTTTATCGGCTCACATGTGGTTCGCCGGTTCGTCAACTTTCACCCGGAATATCATATATATAACCTCGATGCGCTCACCTACGCGGGTAACCTCGAAAACCTGCGCGACATTGAGCATGCATCGAACTATACATTCGTGAAAGGCGATATTGTAGACGCGGCATTTATCGACAAGCTGTTTACAGAAAACGACTTCCACGGCGTGGTACACCTCGCGGCGGAAAGCCATGTGGACCGCTCGATCACCGACCCGATGTCGTTTGTGATGACGAATGTGGTGGGCACCGTAAATCTTTTGAATGCAGCCAAAAAAGCATGGAAAGACGATTTCAGCGACCGCCGTTTCTACCACGTTTCGACTGACGAGGTGTATGGTGAGCTGCACGACCCGGGCACGTTCTTCGTGGAGACCACCAGCTATGACCCACGTTCACCTTACTCGGCTTCGAAAGCATCGTCCGACCATTTTGTAAGGGCATATCATAATACTTACAAGCTTCCGGTGGTTATCTCGAACTGCTCGAACAACTACGGTCCGAACCACTTCCCAGAGAAGCTGATCCCGCTGATGATCCACAACATCATTCAGCAAAAACCACTTCCGGTATACGGAAAAGGTGAAAATATCCGCGACTGGTTGTTCGTGGAAGACCACGCGATTGCGATCGACGTGATTTTCCATAACGGGGCCAATGGCGATACTTACAACATCGGCGGGCATAACGAGTGGAAGAATATCGACCTCGTACACCTGCTTTGCGACATCATGGACCGCAAGCTCGGCCGCGGCGAAGGCGAAAGCGCGAAACTGATCACCTATGTGACCGACCGCGCGGGACACGACCTGCGTTACGCGATCGACGCCACCAAATTGTCGGAAGAACTGGGCTGGAAACCTTCATTGCAGTTTGCGGAAGGCTTGGAAAGAACCGTTGACTGGTACCTGACCAATCAGGACTGGCTGAACAACGTTACCTCCGGCAATTACCAGAAATATTATGACGAAATGTACCAGGATCGTTAATCCGGCCATTTCTTTACTCAATTGAAACTCTATTTATGAAAGGCATTATTCTGGCCGGCGGTTCCGGTACGAGATTACACCCGCTTACACTGGCGGTAAGCAAGCAGCTCATGCCGGTTTACGACAAGCCGATGATATACTACCCGCTGTCGATCCTGATGCTGGCGGGTATCCGTGAGATCCTCATCATTTCGACCCCGCACGACCTGCCGCATTTCGAAAAGCTGCTTGGCGACGGAAGCCGCCTCGGATGCGAGTTCAGCTATGCGGTGCAGCCCAGCCCGGACGGTCTGGCGCAGGCATTCATCATCGGCGAGGAATTCATCGGCGACGACAAGGTTGCATTGATCCTCGGCGACAATATTTTCTACGGATCGGGCCTTTCTACCCTGCTCCAATCCAACAACGACCCCGACGGCGGTGTGATCTTCGCCTACCAGGTACACGATCCGGAACGTTACGGCGTTGTAGAGTTTGACAAAGACAATCATGTGATCTCCATCGAAGAAAAACCGGTTGAACCCAAATCCAACTACGCGGTACCGGGCTTGTACTTCTACGACAACGACGTTGTGGAAATCGCTAAAACTATCCCTCCTTCCCCCCGCGGCGAGCTCGAAATCACGGACGTGAACCGGGTTTACCTCGAACGCGGCAAATTGAAAGTAGGTGTCCTCAACCGCGGCACGGCATGGCTCGATACGGGCACATTCCAGTCGCTCATGCAGGCCGGCCAGTTCGTTCAGGTAATCGAAGAACGCCAGGGCTTAAAAGTGGGCTGCATTGAGGAGATCGCATACCGTATGGGCTTTATTAATGCAGAACAATTGCGTGAAATCGCCCGGCCTCTGGTAAAAAGCGGCTACGGCACTTATTTGGAACGCATTGTAGCCCACGCCTGACAGGCGGCGGCACCGGGATTAGCACATATTATATTCGAATGAAGTTTTTGGTAGAGGAAATCGAAGAATATTCCGCGGCCCACACGGAAGAAGAGAATGCATTGCTGAAATCCCTCAACCGGGAAACCCACGCCAACGTTCTCAGCCCCCGCATGCTCTCCGGGCATATGCAGGGCAGGTTTCTTTCCATGATTTCCAGGATGATCCGGCCCGACCGCATCCTGGAAATCGGCACGTATACGGGCTACTCAGGCATTTGCCTTTGTGAAGGCCTCAATCCGGGCGGAAAGCTCATCACCATCGATGTGAACGAGGAGCTTGAAAGCTTCACACGAAAGTATTTCGATCAGACGCCCTTCAAAGACCAGATCGACTACCGTATCGGCAATGCGCTGGATATTATCCCGACGCTCACCGATACGTTCGACATCGTATTCATTGATGCGGATAAAATCAATTATTCTTCTTATTTTAACCTCTGTCTCGACAAAACCCGCACAGGTGGCTTCCTGATAGCCGATAATGTGCTCTGGAGTGGAAAAGTCGTGCAACAGTTGAAAAAGATTGACAAAGACACGCAGGCATTGCTGGATTTCAACCGGATGGTACATGAAGACCCACGGGTTTCCAACATGCTGCTGCCAATCCGCGACGGGTTGATGATTCTTCAGAAATTATAGTACTCAATAGTCAGGCGACCATTTACCTTTTTTATGGCCAGAACTTCCATTAACAACATCATCTCTTTTGTTACCGTCCTGCTGCTGACCGGCAATGCAGTTTTTGCGCAGGCTCCCGAAATCCCGTCCAGCGTTTCATTCGGCGGTATCACCGTCAAATTCGACCGGGGCGCACAGGATATTATCGAGGAAGACGTCAAAAGCCTGATGTCCAATAAGAAATTCTGGGAAGAGAAAATGGATCGCGCTATCATGCACTTCCCGATCGTGGAAGGCATATTGATGGACGAAGAGGTACCTATCGACTTCAAATACCTGGCCGTTCAGGAGAGTTCTTTCCGCCCGGATGTGGTTTCGAGCTCCAATGCGGTAGGTTACTGGCAGTTCAAACCCGAAACGGCGCGCGAGCTGAACCTGCGTGTGGATAACGATGTGGATGAAAGAAAGAACATCAGTTCCTCCACCCACGCGGCTGCATGGTATCTCAAAAAGAACAACCAGCAGTTCAACAACTGGGTAACGACGTTGTATTCCTATTACCAGGGTGCGGGTGGTGTAAAAAAAGTGGTTCCGGCGAACTGGGCGTACGCACGCGAAGTGACGCTTACCGGCAAAACGGACCGCTATATGCTCCGGTTTTTTGCACATAAAATCGCACTGGAATCGGGTATCGAGCGGTACAAATCGCCTAATGCCTACATTTTGATGGAATCAGACTATGGCAAAGGACAATCCCTCGATGAAATTGCCAGAGCACTGAATGTGCCCGCAGCCGAACTGAAAAACCACAACAAATGGCTCAACGACGATAAAGTCCCCGACGACCGCGAGTACCTCATTACATTACCGGTTCCGGTAGATCAGGTAGCTTCCGTTCGCGAAAAGCTTTCATTGCCTGCCCATCAAACTGCCGTGGCGTCGGTTTACGAAGACACCGGCTATCCTGTTCTGAAAAAATCCGCCATTCAGCTTCAAGAACCTAACTCACCCACATTATACGAAATCAACGGTTTGCCGGGGATCGAAGCCCGCGTTGGCGATAAACCCAAAACATTGGCTAAGGCGGCGGGTATCCGCACGCCGCGTTTCATGCGTTACAACGACCTGCTCGCGGATATGCCGCTTGTTCCGGGGCAAGTATATTACCTCTCGCGCAAACACAAGAAAGCGAGTACCCCTTCGCATACAGCCCGTCCCGGCGATACCTGGCTGAGCGTTTCACAGCAATATGGCATCCGTTTGGTGAGCCTTTTGAAATTCAACCGTACCACGAGCCGCAACTATCCTATTCAGACAGGCCAGGTGCTTTTCCTGAACAAAAAACGCCCACGCAAGCAGCCGATCGAGATCATCGCACCGCCGCAACCTACCGCGCCTGCTAAAAAGGATTCGATCATCGCGGCCGCCGTTCCTCAAAAAACACCTGCCTCGGCAACCACCGCGCCAGCGGCATCCAATAGCAACATTCCGAGCAACGCCTCCGGACGTAAAAAGTATACCCCCGTTCTGGTAGAAAAAAGTGAAAGCGGCGCAGCGAAAGAAACCGAGACTGCTGCGAATACTGCTTCATCAGCCGGAAAAACTGCAAGCAATGCTCCCGGGCTCTATAAACCGTCCAGCAAAACTACCGGCAACACCGCTCCGGCCGCCGGAACGCCGGCCACATCCGCTCCCGCTAATACCAACGATCGAGTGGTGATCATTACACAGGACGATACGAATAGCACTTTCAAATCGGCTGAGGAGGAAAAACCGGCAGGCAAATCCAATACACCGGGCAAAGCTGCGACACCAAACAATACGCGCACAACCGCATCGTCCGGCTCCGTATATACCCGTATGCGTGCGGAACGCGCAGCGGAACCCGAGAAAGAGGCGCCCGCGAAGAAAGAAACTGAACCTTCCAATTGGAGCAGCAGTGAAGAGAAAAATACAGCCCCGGCCAATGCCTCTGCCTCACCCGCATATCACACGGTACAGCCGGGTGATACCTATTTCGGCATTGCCAGCAAATACAACCTCTCACTGCGCGAGTTGCTGACGATCAACAACCGCTCGGCACAAAGCCGCCTCGTCTCCGGCCAGCGACTGCTCGTATCGAAATCGGGCGAGGAAGCTGCACCGGCCAAAGTGGCCGTGGAACGCCCTGCGCCCGCTTCGACATTCAGAACGCCGGAAGAGATCAAGGAGGAAACCAGACTTGCCGCTACGCCTGGCAGCGAGTTTCATACGGTTCAGAGCGGACAAACCTATTACAGCATTTCCAAAGCCTACGGCATTTCCATCAAGGAGTTGCTCGAATTGAATAACCTGAGTGATTCGGACCGACTGAAATCGGGTCAGAAACTGCGGGTGAAAAGAGGCGAAGGCGGCGAATCGGAGACGGCAAGCCAGCCGTCGGGTTCGCAAACACACACCGTCGCACCGGGGGAAACCCTTTTCCGCATTGCCCAAACATACCATACCAGTGTGGATGACATCAAGAAATTAAACAATATGTCCGGAAACAGTGTTATGGTGGGACAAAAACTTAAAATACCTCAGCAATAAGCTGTTCCCATTATGATTCTCATTGAAAATACGTGCATTAGCGACGACATCGAAGACCAGGAGTTTGTCTGTAATCTGGACAAATGCAAAGGCGCATGTTGTGTGGAAGGGGACTCCGGCGCCCCGCTGGATGAGGATGAGCTCGCAATTCTCGATGAGATATATCCCGAAGTAGAGCCATACCTGACCGAGGCCGGCAAAAAAGTGATCGCCGCCGAAGGCACCTGGACCAAAGACTGGGATGGCGACTACGTAACACCGATCATCAACGGTCGCGAATGCGCCTACGCTATTTACGACCAGAAAGGCATTCTCAAATGCGGAATCGAAGAAGCGTACAACGACGGCAAGATCAGCTACAAAAAACCGCTTTCCTGCCACTTGTACCCTATCCGGGTAACCAAATATGAGCAGTACCACGCGCTCAACTACGACCGGTGGGAAATATGCAGCCCTGCGTGCAGCCTGGGACAGCAATTGAAAGTACCGGTTTACAAATTCCTCAAAGATCCGCTGATCCGCGCTTACGGCGAGGATTGGTACCGCCAGCTTTCCGACGAAATCGACGAGAGACAACAAGCCCGCGCGAAGGAGCATGAAAAAGGGGAATGACTTTTTCAATGACGTTTACGACGTGGTGAGGCAAATCCCGAAGGGCCGTGCAACTTCTTACGGCGCTATTGCCGCTTACCTCGGCAATAAACGCGGCGCCAGAATGGTGGGCTGGGCAATGGGCAACAGCTATAACGAGCAAGGCATTCCGGCTCACCGGGTGGTGAACAAGGCCGGTGAACTAAGCGCGAGCCAGCTTTTCGAAACGCCCACCACCATGCAGGAAAGGCTGGAAAGCGAAGGCGTGAAAGTAGAAAACAACCGGATCGTGAACTGGGAGCAATGCTTCTGGGATCCTGAAAAAGAATTGCATTAACATAAAAAATCCCGGCCTTCACAGACCGGGATTTTTTATGGGTTTGATGTTCATTGCAGTGAGATCATTTTGGAACTGGTGCTCTCGATATTTACCTCCTTCACCTTTTTGTCCTTCTTGTGGGACAGCTCGAAGTAGTAAGTTCCGTCTGTCATTTCATCGAGGTTGAACACACGGCGGTATTTGGTGTCGCGCTCGTTGAAAACTTCCGAGTAATAGATCTTACCCGCTTTGTCTTTCAGTACTACGCGCAGTCTTTCATTGGCACTTTTGTCGACCGACAACCGTACTTTGTTGCTATCGCCGATTTTGTACAATGCAGCGTCAAAAGCTACCGCGCTGGCGGTTTCTTTTTCTTCTTTGTTTTTCTTTTTGTCTGCCGCAAAACAAGTGAAAGACAGAGTGAGCGCGAAGGCGCTGGTCAGGATGGAAACAATGGAGATTTTCATGGCTAATAAGTATTTAAAGTTTGGTTCTGTACAATCGCACAGTTGACTTTAAATAAAAAAAGGATGTGCCAAACTTGGGTTTTACGCTCCAAATTGTGACACATCCAACTTTTAATACACTGATGATGAGTAGCTTACAATTATTTTCAAAAATTTTCAAGCTACTTCGTGATCGGTAGCAGGTTGTTCAGAACCGAACATTTGTACCTGAAACCGAACGCTTTAAGACAGTACGGGGCTTAAATTTTTCCTTTGTTTTCGTTAGCGATTTTCTGGATCATCGGCAGCCTGCTGGCGGGTATCGGGTGGCGATAATCCCAGAATGCCGACACGCATACGATCTTCCATTCGCCATTCATCTTTTCGAGCAGCCTCACCTCTTTGCTGTGGTGAAAATTCTTTTCGGATTTGTCGCTATTAAACTGGTCCCAGGTAAGGTAGGCCACGTCGTCGTCATAAAACTTGAAAATCATATTTTTCCGCTCCACGATCGGGTGGCTTGATACCGGTTCGGGGTTGGCAGCAATGTACTTGCCGACCTGCTTGTTGATATCCGCCCAACCTACGTTGGAATCGAAAGTACCGTCATCATTGCTCCAAGCCTGAAAGGCGTAATCGGTTTGTGCATAATTCGATTTCCAGGCATTGAAATCCCGGGCGAAAAATGACTTCGTTTCATTCTCTATGACTGCTTTAATGGCTTGTTTTTCCTTTTCGAGGTTAGCCTGACGGGCAGCTTCCTCTTCTGCGGCTTTGTCCTTGCACGAAACGCAAAGGACAAGGCCTAGTAAAATGACTGACAGTGTTTTCATACTGCAAAAGTTTAGTTTGTTAAATAAATAACCGAACTCAATCTTTCAACGAAACATCCATCAGGTGGCATGAAATACACGCCTGATTTTATCAGAAAGTTAAGATTTTTTTGAATATATGCAAGAAAAAACCCTCGAATTGTGTAACCGTTTCGAGGGTTTTTGAACATCAAAATATTTGCCAAAATTCGCTGCCTGCCTATGCCTGCGGAACATACCGTTTTCCGGTCCGATCATGCAATATCCAGAGGCCGATGAATGTTATTAACCCATTGATAATGAGCCTCTCAAATCCAAACTTATAGCCATTGAACCATTCAGCGGAGTGGTCATTGATGATGTAGGTCAATATCGGAGCCAAAATGCAGACGAACGGAACGAAGCGGTCTTTCACGGGCCGTTTCAGGAACGCGCCGAAAGAGAACAAGCCCAGCAGCGGCCCGTAGGTGTAACCTGCCAGGTCGAATACCGCCGTAATCACCTCTTTATTGTTCATCCGGTTGAATATCAGGATCACGAGGTAAAATACTACGGAGAAGCCCACGTGCACCCAGAACTTGATCGAAGCCCGCTTTTCCTCCGGACGCTTCTCGATATTCATGAAATCGATACAGAATGCAGTCGTCAATGCGGTAAGTGCGGAATCGGAACTGGCGTAGGTAGCGGCCGTAATACCCAGCAGGAATGTGATACCGACGACAAGGCCCAGGTGGTTCAGTGCCAGCATCGGGTAGAAATCGTCCGTCTTCGCAGTCGCTGGGATGCCTTGCGCCTCTGCATATACGTAAAGCAAAGCACCGAGCGACAGGAAAAGGAAGTTGACGATCACCAGCACAACCACAAACCAGAACATATTCTTCTGCGCTTCGCCGATGTTTTTGCACGTCAGGTTCTTCTGCATCAGGTCCTGGTCGAGGCCAGTCATCACGATCGCGATGAATACCCCGGCAAAAAACTGCTTGAAGAAGTTTTTGGGATCATTGGTATCCCAATAGAATATCTGTGAATACCCGCTTTTCTGAACGGTCGTCCAGATGTCGCCGACCCCGTTCAGGTTCAGCTCGCTGGAAACCAGCATGATCGTCAGCACGACAGCGGTAATGAGGAAAAACGTTTGCAGCGTGTCCGTCACGATGACCGTTTTAACACCTCCTTTAAATGTATAAATCCAGATCAGGAATATCGTGATCGCTACCGCCACTTCGAACGGAACGCCCAGCGGCTTGAACAATGCGAGTTGAAGTACCTGCGCCGCTACATACAGGCGTACCGCGGACCCAATTGTGCGCGAGAGCAGGAAGAAGCCCGAGCCCGTTTTATAAGACCAGAAACCGAAGCGTTGTTCGAGATAAGAATAGATCGAAATCAGGTTCAGCCGGTAGTAGAGCGGCATCAGCACGGTACCAATCACAAAGTAGCCCAGAATATACCCGATCACCACCTGGAAATACGAAAACTGGATATTCGCCACCGCACCCGGTACGGACACGAACGTAACGCCCGACAGCGAAGTACCGATCATACCGAATGCCACCAGGTACCACGGCGACTGCCGGTTGGCGGTAAAAAAGGTATTGGTATCCGCGCCCCTGGAAGTGAAAATGGACACCGTGATCAGCATTCCAAAGTAAACTACCAGTATCAGCAGGGAAATATAAGGGTTCATTAAAGTGGGTATTTGGGGATTCAGGAGTGGATTAAAAGGCGCTTAAAGCTTCGGATAATTTCCGTTTTTAATTAGATTTGCTAATCAAACAGAAATTTGGTTGTTATGCAAGCGCTCACAGAAACAGAGCTGGAAATTCTGGAAGAAACCGTAGATACGGACATTAAAAAGCTGATAATCTACAATGACGACGTGAATACCTTCGATTGGGTGATCGATACGCTGATCGAAGTTTGCGGCCATAGCAACGAGCAAGCCGAACAATGCACGATCATTATACATTACAAAGGCAAATGCTCCGTAAAGGAAGGTTCTTTCGAAGAGCTGGCCGGGATGCGTAACGAAATATGCCGGAGAGGCATTTCAGCGGAGGTCCACTGATCCTCCCCGCCCCCTACCGCACTGCCAGCATCAACAAAACGGGTTTTGACATCCTTTCAGGCCCTTCACTCAGCATCTTCTCATGAACTACCCCTCACGTCTTATTGAGGAAGCCGTCGCCGAAATTTCCCGTCTGCCGGGAATAGGCAAAAAAACCGCATTGCGCCTGGCATTGCATTTGCTGAAAAGAGACGAAGAGCAAACGCGCTCGCTGTCCGATGCATTGCTGAACATGCGCACCAAAACCACCTATTGCAGCCGCTGCCACAACATCGCCGACGACGTACTTTGCAATATTTGCAGCAATAACAAGCGCGACCAAACGACCATTTGCGTCGTGGTGGACACGCGCGACGTACTCGCTATCGAATCGACCAACCAGTACCGGGGACTGTACCATGTGCTGGGCGGCATTATTTCCCCGCTCGAAGGCATCGGGCCGTCGGACCTGGAAATCGATTCGCTGATGTCGAGGATAGAAAAACAGGAAGGCGACGAGGCGGTTCAGGAAGTGATATTGGCATTGAGCCCTACCATGGAAGGCGATACGACGGCTTTTTACCTGCAAAAGAAGCTGAAAGCCACAGGTATCAAAATAAGCACTATCGCAAGAGGTATCCCCATCGGCGGAGACCTGGAATATGCGGACGAGATCACACTCGGCCGCAGCATTGTAAGCCGGGTGGCTTACGATTAACACTAAACACTTAATGTACTATTATGAATAGAACAGATTTTTTGCGGACACTGGCCGGCAGCGCACTTACTGTTGGCGCATTGGCCGAACAATCATTCGCCGGTACTGCCGGTACATCCGAAACGATATTGGCTGAAACTGCTCCGTTCAAGCAAGCTGCGCTTCCTTACGATTTTGGCGCATTGGAGCCCAGCATCGACAAACTGACGATGGAAATCCACTACGGCAAGCACCATGCTGCGTATGTGAAAAATCTCAACGACGCTGTCAAAGGAACCGAATGGGAAACAAAATCCCTGGAAGATATCATCAAGTCGATCAGCAAGGCGCCTGCTGCCATCCGCAACAACGGCGGCGGCCACTGGAACCACACGTTCTTCTGGGAGGTAATGGGCCCTAAAAAGACCGCGGCACCCACCGGCGTCGTTGCCGACGCCATCAATGGGCAGTTTGGTTCATTTGACAAGTTCAAAGAAGAGTTCGCGAAAGCGGGCGCTACCCGTTTCGGCTCAGGCTGGGCGTGGCTGGTTGCCAAAGGCGGCAAACTCGCGGTAGGCTCTACCCCCAACCAGGATAACCCGCTGATGGACGTTTCCGATCTCAAAGGAACGCCGATCCTCGGAATCGACGTTTGGGAACACGCCTATTACCTGCATTACCAGAACAAACGCCCGGATTACATCAAAGCATTCTGGGATGTGGTGAACTGGGATAAGGTGGCCGAAAATTTGAAGAAAGCTTAAAAATGGCGCGAAGGTCTTCCTTCGTGACTAAATATTCGAAGGCCTCCGGCCGGACGATACTGCAAAACGACATTGCGGTATCGTCCGGCCGGAGGCCTTCGAATAATAAGTGCAAATCAGAGATTTGCACCAGCGTATCGTAGACTAGTTACAATACGCTCCAATCACCTTATAAGCCTGCTGATAACCCAGCTCGCCGGCTTTACTCAAATCCAGGCAGCCATCGTTAATCTCTCCCAAGCTGTTTTTAACAATACCTCTCAGATAATACGCTTCAGGATAATCCGAACGCAGTTTAATGGAGCTGGTAAAATCCAGTACCGCCCCCATTTGATCGCCCGCTGCCGAACGGATCATGGCGCGCGAGAAATAGGCGTTTGAATAGGTCGGATTGAGTTCTACGGCAGTGGTGAGATCGGCCATGGCCCCTTTTAATTCCCCTACTTTCGACTTCGCGATCGCGCGTACGTAATAGGCCTCCGCGCGCTCGTTCGTAAGGTTTTCGATCTTCGCATGAATCTGTACCTGGTCGCGCAGTTCATCCAGCTTTTCTTTATTGATCTTTCCGGTGAATGCATTCTTTTTCGGATCGCCGGTGTAAGCATTTTTCACCTCAATGGCCCTCGAAAGGTCCGCAATCGCGCCACGCGGGTCGTTTAGTTTTCCCTTGGCAAATCCGCGGCCGTAGTATGCATTGTAGTTTTCAGGATCGAGCTGAATGGTTTTATCAAAATCGATGATTGCGCCCTGGAAATCGTCTGTTTTGTTCTTGGCAAACCCGCGGTTGCTGTAATACTCGCTGTCGTTGGGACTAAGCTCAATGGCACGGGTAAAATCGGCAGCTGCGCCCTGGTAATCTCCGAGTTCCAATTTAGCCAAACCTCTGCCCGCATAGGCACCGGTGCGCTTCGGGCTCAGCTCGATTACGCGCGTGAAGTCGGCGAGGCTGCCGGCATATTCCTGCAAATCCTGCTTGCAATTTCCCCTGGCATACAATGCGGCCAGTTCGTCGGGGTTTAATGCCAGCGCGTGGTCGAGGTCGATCAATGCATTCCGGTGATTTTTCAATTTGGCATAACTCACCCCGCGGTTATAATATGCTTTGGGCTCTTCCGGGTTGAGTTCGATGGATTTGGAATAGTCATCGATCGCCGAGCGGAAATCGTCCTGCAAGCTCTTGCTCACGCCGCGGCTCTGGTAGTAAAGGGCTTCTTTGGGATTCAGCTCGATGGCCTTGTCGTAGTCCTGCATCGCGCCGCGGTAATCTTTGAGGTTGGCTTTCGCGAGCCCGCGGTTGAAATAACTGGGCGCATGATCCGGATTCATGGAAATCACCGTGGTGTAGGCCTGCATTGCGCCATTGAAATCCCCCGTGCCGGCTTTGGTATTACCGTCTTCGAAATATTCGGCAGCTGAACGTTGGGCGGAAGCGGGGCAACAAAAGGTAAGCGCAAGGAGAAATGAAATGCCAGTAAATTGAAGTCTCATGAATGTAAACCTTTTCCTCAAATCGATGTTTTTTAAATAGTGTATAAAAGTATTCAAATTCCGAGTCAGCATCAAAAAAAGAAAAGCCCTATTTTTGGAATGGTCCGTATCCACATCCAATCACCAGAACTACACCAGTTATGTCATCAACCACCAAAAAATTGTCGCTCGTTTTACTCCTGTTAGTGGCCGGGGCGGCTGTCTATTTTGTGTTTTTCAAATCGCCGGCACAGGAAGGTAACGTTGTCGCGGAAGCGCCAGCAGCGGGATCGCCCGCCGTTCAGGAATCGGTGTACCTCCCGCTCACCGACCTGACGGGCAAGGAAGTGGCCATGGACGAAAACAAAATTGCGTTCGTGAACGTATGGGCGACCTGGTGCGGGCCTTGCAATATGGAAATGCCCGGCATTCAGACGCTGTATAACAAATACAAAGACCACAGCAAGATCGCGTTCTATATTATCTCCGACGAAGATGCCGAAACCGTGAATCCATTTATCGCCCGGAAAGGCTACAATCTGCCATTTTACCAATATGCAGGCCCGTATCCGTCGGCACTCGATGGCAATGCGATCCCCCGTACGTACATTATATACAAGGGTAAAATCCTCGCGCAGGAAATAGGCGCCTCGCAATGGGACAGGCCAGAGGTGGTCGAACTGATCGAGAAGCAACTCGCTGAGATATAAAAGAAAAGGCGTCACGTAAATGTGACGCCTTTTATATGTTATGCCCGGGATCGCTTATTCAACGATGAAGCTACCTTTCATCAATGCGTAGTGGCCTGGGAAGCTGCAAATGTATGTGTAAGTTCCTTTTGCAGGAGCTGTGAACTCGATCGTGTCGCTTTCGCCACCTGCTACCAATTTGGTATGTGCGATGATGCTCGCTTTCTCTGCAGCAGGGATATAGTCTGTTTCTCTTGCAGCAGCCGCTTTTGAACCGAATGCAGCTACATCAGTACCTGGTTTCAGCAGAACCCAGTTGTGACCCATAGCAGCTTTCGCAAGTTTACCTGAGTGTGTCAGCGTCAATTTCACTTTTTGTCCAGCTTTCACTTTGATCTCTTTCAGGTCGAACTGCATTGCATCACTTCCTTTGATCACGATCGTCTTAGCTTGCTTCACATCGCTTGCTACTTCTTTTGCAGGAGATGTTTTAGCCGAAACAGGGTTCATTGTAACTGCTCCGAAAGCCAAAACTGAGGCAAGAAGCATTACGCCATACTTGGTCCTTTTCATATTCTGAGTATTAGTAAACTTGTGTTGGTTAAGATTAACGGGTGCAATTTACGACACGCGTTCTGAAAAATGCAATGCATTAACAATTGTTTGAACTTAAAAGAGGATCTTATACTGGTCGCGGACGGCCTTTCCCACGCAAATGATCGATAACACCATCATATAGTGGTTGATATCCACCGGGTCCATCGGCAGCGGCAGCTTCCCCGACTTGGTGGAAAGCGCGAGTAACATCATCGAAAACAGGGTCCATAATGCGCTCTTTTGCCGATTGGCCAGGCCCACGCAGGATATGAGCAATGTTACCAGAATGCAAAATGCTTTGATGATCAGCCCCACATACTCCACCCTGAACCACGTAATGCAGTAGAACAGCAATGCGCCCAGCCCGACGGTCGAATAGAAGAGCAACGAACCGCTCTCATACCGCATAATGAGGCACCACGATGCCGTTACAAGGCAAAGCGCCCCGAGCGTCATCTCCCCCGCTTCGAGTATTTCATGAGCCATCTCCAACCCGTCGACACCGGCATAAAACAGCAGATCGGTAAACGCGACGAGCGAAATGCTTCCGAAGAAAATGCCCCAGAGCCATCGGATCAGAACGGGTTGTAACCTGAAATACCGGAAGAAGACAAATAAACTGGTGATCGCCAAAACGAGGTTAGAAAATACGTGCGGATTCAGAAATATGTTCATAAACAGCCATCATGTAGTCAAAAAAGCAATTTACAAATTATGCCTACATTTTGCTACTTCGTGCTTTTCGTCCTACTTTTACCGAAAAAACTGATTTACCAACATGAGCGTTTTAGTTAATAAAAACTCCAAGATTATAGTTCAGGGATTTACCGGTTCGGAGGGCTCGTTCCATGCCCAGCAAATGATTGAATACGGTACGAATGTCGTAGGTGGTGTTACGCCTGGCAAAGGTGGGCTTTCTCATTTGGAAAGACCTGTTTTTAATACTGTTGACCTTGCCGTGCGCGCTACCGGGGCTGACGTTGCCATCATCTTTGTTCCACCGGCTTTCGCTGCCGACGCGATCATGGAAGCTGCTGATGCTGGTATCGGCGTGATCGTTTGTATCACAGAAGGTATCCCAACCAAAGACATGATGCAGGCGAAAGAATATATCAAAGGCAAAAATGTACGCCTCATCGGCCCTAACTGCCCTGGTATCATCACTGCGGAAGAATGTAAAGTAGGTATCATGCCTGGCTTCATCTTCAAAAAAGGGACGATCGGTCTCGTATCGAAATCCGGAACGCTTACTTACGAAGCGGTAGATCAGCTTTCACGCGCAGGTCTGGGCCAGACTACGGCGATCGGTATCGGCGGTGACCCTATCATCGGTACTACTACCAAAGAAGCAGTCGAGCTCCTGATGAACGACGACGAAACAGAAGCGATCGTCATGATCGGTGAAATCGGCGGAAGCATGGAGGCAGACGCTGCTGCATATATCAGATCGACCGGTAACAAAAAACCTGTTGTTGGTTTCATCGCCGGCCAGACTGCTCCGAAAGGACGTCGTATGGGCCACGCGGGTGCGATCATCGGCGGCGCCGACGATACTGCGGAAGCAAAAATCAGAATCATGAAAGAGTCGGGCATCTTCGTGGCAGAATCTCCTGCTTTGATCGGCGAAACGATGCTTTTGGCACTTGGAAAGAAATAATCATTGCTAACTGACTTTGATCAAAGGGCTGGGGAAACCCAGCCTTTTTTGTACCAATGAAGTCCATATTTCCGGCTGTTTTTTGGGCTTTTTTTACGGCAGTGACCTTGTTGGGCTCACTGGCGCAGGGCGCGACGAAAGTTAACCCGCCGGGTCAGTTCTTCCCGGTTTACAACTACCAGGACGACTGGCTCGTGTATAATGAGCAGTACAAAAATTACGTCCCGTTCTCACAGGGCGTGAATGAAGGCACGCGTTTCGCAAGCCTTTATATTGATCTGGTTAAAAACAGGCGATATTCCCTGCTGGTACACTCCGAAAACGAGAGTTACCTGTTTCTGGAAGGCGCATTGCAAAACCGCATTGCAGGAGGCAAATGGCAGGAACTCAATCTCGACAGCCTTTATCGCCTTTACCACAAAGACGAGCTGTTGCTGACACTGTACGGCAGCCCGGGCATTGCCGACAAGACAGTGATTATTTGTAATAAGAAAAAGCTGACAGACTCCGAAACCATCGGACCTGCACGATCGGGTTTTATCAATATTAAGCCGATTACCTTCTCGCCTTTCGGGACATTTGCCGGAATCGCTCTGATCATCATCCTGATATTGAATGCGTGGATCTTCAACCTGAACCCGCTTTCTTTTATCCGTTTAATAAATCCCATCGAGTTTTTCAACAACGACCCGCGCGACCAGCTTTCGAAGATCAACAAGCCGTACAGCAACACGGTCATCTTCTTTGTCGCGATCAGCTCGATGATGATGGGCTTTACCGTCATATATCTGTCAATCAACCGGCTCAATCTATTCTCTGTCAGCACGATACTTTCCGAAAAAGTAAACACGCTGCAAATCCTGGGCGATTTCTGTATCCTTTCGCTGATCTTCTTCATGCTGATCTACGCCAAGTACATATTCATGGTCCTGGCGGGGAATATGCTCAATCTGGACAAGCAGGTCGACATTATTTTCATCAAAATCGTGCAGTCGTCCTACCTGTTTTACGCGCTCGTGTTTCTGGCCATTTTCGGCTTGTACTCCAACCATATCAACTGGCTGGAAGCTAGCAGGCCCTATATCCTTTTGCCATTCCTTTTTTTCTACGCTGCCCGGTTTGTCGCACTATATGTTGTAGCCAAGCCGGCCGGCTCGTTGATTAATCTCTATTTATTTTCTTACCTTTGCGTCATCGAAATAATCCCGCTCATTGTGAGTATGAAGTTTGCTTTATAATCAGGGAATATGAGTTGGGAATAAACTAATGAGGATTATACATGAGTGATACCATCAATTTTGATCAGGACAGGCTTAAAAAAGTAACCAGTCTTTTGGTAAGTCAATCCCGACCAGCAGACGAGAATTCACCTTATTACGAATTAGCCAGAAAGTACAATATCAAGGTTGACTTCCGCCCTTTCATTCAGGTCGACGGGGTTTCCTACAAAGACTTTCGCAAGCAAAAAGTTAACATCCTGGACCACACGGCTGTCATTTTCACCAGCCGGAATGCGATCGACCATTTCTTCCGTATTTGCAACGAAGGCCGGGTTGAAGTACCAGCTACGATGAAATATTTCTGTATTTCGGAGCAGACTGCCAATTACCTCCAGAAATACATCGTGATCCGCAAAAGAAAGATCTTCACAGGTACCAAAACGGCTGCCGAGCTGATCGAATTGATGCGTAAACATAAAAAGGAGAAGTTCCTCTATCCTTGCTCGGACGTCAGAAAGAATGACATCCCCGAATTTGCGGATACGGAGGAATTCCACTTCACGGAAGCGACCATGTACCAGACGGTTTCGTCCGACTTGTCCGACCTGGAAGATGTGTATTACGATATCATCGCGTTTTTCAGCCCGTCGGGGATCAAATCGCTTTTCGAGAACTTCCCCGATTTCAAGCAGAACAATACCCGCATTGCCGCATTCGGTCCTACTACCGCGAAGGCCGTCGAAGACGCCGGGCTTTTCCTGGACATCCAGGCTCCGCTCCCGAACGCCCCTTCGATGACAGGCGCGCTCGACCTGTACATCCGCAAAGCGAACAACGTATAAAAAGCTTTACAAAAAGCACGAAAAGCCCCGGAAAAAATCCGGGGCTTTTTCATGTATATATCAATTTTTTTAAGCAATATGCGTTATCAATCTAAATCCGAAAGCATATCAGCGTGATCCTTAAATCTATTCCTGCGGCATGACTTTGACCTTTACCCTTCGAAGTACCAGATATATCCGGCCCTTTGCATTACTGCTTTTTCTGCCGCTCTGTGCCATTGCCCAGAAGGACGCGCAGTTCAGTTTATTCTCGCTGAACCAGCTTTACCTGAACCCGGCCGCAGCAGGCGCCGACGGACTGACCAAATTCCAGCTCACGCACCGGACACAATACGCAGGTTACCAGGGCACTAACATCGACGATACAGGCGGCGCGCTTTCGACACAGCTGTTCTCGTTCAGTATGCCGGTCAAAAACTTCGGTATCGGATTCTATGCATTGAACGACAAAAGCGGCCCCAGAACCGATCAGGACTTCAAACTGACCGCTGCATACCATATACCGCTTGGCGGCGGCAAATTAGGCGTAGGCCTCAGTGCCGGACTCTTCCGCCAGGCTATCGATTACGGTAAACTCCGCGCCCGCGACCCGGATGATCCCTTGATCCAGACCGGTACCATTGCGGAAATCAATCCGGATTTCTCGGTTGGTGCGCGTTACGAAAACGAGACATTCTATGCCGGCCTGTCACTGAATCACTTTTTGAAACCTAAATATCAACTGGGCTCCGAAACCGGTACCAATCCGCTTCCGCGCACATTGTATTTCAATGCAGGTGTAAACCTGGAACTCGGTTATTTACTGGATATCCAGCCGATCGTTCTGGTAAAATCGGATATCAATACCGTGTCGGTGGAAGGCGGCGCAACACTGACTTACAACAAACGTTACTGGATAGGCGGTACTTACCGCCAACAGGATACCTACTTCATCATCATGGGCGGAATTTATCTGCTTTCCGATCAATCGTTGCGTCTCTCGGGTGCATATGATATGGTCGTAGGCGGCAATAAAACGAAGTCCCCTTCTTCTTTCGAGGTAATGCTTTCGTATGCCCTGCCCTCGCCGAAATTCGGCAAGAAGGCTCCTATCCGCACGCCGCGGTTCCGCTTTTAGCAGATTCGCCTAAACGCTGTTGGATATATTAATATTTTATCACCAAATTATTAAAAATCCAAGATTTGGATGTCAAATCGACGTTTTTTACAAACCTCTTGGTAAGTCGTGTGAATCAGTTTGCGAAACTTTGATTTATATTTGTAAAATGTTCGGCTTCCATACCAATTGCATTATTCTTACGTTAAGTCGATAAACTCCTGATTTAGTAATCGATCCGTGGAGATTTCAACACCGAAATCCAGTGGGGCTCATTCTGACAGGCGTACACATTTTGTTTTATTTCAAGTATACTAGATATCATTCGTTGACGTTTTTAGGCTAGCATTTTATTATCAAAATTTACAAAACCACTATGAATGTGAAAGTGTTCTATCGGGATGGAGTCAAAAGCCTGCTTCTGGTAGCCGCATTGATGCTCTTGCAAAGCTGCGGTTTTCTTAAGAGCAAGTTTGGCAAGGGAGGAAAAGAAGAAAGCGGTATTCAAAACGGTGAAATCACTGCTACTGCCCGTAAAGGATTCAAGCAGACCACACCAGCAGGGATGGTCGTGATCCCCTCAGGTTCTTTTGTGATGGGCCAGGCAGACGAAGACATCGCTTCCTCCATGAACAATATGAACCGTCGGGTGACTATCAGTTCATTTTTTATGGATGACACTGAAATCACCAACAACGAATACCGTCAGTTCGTGAACGCGTTGCTGGTTGACTCCGTATCCGTACTCGGTGAGGAGGAAATCATGGCCAAGTACTACCCTGATACAACTGTTTGGAAAAAAGACTTCGCGTATTCCAACGGAGATCCATTCGTAGAATATTATTATCAGCACCCTGGCTTTGATACCTACCCTGTAGTGGGCGTAAGCTGGGTTGCAGCCACATATTTTTCCGTATGGCGCACCAACCTGCTCCACGATTTCCAGAACAAGGAAGGGCAGTTTAACTCTACCGGCTTCCGCCTACCGACAGAAGCGGAATGGGAATGGGCTGCAAGGGGCGGACGTGCAGTTGCCAAATACCCTTGGGGTAACCCTTATACAATGAACGCAAAGGGTTGCTTCCTGGCGAACTTCAAACCACAGCGCGGAAATTACGACGCAGACGGTTACCCTTACACCGGCCCGGCCAATGCTTACAACCCGAACGACTTCGGACTTTATAACATGGCAGGAAACGTAGCAGAATGGACATCGGACGCTTACACCGACAATGCTACTGCGATTGTTTGGGATATGAACCCTAAATACAGCGATCCGAACGAACCCCGCAAAGTGGTAAAAGGCGGTTCCTGGAAAGACATCGCTTACTACCTGCAAACCGGTACCCGTACCTACGAGTTTGAAACAGAGACCCGTGCATTCATCGGATTCCGTTGCGTAATGGACAATGTAAACGACCGCGGAGGCGCCCGTGCCCGTCGTCGCTAGATAATACTTTCACATTCAAAGAAGCAGCGTTTTTACTCTGCTTCTTTTTTACGATCAGACCGAATCAATCCAACACTTTACTTACTATAATTTTTTCACTGTAACCGATTTCAATTCACATGGCTAAGAGTAGCGGACCTAATTTTTTTTGGGATAAACTAGTACCAACAATATACAGTGCGGGTGCTGCCGTCGTAATTTTAGGAGCTTTGTTTAAAATCCAGCACTGGGATGGAGGTGGCCCGATGCTTACAGCAGGTCTTGGAACCGAGGTTCTGATCTTCTTGCTTTATGCATTGCAAACACTCACCCAATCGGTTGACAAAGATCCGGACTGGACCCGTGTGTATCCTGAACTCGCTGACGATTATTCAGGCCCTGCCATTTCAAGAAGCTCAGCCCCTAGCAGCAACATCACTGCCAAACTGGATAACATGCTGGACAACGCGAAAATCTCTCCTGAGGTTTTCGACAGCCTTGGCAAAGGTTTCAGAAACCTGTCTGAAACAGTTGGCAAAATCACCGACCTTACCGACGCAACTGTTGCTACAAACGACTATGCCAAAAATGTAAAGACAGCTTCAACCGCTATCAGCGATATGAACAAGTCGTACGGCGTGGCGATCAACGCGATGTCGTCGATGGCTGACGCTACCAAAGATGCGCAGTCGTACCGCGACCAGTTCCAACTAATCACCAAAAACATGGGTGCACTGAACGCCGTGTACGAACTGGAATTGCAAGACACTACCAAACACCTGAAAGCGATGAATGCTTTCTACGGTAACCTGACAGCCGCTATGGAAAACATGGCTGACGCTACGAAGGAATCACAAGTGTTCAAGAGCGAAATGGCGAGACTGACCAACAACATCTCTTCATTGAACGGCATTTACGGCAATATGCTGACTGCAATGCGCGGTGGCAATGCGTAACGGCGCTCAGGCAATGACTCTGTGATATCCCTAACGGGTTACAGAGTCATTGTTGTTAGTTAAATAATTTGATCACTGAAACTGATTACACAACAATATGGCAGGTGGAAAAGAAACACCCCGTCAAAAGATGATTGGAATGATGTATCTGGTACTTACGGCGATGCTCGCATTGCAGGTAAGTTCAGCTATCATCGAAAAATTCCTCCTTCTGAACAGTTCATTGCAACTCTCCTCCGATGCGGCGGGTAAAATCAATCAAGAAACAGTATTGAAGATCAAGGCTGCCGTCGAGAAATCGGGGAACCGCTCTGCGGACGTTGCGGTCATCAAAGAAGCCGAAGAGGTACGCAAGCTGTCGTCTGATATGTCTAACCAGCTGAACGCGCTGAAAGACGAGATCATCAAAGATGCAGGCTCGGGTTATAACGAGGAAGGCGCCATCAAAAATCCGCAGGAAGAAACCAAAGTGGCGGAATTGATGATCGGCGTTCGCAAAAATGGAAAGGCATATGCTTTGAAACAAAAACTGAACGCTTTCACCTCAGAGCTTAACAAGTTTTCTCCCAACAAATTTAAAATGCTGGCCCAGGATGGTCGTGAAGACGATCTTGCTAAAAACAACAAGGACCAGCGTAACAAAGACTTCGCCGAGCTGAACTTCGAATCGACTCCGGTTGCTGCTGCATTGGCGGTATTGAGCCAGAAACAAACCGATATTCGTCGTATGGAAGGTGAGGTATTGAACTACCTTGCCAGCAAAGTGGGTGCTGCCGATATTAAATTCGACCGTGTATTGGCGATGGTAAGTGCCGACGCGAAAACGGTTGTAGCAGGTACCAAATTCAAAGGCCAGATGTTCATCGCCGCTTCTGCTTCGGGTATCACCCCCCGCATGAGCTTGAATGGATCACCCGTTAAAGTTGAAAACGGTGTCGGTGTAATTGAATTTACTGCACAAGGCGGCGGCTACAACGCAGAAGGTCTTGCTAAAAGAGAGCTTCGCGGACAGATCACCATCCCTACTCCATCCGGCAAAGACACTACTTATACAATGACCCAGGAATACTTCGTTGTGAAGCCTTCCTACCAGATCGAAACAGGAACATTGCCTCCGTTGTATTTGGGCTGTGCCAACAAACTTAGCATCCAGAGCCCTGCGCTAGGGCCACTTTGGGCGCCTAACTTCTCAACGGATGGTGGCGAGATTATCAACAGCGGTCAGAAAGGTAAATTTACAATCGTACCTAGCAAAGCGAGCTTGAATATCACGGTAAGCAACGCGGGTAACGTATTGGGTTCCGAGCCTTTCCGCGTAAACCGTGTTCCTAAGCCTTCTTTGGAAATACGTGTCAACGGTGCAGCATTTGATGAACGTCGTGGTGCCCCTGCTTCCGGTACCAGAAGTATTCAGGTGATTGCCGTTCCGGATGAGAGTTTCAAAAATTTCTCTCCGGAGGACGCGAAATTCCGTGTATCACAAGTTGAGATCTCCCTGGCCCGTGGCGCAAGAAGAATCAATGGTGTGACATTGAACGGCGGAGGCGGTTCAATCTCTTCTCTGGCATCGCAAGCGCAGCCGGGTGACCGTTATGTAATTTCGATCCTGAAAGTAGAGCGTCAGAACTTTAAAGGTGCTGTGAGCGATGTTGAAATGGGTAACCAAACTCGCACTGTACCCCTATACTAATCCACCGCTTTTAGTCGTTGATTGGACAATACAACTTTATGTATGATATGAGAAGAATGAACGGAAAAACGATTGCATGGTCTTTGCTGTCGCTGTCTCTTGCAAGTACTGCTGCATTTGCGCAGGAGAAAGAGGATTCGACTGCGAATCAGTTCTCGTCACGCCCGATTGCTGACGGCGACGTGATGATGAAAAGAACGCTCTGGAGACGGGTCGATTTGAAAGAAAAGCAGAACATTTCCATGTTCTCTAAAAACAATGAGATCACACGTTATTTATTGGATGCGGCGAAAGCAGGGTTGATCGATGCTTATACGAACGATTCCTGTGCGACCAAAATCGGTGGTGACGACCTTCATAAACGCATCCTGATCCCTAACCAGACAGCTGGTCTCTCTGCCGAGGAAATCGCTGCGGGTTTTGGAGAACCGGCCAAAGCGGATGGTTGGGACGCAAAAGCCAAATCAGATCCTAGCAAACAAGCTGCGAACACTGATGATGGTTGGGGCAATGGTAAAAAGGATACCAAAAAAGAAGCTGAGCCGGTAGACGACGGTTGGGGGCCTCCTAAGAAGAAATCTTCCAAAAAAGGTGCTAAAACGGAGGTTGCCAAAGAAGAGCCAAAGGTGGAGGCTCCTAAACCAGACAGCACATCTTTCGAAACACAGCAGGTCGCTGCCTCAGAGGAAGAGTATTTCCCTGATCAGCTGAGCATCCTGGAAGTGAAGGAAGACTGGATTTTCGACAAGAAACGTTCACGTCTGTACACCGATATTCAGACGCTGACGATCGTTCTTCCTGCCGATCAGACTGCAACCGGACTTGAATTGCCCGTTGCTTCATTCCGCTGGAAAGATGTTGAAAGACTTTTCAGAAGCGATCCTAAGAAGTACATCTGGTATAACACCCATAATACCGCCCAAAACAAGAACCTCGCGGACGCTTTCGATCTTCGCCTGTTCTACGGACGGATCACCAAGTTCTCCAACGCCAACGATAAGGCATTCCTCGATATCTACAATGGAGAAAAAGAGGCCCTTATCAAATCCCTGAACTACGAACAGGAGCTCATGGAACTGGAACACGGTCTTTGGGAATACTAAGAGAACCAATATCAAAATGCGAAAGAGCTTCCGATTGGAAGCTCTTTTTGTTTGTAGCCATGTTGGCCGTTTCCCAGCTAGGTCTTTCGTGTATGCGATGCAGAATCATTCCTTCGGTGGAGAAATTGCCGGGCATGAAAAAAGGTCAGTTACAACGGGAATATCCGTAATAACTGACCTTTTCTATTTCAATTCCTGGCTTCTTGTTAAGCAGCGAAATCGATTACTTTCTTTTCAAATTAAACTTCAATTTGCTGGCTGTTTTTACCTGCGCGTCCGTCAAGCCCAATGCAGCAATTGTCTTGTTGTAATCTTTAAGGATTTCAGCACTCAAACGGCCGCTCAATATCTCGCCAGGAACGATTACAATGCGAATATCCTGGAAAGTTCTCTTAGGCGCGTCGTCCTGGTCCTCGCCCCAGTTGGTTGCCAGCAACTCAACAAAGAAAGTCTTATTCTGAACTGCGTGAACAAATGTATACGAACTAAACTTGTTACCCGTAAAAAGAACGAGGCCTGGCATTGGCCAGTAAACGTTTTGCGATTTCAGGTAAACCAACACAACAGAAGAGCTCAAAAGACTATCCTCCGCCGGGGTAAGGTCGTCGATACCCGTAATAAACCCGCCGGTACTATCTGTATCGACCTGACCTGTTGAAATAATTAATGCCGAGCTGCCGCTGGTTCCGTCTTCGCCATCTTTACCCGCAGGACCGGCTGCCCCTGTTGGCCCCTGAGCTCCCGCAGGTCCCGCTGGTCCAACAGCTCCGTCGTCTCCCTTGCAACTTACCATAGCGATCATCAACACCACAGAGGCAAATAGTAATAATTTTTTAAGCATAACTGTTAAAGTTTAGAAAGTGATTAATTAAAAAACTGTATGAGTTAATACGCAGACAAACCCCGTTCTGACGAGGACAGGGGCGTTTAACGCATAAATTATATAAAAAAATTAACTATTCCTTTCGGTATCCAAAGAATCGATTTGTGCTTCCAGTGTACGGTAATGCGTAAACTCACGCAGCATGGCCATATTACCATCCGGAAGCTTCATTTCAATCGACCAGTTCATAGAGGCGGCCAGTTGGAAGATCATGAGTTGCACCTGATTACCGGCTATTCGCGGCAAATCGCTTTCCATAGCCTTATCGTTCATCGTTTGCTTGGCCTCATTCAGGATGGCAGTGTAATCGTCACTGTGAAAGCGGTTAAGCCAGCCTTGCTCGATGTCGTAAAACTTGTAATCGGTATCAATGGAAAGGATTTCCGGGGCGGGGAAAAAATCAATGACCAGTTTGCGCTCGCCGTCGGGGCGGTGGAATTTCAATTTACCAAAATCATAACCTACAAGCACTTTGGCCTTAGCAATAATCAGCGCCTTCTTTTTGTCGTTGATCAGGTTCCAGATGTTTTTATCGTTCTGGTAATTATATATTTCAGTGAAGTAGCCCTCTGCCATGACGACCTTAAATACCTTCTCGATACGCTCAATCAGTACCGTAGCCTCCTGGGTAGATACATATTTTTTCGATTTCCTGTTCTGCAACCAGGTATTGAGTGCAGCCCCGGCCAGGCCGCCGGCAATGAGGGTAATGATCAAAAAAAATAGTGTAGTGGAGTCCATATCTCTATTTTTGTACTGATTAAAATTCAAATAAAAACGGCACAATGCCAAATAGCCCACAGAAATATCTGGTAACCGTTGCAGGTCCCACCGCGGTAGGAAAAACCGCATTATCGATCAGGCTTGCGCGGGACCTCGGTACTGAAATCATATCGGCCGACTCCCGGCAATTCTTCCGCGAACTGAGCATCGGTACGGCCAAACCCACACCGGACGAATTGATGCAGGCAAAGCACCATTTCGTCGACTCGCATTCCATTTCGGAAGCATATAGCGCCGGAGATTTCGAGCGCGACGCCATTACCCTGCTCGAAATGCTTTTTCAGGAACACGATATAGTAGTCATGACGGGTGGTTCAGGTTTTTATGTAAAAGCCGTACTGGAAGGCCTTGATGACCTCCCCGCGCCCCTGCCCGGGCTGCGCGAATCGCTCATGCAAAAACTGAATGACAACGGGCTTGCCGAGCTACAAGAAGAAGTGCGCCAGATTGACGCCGTGTTCGCGGCGACACCGGAAATAGCCAATCCACAACGCGTAGTGCGCGCGCTGGAAGTGTTTCACACCTCGGGCACACCTATCAGTCAGTTTAAACTCAATAACACGCGTAGCAGGCCGTTTCAGCCTATCAACGTCGCTTTGGATCGCGACCGCGCGGAACTCTACCAACGGATAGACCTGCGCATGGACCTGATGCTGCAAGAAGGACTCGTAGAAGAAGCCAAGAGTGTGATCGCATACCGGGAACACCACGCGCTCAAAACAGTAGGATACCGGGAGGTATACAGCTACCTCGACGGCGAGTATGATGAGAAGGAAATGGTGCGGCTTTTGAAGCAGAATTCTCGGCGTTACGCCAAGCGGCAACTTACGTGGTTCAGGCATCAGGGGAATTTCGAATGGTTCCACCCTGACGAATATGACCGCATTCTGGAATATGTGCGGCAGCAGGCAGGTTTGTCGTAAAATCAATTGACGGAGCCTCTGCTCCGTCATTTGGGGTAAAATCTTAGTCTTCTAGTTCGCGGTAAGCCAGAATGCCTCCGAGCACGTTACGTACATTGGAGAAACCCTGCGATTCGAGGTAACGTGCGGCTTTACCGCTACGCGCGCCTGAACGGCAGTGGATGATGATTTCCTCGTCTTTCAACGCCTCCAACTCATCCAGGTGATCGGGCAGCTCGCCAAGCGGGATCAATATTGCGCCGAGGTTGTCCTCTTCGTATTCGTGTTCTTCACGAACGTCGTAAAAGTGCAGATCTTCGCCCTTTTCAAGACGCTCTTTCAATTCTTCAACAGTAATATCCATATTTAAAAAATTTGTGACGACTGGGTCTATTGAGAGATTAACATTTTTTGTACAAAAGAACGTTTCCCATCGGTAGCTTTAAAGATATAAATACCCTGGCTAAGATGGTCAACAGGCGCTGATTGCTGATCCCGCGCAGGCGCCAATGAATGCACCAGGCTTCCACCGGTACTGTAAACTTCGATCTTTTTAAGCGATTTGCTATCCCAGCGCACTTCCCCTTTGGCCGGGTTAGGATAAAAAATAGCATTGATCCGGTCTGCCGGTTCATTGCCTGTGATGATCCCCTGTGCTTTTTTGCCCAGGTAGGGCCGGATCATGATCGAACCTTTCAGCGATGTTTCTTTCGCCCATTCGGTTCCCAGATTATAATACACCGCGTTTCTACCCAAAAGCGAATTCCGATCGAAGCCCACCGTTACGGGCTGATCGTTGATCTGCAACCAACCCACATAGAATGTATCCGACACTGCAACCGGCGTCGCAAATGCATAATCGATCAAGCCATCGCGCATGGCGGGGTAACGCACCGCAACCGACCGCTGGGCAATCATCTGATCGGGCTTACCGCCTTTATTGCCATAAATCTGGATCGTAAAACCCTGCCCTGAAATATCCTTATTGAATGATACCATCGACATGCGTATTCCGCCAATCGTATCGGCCTTGGCCAATACATATTGCACGGCCACGCGTCCGAGCTTCTGGTTCACTTGCACCCCGTACTCCGCACTGCCGTCGTCATACGCGAAATAGTCTGTCAATGCAGCCTTCGCGGTTATCGTATCGTTCGTTTTGAGGTTCACACCCGGAATGGTATCGGTTGTGGCGATGAAGAATTTACTGATCAAATGCAGGCTGTCGAGCTGAGCGGCAGGGTTAATTGGGGCCATCTTAACCCTTAGTACCTGAGACTTCAATGCGTCGACAACAATCGAACGCTGCACATTGCGCACGAACTCGGTCCCGCGTTGCGCGTCCGTGAGCGTGTAGGTACTCGTGAGGACGTTGAAGTTATTGAAATGGTTAACGATGTCAGTCTTGACGGAATCGGCAATCACTGCCGCGGGGTTAATGCGGTATTGCCGCAAGGGCATGGCCGTATATTTTTTCAAAATGTTCGAAGCAGGCTTCCGCATCGCCACATCGAACAGATAGGGCTGTTTTACGGACCTTTTCGCATTCAAATACACATAGTCCAAATGCCAGGTATCGTAAGGCCCTGAACTTCTGCCGTAAGACCTGAAACGGAACTGGAATGCGTCGTGCAGATAATTGGGATCTTTAATTGAAATGAATTGCTGGTGAAACAGCGTGTCGATCTCATAACCCAGCTGCCGCCACACAGGTACCCATTCACTTGTTTTGCTAAAAAATTCCAGCTGCAAAAAGTCGCTGGAATCCGGCAACTCCCCCAACCCCTTCGCTGCCCAGTAAAAACTGAGATAAATGGAGTCTGCTGCAACCTTACCATTGAGGTTAACCGGCTGAGAAGTAAGCGTATCGGTATATCCCTGTATCAACGGGTTCACCAGGTTGTAGGGAACACCATTGGCATTCAGGCCGTCGAATGTCGCCACATTAACCGACGGGTGCGAATTAGTTAGTGTATTATTGATATAAACCCCGCTTCCCGGCAACCAGTACTTGGTGCTCGGCGAGAGTGTTTTTGTAGTTGAAAAATCATCAAAAAAAGGCAGATTTAACGAAGCCTGGGTACGGAGACCCTCTGATTCTGACTCGTCCACCTCATGGCTGTATCTGGCCTGATCGATCGGCACAATGCGTAACTGCGCACGCACAACGTGGCTTTGCACCATGGCCAGCACACATACCCAAATAAAAATCCTGTGTGTGAAGAATTTTTTACTGCTCCGGTTGATTCCCATTATCCGTCGATTCAGCCGCCTGCGGCGTGACCCACAAGTCGATTACGTCCCCTATTCTTACCTTATTGCCTGCGTCGGGGTTCTGCCGCACAATCGAGCCCGGCGCCTGACCTTCCTCGGCCGGCACTTCCATTACCTGGCCCACTTTCAGCCCGGCTCCCACAATCGCAATTTTTGCTTCATCCAACGGCATTCCGATCGCCGAAGGCGCTTCAAACTGTGCCGTACCGAGTCCTTCACCCAATTCCAGGTCGATTTTTGTCCCTTTCGCGATCGGCTGGCCCGGCAGAATTTCCTTCCCTTGATAGAGTTGTCTCAAAACCGCATTCTGTGCCATATCCGGAACGTAAGAAATGTTCCCTTCTTCCAGCCCCACACTTTTCAGCAACATTTGCGCGCTGCGGTGCGTCATATCCGTCAGTTTCGGCATTTTAATCAGCGGCGCTGTACGTGAAACCACCGTTACATATATTTTCCGGCCTTCCTTCACCTTTGAACCCGGTAATGGATATTGGGAAATGATCGTCAATGGCGGCACATTGGTCACAAAAGTACAGTCGACCTCGTAACGCAGGTCGCGGTCGCCGAGAAAGTCGTCAAGATCCTCCACACTTTTCTTTTTCAGGTCCGGTACGGTAATAGCTTCACCGTGATTGGTTGTAAACGGGAGGTAAACGAAGAAAAACCCCAGAAATAGGACCAAAAGCAGCGAGACAATGATTCCGATGTGTATGAAAAGATCAGTTCTGGACTGTGTACTTATTTTGGCCATGAATGTATTGGATGGGCTTTGGGTATTATAAACGGGTAAAAATAAACGTAATATTCCAAGATGCAAATATGCTAAACCGCATACGAACCGAGAATTCTCTTGATGTATTTACCCAGAATATCAAATTCGAGGTTCACCGTGTCTCCCGCTTTTAACGAATGGAAATTGGTAAAGTTATAGGTGTAGGGGATAATCGCCACACGAAACGTATTTTCACCCGAGTTGAAAACCGTGAGGCTCACGCCGTTAATGCAAATCGAGCCTTTTTCGACTGTAATGTTACCCGTTGAGGCATTGTACTCAAAATCGAACAGCCAGCTTCCGTCGCGCTCCTGCACTTGCGTACACGTAGCGGTCTGGTCTACGTGCCCCTGCACGATGTGCCCGTCGAAACGGCCGTTGGCAGGCATACAGCGTTCAAGATTTACTTTGCTACCTGCAACAAGGTCGCCGAGATTGGTCTTTAAAAGTGTTTCCTCAATGGCCGTTACCTTATACTCGTCGCCATCCGTCGCCACTACCGTGAGGCAAACGCCGTTATGGCTCACGCTCTGATCTATTTTAAACTCGTTGGCAATGGCCGATTTGAAAGTGAAGGTTTTGTTAGTCCCTTCCGTTTCCACATTCACTACTTCCGCTGTTGATTCTACGATTCCTGTAAACATTTTAATATCGGATTATAATACAAAGTTACAATTTCCTAACCGCTCTCCTATCGCACAAAATTCCCCGACGCGGCATTATTCGTGTCCAACTGCTTTTCAATTAGGCATTCTTTGCGAACTTTGCGGGAAAATAAGCATTGCGTTAATGAAAAAAGTCCTATTTATCGATCGCGACGGTACGATCATCGTCGAGCCACCTACCGATTTCCAGGTAGATTCCCTGGAAAAGCTCGAATTCCTGCCCAAAGCCATTTCCGCATTGCGCAAAATCGCGGATGAAACCGATTATGAGCTTGTCATGGTCACTAACCAGGACGGCCTCGGTACCGACTCCTTCCCCGAAGATACTTTCTGGCCTGCCCAGAACAAGATGATCAAAACCCTGGAAGGGGAAGACATCCGTTTCGCGGAAGTACATATCGACCGCAGCTTTCCGGCAGATAACCTACCTACCCGCAAACCGGGCATCGGAATGCTGACTTCCTATTTTTCGAATGAATATGACCTGACCAACAGCTACGTGATCGGCGACCGCCTGACGGACGTGCAATTGGCGGTTAACCTCGGTGCGAAAGCGATCCTTTTCCGCCCTGAAATGCCGGCAGAAGGCATTAACGAGCAAATGAACGGAAGTACCGCATTGGTTACGACGGATTGGGACACTATTTACGAACATTTGAAACTCCCTTCCCGCAAGGCATTTGTGGAAAGGAATACCAAGGAAACGCAGATTAAAGTAGAGCTGAACCTCGACGGCAGCGGCCGTTCCGACATCCATACCGGCCTCGGCTTTTTCGACCACATGCTCGACCAGCTCGCCCGCCATTCCGGTGCCGATTTGTCCATTCACGTCGAAGGCGACTTGCATATCGATGAGCACCATACCATTGAAGATACTGCTCTTGCATTAGGCGAAGCTTACCGCCAGGCGATCGGCGACAAGCGCGGGATCAGCCGTTATGGCTTCCTTCTGCCGATGGACGAAGCATTGGCACAGGTAGCGATCGATTTCTCGGGCCGTCCGTGGATCGTTTGGGATGCGGAGTTCAAGAGAGAGAAAATCGGAGAAATGCCGACGGAGATGTTCTTCCACTTTTTCAAGTCATTCTCAGACACTTCGCTTTCAAATCTGAACATCAAAGTGGAAGGGGACAACGAACACCACAAGATCGAATCGATTTTCAAAGCATTTGCGAAGGCGATCAAAATGGCCGTAAAACGCGACCTTAAAGCGCTGGATTTCATGCCGTCGACCAAAGGAGTACTTTAATTTTTTGCTGAACAGCGAGCCGATGTGGCATTTTTTAGCTATTTTTGCTCATCCTACATTGCATTATAATCGAGTACAACTATGATGATGACCGTTATTATGATTGCTTTTTATGTCGTTCTTCTGAGCGCGGCGTTCCTGGTTGGGCGTTGGTTGGAGAACAACGAAAAGCAATGGAAAGCGAATAAGTAAGGGTTGTTGATACGACCCTTTTTTATTTGTTTTGCTCAAATGCTTAACAGAAATTTCATTTCCGTGCCACACTAAAAAGTGACCAACTGAACGTTTTAGACGCGTTAGGTGTTACTTTGGTTCTAAAAAAACTGTTTTTCCGTGTTCAGAACACTTTGTCTCATACTACTTACGGCCTTCCTCATCTGTAAAGCCACAGATGTTGCCAGCTTGTTGCTGGCCAAGGAAAAGGCATCTGTGGTTTGTGATTCAGGCACCTGTGACAACGAGGAAAAAACAGAGGTCGAAAAACTGAACGACGACCAGCTACTGATTTCACATAGCGTACATTTTGACCGCTCCGTCACGCTGATACCGGTCAAAAGCTCCTTCTTCTATACCGCGAATTTCGATAACGAAATTTATCGCAACCTCCTATCTCCGCCCCCGGAGCTAATCTGATTTCTTTGATCCAAACTCTTTCGGGTTCGTTGCCGTCGTAACGCGACGCGGTATTTCCGTGTCCCTACGCGCATGTTCCTCCATTATTCATTCCAATATTTTAATCAAGAAATCATGATAAGGGCTTATAATCAGTTATTTGAAAACAATAAGAAGTGGGCGGAAGAAACAACCAAGGAAAACCCCGAATTCTTCTCGAATCTGGCAAAAGGACAGTCACCGAAGTTCCTCTGGATCGGCTGCTCCGATAGCCGCGTGCCTGCCAACCAGCTTACCGGCACCCAGCCGGGCGACATTTTCGTGCACCGCAACATTGCCAACATGGTAATCCACACGGACGTAAGTATGCTCAGCGTACTCGATTACTCCGTAAACGTGCTGGGCGTGGAGCATATCCTCGTGTGCGGACATTACGGCTGCGGAGGTGTGATTACGGCAATGGGTAACAAGCAGGTAGGCCTGATCGATAACTGGTTGCGCCACATCAAAGACGTGTACCGCCTCCATGCACAGGAGCTCAATGCGATTGAAGATCCGAAAGCACGAGCCGATCGCTTCGTGGAAATCAACGTTCAGGAGCAAGTGCGCGACCTTGCCAAAACGACCATCGTGCAAACGGCCTGGGCGAACGGCAAACCGCTGCAAGTGCACGGCGTCGTTTACGATATCGCCAACGGTATCCTGAAAGACATGGACGTGACGATCGACGCAACGAACTTCGCCGACGACGTATACCGTCTTGACATACCGCAATTAGTATAATCAGCGGTTCTGCATTCCGAGTAGTCCAATTTTTGATCCTTACTGAATCAATCGTATGTCATTGAATAATAAAAGTTTGCTCGCCAATATCAAATACGATTTACCTTCCGGGCTTGTCGTATACCTGGTAGCGCTGCCGTTATGCCTCGGTATCGCGCTGGCCTCGACCGGGCGTTCCGATCTCCTGTTTTCAGGGGTGATCGCCGGTGTCGTAGGCGGAATCGTAGTAGGCTCACTGAGCGGCTCCTCCCTGGGTGTGGCAGGTCCGGCAGCGGGTCTGGTTGTGATTGTACTCAATGCGCTCGATACCCTGGGCAGCTTCGAGGCGTTTTTGCTGGCGGTGGTGCTTGCAGGGTTGTTACAGGTAATTGCCGGTTTTCTGAAAGCCGGTATTATCGGTTACTATTTCCCTTCTTCCGTAATCAAGGGAATGCTGGCCGCCATTGGTATTACACTTATTTTGAAGGAAATACCGCACGCATTCGGCTACGACGCCGATTTCATGGGCGATGAAGCATTTGCGCAAAAAGACGGCCGCAATACTTTCTCGGAAGTGTATTACTCGCTTCGCTACAACAGCACCGGCGCGATCATCATTTCGGCTATTTCGCTGGCATTGCTGATCCTGTTCGACAGGCCGTTCATGAAACGTATCCAGCTTTTCCGGTATGTGCCGGGCGCACTATTCGTGGTGATCATCGGCGTGGTCCTGAACCTGATTTTCGGAGCCGCGGCGCCTCAATGGGCATTGTCGGGCGACCACATGGTGCAACTACCGGTGGCTTCGAGTGCCTCGGAGTTTTTCAGTTTTTTCAAAACACCCGATTTCTCGGCATTCAACAGGCCGGAAGTTTACACGGTGGCAATCACACTGGCCATCGTTGCCAGCCTTGAAACATTGCTTTCCGTAGAGGCTACCGACCGTCTCGACCCATTCAAACGCAGCACGCCTACCAACCGGGAGCTGATCGCGCAAGGTGTGGGGAATATGGCTTCGGGCCTGATCGGCGGCTTGCCGGTAACACAGGTAATCGTCCGCAGTTCGGCCAACATCGACTCAGGTGGCCGTACCAAGCTGAGTACGATCATTCACGGCACTATTTTGCTGGTTTCCGTGGTATTCATTGCCAAGTACCTTAACTATATCCCACTTGCATCATTGGCGGCGATCCTGCTGATGGTGGGTTATAAACTATCCAAATTCGAGTTGTATAAAGGAATGTACAAGCTGGGACTGGAACAGTTTATCCCCTTCGTGGTAACCATTATCGCGATCCTGAGCACCGATTTGCTCAAAGGTATCGGCATCGGAATGGTCATCGCGATCTATTTTATCCTGAAAAAGAACCACAAGCATTCTTACCATTATATCAAAGAAGAGCATCGGGACGGCGAAACAATTACGCTTTTGCTTTCAGAGGAAGTTACATTCCTCAACAAGGGAAGCATCAGCGCTACGCTGGATAACCTGCCCGACGGCGCTACTGTGGTGATCGACGGCTCCAAATCGATGAACATCGATTACGACGTCCTCGAAATCATCCAGGATTTCAAAAAACACCAGGCGCCTCTGCGCAATATCACACTGGAAACACGTGGTATCGGCGAAGTGGAAGCCGTGGGAGCTCATTAGCATAACCTTTTTCATAAAAGAAGGCCCGCCTCCGTATGGAAGCGGGCCTTTCTCTTGTGTAATAAGTCGACAAGCAGGTTAACTTAATTCTTTTGTTTCAACCGCTGGATCAGCATGTCGTTGAATGTACGCTCAGCTTTATACAATTCGATCACCTGGCTGGCGGTAATTACTTTCAGGAACTTGTTCTGGTATTCCTTTTCGAGGTCTAGTTCCTTTTGGCGAAGTTCCTGTACCTCTTTCAGGTTATTCAGCACCGATTCGTCGTTCTGGCCTTCGGCTTTTTTATCATTGATGATCTTGCGCTGCGCCCGGTGTATTTCACGTCTTTTTTGCGAGTACTCGTTGTACATCGGCCAGAAATCGGTGGACTGCTCCGGCGTCAGGTTGAGGCGGTTGGTGATGATCGCCACCTTGGCGTCCTGGATCTTCTTTATTTCTTCCTCGGAACGGCGCTGGGCCTGGGCTGCCGTAGAGGCAACTCCGATGAATAGGAGCAAAAGAGCAAAAGTGTTCCGATACCGTTTGAATTCAATGTGTAAGTTCATTTCGATTGTTCGTTAGGGTCAAATCTTCTCCGGGGCTACCATAACCTCCTCCAATTGCTGGCGAAGAATATCGTCTTCCAGGCCGTCCAGGTAATTCAGCACAGTCGAATCGGATTCGAATGCTTTCTGAACCACCTTGTGTTCGCTTAAATCGTAATAACTGATGTCCTGGTCTTCCAGGTAGCTGATGATAGAGGCGTTACTGATGCCACTCAGGGGCTCCTGCCCCAGCGATCCCTGGCGCTCCGGTACCGTTACCCACACCAGCACGAGAATCAGTGCCGACGCTGCCGCCAATCCGACGGAACGTTGCCATGACCAGCTTACGAGGGGTTTACGGACTGGCTCCGCGGGGATCCGGGCCTGGATCATTTGCGGCAGCTTGTCAAAATAACCTTCCGGCACGGAAAAGGGCGTTTCCCTCTTCAGATCATCCAGCCGTATACGTTTTTTGTCCATGATTATTTATATTTCCTTTCTTGTGAAGGTTTGACCAATGTGAATGCAAATAGTTTAATCCGTATCGTTCAAAAAATCCTCAATTTTTTTGGAAGCCCAATGATATGAGGCTTTTAGCGCCCCTACCGACGTTCCGGTGATCTCCGAGATCTCTTCGTAGGGTAAATCTTCAAAATATTTCAGGTTAAATACCAAACGCTGCTTTTCTGGTAATTTTAATAATGCCTTTTGCAATTTCAGCTGAATGGCGTCGCCGCTCACATCCGGATCGGCTTCCAGTTTTTCGCTCAGCTCATTCTCGACATCGTAGATCGGGATGAAATATTTCCGTCGCTTTTTATTGAGAAAATTAATGGCTTCATTACTCGCAATGCGGTACAGCCAGGTATAGAGCTTGGCATCGCCGCGGAAGTTTTCCAGCGCCGACCATGCCTTGATAAATACGTCCTGGGTAATGTCGTTGGCATCGTCGTGATCCACCACCATCTTGCGCACCAGCCAATATACTTTTTGCTGGTACTTTCGCACCAGCTGATTGAAAGCGTTCCTTCGCGTTTCGGGATTTTCAAATAGGGATAGTAATTCTTCGTCGGACATTTAATCAGTATTAACCTGATCGTTTTTTACAGGAAATCCGGGTGACCAATCATTGTACCGGAGCCCGAAGTCAACGCCGATCAATAATAGTTTATTTTTTTGTGCAGGACAAATAAAAAGAGCCCAGCCCTCTCAAAAACCACGTTTTGCAAAGGCTGGGCCCAATTCCGTCGACCTAAGTCGGTTACTTTCTTGCGATCGCGCGTTTCGCTGCTTCTACGATATGCTTCGCATCCAGTCCGTATTTTTCGAGGAGCTGCGCAGGCGTACCGCTTTCGCCGAAGCTGTCGTTGACGGCCACGTACTCTTGCGGAACGAGTTTGTTTTTCACCAAAACCTGCGCAACGCTGTCGCCCAGGCCGCCGATGCGGTTGTGCTCTTCGGCAGTAACCACGCAACCCGTTTTTTCAACAGATTTCAGGATCGCTTCTTCGTCCAGAGGCTTAATCGTGTGGATATTGATGATCTCCGCATTGATACCCTCCGCTTCGAGGATTTCGCCCGCCTGGATCGCTTCCCATACCATGTGGCCGGTAGCGATGATAGTCACGTCGGTTCCCTCGTTAACCATCCATGCCTTACCGATTTCGAACTTCTGGTCCGGATCAGTGAATATAGGAATCACAGGGCGGCCAAAACGCAGATACACAGGTCCGTCGTGCTCTGCAATGGCGATGGTAGCCGCTTTCGTCTGGTTGAAATCGCAAGGGTTGATAACGGTCATGCCCGGAAGCATTTTCATCATACCGATATCTTCGAGGATCTGGTGGGTAGCACCGTCCTCACCCAAGGTAAGACCTGCGTGTGAAGCGCAGATTTTTACGTTTTTATTAGAGTACGCTACGCTCTGACGGATCTGGTCGTATACACGGCCGGTCGCGAAGTTAGCGAATGTGGTAGCGAAAGGAATTTTACCGCCGATGGTCAAACCCGCGGAAACACCGATCATGTTCGCCTCGGAAATACCGCATTGGATAAAACGCTCAGGGTTTTCTTTGATGAACGGTTCGAGTTTCAAAGAACCAACGAGGTCGGCACAAAGCGCCACGACGTTGGGATTTTGCTGCCCCAGCACGTGCATTCCGGCACCGAAGCCCGAACGCGTATCTTTCTTCTCAGTGAAAGTGTATTTTTTCATTTTGAATATGTCTGTTTATGAAACCGCGCGCATTACCGCGCTGGTCCGGATATTAATAATCTCCCAAAGTTTCGTCAAGCTGAGCCAGTGCCGCCGCCAATTGCTCGTCGTTAGGCGCTACACCGTGCCATTTGTGGCTGCCCATCATGAAGTCGACGCCATAGCCCATGCCGGTGTGGAGCAATACCATAATCGGTCTGCCATGTCCCAGACGGCCTTTGGCTTCGTACAGGCCTTTCTGCACTGCCGCCATGTCGTTTCCTTCTTCGATAGAGATTACTTCCCATCCGAATGCTTCATATTTGGCCCCCAGGTCGCGGTTGTTCATTACCTTGACAGTCGGGCCGTCGATTTGCTGGCCGTTGAGGTCGATGAATGCGATCAGGTTATCCACCTGGTGGTGCGGAGCAAATGTAGCGGCTTCCCAAACCTGGCCTTCCTGCTGCTCGCCGTCGCCCATCAGTACATATACCGTTCCATTATCCTTGTTCAATTTCTTAGCTGTTGCCGCGCCCAGCGCTACCGACAATCCCTGGCCCAGTGAGCCCGACGCGATACGGATACCTTCGAGGTGCTCGTGCGTGGTGGGGTGTCCTTGCAGACGTGAATCCAGCTTGCGGAAAGTAGCCAGTTCCGATACGGGGAAATATCCCCTGCGTGCCAATACGCTGTACCATACCGGGGAAATGTGGCCGTTCGAAAGGAAGAAAAGGTCTTCGTCCTTGCCGTCCATATCGAATACAACCTTGCCATCGTTTTCTTTAAGCTTCATGCGCTCAAAGTACAATGCTACCAACAATTCGGTGCAACCCAGCGACCCGCCAGGGTGTCCCGACTGACAACCATGTACCATTCGTACGATGTCCCTGCGAACCTGGGATGCTACTTTTTCTAATTGTTCAATTTCCATTTTCATTTATTTTCTATTGGACTGTCCTTAATCGGTTTATCCGAAGTCCGGGACCATTTAGGCGGCGTAAATGTCCTGCTATTCGGAATGTTAAAATGACTGATTATTATTCAGTTTTTCCAAGAATTTGATCAGTGTGTTTCGACGATTCCACTTTGGAAATGATCTCCTCAATGATCCCTTTTTTGTTGATGACGAAAGTTGTGCGGAGTACACCCATGTAGGTGCGGCCGAACGTTGTTTTTTCTCCCCAGACGCCGTAAGCTTCTACCATTTGATGCTCCGTATCGGCCAGCAGGGGAAAAGGGAGGCCATGTTTCTTGATAAACCGCTGATGCGACTTTTCGCTATCAGGACTTACTCCGAATACCTTGTAACCTTTTTTCAGGAGCGCTCCGTAGTTGTCGCGGATATTGCAGGCCTGATTGGTGCAGGTAGGTGTGTTATCTTTGGGATAAAAGTACAAAACAACTTTCTCTCCTTTCAAATCCGACAGCTTTACTAGGTTTCCATCCTGATCTTTTACTGAAAATTTTGGTGCGGGGTCACCGACTTGTAGTCCCATAATCTATCTTCTACGTTTTCTGGTTTTTTTAGGTTTAACAACCAGGTCTACCAATTCTGTTCGCAAGATAGTACTATTTCCCGCCCTATCCGTCACTTCCAGCACGAGTTCTCCCTCAAATGGCTGGCTATCATCCAGTTTTTCAGACCAGATATATCCCTTTTTAAAATCGTAATTCAGCAAAACCCATTCACCGTTCACCAATGCCTTGAAATCCGCTATTCCCGACAGCCCGTCGCCCACGTACCCGCGTATGCGATGCTTGCTGTGCTCGACCAGGCGCGCCCGCGGAGGCACCGTATCCTCCTGGATCACAAACGTACCGAGCTCGCGCGTGTCGAAACGGATCAGGTCGCCATCCCATTTGCCGCCCAAAAAGCGGTAGTCGCCATTCAGGTAACGGTACATATAAGTGTGCGACTTGTCCTCCGGCGCCTTTTCGGGCGTGAATGCGACGTGAATATAGTCGTTCAATGCCGTACCCCTGTTGTTGATGATCAATGCATTGAAATTCCGCTGGCCCATTAAAAAGAGCGTGTCGAAAAGGCTGGTGTTATCCATTTCCACCGACCATTTCGCGTCTTTGAATGACGACGCAACGCCGGGCAGCACCTGACTGCGCAGAAAAGTCTTCACCATGGTTGTACCCACTTTCACGGAATCCGGCATTTCTTTTCTCAAATCGGTCAGGAAAACCGCCGATTCGCCCGCATACAGATTAGGCACTTTCCGCTCCCCTTTTCCTTTAATATAAAAATTCGCGAACGGGTCCTGGCTGCGGTAGTATTTCGCTTTCACTACCAAGGTATTCTCGCGCACTTCGGTCAGCACATACTCCGGATTCACTTCGGTGTTAAATGCAGGCAATGGCGGGTTCTGCGGCTCACCTTTGATCGTAAATATCAGCTCCGAAAAGTTTTCAAAAGAATCCGAAATGCGGACTTTCACCTCGTGGCTAAGCGTATCGGCAATGTTCAGCTTGCCGTTGATCGCATTGGTTTTATATAAATTGAATTGATTCCCGTCGGGAACGTAGCATTTCAGGAAACGCTGACCTGTCGCCTGCTCGGTTTCATAGTCGATGAGGTTATTGTAGTCGCGGGTCGAAGCATTCGGGAATACTTCAATATTGTAGGAAAACACTTCCTGCCCGTCCATTTTGATCTCGATACATTGTAAACCGTAACGAAAGCCGGTGCCGGTCATCTGGTCGAATGCGATGAGGTCGAGGCCGACGATGCCAGTGGCCGAAACCGGCTCCGACAAACGCCAGGTACCGTCTTTCAGTTTGACCGGGGTATAAACCCGGCGATCGAACTGCCCGTTCACCCGCCCGTTAATATCCATCGGGCGGATCGCCAGATTGACAAACTTCGGAGGCGTCACATCTTTGATTTCATTGAACCCGAAATACAACGGATTCAAATAGTTGTCTTTCGAATCCCGCACCTCGAAATGCAAATGCGGTCCGGCCGAACCGCCCGTATTTCCTGAAAGCGCAATTACTTCGCCTTTCTTGAATGCAAACTGGCCCGCCTCCGGGAAGAGGTCTATCTCAAATGTCTGTTTCTTGTATTGTTCCTGACGCACCCAGGCAGCCAGCGGATCGCTGAATTTCAGCAAATGCCCGTAAACCGTAGTTTGTCCGTTCGGATGGCGCAGATAGATCACATTGCCGTAACCCGTCCGCTGAACGGCTACTTTATAAACATAACCTTCTGCAGCCGCATAAACCGGCAAACCCTCGCGCTGCTGCGTGCGAATATCCAGGCCCGCGTGAAAGTGATTACTCCGCAAATCGCCCAGGCCTCCGGCCAGTGAATTGGGCAAACCCGTACGGATAGGAAACTGGTAATAGCCTTTCGGATAGGATTGTTTTTGAGCCAATGCTCCCCCGCCAATGCCTGCCAACCCCAATACAAACAATCCTGAACGGACAAATGCCCGAAAATAATGACGCATGAAAAAGTGTATGAATAGTCGGTACGACGACCGGGTGATATGAAGAGTATGGTTTACTTAACGAACAGTTCGAGCATCTTCTTGCCTTCGATCGAGGCCGTCAGCTTATCGCCGATCTGCACCGGGCCGACGCCCTTCGGCGTGCCTGTGAAGATGAGGTCGCCCGTTTTGAGCATAAAATATTTGGAAACAAAGGAGATCAGGTAATTGATGCGGTAAATCATCATCGACGAGTTCCCGTTCTGCCGCGTCTCGCCATTCACATCCAGGCTGAAATTGACGTCCTGGATATCCGCGAAATCCGACACCGGCACAAAGTCCGACACCGGCGCAGAGCCATTGAATGCTTTCGCAAGTTCCCAGGGCAGCCCTTTTGCTTTCAGCTCCGATTGCACATCACGGGCCGTAAAGTCCACGCCTATTCCGATTTCACTGTAATATTTGTGGGCGAATTTCTCTTCGATGTTCTTTCCGGCCCGGTTGATTTTCACCACCAGTTCTACTTCGTAATGAACGTCTTTTGAAAATTCGGGGTAATAAAAATCCTCGCCTGGGCGAAGCTGTGCGGTTTCAGGTTTCAGAAATATAACCGGGGAATCGGGTGTCTGGTTGTTTAGTTCGGCAATATGCTCTGCGTAATTCCGGCCTACACAAATAATTTTCATCAGGGGTCAAATGCTAATTTAAAAGGAATGAACGTCAGGGACAAAGCTACTTACAAAGCGGGGGCCTCACAATATTTGTTACAATTTTTCAGGCCTAATGCAGTTAAAATAGTAAGTTGTTTGAAAAAGTATCAGGCCAATTTCGCTTACGCATGAAGAAGTACCTTTCCCAGCCCCTTTCCTTCACAATTTTTATTTTCCTGATCACTACATTACTATCCTGTGAAGTATTCCGTACGACACCGGAAAAAAATACCGCTTCGCGTGGACGCACCTCGACTGCCCGCAGGCCCCCTGCCCGGAAGCCCGTAGCAAAAGCCCCGGCACGCAGACCATCCAAACCCGCGCCTACACGAACCGCCACGACCTACTCACGGCCCGGCGACGCCAATACCGCAAACGTACCCGAGGTGGTCCAAATCGCACGCACCTATACCGGTACCCCCTACCGCTCCGGCGGCAATGACAAGCAAGGCATCGATTGCTCCGGCCTCATTTGCCAGGTTTATTCCGAAATGGGCGTGAAAGTGCCCCGCATCTCCTGGCAGCAATCGGAATTCGGGCAGGAAGTAGGCAGCGTGGCAGAGATCAAAGCGGGCGACTGGCTGTTTTTCGTCCCCGAGGCAGGCAAAGAAGGTTATGTGTCGCATGCGGGCATCGTCACGGACGTACGCGGGCGCGACGAGATCATATTCATCCATGCTTCCACATCCCGGGGCGTACGCGAAGACAATCTGTTTTCTACCTATTTCAAAGGCCGTTTTGTAAAAGCGATGCGCCCTTTCTGAGCCTGACGACCATTCACGAATTTGCCTGGTCAAAATAAACAACTATCATAGGGGTAGTGCGGAATCTGATTGTCCTTTTCGAAATTTGCAGTCGTAACTCCATTCCTCTCCGCAATATGCAAGACACCATCGCCCCTCCGCCGCTCACCGGCGACCGGACATTGACCATCCAGGGCAGTCCGGGTATCCCGGTTTACATTTATGCCACCGTTTTCGCCTCCTTTTGTGTGATTACGGGGCTCATCTGGGATATCTGCTGGCATATGAGCATCGGGCGCGACGGACTTCTGTCGCCGCCGCATTTAGTCATTTACCTGGGTGCAGTGGTGGCCGGCTTGTTTTCAGGTTATGAGATTCTGAGAAAAACATTTTGGGGAAATGATCTGGAAAAAGCGGCCAGCGTTAAAATCTGGGGCTTTTTTTACAGCTCGCTCGGCTCCTTGTTCTGCGTTTGGGGCGCGCTGTCGATGCTTACCTCCGCCCCTTTCGACGATTGGTGGCACAATACCTACGGCTTGGATGTGACCATCCTTTCTCCTCCGCATACCGTATTGATCCTCGGCATTATCGGCATTCAGTTCGGTGCGATGATCAGCGTCATTGCCGTGAAGAACCAGATGAAACTTTTCGGTGATTTTGAGAGAAAAAGGGCCAAAGCATTAGATAAAACACTTTTCTGGCTGTTTGCGCTTTCGGCTGGATTTCTGCTCACGATCTGGTTTACATTGATATCCGAGGAACTGGGCAGGATGCGCACGCACCGGTCCAGCTTCTACATATTTGCCGGGGCTGCATTTCCGCTTCTTCTGGTAGCAGTTGGCAGGGCTGTTTCGCACAAATGGGCCGTTACCGCCGTAACGGGTGTTTACACGGCCCTCATGCTCGGTACGCTCTGGATCATCCCGCTTTTTCCCGCCGAACCCAAACTGGGGCCCATCCTGAACCACATTACCCATTACCAGGGCTTTCACTTTCCGCTTTTGCTGATCGCTCCGGCCATTGCGATCGACCTACTCCGGTACCGCTTCGCGCATTGGAATGAATGGAAACTCACGGCACTCCTGGGCCTCGCATTCCTGGCGGTGTTCTTTGTAATCCAATGGTTTTTCGGCGGCTTTCTGATGGAATCGCCTTACGCCCGGAACTGGTTTTTCGGAAGCCATTACTGGTATTTCGGGAATGATCCCAACTGGCAGTACCGCTACAAATTCGGCCCCTGGATGGTAGAGGGGACACCGCAGTTGCTCAAAGGACTGGGCATTGCATTGGTTTTAACACTAATCTCAACCCGCATCGGACTGGCGTGGGGTAACTGGATGCACCGGATTCAACGATGAAAAAATATCTGTATCTCCTTCTGTTATTGTTGCAAAGCATGGCCTCCCACGCGCACGTAGGCAGCGCGGGCGTGCAAATGCAGGCGCAGGCCGGCGCATACAAGGTTCTTGTGAGCGTGGCCCCGCCGGACGTCATTCCCGGAACGGCCCAGGTTACGGTTTTTATTGAATACGGCGAAGCCCGGAAAGTGGCGGTGCGGCCGATTTACTTTTACTCGGGCGACAAAGGCGCGCCTACCGCCGATCCATTGACACCCGTTCCGGGACAAAAAGGCCAGTTTCAGGGTGCGGTCTGGCTCATGGAACCGGGCTCATCGAGCGCGCAGATCAGCATCGAGGGTATGCAGGGTGACGCGGAGCTGATTATCCCGATTGTGGCCGTGTCAACCGCAGAACGCGATATGCCGAAAGGGTTGGGCGTTGGTCTGAGTATTTTCGGGCTGCTGCTTTTCCTGCTGATGATCACCACTATCGGTGCCAGTGTGAGTGACGGCCTTTTAAAGCCCGGCCAAAGCCTTACCGCCGCACAGAAACGGAAACGCTGGATCAACATGGGCATTGCCACTGCGGTATGCTCGCTGATTTTGTACGGCGGAAGCAGTTGGTGGGATAGCTGGGCAGCTGAATACAAGCAGTGGCTGTACAAACCGCTGAATGCAAAAACGGCGGTCATCGAAGCCGATTCCCAGCGTGTATTTCAATTGAAAATTGACACAACCCGCTGGGACCACCGCATGAAAAGAAGCATGCTCAGCACCCTGATCCCCGACCATGGAAAGATTATGCACACATTCCTCGTGCGCATGCCGGGGCTCGACGCATTTGCACACGTCCATCCCGACCGCAAGGATAGTCTGACATTTGAAGCCGCATTGCCGGATTTGCCGGCAGGCAAGTACCTGGTTTACTCGGATATTGTGCAGTACTCCGGCTTTGCCGAAACGATCGTCGACACCCTGGTGATCCGGGCCAAACCGTCGGCCCATATTACCAAAGCCATATCCGAGGACGATACGTACATCATCACCGACCCGCTCGATACACCCGGCAAGATACCGATGGGCGAGAATGTGGTCATTTGTGGGAAACCCGGTACCAAAACTGTTTTCAAGGACGGCTCTTACGCCATTTGGGAAGGCAAACCCGACAAGGCGCTCGAAGCGGGCAAACCCTATCAGCTTAATTTTGAAATATACAATCCGGACAACAGCCCTTGCTTTCCGGAACCCTACCTGGGCATGCTCGGCCACGCCGTTATCATGCGCTCCGATGGTTCTGTGTACATTCACCTGCACCCGAGCGGCTCCTACTCGATGGCCGCCGAGCAATCGTTCGAGAACCGTATGGCGGATACGGCACATGTTGCCAAATGGCCCAAACCGGACATTTTCCGCGACAGCATAGACCGGCACCTCGCCGATCTCAAAGCCATGCCGACCGTGGACCGGGAAATATTCCTGATGAAGGAAATGGGCATGTACAATATTACCGAAGGCGGCATGACCGGTATGGAGCACGGCACTCGTATTTCGTTCCCCTACGCTTTCCCGAAAGGCGGTCAGTACCGGATCTTCCTTCAAATAAAACGAAACGAAAAAGTACTGACCGGCGCTTTCGACGTCAAGGTCGACGATCCGGTCACTTTATAGCATTTCAGGAATTCAATATTTAAAACAGCGCAGCGATCTTCTCGTAGGAGAGGTCGCTGTAATCGTTTATATAAAGATTACAGGGCGGCAATTCCTCACGCGTGTGCGAGCTCAGCACGCCTACTACGCGCATACCGGCATTGAGCGCGGCCGAAACGCCGGAGAAAGAATCTTCGAATACCACGCATTGGCCGGGTTCCACGCCCAGGTTTTTCGCCGAAGTCAGGTAAACCTCAGGGTCCGGCTTGTGCTTTTTCACGTCCTCGCTCGCCAGAACAGATCCCAGCATTTCCTGAATAGGCACTTTGCTTACGATCAGGTCGAGGTTGGCCCGGGGTGCAGAGGTGCCCACGCCGAGTACTGCCCCATTCGCTTTCAAATCGTGCATGAATTCGACAATCCCCTTGATAGGCTCCACATAGGGCGCATACAATTCACGGAAAAGCCCTTCCTTTTCGTCCTCCATTTGCAACAACTCTTCGCCTTCGACTACTCGCTTTAAAAAGTGGCTCAATATGTAGCTATTGCTTTTGCCATACATGTGTTGTGCAAATTCCTCTTCGGTAGGCGAAAGGTTCCGTTTCGAAAAAAACTCGCGGAACGCGCGGGAGTGATAAGGATTGGTATGGACAATTACACCATCCATATCAAAAATGACTGCTAATTTTTCTTTCATCCCGCAAAGTTAACCATCGGAAATTCTTCCCGAAAATGAAAAGCAGAACTAAAAATGGCACAAGTATTGAAATAGTTTGACAACTTTAATTCAAACTTTTTACAAACAACTGACCTTTTTATGGAGCATTCTATTAAATTTACCCGCAACGCCTCACACTATTTGCTCAAAACTTCCTTAAATTCAGGATACTAATAAAAGCTTCCCGATTTACCCGACCCAATATCCGATCAATTAATTGCGTATATGAATGAATTAGAACGAGCTGGCAATGGAGTCGACGGTCACGCACTTTCGAAGCCAAAAACGCTCACTTCCCTCGAAGTGTATGATCAGTACGGCGCCATGGCATATGGCATTATATTACAAATTCTGCCCCAGGTGCATCTTGCACAGGAAGTCCTGGTGAGCGTATTTTCCTCTCCGCAATTACAGGCTTGCAACAGCTATCCATTTACTTTTGCCGCCTGCGTGATCAAGCTCGCGCGCGCCAAAGCCGTGGAAGCGAAGCGCAAACTGACCGCTCTTGCCCCCGCCGGAGCCGAATATGCCAACGGAGACACTTCTCCACAGAGCATTTTCGATCTGGCATTCCGCCAGGGCTTCACGCCGGATGAGGTAGCCGGCAAGCTGAACATATCCAAGAAGGATGTACTCCGTTCGTTTCACGAGTTTTTCAAATCATATCGCAACGTATAACCCTTAACACACATTGAGCAAACAGGAATTTATCGAGAGCGGTATTCTCGAATCGCATTTAATGGGGCTTGCCAGCGAAGAAGAGCAGGAGCTCGTTGCCGAAATGATGCTTTCGGACACGGAAATGGCTTTGTATGTCAATGACCTCGAAGAAGACATCAAGCGCTACTTTGCGGAAGGTTCGGTAGCTCCTCCCGAAGCCGTAAGGGAAATTATATTGCTCCGCAGCATCCGTGAAAAGAAGGGCCGGAATGGCTATGATGTGGGAGAAACCGTCGATGCGAAGCAGTACCTCGACGTGGAGGTGAACGACACGCACATGAAAGTGCATAAGCTGTGGAGGCCTGCATTCATTGCCGTGTTCATTCTGTCAAAAATATTCCTGATCGCCGGTTTGTATTTCTATTTCAAATCGCGCGCGCAGCAGGAAGAAATCGAAAAGATCAAAACTGAAATACAAGTAAATAAGCAATAAAAACATCGACCTGTACACACGAAAGCCGGCGGACCTTGCGATCCGACCGGCTTTTTTATGTGCGTTGCGAAGCCCTATTTCAGGAATGCGCGAAGCATCCAGGCCATTTTCTCGTGCTCTCTGAGCAGGCCGGTTACGTAGTCGCTTGACCCGAGGTCTTTGTAAGTATCGGCAAAGTCGGTCACCAGCGGGCGCAGGAGGCGAATGATCGTCTCATGGTCGTTCAGCAGGTTTTGCAATTGCGTTTTCTCGTCGGTGGTATATTCCGGCTCGAGCAGGTCGGTCAGTTTAAGAATGTCGGCCAGACGCGCCTCCGAATAGTGGCCGATAGCGCGGATACGCTCGGCGATATCATCCAGGATCACCTGCAATTGCTCGTACTGTCCTTCGAACAGCTTGTGCAATTCGAAGAAATTCATCCCGCCGATATTCCAGTGGTAATTACGGGTTTTAGTATAAAGTACAAACTCATTGGCGAGCAATTTGTTCAGTTGGTAAGCCACCGCCTGGCTATGCTCGTCAGATATTCCGATGTTGGTTTTCATGCGTCTCTGTTTTTGATATTGTTAATGATGTTCATTCGTAAAGGTAACCAAAGCTAATCGGTAAAAAGTTGCCCTGCAATGGCAAAAAATGCGATTTTGATCACATTTTTTACCGCATGAAAATTGCTTCACGATATATCGTTACCAAAGCACCCTTCGCCCGTATAGGTAGGAAAGAATTGTTATATTTGTTAACCTATCTTTTATGAAAGACAGCGAAAGAATCAGTAACCTCGAAGAGATGCTCGCCGAAATTCTCATGCGCCTCGACCGCGTCGACGCCGAACTTGTACAACTTCACAAGGGACAATCTCAAACGATTGTCCGGATGGACTCCTTGGAGGAAAACATGCGGGACCTGGCCAAGCACATGTTTCTGCTCAATGACCGGCAGACAATGGTAGAGGAGACTATGCGGGACGTCTCAACGACGAATAAAATTATCCTGGAAAGGATGATTACTAAAGAAGATCTGGGGTCTATGGCAACCAAAGATGATCTGGAATCCATGGCAACCAAAGACGATTTGGAATCCATGGCAACCAAAGACGATTTGAAATCCATGGCAACCAAAGACGATCTGGAATCCATGGCAACAAGAGACGATCTGATCAAGCTGTTTGATTACATGGCAGACCGCTTTAATAGAACAGATGCCAGATTCGATGAGATCGAAAAGCGCCTCAGCAATCTTGAAAAGCAAAGCGACAGCGATCTACCTGACAGCCCACAATCTTAATTATTTATCATTTTCAACATTAATATGTTCCCATTCCGCGTAGGCCAAGGCTACGATGTTCATCAGTTGGTAGAAGGCCGGCCGTTCTGGCTCGGCGGTATTTTAATCCCCCATACACATGGTGCCAAAGGGCACTCCGATGCCGATGTGGTTTGTCACGTCATGTGCGACGCGCTCCTCGGAGCGGCCAATCTCCGCAATATCGGCTACCATTTCTCCGATAAAGACCCGCAATGGAAGGGTGTCGACAGCAAAATACTGCTGGCTAAGGTGCTGGAAATGATCCGTGAAAAAGGATATGAAGTAGGTAATGTAGATGTTACCGTTGTGTTGCAGAACCCGAAACTCAATCCGCATATTCCGGCCATGAAGACCTGCCTGGCCGAAGTTACCGGCGTTTCGGAAGAAGATATATCAATCAAAGCGACCACCTCGGAGCACCTGGGATTTGTGGGAAGGGAAGAGGGCATTGCCGCACATTGCGTGGCCTTGATTTACAAACCCGGGGCATGGCCGGGTAATGCTTAGTCAACGATCCTGTTAAACGATAGATTTGCATGAAAAAAGCCTTACTGTTCCTCTCTGTTTCCATTGGCATCACTTTCTCGGCTTGCGCCCAGCAGCAGTCCGCACCGCTCGCCGAACAACCGCTCGGTTTTGAAGAATATGACCCTATTTCCACGCTGAAAGTGGAAGAACACCCGCTGAAAAAAGCGAAGTTCCCGTTTATCGACGTCCATAATCACCAGTACCAGATGCCGTCGCAGGACCTGAAAGCGCTGGTGCGGCAAATGGACGAGCTGAATATGGGCATTATGGTAAACCTCAGCGGTCGCGGATGGTCGCAGGAATGGGCCGAAGGTACGGCTACCCTGAAAGGCTCGCTGGAAAACGTGGCGAAAAACGAGCCCAAGCGTATCGCGGTTTTCACCAACCTGCAATTCAAGGGATTTGGTGAAAAAGATTGGTCTGCCAAAGCGGTAAAGCAATTGGAAGAAGATGTTAAGGCGGGTGCCAAAGGTTTGAAAATCTACAAAAGTCTCGGTTTTGCAGGTATCAAGGACGATAAAGGCAACCGCGTACCGGTGAGCGACCCGCGTTTGCAAGCGGTTTGGCAGAAATGCGGCGAGCTGGGCATTCCGGTACTGATCCACACGGCCGACGTCCCGTCATTCTGGGACCCTATGGACCGTTACAATGAGCGCTGGCTGGAACTGAAAACCCACCCCGGCCGCAAACGGGGGCCCAACGATCCTATTCCGTTCGACTCGCTGATCGCCGAGCAACACCATATTTTCAAGATGAACCCGAAAACGACGTTTATCAATGCGCATATGGGTTGGTATCCCAACAACCTCAAAAAGCTCGACAGCCTGATGATCGCCTTCCCGAACATGTATGTGGAAATAGGGGCGGTGATCGCCGAACTGGGCCGTCAGCCGCGTACCGCAAAGAAGTTTTTTGATAAATACCAGGATCGCGTTTTGTTTGGAAAAGACAGCTGGGTACCCGCCGAATACGCCACCTATTTCCGCGTGCTGGAAACCGAGGATGAATATTTCCCTTACCACAAAAAGTACCACGCATTCTGGCGCATGTATGGCATGGGGCTCTCCGACGAAGTATTGAAAAAGCTCTATTACAAAAACGCGCTGAAAATTATTCCGGGACTCGACAAAAGCCTTTTCCCTAACTGATCAGCCTCATTTGAATGCCTTGGCTTCGCGTATGACCGACCGGTACTCCGCCTTGCCAAGGCATTTTTTATAGTATTCCTTAGCCTTGGCTTTGTTGCCCGCCCGCGCGGAAATGCGCGCGAGCCCTGCGTACGCAAACGCGTGATATTCTTTCGTGTATTGATCGTCGTGAGGCGTTTTGAGCGCTGCCAGGTATTCCTTCTGGGCGGCAGCGTCATTTTTCCGGTCCTTTTCTTCTAAAATCCCCTGAAATGTCCGCCAGGCGACCGGGTAAAAACCGGTGCCTTGCTTGCGAAGCAGCTGCACGCCGTCATACGCCTGATCGTACTTCCCGGAGAGTAATTGTGCCTCCAAGTGCTTCATCAGGTAAATCGGGTTCCGCGGGTACATATCCACCAGCTTTTCCATGTAAAATGCCGCCTTCTCGGGCTTCGCTTCGTATTTCAGGTAAATGTGGGAAATGTAGTAGCACGACTCCGCTTTTGTAATTGTCCCTACCTTCGTGGCGGTGTCGACCTGTTTCAATCCCAGGGCCTTATCCCCGTTCTTGAAAAACACCAGCAGTGGTTTCACGATCGGATGTTCTTCCGGATACACTTCCACATAATAGTTGTACATCCCGGAAGTAAAATAAAACTCCGGGTTCTTGTTCATCAGCTTGAACCCTTCCACGAATGCATTATAAGCCTTTTTCCCCTCCCCCGCCGCAGCCATCATTTCACCGCGGTAGTTGTACATCATCGCCATATAGCCCCGCGCCACCATGGTATAGAATACCGCTTCCGGGTCGGTGCTGTTCTTCCCGTAACGCTTGTTGATCGCTTCGAGGCATTGGTCGAGTTTCTGAATGTATTCTTTGGACTTGGCCGGATTATCTTTGATAGGCAGGTATTTCCAGTAAAGGATAAATGAGTCGAGAATGTAGGAAACCGGGTGGTTAGGGTACTTTTTCTCTACCTGATCGATAATCTGAACGGCATCATCGAACTCGTAGTTGTATATTTTATCGAGGCTGTTCTGAATGTTTTTTAACGAAACGGGGTCATTGAGCAATTGGGCATTCGCCTGGATGGAGCATACGGCAAGAAAAATCCCCAGGCACAGGGAACGAAGTGTAATTTGCATGGCTTTCAACTCAAATTGGTTTGGTGGTATCCCAGCTGAACAGTAGCTTTGTTTATAACCCATAATTGAATGCGCGGGTTTCGGTCCCCGATTTTATTTTGGCCAAATTATACCTATTCAACTTCCTTTTTTGACCATATGATTCGCTATAAGCAGTTTACCTTGGGTAACGGCCTTCGGGTATTTGTCCACGAAGACTTTTCCACACCCATGGCTGCGGTTAATATCCTCTATAACGTAGGCTCCCGGGATGAAGACGAAGAGCGCACCGGTTTTGCGCATTTGTTTGAGCATTTAATGTTTGGTGGCTCCAAAAATATTCCCAGTTACGATATCCCGGTACAGAATGTCGGCGGCGAGAATAACGCATTTACCTCCCCGGATATTACCAACTATTACATCACATTACCTGCCGACAACGTGGAAACGGCGTTCTGGCTGGAATCGGACCGGATGCTGAGCCTGTCGTTCGATCCGAATGTGCTGGAAGTACAACGCAAAGTGGTGATCGAGGAATTCAAGCAGCGGTATTTAAACCAGCCGTACGGGGATATGTGGCTCAAATTGCGCCCATTGGCCTACAAAACCCACCCGTACCGATGGGCAACGATCGGGAAAGACATTGGCCACATTGAGCGCGCCACCATGGACGACGTACAGGATTTCTTCTTCCGCTTTTATCGCCCCAACAATGCGGTAATGGTCGTGGCGGGTGCTGTGCCATTTGAAAAAGTGCAGGAACTGGCCGAAAAGTGGTTTGGAGGGATTCCGGCCGGCCCGGCGTACGTCCGTAACCTTCCCAAGGAACCCGAACAAACCGAGGCGCGATTCCTGGAAACTTCCGCAGCTGTCCCGCTCAACTCGCTGATCAAGGTATTCCACATGCCCGGCAGGTATGAGCCGGGCTTTTACGCGGGCGACTTGCTGAGCGATGTACTCGGAAGAGGGAAATCGTCGCGTTTATATCAAAAATTACTGAAAGAACGCGCGCTGTTCAATAGCATCAGCGGCAGCATCATTTCCTCGCTCGATCCCGGTTTGCTGATGATCAAAGGCAACCTGAACCCCGGTATCACTTTGGAAGAAGCCGACGCCGCGGTGACTGAAATTTTGCAGAAAATAGTCGAAAATGGCGCCTCGGAAGAAGAGGTAACCAAGGTAAAAAACCAATCGGAGGCATCGCTGGCATTCTCGGAGGTGGAGCTGCTCAACCGCGCGATGAACCTCGCATTTGCCGCCAACGCGGGTAATGTGGATTGGGCCAACGCCGATGCGGATATTATCAGAGCGCTTACTCCTACCGACATTAACAATGCAGCAAAAACCATTCTGAGGCCCGAAAATACATCGACGATGTACTACCGGGCAGAAGCGAAATAGGAGAATCTGAAAAGCAAAAAGCCCTGCCGGTTCAATACACCGGCAGGGCTTTTATATAGGTGATCGAAAAATCATTCCTCAGGCAGGAACGTCAGATAGCTGAAATTCTGCTCGTTGAATAGCTCTATCGCGATTTCCTGCAATTGTCCGGCGCTGATCTGCTCGATCTCACCAAAAATCTCCGGCAGCGAATCGACCTTGCCGGTGTCCAGGATACTCTTGGCCATCATCAGCATAAAACTCATATTGCTCTCCTCCGACATCGCCAGTTGCCCCATCAGCTGCACCTTCGTCTGGTGAAGTTGCAGCGTAGTCAGAGGTACTTCCCGAATGCGTTTCAACTCTTTATTGATCAGCGAAATGCTCTTGTTCAGCTGCTTTTTCTCGGTGCCGAAGAATATGCCCATAAACCCGGTGTCGAGGTACGGCGTGTAATTGGCTTCGATGGAATACACAAAACCATATTTCTCCCGCAACGAGAGGTTGAAGCGCGAGTTCATTCCCGGGCCACCGAGCAAATTGACCAGCATGAAAAAAGGCAATCGGCGGTCATCCAGCAATGCATAGGCGGGTTGTCCCATCGCAACCTGTGCCTGCTGGATCGGACGTTCGCGCTCCTGCCGTACGGGCGTGTAGATGAGCGGAGCATTCCGTTTCCTGTCCGTAGTACGATGCGGCACGCCTCCCAGGTATTTCTCAGCAATGCGGATCACCTTCGAAAACGGCAGGCGGCTTACCGACGACACCACAATGCGTTCGGTGTCGATATTATGGTTGATAAACTCGTATAACTGCTCCCGGCCAAATGAATTGACCGTTTCGGCCGTGCCGAGGATATTACTTCCCAATGCGTGATCAGGGAAAATCAGCTGGTCGAAATCATCCTGAATGGCATCCTCGGGCGAATCGACGTACATCGACATTTCTTCGAGGATCACATTCCGCTCGCGCTCGATTTGCTTGTCCGGGAACACCGAATGGAACGTAATATCCGCCAGCAGATCCATCGCTTTCTCGAAATGGTCGTCGAGCACCGAGGCGTGGAAGCAGATTTTCTCTTTGGTCGTATAGGCATTCAGCTCGCCGCCCACGTTTTCAAGCCGGTTGATCACGTGGTAGGAACTTCTCTTTTCGGTACCCTTGAAAGCCATGTGCTCCCAGAAGTGGGCCAGGCCTTGCTGGTGCGGCAATTCGTCGCGGCTGCCGATATCGAGCATAATGCCGCAATGCGCTATTTGCGTATAAGGAACCTGCTTGTGTGCAATGCGGATCCCGTTGGCCAGCGTGTGTGTCTGATATTCTTCGGCTGTTGAAAGGGAGGTTGCTTTGGGGTTACCCCGCTTGCGGACATTGTTTCTCTTCATTCCTTTGTAACACAAAATAGCCACCAATAATTTTCGGTGGTATCGGCAAAAATACGGACTTTTGCCCGGAAAGCCTTGCAGTTATACATGATGCGTATCGGATTCGACGCTAAAAGAGCGTTTGCCAATAAAACTGGTCTGGGAAATTACAGCCGCTTTGTGCTCGACGCATTGATGGCGCACGAACCCTCCCACGAATATCTGGCCTACACCCCAAAAAACAACCGTCACCTGTTCGACGCATTCCCCGCCGGATCAATACATTACCCCAAAGGGTTTATTGATCAAAAGCTCTCCGCATACTGGCGCTACGCACGCATTACGCGACAGCTGCGCGACGAAAACATCGACGTTTACCACGGCCTCAGCAATGAAATACCGCAGGGGCTGCGAGCTGCGGGCATTAGCTCGGTGGTCACCATCCACGACCTGATTTTCGAAAGGCTGCCGCATCTTTTCAAACCGGTGGACCGTGCCATTTACCGCCATAAATTCAAATCTGCCTGCCAGCGCGCCGATTCGGTGGTGGCCGTGAGCGACCAGACGCGCCGCGACCTGATCGAGCTGTATGGCGTAGATGATGCCAAAATCAAAGTTATTTATCAGGATTGTAACCCGGTATTCCAACAACAGCTTACCGCGGAAGAAAGAAGCCGCATTTGTACCGAGTATGGCATCGACGGACCGTTTGTTCTTTGCGTAGGCACGTTGGAAGAACGTAAGAACCAGCACCGATTGGTGGAAGCATTTGCCCGTTTGAAAAACCATGATTTCAAATTGCTATTGGTAGGCAGGCCAACCGGCTATTTGCAGAAAATTAAGGAAACGATCCAGCGGCTGAAACTCGAAGATCGGGTGCTGCTGCTGCACAATGTATCTACTCCGCATTTGCCCGCATTGTATCAGCAGGCGGAAGTATTTGCCTATATCTCGATTTACGAAGGTTTCGGCATTCCGATTGTAGAAGCATTGCACAGCGGTACGGCCGTGTTAGCCGCAAAGGGCTCTTGTCTGGAAGAAGCCGGCGGACCCGGCGGGCTTTACGCCGATCCCTTTCAAACAGAAAACATCAGCGAACAGCTGCAAAAGCTGGTCACTGATGTTCATCTTCGGAATTCTTTATCGGAAGCCGGCAGGCAGCATGTTCAACAGTTTGCAGGTGAACATATCGCCGGGCAACTTGTTCAGCTTTACAAAAGCCTGCGCTGATTATTTCTCGCGGTATTGCTCGATAATGCGGTACAATGCTTTCTGTTTTTCCAGGTCGGGGAAGAAATCAAAAAGCTGTTCGTGGGCATCGTAATCGAGTGTCAGACCGATTTCCAGGTTTACCAATGCTTCGCGGTACTGTCCCGCGTGGATTTGGTACACGGCCATACGATAATACAGATCCGCTTCCTCGGCCATTTCATCGATTGCCGCTTGCAGCAGATCGCACGCACGGGCATAGTTTCCCTGCTCAAACAGTACATAGGACCATTTCAACCAGATATCCGGATTGGAAGGCTCAATTTCCGCTGCTTTTTCAAATGCCTCAAATGCCGAAACCACATTACCTACTTTGAATTCGGTTTCCGCCAACGCCAGCCAGTAATCCGGGTTCAATTCCGTAATCTGGATCGCCTTTCTGAGAAAGCCTACCGCTTCGTACCAACGGCCCAGCTCACTGAAACAGATGCCTAGACCATACCAACCGTCGTCCCACTGGCTATCCAGCTTCACCGTCTGCCGGTAGTATTTAATGGCTGTTTCAAATTCGCCTAATTTCTCATAACAGGTACCGAGGCAGCAGCAGGTTTCCGGCTGGTCGCCTTCGAGCTCGATAGCACGCAGGTACTGGACTTTGGCATCCTCGTATTTTTCCAGGTTCATATAGGAATTCCCGAGCTGGAAAAATGCGGATGCAAAATCATCCTTGATGAGCGTCGCGTACTCATACGCGTGCACGGCGTCCTCGTGGCGTTCCAGCTTGCTGAATGCGATCCCGAGGTTGTACCAGGCATGATGCGAGAACGGGTCGCGATCGACTAGGTCGTTATAATATCCCAAATGACTTTCCAGCTGGCCTACCAGATCGAGGCAATGGGCCAGTTCGTAAAGCGCATTTTCGTTGTTCAGATTGTTCCGAAGCGACCGCTTATAGTATTTGATCGCATCTTCGTATTTGCCCCAGTTCTGGTAAGTCTGCCCGATCTGGAAGTAGATTTCATCACGATCCTCCACCCTGCCGAGCAGGTTTTCGAGGATTTCGATCGCCTCTTCATATTCTCCCATCATGTTGGCAACCGCCACCTGCATGAAAGAAATTTCGATGTCGCCGGGATGAAAAAGGGAGGCACGCTCCAATATTTCGAGGGCCATTTCGTGCTCGCCGCGGTTGGCATGCAACTGGACCATGCTGAGCAGCAGGTCGAGCGAATAGGGGTAATCCGACAGGCCCATCTCACAAGCTTTGAAAGCTTTTTCCCAATCCCCCTTTTCTATGTAATGTACTGTAACCTTTTCGTAAGTGTCCAAATCAAAAAAGACCGGCTCGCTGGTTTTCAGCATTCTTTCGAACCTGAGCAGTGTCTCCTTCATATAATCCTTCCTTTCGCCAAAATTTTTCTCCATCATACGAACCGCTAGGTTAGAATCGAGGGCAAATGCACCACTATTAATGAAAGAAAGTTATAAAATAATTACTCGGATTTCAAATCCTCCCAAGCAAACTTTCACTAATGCGGGACACCGTTTCCTCAACAGACTTAAATTGAAAATCCAATGCTTTCCTGACTTTGCCATTGTCGTAGGTGATTTTCCGAGCGGCCGATTGTGCTGTTTCTCTGGTAATCAGCGGCTTGGTACCCAATAGCCAGGTCCTCACCGCCTCCACCCGCCAGATCACCCCTGCCAGTCCCGTACCGACCTTGAACGACGGCCTTTTGCGGCGCATTTTATCCGCTATCATATTGAACAAATTATGATAGGAAATGCTCCCCGCGTTGAGCAGAAAGCGCTCTCCGGTGATGTCGGAACCAGCCAGCCGGAACACGATTTCGGCCACGTCCTGCACATCCACAACGTTGGCTATCCCTTCTGTATAAAATGGCTTTTCTCTATATACGTACCTGAAAATCTGTGTGCTGCTCTTCTCCCAATCCCCTTCACCGAGGATCAGCGTCGGGTTCACGATCACCGCATTGAGCCCCTCCGCGATACCGCGCCACACTTCCAGCTCGGCCATATGTTTCGTTTTGGCATACTCCGAATTTTCGGGTGAATCCTCCCAACGCTGCGCCTCGTTTAAAACCACAGTCTGGCCGGTTGCCTGCTTACGGGGATCGGGGCGGCCGATAGCGGCAATGCTGCTTACATGAACCAGTTTCTGAGCTGGGTATTTCAAACACACGTTCACCACATTGGCCGTACCTTCCTGATTGACCTTATACATCATTTTCCGGTCGCGCGGGACAAACGACACTACGGCTGCCGTATGCACCACGTAGTCCATTTCCTCCATGGCTTTTTCGAGAGAAAGGAGGTCGAGAATATCGCCTTCTACCCAGGTCAGTTTCGGATGCGCGTCCGCGAGCAGGCGCTTGTCCGCACCCGGGCGGGCCAACGCGAATACTTCATGATTTTCCGACAGAAACTTCCTGGCCACTGCACTGCCCACCAAGCCCGTCGCACCGGTAATGAGTACTTTCATGTAAGCGAAACAAATAGTTTGGATCAAAGTTCGTAGTAAAAAAGTAGTTTGTCACACCATTGCAAGCCTTTTTACTAATTTTACGCTCCGGCCACACCGGGGAGCGAAGCTACGCTCCGATGATTGAACCAAATCCCTGAATTCAAATGCCGATTTCAAATCCTGAAAGATATACCGTCACAGCAGCGCTGATCTACGCCAACGGACCGATCCACATTGGCCATTTGGCGGGCTGTTATGTACCTGCTGATATATACGTTCGCTATTTGCGCGCTTCCGGCAAGGAAGTGGCGTTTATCAGCGGCACCGACGAGCATGGCGTACCCATTACCATCCGCGCCAAAAAGGAAGGCCTCACGCCCCAGCAGGTAGTCGATAAATATTATGAGCAGATCGACGCCTCGTTCAAATCACTGGGTATTTCATTCGACGTTTATTCACGCACCAGCAAGCCGGTTCATCACGAAACCTCCCGCGAGATTTTCCGGGATTTGTATGATAAAAAGGTGTTCATCGAAGAAACGACCGAGCAATACTACGACGAAACCGCACAGCAGTTCCTGGCGGACCGCTACATTGTAGGTACCTGCCCGGTTTGTGCTAATCCCAATGCATACGGCGACCAATGCGAACGCTGTGGTTCCACATTGAGCCCGCTGGAATTGAAAGACCCGCGTTCAACTTTGTCGGGAGCAAAACCGGTGTTGAAGGCCACCAAAAACTGGTACCTGCCGCTGGACAAAATGCAGCCCGATATCGAAGCGTACGTCAACGGCCATTCCGAATGGAAGACCAACGTGTTCGGGCAATGCCAGTCGTGGCTGAAAGACGGCCTGAAACCCCGCGCCATGACCCGCGACCTCGACTGGGGCATTAAAGTACCCGTCGAAGATACAGAAGGCAAAGTACTATATGTATGGTTCGAAGCGCCGATCGGCTACATCTCGGCGACCAAAGACTGGCTTATTCAGAAAAACGGGACCGACGAGGGATGGCAAAAATGGTGGCAGCCTGCCAAGGATTCGTCGCAAGGCGAAACCAAACTTGTACATTTCATCGGAAAGGACAACATCGTTTTCCACTGCATTATCTTCCCAGCAATGCTGATGGCCGAAGGCAATTACATCCTGGCCGATAATGTACCCGCCAATGAGTTCATGAACCTCGAAGGCGACAAGATTTCAACTTCCCGCAACTGGGCCGTGTGGCTGCACGAATACCTCGAAGAACTGCCCGATAAGCAGGACGTACTTCGTTACGTGCTCACCGCGAATGCACCCGAAACGAAAGACAGCGAATTTACCTGGAAGGATTTCCAAACCCGCAATAACAGCGAGCTGGTAGGTATTTACGGAAACTTCATCAACCGCGCGGTAGTACTCACGCAGAAATTCTGCGAAGGCAAAGTACCGCAACGCGGCGAATTGCAGGATATCGATCGCGCCGCGCTCAGCGAACTGGCCGCATTCCCCGCGAGGATCGCCGAATCGATGGAAAACTACCGTTTCCGGGAAGCGCTGGCCCTTATCATGGACCTCGCGCGTACAGGAAACAAGTACCTGGCCGACACGCAGCCATGGCACGTGATCAAAACCGATCCGGAGCGCGTAAATACGATTTTGAATATCGCATTACAGATTTCAGCCACACTTTCGATCGTTTCCGAGCCTGTGTTGCCATTTACGGCAGCCAAAATCCAGGAGCAGCTTAGCCTATCCGGTAAAACATGGCAATACGCCGGCAATGCAGATCTGCTGACAGCTGGCCAGCCCGTTTTGGAAGGAAAACTGCTTTTCGAAAAAATAGAAGACACCGTGATCGAGAAACAGGTGCAGAAGCTACACGATGCCAAACGCCAGAATGAGTTAGAGGGCAAAACCGTGCTTCCGGTCAAGCCGGAAATTCAATATGATGATTTCGCGAAAATGGATATCCGTATCGCGACGATCCTCGAAGCCGAAAATGTACCCAAAAGCAAAAAGCTGTTGAAACTGCGGATCGATATCGGTTCGGAGCAACGGACGGTTTTAAGCGGAATTTCGGAACACTTCAAAGCGGAAGAGGTAATAGGCAAAAAGGTGCTGTACCTTGCCAACCTGGCCCCGAGAAAGATGATGGGAATGGAAAGTCACGGAATGATCCTGATGGCCGAAGACCGCGACGGCAGCCTGGCATTCGTTCAACCGGGCAAAGATGTCTGGAACGGTGGGACGGTAAACTAAATTCATCGGCCCTGCATTGGCGGAGTACCATGCAGGGCCTCCTTTTTACTGAAACTCCTTTCTCACCGAGTCGTAGATCGAGTTAACCCGCTCTACAAGCGACAAACACTCCTTGTCGCTCAGGTGGTCGATCGTGTTACTCACGGCATTCGATACCACGCGGCCCTCTTCATTCACTTTGGCGCCTTTCTGCTTGATTACCGTGAGAATGCTTTCCCACTCTGCAATCAATCCTTCCGAAAAATACCTTGGTTCGATAATGTTGAAGTAGGCCGACTGCGATTTCAGTTTCTGCCTTAGTTTGGACTGGTCAACTTTGAGTTCTTCGACCAACTTGGTAAGCTCAATAAAAGCGAAAATATTAGACTTTTTCATAACGTTGAGATTGACGAGCACTAAGGGAATTGATAATGCAAGATACAGATATGTAATTCCTTTTTAGAAAAAGTGTGGAATCTTTACTCAATCTTAATGCATTCTATTGGAAGCGTACAACCACTACCCGGATTAGTACCATATATAACCTCTATTTACTTCGTAGTCTTTGTCGAAAAGCCGCCTGAGGCGATTCCTGGGCAATAAAAAAGCCCGGCGATTGGCCAGGCTTCGTAATATTCTGTCGATAATTTCTACCAACGTTCGATATCTACCTTCCGGTGATAATCCCCCTGTTCATCCCCGAAAGGAAGGAACAGTACCAATTGGCGACGACCATCGTCGTACCTGGCTGATATATTGTCTATATCTACTCCGTCCGGGATGACGAAAGTATTGATGAAACGGATTGTCTTCCACTGCTCTTCGTCGGGCAAATTTTCCTGTGAAAATATGGGCAGCAAGTGGAAAAGCTTTAAGTTATTTGAGTTCCTCTTGCCTTTTACAACCTCCAATTGAAGATCCTCAACCTCGATGCCTGGAATTTTCACAACTACTTCAAAACCGTCCGACCCTTTGTCAAGCTTTATAGAGGGCTCACTCATTCCACCGTTTACTGTGTTGATAAAATCTATGTTCATCAACATCTCCCGTGGTATTTTCAGTTTGCTTTCCATAGCTATCGCGTTTTAGGTTCACAAGTTTTACCTATTAACGAAAAACTGTGTGCCAAAGATCGTTTTCAGACAAAAATGTGATGGGCGGCGCGGTTAATGTCAAAATTGCAGTTCCGCTCACCTGGTCGCGCCAAAATGACACCCCAGCCGTCTAAATCCGATCAACGGTCGTTGTGACCAAGGCTACGCTCAGGCGCGATGATATCCCTCACCCGCTGTTTGATTTCCTTCGGCTCGGGGAAGTGCCCTTCCCTTTTTCTATCCCAAAGCAGCTCCTCACCAAGCGTAATGGTATACCGGCCCGCCACCTCTGAAGGCCGCAGCTGCACCGCATACAAATCATCGCTAAAAGTGGTCAACAGCTCCTGCGCCATCCAGGCAGCCCTCAAAAGCCAGCCGCACTTGGGGCAATATTCTATTTCAATGGTTGGTTTCATATCGTCAGTTACTATGCATCCGCGTCAAAAATCGGCATTGGAAGCATAGAATCAAAAAAGCCGCGAGGGACATACCCTCGCGGCTTTCATCGAATGTGTAGTCGATGGTAAAAATTGAGTCAGCTATCGATCAACTAACAAAGTCTTGGGCAGATTGGACCACCACCACCTGTTTGCGACGGATCTCCCTGTGTTTTCGCATTTACAGGCGCTGTTATATCTTTACCATCTTTATCAACTCCAACAAAAATCAGTGTTTGTTTCCCGTCCTTATCTTTAGCAAAATAGAACCGTATCCCCACACAGCCTTTCTGCGACAATATTTTTTCCAAAACAGTTTTCCCATAGGAGACGGCTCTTGTGTCTTCCGGATTAATATCTTTCTGAAATCTTACTTTCATTTCTTCAAATTCTGAAAGCGGGATTATTGCTCCCATCCGGTCCGCAGCTCGCTGTTCCTCCGCAGTCAATTTCGAAGCCGTTTCGACACTAGGGGCAACCTTCTCATCTTCTTTTTGACAGGCCCAAGTCAAAGTAACTAGACAAATAGCTGAAATCAGAAATCTCTTCATTGATAAAGTTGGTTAGATGGTTAATAAATATGCCGTTGTAAACAGTCGCTTACAACGGCATATTTATTAACTGCCAGGGAGTAAACCAAAACAAGTAACCAATATTGATTTTTTATTTATTTAACGGCAAAAAAGCCGCCAAGGACACCCCTCAGCGGCTTTCGAATATAACCTAACCCTTTAATCTTGATGAGAAAGCTTTTGAAAAGTCTTCCCTAACGCTTTACAAATGTACAGGACTCTACATAAGCATTTTAGCGCAAAAATCCCCGATTTTTGGCACGGGTAGGCTTACAAGTATGGCATCGTATTATTGCCCGAAACCTATACGTAAAATTACGCGATTTTCACCCCATAGGAGCAAATTGAACTGATTTACAATTAGTTACAAATTGACCGTTAAATCAATTGCAAATGGTTGGCTTGCCCTTCGCAGCCTCCCTATTTACATTTACATTGATTAATTGTTATATTTTAACTAAAACTATGGACAGCAAGAGATTTACAGGTCGGGAGGGTCGGCTGATTTCAGCGTCAGAAGCCCAGGAGCTTACCATTCCACACCAAAAAAAGGAACGTTACTTCACCGATAAGGGTGAGAACTATGTAAAGGCCGAATTCTTCGGCATACACACATTCAACGAGCTAATCAAGCTACATGGTGATAACTGTGTGGGATTCAGAGTGTATTACGGACTGAGAGACGAGGAAGAAGATGACGATACAAAAACAAACAAATCAAAAAAACCAACCCCAAGACTCGTTCTGGTCCCTGTCGATGCTGATGGGAAGGACATTATCCGAACTGCACAATTGGGCGGCTTGAAAGATATGCCGGACAGTGGCGAGGCTATGACAGGCGGCCCGCTTTGCCCGCGCCATTGCTAGAAAATTTCGTTAATCGACGCATTTATGTTTGATACTTACACTGCATACATCAGTAAAAATTCGATTTTTAGTATTGCAGTATTTATCACAATTTTACCAATAGCACTCACTATCATTCGAAAAGCTTTTCTGGATCAATCTCTCCGACTGCTTTTCTATTATCTGATTGTCAAATTAGCTATCGATCTTGTGATGCTTCATTATGCATCAGTCAGATTGAACAACTTAATGTTTTACAATCTGAGCATCCCGCTTTTTTATGCATTGCTAGGCGGGATGTTCTATTTCAAGTTCACCACAAGACTGCAAAAGAATCTACTCTTAACATCAATTGCCGGATTCTGCCTGTTCAGTGGATGGGATATATTTAACTCCAATGTGAATCTCGGAGATATGAACGAGCACAGGATTGTGGTTTACGCGAAAACGGTGGAAGGAATTCTAATGATGATGCTGATCCTACTCTACTTTTATGAGATAATCAAATCTCTTCAGATACCAAACCTATTGACATTCCCATTCTTTTGGGTGTGTTCTGGACTGTTACTATATTATTCCAGCCTGATATTTGTTGCACCGGTTCTTCATTATGCTTACGTATGGAAAAATCCCCAGGCTCTTGGTATGGCTGAATATATCCCTAGCATTTTCGAAATTATTTGTGCCTTGCTTTTCAGCGTAGGTATCTATCATTATTCACCAAAGGATTATGCAAAACAGTGAAGAACTAAAATGGGCACTTTTAATAGCCTCCCTGGCTATGCTGGCCATGGCGTTTTGCATGATCGCGTTTGTGATGTACTACCAGAAAAAAAGGTTCGAAGAGGAAAAGCGCATCAACGACATCGAGAAAAATTACAATCGCCTGCTCCTGGATACCGCGCTGAACTCCGAAGAAACGGAACGGCGAAGGATCGCGCAGGATTTGCATGATGATATCGGCACGATGCTCTCGCTGACCAAGCTAAGTCTCAACCAATTGAGTAAATTAGTTGCGAATTCAGGGGATGAAAAGGAAGAGAGCATCATGAAGAAGTCGCAATCGCTGGTGGAGGAGACGATCCTGCACGTACGGCGTATCACGCGTGACCTGGTGCCGACTACGCTGGAAAGGTTCGGGTTAATGGAGGCCATCGAAGAGTTTATCCATAAACTGGAAGAGGACAACAATCTGGTGATTGCTTTTCAGTCGAATACCGAGGAATTTCCGCGTCAGGGCCAGAAACTGGAACTGACGCTTTACCGCATTATGCAGGAGCTGGTGAACAATGCGATCAAGCACGCGAGCTGCACAAAAATCGATATTGTGCTGGAAATCGACGAAGAAATGATAGGTTTGCGGGTAACCGACAATGGTGTCGGTTTTGACCCGGAAAAAATAAAGGAAAGCAACCTGGCCGGGCTGGGCTTGCTCGGAATTGAGAGCCGGTTGGCTATTGTGAATGGAACGGTCCAATACGAACAGCCGGCCAAGGGCGGTTCCAGCGCCATCGCGAGGATTCCGGTGAACCCGGCATCCGGTAACAAACCTGAACCATTACATCCATTCCGCCGGGAACGAGTGAATATTTAATGCTATGAGCACCCTTAAACTAGGAATCGCCGACGATCACGAACTATTCAGAAAGGGGTTTATCTCCATGCTGAGCGGCATTCCCGATTTCGAATTCATCCTGGAAGCCGGCAACGGCCAGGAACTCCTGGACCGACTGCCCGCCAATACGCCCGACATCGTTTTCATGGACCTGCAAATGCCCGTTATGGACGGCATCCAAGCCACGGAAGCTGCTTTTGAACGTTTCCCGAACATCAAAATCATCGTGGTTTCGATGTACAACGAGGACCGGTTCGTGATCCACATGCTCGAAAAGGGCGTGCAAGGTTATTTGCTGAAAGATACCAGCCCCGATGAAGTCGAAAAGGCGATCAGAAGGGTTCACGAAGAAGGCTTTTACTACAACGACTTCGTCTCCAAAGCCATGCACCGCAAAATGGTGAACCGGCAGGTCAACAAGCACCCGTTCTTCCCGAATGCGTGTAACGTAGCGCTCTCGTCGCGCGAGAAGGAAGTACTGCAATTGATTTGCGACGGACTTTCGACTACCGAAATCGGCGACAAACTGTTCATCAGCGTGCGTACGGTGGAAGGGCACCGACTGCGGGTTTTAGAAAAAACCGGAACGAAAAGTACCGCGGCCGCAGTTGCGTTCGCCTACAAAAACCAGCTGCTCAGCTAAGCGCAATGCTTTCATGGTGAAAACTTCCGGGGTTTATAGTATATTACCCGGAGTCATTCCCATGTATAGCTATGAAAGTCCTGATCGTCTGTACCAACCACGATTCCTATCCGACCAAAACCTCCAAAACAGGTCTCTGGCTAAATGAACTGACGCACTTTTACGACCTCATGGCCAAAAGGCGCATTCTGATGGACATCGTGAGTCCGCTGGGCGGTACGATACCGGTGGATGAAAGAAGCATAGACCTGAAAGACGAATGCAATGCCCGATACTGGGAAGACGCCTCTTTTCGTACAAAACTTCAAAACTCCCTTAAACCATCCGACATTACCCCCGCTGATTACCGGATGATCTATTTTGCCGGCGGCCACGGTGCGATGTCCGATTTTACCGATAATACTGAGTTACAAGACATCGCCAAGGCCATTTACGAACGGAACGGCATGGTCACGGCCGTAGCGCACGGTGTTTGCGGGCTGCTCAACGTACGGCTGTCCGACGGCACGCTGCTCATCCAGGACAAGTACGTGACGGGCTATTCCAATGTCGAAGAAGCGCTGGTCAGTTTTGTGAGCGAAGTCCCGTTTTACCTGGAAGATAAATTGAAGGAACGCGGGGCGCATTATACCAAAGCGATGATCCCTTTCGTGGAATTCATCGAAATGGATGAGAGGCTTATTACCGGGCAAAATTCTCATTCGGCCCGGAAAGTAGCGTCGAAAGCGCTCGAAGAACTTTTTGAAAAATAGTACCGGATTTTACTTGATCAACTCCCCGAAAAGTGAGCGAAAAGTAGGCAGGATCAAGTCTTTTTCCGAGACAATCGGATCGGTAATACCCCAGTCGATATTCAGATCCGGATCGTTCCAGAGGATACCCGACTCGGATTCCTTACTATAAAGGTTCGTGCATTTATAGCTGAAAATAGAATCTTCCAGAGCCACAAATCCGTGCGCGAAACCTTCCGGAATGTAGGCGATATTGTTTTGCTCCCCGCTAAGTTCGAATACTTCATGCTTGCCGAATGTAGGCGAATCCGGACGAATGTCCACAGCCACATCCAGCACTCTGCCGGAGATCACCCGCACCAGCTTGCCCTGCGCAAAAGGCGCGTTCTGGAAGTGCAAACCCCTTACGACACCTTTTTTGGAAAACGACTGATTGTCCTGAACGAAGTTTACAGGCAGACCGAGTTTAGCAAATGTCTCCTCATTATACGATTCAAAGAATACTCCACGGTCGTCACCGAAGACCCTTGGAAATATTTCAACTAGACCGGCAATGGAAGTTTCTCGAATCTGCATATGATGGTTACGTGTTGGTTAGCGCAAAGTTTAATGTTGGGGCAAATTTATGAATCTATTGGAAGAGGTTGTAATTTCGCCGCAATATTTACAAAATCATGACTTATCAAGAGCTCTTCCAGCAAATTTCGACCAAACGGTCCTATTTGTGTGTGGGTTTGGACACCGATATCCAGAAAATCCCGGCGCATTTATTGAAAACCGACGATCCGATTTTTGAATTCAATAAACAGATCATCGACGCCACCGCCGATTACTGCGTTTCCTACAAGCCCAACATCGCATTCTACGAAGCATTGGGCCCAAAGGGTTGGGAGAGCCTTCAAAAGACGGTCGAGTACATTCCGAAAAGCCATTTCACCATTGCCGACGCCAAGCGCGGCGATATCGGCAACACGTCCGGCCTGTATGCCCGTGCTTTTTTCGATAAATCATCCTCCGGACTCGATTTCGACTCTATTACCGTGGCCCCGTATATGGGTAGCGACTCGGTAACGCCGTTCCTCGCATTCGAAGGCAAATGGGTGATTTTGCTCGCATTGACATCCAACCCGGGCAGCGCGGATTTCCAGCGGCTCGACGTGGAAGGCACTACATTATTTGAAAACGTCCTGCGCACGTCGCAAACCTGGGCAGGTGCTGAACGCATGATGTACGTGGTAGGCGCAACACAGGCTTCCGATTTTGAACAAATCCGCACCATTATCCCCGATCATTTCCTGCTCGTACCAGGCGTAGGCGCGCAAGGCGGCAACCTCGAAGAAGTTTCCAGATTTGGCATGAACAAAAGCTGCGGGCTCCTCGTGAATGCATCGCGCAGCATTATCTACGCCAGCAAAGGCACCGATTTCGCCGAAAAAGCGAAGCAGGAAGCAGCGGCGCTGCAACAGGAAATGGCCATTTACCTCGACAAATATTTGTAATTCAATCATACCGGCACGTAACCTGCCGCCCATATCACAAAATGCAACTCTCTGACCATTACCCATATTCCATCCAGGGAATCGACCCTGTCCAGCTTATCAATCAGTACGGAAGCCCGCTTTACGTGTACGACGGCGCCACCATCCGCAGGAAAGCGGCCGAGCTGCAACATGCATTTGCCGGCGTGAATATGAAGATCAAATACGCCTGTAAAGCCAATACCAATCTCGCGGTACTAAAATTGATGCGCGAAATCGGGGTGGAACTGGACGTGGTGTCGCCGGGTGAATTTGAAATGGGGAAAATCGCGGGTTACGAGGCCAGCCAGATCACTTTTACGCCGAGTGGTGTGGATTTCGAGGAAGTGCGCGACGCGGTGGAAGCCGGGGCAATCGTGAACGTCGACAGCATTCCTTTGCTCGAATGGTTTGGACAAACTTATGGCAATACCAAACCCTGCATGATCCGCATTAAACCTAATGTGGCTGCGGGAGGGCATACCAAGATCATGACCGCGCACGCCGATTCCAAGTTCGGGATCTCGGTGCTGCTTCTGGATGAGATTTTGGATGTAATCAAAAAATACGACATTAAAGTAATCGGCCTGCACCAGCACACCGGTTCGGATATCAAGGACGCCGAGCCTTTCCTGAAAGTGGCCGATATCCTTTTCGAAACCGCCAAGCATTTCCCCGATCTGCAAGTAGTCGACCTCGGGGGTGGCTTTAAAGTCTCCTACCTGCCGGGCGATGCCATTACGGATATGGATTTGCTGGGTAAAAAGATTTCCAAAAGATTCCAGACCTTCTGCGAGGAATATGGCCGCGAGTTGCAGCTCTGGTTTGAACCGGGCAAGTTCCTGGTAAGCGAATCGGGCTTTCTTTTTGTAACAACCAACGTCGTGAAAGAAGATCCGGCACGCAATTTCGTGCATGTGGATTCGGGCCTCAACCACCTGATCCGCCCGATGATGTATGGCTCCTACCACCACATTCTCAATGTTTCAAACCCGAAAGGCGAATTGAAGCATTACAATGTGGTAGGCTATATCTGCGAAACCGACACATTCGCTACCGACCGCGAGCTGCCCGAAGTACGCAAGGGCGATGTGCTGGCGTTCCTGAACGCGGGCGCATACGGGTTGACCATGAGCTCGAACTACAATGCACGCGTCCGCCCGGCCGAAGTGCTGATCGATAACGGCGTGGCGAAGCTGGTACGCCGCCGCGAGACAATGGAAGATTTGCTGCGGACGCAAACAGATCTTTAAAATTGTACCACAAACCTATTGGAAGAAGCTGCACAAAAGTACCTGTGCAGCTTCTTGTTTTTAGAACCGGCTGCATTCGTTTTGAGTCAAATTTTCAATACATTTATTCATTAACCTATACTTAAACTATTGACCGATGAAAGCACTCTACGCCACACTGTTGCTCGCCTGCCTGCTAATTGTTTCCCACGACGGCCGTGCCCAGGCCACCAACACAGTCTACGATGCCGCACTCGCCAAAAAGCTCGGCGCGGACGAGTATGGCATGAAAAAGTATGTGATGGTTTTCCTCAAAACCGGCACTGCCACCAACGTCCCCAAGGCCCAATCGGATAGTGCTTTTGCCGGGCATATGCAGAATATCAACCGCCTCGCCGAAAGCGGGAAGCTGGTGGTAGCAGGCCCGTTTTTCAAAAACGACAAGTACCGCGGCATTTTCATCCTCAATGCGGACTCGATCGAGGAAGGCCGAAAGCTCGTGGAAAGCGATCCCGCTGTCCAGGCTAAGCTGCTCGATATGGATTTGCTCATGTGGTACGGCTCCGCAGCTCTGGCGGAGACGCTTGAAATCCACAAGAAGATCGAGCAAAAAAGCCATTGATTTCTTGCCATTTTGTCCGAAACACCCCCTTCACGTCACTCTTTTGAGACAAAATTTCCGATTTAACTCCCCGGCACACCATTTTTCATTTAGCGTTACATCATTAACAATGCGATCAACGCTATGAACTTTAACCAATATACTATCAAGGCGCAGGAGGTGATCCAGCATGCGGCTCAGATGGCCCAGGGCAATCAGCAACAGGCCATTGAAACAGGCCACGTGCTGAAATCCATTTTGGAGGAAGATCCCAACACGTCATTATTTCTATTGAACAAACTCAATATCAGCGCAGACGTACTCGACAACCGCTTGCAAAAGATATTGGACGGCTACCCGCGTGTGAGCGGTGGCCAGCCCTACCTGGGCAACGATATGGCCGCTGCCAGTGGTAAGGCACAGAATTATCTGAAAGAATTCGGGGACGAATTTATCAGCATCGAACTGCTAATCCTGGGCATACTGAGCGGAAAAGATTCCACAGCCAATATGATGAAAGAGCTGGGATTCAATGAGAAGGAACTGATCAATGCTATCAAAGAACTTAGAGGAAAGAATAACCCTGTGAAAGATCAAAATGCAGAAGCCAAATACCGCTCCCTGGAACGGTACAGCAAAAACTTGAATGAATTGGCCAAAGCCGGTAAAATTGACCCGGTGATCGGCCGTGACGAAGAAATCAGGCGGGTGTTGCAGATATTGAGCCGCCGTACCAAAAACAATCCGATCCTGCTCGGTGAGCCGGGTGTGGGTAAAACCGCTATCGTGGAAGGATTAGCCCAGCGTATCGTACAGGGCGACGTCCCCGAAAACCTGAAATCGAAAACCATCGTGTCGCTCGACCTGGGTTTGCTGATCGCAGGGGCGAAATACAAAGGTGAATTTGAAGAAAGGCTGAAAGCGGTTATCAAAGAAGTAACCGATTCGGAAGGCGAGATTGTGCTTTTTATTGACGAGATCCACACGCTGATCGGTGCGGGTGGCGGCGGCGAAAGCGCCATGGATGCCGCCAACTTGCTGAAACCGGCACTGGCACGCGGTGAACTGCACGCGATTGGTGCCACCACGCTGAAAGAATACCAGAAATATGTCGAGAAAGACAAGGCTTTGGAACGCCGTTTCCAGGCTGTGATGGTGGACGAGCCTAATATTCCTGATGCGATCAGCATTCTGAGGGGTATCAAGGAAAAATACGAATTGCACCACGGCGTCCGTATCCAGGACGACGCGGTAATTGCTGCCGTGGAGCTGTCGAATCGCTATATCAGCGACCGTTTCCTCCCCGATAAGGCCATTGACCTCATGGACGAGGCCGCTTCCAAGCTCCGCCTCGAAATGGACAGCGTTCCCGAGGAACTCGACGAACTGAACCGCCGGATCATGCAGCTTGAAATCGAGCGCGAAGCGATCCGTCGGGAAAACAACAAGGATAAAGAAACTGTCCTCAACAAAGAAATTGCCGACCTCAGCGAGCAGCGCAATACCCTGAAAGCCCAATGGGAAAATGAAAAGGGTAAGGTGAATGAGGTGCGTGCATTGAAAGAACAAAGCGAACAACTGCGCCTCGAAGCCGAGCAGGCCGAACGCGCAGGCGATTTTGGTAAGGTAGCCGAGATCCGTTACGGTCGCATTCCCGAGGTACAGACCAAGCTGGAAGCGCTTCAAAAATCGGAGCATGCGGAAAGCCTGATGCAGGAAGAAATTACGCCGGAAGATATCGCAGAGGTGGTTGCCAAATGGACCGGTATCCCCGTCAGCAAAATGCTGCAAAGCGACCGCGAGAAGCTGCTGCAACTCGAAGAGCATTTGCACCAGCGCGTGGCAGGCCAGAATGAGGCCATTGAGGTGGTATCCGACGCCGTACGCCGCAGCCGCGCAGGCTTGCAGGACGCAAAACGGCCGATCGGCAGCTTCCTCTTCCTTGGCCCGACCGGTGTAGGTAAAACCGAGCTCGCGAAGACGCTGGCCGAATACCTCTTCAACGACGAGAACGCGATGGTGCGGATCGATATGAGCGAGTACCAGGAACGCCACGCCGTAAGCCGCCTCGTGGGCGCGCCTCCGGGATACGTGGGTTACGACGAGGGCGGCCAGCTCACCGAAGCCGTACGCCGTAAACCTTACAGCGTGATCTTGCTCGACGAGATCGAAAAAGCACACCCGGACGTGTGGAATATCCTGTTGCAAGTGCTGGACGAAGGCCGTTTGACCGACAACAAAGGCCGTGTGGCTAATTTCAAGAACACGATCATCATCATGACTTCGAACATCGGCAGCCACATTATCCAGGAGAAATTCGCGGAAGACGAAGGCTGGAACCACACGCTGATCGTCGAGGAAGCCAAGCAGGCGGTACTCGACCTGCTGAAAGCCTCGGTAAGGCCCGAGTTCCTGAACCGTATCGACGAGATCGTGCTGTTCGAACCATTGACGCTGAAAAACATCCGCAAAATCGTGGATATCCAGTTCAAGGGCATTCAAAACATGCTGAAAGAGCAGGGTATCACGCTCGATGCGACCGATGAGGCGCTGACCAAGCTCGGGGAGGACGGTTTCGACCCGGCATTCGGTGCGCGTCCGTTGAAACGGGTACTTCAAAGAAGAATCCTGAATGAATTGTCGAAAGGCATTCTGAGCGGACAGGTCGCGAAGGATTCGGTGATCATGATGGAGCTCGATTCGAAAGGCGAGCTGGTCTTCGAAAATGTCGGGGGCGTAGAGATCTGATCTCGGAATAATACTAATACTGAGAGCGGCAGCAATGCCGCTCTTTTTGTTTTCCCCAAATCGGGATTTACCGCAGGCTTCATTCCCACGTTGTGGAAGCTGCGCATCGCCAGTTTACTGCGTGCTCGACCCAAAAACAGGTCGATTTATTGGCATAGTTTTTGTACAATTATTTATTCTTATAGTCTAACCTTTTAATCCGCACCTAAATCCATGGAACAATCATTGAATTCAATCAAGGTCGCGATACTGGTTGCCGATGGATTTGAGCAGGTTGAAATGACCTGCCCCAGAAAAGTCCTAAACCAACGTGGCGCGACAACCCACGTGATTTCGCCCAACAAGGACACTGTGAAAGGATGGAGCCATCTGGATTGGGGCGAAAACCACCGGGTAGACGTCCCGCTAGAAATGGCACGTGCCGAATATTATGACGCATTGCTGCTCCCGGGTGGAGTAATGGGGCTCGACGCGCTGAGGGTTAACCAAAAGGCAGTCGATTTTGTCCGGTCGTTCTTCATCGCGGGAAAACCGGTTGCAGCCATTTGTCACGGCCCGCAGATTCTGATTGACGCCGACGTCGTACTTGGTCGAACGCTGACCTCGTATGCCGCCATCCGCCACGACCTCGAAAATGCCGGTGCCATATGGGTGGACCAGGAAGTAGTGACCAACAATGGGCTTGTTACCAGCCGTACCACCGACGACCTTTCGGCCTTCGTCAGCACGATGATCCGGGAGTTCAATATGGAATTGCACCATTAAATGCATTCATCACTGATTCAAACGCTTAGCAAGGGCATCCCGCAACGGATGCTCTTTTTGTTTCCATTTAAACCCAAAATTTTGGTATTTGCCTTTTCATTACCTGGTTTTCGCATGACACTCATTTCGCTTCAAAACGTCTCCGTCCGCAAATACGAATCAACGGTCCTTTCAGAAATCAACTGGAATATTGAACAAGGGAAAAACTGGGCGATTATCGGCCCGAATGGCTCCGGCAAATCGGTATTGCTGGAAGTGATCGCGGGAAAATGGCCTGTGCTGACGGGTAAAATCGCCTACGACTGGACCGGCCCCGTCCGCGACCATATCGAGCTTGCGTCCAACGACTACTCGTTCAACCGCATTGTAAGCGCCGGCGCCGAGTATTACCAGCAGCGTTTCCATGCGTACGAGTCCGAGCGCGCCCCTAGCGTGCGTGCGATCCTGACCGATCAGTTGAAACCGGTTGGTACCGTCGACGACAAATCCGTGACGCTGGCCCCATCCAAAGTCAGTGACGAGGAGCTGGTGCGCGTGAGCGGGCTGCTGTCCATTACCCATTTGCTCGACCACCCGTTTGTGACGCTTTCCAACGGCGAAACCAGGAGAATGCTTTTGGCCAAATCACTCCTGAAAAAGCCGAAAGTACTCATGCTCGATAATGCATTCAGCGGCCTCGACGTGCATTCGCGCGAGGTACTCCGCAATGCATTAACCGAGCTCACCAAACATGGCGTGACCATTATCATGGCCACGACCGCTACCGAAATCCCCCCCTGCATTACCGACGTGCTGGAACTGGAAGCCGGGAAGATTGCGGCGCAGATACCGGTTGCACAATTCCGGTCGGGAGCAGCCCATACCCACCATTTCCCGCAGCCCGACCCACAGAAACTGGCGCATTTCGGCCACCCTGAATTTACAAACTTTCAATATGCGCTTGATCTGAGGAATATCCGGGTCAAATACGCCGAAGATCAGATTCTCGACGGCATAAGCTGGAAAATCGCGAAGGGAGAAAAATGGGCATTATCCGGTCCGAATGGTTCCGGAAAATCGACATTGCTGAGCATTATCACCGCTGATAATCCGCAGCGTTTCGCGAATGATTATGATTTGTTCGATCAGAAAAGAGGCGGTGCGGGCGCTTCCATCTGGGATATTAAGCAAAAGATCGGGCACGTTTCACCGGAGCTGCATTTGTATTTCCCCCGAAATACAACCGTTTTCAAAACCATAGCCTCCGGCTTTTTCGATGCGACCGGCGTTTTCTTCAAAAAACTCACCGAAACGCAGATCGAGCGCGTACACGAAGTAGCCGAACTGCTGCACGTGCACGAACTGATCGAAAAGGATTTTTCACAGCTTTCAAAGGGCCAGCAAAGGATGGTGTTACTGGCGCGTGCGCTGGTCAAAAACCCGCCGCTGCTCATCCTCGACGAACCCTGCCAGGGACTCGACACCGACGCGATCGACTATTTCAAGTCGGTGGTGAACGCCATTTGCGATACCGACCAAAGGACATTGATCTACGTTTCACATTATCCAAACGAGATCCCGAGCTGCGTGAAGCATTACCTCAAACTCGAAAAAGGCAAGGTTTTTACCGGTCAGGTGTAGTCAGGCGTGGTCAAGTCTGGTCAGGTGTAGTCAGGATATTGTCAGGTATGGTCAAGCGTGGTCAAGTTTGGTCAGGATATTGTCAAGTGTAGTCAGGGCTTGTTTTAACTGATGACGAATGGCTACTTGACCACTTTTGCCATCGAGGCAAATGCCGTTAGGCATATAATATAGGTAGAAAATGCAATCTGCCCGACTGTATCAAAATGCCGTCAGGCATGCAACAACAATGCTCTGTCGTTACATGCCTGACGGCATTTTCGAAACACATCTTTCAAGTTGCTACCAACATTACATCGCTACGCGATTTCAGCGGGACATTTGTGTCAATATCCCATCCCATTTCTGTTGGTCCTATCGCCCCTTACTTCTTTTAACTATTCGTGATTATCAACAAGAATACCCGACTACATTTGACAAGACCTGACCACATTTGACTACACCTGACCATACTTGACAAGACATGACCACACCTGACAAGACAAGACCTGACTACGCCTGACCACATTTAACACGCGTCATTTTACAAACCCATTTTTAAGATTCATGACAATCGAAATCGAGCTGCTGCCGAAACCTGGCACATATTGCGCCCGTCCGTAGCCGATTTCAAAGCGTTTGACGCGTAGCCAGGCACCGAACGAGAAGCCTGCCAGTGCGCCGCGGTTGGTCAAACGAAGTTCCTGCCTTTTCAGGTGATCATAGCCTAGTAAAATGCGGAAATTGGGATGTGCCAATATCTCCGCACCGAGCGACAAATGCCTGCCCAGCTTTTCGGCGATTCCCACTTTTTTGGGCAGCTTATTTCCATTGAGATCATACGTATAAAACAGGCTCGGGTCGTTGTAAACCATATCGAACCGGTTCAGGTGGTGGGCGGTCATGGATACCCGCACAGGCATGTATTTGGGTTTGAAAGTCACCCCTACCCGCATATCCAATGGCAAAACCGGTGTATTCGCCCCATTATAATTCTGTTTCAAAAAGCCGAAATTCTTTGCAACGAACCCGATTGTAAGGTCTTCGCGCGGATGCCGGAACGTCGCACCCCAATCGAAGGCCATTCCCCAGGTTTGGTAGCTCTCTATGGATGCCCCCACGAATTTGGCCGTTGCACCCAGCGTGAATGCGCCTAATGTATGCCCGTAACCCGCCGACAGCCCATAATCCGCCGCACGGAACTCCCCTACCACGTTCCCGATGTCGTCCGTTTCCTGCATCGTGCCGTAGTTCAGGTATTGCAGCCCTACTGCCCAAGTGCCGCCGGTTTTGCGAACCCGGTTGGCATAACCCATATTCACAAATTTGGTATCGGCCAGGTAAGGCATCAGGTTCAGCGACACGTTGTTGATCTTCGCGGAATCGAGTAAGGCGGGGTTTTGCAGGAACAATGCGGGGTCGTTGCCCTGGGCTGTAATGTGGTTGGAACCCAATGCAGTACTGCGCGCCTGGGCAGGCAATTGCAGGAAATCGAGGCGGGTACGGCCGCCTGTTACCTGGGCGAAAGCGGCATTCCACGGCGCGTAAAGCCATATGATCAGGAAAAGCAAACCGCAGCCTGTGCACCTCATAAACGTCCAATAATTTCCCGAATCATTAAAATGCAGCTATATTTATAACCGTTCACCAACAAATGTAACCATATCCCCGCATTACATGGAATCCCGATCAGCCGCTGTTTCAAAAAAAGAACTTTTAGACCAAAAAAATGCTGAGGCTGAGCTGGGCGGCGGTGAAAACAGGATCCAGGCGCAACATGCCAAGGGCAAACTGACGGCCCGCGAACGCATTTCCATCCTGCTCGACAAAGGCTCTTTCGAAGAAATAGGCCGGTTTGTAATGCATCGCAGCAAGGATTTCGGATTGGATAAGGAACATTACCTGGGCGACGGCGTGGTAACCGGTTATGGCAAGGTCAATGGCCGTCTGGTGTACGTGTTCGCACAGGATTTTACGGTTTTCGGCGGGTCGCTTTCGGAAACGCATGCCGAAAAGATCTGTAAGCTGATGGACCTCGCCATGAAAAACGGCGCCCCGCTTATCGGCCTGAACGACTCGGGTGGTGCGCGTATTCAGGAAGGCGTGCTCTCGCTGGCGGGTTATGCAGATATTTTTTACAAAAACACCCTGGCTTCCGGCGTCATACCGCAAATTTCGGCTGTAATGGGCCCCTGCGCAGGCGGCGCCGTATACTCGCCTGCGATCACGGATTTTATATTAATGGTGGAAAACACGAGCTACATGTTCGTGACAGGACCTAACGTGGTGAAAACGGTGACCCACGAAGAAGTAACTTCGGAAGAGCTTGGCGGCGCGATGACGCACGCTACCAAGTCGGGAGTGACGCATTTCGTTTCGGCCAACGAGGTGGAATGTTTACTGGCCATCAAAAAGCTGCTGAGCTACATGCCGCAAAACTGCGAGGACGATGCACCGAGGTATCCCTACACACCCGGCGACGAACTCCGTCCCGCATTGAACTCGCTCATTCCCGAGAATGCCAATCAGCCATATGACATGCGGGAGGTAATCAACGAGCTTTCCGACGCCGACAGCTTTTTTGAAGTACACGAAAATTTCGCCGAGAACATCGTTGTCGGCTTCTCGCGCATCGCGGGCAGGAGTATCGGCATCGTAGCCAATCAGCCGGCCGTCCTCGCCGGCGTTCTCGACATTCACGCCAGCCAGAAAGCGGCGCGTTTTGTGCGGTTTTGTGATTGTTTTAATATTCCATTGTTGGTTCTGGAAGACGTTCCCGGCTTCCTCCCCGGCACCGACCAGGAATGGAATGCGATCATCAGCAATGGCGCTAAGCTGCTGTATGCGTTCTGCGAGGCCACAGTTCCGCGCATTACCGTGATCACGCGAAAGGCGTACGGGGGCGCGTATGATGTGATGAACTCCAAACACATCGGTGCCGATATGAACTTCGCCTGGCCGTCGGCCGAAATCGCGGTAATGGGTGCAAGCGGCGCGGCGGAGATCATCTTCAAACGCGAGATTGCCCAGGCGGAGAACCCTGTGGAGAAATTGCAGGAAAAAATCGACGACTACACCCAGAAATTCGCCAACCCCTACCGCGCCGCGCACCGGGGTTATATCGACGAGGTGATCTACCCCGACCAGACCCGCGCGAAGCTCATCCGGGCCTTCGAAATGCTCGAAAACAAGGTGGACGTGTTACCCAAAAAGAAACACGGCAACATTCCGTTGTAACGAGCACGCAGCGCGTATTGCCCATTTTCTCCGTTTTTACAGCCTATTCCGTGGCCTTATCCCATTAATATCGGGTAATGCCCGGGAATGCTTTGGCACATTCCTGATATTGTCCTAATTTCACAAGCACTAAACAATCACAATTACTTCCTAAAAGAACCTTAACGAATGAAAGAAGAGAAAGGAACTTCCGCGTCCAGGCGGAGCTTTATCAAAGGCTCGCTGGCTACGCTGGCTACGTTTTCGATCGTTCCCCGCCATGTGCTGGGGAAAGGTTACCTCGCTCCGAGCGACACGCTCACCAAGGCCATCGTCGGCACGGGCTCCATGGGCCGCGGCCATATTCCTTACGCGGGCACCAAGGTGGTTGCATTGTGCGACGTGGATAAAAAGCATCTCGATATCGCGGTCAATATGGTCGAAAAGGGTGTTAAGACCTTCTCCGATTACCGCGAGCTGATCCAGCTTCCCGAGGTCGACATCGTACACGTAGCCACGCCTCCGCATTGGCACGGCATTATCGCTGCCGACGCCGCCCGCGCAGGCAAGGATGTGTGGTGCGAGAAGCCGATGACGCGTACAATCGGTGAAGGCAAGCGCCTCGTCGAAGCCGTCCAGCAGCATGGAAGGATTTTCCGCCTCAATACCTGGTTCCGTTTCGACAGCAATTTCTACGGAATGAATACCACCGTAAAACCCATTAAAAAACTCGTTCAGAGCGGGTTGCTGGGTTGGCCATTGAAAGTGACCGTAAGCAAGCATACCGGCTTCGACTGGAAGTTTTATTGGGTAGGTAAAACAAACAATGCGCCGCAACCGGTACCGGCCGAGCTCGACTACGACATGTGGCTCGGGCCTGCTCCCTACAAGCCATATAGCGAACACCGTGTACACGGAACGTTCCGTGGCTATTGGGATTACGATGGCGGCGGACTGGGCGACATGGGCCAGCATTATATCGACCCCATTCAATATTTCCTCGGCAAGGATGATACCAGCCCGGTAAGCGTGGAAGTGGATGCCCCTCAGCAGCACACCGAAGCGGTAGGCACCTGGCGCCGCATTACCTACACGTATGCCGACGGCTGCCAGATCGTACTCGACGGCGAAGCCAAGGACGAAAAAGTAGCGTACATCGAAGGCCCGAAAGGCAAACTGTATCCTAATTTCAAATCGGATATCCCTGACCTGGAAAGGAAACTGGCCGCGTTCCCGGACCCCGAGCCGCAGGTTACCGACTTTGTAGACGCCGTTAAAAACCGTAAAAAATTCGCATTGAACGAAGAAAACGGTCACCGCTCCTGCACGATCGTCAATATGGGCCTCATCGCTTTACGCCTGGGCCGCTCATTGAAATTCGATCCGGACAAGCAGGAATTTATCGACGACGAAGGCGCCAACCGGTTGATCAACCAGCCCATGCGTGCTCCCTGGACCATTTAAGAACCTAAACCGCCAAACTGCGGAGCCGACCGGCTGGCAGTACCGGCATATCCGATGAAAAACAGACTTTACCATATCTTGGCCCTCTGCCTGGCTTCCTCGCAGCTGATGGCCCAATCCGACAATCCGCTCGACGCCAAAGTCAAAGCGCTGTTGTCGAAACTGCCTTCCCAGAACGAGGCGGCATTGAAAAAAAACATGGAAGAACTCGCCCAGCTCGGCAAGCCCGGACTGGTGCAGATCGCCTCCATGCTGACGCCGTTAGGCAAAGGCGATAACACCAAAATCCAGTACGCATTGGGTGGTTTCACCTATTATGCTTCCCAAGCCGGCAAAGAGGCATTGCGCAAAGACGCTGCCGAAGCCTATGGTGAAGCATTGTCGAAGGTAAGCGATCCCGACAGCAAAAACTTCCTCATTTACCAGCTGCAAACAGTGGGTAAGGACGAGTCGGTGGACGTTTTGAAGGGTTATCTCAAAGACGAGAGGCTGTCACAACCTGCCGCCCGGACATTGTCACGCATCGGCACCCCTGCGGCCGGTGCCGCATTGCTCCAAGCGCTCGGTAATGCGGGCGGAAGCGCACAACTCGCGATCACCGAGGCATTGGGCAGTGGCCACAACAAAGACGCCGCTCAGGTCATCGAAAAATCCGCCACCGGTTCCGATCTGAAACTCCGTAAGGTAAGCCTTTATGCACTTTCTGAAATAGGTGTTCCTTCTTCGGAAAGCATTCTGGCGGGCGCTGCGCAAAAGGCCGCCTACGGTTACGACGAAGCGGATGCGACGGCTGTTTACCTTAAATACCTGGCTAACCTGGCCGCCAATGGCCATGCCGCCACCGCCGAAAAAGCCACAATCGCATTGATCAAAGCAACGCCTGACGTGAAGCAATCGGCGACACGTTCTTCCGCGTTGAAGATCTATTCGGATATCAAAAAGAGAGAATCCGTGCCCGTGCTCGTGAGCGCATTGCAGAGCAGCGACGCCCAATACCGCGCCGCCGCATTGAAACTGGGCCAGAAATACCTGATGGCGGATGGTACCACACCCTGGCTGAATGCATTCAAAAAGGCTACTCCAACCGTACAGGCCGAGATTATCACCATGCTGGGTCGTGCGGAATCGAAAGAGGCATTGCCGGTAGTTTTGAAGGCATTGGCTTCGAAGGATAGCAAAGTGAAAACGGCGGCCATCTGGGCGGCAGGCAGAATCGGCCACGAAAGCAGCGTTGCCAAACTGATCCCGGTTTTGAAAACCGCTAATGCAGATGAAATCGCAACCGTAAAAAGCAGCTTGCTGACTATCAAAGGGGCTTCATTGGTGGATCAGGTTGCCACGGCTGTACCAACCGTTCCGGCTCCTGCACAATCGGCACTGATCGACGTACTGGCTGCCCGCGCGGCGAGCTCCAAACTCCCGGTTGTTTCCGCTCAATTGAAGAACACAAATCCCGAAGTGCGGAAATCGGCTTTCGGCGCGTTGAAGTCGCTGGCTACCGGGAACGACCTGCCACAGCTGTACACCTTACTGAATACTGTTACCAATGCGGAAGAAATTTCGGCTACGCAAGCGGCTATCAACGTGGCAGTGAAAGAAAGCGGCGATGCCAATAGCCAGACAGACGCCGTTTTGAAACAAATACAAACCGCTCCGGCTGATAAACAGGGCAACTACCTTGCGGTACTTGCGGGTATTGGTGGTAAAAAAGCGCTGAAATCGGTGGCAGAGGCTTATGCTGGCGGAGACGCGGCAAAGAAAAAATCGGCCATTGCCGCCCTTTCCGCCTGGTCGGACGCCAGTGCGGCCAAGGACTTACTCACTATTGCGCAAAGCACCGGCGATTCCGATGATTTCAACGCCGCATTGACGGGCTATGTAGTCGCCACATCCAAATCGGGCAAAACAGCAGCCAACAAAGTGATTATGCTCCGTGAAGCATTGGCCATTGCCAAAACCGATGCTCAGAAAGAAGCTATTTTGAAAGAATTAGGTAGAAACAGGACCTTCAATTCGCTGCTGCTGGCAGGCAAATACCTGGACAACGCCGGTACGCAACAAGCGGCTGCACAGGCGGTGATGAACATTGCATTGGCCAACAAAAATCTGTACAGCACCGAAATCCGTGAGCTCCTTACCAAGGCGGGACCTCTTTTGAAAGGCCAGGACGCCGATTACCAGAGAGAATCGATCCGCAAGCATTTGGCTGAACTGCCGACGGGCGAAGGTTTTGTGTCGCTATTCAACGGCAAAGACCTTGCGGGCTGGAAAGGTTTGGTACAAAACCCGATTGCACGCCGCAAAATGAGCGCCGACACGCTCGCTTTTAAACAGAAAAAAGCGGACGAGGCGGCATTCAAGGATTGGTTTGCCAAAGACGGCGAACTCGTTTTCTCCGGCCACGGCGATAACCTTTGCACGGTGAAACAGTACGGCGATTTTGAGATGTACGTAGATTGGAAAATACAGAAGGACGGCGACGCGGGCATTTACCTGCGTGGTACCCCGCAGGTGCAGATCTGGGATACGTCGCGCGTGAGCGTAGGCGCGCAGGTAGGTTCCGGCGGACTTTACAACAACCAGAAAAACCCGAGCAAGCCTTCCAAAGTCGCCGATAATGCGATTGGCGAATGGAATACCTTCCACATCACGATGATCGGCGACCGCGTGTCCGTAGACCTGAACGGCGAAAATGTGGTGGATAATGTGGTACTGGAAAACTATTGGGACCGCAACCTGCCGATCTTCGCGAAAGAACAACTCGAATTGCAGGCGCACGGCAACGAAATCCACTACCGCGATGTTTACGTGCGCGAAATCCCGCGCCCGGAATTTACATTGCCGGAAGCTGAGCAGAAGGAAGATTTCAAAGTGCTCTTCGACGGCACCAATATGTTTGAATGGGTGGGTAACAAAACCGATTACTTCATCCAGGACGGCGAACTCGTCGTCGATCCTAAAAAAGGCGGTAAAGGCAACCTGTACACCAAAGACGAGTACAGCGACTTCGATTTCCGTTTCGAGTTCCAGCTTACGCCGGGCGCCAACAATGGCCTCGGTATCCGCACACCCATGGAAGGTGACGCGGCCTATGCAGGCACCGAAATCCAGATTTTGGACAACGAAGCGGAGATCTACAAGGATTTGCACGAATACCAGTACCACGGGTCGGCTTACGGCATTATCCCCGCCAAGAGAGGTTACCTGAAACCGGTTGGCGAATGGAACTATGAAGAAGTGCGCGTGCAAGGCTCGAAAATCAAGGTTACGCTGAATGGCACCGTGATCCTCGACGGCGACCTCGCCGAAGCCAGCAAAAACGGTACGGCCGACCATAAAGACCACCCCGGACTGAAAAGGACCAGCGGCCACCTCGGATTCCTCGGCCACGGTTCCGAACTCAAATTCAGGAACATACGAATCAAGGATCTGAGCAAAGTCGCTCCGGAACCAGTCGAAACAGGAAAGAAAAAATCGAAGAAGAAAAAGTGATTGAAGAAATGCCCTGCAATTTGCGGGGCATTTTTATTTCAGTACATTTAGTATAAATTTGTACTAAAATTAGTAGACAATTGAATTATCATGAAAAAGCACACACCTAAACCATACCCCGAGCCTGATGACGCTCCCGGCGCCACTTTCAATGAGCCTTATGCTGCCTATTACGGCGCGCAACATCCCGGCATCATCTTCAAAACTCCCTTGCAACGGCCTGAAAGCCAGATGACCGGCTTTCAGAAGATTGAGATGATCCGGAAAGGGATTACCAAGAACGATTTTGAGCGGTTTAAAGACAAGGCAGGTATGGATTATGACCAGCTGGCCTATGCGTTGTCGGTGGCCCGGGCTACCCTGATCAACAAAAAGGGGGATGATAAATTCAATCAGGCGCTGAGCGAGCGGATTGTGAGCCTGGCGGATATCTATTCTTATGGATATGAGGTCTTTGAGGATGTGGAGCGCTTCAATCACTGGGTTTTCAGGCCTAACCAGGCCCTGGGAGGCCAGCGGCCTTTTGATTTTCTGGACAATCAGTTTGGCCGCGAGGAGGTCAAAAACCTGATAGGCCGCATTGACTATGGTGTTTATTCCTGATCGCCATAGCCGATGATCGTTTACAGAGTAGGGCGTACACGGTACGCCCACGACCTCGACGGTGAAGGGGCGCGCCTGCATGGCGGCCGCTGGAACCACCCGCTCACGCCCTGCATTTACACTTCCGAGAGCAGGGCCCTGGCTTTACTGGAATATACGGCCAACGTGAACATCGACGACATCCCACGGGCACTCAGTATTACCGCATTTGAAATAGATCCGGCCTACCTGCTTGAATTACCGGTAAGCGCATTGCCCGGCGACTGGAAAAGCGCGCCAGCCCCGGCGTCTACGAAGGATTTGGGCACTATGCTGATCCAAAAAGCCGATTACGGGATCATCAAAATCCCTTCCGCTATCATGGACGACGAATTCAATTATCTACTTAACCCGCTATTCCGCAAGGCCATGATCTATTCGATCCGGTCGGTCCGCGATTTTATTTACGACGTCAGGCTTAAATTATAGAAAAAAATTAAAAAATGTCCCCTTGGATCACTTTGGGCAATTTTATTTAGCTTTGATATAATAAACAGAAAATCAAGACCAAGAAAAGTAAATAAACCGGTTTTGGCTCTTGTAGTGGCATATCAATATTAAAGTAAATATATTTATTACATCTAAATCAATAAAAAACAAGGCGTTTCATGGACATTTTTGTTGGTAGTCTTTCTTTTAAGTTAAAGGAAAGCGAGCTGCGTGAAGCTTTCGAAAAATATGGTAAAGTAAGCTCAGCGAAAATTATCATTGACAAAATTACGCGTCAAAGCAAAGGGTTCGGGTTTGTGGAAATGCCCGATGAAACAGAGGCGAGAGCTGCCATTAATGCACTGAACGGGGCAGATATGTACGGCAGGCCACTGGTTGTGAATGAGTCCCAGAAGAGAGAACCCAGAGGCGATGGCGGCGGTGCTCCCCGACCCGATACGCGCAACCGGGAGGGCTTTAACCGGCCACGACCGGCGGGAAATGACGGTCCAGGCAACAGAACGCCTTACAATCAAGATAGAAATACGGGCAGGGACTATGCCCGCCAAGAACCATCCCTTGACGACGACGACCAGGACGACGACGATGCACCAAGCGCACCAGCCAGACCTGCTGAACGCAACTTTGGTGATCGTGGCTTCTCAGGCGGCGGTGGAGGCGGAACCAACTTCCGTCAACCCGACAAACAACGCGACAAAGGGCATCACGACCGCGGACACGACCACAATCGTCACCAGGGAGGCAGACCCAAGACCGAAGACCGGTACAGCAATAAAAAAGGTGGAGGTGGTTCGAAAGACTACGGCCGCCGGTTCGGTGGCGGCGACGATTGGGATTGATATTAATCCATATAAAAAAAACCTGCAAGCGAGCTTGCAGGTTTTTTTATTTCCTGAATATGAAGTAAACCGCCAGGACGAGAAAGAGAAACCCGACGAAGTGGTTCCAGCGGAAGGTTTCCGTTTTGAAAAAGACCAGAGTAAAGACGGTGAAAATCACCAGGGTAATTACTTCCTGTATCACTTTCAGCTCCACCAGTGAAAACGGTCCGCCATTTTCTTTAAACCCGATCCTGTTGGCAGGAACCTGAAAACAATATTCAAACAGGGCTATTCCCCAACTGATGAGGATAATGGAGAACAGCCCCAGTTTACTAAACCAACCCAGCTCCTTGAATTTCAAATGTCCGTACCATGCCATCGTCATGAAGGCATTGGACAATATCAGTAGGCCGATGGTTATGAATGATTTCATGCGGTGGCCTTTACCTTGTTATCCCGGAAGAACAACACGAAAAGCACGAGTACTACTGCCGCGATGCCAGCCGGCACCATCCAGATCGACGTCCAGTTTTTCACATTGTCGACCGTGTACATATCCGCCACCACACCGGCAATCCACGAACCGATACCCATACCGATACCGTAGGTAGCAATGGAGATCAGACCTTGTGCCGAAGAACGGTATTGCTCGCCGGCTTTGCTGTCGGTGTAAATCTGGCCCGTCACGAAGAAGAAGTCGTAGCAAACCCCGTGCAGAACGATGGCAAGGTAAAGCAGCCATTCGCTGGAAGCATCGCCGTAACCGAAACCGATGAAACGGATGATCCACGCAACAAGTCCTACTACGAGCATCCATTTCACGCCGAAACGGGAGAATGCAAGCGGGATCAGGAGCATAAACACTACCTCCGAAGCTTGGCCGAGCGACATTTTGTTTTCCACGTTGGTCATACCCGAATCCGTCAGCGAAGGGTTCGCCATTGCGTAATAGAACGACAGCGGAATACAGATCAGCAGGGAAGAAATGAAGAAAATCGCGAAAGAGCGGTCCTTGAACAACTTGAACGCATCCAGACCCAGAATATCCGAGAAAGACGTGTGTGAAGTTGGTTTTGGAGGCGTGTTAGGCAGGAAGAAAGAGTAAACTCCCAGAAATGCCGCGGTATACATCGAGATCTTGAAGATTAGCGCAGTATCACCAATCTTATAGTATCCGACAATGTTCGTTACGGCGATCCAGGCGACTGTTCCCATAACGCGGATCGCTGGAAAATCCTTTTCAGAATCGGTCACCTGCTGCATGGCAATGGACGTGGTAAGCGACATCGCAGGCGCAAAAGTGATACAATACGCCAGGATTACCCAAAAGAACGTGTCGGGGTCTTTCACTTCCGACAGCACATACAGAATACCCGCACCTAGGATATTCAGTACGCCCAGCACTTTTTGCGCTGCGAAATAACGGTCGGCGATCATCCCCACGAAGAAGGGTGCGATGATCATCGCGATGGAGAACGCAGCGTACGCATTACCCACCTGGACGCCCGTTGCGCCCAATTCTGTAAACATATACTTGCTCATTTGCCCGTACCATGCACCCCACACAAAATAGAGCAGGAACATCATGGCCATCAACTGAAAGCGGGTCGAATTTTTCATAAACTAGGTTAGCGGTTGTAGGAGATTGATTGGTATAACATGAGATAATTGGTTACTTTTTAATCAGCTTCTGAAACTCGTTCAGCTTCAACAATGCTTCGATCGGCGACAATGTATTGACATCCACGAGCAGCAGCTTTTCTTTCAGCTCGTCGAGCTTCGGGTCCGCCGGCTCGAAAATGCTGAGCTGGAAGTTGTTTTTGGGAATATCCTTCACCCGCTTCTTGTGCTCGTGCGCTACGTGGTCCTTTTCCAGGTGCTGCATGATCTCGCTCGCGCGCAACACGATCGGCTGCGGCATACCGGCGATCTGCGCCACGTGGATACCGAAACTATGCGCGCTGCCGCCCGGTTTGAGCTTCCGCAGGAAAACCACCTTGTTGTCTACTTCCTTTACGGCCACATTGAAGTTTTTGATGCGCGGGAAATCCTCGGCAAGCTGGTTCAATTCGTGGTAATGCGTAGCGAAAAGTGTTTTGGGCTTGCAATTGGACTGGCTATGCAGGTATTCGGTAATGGCCCAGGCGATTGAAACACCATCGTAGGTACTCGTTCCACGACCGATTTCATCCATTAATACCAGACTTTTACTGCTCAGGTTGTTGAGGATACTGGCCGTTTCGGTCATCTCGACCATGAACGTACTTTCCCCTTTGCTCAGGTTGTCGCTCGCCCCTACCCGCGTGAAAACCTTATCGACCAGACCGATCGTGGCCGACTTGGACGGGACGAAACTCCCCATTTGCGCCATCAGCACGATGAGCGCAGTTTGCCGGAGCAATGCCGACTTACCGGCCATGTTCGGACCTGTAATGATGATGATCTGCTGGCTGGCATCATCGAGGTAAACGTCGTTTGGCACGTAACTCTCGCCCACGGGCAACTGCTGCTCGATCACCGGGTGACGGCCTTCCTTGATATCCAGCTCGTTCCCTTCGCTGATTACCGGTTTCACATATTTATTCTTCCGCGCAGCCAATGCGAAGGAGCTCAGCACATCGAGCGCCGATATTACCTGCGCATTCTGCTGAATGGCGGCCACATATTCCGAAGCCGCCTGCACTATTTCACTGAATATTTTGAACTCGATCGCCGAAATGCGGTCCTCCGCATTCATGATCTTTTCTTCGTACTCTTTGAGCTCGGGCGTAATGTACCGTTCCGCATTCACGAGCGTCTGTTTCCTGATCCAGTCGGAAGGAACTTTGCTCTGGTGTGCGTGGGTAACTTCGAGGTAGTAGCCAAAAACCTTGTTGTAGGCGATTTTGAGCGAGCCAATACCGGTCCGTTCGATCTCCCGGTTCTGAAGTTTGATCAGGTAATCCTTGCCTTCGTAAGAAATCGCGTGCAACTCGTCCAGTTCAGCGTCCACGCCGCTCTGGATCATCCGGCCCTGGTTGGAGAGTACCGGTGCATCATCGCGCAGTTCACGTTCGATCTGCTCCACCAATGCCGTGCAGGCATCCAGCTGGGAAGCGAATTTGTCCAGCATGCCGCCCGTCAGCAGTTCTTTTACCGGGGCAATCTGTTTCAGTGATTTTTTTAGCTGAACCAATTCCCGTGGATTGATACGTCGAACCGCCACTTTGGAAATCAGTCGTTCCAGGTCGCCGATCTGTTTGAAATACCCAACCAGCGACTCGTGGAGTTCTTCACTCGAAAGGAAATGCTCGACGGCACTCAGGCGTTCTTCGACCGGCGCCTTGTCCTTCAATGGCAGCACCATCCACTTCCTCAGCTGCCTCGCGCCCATGGGCGTAACCGTGTGATCGAGGATGTCGATCAGCGGCACGCCGCCTTCCTGCTGGGGATACACGAGTTCGAGGTTGCGGACTGTGAAACGGTCGAGCCACACATATTTCTCCTCTTCCAGCCGGGTAATGCGGCTGATATGCGCCACTTCCTTATGCTCGGTTTCACGCAGGTAATGCAATATTACCCCCGCTGCGATAATGCCCATCGGAAGCGATTCGATGCCGTAGCCTTTTAAAGTAGTGGTCTGGAAATGCCCGGTAAGCTGCTCGTAGCCATAGTCGTAGCCGAAGCACCAGTCTTCCAGATGAAAAGTATGGTATTTCCCTCCGAAGAGTTCGTTGAATTCCTGTTTGTGTTTTTTGCAATAGAGCACCTCGGCCGGGCCGAAGCCTTGCAGCATTTTATCCACGTAAGCCGCATTACCCTGCGACGCCATGAATTCGCCCGTGGAAATATCCAGGAAAGCGATGCCGTACAGGCCGTCGGAGCCGACATGTATCGCCGCCAGATAGTTGTTCTTCCGGATATCGAGCACATTGTCGTTGAACGACACCCCGGGCGTAACAAGCTCCGTCACGCCGCGCTTTACAATGCCCTTTGCCGTTGCGGGATCTTCAAGCTGATCGCAAATCGCCACGCGCTCGCCCGCTCGGACGAGTTTGGGCAGGTAATTGTCCAGTGAATGGTGTGGAAAACCGGCGAGCTCTTCGTGCGCACCGCCATTGTTCCGGCGCGTCAGTACGATCCCCAGAATCTTGGAAGCCCTTACCGCATCCTCTCCGAAAGTCTCATAAAAGTCACCAACCCGGAAAAGCAATAGTGCTCCGGGGTATTTGGCTTTAATCTGATTGTATTGTTTATTAAGCGGAGTTTCTTTGTGTGCCTTTGCCAATTATCAGCCTAATTTTAAGAACAAGGATTTGTACAAAATTAAGCCTTCTCTCCGGTTTGGCAAGTCAGGGCAAATGATTTATCCCCTCGTCAAAAGGTCCTTTCATAAAAAAGTTTAGCCTCTTTCTGCGTAACTTCCCATACGTCCCCTGGTTTAGGAAAATTTATTTCCTTATCCGCTAATGAAATTTTTCCGATAGACCACCGAACGAGCCGGAGCGTCGGGAAACCGACGGCGGCAGTCATGCGCCGCACCTGCCGGTTCTTGCCTTCATGCAATGTAACCGATAGCCACGAAGTGGGGATATTCTTCCGGAAACGGATCGGCGGGTTACGCTCGGGTAACTCCGGCTCCGCTATTTTTGAAACCTCCGCTGGCAGGGTCTTGTATTGTTTCCCATTGATGGAAATACCTACGCCATGCGAAAGCTGTCGGCAAGCCTCCTCTGTCACCTCGCCTTCTACCTGCACGTAGTAGGTGCGCGTATGCCTGTTGCGCGGTTCAAGGAGTTTGGTTTTGAGGAAATTATCGTTGGTCAGCAGCAAAAGTCCCTCGCTATCGGCATCAAGGCGACCGACCGGGTAAATGTCCTTTGCAAATGTAAAATCGAGATCAGCCAATGTCTGATGATCACCCTCCCGGGAGAACTGCGAAAGCATTCCGAAGGGCTTGTAGATGAGGAAGTATTGGAACAAAATGGAATAAAATTAGGAAACAGGCTTTTTGATCAACGCTCCCAGATCGACTAGTAACCCAGGAAGAACATTTTCGCCCGATAGCACAGCGTCGAAATTCTCAATGCTTACAGAACCGTCCTCTCTGAACACGTGTACCTTGCGCTCAAAGCGATCGATCATCCAGCCCAAACGGGCTCCATTCTCGATGTATTCCCGCATTTTCTCAAGTACATACTGCCTTGAATCCGACTTGGAGCGAATTTCAATTAGGAAGTCAGGACAAATGTGACCAAATTTTTCTCGCTCCTCATCATCCAGGCCATTGAGCCTTTCCGGACTAATCCAGGATATATCCGGCGATCTTACTGCTCCATTTGGCAATGTAAAGCCCGACGAAGAATCAAAAAACTCCCCCAAACCGATCTGCTCATGCCAATTGAATAGTACGCCGCCAATACGAAAATTCAGACTTGCAGTGGACAATGATGTTGGTGACATAAGAACAATATTTCCATGTGAGTCCTTTTCGAACTCTAGTGTGTCGTTTATCTGACAGAACTGAAAAAATTCATCTTCGCTCATCGGGCTCACCATTTTTAATGTTCTTGGCATCGTGAGTTATATAAATCATTTAGTTTCACCGCTATCAAATTTACACAAATATCACCGCTATTGAAACACATACCTACCCCAATGCCCTACTCAATTTCCAACCACACCGGACAGTGATCCGAATGGACGGCGTCGTTGTACTGGCGAGCGGCGATGATGCGGTGCCTGATCGTATCGGCTACGGAGATGTAATCGATACGCCAGCCCTTGTTATTGCCGCGGGCGCCGGCGCGGTAGGTCCACCAGGAATATTGGCGGAGTGTCGGGTTCATAAAACGGAATGCGTCGGTGTAGCCGTTGGCAAACCATTCGGTCATCCAGGCCCGCTCTTCGGGCAGGAAGCCGGACGATTTCTGGTTCCTGACCGGATCGTGGATGTCGATTTCGGTATGCGCAATATTATAGTCGCCGCAGATGATCAGGTTCGGGCGCTCCTTTCGCAATTCATTTACCCAAACAAAAAAATCGGCCAGAAAGCGCATTTTCACGCTCTGCCGTACATCGCCGCTCGTACCCGACGGGAAATAGCAATTCAGCACGGTAATATCACCGAAATCGGCCCTGAGCACGCGTCCTTCCGAATCATAGGCAGGTATTCCGCAACCGGGGACAACATTGTCAGGCTTGATCTTGGAAAAAATCGCGACCCCGCTGTAACCTTTTTTCTCGGCCGCGTGCCAGCCCGCGAGCTCATAACCCAACGCCTGGAAGCCCGAAAGGTCGACCACGTCGGGCGTAGCTTTCACTTCCTGGAAACAAAGAATATCCGCGGGCGTGGTTTGAAGCCAATCGACCAGGCCGTTTTTTAATGCGGCACGAATGCCGTTCAGATTATAGGTAAGTACTTGCATAATGAGGGGTAGCCATTCGCGGCATTAATGAAACAGCACCTGCTTTCCGGTATAGAAGGATTCCCACTTCCAGGACTGATCACGCGCCATGATCCATGCACGGTAATTTCCCTCGGGAAGCTTCGCCTTGTAAAGCGAGTATTGGTAATTGTTACTGTAATATGAGGCTTTTCGTAAAAAATCGGAAACCGTGTGGGGTTCCGGGATCGCGGGAAGCACAATATTATGTCGCCCGGATTCCAGGACAATGTAAAAGGTTTCCTTTTGAGCTCTTTCCGGCGCCGCGAAAAACTTGAAATATTTGACGGGGAGATTGTTCTCGCCATTTCTGTACTGGGAATGCGCGTCGAAGCTCCCGGCAAACGGCTTTCCGGACTGGGTCTGACGGATCAGGTCTTCCTGCGCGGGCATGTCGTAAAACCGGTAGAAATCCGTAATTCCGTCCGATTCGAGGCCAATGATCAGGTCGCGCATGCGCGTGGGATGATTCCAGAACGGGATATCGGTAAACAGGTCCCCGACAGTGAGGAATGTCTTGTAGTTTTTCCAGAAATAGCTGTCGATCACCAGTTCATCGTGCAGTTTTCGTATCGACACGATGGAAGTGAAATAGCTCACAAAATTCAGTCCGGCAAAAAACACCATCGCCACAATCGCGACCAGGTTTTTCCAGGATTTGAAATTCTTCAAAACAATGACCACACTCACATAACAGGCGGCCAACAGCACCACCCCGAATATCATGTAACGCCTCGAAAACACGGTACCACCGTACATAACCCAGTTGTTGATCGGCCTGCTGATGACGAACATTGCCCCTGTGCCCATAATGAACATCATGGTGCCCAACAGGAACCAGTCCGACCAGGCCGGCTTGCGGGCGAGCAGAGTCCTCAATGCCCAGGTTGCAAAAACGACCGTGATGCCGGCCCCCAGCATCACACAGGCGATCATGTCCTTATGAAACACGTGCACCAACGGATGACGGACGTCGAGGTACAATGCATTCCCCCAGAAAGCCATCACGAAAACCGCATTGAAAACCGGGTGGTTCCAGACTTTCTCGCCTTGCGAGCTCACAAACTGGTAGTCGAAAAAGAAGTAGAATACCAGTACGGCAATGCTGGCGGCCATCCACCATAACAGGTTTTTGAAGCGCTTCTGGAAAGCCAGTATGATCATTCCGACAACCCATGCCAGCAATCCGCTGCCGCTCGTAAAGGTCGTCAGCAATGCAGCGATGAGCGCGATCCGGAAGCCTTTTTCATCCGCGCGCGCCAGGCCATGTGCGGTGAGCATCGCAAAGAAGATCAGCGGCGTGTTTTGCAGCGCGGCTATTCCCCAATAGGCGTTTTCAAAATAAACCAGGTTGAAAAGCATGTAGGGAACCGGAATGAACCAGTACCACGAAATACCCTCCTTTTTCAGGCTCTGATAGAGCAAATAGCCTATTCCGAGCATAAAAAGGTCCCCGATGACGATCTGCGTTTTGATATTGACCGAGCCGGTGAACATGAACATGATCAGCATCACGATCCGCTCGAAACCAAACCGGTGCTGGTTCACCTGTTCGAAAAGTGCTTTCAGCATTCCCGCGAAACTCCCCGAATTGCGCAGTTTCTGCACGGTTTCGAGCAGGTTAAAATCGTCGGTATAGGGGATATTGACGACGTGCGCATCAAGAAGGATGAAAAAGTAAAGGACAGGCAGCGCAATCAGGCCGATACCCGTCCATTGCCGCCAGGCCTTTATTTTTTCAACCAAAAATGTAGCTCCAAATAGCAGCAGCAATACAACGACAAGGCTGTAATACTCAAACAAATGAGGATCTTCTAAAAATAGCTTCAAAACCAGGTGTGTTTGGGGACTGAATGCGCCTGTTTACCGTGTTCCGGTAATCATCTGGCTGGTTATCTCTTTTTCAAAAGTAATATAACCCGGATAATTGACCTGCTTTCCGGCGATGTCCAGTGTCGGCCTTACTTTCACAATAAACTTGGAAGGCTTGGCATCCGATTTGCCGGTGAGTGCGAGGATCATATTTATGAACTGATCGCGCGTTTTATCGTTCGAAATCAGCTGATATGCATTTGTTTGCAGGCTCACAGGTACGCGCGTAGGCGTAGTGCCCGGCATCACCTCGATCAGCTGGCTCAGGTATCCGTTGAAGATCTCACTTTCCGTGAGCAGCACTTTGTATTCCAATTGATTGATGGCCGCACGCTTGCGGGTCGGATTGGTGATGTCCACATTTACGCGAAGGTTCAGCGGCACATCCTTCCTCAATAGTCCCATAGCCAGGCGCGGGTATCTGGCGAGGTCGAAATCACTGAAACTTCTGATATTCCTGAACTCGCGGATGTCGATCCCGGCAAGGTACACGCTGTCGACCGATGCAATATCATATTTGCAGTCACCAAAAACCTTCGCTTCCGAAACCTGACGGCTCACGCCGCAACTTGTCATTATAGCCGCAACAAGCACGATAGCGACCAACCAAATGTGTTTTTTCATTACAATGTATTTTACGCAAGTTAAACAGTAGGTATCAGAACGCATACCCGGGGCGGGGATTATTAGTTTCTGGTGTTATTTTTTTGCGTGCTTTCGAGCCAGCCTCTACATTTGCACACTCTAATTTTCACCCAATCAACACGAACAATGGCCAGCTGGTATTTAGGAAAAATTCGGTATCAAAAAGAAGATGAAGCAGGAAGGTTGAAAACGATCAATGAGACGTATCTCGTAGATGCGGTTTCATACACCGAGTCGGAAGCGAGGCTGTACAAACAGATCCTTACCGAAGCCAGCGATTTCAGTGTGACCGCCATCAGCAGAATGCGCCTGGCCGACCTTTTCTCTTACGAAGAAGGCGAACAGTGGTTCAAAGCGAAAGTCATTTACTTCTCCGTGGATGAAAAAAGCGGCAAGGAAAAAAAAATCGTAAACTATATGCTGGTAAATGCGGAAGGCATCCAGCAAGCCCTCGACCGGATCAACGAAAGCATGCGCAATTTCCTGATCCCTTACGAAGTGACAGATATTAACCTGACGCCGATCCTCGACGTATTCCCGTATTCGGCGGATGAGGACAAGGAGCCGGAAATCCCGGCTAACATGCGGCCACTTTCCGAAGTAATGGCAGAACGCGCGCAAGCTGAGGCCGTTTCTACAGAAAATATTCCTGCTGAAAATGAATAGATGAATGTCAGTCTGAACTATGTCAGTCTGAGCGGAGTCGAAGACAGTCTGTACCATAACGTCGTACATGCGCTTCGACTTCGCTCAGCGTGACACCCCGCCATCAATCATTCACTTTCAGTATAGTATATCCCTTGGTATTCGCCGTGTAGGGGTCCTTTCCAAGGCTTTTCAATTTCAATATTAAGTCCTTCGAATTGATTTCGGAAAGCAGCAGATCAGAAGGCAGCAGGTTCATGTAGTCGAGCGATACCGGCAGGCTTACGGCGCTTTCCACAAATTCCAGTCCGTAGAGCGGGTATACACTAAATGGCGTTTTGGTGAGCCAGATCTTCTCCTTGCTGCCCGAAGTAGCATAAGTCAGGTCGTATTCGGTACTCGTCAAACCAAACTCCTCCCGTTTGTTCTCCGTTGGCACCACGTAGGTCGCAAAATCGTCCTGCTGCTGCTTTTTGGTATCCACATCGGGCTTAAACTCCTTCACGAGCTCGTTCACCCTGACTTTCTTTCCGTCTTCGTCGGTACCGCAGAAAATGTATTTCCCATCCGGGAAACCAATCACGAAATCGAAAGATTTGCCGCCTTGTCCAAAACTGGTCTCCTTCACGAAGCACATGGCACCGGTAACCGGGTCGAGGTGAATTTTGATCGTTCCGGTAGTCTTGTCTGCCTTGTTCTGGTAATCAAAAACCAATGCGTGGCTGAAATAGTATTGCCCCTTATCGGGCTTCCAGAGCGTAATGCGCTGTTTATCGGCGGGTATCTTTTTCGGGGCCTGCGCCCATGCAGGCACGGCAACGCCCAGAAGGCACGCCGAGAGGGTGAAGATGGCTAGGTAACGTTTCATGTCACAGGTTCTTTAAAATGGATGCAAGCTAGAAAGAGCCCGCTGAAAAACCATACCATCGCTGCATTTTCGACGAACATCGTAAATTGCACCGCATTTGTCCAATCTACATGAGTCTTTCATTCCAGCAGAAAAACATTACCCTTTCCCCCGGGCGCCGCATTTACTTCGCATCGGACTTTCACCTGGGCGTACCCACCGCATCCGCAAGCCGCGAGCGCGAAAAGCGCATCGTTAGCTGGCTGGAATCGATCAGGCACGACGCGCAGGTCATTTTCCTGGTAGGGGATATTTTTGATTTCTGGTTTGAATACAACCGGGCGATCCCCAAAGGATTTGTGCGCCTGCTGGGCAAGCTGGCCGAACTCGCGGATGAAGGGATCGAGCTGGTGATTTTCACGGGCAACCATGATATGTGGATGTCGGGATATCTCACTGAAGAGCTTGGCGCGCCTATTTACCGGAATCCGGTGAGCTTCACCATTACCTCGCAAACAGGGCAGAAAAAGTTGCTCGTCGGCCACGGCGACGGTTTGGGCCCGGGCGACGATACCTACAAGTTTCTGAAGAAGGTATTTGAAAACCGCTTTTTCCAATGGCTTTTCCGCGTAGTACACCCGGATGTGGGCATGTGGATCGCCTCGGAGTGGTCTAAGCGCAGCCGATTGGCTAATGTCAATAAAGGTGAGGAGCGTTTTTTGGGGGCAGACAATGAATGGCTATTCCAATATTGCCGCGAGGTAGAGGCCTCCGCTCCGCACGACTTCTACATTTTCGGACACCGGCACCTGGTACTGGATATGGATGTCAGTGCCCATTCGCGCTACATTAACCTCGGCGAATGGGTTAGCCAGCAGCATTATGCCGTATTTGATGGAAATGATTTGCAATTGAAGAAGTTCGAGCCGGCAGGTTAATTCCCGCTTTTCTTTTTCGCGGCTTCCGCTTCGGCCGGACTTGGCAGAATAAAATCCTGCTTCGTGATATTTTCACGCGGAGTGGCATTCAACTCCTTGCTCCAATCCTTTTGTTTCAAATCCCCGTTTTTGACCGATTTAATAAACTTGGCCCACGCAAACGGGTTCAGGAACGGGAAGCTGGTGGCAAAGCCCTTGTTCGCCGCCGACTCCCGGCCAAACATCAGCTGGTCCATCGAATACCGGTAGTTGGTCTGTGCATTGTTAGGCATTTGGGCCGCCATCCGGTTGATGTAATCCGGGTCCGTACTTTTGGCCAACGCATCCCGTTCGGCCTGGTCTGGCAATTTGAGGGCAAGGAACGCCTTCTTAAATTCTTCCTCGGTAGAATAAGGATAGATCGTCACGCCGGAAAGTGTTACCACATCCTCCCGCAAGGCCACGATGGCCGAGTAGATGTCCGAGTTATAGCCTCTCGGAACGATATGATATTGCTTTTTATACCCCACGTAGCTGAATACGATACTGTCGCCCGGAAAAACAGGAATCTGGAATTCGCCATTTGCTTTGGCAAGCGTTCCCCGTCCCGCATTCACGATAAAAATAGTGGCCCCTGGCAGCCGCTCGGTGGTTTTACCTCCTACGACAACCCCAGAGAAGATGATCGCTTTTTTCTCACCCTGAGCAAATGCTTCCCGCCCACACAACATTCCCGCCAGCACGAGGAAAAATATTAAAAGACTCCGTTTCATTCCTTCCAGATTACGCCCCGGGAAAAGCCCGGAAACTTTGATTAGCACGATGATAAATTTCCCTTCAAATAGTGTCTGACGAATGCTTGTAAAAATTCCGTTCCGTATTTTACAAACGACCTGAGTAACCGGGCATTGCCCTATGAAATATACAAAGCGATTTTGCTCAGGAAAATAACTTCAAAAATGTAACAATAAATGGTGCCGACAGCAAAAGGCCGTCGAAACGGTCGAGAAAGCCGCCGTGGCCGGGAATACTGCTTCCTGAATCCTTGATGGCGATACTCCGCTTGAACAACGACTCCACCAGGTCACCGTAAGTACCTACCACCACGATGATCCCGCCGATGCAATACCACTTCCAGGGTTCGAAGGTACGGAAATAATGCCCCAGCGCAAATGCGATAATGCCCGCAAACACCGCACTGCCCATCGACCCTTCCCAGGATTTTTTGGGAGAAATGCGCTCGAACAACTTCCTTTTCCCAAACTTGGTACCCGCAAAATACCCTCCGATATCCGACGCCCAGAGGAGCAACAGGCTACCCAGCACGATTTCGTAATTGTAAGTCCCGCCACGAAGCGCCATCACGATGATCAACGCGAACGGCAATGCCACGTAAATGATACCCAGGAACGTAAAACCGATGTTCGTAAAGGGTTTCAGGTCATTCTTTTTATAGAGTTTGATAAAAAAGATCATCGACAGCAGCGGGCTGATAATGAAATAGTTTTCAAACTCGACAATGTCCTGTTCAATCAAATACGCAAGAAGCATCATGACTGTGCCACAGAACGTGCCATAATATGTAAGCGGCTGGTTGCCGTCGAGGCCGAGCAGTTTGTAAAATTCGAGCTGCGTGAGGGAGCTGATGGCGCAAAAAAGCAGCAAAAACGACCATTCACTATAAACTATGCAACCAATAATGACAAATACGCCCGCTAACCCGGTGATGGTCCTTTGCTGTAAATTACTCAGGTTGTTTAAGCGATTCTTCATTCGTCAGTATCGTTTGGGCCGTTATGAGATCGGCCGCGGGCACATGCACTTCAAAGTTTCCGAAAATCGGGTAGTTGCTATCCTGTTTGTTCACAATTACAGCCCCGATCCCATTCTGATCTAAAATTTCGCGGGCTATTTCGGCCCGGATCGCCTGTCCGCTCTGGTAGGCTTTCGCCCAGTTCTCCTCCATTATTTTTGAAATGTTAAATTATCTTAAAAGTTGCGCGGCACACCCGTTCCTGCAACTTGTCTGCTCTTTCTGATCACTCCGAGGATGGCCGTAGAGACAACAATCGAAGCCAGAATCAGTAACATCGGCATTGATTTCTCTTCCTCAATATTGATTTCGACCAGCCCTACATTGTGTAAGTACATCATTACCAGCACAAAACCATTATTGACAAAGTGCGCCAGGATCGCGACCCACAAATTGCCGGTCCAATAATACAGATAGCCGAACAATGCACCAAGCATCATACGAGGCAGAAAACCATAAAACTGAAAGTGAATGGCACTGAAAATGGCCGCCGAAGCCCATATTGCGATATGAATATTGCGTAATTCGAGGTACAGCTTCGATTGGATTACCCCTCTGAACAAAATCTCCTCCCCCAATGCAGGCAGCACCGTTACCACGAACAAAGCAATTAGCAACTGGCTGAAACTGGTATAACTCGTGAGAAATTCCGTCATGACTGAAAGCTGATCTTCCTTGTCCCGCATCCACTTTTCGAGCCCCGATAATGCATCCGGCAAATCCATGGCCTGGTTCCATTCGATGAACTTACTGTTCGCCGGGATAAATACCAGCACCAGCAGAAACGCCAGCGCCCATACATACCAGACAGGTTTCCGGTCGGTGCTGAGGTCGCTGATCGTGCGGCGTTCGATATAAAACCAGTAAATGAGCGTCGGAAGCAAATAGGAAAAGAAATGGACCGTACCCTGCATGATCATCAGCGCATTCCATCCGTTTGGTATTTTATCGGGTTCGGCGAAGAGCTGGGTAAGCAGCGCTGTAACGCTTTCTGTGTCCGCTCCGAGGTAAACGGCAAGCGCCATCACGGCCAGCACATTACCCACAGCCATGCCGATAAGCATGAAGCCGACCAGTACCAATAAACTACCCCAGGTGCCGGGTACGCGCGAAACAGCCAGATTCGGGTTACTATTTTGCATAATTGGTGTAAATTTACAGTTTATTATCAATTTATAAATAAGGGCTTCGCAAACCCGACAGGCTCAGAGGGTTACTCTCCGGGAGTTCTGCCCGGGGACATATTACTGCGAAGCGGTGTTGAAGGATTATGGTTAAAATTGGAAATATAGAACTGAGTGATTTTCCGTTGCTGCTCGCGCCCATGGAGGACGTGAGCGATCCGCCGTTCCGCGCGGTGTGCAAGGAAAACGGGGCGGACCTGATGTACACCGAGTTTGTATCGTCGGAAGGGCTCATTCGTGACGCAGCTAAAAGCGTTCAGAAACTGGATATTTTCGAGTATGAAAGACCGGTGGGCATCCAGCTCTTCGGTAGCGACGTGGAAACGATGGGCTCGTGCGCGGAGATCGCTTCGCGCGTGAACCCCGACCTGATCGACATCAATTACGGTTGCCCGGTGAAGAATGTCGCGTGCCGCGGCGCGGGCGCTGCATTGTTGCAGGATGTTCCCAAGATGGTCAAGATGACGGAGTCGGTCATCAAATCGACACATTTGCCGGTGACGGTAAAAACCCGCCTGGGCTGGGACGATAATACCAAAAACATCCAGGAAGTAGCCGAGCGTTTGCAGGATATCGGGATCAAGGCATTGTCCATTCATGGCCGTACGCGCGTACAGATGTACAAGGGCGCGGCAGACTGGTCGCTGATCGCCAAAGTGAAGGAAAACCCGCGCATTACCATCCCTATTTTCGGTAATGGCGATATCGATACGCCCGAGAAGGCTTTGGAATACAAAAACAGCTATGGCGTGGACGGCATCATGATCGGCCGCGCGACGATCGGGAACCCCTGGATCTTCAACGAGATCAAACATTACCTCAAAACCGGCGAAAAACTGCCGCCCCCCACCATGGAGCAGCGCGTGGACGTCTGCCGCAGGCACCTCGAATTCTCGATCCGCTGGAAAGGGCCCGTAGCCGGTGTGTTTGAAATGAGAAGGCATTATACCAACTATTTCAAAGGTCTCGAACATTTCAAACCTTACAGAATGCGCCTCGTGGAAGCGCCTACATTCGACGAACTCGACAGCATCCTCAGAGAAATCTCCAACGATTACAGCGAAATGGTATGCTGAAAGTACATGTGGGCAACAAGCCGCAGGCCGAGCAGCCTGAAAGCGGCCATGCATTTGAAGTAGACCAGCGGAAAGAAGGTTGGTTCATCAATGGAAGTGCTTTCGACGGCGACATTGCCGCATTGGGCAACAACCGATTCCATGTAATCTGGAACAATCAATCCTACAATATCGAAGTCCTCGACCGCAACCCGGCCGACAAATCGATGCATTTGCTCATCAACGGCCAGCATTACCACACGACGGCGAAGGACGACCTCGACCTTTTGCTCGAAAAAATGGGCATGCAAAGCGGTTCCTCCCAGAAGATCAACAATGTGAAAGCCCCTATGCCGGGCCTGATCCAGTCCATTGCCGTGGCCGAAGGCGACAGCATCGCCAAGGGCGACAACCTGCTGGTGCTGGTGGCGATGAAAATGGAAAATGTGATCAAATCATCGGGGAGCGGGGTCATTAAGACGCTGAAAGTGACGCCAGGACAGATTGTGGAAAAAAACCAGGTATTATTGGAGTTTCACTAAATTACTTGTGATTCTGAACTTCGTCCGCTTATTTTTACGGATCAAAACACCACTCACAACCATGCCGGAACCAAAATACAAACGTTTATTACTGAAACTCAGCGGAGAAGCACTCAACGGGGGCGATAAAGCCCAGGTCATCGACTTTAACATTCTCGACAATTATGCCAAGGAAATCAAAAGGATTACCGAGGTGGGCGTGCAGGTTGCAATCGTAATTGGTGGTGGAAACATTTTCCGCGGGGCGTCCGTGGAGAAATCAGGGATCGACCGCGTGCAGGGCGATCACATGGGTATGCTCGCCACCGTGATCAACGGGATGGCGATCCAGAGCTCATTGGAAAAACACGGAATGAACACCCGCCTGATGTCGGCCATCAAAATGGAGCAGGTTTGCGAACCTTTGATCCGCCGTCGTGCTGTTCGCCACCTGGAAAAAGGCCGTGTGGTGATTTTCGGGGCCGGAACCGGTAACCCCTATTTTACAACCGACACGACCGCAGGCCTTCGCGCCATCGAGTCGGAATCGGAAGTGGTTTTGAAAGGTACACGCGTGGACGGTGTTTACACGGCCGACCCGGAGAAAGACCCGACCGCTACTAAATATGACCAGCTTTCGTTCGACGAAGCCCTGGCCAAGAATCTCAAGATCATGGACCTTACCGCATTCACATTGTGCAAGGAAAACGATCTGCCGATCATCGTATTCGACATGAACAAACCTGGCAACCTGTACGATTTGGTGATGGGTGAGAACGTCGGAACGTTGATTTCGAACCAATAGAAAAATACAGCTTACTATAAAACAATGGAAGAAATAGAATTATATCTGGATGACGCCAAGGATACCATGGACGGCGCAATCAAACACCTTGTTATTGAATTGGGTAAAATCCGCGCCGGAAAAGCATCTCCCCAGATGCTGGAAGGTCTTCAGATCGAATACTATGGTTCAATGACGCCGATCCAGAACGTGGCGACGATCAACACGCCCGACGCACGGACGCTGGCGATCAAACCTTTCGAGAAAAAGATCATCAACGATATCGAAAAGGCCATCCGCAATAGTAACCTGGGCTTCTCCCCTTCTAACGACGGCGAGCTGATCCGGATTTCTGTTCCCCCATTGAATGAAGAGCGCCGTCGCGAGCTCGTAAAACGCGCCAAAAACGAGATCGAAACCGCGAAGATCAACATCCGTAACATTCGTCAGGACGCAAACAACTCGCTGAGAAAACTGACCAAGGAAGGTGTTTCCGAAGATTTGGTAAAATCGAGTGAAGAACGCGTTCAGAAACTGACCGACAGTTTCGTGGCTAAAATCGAACAAATATTCTCCGTAAAGGAAAAGGAGATCATGGAAGTATAAGACTGATTCCCTACCTTAACCAATAAAAAACCCGCTTTATGCGGGTTTTTTGCTTTATGATCCCCGGACTTCAGTCCGGGGAATAAAAACCTATTTCTTAGCCGAAAAGCCTTCGAAGCCTCTGTGGTTTGATTCTTCATACAAACGCTCCTTCGGCAAGCTGCGGAAGTAATCGTAAGTAATACGGAGACCTTCCTCACGCGATACTTTCGGCTCCCAGCCCAGGATTTCCTTCGCTTGCGAAATATCCGGCTGACGTTGTTTCGGATCGTCCTGCGGAAGCGGCTTGTACACCACTTTCTGATCTGTTCCGGTCAGCTGGATGATCTCTTCGGCAAACTGTCCGATCGTGATCTCCTTAGGGTTACCGATGTTGACGGGCAACGAGTAATCGCTCATCAGCAAACGGTAAATGCCTTCCACCAGATCATCCACATAGCAGAATGCACGGGTTTGCGAACCGTCACCGAATACGGTAATGTCCTCGCCGCGTAACGCCTGGCCCATGAAAGCAGGCAACACGCGTCCGTCGTTGAGGCGCATGCGGGGCCCGTACGTGTTAAAGATGCGGACAATGCGCGTTTCCAGCCCGTGGTAGCGGTGATATGCCATCGTAATCGCTTCCTGGTACCGTTTCGCCTCGTCGTAGCAGCCGCGCGGCCCGATCGGGTTCACGTGTCCCCAGTAATCTTCGGTTTGCGGGTGAACGAGCGGATCACCGTATACCTCGGAAGTGGAAGCGATAATGAAACGTGATTTTTTGGCACGGGCCAATCCCAGCAGGTTATGCGTTCCCATTGCCCCTACTTTGAGCGTCTGGATCGGGATTTTCAGATAGTCGATCGGACTGGCGGGAGATGCGAAGTGCATGATGTAATCGAGCTCGCCCGGTACGTGCACATATTTGGTCACATCATGATGATAAAACTCGAAATTCGGGTTAGGCATCAGGTGTTCGATATTGCGCATATCGCCGGTGATCAGGTTGTCCATCCCGATCACATACATTCCCTCCTTTAAAAAACGCTCGCAGAGGTGCGAACCCAGGAAACCTGCTGCTCCCGTAATTAAAACACGTTTCATTAAGATGAGTAAGTTAGAGTATTTACTATTTTATGATCACGCCGGCACCACCTTCTCGCGACCGATGCTGTAATAGGTATAACCCATTTCGCGCATCTGATCGAGTTCATACAGGTTTCTGCCATCAAAAATCACTTTGTTTTTCAGCAGTTTACCCATTTTTTCAAATTCCGGCGTGCGGAACTGAGGCCATTCGGTAAAGATCATCAATGCATCCGCGTCGTCGAGCGCCGCGTAAGGCGTGTGGCAGAACGTCACTTTATCGCCCAGTATGCCCTTTACATTAGGCATTGCTTCCGGATCGTAAGCGGTCACTTTCGCGCCGGCTGCGAGCAATGCCTCGATGTTTTCCAATGCCGGTGCTTCGCGGATATCATCGGTATAGGGTTTGAATGCCAATCCCCAAACGGCGATCGTTTTGCCTTTCAATCCGTCACCAAAAAATCCTTCCACCATGGGAAGCAATTTCTTTTTCTGGTCGTAATTCACATCCATCACCGATTTCAGGATGCGGAAGTCGTAATCGTAATCCTTGGAAGTCTTCGCCAGCGCCTGAACGTCTTTCGGGAAACAGCTTCCGCCATATCCGATACCCGCGAAAAGGAAGCGCTTGCCGATACGGCTGTCGGTCCCGATACCACGACGAATATCGTCCACATTGGCACCTACTTTCTCGCAAAGGTTCGCGATTTCGTTCATGAAGGTGATCTTCATCGCCAGGAACGAGTTCGCTGCGTATTTGGTCATTTCCGCCGAACGCTCATCCATAAAGATAACAGGGTTACCCTGGCGCACCAGCGGAGCATACAACTTCTCCATTACCTTTTTGGCTTTTTCCGAGGTTGTACCTACCACCACGCGGTCGGGTTTCATGAAATCTTCCACGGCCACGCCCTCGCGAAGGAACTCGGGGTTCGACACTACGTCGAAGTCCACTTGCGCATTTTTAGCAATCGCTGCGCGTACCTTTTCGGCTGTTCCGACGGGAACCGTGCTTTTGTCGATGATCACCGCGTACTGATCCAGGATAGGCCCGAGATCGTCGGCAACTTTGAGAATATATTTCAAGTCGGCGGAGCCGTCTTCACCCGGAGGCGTTGGTAATGCGAGGAATATCACCTGCGCATCCTTGATACCTTCGGCCAGGTTGGTCGTAAACAACAAGCGTCCTTCCGCCACATTGCGGTCGAAAAGGACGTCGAGACCCGGCTCGTAAATGGGTATTTCTCCTTTTTGAAGGCGTTCCACCTTTCTAACGTCGATGTCGACGCAAGTCACCTGGTTGCCGGTCTCGGCAAAGCAGGTACCTGTCACCAAGCCAACGTATCCTGTTCCTACTACTGCAATTTTCATAAACGGTTAATTATTATATAGCTGTTTTGGCACTTGTTTAATAAAATCCGGGAATTGTACTTAACTAAGTCCAGCGCGTAAGGACGCCTGCAAAAGTAATTTTTTTAAGCGAATGTTCACCTTCGCGATTTGTATTTGTTCGTTACTGGCTAGCGATTTTGTCGCATTCTCATTATCATTGGGTAATCACACAAATATAATCATCAACACCTATGGACACACGAGAAAAGGACCTGACTATTAACCCTTCCGACGAGATTTGTAACCTTATACAACAAACCGTCAGGGATTTCGCCGCGTTGCACATCAAGCCAAATATCCGTACCTGGGACGATCAGCAACATTTTCCAAAAGAACTTTTCAAATCGCTGGGGGAATTAGGCCTCATGGGAATGCTCATTCCCGAAAACCTGGGCGGCGCCGGCCTGGGCTACCGCGAGTATGTTACGGCCATTATCGAGCTGGCAAAAGTCGATCCGTCGGTCGCATTGTCTATGGCGGCGCACAATTCGCTTTGTACCAATCATATTTACATGTTCGGCAACGACGAGCAGAAGCAAAAGTACCTCCCTGGCCTCGCTACGGGCTCCCTGGTAGGCTCATGGGGCCTTACCGAGCCCAATACGGGTTCCGACGCGGGCAACATGCGCACAGTGGCCGTGCGGGATGGCGACGACTGGGTGATCAACGGCTCCAAAAACTTCATCACAAACGGTAAAAGTGCCGATGTACTGGTGGTAATGACCCGCACCGGCGAGCCGGGCGATAAGCATGGCGCCACCGCATTCGTGCTCGATACCAACACACCGGGTTTCAGCGCGGGCCGCAAGGAGGACAAGCTTGGCATGCGCGCTTCCGAAACTGTCGAATTGTTGTTCCAGGATTGCCGCATTCCGGACAGTCAGAGGCTGGGCGAAATCGGCGACGGGTTTATCCAGTCCCTCAAAGTGCTCGACGGCGGCCGCATATCCATTGCCGCACTGGGCGTAGGCACTGCTTTGGGCGCGTACGAGGCCGCATTGGCCTATTCCAAAGAACGCAAGCAGTTCGGCAAAGCGATTTGCGACTTCCAGGCCATCGCATTCAAGCTCGCCGACATGTACACCGACGTCCAGGCCTCCTCCCTACTTACCTTCCACGCCGCCGCATTGAAAGACGCCGGCGAAAAAGTGACGCTGGCGAGCTCGGTAGCCAAATACCACTCGTCCGAAACCGCGGTGCGTGTTGCCAATGAAGCGGTGCAGATATTCGGAGGTTACGGATTTGTCAAAGATTACCCCGCAGAAAAATTCTACCGCGACAGCAAGCTCTGCACGATTGGCGAGGGGACGAGCGAGATACAGAAAATAGTCATTTCCAAGGAGATACTGAGGAATTAATTCCCGCTCGCAATATTTGGACCCATTTCATCCAAAGTAACAGGATAATTATTCCAACCGGCTAATAAATAGGCCATGCCGGTTGGAATCTGCTGTTTTTCCGGGCCTGCCAACGGCACAGGTATCGCTTCTTCCAGTAGCAAATCAAACATGAAATGTGATGGAAAGAACGATATTGTTGCTGCTTATGCTGGGGGCTGGTTACGCAAAAGCCCAGCCAGCCGTAAATCCGGTGATAACTCCTTCGCTGGTTTCAAATCAGGTTGTTTTACTCACGATCAGCGAAAGGTTCGATACCACAGGTTGCCATGACGTGACACGTTATTCCTTACAATCTGCCAATGACCCGGACTATCAGTCTATCACGCATCCTGTCAAAATAGGCCGGCATAGTTTTGTAAGAAGTTTGTCCGCATCTGGCATACCCGACATTGCTTTTGAGTTATACCTTCTTTTTGATAAACCACTTAAAAACGGAAAAGTATACCAGATCTCAACAGCCCCCCTCTTCGATACCGAGGGCAATGCAACCGCCCTCGATGCCGTGCTTACATGCAACGATGCACAAATCTACGGAAATGTGAAAGCCAGTCAGATTGGCTACTTGCCGGATAGCCCCAAACTCGGGAAGCTGGGCAGGTTTCTGGGCGATGCTTGGTGTATGCCCATAGATTCGCTCAACCCGCCACCATTTCAGCTTGTGAATTCGGAAGGGCAGGTTGTTTTCAATGGGTCCTGCCAATACCTCCGATCCGACTCCGCATTCAGCGGTGAATATGTTTTCGAAATAGATTTCTCTTCGTTCCAGACGGCTGGCAAATACCACATTTACGTGCCTGGTTACGGCAGATCAGAGTCATTTTCGATCGATGCCGATGGCTATAATGCGCTTTATTTCAACACGGCGCGAGCATTGTACTACCAGCGCTCCGGGGAAATCGACGTGGAACATGGTGACGCCTGGGCACGGGAGGGGCTACCCGCTCAAACTGCGCAAATTCATTCATCCCAACTCAATTCAACATTGTACTCAGCTTCCGATTACCCGCCCGGAACGGAACTGCCGATGCAAGGTGGCTGGCTGGATGCCGGTGATTACGGCCGCTACGTCCCCACGGCTGCCAGTGCATTGTTCATCCTTTTCACAGCATACGAACTCTATCCTCAAAAATTCCCCGATAACCACCTTAACATTCCGGAAAGCGGCAACGGCATTCCCGACTGGCTTGACGAGGCGCGGTACGAAACGGACTGGCTTATGCAAATGCAGGCGCCCGACGGCGGTGTGTACTTCCGCGTGACCCCGGCCACATGGTCGCAGGGATTGCCGGGAGAGGAGCATAACACGCTTTACATTTCCGAAAAAACGACCCAATCAACCGCCCTCTTTACTGCCGCAATGGCCATGGCGGCACGGAACTTCAAGAAGTTTAATCCGAATTACGCCGCATCCTGTCTCGACAAAGCCCGTAAAGCATGGATTTTTCTTAAGAATCACACGGTTCCTACGCCACCGGTCTCTGTACCGGGTATTTCGGCCGGCCCTTATCCCGACCCGATCGATGCGGACAACCGCGCATGGGCCGCCGCCGAATTGTACAAAACAACCGGCGAGGCTACATACAATGTGGATTTCAATGAATGGTATGCTCAGATCCCGCATCAGTTCCATGCTACCATGAGCTGGCAACAGCACACTTTCAAAGCTGCCTGGGCATATGCCACCACAACTTTTGCATTGAACAATGCCGTTACCGATGAATTCAAAAGCAAACTCAACAGCGAGGTGCTGGTGAATTATTACAACCGGACCATGAAAATCCATGCTTATCATGGCGCCTATCACCATTTCAAAGGATACATAGGTTACGGGTCCTTCGGGATGGCCCAGAGTTATGCCTTTGATTACATCATGTTTGCCTCATTACTTCAAAAGCCCGAACTACTGGACTATGCAAAAATCCAGCTCGACATTCCGTTGGGCAACAATCCGCTATCGCAATGCTTCATTACCGGTACAGGCGTACACGCCCCGGCACAGCCGCTGCATTGGTCGACTGTTCCCGGTAAATTTGCGCAACCGGTCCCCGGCGTGCCGATCTTCGGACCGGCTGCTTCCCTGCTGATGAACCGTCCTTCCAGTTTCGTAATCCAGGACTCGTTGAACCGCTATCCGTACGGCTACCGGAAAGAAGACCCCTATCCGGTCCTCCGTCGATATACCGATGCCCGCCAGGCTGTGGAGATGTCGGAATTTACGGTGCAGGAGATCAGCGTGACCGCGGCGGCCTTTGCGTACTTCAGCAGCGTCCTTACCAATCCGCTGCCCGTACATTTGGAAGATTTTGAGGCAAAAACCGGAGATTGCAAAGTAGCGCTGCACTGGCGCACCGCTGAGGAAATGAATGCCTCGTATTTTTCAATCCAGCGGAGCATTGATGGCAGCAACTTCCATGAAATAGGCCGCGTCAATGCGGCGGGCATTTCTAATACTATCCTATATTACAATTTTGACGACCCTTCCCCCGAAGTTTCAAACTATTACCGTCTTCAAATCACCGACCGGGATGGCACATTTGAGCATTCCGTTATCCGCTTTGCACAATTGCCATGCAGAGAAATACAATGGGCGGTTTTTCCGGTTGAAACCCATCTTTACAAGATCGCCATCGAAAACTCCGGCGACATACAGGTAAACGGGTATACGGGAGAACTTTACAACAGCATGGGTAAGCGCATCATGAAAGTTTTCTCAGGCGACAATCTCTTTTTCGACACCTCCCGGCTGCCTGCCGGTATGTACATCATGCATCTCCGAAATCGTGCAGGAGCAGACCTGGGCAGCCGGAAGCTGTTCATTTTCTAACCGACCGACCATTTATCCGGAAGATCGACCGACGGGCACCGTTACCTTACATTAGTCCGAGAGCGATAGGATTGAACGCCGCTTCGTGTTATTTTCGCCATAGACCTTAAACCGACTTGTTATGACCCCTTTCATTGTTCTGCTCGTCCTGGTGGTGCTCACCATTCTGATGACCGTCAAGGTTGTCCCTCAGCAAAGTGCTTACATTCTGGAACGTCTGGGAAAGTTCTATGCCGTCCTGCAACCGGGCGTCAATTTCATCATTCCATTCTTCGACCGGATTGCCTACAAGTACACGCTCAAAGAAGCGGCTGTTGACATTCCCGAGCAGATCTGTATCACCCGCGACAACGTGCAGGTGCGCATGGACGGGGTTATATTCATCCAGGTAATAGACCCGCGGAAAGCGGCATACGGTATTTCGGATTATACTTTTGCGGTAATTCAGTTAGCACAAACCACCATGCGGAGCGAGATCGGGAAACTCGACCTCGACAAGACGTTCGAGGAACGTATGACGATCAACCGTGCTGTGGTAGAATCTATCGACGAAGCCGCTACGGGCTGGGGTGTGAAGGTACTTCGCTACGAAATCAAGAATATCACCCCGCCGCAAAGTGTGTTGAATGCGATGGAAAAGCAAATGCAGGCCGAACGTGAACGCCGTGCGGTGATCCTGCAATCGGATGGTGAAAAGCAGGCAGCCATTAACGTGGCCGAAGGGCAAAAACAAAAAGTCGTGCTCGAATCGGAAGGTATTCGTTTACGGCAGATCAACGAGGCGGAAGGTGAGGCTTCGGCATTGAAATCGGTTGCAGAAGCGACCGCGGAAAGTATCAGACTGGTAGCCCAGGCGATCCGTGAGGAAGGCGGCGCGGAGGCCGTGCAATTGAAAGTAGCTGAAAACTATGTGGAGCAATTTGGCAAAATAGCCAAAGCCGGCAACACGCTGATCCTCCCGGCCAACCTCGCCGATATGGGCTCGCTCATTGCCACCGCATTAACCGTAGTCAAATCATCGGAACACAAGCAATAGTATCATGGATTTGACCTTACCACAGATTTGGCTCATCGTAGGGCTGGTAATGCTTCTCGCAGAACTGGTCAGCGTCCTGCTCGTGTTCGTTTTCTTTGCGGCCGGCGCATTGCTAACCTCCCTTCTTACGTCCATCGGGCTCCTGCCCAGCACGGAAAGTCAGATACTGGCCTTTTCGGCCATATCGCTGGTTTCGCTGCTTGTCCTCCGAAAGCACGCCCGCAATTTGCTTGAACGCCGCTCCGCCGCCGAATACAGCGAGTTTACCGGCGAAACCGCCATGGTAATCCGCGACATTCCGGGTAATGGCGAAGGTCGTATTTACTACCGCGGCGCCGAATGGAAAGCTGTATCGGAAAACCACCAGAACATTCCGGCGGGCAGCAAAGTAGTGATCAAAAAAACAGAAGGCATTGTCCTGATCGTGGAAGAATCCTGAACTTGAAATACCCATCCAAACAAAAAGCCGTGGGCACGATCGACTCGTTCCCACGGCTTTTTGATTTAATGCTAAACCTATTTTTTCAGCGCTTCCTCTACCGGGTGCCCGATATTACCGCTGGCCGGCAAAATGTGCAGCAGCGAAGCGATGGTCGGAGCGATGTCGCAAACGGAGGTTCTTTTAACAGTTTCCCCTTTGTTGATTCCCCAGCCAAACATCACGAATGGCACCTGGGTATCGTAGTTGTAAGGCGTACCGTGGGATGTTCCCGTAGCAGTTCCATAGAACCACCCCGGTTGTGAGATTACCTGTAAATCACCGCTGCGTTTCGCATTCACGTTGTTCTTGTACAATTCCAGCTGATAGGTATTGAGCGGCGCCTTGCCCATGTCGGTCAGGTCGATCACGTCGGCGATACCCGGTACCGTCAATGCCGCGTCGCGCACCACGCTATGCACGGCTGCGATGGTAATGTTCTTTTTTCTCAAAAGACTGTGGTCGAAATACAACTGGTTGTTGTCGGTGGCTACCACGTACTTGTCTTTGCCGAATGCCTCGTTCAATGCGTCGGTAACGGCGTTCGTCAGCAATTTGCGGTCGACGAGCCCAGCCGGCAATTTGTGTTCTTTCGCAAAGCCCGGTACGTCTACCACGCCATGATCGGCGGTGAGGAACACGGTATACTGGCCTTTCCCTACCCAGCCATCGAGGAAGTTGAACAAATCGGCGAATTCACGATCCAAACGCAGGAAATCGTCCTGCTGCTCCACGGAGTTCGGCCCTACCCGGTGCCCGATCTTGTCTGTCGACGAGAAACTGATCGCCAGGAAGTCGGTATCTTTTCCTTTACCAAGCTGCTCTCCTTTGATGGCCTCGATAGCCATTTCTTTGGTGATGGTGTTGCCCCACGGCGTGTCCGTCACGACACCGTAAGCATCGCCCGACATGCCCATCAGCTCATAAGGAAACACCGGCTTTTTTGCACCCGGCAATTTACCTTCCCAGGCTACGTCGTCCGGCGAACTTTGCGTGTAAGCATCTGCCGTCAGCAACAGATCCCAGCCTTTTTTCAAATATTCGGCAGGCATTTTCTTGGCATTATAATCTTTTGCCCACTGCGGAAGATCTTCCATGTAGTAAGTACTGCTCACCCAGTTACCCGTTTTGGAATCGAACCAGTAAGCGGCATTCGCAGCATGGCCTGCCGGTAGGATCGAGCCGCGGTCCTTGATCGCCACACCGATCGTTTTAGAGCGGAAGTTAGTCGCAATACGGAGCTGATCGGTCACCGTACTCACGAGCAAGTTTTTGGGAGACATTTTCCCTACCGCCACATTGTTGCTCCCCACGGTTTTTACCGTGCTGTCCTCCACGCAATACACATCCTGCTTCGCAATGGGATCGTACCATTCGTTCCCAACGATGCCGTTGATCGCGGGTATGGAGCCCGTGTATGCGGACGCGTGCCCTGCGGCCGTTACCGTCAGCGCGTAACTGTAATGGTTGTTGCGGCAGTTGAAGCCCTCGTTCATCATCCTTTTGAAACCGCCCTCGGTATACTGATCGTAATAGCGATACAGATAATCGTAGCGCATTTGATCCACCACAATACCTACCACCAGTTTAGGACGGGCAATGGTCGAGGCTTTTGTTGCAGTAGCTTTTGCTGCCGCGGCCTTCTTGGGAGTTTGTGCAGAAACGGCCGTTGTAGCCATCGCAGCCAATACCCAGCAAGCTAATTTTCTCACAGTTAAAGGATTTAGATAAAACAAAAAAACTGCGGGCCCGGCATGGCCCGCAGCGGATATTCTTTTTCAGATTACTTTTTCAATGCTTCCTGCACCGGGTTCCCCACATTACCGCTCGGCGGCAGAATGTGCAGCAGCGCCGAAATGGTAGGCGCGATGTCGGCAATGGATGTGCGGCGCAGCGTTTCACCCTTGTTGATTCCCCAGCCGTACAGCAGGAACGGTACGTGTGTATCGTAATTATAAGGCGTGCCGTGATCGGTTCCGGTGCTCATCGTCGAAGCAAACCAACCCGGCTGCAACAATACCTGCAAATCGCCGCTGCGTTTGGCATTGATATTATTTTTAAACAGCTCCAGTTGATAGGTGTTCAATGGTGCCTTGCCCATATCGCGCAGGTTGATCACATCGGCCACGCCGTCTACGGCCAGCAATGCATCACGCAATGTCTGGTACACGTCCGCCACGGTGATTTTCTTCTCTTTCAGGATCGCCTTGTTGAGATACAGCTGGTAGTTTTCAAATGCGGAAACATATTCGGCCTCGCCGTAAGCATCGTTCAATGTCTTCACAATGGTACGGGTCAGGGTGGTGGCATTCAGCAATCCAGCCGGCAGCTTATGCTCCTGCCAGAATCCCGGAACATCCATCGCGCCGTGATCGGCGGTGAGGAACACGGTGTAGTTCCCATTACCGGCCCAGCTATCGAGGAAGTTGAAGAAATCGGCGAATTCCCTGTCGAGTTTCAGATAATCGTCCTCCTGCTCCACCGAATTCGGCCCGAACATGTGCCCGATACGGTCGGGAGACGAGAAGCTTACCGCCAGGAAGTCGGTATCCGCACCTTTGCCCAGGTTTTCTCCTTTGATCGCCGCGATGGCCATTTCCTTGGTAATGGTGTTACCCCAAGGCGAGGTTGTCATAGGCCCGTAGGCATCGCCTGCATTGCCCGTCAGGTCGTGTGGGAATACCGGTTTGGTTGCCGTCGAGAGTTTACCTTCCCAAGGTACATCGTCGGGTGAGCTTTGGGTATACTCCGCAATGGGCAGCATTGTGTTCCAGCCTTTACCCATGTACTCTGCAGGCTTTTTCAACGCGTTATAATCTGTAACCCACTGCGGCAAATTATCCATATAGTAGGTACTCGTCACGAAATTCCCGGTTTTGGAATCAAACCAGTAAGCGCCCGAAGCCGCATGACCTGCCGGCAAAATGGAAGCCCGGTCTTTAATCGCTACGCCGACGGTCTTCGAACGGAAATTCGTAGCAATGCGGAGCTGGTCGGTAACCGTGGTAACGAGCAGGTTTCTCGGCGACATTTTGCCTACCGTCACGTTGCTGCTACCTACCGTCGCCACCGTATTGTCATCGGTACAATACACATTTTGGGCTTGCGCCGCATCGTACCAGTCGTTGCCCACAATGCCGTTCATGGCGGGCATCGAGCCGGTATAAACCGCCGAATGCCCTGCGGCCGTCACGGTCAATGCGTAATGGTAATGGTTGTTGCGGCAGTTGAAGCCCTCGTTGATAAGCCTTTTTAGACCACCTTCCTTGTATTTGTCGTAGTAACGGTACAGGTAATCGTAGCGCATCTGGTCAACGACCATGCCGACCACCAGTTTGGGCCTTGCCAGCTTGGCCGCCGCCGCGGGAGCCGCAGCAGCTGTTTTACTTTTGGTCTGGGCAAAAACAGGCTGACTCATAACGAGTCCGGCGAACAAAACTCTGAGAAGCGGATGATAGATCAATTTCATGTGGATGCTATTGACAGCGTAAGGTTCCGTGTAAATAATACTCGGCAAAGATAAAGATGTACTACGTTTAAAAGCAGAAAACCGGCGTGCTTTTCACGACCGGCTCTCTGAATCTTAATGTTATTTTAATCTTATTTTTTATCGCTTCCGCCAAGCTGCGCAGGTGCGCCGCCGGTTTGAGCGCCTTTTTTGGCTTTCTCAAAATCCCCGGCTTTGATGATTACGAGCTTGTTATAATCGATATGCTTGTTAAATGCAGCTTTGATCTGATCCGGCGTCAATGCTTCGACTTTCTTCTCAAAATCGGCATCCCACTGCATGGTGCGGTTCAAATAGAGGTTGCTGCTGAGCGTAGTCGTGAGGGACGCATCCTGCGAGCGCGCTACCTGCCGCGATTGCAGGTATCCCGACTTGGCCGCTTTCAATTCGTCTGCTGTGAACCCTTCCTTCATCACCTTCTCGATCTCTTCTTTGAATGCAGCTTCCAGTTTCTCCGCGTTTTGAGGGGCATAAATGGCGTACGACATGAATGTACCGTTTTTATCCAGCGGGCTCGCCGTGAACTGCGAACCTACGCCGTAGCTCAGCCCTTCTTTCTGACGAATACGGGTAGCCAGACGTGAGTTCAGGAAGCCGCCTCCCAGCATATAGTTCCCCATGATCAACGCCGGGTAATCCGGATCGGTATCCTGCAACGGCATATTCAATCCGGCTACAAACATCGCATTGGCCTTATCCGGCGTCTCGATGGCCTTGTTCTCAGCTTTTACAGCCTGGTAAGGCGAAGCAATGCGGGTGAACGGCTTGGCGCTTTTCCAGCTTCCGAACTCGTCGTTCAGGATTTTCTGGATCGCCTCTTTATCAAAATCGCCTACGACCGTCGCGGAAGCATTATTGGCGCCGTAAAAATCCTTGTGGAACTGGCGGAGCTGATCGATGGTCGTCGCTTTAATGCTCTCCACGTCCTCATCGAACGTACCCACGTAACGGATATCGCTTTTCGCGTAGGGCGAAACAATGCGGCGGTACTGGTTGAATGCGATGGCCTGCGGCTCGCTGCGCTGCGATTCGATGCCCGCGAGTTCTTCCTGTTTCAGCTTTTCAAACTCGTTTTCGTCGAATGCAGGCGTTTTCAACACCTCTGCTACCAGTTTCATCACAGCCGGCAGGTTTTCCTTGGTGGTTTCAATGCTGGCCCCCGCCTGGTTGGCAGAACCGAAGAAACTCACGCGCGCTTTCAGGCGGTCGAATTCATCTTTTACCTGTTGTCGGGTCTTGGTTTTCGTACCCTTGTCGAGCATCGAGCCGGTCAGGTCGGAGATCGTTGCTTTGTTTTGCAGGCTCTTCTCGTCGCCGTAGCGGAGCGTAATGCGCGCTGCCACCACATTACCGCGTGTCTTTTTAGGCAACAATGCGGTTTCGATGGTATTGGCTTTCTCCACGCGCGTCGTGCGGGTTTCCACATTGGCCGGCGAAGGATCGAATGCCTCGCCTTCCGCCACCACGGCTTCTCCCTTGTAATCTTTCACGAGGTCGGCCACTTTCGGTGCTTCGGGGATTTCGGCCCTTACCGGGTTAGCTTCCGGCATGAACGTTCCCAATGTGCGGTTCGATGGCTTGAAATAATATTGCGCCACGCGGGCTACGTCCTCCGGCGTTACTTTGCGGATATTGTCGCGGAAGAGGAATGCCAGCCGCCAGTCGCCGGTAGCGATGGATTCGCTGATGCTCAACCCTACCCTTTCCGAGTTCCGGAATTCGAGGTCCCAGTTTTTGAGGATCGTCGTTTTGGCCCTTTCCACGTCCTCTTTGGAAGGCTTGAAAGTAGCCGTAGAGTCGAGCGTGGCGGTAAATGCCTTTTTCGCTTCGTCCAAAGACTTCTCTTTCAAAATCTCCGCCCCGAACAACACGAAGCCCGGATCGTAGAGCTGGAATGTGTATCCAAATTGCGACGACGCTTTCTTGGTATCGACCAGATTCTTGTACAACCGGCCGTTCGGCTCGGTGGTCAGTACTTCGGTGAGTACTTCCATAGCCGGGTAATCGGCGTGCGAGCCGGGCATAATGTGGTACATCGCCATCAGCATTTGTACGTCGCCGGTCCTTTTCAGCTCCACAAAACGCTCCCCGTCCTGAGTAGGCTCCACGGTGTATGAATGCGGGAGCACGCGGGTCGGTTTCGGAATTTTGCCAAAATAATCGTTGATCAATGCCAGTGTCTTCGCTTCGTCGATCTTTCCGGCGACGGTGAGCACGGCATTATCGGGCTGGTAATATCTTTTGTAAAATGCTTGCAGGTTTTCAATAGGCACGCGCTCGATGTCGGAACGGTTACCGATCGTCGATTTCCCGTAGTTGTGCCACAGGTAACCTCCCGAAATGACGCGCTGCATCAGCACGCGGAACGGGCTGTTTTCGCCCGATTCGAATTCGTTACGCACCACGCTGAACTCACTGTCGAGGTCCTTCTTGGCGATGAACGAGTTCACCATCCGGTCGGATTCGAGATCGAGCGCCCATTTCAGGTTTTCGTCGGAAGCCGAGAATGTTTCGAAATAATTGGTACGGTCGTACCACGTGGTACCATTCGGCCGTGCGCCGTGCTCGGTGAGCTCCTGCGGGATATTGGTGTGCTTCGGAGAGCCTTTGAATACCAGGTGTTCGAGCAAGTGGGCCATACCGGTTTCCCCATAACCCTCGTGGCGCGAACCTACCAGGTAGGTGACGTTCACCGTGACGGTCGGCTTTGACGGATCGGGGAACATGAGCACTTTCAGGCCGTTCTCGAGATTGTATTCCGTAATCCCTTCGACCGACGTCACTTTCGTCACGCCTTTCGGCAACTGCTGCGCTTCGGAAGGCATTGCCAGCATCGCTGCGAGCATCATCCCCACGAGCGAGCCATGCCTGAACAAATTTGTTCTTTTAGATTTCATGACCATATTAAAAACCATTAGTTTAGATTTATAATCCTTGAAAATAGTGCAGAATATCACATTTACCAATGGATTGGTGACAAATGGCAAAATAATATACGTTGCAACATAATGTCGTATCAGGCGTGTATGGGTTGCATATGCGTTTTAAAAACAAGTCCCTCATTGAAAGAGAATGAATACCATTAAAAAAGCCCCGATCCTGTTTTCCGTGCTCGCAGCTGCCTTTTTATCCGCCTGCGCCGGCAGCGGGATACCGATTTCGTCCAATACCAAATATCCGATCGAAGTCCTGTATGATAACCAGCCGCTCGAACGCCCCTATTCCGAACTCGCGGTGGTGGAGATCGGCAGCGAGGATTCGCTGACGGCCGACCAGACCAAGGATAAGAGAATGATGTTCCGCGGGAATGACGCCAAAACGAAGGAACTCCTGACCGCACGACTGGTGATGAAAGCCCAGAAAATCGGCGCCGACGCGATCATTAATGTCAAATACAAATACTACACGAGCGTGAACAAGGAAGGCTATATGCTGAGCGGACTCGCTGTGCGGTACCGCGGAGAATGACACTTCTAACAAGATAAACTAAAAATCATGCTGTTTACTGCCAAACTAGCCGACATGCCCGTCGAGGCGGAATCGAGGGTGATCATCCGTTTTCAGGATTGCGACCCGCTGATGCATTTGAACAACTCCAAATATTTCGATTATTTCTTCAATGCGCGGGAGGACCAGGTTTCCAAGCTGTATGGTTTCAGTTTTGAGGCGATGTTCCGCGAGTTGCGCACGAGCTGGGTCGTGTACCAGCACCAGATCGCGTACGTGAGGCCCGCGCGCATCAGCGAGTGGGTACGCATTACGTCGCGCGTGATCTATTACAATGAGGACACGATGGTGACCGAGTATTTCATGACCAACGACCTGCGTACGGAGCTCAAAACCGTGCTCTGGACTACCTCCAAGCACATCAGCATTGCCAGTGGCCAGCGCGTACCGCATCCGAAGGAAGTCATGGATTACCTGGGCGCTACCTGCGTACCCGGCCTCGATTTCCTGGGCCTGCATTTCAACGACCGCATTCATGCGATCAAGCAGGAACTGGCGGCGGGTGCTAGCGCGTAGCGTCTTTTTCTGAAATCAGTCTTCTTGTCGTATCCGGCTTGGCATCCTGCGGGGTATCCTGCCGAACATTCTGCCTGACCGTATCCGCAGGCAGGAAAGGAATGCGTACGCCCGGTTTCGGGGAACGGGTAAAGCGGTTGAAACTATGGGTAAACTGCATGCTCACACCGCCGGTGGTGAACGTACCGCTGTTGAACACGAGGTTGTTCTGGATGTTCCGGTTGTAGGCTTTCACCCGCACCGAGCCTTTGGCATTCAGCCAGTATTCCAACGTCCACTCACCGAGCAAACTCGCCGCATCGTATTGCGAGGCGCCCGTTTGCGATTGCGTGCCGGAGGTAAAACGTCCGTCGCGCGTCACACGGAAGCGGTCGTTCAGGAACCGGTATGAGAAGCGGAGCTGCAAATTATTCAATGCATTCTGGTCGAGGGAGAGGCCCGAAACACCTACTTCCAAATTTTCGTTGATTCCCGAAGCCCAGCGACTGATCTGGTTCGAAACCAGCTCGCTGATACTGCTTCCAAGGAAATTCTGGCTACCCACTGTCGCGAGGCTGCTTTCGGGCAATAGCTGGTTCACGACGAGCAGGCTGCTTACCTGCCGGCTCAGCTCCTGTTCATCAGATTTCAGCTTGTTCTGAAATGCTTCCAACTGGCCGCGATAGGCACTCAGCGAGGGATTATCCAGGATTTTGAGATCGTACCGGATCGTCGGCGACATCAGCCGCTCCGACAACCCGATGGTCACCTCCACAGGATACCTTCTTGACAATGCATCTCCGCTGCCGCTTCCAAGGTTGCTGGTATTGGGCAGTACGCCTGCCAGCGACACCATTTGCGTATACCCGGCTTTTACATCGAGCTGTGCGCCGTAAGGGTCACCCGCCCAGATAATCCTGCTGCCCGGTTTGATATTGAATTTCTTGTTGATGACATTCTGCAGCGTAAAATTGTATTCCCCCTTTTCGATCTCGTACGTTCCCGCCATCGTGAAATCGCCCTGGGTATCGATGTTCAGGTTGAGACGCCCGCTGCCGTTTCCGCGCAGCACATCGCCGGTTTGCCGGTCGAAGATGATCTCACAGGTCGCGTCGGGCGTAAGGTTGAAATTGAAATCCATTTTGATCCCGCCCGCAATCTGGCTCCGCGCAATAGAATCCGTAGCGACAGGAGTTCCGGTGGTGCTATCGGGGCGCACCATTTTACTTACAAACTGGATATAATCCTGCGTTACCACCTCCGTAGCTCCGTCGAGCGGAATGTGAATGCGCGTGCCCTTGTTACTGGTCACATTGGCTTCGATATTGAGCTTATCAATCGGGCCGTACACCGCCACGGGGCCGGTTACGTAGGCCGTTCCATAGAACATATCGTTGTCCTTCGCAGTGGTATTCAGAATTTTAAAGTTGCGAAGGTCGGCATTGAAACCGAGGGAGAAATACTTGAAGCCGTCGTGAAAAACCCCGCCGCGTAATGTCGCGGTGTTCCCGTCGGAATCGGTCACGAGAATGTTGTTGCCGGTGATCTCGCTTTCCGTAAAATTGATTTTATCGCTGAATGTAAATACCGATTGCAGGTAGTCGAACTTCATCCGGCCTTTGTCAACGGTGAGCGAACCTTCCAGAACAGGCGCATCGACGACCCCTTTGATCGACACCACGCCTTGTGCCGTTCCGCTGATGTCGGATACCAGCCCTTCCGCAAATGGTTCGAGCGCCTTGAAATCCGCCTGGTTGAAAATCGCTTTCAGGTTGAGGGTATTCGTTTCAAGTTTGGGCCGATAGGACCCCACGAGGCTGAAAACCCGGCGCGCATTCTTGCTCAGCTGGGCGTCGATCTGCAATTCGCTGGTGGTCTGATCCCAATCGCCAGTACCGAGCAAATTTCCGAACTCGTACTGACCATAACCAAGGCCTTCGATCGCGAAATTCGCGTCGAGCATAACGCTGTTGTAAATGTCTTTCACCTTCGCCGAACCGTCCATGATCCCCGACAATTTGGTATTGAAAACGGGGTTCAAGCTGGCCAGTTTGAAATTCTTAATATCCAGCAAAAGGCTCTTCTCCGGGTCCTCGGAAGCGGTCCCGCTCAGGAAAATGCGTTGTTTCCCACTCACGAGTCCGAGGTTCGACATCGTAATGTCGTTGCCTACGATCGAAATCAGGCTCTCCGAAGGCACATTCCACTCTTCATCCAGCAAATTGAGTTTCGAATTTTTAAAACCAATATCCAAACCTGCCGGCAGGAAACGTATTTCACCCGCCAGATTGGCCCGGTTGGTACTTTTAACCTGATGAATGGCGCCGTTGAAATCGATATGGTCGACATCCCAGGTGCCTTCCAGCTCCATTTTCTCGGTAGGGACCATCTTGCTGATCTGCTGCTTGTCGGAAGTCACGAGAATGGAGGCAAGTACCTCGGCGCTGTTCACGAATTTCGAGGTGGTAACGTCCACTTCCGCATTCATAAACTGGTTTTTACCGTAACTCACCGTATCCGACACCGCATTGAATGTAAGGACGGCCGTATTGTCCATTCTAAAAATCCCCTCCGCCTTTGCACCGCGTGAAATGTAAATATCCGGGCTCAGGAAAGCCAGGAACTTCGATAGGTTGTGCGTCTGGACCGCGTAGTCGATATCGTACCTGCGCGACAGCGTTTTCAGCGGCTTCCGGGCGTAGTAATCGTTCCGGCTGGCCTCGTTTTCAAAGAAATACAGTTTGTACTCCCCCAAAACCTGGCTCACGTCCTTCCAGGCCTGCGTGGGCAGGAAGTTACCTTCCACTTTCGCCGTCAGGAACTCGCTGTCGAGCTGCAAGCGACGCTTTCCAAGATGGTTCCGGGAAGACAGCACGAGCGTATCCACGACGAGGTTACGCTCCTTATTGGTCATCACGAGGTAGGTGTCCAGCAACCTGGCATCGCCCACCAGTTCGTCGACCGTGTTACCCGTCACATTCACATTCAATTGCGTACGGAGCGTGATCGGGTCTTCGCTGAAACCAAGTTCTTTCAAATTGGCCTTTTCAATAAGCCCTTTGACATCGAACATATTCTGCTGCTTCGACAAATCGAACTCGCCGTCGAGGTTCACGATCAGGTTGCTGTCGCGCGCACTTACCAGTCCATTGAAATACTGGTTTTGCAAATTGCCTCTCAGCCGGATGTTTTTGTAATCATAATTCCGGAAACCGACCCGGTGCACCTGCGCATTCATATCCGCGGAAGCGACCGAGAGTTCCAGCCCTTTTCCATACACTTTCCCTTCGAAATCCAGCTCCTGCCAGTTATCTTCATCTTCGAGTAAAGTGCCCAGGTTGAAAGAAGCCGTCTTCACTTCCCCCGAATAGGTGGTCGTTTTAGCATCGGCGATGTGGAACACAAGGTCGCCCGACAGCTCACCGAGCTCCGACGAAGCCGAGGCATTCACCGCAAAATCTTCCAATGTCCCTTTGAATGTCCCATCCAGCAAGGTATAGCCAAATTTTTGCAGCTCCGGGTGCATGTCCCATTCGGGATAATACTGCACAAGGTCGACCGGGTCGATTTTGGAAACCGACAGCCGGATATCCATCAGCACACCTTCGATCGTGGGAAGTCCTTTGAACCCAATATCCCCGATGAGCCTGCTGTTCTGGCCGAAATGCAGATCGGTGTTGGTGAGCATAAAATCATCAACCTTCCCATTGAAGTCTCCCGATATCAGCCAGGATTCATTCAATCCGTCAATATAGCTTGAAAACAGCCCCAGGTCCCTCGAATCCACCCGGCTGCCGACCAGGTGCCCTTTCATGCGGATCTTATGGTTGAAATCGCCCAGCTCGCCCGACCGGTTGTAATAGAATATCACCTCGTCCTTCAAATGCGAATTGCCAATGTGCGCATCGAGCTCCTTCAATTCCATTTTCTTCTGGCAAAAAAGGAATTTCGTATCGAGGTCGTGCATTTCCAGGCCGGTCTGCTTATCGATCGTTTTCAGGTTTTTGGCACGAAACGCGATGGTATCTCCCTGAACGAGGAAATCGCTGAGCTCGCCGTAGAGATGTTTGAGGCTGAAATGGGAATAGTCGAACACCCTCGAACCGCGATCGCGGGGCTGGCGGGGGTCGTCGTAACCGAATGTGCCGTCGATTACCTTGGCTTTACCGATGATAAAAGGCGTATTGTTTTCGGGTGCATTCGGCGGCCGCGGTACCGCCGGGGCCGTCAGTTCGTTGATGCGGGCAATGAAGCCGTCGATATTGAGGTCGCCCGATTTCGGTACGATAACCAGGTGTACATTGGGCCGGTACACGTTGACTTCGTCGAGAAATATCTCCTTCGCCGAGTCGCGCATGATGTTATTGACATTCAGGTTGACGTCCAGCCGGCCAACATCGATCATATCCGCGCCCGAGGAATCTTTCACAGACACCCCTTCGAGGGAAACCACGTCGAACCATTTGATATTGACTTTTTCGATGGTGATGGGATACCCGAGCTTGGCCGAAATATCCGCCGTGACGTACCGTACGGCCCAGGTTTGCACCGAAGGCAGCTGCAATGCGGTGGTAGCAATCCCAAGCGCCAGCAGCACGAAGATGACAACCACGATCAGACCATTACCAAGCGCCTTCAGGAATTTTAACATATATAGCTTCGCAGCGGGATACTGCTTATCTTATTGTTAATGCTTAATTTTGCGAATATTTTCCACAGTATGAATATCCTCGCCATTGAATCGTCGTGTGACGAAACCTCCGCAGCTGTTATAACAAACGGGAATATCCGCTCCAATGTTGTTGCTACGCAACTGATCCACACCCAGTACGGCGGCGTCGTTCCTGAGCTGGCTTCGCGAGCGCATCAGCAACACATCCTGCCGGTGGTGGACAAAGCATTGAATGATGCAAAAATAGCAAAAAAAGACCTGGATGCCATTGCTTTTACCAAGGGGCCGGGTTTGCTGGGGGCTTTGCTGGTAGGTACTTCGTTCGCGAAATCGATGGCGCTCGGGCTGGATATTCCGCTGATCGAGATCAACCATATGCAGGCACACGCGCTGGCGCACTTCATCGACGACCCCAAACCAGCATTTCCGTTCCTTTGCCTTACCGTGAGCGGCGGGCACACGCAGATCGTGAAAGTGACCGGTCCGCTCGCCATGGAAATCATCGGCGAAACGCGCGATGACGCCGTCGGAGAGGCTTTTGATAAAACGGCCAAGCTGCTCGACCTGCCCTATCCCGGCGGCCCGCTGATCGACAAATATGCCGCGCAGGGCAACCCGCAGGCGTTTCCGTTCCCGCTTCCGGAAATACCCGGGCTGGATTTTTCATTCAGTGGTATCAAGACTTCGTTCCTGTATTTCCTCCAAAAACAGGTTCGCCAGAACCCCGATTTCATCCAAGAAAATATAGCCGACATCTGCGCAAGCATTCAGTTTACTTTAATTGATATTCTTCTCAAAAAGCTGAAAAAAGCCGCACGCGAAACGGGTATCCGGGAGATCGCCATCGCCGGCGGTGTTTCCGCTAACTCGGGGTTACGCAAATCGTTGCAGGAACTCGGCGAACAGCTGGGATGGAATGTGTATATTCCTGCTTTCGAGTATTGTACCGATAATGCGGCCATGATCGCGATCGCGGCACATTACAAGTTCGAAGCAGGCGATTTCTGCGACCAGACGGTCAGCCCGCTCGCGAGGATGGAGTTTTGAAATAATGATTAACCTAAAAAGGATTGTATGAAACACTTTTGCCTGGGCATTCTTTTTCTTTCAATCCTGTCGGCAACCGATCCGCTTTTCGCGCAGGGGGCCCGCACGCTCCGGAGCGACCTGACGATCAAGCCATTCTTCCGGATCGACAGTACCGATACGCAAACCAGGATCGCGTACGACGCTTCGGACAAGTCGTTTTACACCATAGCCTGGAATGGCGACCTCTTTCACCTGACCGCGAACAGCCCGGGAAATTACACCATCCAAAGACTGGCTTCCGCACAGGACCATGGCATTAACTACTTGCAGGGGCTTGCATTGCACGACGGCAATGTTTACCTGGCCGGCAATGTGGTCATTACGCAGGGTGTTTCGGGCTACGGAAAGGCGGTAAAAGCCAAACTGTCCGGAGGCAAGCTGGTCTGGACCGAAATCCTGAAAACCGCGGAACACGCCTCCTCCAAAACACTTTTCGACCACGCTTTCAGTGCCATTTGCTTTTCACCCGACGGCAAGGATATGTACATTGCCAGCGGCTCGCGCACCGATCACGGCGAAGTGAAGGACAATGAGGGCCTTTATCCCAGCCTGCGTGAAGTGCCGCTGACCGCCTGCATTTTCAAAATACCCGCCAATACCGAGCACCTGCAACTCGCCAACGACTCGACCGCCCTCGCGCCTTACGTGCATGTGCGCGGCGTGCGCAATGCGTTCAGCCTCGCATTTGCGGCCAATGGGGATCTGTTTAGTGTCGAAAATTCCGGCGACCGCGACGACCCCGAGGAAATGAACTGGATAAGGCCCGGCGCTCATTATGGTTTTCCCTGGGAAATGGGCGGTAACGATACGCCGATGCAGTTTGCCGGGTACAAACCGGCGGAAGACAGGCTGATTAACCGCAATTACACCGCCTACCAGATCGGCGCGTTTCACGACGACCCGCAATTCCCCAAAAAGCCGCAGAACCTGACTTTTCGCAAACCCATCCTGAATGCCGGCCCGGACGCCGACATGTACCGTGACCCGGCCACCGGAAAGGTGATGGATGCCAGCGAAAACGGGAAAACAATCAGCACATTCACCGCCCACAGGTCGCCGCTTGGGCTGGTTTTTGATATAAAATCAGATTTTGGAGGCGAATACAAAGGCAAAGGTTTTGTGCTGAACTTCCAGGAGGGTTCTGCCACCTACGGACCGATGCAAGACCCCGGGCAGGACCTTTTGATGCTCGATTTGAAAAAAAACGCCGCCGGCGATGATTACACATTGAATAGCTACCGCATTGCCGCCGATTTTTTCCAGCCGACGGATGCGGAGATCGTCGATAATAAATTGTACGTGCTCGAAGGCCAGGGCCAGATTTGGGAAATCACTTTTCCAAAAGAACTGGTGACCGCAGTAGAACCGTCGCGCAATGCATTCACCATTTACCCGAACCCGATCCGGGGCAGGATGCAAATCGAAGGGCCGCTGACGCAACAAAATACGCAGATAACCGTCACCGATATGACCGGCCGTACGCTGATCCGCGAGAAAAGGCAGGTAAACGGTAAAACAGAGCTGGATGTTTCCAAACTTCCGGCAGGCACCTATGTGCTTCAAGTGGAGTCGCAGCAACAGCAGGTTACCACCCGATTTGTCGTAAACCCGTGAGAGCATTCGTCCTATTCATAATCATTTCTGCGATCTGCGTGTCGTGCGGCGACTCCTCATCGCCCACCCCGCCTGCGAACGGCGGCAATGAGCCGCCCGAACTGACTGGCTTTTCCCCGCTTTCAGGTAAAAAAGGTACTGTTGTTAAAATCCAGGGCAGGTATTTTGGTACAGATGCATCGAAGGTTTCGGTTCAAATTAATGGTTTGAAGGCGACAATCAACGCTGTTACCGATACTGAAATATCGGCGATAGTGCCCGATAAATGCGGTTTAGGGAAGCTGGTGTTGGCTGTCAACGGTAAAGAAATCACTTCTAAGGCAGCATTCCGGTATCTATACACGGCTACCACGAGTTACTTCTCGGGCAGCGGGCTCGGCGGGTATGAGGATGGGACACCTCAAAAATCCAAATTCGGAACGTTGTACAACATTGCCATGGACAGCAAGGGCGTTATGTTCGCCGCCGACCTCGGCAATTGCATGGTGAGGCGCATTGAACCCGACGGCAGCACTTCCACCGTTGCAGGGGCCGCAAGCGGAGGCTTCAAAGACGGCAAAGGCAACCAGGCATTGATGAAGTTTCCGATCGGCATCGAGCTCGCTCCCGACGGGTCCATATTTGTCGCGGATCAAGAAAACCACGCCATCCGCCAGCTGTTTTCCGACGGCACACTTAGTACCGTGGCCGGCGATGCCAATCGTCCCGGGTCGGCGGACGGCGGACTGGCATCTACCCAATTCAAACGGCCATATGGTGTGAAACTGGACAAGGCGGGTACGCTATGGATTTGTGATACCGAGAATGGCCTGATCCGGAAACTGGCGAACAAACAGGTGGCTACTTTCGCCGGCAGCACACCGGGCTATGCGGATGGGAAGCTCAGGGATGCTAAGTTCTATATGCCTTCCTACCTGAATTTCGACGAAAACGGTAACATTTACGTCGCCGACAAGCATAACCATTGCATTCGCAAAATCACGCCGGATGGCATGGTAACCACATTCGCCGGCATGCCTACTCACACCGGCTATCGCGACGGTGAAGCAGGCGAGGCGATGTTTAACCAACCCTGCAATATCCAGATCGATAAACTGGGCAATCTTTATGTAAACGACCTCTGGAACCATTGCATTCGCCTCGTGTACCCGGACGGGTACGTGACCACGCTCGCGGGCAAGGGCGGTACAGAAGGTTATCAGGAAGGAACCGGGGAGAATGCACTTTTTAAGCATCCGCAGGGATGTACTTTGGACAAAGACGGAAATCTTTTTGTTACCGATTCAGCTAATCAACGCATACGAAAGTTGACCATCGAATAATCATGGCCATGACATTGTCAGAAATTTGGGTCTATCCTGTAAAATCCCTCGGCGGGATCAGGCTCAACACAGCATTAACAGAAGAAAGAGGGTTGCAATACGATCGCCGCTGGATGATCATTGATGAAGAGAATGTGTTCATCACCCAACGCGCGCACCTGAAAATGGCGCTGATAGACGTCGCATTGACGGAGGAAGGATTGAAAATATACCTGCGCGCCGATCCGTCGGATTTCGTTCTCGTGCCGTATGAGCCCGTAACGGCATTACCCGTGACGGTGAAAGTATGGGACGACACCACCGAAGCGCTCACGGTTTCCGACGAAGCCGACGCATGGCTCACGCGACAGCTTGATTTGAACCTGCGGCTGGTCGTCATGCCCGATTCCGCAGAAAGGAAGGCGGACCCGCGCTACGCCAGGCACGACGAGAACGTGAGTTTTGCCGACGGCTTTCCATACCTCGTCATTTCCCAGGCCTCCCTCGACGACCTGAACGGTCGCCTGGCCGAACCGATCGAAATGCGGCGTTTCCGCCCGAATTTCGTCATTACCGGCACCGAACCATTCGCCGAAGATCAGTGGAAGCACATTACCATCGGCGACCTGCGCTTTGAAGTGGTGAAACCCTGCGCACGCTGCGTGCTCACGACCATTAACCCGGAAACCGCAGAAAAAGGGGCAGAACCGCTGAAAACGCTGGCAAGCTACCGGCGGAACGGCAATAAGATACTGTTCGGCCAGAATGTGACGGTGCAGGATTTCGGAGAATTGAAAGTCGGCGACCAGGTACTGGTCCTTGAATAACGAAAAAGGGTCCGCTGACGGACCCTTTTTCGTTATTATGATTGAGCTTCTGTTTCGCTCGCCCCGGTTGTCTGGAACGGGCTTTTCATAATGCCCCTTTCCGAGTTCCGGATAAAATTGATGATTTCGTCGCGTTCGTCCGAAGGCGCCATTTCCAGTTCGATCTTTTGAAGCGCTTCCGCATTGTTGAGGCCCTTCATGTACACGAAGCGGTAGATATTCTGAATATCGATGATCTGCTCGTTGGTAAACCCTCTTCTGCGCAACCCTACCGAGTTGATACCCACATAAGAAATAGGCTCGCGTGCGGCTTTCGTAAATGGCGGCACGTCTTTCCGCACCAGCGAAGCGCCGGAAACGAAAGCGTGGATACCGATTTTCACAAACTGGTGAACCGCACTCAACGCGCTCACAATGGCCCAGTCGCCTACATGGACGTGCCCTGCCATTTGCACATTATTACCGATGATGACGTTGTTGCCAACCCGGCAGTCGTGTGCTACGTGCGCGTAAGCCATGATCAGACAGTCGGAACCGACCACCGTTTTCCAGTGCTCTTCGGTACCGCGGCTGATCGTCGCGTATTCGCGGATCGTCGTATTGTCGCCGACGACGGTGAGCGTATATTCGTTATTGTATTTCAAATCCTGGGGCGTAGCCGAAACCACGGCACCGGGATAGATTTTGCAGTTTTTACCAATCCGCGCGCCGGAATTGATTACAGCGTGTGATCCTATCCAAGATCCTTCCCCGATCTCAACATCGGCGTGGATCATTGCAAAGGGTTCAATCTCTACATTCTGAGCAATCTTAGCGTCAGGATGGATATATGCTAATGATTGAGTCATTTTTTCTTTACCAGGCTTGCTATCATATCGGCTTCACACACCAGCTGTCCGGCTACGTATCCCCGGCCACTCATTTTGACGATCCCCCTCTTCATCGGAGAAGTGAATTCACATTTAAAAATAACGGTATCCCCCGGAAAAACATTACGGCGGAACCGGCAGGCATCGATCCCGATGAGGTACGGCCAGTAGTTGTCCGGATCAGGAACGCTGGAAAGTACCAGGATTCCCCCCGTTTGCGCCATTGCTTCCAATTGCAAGACGCCAGGCATTACCGGGTTACCCGGAAAGTGCCCCAGAAAAAATTGTTCGTTAATCGTTACGTTCTTCACCCCTACCACGCTGTTTTCGTCCAATGCGATGATTTTGTCGATCATCTGGAACGGGTAGCGGTGCGCCAGCAACTGACCTATCTGGTTGATATCGAATACCGGAGCCTTGTTCGGATCGTATTGCGGGATATCTCCTTTTCCGGATTTGATCAGTTTTTTGATCTTTTTAGCCAAAGCCACATTCGCCGCATGTCCCGGACGTGCCGCCAGGATCTGCGCCTTGATCGGCCGGCCTACCAGCGCGAGGTCACCAATGAGGTCGAGCAGCTTGTGGCGTGCCATTTCATTGGAATAATGCAGGTCCACATTGTTGAGGATACCTTTGGATTTATCAACGCTCACCTTCGGCTTGTTCAAAAGCTGTGACAAGTGATCCAGCTCTCCGTCCTGCACCTCACGGTCAACGATCACGATCGCGTTCGTCAGGTCACCGCCTTTGATCAGGTTCTGCTTGTACAATGCTTCCAGTTCGTGCAGGAACACAAACGTGCGGCACGATGCGATATCGTCTTTGAAAAGTGTGATATCATTCAAAGAGGCGTGCTGGCTGCTGATTACGGTAGAATTGTAATCCACCATCACCGTCAGGCGATAGTCAGAAAGCGGCAGTGCCACCAGCTCAGTATCCTTATCCTTATTCTTATAATGTACGTACTCCGGAACTTCGAAATAGTTACGGTATGCATTCTGTTCCTCGATACCGGCGTCGAGCAGCGCATCCACGAATTTGATGGAGCTGCCGTCCATGATCGGAGGCTCGGGGCCGTCGAGCTGGATCAGCACGTTATCGATCTGCAAACCTACCAGGGCGGCAAGTGTGTGTTCAACTGTGTGGATCCGCGCACCGTTCTGTTCGATGGTGGTACCGCGGGAAAGATCCACTACATTATCGACATCTGCGTCTACAATGGGCTGGTCGGGTAAGTCAACACGTTGAAACTTGTACCCGTGGTTGGCTGGTGCCGGCACGAATGTCATCGTAGCGACAACACCGGTATGTAAACCCACTCCAGTTACGGATACAGACTTAGAAATGGTTTGTTGTTTTTCGTTCATTATATCTATTTCCTTTTCTAAATAAGGTGCGTACGGGCGCTGTTATTACTGAAAATCAGACGTTTCCTGCTTGCGTTCCAGGTCTTTCAGTCGTTCTTCCAGCTCAGGCAGCCTTCGCACCAAAGCCATGGACCGTAAATGTTCGTTAAGGTCCCTGGCGGGGGAGCCCGATAGCGACAGGCCTTCCTTCTTAATGGATTTGCCGAGCCCGCTCTGAGCCCCGATCTTAGTATTGTTTGCTACCGTAATGTGTCCAACCAGACCAACCTGACCGGCAATCACACATTGATCGCCCACGGTGGTGGAACCGGATACTCCCGACTGGGCCGCAATTACGGTATTTTTTCCAATCTCTACATTATGCGCGATCTGAACCAGGTTATCTATTTTCGCTCCCTGGCGGATAATGGTCGAACCCATCGTTGCGCAGTCGATCGTCGCATTGGAACCGATGCTTACATTATCCTCTATCACCACATTTCCAAGCTGCGGGATCGTCTTGTAGCTGCCGTCGGCCTGCGGTGCGAAACCGAAGCCATCGCTGCCGATCACCGTATTTGCAAAAATCGTTACATTCTTGCCTATTACAGTATTGTCGTAGATTTTCACCCCGGGATGGATCACCGAATAGTCGCCCACCTCCACGCCGTCGCCCAACCAGGCCTGCGGATAAATCTTCACCTCTTTTCCGATCACGCAATTCTTCCCGATATAGGAAAATGCGCCGCGGTAGCAGTTCTCTCCCGTCTGGCTGTTCTCGCCGATGAAGCTCGGCTGCTCAACACCCGACTTGCGGCCGGCTATGCGTTTCTGATATTCTTCCAGCAGGATCGTAAAGGCAGTATAGGCATTTTCGACGTAGATCAACGTCGCTGCAATATCTTTTTTGGGGACAAAATCCTTATTGACAATTACTGCCGAAGACTGTGTGGAGTAGATATAATGCTCATATTTGCTATTGGCCAGAAAAGATATACAACCCGGCAGGCCCTCTTCAATTTTTGCAGCCGAACTAATTGTAATCTGATCATTTCCAACAACAGTTCCATTCAGCATCTGAGCAATCTCGCTGACAGTAAATTTCATATTTTATCGGCTAATTTCGGGTAATGGTATTCGAGTACGTTGTAAAAATTATTAATTCTGCCTTCTTTTTAGGGTCCTGATTAACCACGCAAAGATACATTTTTACCCCAACATACATAGTACTTGCGTACAATCTTAGTGAGGGCTTCGATGGTCGGAATGTCGGATGCATCGGCGATATCCAGCAAATTCCCCTTTTTCATTTTCACGCGGATCGGGTCCTGCTCTTTCGCATAGGCCCAATTGGTCGTTTCGCCGGTGATCAGAAAGTATTTCATATCCGTTTCGGAGATCCCCCGCGCCGTCAGCCGCTCACGGAGCGGCGCCAGTGTCTCTTCGCCCGGCCGCTCGTTGAAAAAGCTGATTTTAAACAGGTTGCGATCCAGAAGCATTTGGCATAAGGTCGATAAAACAGGGTCGGAATGGGTTTTCCATCCTTTTACAGATGCCCATACGTCGTTATCGTCCAATCCGTTGAATGCCGCGAGCAAATCGGGCTCATTGTCGAAATCCGCGAGGGTAAAACGGTTATAAAGGAAACGTGCAAAATCGGGTGTCGCGAAAAGCTGCTCGCCGGCGGCCGCCAGTTCGCGGGCGCGATGCATGATCTGCGTAAGCATCGCCTGCGCGCTCAGGAGCGTCTTGTGCAGGTACACCTGCCAGTACATGAGCCTGCGCGCGTGCAGGAAGTTTTCGATACTCAAAAGCCCCTTCTCTTCCACCACCAGCTGATCATGACTGATGTCCAGCATTTTAATCAGCCTGTCGGCGCCGATAGAACCTTCGATAACCCCCGTGTAGAAGCTGTCGCGGTTCAGGTAATCCATCCGGTCCATATCTAGCTGGCTAGAAATCATCTGGTGGTAAAACTTCCGCGGATAAGTCCCTTCGAACATCTGGATCGCGATATCGAGCCGGCCGTTCAACTGACGGTTGAGGTCTTTCATCATGACCAGCGTAATGGCCTCGTGCGGGACGCCGGGAAGTACGACACTTTCCAAAACGTGGGAAAACGGCCCATGGCCAAGGTCATGCAGCAAAATGGCCGCCTGCGCTCCTTCCAGTTCAGGCTCCCAGATCAGGTGCCCCTTCTCCTGCAAAGTCCGCAACGCCTGGCTCATGAGGTGCATGGCGCCGAGCGCGTGATGAAAGCGTGTGTGCAATGCGCCGGGGTAAACGATATCGGCCAGGCCAAGCTGCCTGATCCTCCTTAGCCGCTGAAAGTAAGGATGATCGACCAGATCGTAGAGCAGATCCGACGCAATGGAGATAAACCCGTAGACCGGATCGTTGATGATTTTCCTTTTATTCAAAACCAGTTTTTTGGCAAAAGTAATAAACAACCAACGGACAAAAGAACCTAATCTTGTTGCTTTCGTTTGGAGAATTGAACCGATTCGCTAATTTTGCACTCCAAACGAAGGTTGGAGAAGGGCCGACAGTTCACCAACTGCAACTATTCAATCCACCATCAAAAGGGCCTATAGCTCATTCGGTTAGAGCAACTGACTCATAATCAGTAGGTGCTTGGTTCGATTCCAAGTGGGCCCACTTAAAATCAAGGACTTAGCTTCAAAAGTTAAGTCCTTTTTCTTTTGGCTGCAATAAAAGCTGCGACAGTTCCGAAGGTTAAAGTTTGAGAACAATCATCATTTGACATTAGGCTCGGCATCTGCAAAGTACTATCTTGTCACCGCAAGGAACCAGGTATGTTCTAATAAATATTGATCAGATGGGGAGACAAAAAATTTGGGCTGCATTTAGACAGCAACGACAATTACTCCCGCTTTTGTTACTGACAGCGTATGCTATCGATGCCATTGTCACGGCTGTTCATGGAGCAGTTGTGATTGCGGGTGATACCTACAACTTTGAATTGACGACAAAACACTACATTGCTTTTAGTGCTATCGGATTAAATTTCTTAACCTATTTTTTCCTACGTCCATTTTACAAGTACACTCTAGGACTAACCATTGCCGCAGGACTTTTTAACCTCATGACTTTTTCTGCCTTGGAAACGACACAGAGTTTTGCGTTAGGAAGTTTGAAAATAAGTTTCCAGCCTTCCGCATTTTTAGCAGGACTGGTCGCATATATTACCAATTTCAGAAAAGTAAACGAGTTTGTTTTCGACAACTTGAGAACTGCGCAAACACCAGAAATGCAAGACAAAATCGGGAAGGAAAAATTTCAAGAAAGCGTAGCGAAATTCAAGGTAAAATATGACAATTATTCGGTAGAAATGCTGACAGAAATTGTAACTGAAAAGAAATATGTCCCGGAAGCGATTGAAGCGGCAAAGCAATTACTAAAAGAACGGTAACCAGACACCAAAGCCTATGTGGAGTGACAAGACATTTTATGGCATAGTCGCAACGGTTTATGGCTGCTTGGTATTGACGCATTTATGGCCATACCTGAGTCAAGCATGGACAGCATACCGGGAAGGACGGCCAGTCAGGAGTGTCCCAACACCTGAGAAAAACAAACTGATCGCCGGCAGCCTGGCCTTTTTGACAGGATTATTATGGATTTGGCAGTATTTCAGACATGAGCAATAAAATGGAGCAAACGCAGCAAAAAGAACATAAATGGGGGTTTTGGCTTTACATGCTGAATTTTCTCAGTTTAGATTCAATTGTTCAACTATTAATACGAAAAAACCTGCACGTTAGCGAGCTCCTCTTCATTCACCACCTGTTATCGTTTGGTATCGCATTCGGCCTGACAATTGGAATTTCCTATGTGCTTCGACCTCATGCGTGGAAATACAAGGTTTGGTCAACCGGAGCAATTGTAGTTGTATGGTTGCTGGCACATATTCTGTTGGCCACAAGCTAGTATTGACCCGCCGTACATTTCGGCCGGGATTTCCTCCAAAATCCTTCAAACCTTCCGCACCGCCCCAATCCGCATCGGTGCCAGTTCATACGTGCAAATCCCGGCGGCAATCACAGGGTCTTTCTGAGCAAGCTGGTTGGCCTCTTCTTCGGAAGAAACTTCAATAATAGCCATACCGAAAGCACCCTTCGGATCGAGGACGGGGCCGAAAAGCAGGGAACTGCCTTCATCGGTCAGCATCGTCCAATAGTCGATGTGCTGCAACATGATCGTGCGCTCGGTTTCGGACATATCGAGGTGGTAAGTCGGGCGTGGGGGGATGAGCCGGAAGAAAAAATGCATATGGAATCTATAAGTTGGTTCGTTGGCTTGCTTTTTCCCTAAAACTACTCAAAAACCTCCGTTCACTAACTGTTTCTTGCCATTGCGCCCGGGCGACTGCAATTTCGTGTGTCCTTTACACTATCTAAGAATGGTCATGCTCACACTTTACACGATCGCCTCGCTGGTTTTGGCAATAGTTACACTCATCAGCGGCAGCAAATGGATACGGATTCGCGAAAACAGGAAATTGAAACGGGTGCTGAAAGACGGCCGCGAATATGAGGCACTGATCCTCGATGCACAGGCTATCAAACCTTCGATATTCAACACCGAAAACATGCGGTTGAAAGTCCAGGTATTGGCGGAGAAGCCGCTGGTCGTGGAGTTTGACTACGATGCCTCCTATCCCGAGTGGCGCGAGCTGATGACCGGGAAAGTGATCACAATCGATATCGACCCCTCCGATCCGCATAATGTCCTGGTTATCCGCAAGTCGTCGCAGCCGTCGAAGCGCTCGTCTGCCGGCAAGGGCGCGTTGCTGGCGTTTTAAAGGATTACCATAATATCCGGGTTGGGCCGGTCCTTTTTGTCGAGATATTCCCAGGATACGATATCTTCTTCCGGATAAATGTTGCCGGTATCCTCTGGCCCCTCGTCGCCGATAGCCTCAATAAATGCCTTCGAAGCCTTTTTATAAGTCCCTTCCCTGGGAACGCCGTTCATGTCGGTAAACAAAACCAGCGATTGGTCTTCGGGGAGCTTTCTATCTTTCATCACTACTGTTTTTTAATGGCAAAAAAAGGTATTTCCACCTTCTTTTGCATTCCTGCCCTCAAATTTTATGCCTGCGTGGCGCTCTTAATGTCCCGCAGCGGGCCTACCGCTTCCAGCCTGATCGGATGGCTGCATGAGTTACTTTCAGAATTTCCTGGCAAACCGGATAAAATTCCCCCAATCGTACGCGGTCATATTATGCTCGCCCTCCCGGTTATGATAGCCAAAATGCGGGTCGATCACCGGCTTGTCGATTCCCGGCGGGTCTTTGGGCAACCCCGACTTGATTTTATACAATGCGTACACCGGCTCCGCGGCTTTCAACGCGAGGAACGTTCCTTTGGGATCCGCCCAGAGGTCTTTGGACGCATTCGTCACGTATACGGGCCTGGGCGCGATGAGTGCGATGAGCATATGCTGATCTACCGGCAGGGCATTCTCCTTGTCATTGTATTTCTTGTAATTGTTATTAAACCAATACGGGAAAGTGGCGTTGATGCGGCTGATCCGCTCTCCAAATTGCCGCCGCGCCAAAGCTGCTCCGGTATTACCCGAACAATTGGTAACGCAAGCCGCGAAGCGCTGATCCTGCGCAGCAGCCCATAGCGATGTTTTTCCGCCTCGCGAATGTCCTACTACAATCACCTTTTTAGCATCGATATCCTTATCCGTCTCGAAATAATCCATCACACGACTGGCGCCCCAGGCCCACGCGCCTATGGCCTTCATTCCATTATCCATTTTCAGTTGTTCGGGATAGAGCTTCTGCAAAACGCCGGTCATGTAAGTATCCTTATTGTCCGGAGCCAGGTCGCTCACATGAAATGCGGCTATCGCGAAGCCGCTATCGATCACCATTTCAGCCGGCCAGAACTCGCTTTTCTTCGCTCTCGTGGGGTCGGTATTCTCTTTTCCGCGGTTGTTGATCAGCAAAAACACCGGCACCGGCTTCTTGGCCCGCGTAGGAACAAAAAGCACGACATTGATCTGCACCGATTTCCCTTTTCTGAAAACCGTGACGCCCACCTGTTTCAAAACCGCCTTACCTTCCATTTCCGGCCCGTCGTCCTCGGTCAATGCGTACCGGATGCTGTCGTAGTCTGTGGGCATTTGCCCGTAAACCTGGTCTTCAAACAGTTTCAGCACTTCGGGTCTCCTGAGCTTCTCCCATTTTTCTTCGTTCCGGATCGTTTTCCCGGAGGTGGTTTTCAGCACATCCGGCAGTGTGTAATGCGGCACTTTTGCTTCATCGTAATTCTGGGAAAAAACCGGACAATTAGCCAGCAGGACAATGAAAAGGGCTATTCGTTTCATGAGAATTAGTTGGGTATCCATTTCAAAATAAAACGCTCAAATATCCGGTATTTACTGACAAAGTGCATGTTAATCGAACTCCCCGCCTATTTTTTTCGAAAGCTACCCAACCTTTCGGTCTTCCGCCGCAGTTTATTTTATTGACGGGTGGCCACCTGATTTACATCTATTCAATTTTAAACACTGATGGTCATGAGAACAGAAAAATGGCTGGTACTATGCGTTGCATTGTTGCTGATCCAGCTGGTCGCCTGCGAACGGGGGAAAATGGAAGAAAATGCGCCCGTGCCGGTTTCGGCGCGGACGGGGACTGATGGTACCGACTCCGTCGGGATCGTCAAACCGTATATTGTTGTGGATAACCCCGGTGCGATCCGGCTTAAAGAACCTGCCACATTTAAATTTCGGGGCGGGCAAAAACAGGAGGTCGTGTGGCGTGTCACCCCTGCCGGATCTGCGCTGGACAATCAGGGGACCACTGCGACTGTAACATTTCAAAAACCTGGTAAATACCGCGTGTTGGCAGTTGATAACCTGGGTACGGATACCGCATATGTGGATGTGGTCGTGCAGGAAAACGTCGTCATCCCCAATTACGATCAGGCGATCCAGGAAGGCGATCAACTCTACCTGACGCCCACGTCCAGCACGGATACCGCCAATTTCCTGGGAATCAAAATAGCGACTGCGAAGGAGTACGAATGCACCAACAATTACCTGCAGATAAACTGGCCCCAACCCGGCGACGGCCTTACAGTGGAAGTGCAAGGAGTAGGCGCGGGAAATCTATGCAATGCGGGCAAAACCACGGCCAAGGGATTCGTAGGCATGGTGTATGCCAATGAGGAAAATTTCACGAAACAAATTGAAGTCCGCTTCCAGAACAAAACTTACAAGGGTTCGGTCAAAAAAACCGGTAAACATTTCGAATTTACATGGCCCTATGAAAACGGTGTGGTATTCACAACCAAAACGTTGTAAAGTATTTCATTGAAATAAACAGCCTGACCGGCCTGCACAACGCCGGTCAGGCATTTCAATACGATTTGGATCCATTAGAGCTGATATTGACAGGTTGCAGGCGCCGGGAGCGCCAGAGTCAGGAAAAATTGTACCGGCAATTTTACCCTGTCCTGTTCGCGCTTTGCAAGAATTTTTTCGAGGATAAACACGACGTCGTCACGGCAATCAACAACGGTATGCTGAAAGTATTCGCGAATATCGACCAATACGACCCGGTAAAAGGCGAGTTTTTCAGCTGGATGTACACCACTGTCCGCAATGCCGCACTCACCATGCTCCGCGACCGGAAGACACAGGCATTCGATTATGTCGAGATCGAAGACAAAATGGGGTTTGTAGCGCACGAAAACCCATTCGACCAGCTTTCGGGTACCGATATCCACGTGTACCTCATGCAGCTACCGGTGGCGACACGCCGCATTTGCAGTTTGTACTACATGGACGGCTTTTCGATCAAGGAAATAGCTGGCTCGCTGGCTATCAGCGAAGGCACCGTCAAATGGCATTTAAGCGAGAGCAGGAACAGGTTGAAAGTAATTTTTGAAAACCCTCTGTGATGAAAAGGAAAGACAAACATATCAACAAGTTCCTTCACGCCTCGCTGCCGGATCCCGAAATCCCGGCGGACGACGCGTGGCTGGGCATGAGCGATATGCTGGATGCTCCCTCGAATCAGGGAGTGAATGGCACTACATGGCCATCCCAGCTCTGGAAATCCATCGGAAAGCTTAAAGGACTGTTAATCGCGACCTCCGCAGTGGTGATTGTCTCGGCGGTAATCGCATTGGTTATTTTTAACAATGATAAAACCAGGGACCTGCAAACCGCGTCATCAAACATTCCTTCGGAGCACCAAAATACAGCCGGCACTGTAAATGCGACAGGTCCCGTTAACCAAAAAACGAAAACGACTATCCAAGGCGGAAATACCGCAAACGAACTAAGGACTCCTGATTCACTAACCAATCAGGTAAAAGTCGGCTACCAACGCATTGAGAAAGGCAATCGCCTGGAAAAACAAGTACCGGAACATATTGCCTCAAGGCGTATCGCAGCGCATTCCGCAAATCCTGCCAATACCCCGCTAGTCCGCACCTTCCCGCACACACGCAGACGCCACGCATATTCATCCGTTACGCGCGAGCCCGACGCATATGTGCGCAGCCAAGTGCGGGAGAGTCAACGCGATAACGCATTCCCGGATGTGCCCGTCCAATCCGCGAATGCCCGCGATGCGAAAAAACCAACTGAGTTCCCTGTTACGGATCAGACCGTCATCACCCCTGTTAGCCATGAAAAAACTACCGCTGCGCCAGCCGCGGAAAGCACCCTCAACAGCCTCGAATCGCTTCCCGGACATTTCAATGGCGCCCAAAGTGATTTGAGCAAACTTGTACAGAAACCGGTATCGAATGTAACCCAACCAGCCCCGAAAAAACAGAATACCTTGTTCACCAATCTGCATTTCGGCCCGGAATGGAACATCAACCGGTCTTTTGTCTCTACCAGCTATATGCTCACGGGCGCCGATAGCGTGAAGCACCCGCTCCGGCTGGCGATCCCCGGCGTATTTGTCTCCAAAAGCTGGAAAAGGCACACTGCCACCTTCATTTTCAATCCTGTGCACTCCTATTTCGGCGACAAGGCGCGCGTGGCTCAGCGAATTGACACCCTGGCGAACCCGGATTCGACCTTCCAAAAGGTCAACAGGAATACCAATTTCATCAAAGCTTTCGGGCTGAATTTTTCGCTTCAATACCAGTATCAGATCACCCGTGGGCTGTCGGTGATAGGCGGGCTGTCATACGCCCGGTATTCGTCGGCATTGCTGCGAAAAGAAAGCGACTACACCAATGGCGTAGTCGTCGAGGAAGCGTATCTGACTGCAAGGGGTCAGGAGGCATTGAAGTCCTACATCAATCCGGGCCAGTGGAACATCCGGGTAGGGATACTATTTTATTCGCCAAGCGTATTCAAAAGTCGATTGCAAGTGGGCATGAATACCCTCATCCCTGTTTCAAATTTGTCGCTCGCGGGATTCAATAGCGTCAAATCCCCCAACGTTCAAATGTCGATCAGGTTTTTAGTCAGATAGCGCCTTGCCGCAGCGCGGCCCTAAGCCGCCCCTTTCAACCTTGCCACCGGCATATCCGGGTCGTATTTCCCGAAGATCACGGGAATCTGTCCTTTATCTTCCGGGCCGTTTTTAGGCAATGAAGCGAGGTGGAGATAGAGGTAATCGAATGCTTCCTTAATGGTCACGAGCTCGTCCTTGTTTTTATCCGCCCCGCCTTGCAGGCCGTCCACGAGGAATTTGGTAAAATAGCCGTGGCCTATGCTCACGTTTTCACTTGAATACTGGTAGGAACGCGCCGCCATTAGCACCACCAGTCCCGACTCCTCATCCTCAAACGACCGTACCGATACGGGCACCGGCTTCATTTCGGAAATATCCCGCGCCCGGTTCTTCATACTGCCCGACATACAGGCGTCGGCAAAGCAGAGGCGCGTTTTTGCGCGGCATTTCCTGAACATCTCTTTGACCTCCTTATGTTTCAGGCTCGTATTCATGTCGCGCATATCGATGTCGTAGCTCGCGAAGAAGCCATTGGCGCCATGGCCGGCGAAGTAGAAGATCACGCGGTCGTCCGGGCCGGATTTAGCGAAAAACGTTTCCATTTGGCTGATGATCGCGCTCTTGCTCGCCTGGTTGTCGATCAGCAGCGCGATGTTCTCTTCCGGCACCGAGCCTCCGGCTTCGCTTCTCAGGAAATCATAGAAAATACGGGCGTCGTCGTCGCAATACCGCAGGTCGTTCAGCTGTGCCTGGACGCCGCTTTGAGGGTCCGAGCCATTGAGGTAATCCGAAATTCCGACAACCACTGCGTAGGTATTACCCTTATCTCCGGGAAAATCGACGTTTTTCAACCATTTGTATCCATAGAATACCCCTATCGCCACACCGGCAAAAATGAGGAAGTTGGTTATATTTTTCATTGTAGTAAAAGTCTAAAAGTGATCGATTCAATTTAGGTTAATTATCTCCGGGCCGCTTGTTTGAAAAGCTCGGTGCCCACTTTTTCCCAGAATGCGCCCGCATTGTTGCTTTTGGGGCGCTGTTGTTTGGGTTTTGTATTGGTCTGATAGGGTACGCTAGCCTGCGCCAATGCCTGGTTCGAACGGCCGCGGTTGAGGTTGGCCAGCGCCTGCTGGGCGTCGCGGTTGCCCTGGTTGGCGGCCAGATTGTAATAGTATTTGGCCCGGGCCTCATTAACGGGCATTCCCCTGCCCAGCTCGTACATTTTTCCGAGTTCAAACTGGCTGTAACTGGAATTCCCCGCTACCGCTTTTTCAAACCAGCTTTTCGCAAGGTTGTAATCTTTGGTAAGCCCGAAACCGCCTTCTTTATAAATGTATCCCAGGTAGTCGGCTGCCCCCACGAGCTGCTTTTTTTCGTAAGCTTCTTTGAAATACTCCGCAGCAATTTCATAATTTTTGATCCGGCCGAGGCCCCAGAAATTGAAATAGCCGATATTGTATTTGGCCCACTCATAATCGCCTGCTTTCTCGAAATAGCCCATTGCCTTATCATAATCAGGCTGCGCTCCGCCGCGGCCCAGCTGGTGGAAATAGCCGAGCAGATTGTTGGTCGTATCGTCCATTGCCACCGTGCCGGCATACTTGTCAAATATCTCGTAAATCTGCGCGTATGTTTTTGCAGTATCGGCGTAAGGAATGCTTGCGTAGTACGTAGACTTCGCCCAAGCCAATTCTTTACGGGCAGTAGAGCGCCATAAAAAAAAATACACCAGCCCCATTCCGACCATCACCGCCGCCGCTGCGATCATTCCTTTTTTCGAGAGTAGCCTCGGTATTTGAAAAGGCGGCTTCTGTTTCAGCTTGTTGTTGCACTGCCCGATCTGGTAACGCGCGTGCATATGTGCGGGGTCGAGCCGGAGGATTTCCTCGTACAAGCCGATCGCATCGCGCAGGGTTTGTTCTTTTTCAAAACCCGTTTTGGATTCGGCGAGCTGAACGAGGTGGTCGGCACGGGCCGTGAGCTCCTTGGTATTGGCAAATGGCTCGTCCATGCGAATGGTATGCTCGTCGGTCGCAGGCGTTTTTTCCTGCGCTTGCATCGCCGGCGTACCCAGTATTTCCAGCAATTCCTCTGCCCGCTGAACGCGCTTGGTGTTATCGGGGACAAGGCATTTTTTGATAATCGTCCTGAAAGGCTCCGGTACCTGGCTGATCTTTTCGGAAACTTTGCCTTTCACGATCAGCTTGCTCACTTCGAGGTTCCAGCTCTCCTGGCTCATCGAACGCGAAGCGTCGAACGGCAGGTCGCCTACGAACATCTGGTACCCGATGATCCCGACTGCCCACAAATCCACATTATGCCTGATCTCCCGGTTCTGGATCTGCTCCGGGGCAGCGTAGGCGATGGACAGCCCGATCGACGAGTTTTCTACCGAGCGGGTATTGGTATCGGCCAGCTTGCTCAATCCGAAATCGGTCAGTTTCGGTACCCAGCGATCTCCCTGACGGTCCATGAGCACATTTTGCGGCTTCATATCGCGGTGGATAATGTGGTGTTTGTGCAAATGGCCCACTCCTTTGAGAATACCTTCGAGGATCTGGTGCTTCTGAGGGATACTCAATGCGTATTTCTTCAAAACATCGGCCAGGTTCCCTTCCTGATAAAAGGTAAGCACCGCAAAATCGTAACGGACAGGCATAAACTGGAAGCGGTAGCAATTGCCGTACCGGGCCACATTTTCATGGGAATCGAGTTCGTCGACGATTTGCTTTTCGTAAAGCAGGTTGAATTTCTCATGCTTCACCTCAGCCACTTTGATAGCTACAAACCGTTTCTGCACTGAATCGAAGGCCTTGTAAACCGAGCCGAAACCTCCTGCGCCGAGCATTGCCTTCTGGTCCTGGGTATCGAACTCGTATCGTTTCAAAAATTCTTCGTAAGTCATGATTGTAGGGATTTGAAGTTCTTTTGCCCTTTATCGGAGGTTCCGGCGGGAGGTCACCGCATTTTTTTATCTTTTTTTGAATGCCCTTTGGCCTTACCCTGTTTAGCGGCTTTGGCGGGCTTCACCGGGTGCAATGCAATCACCGAATCCCTGGCTATTTCCACTTGCGCCGGTTTGGGTTTCACAGGTGCGGGGGCCGGTTCGCGGTGATGCCAGAAATACCAGCCGGAGGAAAACATCAGCACTGCGAACACGATCCACACGTTCATACCGGAAGGTTTCGGCACCGATTCGGCTTTCGTGTCCGCTTTTTGGGCATTTGTTTCGGAAGGCAGCAACTCCACCACCGGCATTTCTACCGAATGAATAGGCACGAGATACGCCGTGAAATTGTCGTTGCTAAACTGCTCGCAAAGCTTCCGCACCTGTTCCATTTTGGCATTATCCGAGGTAGGCGCCGAAAGGATTTCCAGCAACGCATTTTCATCCACACTTTCGAGGACCCCATCGGAACACAGGAAAAAATAATCTCCCGCGGCCAGGTCGGCGATGTGATGGATGTCGGCCTGGGCATCGGGTTCGCCGCCTTGCAATGCGCGCATGATCACGTTCCTGCGCGGATGTGTACGGGCTTGCTCCTCGGTGATCACACCCGCTTTCACGAGGTCGTTCACATAACTGTGGTCGCGCGTGCACCAACGCACCTTGCCCTGGCGCACGTGATACACGCGGCTGTCGCCCATGTGCGCCACCGTGGCCCCCCGCTCGTGCAAATGCAGGAACGTGAGCGTGGTCGCCATGCCCTGCGACCCCGGATTGTCGCGCCCATACCGTTCGATCTCCGCCTGGGCAAATGCAATGGCATTATGCACCGAAGCATCGTCGCTTACGCTAACGCGGTGGCGCTGGTAATACGCTGCAACCGACCGGCAAGCCAGGTCGCTGGCTATTTCGCCCTTTTCGCTGCCTCCTACCCCGTCGCATACCATAAACAATACGTCGCCGGTCGTGGCGGCTCCCGGTGGCGGGTAAAGGTTGTCTTCATTATTGGCCCGCTTGCCCAGTCCATGAACCGGAACGGGCTGATTTATCTCGATTTTCATAAAGTCGTCAGAAAAGTACTGTTTTGGCAAAATCAGTATTGGCTACGGTTTCGGCAGCCTTTCGGGCGGTTCCGGCAGCGGCGGCGGTCTTCAATGCCACTTTGGTTTTACCCAGTTGCATAATGACCCCGTCGACCAGTTCGACGGTCGTACCGCGTTTGAGCGGATAGGTGTCGATGAAGGTTGGATTGGTGCAATCGGGATGTTCGGACACCCAGTATTTGTACACTCCTTCCCTGCTTTTTACGACTTCTATCACCAGGTGCCGCCGGCTCATATACCGGTCCTGCGAATGGATCATCACCTCGCAGGGTTTACTCTCCGAAAACCGGCCCACAATCTGCAAGCCGGGTTTCAGGGGAAGCGTTTGCGATTCGGTGTATTCATCGTGGACGACCACCCAGCCTACCTCGGCGGGCTCGAAAATGAGGGTAGCTTCCTCGGAAGCCGGGCGCTCCGCTGCCGGCAGCTCGATGCGAATGGGCGAATGGCAGCGGACACAGGCGATCACCGGGTTGTCCGGCGACAACGCCTTTTCATTCAGCCTCAGCCTCGCCTGGCACGATGGACAAACAACGATCATAACAATAGCGGTTGAATGTGGCTATTTAAGCGATGTCCTCGGGATTCACCCATTCATCCAGCCCGTCGAAGTCACTGTCGTAATCTTCCTGGGTGTACACGATGTCGTATTCGTCGGTGTCCATGCTCACGCTGTCCTCTTCGGCCACGACGGTCGAATCGGTCGACGTTGTATCGGTCGTAGAGTCTGTCGCAATGGTGGGGTCTGTCACCTCTTCCACGGCGGGATCCATTTCGTAATCATAGCTTACCATCGAGCCTTCGGCAGGGAGTTCGGAGAGGCCGAATGCATTATCCAGCCACATATCCTGGAAAATATCCTTCATTTCTTGTGGTAATGCGGCGTACTCGTTGGGATGGCAGGTGTGGTACAATTCACCTTTCCATTCAAAAAGCTGCGCCGGGCCTGCCTTCTCGCGTGCCCAGGCGAATGCCTCGTTGAAACTCATGTCGTCGGGCGCATTCGCAATGCTGAGGTGGTCGGGGATCAGCAGGACGTCCGGTTGACTGGCCGGCACCGAATCCTGCACCGGGTTATTTTCGGCCACTACGGTATCGGCAGGGACGGTAGTAGTACTATCCGATTTCGTTTCACTATCACCATCGGTGGAAGGAACGCCACTGGGTGTGGATTCGTCCTTTTTGTTATCATCGTCCGCGTAGGCGTCATACGCAATCGCACCCGCGCCGGCAGCAGCGCCCGCAGCGATCGCGGCACCTGCTTTGTTTTTTGATTTTTTGGGAGTAACAGGGGCATCCTGCAACAGCTCGCTGTTTTCTTCAATAATCTGGGTTTGCTCTGACATGGTCGTAGATTTTAGAAGTTTTCAGATCATTTCATTTGAACCTTTATCGGAGCCTGGTCCGGAAGGTCACCGATTTTTTGAAAAAAATTTCTAAAACCATCTCGCTTTGCATTTCGGGCACTTTTTAAGGTGCTCGCAGTCGTTCCAGGTCAGCCAGTCGTAGTCGCGGAGCGGTTGCTGGCAAGCCGGGCATACCCACAGGCGGCGCATATCCTCTTTCCATTTCACACGGCGGTTTTCGAGGCCGTAATGTTTGTTCATCAAAAGGATGATCAGGCGCCCGATGTAAGGAATGGCGAGCATGACGTCAATCCTCTTCTGAATGTCGATCATCGCTACCCGCTCGTCTTCGAGCGTCTGCCAGACGTGCTGCATTTCCCTGAACTCGAAAATATAGTCGTCGGGCTGTTTATCGAAACGAAATATCTTGCTGGCTTCAAAAGGCATTTTACCGAGCAGAATGCTGCTGCGCGGGGTGAATTGCGTCTTGCGGATACGGACGCCGTCCACAAATGTGCCGTTCGAGGAGTCGTTATCTTCCAGGATGCCGGAATGGTCGGGGCCGAGGGTTACCAGGGCGTGATAACCGCTCACGCTCGGATGGTCCACTACGATATCATTATCCGGCTTGCGGCCGATGCGTAATTTCTGCGGACTCATGGTAGAGATGGGCTATAATGTTCTCAGGGTTGCGTCAAAGGCGTGATCTGTTCCGTTTTACGGATGGGGTAGCTGTTATTCCCGATATGGAGGCGGTATTGTTTCGTATCCACATCGTACGCGATGCTGATCTTCTGCTGCTTTTCAGTCAGCTTGTCGGAGTATATTTCAAGAATGTCGCCGAAGCGGTAATGCGAGCGGTAGTCTTTGCTTCGGATAATGGTCGCGTCGATCATCTGCTTGTCCTGCAAGACAGGTCTGAAATCGACGGTTTTCCAGCTCAGGAGCGGAATGCGGAATACTTCATTGTGCCCTTCCACCCGTACTTCCTGCCCATTGGTGAGGTCGCTCCCGGTCGGTTTCAGGTTATTCCACACTGTCCATACACCGATAATCAGGATCGCTACGGAAGCGGCTATGGCCGTATACGACCAGTTGCCCCATTGCAACTTGCGCTGAATGCCTCTTTTCTGTTGCTGCGAGCTGCTTTCTTCCTCTTCCTCCGTGGCAGCCGGCGTCGCCTGCAATTCGGTATGAAATGTCGTGAACAAATGACGAAGGCCTTCTTTTTCAGCCTGGCTGCTGATGAGGTTCCGAACGGCTTCCTGCGCTTCCACTTCCAGCTGAAAGTCGGGGTCGGCCGCCATTTCGATTTCAAATGCGAGCTTTTCCTCCTGCGTGAGCGCGTCGTCGAGGTAACGGTCGATGCGCTCGGTTCTGTCTTCGTTTTCCATGGGGTCAGCTGTAAAATTGTTTCAGCACATTTTTTCCCAGAAACCGCGCTTTGTCCATACACTTGTTCTTCTGGCTTTTGGCAGAATTGTCGTCTGCAAACCCGAGCTTCGAAGCGATCTGCGTCATCGTCAGCTTTTCGTAGTAAAAGGCTTTCAGCAGCAGCATGCATTTTTCGCCTATCTGCGTCAGCACTTTTTCAAGCGCGGGCAGATAGGGCGAGCTGTCGTCCTCCTCGATCACCGCCGTTTCCAGGTCGTCGTCGAACCCCGTCTGCATTTGCTTTCCCCTCTGCCGCAGCCGGTCGATCCATTTGTAATAGCACACCGAGTACAAATAGGTGGAAAGCCTGCTGCTCAACTGATCCAGCCGACCACCCCTGATCTGCAACACGACCTCCATCATGCAATCCTGGTATACATCGCGCGCGTCGTCGTCGCTTCCGCTGTTTTTCAGGACCAGGTGCAGGATTTTGCCAAAGTTTTCCTTGTAAAAAAGCCCAAGGGCCTTTTCATTGCCATTCTTGATAGCCTGGATCAATGGAAAATCCGGAGAACCGATTTCTGTTATCATGGGTAGGTCGTAAAGAAGAGGGAAACGTCACTATTAATTTAAAACTATTTTCCTTTTAATTACCATAACCTACTGATTATAAAATCATTAAATACATATCTATTATATTTTCGGTTACAAAAAAGAAATGGCGCGAAGCGCTGCTTCGTGCATAATACTCGAAGGCCTCTGGCCGGTCATACAAATCTGACCGGCCAGAGGCCTTCGAATAATTTTGAATCAGTGAATGGTGGGGCCTTAGTCAGGAATGGTCAAGAGTAGTCAGGAATGGTCGAGAATAGTCAGGGATATTCAGAAATTGAATCAGGTCAATACCTGACAATACCTGACTACACCTGACTACACCTGACTGGAACCATTAAATTTTGATCCCGAACGAAATCCCCAGGCTCCGGCCATCCGAGCTCCACACGCCCGCACCGGGGTACATCGTCGGACGTTTGGTGAAGTACTGCTTGTCCGTCAGGTTGTTGACTCCGAAACGCAGCTTGTAATGCTGGCCCAGGTAGAGCGTAGCATTCAGGTCTAGCAGGCCATAACCCGGTACTTTGCCGATGGTACCATTAGCCGACGGCTCCACCGTATTCAACGGGTTGGCGAAATTGGAGCTTACATAGCTGTACTGCGCCGTTACCGAAAGTTTTTTGTATTGAAACTGAATGCCGTTTCGCGAAATCCAGGTAGGGACTCCCTCTACACGGTTGCCTGCCACGCTCTTATTTTCACCATTCGATACCGCCGTTCCCCGAACGTATTGGGCATCGAAATAGGATGTCGCCGTAAAAAACGACAACTCGGTCTGCGGCTCTCCGCCATTGTATCGCTTGAATGCGGTGTATTCGAGGTAGGCTTCCACGCCGCGGGTTTTGCTGTCGCCGGTGGTGGTCCGGTACAGGTACGCATTGCCGTTGGCATCCCTCATCGACACCGTACCCATCCGGTTGTTGATCATCACCTGAAACAGACCGATATCGTATTTCAGAATATCCCGGATGTTCCCGCTAATACCCGCTTCGAGGTTATAGCCTTTCGCGTCTTTCAGGCTTTTATCAACCTGTTCCAAAACGGAGCCGGGAATAATGTCTTTGAAAACGACCGGGCGGTATGCTTGTGAGAAACCTGCATAGGCGCGGCTGTTTTCCCCGATCTTGTATTGAGAGCTGATCCCGAACAGCGGAAAACTGTGCTTGATCGTATTCGGGAGGTTTTGCGGGTCATAGTAAGTGATCTTGCCGGTCATGTCCGTACCGCCTTTCTCCACCCGGATACCCGGCGAAAAGCTCAGGCGCGGGGTGATGAAGATGAGGTTTTCCGCAAACAGGGCGATGTTGTCGGTCGTCATGTACATATCGCGGCCAAACTGCGGATCGGTGACGGTGAGGTCGAAATCGCTGCCCGTTGTGCCTTTGCCAAGCTGGCGGCGACGGAGCTTGTTATGCATGTATTGCACCCCGCCGGAAACCACGTTGCGGAAGCCCATGAAGTCGTACTGGTGCACCAGGCGCAGTTCGGAAGTGAAGCTTTTGAAATTATCGATATCCACCTGACGCGCGCGGTAGGCATTGGTGACGCGGCTGATCGTGTCGGGCACGTTCGCGAATGCGTCGAACATCACGCTGTTGCGCGCGCCGTACACGCCCGAAGTCGTCAGTTTCAATTGCGTGCGGGGATTGATCTTCCAGTCCATCACGATCGACGGCACATAAATATCCGGGTTAAAATAGTTGCGCAAGCGGGTCGACTGGCGCGGGTCTTCCTTGAACATCGCGTCGGTCAGCGGGCCCGGGATCTGATACACATATTCCGAACGACCCAGTTCCGCTTTAATCCTGAACGCCTTGCTGAATTCATACGTCAGGCTCACATACTGCGATTCCGCGTCGGATTTCGCATTCTTGCGGTAACCGTTGGAATGGCGCTTCTGGTAGTAAGCCGAGTAGGTGAGCTTGCCTACTTTACCGCCAATGGCGTTGTAGGAACTAAACAGCCCGAATGAGCCGGCGGAGTTGATGGTCTCGAATGTAAATGCCTTGGTGGTATCCGGCCCTTTGGTGACGTAGTTGATCATCCCGCCGAACTGCGCACCGTATTGCAGCGACGATGTTCCCCGCACCAGTTCGACCCGCTGAATGGATTCCATGGCAGGGCTGTAATGGCTGGCGGGGTAGCCGTACATGTCGGAATTGGTGATAATGCCGTTCTGGCGGATGTTGTATTCCCAGGACCGGTGCGGGTCGAGCCCGCGGGTGGAAATATTGACCTGGTTGCCGCTGCCGTCCATGTCGTACACGAATACGCCCGGGATCTTGGCGAAAATCTGGCGGCCGGTTTTTTCTGCGATATTCCCGTTCACACCATCGATCTGGATCACTTCGCTTTTCTTGCCTGCCGTGATGTAGGTATTGTGTACGTCCGGGAGGCGTTCGGTGTGAATGATGTTCTTGCGCTCCCCGACGGTTACTTCATTAAGGTCCAATACCTTGTCATAGTCCTTCTTTTTGTCGGTTTGTGCGTGGGCAGTTTGAAGGAGGGTGCAGAGAATGATGGTGGTGGTGTAAAATTGTTTCATCAGCGTTTGTATTATTGATAGTCATATGCTTGCCATTGGCAGCGGCGGAGTGAATTAATATCGGTCGGTACCCGGATGAAATGTGCGCCAGCTATGCCAGAATTCCTGGTAAGCATTAATGCGTTTCAGATCGCTACCGGCGCCGGTGAGGCGCTTGCCGAGCAGGTTGTAAGTATTGCTTTGCGTAAAGATGGTGTCGTTCCTCAATGTGAGTGTTTCATTGATCCCCTTATCGAATGCGAAGAAACTGTTGTTATCGACGCTCAGTACCAGGGCTACCGGTGCCGCACCCACCTCGCTGTTGATAATGCGCTCTTTTTTGAGACGGTTCCAGTCGAATGCCTTCGCCGCTCCGCCCGCCTGAATACCCACTACCCAAGATTTGTCTTTCCAGGACAACGTGTCGGTTTTGGTGAGTGTAGATTTGCCACGGCCCGATTCGTAACGGCTCATGGAATCATATTTGGCCTGATAAACCGGGTCGGGTTGCATCACTTTACTGTCCGGGTGCAGTTTCAGCCATTGGCTCAATGACGTTTGCGTACTGGCGAGTTCGGGGAGCATTTTGCCTTTCAGCGGACCGGCGATCGCCTCTCCATTGGCCTGTCGCCACCAGCTGCCGGTTTCGCTGTCTTCGAACATCGCATTGAAATGGTCCATTCCTACGAGCCGGAATACTTCCGGTTTGCCGTCCACCGTCGGTTCAAAAACCCGGCCGGTGCGGCATACGGTGCAATACGTAACCATAATGGGCTTCCCACCGAGCACATCGCGTACCTGGTGGTGGTAGCCGATATACTGGATCGGATACGCTTTCGCTTCGCCATTGGCCTCGACGCCGATTACCAGGCGGTCCATCGCCACTTTATTCGAGGCCGCATTGTGCTGGATTACCTGCGATGGCTGGTAAAACATCGTGTCCGCAGCCATCTCGAAGTTGGTGGCATAAATAACGCCACCCGCGATCAACAGCAAAATGGCCGGCAGCCATTTCATTTTACCGGAAAACACGGCAAACCCGCCGGCGACGATCATCGCCCAGAACAGTATCCGCAACGGCCAGCGCCAGGTATGCAGGATGTAAGCGGCATCGATGCTGTTCATTCGCTGGCTGCCGGGCATGGGCATGATGAAGTACACCTTCGCTATTTCGTATAGGATAATACCAATGATTCCAAGGTAAAAGAGCTTCTTCATATATATCAGAGGGGTGCAGCGCACCGAAAGATTAGTAGCAAAATAATGGTGGTGAAGGATTCGCGGAATTGGCGCATTTAAAAGAAATGGGTTCGCCAGGCGGCGAACCCGTTTGCCTAATATATTAACCTATGATAATACGCAAAATCCAGTTCATTTGCTTCTGAATGTGACAAATAATGCAACCAGGAAGGGCAGCGAGAACACCAGCAAGGCATTTCCGAAACCTCCGAGCACCGTCACCAGGGAGCCAATGAAAAACACCGCCGTCGCGGTAAAGAACCGGCCGACGTTAAAACAAAAACCGGTAGCCGTGCCACGCACCGCAAACGGGAACAGCTCGGGAATGTAGCTCGACAGAGCCCCCTGACTAATCCCGAAACAGAATGCGAGCATCGCCGTTTCGATGTAAATTATATTGGAAAATGTACGGTTGGTGATAAACAGCACGCCGCACATCACCACGCAGGTGGCAAATGTGGCCAGCAATGTATTTTTCTTGCCGAACCGGTTCATCAGTATCCCCGAGAATACGCCGCCTGTAATGCCGCCCATTCCGAGCAGGATCATCAGCACGCCCCGCTCCTTCTGGCCGTCCTGCCCGCTCGCGAGCAACGATTGCGCCCACGTAGGAAGCCAGGAGAATATGCCCCAAAGGCCGATCAGCACAGCGCCGAAAATCAGCGAGCCGCGAATCACATTCGGCAGGTTTTGGGCATCAAAAATACTTTCCTGACCGCTCCTGGTTTGTCTTACCCCCTTCCAGCGATCCGATTCCGGCAAAAGCAGGAAGATCAGCAATGCGGCGGCAACCGGAATGAAACCGATCCCGAACGCGGTACGCCAGTCTGAAAACAATAAATTGAGACTACCGGTGGTAACAATGCCGATCGGGAAACAAACTGCCAGCACGCCCAGGATCACCGCACGGCTGCGGTCCTCCCATATTTCGGAAATATACACCGTGGTGATCAGCAGCACACCGCCTACGCCCATTCCGGCCGTGAAACGAATGACCAGCAAGGAGTACCAATCGGGAACGATGGTAACCAGGCAGGTTGAAATGCCATAGAGTGCCGTCACGAGCGTCAGTGACTTTTTCCGGCCGATGCGGTCGCTTACCACGCCGAACAGCAGCCCGCCGCACATCCAGCCGTAGAGGTAAATAGCATTCACATAGGCGCCTATCTCCCCCAGTTCCGCCTCGCTTACGGCCGCTCCTTTCAGTTCGGGAATGGCCACCGGCAGGTACACCGACATCAGTGTCGATACCGTCCCGCTAAGCGTGTAAGCAACCACGCACAGCGCGAACGCGAGCCATTTCTGGCTGACGCTGATCGGTTCCACACGTTGTATCTCCAGAGTTTCCATAGCCGGTTAGCGGAAAAGTTCGTCGAAGTTCAGACTCACATAGTATAGCCCGCCCACGGCCGGTGAGCCGTAAGCCTGCACGATGTATTTGTTCGTGATATTGGATCCACCCAGTTTCACCACCGTTTTCAGGCTGGGAATGCGGTAGCTAACCTGCGCATCAACCAGGTTGTAGGCATTCACACGGCCCGGGCGCATTTCAGTGAATGTGCCGTACCAGTCGAACGCCTCCTGCCAGTGCCAGGCTACATTGAAGCCCAGACGGTCCGTCAGGCGCGCGTTGCCGAACATGACGTTGGTCTTCCATTTCGGCGTGTTGAATGCCGGGATGTTGTTCGGATCGGCATCGCCCATGTTGAAATCGATCCAGGTCGCATTAGCCGATACCTTGTAATTTTTAGGCAAAGAGTAAGTCAAACCGGCGCTCACACCCTGGATGGAGACTTTGTCTTTGGCATTGGTATACAACTGATACAACTGCCTGCCCGAACCCAGCAACTCCATCGCAGCAGCCTGGTTCACCGAGCCGTCCGCGGCCAGGATATCCGAAGGCGCCGCGGCTACCACCGTATTGATGATAAAGTCGGTGTACTGGCTGTAATAGTAATTAACATCGAACAACAATTGCTTGGCTATCAAACCCTTGTAACCCACCTCATAGCTTTTCACTTTTTCGGATTTGATATAAGGCACATTCGATTTCACCAGCTTGCTTTTGTTGTTCGCAACAGCCTGCGGGAAAGGAATTCCCTTCGCCATATCCGCTCCGAATGCGGCCGCAAATTGCGAGAACGACGCGATGGTCACCGAATTGGTGTAAGCATTCATTCCCTCAGAATTCACGGGAGCGCCTCCCAAAATAATGATCGGGCCTACATTCAGCTTGATATACTGATCGCCGATAGTGGGGTTACGGAAACCCGTCTGATAGGACGCGCGGAAATGATGGTTTTCATTGGGCGAGAAAACAGCGGATGCGCGGGGTGTAAACCGGCCGTCGAAGTTTTCGTTTTTATCGTAACGGCCCGAAACCGTCAGTTTCAAACGGTCTTTCCAAAACGATTTGGAAGCCTGTGCGAACATTCCGTACTCCTCGTTGGTGAGGTTTTTGTCCTTGTCGTCAAACAACGTTCCGCCCGTATTGAGGAAATACTTCCGGTAGTTGCCGCCAACCTGCAAGTTGATCACTTTCAACAGCGAGCTGAAATCGTACATCCCCTCCACGTGGTTCAGGCTGCATTGGCTGAGAATGCCGGCACCTGCCAGTCCGCGGGTTTTGATGAGGCGGTCCTTGGCCGAATTAAAAGCGTCGGAACCCGGGGCAATGCGTCCCTCGTCCGCGAATCCGCGTGCGGCTGTATGGTTCTGTTGCGTTACACCGGTAACAGCGCCGCTGTACGCGGCCGCATACCTGGCAAACCACGTCGAATCGGCCTTGTTGGGAGCTACGACGTTACCAGCGAGGTCTTTCACCCAGGTCCGGTTGATCTGCTGGCCCAGCGCGCGGGTATTGTAGGAATTGGTCGAATACTCGTGGTTCGTGTAGGCACGCACGTAGAAGTTGCTTCCGCGAAGTTCCAAACGGTGCTGTACAAACTTGAAATCATTGATCACAAATCGGTTCGAACCGGTATACTGCGCCGTCCCCTGGTTGAAATTACCCTGATAAATGGCTTCCAGCTTGTCGGTAATGCGGTAATGCAATGCGCCGCTCAGTTTCAGGCTGTAAACCCCGTAAGTGGCCAGGTCCTTTTCCTCGTACCCCGTGCGCGACACGCGGCCGATGTTCGGCAACGTCTGCGCCACCTCGTCGCCGTAAATGTTCAATGCGTTGCGGCCGGGATTGTTGGGGCCCCGGTTTTCGGGGTTGGTATTTGGGTCAATGTCGGTGTAATCGTTGGCATACCAGTCGGTGCCTTTGAGGTACGATGCATTGACTTTGAATGCGAGTTTGTTGTTGAAGGCTTTCGCGTATCGGATGGCCAGGTCGTAAAGCGGTTTCGCGCCAAGGCCGGTACCATCGCCGAGGTGATTGATGCCGAACTTGGTCTGGGCGCTCAGTCCCTGGTATTCAAATGGATTTTTGGTGCGTGTATTGAGCATTCCGTTGAATGCGATCGGGCCGTACAATGCGGAGGCCGCGCCGGGGATCAGTTCCGCGCTCTCGACGTCGATGTCGTGCGGGCCGAAGAGGTTACCCATGGCAAAGCCCAGGCCGGAAGGCTGGTTATCCACGCCGTCCACCAGTTGCAAAAAGCGGCCGTTGCCCGTCGTGTTGAACCCGCGGGTATTGATTTGCTTGTATGTCAGGCTGCTCGTTACCATATCGAGCGATTTCAGATTGACTAAACCATCATAAAAATTGGCGGAAGGCGTCTGCTGGATCGCGCGGGAATCCATTTTCTCGATGCTCACCGGCGACCGCAAAATGCTTTCCTCCACCCTGGAAGCCGTTACTACCACCTGGTTCAGTTCTTCAATGGTCGGTACCAGGTTAACCCGCAGCGCTTCGCCGGAAGCCACTTCTTTTTCCTGCCTTGCATAGCCCACGAGCGAGATGATCAGCGTCGTAGAGGTACTGGTTTTCAATTCAAAATAACCTTCCGCATTCGTAATGGTACCTGTGTTCCTGCCCTTGACGGAAATGGACACGCCCGAAAGCGGCTTTTGTGAATCATTGTCAAAAATGTGCCCCGATACTTTCGTTGCCTGTCCCCAGGCGGTTTGCGTGAAGCACAGGGTAATGATGAGGTAGAGGATGGGTAAAAGTCTTTTCATAGGTTAGGTTTAAATAGAGGTTCGATTCAATTAGGTCAGGAAGGTTGGGTTTGCTTTTTCAAATGGTCGTAGCCGTTCGGCAGCCGGTTGTAACCGTGATCCACTAAACGTTGGCCCAGGCCGGTATAGAATTGCGGGTCGGCCGGCGCGACAGTCGCCATACCATCCACGTAGCGGTTATAGAGGCAGAAAAGCCCCGCGATCAGCACCGTATCGTGGATTTCGGTATCCGTAGCGCCCTGCGCTTTGGCATTGGCCACCGATTCGGCCGTTACCGCCTTGCCGCTCTGCTGTACCTGTTTGGCGATTTTGAGCAGTGCTTTCATTTTTTCGGAAACCGGCGCCGCGTCGATATCCTGCTTCATGATCTCGCAGGTTTCAGTTTCGCCCAGCAGCAAATCGGCCGCGGCTGTGTGTGCAGCAGTGCAAAACCGGCATTCATTGTTATGCGACACGATCGTCGCGATCAGCTCGCGCTCCGCCGGTGACAGCGAGTTCTCGCCCCGCAGGATAAATTGCGTCAACTGACGTATAGGCTCAGCAGTTACCCTGCTGTATTCCAGCAAGCCGGTAATGCCGGGCAAATGCTCCGGTAGTGGGATATGTGGCACGGTAAGTTGTCGGTTTTGTGTTAACGAATGGTGTTGCTCGTCAGGAAGGTCATTTATAGTCAGGAGGTTGTCAGGAGTTGTCAATGGATTCTCCTAAGAACCGTAACTACTACACTTGACCACAAATGACTATACTTGACCAATTTCCGCCTCAATGGCATCCTGCTTGATCGGGAAGCGCACGTAGCCTGTAAACGCCATGCGTTGTCCCATTTCGCGATACGCCTCGTTCTCTTGCGGTGCCCAGGTACCCAGTCCGTCCACATAGCGGTTGAACATGCTGAAAGCCGCGGCGATCAGCACCGTATCATGGATTTCCTTGTCGCCGGCTCCTTCTGCACGGGCTGCTGCGATGTCCTCGTCGGTCACCGCCTTGCCGCTTTTCTGCACTTTACCCGCGATATTGAGCAAAGCGCGAAGTTTGGGAGAAACCTCGATCACCTGGAAACCATTCTTAATGTCGTCGATCAGGCTGATGTCATAACCCAGGTGCGCCATCGCTGCGGAACCGTGTGATGTATGACAAAAATGCGTGTCGTTGAGCAGCGATACGTAAGAAGCGATCAGCTCGCGTTCGCCGCTGGTCAGGGGCGATTCGCCGCGTAACAGGGTTTCCGCCAGTAATTGCAGGGGACCAGCCGTCTCGGGCCGGAAGTTGAAGAGGCCGACAATGCCTGGCAGCGATTCATCGGGTAGAGCAATATGCGCCATTTTGCAGGAAGATTTTGGGTTAGTAAATCGGTCTTTCCTCCTGTGTGCGGACATTCACTTATGCAACCGGCTATGCGCGCATCATATGCAGGCATGCTACGTACATGTAGGAACGTTCGGCAATTTTCAGGAAGAATAAGGAAGATGAACTAAGCCAGATCTGGCGGCGGGGATGGGATGGAAGAATATCTTTCAGGCAGAATAGATCTGACAGAAAATTGTGGGGCCAGATATTTCGATGGCTCCCATTCCAGCACATAAAACACGTGCTGACGACCGGCGGTCATGTATTCTTTGAGGAAATGCTTCAAAACATTCGAATGCGCGTCGTTTTGCGAACCTGTCGCCTGGCCTGTCACCTGGTCGTTAATCTTCGAAACAAGGTCCGAAAATCGGTCGCGGGCATTCTGGTCGAACTCGCAATGCACATACAGCGTATCGTTGATCAGCTGCTGGCTTTTCATCTGGTAGAACTGCCCTTCGTGCTCGATCTGCCCCTGAACTGCCTCCGGCGCGTCCCAGCTGGTCTGATAGGGCACCGCTACCGGCACTTTAATCACAATGTCCGCAGAACCAGCCGCCTGCTCCACCAGGTCCTTTCCAGCCGCACTAATGGTATAGCGCTCCTCCGACAGGTAGACTATCGAATAGCCCACCATGTTGTAAAGCAACAGCCCCAGCAGCAATATGGAAATGATCCTGCGCAATGTTGAAATATTGAAATTTTATGCGGTTTGTACAAATGTATGGAAATGAGCGTGAAATAAGCGCGTTGGCAGGTAAAATTTTTGCGCCCTTCCCGATAGTTTCAAAAAATAGCCCGTTCGTACATTCACATCTAACGTATACTAATAATAGTTACCTCCAATTTCCATTCGTCAGGCTTTTTACACCGAAGGATAATTAGGCGCTAGCCACTCGGGTATTGAGGGGTTTTTGCATTGAAATATATTGAAACCGGCTCTTTAAATAGCAGGCACTTTCAGCCAAAACTAATTTTCGAACCGTAATGAGAAGTAACTGCTTATGCCTGCCGGTTGGCCTTCTGACATTCGTTATTATCCTGTTATTCAGCCACGCGTCCTTTGCGCAGCCGGAAAGGACAGTCAAAAAGGTATCCCGTGTCGATAGTGCTAGTCATGTGCGTCCTTGGGACGTCGGCCTAGATTTGGCACAGTTGTTCAGAGAAGGCCCGATAAAGCTAACGCTCAGAAGGATGAGCAAAAAGAATGGAGCTTTCCGCCTGGCTTTATGGGGAGGGATCTTAAAGGACAGAAGTTATGGCATGAACCCTGATTCTCTGACATTCAGGGCTAATCATTGGCACATCGGAACCACGTTGGGATACGAATGGCAAAAAAATATCAAAAAACATCAGCTTTACTACGGTGTAGAAACCTTCTATTATTACAGGTCGGACGGGTCGGGCTCTGTTGTAAATCCATACCATGAGACCCGGGCGCATCTCTGGCTCATGGGACCTTTTATTGGGGTTAAATACCGTATACTTCCGCAGCTGTCTTTTTCCGTCGAGACATGGGTCAATCTTTCATTTACCCAACAATCCAACTGGGATCACGTAGAAAATCGAAGCGAGGGGCACTCCCGATCAATCGGAATCGGCCTCGACCCTTTTAAAGCGCTAAGCTTATCGTATCACTTTTAACATCATGTACCTATGAAAAGAATTGTATGTATCACGCTTGGACTCGTGCTTTCGGCGTTTCACTTTGCCAACGCACAATTGACTATTGGCTGCACTTCGGGATGTAATACCGCACTTCCTAATGGAACGGAGCACGAATATCTTATAACGGATGCAAACTTTGTGACTTGTAGTAAGGACTTAAACCTATGCAAAACTAAATGGGAAATTACCAACGGGACAATTGATGGAGGAAGCAGTGGTAATCCCTGCGTTTTCGAAAACGAGAATGCGGCAAAAGTCAAGGTCAAATGGAACAATGTAAACGGCAGCGGAACGATTAAAGTAACAACCAGCGATGGTCTGTCTTGCAAATCATGCCCCACCACCAGCGCAACCATCAACATCCCCATCAAATACCTCGGCACGCCCGGCACCATCAAAGTAAATGGGGTAGCCGCGCAGGGATCGATCATAGTTCCGTGCGGGAATACGCCTATTACACTCTCGGTTGATCCGGTGACCAATGCCACAAACTATACCTGGACATTACCCGCCGGTTGGAGCGGCTTTTCCAACACCAACACGATAGTGACGACGCCGGGCACAAATTCGCAGGGCACGATCAAAGTGGCTGCCTCCCGCAACGATGTTCCCAATCTCTACATATCGAGTAACACCATTACAGTAAACCGTCCGCTTCCGGTGCTGACTGCATCCGCTCCCGGCGTAAATGGGAGTGCAATAAGCCTTTGCGATCCTGCCCAAACGATCTCCGCCAGCGCCACAGGAGTTAATGCGGATAAATTTGTGTGGACGCCGACAGGCGGAGCGAAAATCAATGGTGGGACATCCCAGCAAACTATAACCGGTAATGTCAATGTTACCGCAACGGCGGATGGCGGCTATATTGTTAAGGCATATTCGACCGCCTGCGGGATTCCCAGTACAAATAGCGAAGTTCGCAGTGTCTTTTACGGCCCTGCCACTTACAAAAACGGCTACTACACGACTAACGGCCTCACATACGGGCTCGCAGAAGCGGACAATCCGCCTTATCCGAACGCTTTTTGCTGGACGGCCAACCCTACCCAAGGTGACGCAAAACTCGAATTCACGAAGCTTCTGACAAAAACCTGGACAAAGGTCGCGTCTTCTCCCGCTAATTTCACCTGGGCCCAAAACCAGTATGGTGGTGTCGAACTGACGTTCAAGGCACTCTCACAGAATGCCCTTTTTCAACTTGACTACGGGAATAACTGTGGCATAGTCACCAAGTATTTTGGGTTCAGAGTGATCACTTGCTTTCAGGCAGTAACCATTTATCCCAATCCGTCGGTGCAGGACGTCCTGACCATACAGCTCGACAATGTGGAAAACGAAGACGTCATGCCGCAATCGATTGAACTGTTTTCGGAACACTCGACCGTACCAGTCAAAACGATATCAGCCATCGATACTTACCGGGCTAAGGCATTTAAAGACAACAACAAAATTGAGATGAATGCAGGTGATCTGCCCAGGGGAGTATATTTCCTGCATGTCGTCCACGGGCGTATCGTTAACAAGAACAAAGAAAAAATCAGGTTGATTTTGGAGTAGCGCAAGTATTTTAAAGATACATAGCAAGAGATTCATGATCTTTATGCTCCATTATCCAACACAACACCATGCCTTTCGTCAATTTCAAAACCAATAAAATAGTCCAAATCTGGGATGGTATTTATGGTACGCTCGGCCATTCGGAACAGCAGACTTTCGGCCATTTCACGATCGTTGCCGGCACGGTACTGCCGGAGCATAGCCATTTTCATGAGCAATGGTGCCATGTGCTGGAAGGTGAGCTGGAATTTACGATCGATGGGGAAACAATGCTGCTTACGCCCGGGATGACGGCCCACATTCCCCCGCACGCACCGCATTCGGCGATCGCGCGTACGCAATGCAAGGTGATCGATTGCTTTACGCCGGTGCGCCAGGATTTTATCGAACTGGAAAAAGAGTCGTAAGTCAGAGGCGTACGCCGGTCGTACCTCCTTTTTCCATCGAAATATCGATCGGCGCATTGGTTTTCCAGCTACCACGGGTAAAGTCGGGGACATCGATGGAATTGGAGCGGTGCGCCACCGACCATTCGCTGAGCGGGCCGACGGAGCTCCACAATGCGGCGTCATACACGTCCTGATCCAGCGGCAGGCCGTTTCGGAGGCAGTCGATCGTGCGCCAGTCCATGAGGAAATCCATCCCGCCATGGCCGCCAACCTGCTTGGCCACCTCTCCTATTTTCTTTACGATGGGCGGGGTATTCCCGGTTTCGAGGGCTTTGTATGCTTCGGGAGAAAGCCATTCATGCCCTTTGGCAATGCGGGCTGGCTCGGGGTATTTCAATGCGGCGCCCTGCGTGCCGCTTACCAGCTGAATGCGGGAATAGGGACGCGGCGACGCTACGTCGAACTGCACCACGATCGTCTTGCCTTTCTTCGTCCGGATGGTCGATGTGTTCATCATCCCGTTGAACGGCTTCCCGACGAATGGTTTGAAATCCGCGTCATGGGCGGCCAGGCGCCGGGCGGTATCGGCCATTACAAAATCGTTGTTCGACATCGACACCAGGTAATCCATCGCATCACCCCGGTTGATATTCATTACCTGACAAATAGGTCCGAGCCCGTGCGTCGGGTAGAGATTACCCGTCCGTTGCGAAAGCTCTTTCAGCTCCCACATCTGGTAAAACCGCTCTTTATCGAATACGTACTCCTGCAAATTGTGAATGTAGGCACCTTCCGCATGGGTAATTTCGCCAAAGAAGCCTTGCCGCGCCAGGTTTAATGTAAGCAGTTCCGAAAAATCATAACAGCAGTTTTCGGTCATCATACAATGCTTCCGCGTCTTTTCCGAAGTCTCGACGAGTTCCCAGCATTCATCGATGGTCTTGGCCGCGGGCACTTCCACGCACACGTGCTTGCCGTGGTTCATCGAGAATACCGCCATCGGCGTGTGCAATGCCCAGGGCGTTACGATGTACACGAGGTCGAGGTCGCTGCGTTCGCACAGCTTTTTCCACGCATCGGCGTGGGAATGGTATCCTTCCGGTTTATGCCCATGCCCTGCCACCAGTTGTATGGCCTCGTTTACTTTCCCTTCCCGCAAATCGCACACCGCCTTGATTTCCACGCCGGCGATCTTGTTCATTCGCTCCACCGCCGCCATTCCGCGATTACCCAGCCCGATAAAGCCGATACGCACCGTTTCGAGCTTCGGTGCTGCGTAATTGCACATATTGAACGACTGCGCACGCACCGGCTTACCCGTTGCGGCCGACGGAAATACCGACGAAGCCAACCCGAGGCCGGTCATTTTGATAAAATCTCTGCGGTCCTGATTCATCGGAGGAGCAGGCTATGTATTTGAAATTGATTCACTCAAAAACTGCGGCGTATAGCCATTATCACTCGCCCATTGCACGGCAGCGCGGATCTTGTCGCGGAAATCGGGCTGATAGTTGAAATAGAATGGATAGAAATATTGCTCATGGACTAATAGATCGAGGTAAGGCGGTTTGTGGCCGTTCGCTTCGTGTGCATCGAGGTGCGGGCGAATGTCTTCCAGCTTTTTGGTGTCGATGACAATGCTGGCGCGTACGAATGTGATATCCTCGGCAGTGTCGCGCCAAACGAAACGCTTTTTGAGATGCCTCCGCTGCGGCGCACTCAGGTAATAGGAAGCGGAAGGCAGGTTATCATCCACATTGAAATACCCCACCTGACCCACGTAGCCCGCATCGCGCATCGCACGCGAGCCCGCGGCTGTCGCCTCACCCCAGTGAATCGTGGTGACGGAATGCATCACTTCCTCTCCCGCAAATCGGCGGATTTCGTTCATAATCAGATCGCAATCGCGCTTTACCTCCTCATAACCCGCGTGCACATATGGCATATCGGGAAACTCCTGTAATGCGTGGAAGCTCAACCGAAGCCAGCCCGCGTTCGCTTTCCATTCATTTTTATATTGATCGGTAAAATCGGAGAGGTTAAAACCGTCGGTTTGGTAAAATAAATTCAGGTGAATTTTGGTACCATACTCCGCATGGACCTGTTTCAAAAATCCGAGGTAAGGGTTATCGAAAAGCGACGCATAATGGTCTTTATTTTGCTGGATATCCCGCAAAAACCAGATATTATCGTCTATCGACAGCCTGTAATGCCCGGCGAAATTGTTAAGCAAAAAAACTTTGACAGACGTCTGTTCTCCGCTGATCTTATCCATAGCTTCCAGCCTGTTTTCATAACCTTCCAAAAGCACCCGCGCCTCGAAATGATCGCCAATGCGCTCTGCCCGAAAGCCATTCACCACTACTTCGGCACCCTCCGCCGCAGCGATTTTGACCGTAATTTCCAGTTTACCATCCGTAAAAACCCCGTCAAAGGCATGGAGAACGTCTCCTTCAATGGGGGTAAAGAAGTCAATATTCATAATTTTGAAGATTTTTGATCAATAGCCTGTCCACCGGTTAAATGTACGACTCGACAATTCACTTGCCCCGGAGGGGCACTCTGTTTGTAGTAAACAACGCCCCATCTAATTTACACCCCAGCGGGGTGGCCTACCATATTTCGAAGGAGGCTCCTCCGGAGCCGGACGTTTATACATTCCACGTTGGCTAGAAACAGGATGCCCCTCCGGGGCCCGCCGCAGCCAGCCAGCGGCCGTCAGCGACCGGCCGCAAGCCTAGTAAGTAGCCCTGCCGCCCGAAAGGTCGAACGTAAAGCCGGTCGTAAAACTATTCTCGGGCGAAACGATGAATGCGGCCATATTGGCGGCTTCTTCGAGCGTGCCGCAGCGTTTCATGGGGATCTTGTCGGTCATGTATTTCACCTGCGCTTCGGGCATCGCGTCCACGAGCGGCGTCTGGATCACCGCAGGGGCCAGTGCATTGACGGTAATACCTGTCTCGGCATATTCCTTCCCCTGTACTTTGGCCATTCCGATCACCGCCGCTTTCGACGCCGAATAGGCCAGCATACCGGCATTCCCCTCTTTCCCGGCGATGGAGGCTATATGCAGAATACGGCCGTAGTTGTTTTGCAGCATGTAAGGCAGCACCGCTTTCGCTGTGTAAAAGCTTGCCATGAAATTGATATTGAACACTTTTTGCAGATTGGCCGTATCTACTTCATGGCTTTTGATATTGGTAGCGCCGGTAATGCCCGCGCAGTTGATCAGAATATCGATTTTACCAAAACGCTCCGCCACGCGCGCCACCGCCTGCGCCACCCGCTGCTCGTCGGTCACATCCACGCCGATAAGCTCTTCACGCTCCGCATTACCAACGAATTGTTCGTTCAGCGCCTGCTCATTCAAATCCAGCAGCCCTATTTTCGCACCTTCATACAGCAGCTTATGGGCGATCACAAGCCCCAAACCGGAAGCGGCGCCGGTAATGACGGCCACCTGATTCTCGAAAGTGTTCATTTTACCAGCGCGTTTTTGAGTGGATTTAGACTTGCCGGTTTTAAAAATACTTTTTTCTCCGTTCTTAATCACGCTTTCGAAAAGGTTGTTTCCAGTGACTTGATTTCCCACGTTTCATCATTAAGCACATCCAAAACTCTCTGGTTCAACTCTTTAATGTAGGAAACCGACGAGGGGTCTGGAATATACGCTGCCTTGCGGGCGATGCTGTTTTTGAGGATGCCACGGGCCATCAGCAGTTCCTTTTCGGCATAATGGAAGAGCTCCATGTTTTGCAGAGAGAAGAATATCTGCGGCATGACCTTTTCGAACAAATCGAACGCTTTTTGGTGCGCGCCCTGGTTCCGAAGCGTAAATACTTTTTGCAGAATATCGGACACTGCGAGCCCCGGCATCACACCACGGATACCCAACGGAATGAGTTCGAGCATGTACAAACCTCCCCAGCCTTCGAAAAGCCCGATTTTCCCTTCGGTTTCTTTGATAATGCTCTCAAACTTCGGCGCGCACAGCGGTTCTTCGAGTTTGAGGTATTTGAAGTTCGGGTGGCGCTCCATCAGTTCGTGGATGAAGCCGACGCTGATCGACGAGCCGCCCGGATTGAAATCCTGGATCAGGACCGGCGTGTCGGGGATTGATCCTAAAAACCCGGACAGGTAGGCCCTGAGCGAGTCTTCCGGCAGACTGAAAATCCGCGGCACCGCCAGCGACACCACGTCCGCGCCCGCTGCCACATTCGCCTGCGCAAGCCTGATCGCCTGTTTCAACGACGGGTGGTTGGATTGCGCGACGATCTTGATGCGCCCGGCCGCTTGCGCCACCGCTACACGCACGACCTGCAACTTCTCGTCGTCCGTCAGTTTGTAAAATTCGCTGGCGTAAGCGGGCAGGCAAACCGCCTCGATGCCGCTCGCTACGGCAAAATCGATCAGGTCGCGGAGCGCCGCTTCGTCAATCTCCTCGTCTTCTGTAAATGGTGTCGGGATAATGGGCACGACGCCGGACAGTTCGTTTTCTGCATTCATACTCTTAGGGTTTTATGGATTGGCATTGACCAGTTCTTCCTGCTTCTTTTCCCGCGCCGCCTTGCTATCCACGATGGTGAGGATCAATGTCGACGCGAGTACCAGGATGCCACCGATAATGGCTTGTGTTTTTAATGTTTCGCCCAGAACGAATGCCGCAATGGGCAATCCCATGAACGTAATGAGGTAATTGGACAATGCGACCTGCGTGGCATCGAGGTATTTGAGCACCTTGAAAAACAACAGCATCGACAGGAAGTTGTGAAAGAGCGTCAGCGCGATCATGCCCGTCCAGGTCTGGGCGGTGTACTGCGGGATCACTGAAAACATACCGGGCTCGTAGTACCACACCAGCGGCGCAAGCAGGATCACCATCACCAGATAGGTATAAAAAACCATTTCCATCTCGGTGTATTGCTCGGCGACTTTCTTGCAGCCGACATTGTAATAGCCGTTGCCGAGTATCGCCAGGAATATCAGCAGGTTCCCCAGCGCATATTGCGAACTCATGTCCATGTTGCGGATGTCGTCGGTGGAGCAGAGCAGCACGCCCGCGATCGCGATCCCGAAGCTGATCCAGCGGATACGGTTCATCTTTTCTTTTAATATAAAAAAGGCAAAGACGGCCGTTACCACGGGCAATGCGAGGATCAGGATAGCCGCGTTGCTCGCCAGCGAATACTGCGTCCCCCAGGTCATGAGCACCTGCGACGGGAATGCGCCAATGGCGGCCAGCTGTACGAAAATGAGTACGTCTTTGAGCTTTTTGTTCCCTTTTTTAAAATCCCGCCAGGCATAAGGCGCCAGAAAAACCGTAGCCAGCAACATGGGCAGCCACACCGTGAAATACGGCCCCACCTGATCCTGCGTGAGCTTAATGCACGTGAAATGGAACGACCAGATCAGGTTGCAGAAGAATAGAATGGACCACGAAAAGAATGCCTTCTTCATGAATGCGCGGTTAGGATTTTTCCGGTTTGATATTGTTGGAGCGCTCGATGATCGAGCGTAACGCCCAGGCCATCGCCCTGCGGTACTTTCGCGGCACCGTTTTCGAATACTATGGGATTGGCCAGCAGGTCGTCTACCCGTACCAGCTCGCCGAAAATGTCCGACGGGATGGTACAGTTAATGCTGGCCGCCGCGATATGCAAGCCCATCGTTTCCGAAATACCCAGGTCGACCTCCGACCCGCGCCAGCACGATTTCCCTTCCAGGTGGGCGATCTCCGCCAGCAGTACACAGTTGTATGCCGAGCCATTGAAATTATAGCCGTCGGCCGCATCTGCGCGCACGAACGTGATCATGTCGCGGATGTCCTGCGTGTACGGGAGCGAAATGTGCCGGTACAGCGGTATACCCAAATGCTTTTTGAGGTATTGAAAACCTTCCACATCCGCGTGCAGGATCGGGTCTTCCAGTCCCAGCATCACCCCCATTTCTACGCCTTCCATCAGCTTCATCGTTGTTTTTATATCGTTCCAGCGTTGGTTGGGATCGAGCAGGACCTTAATACCATCGCCGCATTGCTTTTTTATCGCCTCTGTCCAAAGCCGCACCGGATCTTCGTCGGAGCATTTGAATTTGAAAACCTTATGCCCCTTCTGCATGGCCTGGAATGCTTTCTGCGCGGCGTCTTCCGGCGTTCTGCGTCCTGTCCAGCCCATGCAGTCGACCGTTTCGCGGTAACCTCCGCCGAGTAACTGGTACACCGGCACGTGTAGCAGCTTCCCCACCAGGTCCAGCACACAACTTTCGAATGCTTCGTAAATACGCTGGTCGGTGACGGGCAGTCGCCGCCAGTTCAGTTTCAGCACGTCCTTTCCCGCGAACTCCCTGAAGGCTTCACGGATCAGCTCGCCCGATGCGCTGCGATAGGTCTCGCCTACACCTGTGAGCCCGTTCGCGAGGGTCATTTCAATGATCCACTTTGGCTGGTTCGCGAACTCCGTCCAGCTTTCGCCGGTCAGGAATTTTTGGGCAAATGCAGTGTCCTTGTCCAGCACTGTTTCGGAATTCAGGCTTCCGGGTTTGGCCGGCACGATTACCTCCGTGGCCCTGACCGATACGATTGTTGTCATTCCTGCGGGTATTTTTCAGCCAGCTTTCGGATGTCGTAGCTGAAATCGATAAATGCTTTTTCCCAGGCTTCGGCGCTTTCCGGCGTGTAAGGGTAAAATCCCTGCGCATTGCTCACGCCCCTCGCGCCGGAAGCTACCAGTTTCTCCATCATTTCGGGGGTCGTCTGCCGGTTGTCGAGATCGGGAAACAAATCCTTCATAACGGTCAGGTAAGCCGGGATACCCGTTAAATCCATAAAGCGGAACGGGCCGGCGAAGGTGATCCAGTAGCCCAGGTCGTTGCGCAACGAGCGGTCGACATCCTCGACAGTCGCATAGCCGTTTTCCACCAGATTGAATGCCTCCCGCAGCATGGCGTACATAATGCGGTTCGTGATGAACCCGCGAATATCCTTCCGCAGCAACGACGGCTCCTTGCCCCAGCTTTCGGCCAGCTGTACGATCCGCCCGGCATATTTCAGGTCCGAGTCCTTTCCGCAGATCACCTCCATAAACCGGGTAATGTGCGCAGGCTCCGCCCAGTGAATGCCCAGGAGCCTTTCGGGATGCCACAACCCCGCCTGCAAAACCGACACCGGTATCGCCGAGGTGTTGCTGCCGATAATGGCGGTGTTCGAAAGAACTGTTTCCAATGCGTTGTAAACCGCCTTTTTAGCTTCCACATCCTCCGTTATGGATTCGATCACCACCTCGTGGTCTACCAGATCGGCGATGTTGGTCGTAATGGCGATACGCCCTGCCACCGTTTCGGGAGACTCTTTCAGCATACCTTCCTCGTGCAGTTCCCTCAGATAACCCAGGATGCGCTTGCGGGCCGGTTCGGCTTCACTTTCCTCTCTGACCAGCGAGGTTACCTCGTGCCCTGCCGCGAGAATACAGGTTGCAATGCTGCTTCCCATCAGGCCCAGGCCCACAGTACCGATGCGTTCTTTTAAACTCATTGTTATCAATGCAAAAAAAGCGGGTGCTTAAACTAGCCGATCAGCGCAATGGCGTCGATCTCAATTTTGATACCGTCCGACAACCCCGACTGCACCGTGGTACGGGCCGGCAGAATGCCTTTGAAAAACGAGGCATAGGCAGCATTATAGCGATCGAAGTCGTTAATGTCCTCCAAATGCACCGTGCATTTCATGATATCGTCGATGGTGCCGCCCGCGGCTTCCACCACCTTTTTCACGTGTTCGAGCGTGAGTAATGTTTCCTCCTCGATAGTACCGTGCTTCACCTCGCCCGTGGCCAGGTCGAGCGGCCCCTGTCCGCTTACAAACAGTAAGCCGTTCTTCAAAACACCGGCAGAATAGGCGCCGGTGCTGACACTTTTATCGGGATGCTTAATTTCCTGTTTAGGCATTTTATTGGACGTTTGATGCTTTGTGGATTTGACCGCCGATCCCCCATTCCGCAAATGCTTCGAGGAACGTTACCAACGCCTCCGTTGCCTTCCCGATCAAATGCGCTCCTTTTTCGGCGGTGGCTTTTTGCGGCTCGCCGCTGCTGCCGTTGCTCGAAATCCAGGCGGTTTGCTTGAATAGCGTTACGCCGCGGCCCGGCTCGTCGTCCTCCCAGGGAACGTAGCCGTTGCTGGCGGGCCGTCTGGCGCGTTCTGCTTTTTCCATCCAAACTTTTTCTGGAAACAGATGGAGCATCATACTCGTCTCGTACTCGCAGGCGTGGCTCAGCGCGGGGCTTTCCATGGGCGCTTCGCCGGCAAATGGCTTCCCGCCCAGCTCCCAATAGGTTACCAATGCGATGTTGGCCGCATTGGCCGCATCGAAATCGCTGCTGAGAACCGCCAGGGCTTGTTTCACTGGAGTGATGTTGCCGCCATGCCCATTCAGCAGCACGATCCGCCGGAAACCGTTTTGCAGCAACGAGCCCACCATATCCACGATGACCTGTGTGTATAATGCCGGTTTGATGCTGATCGTCCCGCCGAACGACAAATGATGGTGGCTCGAACCGAACGGCAAGGCGGGGCACAACAGCACGCTGCCGGGTAGCAACGCCTCCGCTGCACCCGCGAGGCGCGTCACGATATCCGTATCCGTCGACACCGCCATATGCGGCCCGTGCTGCTCCGTGGCTCCCAGGGGAAGTACCACTACCGCGCCTTCAACAGACGCCCGGATCGATGGATAGTTCAGATTGGCAAATAACATAACGGAGGTTCGGGACAGGCAATGATCAAATGTATTGATTAATTTTTTGTTTACAAAATTTAAGTAAAATAGTTAACAAAAAAGTTTTCATCCATCTTTAATACCAATTCTCCTGATAAAATTCACAAAACTCTTATTAAACCATATGGCGCTATTCCACCTAAAAGTCAGGCTTGAATAATGTCTCAAATGCCTGGTCGGCTACGTGGTCGGGTTTGTTTTCAATGCGGTAAGCGATCACTTTGAGGGAAAGTTTTTGCCACAAACCATATTCTACATCAAACCTGCCGAGCATCGTGTTCAACCGGTACGGCATGTACTCCGATCGCCAGGCTTCCGAATAAGCCGTTTTCAGCTCACCGGCCTGGTCCATTACATCCACCAGCAGCCCGTGGCATGGATAAACGAGGTCATAGGCTACAAAATCGTTCTTCTTCCGCTGCAACATCGACTCATTCCACCGATCGCAAATGGTCTTGGCCCATAAAAAACGGGTTGCCGAATAAGCCATCAATCTCGCCGTCACGATCATCGAATGAATGAATGCGGTATCCCCCGGGCTGCATTTGCCCAATGCCGTGACGAGTTCAGCTTGTGCGGCCTCGCTCAGCTTGCGCGCATCGCGGAAATCAGCGGCATGCTCGTGGGTATTTTTGAGGTAATAGGGCGAAAAAGGGTTCGACCAGCTCTCAATGATGGTCCCGCGCGGCATGCCGTTGGTATTCCTGCCGAGGCATTTGTCGAGCGCCGCATTCGAAGCGGTCAGGTGGTCGAACGCCTTTTGCATTTCACCGGCTACCTCCGGATACATCACCCGGCTGTACATTTCTGTAAACTGCTTCTTGTCGGGCACCTTTCCCTGCCATGCCCCGATGCACCCGTAAGCCATAAACAGCCACGACGCCCGCACGAACGGCTCCACGGGGTCAGTCCACACCGAGTGAATGAAACCCAGCGCCCGATGTTTCACACCGGCTTGCAAACAGAGATCGATGTTATTGTGGGTATAATCGGCGTCGGGGTAAATATGCCCCCAGCCGGAGACGGCAGGTTGTATAAAAAAGGGCTTTTTCTCTTTTAAAATGGGGTTGAGATACCGGTTAATCTCGAACGTATCAGGCTTGTACTCCCAAAGCACCGGGATCACCTCGCCCGGAATCTTCCGAATAATGTCGGGGTAGTAATTGTTCATATCCGTCCAAGCCAGCACGGTTTTACCATACCTTTTGAGCTCCGCCTGAACGAATGTGAGCTGCCGTACCCAAAGGTCTTCCGAGCTGATACGGGCGTCCTTATCATCGGCAATGCGCTTGGTTTCCCAGGTTTCGTCAAATCCGACATGGATAAATGGCCCGGGAAACAGCCCGGCATACTGGCTGATCCAATCTTTCAGTAACGCATTCGTCTCCGGCTTGCGCGGGTCGAGCTCATGCCCATATTGCCCGATCGCCAAACCGGCGTATTCTTCATTCCGCAGCAATTCGTGCAAATGCCCGTACAGATTCAGGAACGGCACTACCTCGATGTGGCGCTGCCTGCCATAGGCGATGATCTCGCGCACCTGCGCCTGTGAGTAACCTGCGCGATAGGCGATATTCGGAAAGCCTTTCAGCTCGATACTGACCTCATTGTAAAAATAATACTGGTTGGTTTTCCACCTGGCCAGGAAATCGATCTGCCGCTTAATTTCCCCGACGGTCGGCAAGCCGCCATGCGCAAAATCCATCATTACACCGCGGTAGGCCAATGCAGGCCTGTCCTCGATTGCTACCCCTGGAATAAATGCCGTTTTACCAATACCCGTAATCAGCTGTCGCAATGTCTGCACGGCATAATACAATCCCGCCGACGTCTCCGCCTCCACGCGCACGCCCTTGCGCGACACCACCAGTTTGTAATGCTCCCGGGTACTGTTACCGTCCTTTTCGGACACCTCGGGCAATGCACCTCCCTCCTTTCTGACAACCCATTGAAAAGTTGCCGAAGCGGAAGAAGATGCATTTTTAACACCCTGCCCCGAACGCTCCCCCGCCAGGACTTTCAGCTCCTGCAAGGCAAACCGCACCTCCGCATTGGCCGACTGCGGCACCGCGACCGTCAGCAGCGCCAGCGAAAACCGCTCTTCCGAATAGCGTACCGACTGCGGCTGCGGAAACAGCACGGGGGCATTTTGCGCAAAAACAGGCGAAATCAACAAACAGGCAACGAGCAGGCGAAGGAGCATCTTTCTGAATTTTGAACGATTAGGCAGTTGGTCAGGAAGTCATCAGGTCAGGTATTGTCAGGTATTGTTAAGCATTGTCGGGCATCATAATGCATCCCCCCAATGACTACACCTGACAACAAATGACCACACATGACTACATCAATTCTTGTCCCACCAAAGCGGCGTAGCGGCATTATCCGGCCCGCCAAGCATTTTGACGGCTTTTGCCACCTCGGCCGCATTGGTTTGCTTTTCCGTATCCAGGAAAGGCATCCGGCGAATGAATGTACCTTCCGGCAGATCAGGATTTTCGCTGTGAACGATCGGATAGAGCTTCGGAAGCCCCGTTCTCCTCACCTCAGCCCAGCCTTCCATGCCATCCGGGAACAATGCAAGCCATTTCTGCTGCGCTACCTGTTTCCGCTGCATAATTTCCGATGCAGCCCATTTCACGGGATAGTCGTTTACCGCGGGAGAATTCATGCCATCCTTCGGCGCAATCGGAAGGGCCGTATTGGCAATGTACTTCGCAATGGCCGCCTGGTCGGTCACCCCCCACTGGGCCATTGATGTCTGAATACCCTTTTTGTAAAACTCCTCGGCAGTACCGCCCATATTCCAGCCATTGAGCGCGCCTTCCGCGCGCAGGAAATAAGCCTCCGCGGCATGCAGGATATTTTGAGGCACATTATAGGTCGTTTTCCAATCGCTTCCTACCCAGGTTGCCCAGCGGGTTCCCATGTTAGAATTAAAGAGCCGCGAATTGATATCGATGATCTTTTCCGAAGTAAACAATCCGTTGCGGACGCCCTCGTAGGTACCCGTCGAAACGGAAGGCTGGAAGTAAACCGGCAACCGAGGATCTTCATAACCTTTCAGGATCGACTCCATGGAAGCGCTCATACGCACGTCATCCCAGCCCGCCGTCACCGCCAGACCATTGTATTCCGCATAGGTAGTGGTCGATTTTGGCATGTAGGCATCGTCAGCAATGTCGGTGATCACGCCTGCCGCCACGGCGGCTTCGGCCTGCTGTTTTGCCATTTCGGGGTTCACTTTCGATATCCGCAATGCAAGGCGCAAACGCAGCGTGTTGGCAAACTTCATCCAGGCCGTCGCCGGTGCGGCATTCTTGTTGTAAACGAGGTCGTAGGTACCATAAGGCTTATCGCCGGAATGCGATTTAAGGACGGTGGAAGCGGCGTCCAGCCTTTTGAAAAAGTCATAATAAATGGAATCCTGCGGCGTGTAGGAAATGTAGCGCTTGCCGGAAGCGGCGTCGGAATACGGGATCGGACCGAAATAATCGGTGATCCGATGGAACATCCACACCCACCAGATATTCGCCAGCGCATTCTCCGCAGTTTGCGTTTCCGTACCGGCGATGATCGTTTTCAATTGCGGCGCAGCGGCGGTGTACACCGGGTTCCAGCACGCTGGCATCCAGTCCTGCCGGATCACATAGCGGTCGGTCGGGAACGAATGCGCGGCTTGCGACAAAAACTGGGAATACACCGAAGCGATCGTCCCCTCGCCTACCTCGAAATTATCGGGGCTGAGCGTAGGCGTCATCAATGCATAAGCAAACATGAACGGGTATTCTTTGCTGCCCACGCTGCTGATCTTGGTCGCATCGGTGTTCAGCGAATCGAAATTGTCGGTACAGCTTACCAGAATGGCCGCCACAATGGCCACCGGCAGCATTTTCGTAAGTACGCGACTGATATTTTTTATCCTCGTCAACATAATGAGTTGTTTTTAGAATGATAGTTTGAGGTTCAATCCAATGTTGCGGGTCGATGGCAAGTTGAAATACTCGATCCCCTGGTAGTTACTGTTACCGAGGCTCATTTCAGGATCGAAATCCATTTTCCGCTTGCCGATTCCCGGAATGTCCAGGATCGCATTGCCGCGGTACAGGAAGAACAGGTTGCGCGCAACGACCGACAGCCTCGCAGAGCTCAGGAAACCCGGCAGGTTTTTGAAATCATAACCGAGCGAAACCTCGCGTACACGCACATTGGTAGCGTGATAGGTGAAAAACTCACCCCAGGAATAATCCCCCTGCGCGACCGTCTGCCAGAACGCTTCCGCATTGATCGGCACGGCATTCGGAGCGCCCTCTGCCGTTACACCTTCCACAACCCAGGAACCGGCATCGCGGTATTTTTCGGTATCGACGCCTGTGCCGTTGTAGGCCATTTGCGCCGCAGTACCGGATGTAACAACGCCGCCAAACTTACCGTCCACCAGCACATTCAGCACCCAGTTTTTGTAATTGAAATTGTTGCTGAAACCCGCCGAAAATTTCGGGTTATAGTTGCCCAGGTTCTCGATCGCGTCGGTCTTGACGGGCACCCCTTTATCACTCACCACATATTTCCCGTTCAGCGTTTTCCATTTATAACCATACAGATCGCCGAAAGAACCGCCCTCTTTAATCAATGGAGTCGCCGTGCGCACGCTCGTCGACGAGCCCAGGTACAGCTGGCTTACCCCATCGTACAGTTCCACCACTTTGCTTTTATTCAATGCGTAATTGAGGCCGATATTCCAGGTAAAGTCCTTTGCCACAACCGGTTTCACGCTCAACACCACCTCAAATCCCTTGTTCTGGATATTGCCCGCATTCACATTCAGCGTCGAGTAACCCGAAGAAGCCGGGGACGCCACGCGCAAAAGCTGGTTTTTAGAGTTGGTTTTGTAATAGGTCAAATGAATGCCCAAACGGTTGTTATAAAACCGCCATTCGGTTCCAAATTCGATGGATTGGGTCAATTCGGGTTTCAAATCGGCAATCGCCTTCGTGCTGCTGCTTGCGATATATCCGCCAAAACCACCACGGATATAGGTATACGTTTGTCCCAGCAAATACGGGTCCGCATCATTACCCACCTTGGTGAACGAGCCGCGCACTTTGCCCATGTTAATCCATTGGGGCAATTTCACCATCTCCGAAATGACCGCCGACAAACCAACCGAGGGATAGAAATACGAGTACGGCGATGGCAGCGTACTCGACCAGTCGTTCCGGGCGGTGAGGTCAAGGAAGAGGTAATCCCTATACCCGAACTGCACCGTTCCGTACACCGATTGCAACTGTCTTTTGGCTGTTGCGGTTTCCGTTTTCAGCGTTGTAGCGTAGCTGAGGTCGTATTTGTTGGCAAAACCCAATCCGTCGGCCGCATTGATCCGATGCCGCATGCTGCGGTTCAATATTGAACCACCCAGGTTATACGTCAGTTTCAAATCGGGTGCAATGTTGTTTGTACCGGTTAGCAAGAGGTCGGCATTGCGTTCGGCGATGTAATCGTTACCTTCCGAGTAATAGCCCCCCGGCTGCCGGGCGTAGTTGACGGTATTGTTCGCGTATTTCTGGCTGATAAAATCATTGTAGCTATCAGAGCTCACGCGCCCCTGGATATTGAGCCAGTCGGTAAGTTTGTATCGCAAAACAAACAACCCTGTAACCCTGCTGCGGTTCTCGTCGCGATGCGTATTGTTGATTGTCCAGTACGGGTTCATATATACCGCATCGGGGCTGGTCCAATAGGTAGGCGTTTCGACGCCGGTAACATCCACTTTCTTATAGGATTTAAGTGTTTCAGGGTCAACGCTCCGCGGCATCCGGTACACGTTGGCCACGACCATGCCGTCGCCTCCCACACCCGGTTTGTTGAAAATATTCTGCAACATATAGGTCACCTTGGCATCCGCCGAGAGCCGGCTCGTGATATCGTAGCTCAGCCGGGCATTGAATGTGTTGCGCGACAATCGGTTATGAGGCACAATGCCATTGATATAGTTGTTGGCATATGAAAAATAAGACTGTACCTTTTCCGAGCCGCCGCTCACGCCCACGGAATTATTGGTGGAAATCGCAGTCTTGAAAAAATCTTTGATATTATCGGGATATGCTTTGAGGGAGACCGTGTTACCGGCCCAATCTTTCACACTCTGACCGGTTATACGCTCGCCCCAGCTTCCGTTGGTAAGCGTCGAATACTTCCCGCCCGATCCCTGGCTGTAAGTGTTCTGCAACGACGGCGTTACCAGCGCCTTGTCGAATGTTATACCCGAATTTACATTCACATTAACCTTGCCGCTTTTCCCTTTTTTGGTGGTGATCATGATTACGCCATTAGCAGCCCGGCTGCCGTAAAGGGCTGCACCGGCAGCGCCTTTCAGGACGTTAATGGACTCGATATCATCAGGGTTGATGCTCGAAGCGCCGTCGCTCCCGCTATGCCCGCCCGCGTCGTAACGTACCTGGCCCGCGGGTGTGGAATTGTCTATCGCCACCCCGTCCACGACGATCAGCGCATTGTTAGAGCCCTGGATGGACCTGTTCCCGCGCAGAACGATCCGCGTGGCACCGCCGGGACCGTTCGCGGACGGCGTAATGGTCAATCCCGCGATCTTCCCGGAAAGGGTATTGGTAAAATTGGCATCGCGGATCTCATTCACCTGATCTCCACCGATTTTCTGGGTCGCATAGGTGAGCGTTTTGGCCGCCCGTTCGATACCCAGGGCGGTCACCACCACTTCCTGCAAGCCCATCGCGTCGTCCAGCAGGGTAATATCCCCCAGTGCGCTCCGGTTGCCGATCGGCACCTCCTGTGTTTTCATACCAATGTACGAGATAACGATCGCAACGGCGCCGTCGGGCACGGCGATATCAAAATTCCCGTCTTTATCGGCAATAGCTCCCAGCGTAGAATGCTTTACCACGATAGACGCCCCGGGCACCGGCGCCCCTTTCTGATCGATGATTTTCCCTGTAATCTTTTTATTCTGTTGTGCATAGGTCTGACTGAAATGGGCTGTTACCGCCAGCAAGCATATCAGCAGCGAAAGAATCCGCAAGCGGTTACGTAAACGGGACCGCAGCAAAGGAATCTCCGAAGGGAGGGATTCCGGGAATTTTAGAGATTTTTTCATAAACAAAGATTTCGGAACAGTAATGGGTTTAATAGGGCAACAGAAACCACCCATCCCGGTCGGAATGAGCGCGCAAGCAGGATTCGAAATAATGTTAACAAATATATTATTTTTTTGTCAACAAAAAAATTTAGAAAAAATTATTGTTCCGCGTTTTCAGCAAATGATCTATCGCGAATACGGCAACCTGCCGAATGCCTGTCGACCACAATCTCGCTCAACAAAAAATCCTGTGGCACGAAAAAAGCCGGCCTCCTCAAAAGGAAGCCGGCTTTCAGCGGTACAATATACCTTCTCAGTGGCTACGTCAGATCGATCGAAGCGACTTCTCCCCGTATCAAATGCTTCAATAGCGCATCTTCCGCACGTTTGATATCGCGGTCCTTGATCCCTGCCACGATTTCGCGGTGCTCCTGGTCGGTGAGCTCATAATCATCCATGTGGGTCTGGGTTTTGCCCAGTTTTTGATGAAAAAGGGGAATATTGCTAGCCTGGTAAAGTTCAACAAGTCTTTCATTACCAGCACATTCTATCAATGTTTCATGGAACTTCACATCCGCCTCGCACGCGCCCCCGAAATATCCGCGCTCGACCATCGACGAGAAATCGTCGCAGATACGATCCAGTTCCGCCACCTGTTCCGTGCTAACTTTCTGGATCAGCAGCCGCAACGCGCCTATTTCCAGGATTTCGCGGAGCTCGCGGATCTTATGGCTATCTTCGAGCGTGAGCGTCTTCACAAAAAAGCCCCCCTTTTCCCCTTGCACGATCAGTTGCTCTCCGAGCAGCCTGGTTAGCGCCTCACGGATAGCCATCCTGTTGACATCCAACTTCTTAGACCATTCATCCTCTTTCAGCCGCGTTCCCGAGGTGAGCTGATTGGACAATATCTTTTTCCGCAATTCTGTATATGCCCTGTTCGAGAGTGAGTCTTCCTTCATCTTAATGTAAACAAGAATTCAAATTTTAGTAAACCAAAACATTTATATAAAGGTAAGCAATATTCATAAATTCCACATGTACCTACCATCTATCTACTTCGACCCAGTTTTTGTAAACTATTTCTGTTTTAAGCCATTTTTATCGTATTTTACTCTTTCAGAACTCAGCCTCAGGTTACAAAATACACCCGACCTTGTCCATCCGTATTCACACATTACTGCTGTTTGTGCTAATGCTTTCCAATGTGCTGTCGGGCTGTTCGGGTGAAAAGCAACCAAACCGGTCTGCCAAAGTGTATATCGACAAAGTGAACGGCCGGCACACCATCGTAAGGAACGGAAAGCCTTACAGCATCAGGGGTGCAGGGGGCGAATCTCATTTCCGCGAGCTCCGTGAAGCGGGCGGAAATACCTTGCGGACCTGGGACACCACCCACCTCGCTCAAATTCTCGACAGCGCACAACGGTACCAACTGGCGGTAATCGTGGGCCTTCCGCTTCCCAACAGCGGCGATATCTCTTTTTACGACGATCCTGAAATTACCCAAACCAGACATCGCGCACTGCAATCGCTTATCAAACGGTTCAGAAACCATCCTGCGGTACTGATGTGGTGCCTGGGCAACGAGCTCGACTTTCCTTATAAATGGACGTACAGCGGTTTTTACGACTCGTTCAACGAGCTTACCGACATGATCCATCGGGAAGATCCCGACCACCCCGTCACGACCACGATTCTGAATTTCAATAAGAAATACATTTTCAATATCGGATTGCGCTGCAATATCGATGTGATCTCATTCAACATTTTCAGCAATTTACCATTGCTGCGTAACGACCTTGATGACCTTTCCTGGTTCTGGAAAGGCCCTTACATGCTGCTGGAATGGGGGATCAACGGCCCCTGGGAAGGTACCGAACAAACGGCGTGGGGCGCTTACATCGAGGACACCAGCAAAAAGAAAGCGGAGATTTACCAGCAGCGCTACCGGCAGCACATGCCATTGGAAGATCCCCGGTTCCTGGGAGCGTGTGTATTCTTTTGGGGAAACAAGCAGGAGACTACACACACCTGGTTCAGCATATTCGACGAGAATGGCCACGCGTCCGAAGCGCTGGGTGCGATGCAGGGCATCTGGAAGGGCAAATCCGAGCCGGTTGTTTACCCTGAAATCAAATACATGCTGCTGAACCGCCAGGGCGCACGCGATAATATTTTGCTGAACCCCTCGGCCTCCGCATCCGCCGAGGTATTGCTCTTCAAAGGGCATGACCGTATCCGGTCTATCCGATGGCAGGTTTTCCGCGAGGACTGGTACCGCGAAAACCGGATCAACAGCACGCGGAAACTGGTGCCTGTCGCCACCTCGGAAAGTTCCGGCCAAAATCTCCGGCTCTCGTTTACAGTCCCGCAGGAGGAAGGCCCATACCGGCTTTTCGCGACGGTTTACGACCAGGCGGGGAATTTCGCTTCATGTAACACTCCTTTCTACGTAGTAAGCCCCCCATGAAGCAAGCATTATATGTAAAACCGCCCACCCGCAAGCAACTGATCATGTTGCGGCTGATGATTTTTTTCGGGCTCGCCTCGATGGGATTTTTCCTATCCAGCGTGCTCTCCGAAACTGTCCGGGGTTACGCGCCATTGTACTGGATGCTCGTTGTCACATTTGTGTTCACCTGCCTGAAAGTGCTGCATGAATGGTACCATTACCTGTTCATTACCGTGCCGCCCACACCGCCGCTCACGCGCCGATACACGGTCGACATTTTTACTACTTTCTGCGCCGGCGAGCCGTACGAAATGATCGTCGAAACGCTGACCGCCATCCAGGCCATTACCTACCCGCACGAAACCTACCTGTGCGACGAAGCCGACGATCCGTACCTGCGCGACGTATGCGCGCAACTGGGTGTGCATCACGTGACGCGTACAGACAAGCGGAATGCCAAGGCTGGAAACATCAATAATGCATTAAGCATTTCAAAAGGAGAACTTTGCGTCGTACTAGACCCCGACCACGTCCCTTTTCCCGACTTCCTCGACCCGATTGTGTCCCATTTCGACAATCCTGAAATCGGTTATGTTCAGATTGTCCAGGCCTATAAAAACCACGACGAAGGGCTGATCGCCAAAGGAGCGGCCCAGCAAACCTACCAGTTTTACGGTCCGATGATGATGACCATGAACCGCTACGGAACCGTACTGGCGATTGGCGCAAACTGTACATTCCGCCGCACTGCCCTGGACTCTATTGGCGGGCACGCAGCGGGGCTGGCCGAGGATATGCACACATCCATGCAGCTGCACGCGAAGGGCTGGAAATCGGTATATGTGCCGGCGGTGCTTGCGCGGGGATTGGTCCCTTCGACACTTTCCGCCTATTACAAGCAGCAACTTAAATGGTCGCGCGGGGTGTTCGATTTGTTTGTGCACGTGTATCCGAAACTATTTTCCAAGTTCACCTGGGCCCAACGCATTCATTACGGTTCGATACCATTGCATTATCTATCGGGGTTCATTTTCCTGATCAACTTCCTGATTCCCATTCTGGCGCTCGTCTTAGACGTGAGCCCGATGCATTTCGACCTGACCGACTTCCTCCTGGTGATTCTGCCCATGGTTTCCTGCATTGTCCTGATCCGGCATTTCGTGCAGTGGTGGGTGATGGAGGACGAAGAGCGGGGCTTTCATGTGGTAGGCGGGCTACTGATGATCGGGACGTGGTGGATATTCATTTTAGGCGTGCTCTACACAATTTCAGGCAAAAAAATCCCTTACGTGCCTACACCCAAAGACGGCAACGAGGCTAACAACTGGCCGCTGAATATCCCGAACCTCACGGTGCTCGGCGTGTCTATACTGGCAATCATATACGGTCTTTATCAGGACCTGAACCCCTACAACCTGATCATGGCTGGTTTTGCCGGGTTGAATTGCTTTTTCATGTGCTTCACGATCGCAGCGAGCCGGCAACAGCAAATCCGTGCATTTTCAGGCTCGTCGCCCCGGCTGGATAATGCCTTCAAGGCCATCAAGGAGCTGAAAGGGAATTTCTGGATTCTGAGACGACGCATTTACAGTGGTGTAAGAACCTCGGCATTTCTGATCACGTTGCTGCTTATCAGCATCATCGTTTACTTCCGGCGTTTCAATCCTCAACTGGAATACAATCTGGCAGTTGCGAAGGAGAACCAGGTATATGCGCTTAGCCTGACGAAGCAAAAGCCGCCACGGCATCCGGATGTACCGGCGCTTTTCCACGCAATGGGCGTACGCGAGCCCGATACGAGCAGCACGCACGTGCAAAAGCCAGCCATCTTCTTCGAAGGAACGCGGGGAGTGAACTATACGAAGGGGCATAACTGGTCGCGGAGATACCCTGCATTTACGAAACACGAGCTGCAAGCCGATCTCGACCAAATGCGCGGGGCGGGCATCAATGCGATCCGGCATTTTGGCCCCGGCATTTACGATTATAATATTCTGATGGCCACCCGCCGGGCCGGAATCCGGGTGCATTACACTTTCTGGGTGCCCGAAACGCTCGATTTTGTGAACGATCAAAGCGGTGCCGACGACCTCGCGGATGAAATATTAACGACGGTAAGCCGGCTTAGAAGTCAAAAACACATTGTTTCCTGGAACATCGGCAATGCCGCCATTCAGCGCCACCGCCGGTCGGAGCGCACCGTGGAGCAAAAGCAATATTTGTATTGGCTAAAAAAAGTCAGTGCAGCCATTAAAAGGATCGACGGCGTGCGCCCTTTGACGATAGACCTCGAATTGAATGCTGAAACACAGAGCCTGGCATATCTGATCAAACAGATTTCTCCTGCGATCGATGCCTTCGGACTGGTTTTGACGGACGTGCAGAAAAAGCCGGAGGGGGCCGCCTTTCGGGGACTAGCGGTACCATTCTATTTCAGCTACATCGGTGCGGAAGCATTCGCCGCTACCCGGGAAAGCCGCGCCGGAACGTTTATTTCCAATTGGCAGGACGAGAAGATATTCGAACACGTAAGTTTTGATGGCTTGCGCGATTACGCCGGCCGGCCAAAGCATTCATTCCAAATACTGGAATCGATCTGGGGCGGCCGGAATGCCCCACAGCCTGTTTCATATTTTAAGATTCTAAAACCTGCACTGGGTACATTCGAAGGTACGGCGCTGGACTACCACGCCATTATGCTGCAAAATGATCAATGGAAGGTGGTTAAAGAACCGGCAAACGGCACGCGGCTCGAATGGAAGCTGGCAAGAACGGACGGCTTCAACAACCCGATTGAAATGACCGATGTAGGCAACGGCCCCCGATTGACTTTGACCATACCGAAACATCCGTCACTTTACAGACTGTACTTGTATGTAGTTCAGGACGGAACCGTCAATGAAATCATCGAATCCCAGCTGAATACGCCACATGAACAAAAATCGGGGCGCCGCTAATGGTGGGCGTCCAATGCTTCCACAAAACGATTAAAAGTGGATTGACTGATACCCCAGTCCGGCGCGGGAATGTTGCCCCAAACTTCCGGGTTATCGGCCAGATTGAAATAACACGCCCCGGTAACTTCCCGGTGAGCCGCTAACACGACCGCCGCTTTTTCCAACCATTGCGCCTGGAAGTCCTCCGGCCCTTTCACACCGAATTCTGTAATAAAGATAGGCTTGGAAGCAAAACGCATACGCCATACCTTGCGATTGAAAATCGTTTCAAAAGACTCCTGCTTTGTCGGATCGGTGATGTTCTTGTCGGGCAAGCCGTAAATGGCAATGCTGATTAAATCGACCACGTCGCCACCGGGGTACCACTCCATGGAGCCTCTGTCGCCCGCCGGCCCCCACACTTTCTTCACATTTTTAATCCCTTTTCCCAGCTCCATAAAATGCCGGAATGCCCGGATGTATAAAGCCGGGTCCTGGCTTTGCCATGAATACCGGTGGATAGGGATCTCCATTTCGTGCGCAAAACGGACGTAAACCGGCAGGTTCGTTTTCGATATGGTATTGAAAAGCGATTTGAACTCCTTATCATAAACACCCTCAACCGTATTCCGCAACACCGAAGAGTCCTTCCTTACCTTGCCGTCACGCCAGGGTTCCACGGTAACGATCACCTCGTGCCCGCGCCGCACGACCGCTTCGAAATCCCTGGCGAAACCGCCGGTCTGGATATTCCCCAGATCCACAAACAGATGCTCAACGTGTACGGCCTTCGAGCCCGTAAGCGCCTGCCGGGGATCGTACACCCCTAACACGGGCGTCGCATTTGCTCCCCGTCCCGCTGGCTCATGAATCGTATATTGTTGAAAAAGGAACCCGGAATCCCGCTTAATCTCCTTGACAGCCTCCCTCAAATCGGTTTGCAGCGCTTTCGCAAGGCTATCGCCACCGGAGGTAAATACCCAAACCGGCTTATTCATGAACCGCGTCCGGATCAATTTTCTCCGAAGCGCCGTCCGGCGGTCAGGATCTAGCGGATAGGCTGTCGCCGAAAGCTCACTCTGCCCATTGACCGAAATTCCTACGGCATCCACCGCGTCGTCTCCCGGCCAGTATTCTTCCGTTCCCGGATAACCAGCCGGCGACCACATGATTTGCAACCTGGGCTTAGCATTCCGGCAAATTTCGGCCACATGCCTGAACGCCTTGATATAATCGGCCGGAGATTGATACTGCCACGAATAACGCTGCACAGGCACTTCCATATCCGGGTCCCAGCGCAGGTAAACCCGTTTTGTTTCCGGCAACAAACCGCATAGCGAACGCAAAACATCGTCGAATTCCCCATCCGTCACCATTTGTAGTGCCCCTTCCTGCCCCGCAACGACTGTCAGCAACAGATCTTTGTCGGCAGCAAGGTCTTTCAGCGCGGCGGTCAGTGCAGCATCGGCCGTATGCGGGTGAAGTTGAATTGAAATGTGTTGGAGGCCCGGCGTGGTTACGCCCAGAGAATCGGCGCGGTTGATATACCCTACCGGCTGCTCCGCGAAGGAGGCATTGAGTACATCCGTGGCGTATTTGCCGGATTTTGAAAAAGCGGAAAATCGTATCCAGTAAAACACGAGTGCCCCGATCAACACCAGCGCCGCGGCCAGTAGTAGAACGCCTTTTATCTTCATAAAGCCCTGAAAAGAATGCTGCGGGCTTAAATTAGCAAATTAGCCGGACCGCAAGGCAAAAGACGGTGGGTAAGTATGCAAAAAAGAACCGGGCGATGGTCAGTCCCCCTACGAGTCCGACCATGCCCGGCGCCAGTGTGTGTTAATTTATTCCCTTGTTCGCAACGCTGTGCCAAAACTTAACTGCTACTAGACCAATTCGCTTTCGTATTGAAAACCAATATGCGTTGGCGGGTAGCTCAAAATCCGATTAAATTCGGTGATGGCCTGGTTGATCTGACGTTGGGTGATTCCACTGTATTCCATCAGAAGTACCTTGGCCTGTTGCGCGCTGGACCGCTTCATTTTCCAGTATTGCGGGTGGTTAACCCCGATAGGTGTGCGAAAATATTTTTCTTTGGGTTCGCGGATCAAAATCTCGCAATCGGTATCGCGTTGCGGATTATCGTGGAGGAAGTAACTTTTTACAACGACTTTCACTTCCCTGCCGCTTTTTAATTGGAAAACTTTCTCGTGAATCATGGCTTGTCTTTTAAGTATTAAGGATCGATGAATATGCTTGAACTGCTGACGAAGTCTCCTGCTTCCTTAAAACTTTCATACCAGCAGCCCGGTAAACTTTTACAAACTTCGCCGCTGCTATGGATATTTCAGCAAATTGATTAGTAAACGGTCGCTTCAATGATCGTTCGGTAACGATCTGATTCAGAGGTAAGTAAATTTACGTATTCTACTAATCTACAACGTGCCCCACAAACTGGGCCGTGTTGTCCAAAATTTTCCCACCTCGCCTGAACCCCAGCGCACAGGCTTCCCCGGCGTAGAACACGCCCGCCTGGTAGGTATAGCCGCCCGAGTCGGTTGGTAGCGCTACATATTCCTGGTAAATGCGCGACTGGTCGTCGTACTCGCCTGCCGCGGTTTCCAGTACCCCGCCGTTTTCATCGTGGATGGCCACATTCGCTCCCTCGCGGCCCAACAATACTTTGCTCACCGATTTCTTGTGAGGCAACACGTTGCCTTCCGTTTGCAGCAACAATGGATGATATGGGTAAAGGTCCCACAGGATTTTCAGTATGTATTTGGATTGGAACAACAAGGTGTAGGCAGGGTTCAGGACCACCGCTTTCCTGTTCTTCACAATCTCCGTCAGCATTCCGGCCAATTCCGGCTCATCGGCGCCGATATGCTCCCACGGCACCAGTTTGAACCAGAAATCAAACCGGACGAAATGTCCATGTTCCGGCTCCTGGTAGAATATCCCCTCTCCGTTCGAAAACTCCACATCATCGACGTAGGCGAATTCGACGTCAAAACCAGCCTCTTTCGCCGCTTCCATCAACACGGCCACGTTGGTATCATCTTCGGGATAGCCACGCATGGCCGAAAACAACATGGAAGGCGTGAGATCCGCATTCTCTTCTTTCAGATAAACAAACTGCCCCACCAGCGTTTCGAACAGTGTGTTAAACTGTTTCGATTCATCCATTCCATTCATCCGCAGATGCGCCCATTGTACCACGGCCGTTTCAGGAATGCAGGTGGCGGTATCGGCATTGAACTCGATCAGTTTGACCGGCTCATTGTTGAATCCACCGGCCAGGTCGAAACGACCGTAGAGGTGGATTTGGCGGTCGTCGCTCCATGAAAGTTTGATCAGCTCGACCAGGTTTTCCGGAATACCCATTTCCGGGAACAGGTTGTGGTCAATGGCGTGCTGCCCCGCTTCTATCAGCATATCATATAATGTACCCGCAGCTTCGTAATAGCTCTCGGCTTGTTGCTCGGTTACGATCACCATATCATTCACCACGTACGGGGCCGTATCGGTGCCAAGCGCCCAATCCCAGCCGGCTTTCTGCAATGCGGCTTGCGGCGGGTTAGGCAATGATTTCAATTTTACCATAAAGTTGTTGAGATTTTAACCGCCACTTCTTCCCGACGATCTTCCAAAGAAACCTTTACGCCCTCCCGAAGGCCTCGTCGTAACCGTGCGCACGGAACGGGAAGTTTCCACGCCCAGTGTGGCGCTGCGCGAGCTCGCCCATGCGCCTGGGTTCGCATAGAACGACCTGCTCCGTTCCATATCCATTCTGTCGCGGTAGTTGTTCATATAGGAATAAGACGAGTTGCGCCCGAGCAAATAGCCCATTCCGCCGTAAAGCAGCATACTCGAAAGCCCGCTGTGGTAACCCATGTGCGGGTTGGAGCGAATCTCCTGGTCGATAAGCGCCTTCGCTGCCATCGGGTTCAGGGTGTCTTTATGGCCATCGAGGTAGGAAACGATCGCCATGGAACTATCGGCCGGAACGTTTTCCTCGCTGACGATCTTGAACTCACCCGGGCTCACTTCCTTGATATAGGACCGTATCCCTTTGCCGTAAGTCGTTTCTTCATAGCTGTATTCCGATTCATCATCATTCGAAGAACAGGAAACGAGCGCCGTTCCCGACAGCAATGCCAGCGCCAATGCGCCGCCCATGCCGATGTCTTTTACCTTGCGGATAAAAGAGCCCTTTCGTAACTGTGTCATAATGTTGATTTTCTATTGAGGATTTCTCAAAAGTAATGCATGAAAGCCGGCGCAGGCCCGTGATTCGTGCCAATGGTTTTTCCGGTGGATATCCTACCCTGTGGACTTACAGGCGGCAAAAAAAATTGAGCATAACCGGCGGCTAACCCAGCTATGCTCAATGTACATTATTAATAATGCTATCAGGCCTTTTTCGCGATTTTCTCGATCGCCCCTACCAGCCTGTCCAAGTCGCTTGTCTTCGTGTACACATGCGGTGTCACGCGCACGCAATGGATATTTTCCCAGTTGATACCCACGGTATGGATCTGATAATCCTTCATCAGCTTACCGTCGAGCTCTTCCGGTTTCATGCCTTCGATGCTGACACCGGCGATCGCGCAGGAGAATTCCGGTTTCAACGAGGTATGGATTTTAACCCCGGGAATTTGGGCGGCTTTTTCGGCCCAGTATTTTTTGAGATAATGAATCCGGTCCTGCTTGCGTTTGTTACCAATGCCTTCCTGGAAATTGATCGCCTCACCAATTGCCTGCTCGATCGGAAAGCTGCGCGTGCCGAGCGTTTCAAACTTGCGGATATTACCGCTTTTCGGCTCGCTGTTGCACAGGAGCGGCCATATTTTCTCGATTTTATCCTTTTTAATCCACATCATACCGCTTCCTACCGGCGCGCTCAGGAATTTGTGCAGGCTGGTACCGAAGTAGTCGCATTCGAGGTCAGGGATTTTATAATCGAGCAAACCAAAAGTGTGCGCTCCGTCGCAAACCACCTCGATACCCCTGGCATGCGCCATTTGGGAAATCTCTTTGACCGGCATGATCTGCCCGACCCAGTTGATGATGTGCGTTACGTGGATGATCTTGGTCCTGGGCGTGATCGCGTCGGCATAGGCTTTGACGATTTGCTCCTTGTTTTCAATGGGAAAATCAAACGACAATTGCTTGTATACGATGCCGTCGCGCATCTGGCGCTGCTTGTACGCCTGCACCATATTCGGATAATCCTGTAATGTCCCGATCACCTCGTCGCCCTTCTCGAGCGGCAGACCGAAAATGATGGTATTCAACGCTTCCGTCGCATTGCGGTTGATCGCGATTTCCTCGGCATCGGTACCTGCGAGCTTGGCCAGGCGCTGGCGAAGCGGCTCGCGGCCTTTGTCCATAATGCGCCACATATAATAGGATGGTCCTTGCGCCGCAGCTTTATTATATTTGTCCAAAGCTTCCTGCACGACGATGGGCGAGGGCGAAACGCCTCCGTTATTGAGGATAATCACCTCGCTTTTACTAGCGGTGTACGCGTCCTGGATAACCGACCAGTATTCTTCATTGCTTTCGCTGGCGGGGTTCCAAAGTTGTTCTGCTTCGAGGAATTGCTCGGCGTGGAGCTGGTTGAAAAGGCTGTTGATCCCGAAAGCGCCCATACCCAAGGCAGCACTCTTCCGGAAAAAGGAACGGCGGTTGTTCATACAATTTTGTTTAAGGAATAGTAATGGAGTGAAGTACAATATATTGAATATCTACTTCAATCCCAATCACTCAGCCCCTAAACCGTCTTTTACAGTTGCCTCTTTCAGCCATTCGTAGGTATTGGCAGGCATCGGCAGCCCGTCGGCATCGAGTTGGAGGAACATCAAATGCAAATGCGTGGGCGAGCGCTTCTGGTAGGCATTGTAGCCGGTGCGGCCCATTTCCGAGATTTTGTCGCCGGCGTTGACCCACTGCCCCGGCTGCACCTCCACGATATTGTTATGGGCATAGTAGAAAAGGCCGTCGAGACAGGGATCGTAAATCCAGATCCAGTTGCCGCCGCGGTATTCGCTGTCGTATTTCCAGCTCGTTTCGGTAGCGATAACAAGGCCTGACGTGAATGCAAGCACGTCAATCGGTTGCCAGGTGCGGTCGTCGAGCCCGTCCTGGTCCTTATCCCGTACAAAAAGGTCATGGGCGGGATGGCTACCAGTCACGTTCATGTCGAAAAGGTCGAAACCATTGGGGCGGTAACCGCGGCCTCGCGAGCCTATCGATTCCCTGGCGGTGTAGCCTTTGACCGGATAAACGAAATAGGAAGAGTCGATGGAACGGCAAGTATCCCTCCTGAACTCGGCCCGGAGGTTCCGCATCACTGCCCCGAATGCCGCCCTGGCCGAATCGGGACTGATCACGTTATCGCGGATATCCATCTGGATCTGATGGAAAGTCCGGCAGTATTCTGCAATTTTATCGGAAGATTCACTCTGGTTCGTCAAACCAGCCATACAGATCACCAACACAATCCCGGCAATTCTTTTAAATGTCATCAACAATGCGTTAATCAACCCCTTTTCTTTCACTTAAACCCTGTTTTTGAGGAACGATAGCGAGAAGGCTCACTAATAAAAAAGTTTATAAAGGTACCCGATCTATGGTAAAATCGTGCATAGAAGTTGTTTATTGGTCAAACACTAAAATCAGATTACAATGCAAAAACGTCGTTTTGGACGAACTGGCTGGGAAATCAGCGAAGTAGGTTACGGAATGTGGGGATTGGCGGGCTGGACAGGCTCCGACCGCAAGGAAACAGACGACTCCCTTGACCTGGCGGTCGAATCGGGTGTCAATTTCTTCGATACTGCCTGGGGCTACGGCGAAGGCCTCAGCGAGCGCATCCTCGGCGAGCTGATCAAACGCAATCCCGACAGGAAAATTTACGCCGCCACCAAGATCCCGCCCAAGAACCGCCAATGGCCGTCGCGCCCCGAATTCGCACTGAAAGACGTATTCCCGGCCGATTACATTGTGGAGTACACCGAAAAAAGCCTTCAAAACCTGGGTACCGAGCAGATCGACCTGTTGCAATTCCACGTTTGGGAAGATGCATGGGCCGAGCAGGACGAATGGAAAGAAGCCATTCAAAAGTTAACCAAAGAAGGGAAAGTAGGCGCCTGGGGCATCAGTATCAACCGCTGGGAACCGGACAATGCATTGAAAACGCTCGAAACCGGCCTGATCGACGCCGTACAGGTGATTTACAATATTTTCGACCAGGCACCGGAGGATAATCTGTTTCCCCTCTGCCGGAAACTCGACATCGGGGTGATCGCCCGCGTACCTTTCGATGAAGGCACGCTCACCGGCCTGCTGACGAAGGAAACCAAATTCCCGGCCGACGACTGGCGGTCGACCTATTTCGTGCCCGAAAACCTGAATGCGAGCGTGGACCACGCAGAAGCATTGCGCGCCGATATCCCGGCCGGTATGACGATGCCCGAACTCGCGTTGCGTTTCATCCTCAACAACCCCGACGTACACACGACGATCCCGGGCATGCGCAAGCTCCCGCACGTACGCTCGAATGTGGCTGTGAGCGACGGCGTGCGGCTCGACGCCGCGGTGGCCGAAAAAATGAAAGTCCACCGCTGGGACCGCCAGCCTACGAAATGGTCGCAATAGTTTAAAAAGCAAAATGCCTTCCCAAACGGAAGGCATTTTGCTTTTTAATAAGCCCTATTCTTAACGATACAATTTACTATCGACCGAAAACCGCCCCGGACCAGTCAGGAATAAAGTAATATAAGGAAAGAGAAACAGCAGGGCGTGCTCTTTCATATCGAAGGGGTCTTTGGCGTGGATGATCGTCGCGACGACAACCATCGTAATGATCAGCGGAATGAGCGCCGCGCGGGTACCGAGGCCCAGGATGATGAGGATCGAACAACCGAACTCGGCGCAAATAGTGAGTACATAGGAAAGCTCTTCGCCTATCCCGATCGGGTCGGCAAAGGAATGGTCGCCACCCAGAAAGTTGGTCAGCTTGGCATAACCGTGTGTGAGCATGAGGCACGACACCCCGACGCGCAGGATCAGCACCGCCCAGTCCACCGAAGCGGGCAATTTGAGCGGTTTCAGAAATCTTTTGAGCATAGTGAGTTAAATTGGTTTATAGAAAATCTTCATTCATCAGTAGCCCTAACGACCCCGGTCCCGAAGATAGTTTCCAATAAAAATGAAAAGCAACCAAATCTTTAATTTTCATATATCAAGTTTTATTTTTAGGTTTGTCTAAATTTATATTGAGATATAAGTAAAATAATAATTTGGCCATACTATGAAGCTACGCATACTCTTACTGTTCAGTTGCTTGCCATTCGGTGCCTGGGCTCAATTTTCTTTATCGGGGAAAATTTCATTGGAAGGCCAGGCCGATCCTGCATTCGGGGCGTCGGTTTATATCAATGAATTAAAAACCGGTACTACGGCCGATACAGCCGGCCATTTCAGGCTTGCAGGCATTCCCAAAGGAACTTATACAGTGCGCGTCAGCTATGTTTCACTCCCTACCATAACCGAAAAGAATGTACGGATCGACCGGGACGTTACCAGGGATTTCGTGATGAAATCGGGCGCAAATGCATTGCAGGAGGTAGTTGTGACCGGAACCATGAAAGAAGTCTCGAAGCTCGACAGCCCGGTGCCCGTCGATATCATTACTTCGAAATTCATTTATAAAAACCCTGTTCCCAGCATATTTGAAGGCCTTAGCTATGTGAATGGCGTGCGGCCGCAGCTGAATTGCAACGTTTGCAACACGGGCGATATCCACATTAACGGCCTCGAAGGGCCCTACACGATGGTACTGATCGACGGCATGCCGATGGTCAGCGGGTTGTCGACAGTATATGGGCTTTCCGGCATTCCCAACAGCCTGATCGAGCGTGTCGAGATTGTGAAAGGGCCTGCGTCTACACTATACGGTTCGGAAGCTGTGGGCGGTTTGATCAACATTATTACCAAAAACCCGTCGAAAGCACCTGTATTCTCTGCCGACGTGTTTGGCACTACCTGGCGCGACTATAATGTGGATCTCGGCGTGAAATTTACTCCGGGTGAAAAAGCCAGTTCGTTAGTCGGTGTCAATTATTTCAATTACCAGAATCCAATCGATAACAACAAGGACGGCTTCACTGATCTCACACTTCAGAACCGCATTTCGATCTTCAACAAATGGTCGTTCGATCTGAAAAACAACAGGCAGGCCAATGTGGCCGCGCGCTACTATTACGAAGACCGCTGGGGCGGGCAAATGCAATGGAACCGGTCATACCGCGGCGGCGACCAGGTTTATGGCGAGAGCATTTATACCAAACGTTTCGAGCTTTTGGGAAACTACCAGCTCCCGTTCACCGAGAAAGTCACGCTGCAATATTCATTCAGCTCGCATAATCAGAACTCGGCGTATGGCCACGTGCCGTTCAACGCCGACCAGAAGATCGCATTCGCGCAGTTTTTGTGGGATAAGGAGATCGGCAAGCACAGCCTGCTCATGGGAACGCCGTTCCGTTACACTTTTTACAACGACAACACGCCCGCTACCCGCTACTCCGACGGCCAGGACCACGCCGACAAGATTTACCTCCCCGGCATATTCATCCAGGACGAGTTCAAAAGCGGCCCGCATTCGATTCTACTGGGCGCCCGGTACGACTATAACAGCCGGCACGGAAGCATTTTCACGCCAAGGGCCGCTTACAAATACAAGTTCAATCAAACAGACGTGATACGGTTGAATATCGGCCGCGGTTTCCGGATCGTGAACCTGTTTACGGAAGACCACGCCGCATTGACCGGCTCGCGCGAGGTGATTTTGAAAGAGGCATTGAAACCTGAACAAAGCTGGAATGCCAATATCAACTGGGTTAAAAAGATCGTGACGGGTAATTCGTTCATCGGAATCGATGCCTCGGTGTTTTATACGCATTTCACCAACCGTATCCTGCCCGACTACGACACCAATCCGAATGAAATCATTTACGACAACCTCGATGGTTACGCGGTTTCGAAGGGGATCAGCATGAACCTCGATTTCAATTTCCCTTTCCCGTTAAAAATCATTGCCGGCGGCACCTACATGGATAATTTCCAAAAAGAAAACGGTGTGCGTTTCAGGCCCGTACTGACCGAAAAATTCACCGGAACGTGGTCGGTTTCGTATGAAATCCAGAAAGCAGGGCTCTCATTCGACTACACCGGAAACATATATGGCCCTATGCGCCTGCCGCTCCTGAGCGAAGACGATCCGCGCGCCGCAAACTCGCCGGTATGGTCTTTGCAGAATATCCAGGTAACCAAAAAGTTTGACAATGGACTGGAAATTTACGGGGGTGTTAAAAACCTGCTCAACTTCACTCCGCCTGCCAATTCGATCGCCCGATCGAATGATCCGTTCGACAAAAACGTAAAATTTGATGAGCAAGGACAAGTAATTGCTACGCCCGACAACCCATACCGGCTGACGTTCGATCCATCGTACGTTTATGCGCCAAATCAGGGTATCAGGGCATTTTTGGGAGCGAGATATACGCTCAGATAGGTTGAAGGCGCGACAATAAAAAATGTCGCATGAAATGTTATTATATAACTTTTCAAAGATCACAAACATTCAGCATACTGATATTCATTGATTTGAATAATTTTTGATTGTATCTTTGAGCCATCAACCAATTAACACTACCAATTATGGCATTAGCAAAACAGTTTGTAAAAAGTAAGTCTGTTTTCAAAGTGACGTTTACAGTTCCTGCCGAGGCGGCTTCTGACGCGAAGAAAATTGCCCTCGTAGGTGAGTTCAATGGCTGGAATCCCGAAGAAGCGATCGCATTGAAAAAACAGAAAGACGGTTCATTCAAAACCAGCCTCGAACTGGGAGCCGGAGAATATCAGTTCCGTTACATCCTGGACGGCGAAAAGTGGGAAAACGACTGGGAGGCCGACAAATATGTTCCTGCCGGCGTAGACGCTACCGAAAATTCAGTAGTGGTTCTCTAATCCATCTGGCATTCAACAAAAAAACCGGAGAGCATTACTACCCTCCGGTTTTTTTATGGATTTATGCGAATATCGGTTCAGATCGCGAAGCTGTCGCTTTCAACATAAGCTTTGATCAGCGCTTCTTCTCCTTCTTTTCCTTGTTTCGAATTGCCGTGTTCCATACCCATAATGAACGACTTGCCTTCTTTCTTGCTGCGGTCGTAGATGTATTTGAATATGTTTTTGTAATTGATCTCACCAGTTGTCGGCTCCTTACGACCCGGTTCGTCACCGATCTGGAAGTAGTCGATCTCGCTCCAAGTGCGGTCGATGTTGTAGATCAGGCGGCCTTCGTTTTTCTGCATGTGGTAAATATCGTACAGGATCTTGCACGACTTGCTGTTCACGCCCCGGCAGATTTCGTAGGTCTGGTCGGAAGTTCTCAGGAACAGGTTCGGGGAATCGCTGAGCGGTTCGAGCACCATTACCAGCCCGTGCGGTTCGAGGATTTCTGCACCGCGGCGCAATGCGTCGATCACGTTGCCGGTTTGCACGCCGATCGGCAGATTTCTCTCAAAATCGCCCGGAACAACCGTCATCCATTTCGCATTCACACGTTTCGCTACTTCCACCGCCTTTTTACAGCCATTGAGGAAGATATCGATATATTCTTGCTTGCCTGCTGCCAGCGTATTGGCACCATTACCGCCTTTATCTACCACAAACACACCCATTTCCATTCCCAGGCGGCTCATTTCTTTGGCAATGGCCTCCTGCTGCTCCACCGGACGGCCCATCATACCGTTGTCTTCCAATGCCATGAAACCCTGGTCTGCCATAAATTTAAGCTGGTCGATCACGTCCTTTCCGGCGCTGTTCTGGAACATCCCGAAGTGGGAAGCATATTTGAGCTTAAACTTGTTTTTGGCCATCGGAGCGGTGGCAAAAGCATCTCCTGCTGCGAATGCGGCACCAGCCAAACCAAGGGTAGATTTTACAAAATTTCTGCGGAGCATAAATGTTTCGATGTTTTTGTTTCAGGATTAAAGATGTACAGTCCGGAAATATACCCCAAAATCGGCCCCGAATCTTAGTTCTAGTCGTTTTTTCTGCGTTTCCGACGCTCCTTCTTACCACTTTTTGGTTCCTCCGCCGGAGCGGCTACCACTTCCTCCACAGGAGGTTTGGGTAAATAAGGGGCCAGCTGTACCTTGATCTCTTCCCGGAATGCATTCTTTACTCCTTCCAATGCGGCTTCTTTCACCTCCCCGTCGATCTGATTGCCGGTAAGCAGCTTCACTACCGCTTCCTCACCCGGCCAGCTCGCGCCCAGGTAACGCGCGGCATCCTTCCGCACGCTGATCGGCTCGCCCGCATTCAGCAATGTCGATCGCAGGAGGTAGACCGACTCGGAGCTACCGACCGTCTGAATGGAAGCCAGCAATGCCGATTTCTTCGCTTCATTCATGCCCGCAAGCTTTTGGGTAACGTACGAAATCCCCGCCTGTTCGAGCAGCAATGCACCGGCGTCACGCCCGATCACCTCGTCGGATTTGCTCAAAGCCAGTTTCAACAACCGGTCGTTTTCCGATTCCAATTCGTACCGGGTCATGAGGTCTATGTAATGCTCGGTACCGTAGGTTTCGTCGAGGAGCTTGTTCAGCGCCGTGCGTCCCTGTTGTGAGTTCGTTACAAATGATTTATCCAAATGCAGCAATGCGAGCTTGCTCACTTCGATCCGGTCAGAAGAAGGAACATTCAAAACGCTTAACAGCGCCTGCGTTTTCTCGTAACCTGCGTGAAAGAAGTCGAACGAGCGGAAATAGCGCAGCCTGCTTTTAAAACTCACCGACGTATCCGCGGCCAGTTCACTCAAATACGGAATGGCCTTGCGGGTACGCGCGAGCCAAATGATATCCTTGCCGGCATCGGTCATCCAAGGTTTTGAACCTGCTCTTTCCAGCCAGGCCGGAAAAAGGCGTTCCCATTGGTCAAAAGCTCCGATGCTCAGGGCCTCCACCGTCCAGCGGTCGTTGCCTTTGTATTGTTTTGCCAATTGCAGCCACACATCCAATGCTTCGTAGGTATGGTTATGGTTGATGGCCAATGCGCATTCGCGGCGTACCTGCGGGTCTTTATCGGAAGTGAGCCGTTTGATATACTCCGTCGGATCGCTGTTTCGCTGGCGCACGGCACGCAAGGCCGTAATGCGGAGGTTCGGGTTCAGTTCGCGGAAAGCGATGTCGAGGTTACGGTAATTAAACCCTTCAATGCGGTTAAGCACCCACAATGCACGGGCGCGGAGTTTGGGATTACCATTGTACAATCTGAAAAGCTCTTCCAGGAACGGTTCCGCCGCCCAGCCGTGCTTTACACACGCATTCCATGCCAGGTACCTTTGCGACAAATTGGGACTTTGCAATGCTTTCACCGCCTGCTCGGGTATCGAAAGGTCGAATACCGGTATTTTGTACGGTATGCCCGTCGGCGCGACGCGGTAAATGCGACCCCGGCTGCGGTCTTTCATTTTGTTGGAACCCATTACGGGATCATACCAATCGGAAATAATGAGCGACCCATCCGGCGCCACGCAGACGTCCGTCGGCCGGAACCATTTGTCACGCTTGCCTTCCAGCACAGGCAAAATGCCTGTTGATTTATAACCCGCTCCCTCATTCTGTACGGGGAATGCGCTCACATAACCCTGACCCGCGTCGGCCAGCAAAATCTGGTCCCAATAGCGGCGCGGCAGCAAATCTCCTTCATAGATCGTCATACCCATTGGAAAACCCGAACCGGTTTCGAGCAAGTCGGGCACTACCCCCGGGTCATTCTGGTGCCAGTGCCGGCGCGGGATTTCGTCTTCCAGGTTTGTGCGGTTAAGGCGCCAGCTGGCGCCGGTCATTTCATCGATATAACCGAAATTGCCATTCTCCATCACATACGACACCCGGTCGCCTCCGTTGCCCGGCTCCTCCTGGTCCGATTGCCACATGGTACCGTAGCTGTCCACCGCTACTTCCCATCCAACACGGAAGTTTTCGCCCATGATCTCGACCTTCGTAAAATCCTGTTCGCAGCGGAAAACCACGCCTTGCTTATATTGTCTGAAATCGATCTCCCTTTCGTATTTGTCGAGCAACGGGCGATCCTGGCCGTCCACCAACTGCCGGCCCGCGTTACCGAAGTTGAAATAGAACTTACCATCCGGCCCGAACACAAATGCATGCACGCCCGCATCATTCTGCGAACCGCCGATGCCTTTGAAAAGGATCTCTTTCGTATCGGCCTTGTCGTCGCCATTGGTATCCGTGAAAAGCCATACGTACGGGCTCTGCGAAACGATCGCCTTATTGCCCATTACCCAAATGCCCAGCGGTGCATTCAGCTCCGGCCCCTGGTAAAAGACCTTGGTCACATCTGCTTTGCCATCGCCATCCTTATCCTCCAAAATCACGATCCTGTCGCCCTGCCCCAATTCCGATTTGCCGTTTACATTAGGCCGGTAATTGTACGCCTCGCACGCCCACACGCGCCCGCGGTGGTCGACGTCGATATTGATCGGGTTGATCACATTAGGTTCCGAAGCAAAGAGCGTCGCTTCGAGTCCGTCGGCAGCTTGCAGGCCCGCCACCGCATTACGCGAGAAGCGCCGCTCCGTCTCCGACAGCGCCACATAGGCGCTATCCGGATTAACAACCACCAATGAATCAACAACTTGACTAAAACCTTGAAATGAAAGGGAGGTAAAAAGGACCGCAGCACACCACGCAGATCTCACGATAGGGAATTGTTTCAAAACGAATTTTTGATGATGCAGATAATTTCAAAAAACGTTATAAAAATACCTCCTATTTCGGGAAATACGAAATGGAGCTTTGGGAAAATGTAACCTTTCGGTGATTTGAAGTGGCTTGATTTAGAAGGGAAAGGTGGTTAAATTTAGGTTAAGGTTACACGCACTATCAGTATTTATGAAAGAAAAAATAAGGCATTTGATTGCGCAAAAAACCCTTAAGAAAGGCTTCACTAAACTATTACTGCAAAATCTGGCGGAGAGTGGGAAGCTTACGGAGGAAGTTCAGAATCATTACCTGGATGAGCTTAACGCACTGGACGAAGATATAGAAATGCTTAAACAGGCATTAAAGAAGCTAAATTAAAGATTTAAAATGGCTATGGAGAAAGAACAAATCATAAAAGCACTGTACGACGCCAACACCGAAGCATCTGGTCAAATAGCTCATGACGCATGGCTTACTTTTTATCAAGCCGCATCGGAATCCGATCAAGAATACTTATTAACTGAGTATCACAAATACGGTGAATACCTCGGCAAAGAGAACGCAAAATTGAATATTGAAATGCAACAAGTTCTGGCCGAATACGAAACCATGAAGCTCGAAGAGAACCAACATCCAACATAGCAAAAGAGGAGCCTCCCGGCTCCTCTTTCGTAATCACTTCTTCTTCAAACTACTCAAATAATCCACCAAACTTACCAGCTCCTCCGTACTCATCGCATCCTGCAAGCCTGCCGGCATCATCGAGTCTTTCAACTGCTTGATCGACTTCACTTGCGACATTTTGTATTCCTGGGTCGAGCCGCCGGGGAATTTGAGGATCAGGTCGGTTTCGGTTTTGCTGGAAACAATGCCTGAAACGACAGTTCCGTCTTTTAAAGTCACTTCAAATCCTTCGTATCCGAAACCAATGCCCGCGCTGGGATCGAAAATGGCGGCGTACTGCGCTTCTTTCGGCAGCTTGCTTCCGATTTCAGACAGTTTCGGACCGAAATCCATGCCCTCGCCATTTACCTGGTGGCATACCGAGCAGTAGGACGTAAATACCTGCTTACCCTTGGTGATATCGCCTTTCATTCCGACAAGTTGTTTTACCTCCGGATGTTTGCTGGCAGTAGCCACCGCTCCGTCCAGGTATTTGGCGGCTTCCAGTTTTACGGATTTCCGCCATGCTCCATTAAGCCCTTGTACCGCCGCAGTTTTTGCTTCGCCGGCGAGCTTTCCCTCTTTTAGCAGCACCAGTACCTGATCTTCGCCACTCATTGTTCCGCCCAGTGATTTGGCTGCAATTGTGCGCAGGGCTTCGGGATAGCTATTATCGGTGGCAACGGTTTTCAGTATTTCCAACGCATCCTTACTTCCTACGGATTTCAGGGATGTCAATGCACTGGCACTTTTATTGTTGTCAGATCCTTTTACCACATTCCAAACCAACGATGTACCACCTTGCTTGATCAGCTGCGAAGCCGCAATGGATCCGTTCCGGCTCGCCGATTGTTCCAAAGCCATGGCAAGAAGCCGCTGATTTTCGGACGAAAGCTCATATTTCGCAACCAGTTCGAGATAGGACGAACTGCCGTACGTCGCGTCGAGCATCTTTTTCAATGCAGCCATTGCTTCGGGTGTCTGCTTTACAAATGCCGGATCGAGGTGCCGCATCACAAGTTCATTTACCTTGTCCTGATCTTTGCCGGTCCCGTTGGTGAGTTTCAGCAGTGCCATCGACTTTTCACGGCCCGCTGAATTGAAGTCGAATGCGCGGAAGTAACGCAGCCTGCTTTTCAGGTCCACGGTCGGATCTCCGGCAAGTGAAGCGAGCAATTGAACAGATTCTTTCCCGCGGGAGCGCCATACGATGTCCTTACCTGCCTGCGTGGCGATCGGGTTAGCACCCGCTTTACCCACCCATGCTTTGAAAAACGAATCCCATTGCGTGTCGGCTCCGATACCCAATGCTTCGAGGTACCAGCGGTCCTTACCGTCGTACTGCTGCGCGAGCGATGCCCACAATGCGGGAGCTTCCGGCGACGGATTATGGTGTAAAAGCAATGCACATTCGCGGCGTACCTGCGCGTCGGCGTCTTTGGATAATGTCTTGATATAAGGGATCACATCCAGGTGTTTCGACTCGGAAGCGGCACGAAGACCAGCGATACGAATATCCGCATTCGCGTCTTTAACGGCCAAATCAACCGTTTTCTTGGCTGTAAAAGGCCATTTGCTGAGCAGCCACAGCGCCCGTGCCCGCATGCGAGGCTCTGCGTTTTTATTCGCAAAAAGCTTTTCCAGCGCTGGCGCCGCCTTCACACCCATGCCGTTCAGTGCGGTCCATGCGTGATAGCGGATTGAAAGGTTGGGGCTTTGCAGCGCTTCTACCGCACCGGCCACGGTGGTAAAGTCCGATTTCGGAACGCGGTAAGGCGTATTCAAAGGTGCAACCCGGTAAATGCGGCCTTTGCCCTGGTCACCGGCCTGGTGACCACCTACTCCCGGATCGTACCAGTCGGCCACGAGCAGCGAACCATCCGGCGCTACGCACACATCCGACGGGCGGAACCATTGGTCGCGCTTGCCGTCCACCACATTTACGATTTTTGCGGTGTAACCTGCGCCTGATTTCTCCACAGGATACGAGCGGACAACGTTATGCCCCGGTTCGCAATGAATCATTTGACCCCAAAATTCTTTCGGGAGTAACTTCCCTTCATACACCACCATACCCGTCGGCGAACCGGAGCCGGTTTGCAACAAGTTGGGAACCACGCCCGGGTCGTTCAAATGCCAGTGACGGTAAGGAATGGAATCCTCCATGTTGGTGCGGTTCGCGCGCCAGCCTGCGCCGGTCATTTCGTCGGTATAGCCGTAGTTGCCGTACTGCATCACGTAGTTAATGCGCACGCCTTTGTTGCCGTCGTCGTCGTTATCCGACTGCCATAGGGTACCGTAGCTATCCACCGCCACCTCGAAATTGTTCCGGAAGTTGTTCCCAAGCACTTCGATATTGGTAAAATCGGGATCACACCGGAAAACCATCCCTTGTTTCAGCTTTGAAAAATCGATGGGCTTGCCGTCCTTGCCTACCACAGGATTTCCCTTGCCATCGAGCAGGCGATCGCCTTCATTTCCGAAATTGAAATACAACTTACCATCCGGTCCGAACACGAACGCGTGCATACCGTGGTCGTGCTGGTCGCCGCCGATCCCTTCGAAAATGACTTCTTTTTTATCCGCTTTCAAATCGCCGTCCTCATCGGTAAAGAGCCATACATACGGACTCTGGGAAACAATCACCTTATTGCCCATTACCCAAACCCCCAGCGGCGCATTGATTTCCGCACCCTGGTAAAAGACCGTTGATTTATCCGATTTGCCGTCGCCATTGGTATCTTCCAGCACCACAATGCGGTCGCCCTCATTTTTCGTAGGGTTGCCATTGATCGCCGGGCGATAGTTATACGCCTCGCAAACCCAAACCCTTCCCAGGTGATCGACGTCGATATTCGTCGGATTGGTAATCGTCGGCTCCGATGTAAAAAGAGTTGCTTCGAGGCCATCTGCGGTCGTCAGGCCCGCTACGGCATATCTCGACGAACGCTTCTGGGCGTCTGTCAGATCCTTGTAGAGCGTGTCGGCCGAAGCGGTGTCAATGGTACTGGGGTTCGAACGCTGATAAGAGGCGACCATCAGGCCTGCCAGCAAGCAACCGGCCGGAAAGAGGATAAGCGATTTTTTGAAGTTCATAGGTAAATCGAGCGCTTTTCGGCCTTGAATCAGAAAGCATTAGCCTGACCCAAGGCTTAAACGTGTCATTTTTACAATAATAATTTTAATTACGTGTATAAGGGACCACCTACTTATATTTACTATCATGAAAACGACTTTTTTTTCGTGCGTGGCGCTGTGTGTCACCGCTGAAATTTCAGCCCAAAATATCCTTCCTGCCGACGTGCAAATCAAAACAGCCGTAATGGCCGCGCCGTCGGACAAGCAGGCCGGGGCAAAAGTGTTCGGCTACGCTGCCGATGGCACATTCAAAATCCTGCGAGAGGGCAGCAACGATTTCGTTTGCCTGGCCGACGACCCGAAAAAGGAAGATATCAGCGTGTCGTGTTACCTGGCCGACCTCGATCCTTTCATGGAGCGCGGGCGTGTGCTGGCGAAAGAGGGTAAAAATCAAAAGGAAATTTTCGACATCCGCGAAAAGGAAGTGAAGGAAGGGAAGCTGAAAATGCCGAAGCAATCATCCACATTATACGTTCTGTCGGGCTCGAAGGATAACTACGATGCGGCCACCGGTTCCCTGAAAAATGGTTACCTGCGATACGTGGTCTACATCCCGTTTGCGACCGCTGAGAGCACCGGCCTGCCGTTAAAGCCGGATGTACCTGGAATGCCCTGGATCATGGACCCCGGCACGCACCGGGCGCATATCATGATCAATCCGCCGAAACCCTGAAATGCATCCCTTCGGAACCGTTAAGTAAACGATTTTCACAAATCGTCAATTAATAACCCGGCAAGCGCTGGTTAAGTCAGTTTTTTAGTTTTACTTTGAAAAACAAAGTACTTTTAAATACTAGCCAGATGGAAAAGTTTACCGCACAATATTCGCAGGAGCCCGATGAACATTCATCCCAGAATGCGGCTTCCTACGACAGACCTTCCCGGTTTAATTTCGATTACGGGGTAGGGCTTGCCTGTTTGCTTTTTAGCTTCTCTATTTTCTACTACTCGGCTTCCGGATCTTTGTTTGAAGGAGTCTTTATCATCCCATGGAGCCTGGCGGTCATTTACACGATCTGGCTTATGAACGCCGGAAAGCTACGCTGGTTCTGGAAAAGGCAACGCCCACAGTACCTGCATCACCGCCTGCTGCTGGGGTACGTATGGCTTGTCAGCTGTTTTGCATTGAACCGGGCTACCCCTATTTTTCACCCGTCCGTGCCCTGGCTGATGTTTGCCGTCGTTTTTGCGGGAATTGCTGCTATCCTCTACACCTGGGAAGAATATTTACCGCGCTTGCTCCAATCTGCCCTTTTCACAATTCTGGGCTTCTCGGCCGTGCTTTGGCTCTACTACTCGGTTTATCTGGTCCCGTATTACCCATTTGCCATTCCCGGACTGCTGTTGCTGGGAATATCGGCCCATTGTTTTGTGCCGCTGCTCCTCTCGATCACCTACATCCGCTTGCTCCGTCGGCACTGGAACGAGTTCAAACTGGCGATATTGGCCGGTTTTGTCATCCCGATCGCTTTCACGATCTATTTTTCTGTAAAATGGCGGCAGATCTGCTCGGCCACACAATATCAAACCAACGCCATTAATGCCCGGCCCACCGACGACCTGCCCGACTGGATAATGCTCGCCCGGCAAATGCAGGACGACTGGATAACCCGCAGAGTGATCATGGGCAAAAAGGCCTACCAGATCGCGCTGACCAAGGTTTTCGCATTGCCAGGTCCGGGCGATATGCTGGTGAGGCACGATCCCCTCATCGTAATCGCGACCATGTTCTCACCCAATCTCGATTTAGGCGAAACAGAACGGGACAATATCCTGAATGTCCTGTACGACACCCGGCATGAAACCCAGGAGCGCCTGTGGTCGGGCAGCGATTTGCGCACGGCCAATGTGCTCACGCAGGCACGCATATACCCCTATACGCGGGTAGCCTACACCGAAAAAACGATCAGCATTGCCAATCATTCGGGTTCTCTATTTGACCAGGAAGAAGCGTTATACACTTTCTATCTTCCGGAAGGCTCGGTCGTGAGCTCGCTTTCATTATGGATCAATGGTATTGAGGAAAAAAGTCTGCTGACCACGCAAAGCAAGGCCGACTCTGCCTACAAAACGATTGTCGGAGTCGAGGTACGCGACCCGTCGGTAGTGCATTGGCAGGAGGGGAATACGGTAAAAGTGAAGGTTTTCCCGTGTACCGCCAAGGAAAGCCGTAAATTCAAACTAGGCATAACCACTCCACTGAAAGCCGAGGGCGAGCGGCTGGTTTATGAGAACGTCTGGTTCAAAGGCCCTGGGGCAGACGAAGCTACCGAAACGATCCGTCTCGAATACCCAAAAGAACTGCATTCACCCCGCATCCCGTTTGAAGTCACCGGCACGTCTCCGGGAGCGATCGTGCATGAAGGCCGGTACCAATCGTCGTGGCAGGCCGCATTTAAAATCCCGCCGATCGGACAAGAGCGTTTTTCATTTGATGGCAAAACTTACGTTGTGGAGGCGCTTCACAAAACAACCGAATCGTTTCATCCCAATACCTATTATCTGGATATCAACCGGTCCTGGACCAAAGCCGAGCTGGATGAATTGTGGCCGTTGATCAAAAACCGCCCCGTTTTCGTTGCCGACGAACAATGGACCCAGCTGACCGATGCCAACAAAGACGAGCTATTTGCAACATTATCCGCATTCAGCTTCTCGCTGGCGCCCGTTCAGGATATTCCCGACCCTGCAAATGCATTGCTGATCACCAAAACAACGGATGTCTCGCCTACGTTGCGCGACCTTTCAAACACCCCATTTTCAAAAAGGCTGAGCCTGCGCGCGCCTCAGGGTTTACGCACATTTGTAATCGGCGATGACGCTTCGCAATACATTCGATCGCTCGACGAGCTCGGCGTGATCCGGACAGAGAAAACAGACTGGACGACATTGAAGCAAATGATCTCCCAAAAACAGTTCCCTGCCGATCCGGAGGCGGATCCGTCCGTAGTCAGCATCGAGAGGGCTAAAATGGTGATCCGCGAAACCACAGGCAAAGCTGCCGGGCATGCACCCGATCACTTGCTCAGGCTTTTCGCTTACAACCATATCATGAAACAGGTCGGCGGGCGCTTCATTAACCGTTCGTTTCAAACCGACTCCGTTTTCAATGCGAAACTGATCGCTGAGGCCGAAACGGCGCATATTGTAACGCCTGTTTCGAGCATGGTTGTGTTGGAAACCCAGGCGGACTACGACCGGTTCGACATCCGGAAAAGCAAGAACAGCCTGGATAACGCCACCCTGAAAGTGGCAGGAGCGGTACCGGAGCCGCACGAATGGCTGCTCATCGCCCTTTTTTGCTTGATCATCGGCTACTTCACCTTCCGTCATTATGTTCACTGAAAAACATGCCGGGATTGCCCTGATCGCAGGCTATCTCGGCATTTCGGCCCTCTTTTTCTTCCGTGGATACCTCCACGGCGATGCCACATTCTGGATGGGTATCATACTTGTTCCCTTACTGATACGGTGTTTTGGTGTAGGTCCGAAAAGCTGGCGGTTTGCACCGGTGGTGGCCTTGGCGGCCGGCATTTGCTGTTTCCGGCCGGAGCTGTCGTGGCGTTTTTTGTTGCTGGCAAGTGCTTGGATCTTGGCTGTCGAAAGCATTTTCGGACGATTGAATAGCCTGATCTTCGCGGTGCTGTTCATCGTGTCCCCTATTTTCAAATACCTTTCCGAGGTTTTCACCTTCCCGATCCGCCTCCAACTCTCGGCCTGGGCTGGGGCGATGTTGAAAGTGGCCGGATTTCCGGTTGCCGTAGAAGGGAACAGCATTCTGCTCAACGGATCGGAATTTTCCGTCGATCCCGCCTGCATGGGCCTTCAAATGACAGGCTTTGCGCTGTTATCGGCAATTTTTCTGATGGCGCATGCTTGTATACAGGATAAGAAATCGCTCGCATTCCGGTATCAGACAATCCTGGTAATGGTCGCATTTGCGTTGAACATACTCGGAAACCTCATGCGCATCGTTACGCTCATCGTGCTGCACATTACTCCCGAGAACGTCCTGCACGATGTGGTCGGTCTCCTATGCCTGATCGCCTATGTCGTGGTACCGCTGAGCCTCGCGGTCCGGTATGCGCACAGGCGTTGGGCCGCCCTGCTGGTCACCGAAAGAACATCAGGTACTAATCATTCGCCAGGCCTCCTAATAGGCGGACATTTAGTATTACTCACTATCTGCGCATTTTTCTGCTTTCAAAAACCGGTCATTAACATTCGCTCATCGCAAAATACCTTAGCCGTATCCCGTCAAGCGTACCACACGGAAAAGCTCAAAAGTGGTGTCACACGGCTCAGAAACGACCACGCATTGGTTTACCTCAAACCGATCCCCGCATTTTATTCTTCGGAACATAGCCCGGTTACCTGCTGGACGGGTTCAGGTTACCATTTAAGCCGCATTTCAAAGAAGCGCCTCGCCGGAACCGTCATTTACACGGGCAGCCTCAGGAAAGGTAATGACGAATTGCACACCGCCTGGTGGTTCTCCGACGGGCAGCATGCCACAATCAGCCAGCTCGACTGGAGGTGGAAGAGCCTCACTGGGAAAAGCCATTTTCAACTGATCAATGTGACGACCGAGGATCCGGCACTGCTGGATGTGGAGATAAAACGATGGCTGACGGCGATTTGAGGGTATATTGCTTGCGAGAGCGTCTTTTCGATGAAAAGTAACGGGAAATCAATGAAAAAAACTGCACGTATCCTTACCGTTTTGAGCTTGCTCGCGTTATCAAGTCCATCTATGGCACAAACTGAAACCATGAATCTTTGGCCGGAAGGCAAAGTCCCCAATTTTAAAAAGAGTGATGTTGAAGAGAAATCGGTGACAGACGCGCAGGGAATCCTGCGGATCAGCGGCGTGACCGTCCCGACAATCGCAGCCTATATTGCACCCAAAGAAAAAGCGACAGGGGCCGCGGTAATGATCTGTCCCGGAGGTGGCTACGGAATACTGGCGGCTTCGCACGAAGGAAGCGATTTTGCTAAATGGTTCAACGAACGCGGCATTTCGGCATTTGTCCTCAAATATCGTTTGCCCAACGAAAAAGCGATGGCGCACCAGCACGAAGTACCGCTGATGGACGCGATGCAGGGCATGAAACTCATCCGCCAAAACGCAGCCAAATGGGGCATCGATGTCAACAAAATCGGTGTAATGGGCTTCTCAGCCGGCGGTCACCTTGCCGCTACGCTTTCGACGCACCACAATATGGGTGAAAAGGCCTCCGCTGACGGCAAACCGAATTTCTCGATACTGATATACCCAGTTATCTCCTTCCAGCCCGCGATCTCGCACGGGGGCTCACGCGACAACTTGCTCGGGCCCGAAAAATCAGAGGAATTGATTAAATACTATTCCAATGAGTTGCAGGTTTCCGACCAGACCCCACCTGCATTCCTGGTGCACGCCATGGACGACACAGGCGTGCCGGTCGAGAACAGTATCGAATATTACCTGGCGTTGAAAAAGAAAAAGATCCCGGCAGAAATGCATTTGTACCCAAAAGGCGGACATGGCTACGGTATGCGCACCGAGGGGAAAGGTTCACTTGCCAACTGGCCTGCCGCAATGGAAGGCTGGCTCAAAGCAATGGGATACCAGAAAAATTGATTGCGACGATGAATTAATCCCTAGTTTTGAAGAAAAATCAACGCTAGGGATTATTCAGTTTATGAATGCTTTTAACCGCCTGGTGATCAACAAGCGATCACTCCTCTTTATTGTAATCGCAATTGCGGCCTTTGCTACGCTTCAATCGGTATTCTCCCACCCCAAAACCTTTGCCAACCAGCCGCAACTTTACACTACCTACAATAATTACATCATTTTCAAGCAGTCCTTCTTCCATTTGATTGAAGGTAAAAACCTGTACCGGTGGCATGTCGACGAGCATTGGGACCTGTTCAAGTACAGCCCGGCATTCGCGCTCGTTTTTGGGATACTTTCCATTATGCCCACATTTGTCGGCCTGTTTTTCTGGAACCTGATCAACGTGGCGGTACTCTTCTTTTCGGTTTATTTCCTACCCAGAATCGATCTGCGGACCAAGGGATTGATGGTCACTTTCATGCTGGTGGAGCTTCTTACGGCCACGCAGAACGAGCAGAGCAATGCCCTGATCGCCGGTTTGCTCCTGTTTGCATTCGGTTTCCTGGAAAGGGATAAGTACTGGATGGCGTCGCTGTGTATCGTGTCCACGATCTTTATCAAACTATTCGGTATTGTCGCGCTGGCGTTGTATCTGCTCTATCCGAACAAGCTGAAACTAGCCTACACGACCGCCGCGTGGGTGGTATTGCTGACAATACTGCCGATCGTCGCGGTGACGCCCGATCAATTTGTTGTTTTGTACAAAACCTGGTGGAAGCTCCTCGCCGCCGACCGCGACTTTTCCGACGGATTATCGGTCATAGGCTGGTTGAAAATCTGGTTTTCGCTGGAAGTGAATAAAACTTACGTCAACCTGGCGGGAATGGCCCTGTTCTGCCTGCCGCTGCTTAAAATCAAATCATACGGCAATTTTGTTTTCCGCGCATTGATGCTGGCTTCGGTACTGGTATGGGTAGTGATTTTCAACCACCGCGCCGAGTCGCCGACATTTATCATTGCCATTGCAGGCGTGGCGGTATGGTACTATTTGCAGGCGCCCACGAAGCTGAATTACGTGCTGCTGGTACTGGCGTTTGTATTCACGACGTTATCCCCTACCGACATATTTCCCCCATTTATCCGCAATGAGTATTTCTGGCCTTATGTCGTGAAAGCGGTACCCTGCATCCTGATCTGGGGTAAAATCATTTACGACCTGCTCTTCGCCGAGCTACTTCTCCGGCCGACCGAACCGGAGCTCGCACAGCAAAGCTAATGGCATAAAAAAGCGTTACAGGAACGCTGCGGCGGCATCCTGTAACGCAAAACAATTAGTAATTGCATTAATTTACCCCTAAAAGCGTGCGGTTCACTTCGCGCACTTCTTTGGTAGACAGGTAAATGCTTTTAACGATCTTTTCGTGGTCATCTGAAATTTCGAGGGTATAAACGCCATCACCCATTTCATCGAAGCTTATTTTCCGGCCTGTTTTGGTAATATACTTAGGTACGAACTCCTCGTGAAGCAGATTCCCTTTGCTGTCCAACAGACGAATCGCTACCTTTTCACCCCGCTCTTTTTCCATCATCACATTCATCGACATCGTTTCGCGCACGCGATACATGCCTACACGAAACTTCTCGCAGGTGTTGTTTTTGCATTCCGCTTTCGGCGAAACGATCGGATCGGCCTGCATTTGTGCAGCAACTGAGAATACGGTGAATGTTGCGGCAACGGCGGTTTTTAAGATGTTCATCATGGCTCTTGAAGGTTAACTGATTGGTCCATTAAAATTGATTTCGAACCAATGAGGTAACCGCCAGGGGCATTGTTGCATACAAAGTTTGGACGGCAAAATAGGAGGTTAAGCGGCACTAGCCACCAATCGCGATCATCTCCCGATTCTGCTCGTATTCCGATTTCGCTTTTTGCTCGGAGAAGTTGGCATGGCCGCCGTGGGCGAAGTGTTTTTTCTGGAAATGCGCGTAAATGAGCGAACGTACATCCTCGCCCTTGCGCAATGGCGTGAGCAGATCAACCTCGGATGTATCGAAAAGGCAGTTTTTAAGCTTTCCGTCGGCGGTGAGGCGGATACGGTTGCAACCCGCGCAGAAAGGATGGGTGACCGTACCGATAATCCCGAAAGTTCCGGCACCGCCATTTACCTGGAATCGTCGGGCAGTGTCGTGCAGCTCCCCGGCGACAGGCTGAAATGCAAACTCCTGACCAATCATCGCCAGCAAATCAGCATAGGAAACGATTTTGGATAAATCCCATTGGTTGCCTTTGAAAGGCATGAATTCGATAAACCGGACGTGCAGGTTAGGTTCGGTTAGCGTCATCCTCACGAAGTCATTGACTTCGTCGTCGTTCGTCCCGCGCATGACGACCATATTCATTTTCACCACGAAGCCCTCGTTCAAAAGCAAGCGGATATGGTCCAGCGTTTTACCAAAATGATCCCGCTTGGTGATTGCCCGGAACCGCTCCTCCCGAAGTGTATCCAGGCTGACATTCAAGGACGTTACCCCGGCCGCTTTCAACTCCGGAATGAACTGATCTATGTAAACGGCATTGGTCGTGAGCGTGAGCGACGCGGGAAGTTTGCCTAAATCGGAAATGATTTCGCCGGCATCCTTGCGGACTAGCGGCTCGCCGCCGGTCAGCCGGATTTTTTCAACACCCATTTCCACAAACAGCCCAGCCAGATAAGAGATTTCATCGGCTTGCATGAGCCATTTGGACGGCATAAACTGCATATCTTCCTGCGGCATACAATAGGTGCAACGAAGGTTGCACTTATCCGTCAGCGAAATGCGCAGATAAGTGTGCTTGCGACCAAATGTATCTACAATAGGTAATGCCATCGGTTGTTACTAATCGTGTTTCTTCCCTTCCAAAACATTAAAAACGTGCAAAACATGCGGAAAGAGCGCATCAATATATTCTGTAACGCCGCCTGTGCTTCCGGGCATGGTTATTACGAGCATTTCACCGATAAACCCGGCCGCCGACCTCGACAACATCGAAGTAGGCACCCGCTCCTGCCCATATTGGCGCGCGGTTTCGGCAATACCCGGAATCTCCCGGTCTAGCAGCTCCGAAACCGCCTCGGGCGTTACGTCGCGAGGCGATAAACCGGTACCGCCGGTTATGAGCACCATGTCATACCCACCGGCTTGCAGCGATCGCAATTTGCTCTGAATGCCCGTCTTGTCGTCGGCGATAATGCTGTAATCGCTGACCTCAAGCTGAAATGCTTTCAGTTTTTCGATGATCTTCCTGCCTGATTTGTCTTCGCCAATACCTTTCGAAATGCTGTCGGAGCAGACTACCACAGCGGTTTTCAATCCTTCCGGTGCGGATTTGCGGTCACTTTTACCTCCTTTTTTCTCCAACAACCGGATATTCCGTATTTCTACGCCCTTATCGATCGGTTTAAGCATGTCGTACATCGTCAGCGCTACCACCGAAGCTCCGTGCATGGCTTCCACCTCGACACCCGTTTTGTATATGGTTTTGACTGTCAACTCAATGACAATCGTCAAATCCTCGATCCTGTATTGTACCCCGGTATATTCGACGGGAATCGGATGACAGTCGGGCAGCAGGTCCGGTGTTTTCTTAACGGCCAGAAAACCGGCCGCTTTCGCCATTTCGAACACGTCGCCTTTCGGCACTGCCCGGTTCTGAATCGCCTCCACAGTCTCCGGCTTACTCACCTGCACAATTGCCTGCGCAGTCGCGATCCGGAGGGTGTTGGTTTTATGCGTTATATCAACCATTAATAATTTTGAATCGTTTAAATGTCAGGCGTTGTCTAATGCAGTTATGTATGGTCAGGTTTAGCCAGGAGTCGCTTTCTCATACAATACATGACAGCTAACGACCTTCTGACTACACTCGATTTCTCTACAATACCTGACTACGTATTTTCCTTCCACACATACCCGGCGCCACCCACCAGCTCCTTGCCGAAGATGGGTACATTGGCCTTAATTTCCTCCACAATATATTCCGAAGCCTCAAATGCAGCCCTGCGGTGCGGGGATGATACGAATACGAACAGGCTGATCTCGCCCGTCGGAACGAGGCCCAGGCTGTGGTAGATGTGCATGCAGGTCAGCTCGAACTTGGCAAATGCGGCTTCCCGAATGTCGTGGAATGCCTGCTCGGCCATTTCTTCATAGGCTGTATAATCGATGCCCGTCACAGTACCGTCTTCCTTCTGGTCTGCGCGGATTTGCCCAAGAAAGATCGCATGCGCACCGATTCCGGTTTTGGATTGGTGGCTCGCGATCGATTTTGCGACAAAATCGGGGCTGATGGGCCCCTGAACAAATACCTTCTTCGGTTTATGTATCTTTTCCATGCCTTCCTGTTAGCCTCCCGCAAAAGGCGGGAGCAATGCGATCTCCGCCGGATTTTCAATCAATACAAAATCCTCCGAAATCTTCTGGTTGACCGCGATTTTGAACTTTTTATCACGCATAGCCGGGTATTTATCCAGCATTTGCGCACGGAACTGCCCTACCGTCAGACCACCGGCTGCATTCCAGACTTCGTCCGACAGCCCGGCAATCTCGGCCAGCATCCCGAAATATTTAACTTGAAAACTCATAGGCACCTGCTGTTCATTCAACCCAATAACCCGCATCCGGCCCGCCGGGTTCAGAGCGGGAGCAAATGTACCTCCACCAGTTCACCCACCTCGACCCTGTTTTGTTCCACAGGCAAATAGATGATCGCATTCGCTACCGCAAAAGAGCCTATCACAAACGACTCCTGTCCATCGAGCGAGATCACTTCATTCCCTTCCACGCGCGCTTTCAGAAACTCGTCGCGCTCGCCATCGAAACGGTAAGCATGCCGCAAAGGCAACCGGACCGATCTCAAAAACGGCTCTTCGCTGCCCATTATTTTCTTTAACGCAGGCAGTACATATTCATAATAGCACACCAGCGACGACGCCGGATTGCCTGGCAAGGCAAAAATCAGCTTTTCCCCTTTTTTACCAAAAAGAAGCGGTTTGCCGGGTTTTTGCCTTACTTTATAAAAGATTGTTTCGGCACCAAGCGCCGCTAATGCCCTGCCTACAAAATCGTAATCGCCTACCGAAATTCCTCCCGATGCCAGAACGACGTCGTACTGGTCCAACAATGCTCCCAGCGCTTCGATGGTAGCATCCAGATCATCGGAAGCATAACTAACCGAAACTTCGGTGATGCCGGCCTGCGTCAATGCAGCTTGCAGCATCGCCGAATTGGATTCGTATATCTTGCCGGGCTCCAATGCTTCGCCCGTTTTCAGCAACTCGTCGCCAGTGACCAGCAAACCGATCCTCGGTTTTGCGTAAACCGTCACTTCATTCACATTCATACCCTTCAAAAAACCAACGGCACCAGGCGAAATGAGCGTTCCCGCGCGCAATGCGACCGCCCCCTGAGCGATCTGCTGGCCTGCCCGACGGATATTTTTGCCCTCCGAAACCGGAAATTCCCGAATCTGTACGGCGCCGTCGTTCAACGACGTATTTTCCTGCATCACCACCGCGGTAGCCCCCTCGGGTACAGGTGCGCCTGTAAATATGCGCACGGCAGTGCCGGTGCTTACAGCCGGCAAGTCGGCCTGGCCCGCTTTCGACTCTCCGGCGAGGCGCAGCGATATCCCGCTTTCGATCACGTCGGAATGCACAATCGCGTATCCGTCCATCGACGACTGCCTGAACGGCGGAAGCGCTATCGGCGAAATCACATCCCCGGCAAGGAATCTTCCAACTGCCTCATCCAGCGGCACTCGTTCCACCGGCAGCACTGCGGTATTTGCAATAATTCTCTCTTTTGCCTCGTTGACTGTGACCATATTTCAAAAAATGCCATGCAGAAAGTGCAAGTTAACACATTCGCAAGTGCAAATGGACAAGCTTGAAAATGTCGCCGGAAAACCGGTTTCAGCCTACAATTGCCGATATTTTCCACAATAATACCATTATCCCCACAAAACAACTTTTGTAACCAACTGACCATCAATAGGTAAAACGTATACTCAAAAAGCCACCTCTTGCTATAATTACATTCAATGCAAGACTTTGCATTTGGTGCTAAGCACTTTTTACCAATTAAAATTTCATGTTCTGTCCGGCTAGCACGGTTTTTATTCAGGATCATTTGCCGAAGGCCAAATGTAGCATTCTTATTTTTGTCCTAGAATTACTTTTAACAAACCCCTAAAAATCAGTTTTTTACCCCAAATTGAAATTTTATTTATTCAATCCCATTATCTTTGCACTTCGGCCCTGTGCCTGAAATGATGTTTCACGAAATACCAAATGCATGATTAGACTTATCTTTATGGCCTTCTCAATCGCAATATTCGGAAAGAGTCCGATGAGTGAGGTGGAGGTGGAAAAGAAGGAGCTGAAAGAAACAACCATCATTGATTCAGATCTTCTTGCTATTGACTTCTGTGGCGAAGCCGTTCCATTATCAGAGCTTCGAATCGCCGAGCGATATCAAAACACGATCAGAAATTACGACAACCCCACTTTTCGTAAGCTGATGACCACAACGAGAAAGAGGATGCGGATCATAGAACCCATTCTCAAGAAGTACGGAGTACCAGCCGATTTTAAGTATATTCCATTGATTGAGAGCGCCATGAAGGACGAGGTAACATCTCACCGTGGTGCCGCCGGATACTGGCAGCTGATGCCCTCTACGGCAAAATCTCTCGGGCTGGTTGTAAACGAAACCAGGGACGACCGCAAACACCTGGTCAAATCGACCCACGCGGCAGGCAAGTACCTCCGCGACCTGTATAAACAACTGGGTTCCTGGACATTGGTAGCTGCTGCATACAACGCAGGCCCGACGCACATCCAAAACCGGATGGATTCGCAGAATAAAGATGATTTTTTCAAACTTCGTCTCAATTCAGAAACCGCGAGGTACCTTTATAAGATCCTCGCCGTAAAAGAATGGTTCTCCAACCCCGAAAGAAGCCGCGAATGGGGCAGTGGCGATGTGGTCGACCGCCTTTCTGCATTCAAGATAGAGCAGAAAAAAGCGGCAGCGCTGGCAAAGGCTGAAACCGGGTCATAATCTCCGTTATTTTATTTGAAAGTTCATAAGAAGAAAAGGATACATTATCCTTTTCTTTGTGTTATTATGGCATGGGCACAATGTTGCCCTGCTTATCTTTCGTACCTCTTTAATACTCACTTTTGACATGACAAAAGCGGAAATGATCACTGACAAGGGCACGATGCTCATCGAATTTTACGATGCAGATGCCCCCAACACAGTGAAAAACTTTGTTGATCTTTCTAAAAAAGGCTTTTACGACGGTGTGATTTTCCACCGTGTGATCCCTGATTTCGTGATCCAGGGCGGCGACCCTACCGGCACCGGCCGTGGAGGTCCTGGCTACCACATCGATTGCGAACTAACCGGCGGCAACCAGTACCACGACCGTGGCGTGCTTTCGATGGCACACGCTGGCCGCAATACCGGTGGCTCACAGTTCTTCATCTGCCACAGCCGCAATAACACTGCGCACCTCGACAGGAACCATACCTGCTTTGGCCGCGTGGTAGAAGGTGTGGAAACCGTTGACCTGATCCGTCAGGGCGACAAGATCCAGAAGATCACGATCATCGAAGAAGCGTAAGACTTCGATCGATTACCAACAAAAAGGGGCCGGAAGTTGATCCGGCCCCTTTTTGCTTTACTATGTCGGCTATCTCACCAGAAATGGCCGTACAGGTAGGAAATAATCGCAATGACCACGATGGCCCCCGTAACGAATGTACGGTGCGGCATAAACATCGATGCGTCGATGGCAAGGCCTTTTTTCTCGTCAGGCATTACAATACCTAGGATGAACATCACTGCTACGCATATCAGGAACACCAAACCCATACGGTCGAGGAATGGAACCTGGGTCCAGTCGGCAAACGGGAAGTAGTTGTTATGCATCGCGAGCGCGATCAGGAACCCGCCCACGATCGCGAACAATGCGCCCGCCGAGTTGGTACGTTTCCAGAAGAAGCCCATGATGAACGAAGCGAAAATACCCGGCGACAACAGACCTGTCATTTCCTGAATGAACTGGAAACCGCCTTTTTTATCGATACCCATGTAAGGAGAAACGATAATCGCGAGGATCATCGAGATCACCACCACCGCACGGCCAATGCGTACGAGCGTCTTTTCGTCGGCGTTCTTGCCAATGTAATTTTTGAAAATATCCAGGGTAAAAATCGTCGAAATACTATTCGCCTTACCCGCCAGCGATGCCACTACCGCGGCAGTCAATGCAGCGAATGAAAGGCCTTTCAAACCGGTTGGAAGCAGGTTCAGGAGTACGGGATACGCTTTATCCGCATTGATCACACCATCTTCACCCAGCATTTCTGCCTGGAACATGCCTTTGCTGTACAGCGCGTAAGCCGCGATACCGGGCAGTACCACGATCACCGGCATCAACAGTTTCAGGAACGCCGCGAAAAGGATACCGTTACGGGCCGTCTTCAAATCCGCTCCCAAAGCGCGCTGGGTAATGTATTGGTTACAGCCCCAGTAGTTCAGGTTCACGATCCACATACCACCAAGCAATACGGCCAGACCCGGCAGCTGCATATAGAATGGGCTGGATTTAGGGAAAATCATATGGAAGTGGTCGTCGTGGTTGTCGCGCATTACTTTGAAACCTTGCACAATCCCTTCCACGCCCGCATTGTCGGATACGAGGTTAATCGCCAGATAGGTAGTAGCCAAACCGCCGATCACGAGGAAGAACACCTGAATTACATCCGTAAAACCGATCACCTTCATCCCTCCGATTGTAATGATGATAGCGAAAACCGCCAGCGCGATCATACAGAACTGAAAATCAAGCCCCGAAATCCCCGAAACCGCCAGCGCTCCCAGGTAAAGGATAGATGTAAGGTTCACGAGAATGTACAATGCCAGCCAGAATACCGCCATAATCAAGCTCACCGATTGGTTATATCGCTGGCTCAGGAACTGGGGCATCGTGTAAATCTTGTTTTTGAGATAGATAGGCATAAAAAAAACGGCCACTATAATGAGTGTTGCCGCCGCCATCCATTCATAGGTCGAAATACCGAGACCCATCGAAAAGCCGTTCCCGGACATCCCGATAAACTGCTCTGCCGAAATGTTCGACGCGATCAGCGATGCACCGATCGCCCACCAGGTGAGGGAGCCTTCCGCGAGGAAGAAGTCTTTTGTTGATTCAACCTTTGATTTTTTCCGCTGATAAATCCAATAACCGTAACCGGAGACTACAATGAAGTAAAAGAAGAAAACGACATAATCCAGGGTTTGTAATTGTTGCATTTCCAATAATATAGATTGAATGATTAAGATTGATCAGCTCGATTAGCCCATAAATATAGCCTGTAAGCAACTATTGATAATGCTTTACTCTGATATTTTCTTCGAATCTTTAAAATAGTGAGGATTCATCGGGCCGTAGGCTTCAACGAAGGGCGTACCCGCTCGCATTTTCCCGATAAAACGCTGCAAACCAGCCTCCCGGCGCAGCAGAAGCCAGTACGACACCTCCATTCCGGCGGTCATATAGGCCGTCATCACGTGTTTCTGATCGCCGCCGAAGAACTCCCGCATGGTGGAAATGTCTTTCAGCAAAAGCAGGTCGCGGCCATTGCGCGTGTAGTAGCGCCATTCGTAGCGGTAGGCGCGGTAACGATCACGCGGGGCGGTTTCGCTTACAAACCGGCGATCGAGCATCAATGCCAGTCCCTCGTTGAACCACTGGGGAACGTCGTTCGTTGTACGCCACCAGCCAATGCGTTTCAGTAGTTCGATATGGCTCATCTCGTGGGCGATCACGTCGATATTCATCCCCTGCGTATTCAGGATCACGTACGAACTCCCCCAGGGCGTACCGATGCTGCATCCGGCGCCTTCGGTGCTGCTGCAATATTTCTGGTACTGCTGCGGCGTCTGGCAAATGATGATTTTGGGATTGGATTTTTTGCCCTGATAAAAGGAATCTACGCGTGATTCGGCGAGCACAACGGTCGTTTTAAGGGCTTTGTACTTATTTCGGTTGATATCCGGGCTGAAATAGATCTTTCTGTCGGTTGACTTGAAATCGGAGAATGCGATCAGTTCGCAGTAGAAGATCTGCGGGTAGAGAAAAAAGAGGCTACCCAACAGGATAATGAATCCGGTCAGAAGAAATCGGGTGACTTTCCGGAGTGGGTTCAAGGGTTGTATTTTTTGCCACCGAAACGGCGGACCGTGAAGACACGAAGCCCGCCGCTGCGGTGGCAATTCAAAATATTAATGCTTAAAGTGACGAACGCCGGTAGTTACCATCGCAAGCCCGTTCGCATTGCAATAATCCACCGAATCCTTGTCACGAATAGAACCGCCCGGCTGAACTACCGCGGTAATACCCGCATGGTGCGCGATTTCAACGCAATCCGCAAACGGGAAGAACGCATCCGAAGCCATTACAGCACCATTCAGGTCGAAACCAAATGCTTTCGCCTTCTCGATCGCCTGGCGCAATGCGTCCACACGGGAGGTCTGGCCGGTACCGCTTGCCAGCAACTGGTTTTCTTTCGCCAGCACAATGGTATTCGATTTGGTGTGCTTGCAAACTTTCAATGCAAACTCCAAAGCAGAAACTTCATCAGCAGTAGGCGCCTTTTCGGTAACAGTCGTGAATTGCGCCGCCACTTCGGTTGCAAGGTCCTTATCCTGTACCAAAACGCCGTTCAAAATAGTCTTGAACATGATTTGTGGAAGCTCCACCGCATTGCGTTTCAGCAGAATACGGTTCTTTTTGGATTTCAAAAGCGCCAATGCCTCTTCGTCATAAGCAGGCGCGATCAGGATTTCCATAAACAGCTTGTTCAGCTCTTCTGCTGTTGCCAGATCCACTTTTGAATTGGTAATCACCACACCGCCAAATGCCGAAACCGGATCGCAAGCCAATGCATTGTCATAGGCCTCTTTCGCGGTAGGCGCCGTAGCGATGCCGCACGCATTGGTATGCTTGATGATCGCGAAAGTAGGTGCCGCACCGGCGAATTCGTCGATCAGGCTCACGCACGCATCCACGTCCACGAGGTTGTTATATGAAAGCTCTTTTCCGTGCAATTTGTCAAAAATCCCTTCCAGGTCGCCGTAGTAAGTAGCGCTTTGGTGCGGGTTTTCGCCGTAACGCAACGTTTGAGAAGCAAGGTTCGTGAAATCGAAAAGCTCCTTGTCGGTTGTTTGTTTCCCGGAGGTAAAGAAGCTGTTGATCGCGCCATCGTAATGCGACGACACCCCGAATGCCAGACCTGCGTAGTAACGGCGGTCTTCGATATCCGTAGCACCGGCTTTCGCATTCAGCAATTCCACCACTTCCGCATACTGGCTGCGGGAAGAGACGATCAACGTGTCTTTAAAGTTCTTCGCCGTTGCGCGGATCAGGGAGATCCCGCCAATGTCTATTTTTTCGATAATATCCTCCTCGCTCGCGCCGGATGCCACCGTTTCCTCGAAAGGATACAGATCCACCACCACCATGTCGATAGCCGGGATATTGTACTGCTCTGCCTGCGCTACATCGCCGGCATCGTCGCGACGGTACAAAATGCCACCCATAATGGCCGGGTGAAGCGTTTTAACACGCCCGCCGAAAATCGAAGGATAACCGGTCAGCTCTTCGGCCGCGGTTACGGGAATGTTGAGATTTTCAATGAAAGTCTGAGTTCCCCCGGTGGAGTACAGCTTTACGCCGTTGTTGTGCAGGAGGCGGACCAAAGGCTCAAGACCGTCTTTGTAATAAACAGAAATAAGCGCGGATTGGATTTTTTTAGACATTGTGCAACGTTTGCTCTAAGATTACAAATGCGGGATTTTGCTTACATTCGGCATTTCGGCTTGTCCCATGTTGAAAAATAAACCGCAAAGATAGCCGAAAAATCAACGAAACCGGCAGCGGAACAGACGAAAATCAAAACGTTATCATTCTGAAACCAAGTTTAAAAAAGCCAAAACCATGAACCTCGACCTGACCGGAAAAACAGCGCTGGTATGCGGAAGCACCCAGGGCATCGGGCTCGCAGCCGCCGTTGAACTTGCATTACTGGGCGCAAATGTGACCCTCGTGGCTCGGAACGAAGAAAAACTGCGCGAGGCGGTCGAAGATCTGGACAATTCCCTCGGCCAGCTCCACCGTTACGTGGTAGCCGATTTCGCCGATCATGAAGGCGTCAAATCAGCCATCGAAAACTACCTTCGCCTCTGTCCGGAAGTGCATATTCTCGTGAACAACACCGGTGGCCCTTCCGGCGGCCCGATCATCGAGGCCGAATCCGACCAGTTCCTGAAAACCTTTCAAATGCATTTGATCAACAACCAGTTCCTGGCGCAGGCAGTGGTGCCATCGATGAAAAAAGAAGGTTTTGGACGCATTATCAATATCATCAGCACGTCGGTCAAACAGCCGATCATCGGCCTCGGCGTATCGAACACCATTCGCGGCGCGGTAGCGAGCTGGGCGAAAACGTTGTCGCTCGAACTCGGGCAATATGGTATTACCGTCAACAATGTCCTGCCCGGCTACACCGAAACGGCGCGACTGGACGCCGTGCTGGAAATGCGCAGCAAGAACCAGGGTAAAACCGTTGAGCAAGTTGCCGAAGAACTGAAAGCGGGCATTCCCATTCGCCGGTTCAGCGAAGCGAAAGAAGTTGCGGCGGCGGTGGCGTTTCTGGCCAGTCCGGCCGCGGGGAGCATTAGCGGGGTGAGTTTGGCGGTGGATGGGGGAAGGACGGAGAGTTTGTGATCAGAAATTGTACTTCCAGTTAATCGAAGGAATAATTGTTCCAAAAACGGAAAGGCGGTAGCTTACCAGTCGTGAGCCGCTCTGCTTGAAATAAATCGAGTAGGGGTTCTTCCGGGCGTACAGGTTATAAATTGAGAAAGACCAGATCGAGTAGCGACGCTGGTCGATAGTCTGGCGGGTGTCTTTGGTAAACGAGATGTCCGCCCGATGGTAATCGGGAACGCGATCCAGGTTGCGGCCTGAATAGTCCTGGACGATCACATCATTCAAGCGATAGGTGCCATCCGGATAAGTAATAGGCCGACCGGAAGTATAAACAAAGTTTGTGCCGAATGTCCAGCCTTTTTTCCACTTCCATTGCGTGGAAATAGCCAGGTTATGCGGCCTGTCGACCGTCGAAGGAAACCAGTCTCCGTGGTTGATCTGTTCGGCTGGAAAAGCCGCTACGACCCGGGCGAGCGTGCGACTATACGTGTACGAAACCTGGCCTGTCAGTATCCCACGCGTTTTCTGCACACTTAATTCCACGCCGTAAGCTTTGCCTTTCGCGGAAACCAAATCGGTTTCTATGGTTGGGTTAAGCAGCAAAGTGGCCCCGTTCCGGTATTCAACAAGGTTGTCCATATCCTTCCGGTACAGCTCCACGCCCAGTTCCAGCATGTTTTCAAACATATTTTTGAAATAACCCAATGCCCATTGTGTAGCTATCTGCGGCGGCACGAAGTCATCGGCCAGCTTCCAGAAGTCGACCGGAGATATGGCGGTAGTATTGGAAATCAGGTGCAGATATTGTCTCGTCCGGGTGTAGCTCAATTTAACGGAATGTGTTCTTCCAGTATTGATTTTCATCGACAGACGTGGCTCAAAGCCACCAAAGCGGGTTACTTTTTCGCCCCGCCCGTAATGAATCGTATCCCGGATCGACTCCACAGTTCTGGGAGCCCCCGGATCGTACCGAAAGACCGTCCCCGGGCCGGTATTCCTGAAATTGACATAACGCAGGCCGGCAGTCAGTGAAAACCAGGGAGCAGGTACCCACTCCTCCGATATGTACGCCGCCTGCTCCCACGCCTGCTCTTTTTCCAAGTCGATCGACGTGATATTTGATTCCCCATCGGGCCTCAACCTTCCCGGAATGAGGCGATACCAGGTAGAAGTCGCACCCGCTTCCATCTTGTGGGTGGCATTGGGCTGCCATAGCACCCGGGCATGCGCGTCGTACTGCCGTATCCCTGATCTGAACACATACTCGTAGGTAGGCGCAAGCCCTTCCAGGTTGAATACGTAATCACTCCAATTCCCTCCGATTGCGAACGAAAATGCTTTCGTCAATTGCCTGTTCCAGTTAAGCGTTGCCGTGGTAGACCTCCATCCGTAAAGCGTGTCCTCCGGAAACTTGAAACGGTCGCGGCTGTGGTAGGCCGACAACGAAACAATGCTCTTCGGAGAAATTTCATAGGACAAGCGGCCATTCAGGTCAAAAAAGAATGCCCGGTTCTGGTTGGTCGGTTTCGGGAAGCTGCGGATAAGCAGGTTTGGATAAGCTATACGCCCGCCAGCGAGAAATGTGAGCCGCTTGTCGGATGTAACAGGGCCGTCGGCCATAATGCTGGCGGTCATTAATCCTATACCAGTTGAAACATTCAGTCTTTCCTTGTTGCCTTGCCTTGTATTAATATTGAGCAAAGACGACAATCTTCCGCCGTAGGCAGCCGGGATATCTCCCTTGTACAGTGTGACATCGCGAATCGCATCGGCATTGACATTACTCAAAAACCCCAACAGGTGCGAGGTATTGAATAGCGGTGCCCCGTCCAGCAATACCAGGTTCTGGTCGGTCCGCCCGCCACGGACATTGAAACCCGGCGTCCCCTCTCCCACCGTCGCCACGCCGGTTTGCAGGGTTATTGCTTTCAGAATATCTGTTTCTCCGAAAACGACCGGCATATTTTTGAGGTTCCGTATGTCCAGCCGGGCTACGCCCATTTGGCTCGATCGAACATTCTCGTCGGGCGCCCTGTCCTTTACAAGCAGCTCTTTCAGCTCTCGTGTTTCGGGTGGAAGCTGTATTTCCAGCTCCGAGAATGTTTGCCGGTATGTGACAGTAATCGTTTTGGGGAAATATCCCATAGACGAAAATGTGACCAGTTGCTCTCCCGCTTTGAGTGTGAGGGAAAAATACCCGGTGCTGTCCGTCATGGTAGCTGCTTTCGAAATTTTGGAAACCACCGATACATTTCCCAGGCGTTTGGTGGTGCCGGCTTCGCTTACCTTGCCCCGGATCGTCCAACCAGCCTGCCCCAGGCACCGGCCGGATAGCACCATGCAGGCAGCCAGCAATGCAAAACTTGCCTGGGTACGGATGCGATATATCGGTAGATCGCGTCGCATTACCAGGCCGGTGGATTAAGCTGTCCCTGACTATACACCAACTGACAATTTCCTTTCTGCACAAAAATGTCGCTGTACTTGATTTTCAACCGCTCGGGGTTTAATGTATCACCGGGAACAACCAATCTTCGCGTGCTTACTGCCGATGCACCGAAATAGCCCAACGCGAAAACCTCCGGTTTGTCCGCCTGATGTACATTCCCCTCGATCGAAGCCGGTAGCGGATCGAACAACGAGCCCGTGCGTTTTCGCTGTTCTTCGAATTTGACCCAAAACTGATAAGCTGATTTTGTAAGCGAATACTGCCTTACCTCCACATAATGCCGCCCGGCGTAATACACCGGCGATTGCATAATGCTTTTGCGGCTTACCGTGTTGCCATTCACCAGCATGTCCGACATTACTTCCGACCGGGAGCCGTAAACAGGTACCCAGCACCAATTACAGCATATTCCAAAGCCAATGGGCTCACCCGTGGAGAGCCGGGGCACGTAGCTGTAACCCGACCATCGGTAGTAGTCTCCCGGTGTGCCCGGATCTTTCGTATCCAGTAATATCTCGTAATGATCGGGCTGGGAGATTTCAGCCTCCGAGCGTTGCCTGTATTCGGCAAAAAGCCGGTCTATGGGCGGTACTGCGCGCAGCTCTTCGGGATCAGAGATGTAGCTAGACCCATCCGGAAGCGTTATCTCGATTTGATATCTTTTTCCCACACGACCCGCAAATGTCGAATCCCTGGTCCAGTAGTAGGCGGGTGACAATGCGTCCTGCTCCAATGCGACGGTTTTCCCTCCCAATTCGGTAACATTTACCGATGCTCCGTTTACAGGGATTTCCGCCTGTCCGTAAATAAGCGAGTTATAAACACCGGTGAAAGTGAGTTTGACGCTATACGGCGGAGCTTCATTCGTGATCAATCCTTCTACCACCAGGCGGGAAGCGATGGACCTTGCCGGAAGTTCCACTTCATCCACGCACGCGCTCATCCACACGCCGCACAACGCGATGAGCAATGCATTGAATGGCCCCTTTTTTACTCTCATGGATTAAATTCCCAGAAATCTGTACAACCAGTCTGCAATCGTGCGGCTGAGCCGGCAAGCTCCGTCGTCTCATACCCCCAGCCCACATAGGCCTTATTATCGTCTGAAATAGTAATCAGAAACCGGTTGCCTTGCCCCGGGTACTCCGAATGGTATTTCCAACTGTCCTGTTTGGGATCATATTCCCAAACATCCCGCAAACCATTGCCTTTATTATCCAACCCGAACCCGAAATAGCCTTTCCCCTTTGCAGAAAAGCCTGCTCCCTGACTCCTTAATGCCCCCGGGAAGTCGGCCTTCCTGACCCATTTGTCATGGGCAATCGAATAGGCATACAAGCGCGCAGCTTTTCCAGGCACCTCGTTAATGACGTACCCGGTACTATCAATCGCAAATGCAACCAGTTCGCCGGTCCTTTCGGGGAACGTACTGCGTATTTTCCTGTCCCAGGTAATGTCCATGGATTCCATGGCTCCGTCGCTGCCTTCTTTTAGCAGAAAGACATTGTCGTTGGCCAGAAAAAACTTCATGTCGCTGTCGATACCCGTAAACTGGGGAAATACGGATCCCGCGTGCGAGCCGATGGCGTAGTAACTTTCCGTCCACCAGAAGTCATTCATATAAGCTTTCTTGGAAGGGATTTTATCATTATCAATATACCCGAAACCCATGAAAATCAACTCCCTTCCACCGAGTTGACCCAAAGGAAAAGCCACAGCATTGTGCCTGGGTACCGGTTTCTCGGCTTCGGTACTTTCCCATTGCCCGTTGAATTTGAGGATATCCCAGGTTGTGGCGGTTTTGTAGCGATAAACTGCCAGCTGGCGATTGAAAAGCGGAGATAGCAATGCCGCGCCGGTAAAATCTCCGGTGAATATGGGGGCATCGGGTAAACGTTTCCACTTGTCGGTCCGTCGGCTTACAAACTTACGGGTTACCTGAATGGGCTGATTTTGAGCATTTTTATAAGAAAGACTGGCTATGTAAGGCTGCTCCTTCACCAATGCACTGGTGGTGAAGCTTCTGAGCAAGAACCTCCCGACAGGCAGATCCGCCCCCTGGGTGATCTCCGCCGGTTTACCATCCTCAGTCTGAACCTTAAAGGTAAAATCCTCCGGAACGTTGTTCGGGATTTTCAGGGTTATCAATGCGCTTTCGGAGCTGCCCGCTTGTTGAATAGAAGTGATTGCGTGAGGAACCACCAGCTCTTCCGGAACCCCTAATGGAGGAAACTTCCGTTCGCACGCCCCGAGCAAGGTCATTAACCATACAGCCAGGCTGAATGCCCCCCAAGTCCTCGTGATCCGGTTAGCGGTTTTTCCCATAGATTTTTATTTCATGGACACCTGCTTAAAAATCCGCACCGGCAGGTTATTCCGGGCGACAACCCACAACGGCTGCTTACCGCCCTTTACCTGTCTGATTCCCCTGATTTCTCCATCCAGCAAAAAGCCGGAATCGATGGCAGACCTGGAATGGAAATTTCCACGCCCGTCATTGACCAGCACCAATCCATAGCTCGAATCGTAGCGGCCCTGGTACATGCTCACACCAAGAAAATTGCCACCACCCAGAATATCCGGCTTGCCATCGCCATTAATATCCGTAATTGTGAGCGCAAAAAGTTTTGAAACTTGGGCAGCGGACGGCAGATCGTGTACCACGAACGTCCCGTTTTTATTTTCGAGGTAAACAGATTCAAACTTGTCTACTTCCAGTAATTCCGCGCCTTTCAACTCCTCTTCCTTGAAAATCTCTGCGATTGTCTTGCCTGCGAACGATTTGTAATCGGTGAAGCGCTTGTTAATGATAGACGGGATACGTTTACCCAGTTCGTCCTTAAACGCAACCGGGTACCAGCGTTCACCCACATTGTAGGCCAATACCTGTTCCAGTCCTTTATTGCTATCAAAATCCTTCACCCACATTTTCAAATGCGTGTCGGGGGTTTTCTTGAATTTATTGTTGGATCCGAGGTTTCCGGCAACCAGGTCGATATCGCCATCGCCATCGAAGTCCGCCGCGCGAACACTTTGCCAGAAGCCCGAAGGCGTCGCATACTTACCGCCCATCACTTTTTCCAAGCGTCCTTTTTTGTTGGTAAAAACAGTGATTGGCATCCAGTCGCCAGCTACTACCAGGTCGTTCTGTTTATCGCCGTCCAAGTCCGTCCAGACCGCATCGGTGACCATGCCTACACGTTTCAATCCAGGGGCTAGCGCGTCGGTTTGATCGGTGAAATGCCCTTTGCCATCATTCACCAGCAAATACGAATTGGGACTTACGCCATATTGAAAACCGACAACCCTTCCTCCCACAAACAAATCGAGATCACCGTCGCCATCGAAATCAAATGGCCTGACGCAAGATTTATTATCGTACATAGTCGGCAAGGCGTCGGTACTCCTTTTAAAATTACCCTTACCATCATTCAGATACAGCCTATCGAACTGTTGCGTCATCTTGTCATAAAACTCGTTGCCTCCCGAAACCACATACAGGTCGGGATAACCATCACGGTTTGCATCGAAAAACGCGGCATCCACATCTTCGAATGTCGAATCCGCACGGAAATCGGGCTGGGGACTGACCTTGAACTGCCCATCGGGCTTTTGCAGGTACAATGCCCCGATCTGCCATTTGGCCCCACCGAGATACATATCATCCAGTCCGTCACCATTCACATCTCCCACGGCGATACCGGGCCCTTCCGTCGAAACCATAAAAGGCATCAGACTCTCCCGGTAGAAGTCGAAATACTGATTTTCTTCATGCTTATAGGAGATTTTGAATTGAGAAGTAATGTCCTCGAATAAACGCGTGTCCGGCTTGCGCACAAACGCTCCGAGCGATTCCAGTGGCCGCGTATTCCCTTCATACTTCACTTTCAACAGCTGGTTGCCTTTTACGTGCGTCAGTACCTGCTCATGTTGATTAGGCCAGATAACCACGAGCGTATCGACTTCCGTGGCTTTGCCCAGCCCAAAATGGATTATCGGCTCGCTCGAAGACTCAAACCCGCGCGTCATCGAAAGCTGCTGCATTTGCATGCCGCTCTTCCCTTTGATAATTACTTTTGCACCCAGGGCAAATCTGTTCTGCCAAGGGAAGTTTTCCAGTTTCACCCTCAAATACCCATTCTCCTTACCGGATTGGTTCTGATAGAATGCCGAAGGTTCGTTCAGATTGTTTGTTACAAGATCCAGATCCCCATCATTATCGAAGTCGGCGTAGGCAGCGCCATTGGAGAGACCTGCCTTTTCAAAACCCCAATCGAGCGACTTGTCCTGAAAGCGGAGATCAGCAGTCCCTTTGAAAAGGTAATTGTGCACTTTTCCTTCGGGCATCATTTCCAGGGCCCGGTGATCCAGCTCCTCGGAGGTTTCCGGCGCATAACGCAGCGAATCATCCGCCGCATACTTGGCATAATCCAGGTTATTAGGCCGGCGCGCAATGCCATTGCTGACGAACAGGTCTTTAATGCCGTCATTATCAAAATCGACCATGAGCGGTGACCAGCTCCAATCCGTAGCCGCTACACCTGCCATGGCGCCGATCTCCATGAACCGCTGCCCCGATTGATTGATTTGCAAACAGTTGCGGCTTAGCTGCGGCATGTAGCCAAATGAGAGCTTATAGAGGTAAATATCCAGTGGGTCCTCGCCAATCGAAGATTTCTCTACGTACTCGTCTTCGGGATACATATCGAGAGTTACGACGTCGGGGTAGCCATCATTGTTGACGTCCGCTATGTCGTTCCCCATGGAGTACCTGCTGGTGTATCGGAACATTTCGCGAGCGCGGTTGGTGAATGTCCCGTCGTGGTTGTTGATATAACAATAGTCGTCCTCGTGAAAGTCATTGGACACGTAAATATCATCCCAACCATCGTTGTTCAGGTCGGCTACCCCCACACCGAGGCCATACCCCATTGCCGCGCCAAAAATACCGGCTTTTTCGCTCACATCTTCGAATTTGAGCGGCTGGCCACCATCCGTTTTTATATTGGCCAGCTTGTTCTCGAACAAATAATCCCCCGATTCGTTGTTGCGCAGGTGACGGGTGGTTACGCGGTCGTAGCTGCGAGAGGTGTGTACCGCGTGATTGAGCAGGTAACAATCCACGTCGCCGTCCTTGTCGTAATCGAAGAAAACCGCCTGTGTCGAAAAACCGGTAAAATCAAGGCCGTAGTCTGCGGCCTTCTCGGTGAATGTCAGATCCCCGTTATTGATGTATAACTCATTAGCTCCTTCGAGACCTCTGAAATTCCCGACCGCGCACACATAAATATCGAGCAGGCCATCTCCATTCACGTCGGCCATCGCCACACCGGTTTGCCAATCCGAAAAACCAGCGACGCCTGCCTTAGTGGTAATATCTTCGAATTTGAAGTTGCCCTTGTTGAGATACAGCTTATTTTCACCCTGATTTGAAACAAAGTACACATCCGGCAAGCCGTCGTTGTTGATATCCCCTGTGGCTACCCCTCCGCCATTGTAGAAATAGAGGTAATCCATCAGATTGATTTGCTCATTTCCAACAACCCGGTTTACGAACCCCACACCGGTTGTCGTGGAATCCCTGGCCTCAAATAATGCCTTCTCCTTATTTTTCTCGTCGGGCTTGCAAGCGTTCAAAACCAGCACGCTTGCCCAAAGCAGTATCACTAAAAAATTCCTCATTCCCAATATGTTGATGAACAACCTTCGTCAAAACAGAGATTGTCGCTTCGTAATCATTTTTTAACCGGCTTGTATACTTGTACCTTGTCGTTGTTCTTTCCGATAATCAGCTGCCCCTGGCGTAGCTGCTTCATTACCCGCACCTGGTCCTCGGCCCAGAAACCGGTTTCCGAAGGAATTCGGGCCACAAACTTCCCATCTACATTTTGTAACAAAAGCCCCTTCATCGCATCATAGCGACCGATTTCTGGCAGCACATCGTAAAAGTTGCCGGCTATGATGAGGTCTGTTTTGCCGTCATGATTGTAGTCAGTCGGGATAATGCTGTGGACCGGCGAAAGTTGCGCCTGCGTCGGCAGCGGCAAGAATGTAAATGAAGTACCTTTCTGATCATTACGGAGAATGGCGGATTCCGCGGTATAAACCTCCTTTTTGACGGCCTTTGCCAAATCCTCGGGATTGATCACCTCGTCGATCGTCTTACCGGCGTATTGCTCGTACTTCACAAATTTCTTTTTGAGAGACGGCATTGCGCGCAATAAATCGGGCCTCATCACCATGGGATAAGCGATACCACTTTCGTCGGGGCACGTTATAATCTGCTTCACGATTCCGTTGTTATCGAAATCCCTGACGTACATATCAACAGGCTTTTGCTGAGTCGCTTTCAGTCTTGAGTTCAGGCCGAGATTACCGGCAACAATGTCCATATCGCCGTCACCGTCAATATCCGCCACCGCCACGGTATTCCACCAACCATTTGTTTTCACGGGTTCGCCACCGGCATTCTTTACCGCTATTTGCTGCATTTCCAATGCATTCTTGCGGTTCTTGAACACCGTTACAGGTCCCCAATCGCCTACCACGATCAGTTCAGGATACGCGTCGCCGTCGAGGTCGGCCCAGGTGGCGCCCGTCACCATGCCCAGCTGGCTGCTTTGCGGCATGTAACGTTTGGTGTAATTCTTGAAAATGCCGGTACCATCGTTTGTTAACAGATAGCTGGGAGGATCAACCCCGTACTGGCCCGATTTCAGCCTCGACCCAATGAATAGATCGATATCGCCGTCCCTGTCAAAATCTGCCGCGGCAATGCACGAAGCATTGATTTTCAGGCCGGGCAGTCCAGTTCCGGCCGTAAACGACCCTTTGCCATCGTTCAGATATAATCTCGGTTGCAGCGTATTGTCATCGTCTTTGAACTCGTTGCTACCCGACACCACGATCAAATCAAGGTCACCATCCTTGTCAACATCCTGAAAAGTGGCATCCGAAGCTTCCATTTCAGCTTCATTGGCAAAAACGGAGGGCGTTTTTGCAACAAAACCACCTCCCTGCTTCTGCACATACAGCTGGCCGCCCTGCCCGCTCGCCCCTCCGATGTACACGTCGTCGAGGCCGTCGCCATTAATGTCGCCCGCTGCAATAGCAGGTCCGAGCCGCGAGTACATCTGCTTTACGAGCGGATTCTGGTTGTAATCCACATATTCCAGTTCCTTGTGTGTAAAATCAATGCCGCTCGACGCGTCTTCCCTGAAAACCGGACTTGACGCGTCGGAAGACGGTTTCCAGTCCAGCGCGGCATCTGCCTGGCTTAGGTTGTAAGTCGAATCAGCCTTGATGTCTCTGATAATTTGTTGCTTATCGGATGGCCATACCACCGTCACCGAATCGATCTGTGCATTTTTCCCAAGCCCGAAAACGAGTTGCAAGTCCACCGACGATTCAAAGCCGCGGTTAGGCATCTGCTGCAACAACTGGGTGCGCTCCTTCTGGTGAACATACACCTTGGTACCAATGGCATTACGGTTCCCGGCCACGCCTTTCAACCTGAATTTGACATAATGAAAGTCGGGTTTCTCGCTCGCTCGGTTTTTGTAAACAAATAGCTGGCTATTAACATTATTTACCACAAGGTCAAGATCGCCGTCGTTATCCAGATCGCCATAAGCGGCTCCGTTAGAAAACGAAGGAGTATCCAGGCCCCAATCAGCCGATTTGTTAGCGAATGAGAGCTCGCCATTGTTTTTGAAAGCGTAATTCGCCAATGGCTCCGAAGGCATTTTGTCAAGGAACATTTTATAATCGAACTTCCTTGTACGGCTCACCTCCGCGATGTTGGAAGGATCGGCCAGAAACGCCACAAAATCCTGATTAGTAAGGTCTTTATTGATCCCATTGGCTACGAAAATATCCTTTTCGCCATCGGAATCCATATCGAATATCAATGCACCCCAGCTCCAGTCCGTCGAATGCGTCCCGGTAAAGCGGGCAATTTCACTGAACCAGGTTTTACTACCCGGTCCACCCGACTGGTTAAGCTGCAGCGTATTCTGCATATACTGATAGTGGAAATCACGCGAAACCTTCAAGGCCAGCAAATCGTGGCCTTCATAAGTAGAAGTCAGTTTCAGGCGGCGATCGGAACCCGGAAGCATATCCGTTACATATATATCCAGCTTGCCGTCATTGTTAATATCCGCAATATCGGCACCCATCGACGACAGGCTCGTATGCGCCATCGCAGATTGAAGTGATTCCTTGAAAGTGCCGTCCTGGTTGTTGATGTACAAATAATCGTGCTCGTAGAAGTCGTTGGAAATGTACATATCAAGCCAATTGTCATTGTTGACATCTCCAATGGTAATCCCCAAACCAAAGCCGATCAAACTGCCATAAATACCTGCCTGCTCGCTGATATCTGTAAAATGGCCATTGTCGTTTCTAAAGAATTTATGACCGCCCTCCTTGTCGCGCTGGTTGCGGATATTCGCGTACGCAAGGCGTCCAACGGGGGTGAAACTGTTGTTGAGCAAGAACATATCAAGATCGCCATCCCGGTCGAAATCGAAGAATGCTGCGTGTGTGGAATAGCCGTGGTCGTCCAGGCCAAATTCCTTAGCCCTTTCTGTGAAAGTACCATTGCCATTGTTGATGAATAGCTCATTAGCCCGCTCCTCCGATCTGCCGGCATTGCAGACATACAGATCCAGATTTCCGTCCCCGTTCACATCCGCAAAAGTCGCCCCGGTACTCCACGACTTCGTCCCCGCCACGCCGGCCTTATCAGTCACATCCTCAAATTTGAACCCGCCCTTATTGAGGAATAGCTTATTATCCCCCTGATTGGCAATCAGATAAATATCAGGCAATTGATCATTATTCACATCACCGATCGCGACGCCCCCGCCGTTGTAGAAATTACGATAATTGAAAATATTGAACTCCTCGCTGTTGGTGATGGTATTTTCGAAGGATATGCCCGTTTCCGACGCTGTCATTTCCTGAAACAGCGTGTCTTTGTTCTTTTTTTCAGAGCAACCCCAAAAAATAAAAGTCGTAATTAAAATCCAGCAACAGGAAAGCCTGGTTACACGAATGGCCATTGTAGGGTTCCTTTATTTATGTAAGCGTTTGGCGCAAATGTAAAATTAAAACAGGAGCATACCTTTCGGTGGCAGCCCCTGTTTCAACTCCTTTTTCAATACTTAAATCAATCAATAACCCGGATTCTGTTTCAGGTTCGGGTTGAGTGCCAACTGTGTGGCAGGGATTGGAAAGATATTACGGAAAGCAGGAGACGCTTCTTTGAACTTCCATGCTTTCGTAAATTGTCCGAAACGGATCAAATCCTGACGGCGCACATATTCCCAGGCCATTTCCCAGCCTCTTTCGGCCAGCATATCGTCGAGCGTAAGCTTCGCTACGGGTGTTGCCCCTGAACGAGCACGAACGACGTTCACATCTTTGATCGCATCCGCCGCATTCCCCAAACGCAGGTTTGCTTCCGCGCGCATCAGGTAGGTATCGCCGAGACGGAAGATTACGAAATCGTTGTCCTGATCATTGGTCGCACCGTTGCGCTGGATTTCGTATTTCTGGCTTCTGGCACCCGCCAGACGCGCCACCGGCCCCGCAGCCATTTCAAATGCCGGAATTTCCGGGGTAAATACCATCGGCACACCGTCGTCTTTCAAAGCCACACCCGCGGACGAATATTGCTGACCAACAATCCACATTTTTTTACGACCGTCGGTTTCAGCGAAAGAGTTATAAAACTCCGTAGCAGTACAGTAACCATTCCATGGAGCCTGCGGCGTATTATATGTCAACTGGCTCAAATAGTGCAACGTACGCATGTTCATATTGAAACCTCCCCTTTTGGAAGCATCATAAGGAACAGCAAGGATGTTTTCCTTCGATGCCTGGTTTTGGGTCGAGAAGTTGGCGAAAAAGTCTGCCGACAACTGGTATTTGTTAGATGCAATTACCTTATCGCATTCCGCCTTGGCTTCCGCCCATTTGGCAGTTCCGGTCCATACTTCTGCATTCAGGTACAATTTGGCAAGGAGCATACTGGCCACATACTTGTTGAAACGGCCGTAATATGCGCCACCTACGGTTTCGCTGAGATCAGGATATACTTCTTTAAGCTCCTTCTCAATCCAGGCGAAAGACTCCGCACCCGATTTCTGAACAGGGCTCTCTCCCCCGATCTTATCAGCAATGATAATGTTGCGGAAATGGTCGAGCGCTACATAATGATAAAATGCGCGCAAAGCCCGAAGTTCCGCCAGTGTTCCCTTATCGGTAATTTTCCCAAGCTGCTGATTAATAGAGGTGATACTGTTATAGCACCACGACCACATTCCGTTAAACTTGTCGTCATCACCTGCGGGCGTCCACGAATGCTGTTTCAATCTTTTCCAGGCGTCACCGTCTTTCCAGTCACCTCCGCGGGTAGGGATCACCTGCTCGTCGGTTGTGGTGTTAAGCTCGGCATAACGACCAAAATAATCTCCAAGCGAGCTATACAATGGCCCCAGAAGCGCCGCTTGCTGCTCGGGAGTGTTACCAAACTGATCGGTCGGGATGACATCGTAAGGTGTTTCCGACAAATCGGTACATGCCTGCCCGGTGAGCAGGAAAGCGGAGCCTAAAACGATATTTCTAATTATGATTTTCATCTCTGTAAGTCATTAAAATGATGGCGAATCTGTGGTTCAGAATGCCTGTTTCAGTTTGTTATCAGAATGTCAGGTTAACTCCCAATTGGAAGGTACGTGTTTTCGGGTAAATTCCTGACGCATCGAGACCAAGGCTGTTCGGAGTCTGCGAGTTCGTAGGCAAATCACCTTTCACTTCCAGTTCCGGATCCACTCCACGATATTTAGTGATGATGAACAAGTTGTTTCCACCTAGATAAAGCCGGGCATTGGTGACATATTTGTTGTCAAATGCCATGTTATACCCAATTTGCCAGTTGTCCAGGCGAACGTATGTAGCTTTTTCAAGCCAGTAGTCAGACAATGCGTTGGTACTAAAATTCGCAGGTACTTCACGCACACTTTCCAGCATATTCGTTTCCAGAATTGAGCCAGGGATCGAAAGGTTCGAGCGAAGGTTGTTCAGGATGCTGTTTCCGAAAACACCCCTCAATTGGAAACTCAAGTCAAAGTTCTTATAAGTAAGTGTATTGATCAAAGCGCCTGTCAGGAACGGCTGCGGATTGTCTTTGAAGCCGAGCTGGGCTTTGGCAGGGTCGGTAACCGGTGCGCCGCCGTCAGCAGCTTGAAGCTGCATTTGCCCCTTATCATCAAATCCCACAAAATGGCCTACGTTGTTGAATGTACCCAATGGCAGGCCCGGTTCCAGAATGGAAGCAAAAACGTTGGACAAACCACGTCCGCCGAAGGCATTGAAACGAATAATACCCGAGTCGAACTCATCGCTTTTGAGATTGATGATCTCATTACGGATCAACGAACCTACAAGGCGGCTATTCCAGGTAAAATGCTCTTTCTCGATAATAGCTCCTCCGAATGACAGCTCGATACCTTTATTACGCATCGACCCCACGTTGGCGTAGATGGAGTTCGTGAAATACTTCACACCATCGGCAGGCACCGAATATTTGTAAAGCATATCGCTGGTTTTTTTATTGAAAACGTCGATCGTTCCAGAGAAACGGCCATTTACAAACTGGAAGTCTAAACCGATGTTTGTCTGGCTTACTACCTCCCAGCGTAAGTTCGGGTTGGTATTCTGGGTAATGGCATATCCGGGCAGGAAGTTGCCGATTGAACCGTCGTAATAAGAGGTGGTAGGACCGTACAGCTGTAACGACTGGTAAGGAATCAAACCTTCCGAGTTACCGGTTTTACCCCAGCTCGCGCGGATTTTCAAATAGTTGAATGCAGCGGATTTCGGGAAGAAGGATTCATCCGACAAAGTCCATCCACCGGCAACGGAAGGGAACAAACCCCATTTGTTATTCGCCCCGAATTTCGAGCTTCCGTCGTAGCGCAATGTTGCGGTCAGATTGTACCTCTCATTAAAATTCAGCGTTCCGCGACCGAAGAAGGAAGCCAGAGATGTTTTGTTTTTGTATGAACTTGTGTAGCCGCTTGAAGGCAAAATCAACGTTCCTGAACCGAGGCCCAAGTTATTATATCCCAAACCGGTAGCCACAAAATTCTTATTATTAGCTCCGAAACCGTCATTAACGATATCTTGGTAAGAATAACCACCCAGCAATGAGAAATTGCTTCCTTTATCTCCGAAACCTTTCATGTAAGAGGCGGTCAGTTCGAGCAGCTTATCGTTCGTTTGACCCAAATTACGTGAGGCTTCTCCCTGGCTGATCTGGAATGCTTTTACCGATTTATCGCGTGCACGGCTGGTCACCTCCTGATCGTTTTTCAAGGCACCGTTCACACCGACTGTAAAGCCGTCGAACAATTCATATTTCAGGTTGACACCCCCTACCAATGTGTTTTTCTGGCGCTCCCAAACCTCGTTTTTAAGCATGGCAATCGGGTTATTCAAGTCGAATGCACCGGGGATTTCGTAAAAAGAGCCATCCGCGTTTCTAACCGGGAGTGTAGGCAGGAAGAGCGTTGCGTTGGCCAGGATACCGCCGTCAGTCAGGTCCGAATTGGTATTGGTATAAGAAAGGCTGTACTGGATATTCAGACGGTTATCCAATGCCTTCTGATCAAGGTTGATACGGCCTGTCAAACGATCAAACCCGGTGTTTTTGATGATACCGTTTCGTTTCAGATAGTTGAGTGAACCGCGATAAGAAAATGTAGGCGAGCCACCCGATACCGAAAGATCGTGGCTGTTGGTGTAGCCTACACGTGAAATTTCATCCCACCAGTCGGTATTGTAGTTTTTGCCGCTGGCGTCCTTCGGGAAACGCTGAGAATCCTGCAAGGATGCCTCGCCCTTGATCCGGCGCACTTCATCGATGTAACCCGGGCCATCCAGCAATTTAAGGTTGTTCGAAATCACGTCCATACCGACGTAGTTGTTGAACGTCACTGTCGCCCTGCCCGATTTGCCGCGTTTGGTCGTGATGATGATTACACCGTTCGCCGCACGGGATCCATAAATGGCCGATGCGGAAGCATCTTTGAGGACATCCATGGTTTCAATATCCGTCGGAGAAATCGTCGTAATGGGCACACCGATAATCCCGTCCACCACATAAAGCGGGTCGCTGCCGCCCGCGAGGGAGGTGTAGCCACGCAAACGTACAGTCGGGCTGGTATTGGGGTCCCCATTAGGTTGGGTGATCACCAAACCGGCCACACGGCCCTGAATGGCCTGCAGCGGGTTAGGATTCACACCGGCGTTGAAGTCTTTCGAACTCACCGACGTCACGGTTCCTGTTACATCTTTTCTTTTGGCGGTACCGTAGCCGACTACCACCACTTCTTCGAGCGACTTGATATCATCGCTCAACGAAACATCGATTTTGGACTGGTTACCAACCGCAATTTCCTTCGTGGTAAAGCCGATAAAGCTAAAAACCAGCGTCGCGTTCGAAGGGGCTGAAATTGTGTAATTTCCGTCCATGTCCGAGTTGGCTCCTTTAGTAGTACCTTTCACGGCAATCGACACCCCGGGAAGTCCGTTTCCTTTTCCATCCGTCACCTTACCGCTCACATTCACATCCTGTGCATAGGACGCGAGACTCATCGCGATAAGCAGCCAAGCTAAAAGAGTTGTCTTTTGAAAGATTGGTTTTTTGGTCGTGCGGATGAATGCAACGAGAAGATCATGCCGGAATATGGCATGGTTGTAGAAATTCATCATAGGTTAGTTAATTAGGTCTGTTTGCGCTGTAATTGTAGCATTTTAACATTCTTCTGTCAGCGCGCGCACAAATGCCCAAAATAGGGATCAAAGGCATTTTGATGAACCTAGCCGTGAAAAAGTTTAAATATTACCTTACAGCTTATACAAAATAATATAAAATGTTCGGATAATGCAATATAAAACAAACAGATATCGCCCAGAAAAATGATTTTTTCTCTAACGATGGTTACATATCCATTTTAAGTCCAAATATCCTATTTGAGAAGTGCAAATAAGGGCGAATCAAGGCCTGTTTTTAATCTGTATTTAACCTGCCCTTTGCACTTTACCCAACATTTTGCTGGACTTCCATCGCGGTTGTGCGTAACTTTGAGTCCGTTATTTTTCCAGTTAATTGCATTTATGACATCCCTGTCTCCAGTATCAGATGCAGATCTGAGTTTGCTTGCACAACGCCTTGAGGGTGACCTCTTTTACGACAATACCATGCGGACGTTATATGCAACAGACGCGTCTGCCTATCGCGAAATGCCGCTTGCCGTCGCGATCCCCAAATCGATCGGCGACCTCAAAACGCTCATCTCGTACGCCTCGGAAAAGAAAGTTTCGCTGGTTCCCCGCACCGCAGGCACCTCGCTCGCGGGCCAGGTGGTAGGTAACGGTATAATAGTAGACGTTTCAAAAAATTTCAACAAAATACTCGAAATAAACGCGGAGGAACGCTGGGTACGCGTGCAGCCGGGCGTCGTGCGCGACGAGCTGAATATGGCCCTGAAACCTTACGGACTGTATTTCGGCCCCGAGACTTCCACCGCAAACCGCGCGATGATCGGCGGGATGGTGGGAAATAACTCCTGCGGCTCCAACTCGATCGTATACGGGAGCACACGGGAGCATTTGCTGGAAGTGAAGGCAATCCTGGCCGACGGCAGCGATGCGGAGTTCAAAAATGTGAGCACCCATGAATTGCAGTCACTCCTGAAAGATGCCCGCCAGAAAAACGGCAGCGCTTCTCTTCTGGACAAAATATACCTTAAAACCGATGCCATCCTGAACTCGCCCGAAAACCAGGCCGAGATCCGGAAAAACTTCCCGAAGCCTTCGGTAGAGCGCCGCAACACGGGTTATGCACTCGATATGCTCCTGAATATGGAGCCTTACACAACGGGCACTGGTGCTGATAAGCCATTCAATATGTGCAGCCTGATCGCGGGATCGGAAGGTACGTTGTGCTTCCTGACGGAAATCAAAGTGAACCTGGTGCCGCTGCCACCCAAAACGCAAGGACTCGTGTGCGTGCATTGCGACACGATCGACGAGGCACTGCGGGCAACCATCCTGACGCTCAAATACGGCCCGCACGCGGTGGAGCTGATCGACGAGTACGTGCTGGAATGCGCCGCTACCAATGTCGAACAGCGGAAGAATGCATTTTTTGTCAAGAACAAACCCGACGGCAAGTTTCCGGCGATCCTGGTGGTCGACCTTTCGAGGGAAACCAAAGAAGAAGTCGAACAACTGGCTGCTGATTTGGAAAAGGAATTCAGGGAAGCAGGAATTGGTTTTCACTATCCATTGCTGTTCGGAGAAGATACCAAAAAGATATGGACGCTTCGAAAGGCCGGACTTGGCTTGCTGGGCAATATCCCCGGCGATGAAAAGGCGGTTGCGGTGATCGAAGACACGGCCATCGACGTTTACGACCAGCCGGAATACATCCGCGAATTCAACGAAATCCTGAAAAAGAACGGGATGTCGGCCGTGCATTATGCGCACGCGGGCTCCGGTGAGCTGCATTTGAGGCCGATTATCAACCTCAAAACCAGCGAAGGGCACCGCCAGTTCAGGATGATCGCGGAAGAGATTGCAGATCTGGTCAAGAAATATGACGGCTCGCTTTCCGGAGAGCACGGCGACGGTCGTTTGCGCGGGGAATTTATCCCGAAAATGGTCGGCCAGCACAACTACCAGCTTTTCAAGGACATCAAGAAAGCCTGGGACCCCGATAACATTTTCAATCCGGGCAAGATTGTCGATACCGCGCCAATGGACACGTTCCTGCGCTACGAGGCGGACCAGAAAACACCTTCGTTTAAAACAAACTTCCGTTTCCACGACCAGGACATCCTGCAACACGCCGAGCAATGCAACGGCTCGGGCGACTGCCGAAAAACGCACCTGAGCGGCGGCACCATGTGCCCGAGCTTCATGGCTACCCGCAACGAGAAGGATACCACCCGCGCCCGCGCGAACATCCTGCGCGAAATGCTGACGCGCTCGCCCAAGGAAAACCGTTTCGACAACAAGGAAATCAAGGAGGTATACGACCTATGCCTCGCTTGCAAAGGCTGCAAAGGGGAATGTCCTTCCAATGTGGACGTTGCGAAACTGAAAATGGAATTTTTGCAGCAATACCACGATGCCAACGGCATTCCGGTACGCTCGTGGCTCATTGGTAATTTCTCTAAAATGACCGGCCTAGCCAGTTATGTTCCCTGGGCTTACAACCTGATTTTCAAGAATGCGCCGTTGCGCAAAATCGCGAACACGGTCGTGGGCTTCCACCCCGAACGCACCATGCCGTTGCTGCACAGCACGACCTTGAAAAAATGGTATGACCAACGCAAGCAAAGCGCACCCAAATCGGAGCGGAAAGTATACCTGTTCTGCGATGAGTTTACCAACTATAATGATGTAGAAATTGGCAAAACTGCCATTCTCGCATTGGAAAAGCTGGGTTACGAGGTAATTATTCCAAACCACGGACCTTCCGGACGGCCGCAGCTTTCCAAAGGTTTGCTGAGAGACGCCAAGAAAATCGCGGAAGAGAATATCCGCTTGCTGAAAGACATTATCTCGCACGATACGCCGCTGGTCGGCATCGAACCGTCGGCAATCCTGACGTTCCGCGACGAATACCCGGATCTGGTAAGTGACGAATGGGTGGAGGACACCAAAAAAGTCGCACAGAATGCTTTGCAGTTCGACGAGTTCATTGCCCGCGAAATCGACCTGAAAAACATTTCAAAAAACCAGTTCACAAAGGAAAAACGCCTGATCAAGCTGCACGGGCATTGCCAGCAAAAAGCCATTTCCAGCGTGATACCGACGAAAAAAATGCTTTCGCTACCGGAAAACTACACCGTACAGCTCATCCCGTCGGGATGCTGCGGTATGGCCGGCTCGTTCGGGTATGAAAAAGAGCATTTCGATATATCGATGCAGATCGGCGAGCTCGTACTCTTCCCGACGGTGCGCCAGCAACCCGAAGAAGTGATCATCGCAGCGCCCGGTACCAGCTGCCGTCACCAGATCCACGACGGAACAGGCCGCAAGGCGTTGCACCCCGCCGAAATACTTTGGAATGCATTGGTGTAAACCTATTTGATTAGTATAAAAATGGCCGGCAAACGAAATTTGCCGGCCATTACTTTTAATTGGAAATAAATGGCGCCTTCCGCAGCCAGGTATCATCCGTCAGCTGATCGATCATAAACCCGGCTATATCCGCCGCGTCGATCTTTGATCCCGGAGAATCGGCTGCATTCGCCTTTACCTCCGCCCGGTTTCCATTGAATTCAATGTACGGCACACGCACCATAACCCACTCCGCATTGCTTTCGGCCAGTACTGCATAGGATTTCTGACGGTCGTTATGAATGGCCGGAAAAGTTGTGCGCATCCATTCAGTCGCTTTCATTGTATCTTCTCCCTTCCGGTCGGCGGGCGTATCTACATTCAAACCGGCCAGCACGATATACCGCACAGGCCTGACGCCGATCGCATTCAGGATATTGACACTCGCCTGGCTCGCCACCAGCGGCTCGCCCTGCCGCTGCCCCGCTGTGCTCAGCACCGCATCACAACCAGCCAGCAACACCCGCACCGCCTCGGGATTAAGCACATCACCCTGCACGATCTCGATCAAAGGACTCTGAATGGCAAAATCCTCCGGATGCCGAAGCAGCAATTTAAGTGCATAATCTTTTCCAATGAGCTGATTGACAAGATATTGACCTGTACGGCCTCCGCCGCCAATCACAGCGATTTTTTGTATTTCTTTCATTTCTCTCTGATAAAATTTTGGATGTAGCAAATTATCCCAGGCGAAGAGCCCGGGAGATGACAGAAGAGCACAGCTCGATTCTGGTGAGGTAGTATTTTATCAGGAGATTTTAATGAGACAAAGATAAGTAACTATGCAGAACAGACCTGAAATCATTGGTCAGAAATGTGGCAAACTCTACTTTTTGGGAATGAATTCCCAAAAAACATCGACTTTTTAGGAATCTATTCCCAAAAAGTTGTATTTTTAAGAAAACAGGACAATGCTATGGTCAGACGAAGTCTTCAAACCGCACTTGAAAAGAAGTTGTATGATGGCAAGGCAATCATATTAACTGGTGCAAGACAAGTAGGCAAGACCACACTACTACAAAGCTTGTTCGGCGACTCCGATACGCTCTGGCTAAACGGTGATGAAGCCGACGTGCGGGCGTTGTTTGAAAATGCAACTTCCACACGATTCAAAAGCTTGTTTGCCGGAAAGAAAAATATCGTCATCGATGAAGCACAACGTATTTCTGATATCGGTGTAAAATTAAAGCTCATCACGGATAACATTCCCGGAATTCAATTGGTGGCTACCGGAAGTTCCTCTTTTGAACTGGCTAATAAAATCAATGAGCCACTTACCGGCCGAAAATGGGAGTACCGTATGTTTCCGCTCTCTTTCGGCGAGATGGTCAATCACCACGGATTGATCGAAGAACGGCGTTTGCTGCCGCAACGACTCCTTTACGGCTACTATCCCGACATTGTCAATCACCCCGGAGAAGAAAAGGACATTTTAAAGCAACTCTCGGACAGTTATCTCTACAAGGATATTCTGACGTGGGAGAGCATCCAGAAACCCGAAAAGCTGCTGCGTTTGTTGCAGGCACTCGCATTTCAGGTGGGATCGCAAGTCTCCTTCAACGAACTGGGAACGATATGCGGCCTCGATAATAAAACGGTGGAAAAATACATTAACCTGCTCGAACAGGTCTTTATCATTTTCCGCCTGGGTTCTTTCAGCCGAAATCTCCGCAACGAATTAAAAAGTAGCCGGAAAATCTACTTTTACGATAATGGTATCCGAAATGCATTGATCGCCAATTTCGCTCAACCAGAACTACGTACGGACATAGGCGCGCTGTGGGAAAACTTTATCATCGCGGAGCGAATGAAATTCACAAGCTACAACGGAATATGGGCTAATCAGTATTACTGGCGCACCAAGGAACAAAACGAGATCGACTATCTTGAAGATATTGATGGAAAGCTGCATGCTTATGAATGCAAATGGAGCCCCAAAGCGAAAGCTGTTTTATCCAAAACTTTCAGCAACGCTTATCCCGGCAGCGAATTTAAAATTATCCACCCCGGCAACTTCGACGAGTTTATCCTTTAATCCTTACCCCACCCAATATTCATCGTAGTACCCACCCGAAACGCGGTACTCTTATATTTAAAACCCTCAAAACTATTCACCACCTCCACGCGCAGCGGGAAACGGATGCCAATGTCCAGGCCGTAACCGAGCTCGGTGTAATTGTCCGAATCCGGCGTGGCGAGGTAATGCAGCAGGAAATTTTCTTTCACGCCCAGAATGCGGAACCACGGGATTTGGGTTAGCAGAAACTGGCGGAGCTCGGTGAGGACATGGGCCTCGAAGAACTTTTGAGAGATACTGTATTTGTAATAATCCAGCATCCGGAATGTGCCGACAGGGTCGCCAAGCTGAAAGAAAAAGCGGTTACCTGCGAAATGTTGATAATCGGGAAATTGCAGGCTATCCACATTCATGAAACTACCGGCAGCGAGTTTATAGCGTAAGCGACTGCGGATGCCAATGTCGAAACCGTGCTCGATACCGATCCGCACAAAATCGTAACCGATGTCACTGCCGAATACGTTGCGAATGCCCTTGCGGTAACCAATCGAAAACTTAGGCGAGTCGTCGGCGTAATAAGATGTCTTCCCGCCGCGTGTCCGGTACTTCTGCCAGGGTTTGTAGGAAGCCGCAATGCCGACGGTGAACGCCTGGTGGGATTGCATCGGAGGGGGCAATGTCTTCGCGTTGGTCTCGGTTTCGACGTTGTAGGGTACATTGGAGGTAAAATCGCGCCGTTTCCAGTCGATCCAGCGATAGGGCGATGTCCTTTCCAGATTCGGCAAGGCCACGCGGTCGGCATACTCAATGCTCGCTTTAACCTCGAAATGCTCGTTTTCCCTACTGTTTTTGAAGTCGACACGCAGGAAATCCTTTTGATATTCCTTGATAAAATTTTGCTCCAAAAACAGTGTCGTGAGCGTATTCAGTAACGGGTGCATCGGGCTTTCACCATTGAACTGGGCAATCCCCCGCCCACCGGAAACGCTGACCGCATTGCGCGCCCAGCTATAATCGCCCACTCCGCTCAACAGCAACTTGTTACGACCGAATGAATACCGCGTCAAGCCCCCCAGTGACCACTCCCGGCTACTCCTGACCATCCCTCGCTTCCTGTTCGCATCGTCCGCCTTTTCTCCTTTCCGCGCAGCCGAATGCCGGAGTTTCAGCCCCGCGCCATTCAGTACCAACCCTTCAACCGTATTCACCTGCACGCCCGGCAACGGCCCGATGTAATCTAGCCGGAACGGACTTTCCTTGCCCAGCCTGAAATTATGGCCCGTCAGCAAATCGCCAAAGCCAAACTTGCCGGGCTTCTTCGATTTGAGCGTATCGCCTTTGCTTGCTTTTAAACTATCCTTCTGTTTTTCAGAGCCTTCATTCACGATCACCAGGCTATCCAGCCGCGTGTAGCTTTTTACCTCCGCCACCGTCAGCGGCACCGTTCGCAGCGAATCCCAGAAGGCCATCGACCGCTTGGTCGCCATCGAATCCACCTGTGTCGAATCTTCCCGGCTCAATTTCAGATCAATATCCTCCCCTTTCTTTTCCTTTTCTTTGAGCTCCTGCTTCTCGTATTCCTTCATCATCTTACGCAGGTTTTTAGCCGAAAATTCTTTCTGCTTGCTCACCACCTCCTCCATATTCCGGCTCTTGATCTCCCGGCCGGTCAAGCGCACCTTTTTGGCTTCGTCGGCGTACTTCTTGTCGTCGATCACGACGATATCGGGTTTGAATGTAGGGTTAATCTTCACGTTCGAGAACGACTGGGAGATCACGAAATCGCCTTTTCCTTTGAAACCATAAATACCTCCCTGGACGTGAAACTGCTGGTTAACAGGCATCCAAACGCCCTGCACCGGGCTATACACCTGCTTGATATCGAGCCGGAAACCAGTGTTGACGGTTTGCAAATCCAGACTGTAAATGCTCCACTCGCCCTCGATGATCTGGATCGTACCGCGGTACACTCCCTCGCCCCAGTTGCGCGGCGTGACCTTGATTTTATTCACTTCAATGCCATTCTCGCGGAATGCGCCCAGGTATTCGAATTTGTAATAGGCAAATGCACGCGGCGAGAGCGGCGACACGGCTTTCACGACTTCCGGCTGGTAGAAGCTCGCCAGCAGGTACATATTGGGATCGGCGATATTCTTGTCCATACTGCTCCGCGTGGCGACCACGCGCTGCTTATACACGCTGGGCTGCCGGAACGTAACTTCGGAAACCGTCTCATTCAGCATCGGAACGCCTTTTTTGAAGTTGGTCTCCTTCTCCATTTCCTTCATTTCCTTTTTATACAGAAATTCCAGCGGTAGGTCCGTGACCACAAACGAAGATTTGGAATACACTTTGGCCGTATAGCTATCCACTTGCAGGAAATGGTAACGGCTCTTGGCAATAGCGCTCCGCATAATGGTGTACGCCGGGTCCTCATCCCGGGCGCCAATACGGACTTCGCCGAGGTTCAACGCCTGTTCCTCCATTGTGAGGTCGAAGGTTTGCATTTTATCCTCCACAGTGAAACCCTTCTGCCCGGTTTTGTAGCCCAGGTATTGAAAGATCACCTCATAATACCCGGGTTTCAGATCGAGCTGGTAGCGGCCTTCCTCGTTGGAAATCGTGCTCACGTTCGTGCCCTTGACAATAATCGCGGCAAATGGAAGCGGCTCGCCCTTTTTAGTTTTAATAATGCCCTTCACACCACTGGCGGGCGTTTGCGCGAGGGCTATAACGGAAGTTGTAATGACCAGACAAAACGTGAACAGGTAACGTTTGAGCATACGGTTTTCAGCAAGTCGGATGAATGTCTTTGTTTCAGCTAGATGCTTTTAAAGATAATCCGGTTGCTTTGAAAAGAAAATCCGCTCATCACATAGTTACAAATCCGAGAACTCCCAGGCACTCTGATAGGCGTTCAAACCCTCGGCATAGGCAATGAAATTCTCATAAAAAGGCAGTACGGACAACGTCGCGCTGTCGCCGATCACGACGAGTTTCTTGCGTGCACGGGTCATGGCCACGTTCATACGCCGGATGTCGGCCAGGAAGCCAATCTGCCCTTCGCTATTGCTGCGCGTCATGCTGATGTACACCACATCCCGCTCCTGCCCCTGGAAGCTGTCGATAGTATTGACTGCTATTTTGTCTAGAAAAGGCTTCAAATCCGTCGCATGTGCGAGCTGGTCTTTGAGGATATTGATCTGCTCTTTGTAAGGCGAGATAATGGCGATGCTCGGGAAGTCTTCCGTTTTAGCATTCCGCTGCGCAAATTCCGTAGCCAGCTGCGACAAATGTCTGAACAAAAATGCAGCTTCCTCCGGATTGGTCGAGCTGGTACCTTCCAGTTTTTCGTCAAAACCACATCCCGCGGTATCGATAAATGCCAATGGCGCCTCCCCGGGGAATAGCACGCGGCTTGCTACCGATTCGTGCGCTTTCAGTTTATCATGGTAAAACACTTTGGAAGAATAACCCATAATCGCCTCGTTCATCCGGTACTGTTCTTCCAGCAATATCACCGATCCGGGATGTAATGCCACGCACTTTTCGAGCAACGTCGTACTTAACCCGCCCTTGGCCGCTTCTTCGGATTTAATCGTCGGCGGCAACTGCAAATGATCGCCCGCAAACACCACTTTCTCCGCTTTCAGGATCGGTATCCAGCAAGCGGGTTCCAGTGCCTGCCCGGCTTCGTCGATCACCACGGTGCGGTACTTCATATTCCGGACCGTGAAATGATTGGAACCGACGAGCGTCGCCGTCACGACCTGCGTTTTGGTCAAGAGGTCGTCGATGATGTATTGCTCCATATTCGCGACGTCCTTCATAATCCGGTGCGCCTCGTCGAACAACGCTTTCCGCTGGTCACGCTCGGCTTTCCCGAAATGGCGCTTGTACTTATGCGCCATGTTTTTGAATTCGTTAGCTTGCTTTTTGAGTGCCTTAATATCCTTCAAGCTCGCGTGCGCGGCCATTTTGCTATCCAGGGTCAATGCCGACAACCGCTCCGACACACGCACCGGGTTTCCCACGCGCAGCACGTTCAAGCCTTCTTCACTCAATTTTTCACTCAGCAAATCCACAGCGGTATTGCTGGGCGCGACCACGAGCACAGGTCGGCTATCCTTTTTAACCAATGCTTTAATAGCCTGTACCAAAGTAGTGGTCTTCCCTGTGCCCGGAGGCCCGTGTACGATCGCGAGCTCCTGCGCGGAAAGGATCTGCTGCACGGCCCGTTGCTGCGACGGGTTCAGTTTGGAAATGGTAATGGGGTAAATATCCTGGTCAAACGACGGCGCCTTTTCACCGGTCAGCACTTTGATCAAATGCCCGTCCTTGTCCGACGAGCCGAGCGAATCCGCCGCTTTCACGGCTGACTGCATTTCATCGTAGCTGTTATCATCGAAAAGCAGGTCTATCCCCAGCTTCCCGTCCCGCGACCATTCGGGGAGTTCGTCGGTACGCAGCGTGATTTTCAGCCGATTACCGCCCTGGTGCGAGATTACACCCTCTACACGGTCTTTCTTAGGTTCATGATTGCTGAACAAAACAGCCGGCATCCCGAAGCGCAGCTGGTGCGGCAAATCCTGGTGCGTGGTGCGTTCCACCTCTACCGCGAGGTAGTCGCCACGGCTCATTTCCTGGCCGCGGATGGCAATCGGGTACCACGCCAGCCCGGCAGCACGGCGCTCGGAAACGGAAGACCGTTCGATCAATCGCTGATACGATTGCTTGTCTTCCTCCCTTTCTATTTTGAGTAATTCGAGTAGTCGCTTGAAGTAATCCATTTACAAATTAAATAAACCGGCCGCTTAATGCATCACACCGGCATCCGCTCCCTGCTGCACTTCCACTTTGTTGGTGATAAACCGCTTGCCTACCACCAGCATAATCAGCGCCAGCGTAGCCGAACCAGCCATGGCCGTCACCATCGGGATAATGGATGGCTCTTCGAACAAGCTGATCGCGATGGAAATCAATGTACCGGCACCCATCTGAAATGCCCCCATGAGCGCCGACGCGCTACCCGCATTACGTGTGAACGGCGCGAGCGAAAGTGCGGCCGCGTTCGGGTAGGTGTAACCCACGCAGCACAGGAAAAGAAACAGAAACACGAGTGTGGAAGTAAGCGTCAGTGCGTCGTTCAATGCCGCGGCCAGGAAGGTAAGCCCGATGACCGCCTGGCAGATCAGCGCCACATTTACGATCTGCTCGCTGGAAAATCGCCTCAGCATTAAAGTATTCACCTGCCCGGAGCCGATAAAACCAACAGACAGGAATGCGAAAATCCAGCCGTATACCTTACCATCGATTTTAAATACTTCCATAAAAACAATGGGAGAACCCGAAACATAGGCAAACAAACCGGCGAACGCGACGGCACCCGTAATGGAATAGGTATAAAACTGCGGCTCGCGAAGCACTTCCAGAAAGTTCATGATGATCGGCCTCGGTTTAAGCGAAAGCGTTTTATCCGGCTTGTAACTGTCCGGCAGCCATAATGCGGTAGCCGCAAAAATGGCCACGCCCATCACGGTCAGTATCATAAACACGGCATGCCAGCCAAATGCGTCGGTCACATAACCGCCTAGCGTGGGTGCGATCATCGGTGAGAAACCTACGACCAGCAGCAACAGCGAGAACACTTTGGCATTTTCACTCACCGGGAACAGGTCGCGTACCATCGCCACGGAAGCCACGGTTGCCGCACAGCTGCCGACGGCCTGGATAATGCGCAGAATGATCAGTTGTTCGACACTCGCAGCCACGGAACACCCGGCCGATGCCAGAATGTACACCGCCAGACCGATAAATAGCGGCTTTTTGCGCCCGAAACGGTCGAGCAGCGGGCCGTAGAGCAGCTGCCCCAGCGATATTCCGACGAAATACCCCGACAATGTCTGCGAAACTTTCGCCGCGGTGGTATTCAGGTCACGCGCAATGGCCGGAAACCCCGGCAGGTACATATCGATTGAAAAAGGGCCAAGCGCAGTCAGGCTCCCCAAAATGAGGATCAGGAAAAAGTAAGTCTTTTTGGACATGGATTTTTGTGGTGTGGAGCTTTCAGAGCATTGGTAACACGATTCCTGCCGGCTGGGTTCACAAAAAAGGCCCCGGCGTTTGCCGGAGCCCTGCTTTTATTTTCATGGCAACAGACCGGAGATCATGCTGCGACCCAATTGAGTTTCCTCTGCACTTCCTTTTCGCTTTCACTTACCGTGTAGGGGACCTTGTTTTTAAGGTAAATGATGCAACCCTGCCCTTTCTTATTGGGAGTAATTTTAAGAACGTCTTCTCTGTGGATGATAATATTAATGAGCTTTTGCCCAAGCAATTTGAATGTACCTTTCTGTACCATGTCCTTTTCTGATGAAAAAAGTTAGTGCTTATGCAATTCCACTAATCGAATTCCCTGATTTGAGGTAGAGCAGGAAACAGTCCCTCGAAATAAGGAAATAGCCCAAGTCGGTCCGGTTACTCAATTGTAGAAAATCAGCCACTTCTCTTTGTGCTTCCGATTCAGATCTGGCGCCTGTCACGGTAAGCACTGCGCCGGGTTTCAAGCTTTTCGCTGGGTTGTTACCTAGTGTCGCTACCATAGTTATATCCGATTTAAGAGTTAGTCTTGTTGTGAAATTGTTTTCGGGAAGCACATATGAAAGAAACATGCCAGATTCCCGGGCACAACTAACGTATAAGGATAACTTGGGGAGGCTTACGTGGTAACTTCGAAGGAATATAGAAATACAAACAGTTGATTACAAGCATTTTGTAAATTTCTTCAAAAAATTTATACCCGCTATTGAAATAGTCCCATCCCAGGTGCACCGGCTGTCCGTTTTTGAGGAAGTATTATCAAATTGATCGTTCCTATGATCGACATTCGTCAACATTTCATGCAGAGTTTCGTCGTGTCGTTGGCGATGCCCGGCTTCGGAGAAGCCTCCTGTTTATAGTCTGGGCTCCATCGGAGGCTCCGATGGAGCCGGAACGACGTTATCGACCACGCTTGCTACAAACAGGTTGCTTCTCCGAAGCTTTTTATTGCTCTGATCGCAAAGGCACGGAATTTGCTCAATAACCACTTTCAACCGAGAGAACTATGAGAGCAATATGGTCCGGGGCGATCGGGTTCGGCCTTGTGAATATCCCCGTCAAACTTTTCAGCGCCGTCCAGCCCGGCGAGCTCGACCTCGACATGCTGGACAAAAAAGACCACGCGAACATCCATTTCCAGCGCGTCAACGCCAACACGGGCCGCGAGGTAAAATGGGAGAACATCGTACGCGGTTACAAAGTGGAAGATCATTATGTGGTGCTCGACGAATCCGATTTTGAAAAGGCGAGTCCTGAGAAATCGAAGATCATCGAAATATCGGAGTTTGTGGACGAAAAGGAGATCGACAGCATTTACTACGAAACACCCTATTATCTCCAACCCGAAAAATCGGGTGCGAAACCCTATGCATTACTCCGGGACGCATTGCAGAAAACGGGTAAATGCGGATTGGGCACGTACGTGTTGCGCAACCGCGAGAGCCTGGTACTCATCAAACCACAAGGCGACCTGCTGATCCTGAACAAAATCCGCTTCGCCGAAGAAATCCGCGATACCGACGAGCTGAATATCCCGGACGTGAAGATCAAACCGGCCGAAATGAATATGGCCGTGCAGCTCATCGGGCAGCTTACCACCGATTTCGATATCACACGCTACAAGGATACCTACAATGAAAAGCTGCTAAAACTGATCATGGCCAAAGCCAAAGGCAAAAAGCCGGCCGCTACCAAAATGAAAGTCGTGCATTCGAAAAGCCGCGACCTGATGGCCCAGCTGAAAGAGAGTCTGAGCGCGCCTAAAAGAAAAGCATCATGAAAAAGAAAGCGGAGATCACCCATCCGGAGAAGCTCTACTGGCCCGACGAGCACATTACAAAAGGCGAGCTGATCGACTACTACCGTAATATCGCGCCCTATATATTGCCTTACATTAAAAACAGGCCCTTATCGCTGCGCCGACAACCCAACGGTATCCAGGACGAAGGTTTTTTCCAGAAAGACGCCAGCGAATCGACACCGGACTGGATCAAAACGGTGGAAATACTGGCCGAATCCACCGGCAAAATGGTGCATTACCACGTGGTCAACGACGTCGAAAGCCTGCTCTACATTGCCAATCTGGGCTGCATTGAAATGAACCCGTGGAATTCGACGGTCAACAAGCTCGACAACCCGGATTATGTGGTCATGGACATTGATCCGTCTGACAAAAACACTTTCGACGAGGTGATCGACGTCGCATTGACGATCAGGCAGCTTCTGGACGAAATGGCTGTCGAGGGCTTCTGCAAAACCTCCGGCGCCACCGGAATGCACGTTTACATTCCGTTCGGCAAAAAATACAGCTACGACCAGGCCCGCGACTTCGCCGGAATGCTGGCGCATATGGTTGTGGAGCGCATGCCCGACACTACCACGCTCGAACGCTCGCTTTCGAAACGCAAAAAGAACCAGATTTACGTCGATTACCTGCAAAACCGCATCGGGCAGACGCTCGCGTGCGCATACAGCGCCCGCCCGAAGCCCGGCGCGACGGTGTCGGCACCGCTCGAATGGAGCGAAGTGCAGCATGGTCTGAGCCCGCAGGATTTTACGATTAAAAATATCTTCGACCGGCTCGAAAAAAAGGGCGACTTGTTTAAAGGAGTACTGAGCAAGGGTATTAACCTTCATAACGCGTTACAAAACTTCCCGGTACCTGCGCAGGATTAGGAGATGACTGGATGGTGTGCTTATTTTAACCCTTCAAACACCAAAACCAATACCATGCGCCTAATCCCTAATCAAAAGAACATCGGCACGGCATTACTGATCGTGCTCCTCGTCGCCCCCCTGCTTTTCCTGAACGGCTGCTCTTCCGAAAAGAAGGACGGAGACAATGCAGACACGACCAAACGGCCGGTCGTGATCGGCTACGTGGGCGGTTTCCACGGCTTGCTGAACACCGGGAACATCGAAGCCAAAATGCTGACGCATATCAATTATGCATTCATCGACATCAAGGATGGCAAGGCATTTCTGAGCAACGAAAAAACGGATACCACCAATTTCCGTCAGCTCAACCTGCTCAAAGCCGACAATCCCGACCTGAAAATCCTGATCTCGATCGGCGGCTGGGCTTGGAGCGAGCACTTCTCGGACGCGGTACTGACCGACTCCTCCCGCAAGGTATTTGCGAAAAGCAGCGTCGACATCATTAAAAAGTACAACCTCGATGGCGTGGATATCGACTGGGAATACCCGGGCCTGCCCGGCGAAGACGGTAACGTGTTCCGTCCTGAAGACAAGCAGAACTACACCGAAATGTTCCACGCGATCCGCAACGAGCTGGACGTGCTCGAAAAGGAAACAGGCAAGAAAAAGCTGCTCACCACGGCCGTGGCCGGCTGGGTGGAATTCCTGAATGCCACCGAAATGGGCAAAGCGCAGAGCTACCTGGACTACGTGAACCTGATGACCTACGATCTCTTCCAGGGCGACACCGCCGTTCACCACGCGAGCTTATACCCTTCCAATATTTACAAAACAGCCAAATCGGTGGATAATGCGGTAAAAGGCTTCCACGCGGCCGGCGTACCGATGGAAAAACTGGTAGTAGGCCTTCCATTCTACGGACGGATGTTCACCGTCGCCAAACTCGAAAAAGGTTTGGGCCAGAAGCAGATCAAGCAGCAGTATATCGATGGCTATTCGTACATCAAGGACAGTCTGGTGAACAAAAAAGGCTACAAGGAGTACCGCGACACCGTGGCGAAGGCCCCCTACCTGCTCAATGCCGAAACCGGCGATGTGCTGAGCTACGACGACGAAGAGTCGGTACGGGAAAAATGCAAATATGTACTGGCCAACAAACTGGGCGGGGTGATGTTCTGGGAGTACGATTCCGACCCCAAAAAGTACCTGCTCAACGAGATTGACAAGTCACTCAAATAGCCAGGAATTTAAATCCCGGGTTAGTGATGATATGGGGCGTGCCGCAGGCACTGCCCTTTTTTGTTTAGAAGAGCGTCCAGTTGTTGATTTCGTGATAGCCTTCGGTGAGCTCGCCCGTCCGGAACTTGTTCACATACTCGTGCGCGTGGCGCGTGGGCTCGGGCAGGCGGTGCCTGCCTGTACATCGGAGCGCGAGGGCAAGGCTGTCTTCGAGGCTCATTTGATGGCCGGGCGAAATGAAGACAGGCTTCACATGGTCTTTGGTACGCACCGCATAGCCAATTACCTCGCCTTTATCGGTTACCTGCGAATACTCCCCTTTAAAAATCCCCGGTTCTGTATATTGCCCGGCCAGCTTTTTCTTGGCGCAACCCATGGTGACGGCGCCGGTGAGGACGCCGAAATGCGAAGCGATACCCATTCGTCGGGCGTGCAGAATGCCGTTCCCGTCGAACATAATCACGTCGGGCTTCACCGGGAGCTGCTCATAGGCTTTCAGAATGGACGGAATTTCACGGAATGCCAGGTAGCCGGGTACATAGGGAAAAATAGTACTGCTTTTCACCAGCGAACAGGCAATGGGCCGAAGATCGGGGTAGCTCAGTACCACCAGCCCGGCATACACGGTTTCACTGTAAAGCGCCAGGGAAATATCCGCACCGGCGATTGTCCGGATACTCTGTTGAGATGGCTCCAGATTCAAATACCCGCGCAATTGCTGCTGAATGAGCGTCGCCTCGGCAATCGTCAGTTGGTCGTAATTCAGTTCGGGTGTGCGGTGCAGTGGATCTGGCATGATGTTTCGCAGTTGTATACCAAAGTTATTTACCCTGGTATTCAAAAACTACGCCACTGTTCCTGACACGGGCCTTTCTGCTCAAAACAAGACCGCATTCATCGCGCCGACCGCCTGTTTACACTGCTCAGCATCGCATAACCCAGAATCCCCGAAAGGATCGAGCCCATCAGGATCGAAAATTTGGCTTCCGAAAGAATCAGGTGCTCGCCCGGGAATGAAAGCAATGCAATAAATACGGACATCGTAAAGCCGATCCCGCCCAGCATCCCCACGCCTATGATATGCGCCCAGCCCGCACGGTTCGGCATGCTGCTGATACCCAGCTTCACGGTCAGCCAGGAAAGCAAACTGATACCCAACGGCTTGCCTACAACCAGCCCGAGAATAATACCCAGCCCCAGTTTAGTGGTAAGGCCTTCGAGCATACCCGCTTCGAAAGTAATGTTGGTATTAGCCAACGCGAAAACCGGCATGATCACGAAGTTCACCGGTTTCACCAGGATGTGTTCGAGCTTTTCGAGGGGCGACTCCTTCGCATCGGGTGTGGTCGGGATGGCAAAGGCGGTAAGCACGCCCGCGATGGTGGCATGAACGCCCGAATGATGCACGAAATACCAGATCAATGCACCCGGAATGAGGTATACGGCCAGGTTCTTCACGCCCGCACGGTTCATCACCAGCAACACGGCGAAAATGCCTCCTGCGTAGAGCAGGTAGTTATAATGCAGCTCAGAAGAATAGAAAATCGCGATTACCAGAATAGCCATCAGATCGTCGACGATCGCCAGCGCAGCGAGGAAGATTTTGAGCGAAGGCGGCACTTTGTTGCCCAGCATGGTGATGATCGCGATGGCGAAAGCGATATCGGTCGCCATGGGAATTCCCCAGCCCGCAGCGGTATGGGTGCCGCTGTTCAGCGCAAAGTAAATCGCCGCCGGGGCCAGCACCCCGCCTAAGGCTGCGAAAATGGGTAATGCCGCTTTTTTGAACGACGATAGCTCGCCCTCCACCAGCTCCCGTTTGATCTCCAACCCCACGAGCAGAAAGAAAACGGCCATCAGCCCGTCGTTGATCCACAACAGCGCGGGGTAGCGCAAATGGATGCTTTCGGTATGAAAACCCAGCTCTGTGTTGAGCAGGTTTTCGAGCGCACCCGCCAGAGGCGAGTTGGCGATGATGAGTGAGACGATCACGCAAATGATCAGTATCACGCCACCCAGCGATTCCGACTGGACAAATTCCTTGAAGGGTTTGAGGTTGATGATTTTAGCCATACCGGCAATATAGCAAATAGCGGGAAAACGCAATTAAATCACATATTGTACTTTTCAAATAAAAACCATCTCATTTACAGGTCGCGGCATATTTGAATATTTCAAAACTAAAATACCACTCAAAAGCCATTAAATCACTCATCACCAATAAAAACCATTCAAATAGCCGTTTGATCACTCATTGAATAAATATATAACCATTCATAAAATCCCATTTATATTTGCATCATCAAATAAGACAAAGACAAGAAACAAAAATAAATAGAGCTATGAAAACTTTGATCACAACCCTCGTTAGCGTTATCGCATTGACCAGTTCAGTTGCGTTTGCAGACGACAATAAATCAGCCAACACCATCAAAAATACGTTGCCAGCATCTACCCCGGTTGTAGAAACGCCGGCACCACCGAAAACGACAAAAGTAAACCCATATACAACGCAGACACCGGCTCAGAAAGCAGCCATCGTCGAGCTTAAAACGACAAAATAGGTTTTAGTAAAAATTGAAAGGTGAAATTGAGATGTTAAAAAGGAGGGCATTTGCACCTCCTTTTTTATGCCTTTTCAGTAAGTAATCAAGCCGCGGCAAATGGCGTACCGACTTTCGACGCCGAACGCCCTGAGCGGTACTTATCGAAGAAGATATTGCTCGCAGCAAGCAGCAGTAGCCCCAGGCAGAATTGCAGGTAGGAGAACTGCATCAGCACCCGCGACCAACTCAGGTCCTTCATGAAAAATTCCTTGTAAAGCAGCAGCCCCACGCTGCCCATATAGCCGATACTTTCGCAGATGTACACAAAATACCCCGCATTGGCTTTGATGCGGTACAAGGCGATCATCCGCTCGAAGACGACGGTTTGCAGCACCGTATAAGCCAGGAACAGCCCCAGCCCGACCATCAGCATCCAGTAAAAACCGCTGATCACCGATTTTTCGAACAACAATGTTCCCACCCCGATGAGGATAATGCCTCCGAAGAGGATCAGGTAGGTCAGTTTAAAGCCCGTGAGGTTATCCCGCACAAATGCCAGCCCGCCGATGATCACCAGCACGACAATACCTGTGATCATTTCGGTGGTGGTAAGCACACTGCTGCCCCAGTGCGAATCGATCTCGTTCCAGATTTCGATGGTGAAATTGTCGCGGAAGTCGCGCACGACGACCAGCGTGGCATAGAAAATCACGAGGCAAACGATCGGGAAGCCAAATTGCCGCATTACCAGCCGCTTGTCCTCGCTCGTCATAGGCACGCGCTCCGTGCGCAAGGCTATATCTTCGGCCGTGGGTTTAGGGATCACCGAGAGCATCCACACGAACATCAGGAACAGCGGCAGGAAAAGTAACCCCATAAAAAACGGCATCCAGAATTCCGAGATGCCGGGAAATATACCGTGAACTTCGATGTAGGTCGTTTTGAGGATACCCGACGCCACCACCACACTGATATTCAACCCCATGGCCAGCATTTCGGTAAACCGGCGCCCTTCCAGAAAGCTAAACACCACACCGTAGACCATCCCGAGCGGCAGGCCGTTCATGAACATAAACACGAAATTATAAGGATACGGAACCAGCCCGAAGCACAGCAATGCCAGCTCCGCCACGAGGATAAGCCCGATCACCAGCTTGACGCGCGCATTATGTTTCAACTCGGAAATCACTTTGATCCCCGCGAACTTCGAAAGCGTGTAACCCGCCACCTGCGAAATGATCAGGACCGCCTTGTAGCTCACCTCGCCGAGTTCGAGCCCCTGGTAAAGCCCCGCATTGAACGGCTTGCGAAAAGCGTACATACAGAAATAAGCCCCGAATGAAGCGATGACAGCCCAAATGATAAAAAACGTATTCGATCGCGAAAGTGCTTCTTTCAGGCGCATAGGATTAAGTGTTGAGTTTTCTATACCAAAACCGAAGCCGTTTCGATGGCTTTTTCCAGAATCTGCAATGCTTCTGTCAGTTGCTCGCGGGTGATAATGAGCGGCGGCGAAAGCTGCACCACATTCCCCTGCGACACTTTGAAGCTCAAACCGTTTTTGAGGCATTCATACATCACCGTTTCAGCTTCCTGAACAGCCTTTTCTTTCGTTTCGCGGTCTTTTACGAGTTCCACACCCCACAAAAGCCCGATCCCGCGCACCTCGCCGATGAGCGGGTACTTGCCTTTCAGCTTTTCCAGTTCCACACGCATGAATTCCGCGTCGGCATTTACCTTGGCAAGCACATCGTTCTGCTCGATGAAATCCAGCATAGCCAGTGCAGCCACGCTGCCCAGCGGACTTTTCTCATGCGTAAAATGCCCCAGCGAAACGCTCTGCGCCACATTGTAGCTATCGCGCGCCACGATGGCGGCCATCGGCATTACACCGCCGCCGAGCCCTTTCCCCAGGCACACAATATCCGGCTCGAAGCCATAATGCTCGAAGGCGAACATTTTGCCCGTGCGCCCGAACGCAATGGGTATTTCGTCCAGAATGAGGAGCACCTTATGTTTGGTACAAATCTCGCGCACGCGCTTCCAATACGCCTGCGAAGGAATCTGCACATCGGTATTGCGGATGGTTTCGATCACAAATGCGCCGATATCACCTTCCTTTTCAATCACATATTCGAGGTAATCTGCATAGGGAACGTCGCCGTTTCCGGCGGCGGCAAAAGGCCCGCGGTAGGTCATCGGGGGCGGAATGCGCTCCACGCCGGGCATCAGCGGGCCCATATCTTTCCGGAAATCGAGCTCGCCACCGGCTGAAATCGCGTCCAACGAAGCGCCGTGAAACGAATCCCAGAGCGACACCACCTTATGCCGGCCCGTCACAATGCGGGCCAGTTTCAAAGCCATGCTGATCGCCGACGTACCACCAGGTGCGAAAAGCACGCGGTTGAGGTCTCCGGGCATGAGGTCACCCAGTTTTTTGGCCAGTTCAATAGCGGGCACATTGGTATACCTGCGCGGCGAGAAGGGCAGAATGTCCATCTGCTCTTTCAGCTTTTCGATCACATAAGGATGCCGGTAGCCGAGCTGGTGCACATTGTTCCCATGAAAATCCATGTAGCGCTTGCCCTGCACGTCGGTCAGGTAAATGCCCTCGCACGAAGCGAGCACATCCAGGCAGGGCGTAGAAAGCGACTGATGCAGAAAATATTCAGAATCCTCATGCAGGTAACCCGACGTCTCAGGGTCGCTGATAACCGCATACCAATCCTGACGCGCGGATGATAAATTGATGTCGCCTTCCGTTCGGTTGTGTACAGCTGCCATGTGCAGGGTTCAGGATTATTTCACAAAGAGTTTGTCGGCCGGAATGAGCTGCTTCGTCACGCCCGGACCTCGGTAGAATGCGTCGAGCCAAAACCCGCCGCCGTTGTTGTAATATTGTATCCTGATCGGGTGTTTGCCGGCTTTCAGTTCAATAGAGCCGCTCTTTTCTTTCACCCCGTGGTTCCCGTCGTTGTTCACCACTTCCTTACCATCCACAAAAAGCTTGCTACCGTCGTCGGATTGCGTCGCAAACTGGTATTTCCCGTCCTTATCGATCTGAATGAAGGCATCGAATTGCACGGCAAAACTTTCACCGCCTTTGCCCAGCATGGCTTCGATGTCCTCTTTCACCATTCCGAACTCCGGCGCAACCCATGATTTCCCTTTTTTGAGCTGGGTAAAATCAGGGATTTTGTTCAAATCATCGGCTTTGTAAAAAGTGGCCGCCACCCCGTTTCCCTGATTTGATTTTGTTAACCTAAAATACGCAGTCGAAAGCAAACTCGGGTTACTTTTTTCATCAAAAGTTCTGGCTTTCACCACGGTAGTCCTGGTGACATTGAATGGCTGCTTGTAAACCGGCGCATGGATACCCGGATCGGAACCGTCGGTCGTGTAATGCGTCGTTCCTTTTTCAGCCTTGGTATCGATGGTTACCGTGGCAGGCTTATCGATGAAAAGCCCGCCCGCCTGCTGGTACAGTTTCCTTTCGGGGTGTATTACCGGCGCTTCCACGGTCTTTTCACCAAGCCAGAGGTTTCCCGGCTCGTTCAATCCGTTGAAAACCGGCTTCACCGGACGGCCGATCCACGCATAAGGCTGCTCGACACCCAGTGCGAATGCGATCGTCGAAGCCAGGTCATAGGTATAAACCTGCTGCTGAACCTGGTAACCCTTCTTCACGCCCGCTCCGTAAAAAACACCGGCAATCTCGGCCTCCTGCGGCGTCGCGCCGCCGTGCCCGTACCCCACACCGCCATGATCGGCCCAAAGAATGACCAGCGTATTCTCCGCAATGCCGGCATCGTTAATACCCGCGAGGATCTTACCGATCAATGAATCCGCTTTCGCAACCGACTGGTAATACTCCTTCGAACCATGTCCGCCGTGGTGACCGGCGTGGTCTACATGGTCGAAATGCACGAAGCCGAGTACAGGTTTTTTATTTTTGACATATTGGATAAAATCGGCCGCAGTCGAATCTTCCGTCGAAAAATGCTTGTCGTAATTCACTGCATTCTTTTGGAATAACCTTCCAAAACCGCCCCAATGGTACACCGTACCGATTTCCGCATCGGGTTTCGCTTTATGCAGAACGCTGAAAATCGTCGGAAAACGACCGTCGGCCTCCTGCGTGATGGGCGGGAGCGTGTGATCGTCCATTTCCCAATCGTTATCGATGATCCCGTGTTGTTCCGGGCCTGCGCCCATGATCATCGACGCCCAGTTCTGACTGCTTGCAGAGGTCAGCACCGTACGCACATTCCATTTCACGGCACCATTCGCCACCATCCGGTCGATATTCGGCGTTTCGGCCTTTTTAATACCATCCGGACTCAACCCGTCGACACCGATCACGATCACGTGTTCGATACCCGCCGGCTTTTCGTCGGCAGAGATTTGCCCAAATGGACTTCGCCCAAATCGGGTCTCGCCGGACCGGGTCTCGCCAGACGGTGAATGAAATGCGGTCAGCAGCAACGAGACCGCCGCCAAAGCATACGTAACTTTTGCAAGCATATATCAGAATTTAGGATCGGTAAGTTCCGCCAACTACTTCGTCGCAAAGACCAAATGAAAGGGTCATGCCGTTTCCGCCGAGCCCGTTGATGATCGTCACGCCGTTTTCCGGCCTGAGCACGATCTCCGTTGCCCCATTGGTCATTTTAGGGTAGATCCCGTGCCAGCTCTGGAACACTTTCGGCGATTTGAACTGCGCGAATGTGCCGAGGTAGTCGAGGATCATGGTATTGATAAATTCCCGGTCGAACGGATCGAATGTAAGTGCGTATTCATGCGAATCGCCAATCGTGATCTCGCCCAGGCCATTTTGCGAAGCCATTACGTGAATGCCCCATTTGAGGTATTCGGCATACTCGCGTTCGTATCTTGCTTTCAGGCCGGGCAGCGATGCAGCGGCTTTGAATCCGTGGTAATGAATGAAAGACAACCCTCCGCATAATGCAGGGCCGATACGCCAGTCGTCGGGCTGCGCTTCGAGGCGCATCATCTGCAACTTGCATTTGGTGAGCGGCGCCGCCGAAAACTGCTCGGGGAAAAGCGTTTCGAAATCCTGGCCGCTGCAAACGAAGATTTCATCCGCCGACCAGCTTTTCGAGCCTGAAAAAACTGCCGGATATGCCACTTTTGAAATAGCCGTATTCCAGATAAATGTAACGCCCAATGCGGCGGTAAGGTAACCCGGAATAGCCGCAATGGCCTCGCGGGGGTCGACAATCATTTCATCCGCCGAATACAGCGAACCCAGCAATCCAGCAGGATTCACAGCAGGCGATTTGGCCAGCGTTTGCTCCGCATTCAGGAAGCTGACGGGCCGATACGGACTCACCTCCACAAACTGCTGGATCACTTCCAGCTCATCCTGCTGGTAGGCCATGTGCAGGCTTCCCGCCTCCTGCGACCAGCATTTCGCTCCCGCCAGCACTTCTTTCCAGATACTTTTGGCGTGCAATGCCCTTTCATATAATGCACCCTCCGGCTGGCCGATCGGCCATACCATGCCAAAATTGCGGATCGATGCCCCCACGGCCTGCGAGGAACGTTCGATGACTGTTACCTGATAACCTCTTGTGGCCAAAGCCCTTGCCGTCGCCAACCCTACTATTCCAGCCCCGATGACAATCGCAGATTTGCTCATGCTTTTCAATCTGATATAAATGTGAGTGAATTAAGCTTTGACAGCCATTTCGTGACTGGCCGAGATGATACCCGGCACCTCGGCGATATCGTCGATGATATGCGTCGGCTTGTAAGGCAGCAACTCCTCGCGGGTAAATGCGCCGGTGGTAATCCCGATCACGTATTTACAACCCGCGTTAATTCCTTCATTGATATCCACTTCGGTGTCGCCCACTTTGGCAATGCGCTCGGCGGATGCGATCCCCTGCTCGGCCATGATCTTGCGGATCATATCCGGGTATGGGCGCCCGTAAGGCACCTCGTCGCTGGCTACAAGGCAATCGATTTTATCCTCCCAGCCCAGCCGGTTCACAATCACGTCGGCGATGTCGCGGGAGAAGCCCGTATTCAATGCGATTTTGATCCCTTCCTCGCGGAGTGCACTGAAAGTCTCTTCCACGTGCGGCAGCGGCGCGATTTCGGTAGTCGTTTTATAAAACTCGATCATGCCGTTCACAAAATGCGTGTGGATCGCATCCACCAGCTCCTCGGTGATCTTCGATTTGTCGGCCTCACGCACTTCCAGCATCATTTTAATCGCCAACGGCTTTTCGTAACCCATCAGCGGGTTCACATTCTCGATCGCAATTTCATACCCCTGCGAAAGCATGGCTTGCTGAAACGCAATCCCTACAAAATTTTTATCCTTGACAGTCGTACCTGCCATATCGAAAACTACCAGTTCTATCGACATCTCATTAGGTATAATTGGTGAACTAATACTAAACTTTCCCGTAAGCAACGTCTGGTTTCCGGCGGCGAGACTTTTTCGATCAAAATGTTTAGTGTGATTTAACTTAAACACCACCCGCTCGCCGATCTAACATTGGTTTACAGCTGAAAAATATCGTAAATTCTTTTAAAGCACAAGAAAAAGTTAACTAATATTTAAAATTAGGCATAACAAAACCCTGTTCACTGCAAAACTAGTGAACCAGACCCAGTCAAAGGTTAAGCAAATGTTAATTAATATTTAACAAGAAGGATTTCCTGAAAAGGCCTATTGAGCCTCGTTGAAGAAGTAAATAACAAGCAGTACCGCCTCCTCGCATTCATGGCATTTGAGGTTATGCAGCTCGTTGGCATCGAAAAACATGGAATCGCCCTGGTTCAGGATATATTTATTTTTCCCTACGGTGTACTCCACCGCCCCCGAAAGCACATATTTAAATTCGAATGCATTAGTACGCACCATCGGCCGCTTCGCATTCTTTTCGAGCCGCAGCAGCACGACGTCGATATGGTTATCCTTGAATTGTTTACTGAAAATCCGCTGGTAGAAGTAACCTTTCGCGTTTTCCTTCGTAAAAGGCTGATAGTCCTCCTTCCGGCGAACCAGTACATTCTCGCCCGGGGCGGTTGAAATGATGTCCTTGAAAAACACGTTCAGGTCAATATCCAACGCCTTGATCAACCCGAGCATCACCGGCAACGAGGGGATCGTGCGGCTGTTTTCTATCTGGGACACAAGGCTTTTCGTCACGCCCGCCTCGTCGGCAATCTCCTGAAGGGTAACTCCCTTACTTTTTCTGACTTCTTTTAATTTATTGCTGATCTGAAAAAGAATGTCCTCCTGCATAGCGCTGAGCGTGATAACGGGTTAAGTTCGTTGGATATAGATACAAAGTAAATCCTAATTTTCATCTAAAAATAGAAAATCTCCCGGTTGCGGCCTCCGGGAGATTTCGATACTATACGCAAAACGATCGTCCGGTCACGCGAGCAGGTCCGTAACCGGTTTGTGACTGAGGCTTTCCTTTACATCTTTCAGCAACGTCTCCATCGACAACAACGTCGCACGGTGCACGTTCGGCCCAAAGCTCACGCGTGTCACGCCCAGCTTTTGGAGCACATCCAAATCGGGCGCGCCGCTTTTGGCGATCGCATTAATCGGCACTTTCAATGCATTCACCAGCGTTTTGAGCGTTTCCTCCTCCGTCGCGAAGATCGGATAAATGCTCCCCGCGCCCGCCTCCACGTACGCGCGCCCGCGCTCGATCGCGAGGGCGAGTTTCTGATCCTCCGTCCAGTCGGGATTCAGGAGAAAAACATCGGTGCGCGCATTGATAAACAACCGGGTATTCTCCCGTTCCGCCACGCGCGCGATCAGTTTCAGCTTTTCAACCTGCTCGCCCACCGGCAACAGCTCGCGCGTACGCACGTCCGAATCCTCTATATTGATCCCGGCCACACCCGCAGCGATCAGGCGGCGGATATTTGCCTTCAAAGCCTCGTTATCGGCCGCGTAGCCCGCTTCCATATCCACCGTCACGGGCACACTCACGGATTTCACGATCTGCGCCACAATGCCCAGTAAGAAATCGAACGGAATGTGCTCGCCATCCTCGTAGCCGTGCGCACGCGCAATGGCGGCACTGGCCGTCGCGACGGCCGGGTAACCGAGGCTTTCGAGCATCACTGCGCCGGCGGCGTCCCAGATGTTCGGCAAAACGAGCATTTTACCGCTATGGTGCAGCTTTTTAAGCAAATCGGCCTTTTCCGACTGGCTGTTCATCTGAATAGGACGGCTGTTAAACATAGCTCTCGACAGCATTAACCGCCACCTGGTCGGTGATCATGATGCGGTTCCAGGCACTGATCGCCACCACGCCCATCACCACCGCTTTCGTGTATTCTTCTCCCAGCAATTCTACGGCACGGTTATACACCGCGTCGCTCACGCCTCCCTGACTGATGAGCGTCACCTGCTCGGTGAGCGCCAGGATCGCCTTTTCCTCCTCCGAGTAAATGTTCGCCTCGCGCCACGCGCTCAACATATATATGCGTTGCTCGGTCACGCCCATTTCCCGGGCCTGGCGCGCGTGCATATCCAAACAAAACCCGCATCCGTTGATCTGCGAGGCGCGGATTTTGATCAGTTTATAATGCACTTTGTCGAGGCCCGTCGAGGCCACGTACTTTTCAAGTTCCCGCACAGCCGCGAAGGCCTTCGGGGTTAGTTCACTGGTTGGTTTGCGGTGGGACATAGTTGGTGCTTAATTGATGAACGTTTGTCGTAATGGTCAGGTATTGTCAGGAATAGTCAAGTGTGGTCAGTTGAGCCTTAACGATACACTTTGCAAGGCCTTGACTACTCATGACAATGCCTGACTACGCCTGACCAAACCTGACGATCAAATCTACGCCATATGCGGACTACCCGCGTGATCCATTACAGCATATTTTAAATAGTCCAATATCTTTCAAAAGCAGCTTACTTCGAAATTAAAAAGTGATTAATTCCGGCTTCCCGGAAACTTTCACAACCGGATGTGCTATTTGAATTTTATAATCCTATCCTATGAGCCATACTGAATCAATCCAGGAATTTTACCGTCGCGTACCGCAGGCCAATCCGACGGGCCTTTCGCTGAACAATGCCGGCATCGGGCATTTCAATATATTCGAGAGGAATTCGTGCTACAAAAAGACCCCTTACAGTCGTCGCGACTTTTATAAGGTATCGTTCATCATCGGCACCGGCCGCCTGCATTATGCCGACAAATGGATCGAAATAGACCGTCCCGCATTGCTTTTCTCCAACCCCGTGGTGCCCTATTCGTGGGAAGCGATCTCGGAATCGCAGCTGGGGTGGTTTACCTTATTCACCGAAACTTTCGTCCATCCTACTGAGCGCAAGGACTTTTTGCAGGATTCACCACTATTTAAAATCGGGGCTAATCCGGTGTATTTCGTGAATGAGCAGCAGCAGAAGGAGCTGTCCGTGATATTCAAAAAGATGATGGCGGAAATCGAGTCCGATTACCCGCATAAATATGGAATGCTGCGCAATTACCTGCACCTGATCATCCATGAGGCTATGAAAATGCAGCCCGCCGAGACATTCGAGCGGCAGATCAATGCTTCCGCGCGCATTACCACGCTGTTTATGGAACTGCTCGAAAGGCAATTTCCCATCGACACGCCTGAGAACGCATTGCGCCTGAAAACCGCCAACGATTATGCACAAAGCCTTTCGGTACATGCCAACCATCTGAACCGGTCGGTGAAGGAAATCACCGGAAAAACCACCACAGAACACATTTCGGCCCGCATTACCAAGGAAGCACAGGCGCTGCTCAATCATACCAACTGGAACGTATCCGAGATCGCGTACAGTCTGGGCTTCGAGTACCCTGCCTATTTCAATATTTTCTTCAAAAAACAGACCGGCCTCACGCCCGGAAACGTACGAGCCAAGGCTGTGTGATTTTTATAAAGATCTGTTTGAAAACTATAAAGCGACGCCCGTCGCTCAGGAGTAGCTTTGTATTGTCAGGATCGTCCTGAAAACTGCATTATCCACTCAGGCTGGATGCCCGCGGGCCGAGAGCCGATAGCCAACAAACAAATGCAATACAGAAGCCTTGGAAAAACAACAGAAAAATTATCAGCCATCGGATTGGGCTGCATGGGGATGAGCTTCGCCTACGGCCCCACCGACGACACCGAAAGCATCGCCACACTGCACCGCGCCCTCGACCTGGGCATCAATTTCTGGGACACCGCCGATATGTACGCCAACGGTGAAAACGAGAAGCTGATATCGCAAGTGCTCGTACCGAACCGCGACAAGATTTTCATAGCCACCAAATTCGGCTTCCGCTACGGTGAAAACGTGAACGCGCCGCGCAACTCGGCCGGGGCCTATTTCGACGGCTCGCCTGCGTGGATGAAGATCGCAGTCGAAAACAGCCTGAAAAGACTGAAAATCGACACGATCGATCTTTACTACGCCCACCGCGTCGACCCGAATGTACCGGTGGAGGAAATGGTAGGTGCTATGGCCGAGCTGGTAAAAGAAGGCAAAGTCCGTTACCTCGGCCTGAGCGAGGCTTCCGCGGCATCTATCCGCAAAGCGCACGCCGTGCACCCGATCGCCGCATTGCAGAGCGAATATTCGGTCATTACCCGCGATGTAGAAGGGACGATTCTCGACACCGTGCGCGAGTTGGGCATTTCGCTGGTCCCGTACTCGCCGCTGGCCAGAGGACTGGTCACCAACACATTGAATACGGAAACACTGGCAGAAAGCGACTTCCGTCGCACATTGCCACGGTACCAGGGCGATGTGGCCGACAATAATGCCAAACTCGTGAGCGGCTTCGCCGAGATCGCCGCGGACAAGCATTGCACGCCCGCACAACTCGCGCTCGCGTGGGTGCTCGCACAAGGCGACGACATCATCCCGATCCCCGGCACAAAAAAGCGCAAATACCTGGAAGATAATGCCGGTGCGCTCGAAGTAAGCCTGTCAGCCGAAGACCTAAAAACCATCGACGCCCTCATTGCCCGCTACCCCGACACCGGAGCACGTTACAGCGAAGGCGCCTTGAAAATGGTTAATCATTAAATCGTTTTCAAAGTAGGATCATAGAAAGTTCTCCAAAGCGCCACGGCTTCTTCGACGGTTTCCGGCGGGGAAGCCAGGTAGCTTTTTATCTTGCCCAGGTTCTCGGAATGAACCTCTTTGGCGGAGTATTTGATCAGGTTGACGAGCAGCTTATCGATCTCCGCGGTGTCGTTCTTCCAGTTTTTGCTGTACTTCCCGAACCACTCTTCACTCAGAAAAACCACTCCCGAATACCGGTACACGTCCGAAAACCCGAACGCATCGATCACAATCGGCTCCGTAGGCCATTCCGCATTCAATTCCTTGTCGCTATACCGCTCGCGACCATCGCCGAGGAGGGCGATAAATCTGTATGTTTTTACCATTACTGAACTTTTACATTAAGTGCCTTGAAAGCCCAATTTATGCGATATTCCACGACTGTACCAAGTTCAAATTAAAATTCTGCCAAAACGATATGGACGCACAATAACATCATGTCCAGTTTTTAATAATATTCTGGACACGTCCAGTTTTCTTTTCAAAAAATGGACATATATTTGCATCATGTTCAATATTATATAAAAAACTGGACACGTAATGCCGCTATATAACCGCCAGCAACCGTACAATGCGCTGCCGCTCCTTCCTCCCCCGGACATCGAACATGATCCTGAGATTTTACGAAAGCTCGTAAAGGCATCCCGTGCGCTGGCTTCGGTCAATTACAACGTGCTGCGCATTCCGAACCCGTTGATGCTCATCAACACGATCGCACTGCAAGAGGCAAAGACTTCTACCGAAATCGAAAACATTTTCACTACGGAGGATGAGCTGTACATGGCCGCGTCCGACACCATCAAAGAAGGCAAAACCAACGTCGCAACGAAGGAAGTTTTGCGATACCGGGAGGCCCTATGGGCGGGATACAATGAATTAATCCAAAAGAAAAAGATCGATATCAATCTCGTAATCAGCATTTTCAGGCAGATCAAGGATACCTCTGCCGCACTGCGGCCGCCTCAGGCGATCGTGACCATTAAACGAGGTGAAAGTGAGTTTCGTCCCGGCGAAACCATTTACACCCCACCAAGAGGTGCCGGCATTCTGGAAGGACTGATGGAAAACCTGATCGAATACCTCAACGACGACGTAAAATACCCGGCTGATCCGCTTCTCAAAATGTGCATTACGCATTATCAATTTGAAGCCATACACCCTTTTCAGGACGGGAATGGACGAACCGGCCGCATTTTAAACCTGCTGTACCTCGTCAATCAGAACTTATTGACGCAGCCGGTGTTGTATCTTTCACAGTACATTATTCACCACAAGGACGACTATTACTACAACCTTGCGGGTGTTACGCAACGGGGCGACTGGAAAACCTGGGTTATGTTTATGCTGGACGCCGTCGAAAAAACCGCCATCGTAACGAGCAACCTCATCGATGCGATCCTGCAACAAATGGCGGAAACGTTCACCTACGGCAAAGCGAATATCAAATGGTACAGCAAAGAAATCAATGAAGCGCTTTTCAGCCAGCCGTATAGCCGGTCGAAAGTCATTGCCGACGTCATTTCAAAATCCTCCCGCACAACTATCACGAAATACATGGATGAGCTCGTCAAGGCCCGGATACTCGTTCCCCGGCGGGATGGCAAAGAAGTATATTATTTAAATGAAGACCTGATCAGGATCCTGCAATCCTGAACAACAAGAAAGAAATCATGATCCGAATCTCCCAACTCCCGCTGATCCAGAACCCCGGACAGTTTTATGCCACGGAACATATTCTGCTGGTCGATGTACTCCTGGTAGGCGACGCGCCGCGTCAAATGCGGGAATATATCAAAAACACCCACGGAGGGTTTATTTACGACAAAAAGACTTACATCCCTATCACGCTCACCGGTACACCCGAAAGTCTGCTAGCCAATGCCGGCAAACCGATCGTTTTCAAATTCGACCGTGGTTTTGAAAATCATTACCACTTCAATGGCGACCTCAACGCACTGCTGTGGCATAAAAAGCTTTACAACATTTCCTCGCTCATCCACCAGCCAGCCGTCCAGTTCGAACGGGAAGAAGATTTCATCATCGAACGCTACCTGGCTGGCTACCGTGAATACATCGAGCCCGAAACCGAAGAAAAATTACTATCCATTCCCAAACAAAGTCCGGCCATCGGCTTAAAGACCATGGGAGGGTTGCGACCAGTGAGGAAGGATTGATTTAAGATCCGGGAAACGGAATGCGGAGAATAGTGCCACTATTCACCGCATATTTGCGGAGAATAAATGTTATATTCACCGTAAATATTAACTATGCCCAGATACATCCACCAACATCACAACTGGCCTTCATTTACGTGGGACGATGCGGTACTCCTTCCTGCATTGAGCCAGGTACGATACATTCAAGGCAAAATATCGGGCACCATGAAAGCTCTCGGCTTTTCGGCGCGCACCGACGCAGGGCTGCAAACATTGACGGAAGATGTAATAAAGTCCTCCGACATTGAAGGAGAAATTCTGGACACGGATCAGGTCCGGTCTTCAATAGCACGTCGTCTGGGATTGGAAATTGCCGGCCTGGTCCCCTCCGATAGAAATGTGGACGGAGTCGTGGAAATGGTGCTGGATGCAACTCAGAACTACAACATGCCACTGTCCGAGGATCGACTATTCGGGTGGCAGTCTTCGCTGTTTCCCGGCGCAAGGAGCGGGATGTTCAAAATTATAACAAATCAATGGCGTGACAATGAGAAAGGGCCTATGCAGGTCGTTTCCGGCGCGATGGGCAGGGAAGTCGTTCACTTTGAAGCACCTGACGCCACACTCCTTGACCAGGAGATGAAGCTCTTTCTTGAATGGTTTAACGACAACCAGCCCCTCGACCCCGTTCTTAAATCCGGCATAGCGCATCTATGGTTCGTTACCATTCACCCTTTTGACGACGGAAACGGGCGCATTGCGCGAGCCATAGCAGATATGCAACTGGCAAGAGGGGACGGTAGTGCCCAGCGTTATTACAGCATGTCATCGCAGATACGCAAGCGAAGGAAAGAATACTATCACATCCTGGAAACCACTCAAAAAGGCGATCTGGATATTACCGGCTGGCTCGAATGGTATCTTTCATGCCTGAAAGATGCGGTCACCGCAACGGAAGAAACGCTCATGGTCGTTCTCAAGCGCGTGGATTTCTGGGACAAACACTCTTCCACGGTTTTGAACGCCAGACAGAGAGCTATGGTAAACCGTATGCAGGAAGTTTTCTTTGGCAACCTTTCTTCTTCCAAATGGGCAAAAATGGCAAAATGTTCACAGGACACGGCCACCAGGGATATCAACGATCTCGTAGACAAAGGGGTACTCCAAAAATCGCCTTCGGGAGGCCGGAGCACACATTACGAATTGATCTGGTGACCGCGCCTTTCGTTCAGTTCCCAGTAAGCACCTTTTTCTTAATAGCCTTTCCCCAAAACTCACCCAACACCGCCACGCCCTCCACATTGGGGTGCAGGTAAAACACGCCTTGCTGGCCATTTTCTGGCTTGAAGAGTTGGAGGTAATGCTTTTTGAAGTGTTTGAATGCTTTGGTATCGCCTTTGAAAACCCGGCCGGGCTCGGTGGTTTTGTATTCGTCGATGAGCGCGTCGAGCTCGGGGACGTAGGTTTGCAGCCGCTCCAACCCTTCCGCCAGGTATTTTGAACGGTTATAGGTATTGGTGCTGTACCAGATCGGGTGGTGGATGATCACTTTACTCCCCGGGTAGCGTTTCAGCAACTCGGAAACGATCGTTTGCACATTCTTTTTATAGTTTTCCTTCGAAACCGGCGAGCCGTTGGGGCCTTGTATCGCACTATCGTTCGTGCCCAGCTTCATTGAGAACAGCAACTGATGGTCTTTTTTGAGATACAAACTGTCGGCAGCCGTCGTCGCGAGGGCGAAATACTTGCCTGTTTCGGGGAGCCAGTCGACCGTGGTGGAGCCACTGCGGCCCACATTCGCATACACTACATCATCGACACCCTTTTGCGCTTTCAAATAATTGACGGCGTGTGTCGGCGGCGGGAAGCCGTTGTCCCCTCCTTTGCCTTGCGTGATACTGTTGCCGATAAAGACAATGCTCAGCTTGGCCTGGGAGAAAACGTTAAAGGAAATCAGCAGAAATGCAGCGGCGAGTGTTTTAATTTTCATTGAATAGGCCGGGATTGGAACGATAAACATTTTCAGATAATGCTTAAGAAAAGACCGCCCCCGCAAATACTACCGAAAAAAACGGCCATCATTTTACCAGCACTTTCATCAGGTTCGTCAGGCTCACCGAAAACGGTAAGCCCGATGCACGGTTGGCGCGATAGCCCGGGAGCCGTGTCACGTCCCAGCGCATTCCGGCAAACTCCGGCTCCACTTCCGGGTCGGTGGTGTAAACCAGATACAGCTCACGGGACGGTTCTGGGTATCCTTTTTGCATTAAATCATGTTTTGAAAACAACCTGGGTGCCCGGTTACTCAGCTTGAACAGCATATCCGAGACAGTTTGCCCCGGCCCGTGCAGCAGCAAGTACCGCGCATTCACTTCGGCAACACCCAGCGACAATGACCCGCTTTTCGCTCCCGTGCGGAAATTGTACAGATTATGCTTCCTGATCCAGTTGAGGTGCAAGTCGTTTTTGTAATAGCCCACCAGCACAAAAGTATCGTCGGGGATCAGGTCACGGTTTTTACCAAATGCTTCCGGTAGCAGCTCCCGCATTTCCTCCGATGGCCGGTTGTTGTAAATATCAAAGCTCCGGAAAGCCACCTTTTCGCGTTGCGAGGCCCTGTTCTGAAAATGTGCCACCACATCGAGCAGAAACCGTTTTAGCTCGTCGCGGCCATTGTCGGTTTTAGAAGGACGTATCGCGAATGCCCCCAGGCCCGGAATCAGCTCATGGAAGCCTTTTCGCTTGTAAACCTTTCCGCTCGCACCCGGGTACAGCACGTATGCGCCCGCGGTCCTGCGTATGGCGTCCTTGTAGCTGTGCATTTTCAGCAGATCTTCCCGGTGGTGATCGGGCTGAGTTTGTCCTGCCGCCAAGGTCGCTTCGTCCTCCCCAAATACTCCTGCGACCGATTCAACTTTGTATTTGGCGTCGAAATGAATGTGAACAATCAATTCCTCGGTTTCGGCCTGGGCCTGCGGAACGCCCGCCGGCCAGATCGATAATGTAAAATCCGGCCGCATGCCGGTCGTCCAGCTGCCTGCTTTCGGATAATCGTTCTGCCCGGAAAACGACCTGTTGAAACTGAACTCGACATTCAGCTTCCGGGAACCCGTATCGAAAATACCGCTGACGGGCAAATGGCGGCCCTGTTTGAGTTGCAGCCCCAGCCCATCCTTCGTCGGTTTTACCAGGTCATTGATATGCGCCGGTTCAATGGCAAATACACTTTTTACCACATCCAGCAACTCGAAAAACAGCCAGTACTCATACAGCACGGCCACGTCCTTTTTCCCTGCGTGATACACGTCGTCGCCACCCCGCCAAACCAGCCGGGCGGCCAGATCGAACATCAGCCACACCCGCAGGATTTGCTTGTAACCTTCCTTCCGAGCCAGGCCGGGGCCATTCAATGCGAGTCGCAATGGTTTCCCCACTTCTTTGAACAATGGGGCCGACAGCATCTGATTCAAACGGCTTTCCAGTAATGCGGCCTCGTTCCAGAATCGGCTGTGCTTGGGAGCAATGCTTTTAACATAGCCCACAAAACCGGCAAAAACCTCCAAAGCATGCTTCACAAAACGATTTTCCGGCGTATCGACGGAATCCGCTTTCGACCCGACGGTTATCCGCGAGGGTACCGAAGCCAGCCGGCGCCTGAGAATGTGGTGATCGGGAAGAACAATGCGGTTTCCCCGTTTTGCCAATTGTACCATGGTATTCCGGTCCGGGCGGCCTGCGTTCCGAATGTCCTTTGCGACTTCCCTCCCAGCCCATTTCACAATCGGATTCCGGGTTATTTTCTGAAATGCTATTTCAAATTCACGACCGGTGAGTACTGCATTCACGAATGCAAACCGCTGGTACAGCGTCTGCGGATCGGTCAGGTAGTCAGGGACGAAGGGATGGGTAACGGGCGCATTGTAGTAAAACAACAAATCGGTACATCGCTCGGTGATCCCTTCCAGCATCAGTCGGTAATCGGTACGATAGCCGGCCTTTTTCGAGCGGATTTCCACTTTAATTTCTCCACAACAAACATTGTCGGACAACCGCAGCACTTCTATCGTGAGCGTGCCCACATACACATGTGGCGTAAGCCTGCCCATAGCCGGATGAATACGCGAAGGTACCACCGCAGGCGACGGGCGGAGTACGCAATCTCCGAATACCTCGTATTCATAAAAACAGCCTTCCAGCAACTGGACACGCGCCTCGCCGTGTTCGAACGCCTCCCACTCGTCCAGTTCAAAGATCGTCGGCTCCGTGCGCTCTTCGGCGATAATGCGTACCGACACGATGCCGCCGGTCGTGTCGGCGTTGATCAGGAGCTCGTTGCCTTCCATCAGGCTTCTGCGAAACTGGCAAAGCCATGATCGATCAGATTCCGGTAAATACGCCTGATTTTCTCCAGTGCCGCCGGGTAATGTACCGCCTGCGGGCCGGACAATTCTTTCTTACCGGCCAGATAGTCGTCGAGCAGGTCGGGACTGGCCAGGCATCGCCTCCCCAGCGCTTTCAATACTGGTTCCAGTTTTCGCCGGGAGCCGTAGATTTTGGGTAAAAGCTTTTGCATCAAAGCCGCATCCATTACTTTCTGCACCGGCCATTGGGCGCGCAGCTGGTGGATCACCGCCGCGAACCGCAGGATTTCCGCAGCACTACGATAGCCAAACTCCGCCCCTGCTGGTTTCAGGATCTCGAATAATGCCAGCAACTCTTCGCGCACTTGTACACGGACCGGGCTTTCCGGCGCACTGCTGCGCGCCATTTCTACGAATATGCCCGCCACATCGGCGCCTTTCGCCACGAGGTTATCCGCGTCCAGTTTCTGTTCTGATTGGAGAAATGCCTGCATTTCCGCCTTCGAGATGCTAAACTCGATCACGCTCGCCCGATCGAGCACCTTGGGACTGAACATGCAGGTGGTTTCGTCGATATTGACCGTTCCGATCATGAACAGATTAGGCGATACGCATACCCGCAGCGGTACGTCCGCAGCGGCTCCATGATGCAGCCGTATGGGCTCCCGCGACTCCATTCCGCTCAGAAAATCGGCAAAATACCGTTCCACATGGCTCAGGTTCATTTCATCGAGGATGAGGAAATACGGCTTCCCGGGATTAGCCTCGGCAGAGATTAACAGGTCCACCACCCCGCTTTCGGGTTTCACATACCGGCCCGGTTCCAGCGCATTCGGGAAGCCCAGGAGCGGCTCGCGGTTGGTCCAGTCGGCCCCGACGGGTACCAGACAAACCTGCTCTTCCGTTTCACAAATCCACTGGGCAAATGCATGCGCCAGCCGCGTTTTCCCGGCACCGGAAAGCCCCGTCAGGATTACAAACGGCTTGGCAATGAGTGCGGCTATAAAACGAAGTACGAGATCCGGATCAATTTGCAGGCCGCATTCCAGTGCAATTTGATGAAATGCGCGGTAGTCGAACTGCGGGGCTCTCGCTGCGCTGCCTGAAAGGGTAGTCCGGTAAATATCCAGCATTTCCTGCAAATCGGCCTCAATCCGCTGTTGATCCAGATCAGCTACCTCGTAAACCCGAAAAACAAACGAGCCGCCATACCGTGCCGGCTTGCCCAGCCCATGCCTTCTGAAATAGCGATCGATCGTTTCCGCACCGGCTTGCTGCCAGGGTGTTTCGGGAGAAAGTGTTTCGCTGACGCCGAACGCCAGCACGAGCAGCTGTTGATTTTTGTAAAAAAGATAGAATGGATAGATGCCGTGGCTGATATTTTGCCCGGAGGCCAGCAATGCGATCCAGGGTACCCGGGCGGGATTGCCCTTTCCAAAACTGATCTTGACTTTAAGCCCTTCCAGTTTGTTCGCGAAGTGGGAGGTCTTGAGGTTTTCGGTCTGGCATTGCGCCAGAAAGCGGATAAGCTGCTCGAAAAATTCCATGAAATAGTGTGTTTGAGAACCAATCCATTCAATCGGTTAAAGATGAATGATATTTTATTCTCTCCCAAGCAAAACCGCCCTGTCAGGCAAATTTATAACCCTGGTTATTAAGCTAATACAAGACCCGCCGCACTAATTCATGAATTTCCGAAAGGCATTACTATCCGATGTTACCCAATGCCAGATCGATATGCGCCAGGTGATGCTTTACATGCCACACCGACATCGCCAGCGCCTGCTTCTGGTCGAGCCAGAAACCTCGGAGCGGATGGTAGTATTTCCGACCGAACTGCTCCTCGCTCAGCGTACCCGCCAGGTAAGCATAGCGCGCATGCGTACCTTCAAAAATGGCCAGGGACGCTTCAATGGGCGTATTTAGGGAATCGGGCGTAAATGCCCATGCATTCATATCCACGAGTGTCACCTCGTCGTAGTCCGGCTCGGTGATCGCCTTTTTCATGCGTAGGTAATGCACAAATTGCAGGTCGGCCACGTGGTGGATAAGCTGCCGGATATTCCAGCTTCCTTCACGGTAGGTTTTCAGTAAATCCTCATCCGAAAGCTTCTCGACCCGCTTCCGGTATTCGGCCGGAATTTCGGCGATGATGCGTATAAATTCGCGGATTTCTTCGTCGGAATAAGTGTCCTTCAACGCAATCGGACCAATCGGATAGCGGCGGTCTGTCATGCGCTCTTCTTGTTTTTGGATTCTACAAACAGCGCGCCGGCTATCAGTCCTACCAGCAAGAGAGAGCTTACGAGGTCGATTTTGCTACCCGCAGCCACCGAAACCGGCTCGAAGCGGAATTTGATCGTGTGCTTGCCCGACGGTACGCGTAATGCGCGCAGCACGTAGTTGGCGCGCAGCATATCGGCAGGTTTATCGTCGATCGTCACCTGCCATTCGTTGCGGACATTGTAATAAATCTCGGAGAAAACGGCCAATCCTTCTGCGTTGGCATTGGTTTCGTAGACCAGCTCATTCGGTTTGTAGGAAATCAGGCTGATTTTAGCGGTCGAATCGGCACCTGCTTTAAGCCCTTCCAGTTTAGACGCAAAACGCTGGTCCACCACTGCTTCGGTACGCAGGTTCACCGTGCGCAGCGCCGCCATTTCGGCATCCGCATTCGGCACAATTTTGAAAGACTTCACGAACCACGCATGGCCGTAAGCCTGTGGGTTCGGCTGCGCTACTTTGTTGCCCTGCTGGTCCGGCGTAATGAAATATTTCGCATTGAGCATGTTCAGAACTTCCATGTTCGGCTTCTCCGTAAAGAACTGATTTTCAAAAAGCTCCTGGTAGCGGCGCATTTTGGCAGCATGGTACCCGCCCAGCGATTTATGGAAGTAAGATGCCTGTGCACTGTTGAACGGCCCTCCCTGAGAAGCTACATCGTACACCCGGTAATCCGGATCGGTATCGCGCAGGATCTGCTCATCTGCCGGTGACGGGGTAGTAACGCCCTGGGCCACGTAAGCACTTACAAAATCCTCATTGTTAAGGTATCGCTTATCAACTCCAAACAAATCAAAAATAATCAAGACGAGCAGGGCACTGTAAAACACCGGAGATTTCAGCTTGTCCTGGGCGTAAAACCACACCAGCGCGGCCGCCAATGCAATGAATATCAACCCACGGATTGCATCACCTTTCATGAGGCCTTCGCGATCCTGGACAACGGCGTTCATGATCTGCTGGCCGAATGCCTGATCTTGCGCCATTTGCGAAAATTGCTGTGTAAACTGCGCATCATTAAGCCCTTTGAAACTAAAAAACAGTCCCGGCAACAATGCCATGATCAACATCAATCCTCCCGTAATGGCTGCCGATATCAGGAAGGGCTTCTGCAATTCTTTCACGTCGATTTTTTTCTGCGCGATCGTCGCCAACGCCAGAACACCCACGAGCACCATCAGGAGTTGCGCGAGCGAGATTACCATCGTCATCGCCCGGAACTTGTTGAACATCGGGAAATAATCGAAAAACAGGTAGTTGATTCCCGCAAAACTCTTCCCGAGCGCCCAGATCACATAGAGCACAATCACACCCGCTGCCCAGTATTTCAATGGGTTTTTAACAATAAACAACCCAAGTACAAACAGGAAGAATACAATGGCGCTAATATAGTTGGGGCCGCCCATAATCGGCTGATCGCCCCAATAGAGCGGCAACTGCTGAACGATATTCTGGGCCGTAGCAGCGTCGACACCGCGGCCTGTGAGCGTTTTGTAGGTTTCGGACGTATTCGAAAGCGGCCCGTAGGAAGCGCCTCCGTAGGCATTCGGGATCACGAGTGTGAGCAGCTCGCCTACGCCGTAGCTGTATGTGAATGCGTATTCCTTATCGAGCCCATTGCCCTTTTTAGCAGCGGCATCTTTGCCCGTCGCAGTGAGCTCCGATTTCCCGCGGATCGTTTCCTTGGTATAGTCATAAGCGTTCCAAAGCCGTGTCGTATGCGTACCCACCGCTACTACCGCCGCGAGGGCGAGCCCTGCGAGTACAGGCACCAGCTGTTTGACCTGTCCCTTCTTGATCAACGTAATACTTTCCATGATCACCAGGATCACGATCCCAATTCCCAGGTAATAGGTGATCTGCACGTGGTTGGCATACAATTCCAGCGAGAGGAAAAATGCCGTAAGCGCCGCGCCAGCCAGCCAGTTTCGGCGAAAAGCCAGTATCACGCCGGCAAGTACACCCGGCGCGTACATGATCGCGATCACCTGTGAAATATGCCCGGCTTCGAGGTTTATCACGTTGAAACAGGAGAACGAAAACGCCACGGCACCCACTGCCGCGAGCCAGCCGCCCGCACCCAGTACCAGAAAAAGGACATAAGCACTCACCATGCCGATCAGGAAATAATTGGCTGGTGCCGGCAGCAGTTTGTTCACCCCCTGCCCGATTTTGGTCGGAATGCTCGTGGGATAATCGGCCGACACGAGATATGCCGGCATCCCGGCGAACATGCCGTTCGTCCACCACGACCGCTCGCCTGTCTGCTTATGATAATCCATTACCTCCCGCGCACCTCCCAGCGCCTGGATCTCGTCGGTAGCGCTGAGTTTCTTGCCTTGCAGCACCGGAGAAACGTAAGCGACAGACAAGATCATAAAACCGATGACAGCTACCAGGTGAGGCCAGAGACGTTGCCAGGAGAACAGATTTTTCATTTTGGTAATATTAAGCTACGGGTTGATTTCGGATGAAAGCGGTACCGCACACGGTCCGCTCTAAATATGACTTTTCAAACAGTAATAGTAGCAACGAACGTCGGTTGAGGGATATTAAATTTCCATTAACCGGCGCAAATATATGAGTATTGGTATATGTTTGAGATGCTAAAAACGAATCTTGTTCCGGCATTTTTTTAACATAATTAAGAATCAAGGCATATATTTTAAGAAAATACCGGATAAATTTGCGGAAATTGTGCCTTTAAGGTTCAATATGGAGCTGTACATAGAAGATTAGAAGTAACCCGAAATTATTAAATGAAACGAATTGGAGTTTTTACCTCAGGAGGAGATGCCCCTGGTATGAACGCCTGCATCCGGGCGGTAGTACGCGGAGCATGCTACCATGGTATTGAAGTATTTGGAATCAGAAGAGGATATAGCGGAATGATCGCCGGAGATGTCTACAAGATGGAATCTCACTCGGTCAGCAATATAGTTCAAAGAGGAGGTACCATCCTCAAATCGGCAAGAAGCAAGGAATTTATGACCCCCGAAGGCCGCAAGAAGGCATACGACAACTTGCAGGCACTGGGAATCGAAGGACTGATCGCCATTGGCGGTAACGGTACATTCACCGGCGCGATGATCTTTGGCAACGAATACGGTATCCCTACCGTGGGCGCTCCTGGAACGATCGACAACGACTTGTACGGAACCGATTACACCATTGGCTTCGATACTGCCGTGAACACCGCTTTGGACGCTATCGACCGTATCCGCGATACCGCCAGCTCGCACGACCGTATCTTCTTCATCGAAGTAATGGGCCGCGACTCGGGCTATATTGCTATTCAGTCGGGTATCGCAGGTGGTGCGGAGCTCGTCATGGTTCCCGAAGTCCTAACCCCGATCTCGCAGGTTGTGGAAACCCTGAAACAGGGATGGAGCCGTTCGAAATCATCTTCCATCATCATTGTAGCGGAAGGCGACGAAGAAGGCAGCGCGCAGGAAGTAGCCGACAAAATCAAGGTGCAGGTGGATGAGAACGCGGATATCCGTGTAACGACCCTTGGTCACACCCAACGCGGAGGAACTCCGTCTGCATACGACCGTATCCTGGCAAGCCGTCTCGGATTGGGCGCATTGGAAGGCCTTATCGCCGGACAAAAGAACGTAATGGCCGGTATCATCAACAATGAGCTGGTTTACACCCCTTTCGAAGATACCATCAGACTTCCGAAGCCTATCAACGAGGATTTGTTGAGAATGGTGAAGATCCTGAGCGTATAACACAGGTAAGTTTTATTAGCAGTAACCCACTGCTTTGTAGGCGACATACCCTACGAATTCATGCCATAGCATGCAAAAGTAGGCGAAGGCCTCGGGGTCCGGTATTAGTTTATGAACAATAAACCGGTTGTATCCCCCCACAAAGTCGGCCGGGAAGGGGTCTGTCTGGATCCCCATTTTTTCGAAACACCCGGCCGACCGGCGCATGTGAAATGCGGAGGTAATCAGCAGGTATTTTCCGGAAGGGAACATTTTTTTCAGGATTCGGCCCGAATACACGGCATTTTCATGTGTATTACGAGCCTTTTCCTCGAACAGGATGTCGTTGGCCGGCACACCCCAACTTGCAAGCAACGCCGCCGCCTGGCGCGTTTCACCGAGCCTCCGGGACATTTGCATCTCTCCGCTCGTTCCCGTAATCAATATTTTTTTGATTTTACCGTGTTTGTAGAGCAAATAAGTTTGCAGGATCCGGTCTCCGTGATTGCCAATTGCCGGATGGTCCTGCCTGGGAGTAGTCATGGCAATCAGCCCGCCAGATAGCAGAATACCCACGTCGTAAGTTTTCCTCACCTCGGCTATGTTGACGAATTTGGATTCCCAGGCATTGATAGCCTTCGTGACCAGGTACGAGTTCGACGAAAGTGCCAACGCCACGATCACAAAACCCAGTGCCTGCTTCCGGCGCCGGTTGCTTTTTGTGAAAAAGGAGTAAATAAGTACAAAAAACACAATGCTGAGAGGCATTATGAGAAAGTCGATCGCTTTGGAGAGAAAATAAAACATTTGAATAAGAACCCTGCTGATGTTTGCGTTTTGAAGTTAATTTTACAGACTTCAAACTTTGAAATAATCCAATAAACAGCTTTAAAGCAAACTTTCCATAGCCCGATGAGAGATTATACCCGCACTTACTTTTTGCTGATGCTGGCCGTTTTCGGCCTCTTTTCCTCCGCTTACTCCCAGGGCTACCGCATCGAGGCGACTATTAAGGGCTTCCGTGACTCGTCTTTCGTGATCGGACATTACAATCGGAATGCTTCCCAATTTGTCCCCAAAGACACGGCCAAGTCAGATGCCGACGGGAAAATCGTATTCGAAGGCAAAACGGCGCTCCCGGGCGGTTTGTACGTGATCCTGTTCCCCGGCAACCAGAAAATGATCGAACTGATCTACTCCGGCAAGGAGACCAACATCGCGCTCGAAGCCGACACGGCTGATGTGAATACCTCCATCAAAATAACCGGCTCCAAAGAAAACGAGCTTTTCTACAATTATCGAAAAGAATTAGCCAAAGGCAGCAAGGAAATTGAGGTGCTCAGCAAGCAGTCGACCCCTGAGGCACAGGCACGTATCCGTACGATCCAGGACGGATTTGGCACCTATCGTAAGAAGCTGCTGTCCGAAAACGCAGGAACCTTCACATCCCAGCTCCTCAAAATGTCGGCTGACCCGGAAATCCCGGCAGCACCGAAATTAGCCAACGGCAAAACGGACTCGATGTGGGTATTCAATTACTACAAGGCACATTACTGGGATGCATTTGACTTCTCCGACCCGCGGATCGTCAATACCCCATTCCTGGAACCGAAAATGGAGCGGTACTTCAAAAATCTGGTAGTCCAGGTACCCGACTCGATCATTAAGGACGCCGACCTGATCGTGAAGAAGGTCTCGGCCAACAAGGACCTGAAAGCATGGACGGTATTTTACATTACCAATCAATATGAGAACCCCAAAACAGTAGGAACCGAGGCTGTGTGGGTATACATGGCTAACAAATATTACCTCTCCGGCGAAATGGGCGTTTCGGAGGATGTCAAAAAACGCATCGCCGACAAGGTGGCAACGATGAAGGATTTGCTGGTGAACAAGACCTTCCCGGCACTGACCCTGACCGATCCTACCGGTAAAAAAGTGAGCGTACAGACCATTGACGCCAATTACACCGTCCTTTTCTTCTTTGCCCCTACGTGCGGGCACTGCAAGGAAGCCTCACCGGTACTGAAAGCTTTCTACGACAAAAACAAGGCGAACGGCATCAAAGTAATGGCCATTTCGACCGAGCATAATATCGAGGAATGGAAGGCATTCGTAAAAACCTACCACCTGGAAGAGCTTATCAACGGCTACGATGCCCTGAACCAGATCGATTTCAACCGGAAGTTCGATGTCGTAACGACGCCGACAATCTACATTCTGGATAAAAACAAGAAGATTATCGCCCGTAAAATGCCTGTGGAGCAGCTGGAAGACTTCTTGAACTACTATCAAAACAAAATGGCCAGAAAACTCTGACCATTTCGCAATACCCTATTTTAAGGGCTGCTTAAAGGAATGCTACGCAAATGGGCAATTTCACGGCAATGCTTTCGTGCTTGAACGTGAATTTGCCCGTTGTTGCATCTACATCATACACCACGAGGTTATCCGAACCCTGATTGGCTACGATCAGGTACTTGCCGGTCGGATCGATATTGAAATCACGAGGCGTGGCAATAGATTTCGTCTGCTGATCTACCATTTCGAGTTCGCCATTCCCCAGTATTTTGAAGGCGGTGATCGAGTTATGCCCGCGATTGGAAACATAAACGAACTTGCCGTTCGGGTGCAAATGCACGGCGGCGCTGGTATTTGTGGGTCCCGAGTAATCTGCCGGGATCGTGGGATAGGTCTTAATGGCCGTAATCACCCCCTTTTTGTCGATCGAGCAAGCCGTTACGGTGGCTTCGAGCTCATTCAGCAAAAACAATCGCTTGCCGGAAGGATGAATGACCAAATGGCGCGGACCTGCCCCTGCCTTACCCGAGAAAAACGGCTGTGCTGCATTGGGCGTAAGCTTTCCGGCATTTGCATCCACGCTGTAATTCATCACCTTGTCGCTTCCCAAATCGGTTACATATACATACTTACCATCCGGGCTTGCTGTCGCGAAATGCGCGTGCGCTTTTTCCTGGCGTTTGGTGTTCGGGCCTGTACCGGTGTACTGTTCTTTATAAACGGGCGCACTCAGTTTTCCATCGTCCCCAATGTTATAAGCAGAAAAACTCCCGCCGCCATAGTTGGAAACAAAACCCATCTTGCCTGCCGGGTGCAGCGAAACGTGGCAGGGTCCCATTCCTTCGGAGGATTGACTATTCAGAAAAGTAAGTTTACGGTCGGGCCCGATGGCGTAGGCCGACACCTTATTGTCCGACCCGATTGCGTACAGGTTCCGCTTGTTGGGAGAAATGGCCACATAACCCGGTGCGACAGATTTGTTGATCGTATCGATGAGCGTAATCTGGCCTGAGGCAAGGTTCAGCTCGCAGCGGGTAATCGAAGAATTGGCCCCTTTATCCTGCGTACCTACATAAAAAGTAATGTTCCTGTCCTGCGCGAAGGCTTTCAGACCGGCCGAAAGTAATATAACGGATAACAGCAGTTTTTTCATTGTTTATGTTTTTAATGAATCCCCTCAATGCTTGGGAAAGAGCGCCCAATGGCTTTTTTAATGTTACTTTGCCGGATAAGTATCATTAAAATCAAACCAGAAACCCATGAGCACGATTACCTGGCAGGATTTTGAGCAGGTCGACCTGCGCGCCGGAACGATCATCCAGGTCGACGATTTCCCGAAAGCGAGAAAGCCTGCGTACAAGCTCCTCATCGACCTCGGTCCCGAAATCGGCATCAAATCCAGCTCTGCCCAAATCACAAAACGGTACACCAAAGAGGAGTTGTTGGGTAAACAGGTGCTTTGCGTGGTCAATTTTCCACCAAAACAAATCGCTGATTTTCGTTCGGAAGTCCTCACGACAGGTTATGTGCTGCCGGATGGAGAAGTGATCCTCACAAGCCCCGATTTCCCCGTCCCGAACGGCACGCGCCTCGCATAGCACCCTGTTTCCATGAATCTTGTAAGCCGCAGCCAGAATTGTGTAACGCTGCCGGCAGAGTTGGATTTTATTTTTGTATACCAATTCTGAAAGACTATGGAAACGACAACAGATATAAAAAAAGCAACACTCCCGGTTACCGGCATGTCGTGCGCGGCATGTGCGGTGAGCGTGGAATCTATGCTAAGCCATACCAAAGGGATCACAAATGCCGCGGTGAATTACGCCAACCAGTCGGTATCGGTATCCTATGACCCGGACCTCGTCGACCTCCCCGATATGGACCGGGTGCTGCAAAGTATCGGCTACGGGCTCATCATCGAAGAAAATGAGGAAGACGCGATTGCTGAGCAGGAGAAAATTCAGCAGGAGCATTACCAGAATCTGAAAAACAAGGCCATTTACACCGGCATACTCACCACGCCGGTGGTGGTGTTAGGCATGTTCTTCATGGATTGGGAATATGCCAACTACATTATGCTCGCCCTCACGATCCCCGTCTTGTTCATCTTCGGGCGCGATTTCTTCGTGAATGCCTGGAAGCAGGCGCAGCACGGCAAGGCGAATATGGACACGCTTGTTGCGCTCAGTACCGGGGTGGCATTTCTTTTCAGCACATTCAACACCTTCTTTCCCGCATTCTGGCACGCGCGCGGCCTGCATCCGCATGTATATTTCGAAGCTGCGGCGGTCATCATCTTCTTCATATTGCTGGGCAAGCTCATGGAGGAGCGAGCCAAATCGAATACCTCCGATGCATTGAAGAAACTGATCGGCTTGCAGCCTAAGACTGTCAGAGTGTACCGCGACGGCGTGGAAATTGAGATACCGGCCCGAGAGGTAATCCTGGGCGACGAGGTAGTTATCCGGTCCGGAGAGAAAATCCCCGTCGACGGTAAAGTTTCCAGCGGCAGCTCATTCGTCGACGAAAGTCTGATGACCGGCGAACCGATCCCGGCCGAAAAGAAGCCCGGTGACAGCGTATTTGCAGGAACACTCAACCAAACAGGCAGCTTCACATTCATCGCTGAAAAAGTAGGTAAACAAACAGTACTGGCGCAAATCATCAAAACTGTCCAGGCGGCCCAGGGAAGTAAAGCGCCCGTGCAGCGCCTCGCCGACCGCATTGCAGGAATATTCGTACCTGTCGTAATCGGCGTCGCCATCCTTACCTTCATTGTATGGATGTTTTTGGGAGGCGAAAATGCGATTACACAAGCCATGCTTACCGCCGTTTCGGTGCTCGTGATCGCGTGCCCGTGTGCACTCGGCCTCGCTACGCCCACGGCTATGATGGTGGGAGTGGGTAAAGGCGCTGAAAACAATATCCTGATCCGCGACGCGGAAAGTCTGGAAAAAGCCTACAAAGTAGATGCCGTGATCCTTGACAAAACAGGTACGCTCACCGAAGGCCGCCCCGAGGTTACGGACTGGCAATGGGTAAGCTCGCTTTGGAACTCGGAAACGCACCTTGCAGCCGTGAAAGCGCTCGAAGCGCGCTCAGAACACCCGCTTGCACAAGCTATCGTACAGTACATTGAAAACGAAGCAAAAATCGAGGTTTCTGATTTCCAGTCGACGACCGGCAGCGGCATCCGCGGCATTGCGGGCGGAAGCGAATACATTATCGGAACATTGAAGTTCCTCGGCAAAGAAGGCGTTCGCATAGCTTCCGAACTTCAACCGGCTTACGAAGTCCTCACGGCACAAGCCAAAACTGTGATCGGCATCGCAATCGACGGCCAGCATGCCGGGCTCGTCGCCATCGCCGACCAATTGAAACCAACTTCCCGCGAAGCCGTCGAAAAACTGCACGCACAGGGCATCGAAGTACATATGCTGACCGGCGATAATGCACAGACCGCCGCCGCCGTGGCGGCACAAGTCGGGATCGACAGCTATCAGGCGGAAGTCAAACCGGACGACAAAATGCAGTTTGTTAAAAAGTTACAGGCGCAGGGCAAAACCGTGGCGATGGTCGGCGACGGCATCAACGACTCCCAGGCCCTCGCACAGGCCGACGTGAGCGTAGCGATGGGCAAAGGCTCAGACATCGCAATGGACGTCGCGAAGATGACCCTCATCACCTCCGACCTGCTCGCATTGCCCAAAGCCCTGAGACTCTCCCACAAGACTGTGGTAACGATCAAACAAAACCTCTTCTGGGCATTTATTTACAATGTGATAGGCATTCCCATCGCCGCCGGGGTCCTCTACCCCATCAACGGCTTCCTACTCGATCCGATGATCGCCGGAGGCGCCATGGCCCTGAGCTCGGTTTCGGTAGTCATGAATAGTTTGAGGCTGAAAGGCGCGCGGTTGTAAAATTAGATTGGGTGGTGGTAAGGCTAGTTGTTTTGGTTGATCAGGCTTATCACCACTTTTACCATGATGTCCTTTTCTGTCGGGCTACTTTCGGCGATCATCAGCGTAAGTGCCACCAAAGCATTATCGGCAAGCCGCTTCGAACCATCCGGTTTGTATAGAATGCTGTTTCTTTCCAGAAACCACACAAATATCAATGCCGCGATTCGTTTATTACCATCTGTAAACGAGTGGTTTTTGATTATAAAATAGAGTAAATGCGCTGCCTTTTCTTCAATGCTCGGATATAGCTCCGTGCCATCAAATGTCTGGTAAACCGTATTGATCGAGCTTTTGAATGAATCGTCCTTTTCAATACCGAAAAAAGAGTGGCCTCCGAACTTGCTCCGAAGGCCTTGGATAGCCACGATAGCTTCGTCATAGGTGATGATAAACAACTGCCTTCGAGAAACATCTTCTACACTGAGCGCCTTTTTGTCGTACCGATCCAGAATATCGAGCGCATAGGCAAAATCGGAAATTACCTGAATCAGACCAGTTGCTTCCCCGGCGGTCAGTTCTTTGCTCTGTAAAACGTTAGCCAGCAAACCGACCGTCTTTTTCAGGCTTTCCAGCTGATCGGATTTCAGCTTTTCCTGTACCGTAAAACCTTTGATCAGGTAATCTTTCAGAATCCGGTTAGCCCAAATCCGAAACTGCGTACCCTGCCTTGATTTGACACGGTAGCCGACTGAAATAATCACATCCAGATTGTAATACCTGGTAACATAACCCTTCCCATCGGAAGCAGTATGTCGGAAATCCCGACATACTGATTTTCGATTTAACTCCTTGTCTTTAAAAACGTTATTAATGTGCTCAGTGACTGTCGATCGGCCTTTCCCAAACAGCTCGGCCATTTGCGCCTGCGTAAGCCAGACGGTTTCATTTTGAAGCTGCACTTCAAGGAACATTTTGCCTTCCTCCGATTCGTAGAGGAGAACTTCACCGTGCAATGAAGGATTTGTTGTATTCATATCGTATCAATGGTTAAAGTTTTCACCATTGATACGATATGCTTTCGAGTTGGTCACAGCTTGTAGAACTCCCTACCACCCAAAAACTCTGTAACGCCTCCCCACAATTCTGTAACAACCGGCAACCGGGCGTGGGCGATATTTGTAAAACAATTTAACACATAACCTGACCCGCGAGAAGCGGGAGATTTTAGTAACCATGGAAACCTTGCAATTCAAAACCAATATCAAATGCGGCGGATGCGTCGCTGCTGTTACTCCCATTCTGAATGGAGATGAAAATGTTGAAACCTGGGCGGTCGATCTGGAAAGTCCGGATCGCGTGCTGAAAGTCGAAACGAGCCATTCTCCGGAAGAAATTCAGCAGCTCATCAAAAAGGCTGGGTATGTAGCCGAAGAAATCGCCTGATAATTAGTATTTTTGGCCCGGAATCTGTTTTTCGGGCCAATTCCACAGCCTGAAAGTTTTTGCCAGCATTCAAATGAAAAACAAACTGCACCGATCGATCACCATTCTGATGGCCTTCCTGGTTCTGCTCAGCAGTACGGGGTTTGTGCTTACGGAGCGGCAATGCACGATAATGGGTGGCAAATCGATGCAGGTGACAGGCAAATCCAAAGAAAATTCCTCCAAGCCGAAAGTCGTTTCCTCCTGCTGCGCCAAACGCGCGGCGATGAAAATGACCAAGGGTACATTCATCGAAAAAACAGCTTGCTGCAAGGAAAGCAAGAAACTTGAAAAACTGGAAGTAGCATCGGTCGATTCGCAATTGCTTGCGAAGCTGCTGAAGTCCGTGGCTGCCGGGGTAACCTGGTCGGTGACGCGTTACCAGTTCATCCAGGCAGAGTGGACGCTTCCTGCCCCCTTCTTTTCCCCCGGCATATCCTTCTCTTCCCGTCTTCATGGGAGAAGTATGCTCGCGTTTATCCAGTCGTTCCTGATTTGATATCATTGAATAACAGCCATTTGATGCAAAATCGCCTGCATTCGTGCCGACGGTTCAAGCAATGAATCTCTTATTCCAATGAATCGATGCCATCATGAACAAATACCTTCTGGGAGGACTCCTTTTACTGATAACTTCCTCCATTTACGCACAACGTATAACCGGTTCGGTGAACGAACAGGAACCGCAGACTAAAAATCTGAAACCCATTACCGGCGCCAACGTATACTGGGCCGGAACGACCAACGCCACGGCTACCGACGAGAACGGCCGGTTCAGCATCCCGCGGTCGGCGCAATCGGCGCTGCTGGTGGTGAGCTTCGTCGGGTTTCGGAACGATACCATTAAAATCGGACAGGAAAGCGACTTGCAGGTAGTACTGCAAAGCGATCAGACGCTCGACGAGGTGACGATCCGGGCAGGCAATACATCCATCGACAGGCTTTCTCCGCATCAGACGGAAATCATCACGACCCGCGCATTAGCCAAAGCAGCCTGCTGTAATCTTTCCGAAAGTTTTGAAACCAATGCATCCGTTTCGGTCTCATACAGTGATGCCGTAACCGGTTCCAAACAAATCCAGATGCTCGGTTTGAATGGTACTTACATTCAAACCAATGTCGAGAACATTCCCTCGATCCGCGGATTGGCATCCACATTCGGGCTTAATTTCGTTCCCGGAACCTGGATCCAGTCGATCGACGTCGGCAAAGGCGCCGGTTCGGTAGTGAATGGTTATGAATCGATGACCGGGCAGATCAACGTGGAACTTCAAAAGCCTGACACGCAGGAAAAATTATACCTGAATACCTACGTCAATAATTTCGGCCGCGGGGAAGTGAACCTGAACCTTGCGCACCAATTGAGCAAAAAATGGAGCACAGGACTCCTTACCCACGCCAGCACATTGCGCAACCGTGTCGATAAGAATGGCGACGGCTTCCTCGACCTGCCGCTTTACACACAGTACAATGCAGTGAACCGCTGGAAATACCAGGGCGACAAATTAATGGCCCAATTCGGTGTGAAGGCACTTTATGAAGACCGACTGGGCGGGCAGAAAACCTTCGAACGCGAAATGAAAGGCACTACGCAAGCGTATGGTTTCGGAGCGAAAGTGAACCGTTACGAGTTCTTCTCTAAAATCGCAAGGCTATTCCCCGAGCAGCCTTACAAAGGGCTGGGCTTGATCCTGAATGCATCCATCCACGATTCAAAATCCTATTTTGGCCTCAACAACTACGACGGCACGCAGAAAACGCTGTACGGAAACCTGATTTACCAATCGATTATCGGCAATACCAATCACTCCTACAAAACCGGTATCAGCTACATGCTCGATAATTATGATGAGCTATACAAGGATATCCGCCTGAAACGCAACGAATCGGTGCCGGGTGCATTTTTTGAATACACCTATAATCACCTCGACAAATTCGTAATGGTAGCCGGCGGACGCGTGGATTTCCACAACCTGTATGGCACACAATGGACGCCGCGCCTGCATTTGAAATATAACCTCACCGACCAGACCACCCTGCGCGCGTCTGCGGGCCGCGGGTTCCGGGTATCCAACCCGCTGGCCGAGTATTATGGCAATCTCGTGAGTTCGCGTAATGTCGTTTTCCGCGAGGCAATACGGCCGGAAGTGTCGTGGAATTATGGTGCCAGCGTTACCCAGGAGTTTAAAATCGGGGAAATGAGCGGGAATTTCATCATGGATTTTTACCGCACGGATTTCGAGAACCAGCTCGTGGCAGATATGGAAGATCCTCGCTACATTCGTTTTTACAACCTCGAAGGAAAAGCCTATGCCAACAGTTTCCAGGCCGAAGCCAACCTGACGCCCATCAAACGGCTCGAACTCAAACTGGCCTACCGCCTGTTCGACGTGAAACAGACCATCCGCAATGTGTACGACGAGAATACCTTGCAACCGAGAATGATGGTGAGCCGCGACAGGGTGCTTTTCAATGCGGGGTATGCGCTACCTTACGACAAATGGAAGTTCGACGCGACGGTACAATGGAATGGCAAACGGCGGCTTCCCTACATGGGGCACATTCCCGACCACCACGTTCCGACCGACCTGAGCTCGACATGGGCGCCGTCATTCTATAATTTTAATGCGCAGATCACCCGGACTTTCCCGAAATGGGACATTTACCTCGGCGGCGAAAACCTGGCTAATTTCCGTCAGAAAGACCCGATAGTAGACGCCAGCGAGCCTTTCGGACAACATTTCGATGCAGGAATGGCCTGGGGGCCCGTGGTAGGACGAATGATTTACGCCGGAATGCGTTATAAGATTGTCAGATAGTTTTAGTGACAAAAGAGACTAAATTGACCGGATTATGAAATTGTATATTAAAAATATGGTGTGTGACCGCTGCAAGCGGGTGGTGCGGGAAGAGCTGAAAGGATTGGGCATTGACCTGAATTTTATCGAACTCGGGGAAGTTGATACAGTCGCGGAGGTGAATGCCGATAAATTGCAGGAAGTGAAGGCAGTACTGGAATCGAACGGCTTCGAATTGCTGGATGACCGCCGTCTGGCGCTCGTGGAGCATATTAAAACGCTCGTGATCGACGAGGTCCAGAACCTGAAAGGCAACAAGCCTGCCCAAATGAACTTTTCGGATTACCTGTCGGAGAAAATCGGCTATGAATATTCGTACCTGAGCAACCTATTTTCTTCCGAGACCGGGCAGACGATCGAACAATATATTATCGCCCAGAAAGTTGAGAAAGTAAAGGAATGGCTTTCCTACAACGAACTGACGCTAAGCGAAATAGCCTGGCGACTTTCTTACAGCAGTACGGCGCATTTGAGCAACCAGTTCAAAAAAGTGACCGGAATGACGCCCGGAGAGTTCAAGAAAGGCACATTACAACGCACAGCGCTCGACCAGGTAGGACAATAGCGATCGATCTTTCGTTAACATAAAACAAACATTACCAGGAATTTACCAAACTACCATTGTATGAACAAAATCATTGTTGCTTCCCTGCTGTTCCTATCCGTTGCCTGTTCGGGAAACAAATCTGAAAAGGAGGCCGCTACCACCGAAACGCATGCCGTAAGCGAGAAAAAGTATGCTTGCCCGATGAAATGCGAAGGCGAAAAAACCTACGCCGAGGCGGGCAAATGCCCGGTTTGTAAAATGGAATTGCAGGAAGTGGCCCTCGCCGAAACCGATACCACAGCACATCAGCATTGATTTTAAATTGATCAGATCATGAAAACGACCATTTTGAGCATTATAACCGCCCTGTTTCTGGGCTTGAATATCGCCTTCGCCGACGGTACGAAGGAAGTCAAAATCAAAACCTCGGCTGTTTGCGAAATGTGCAAGGCTCGCATCGAACGTAACCTGGGCCTTTCGAAAGGGGTGAAAGAATCGAATCTCGACCTTTCCAACAAGGTGATCACCGTGAAATACAACCCGGACAAAACCACCGCGGAGGCCATCAAGGCGATGATCAACAAAACCGGCTACGATGCCGACGAGCTGCCTGCCAACCAGAAGGCACACGACAAACTGCCCAGCTGCTGCCGTAAAACCGCCGCCGCGCATTAGTCGCCAAATTTCTAACCGCGCTTCTCAACAAACGAAGCCTGCTTACATGCGCATTCCCCCGGGGCCTATGCGTATGTAAGCAGGCTTTTTTAGTAGTTTTGGGTTTTAATTTAAACCAAAATACAACCGTGGCCTGGTACCATACCTATTTCAAAGGACTACCCCAACGCGCCTGGAAACTGAACCAGGATGAAGAATACACCGATTACGAGGTTGATTTCCTGCGGGATGTACTTGAAATAAAGTCGGATAGCAAGGTTCTCGACATGCTGGCAGGTTACGGAAGGCACGCGATTCCGCTAGCGGAGCAAGGCACGGCGGTCACGTGCATCGACATTTCAGAGGAATATTGTGAAGAATTACAGAACGTCAGCAGCAAACAGCAACTGCCGGTAGAAGTGATTTGTGCGGATGTACTGAACTACCAATTACCCGAAGCCTCGTTTGATGCCGCATATTGTTTCGGGAACAGTTTCAGCTTTTTCCCACGGGGGGAAATGCAGCAGTTTATCAATCAAATCGCCGCCGCATTGAAACCGGGCGCCCACGCCGCGATCCACACCGAAAACCTCGCCGAAAGTATCCTGCCCAATTTCCAGACACGCAACTGGATGCCTGTACAGGATGACATTTATTACCTCGCAGAAAACGAGTACCGCCCCGAAGGCGGTTATATAGAAGCCGAACAAACCTTCATCTCCGGCACCGAAAAAGTGACCCACAGCGTGCGTCAGCATATTTACACCCTCGGCGAGCTTACCCACATGTTCGACCTGGCCGGGTTACTCGTGGTAGGTACTTTCAGCAACCTCGAAGCGGATCCGTTCATGCTCGGCGACGAGCAATTGTACCTTGTGGCGCGTAAGCAATGATCAATGCGGGAGCTTTGCGCGGATGTACCCGTACACCCACGTCCCCGCGATGGCGCTCAATAATGTGACGGCGACGGCCAGGTAACCCGCACCGATTTGCGCAAACAACGGCCCCGGACAAGCGCCGGTAATGGCCCAGCCGATACCAAACAGCAGCCCGCCATAAATCTGACCTTTGTCAAAGGTTTTGTCGGCAATGCTCACGGTTTCTCCGGATATCGTTTTGATATTAAACTTCTTAATTAACCAAATAGACAGCAGGCCCACCGCCACCGCCGAGCCGATCACGCCATACATGTGAAACGAATCGAACCGGAACATTTCCTGGATGCGGAACCATGAAACAATCTCCGCTTTCACAAAAACGATCCCGAAAATGACGCCAACGATCAGGTATTTAAGGTTGGCAGTAAAACCTTCGGCGGATTGTTGCCGGTTTGCACCGTCGCAGCCATCGATTTTAATATTGTCAAAGTCCGCGTCAACGGGCTCTGCAAGAGAAGAATGCTGATGTAACTTTTCCATATTGAATCGAAGATTATCGGACGAGGTTGAGAAAGAATGGAAGCAGCAAATGCGTACACGCAAACCCGCCGATCATGAAACTAACTGTCGCGACCAGGGAAGGCCATTGCAGGTTGGATAGCCCCATAATCGAATGCCCTGACGTGCAACCTCCCGCATAACGCGTTCCAAACCCGACCAGAAACCCGCCCAACACGAAGAATATCAGGCCTTTCAGCGAAAACACATTGCTTATTGCAAAAATATCCGCTGGCATCAGCCCGGAAAAATCTGTTATGCCCAAAGCCGCCAGCGTTTGCCGCGTGTCATCCGCCACAACGAGCGCATCCGGATTCCCCAGCCAAAAGTTGCCGGCAAGTCCGCCAAGCGCAATGCCGGCGACAAAAAATAAGTTCCAGGACTCCTTCCGCCAATTATACTTAAAGAAAGGTAACCCCGCCGGTACCACCGCCGCACAGATATGCCGTAACGACGACGATATCCCAAACGATTTATTCCCGAGCAACAGCAGCACCGGCACAGTCAACCCGATCAACGGCCCGGCCACATACCACGGCCAGGGATTTTTGAGAATTTCGATGATATTCATTGTCAAAATATAAAGTATATAGATTTTATATATTATCCAGTAACAACAAAATGCCTATCAGAGTTTATTGGGATTAACCACTTCTAACTTTGGAATATTGAGAAAATCAATCTCGTTATCAGTTAGCAAAATAAGGTCATTGGAAATTGCTGTCGCAGCTATGATTGCATCCGGCGTTCTCATTTTGCGTTCGCGTCTTAACTTGACACATACTTCAACGACTCCCGGAGTCAATGCAAATATTGCACTATCCTTAACGAACTCTCTCACTCGTGTCTCAAATCCGCTTTTCCATGATAGCAGCTCTATTTGCGTAACGACAGACAGGCGCGGGACTGAATCAACCACAGAATCTAACAGGCGCTCTCCCTCCACTGGCAACAAGCCTGACAAATATTTTGAAACGATATTGGTATCTATCAGATATTGCCCCATTCGCTTCGAACCTGATTTACATGATTGATAAGATCTTCACCTACCTCTTTGGGTAAAACCCCTCTGTACTTTTCCGACAGCTTCCTTTTCGGAGCGTCAATATCATTATGCAAACGAATAATGTCCATCGCCTCCAGATCTCTCAATAATTGTAATGCGTTCTTATGAGTAAGCTCCACTACCAGCGTTTCCATAGATAATCATTTGATTTTTCCTAAGCTACAAATAATCAACCAAATAATCACGCCTCATTCAAAACCGGGACGTTGGTTTTCGCGACGGCGCCGTAGCCCCCTTCGATGTTGACCACATCCGCCACACCACGGGATTTGAGGATCGAAGCGGCGACCATGGAACGGTAGCCCCCGGCACAATGAATGTGCAGCTTGCGGTCCTTCGGAAATTCGGGCATGAGGTCGTTGATATAGTCCAGAGGCAGGTTTCGTGCTCCTTCGATGTGCCCCGAAGCGAATTCATCCGGTTTGCGAACATCGATCACTTCCAGGTTCCCGGATTCAAAACGCTGCGCAAACTCCTCAGCAGTGACCGATTCCACCGTATCGAATTCCTTCCCGGCCCGCTTCCAGCTCTCGAAACCGCCGTGGAGGTAGCCGATGGTGTAGTCGTACCCCACCCGTGCGAGGCGTGTTACCACCTCTTCCTCTCTCCCGGGCTCGGTGACGATAAGGAGCAATTGTCTTAAGTCCGGGATCAATGCACCTACCCAGGGGGCAAAGCTGCCGTCGATGCCGATATTGATGGAATTCGGGATAAAACCCTCCGCAAAATCGGCCGGCTTGCGTGTATCGAGGATCAATGCGCCGGTATTGTTGGCTTTGGCCTCAAACGCTTCCGGCGACAACGCCTGATGGCCGCGTTCGAGCACGTCGTCGATGCTTTCGTAGCCGTCGCGGTTCATTTTGACGTTTTCAGGAAAATACTGGGGCGGTTCGGTAAGGCCGGCCGTTACTTCCTGGATAAACTCTTCTTTCGTCATATCCGCACGCAGGGCGTAATTGAACCGTTTCTGGTTGCCGAGCGTGTCGGACGTTTCCTTACTCATATTCTTGCCGCATGCCGAACCTGCACCATGTGCGGGGTAAACAATCACGTGATCGGGTAGCGGCATTATCTTCGAACGAAGACTGTCAAAAAGGGTTCCGGCAAGATCATCCATCGTCAGATCGCCTTTCTGGGCCAGGTCCGGGCGACCGACATCCCCGATAAACAAAGTGTCCCCGCTGAACAGCGCCACCGGCTTTCCCGATTCGTCCGATAACAAGTAGCTGGTCGATTCCATCGTGTGCCCCGGCGTGTGCAATGCGCGGATCACGACATCCCCCAACTTGAATTCTTCGCCGTCTTGGGCAATATGGGCTTTGAAACCCGTTTGCGCCCCCGGACCATAAACGATCTCAGCACCCGTCTTTTCGGCGAGATCAATATGGCCGGAAACGAAGTCCGCATGAAAATGGGTTTCGAAAACATACCGGATTTTAGCACCGATTTTCTCGGCTTTCTGAATATAAGGCGCAACTTCCCGCAACGGGTCAATGACCGCGGCTTCGCCATTGGAAACAATAAAATAAGCGCCCTGCGCCAGGCAACCGGTATATATCTGTTCTATTTTCATGTCAATTCTATGGTTTTGTAACGATTTGTAGTGTGGTCAGGTGTTGTCGGAAATTGTCATTCGTTGTCATTCGTTGTCATTCGTGGTCATTCGTGGTCAGGTGTTGTCAGGACATTCCGATTATTCCCTCATTACAACTGACAACTCGCGACAGTTCCCCAAACCCCATCCATCCCAACAACACCTGACCAAACCTGACTACAAATGACCACAAATGACAACACCTGACCAAACCTGACTACAAATGACCACAAATGACAACACCTGACCAAACCTGACTACAAATGACCCCTTACCCCCTCCGCGTAACCTTAATGCAATACCGTACTACGATCAGGACACTCCTGACCAATGCAATCAAAACATGACTTCCCCGAATAATTCCAGGCATAATTAGACTTTAACGACCTTCCATCCCCCAAGACGGAACCGCCATATGCCCAGCATCGCCAGGACGGATTCCGCAATGGGTACCGCTGCAAAAACGCCGACCGGTCCTAAATCGAGGATAACGGCCAGTACATACGCAGTGGGGATTTGGACAGCCCAGAACGCGATCAGGTTCAGGACTGTCGGTGTTTTGGTGTCACCAGCGCCATTCAGCGACTGGATCACCACCATCCCGTATGCGTAAAACCCATAACCCATACACAGCACCCGCAATGCCAGCTTCCCCGTTTCGACAACATGCGGTTGAGAACTGAACAGGCTGATAATGCTTTCGGCGCCGATAAACATGACCACGGCAAGCACGCCCAGGAACATCAGGTTAAATGAAGCGCATTTCCAAACCGATGCTTCGGCGCGTTCGGGCTTCTCGGCACCGAGATTCTGCCCCACCAGCGTCGCCGCGGCATTGGCAAGCCCCCAGGCGGGCAGCAGTGTGAACATGATCACGCGAATGGCGATGGTATAACCCGCCACCACGTCGCTGCCGAATTCGGAGAGAATGCGGGTCAGGAAAATCCAGCTCGCAGAACCGATCAGGAACTGTACCGTACCGCCCGTCGCGATTTTGACGATTGCGGCGATCGTTTCAGGGTTTGGTTTCAGGTCTTCCCAAAGCAAGCCTAATGCTTTTTTGGCTTTGGTCAATGAAAAGAGCTGGTAACCGACGCCGATGGTCCGCCCGGTAGCCGTGGCCAAAGCCGCGCCCGTAACGCCCAGTTCGGGGAATGGCCCGATACCAAAGATCAGGATCGGCCCCAGCAGCATATTGAAACCGTTGGCGATCATCAGCGAACGCATCGCTGTTGCCGCTGCACCCGCACCGCGCAATGCACCGCTCAGCGAATAGAGCAGTACCACCACCGGGCTGCTCAGAAACTGAATGCGGGCAAAGTTGGTACCCGTCTCGATCACCTTATCATCGGCTCCCATCATTCGGAGAATATCACCGGCGAGCCAATAGCCCGCAACAGCCGCGACCGACGAGATAGCCAGTGAAATGAATATCACCTGCCCCACCGCATGGCGGGCCTGATCCATATTCCCCTCGCCCGTCCGCCGCGCAATGGTAGCCGTAGCCGCCGTACTCAGGCCAATGGCCAGGGAATAAACCAGCGTAATCACAGATTCGGTAAGGCCGACCGTCGCAACGGCCTCCGTACTTACTTTTGAAACAAAGAAAATGTCGACAACCGCGAACAGCGACTCCATGACCATTTCGAGGATCATAGGCACGGATAGCAAGAAAATGGCACGGTTGATGCTTCCTTCGGTAAAACTTTCTTCGGAGCCACGAATAGCCTGACGAAGCAGTGTAAACCACTTTTTCATGGATAGTAAAAATTTGCAATAATGAATAAATAGAAATTGTGCGACCGGCAACGGGTCGTAAAAAAGTGCCTGTTAAAAGGCGGAGACTGAGTTGTGGCTAGGCATTAGCCGAAGATGAGCACCAACATAGGCGTTAAGAATTTCGGCAAAGATACAAAAGACTTTTTCGAACAATCAAATAAAAAAATGGATTTGTTAAATGGTAAATGTAATTTCACAGATTCCTGCGGTGAACTTTTGCGCCGGCCAAACCGTTGCAAATCTGCCCCTTTTCCGGCGTGTGGGTATGCTATCGCAGGATTTTGAGCCGGAACAAAGACATAAAACACCAGTGCATGATTGATAAGAAAAAATTATATTCGACAGCTGCCAAAAAGGAAACGGCCGTTCTGGTCGCTGTAAGTACCCAGAAACAAAATACCGAAAAGACTAAGGAATACCTGGAAGAATTGGCGTTCCTGGCGACTACGCTGGGCGTGGAAACGGTCCAGACTTTCACCCAAAACCTCGAACGTACCGACATCCGTACGTATACCGGCAAAGGTAAATTGGAAGAAATCATGATCTACGTCACTGCTAACCCGGTGGATATGATTATTTACGACGACGACCTTACGCCGTCACAGGTCCGGAACCTCGAAGCGGTTTTCAAAGACATCAAAGTGATCGACCGCAGCTTGCTCATCCTTGCCATTTTCGCCATGCGCGCACAGACTGCCCAGGCCAAATTGCAGGTAGAGCTCGCGCAGTACCAATATATGTACCCGCGATTGACGCGCATGTGGACGCACCTTAGCCGCCAGTCGGGCGCAGGCGTGGGTATGCGAGGCCCGGGTGAAACCGAACTCGAAACCGACCGCCGGATCGTGAAAGACCGTATTGCGTTCCTGAAAGAAAAGCTGGAAAAAGTCGACAAGCAGAGTGTTACCCGCCGCAAAGAACGCGACCGCCTCGTGCGTGTGGCCATTGTGGGCTACACCAACGTGGGCAAATCGACCTTGATGCGCAATCTCTCGAAAGCCGACGTTTTTGCGGAAAACAAGCTCTTCGCGACTGTCGATTCTACCGTTCGGAAAGTGAACATGGAGAATATCCCGTTCCTGCTTACGGACACTGTCGGTTTCATCCGCAAACTGCCTACGACGCTCATCGAGTCGTTCAAATCAACCCTCGACGAGGTACGCGAAGCGGACATTCTGATGCACGTGGTAGACATTTCGCACGCTTCATTTGAGGAACATCTCGATGTTGTCAACAAAACCCTGGAAGAAATCGGCGCCGCCAACAAACCTTCCATACTGGTTTTCAACAAAATAGACTTGTACAAACCGTCCTACAACGACGAAGACGAGGAAGAAAACGCGGCTCCATCGACCCAGGACGTGCTCAACCAGTTGAAACGGAGCTACATCTCCGAAAAAGCCGACCATGTCGTTTTCATCTCGGCCCAGCAAAAGGAAAACATCGACGAGTTGAAGCGGACATTGTTCTCGTTGGTGAAGGAGAAACACTTCTCGATTTACCCGAACTGGTTGGATCTCGGTTACACACCAGTAGAAACGGAGGAATAATCATTTGTAATTCAAATGATTTTTTCCCAGTTTTGCACCCCAATTCCTTTAATTGGGGGTAAAGTATAGACTGCGTAGTTCAACGGATAGAATAGGAGTTTCCTAAACTCTAGATATGGGTTCGATTCCCGTCGCGGTCACGAAAGTATAATTCCACATCATTATACATCCTAAAAAAAAGTGCCTTGCAGCAATGTGAGGCACTTTTCATTTTCATACACCCTGATATATTCCGATGCATTTATTAAATTTGTTTCAGAGAAATGTTTCAGAGTTTCAGAATGGCGACCTTTACCCCCGAGTTAGACAGTTACGAGCGAAAGGATGGAACGCAGGCGATCCTGATCAGGATAACTGTAGACCGTAAGCACAAGCGGGTGCCGGTCAAAGCTACAATTCTGGCAAAGTACTGGAATCCCGAGAAACGAGAGGTGCGGAAGTCCTATCCGCAAGCAGCGCAGGTCAACGCCTTGATAAAAAGTAAAATTGTCGAGCTGGAACAATTACATCTGAAAAGCCATACAAATAAGAAGCATACCTCGGCCGAATTTCTCCAAAAGGCAGTTGTGCGGAAATATTCGAGTGACAGCTTTTTCAATTACATGGAGCGGAGGATTCAGCACCTCCCCTCCCCTCACACGCGTAAGGCTCAATCTTCCATACTTCAAAAATTGAAGGATTACACCGGTGATCGTGACTTGCAATTCGGGGACATCACTTCCGAGTTTCTTGCCGCCTATCGCAATCACCTCTCAAAGAAGTTGAAGAATGGGTCCAACACCATCCATTCCAATATCCAAAAACTGCGTACGGCGTACGATGAAGCTGTTGAAGACGGATTGTTCTCATTCGATGGCGCCCACCCCTTCAACCGGACAAAAATCACTACGACCAAGTCAAAACGGACTAAACTGAAAGAGGAAGAGATCGCCGCACTGGAAGCGTATCAGGCCAAGCCGGGCACAGCCCTCTATCATTCGATCAATGCCTTTCTGTTTTCCTATTACATGCAGGGCATGCGCGTGGGTGACCTACTGGAATTGACATGGGATCTTGTTAAGGGCAACCGCCTGCGGTATCGTGCAAGCAAGACAAAGAAAGCTAGGTCCAGGCTCATAATATCTAAAGCCATGGCGATACTCGACCAATACCGTGTCGACGGGAAGGAGAGCGGATACATTTTCCCTTTCCTGGATAAGTACCCTCGCAAAAATTACACAGAGGAGAAATGGTTGGCCGTACTGGATTCACGGAACACATTTATTAGGAAGAAGCTCGGAACAGCCGCAAAACACCTTGGACTACCCAAAATCAGCATGCACGTCGCCCGCCATAGCTTCGCAGACATCGCCCGCAAGAAGACGGGGAACATCTACCTGGTTTCCGACGCCCTCGATCACGGCAACGTAAAAATCACTGAGAATTACTTCTCTGCGGCCGAGGCCGAAGAAAACGACGAATTTGTAAAATCAATCCTTGGAGAATGAAAGCAACATCGAATCCTGAATCAGAAGCCATCCGAACACGGTTTTTCCATGCGCTTGATCAAATAAAGGCCCGTAAGCTGGGTACCGCCTACCGATTCTCCAAGGATCACGGCTTGGACCCCAACAACTTGAGGAAGCTCAAAACAGCGGAAAGGCAGCCGATACCCGGGTGGTACCTGGCTGCGCTTGTGAAGGATTACAAAGTATCTGCTGAATGGCTGCTGATGGGGTCCGGTGAAATATTCAAGTAAATCACCAGTCGTTATCAGCTGTTCCTGCCCAATACCAGTTTCCCGCCATATATATAATTTTAGTTACACTACCTCCCGGGCTTGAAGCGGACGCATTGCCCCGCAGAGTATTCATGATGTAGATGCTATTGTTGTCATTAAGCGACATGATAGTAATCTCCTTTCCATCACGCAAATGGCCTCCCTCAAATCCGCTAGTTTTTATTTGGACTCCTACCGTTCCACCTGAATAATTTACAGCAATGATATCGTATAATGTAGGATCAAAAATCATCGTGGTGCCTGCCGGTATGGTAACAACCCTTGCGCGGCGGCCATTTAGTAAGGCCTCGGATGCCATTGTTATGCCCGTATCAGCATAAATTGCGTAGTTCCTCCCATTTTCGCCGAAAACGCCCGGAGAAGCCCCGCTTGCCTCAAACATAGCGGCAATATTATCCCCACCGGTGTTGATCATGCTCGAAGAGAAAGATCCCGCTACATTAAATAGACCTCCAATAACCGAGGAAATAATATCGACTCCGATTTTTGCCTCGGTATACCCGTCAACTTCGTTGCCCTTCCTCGCTATGATGTACGCTTTCCCTGAATCATTGAAAATACCATCTCCTTGAATTTCCCACGATCCTATAAAGCCCGCCTTGGCCGTCATTCTCCCTCGCCCGTCGACTCTGAAATCTGCCGTTTCCCTGTCTTCATAATCTGAACCCGCGTAAATCCTTACTCCTTCGTCGCCTTCCGTTTCGCTGCCGGCAAGACCCGCCTGTCCTTTGTATCCGTCTGGATCAGAGCTATCCACGCCTTCCACCTCGATCCGAGTGCGACCGATCATTTCCCCCGATTGCAGCACACGGAACGGAGCTGTTTTCCGGTTAAGGTATGATGCCCCGGCCCAGAATCGAACTGAATCGCTAGTGGTACCGTTGCCGGTGATGCCAGCCCAAACCGCATTTTTATCCCCGGCAAGCTGGATGGTGCCAGACGTGAGAATCCCGGCGTCGATGGCCGTGGCCGTGTTGTCAAAGTTGAAAGGCTCAACCCAGTCGTTTGGATCGAACATTTGCCCGACCACTTTGTTACCAACGCTACGGCGCAGGCCTTCTTCTGACATCCAAAGATCGCCGTCGTTATATTCCGGTACCGGCGTGGCCGTGAAAAGCTGGACATGCTTATTGTTCCCGAGCCGGGCGTACTGCTTGATGTAGGACTTTAAGGTTTCCGGATCCGTTACCGATACCCATCCGCCGGCCACACGGCGCGAGACTGTCAGCGTACCGGAATTGAACCACATATCACCGGTATGGAAAGATTCCTCTCCACCTGGCCATGTCGCCGGGTTCGTCGACCGGAACCATGCTGTTATCTTTCCGTTCGGGTAAGAGTCCAGCGGATCAATGACGGAAACTTCATAGAACCTGTCTGTTGCTGCACCGATATCAGATAGGTCGCGGTAATTTCCCTCGGAATCTATGAACTTGATATACCCGCCAATCGCTGATAGGTCGAGATCGAAGTAAGTCTTGCCGTCGAACGATTGCACGCGACCAGTCTTAATTTGCCGGCCATTGATCGCCGAAGCGCCATAAGTCAAGCTGATCCATCGAATGCCCTCCATTACAGAATGCAAGGTACCTACCAGGAAATGATAATATCCAGCTTCGTCTTCGACTTTGATCTTCGCGGTACTGAAAATGATATGACCATCGGTAAACTCGGACTTACTGACCTTGGCATAAATGTAGCGGGCCGCGTTATCCGGAATGGTGTGCATCGATGCCTGAATATTCCAGGTCAGAATTTCTTCCTTCAATGCATAGTGGATCAGCAATCCCTCGGAAACGTCGACAACGTTGGCATTTCCTTCAAAGTTCGACTGAAACACCACATCCTGTAAAATGAACTGCTGCGACTTGGCGCCGACAACGAGCATCATTGTCTCAATACTTTCCGGCTTGATCTTGCCGCCGTCGAAGTATCCGTCCGTGTCAAAGATCATCCCCAACAGCTCCAACGTGGTTTTCCACCCCATCTTCGCGCGCATCGGGTCGCGCAGATCGTTCACCTTGATGATTTTGTCGGTGTCCTTAATCTTGTCGATGATCTGGATGATGGTCGAAACCTGGTAGGTATCATCGATAGTGAGCTCGTATTGATACGGACGAAGAACGTTTCGGCGCATGCCGATGATGCGGCTGCTCTTTTCGATCGCCAGATCATCGTCGAGAATATGAACGTAATCACCAATGCCATAGAAGTTGACAATACTACCGCTGCCAGCCAGATCAGCCAGGTACATCTCATCCACGTTAAGGGAATACTGGACTTTGGGATTTTTGCCCTGATCGTAATACTGTTGAGCCTTGTACAGCAGCTCGGATTCCGCGGACTCGACGTAGCTATCTGGCAGCACAATATCTAAAATCACATACTCGTCGCCAACCTGCATTTGGAATGCTGCGTGGTCCGGGTTTGGCAATTCCAGGTCGCGCTCGTCCTTAAATGGAATCAGCGTGAAAGTCTTTGTCGAATGGACATAACCGGTTTTCTCCTTCAAGCTGAATTCGTATCCGGCCAGGTTCCCGGTATTGAAATGTATCTTCGGCTGAGCTCCGTTGAGCATCCATTTCGTACCGCCGCTTCCGTCTGGTTCGGCCAAATCGAAATTCATCGTTGAATCCACGAAGGTGTTCACCCCGGTAACCGCGGTCACCTGCCCCGTCCGGTGCGGGTAGATATCATCCCAAACCTTTGTGCTTTCGATTACGCCAAAGGCGGCAACGGCCTGCGCTTCCTGTATGTAGCCAGGATCCGGAATGCGAAGCCGCTGACTGAAATTCCGGTAACTGGATTTCAGATTCTTGCTCGAACCGAATGGATAAAGCCGCGTAACAATGTCGGAGTCGGTAACCGTCTGCCGTTTGAGCTCATAAAGTCCGTACCCACGGCCATACTGATAGGTGTGCCCGAGTATCTGGCCAGCTTTCCGTATGTGAAGCGTATGAGAACTGCCTCCCTGGACAATATCGAATTCAGTATCGAACTCCTTGCAAATGGTTTGCAGCGCCGCCAGGCAGTTGTTTTCGCTGAAAGTGATCGTCTTTGCCGCAGTCGTCGGGAACTGCCCTTTGATCCATTTCCCGGCTCCGAAAACCCGCGAAAGGTTATTGATCAGCACGTCCAGGAATAGCTCGCAGTCTCCGGTGAGCGGGAAATCGGAGGTAGTGTTGAAGCCAGTGATGTCGGCATTGAAGAACACTGCGCGGCGAAGGGTGTATTGCGGGCCTTCCAAGGTAAGGTCGTACTCGAAATGTCTTTCGCCCTTTACCTGGGCCGTCGGGAGCTGGTTGAGATAATAGGTTTTCCCGAAAGAGGTCACGCGCTGGCCGATGGTAAGGTCCAGCGGCTCCACCGAGATCACCGAGATATTCAACACATCCTGGCCGAGAAGGTCCTGAACCTGTTCCGCTTTGGCGACGGTGCGCAGCGGCTCCCGTTGGAATAAGGCGATAATATCGTCATTCGGTTTGACGACTTCTATTTGATCTGGCATAGTGTGCAGTATGGATAATTATGTACCTTTCCTCGCAAAAAAAAGATAGCAATTATGAAATGGCTGACTCCCGTAATTGTCACCTCATTCATCCTGATACCGGTCTTCTGGTTTATAGCTATACTGGCTTTTACAGAGAAAATCGGAGATGGGTCATGGAACAGCAATATCTTTCTATGGAGCTCTATTGGAATGCTCGCCGCTATTGCAGTCTTTGTTTTTTCCTTAATTATACTACTCATCGAGCGATTGAGCCGACGGAGCTAACGCTTCAGTTTTGTTTCGATTGAACCTTTAGTGGCACGCCGAGCAGTACTTCCGCCGTGCATTCGCCGTTTAGGTAGTCCACAGCCAGCACGGCGATGGCGCGCGCCTGTGTCGTTTTAAGGTTATCAATGCCAGCATAGTTCCGGCGATCATCGGCCAGGATGTCGACTGATTCTTCATAGCCTTCTTTTACCGCGGCATTGGCCAAAAGCGACATCGCCTTTTCTTCGAGGCGGTCCTGTACCTTTTGAAGCGTGTCTTCGATTTCATCCTCCGATGGTGGGATTAACTTGTTTTCGTGTTGACGCATGTGACTCGATTTATTGGCCTAACCTTAACTTCAAGAAAGCGGGTGGAACAGATTCGACCAACCAAACTCCGTTTTCGGATACTCGAAATTCGTGGCCATCATTTCTCATTGCAGTCGCATCAATTTCAAAGATTACGGGTTTATCGTATCGAATACCCACTTTACGCGCGGTTTCGGTATCAGCGGATAAATGCACATGGTGCCTGCTCATTTTTTTCAAACCTTCTGCTAGGATCGCTGCAACATTCCGCTCTGCGGTACCATGAAAAAGGATGGCAGGCGGCTCCTGAATCTGAAATTCAATATCGACCGTGGTCGAATGCCCTTGGTTCGCACGGATTCGCAGACCAGATTCGTCGAATGAAAATCTTTTTTTCTCGTTGGTGTCGACTATTTCGCGCAATTCTTCCAACGTCAACGGGTGCCCATGGGCCGAACAAGACTTTATTACATCATCCACTTGTGTCCATCCGTTCGGCTCCAACTTCAACCCGTACTGCTCCGGCTGGTGCCGCAAAATGAGGCTGAGAAACTTACTCGTACTTGTTTTTCTTTTTTCTTCCATTCCGAAAAATAGCGATTTAATAGTGCTGGCTTATATTTTGCTCCAAACAATCACCGCATCCGTCGAGAATCCGGTAATATCTTCGATGTTTCCTGAGATCACAACGTACTTATCACCGCCACCGGAATAGCTGTGATTCACTGTTACGCCATTGCCGTAAACGTTCATAGTTTTCTGACCGTCACCCCATGATATCGATAGCAGCTTACGGCTGGTGAGCGTAATGCTTACCGACGAGCCGGAAACTTTCAGTACGCGCTTGACCGGCTCAGGCTCGCGCAGCTTCAAAGTAAAGCGGACGAAATACGGCCCGGTATTGCGCCATTTGTTGGAAGGCTCCAACCTCTCACGGTGATAGACGTCGAAAAGCAGCGGCTTTGTACCGGCGTCGATCTGCAATCTCTTCGTGCCCGCGCTCATGAAAATGTCTCGGACTTGCAGCCATTTCGAAACCAGTTCATCCTGAGAGCTCGCTTTCATCCAGCATTCCAGCTCAATCTCACGCGGGCCATATACCGGCTTCATCAAATCCACTACCTCGCCATGGTAGTCTTCCCAATCAACGGTGAGCGGATCCTTCATTTGCGGCAGCTCCAAAACGCCGTCTAGTCGCTTCACCTCAATGCCAAGCGAGCCAAAATTGATATTGTCGATATGAAAATTCACTGGCTGTAAAGTTTGTTGAATGTTGTCGTCGATTTCTTCGTGGGTGAGCGCTTCCGAGTAACTGCGGGCGCCGTCGAGTGAGCAGTAACCGCCGGTCATGTTGTCAGTGCGTGTGAAAATGTCCTTTTGTACACCGTCGACGTAAACCTTCACCGTGCTTCCCTGTTGAGTGATGGCTAGGTTCTGCCAGTATTCCAGCTTCGTAAAAAGCTCTATCTCGACGAAGTTGGTGCGTCCCGGGAATTTGAAGACTGCCCACGTCCGATTGGGACCTTCTGCCTGCATTTCGGCCTTTGCCCAGACCGTCACGCTGAAATCCTGTGTGAAGTTTATTACAGGCCCCACAATTTCCGCTTTCCCTTCTGCCGGGAAGTACACGCAATTGCCAAACTTGCCTGGAAGGAACCGACCGGCCTCGATCGCTGCGTGGTGGGCACCTGGGCCGTAGTCGTAGGCTACGGTTGCGCCGTCGGGCTCGTCAAAGGGTATGTCCAGGACTGGGTTTGCCATGGACAAAGGTACAAATTATAGGTATATATAACCTATGTTATTCATATTTGTTCGATTAGGTTCAATCTGCCACGCACCCCAAACCGATAAGTAAGAAAATCTAAAATTCAGCTTTATTGATTGTTTTTCCCACCAAATATTTTTTATACTTGGAATTTTCAGAACCCGCCTTTATACAAGTTTTTAAATAAAATCTATGAAACGAACAAAATGGTGGCTATACACCGTTTTAATTGGGCTGTTACCTTTTTTTGTTAGGTCAGTTTTAGCGACCATTGCAAGTAAATCTCCCCCATGGTATTTCCTGAACGAGGTTGACATTGTTACTTTTGGACTCGTTCTAATCATTTCAACAATTTCAGAAATTGACGAACAGCCCTTGATAAATAGACACCTAGCTATGTCCGTTAAGGTCATCCTTGTGATCGTTTTGATACTTTTATCAATACTTCTTGGAATAAGCTACTTAATGGAACTCGGCAACCTTAACTCTTTCGACAAAAGGAATCTTCAGGTATTTGCTCTACTTCTAGCGTTGACAGCATTTATTTTCAGTATTGCAGTGTTCTACAATAAAGACTTTGACAATGGAACGGCTTGACAGTTTGATTCTAAAATATGGAACTGAAATAGTAGTGGTAGCCAGAACAGTAGCAATATTGCTGGTTACAATTTCATCAATAATCTCAGCGGTTATTATTGACCAAAAAAGAAAAAAAAGCTTCATAAAATTTAAAAATGAACGAGATAGTCAACAGAGAAACTTCGGAAGGTTCCATTAAATCCTTCATTTATCTTGACACCAACAAAATGTACTCGATATCGTCACAACTTTTCAGTGGATTGACTGAATATATTTTGACAAACAATGCATCATCAATGAACAGTACAGATGAGCAGAAAGGAGGATTATTCGAAGGAAAATTGATCAGTAAAATAATCGACCAAACCACTCAAAATTCTGAAAAACGGTTTTTACATGACTACGCATACAATTTATTCGAGGAAAAACTGATAAAATCAGGAAAAGTCGCCACCTATGAAGGTCAATCATTTGACTATCGGCTTGACGACGTCCATTCTACCGGATTTGTAAAAATCAAAGGACGAGTCAGCTTTCACGACGCTGTAATGGTCGAAAATACATTGAGCAATTTTAACGACATCGGATATGCAATAAAATTCGTAACTACAGATACTGAATTTCGAGACAAATATTCTGAAACTAAGGCGGCTATCTCAAAAATAAAAGACAGAAACGCAAAGGAACGAGCCAAACAAGCATTGTCAAAAGTACCTACTATCGAAAAAATGGCAATCGACGAAGGATTGATGATGAATTCCGATTATTTAGCAAATCTGAGCTGGATTCTAAATTTCGGATATGGTGATTCTTTTGAAGTGCGAATACCCATTGAATTCGAAGAGGGCCTTAATTTTTTTTCTGGCGCCCTAAATAGGGATATGCTAAGAGATTCCCCCCGCGCAATTATGCATAAATACTCGCGTGAAACGGAGCAAGAATTCGTACTATTTGGCATTTTAACACAATGCAAATCATCGCCTACCCCCGTAAACATATTTCCTGATGATGAATTCGAACACTCGGACTCGCCTCAAGAATCCATGAAAAGAGCTTTAAATAGCCTTCTCAGAGCCATGACCAATGTTCACGGCTCATTCATAGGAAAATTGAGCAATGAGTTTGTGGTCGATCCAATTGCCCTTTATCTCGAATTGTGAAAAACCAAATTCAAGAGAGCATTGATCGTATAATCAAAAGGCAGAGCGACTCCCTCTTACATTATGGAACCACAAACCGGAACAGCCCAAAATCCTTGCGGCTCCACAATCCACACTGGCTATCAACTAATTAACCCCAATGGAACCGCTAAATGGTATGGAACTAACGTTTTTCTAATTAGGGAGTATCTATATAGAATCATTATACATAGGTACCCTCTAATTGACATAATTGGTTTATATGGCTTTTTGCGGTTCTTGCGGTTCCATTGCTCAAAACTTCCTCGAGAATTAGTATACTTGTGTTGCGTAACCAACTCCAAGCCGCTCTTCTATTCGCTATGGATCTGAAAGAACTCGTCAATTCTATTCAAAAAGTTGGCCTAAAAATCTCCTTCGTCTTCTTTTGGATCATTATTATCGGGAATATTGGAGTCGTCCTCCTGTCGGACAAAGTTGGTTCTGAAAAGTTAGAGGCCTTTGGCGGCATCTTATTGGCCTTCGGGATAGGTTTTTTGATTCTTCAGTTTGTTCGGCACAGCATCCGCAACAAGTAGTCCTGTCTACATTCTGTAACACCCCAAATGGATAGCACTAATTTCCGCTCACAAAACGGCCGATTCAGCCTAACCCTCCCGGCCGGCTGGGAAGAATTTGACGATAGTGAGGAAGATGATACCGAAATGACCTACGCGTTTGCCAATAATTCCACGGAATATTGGAGTGGGAATTTCAGAATCACCCCTTATCGTTGGTCTGACCCGAATGTTCCATGCGGTACCAAGACATCTGAGTTTATCCAGGGCGAGCTAAATGACAACTCGGAAGCTATAAAAATCCAAATCGGCGAACTCGAATGTGCATTTTACACGGAGGAAGATCCCGATGGAGACGAGGCAAATGCCTATTATTTCTGGATCGCCGGTGTTAGGGACGACCTATTTGTCTGCTCCTTTACCATCGATAAAGAGCAAAAAGGTACGGGTCTGAACTCCGAGCAGCTGGATTCAGTACAAAGTATCCTCAGGAGCCTTATCATCCATTAACCTGGGAGTAGCAAGAAAAGCCCCAATTCTTTTCAACTGATACATACAATAAACCCGAACAGCCGCTGATGGATTTTAAAGATTTACGCTCCGTGACAAGCCGGGTAATCACGATTGGTTTCTACGCTGGATTCGGACTCATAGCTATTGTACAAACGATCTTGATTCTCATAGGAGAAGCTCCTATCTGGGATAAAGTACAATTCCTTGGGTTTGCTTACCTCGTGCTCGGTATAATTTACGGCATGTACCGGTTTTTGCGATACATGTTTTCTCAGTAATCTCCTTCGTCAAATGAAAAAGAAAATCATAGGCGCGCTGGGCCCATCGTGCTGGGTTGTCGGTGCCAGCATCATGCCCATTTATGGCCTTTTCGTCGGGATACTGGTAGCTGTTGCCCTTTGGGCGATTTGGCGATTCACCTATCTGCGAATGTATCCAGAAGAGAAGCCTGAATAGTAACAGCTTAACTGGACTGTGCAACAAACAATTAAACGAAGACCTTCCCCGTAACAATGGACCTCAAAGACCTATTTTCCAACCCACGCAAGTTTGTGCTAAAATTTGCCCCTGCTATCTGGGCCGTAGTTTTCATCTATGCTACCATCGTCATTGTCGGATCAGAAAAAACGACCATGGAGAAGTTTGAAACCTTAGCTGGCGCGTACTTGGCGCTCGGGCTCTTGTACGCGATTAATTGGTATTACCTCAAATCGACTGAGGAAAAATAGGAGCGTAAACGGAACAGCTAAAAACCCTTACGGCTCCACAATCAGCATTGATTATAAGATCATTAACCCCAATCGAACCGCTGGAAGTTACTTGAGTCGAGTAAATGTTATTGATGCATAGGATATCTGAGTAGGTCCTCCGCAAACGTACTGAAGTTTAACCTGCGAAGAAGGAGTAAGCTCCCCAATCGCGTCAATAGCAATGAAAGGTATTGTTCCCACCTTCTGGAAGTATGAACCTGGAAGAATTCCACCATCGACGTTAACCTGGACTGCTATCAGAGCTCCGGAACCGACGTTAACTCTATAACTTATGAGATATGTGCCTGAATTGATGGGAGAAAAAGTTGACGAATTTGGCATTAAAAATCCTGAGAGCTGGACATTACTGAACGTATCAAAAGAATTTGAGGTGTAATAGGATCTGGTGTCGGAATTGTAACCCGTCGCGTAAATGGCACTTGTATCTGCCGAAGTAATCAACTTCCGCCAATTTCCTTCGGTATATACATAAAAGCCTTCCGGAGTAGATGTCTGGTACACTATAAGCCCCTTCGCAGGAGTACCGGTAACGTCAGCGGTAGTGGCAACCCGAGGCACAAGCAGCCCCTTGTTCGTAGAAACGACATCTAACTGGGCAGATGGATCGGGCGTCGTCGTCCCAATTCCTACCTGGGCAAAAGACGTGATAGCACAAAACAGGAAGGCCGACAAAAGTAAAGTACGAATCATAGAGGTTAGATTGAGAGAGGATTTCCCGCAATAATAACTGATTATCAGATCATCTCCGCATTTGGCGAGGCCCAACCAAAAAGAGCCGCAAGGAGCAGCAAAGAGAGCCGCTATTTCTGCTTGCGGCCCCAAAAATTATACTTATTATCAGTTACTTACACCTAAAAGAGCAGCAGGAGCAGCAAATATCTATAGAATGAATATTTTATAATTAGGGAGTATCTATACAGAATCATTACACATAAGCACTCCCTAATTGACATAATTAATAAATATGGATTTTTGTTGTCCTGTCTGTCCAGCTGTCCTCCATGCAAAACCGTTTTTCAATAAAGCGCATCAAAAACATCGTCATTGGCTTCGCTATCTTTATCGCTGGCTGCTTTGTAATGGAAGTTGTCGTACGATTAATGGATGCCGGGGATCCTGACCTGATAAAACTTGCGGCCGTCCCGGTACGTGAAAGACCCGCAGTAAGCAATTATATTGGCGAGCTCTGGTCAATGAATTGTCATGTCGATTCCGTCGCCAAAGATAAAAGCGTGTATTACTTCGAGATACAATTGCAAGGCTCCAAAGGCGACACTTCACTTCACGGATCACTGACGAGAATTGGAGAAGGAGAATTGGATTGGCAGTTGAAAACCAATTGAGCTGCCCAAAATGGCATCGCTGTTTGCTGATTCGCCTGTCTGAGACTGCACCCTTAGGGCCAAGCCGGAGCCGTTAGTCTTGACAATGGAACCGTAGGTTTTCTATCTTGGAACCGTAAGGAGCCGTAGACGGAGCCGTAAAAAACCATAGAAGTAATATTTTTTTAATTAGGGAGTACTATATAGAATCACTATGTATGTGCCCCTTTGTTCAGACAATTTTCGTATTGTGATTTCGTCTACCTCAAAAACTTACCAGGTGAAAGAGGTTAAGGCACTAACGCGACATATTTCCCATCGATCGACGCGAGTCATCAGCTCTTACTCTTTTGATACCCATTTGATACTCTCGTTCGCCATTAATCTTAACCGTCTTCACATCAACTTCGTACTCATTATCGTCGCGGTCACCAGGAAAGCAACAAGCATCGCATTCGCACGATAAATGGAGAATTGTGATTTAAGCTTATTCTGCGACAACGAACTTCACGCGCGTTTGCAGTATCCCGACCCGGTACTCAAGAAAGTAGATACCTGGCATCGCCCCGTTACCGAGGGTAATCCGGGAGATACTGCCGTTTCGCTCCATAGTTGCGGGGAAATCTCTGCCGGCCATATTCAATACGCGAAACGAATCGATTACGCCTTTGTCAATGAAAATGGTGCGGTCCCGAGTCGGGTTGGGATAAACCGCCCTGGCTAATTCGCCCTGAAAGGCAACAATGCGCGAATAGCTGTAAGTACCATCCAGATCGATCATTTTCAAGCGATAATAGACGGGGCCGGACGCTGTGGCCGATTCGGCGAACGAATATTTGCTTTGCCCGCCCGGAACGGTCCCTATCATATTAAACTGCAACTTGCTATTCTCCGACTTTTCGATCTCGAAGCGATCGAAATTGCGCTCTTCTGTCGTGGTCCACGACAATCTCACACCTTCCGGACTCGCATCGGCCCGGAAATCCACGAGCGTTACCGGAAGCGGACGGTCCTCCAATCCAAAATCAACGACGAGGTAGCTTCCCTCTGCCTGGACTCTCGCACCCGGCATATAACTAATTTGCTGGCAATCCACTACGATCTCGGTTATTCCGTCGGGCTTTCCGTCACCGGACGCATAGCCCGCCACTATTGGCCCGCCTTCTCCGACATAAGTAATGTTGCTCGGGATCACGGGCGTCGTCACCCAGGTGGCATCTTTGCGCAGGACCAGCTTATACCGTCCCGGTGCCACGTCTACGAATTTGTAGGAACCGTCCGTCTGGACCGCCGTGTTGGCAATAGCCATGTCATTTTGCACTAGTACAATATGAAAGTTGAACTTGGGCCCGTCCACTGGACTCCCGTCGATTCCATTTTGAATACCGTTCTTATCAAAGTAAATGGCACCGCCGATTTCCAGCAGACATGAATACGTGATGGTAACCAGTGCGGTGTCTGTCAGATTTGTTGAGATTTCAGTGAGTGTATAGGTCAATGGGGTTGGATTATCTGTAAAACCAGACTCAGGATCAAAAATGAGGTCTCCTGTGGCAGGATTGTAGGTCCATGTACCTTGCCCGGGGACAATTACTGTGTTACCTGAAACACTACTCCCTGCCGGAAGGCCGTTTGTCGTTAATGTCACGGTGGTGTTGGCGGTTGTCGCCTGAGTGCCGTTCGAAAGCTGGTCGTTCGTCAGGATATTGAGGATAACATTGCTTCCCACAGGACTGCCGTTGCTGCTATCGTCGTTTGCCGAAGGCGGCGAACATGCCGTTTTAACAGAAGACTCCGTCCAATTCGAATTCGCAGGCACTACACATCCCGCATTCGTCAGGCCATCGCCCGTAGCAGCCGGTGCGGTGTAGGCATTACCGGTATTGACGTTAAAACTGCCGGTTCCAGCTTCCCTGGCATCCGGGCATCCGTCATTATCGCTGTCCAGATCCAGGTAATCGGGGGTTCCATCGTTGTCGGTGTCTTTGGGCGTGGTGCAGGACTGGGCAACTTTTCCATCGGGGCACGCGTCGGCATCAGCACCATCCGGATCGGAAGCCGCGCTGTATGGAATCCGGCAGTTGGCCAATGCAATGCTCCTGTCACCGCAGGCTTCTATCACATCGGGAATACCATCGTTATCACTATCCAAATCCATATGATTTGGCACGCCATCACCATCTGTGTCGACATTTCCTTCAATATAGTAGTAAACATCGTCGATAATAATGTCATCCCCGTTAGCATTGTATTTGAACTCTATCTTGCCGGTTGAAGGCATAGCGGCCAGATTGAAAGCGATTTGTATATCGTAAGTCTGGTCCCTGTTCATCGCTTTCGATCCCCCGGCTCCTACGAGCGCACCGTTAACCCAAAAGTTGCTTACGATATTATTGGCAGCTGCATCTCTTGTCAATGTGACATTGGCTGTGCTCGCGGGATTGGCGATACCAAATAACCTGGTTCCGCCGATGTACACACCCAAGTTCATGTACAAGGTGCTAAGCGCGCCGTTGCTTGCGATGTAATCATTAGTCCTGACTTTCATCTGATAAATGGCATAGGAGGTGTACGCGTTTTTCAAGACCACATTGCTCTGAGATGCGCTTTTCGCATTCGGCACATTGTCATTGCGCCCACAGAGCTGCGAAAAGTAATATATCCACTCGGGATCCAGGGTCCACCCCGTTGTGTTACCGGTAAAAGTCGAATTGGTAACAGTATTCAGTATACTCGTACCCTCTGTGGTATCGAGCAAGCCGTCGTTATCATCATCTACATCCACACTATTGCAAACGCCGTCCCCATCCAGATCGTCGGTTGGCGCGGTTCCCCCTACCGTACCGGTGCAGGCGGCGCATTGCAGGTTGACGGCATAGCTGTTCATGCCACCTATCGTTACAGGGTGTCCTACTTCCAGGTCCCAGTCACCGTCTTTACCGGTGACATCGTCAGAAGCCGCGACAGCCATACCCAACGATTTTTCCAGATAGCTTACCGCTTCGCGCCCGGCCTCTCCTTTGCCGAACTCGCATCCATATATGTACAAGCTTTCAAAGGTCTCCGATCGCATTTCGGCGGAGAAAAACGCGGCGATTTCCCGGGCATTCATCCATTTGTCCCAAATCAGCAATTGCCCGGGACGTCCGTGTGAAAAAACATGGTAAGCGTGGTTATCCAGCTTTACGTCGTGCAAAGGCAATTCAGGGAGCGCCGCATCCTGAAAAACATTTGACTTCGGTGCCGTTTTATTTTCGGCTTTCACAATGCCGGTCTCGTGGCCAGCAATATTTTGTGCACCCGCAGACGGGCAGAAGACATAGATCAGCACTGATCCCAGTACCAACCTCGCAAGTAAAATTCGATTCATGAACAGTATGGATTTAACAACGTGTTTCTTTATTACATTGCAAAATTATCCTGCTCACTTTCAGTAAATTGTAACAAAAGAAAGACACCTCCGTCGTGCGGTTTATTACCGTGTCATAAAATTCTGACACAGTAACATTCTCCGGCCTTCCCAGGTATGCCTCCAAACCGGATGCCGCATTACCGTTAAATAAGATTATCCTTTTTATTAATCTGTACAGAATTTGTAGAATTAGTTACTAATTATCTAAAAATTAGCCATCTACAACACCTTCGTTTCCCTACGCCCCCACGCGCGGGAAATAGCCCTGTTTGCCCCGCAAAGCGTAACAACATACATTTACAACCAATAGATTACGCTATTTCAAATCCATCCTCCACTCATGAAACATTCCAACATTTTTGCTTACATCGAACTTTCGAAATTTGCCGAAGGCCTGACGCTCGATCCCGACCGGTGCCGGACCGATCTGCTATCTCAGCACGCCTATTTCAAGATTATCCCATCCAAAATGTTTTCGGATGACCTCGCACCTGAATGGGATGATCTCTGCAGCACCGTCACCCGATCAGGTACGGCCTACGACGACGAAGGAAGGGTCATGATGAATGCCGTAAAAAACACGATTCGCCAAATGTCCAAAATGGAATGCCAGGAAATCGCCGAGCGCATCATATCACTTAAGCAAAAGGTTGACAACGAATTCTAGTCAGCAAAAAAGCGAGTGACAGAATCTGCCACTCGCTTTTGGATTAATCACTGCTCAATGCGCATCAGTCAAAGGCCAAACCTCCTGCGCAGCTAATTTCTGCCCAACGATCCAACTCTCTAAAAAGAAAGCAAGTAACCTCCGCCGCTACGGGACTTATTAGGACGCTTTAACATGCTCATGTATCCTAATCCCATGAAAATAAAACTCTTACCAGCACTGCTGCTGATCACTTCCGCGAGCGCATTCGCACAGCAAGCCGCAAACCGCCCGACGGTTGTCGCAGGCTTTCCCGTCAATTACTCGGAAGATTCCGTCGGTACTTACACCTTACCTGAACTCCTCAAAACCGCGGACGGCAAATCCGTCACGACCGCCAGACAATGGACCGAAAAGCGTCGCCCCGAGCTGCTACTGCTCGCCGAGGAAAACCAGTTTGGAAAAATGCCCCCCAAACCGAAAGACCTGGCATTCCACGCATTCGACAAGGGCACGCCTGCATTCAATGGAAAGGCTATCCGCAAGCAGGTCACGGTGTATTTCACGAAAGACACATCGGATCACAAAATGAACCTGCTGATCTACCTTCCGGCAAAGGCCAATACCCCTGTGCCGCTCCTGATGAACATTTCCTTTGCCGCCTACAATCAGATCATCGAAGACAACGGACTGCGCGTAGGCGAGATCTGGAACAAGGAGGGTAAAAAGGTAAAGGCGGATAAGCCTACCCCCTTCGGCAAACTCAATGTGGAGCAATTCATCGACGCCGGCATCGGCTTCGCGACGGTCTACTATGGCGATATCGAACCGGATTTCAAGGACGGCCTGCCTTACGGCATCCGAAAAACCTATTTAAAACCCGGACAATCGGAGCCTGCCGCCAACGAGTGGGGAGCCATTGCGGCCTGGGGCTGGGGACTAAGCCGCGCGATGGACTATTTCGAAACCGACAGGCAGATCGACAGCAAGCGCGTGGCATTGCAAGGTGCGTCACGGCTTGGGAAGACGGTACTATGGGCGGGTATTCACGATCCGCGTTTCAAAATGGTGATTGCGAGCATTTCGGGCGAGGGCGGCGCTGCCCTGGCACGGAGGAATTATGGCGAAACGATCCGCCACATCTCGGACCCTTCGCGGTATTTGTATCAATTTGCGCCCAATTACCACGGCTGGGCCGACAAGGTGAATGACATGCCGATCGACGCACATATGCTGGTGGCGCTCATGGCCCCGCGGCCGCTGCTGCTCCAAACCGGAAGTACGGATTACTGGTCGGACCCGAAGGGCGAATTCCTATCGGCGGTGGCGGCGGCGCCTGTTTACCGGCTTTTCGGGGAGACGGCGCCATCGGCTTCCGCTGCCATGCCTGCGGCCGGGGATACCTCTTTGCTCATGAACCATCTCGGGTATTACATGCACGAAGGCGGGCATACGGTGCTGCCGGAGGATTGGAAGTTGTTCATCGGGTATATGCAGAAGTTTTTATAGTTTTTTGTTAACGCCATAGAGGCGCCGCTGCGGCGAACCGTGAAAGTCCACGAATTAATCTTCGTGGGCTTTTTTAGTATCTAATATTCCTAAAATCAAACACAAATAAAATAATGCAAACGTTTGCATAAACTCACACTTACAGTTGCATTATCAGATTAAAATATTTTATTTTGGCTCAAATTCAGTCATTTTATATTTAATAAAATATTTTAAAAATAATTTTTCATCATAAACTTAGATTATTGGAAATGTCAAATATCGATAAGAAGATAAAAGTAGCGATCGTTGGGGTAGGAAACTGCGCCAGCTCGCTCGTGCAAGGCGTTGAATACTATACACGCTATTCGGAAAAAACCTCGGGGCTGATGGCCGACAATATCGGTGGGTACCGCGCCGAAAACATCGAGTTCGTCTGCGGCTTCGAGGTCGACGAGCGCAAAATCGGGCTGACGTTGAAAGACGCTATTTTCACAAAACCCAACTGCGCCATCGAGCTCTACACCGACATCACCACCGAAGCGCCCGTATACCGCTCCCCGGTACTCGACGGCGTTTCGCCGCAAATGCTCTCCTACCCGGCCGACAACCGCTTCGTCGTAAAGGAAGAACTGAAAGAAACCGATTTGCTCACCAGCGGCGAACAATATAACGAGGCGCTGACAGCCACGATCCGCCAGGAAATCATCGCCCGCCTGCAAGCGCACGAAGCCGAAGTATTGATCAACTACCTGCCGGTAGGATCGCAGCTCGCGACGGAATTCTATACCGAAATCTGCCTCGAACTCGGCATTTCCCTCGTGAACTGCATCCCGGTATTCATCGCGTCCGACCCGGAATGGGAACAGAAGTTCATCGACGCGGGCATTCCGCTCATCGGCGACGACATGCGCAGCCAGTTTGGGGCAAGCATATTGTCGCAAATGTTGCAGGAACTGGCCTTCGAACGTGGGCACCACGTGAAAGCGCACATTCAGCGCAACGTCGGCGGCAATACCGACTTCCTGAACATGGAAGACAAAAATCGCCTGAAATCGAAGAAAATTTCGAAAGAGAATGTAATCCGCGCGCAAAACGACATCCGTGGCATTTCGACTACCGACAGCTTCCTGCACGCCGGACCGTCGGAATACATCGCATTCTACGGAGATAATAAAGTAGCCAATTTCCGCCTCGAACTGGAAGGCTTCATGGGCTCGCCGGTAACGCTCGACGCGCAGCTTTCGGTGCAGGATTCGCCCAACTCGGCGGGCGTGGTGATCGACGCCATACGCTATGTGTATGTAGCGCGCGAGATGGGGCTCGTGGGCGCATTGCGCGGGCCTTCGGCAGCGACCCAAAAGACCCCCCCACAACAAATGATGTTCGCAGATGCCACTTATGAGTGCCACGCACTCGCCAAACGCGAACTCACCGCATCGACCAGAAAGCAGCTAAAACTGAGCCCGGAACTGGCTGACAAAATGGATTAAAAGCAGACTTACTTACCTGAACCCTTACCTTCCTGCGACCAGCACCTTCACGCCACGGTCTTCCAGGGACTTGACGGCCTCGTCCGAAACGCCGGCATCGGTCACGATGTACTGCACCTGGTCGAGGTCGCAAATCTTTCCGATCCCCCGCTTGCCGAACTTCGTATGGTCGGCAAGCACCACCACCACCTGCGCGGTGCTGATCATCTTCTGGTTCAGCCCGGCCTCCGTCAGGTTGCTGATCGACAGCCCGAAATCGAAATCGATCCCGTCCACACCGATAAACAGAACGCCGCAGGAAATATGGTCGAGAATGTATTCGGCATAGGAACCGGCTACCGACGACGAGTTCTGGCGGATCAGCCCGCCTAGCTGCAACACTTCCACATTCGGCCGGTTGCTGAGCTCCAGCGTCACCTTCACCGCCGGTGTGATCACCGTGATCTGCTTCGTCGGGTGCAGGCAGCGCGCCAGCTCGAATACCGTCGTGCCCGAGCCGATCATGATCGAATCCGTTTGCCGGATCAGCGTCAGGGCTTCGCGCGCGATGCTTTGCTTCTCGTCGGAGTTAATAAATTCTTTCTCATTGATCGGCCGCTCCACCGCATACGGGTTGTTGAGCGAACCTCCGCCGTGTGTCCTGAACAGCAGATTTTTGTCTTCGAGGAGTTTCAGATCCTTCCGGATCGTCACGCCGGAAACCTGCATTTGCTCCGAAAGCTGTACGATACTCACCGTACCCGCTCTTTTCAGCTCCTGCAAAATGAATTGATGCCTTTCCGTAATAGTCATTTCGATACACTTTGAAAGCAAGTATAACCATAGTTTCCCGAACACGGAAACCCGCTCACATCTACAAGCCCGATCATACTGTCAGATTTATTTTCCAAATAAAAATAATACAAGATAAAGACTAAAAACCCGCCGGATTACTACCCTGGGCCGGTATTATGATATTGTTAAGATTCAAAAACCAAGGTTTCAATTACTTTAATAAACTTTAATTTTGTTTAAATAATTTAATTTCACTTTGTTTGCATGGCTGTTTGGCTATAATATTTCATGGTTTTTATGACAATTATACCAAAAAGCCTCCCGAGAAGTCTCTAAGGCGCCGGATACCGATCGGAAAGTGAAATAAATTTTAACACATCATTATGAAAATGTAAAATTTAGATCTACTCAATCCCCTATGAAATCCTTCAACTCTTATCTGACAGCCCTCGTGCTGCTGCTGGCGCTGCTTACGGGAGCGCATCATGCGCATGCACAGGCTACCGACGCCTCCATTACGGGCACGGTCAGGGACGCCGCAAACAATGAACTGCTTCCCGGTGCTACCATTACAATCCGCAACGACGCCACCGGCTTTGAAACCCATACCATTACCAATGCCAAGGGCGAATACGCCCTGCATCAGCTGCCATTGGGGAAACCCTACTCGGTCAGCGCATCGTTTGTAGGCCTCCAAACCGTGAAACAGACCGGCTACTCACTAAATTATGGCGATAAACTGAATGTCGACATTACCCTTTCCACTTCGGAAACCGCATTGAAAGAGGTGGTTATTTCCGAAAAAGGTTTTACCAAGGAAGTGCAGCAAGCCGGTGCCTCGACCTCCATTACCGCCGCGCAGATCAAAAGCCTGCCCAACGAGGGCCGCAACTTTACGCGCCTCAACAACCTGTCCCCATTGCAGGGCGGCGACAATTTCAGCTTCGGCGGCCAGCGCGCCACCGGCGCTAACGTGACGATCGACGGGATGAATGCAAAGAACCAATGGACCAACGGCACCGTGGCGGAAGGGCCATACGCCATTTCGCTCGAAGCGATCCGCGAATACAAGGTGGTTACCAACGATTACGACGTCACCCAGGGCCGGCAATCGGGCGGGGCTATCAGCGCGGTGACCAAAAGCGGCACTAACAAGCTGGAAGGGTCGGCGTTCCTTTATTTCAGGAACAACACATTGTCCAGCGGCTACGATATCCGCGGTGTGAAGCGGGAGCAGGATTTCAGCAACTACCAGTCGGGTTTCAGTCTCGGCGGGCCGCTGATCAAGGACAAACTGCATTTCTTCGTGGCCTACGACCGGCAGGATGCCAGCCAGCCGCTCGTGATCGCCGACATCAAAAGCGCCGACGACGAGCAACGCTACGGCATCCGGAAGGACACGCTCGACAAGCTCATCCGCATCGCCTCCGAATTGTACGGGCTGAAAGGCCAGCAATACGGCCAATTCCCGCGTAAAACCACGACCAATACCGCATTTGTGCGCCTCGACTGGCAGATTAACCAGAAGCACAAGCTGACGTTACGCAGCAATACCACGCGCTACGTGTCGCCGTTCAACGAAGGCGACAACTCGAACATCAACCTGCTGGAATCCTACAACAATTTCAAGGATGTTTCGACCACCGCTATGGCCGCATTGCGTTCGTCGCTCAACCCGAGGCTGACCAACGAGTTCAAAGTACAATACATGTACTCCTACAAACCGAAGACACCCCAGAGCTACCTGCCGTTTTCGAACATCCCGCGTGCGATCGTGAACGTGACCTCACCTTTCCCGACGGAGGCCAACCCGAATGCGACGCAAACCAAATCGGTACAATTCGGCGGGCAGCGTTTCAGCCCTGAGTCCAACCGGATGAAACAGGTGCATTTGAGCAATACCGCTTATTGGAATACCGATAAGGTCAATTTCACATTCGGTACGGACAATATGCTTACCTACATGGAAACCTACCTTTCCAGCGAGCAGAACGGCCGTTTCTTCTTCAACAGCCTCAGCGACCTGGCCGCGCTACGCCCGTACCGCTACGCACGCGAGGTACCGTTGAAAGGCGCGCCGATCGTGGAGCAGACCGTACTCGACATTTCCGCATTCGCACAGGCCGAATACAACCCGCACCGCGACCTGAACCTCGTGCTGGGCGTTCGCTACGACGCCACCGCATTCCTCACCAATGGCGATTACAATGCTACGGTCGACAAGACATTGGGCGTGCGCACGGACATCAAACCACAGGACTGGAACAATATCCAGCCGCGCTTCCAGGTGACCTGGGATATGGGCGGGCGCAAGAAAGATATCCTTAAAATCGGTGGCGGGATGTTCTCTTCACAACCGCATTACTACGCGCAGGTGAACAACATCCAGAACAGCGGCACCATGGTGGGCGCTATCGACGTCACCGGCGCAGCCGTTCCGAAACCCGATTTCAATGCCTATCGCAACGATCCATCCACGATCCCCGGCATCCCGGATGGCGTGAATTACATTTCGACGATCAATGCAGTGAACATGGATTTCCAGGTTCCGACTACCTACAAGGCCAATATCAATTACAACCACTTTTTCGGCGACCGCATCCGCGTCGGATTGAATGCGATCGTGGGCCGTACCGTGCACAACTATGTGTATGTAGACCGCAACCTGGCCGATAACCCGGCATTCCGATTGGCCAATGAGGACAACCGAGGGGTATTTGTGCCCGCGAAGACCATTTCGGCCAAAGGCGTGACCGACTGGCTGCAATCGCGCAAGACCGCGGATGTGGGCCGCGTGCTGGAATTGATCTCCACCGGCGAATCCAACCAGCTGACATTCGTAGCGGACGCGAGCATTCGCATTGGAAATGACGGGTATGTGAATGCGAGCTATACCATCAACTCGGCGAAGGACAACTCTTCCTACAACTGCTGCGTGGCCAACACTTCCACATTCCTGCCGGTCAAAGACGATCCGCGCAACCTGAATTACGGTTATTCCGACCAGCAATTCCGCAACAAACTCGTCATCAACGGCGCGGCACCTTCCTGGAAAGGTTTCCAGCTTGGCGCAACGCTCATCGGCATCGGCGGCAGCCGTTACAGCTTCCTGGTAGGCGGCAACACCAGTTTGAATGGGGATTTTGTATTAACCAACGACCTGGCCTACGTTTTCGACCCGAATAACCCAAGCACACCCGAAAACATCCGCAAGGGCATCGGCGACCTGCTGAGCAACCCGGAAACCGACCAGAGTGTGAAGGATTATATCAATTCCAACATCGGGCAGGTAGCGAAGCGGAACGGCGGCTCGAACCCGTTCTACACGACGGTTGACCTGCGCCTGACCAAGGCATTCAGCATCGCCAAAGGCCATAACCTCGAATTCTCCGCGGATGCATTCAATTTCCTGAACATCCTGAACAAAGAATGGGGCCGTAACTATAACCGCGGCAATACCAACCTGCTCAACATTACCGGGTTCGACCAGGCGAAGCAGCAATACAATTACTCGGTGCAGAACATCGCCACGCGCCCGATCGGCGGCACGCCGTGGCGTATTCAGCTGGGTGTGAGATATTCGTTCAACTGACCTTTTCATTTTCCTAAACCAATCCAACAATGACACCAACGACACCCTTTGACCGCATCGGATTACCCCGGCACCTCGCCTGGGGCTATCTGGGCATCCTGATCTTCATGATGGGCGACGGCGTGGAGCAAGGCTGGCTCAGCCCCTACCTCCTCGACCGCGGCATGACGATCCAGCAATCCGCATCGCTTTTCACGGTGTACGGCATTACCATCGCCATTTCCTCGTGGTTTTCGGGCGTCCTCGCCGAAGGGTACGGCCCGCGCAAGGCCATGCTGATGGGTATTTTGCTATACGTGATCGGCACAGTCGGGTTTGTGGGATTGGGCATGGAATCGCTGAATTTCCCCGTCATGCTGCTCACTTATGCGGTCAGAGGGTTCGGGTATCCGTTGTTTGCGTACTCGTTCCTGGTCTGGATCACCTATCGCACGCCTGAGCATGCGCTCGGACGCGCGGTAGGCTGGTTCTGGTTCGTATTTACGGGCGGGCTCAACGTATTCGGCGCGTACTATTCGAGCTGGGCTATTGAAAAGCTTGGCTACCAGAATACGCTGTGGAGTTCCATTTTCTGGGTTTCCGTCGGGGCATTTTTTGCATTGGTTTTGAATAAAGACAAATTCCACTCTACAGGGCAAACGGCGGGTAAAGCCCAGGAACTGTTAAAAGGCTTCACCATCATTCGCGAAGAACCGAAGGTATTAATCGGCGGCATTGTCCGCATTATCAACACCACGGCGCAGTTTGCATTCCCGGTGTTCCTGCCCACGTACATGGCCGAGCACGGGCTGTCCACGCAGGAATGGCTGTGGATATGGGGCACCATTTTTACCAGTAACATCATTTTCAACCTCATTTTCGGTTTCGTGGGCGACAGGCTGGGCTGGCAGAACACCATTATGTGGTTCGGAGGCTTCGGCTGCGGCGTAAGCACGCTGCTCTTTTACTACTCCCCGGCACTGTTCGACGGCAACTTCTGGCTCATCCTCATCCCCGGCATTCTCTGGGGCGGGTTATTGGCAGGATACGTACCGCTCTCGGCATTGGTCCCGTCATTGGTAAAAGAAGAAAAAGGCGCAGCCATGGCCATCCTGAACCTCGGCGCAGGCCTCCCGGTATTCATCGGGCCGGCCATCGTCGGGCTGTTCATCGGCTCCATCGGCAGCGAGGGGGTAGCGTGGACGCTGGCGATCCTGTACTTCGTCAGTGCCGTGCTGACACGCTTCATTACGCTGCCGCAGGCTAGTGCCGTCGAGACGGAAATGGTCAGGAGTGGTCAGGAATAGTCAGGTATTGTCATGAGTAGTCAGGGGTTGTCATGCTTGGTCAGGGATTGACAAGAGTAGTCAAGGGTTGTCATGCTTGGTCAGGGATTGTCATTTATTGTCTTGATTCTCCTCCTAGTGTATTAAATATCCCGGACCGCTCTTGGCAAAATTTGACCACCCCTGACCACCCCTGACTACACCTGACAACACCTGACAATCCTTGACAACATCTGACAACATAAACATTACCATCGTACATTAAAGAACCGTATCGACACCAGACATGAAGATCCTAATCACCGCCCCCTACCACGACAAGGCGCAGCAGGCGTTAAAAGAACAATTCGGAGAGATTATCTATAAGCCATGGAAATTGCAGGAGCGTGCCTACAACGAGGAGGAGCTCATTGCATTATTGGGCGAAACCGGGGCCGAAGCGCTCATTACCGAGCACGATCACGTGACGGCGGCGGTGATCGGGGCCTTCCCGGATTTGCAGTTTATCGGCGTGTGCCGCGGTACGCCCTCCAACGTGGCTGTGGCGACGGCGACGGCGAAAGGCATCCCGGTTTTCAATACCCCCGCGCGTAATGCGCAGGCCGTGGCGGAAATGTTCATTGCCAACCTCATCAACCTCCTGCGCAATACGCTCGAAGGCATCGCCTGGCTGGAAGGGGAGCATTGGGAAGCCGGCGCGCATACTTCCTATTTGCAGTTCAAAGGGAATGAAATTGCCGGAAAAACGATCGGAATGGTCGGTTTCGGGGCGGTGGGGCAGACTATCGCGAACCTGGTAAAGCATTTCCCGGCCGAAATCCTATATTACGACCCGTTCTACACTTCCGATGATCCCGAGTACAAAAAAGTCGGCCTGGAAGATGTATTCCGCCTCAGCGATGTAGTATCGATCCATTTGCCTGTGAACTCGGAAACCGAGGGCATGATCGGCGAAGCGCTGATCGGGTTAATGAAAAAGGACGCGATTTTCGTGAATACGGCGCGGGCCGCGGTCGTGAAGCGCGAAGCATTGCTATCGGCGATAGAAAACAACGCTATCCGCGGTGCGATCCTCGACGTTTTTGACCACGAACCGCCTGACGCACTGGATTATAGATTGATCCACCACCAAAATGTACTCGCAACGCCGCACATTGCCGGGGCGACTTTCGAGGTGGAAGATCACCATGCCGACATTATGAACAAGGCACTGCGTGGCTTTTATGCGGAAGGCAACCGGAACGTCCGCCAATTGGTGAACCGCGAAGTATTGTCTGTCAAAACCCATTAATCCCGAAACAATGACCTTGAAACAGGCATACCTCGTGGCCGACATCGGTACAGGTAACGTACGCGTAGCCATCGCCGACCCTACCGGCACGATCCTCGGCGTGGCGAGCGGCGATATGCATTACCAGCAAGACGAGCACTATCCCGAATCCATACTTTTCGATCCCGATGCGCTTTGGGATCAAATCAAAACGCTCGCCAAAACCGCATTGGCGAAAGCCGGCACGGTAAGTATCACAGCCATTACCGCTACCAGCCAGCGCGAGGGCATTGTAGCCATCGATGAAGCAGGCAACTCGCTCATAGGCATGCCCAATATCGACCACCGGGGCCGCGAATGGGAAGACATTATCTCCGACAAACACGCGGTTTACCTGCTCACCGGCCGCTATCCGACGTCCCTTTTCTCGGCATTGAAACTCGTCGGCGTACGTAACCGGCGTCCCGAGCTCTGGCGGCAGGTCGCCACATTCCTCAGCATCAGCGACTGGGCACAATACATGTTCAGCGGCATGCAGGGATACGAGCATTCGCAAGCCTCCGAGACATTGCTTTATGATGTAGCGAAAGGCGAATGGTCGCAAGCGCTTTGTGAAAAATACCAGCTAGATACCTCGCTCCTGCCGCCGCTGGTTAATTCTGGAACTGTTTTAGGCCAAATACGCCCGGAAATTGCGGCCGAACTCGGCATTCCGGCAACGGCCGACGTAGTGGTCGGCGGGTCGGATACCCAGCTGGCGATCATGAGCATCGAACCCTCTGTCGAGGATATCGTGATCGTTTCGGGTACCACTACCCCAATCATTAAAATAGCCGACCATTACATTACCGACACACAGGAACGCACCTGGACCAACCGCCATACCGACAACACCAACTTCCTGCTCGAAGCCAATGCGGGCGTCACCGGCCTCAATTACCAGCGGCTGAAAGAAATCTTTTACCCTAACGAGCCCTACGAATTGATCGAAACCGAAGTAGCGGCCATTCGCGATACGCATTGCGTGGGCGCGCTCGGCTCGTTGCTCGCGGGCGAGAAATCGCCGCTGATCCGCGGCGGATTCATTTTCAATACACCGGTTTCGCACCAGCTCAGCCGGGCGCATTTCGTGTGGGCCACGCTCTGGGATATTGCATGCAGCATTTCCGAAAACTATAATGTGCTCCGCGAAGTGGCGCGCCACGAGCAGGACTATGTGTGGATGTGCGGCGGCGGCGTGCAAAGCAGGCTACTGCGGCAGTTTATCGCCAATTTATTAGGCAAAAAAGTACTTACACGGACTAATTACCGCCAGGCGTCGGTCTCGGGCGGTGTGATCATTTGCAACAATGCATTAGGTATCCCCAATCATTCGCCTGAGACCCGCGAGGTGACCGAACCGGATAACGACTCGGTTTACGCCGCATGGTATGACGAGTGGAAACGTAGCCGCGAGGCATTTAAAACATTGAATTAAAGATGCATTCATATTTTTTAGGAATAGACGTCGGGACGCAGGGTGTGCGGGTGATACTGCTCGACGACGCGGGCAACACGACGGGCAGCAGCGAAAAAGTGTTCCAGCTCACGCCGCGTTCGCGCGAGGAACAATCGCCCGCATTGTGGTGGGAATCGGTATGGGTGTGCTTGCAAAATCTGATCGTTTCTGTCCGCGACACGATCGATTTGAAAGCTATTAGAGCCGTCTCTGTCACCTCCACGTCCGGCACCGTCATCCCGCTGGACGCGAACAACGAGCCGCTGCATGACGCGTTGATGTACTCCGACACCCGCCCGGCGGCGGAAGGAAAGTACTGCCGCGAAATCGCCGAACGGCTGCACCCGGAAGGCTACACCGGTTTCAATGCATCCAGCGGGCTATCGAAAATGGTGTGGTATTCCAACCATTTCACCGAAAAAGCAGCGCAAATCCATACCTGGGTCCACGCCACGGATTTCATCATCGGGAAACTCTGCGGCGACTATTCCGTAACCGATTACACCAATGCATTGAAATCGGGCTTCGACGTACGCACGGGCGAGTGGCCCGCCTGGCTGACCGAACACCTGCCGCTGCGGAAGGAGTGGCTGCAAAAGGTAGTCCCGTCGGGCATGCAAATCGGCCGTTTGCTTCCGGAACTGAGTAACAGCCTGGGCTTAGAGCAGATTCAGGTCATAGCCGGTATGACCGACGGCTGTGCGTCGCAGGTAGCCTCCGGCGCCGTGCAACCCGGCGATTGGAACACCACCATCGGCACTACGCTCGTCGTGAAGGGCGTTACCACCCAGGAAGTTCGCGACCCGGAAGGCCGGTTGTACAGCCACCGCCACCCCGAAGGCTACTGGATGCCCGGCGGGGCAGGAAACATCGGCGCCGATTGGGTTTCGGCTGGTTTTGCCGACGATCTTCCCGCATTGGCCCAAGCCGCCGCCGACCTCATCCCGACCGGATTGATCGCCTACCCCTTACTTCAACAAGGCGAACGCTTCCCGTTCATCGCACCGCAGGCTCGTGGTTTTGCACCCGAAAACGCCGGCCGTGCAGCCACATTCGCCGCGAATATGGAGGGTGTCGCATGCGTGGAGCGCTATGCTTACGAAATGATCGAAAACCTTTCCGGTGAGGAAGTGAATGCGGTGTACACGGCTGGGGGCGGAAGCAACAGCGACGTGTGGCTGGTTATCCGCGCCAATGTCCTCAACCGGCCCGTACACAAATGCGGCAATGTGACCGGCGCCGCAGGCGCGGCGATCGTGGCTGCCGCAGGCTCCTGGTTTTCGACGCTCACCGAGGCCGCACGGGCCATGACGCGCATTGAAAAGACGATCCATCCCGAACCGGCATTGGCCCACGCCTATGCACAACAATACCGGAATTTCATCCAAACTTTAACCGAAAAAGGTTTTATAGCAGGGCCCGTGCCCGTAATCCATTGACCATGCTTCACGTATATCTGCTCCGCCACGGAGAAACATTCTGGAACGCCGACGGCAACCGCTATTGCGGTGCAACGGATATCGGACTCACCGAAAAGGGCCTTGAACAGGCGCATCTGGCTGCCACTTTGCTCAAAGACATCAAATTCGACGCCGTGTACACTTCGCCGCTCCAACGCGCCCATCATACGGCCACCATCGCCTCTGGCAATTACCCCGGCATCGTCGTCGACCCGCGACTGATCGAAGCCTCGTTCGGCGAATGGGAAGGGAAAACGCGGGCCGAATTCATCGCCGAAAACCCCGCGCTCTGGGACGCATGGGCGCACGAGCCCGACCATACACGCGCAGGCGGAACGGGCGAGACGGCCGTTGAAATTGTGACGCGTGTGGACGATTTTTTCAATGATATTGGCCAAAAACATCCGGGCGGAACCGTGCTCGTGGTCGCGCATAATGCCGTAAACCGGTTTTACATGGCCTGGAAACTGGGCATGCCGCTCAAAAACTACCGCCAGATCGTTCAGGAGAATTCCTCGGTAACGTTGTTCAGCCTGGATGCGCAGCGTGAATTCAGTCTGCTAAAACTCAACTGCCGCTCTTAAATTCCAACATCATCATGAAGCAAAAACTCCTTAACCCATTCGTACTGACCGCATTGCTTTTCGTGGGCGTTCATATAACCGGCTACGCGCAAGACAAGCTGAATACCCTGAAAATCAAGACGGCAAAAGACCTTCACGCCTATTTCCAGTTCACCGGCAACGATCCGATCCTCATCGCGGGACACCGCGGCGGAATGGTGAAGGGTTTTCCCGAAAACTCGATCGCCACTTTTGAAAACACGCTAAAACACACCCCCGCATTCTTCGAAATCGATCCGCGGCTTACCAAAGACAGCGTGATGGTGCTCATGCATGACGCCACCCTCGACCGCACCACAACGGGCAAGGGCAAACTGTCGGATTACACCTATGAAGAGCTCAAAAAATTCCGCCTCAAAGATGCGGAAGGGAACATCACCGACTTCCCTATCCCTACGCTTTCGGAAGTAATCGAATGGGCACGCGGCAAAACCGTCCTCAACCTCGACCACAAGGACGTGCCGCTCGCCATGACCGCCGCATTGATCAAAAAACACAAAGCCGACGCATTCGTGATGCTCACCGTCCACAGCGCCGCCGAAATGACCTATTATTTATCCCAAAACAAAAACCACACCTTTTCGGCATTCATCCGGAACAGGAAAGAATACGACGACTACGAAAAAGCCGGTGTGCCCTTCACGCAGATGATCGCCTACATAGGCCCGCACGTGAAGCCCGAAAACAAGGAGTTATATGCATTACTTAACAAAAAAGGCACCATGTGCATGATCTCGGCAGCCTCTTCCTACGACAAACTGAAAACGCCGGAAGAGCGCAAAGCCGCCTACCTCGCCATCGCCAAAGACGGCGCCTCGATCCTGGAATCCGATTTGCCGATCGAAGCGGCAGAAGCGGTGAAGGAGTATACGCAGAAAAGCGGGGCTAAGCAGAAGTTTTTTGGGAAGAAGTAATCAGTGTCTTCCCGCTATTTGAGCTTCTTTTTATCAAAATCCAGAAATGAAGGTTCCTGTTCCTTCTTGATGGATTTGATGATGTCAAGTTGTTCTAATGTTTTGCGTTGGTCATGACAGGTTTCATCCAGTATTCTGAAACGCTCCCGCTTGCCCAGTCCAGTTTTGATTAAGACAGAATTCAGGTTTTCAAGATTTGAAAGTATGGTTAGTTCATTAATGCTAGCCATATCCCGAATGTTCTCCCCGGCCAGATGGCGCTGGGGATTCGCGTCTCGCCATTGCTTGGCTGTACAACGAAACAGCACGAGATTGAGCAAATCGGCCTCATCCGCGTAAAGCAGCCATTCTTTCGCCTGCGAGTAACCGGCTTTCGGAATAAGGTAATCCCGCACCGCAGTTGTGTGTATTTGGTAGTTTGCCTTGGATAAAATACGCTTTACGTTCCATTCTAATCCATACCGGTTATTTTCACTCTCTTTAAGCCGTTGGTATTCCCTGATTACATACAGCTTAAATATCGGACTAATCGCCGACCCAAATTCGAATGCTATATCCTTATGTGCATAAGTCCCTCCATACCTGCCTGATTTAGAAAACATTCCGATTGCATTGGTATTCTCAATCCAATTCGAAACACTCATTGTAAATGTTGGGACTCCGGCCTCTCGCCTAAAGTGGTCGAATTCGACCACTTTAAAATCAGGATTGTAGATCGTTTCCCAGGTTCCCAGAAATTCGATGGTAGCACGGTTTCTAATCCAGTTTTTGATAACATCCGCTGCCCTGCCTGCATCCTCTTTCCCCTTTACCATGTCGGTAAGGCAGATGTAGTCATTGTCGTTGATGGTGGCGATGGATATGTCGACGTTATCCACCGTGATTTTACTCAACTTCGCCATAGTGTGATGATTTTGATGTAAGTACTTGCAATCTGATAAAGAAAAAGCTTGGCTGATTCTATTGCATTCAATTTTGTGATAACTTTTAAACCCTGTACAGCACCGGACGAGCCTTGTTCAAAAACGAACAGGGCTTTTTCACAAAATCCTTTCAAATTGAATGCAAACACCGTTTTCAAAGTCTGGCAAGGTATTTTACATACGGAAATAGATGAAATAAATCCGGACACATTCTATGAGACGAAGCGATTTGGGTGAATTTGAAGAAATCGTATTACTGGCCGTGGCGGCGCTGGCACCGGGGGCCTATTCGGTGAGCATTGCCGAGGAGCTCGAAAACGAAACCGGCCAGACCGTCAGCACCGGCGCCGTGCATGCCGCATTGCAGCGGCTCGAACAAAAGGGATACCTGAGCTCGCACCTCGGCGAGGCCACGCAGGAACGCGGCGGACGTCGCAAGCGGCTGTTCAGCATCACGACTTACGGCGGAAAGATCCTGCACGAAGTACGTTCCGTGCGGAACAGTCTTTGGAACCGCATTACCCCTTCCGAATTATCCAAAATGGGCCTCGATTTTTCAAACAGCTAGCACCATGCAATCACTCCCTCCCCGCTGGCTCGATAAGCTGGCTACCTGCATTTGCGCCCCGCATCTGCGCGAAGAACTCCTCGGCGACCTGCACGAACGCTACGCCATCCGCCACAGGCGCACAGGCGCACGCAAGGCCAATTTTTTCTTCCTGCGCGAAGTGGCAGCGTTGGTCCGCCCTTCCATTATGAAGCGAAACCCCTCGCCTTATGACGCTCCGTCACCGCTCAGCCGCGATATGCTGCGTAATTATTTCAAGATCGGCTCGCGGGTTTTGCTCAAAAACAGCCGCTATTCTCTAATTCACCTGACAGGCCTTTCCATTGGCTTATGGGCTTGCATGATGGTCGCTACCGTGGTGATCGACAGCCTTTCGTACGACAGGCAATGGAGCCGGAAGGATGATATTTACCGGGTTGTGACGGTGAATAAAATGGGCAAAGACATTTCTGAACGCAATTCCTCATCTCCAACAGGTCTCGCACCGGCGTTGCAAAAGAACTATCCAGAAGTTGAATCCTGGTCCACGATAGATTCCTTTGAGAAATATTTCAAAATCCGTCCGGCAGATAATGACGGCATCAGCACCAATTTATTGACTGCCGACACGTCGATCAGCCGCATATTGGACATCAAGCTGCTCGCGGGAAGTCTCGAACATTCGATGCAAAAGCGCTGGAATTTGCTTGTAACACGATCCTATGCCGCCAGAATATTTCCGGGCCAGGACCCGGTTGGAAAGGTCATATACGATATTCCCACTTTCAGTTCGGAGCCGACTCCTTATGAAATTACAGGTTTGATCGACGATTTGCCCTACAATAGCCACCTGCGCGCCGATGCCATCAGACTTGAAGCTTCAAAGCCCGAACCGATTGTCAATGACGGCATTATGAGTTTCTCGCGAAATTACGTCCTGCTGAAACGTGGTACGGATGTCGGGGAATTCACGAAGAAAATCAATGCATGGTATACCCGCTTCATGAAGAATAATGACCGGGAACAATTTGAATTCCAGCCTTTGAAGGACATTTATCTCCATTCTGATTTCGCGGAAGGGCAAAGTGTCAGGGCCAGCATCCGGACGATCTACATCTTTGCCGGTGTGGCATTGCTGCTCCTGTTCATCGCCTGCGTCAATTTTGTAAATCTCAGCACGGCCAAGGCATTTGCCCGCGTGAAAGAGGCCGGTGTACGGAAGGTGCTCAGTGGGTCGAGGGCGCAGCTGGTGATGCAGCTTTTGACTGAAACCCTGCTCTTGTTTGGCCTCTCCGTTGGCGTTGCTGTGTTTGCTTACTTTTTCACATTAAGTCCGGTCGAAAATTTCCTCGGGCACCGGTTGGTACTGACATTTACTTCCAACATCCTGATGGCGGGCGGCGCGTTACTGATGTTCTTCTTCACTGCGCTGCTCACCGGTCTCTACCCGGCCTGGGTGATTTCCGGTTTTAAACCCGCCAACACATTGCGTGGCATATTTACGGCGTCGTTGGGGCAAACAGGGCTTCGCAAAACGCTCGTTGTCGCGCAGTTCTCCATTTCAATCATCGTACTGCTCGCTACCATCGTGGTCTGGCAGCAATTTGACCTGATGAAAAACAAAGAGCTCGGCTACGACAAGAAGAACCTGATCGGTATCGAACAGATTTCCTGGAACGGCAAGGGCGAAGCATTTAAAAACGAACTGCAAAGGATACCCGGTGTCGTGCGCAGCAGCCTGAGCCTGTGGATGCCCACGGAAGGCGCGGGCTATATGCAGCGCGAGGTGGACGATCCCGCTCACGCCGGCCGTCGGCTGCGCGTCTGGTACGTGGCCGGTGATGTGGATTTACCCGCAACGCTTGGCCTGAAACTGGTGAAGGGACGTATGTTCAGCAACCGTTTTGCCGATGCGTTTAATGCCGACTCGCTGCGAAAAAAGGATTTCGTCCAATTCGAAAAAGCGCAAATGAACCAGAGCGCACTGATGACCGCCTCCGCCGCGAAAATACTCGGCATCAAACAGCTGGATGTGCAGGACCAAAGCGTACAATCCGTACCCGTGGGCGTCGTTGGTGATTTTCATAACGAATCGCTGTACGAACCGCTGAAACCCACGCTCATTCTTGCACAAAAGGCGCCGGAATATGCGGGGATGCTCATCCGCATTCAGCCGGGGACGGAAATGCAGGTGGCAGCAGGCGTGCGGAAACTCTGGAATGAATTCTTCCCGGAGAAATTGCTCCGTATCAACAACGTGGAAGAGCAACTCACCAAACAATACAAAGCCGAATCCAAGCTCCACGAACTCTTCCTGTTTTTCAGCGGGCTGACGATGTTCCTTTCCGCATTGGGTATTTTCGGACTCGTGGTACAGGCCGCGGAACAGCGGGCGAAGGAGGTAGGTATCCGCAAGGTACTGGGCGCGTCGGTAGCGGGTATTGTGGGATTAATTTCAAAGGATTTTGTCAAACTGGTGGTAATCGCCATCGTGGTCGCATCGCCGCTCGCGTGGTATGCGCTGCAAAAGTGGCTGGAAAGCTATCCCTACCGGACAACGATCCATTGGTGGGTGTTTGCCGTTACCGGGGCCGTAACACTGGCGGTTACGATCGGTACCGTGAGTTTTCAGGCCATCCGCGCCGCCACGGCCGACCCCGTGCGCAGCCTTCGCAACGAATAATCGATTTAGGGAATTAAAGTACAGCGATGCCACTTTAATTCCCCATTTTTGAGCTGAGGGCAGGTCGCTCCTGCCCTTTTTCAGTTAGCATGACAATTGCATGCTATCTTGCAGCACCAAATCAACGTTCGTAATGCAAATGCTGTCCGGCCTGGGCAAAGCCCGCTATGTACCCCTCCTGATCCTCTTTACCCTCGCCATCATGCAGTCGTGCCGGAAGAACCCGACGGACATGACCGACCAGGAACTGGCGGAGGCGATCAGCGGCAAGGATATTTACCAGGATCTCCTCTCCCAAGCAGCCGCGGCGGGGATCGATACCCGAAAATTTGAATCAAAAGACAGCATTGCGCCTGTTTTCGCGCTTTTGGAAGAGATTGCATTCGGCCACAAGCCTACCATTCGTTTTACCCAGAAGAAAATTAAGGCGGATACCGCATTGATCCGCGACGCCGCAGAGGAGCTGGCAAAAGGCCAATCGGTGGAGGAGGTAATGGAACAGCTGGAACCGGTTTTCCCGGTTTACCATCATCTCAAAATCCACTACGATCGCCTGGTCAAATCGAATAAGAAGGACAGCGCGGCCTATGTAGCACAGACGTTGAACGCCTACCGGTGGATTCACCGGCAAATCCAGCACGCGCCGCGTTTTGTGATGGTCAATATCCGGGGCGCTTACCTGACCGCCATGGATTCCGCAGGCAAAAATGTGCTCACCATGCGTACCGTCGTAGGCAAGCGCGACACGCCTACGCCTACGATCGACACGTACGCGACCAGCATTGTTACCCATCCGTACTGGAATGTACCCAAAAGCATTGCAAGCAAAGAAATATTCCCCAAAGCCGCCGCCGACCCCGAATACCTGACGCGGAACCGCATTCAGGTAATAGGCAAAGACGGGCAGGCGATCAACCCCGAAGAACTGGAATGGGGCGAGCTCACCGCCGATAAATTCCCTTACCGTTTCCGCCAGGAAACCGGCGAGGATAACTCGTTGGGCTTGCTAAAAGTGGAGATCAAAAATCCATTGGCCATTTACCTGCACGACACCAATGCCCGTTACCTTTTCAAAAGCGACAAGCGCTGGCGCAGCCACGGGTGCGTGCGTGTGCAGCACCCGACCGACCTCGCCAACTACATGGCCGGCACCAAGCTGCTCGACAGCGATTTCATGACCGAACCCGACAGCGTTTCACACCCGCCGAAATGGCACAAGCTGAAAGCACGCGTGCCGGTGTTCCTGCTGTATTTACCCGCAGATTGCAATGAGAAAGGGGATCTGATGTACTTCCCGGATGTTTACAAACGCGAGGCGCCTAATGCCTGAACGTCGGCATTGGCTTCCATTCCGGCCAGTAATGAAGATTTTTGGATGTAATGCTGGTCACCGGAGTAAATAAACAACCCCGCGCCGTTGTAGAGCATATTAATCACCTTTTTGGAATCGGCGATTGAAACGGCCGGGCAACCGAGACTGCGACCGAGGCGGCCGGTATTTCGGATAAATGCTTCGCTCACGTAATCGGCCCCGTGCATTACAATCGCGCGTTCCAGTGCGCGGTCGTTAATCCCTTTTTCCAAGCCTTCCAGTTTCAATGAAAGACCGTGCTTGCCCTGGTAGGTTCCTAATGTTTTGTAAAAACCCAGACTCGACTGGAAGGAAGAATTCGCATTCGAAAAATGCTCGGCAAACTCGTTGCCCGAGTTACGGCCGTGTGCCACGTAGGTATTGTAAAGTACTTTCTTTTTGAGCAAGTCGATCACATACAACCGCTTGTTGCGCGACGATTGCGTAAAATCGCAGATCGCCAGGATCGGGTTATCGAGTTTGATTTTCTGAAAACCAAACCATGCGCAGTAGAATGCACGCTCCGACAAACCCTGCTTTTTCAGGCCGAGCGAATCGTATAACGAAGCCCATTCGGAACGGGTAACAGCCGAATCGGCTTGCACGACCGGCTCTTTTTTTGGAGTAGAAATAGTGGAAACCGGGTTGGCCCGATGCACACCCAATGAAATGCCTGCTGCTATCAACACCGCTGCCCAAACCCCATTCGCTTTTGTCATTTCCTATTGTTTTGTGGAGACTATATGCTTCAAAATCAATCAAGAAGGGTGTCGCTAAACGACCCCAACTTAACAGCCTAAAAAACGCAAATGGTTCCGAAAAATTTCAGAACCATCCGCAATATACTAATAATCAATAACTTAAAAGCAACAATTCCTACCCACACATGACAACACATGACCATTCCTGACCAAGCCTAACCACGCCTGACAAAAATCGACTACTTCTTCTCAATCCCTGCCAATACCCGACCGATATCATTAGCCCGGGCCATATAGGAAAGGCTGGCATCCAGGTCCCGGCCGTCGATGGCGTCTTTGAATTTCTTCAAGAGCTCGATATAGTCGCCCAATGCCTTGGATACATTCTTTTTGTTCTGGTCGAAAATCGGCGCCCACATTTGCGGGGAGCTTTTCGCCAGACGCACCGTGGAAGAAAAACCGGTACTCGCCATATCGAAGATCGCACGCTCGTCGCGCTCCTTATCCAGCACGGTCATACCCAATGCAAAAGAACTGATGTGGCTCAGGTGCGACACGTACGCCAAATGCAGATCGTGCTCCACGGGCTTCATGTAATGGATTTTCATGCCTACATCGCGCAGGAACGTTTCCACAAGTCCCGAAGAATCCGGATTGCTCTTTTCCTTGTCGCAGATGATCACGTTTTTGTCGATCAGCAACTCCCTGAATGCCGCGCCCGGGCCCGAGTTTTCGGTACCGGCCATCGGGTGGGCGGCTACGAACTGGCCGCGTTTCGGATGCTTGTCGGCCAATTTGCAGATCAGCTCCTTGGTCGACCCCAGGTCCATGATCGTCCGGCCGTCGGGCAGGTGGTCGAGCATGTAGGGTAATAATTTGGTAATGGCGTCCACAGGCGTCGCGAGCACGTTCAGCTCCGCCACCTGCAATGCCTCGTCGAGCGTCAGGATCTCGTCCACGATCCCCTTCGCCAATGCTATTTTCTGGTTGACCGACGAGTTGTCCACGCCCACGAATTTCACGTGCGGGTATTTCTCGCGCAGTCCGAGGGCAAACGACCCGCCCAGCAGGCCGACCCCTATGATACTGATGATCATTATCTTAAATTTTGAATATCCTGAAATATTACCCTTTGATCCGCTCCACAGCCTGCCAGATTCGCTCCTTCGGCAAGCACAATGACAGACGGATATATCGCTGGCCTTTGGGACCGAAAATGAAGCCCGGCGCGATGAACACGTGTTTTTCAACCAGAATGCTGTTCACCAGCGCCTCCGCCGACTCCGTGGAATCGGGCAGCTTGCCCCAGAGGAACATGCCTTCCTGCTTGTCGTCCCATGTGCATCCGAGCGTGCGCAAAAGCGCTTCCGACGCTTCCAGGCGGCCCTGGTACACCGCATTGCGCTCGGCGTGCCATTCGGCGGAGTTGCCCAATGCCTTCGCCCCGGCCTCCTGCATTGCCCAGAACATACCCGAATCGACATTGCTCTTGATCGTCAGCACCGCGCTGATGTACTCCTTCGCGCCCGAGAGCCAGCCCATGCGCCAGCCCGCCATATTGTGCGACTTGCTCATCGAGTTCAGCTCGATCGCCACCTCTTTCGCACCTTCCACCGAAAGCAAACTAATCGGCGCTTTCTTGTTCAGGATCAAGCTATAAGGATTATCATGACAAAGCAATATGCGGTGCTTTTTGGCAAATGCAACCGCTTCTTCGAACAGCTCTTGCGTAGCGGGTGCGCCCGTAGGCATATGCGGGTAGTTGAGCCACATGATCTTCGTTTTCGGCGTCACGAGGCTTTCCATCGCATTCCAGTCGGGCTGCCAGCCGTGGTCTTCGCGCAGCGGGTATTCCTTCACCACCGCACCGACCATCTGGCTCACGGCGCGGTAGGCCGGGTAACCCAGCTCGGGCACCAGCACTTCGTCGCCCGGATCGAGGAACGTCAGCGATATGTGGGTAATGCCCTCTTTGGAACCAATGAGCGGCAATATTTCAGTATTCGGATCGAGTGTTACGCCATAGGTACGATAATAAAAATCTGCTACTGATTTTCTGAAAGCGGGGGTGCCTGTATAAGGCTGATAACCATGTGCCTGAGGTTGATAGGCTGCGGTTGTCAATGCTTCCAGTGTTTCTACTGAGGGCATCATATCCGGGTTTCCGATCCCCAGATTAATGACGTCATGCCCTTCGGCAATCAGCTTGCGCACTTCGGCCAGCTTCACCGAAAAATAGTATTCCGATGTCTGCCTGGTGCGCTGTGCAGTTTCTATGATCATTATAATGATTAAATTGTGCTTTTAGCCATTGGCTATCAGCGGTTAAAACGTCCGTCCGGAACAGCCCGGCGAAACGGGGCGCAATTTACGACAATTTCCCGAGGGGACGTGATTTTGAAATGTTGGAACGGAGGTTAATAGCACCTTTTCGAGATGCAGGAGGCCCCGCCGGGGCCTTGAAACGCGTGGAGGCTGGATTGGCTATAAACAGGATGCGCCTCCGGCGCCGAAACGATATCCCCGAATGTGGTCCCGGAGGGACATCCTGTTTGTAGGAATGGACAATGCGTATATTGACCGGCCCCGACGGGGCCTCCTGCCGGGGCTCCCGCCGCACAAAAACGCCCATTCATACATCTTCCATTTTTCCCTAAATTGCGGCATGAACAAACTACGTATCCTAGCCCTTTTCGCTGCATTGCTGGCCGGTTGCTCCAAACCGTCGGAAAAAATCGTCGTCGCCACCGCGGCCAATGTGCAATATGTGATGAAGGAAATCCAGCAGGAATTTGAAAAGGAATCGGGCAAAAAGATCGAGATCGTGGTCGCCTCTTCCGGCAAGCTCACCACCCAGATCCGCGAGGGCGCGCCGTTCGACGTATTCGTTTCGGCCGACACCAAATACCCCGAAGAAATCTTCAAAAACGGCGGCTCCGACCACAAACCCGAAGTCTATGCCACGGGCGCATTGGTGCTATGGTCCAAAGACATCCCCGAAACCGAGCTGAAACCGGAAGTACTGACCACCGACAAAATCAAAAAAATAGCCGTTCCGAACCCCAAAACGGCACCTTACGGCCAAGCGGCCGTGCAGGCACTCCAAGCATTGAAGCTCTACGAACAAACCGAAAAGAAGCTCGTATACGGCGAAAGCATCGCCCAGACCGCCCAATACATTACAACAGGCTCCGTGGAAGCGGGTTTCAACGCACTATCCATTGTGTTGTCGCCGGAAATGAAGGGGAAGGGACATTATATATTGGTTGATTCAAGTCTTTACAAACCCATCCAGCAAGCGGCGCTCCTCCTGAAACACAGCGAAACTTCTCCCAAAAAAGCTTCCAGCGAACAATTCTATCAATTTCTATATTCGGCCAAAGCAAAGGCTATTTTCAAACGGTATGGTTACAAGTAATGTGGTCAGGGATGGTCAGGTGTTGTCAAGTATAGTCAGGAGTGGTCAGGAATGGTCATTGAAAACGTAATCAATGCCTGACAATACCAGACAATACCTGGCAATACATGACAATACCTGACTATACTTGACCATACCTGACCATACTTGACCATACCTTGACCATACTTGACTACACCAACAAACCCGTCATTTAAAATTGGACACCCAACCGCTACTCCTTACGTTTAAACTAGCCGGCATTACCTCCGTACTGCTGCTGGTGATCGCCATGCCGATCGCCTACTGGCTGGTTTTCGGGAAGTTCAAAGGCCGGGGTGTGGTGGAAGCGCTGATCGGCATGCCGCTGGTGCTGCCGCCTTCGGTAATCGGGTTTTATCTGTTGCTCGCGTTCAGTCCGTCGCACTGGTTTGGGGCCTGGGTCGAGGAAGTGCTCGGTCTGAGGCTGGTTTTTTCGTTCCCGGGGCTCGTAATCGCCTCCATTTTGTACAGTTTGCCATTCATGATCTACCCGATCCGCGCGGGCCTGCAATCGCTGCCGGCGTCGCTGCGGGAAGCGTCGTACACGCTCGGGAAAAGCGAATGGCAGACGTTCGTGCGCGTGCTCCTGCCCAATTGCAAACCGGCCATTCTCACGGCATTCGTGCTCACATTTGCCCATACGGTCGGGGAATTCGGCGTGGTACTGATGATCGGCGGCAATATTCCCGGCGTAACCAAAGTGGCGTCCGTAGCCATTTACAACGAGGTAGAAGCGCTCAACTACCCCGCCGCCAACGCCTACGCCATGGTGCTTTTTGCGATCACTTTCATTATTTTGCTGCTGGTCTATTCCATTAACAACCGCCTGCTCCGTGTCCGACAACCTGCTTGAAGTCCAAATCCGGCATACATTGCACACCGCGGACGGGATCTTACCGATGGAAATAGATTTCACGCTGCCGGGCAACAGCGTGCTCGCGCTGACCGGGCCTTCCGGTGCGGGAAAAACGACCTTGCTGAGGCAAATAGCGGGGTTGGCCACACCCGAAAGCGGTCGGATCATTTTTGGTCAAAATCAGTGGCTGGACACCACGAGCCGCATTCACATTCCTGCCCAGCAACGGCATATCGGTTTTGTTTTTCAAGACTACGCATTGTTCCCGAATATGACCGTCATGCAAAATCTTGAATTTGCATTGCCGAAAATCCATAACGCGGAACTGATCGGCCATCTGCTGGAAACAGCTGGCCTTACGCAGCTCACCGACCGGAAACCGCACCAGCTCTCGGGCGGGCAGCAGCAGCGCGTCGCGTTGGCGCGCGCGCTCGTACGCGAGCCCGAACTCCTGCTCATGGACGAACCTTTTGCCGCCCTCGACCCCGATATGCAGCTGCAATTGCAGGATTTATTGCTGAAACTACACCGCGAGCGGCCATTCACGGTCATAGTGGTCACCCACGACATGGGCGAAATTTTCAGGCTGGCCGACCAAGTCGCCATGCTGGAAATGGGGAAAGTAACCCGGTTTGGCACACCGCAAGAAGTATACCTGCCCGATTCCGCTCAGCCCGATGCCCCATTTATTTACGGAGAAGTATTAACCACCGAGCGCCGGGGAGAAGCGCTCCTGATCCGCGCCTGGATCGACGGCAAAATCAGGCAACTGGAAATTCCGCAGCACCTGGAAGCGCAAATGCAGCCGGGAGCGAAATTCACATTGCACTATTCGGCCGGCGATGGGGGAATACGCGTTGTCGGCGGTAACTAAGGGTAATTTCCACACAAAAACGTCTTTTTCCCAAAATCACAATAACCGATCTATGAAAGTATTTTTCAAACTGCTGCAAATTGCCATTATCGCGCTTCCATTACTCGCCATGCGTGCCGACAAGCCTCTGCGCGTCGTTTTCTTCGGCGATTCCATCACCCAGGCGGGCGTGGGCCCTACCGGCTACATCACCAAAGTAGGCGAAATGCTGAAAGCCAAAGGTCAGGACGGCCAATACGAGCTGATCGGCGCGGGAATCGGAGGCAACAAAGTGTACGACCTCTATTTGAGACTGGAAGACGACGTGCTGGCGAAAAAGCCGGATGTCGTATTCATTTACGTGGGTATCAACGACGTATGGCATAAGGCGTCGTCCGGAACAGGCACCGATCCCGACAAATATGTAAAGTTCTACGAGGCATTGATCAAAAAACTGAAAGCGCAGAATATCCGTGTGATCGTGTGTACGCCTACCGTCATCGGCGAGCGCAATGACGATTCCAACCAGCAGGACGGCGATTTGAACCAGTATTCCAAACTGATCCGCGACATCGCGACGCGCAACAACCTGCAACTGCTCGACCTGCGCAAGCATTTCCTCGATTACCTGGGCAAAAACAATCCTGAGAACAAAGAAAAGGGCATTCTCACCACCGACCGCGTGCATTTGACCGACGCAGGCAACCAGTTCCTGGCGGAGAAAATGCTGGAAGCATTGGTGCAGAAATAATTGCAGTCGAGAGAGCGAAAGCTGTCAAAACACCTGAACGGCCCCGGAGCACTGCTTCGGGGCTTTTTCATGCCAAAACCTTTTGATAATCAATACTGTCATTTGATCATCGGATTCGTCGGGGACTTACGGAAGGTGCAAAATTGGTTGCACTTCATCTTAAAATCCTTTTGATCCATGAAACAATTCCTCCTGCCGTTCTCAACTACGGCGTCCATTATGCTCCTGCTTGCTTACGTATGCTTTTTCCCAAATCGGCCGGAACCGGTACGTGGCAATCCGACAAAATCTCCTACAAAAATCCCCAGCCCCATTCCACCCGGCCTCGCCGAAACCATTGCTGCCCGCGAATACCGAATTTCGTATGACCGGGCCAAACGGGTACTCCAAAGCCCGAACCGGAAGCATCACCTCCGCGCCTATTACCGGCCCGGGAATCTCACCATTCAGAATCGTGCAGACTCCTCCGGCCACAACTTTGCATTGGTATTAAAAAATGAAGGCATTCTGGCAGACGGTCGCCTGCTCGACCGGCCCGACCCGGCCGCCGAAACTGAAATACTTGAAAACAGGCTGTTGATCCACCATTCAAAGTTTACGGAAGAGTTTATCAACAATGAAGAGGGTGTCAGGCAGAACTTCATCATTCGGCAGGCGCCCGCGGGTACGCAAGAACTGGAAGTAGAACTAGCCGTCGGAGGCTTGCGTATTCGAAACGGCGCCGAAAATGAATTGCTGCTTTTTGCAGAAAATGAAAACACCTATCCCCGCCTCATTTACCGCGACCTGCAATGCTGGGACGCTGAAAACAGGCCTCTGGCAGCACATATGACTGGCGAAGGGCGGCAAATCCGGATCACCGTCGATGTGCACCACGCAGCCTACCCCGTGACGATTGACCCCATTGTCGTTAATGGCAGTCCGGGTAATGCCAATTCGCTTTTAGAATCCAATCAGGCCGATGCATGGCTGGGCTTTTCGGTCGCTTCCGCCGGGGACGTAAACTCGGATGGATATAGCGATGTCCTCGCCGGTGCGCCGCATTACGACAATGGCGAGGACAACGAGGGTGCCGCATTTCTCTATTATGGCTCTGCGAACGGACTCAAACCAATCCCTACGCTTTTGGAAAGCAACCAGTCACACGCGGAAATGGGGTATTCGGTAGCCAGCGCGGGGGATATCAATGCGGATGGCTTCAGCGACATCGCATTGGGTGCTCCATTTTACGACAACGGGCAACCCAACGAGGGCGCGGTGTTCGTCTACCTGGGATCTCCGAAAGGTATAAAGCCTATCCCGGTTGTGATTCTGGAAGGGAACCAGTTCGAAGCGCATTTCGGCATATCGGTCGCACTGGCCGGCGATGTCAATGCCGATAGTTACAGCGATTTAATTGTCGGGGCCAACGAGTTCGACCTGGGGCAGTTGAATGAAGGCGCTGCGTTTGTTTACTTCGGTTCGTCAACAGGCATCCACCCCAACCAGGTGACCATCCTCGAAATGAATCAATCCATCTCCGGGATGGGCACTTCGGTGGCCGGCGCGGGGGACGTCAATGCCGACGGCTTTTCCGACGTGCTCGTGGGCGCTCCATTCTACGATCAGGGTGAGGTGAATGAGGGTGCCGCATTCGTTTACATGGGCAGCGTGAAAGGCATATCGCAGGTACCCATCGTCATACAGGGCGACCAGGCCAACGCGCATTTGGGCACTTCGCTGGCAACCGCGGGAGACGTCAATGGAGACAATTTCAGCGACATTATCATCGGCGCGCCACATTACGACAAGCTCCATTCCGACCAGGGATTGGTCAAAATCCACCTCGGTTCCGCGAACGGAATTACTGTCAATGCATCGATCGCACTTGCCGGGCAGCAAATGGAACAAGAATTCGGCCGGGCGGTCGCCTGCGCGGGCGATGTAGAAGGTGATGGCTATGCGGATATCCTGATCGCATCCAGGTCGCAAGGCAAAAACCTGCCCAACCAGGGAGTCGTCATGCTTTTTTCGGGGATTCAGGCAGGTATTCATAAAAAGCCGGCTTCCGTTTTCAAAAGCGACCAGGCCAATGCCTACCTGGGGCAGTCGCTCGCGAGCGCGGGGGATGTGGATGGGGATGGTTTCAGCGACATCGTCTTAGGCGCCCATCAGTATGATCAGGGACAAAATAATGAGGGGGCTGTCATGCTCTGGCGTGGCGGCGCATCCGGCCCGAACACCGCAACCGCCTTACATGCCGCCCAGCCCGAAGCGGCATTCGGCTATTCGGTTTCGGGAGCAGGCGATATCGACGGGGATGGCTTTGACGACATCATCGTCGGCGCACCGTACTACGATAACGGACAGTCCGATGAAGGGGTTGCATTCGTGTTCAGGGGCACATCCGACGGCATTGGTAAAACTGCTTCCAATTTGCTCGAAGCCGACCAGGCAGATGCGGGTTTTGGCACAGCCGTTTCCGCTGCGGGGGATATCAATGCGGATGGTTTCGGCGACGTCGTCATAGGCGCCATGCATTACGACAATGGTGAAGACGAAGAAGGGGCCGCATTCGTGTACCTCGGCTCCCCATCCGGCCTTAACCCCGTACCAATCAAACTGGAAAGCAATAAAACCGGTGCATGGTTTGGCTGCGCAGTGGCCCACGCCGGCGACCTCGACGACGATGGCTTTTCCGAAATCGTGGTCGGTGCCATGAATTATTCCAATGGTCAGTCCGAAGAAGGGGCGCTTTACATCTTCCCCGGTTCAGCCAACGGCCCCGACCCTGCCGGACTGCGGGTGATCGAAAGTGACCAGGAAGATGCACGGCTTGGCAATGCGGTATCCCCCGCCGGCGATTTGAACGGCGATGGCCTCGACGATATCGTGGCGGGCGCATACAGCCTTGGGGATTACGACGCGGGCGCCTTTTTCATCGGTTATGGAAAATCCAATTCGCTGGATTCCCTTACCATGGAGTGGATCAAGGGTACGCAGGACCAGGCGCATTTCGGCTGGGACGTATCGGGCGCCGGTGATGTGAACGGGGACGGCTTTCACGACATAATTGTAGGTGCGCATGCCTATGATAATGGTGATGGTGCCGCTCAACTCTATTATGGCTCACCCGCGGGGATAATTCCCGCAAACTTCACACATATGAGCGCGCATGAGACAGGCATGGGCGCGGCCATGGGCGAGTCAGTCGCGGGCGCAGGCGACCTCAACGCGGACGGATACAGCGATGTGGTAATCGGCGAGCCGTGGTTTGTGGATGAAAACATCTGGGTAGCGACGGGCCTTGCCCTGATTTACTACGGCTCGCCAACGGGTATCGACCCCGCTCCGCAACGGATTACGGGCAATGCCAACGACGCCTTCGATTTCTTCGGATGGTCGGTAGCGGCGGCAGGCGATGTAAATGCCGACGGCTTTGCCGACATGATCGCAGGTTCCCCCAATTTCAGCTCCGCCCAAACGGACGCCGATGCCGCCTTTGTGTACTATGGCAACAATGGCAGGGGCTTACAAAACAATATCCGCCTCTACAACGCCGACCTGACCACCTTGCTGAATTACCAGCAGCACAACAAAAGCGACTTCGGTATCGGGCTATTTTCCAGATCCTTTCTGGGTTTCCATCAAGGGAAATTGGTTTGGGAAACGAAGGCCGGCGGGCAAGGCTTCTCGACAGGCTCCAATGGTCTGCTCGCCAACAGCACTTCCTTCACAGGCTCTCAAAAGGGATATTCCGGTATCAACGGCTCCGAACTCAAAAGCAAGGTTATCAAACAGGGTCCGCGCACAAACCTGAGGATCAGGATAAAATACCACCCCGCGCTCGCGTTAACCGGGCAATGCTACGGCCCCTGGCGATATGTTCCTGGCGCATTCACCGGAACTACCAGCGCGCCAGCTCCCGCACACCGTAGCGAAGAAAACAAAGAACTCCACGAGACATACGTATATCCCAACCCGGCAGTTTCAACATTGCATATCCGTGCCGGAAAGAGCCGGGCCGTTGCCGGATCGGCCTTGTTTACAACCGATGGGTCGCCGATCCGAAACTGGAACGGTCATTCTAAAAAACTGGATATTGGCGGCATCCCTCCCGGTTGCTACATCCTGCGGATCCGCTACACCGATGCCACAGAGAGCAGCCACGTTATTGTATCGAAATAATTATCCGGCGGCTGCATTCGGCAGATCAACGAACCATGGGCTAAGCGGTTTTCACCTGAGAATAATCGCTTAGCCTTTTTGATTCCTGCGCTCGCAAAATTTGAAACGCGGGAATATTCCCGTAAATCCAAAACATTCCATACACACGTGTTATGAAAAAGATTTATCAACGGGCCATGGCGGTTGCCCTGGCCGGAACAACCCTTCTCGGGCTAGGGGTCTGGCACCAAAGCCACTGGTCCACACCGGCCCCTTCCAAGCCGGTCGCCAAAAACGCGGATGCATTGCCCACGGGCGTTTCGGAAGCCACGCTGGCCGACATCCGCAAGTCGCTGGAAAAGCAGGAGTACCACATCTCCTACGACGAACAAAAGAAAAAGCTGCAAAGCCCCAACCGCAGCAACAACATCCGGGCCTACTACGAGCCGGGTAAGCTCACCGTCCAGACGCGCGTCGACACCACGGGCGACGGTTTCAAAATGGAACTGGTCAATGAAGGCATATTCGCCGACGGCAAGCTGCTCTACGCCCCCGAAGCGACCGCCAAGGCCGATCACCACGACAACAAAGTGCAGATCAGCCACGATGCATTCACCGAGGAATTTATCAACAATGAAGACGGCGTCCGCCAGAACTTCATCATCGAAGCCGCCCCGGAAGGTACCCGCCAGTTGCAGGTAAAAATGACTGCGAAAGGCCTGAAAGTAGAACAAGGCACCGGCAACGAGCTGCGTTTCTATTCTGAAACAGCCAACGGCGAAACGCGCAATGAACTCGTTTACAGCGGCCTGAAATGCTGGGACGCTAACAAACAGCCGTTGAATGCCACCCTGGCGTATGTGGACAACCGCATCCAGATCAGTGTGGACGTAGCCAACGCTGCCTACCCCGTTACCATTGATCCGATCATTGCCAACGGTACGCCTCAGAATGCGAACAAGGTGCTCCAGATCGACCAGACTTCCATGCATTTGGGCTGGTCGGTATCCAGTGCAGGAGATGTGAATGGTGATGGGTATAGCGACGTGATCGTTGGCGCACCGGACTATGACTTTACTAAAGATGCCGAAGGAGGAGCATTTGTATATAAAGGTGATCCGAGCGGATTGACATTGACAGCAGTCGCATTCAAATCCAACCAAATCGGCGCTAAAATGGGGTACTCGGTCTCTACTGCCGGGGATTTCAATGGGGATGGGTATAGTGATGTGATTGTGGGGATTCCGTACTATGACAAGGATGCAGTAGATGAAGGACGGGCAAACCTCTACCTTGGCTCCAGCACCTTTTTTACGTCTGCAATCACCGCCTACGGATTTGGCAACGGCCATGCGGGAGCGTTAATGGGCATTAATGTAGCAACCGCTGGCGATATTGATGGCAACGGATTTAGCGATATTTTAATTGCCGCAAGTCAGGATTCTAATGGCGAGAGCAAAGAAGGAATTGTTACAATAAAATATGGGAATGCAAATCCTGACTTAGCGACTTCCATGCCCCTTCAAATTGACCAGCCCAATGCCCAGTTCGGCTACTCCGTCGCTCCCGCGGGCGATATCGACGCGGACGGGTTCAGCGATTTCATCGTTGGTGCACGCTGGTACACGAATGGCCAGGGTCAGGAAGGTGAAGGTGCGGCTTTCATCTATCACGGAAGCGCTACTGGTCAAGTGAGCGGCCCGACAATCATCCAGGGTAATCAATACAACGCCGCCATGGGCAACAAAGTGAGCTCGGCAGGGGATGTGAATGGGGATGGTTACGACGACGTGATCGTCGGCGCGCCCTATTATGACGATGTAGTGGCCAATGGCGGTGGCATATGGATCTTCCATGGATCACACAATGGTCTCATTTCCACCAGCAGTTTCTCTTTGAAAGGTGAACAAGTGGAAGACCATTTCGGACAAGCCGTTTCCGGTGGCGGAGATCTCAACGGGGATGGGTATAGTGATGTACTGGTGGGGAGTTATGCTTTTGATCATGGGCAGACGGATGAGGGGAGTGTGTTTGTTTGGTATGGGGGAAATGCAGGAATTGATAGCGGAGCTCCATATTTAATGGTGTCTTCACTGGCAAATTCCGAATTCGGATTTGCTGTCTCTGACGCCGGTGACCTCAATGGGGATGGGTTTGGCGATATTATTGTTGGAGCTCCCTTGTTCGATAACGGTCAATTAGATGAGGGTGTTGCTTTTTTGTACTACGGAGGGATCAACGGTCCAACGGCGCCGTTAGTAATTGAGAGCGATCAAGAGAATGCAGAACTAGGAAAGTCTGTTGCAAAGGCGGGCGATATCAATGGTGATGGTTTTGATGACTTAATTATTGGTGCAGTGTATTACTCAAACGGTCAACTCTATGAAGGCGCGGCTTTTGTCTTTTACGGCTCCATCTCAGGAATAGATAAAAACACAAAGACAGTTCTTGAAATTAATCAAGCCAACGCCTGGTTTGGAAGATCTGTTGATGGCGCGGGTGACGTAAATGGCGATGGTTACGAGGATGTAATCGTCGGAGCAAGCGAATATGATAACAATGAAGAAAATGAAGGCGGTGGATTTCTGTTTTATGGAGCGCAAACTGGAATTAATACTAATCCAGTCAAAGTACTTGAAATTAATACCATGGCGGCTCACCTGGGATACACAGTATCAGGTGCGGGTGACGTAAACGCGGATGGATTCGATGATGTACTGGTTGGCGCCCCGCTGTATACAAATCAACAGAATAACGAGGGAGCAGTTGTTCTCTACTTCGGTTCGTCCGAAGGACTAAAAGCCGTCCCTATAATTATTGAAGGTGATCAGATCGACGCTAACGTAGGATATTCGGTCTCAAACGCAGGCGATATCAATGCCGATGGTTTTGATGATATTGTAGTAGGCGCCCCGCTTTTTACCGTTAGCCAAAACAGCGAAGGTGCTGTTTTTGTATACTATGGCTCCCCAGCAGGGGTGTCCGTTGGCTCGAAAACTACATTATCGGTAAATCAATTGGCCTATTTAGGATCATCCGTGGCTTCCGCCGGTGATGTCAATGGTGACGGTTATAGTGATATAGTACTTGGTGCAATTCATTATGAAGCCTCTCAAATTCTCGGGGGAGCCGCGATTATACACTATGGCTCCACTAACGGAATTTCACAAGAAAAGGTAACGATTATCAGTGATATCGATTTTTCGGAAATGGGTCAGTTTGTTTCGTCCGCTGGCGACGTAAACGGTGATGGAGTAAGTGATGTTCTTATCGGAGCACCATACTATGGCAATGGAGCCGCGCTGCTTTTCTATGGCAACAAAAATCCTGGCACTCACAACAACCTCCGCCTCTACAACTCCGACCTCACCACCCCCATCAACCACACTCAATTCGCCCAAACCAACTTCGGAGCGGGCCTTTTTGCCAAGTCCTTCACAGGCAGAAACAAAGGCAAGCTCGTATGGGAAACCAGGCCATTGGCACAAGGCTTTTCCAAGGGCAGTAACAACCGAATTACCAACAGTACCCAATCTACGGGCGTCCAAAATACCTATTCGAATCTTGGGACTACCGGTTTCGAGCTGAAAAATGCAATCGACAAGCAAGGCCCTGGTACCAAAGTGAGGGTGCGGGTTAAATATGATCCGGTTTTGGCATTGACGGGCCAGACGTATGGGCCCTGGCGGTACCTCCCGGCTTATCTGATGGGTAACAGCACGGCTCCGGTGCCGGAGGAAGAGGGGAAAGATTTATCAGAAACCATCCCAAAGAAAATGATCGATTCAAACGCCGGGGAAGCATTGGAACTGGCCACGATTTACCCTAATCCCGCCTCCAACCGGTTAAATATCGACGTCAAGGACAAAGGACAGGTTAAGAATTTAAAAATCGTCACAGCAGCCGGATCGGTCGTGTATCAACTGGATGGGTTTCAGCCATTCGTCGATGTGTCCCAATTCCCCGATGGTGCCTACTTTCTGATCATCACAAAAGCAGACGGTTCGCTTACCACCCGTCGAATACTGATACGCAGGTAATGCGCAGAATTCACAAATGACGCTTAGATGTAATGCAAAAGGCGTTCGCGAATGGTTTCGTGAACGCCTTTTTATTGAGCCCGGCTCCGTATGCCGGGAAATCCTTCAATATGGGTTTACTCCCACAGTTTCGAGGGATAAGCCCCGGCCTCATGCAACGCATTCAGCGAGGCCTGAACCGTCGGCTTATCTTCCGGGTAAGTCACTCCAAACCAGTCGGATGCGACGCGGAACACCCGGCAGTCACCCAAGCCGGCCTTGATAATGTGCGTCATGACGGTCGGGATGTAGAATTCTGCCTTTGGCGTATTGATATTTTCGCGGGCGTATTTTTCGAAAAGGTCGTTCGTGATCGGGAACATCGAGGGTTTGAAACCCCAGAAATTCATCGATACCGGCGTTTCCGGTGCCAGTTCGGTGCGGGAAACGCCTTCTTCGAAATAGATTACGCCGTTTTCTTCAAAGATTTTGGTGCGCTCCACCACGGATTCCAGGTTATGGTCGTCGCGCTCTACGCATACGCCACGGGAAACGGTGCCGTTTTCGGACAGCGTGCGTTTCAGCTCATAACCGATCATGGCGTGCTGCTTGTCGTTGGTATCGGTCTGCAGGAACCTGGCCATGGTTTCGAATGCATCGCGACCGTAGAAATCGTCAGCATTGATCACGGCAAAAGGCGTGTCGGTCTGCTTCCACGCGCAAAGGGTGGCGTGGCCGGTTCCCCAGGGCTTGGTGCGCTCTACCGTGCCCAGGTCTTCCGGAACGTAAGATTGAACACCCTGGATCGCAAAATCGAAATCTATTTTACCGTTCAATTTGGGGGCAAAAATGGCTTCGGCGCTCTCCTTAATCTCCTGGCGTACAATAAAAACTACTTTTCCAAAACCTGCGCGAATGGCGTCGTATAAAGAATAATCGATGATGGTTTCTCCGTTGGGACCGAACTGGTCGAGCTGCTTGATACCTCCGTACCTGCTACCGATGCCGGCAGCCAAAATCAAAAGAGTTGGTTTCATTCAAATGGATTTAAACGTTCCTTTAATGCGGTGTGTAAAAGACAGTTCAAAATAAACCCATTCAAAACGATAAAAAAAACGCGCTCCGGGTTTCGGAGCGCGTTTTTTCAAAATAAAATATTTTAATAATTTAATTATACCGCGAAGCTCTCGCCACATCCGCAGGTGCGGGTAGCATTGGGATTGATGAACTGAAAACCTTTTCCGTTCAACCCGTCGGTAAAGTCCAGGGTCGTGCCGGCCAGGTACAGCAGGCTCTTTTTGTCTACGATAATCTTCACTCCCTTGTCCTCAAAAACCATATCGTTCGGTTTGGATTCCGAGTTGAATTCGAGATTGTACGTCAAACCCGAACAACCGCCGCCCAACACGCCTACACGAATCTGATAATCGTCGTCGAAACCGTCAGCCTTGCGGAGTTCTACAATTTTATTTTTGGCTGTATCGCTTACCGTAACCATTTTTCTAATGTTTTATTACCTGCGAGATTAACGTTTTTACGGAACCCGAAAGTTCACCGGACTGTCGAAAACGTGTATTTCAATTCAATACTACAAAACAACCGCCCCGCCCTGGTTGATCCCCGAAACGTGCACCGCCGATTCAATACCGGCACTGGCAAACCGTTCCTGCATGGCTTTCCCTGCATTTTGAGCATTCTCAATGCCGCGGCTGAGGGCGAACATCGATGGTCCGGCCCCTGAAATACTGCATCCGAGTGCCCCGTTGGAAATGGCCGCCTCTTTAACGTCTTTAAACTCCGGGATCAGGATCGAACGGACGGGCTCGATGATCACGTCCACCATCGAACGGCTGATCAGGTCGTAGTCGGCCTTCATCAAACCGGCTACCAGTCCTGCCACATTGCCCATTTGAGCAATTGTATTTTTCAGGGAAACCTCGTTGCGTAAAATGAAACGGGCGTCTTTGGTATTGATCTCGATATCGGGATGCACGAGTGTGCAGTAAAGATCATCGGGCACCGGAATCGTGAAGATATCCAGCGGGTTATAGCTGCGGATCACCACAAAGCCGCCCAAAAGCGACGGCCCCACGTTGTCCGCGTGCGCAGACCCGGAAGCGATGCGCTCGCCTTCCATCGCGAACGGCAGCAGTTCTTTGCGGCTCAACGGATTGCCCAGCAATTCGTTCATGGCTACCACACCCGCCACGGCGCTTGCCGCGCTGGAACCCATTCCACTGCCCAGAGGCATATTTTTGCGCAAAACCACCTCACAGCCCAGGTCCTTGATACCCAGATGTTTCAGCAAAGCCAGCATCACCACCGTCACCGAGTTCTTCTCTGCCTGGCGCGGCAACCGCCCCTCATCACCCGTAATTTCCGTAATGACAACGCCCGGCTCGTCCCGTTTGTACAACTCGACCGTATCCCCCGGTTCCTGAATGGCAAAACCGAAAATATCAAACCCACACGACACATTAGCGACTGTCGCCGGCGCAAAAGCTTTTACTGAATTCACTTTAGATGGTTGTTTTCCTTTAAATATTGAAGAACGGATTCAAAGAAGGTAGTTGCGTCCTGAATAGACTCTTGCGCTTCATCCTCCGCTACTTCATCATAATCATAGTCACCAAAATTCCTTTTTTCGAAAGTCCTTTGTATCCTGATGTTTAATGACGAATCAAGAAACCCAGTTTTCAAATACAATTCTCGAAACTTGTAGTGTGCGCCTGCGTGAGTTTTAGTTTTAACCCCCGAGACAAAAAGTAAGGCTTGGACCGAATGGAACATGGTGTAATAAGCACGATTGACGCAAGCCTCATAGAGCCCGAGCCGGTATGCACCTTTACTGTCTTCCAAACAATCCGCAGCCTTTTTTACAATCCGGCCTACGGTTAGTTCTGTCATACAACGATTCCTTCTTTGCGAACATTAATAGCCAAAGCTGCCTCACCGTGAAGCAGCCTGTTTATCGAAATAGGAACCGTTGATATCCAAAAATTATATTTCAGCCCAAGCTCGGCACTGATGCCTGACATTAGACTTATTTCTGCAAATGCATTGATACGCTCATCATTCAAAACCACCAGAAAATCCACATCCGACTCCTCGTGCTGCTCTCCGCGCGCGTACGAGCCAAAAAGTATCACCTTATCGAGCCTATCGCCGTACAGGTCGCGGATTCCGGCCGCGAACTCTTTCGCCAACTGCGCTATCGATTCCGGTACTGTCCTGTTGCTCATCGCTCCAAATGGTTCAGAATAACGCAGGCAAGTTAACTCCTTCTATCCCAAATAGCTACTGATACTCATAATATCCGCGAACACGCCGGAGGCGGTTACCTCTGCGCCGGCGCCCGGGCCTTTGATCACGAGCGGGCGGTCTTTGTAACGTTCCGTGGTGAATGAGACGATGTTATCGCTGCCCGAAAGCGTGTAAAACGGATGCGAGGCGTCCACGGTTTTGAGCTCAATGGTCGCTTTACCGTTTTCGAGCGCCGCGATGTAACGCAGCTTTTCGCCTCGGGCTTCTGCCGCTGCCTGCATATCCGCAAAGTAGGCGTTGGAAATTTCCAGTTCGCCGAAGAATGCGTCCACGGTAGGTGCGGCAAGGCAATTGGGTGGAAGGATTTGCGAGATTTTCACTTCCTCCGGCTCCAAAGCCACGCCTACTTCCCGCGAAAGGATCAGGATTTTACGGCCTACGTCGGCACCGCTGAGGTCGTCGCGTGGGTCGGGCTCGGTGAAGCCTTTGGCTTTGGCTTCCTTCACCACATCCACGAAGCGATTGTCGCCGCCGAAGTTGTTGAATATATAGGAAAGCGTTCCCGACAGGATCGCTTCGATTTTCAGGAATTTGTCGCCGCTCGCCATCAGTCCCTGAATGGTATTGATGATGGGCAAACCGGCGCCTACGTTGGTTTCGTACAGGAACTTTACCCCGCGCTGCAATGCGGTACGCTGCAACGCAATGTATTCCGAATAGCTGCCGGAGTTGGCCACCTTATTGGGCGTCACCACGCTGATACTCGCATCGAGCAACATGTGGTAGTACTGCACAATGTCCTTGTCGGAAGTACAATCGACAAAAACGCTGTTCGGCAGGTTAAGCTCGATCATGCGGTGCACGAATGCGGGCAGGCTCGTTTTCACGCCCTCGTCCATCACGCGGTCGCGCCAGTTTTCGGGCTTGATACCGTCCGGATCTAGGAGCATTTTCTTGGTATTCGACAAACCGGCGATATTCAGGTTCAGCAGCTTCTCCTCGCGCAGGTACTGGGTCTGGTTGCGGATCTGCTCGATCAGCGTGCCGCCGATCAACCCTACCCCTACAATAAACAGGTTCAGCGAACGCGTTTCCGACTGGAAGAATACGCCGTGAATCGCGTTCAATGCCTTGGAAAGGTCGCTTTTTGAAATAACCACCGAAATATTGAGCTCCGAAGAGCCTTGCGCGGTGGCTACCACGTTGATACCGTTTTTACCCAAAGCCGAGAACAGCTTGCCCGAAATACCGGTATTTTTCTTCATTCCCTCCCCCACGATCGCGACGATCGACAGGTTTTTCTCCACCGAAATACCATCGATATGCCCCAGGCCAATCTCCGTCGCGAACTCTTTTTCGAGTACGTCGATCGCCTTCTGCGCGTTTTTCGGGTCGATCGAGAAGCAGATCGAATGCTCCGATGATGCTTGCGATATCAGTATCACGCTGATCGCATTGTTGGAAAGGGCCGTGAACAGGCGCCCGGAAATACCGGCCACGCCGATCATCCCGCTTCCCTGAATATTCACGAGGGCGATCTCGTCGATCGACGAGATCCCGGTGATCACATACTCCTTACCGTTAGCCGATTTCTGGACGTACGTTCCTTCGAAATCGGTATTGAAAGTGTTGAGCACTTTCAGGGTGATGTTCTTCGCAAATGCCGGCTGCAAGCTCGGCGGGTAAATCACCTTCGCACCGAAATGCGACAATTCCATCGCTTCCGCATAGGAGATAGAAGGAATCGTGAATGCGTTCGCCACCTTGCGCGGGTCGGCGGTCATCATGCCGTCGACGTCCGTCCAGATCTCGATAGAATCCGCTTCCAGCGCCGCGCCCAAAATGGACGCCGTATAGTCGGAGCCGCCCCGGCCGAGCGTAGTCGTTACGCCCTCGGCAGTAGACGCGATGAAACCGGTGACGCATTGCATTGCCGGGCTTTTCGCGAAATGCTCTAATATTAAATGATTGGTAACTTCGAAATTGACGTCGCCCATGCCATAGCTGGCATTGGTGCGGATCACCTGGCGCGCGTCGCAGAATTCCGCGGCTACGCCTTTGCTTTTGAGGATTTCTGTAATGACCAGCGTCGAAAGCCGCTCCCCGAAGCTCATAATGAGGTCGAGCGTGCGTTCGGACAACTCGCGAATCCAGGAAACACCGCGCAGAATGTCTTCCAGTTCATTGAAAAGGCCGCGAACCGCCGCAAATGTGCTGCTCTGGTTCTTCACGGGGATCAGCCCGCGCACTACCGCGAAATGCCTTTCCTCAACGCCTTTCAAAAATTCGACATATTCCGTATTGCCGGCGGCCGCCATTTTCCCGATTTCGATGAGCCTGTTCGTGACCCCGCCCATGGCAGAAAAAACGACCGCGATGCGCTCGCCTTTTGACAGATTTTCTTCGAGGATACTGATTACCGTTTTGATACTGTCGACCGATCCGACAGAGGTGCCGCCAAATTTAAGAACCTTCATTTAAAGCTATATTCGAAATATGCGAATGTGAACGGCACAGGGCCGCTCATTTTGAACAGAATGCAAATATAGCAATTCAAACGCCGCTTACTTTCAATAATACCCCTAAATGCAGACCGCCCCGGTGAATTCGACCGACAGCCGAATGCGGTCGCCACCGGTATCCCTCACATTCAGTCAGTTGCTGCATCGTGTAACTTCATATAAACATCTCTTTTAAAAATATTAAATTTTAAATAAAATCACTTTAATCGATGAATATTTTATTAAAACATTTTTTCTCAATCAGATATTTTTTGAAATTAATTAAAAATAGAAGATTCTTCTGTTTTACTAAGATTACCTAACTGTTTCACTCCATTACTTAATCAATTATGAAGAAAGTCTTTACATTAGGCTTCTTATTGCTCTTGCTGTTCCTCGCCGGAACAGGTTTTGCACAAGACCTGAGCATCAAAGGCAAAGTGCAATCGGCGGACGGGTACCTTCCCGGCGCCAGCATCCTCATCAAGGGCACCAGCCGTGGCAGCACCACGGACGTCAACGGCGACTTTACCCTCACAGCGCCGGCCAATGCAATCCTCGTCGTTTCGTTTATCGGGTACAAAACGTTGGAAATCCCGGTAGGCTCGAAAACCGTGTTCGACATTATGCTCGAAAACGATGCGACGCAGTTCAACGAAATCGTCGTAACGGCGCTCGGTATCGCCCGTGAGAAGAAAGCGCTGGGCTACGCCGTGCAGGAAGTAAGCGGCAAAACCCTCACGCAAGCGCGCGAGACTAACCTCGTCAACTCGCTGTCGGGCCGCCTGGCAGGGGTTCAGGTAACCAATTCCAATGGCGCGCCGGGCTCCTCGTCGCGGATGATCATTCGCGGGGCGAGCTCTATCGGTAGCAACAACCAGCCGCTGTTCGTCGTGGACGGTGTACCGGTGGACAACAGCAACTTCGGCTCGGGAACGGGTATCGACTACGGTAATGCCGCAGCGTCGATTAACCCCGACGATGTAGAGTCGATCAACGTATTGAAAGGGCCTAGCGCAGCGGCGCTCTACGGTTCGCGCGGAGCGAATGGCGTGGTGTTGATCACGACCAAAAGCGGTAAGGGCACGAAGGGCATCGGGGTTTCTTTCAACTCCAATACGGCATTTGAATCGCCGTTCCGGCTTCCGAAATGGCAGAACGAATATGGCCAGGGTGCCAAAGGTCTGTTTTCCTACGTCGATGGAACCGGCGCCGGTGTGAACGACGGTGTGGATGAAAGCTGGGGCCCGAAACTCGACGGCCGTTTGCTTCCGCAGTTCGACTCGCCCATCGCGGCCGATGGCAGCCGCACGCCTACCCCGTGGATCGCGCATCCCGATAATGTCGATAAATTCTTTGAAACCGGCCGCACGCTGACCAACAACGTAGCCATTACCGGCGCCAACGACAAAGGCGACTTCCGTCTTTCGTTCACCGACCTCGACCAGACCGGTATTTTGCCTAACACCAATTATAAAAGAAGAACGGTTTCGTTAAATGCAGGCTGGAACCTCACCAAAAAACTCAGCATTCGCGCCACCGGTAACTATGTCAACGACGGCAGCGATAACCGCAACAATTTCGGCTTGTACTTCATCTGGTTTGGTCGCCAGGTGGATATGGATAAATTAAAAGACTATCACAAACCGGGCAGCATTTACCAATACAACTGGAACGACAACTACTGGACCAACCCGTACTACATGCTCAACGAGAGCACCCGCGCCAACGAACGCGACAGGCTGTACGGGAATATGTCGGCCACGTACAAATTCACCGACTGGCTGAGCCTCACCGCCCGTACCGGAACCGATTTCTACGAAGACCGCCGCAAGACCAAAAGCGCGGCACGCCAGGCCAAAATCGGCGCGTCGGCATTGTACGATGCTTATAATGAAGAGCAGATCTTCGTGCGCGAGTCCAACTCCGATTTCCTTTTGAATGCGACGCACAAATTCGGGGAATTCGACATTACGGCCAACATCGGCGGCAACCACCGCAGCAACTACGCACAGCGCAACTACATGGGCGCGACCGAGCTCGCGATCCCGCGCGTGTACAACCTGGGTAACTCCCGCCAGCGCCCGGTGACGGAGAACAGCTTTATCAAGAAAAATGTGAACAGCCTCTACGCTTCCGCGAACCTCGGCTTCCGCAATTACCTCTTCGTGGACCTGACGGCCCGTAACGACTGGTCGAGCTCGCTCCCGAGCGATAACCGCTCTTACTTTTACCCGTCTGCGGCTGTGAGCGCGATCATTACCGATATTTTTGATGTAAAATCCCCGATACTCTCGTTTGCAAAAATCCGCGCAGGTTGGGCACGTGTGGGTAACGACACCGATCCTTACCGCCTGGCCAGTACCTACAAATACGAAAACCCATGGGGCAGTACTCCGAGCCTTTCGGAAAACAATGCATTGCTGAACGCCAACCTGAAACCGGAACTTACCTCTTCGTATGAGATCGGAACGGACATTCGCCTTTGGCAAAACCGGGTAGGACTGGATATTACTTACTACAAGAAAGTTTCGTCCAACCAGATCCTCGACGTAAACATTTCCAACGCGACGGGCTATTTGTCCAAACTGCTCAATGCCGGTAAAATCGAGAACCAGGGGATTGAAATCCAACTGACCGCTTCACCCATCAAGACCGACGCATTTGAATGGCAAGTAGGCCTGAACTGGGCAAAGAACAAGAACAAAGTGGTTTCGCTCGCCAACAACCTCACTACCTACCAGCTCAACACCAGCTACAATGCGTTGACGCAGACGACCTCTACCAACAGTTTCCGCGGTCTCTCGGTGGAAGCGCGCGTAGGGCAGCCTTATGGTACTTTCTTCGGAAAGGGCTTCCTGCGTGCTCCGGACGGCCAGATCGTTTACGATGCGCAGGGTTACCCGATGCTCGAATCGGCAAGCCGCGTGCTGGGTAACTTCACCCCCGACTGGATTGGCGGCTTCTCGAACACATTCCGCTACAAAAACCTGTCGCTGAGCACATTGATCGACGTAAAACACGGCGGCGATATTTTCTCACAATCGATCAATATCGGTCGCTACACCGGGGTTTTGGCTGAAACTACCCTGGGACGTGAAGACGGCATTATCGGCCAGGGTGTCGTGAACAAAGGCACCGCTGCGGCACCGGAATACGTACCGAACGAAAAACGCATCAGCTCCGAAGAGTACCACCACAAATACTACCTGCTGACCAACAACGAAAACACCATTTTCGATGCCAGCTACGTGAAACTCCGCGAAGTGAAGCTGACTTACATGCTTTCGGGCCAGGTGTTCAAGAAGCTGCCGTTCCGCGACATCGCGATTTCGGTGGTGGGCCGTAACCTCGCGCTCCTGAAAAGCAACCTGCCGCACATCGATCCTGAAACTAGCTATTACAACGACGGTAACCTCCAAGGCATCGAAAACGGGCAGATCCCGACCACCAGAACGGTTGGTTTCAACATCAGCTTCAACCTGTAAGCCATTATCCTAACTGATTACAAGCATGAAAAGCATCATACGTTCATTCAAATCCAAAACTTTGCTCGCCGCATCCATTGTTTGCCTGTCGGCCTGCACGGGTGATTTCGACGAAGTCAATACCAACAACAACAGCGCCGCGACCGGTACCGCAGACCTTTTCCTGCCGCACGGCATCCAGAGCGCGGTAGACCTCTACTGGGGCGGCTCCATCGGCCAGGACATCGGCGACGGCTTTTCCCAGCATTGGGCGCGTATCCAATACACCGATATCGACCAGTACACCGTTTCGGCGGACGTGTACAACACCGGCTGGCAGACGCTCTACATCGAATCCCTGGCCGATTTCCAGCGGATCATGAAGATTTCGGAAGAATCGGGTAATACCAATTACAAGGCTGTTTCGATGATCATGCGCTCCTGGGCATTCCTGCTGCTGACCGACATTTACGGCGACATTCCTTACACCGACGCATTGCAGGGGCTGGACGATAAACTTTTGCCTAAATACGACGCCCAGAAGAATGTGTACGCCGGTATCGTGACCGAGCTGAAAACAGCCAACGACCTGATCGACGTCGCCGATAAAAACAAGGCGATTGCCGGTGATATTCTCTTCAATGGCAACCTCACCAAATGGAAGAAATTCGCCAACTCGCTGAGCCTTCGCGTCCTTGCGCGGATGATCGACAAGGCCGATGCTCCCATCGACGTCAAATCGGAGGTCACCCGCATTCTGAGCGACGCCGCCAAATACCCGGTGATGGAGTCGGTGGCCGATAATATCCAGCTCAACTACCTCGACGCGACGAACAACAACAACCCTGTGAACCAGAACCGCAAGACCCGCGACGACCACCGCGTGAGCGCGACGCTGGTGACCAAGCTGACGGCGCTGAATGACGGCCGTTTGGCGGTTTATGCCAACAAACCTGCCGATGGCGGTGATTACAAAGGCGTTCCAAACGGCCTGTCCTCATCCGATGCGAATGCATTGGGCCTTTCCAAAACATCGAAAGTGGGCGATTACTTCGTAGCCGCGACTGCTCCCGGCGTGATCATGAGCTATGCCGAACTGCTGTTCCTGAAAGCGGAATTTGCCTACAAAGGCATCGCCGCGGCCGGTACCGCTTCGAAGAACTATACCGATGGCATTACCGCCTCATTCGCGCAGTACAAACTGACCGTTCCGGAAGCCTACCTCACTGCCAATGCATTGAAAACCGGCACGGAGGCATTCACCCAGATCATGGAGCAAAAATGGATTGCGCTCTTCGGCCAGGGTGTAGAGGCCTGGACCGAGTTCCGCCGGACCGGCATTCCTGCCCTTTCCCCTCCTGTTTTGAACACCAATGGCAACGTCATTCCCACGCGGCTGTCTTACCCCGGTTCGGAAGAATCGCTGAACTATGAAAATTTCTCAGCGGCCCTCACCACCCAGGGAGGCAAGAATGACATGAAAATGAAGCTTTGGTTTGCGAAATAATGCATACCCAAAAGTGCTAAAAAAGCAAAACGGGTCGGATGCGTGCGGCATCCGACCCGTTTTCTTTTTGGTATTGATATGGATTAAAACGAAATACCCAGTCCCGCACCGATGTTTGCGACACCTACAAATCGCTTTTCATTGATAGGAATACCTACTTCGGGATAGTTACCCACGCGGACATTCACAGCCACGTTCTTCAACTCCGCTTCGGTTGCGAGGAAATCGCCGGAAACATGGAAATACAATGGCCCGGCAATCGGCAAACGCAGACTTGCTCCGGCACCTACACCGAAACCGCTCGTGGAGGCAGGGCTCAAATGCACGAGAATCTGGTTTTCCCCGGATTGGAATGTACCGGTCATATCCACGGTAGGCGAAGTCACCTGGACATAACCTCCCTGAACGTGCCCTTCCAATTGTACTCTCCCGAAATTGAGGAAAATAGCGGGACCTGCCATGATCGCATTGAATTTCCAGCGCGACACGCGCGTGTCCCAGGTATGCGCGGAAGTTTCATTGATAATACCTTTGATTTCTTCCACACGGAGGTCGGCGATATCGACGATCGGCTGAGGGCGCGTCGTGTTTTTGTTCATGCTTCCGGTAAACTTCAATCCAAACCAGCGGGCAATGCGAAAATCATAATTGACCTGCCCGTAATATCCTGATCCTGTAAGACCTGCGAACGGGTCGTTCAGTTTTTCCCTTGCAAGCTCTCCTACCGGCAAGCTGTATCCTGCCGTAACCGAAAAGAAAGACCGGTTATCGTTTTGTGCATGGGCACCTGACTGCGTAAATAGGAAAAGTGCAAAAAGGGGAATAGAGAAACGTGGGCTGATTTTCATGAATATGGCTGGTTTGTGAGAAGAACTAGTACGTGAAACGAAATTTCCAGCTAAGGTAACATGAAACGTCCCCGATTTATTACATTTTCGCTCCACGACTTAGTTTGGGGAAATTTTATCAACACAATGTTATATAAAACGCTGAAAAAGTGCTGAATCGGCGCTGGTATGGAAATGGTACTGTCTATTTCAAACTAAATCAATAAACCCATGAACAGGCAAGAAACAGATAAGGAAGCAAGAGCCACCAAAAACGTGAAGAACGTCTGGAAGTGGATCGTCGGCATCGGTATCGTTCTTTCGCTGATCGCCTGGTTTGGCGGCTTCTTTAACCATGATAGAAATCTGACGGGGCAGGCTGACAACCCGGCAGATCAGGGCACGATTGCAGTCGACAGCATCGCTTCCGATACCGCGGGTACGCAAATGCCCGCCGATACGGTCAATGAACACGTCCGCGGCACGCAATAGGTATTACTTGATTAGTGCGTCGTATAAAATCTCTACCGGATGCATGGCTTTGCGTCCGGTACCATCCTTAATCTGATGGCGACAACTCGTCCCGGCAGCCGCGATGATCACGTCCTCGGGCTGCTGCCGGACAGTGGGGAACAACACCAGCTCCCCGATCTGCATCGAAACCTCAAAATGCTCTTCTTCATACCCGAATGACCCCGCCATGCCGCAGCATCCAGACGGGATCAGCTGAACATGATAGTTTTCCGGCAGCTGCAATGCTTTTTTAGAAGCCGTTAACGTCGACAGCGCTTTCTGATGGCAATGCCCATGCAGCTTGATCAGCTGGTTTTTACCCACAAATGCACTTTTCTGAATCCGTTTCGCATCGACTTCGCGGGCAATGAATTCCTCGAAAAGCAATGCATGCTCCGCGATTTTCTGCGCATTCGGACGTTCGGCTTCACCCACCAAATCCACATATTCATCGCGAAACGACAAGATCGCCGAAGGCTCAATGCCCACCAGCGGCGCGTCGTAAGTGATTTTGTCTTTCAGCAAACCCACATTCCGGATCGCCAGTTTTTGTGCTTCTTTCACAAAACCTTTCGACAAATACGACCGTCCCGATTCCACATGCTCGGGGATAATGACCTCATAACCTAGTTTTTCGAGCAGCAGTACAGCCTTCTTACCTACTTCCGCATCATTGTAATTGGTAAACTCATCACAAAACAGGTATACCCTGCGCGAATGCGGTGCAACTGCCGGCTTGTTGCGCTGATGTTTCTCCCACCAGCTTTTCAGCGTTTCGCTATCCAGCTTCGGCATCGAACGCTCGGGATGGAAACCGACCATTTTATTGGCGATTTTCCGCAATGCAGGTGTACCGAATATTCCATTGAACGCCCAGGGCGCGATCGACGCCAGTTTCATTTGGTTTGAAAAACCGGCGATCAGCTTGCTGCGCATCGGCACGCCGTGGCTTGCATAATATTGCTGGGTGAACTCGGCCTTCATTTTGCCGATATCCACGCTCGAAGGGCATTCCGATTTGCAGCCTTTACAGGAAAGGCAAAGATCCAGTACCTCCTTCACCATTTCCTGGCTGGTTGCAGGGGCGGTTTCGGGCGTGAAATACTGGCGGAGAATGTTCGCGCGGGCACGCGTGGTATCACGCTCGCTGCGCGTGGCCATGTAGCTGGGGCACATGGTACCGCCCGTGAGTTCGGTTTTGCGGCAATCGCCCGAGCCGCTGCATTTTTCGGCCAGGCGGAGAATGCCTTCCTGTCTTGAAAAATCAAATACGGTATCGATCTGTGGATTCGGCTTGTCCTGCCCGTAGCGCAGAAACTCGTTCATAGGCGGGGTATCCACAATTTTGTTGGCATTGAAAACGCCCTCCGGGTCCCAGATGCGCTTCACCTGCCTGAACATTTCGTACACCTCTTCGCCCATCATGAATGGGATGAATTCGCCGCGAAGCCGCCCATCGCCATGCTCGCCCGACAATGCGCCGTTATATTTTTTCACCAATACGGCGGTGTCAGCCAATACATCGCGGAATTGCTGCTTACCCTCGCTCGTTTTGAGGTTGATCATCGGCTCCACGTGCAGCTCGCCCGCCCCCGCGTGCGCGTAGTACGAGGCGTGCAGGCCGTGTTTTCCCAACAAAACCTCCAATTCTTCGATGTATGCGGGTAAATCCTCGACGGCTACCGCGCAGTCTTCGATCAGGTTCACCGGCTGGGTATCGCCTGGCAGGTTGCGTATCAGGCCCAAACCGGCCTTACGAATGTCCCAGGCCTTGTTGGCATCGTCGCCGAACAATAGCGGATAGGCATATCCCAGGCTTTCGGCTTTCAACTGGTCGATCAGGGCCGCTGCCTTTTGTTCCACTTCTTCTTCGGCAATGCCCCAGAATTCCACCATCAGCATCGCCGCAGGGTCGCCCTGCATGAAAAACCGGTTTTGGGAGTACACATTATGGTTTTTGGTGAAATCCATAATGTATTTGTCGACCAGCTCGGATGCTTTCGGATCGTGCGCCATGGCCACGCGGTTCGCATGCAGCGCCTCCGCGAGCGAGCTCGTATGCACGCACAACACGCCCACAGCCGCGGGCGGGGCGTCGACCAACGCTATTTTGGCTTCTGTAACAAAGCACAATGTACCCTCCGAGCCTGCAATGAGGTTACAGAGGTTGATATTTCCTTTTTCAAAATTCCGCACCAACGCATCCAGCGCATAACCCGAGTTTCGGCGGGTAACAGTGGGTTTCGGGAATTGTTTTTTGATTAAATCCTGGTCAATAGGATTGGATATGAGCCCGAACATCCCCGCCAGAATGGATTGCAGCCGCTGGCCTTTGATCTGCTTTTCACGGATTTCCTTCGTAAAATCAGCAATGGATTTTTCACTGAAAACTGCTTCCGAACCATCGGAAAGCAACACTTTTACTTCCAGCAAATGGTCGCGCGTGGCGCCCCAGGTGATCGAATGCAGCCCGCAGGAGTTGTTACCGATCATCCCGCCGATCATCGCCCGGCTCGCGGTAGAAGTTTCAGGGCCGAAAAGCAGCCCGTAAGGCGCCAGGTGTTTGTTCAGATCGTCGCGGATCACGCCCGGCTGCACCCGTACCCATTTCTCGTCCGCATTTACCTCGATAATCTTCCGGAAATGCTTCGAAATATCGACCACAATTCCTTTTCCCACCACCTGCCCGGCCAGCGACGTGCCCGCTGCGCGGGGGATCAATGTCACCTTGTTGGCTTTCGCAAAATCGATCAGCGCACGGATATCCTCCACAGTTTTCGGCAATGCTACCGCCACGGGCATTTCCTGGTAAACGGATGCGTCCGTAGCATAAACGGTACGCTGAGCAGTATGGAGCGTGGAATCGTCGAAATACAACTCACCCTCAAACCGGGCACGGAGGGTATTGAACTGGAATTGTGAAACGCGGGTCATGGGAATAATCGATAATCAAGGAGCGAATTTACGGTAGTTGCCCTATTAATGCTTTGAAAAACTGCATTAATGTGCTCCCGGGCGACGGTGAATAAGCGAACGGAAGGGATACCGCCGTGGGTTACGTATATTGGCACAATTTTTACACCGCCTTGTTCAGGTAAAAACAGTTTTCCCTTTCGAACCAATGAAACATATAAACATTCTGATCCTCACACTATTCAGTTGTGCCGTCAGCTGGGCTGCATACGCACAAAACACCGCCAATATTACGCTCACAGCCCCCAAACAGGCCCCCGTGACCGTTACGCTGGTGTTGGAAGATGTACATTTTCACCCCAATCTGGGCACCGGCCTTGCCGACGCCAAACTCGATGCCGTGGCCTCGGTGAATTTTACCGACAAAACCACCGAAAAAACGGTCATCCAGCTCACTGAACCCAAAATGATGCGCCTTCAATACAGCGGCAGCGGCGTGAACAGGACCTGGATGCTCTTCCTGCAACCCGGCGACGACCTGACGATCAACGTCGGAGCAAACGCCGATGTGACTTTCGCGGGCAAAAACGCCGGTTACCAGACATTTTTAAAGAACTATTTCCTCGAAAACCAATACCAGTACCTGCCCGTTTTTGGCTACAAACCCTCGCAAATCGACAACAAAAGCGTGGTTCAACAGAGCGACAGCCTGAAAAAAGTACGGCTGGATGCATTCGAGAAATTCAAAATGGCTAACCCGGTAGTGCCTGCATTTGAAGCTTACGTGCTGGCGACCACAGCCACCGAGCCTTCCCTGACACGCCAGCTGATTCAGGAAAAGATCATGCGCCGCAACCGCGTCACCAAACTCGACGCCACGCAACGCAAGGAACTAGAAGATTTTACATTAACCGATTTCAAAATTCAGCCCGACGACGCATTGCTCAGCCAGGCCTACCGTGACGAGCTTCGCTACTGGGCCCTGATCCCCTCGACACGCAAATTCCCGCTCGAATCGGAAACGCGGTACGAAATCAGCCCGAACGCATTGAAAGACGTGTACGCATTCAGCAAGGAAAAGCTGGCCGGTTACCCCAAACAGAAAGAATACCTGGCTACCTACTGGCTCAACTACGCCGCAACGGCGATCCCCGGTATCGAAACGGCCAAAACGCTGCTGGCAGATTACAAAACGACATTCCCGCAATCGCCTTACACCGAATATATTTCCAAACTGATCCAGACGAAAGAGTCGCTGCAACCCGGCGCGGCCATTCCCGACGTCACATTGCTCAATACCGACAGCGCGGCGGTAACGGTTTCCTCGTTACAAGGCAAGCCGGTTTTGATGGTATTTTCATTCAGTATCGGCCAGCACGAGCCCGGATTGAAGGTTTTGGAAGATAAATATGCGGATAAGGTAACATTCGCCTACATTTCCGTCGCGACGGGCATTCCGCTTTCGACCTGGAAACAATATGTAAAAACGCGGCCGACTGCCAGGCATTTGTGGGCTTCCGACGAAAACATCGAGGTTTTGAAAGAAAAATACGGCATTGATATCCGTTACCCGTTCCTGGTGATCGACGGCGCAGGCAAAATCGTGAACCGCTGGATTCCGCAGGAGTTCCCTAACAACAAAACCCTGGAAGCTGATTTACAGAAAGTTGCGAAGTAATGGCGCGAAGCTCAGCTTCGTGCCCAATATTCACAGGCCTCCGGCCGGTCAGAAATGCACCATCGTACAAAGTCGGCCGGAGGCCTCTACATAGCGGGTGCGAAGCAGGAGCTTCGCACCATCATTTTGAGCGCTTCGCACTATCCGGTAATCTTGATCGAATGGATCGGCTCCTCGTACTGGTATGAAATCCGCAGCTCGCAGTTATCGCAAATCTGCTTTACAATAGCCAGCCCCAATCCCAGCGATTCCGCCCCCGTCGATTCCTTCTTGAACCGCTCGAACAATCGCTCCGGCTCACTTTTCAGCGGCTGCCCGGTATTGCTTACCTGCACAAAATCGGCACCCGATTCGAGCCGTAACTCCCCGCCGGTGTAATTGTGCCGGATCGCATTGTTGATCAGGTTGGTCAGCAGAATATCCGCCAAAGCCGGCGACATCACCTTCCGGAAACTGCCCGTCGATTGCACGGTGACCCGGATCTCCTTATGCTGCAAAATGTCTTCGAAATCTTTCAGCTTGTTCCCTGCGAGCTCCGAAAGATCGAGGCTCTCCTGCTCTGTAAACTGCTGGTTTTCAATTTTTGCCAGCAACAAAAGTCCCTGATTGAGCCGCGACATCCGCCGCGCTGCATGGTAAATCTCCTCGATCCAGTAGGTATGGTTTTCGCCCAGATCGCCCGATTGGATGAATTGCTCCACGCGCGCATTGATGAGCGCGAGCGGTGTCTGGATCTCGTGGGATGCATTCTCTGTGAATTCGCGCAGGCTCCGGTAGTCGTGCTGCATTTTGGAAGCCATTTTCTCCATTACATCACCCAGCTCGTTGAACTCGGTAATTTCACTTCGGACAGTTTCCAGCGGCTTGTTCTTCGTCCAGTCAAAATCCTTGATCCTCGCCAGCGAGTCGTAAAACGGTTTCCACAGCTTGCCCGACAAAACGCGGTGAAAAAGGAAGGTACTTACCAGCAGCAATCCCAAAAACGCGATCATCGCCGCCGAAATGGCCTCGATCAGCTTGTAGGATTCGATCATCGACTTCCTGATCGCCACGCGGTAAGGCGAGCCGCCGATCAATGTATAGAATGTGAGCTGCCGGAACGGGTCGGCGGTTTCGTCGTAGCGGTTGCTGATGAGCGTGTCCGTGAATGCGACCTTGTTATCGAACTGGCCGAATACCGGTACTACCTCGATTTTATTCTCGACAAAGTAAGAATTGTTGGACCAGGTGTCGTTCGCGCGGATGTAAGTCTCGAAATCCTGCTTTTCGACCATCAGGCGGCTCTCCACCTCGTCGTAAATCATGAACTTGATGATCCAGAAAAAGGCGATCCCGACCGCCGCGTAAATCAGCAGCGAGGCGAGTAGGTAAATGCGACTGGCTTTTTCGAGCAGTTTCAAGGCGCGGTGAATTTGTATCCTATCCCGTAAATCGATTGAATGTAATCCTTTCCTCCTTTCTCTACGATTTTCCGGCGAAGATTTTTAATGTGCGAATACACCATATCCAGCGAATCGGCCGAATCCATATTGTCGCCCCAAAGGTGCTCGGCAATGGATTCCTTGGTCAGCGCGACATCGATATTGGAAAGAAAATAGAGCAGCAGATCGTACTCTTTTTTGGATAATGTAGTTTCAATGTCTTTGATAAAAACCTTCCGGGCAGGCAGGTTGACCCGGATATCCTTCCAGGTCATATCATTATTCCCCCCGAAATTCCTCCGCCGGATCAGCGATTTCACCCGCGCATTCAGTTCCGAAAGGTGAAATGGTTTGGTCATGTAATCATCCGAACCAATTTCCAATCCTTTCAATTTGTCTTCCAGCGTGTTGCGGGCGGAAATGATGATGATACCCGTTGCGGCGGCGATCTTTTTCAAGGTCTGGATAATGTCGAACCCACTGCCATCCGGCAACGTCAGGTCCACGATCGTGCAGTCGTATTGGTACAGGCTGATCTTCTCATCGGCCTGCCAGAATGTGTTGGCTACCTCGCAAATGAACCCTTCGCGGGAGAGGTAGTCGGTGATACTTTCTGCAAGCCCTTTTTCGTCCTCGACAACTAAAATTTTCATTCCTCTTTCAAAATATACTTCACAAAAATACACCCTGAAGTTGGAAACATTTAGGAAGGATAAATGCGTAATAAACAGTCCCTTGCAGGGTTCTGTTTCCCAAATGTTTCCAGAATTGAGCTCTAATTTCGGCTAAAAATATCTTTAACCCGAATTATGAAGCACTCCCAGTATCATTCGGTTTCCCGCTTTTTTCCGCCGGGAAACGCACATTCGCCGGAAAGATTTACACACCGGTTCTCCGACATTAAAAACCATTGGCTCGCCTGGCTCCTCGCCGCCCTCGTGTGCATGCAGGCAAACGCGCAGCACATCAAATTGCACGAAGCGTTGGAGCAGGGTAAAGGCAATTTCCCTTTCCTGAGAGCCAAACAGGCCGAAATACACAGCGCCGAAAGCCGCATTAAGTCTGTCAAAACCGATTACCTGCCCGCATTTATCGTGCAGGACCAATATACTTACGGCACGAGCAACAGCGTAGCCGGCGCATTCCTGCCCAACGAGGGGAGCGCATTGTCGCCTTCCGGCGGTATCCGCCCCGAAAATATCTACACGGCCACATTCGGCAGTTTCACGACAGCTATGGTCGATTGGAAAGTTTTCAATTTTGGAAAAGTAAATGCCAATGTAAATGCCGCCAAAGCCGACCTCGCCCGTACCCAGGCCGACTACGAGAACGAGCTTTTCCAGCATCAGGTCAAAATCATCGATGCGTATTTGCTTCTTTTGATTAATCAGAAACTGGTGGACGCCCAGCGTCAGAATCTGCAAAGGGCGGCTGTTTTCAAACGCGTCACCGATGCCGCAGTAACTTCCGGCATGCGCCCCGGCGTCGACAGTTCGCTGGCCGCGGCGGAATATGCCAAAGCACAATTGCTGCTGCTTGAAAGCCAGCGTTCGGAAAAAGCACAGCGCCTGCGATTTTCGGAGCTGACCGGCGAACTGCACGACAGCATCGACGTGGACACTATGGGTTTCTACGCCCAGCTGCCTGTTGTATCCAACGAAATCGCCTCATTCCTTAAAAACCCGGCATTGCGGTTTTCACAAACACAGATCGATGCTTCCGTAGCCCGAAGCCTGGCCATCAAACGTTCCTATTTGCCCTCCGTTTCACTGGTAGGCGCCGGATGGGGACGCGGCTCGGGTGTTTCGAACAAGGATGACTCCTTCCGCACCGATTTCGGCAGCGGGGTGAAATACCAGGTCTACAACTATCTTTTCGGCGTTTCTACGCGCTGGAACCTCACCAACATTTTCAAGGTAAGGAACGACTACCGCGCCGAACAATTCCAGGCAGAGCGTTTCAAATCGCTGTACCAAACCCAGCAGCTACAACTCGACCGCCAGACGCGCGAATCAGAAATCCAGTTCCAGCTTTCGCTCGCGCAGGCACGCCTCACGCCCGTACAGCTCACCGCCGCGCGAACCGCATTCAACCAGGCCGAGGCACGCTACCAGAGCGGGCTCACCGACCTTTTCACGCTCGCCCAAAGCGTAAATGCATTGAACCGCGCCGAAATCGACAAGTTCGTCACCAACGGCAATGCCTGGCGCTCGCTGCTCCTGAAAGCCGCCGCCGCGGGCGACCTCGACATTTTCCTGAGCCAGATAAACTAATAACAGCATTATGTATCAACTCATCAGAACTGCCCTCCGACAGCCCATTTCCATCGTGGTGGTCGTGATCGGCATCCTATTCTTCTCGGTTCTGTCGATACGGAGCATCCCGGTCGACATTTTCCCCAACCTCGATTTGCCTACCATTTACGTGGTACAGCCCTACGGCGGTATGGCACCCGACCAGATGGACGGCTTCATTGCCACCCGCTACCAGGATCACTTCCTGTACGTGTCGGGTATCCGCGATGTGGACGTCAAAACAATCCAAGGCTTGTCATTGATCAAACTCTCGTTCTACCCCGGCACCGACATGGCGCAGGCTGCTGCGGAGGTCGCCAACAACGTTTCTCGCGCGAAGGCCTACATGCCCGAGGGTACCGTACCCCCGCAGGTAGTCCGCTTCGATGCCAGCTCCGTGCCTATCGGCCAGATGGTATTCGAAAGTGCTTCGCGCTCGCTGAACGAGATCCAGGACTTCGCCTCGTCGCGCGTCCGGCCGATGTTCAGCCGCATTGAAGGCGTTTCCAGCCCGCCGCCATTTGGTGGTAACCAGCGCACGATCGTCGTCCGCGTCGATCCGGAACGCATTCGCAGCTACCACCTGACACCCGAGGAGGTGATCAAATCCATTATCGCCAACAACCAGCCTTCGCCGGCCGGTAATATCCGCATGGGTGACAAAACTTTGATGACGCCCGTGAACTCGCTGATCAAGAAACCGGAAGATTTTCTGAATATCCCTATCCGCGTCGGATCGGGCCCTACCGTGTTCATCCGCGATGTGGGCGTGGTGGAAGACGGCGCCGACGTGACCGTGAGTTACGCGCTCATCAATGGCCGCCGCGCAGTTTACATCCCCGTAGTTAAAAAATCGGACGCTTCGACGCTCGATGTGGTGAACAATATCCGTGCCGCATTGCCGCAATTGCGGAATGCCGTGCCGGAAGACGTGAAGATCTCCTACGAGTTCGACCAGTCGGTGTATGTGACCAACTCTTTGAAAAGCCTCATTACCGAGGGTATCCTCGGTGCATTGCTGACGGGTCTGATGGTATTGCTCTTCCTCAGAGACTGGCGCAGCGTGATCATCGTGATCGTGACCATCCCTATTTCCATTCTTTCTGCCGTGATACTGATGAATTTGTTTGGTCAAACCATCAATATCATGACATTGAGCGGACTGGCGCTGGCTATCGGCGTACTCGTTGACCAGGCGACGGTAACCATCGAGAACATTCACCAGCACCAGGAAATGGGCAAACCGAAAGAGCAGGCCATTTGGGATGCTTGTAAGGAAATCGCATTCCCCGAATTCCTCATTCTGCTCGCGATCCTGGCCGTTTTTGCACCGTCGTTTGTGATGAGTGGCATTCCAAGATCCATGTTCCTGCCCCTTTCGCTAGCCGTAGGTTTCGCGATGATCGCTTCGTTTTTGCTTTCGCAAACATTGGTACCGGTGCTTTCGAACTGGCTTTTGAAAGATCACCCGCACCATGAAGCGCCTACTTTGGCATTGGACAGCCAGGAAATCGATGATGTAATTGAAGAAGGAGCGCACCCGTCGCTGCCGCCTACCGGTTTTGAGAAGTTCAAACTGAAATACCTGAATGTACTCGGCGGTATCATGGGCAAGCGCCTGATCGTGCCGGTATACCTCGTCGGCAGCATTGCTTTGATCGTCGGCGGGTTCTTCCTCATCGGGACCGACATTCTCCCGAAAGCCAACAGCCACCAGTTCCAGATGCGCATGCGGGTACCCGACGGTACACGCGTGGAGCGCACGGAGGAGGCTACGTTGAAGGTTTTGAACCTGATTAAATCGGAAGTGGGGAAAGAGCACGTTGAAATATCTTCCGCGTATGTGGGCACGGTCCCTTCCAGCTATGGTACTTCCAACATTTTCGTGTTCAACAGCGGCCCGCATGAGGCGGTTTTACAGGTTTCGCTGAAAGAAGAGTTTCCGGTAAAAATGGATGCGTTGAAGGAAAAGCTGCGTGCGAGAATCGCCAAGGAAATCCCGAACCTGGCCATTTCATTCGAACCGATCGAGCTCGTGGATAAAATCATGAGCCAGGGCGCGTCGACGCCGATCGAGGTGAGTGTGGCAGCCAAAGACGTGGAAGAAGCCGGAAGGTTTGCCCGCAAAATTCAGAAAGAAATGCAGCAGATCGCATTCCTCCGCGACGTGCAGATTGCCCAGCCGTTGCAATACCCGATCCTGGACGTGAAAATCGACCGCGAGCGGGCCGGGCAATTGGGCATTACCTCCACGCAAGTGGCCCGTTCGATGGTGGCCGCGACGTCTTCCAGCCGTTTTACCGACAAAAACCTCTGGCTCGACGATGCCAAAGGACTTGCCTACCAGGTGCAGGTGCAGATTCCGGAATATCAGATGACTTCCGTAGAAGACATTGGTACCATTCCTCTGAAAACCGGGGTAAGCAACCCGTTGCTGGCCGATGTGGCTACCTTCTCCGAAAAAACAGCGCCGGGTGAATACGACCGTGCCGGTCCGAACCGACTCGTGACGGTAACGGCCAATATTCATAAAAAAGACCTCGGTGCGGCTACTACCGCCGTTCAGAAGGCAATCAAGAATGCAGGAGAACCGCCGCGCGGGGTGATTGTGGAACTGAAAGGCCAAACCGAGTTGCTGACGGAAACGCTGAGCAGCTTGCAGACCGGTCTGTTGATCGCCGTCGTGATCATGTTCCTTTTGCTCGCCGCCACTTACCAGTCGTTCAAACTGTCACTGGTAGTACTTTCAACCATCCCCGCGGTAGTCGTGGGCTCGATTGGCCTGCTCCTGCTCACCGGCGCGACGTTGAACCTGCAATCTTACATGGGACTGATCATGTCCGTCGGGGTATCGGTGGCGAATGCGATTTTGATGGTAACGAATGCGGAGAACCTGCGCCTCAAATTGCAGGATGCGCATAAAGCCGTAACGCTCGCTGCCGGCAGCCGGATCCGCCCGATCCTGATGACGAGTATCGCGATGATCGCCGGGATGATCCCGATGGCATCCGGTCTCGGCGAGGGCGGCGATCAGATCGCTCCGCTGGGTCAGGCTGTAATCGGCGGGTTGATCGCCTCCACGCTGGCCTCCCTGCTCATTTTGCCGGCCGTGTTCACGCTCGTTCAGCGCAAAGCGTCCGTCAACTCGGTATCCCTCGATCCAGAAGATCCCGAAAGCAATTTCTTTCGTAAAAAACTCCAAACATCCGTCTCCATGAATACCCTGAAATCCATTCTGATATTGATCGCCGTAGCGGCCGGCATGAGCGCATGCAGCAGCACCGCCGAAACCAGCGAAAAGCATGAGCAGGAAACTGCTGCGAAAACCCCCGCTGCGGTGGAGATGGCCTACGTCAAAAGTATGAAACCCGCGAAGCAGATCGCATTACCGGGCGAATTGAAACCGTGGAACAAGGTCAGCATTCATCCGAAGGTGAAAGGTTTTGTCAAAACAGTAAATGTCGACCGGGGTACGGTGGTCAGAAAAGGACAGGTTCTGGCGGTGTTGGAAGCGCCGGAGGTGATCTCGGAATTGAGCCAGGCCAAAGCCCAGCTGATCGCCGCCGAAGCCGCATTACAGCAAACCACCACACGCTACCAGGCCAGCGCATTGACGTTCAGCCGCTTGCAGAAAACCAATCGCACCGAAGGGGCCGTATCCCTCAATGAACTAGACCTCGCCAAAGCACGCGCTGCTGCCGACAGCTCGGCGATGGCCGTTGCGAAAGGCAATGTCCAGGCTGCTAAGTCATTCATGGAAACCAAAACGGAGCTTTCGCGCTACCTGACTGTCTCCGCGCCTTTCGACGGCATTATCACCGAGCGGAACATCAGCCCCGGCGCGCTCGTAGGCCCGGGTGAAGGCGGTGCGAAGCCGTTATTCATTCTGGAAGATAACACCAAGCTGCGTCTGACGCTCGCGATCCCGGAAAACATGTCGAGCGCCATTCCGAACAAGGGCGAAGTTAGTTTCACCGTTTCGGCCAGTCCCGAAAAAATTTACAAAGCCATCTACGCCCGCAGCTCCCGTACATTATCGGAAGAAAACCGCTCGATGATGACCGAATTCGACGTCAACAACCGCGCGAACGAGCTGAAAGCAGGCATGTACGCGCAAGTGCAGCTCAACACCGAGCGCACCGGCAACACCCTTTTCGTTCCGACCACGTCCGTCGTCAATTCCAGCGAACAGGTATTCGTCATCCGCGATAAAGGCAAAAAAGCGGAATGGGTCCCCGTAAAACGCGGCGTCGTAGTCGATTCCCTCGTTGAAGTATTCGGCGACCTGCACGACGGCGATGCGATTGTAAAGAAAGCGTCGGAAGAGTACCGCAATGGGCAGGATTTGTAATCGAAAACCGTAAGGTTAGCCGTTCGTTCATTAGGGCGGAGAAGTGGTCATCGGGCCAACTTTTCCGCCCTATTTTTGTTTGAAACAATACACACCATTTCATGAATGTGATCAGTTTCAGAAAATTGAAAGAATTTTACGAAATTCATCCTGATTCGAAACCTTATCTGACATCCTGGTTCAAAACTGTCAGAAAAGCAGAATGGAAGGACTTCAATGCCGTAAAAACTGATTTCAGAAGTGCTGATCTCATAGCCGACAGTCGTATCATTTTCAATATCAAAGGAAACCGGTACCGCATGGTTACACGAATCAGTTTTCAGCACAAGCGAATCATGATTAAATGGCTCGGAACGCATTCAGAGTACGACAGGATTAATGCAAAGACAATTTAGGTGATGGTAGACATAAAACTGATCGAGACCGAAGAAGAGTATAATGAGGCATTAGAGCGCCTGGATTTGCTCTTCGATGCGCCTGTCGGCAGCCAGGAGGCGAAGGAGGCAGAAGTGCTTGCATTGCTGATCAATCAGTATGAAGAAGCGCATTACCCGATCGATGAACCTTCTCCCGAGGAATACGCCAGAATTCGGATGGAGGAATCGGGTCCAGGAAACCCCTTATAGCAAAAAATGCCGGACTCTCGTCCGGCATTTCGCATTATTAAGACTTAAAAAATTACTTCCTGCTGTAAGTATCCAGCGTAGCTTGCGGGAAGGAACGGAGGATATCGGACATCGTGTTTTTGATCATCGTGTTCTGATCTTCTTTCTTTGTCGGCGCTTTCACTTTGCCGGAAGCCCAGCCTTGCCAGATCATCCGTTCCGTGGTTTTTTGATAAATATTGAGGATGAAGCGGCTTTCCTGATAATTGTAGGTCGAAATATTGTTACCACCGCCATACCACCACATGTAAGGTGAATACATATTGTTCGAGCGCACTTGCTGGCGATCCTTCACATCGGTCATGAAACGTACCACGATCTCGGGATTTTGGGTATCCATTTTGTAGCCTTTGGCTTCCATTACCTCCACGACGGCATCACCCAACCGGCGCCTGTTCAGCTCGCTACCCAGCAACGGGTCCTGCTCGATATTGTGCTCTGCCTCCACTTTGAAGGTTTTGAATTGTTTCAGGTTCACAGCCGAGTCGTAATCGTAACTGACTTGAAGGGCATTACTGCACGCCATCATGAATACACCCGCCACCACCGCCATACCAGCGGATTTTATCAACTTCACTATGGTTTTCATTGTGTTTTGGAACGTTTGGTTATGTTACATTACTCTGACAGTTTCTGAGGGGATTTGGTTTAAATGCCTGCGAAACATCTATTAAACTTATAAACGAATAAAACTGATATATAGATCGCGGAAATATACCAACAAAAACGCGCCCGGATTTTGCCGGACGCGATGTACTGGGAATATATAAGGGACCACGAACTTTAATGACCTATCCTAGACGTGTTTATAGTCTGGATGCTTGTAAGGAGCCCGGTAGGCGCGGGCCAGTAATGCATTAGCTTCTCTATCTCCCACAATTTCGCGTTTTATTGGGTCATAAACAATCGAACGGCCTGTTTTCATCGAAAGATTTGCCAAAATGCAGCTGGCCGTCGAAATATGCCCTTCCTCAATGTCGGCAACCGGCCTTCCGTTATTCTCGATTGCGCTCAGGAAGTCGAGCATGTGCAGGCGCGTGGCGGGTGCCGCATTCAGCTCGATCCGGTCTTCTTTCAGGTCCTCAGGATACTTTTCTTTTTCATAAACAACATCCTTATGGATTTTCTCGCCTTTGCCCTGCGGGATGAAATCGTAAGCCATCGTACTTGCCCAAAGCGTTCCTTTTTCACCATAGAGCGTAAACGACCACGGGTAATCGGGGTTGTTGGGCGTTCCCCACGTGCGGTGCTGCCATACGCAGTTCAAACCGTCGTATTCAAAAATCGCCGATTGCGTGTCGGATATATTAGACTTACCTTCTTTCTGCACATAAATACCACCCGTAGACGTGATTTTTTTCGGCCAGCCGAGTTTGAGCATCCAGCGCACCGTGTCGAACATATGCACGCACATGTCGCCGGTGATGCCGTTGCCGTATTCCATGAATGTCCGCCACCAGCGTACGTGCGGCGAGCCATCGTACGGGCGCAGGGGCGCAGGGCCTGTCCATTTTTCATAATCGAGATAATCCGGAACAGCCTCCACCGGCGGATTACCATTAGCTCTCATGTGATAATAGCAGCACATTTCAACATGCGAAATCTTACCTAACAAGCCCGCATCGACGATATTTTTCTTGGCGTCGATCAAGTGCGGTGTGCTTTTTCGCTGCGTTCCGACCTGCACCACTTTTTTGTATTTGCGCGCAGCCGCTACCATCGCCTCTCCCTCCATTACATCGACGCTGATTGGTTTCTGCACATACACGTGCGCGCCGGCCTTCACGGCGTCGATCATCTGCAACGCGTGCCAATGGTCGGGCGAACCGATCAGTACGATGTCCATTTCATTTTCCGCCAGCATTTTCTGGTAGTCGCCGTACAGCTTGGGTGTCTTGCCCGACTTCTGCCGCTGGCTCACCAGTTTGCCTGCTTCATTCAATTGATTTTTATCCACATCGCAAAGTGCGATCACCTCCACCGGAGCCACCTGAATCAATCTGAAAAGATCACTTTTACCATACCAACCCGTACCTATTAACCCTACGCGCCATGTTTTGGCGGGATTGATGAGGTCCATTCCCTGGGCTCCAAAAGTGGAAAGTGCCAATGCGGCCGTGGCCCCGTGGAGGAAACTACGGCGGTTGATATTGAAAGTGTTCATTCGTGATTTTGATTGGTTTTAGGAAAACTGGCAAATGCCATACGCCGGTAAAAGCGCGGAGAGCGTGGCGTTTTACTTTTAAGAGGGGATTATTTTACATTTGCCAAACATCATCACTCAACTTCCTGCATTCGATATGGTACCCGGTAAACGTGTATTTGTATGCAGTCAGAGTTTTATCCTTTTCAGTCGGTTAACAACCGGCTCCATTTCACCTTTAAAAGTGTTAGCCCCAACAAGACGATCCAAAAGATCGTCTTATTTACGCCGATTGAGGACGACAGCCAAATCTATAACCTGGCTTTGTTGGATGTCATGCCGGATGGAGAATGGAGTGACGTAGCCAAAAGTCACAACTTCGATCTCGAAAAAGTAATGGCCACGGTCATCCAATGCATTTTTGAATTTTTGCACGCTCGTCCAAATTGCTCCGTATATTTCAAAGGGAATTCGCCTTCCAAAACCAGGCTTTACAGAATAGTCATGAACAAACAACTTTCAACCCTCAAAAAATATTTCGAACTTTATGGTATACTAAACGGAGTTCCGGAGCTTTTCGATGGTAGGACTAATTATGAAGCTTTCATTTTAAAATTTGTGTCTCATGAAGAAGAGTCAGACAGAATTTGAAAAACAAATCGCTGAGGTATTAACTAATCCCAAGGTACAAGCGATCATCAGTGAAAAAGTAGAAAGTGCTCGCAAATTGCTGGCAACTGGTGCTTTGGACAGCATTTTGAACAAAAAGTCGTGACGGTCATTTCAAAAAACTCCCCGCATTCTCCTTCGTCACCAGCTGAAACGGAATAAGCACCTCTTTCTCAAAAGCCTCTTTCTTAGCAGCCTTCACGGCCGTTTCAATCGCCTTTCCACCCTGTTCCTTGGCATTCTGGAAAACGGTGGCGTCTAATGTCCCTTTTTTCACGGCTTGTAATGCGTCGGGGATGGCATCCACACTTACCACGAGGACTTTACCCTTCAAACCCGCAGCTTCGAGCGCTTTCACGGCACCCATGCCCATTTCGTCGTTTTGTGCAAAAATGGCGTTGATCTTGTCGCCGTAAGACTGGATCCAGTTTTCGGTGAGGGACATTCCTTTGGCGCGGTCCCATTCGCCTGTTTGCTCGGCAAGCAGTTTGAGGCCGGGATTGGCTTTCAGGATTTCCTTGGCACCGTTATCGCGCCGGATCTGTGCGGCCTGGCCCATAAAACCGTGCATCATCAGCACATTCCCCTTTCCACCCAGCTTTTCAGCGATGTATTTCATGGCGATGCGCGCCGATTCGGTATCGTCGGAGCCGACGAACGCGGTAGGCTTGGCAGACGTTTCCGAATTGACATTGATAATGGGAATCTTGGCGTCCATAGCCAGCTTCACAGCCGGCGAGCTCGCCTCCACTTCGCAGGGATTCATGATGATCGCGTCCACGCCCTGGCCGATAAAGCTTTCGACCTGCTCCACCTGCTTCAATGCCGAACGCTCCGCATCGACGGTGATCAGCTCCACGCCCATTTCCTTGGCCTTCGCTTCCATAGCGTCGCTCACATTCACGATAAACTCGTTTTGCATGCTCAGCATCGTCGCACCGACAACGAGTTTTTTTCCTCCCTCCGATCCCGATTCTTTGTCAGATGACTGATTACAGCCCGCCAAAAGGACCGTCGCGATAATGGCTGCGAAAATTGTGTTGCGTTTCATAGGGCATTCGGCTATCCGCCGTCAAATTTGTGTTCCAATATTTCAAAATCAATCCCCTTTCCTCTCTCCCTTCCTTCAATCAATCCTTCTTCCCAACCCCATCGAGCACCACGGCGCCGATAATGATCACGCCCATTACCACCTGCTGGTAGTAAGAAGTCACATTTAACAGATCGAGGCTGTTGCTGATCACGCCGATCAGCAATGCGCCGATCAACGTGCCGGTCATCGTTCCGGTGCCTCCCGAGGTGCTGGTACCGCCGATAATCGCCGCGGCGATCGCGTCGAGCTCGAACCCGGCGCCTGCATTAGGCTGGCCGGTGGTGATACGCGAGGTAAGCAGAATACCGCCCAATGCAGAAAGCAGCCCGCAAATGGTATATACCCACATCTTGACGCGGTTCACACGTATACCCGACGCACGCGCCGCGGGCTCGTTACCCCCGACCGCATACATGTAGCGCCCGAGAATGGTTTTATTCAACACGACTGAGCAGACCGCGAATGCAATCAGCAGAATGATGATTGGAAATGGTATGCCGGCGATATTCCCTCCCCCGATGAAATTGAACGCGTCAGAAAGGTTTGAGACAGGCCTTCCTTTACTCAGGATCAGTGCCAGTCCGCGGCCGATGGTCATCGTTCCCAGCGTCACAATGAATGGCGGAACTTTGCTTTTGGTAATCACCAATCCATTGAATGCACCCATCGCCGAACCAGCACCGAGGCCAATCAGCAATGGTACCACCAGCGGATAAGTATCAGGATGCGCAAAGCTCGCAGCCGCTACGCCCGTTACCGCCACCATCGAACCCAACGAAAGGTCGATTCCGCCCGTAATGATCACAAAAGTGACCCCAAATGCCAGTAACGCATTGATCGACACTTGATTTCCGATGATCAGCAGGTTCGAAATCGTGAAAAACTTCGGCGTACTCAATGCCAGCACCAGGCATATCAATGCAAATGCGAGAAAAATGCCGTACTGGCCCAGTTTGGAGAATCTGTTCATTCGTTGGAGCTTTCCTGTAACGCTTTTTATTTTTTGACCGTGGACGATAATTCCTCACGCCACCGCATACCGCATAATCACCTCCTGCGTCGCTTCGGCTTTCGAAAGCAGCGCGGTTTGTTTGCCTTTGGATAAAACCAGTATCCTGTCGCTGAGGCCCAGGATTTCCGGCAGTTCAGAGGATATCAGGATGATCGCCATGCCCTGGTCGGCGAGGCTGCGGATCAGTTTATAGATTTCAAATTTCGCCCCGACGTCGACGCCGCGCGTCGGCTCGTCGAGCATGATGATTTCGGGCGAAGCAAGCAGTACTTTCCCGATAACGACTTTCTGCTGGTTGCCTCCGCTCAAATACGTGACATGCTGACCCGTACCGACCGTTTTGATCTTCAAATCGGCGATCATTTTTTCGGTAACCGATTTTTCGCTGTGTGTGTCGATAAAACCGCCTTTGCGGTGATTGTTCATACTCGAAAGCGTGATATTGTCCTTAACCGACATTCTGGGAATAAAACCAAGCCCCTTCCTATCCTCACTTACATACCCGATCCCCCTGTCGATCGCCTCGCGCGGCGTACGCGCACGGAGCGGCGACGCCTTGACGGTAATCTCCCCCTCGTCCCAGGCGTCCAGACCGAATATCGCCCTTGCGATTTCAGTCCTTCCAGCGCCCATCAGCCCCGCCAGTCCCAGTATTTCACCGGATTTTACATTAAAACTGATATTTGAAAACTTACCTGTCCTCCCCAGGTTCCGCACCGAAAGTACTTCCTGCCCCACCGGCTGCGTCGCCTCCGGGAACATCTGATCGATCTCCCGGCCCACCATCATCGCGATCAACGCTTGCTGGTCGAGGTCAGCGGCATTTCGGGTACCGATATATTTCCCGTCGCGCAGCACCGTAATGGTATCCGATATCTGGAATATCTCATCCATTTTGTGGGAAATGTAGATAATGCTGACGCCCTCCGCTTTCAGATCGCGGATGATCTGGAACAATGTAGCCACCTCTTTATCCGAAATAGCCGAAGTAGGCTCGTCCATGATGATCACCCTGGCATTATTCGAAATAGCCTTCGCGATCTCCACCATCTGCATTTGGGCCACGCTGAGGTGCTTCATTTTCGCCTTGGGAGCAATACTGACGCCCATTCGATCCAGCAATGCAGCAGCTTGCTTATTGATCTCGCCGTCGTGAAGCCAACCCGACAATACGCCGCTTTTCCCTGAAACCTCTCTTTCCCTACCCAGAAATATATTCTGAGCTACGGTCAGCTCGGGAATGATCAGGATTTCCTGGTGGATCATGGAGATCCCCTTTTTCAAAGTCTCATTCACATTACTACCGACCAGGTTTTCGCCTTCCAGCAAAACTTCCCCGGAATCCGGCGTAATGAGCCCGATCAGGATTTTCATAAAGGTCGATTTTCCCGCCCCATTCTCGCCCATCACGGCATGTACCTCCCCTTTTTGGAGGTCAAAATGGATATTGTCCAGCGCCCTGACGCCGGAAAACGACTTGGAAATTCCCTTAACCCTGAGCATGTAATCGGACATAGCAGAATCGAAACTGAGGCTTTAACCTCACCCGCATGGCAGGACCCGGTTAAAGCCTCAGATTATAAATGCATTATTGGATTAACCCTCCCAGTGTACGCCGGTATCTTTCCAACTTTTGGAAGCCGCCGATTCGAGTACCGCTTCGCACACTTTCTGTGTTTCGTAAGCGTCCCTGAAAGTCGGCGAGCAAGGTTTGCCGGTTTGCAGGCTTTCGAAGAAATCGGCTGCCTGGTGTACGAATGAATGCTCGTAACCGATGCTGGTTCCGGGGATCCACCAGCGCTTCATGTAAGGCTGGTCGCCGTCGGTAACCAGGATCGAACGCCATCCGCGCACGATCGACTGGTCGTCGTGATCGAAGTATTCGAGGCGGTTCATATCGTGCAGGTCCCAGCGGATGGAAGCGTGCTCGCCGTTGATTTCAAATGTATAAAGTGCCTTGTGGCCACGTGCATAGCGCGTAGATTCGAACAAACCCAGCGAGCCGTTGTCGAAATGGCAATGGAAGATACACGCATCGTCGATGCCTACTTTCTGCACCGCGCCTGTGCCTGCGTGCTTGCGTTCCTTGATGAATGTCTCAGCCACAGCCGAAACATCCTTGATACCGCCATTGATCCACATCGCGGTGTCGATGCAGTGCGCGAGCAAGTCGCCGGTTACGCCGGAACCCGCCGCGTCTACGTCGAGGCGCCAGGTAGCCGTTCCGCCCTGCGGTACATCCGGGCTGATCGTCCAGTCTTGCAGGAAGTTGGCACGGTAATGGAAAATGCGGCCCAGTTTACCTGAATCCACGATTTGCTTCGCCAAAGTAACAGCCGGAACGCGGCGGTAGTTGTACCACACAGTGTTCTTCACACCAGCGGCTTCAATGGCGTCCACCATCGTTTTCGCCTCTGAGAGCGTACGCGCAAGGGGTTTTTCGCAAAGGATCATTTTACCCTTTGCCGCCGCCGCCAATGCGATTTCGGCGTGTGTATCGTTCGGTGTACAGATGTCTACCGCGTCGATATCGTCGCGCTCGATGATCTTGCGCCAGTCGGTTTCATACGACTCGTAGCCCCATTGCTCGGCGAAAGCCTTCACTTTCTCCTCGTTACGGGAGCACACAGCCGCCAGCACCGGGCGGTATTCGAGCTCCGGGAAGAAATCCCCGATTCTTTTATAACCATTGGTATGCGTGCGGCCCATCAAACCGGAACCGATCAGCGCTACTCTGATTTGTTTTTTCTCTGACATAAGGTTTTGTTGGTTGGGGCAGTCAACTGGTCGGTTTATGCCCTAGGTTTTTGGAATATTTTTTGACCATGGTCTATGGTCAGCGGTCGGCCCTCATCACGCCTGCCACCCGTGCGCGTTACGCACTTTCACGAGCGCCGCGAGGATATCGTTCCAGGTTTGCTGCTTGTACATTACCTCGTTCGGGAACATACAGCCGTCCCAGCAAATGTGGCGGAACGTGCGGGTTAGCTCGCCTTTCTCGTCGCGCAGCCAGAAACCGGCGTGGTGTACGATGTCCAGCTTGCCGTTAGGGTCGGTTGCGAGGCAGTGGCGACCGGTTTTATCGTGCGAGCCTGTGCCGTGAACGGTTCCGTCGTTTTGTGCCACGTGGAAATCGATGGTCCAGGGGCGTAGCGCAGCAGTCATTTTTTTGAATGCCTCATCCAAAGTCGCGCGATCATCCCATTGGAAATCTGCGGGCAGAATGCGGTCTTCCGGCGCATTGTAGCCAAGCAGATACAGGAATGTGTGCGACATATCGGCCTGGAAACCCACATTCGGACGGTCTGTCGCTTCGAGCGTATCGATCATCGCTTTCCAGCTGTGCATACCGCCCCAGCATATCTCCCCTTCGGCAGCCAGGTTTTCACCAAAATCGGCGGCTACGTCGGCAGCGCGGCGGAAAGTTTCTGCAATTTGTTTGGTATTGGCTTTCGGGTCGGCCGACCACGCTTCCGGCGATGCAGCCGAGTCGATGCGGATCACACCGCCATGGCGAATACCGGCATCGCGCAATTGCTTGCCAAATACACATGCCTTGCGTACCTGCTCCACAAACGTATCGCGGGCGTCTTTGCTGCCCATTGCCGAACCAGCCCAAACGTTCGCCACGAGGCTGCCCGCTTCGAGGTTATAACCCGCCAGCTTTTCGGCCAGGCGTTTGCCGCCGTCGGCGCTGTTCAGGTATTCGCCGATATGCTCGTCGAAAAGACCGATATCGACACCGTCGAATTTCACGCCGTCCACTTCCGCAGCGGCTGTCTTTTCCAGCAATGTATCAAATGGAATAATCGGTTCTGAGTCGGAACCTTTTCCTACGATGCCAGGCCATGTGGCATTGTGGAGTTTAGGGAAATTATTTTCAGGCATGGTTTGGGAATTTTAGTTTTTATGGAAATGAGCTCCGGAGGAGCTCCCTGCTTGTAGCAAAATATCCGATTCAAATGTCTGGCTCCGTAGGTGACTCCTGCTTAACAGGCGACTCCGATGGCGTTTTGCTAGAAACAGGGTGCCCCGCTGGGGCCTTTACAATACTAAGTCTGGGTTGCCGGGCCCGAAGTGTTTCAGGATCACAATCGGATCTGTTTTCGACAGGTTGCTGATCACTACACCTTCGGTCGCCGCTTTTTCAGTTACAAAATATTCGTCATTGGTGAGCTGTCCGTAGCGGATCAATGCCGGGGTTTCGATATCCCACACACCGAATTTACCATGTCCCTGCATCACAATCATTCCGTAAGCGCCACCGTCTTTGATGGTCACAGTCTGTCCCGGGAAAACGGTCAGTTCCTTGGCACTGTAAGCCTCGTTTTTATAGCAAATCCAGTTTTCACTGTATCCTTCTTCCGCCATCGCAGCAACGTCTTTTACCGGTTTGGGGCGCATGAAATGCTTTTCCATCAAATTAGGATTGACGTTCAAATCCCAGTCGATCACTTCCATCAACAGGTCATAATCACCAATTCTGTCTTTCGGCGTTCCTTTCCAAAGCAACTCTTCCGGAATAACCGCCTCGTTGACAAGCGATTGATACATTGCAAAAATATCTGATGCTTTTTGGGGCTCGTAGGTACACAAGCTGCCCGGCGCATGCAACATGCCAGGAGGCACATCCCAACCTGTTCCCGGCTCCAGACGGAATGCCTGGGAATAATTGGTAATCTTATTGTCACCCTTGGTGAAGTTCATCAGACACTCTTTGATCTGCTCTTTGGTAGTACCGGGAGCGATACCAATGAATGTGTATGGGAAATCTCCGCCGTGATTGTTCAGTTGCGGCGGGAAATAGTACGCCTCCGGCTTTCCATTCTGGCCCACCATAGCGGCGTGCTCATCTCTGTGGTGGATATGGTGCGGAAGCGGCCCCATATTGTCAAAGAACTTGGAGTACATAGGCCAGCTCTTGTATTGATCCCAAAGCCTGTCGCCTATAATCTGGCCTTTCAGCTCTGCTACCGCGTCACGCAACGTCACTTTTTGAACCCCTGATTCATCTTCAAAAACGATTTGGCTCAAACCTTCATTTTCGCCTGTAAGCGGCCCATTTTCCGCAGGAGTCGTGGATGACAACCAACGCTCATCGATACCACCGCGCTCTCCACCCAATATGTAATAATCGTCGGGGTGTAACTTGATCCTGCGGCCGGGAACGCAAAACGAACGCGGCACCCATGTTGGCGCCAGACGCAAAATTCCCTTTCCCTGCTCCAACGCCTTCTCAGCTATACTTGAAAGTCCCATTGTTTTTGTATTAAAAAATTGGTTTTTGGTTACAAATATTATGGTGCGCTGCACCTTCTCGATCTTCATGGTGCAGAGCACCGGCGGATTTGTCTATGATACATTTACCTTCAATTCAAATTCCTCGATTTCCTCCTTCGCCGTCAATACGCTCAGTTCAAGATCATATTCCCGGGTTTCTTCGGGTTGAAGGAATATCAACGTCCCGTCTTCGCGTGCCTTCGCCTGACCGGACAGCGGGTGCGTGCTCGGCTCGATGCCGGTCACGTATTCGCCTTTGCCCCAATGCTGCCAGTTCGCGAGCCACGGCAATTGTTCCTTTTTGAATTTCAATGCGACAGCCAGTCCCAGCTTCTCATTATGCAAGCCGCAAATGCTGTCACCGAAAATATCCGCGTCCACGTCGATCAATGCTACTTCTTCGCCGCTTCCCAAGTGGCTTTCCAGCGGTGCGGGTGCTTTTTTGAATGCATTCCCTTCTTTGAAAATCTTCGCATTCTCCTCGAAACGCGGCCGCCATTGCCCATTCCAGAGCATATCCGTACCCTCGTCGACGATCGGCCAACCGAAATTGAAGTGGTACAGCAGCATATGCGGCGCAGCGGTATTGGCCTTATTAATCACCTCGTCGTGAATGCGGAGTTTCGCCTGGCCTAAGGTGGCCGAAATCGTCCGTTTCAATTCCAGACTGGGGCCGAACGGGCGGGTTTCGCGGATGATCCCGGTAATGCTCATATCGTATTTGCCGGCGCGCAAATCGGGCTGGACGATCGAAACGATCTCCGCAGGCTGGTTTCCGATCAACCCGTGCAGGCCGCGGTCGCCGAAACTGTCGGACTCCGGCCCGCCTGCATGCGAGAGCCCGCATGTGGTAAGCAAGCCGCCGCCGAATGTGCGGAGCCAGTCGATGCCCTTGTCCGAAAATGGCTGCGGGGAGGTAACGCCGCCGTGACTGATCCACGCCAGACTATGCTCGTTGTAAAAAGCCTCCGCAATATCCATCGCCCGGTCAATCACGACTTTGAATCGCAAACCACCGCCGGTGTTGATCCACGCAATGCGGGTACCGCGACCAGCGCCATTGTCCAGCACCGAAGTTTCGATGCCGCCCACCTGAACGTGGTTCGACACCTTGGTTTTCCAGTCCGTCGCTTGTTGCCCAGTCCCTTTCGAATTGCCGGTCTCCATTATATCTTAATTAAACTCGTAATTATCTAAACCTGAAAAAGGCGCAAAATGCCTCGTTTTAATGCTTTTAACTTCAAAAATGCGGGATCAGGCTACCGGCACGCGGCTCAGCCAGTTTCTCACGCGGGCATTGAAATCTTCGGTGTTTTCAAAATGGAATGCATGCCCGAGTTTGTCGTACAGGAACAGCTCGGCGCCGGGAATACCGTTGGCGACCTCTTCGGCCATCCATACCGGCGTGAAAATATCCTCCTTGCCCCCTATCACCAATGTCGGCGCGCTGATCTTCCCCAGATCCGGCAACGCATGATGATTGATGCAGGCAGCCGCTTGTCCTTCCAATCCGTGCAAAGGCTGCGGAAATGGGTTGAATGCATCGATCCGCCGGCCGTTTTCAAGATCTTCGTGCTGTTTCGCATCGTCCCACGACGATTTGGAAAAGATCAGCAATTGAATGTATAAACTGAACTCCTCCGGCCGGAAACGGGCTTTGGCATTCATAATATGCTGAAAAAGCCCTTTCGCATAGTTGTCGCAGCGCGCCCAGGGGCACATCAGCACCAGCGATTTCACCTTTTTCGGGTGCCGGATGGCCAGCTGCTGTGCGATCGTACTGCCCATCGAGCAACCTACCACATGCACATTCTCCAAGCCCAAAGAATCCAGCAAACCGGCGTAATCGTCCGCCATTTGCTCGGTCGAATACGGACCGGCAGGCTTGTCGGTCAATCCCACGCCTCGGTTATCGCCGATAATGCACCGGAAATGGTGTTTCCAATCCGCTACATGCACATTCCACACCGCACCCGGCGCGGTAATGCCCATAATGAGCAGCAAAGGCTCGCCGGAACCTCGTTCTTCGTAGTAAAAGTTGATACCGTTGGACTTGATACTTGGCATAAACTTGGTATTAGGAAGCTCCTCCGGAGCTAGTGGCTATGCGAATTTAATTTCTAGAAACAGGTTGTGCCTCCGGCACTTTCGATACTGTACTGCCCGAACGATGCCGCGTTTTATTTCAATGCGGGAATCAGGTCTTGCTGAATCCATTTGCCATCGTGCAAGGTCACGAAATCGGGGTCTTCGAGGGCTTCTTCGCCTTCGTCCTCGCAGATGATCCAGCCTTTGTAGTTAATGTCTTTGAGCCACTGGGTTACGCCAAGCAAGTCGACTTTGCCTTTGCCCATTAACGTAAACTCGGGATTTCCGTCCCAGTCTTTGTAATGCACGTGGTTGATCAGCGACTGGTACTCCTTCATCTTCGCGAGCGGGTCCATACCACCATTGATAATATGACCTACGTCCGGCGTCCAGCCGGTTACCGAAGCGTCCAGTCCTTCGAGTACGATTTTATAATCCTCCTCGGTACGGATAATGGACGTGTGCGGGGAATTGGGATGGTAGCTGCAAGGCACGCCCTTCTCAGCTGCACGGCGCGATACCGTATTGACAATATTCACGAGGCGCTTCTGGCGCTCTTCGATGTTGTGCCTGCCCGTCGGGATTTGTACGGTATTGAGTACGGCACCGGGGAAGCGCTGCGCCACGCGGATGGCGTGGTCGGCTACTTCGCGTTCGCGTTCTGTCTCTTCGGCTTCGTTCCAATCCAGTGCGAGGGCCAATGCGGCGAGTTCAATGCCTTGCTCTTTGAGTTTGGCTTCGAGTTTGTCGGGATCTTGGAGATCACCCATCCAGGTGAAAATCGGTTGGATTCCGGTGAAGCCCGCTTTCGCGATAACTTCGATCATGTGTCCTAACCGGCCCTGGTGTGTTTGGCCGCTGTTGCTCATGAACCAGGTATAAACCTCTGATCCAAAGCGAAATGGAAGTTGCTGAGACATTAAAAGTTTATTTTCAATTATGTAAAAATCACTTCGACTTCTTCTTCACGACCTCGCCCGGCATGATCAGCGAATCCCAGCCTGCCAGATCGGACGGCTTCACGTTCGCTTTATACCCGTTGAAATTGAATGTAGTAGGCTTGTACGGACCTACGAACGCAATGTCGTTGTCAGGCTTGATACCTTTTTCCAGCCCCACCCCCCAGAACATTGCATTCACGACCATTCTGCGGAAACCTTCATTCAATAAATCCTCGGAAGCACCATGCGTAGTGGTGAATGCGCGGCCTTTCTTGCCGCCTTCCATTTGATAGTCGCGGATCCAGGCAACCGGCAGTAACTCTTTGGTAGGATCGGCAGGGGAATCGGCAGTCATGCCGTTCAGTACCTGGCCTTTCGCGAGTACCGTTCCTTTCGGAGCGGCCGTATAACCGCCGGATTGTACCCACATATCTTTCACGCCGCGCATAATCGGGTGATTTTTTTGTGCCTCGTCGATGACGATTTTAGAAGATTGCTTGTGGTTCGTTCCGTAGTGCGACACCCAGGTTTCTCCCAGAATATACTCCCCGAAACCATCTTTCCAGGCGGTTTTAGGGCCTTTGTAGTTCCAGGTATAATGCTCCCATTTCGGGTCGTTTTTGATCTCAAATGCGTGGGTGGAAGTCCGGAACGCCACAATAGGGCCTCCGCGTTTGATATACTTCTCGAAATGCTGCATTTCCTTGTCTTCGAAATGCGCAAAACGCATGAAAAGCACCATCAGATCGGCCTTGTCGAGCACGTCCAGGCCTTTTACGTTCGAGCTTCCCGGAAGAATGTAACCATTCTCGTCAAGCGCATACACGACCGTACACGTGAACCCGTAGCGTTTGGCCATAATACGCGCCAATGCCGGAAGCGATTCCTCACCGCGGTACTCGTGGTCGGTGGCGATAAAAACGATATTTTTACCTACACCCGGCCCTTTGTCGCCCTTGTACACGACCCGGTGTTTTACGGGATCGTCCTGTGCTTTGGAGCCGAAAGTGATCAGTGCAATGCCGAGCGCCAGCATTGATTTCAAAAGATTTTTCATAAACCCGGACTGAAAAAGGTGGTTTGATCAGAGCCCGTGTTTCAGGCCCATTTCGCGGATAAACTTGTAGCCGTTTTCGGCAATGTCCCACGGCTCGTTGAACTCCCGCCAAACGCCGATCGCATTGGCGAAACCGGGGTCGTTGCGTGAGAATGCCTCGATCGTCAGCCAGCCGTCGTACTTCACAGCCGCCAGCGCCGCGAATGCGTCGTCCCACTTCACCTGCCCGGTACCGGGCGTGCCGCGGTCGTTTTCGCTGATGTGTACGTGCGCGAGTACAGGCGCGATGGTCTGCAATGCGCCCGCGTAACTTTTCTCCTCGATATTGGAATGGTGCGTGTCGAACATCGCACGCACATTCGGGTGATCGGCCGCTTTGACGAGTTTGTGCAACTGCTCCATGGTGTTGCACAGGTAGCATTCGAAACGGTTGAGTGCCTCCAAGGCAAAAGTGATATTGGCCTGCGCCGCGTAGTCGGCGGCGGCGCTCAGCACCTCTCCTGCCAACGCATACTCACGATCGTCGGCCGGCCGGTTTACAAAAACGGTGTGCGCCGAATGGAAAGGCCCGCAAATGACTTTCGAATTGAGGTCATGCGCACGGTCCACGGCCCATTTGATCTTGTCCAGAGCCCTTCCACGGACCTCCGCCGACTCGTTCACGGGGTTTTCGTCCGCACCGAGTGTCATTACCGCGGTGGTTTCGAGGCCAAGGTCTTTTACAAAACTGCCCATTCGCTGGTAAGCCGCGGCTTCCTGGGGGCCTAAATAGAACTCGACACCGTCGTATCCAATCGTTTTCAGTCTTTCGATGATCGGAAACAAGTCATCCGAAACTGCCGCCGTCCAGGCCAGCACATTAAATCCGATTTTATTCATAATGGGCATTAAGCGGCGACCGGGGCCGCACGCTGATATTTGATTAATATTGTTTGATGCGCAGGTCTTTGTATTCCACTTTCATAGGCGGGCCTACGTGTACCTGTACCCCTAAAAGGCCTTTTTTGGCGCCATTTACCGTGTCGTTATCGGTAACATCGCTCATGAGCACGCCATTGATATAGTGTTGCAGGTGATTTCCCTTCACAATGAGGTGAAAAGTATTCCAGTCCTCGCTTTTGATCAATGTCTTCAAAGAATCGGAAGAGCCGAGCGAGCCTACCACTTCAAAACCGTTCCAGGCATTCTTCGAAACGTTCTTGCGAACGCCTTCCGGTGTTTTTTCGCCGGTGTATTCCTTAATGACCGTTTTCTGGCCGCGGTAAGCCAATGTGGTACGCTTGCGTTCCTCGTAGTTCTGGCCGGTGTAGTTGTTTTTACCGTCGATGTCCGCCTGGTAGCCCTTCAATGCGAAAGGGACGTCGGTGAGTTGCTCGCTGCGGTAGTTGATCCCCGAGTTACCGGCCTGTGCGATCTTGAATGAACCTTTCAGTTCGAAATCGCCGGGTTCGCCGCCGCGCCAGATGATGAATGAGTTGGTTTTCAAAAGTGTTTCAGGAGTGATTTCCCCAACGAGCGAGCCGTTTTCTACACGCCAGTATTTCGGATCGCCGTCCCAGCCTTTGAGTGTTTTTCCGTCGAAGATGGATTTGAAGCCTTTTTCGGTTTTTTGGGCAAAAGTGTCGACCTGGCTGGTGAGGGTCATCACGGCGGCCATGAGCATTCCGGCCTTGATAAATCTGAAACTCATTTTGATCGCATTTATAGGTTTAGTGACTCCTGAACAACTGATTTCCCTTACTGCAAGGGCTATTTGGATACCAACTCCTCTTAAAAAAGCAGAAATTAATATCCAAAAATTCCTAAAAATATCTGGTACACTATCCTGTACTAACCTGCTACGGCAACGGATCGCCCGGTACTTTTTGCGCGGGATCATACACAGCCACCCCTACGCGGGAATCTGCGCAGCCGTAATAGAGCAGCCATTTTTTTTTGTAATACACCATTCCTTCAATAAAAACCGTCCCTGCCACATATTGCCCGCTCTTTTCAAACGATTCCATCGGGCGGAAGAAAGGCGTATCGAGGCGGGCCAGTACTTTGGTAGGGTCGTTTTTGTCGAACAATACCTGGCCGGCACAATAGCTGTTGGGCGTGAAGCGCTTGTCGCCATCTGCGCCTTTGTCGTTCTTGCCATTATAAAGCAATACAATGCCCTTGTCGGTCAGGATGGCCGGCGGGCCGCATTCGGTGAGGTTGCTATCGAAATAGCCTTTTCTCGGAGAGATCAGATTGACTAGCTCGCCTTTACTGTCCACGACCGGCTCCCAATTGATCAGGTCGGTGGAGGTAGCGACATTTACATTGGCCTCTCCAAAATACAGCCAGTATTTCCCATCGATTTTCGCGATTACCTGCTTGTCTCCCACCAGTTTGGTCACAATCGAGCCCGATTTTGTCCAGATATTGTTGAATTTCCCATGATAGGCCTCCCTGAAAACCGGGCCGTATTTCTCCCATCTGAGCAGATCATGGGATGTTGCAATGCCCAGCCGCGCCTTGTCTTTGTTCCATTGCGTGTAAATCACCACGTACAGGCCGTCTTCCGTAACCGCGACGCGCGGGTCCTCGCAGCCGCCGGGCCATTCGTTGGCTTTCTGGCTGTCCTCCGCCGGGAAAAGCACAGGTTCCTTTCTTCTTTTAAAGCGGATACCGTCCTCGCTCTCGGCATAACCCAGGCGCGAGGTGCGCATGCCGATCGCCTTACCGGCCTTGTCTTCGGCGCGGTACAGCACCACAATCTTGCCGTTTTTCATCGTCGCGGCCGGATTGAATGTATCGTTCGATTCCCAATCGACCCGGCGCTTGTTCATCGGGCAGAAAAACCTTGACGTGCTGTCGGGCGAAATGACCGGGTTCACGCCGGCCGGTCGCTTGAAGCCGCCGAATGCCCATTCGGGTAATTTATTTTCGGTTTGGGCAAATGCCTGTCCGGTAAAGATCGATGTGCATATAGCGAAGCCGGCAATTAAATTTTTCATAGAATTTCTATCAGTTATCAAATCACATTTTCAAATATAGGCCAAAAAAAAATCCGGTCTGATCGCTCAAACCGGATTTCACTTCTTTTAAATATTCGCTGATTATTTGTTCGCTACCAGATTTACGTCGAGTGTAAAATCATTGTCGATCGCCTTATCGCCCAGGTTTTCGAAGAAGTTGGTCGAGCGGAACTTGATATCGTATTTGGTGCGGTCGATAGCCACTTTCGCATTGGCAGTTACCTTTTTCGCGTCAGACGTAACAGTTGCCGGGAACTTCACATCCTGCGTAATTCCTTTGATCGTCAGCTTACCGGTTACCTCGTAAGCATTGCCTCCTTTCGGTGTTACGGATGAAATGACCAGTTTCGCCTGCGGGTGTTTTTCTACCGAGAAAAAGTCGTCGCTTTTCAGGTGATTGGTCAGTTTGCCGTTCATGTCCTTGTCGGTTACGTCGGTAACCACCAGGGATTTGATGTCGGCTACAAAACTTCCTCCTTTGAGCTTGTCGTTATCAACCACGAGCGTACCGCTTTCCAGAGGCACGGTGCCCGCGTGTGTTCCTGTTACTTTTTTAGCGCCCCAGTTGATGGTACTTGCTTTGGGATCCACCTTCAATGTTTTGTCGGCAGCATTCTTTCCAGGACCGTTAGCAATAGCAGCAGCATTGAAAAGCAAACCGGCTGCTGCGAGTACAAACATTTTTTTCATAATAATTTCAATCGTTTAAAGTGTAGAAGAATTGTTTTGAAAGATATAAAGAATAAAAAGCACTTAACAAATCATTAACAGGCTTTAACAATCCCATACATCGGTTGTCAGGAGCGCGTTGCTTCGCCTTCCGGCAATTTTACACCCTCGAACTCCTCCAATATCTTCTTCCCGGCAACCCAGTCTTCCAGCCCCGATACGGCATTGATATGCCCCTTTTTACCCACATTCACAAAATCGCTGCCCCAGTTCGCCGCAAATACTTTCGAGCGACCGATCGTCGCGTAAATGTCGTTCGTGCTCGCCACCACGATCGTTTTGAACGGGATCGTTCGCACGGGTATCGGCGTAAAACCGACCACGAAATTCAACCGTTTGGAAAGCTCCGCATCCGCCGGGGCCACCAGTAGCGCCCCTTTGATGAGCTCCGAGCTGTGCTCCTGCGCCCAATGCGCTACGGTAATGCAGCCCAGGCTGTGCGCAACGAGGATCGTCGGCCCGGTGAGTTCGCTGATCTGCTTTTGCAGCTGCGCCACCCAATCCTGCTTCACGGGCCAGTCCCAGTTTGCCTGCTGAACGCGGTCGAAACGGTCGGGATACTGCTCTTCCCAGATGGTCTGCCAATGCTGCGGGCCTGAGCTCGCCAGCCCCGGTACGGTCAGAAAGCGCACACTCATAGTCTTATCGGTTTGGTACTCAAATCATTTTTTGTCCATTACACAACGGAAACCCAGGTTGTTGCTTCCGCTCGTCACTTCTCCCTTGCCGCGGCTGCCCGCCTTGTAGCGAATGCAATAGTCGTCGGAGCAAAGGAACGAGCCCCCGCGCTGAACACGTTTCACCGCGCCCGGCTCATCGGGATCGTAGCTATCCGAGGGCCCTTTCGGGTTCGCGGCTGGACTTTTCTGGTAATAATCGGGCCGGTAAAGGTCCTCGCACCATTCCCACACGTTTCCGTCCATATCGTAAAGTCCGTAGGGATTGGCCGGAAAGGACTTGATCGGCGCGGCGGTCAGGTAACCGTCCTCTTTCGTATTCTTGTCGGGAAAGCTGCCCTGGTAAATATTGGCCACCCATTTGCCGCCCGGTTTGAGCTGATCGCCCCAGTAGTAGGTATGGTTTCCTTTGCCGCCCTGTGCCGCAAATTCCCATTCTGCTTCGGTAGGGAGCCTTTTGCCCGCCCATTTCGCATAGGCAGCCGCATCTTCATACGATACATGCACGACCGGGTAATTTTCACGTCCCTTGGTCGAGCTGGAAGGGCCTTCCGGATGTGCCCAGTTCGCGCCGGGTACGTAATTCCACCACTGCAACGGGTTATCCAGGCTCACACGTGCAGGCGTAGGCGTGAACACCGCCGAGCCGGGGACCAGCTTGTCTGCGGGTACGCCGGGGTAGTCCGCCGGGTTCAATGGGCGCTCGGCCACAGTTTTATAATTGGTTGCTTTGACAAAAGCGGCAAATTCAGCATTGGTTACCTCGTGGGCATCGATGTAATAGCCGTTCACGGTCACCTCGTGCATCGGGCGGGAATCAGGGAACTCGTCGGCGCCCATAAGGAACTTGCCGCCAGATATCCACACCATTCCGGTGCTGTCGCCGGCACCTTCCGTCACCAGGCTCGCATTGCGGATAGCCGCGGCACGAGAGGGCATACCGTCGGCAATGCAGGCCGCGAGGCTGTCGGCTTTGCGTTTCTCCTCGGCGGTTTGTTTGCTTCCGCAGCTCCACAATGTCACGGCTATTACGCCGGCCAACCCGCAAAATCCTTTGATTGAAAACTCCATATTCCTGAAAACTCTGTTACGCTTTTTTTACTTCCACTTTAAAAACATCCTTCAACGCCTGCCGCGCCGCGTGGTACCCGCACATCCCATGTACGCCCCCGCCCGGAGGCGTGGACGACGAACATATGTAAATGCCCTTCGCCGATGTCCGGTAGGGCGAAATGCTCAGCACCGGCCGCGAATACAACTGCCACACGTCCTGAATACCGCCGTTGATATCGCCGCCGATATAATTCGGGTTATAGTATTCAAATGCGCTGGCATTGGTTACGTGTTTGGCCTTGATCACATCCCGGAAACCCGGCGCGTACCGTTCGATCTGGCTTTCCAGTGCCTCGGTCATGTCGCGGTCGTCGCCGTTGGGTACATGGCAATAAGCCCATGCGGTATGCTTGCCCTCCGGTGCGCGGGTTTTGTCAAAAAGACTTTGCTGCGCCACCAATGCAAAAGGTTTCTCGCCCGGCTTGCCGTTCCCTACATTTCTTTCGTACCGCACTATTTCTTCGAATGTGTTCCCCAAATGCACCGTACCCGCTCCCCGGCATTCTTCGCGCTGGAAAGGGATCGGCTCATCCAGCGCCCAATCGACCTTGAAAATTCCCGGACCGTGCCGGTACGCTTCCAGGCGACTTTTATAGGAAGAACTCAGCCTGTCGCCCGCGATACGGACGAGCTGACGTGGCGTTACATCCATGAAAATGGCTTTCGCCGACGGCAATTCTTTCACCGAACCAACCATCCAGCCGGTTTGGATCTTCCCTCCCAGCGATCGGAAATAAGCCGCCAATGCGTCCGCAATGCTCTGGCTTCCTCCCACGGGAATCACCCAGCCTTTGATGTGCGCCGCCGCCATGAGCATGATCCCAAAGGCCGACGTCGCGATATTACCCAGCGGCTGGATCGAATGCGCGGCCATTCCGGCCCACAATGCACGCCCTTCCGCCGTTTTGAATTTACCGGCCGTCCACGTGGCCGGAGGCAATGCCTGCAAGCCGAAACCTGCCAGACGGAACGGTTCTCCCGGCCATCGCAGCGGCCCGAGCAAATCGGGCAGTAGCTTCGGAACGGATTCCAGCAGACTCCCCATCCAACGGCGATAGGTATCGCCATCCGCACCCAGTTGCCGGGCCGTCGATTCCACCGACTGGTCCAGCACTGCCACGCGTCCGCCATCCAGCGGGTGCGCCGCATCGTGCGTGGGCTGGACGAACTTCAATCCGAAATCGGCCAGCGGCAGTCTTTCAAAGAACGGCGACATCAATGCCATTGGGTGCACAGCCGAGCAAATGTCGTGTCGGTAACCCGGCAGCGTCAGTTCGGCGGTGCGCATTCCGCCGCCGATCGTATCCTTGCCCTCGATCAGCAACACGGCAAGTCCGGATTCCTGTAAAGTAATGGCCGCCGCAAGCCCGTTCGGGCCCGAGCCGACCACTATCGCATCGTATTCTGGAGTCGTTGCTCCGTGAGCCGCCGCTCCGGTGTTCGCCACGCTGGTTACGGTTTGGCTTTGGCGAGGATTTTCAATGCCTCGTCGTCTTTGTACTCGTTCATCAATGCTTTCAGCTTGATTTTAAGATCGGCTGTCAGCTTTTCTGTTCCTTTTGTCCCGTAAATATTGGAAACCTCTTTCGGGTCTTTCTGCAAATCGTACAACTCCCACGAATCGGCACCTTCATAAAAATAGGCCAGCTTGTACCGGCTCGTCCTCAACCCGAAGTGCGGGTGAACATGGTGCGGCTGCGGGAATTCGTAATAATGGTAATAAGCCTCCTTCCGCCAGGGCACCTGCGCGGTTTGCGTGCCTTTCAGCAATGGCAGGAACGACTTACCCTGCATATCGGCCGGCGTTTTCACACCTGCGATATTGAGTACCGTCGGCGCCCAGTCGATATTCACAACGAGGTCGCTCACTTTGGTACCCGGCTTGATCACGCCAGGATAGCGGATCACAAAAGGCGTTTTCAGTGATTCCTCATAAATAAAGCGCTTATCGAACCAGCCGTGCTCGCCCAGGTAAAAGCCCTGGTCGGAAGCGTATATCACAACCGTGTTTTTGGATAAACCGCTCTTATCGAGGTAATCGAGCAGCTTGCCGATGTTGCGATCGAGCGAATTGGCGGTCGAAAAGTAGTCACGCAGGTAACGCTGGAATTTCCACTCCACCAATGCCTTGCCGGTCAGGTTCTTGTCTGTTACTTCTTTGGATACCTTCTCATAATATGCTTTGAAAACCTTTTTCTGCTCGGCATTCAGTCGGTTATAAAGGAAATCCTTTTCATAATCCACGCCCACTTTCAAATCGAACTTCATGCGCATGGTTTTGTCGATGGTCATATCCTGGTCCGCGGCGGCCTTTCTGCCCTTGTAATCGTCATAAAATGTCGATGGAAGCGGGAAAGTCACGTCATCATATGCGCCCAGGTCCTGCAAATCGGGCATCCACTCGCGGTGCGTGGCTTTATGGCCTACGATCAGGAAGAATGGCTTGCTATCGTCACGCTTTTCAAGCCAGCCGGTCGCAAACTGGGTAATGAGGTCTGAAACATAGCCGGTGTATTTGGTGGTATCGTTCGGCTGCCCGATGAACTCCGGGTTGTAGTAATGCCCCTGATCAGGCAACACATTCCAGTAATCGAAACCGGCAGGCAAGCTGTTCAAGTGCATTTTACCGATCCACGCCGTTTGGTAGCCATTATTACGGAGTGTTTCGGACAGCAAAGTCTGACTGGTATCGAACTTCGTCCGGTCGTTGCGTTTGTAGCCGTTCAGGTGGCTGTACTTGCCGGTGAGCAATGTCGCCCGGCTCGGGCCGCATATCGAGTTGGTCACCAGGTTATTGGTCAGCAATGCACCTTCCCGGGCAATGCGATCGATATTGGGGGTCTTAACGATCTTGTTCCCATAAGCGCCGATGCCCTGATAAGCGTGGTCATCGGAGAAAATGAAAATAATGTTCGGGCGCTTGGCTGTCTGGGCGTGGGTGGTCGCGACGGACAAAGCCACCGCAATCAGGCCGAAAAGAGCCCTAAAAGTCAACTTCGCAGGACGGGTAAGGATAGCAAACATGAAATACTCTATATAATAGGTAGACAAAATAAACTTATGCAAAATCAATTCGCAAGCGTTTGACCGGAATTACTTTGCAAAGCCGGTTTTCCGGCGGGTTTAAAATTACAAATTGGCGATTTGTTTTCACTATACTGCACTTTTTAAAGCAAAAACCCCTGCGCGGATACCCGGCGCCTGCAAAATGTTCGTGTAGTTTTCTGGAAAAAGAATACATATTTTTGTCGTTATCCGTCGACAAACACAGCGTCCCGCGGGTTGTTCTGCCAATTTCCAAACCTACCTCTATCCCGATTAATGAGCCCTTTTACCCCTTTGCGGATCCTGCTGGCCGACGACGACCATGACGATACCTTTCTTTTTCAGGAAGCATTACTACAAATCCCCCTCGAAACAAACCTGTCAATCGCTGAAAACGGTGTGGAGCTTTTACAAATGCTGGGCGACACGAACGGCAGGCCGGACATCATATTTCTGGATATGAATATGCCTGTCAAGAACGGACTGGAATGTCTGGAAGAAATAAGGGGCATGGCGGGGTACGAGCAAGTCCCGATTGTGATACTCTCCACGTCGGTCGCGCAATACCTGTGGGAATCGGCATACCGGAACGGGGCTAACCTCTATATTCAGAAACCGAACAGCTTTAACGGATTGATACAAATCCTAAAAAAATGCCTCCTCGACCGGACGGGTACGACATTGCCCGAACGCGTGGAACAATTTTTGATAACCAACTAGTCTTACAGGTTTCAATTTGCATTCAGTATGAGTGAAGCAACTGCTTTCAACACAGAGCAAGATTTATTTTTCAAACGACTAAGACAAGAAACGGCGGAAAGCCACCAGAAACTGGAAGATAGCCCGCTTTCCAAAGCGATTCTTTCCCCCTCCGTTTCCGTCAAGGATTATCAGACCTACCTGGCTGCTCTTTTCGGGGTGACCATTGCTTGCGAGGATCAGGTTTTTCCTGCTATTTCCCACGTTATCACCGACTTGAAAGACCGTTATAAATCGCGGCTGATCATCGACGACCTGCTCGCAACCGGTCTTACGGAGGCCGCAATCGACGCGTTGCCGGTATACCGTTTCGAGTTTTCGACCGTCGCCGAGGCGCTGGGTATCATGTATGTGCTGGAAGGCTCCACGCTGGGTGGAAAAATCCTCTACAAACACATCCATGAAGTGCTCGCGCTCACTCCCGAAAACGGCGCTTCCTATTTCTGGGGATATGGCGCGCAAACAGGGAACCTGTGGAAAAGTTTCATCTCCTCCCTTACCCAATTTGTCGACGAACATGAGGAAAGGGATGGCGTAATCGGCAGCGCGCAAAAAACTTTTACCATCATCGACAATTGGCTCGGCCAGATTGGCTCGGGTAAACCGGTCGATCGTAACTGATCAGCAGGAATGAATATCAAGGACATTGTGAATCGCGACATTGTCAACCTGACAAATTGCGAAAGTGAGCCCATACACATACCCGGCAGTATCCAGCCGCACGGTTTTTTGCTGGGGATACAAAAAGGGGCTTCGAGAATCGAGTTCTGCAGTGCCAACAGCGCCGACTATATCGGCATCGGGCCGGATAAGGTGCTGGGCAAAAACATTTCCGATATTTTCCCGGAAGAGCAAGCTTCACGTTTCGCATCCTATGCGGGCGCGGAAGCCATCGATTCCGCGAAGCCGTTTGTGTTCACACTCCACGGCATTTCGTTCAATACCACCGTTCACGATAGCGGCGGCAATGTGATCCTGGAACTGGAACCATTCCCCGACGGGACTTTGCAATTGCCCAACCTGTACACGCAGACACGCAATTTTGTGTCGCTCATGGAGAAATCCAGCGGGCTGCTCGATCTCTGCCAGGAAATTGCCGATGAAACCCGCAGCATTACCGGCTACGACCGCGTGATGATCTACCGTTTCGACGAGCAATACAACGGCGAAGTGATCGCCGAAAGCCGGCGCGAAGACCTCGTTTCTTTCGCCAACCAGAAATACCCGCATACCGACATTCCCGCGCAGGCGCGCGAGCTGTATATCCGCAATCCGCTCCGGATGATCGCCGATATCAATTACACGCCCGTTCCGCTGCTGACCATCGACGATTCGGCCGATAAAAGCAATCATTCGCTCGATCTGAGCCTGTCGATTCTCCGCAGCGTGTCGCCCATGCATATTGAATATCTGAAAAACATGGGTGTAGGCGCGACGTTGACCATTTCGCTCCTGCAAAACCAGAAACTCTGGGGGCTCATCGCCTGCCATCATTATGCGCCGAAGATATTGCCCCATTATACCCGCCTCTCCGCGTTGCTACAGGGACATTTCCTGACGTCGCAAATCGCGGTGCGCGAGGTAGCCGAGGAATATAACATCAGTGAAGCGGTCGATAAAGCCCTCGTGGAAGCGCTCGCGCTCCTGCACGAGACCGATAACTTCATGGAAGCCAGTCCCCATTCGCCGTCGCTGCTGAAACTCGCGAATGCGACGGGCGCAGCCATTTACCATGAAGGCGCATTGTATACCAATGGCCTGGTTCCTTCGGAGGGCGAGTTGCTTGAGTTGTTCACATTTCTGTCCAATGCGTACCCGAACCAGACTTTTGAGACGGATAACCTCTCCGAAGTTTACCCGGCCGCCAGGGACATTGCCAAATATGCCGCCGGGGTGATCTACCATTCGATGGTATCCGGTGAAAATGACGGGATATTGTGGCTGAGGCAAGAGAAAATCGAGACTATCAACTGGGCTGGCAATCCCGACAAGGCTGTTTTACAAAACGAGGACGGTGTCCGGCTTTCCCCGCGCAAGTCGTTCGAGCTTTGGATGGAGATTGTGAAGGACAGGAGTTCTCCGTGGCGGAAATCGGAGATCAATGCGGCTTCCAGCTTCTCCTATGCTTTGCAGAAACACATCAATTACCGGGTTATTCGCTCACAGGAAGATCAGAACAGAAGTCTCAACGAAGAGTTGCGCCTCGCCAACAAGGAACTCTCGAACCTGAACTGGATCTCGACCCACGATTTGAAAGAGCCTTTGCGGAAAATTCAGATTTTCGCTTCCAAAGTACTCGATCGCGAAGACCCGGATTTATCGGTTCAGGTCAAAGATTCCGTCGAACGAATGCGTTTCGCGGCCGAAAAGATGCAAATGCTGATCGAAGATATCCTGACCTACTCCAAAGCGGGCAGCATGGAAAAGGTATTTGCCCAGACCGACCTGAACGACGTGCTGAGGAATGTCATTTCGGAATTGCAGGATAATATCGAGGAAAAAGGTGCAACGCTTCATGCGGAAAGCCTGCCTTCCCTCAAAATCATCCCTTTCCAGGTGCACCAGCTTTTCATTAACCTGATCAGCAATGCGCTCAAATTCGTCAGAACAGACGAACGCCCGGATATCCGCATTACCACAAGTATTGTCGACTCGACGGCTATCCCTTCGGAAAAAACTGCTTCGGGCTGCTACCATGCCATTGCATTCCGCGATAACGGCATCGGTTTCGAAGCGGAGTACGAGAGCCGGATATTCGACATTTTCCAGCGCTTGCACCCGGCCCATAAATACCCGGGAACGGGCATTGGCCTGGCGATCTGCCAAAAGATCATGGAGAACCACAAAGGGTTTATCGGAGCAAAGTCGGTGCCCGGCGAAGGCTCGGTATTCACCATCTATTTCCCCGTCGCCTAACCCCCCGAACCTGTGAGTATATTGTTCCTCAGCTTAGCCGGTCACCGGGCCAGGCTGGGGATTTTTTGTGGGGTTGAAAGCATGCAACACGGCCCGCGGCGCCGGTTTACGCAGTAAAAGGGATTGGTATTAAATTGTTATGGGTTGTGAGACAATAACTGTAAACCGCATGTCCGTAGCCGCAGCTTTTGAAATCGCACCCGACGAGCCGGTACTCACAGTCCGGCAATTCAAAAAACTGAGAAAGAATCCTGCATTAACCGCCGAGGCCGCGGGGCTTCATTACGTACAGTCCGCCGACGCGCCCGGGTATTTCCGCAAAGGCAAAGCCCCCCGGTTCTATTACACCGATCGCGAAGGCCAGCATTGCAAAGATCCCCGGGCGATCAAACGTATTAAATCACTGGTACTTCCGCCCGCCTGGACCAATGTGTGGATCAGCGCCGATGCCGACGCGCATTTGCAAGCCACGGGCATAGACGCCGCAGGCCGGAAGCAATATCGCTACCACCCATTCTGGAACCTCATCCGGAACCAGACCAAGTACTACAAGCTGCTCATGTTCTCGGAAGCCCTACCCGCATTGCGCGAGCAAGTGGAGCACGATCTGCGAAAACGCGATTTCGACCTTTCGAAAACCATCGCCCTGGTGATCAAGCTCATGGACAAAACGTGTATGCGCGTGGGAAATCAACGTTACAAGGTCCTGCACGGGTCGTCGGGCATCACTACGCTCGACGCCCGCTGCGCAACGGTCACCGGTAGCCGTATCCGCTTTGCATTCAAAGGCAAAAAGGGTGTTCAACAGGACATCATGCTGCGGGACAAACAGCTGGCCCGGCTCGTCATGCAATGCAAGGAAATGCCGGGCAAAAGGCTTTTTCAATACCTGACCGAAACCGGCGGGAGGTGTTCCCTGAATGCCCGGCAAGTGAACGATTACATCCGCCGGCATACGGGTGCCAACTTCTCGGCCAAAGATTTCCGGACCTGGATGGGAACCGTCACGGCATTCGAATACCTCAGCCACCAGGAAAAGGCCGCCTCCCAACGGCAGCTGACGCGCATTGAAAATACCTGCCTCGATGCCGTAGCCGCGCATTTGGGCAACACCCGCGCCGTTTGCAAAAAGTACTACGTACACCCGGCTGTTTTCAGGGCCTTTGAAAACAACCGCATTCAGCGATTACTGAATAAAGAAGTCGAAAAAGCAGCACATTTTTCCGAGACCGAACAACTGGTACGTGCATTACTCGCACGTCCTGACTGAAATGGATAAGTTTTGAATCAGGTGCAACCATTTGTATACAAAACCTGTCTCAAATTCTGACATTGATTTTCGAGGACATTATAACGCGTATAAGAAAAATGGGTGAGACCGGAAGGCTCACCCATTGCTATTTTCGTATATCGCTGGAAATTAACGCAAATCCACCACTTCCACGCCCGGATATTGCTTGGCATTGAAAGCGAAGAAATTATCGGCCACATTCACATCGGCCACAAACTGATCTACTTTATAGGTTACCTCCTGGCCATTTTTCTGGAAAATCTTCCAGCTGCTGATCGATTTATCAGCCTTATTCACTTCGATCTGCACCTTATTGACCTGGCTGTTTTTGTTGGTCGAGGTCAATTCAACCACTTCGAGCGCCTTACCTGCCTCCTGTCTTTCCTTTACAAAAGCGGATTTGAACCCCTTTTTATAGGCGGTATAAATTTTCGTCGGGTCGAGGTCGCCACCGGCAGCGGGGTCGAAATCCTGCAAATTCACTTCATTGGTTTCCTTGATGTACGTGGCCATCAATTTACCGTCGTTAAAGATCTCCTGACCTGCCATTTTCAACCGAAACTTCGAGCCCTTCACGGTCGCTTCTCCTTTCAACGGCTTTTCACCCTTGGTAATGTAGGTAAAAAGCGCCTTAAAGGATTTGATCTTCTGGTACTTGCTGCTCATTGCATTCAGGATATCCGATGACTTTTTGTCGCCCTGTGCATGGGAAGTAAATGGATTCAAAAAGGCAATCGTCAATACCGCAAGCAAACAAGCACTCTTCTTCAAATTTCTCATATTCAATTATTTAATACTTACTAAGTTTATAAAAACGGGGTTTTTAGTGAAATATTTCAATTTAACTCACGCCCATCACACGGAGGTGTTCTTCGAGCATATTCAGGTCGTGGAACATCACGTCGCGCGCTTTGCTTCCGGTGAAAGGCCCAACAACACCCAGTACTTCCAATTGATCCATAATGCGGCCCGCGCGGTTGTATCCGAGCTTCATTTTGCGTTGGATCAGCGACGTACTGCCTTGCTGGTGCGTGACAATCAGTCGGGCTGCATCGGGCAGCAGGCTGTCGAAATCGTCCGGATTCAGTTCTGCCTTGCCTTCGGCAGCATCTTCGCCTTCGTACTCAGGCAATGCGTAAGCCTCGTCGTACCCACGCTGCCCGCCGATGTATTCGCAAATATCCTCGATCTCGCGGGTGTCGATGAACGGACATTGCAAGCGGATCACTTCCGAATTGATCGCGAGCAGCATATCTCCCTGTCCTACCAGCTGTTCCGCACCTCCCATATCCAAAATCGTACGCGAGTCGATGCTCGACGTTACCCGGAACGACAGACGCGCCGGGAAGTTGGCCTTGATCAGACCCGTGATTACCTTCACCGAAGGCCGCTGCGTAGCCACCACCAGGTGAATTCCCACCGCACGCGCGAGCTGCGCCAGACGTGCAATCGGCGTTTCGACCTCCTTACCGGCCGTCATCATCAAATCGGCCAACTCGTCGATCACCAGTACGATATAAGGCAGGAAGCGGTGACCTTTTTCAGGGTTCAGCCTCCTAGCCGCGAACTTTGCATTGTATTCCTTCAAATTCCGTACCGCGGCCTCTTTCAGGAGGTCGTAGCGCGAATCCATTTCGATACATAGGGAGTTCAAGGTAAAAATCACCTTTTTGGTATCGGTAATGATCGCTTCCTCTGCATTGGGGAGTTTGGCCAGGAAGTGTCTTTCCAGCTTGTTGAAAAGGGTCAATTCCACCTTTTTCGGGTCTACCAACACGAATTTCAGCTCCGCCGGGTGTTTTTTATAAATCAACGAGGCCAGAATTACGTTCAAGCCCACCGACTTTCCTTGCCCGGTCGCACCCGCCATGAGCAAGTGGGGCATCTTCGCCAGGTCCGCAATGTGAATGTCGTTTGAAATGGTTTTACCCAACACAATGGGCAAATCGTACGTCGATTTCTGGAAGCGGTCATTCGCGAGTACCGATCGCGCAAAAACCGTCTCCCGGTTCTTGTTCGGCACCTCGATACCGATCGTCCCACGGCCCGGCATAGGCGCGATGATACGGATACCCAATGCGGCAAGGCTCAACGCGATGTCGCCTTCGAGGTTTTTGATCTTCGAGATCCGCACGCCCGCTTCCGGGATAATCTCGTAAAGCGTCACCGTAGGCCCGATCGTCGCCTTGATTTTCGATATATTGATACCATAGCTGCCGAGTGTATCGACAATCTTGGTTTTATTGCTTTCCAGTTCCTCCTGGCTTACTTTCTCATGCTGGTTTTCGACCACCTCGTTCAGCAGGTCGATATTCGGGAAATGGTAAGACGGCAAATCGAGCATCGGATCATACTGCCCGAACTCGCGCAATATGGATGCATTCACGTCTTCGTCCTCAAACTCTTCTTCCACTTGCGTGGTATCCTCCACTTCCAGTTCGAGCAAAGGCTCGGATGGTACGGCCGACACTTCCATCGGCATTACCGGCAAATCGATGCTCGTCGACGCCGCTACGGCCGGAACTGGCGGTACAACCGGCAATACTACCGCAGGATGCGGCGCCACGTGCGGGGCTTCCTCTTCGGTTTCAAGGTCGGAATCCGGCTCCTCCTCCGGTGCCAGTACCTCGTCGTCATAAGTGTCATTCACGACCGACACAAATGTACTTTCGGGAGCAGCAACTTCCTCCGGCTCTGCGGAAGCGGGCGTTCCCTGCTGAGTTTCTTCCACCACCTCTTCCGGCTTCGCATGCTTCGCCTGCCACGACTCATACCTGTCGCGCACATCGTAAAAGAACACCGCGAACACGAACAATGCGAAAAGGATCGGCAGCACGCTACCCCATTTCAGCCAGTCGAAAAGCGAAACATTTATCAGGTAGCCGAAGCCGCCGGAGAGGAAACTCAGCGTGTTTTCAGTGTTGCTCATGAGGATAATGTAGCCCATCAGGACACTTACCCACAATGTGAAAAAGATAACTTCCTTCGTCGTTTTGCTCAGTGGCAGTATTTCCCTGCCGAATGCCATTTTCCACCCGGCCACAAACGGCACGAGCGGCAACAACAACGCGCCCAGGCCAAACCAGCGATAGACAAAAATATGCGAAACTACCGCGCCGAGCACACCCAGGAAGTTGCGGGTCTGCCGTCCGGCATCGCGGATCGACTGATGCCCCAGGCCGTCGAGCACGCTCTGGTCGGACAGACCGGTGACGATGTAGGAGAAAAAAGATGTTTCCAGGATTAATCCCAGGACGATGAAGAATGTGCCCCAGGCCAACGTATTCTTCGGGCTGGTGAAAATGTGTTCCCAATCGAGGGATACACGAAAGCGGGGAGCTGCTGCCTCCTCCGGTTTCTGGCGCTGTGTGTTACCTCTTGGCTTGTTGACTGACATTTATTTCAATTCCGGGGATGCGTGAAGTGCTGTTTTTCTGATTTTACTTCCTGACCAATGCTTTGCAGATCCTGCTGACCACACCGGGCCCTTCGTAAATAAAGCCGGTATAAAGCTGAATCAGGCCGGCGCCTGCGTTTATTTTTTCCAAAGCGTTTCCGGGAGTGGCGATACCGCCGACTCCGATAACGGGAAATGCATGATTGGATTGTTCGCAAAGGTAACGAATTACTTCCGTCGAGCGATGCGTCAGCGGTGCGCCGCTCAATCCGCCCGCTCCTATCGCGGCTACTTCCGACTGATCGGTTACCAGTCCTTCGCGGCTGATCGTCGTGTTCGTCGCGATCACGCCCGCGATGCCTGTTTCTTTCACAATGTCGATGATATCGTCCAGCTGGCTAGTTGTCAGGTCCGGCGCTATTTTCAGGAAGATCGGTTTGGGAGCTGCTTTTTCGCTGTTTTTGGTTTGCAGTTCTTTCAGGATCTCAGTCAATGGCCCTTTTTCCTGCAAATCCCGCAAGCCGGGCGTATTCGGCGAGCTTACATTCACCACAAAATAGTCGACCACATCGAATAGCTCGCGGAAGCAGATCAGATAGTCGCTCAGCGCCTGCTCGTTCGGGGTGTCCTTGTTTTTACCAATATTCCCGCCTACCAGGATCTTCGATTTCCGTTTCGCCAGTTTCGCCGCGGCTACTTGCACGCCCTTGTTATTGAAGCCCATGCGGTTGATCAGCGCCTTATCTTTTTTCAGACGAAACAGGCGTGGCTTGTCATTCCCCGGCTGCGGGCGCGGCGTCACCGTCCCGATCTCGATATAGCCGAAGCCCAAAGCTTCGAGCTGGTCTACCATTTCTGCGTTCTTATCGAAGCCGGCCGCCAGTCCTACCGGGTTACGGAACCGCAAACCGGCCACTTCCTGCACCAGGTCGGGGTGCTCGTAGGTGTACATCGCGCGCATGATTTGCGGCACAAAAGGGATTTTGAATGCAAAATGCAGCACTTCGCACACAAAATGGTGAATGCGCTCAGCGTCAAACAGGAAAAGTATAGGGGAGATCAGAATCTTATACATCCTGCAAAAATAGAATGTTTCGCAGGAAGGGGGAGGCGGGGCAGGGAATTTTATTTTAAGCCTTCTCTCCGATATCAATGGCGGTGAGTTTCTTCCTTTTGTTACTTAGTGCCATCCCCACCCTTTGATTTCATGGCCATTTTTTCCAACAGTTCATCAATCATGATCACATCTTGAAGGTCTTTCGGACGTCGCGCAAGTATTTTAACTTCCCGAAGATCGTTAATGTGGATGAAGTATATTTTGATGCCGTCCTTAGTAACAAATTCATTTGCGCGCGATCGGCAACTATCATACTCGATCCTAAAATGAACAACGGTAAGTACGTCGATAGGGCCCGCCAACCGCACATGTTGGGCGTTACAGAAGTTCGCTTCCTCTAATCTGCCCAGCTCGTATTCATCGTATCCAAGCGCTGACAATGTGTTAATCAGCTTCTCCTTATTCTCGTTTGTGGGACGAAGCCAAACATCCGCATCCTGTGTATACCGGGCAATGCCGTTCATGGCAAGTGCCAGACCGCCAATCAGCATGTATTCAAGCTCGTTTTCGGCAGCTGCCTTCACAAACTTTAAAAATTCTACATCTTCAACGTCCATAGGCTTAGAAAAAATCAATTTGCTAGTTGCTTCTGGATAAACCATATCCTCCCCGATTTCTTGAAAAAGCGCCCTATGGAACTTACGTAACTGCCAATAGGCTTCCCATCGCTCGTCAAGAGTGGATTTAATGATTGAGTCCAGTTGATCGCGATCGAGTTCCTCGAACGAATCGAAAACCTTTATCTTCTTCCTTTCCATAATTGAACGTTGCCTGATAACAAATGTAACGAAAAAAGCACCCCGCCACAGCGGGATGCTTTTACCAATGTACAAAGTAACACGACTACTTTTTCTCCGGCCACACATACTCGAACTTGCCATTAATAGGCGCTCCGAAGTAGTTGACGCCCAGGAAATCGAGGCGTTTTTTGTGGATTTCCATGCGTTTGCTGAAATCTTCGAAGTTCTTGCCTTCTTTCGATGTCCAGCCTACTTCTGCCAATGCCGTGGCGCGGGGCCATACCATGTATTGTACGTAGGCAGGGGTCTTCATGTATTCGGTCCACACATTACCTTGCACGCCAAGGATGTGTTTCGCTTCGTCGGCCGACAGCTCGGCGGGAGTTGGTTCGTAGGAATATGACTCGGCAAGGTCGGTGAAACCGCCAATCGCGATGGGCTGCGTTTTAGCCTCTGCCTGGTAGTGGTCGAGGTAGCAGAAATTGCCGGGTGTCATGATCACGTCGTGGCGTTCTTTCGCAGCGGCGATACCACCTTCGATCCCGCGCCAGCTCATTACAGTGGCATTCGGCGACAGACCACCTTCCAGGATTTCGTCCCAGCCGATCATCCGGCGGCCTTTTGCCGTGATGAATTTATCGATCCGCTTGATCACGTAGCTTTGGAGCCCGTGCTCGTCTTTCAAACCCTCTTTTTGGATGATCCCCTGGGCGAAACGGCTTTCCTTCCATTGTACTTTGGGACATTCGTCTCCGCCGATGTGGATGTATTTGCTCGGGAAAAGGTCGATCACCTCGGTGAGTACGTCTTCCAGGAACTTGAAAGTCTCTTCACGCGGCATGAAAACGTCGTCGTAAACGCCCCATTTCGTGCCTACTTCATAAATTTTGTCGGGATTGTTACCCAACTGAGGGTAAGCTGCCAATGCCGCCAGCGCGTGGCCCGGCATTTCGATTTCCGGGATCACGTTCACGAAACGGTCTTCGGCATATTTAATCACCTCTTTAATCTCATCCTGCGTGTAGAAACCCTCGTAAGGCTTTCCATCATATTTATGATCGCCATAGTGGCCTTTCATCGTCTCCTTGCGCTTCGAGCTGATGGTTTTCAATTCAGGATATTTCTTGATCTCGATGCGCCAGCCCTGATCGTCGGTGAGGTGCCAGTGGAACTGGTTTTGCTTGTGCAATGCGATCAGGTCGATGTATTTCTTGACAAACTCGATCGGCATGAAGTGACGGCACACGTCGAGCATCAGCCCGCGGTAGGCGTAACGGGGTACGTCTTTGATCGTAACATAAGGAACAGTCCATTTCACTCCGACAACGGGAGTTTCGCTGAATACCTCCGCCGGCAACAATTGCAGAAGGGTCTGTACACCGTAGAATGCACCTTTAGCAGTTTGCGCCTGGATGGTTACGCCCTTCGGTGTCGAAAGCAGGCGATAGCCTTCTTCGCCCAGACTTGCGTCCGACGATACGGCAAGCGTGATATCGCCTTTGCCTTTTGCGGTAGAAACCGGGCTTCCCGTGGCTTTGCCTAGTTGTGCCGCCAGCATTTCTGCCACGTGCGACCATTTGGCGTCGGCGGGTGCGCCGACCTTCGTTTTGGCTTTCAGCGTCCATGCGCCTTTGGCGGTCAGGACCTGGGTTGGTTTGGGGATCACGTTAATCTGCGCCATTGCCGAGTGTACGAGCACGCAACAGATTAGTCCAAAAAGGAAACGTTTCATGAATTAGGAATCCGGTATTTATTAAAATTATTTAAAAATACTGCAAGTTATCGTATTCCTATTTTAAAATACTGCGAATCTTAAATTTTTTATAATTTTATGTAATTATTTCGAAAAAGGGTACGTTACCACAAATACATGTAACTTTGTACTCATTAAAGCTTTACAGCTTGATTTAGTTACATTGTACAATACGTAGCCAGCATTTTTGCCCTGCTTGACTCCTAATAAAATCTAAATCCTATACCCGTGAAAAGAATTCTGTTTTTGAACAGTCTTGCCCTAGTTTTACCTACCCATCTACTTCTCGCAACCCCTGAGCACCGACCGCTTCCTGTGAATCATCCAAAATCACAGCGTGCACTCGGCGGCAAGCTTGTGGGCAAAATCGTCGAAGGCCCTGGCAATGCCGGCGTCGCATTTGCTACTGTGGCGCTACTGACGCCCAGGGATTCTTCGCTCGTCAATGGTGCGGTGGCCGACGAAAACGGGGCGTTTACGATTGCCGAGGTGGCACCGGGCAACTACATCCTGCGTGTGACCAATATGGGGTACCAAACGCTCTATCGCCCCAACGTGAAACTGGCGGCCGAGGCCAGCCTGCTCGACCTGGGAAGCATTACCGTACAACCCGAAGCACAGAAACTCGCCGAGGTGGTGGTAAAGGGTGAAAAAACCATGATCGTCGACGATATTGATAAAAAGATTGTCAATATCGGCAAGGATATGCTCGCCACGAGCAACAACGTAAGCGACCTGCTGGAAAAAGTACCGGCCGTTTCGCTTGACGAAAACGGTAACCCGCAAGTTCGCGGAAAAGGTAACGTGGTGGTACTTATCGATGGCAAGCCTTCCAACCTCTACGGTAGCGACCTGCCGACTATCCTGCAATCATTCCCCGCGAACCTGATCGAGCGAATCGACGTAATGACCACGCCTTCCGCCAAATACGAAGGCGAAGGTGCATCCGGGGTGATCGATATTATTACGAAGAAGACCAAAATTCGCGGGATGAACGGCGGCGCTCGACTGAGTATCGGGAACAGGAACAACAATGCCGCGTCGGGTAACCTGAGTTATAAAGCAGGCAAATTCGGTTTGAATGCTTCATTAAGCGGACAAACGCGTGCCATGACCTGGGAACGGACCCTAAGCCGCGACAATTTCGTCACCGAGTCGACGTCGCATTTGCAACAGGACGGTACCGGCGGCAACAAGGGGAAAAATGCATTCGGACGCGTGGGCATCAATTATGACCTCAACGACAAGAACTCGATCGAGGCAGGCGTGAACTACTCACGCGACAACAGCCGCAACAACAGCAATATCCTCAACGAAACAACACTGGCGTCGGGCGTGGTATCGGAAAGCTTCCGCCGCCTGAACAACAGCAAAGGCAATGGCGATAACCTCAATTTCAACTTCGATTACCGCCTGAAATTTGCGGAGAAGGACCACCAGCTCAATTTCAATTCGAGCTACTCGCTCGGCGGGTCAGACGGGGAATCGTATTTTTCACAAGAGAGCACCGTCGACAGCCTGATGCGCAACCAGCAAAACCTGCGCAACAACAACCGCCATTCGCTCTTCCTGAATGCCGATTACACCTGGCCCATTACACCGAAAGCGACCCTCGAAGCCGGCATACGCTCGCGCAGCAGCTCGAACGACAATGTGAATGCTTTCTATAACCTCGACCGCGAAACCAACAGCTACGTTTTCGACAACAACGTCAGCAACGTGTTCGGTTACAAGGACGCTACCTACACCGGGTTCATGACTTTCTCGCAAAAAACCGACCTCTGGGGTGTACGGGCCGGTCTGCGCGTGACCGATTATAACCAGGATATTAACCAGATCAGCCGCAACCAGGATTTCAGTGTGCATTTCCTCACGCTCGTGCCGTCGTTCGCGGTGACGCGCAAGCTGGGCGAATCGTCGCAGATGAAACTGAATTACAGCCGCCGCGTGCAGCGCCCCGAAGCCGACTGGCTGAACCCCTATACCGACGTTTCCGATCCGCGTAACGTTAAAACCGGTAATCCGAACCTCCGCCCCGAGTTTACCCACAAGGCTGAAATGGGTTATTCCAATTACGAAGCCAACGGCGGCTGGGGGCCATCACTATTCATGGATTACTCCAACAATGCGATCACGCAGATCCGTACGATCGACGAAGCAGGCGTTTCGCTCACCAGATATGACAACGTCGGCCGCGAGTTCTCCTATGGTTTCGAAACCGATTTCTCGCAAAAACTCTTTGGCGACGTCCTGAAACTCAATGGCAGCGGCCGCGTTTTCCGCAGCGAAGTGGTATCGGCCGTCGCTCAGATCGACAACCGTACTTGGAGCTACTCGGGGAATCTCAATGCATTCATCACGCTCCCGGCCGACTTCCGCGCATCCGCCTACGTGAACTACGAAGGCCCGCGGGCGATCGCGCAAGGTACGCGCGACGGGGTTTTCATTGCCAATATGGGTATCCGCAAAGATTTGCTTGAAAAGAAAGCGACGATTTCCTTCAATGTACAGGACATTTTCCTGTCGCGGAATTACAGAAGCCAGCTGAACACCGCCACCTATTCGCAAGCTTCGAACTGGCACCAGACCAACCGCCTCGTGAATGTGACATTCCAATACAGATTCGGCAAAATTTCCGCAAGCGGCGACGACGCCTGACACTGTCGCAAAATTTGTTAACATATGTGAAAAAGGAAGGGCCGAACTTGCCCTTCCTTTTCATTTACAAGCAGTTTCAAATCAATACAGAAATCGTTTCAGCGGTCATTTTACCCAAGATCGGCCGCCATGGAACGGTTTTTGCAAATAGCTCGCACAGGAGTCGATTAATTTTACTTATTTAAACCCCGAACACGCAGAGTGATCTAAAAAAACACGGCCCGGGCACCCGGGCTCCGGAAAGGTCAAAAACTTTAAACAAAATTTCTACACAGATGAAAAAAATCAAAATGCTGGCCGCGCTGCTATTGGTAACGGCTGGCTCTTATGCACAAAAACTGCCCGCTGACTCCATATTCTCACAATTTTATAAAGCAACGGGGGGTAAAGGCCTATGGGACGGGGTAAAATCCTATAACCTGAAAAGAAGCTACTCCGCCGTGGCAGCCACTCCCTACGACGCCTTCATCACGGCTTCGATTCCCGAGCAATCGATCTACAAGAACAAAACCATCATGAAACGCAGCTTCGTGTATACCGTGAAGGGCGACCAGGGGTGGATCAAAGTGCCGATCGGGCAGAAAGTGGACGTAAAAGACCTCAGCCAGGCCGAACAACAGAATATGCGCATGGAGTTGTACGATAACCTCGTGCCATTCATCGATTACAAAAATCGCGGACTGATCGCGACGACTGTCGGTACCGAAACGCTCAACGGCGTTCAGGTGAACAATGTTGAATTACAGGGTAAAGGGGTGAAGTATAACCTTTATTTCGATGCTAAAACCGGCCTGCTCGTGCGCCAGAAAATGAACCAGGCGGGCGTAGAAACCACCAGCGATTTATCAGAATACGCCAAATCTGCGTACGGTATTTTGTACCCGGGCAAGCTCGTGGAGCTGAACAGCTCCGACAAAAAACCGGTGACGATCAAATCGGCACTGACCGTGAACGAAAATGTAAACGTCGAGCTGTTTAAGCGATAAAAAACAAAAACCAAGATTTTCAACGCCCCGATCGGGCGGAAATCAGCCTGGGATGAAGAAAGCACTCAAAGTATTGGCCATAATAATCCTGACAGTTTTGATTCTGGTTGGCGTGTTGATCTGGGGAATCCAGACGCCGTTCGGCCAGAATTTTTTAACATCCCAGGCGAATTCTTTTTTGCGTAAAAAACTCAAAACCAAGGTCAATATTGAGAAAATACGCTTCGACATCCCCGACTGGGTGTTGCTCGAAGGCGTGTATTTCGAAGACTTGCACGGCGACACGCTCGTTGCGGGCAAGCGCCTGTACGTGGACCTCGATATGTACAGCCTTATCAAAGGCGATATCGGTATCAACAAGGTGGAACTCGAAGAGGTGAATGCCAACATCAACCGCGTGCTGCCGGATACGACCTTCAATTTCCAGTTTATCGTAGATGCATTTGCCGGTACTGAAACGGAAGTTGACACCACTCCTTCCAAACCGCTCCATATGCGGCTGGACCAGATATCGCTCAAAAAAGTCCGTTTTTCTTACCGCGATGCCGTGATCGGCACCGATGCCTCGGGGAACATCGATTCGGCGGTTGTCAGGTTCGACAAGTTCAATCCGACGATTTCGCAGTACCATCTAACCCGCACGGCATTGCATAACAGCCAGGTGAAGCTGCGCATGTACCCGGCATTGAAGGTGGCCGCCGCCAGCCCTGAACCTAAGTCCGATCCCGCGGATTCGCTGGATATCAAAGCGGGCGATATCGATATTCAGCAATTTAAATGGCAGTTTGACGACGAGACGTCCGGATTGAAAAACGGCATGACCGTCGGGAAACTGGCCGGGCATGTGAACAGCATTTACATGGGCAGCCAGCGCGTGGATGTGCAGAACGTTTCGCTGCAAAACATGTCGCTTTTTGCTGAATTTGCCAAAAAACCGAAGACCGCAGCAGCGGGACCTCCGACTGAGAAAAAGGATACTACCGCCACAGACACGCCTGGCTGGTATGTAAAAGTGGGTGAAATCAAACTGGCTGATAATGATATCCGCTACGACGATTTCAATTCACCGGCCGTACCAAAAGGCCTCGACTACGCACACCTCCATATCAAAGACCTGAATGTAGACTTGCAGGATTTCCTTTTCTCTCCCGAAAACATTGCAGGCGCCCTCAAATCGGCCTCATTCAAGGAAAAAAGCGGCTTCCGCCTCGATGCGTTTCGTACCAACTTTGCCTACGGCGATCAGGAAACCTACCTCCGCAATCTCTATCTTAAAACACCCAATACCCTTTTGCGCGACGAGCTGAGCCTGCGTTACAAAAACCTCGACCAGCTCACCAACGACATTGGCAAAGTAAAACTCAAACTACGCCTCACCGACAGCCGCATCGCTTTCGCGGATATCCTGCTGTTGGTACCCGATCTGGCCAAAATCCCGCCATTCGATAAGGAACCGAACGGCGTCGTAAAAGGTACGGGCCAGATCACCGGGTCGGTGGATGATATGCTTATCTCCAAAGCGAGATTCACGATGCTCAACGGTACCGTGCTCAGCGCGGATGGCCGTTTGAGAGGTCTGCCCGACCCTGAGAAGCTTGCGATGGATTTAAAAATCAACGAAATATCCTCTACCAAAGCGGATCTGCTCAAAATGCTGCCCGACAGCGCCGTCCCGGCTTCGATCCAATTGCCTGATGCGATTAAGGTTTCCGGAAAAGTGAAGGGCTCGATGGAAAACCTGACGTTGGCAACTACTGTTAATACCTCATTCGGTACGGGTACTTTTTCAGGGAATCTTAAAAACATCACAGATAGCCTGCGGGCACAGTATAATGGAACGCTGACATTGACGGAATTCGACCTGGGTAAACTCACCAAGCAGCCTCCCGAAGAGATGGGCAAACTGACGCTCCGGGCGGATGTGGACGGCGTGGGGTATGCACCGAAAACAATGAAGGCGCGGCTCGACGGTAACATCGAAAGCGCAGATATTAAAGGTTATGTATATCAAAACCTGAAATTAAAAGGCGACATCGACCATGGCCTGGCTAATGTTTCGGCGAATATGGACGACCGCAATATCGACCTCGATTTGAATGCGCAGGCCGATTTGTCCAAAGCATACCCCTCGGTCAAAGCGGACCTTAATGTAACCAATCTCGACCTTACAGCCCTGAACTTATATGCCGATTCGTTGCAATTGAAGGGGAGCATCAAGGTCGATATGCCTTCAACCAATCCTGAAAACCCGCTTGGGACCGTGAATGTCGACAGCCTGGTACTGACGCATCACCGCAAACCGGTCGGCATTTCGAATATTCACGTGCAGCTGACCGATTCCAGCGGCGGCAAGCAGGCCTACATCGAATCGCCCATTCTAAAAGCCAAAATGACCGGCCAGTATTCTTACACGGAAATGGGTGACGCGATCCTGACCGAGGTAGGTAAACACTTCAAATCGCCCGACCTGACCTATAAGGAAGTGACCAAACCGGTAAACTTCGCGCTGGACGCCACACTTAACAATCACCCCGCAATCCAGGTTTTTGTTCCGGAAATACGGGAAATGAAGACCATCCAGCTGCACGCGCAGATGGACAATCAGAAAGATTCCTCGCTGGTAGCCCGCCTGAGTGTTCCGATGGTCAATTACGACAGCACCATTGTGGAACGGGCCTCAGTGGATTTCAGCACGGTTGAGCCCCATGGCGCGTTGAATGCCAATATAGGGATGGTCAATACCGGCGGTTTCAGAATGCAGAATGCTTCGCTGGTCAGTCGGATTGTCGACAACGACGTAAAATTTGACTTTGTCGTCCGCGATTCGGTCAATACCGAACGGCACGCCGTAAAAGGCGACCTGGCCATCAACAACAATCAATATCGCCTCAATCTGCGCGACGACCTGCTCCTGAATTACGACAAATGGGAGACTGATACCGCGGGTTATGTGCAATACGCGTCCGACAGCGTGTATGTGAGGAATCTGGCTATCGGCAACAAGGGGCAGTCTTTGAAAATCAACTCGACGTCCGAAGCACCCAACAGCCCGCTGGACATCACCATGGCCAATATCTCCATCGGTCCGCTGATCGAGATCGCCACGCTTGATTCTACGCTTGCTACCGGTACTTTGAATGGAAAAGTACTGCTGAGCAATTATATGACTTCGCCGGTGTACACAGGTGAACTGACGATCAACAACCTGGCCGTAACGAAAATACCGGTTGGTGACCTGGCCTTGAAGTCGACGAATGAGACTGAGAACCTGATCCGTGTGGCCATGTCGCTCGTGAACGACCAGAATGACGTCAACGTCAGAGGAAGTTACAATCTGAAATCCGACAGTCCGATGGATTTCAAAATGGATTTGAAAAAACTCAGCGCCAAAACCATCGAAGCGTTCAGTTTCGGCGAGCTGAAACGCGCGGAAGGCAACCTGACGGGCGATATCGCCATTACCGGTGCCACCGACAGTCCCCGCCTCGACGGAGCCGTTAGTTTCGACGACGTGGCATTCAATGCAACACAACTGGGATCCCGGTATTCGCTTGCCGGACAGAAAATCCAGTTCGCGGGCCAGAATATCAATTTCAATAATTTCACGGTCACCGATTCGCTCAACCAGGCGATGAAGATCAACGGAAATGTGAGCATTGCCAAGCTGCCGGACGTCGGATATAACCTGAATATCACCGCCAAAAACTTCAACGTCCTGAATTCGACCCAGAAACAGAACGAACTGTTTTTCGGGAAAGCCAATATCGACGCCAACCTGACTGTAAAAGGACAGGGTGCTAACTCGGTAATCGACGGAAATGTGAAAGTCGATCCGGGAAGCAATATCACGGTGGTGATGCCCAGCGACGCGACCGAGGCGGGCGATGCGACCAAAGGGGTGATCGAGTTCGTGGACATGAGCGACTCTACACGAGTTGTCAAAAAGGATTCTATCGAAGCGGCGCAAAATGTGATGGTGGATTTTGCTTCGCAAATCTCGCTGGATATCGATGTGGACGATAAGTCGGAGTTCAAAGTGGTGATCGATGAGCTCAATGGCGATAATATTCGCCTGAAAGGAAATGCGCAGCTGAATACCGGTGTCGCTCCGAACGGGCAACTGTTCCTGCTCGGTTCCTACGACCTGACCGAAGGCTCTTACGACCTGACGCTGCAAATTTTGAAAAGGCAGTTCGAGATCAAAAAAGGAAGCACGCTCCTTTGGACCGGCGATCCAATGAAGGCCGATCTAAATATAACCGCTTCGTACCCTGTGATGGTCGACCCCGGCTCCATTTCCGCCCAGCTCCGGGGGGCAAGCAAGGTACCGGTGGAGGTTCAGATCGTGATCACAGGAAACCTTACGACGCCCAATATCGCATTCAAGATCGCAATACCTGAAAATTCTGTCGATAAGTCGGTTGAAGACGCCATTAAAGGACAGACATTCTGGCGGGACATCCAGCTCAACCCGTCCGAGGCCAACAAGCAGGCATTCGCATTGCTAATCACCAATAAATTCATCACCGACCAGTCTACTTCGGGCTTCAATATCGGTTCAAGTGCGGAAGCCGTGGCACGGCAAAGTGTAAGCCAGTTGCTGAGTGACCAGCTCAATAACCTGGCCTCAGACCTCGTAAAGGGCGTCGACCTCAACATTGGCCTGAACTCCACCGCCGACCAAACCAACGGCGCTCGCACCGACCTGAACGTGGGCCTCAGCAAGGCATTCCTGAACAACAGACTGAAAATTTCGGTAGGTAAAAACTTCGAGCTCGAAAGCAAAAGCAATGCGGGTAACTCAACCGAGGTATTCGACAACATCGCGCTCGACTATTCCATCAGTAAAGACGGCCGGTATATGTTCCGGGGTTACCGCAAAAACCAATATCAATCGATCCTGGAAGGTTTCATCATCGAAACCGGGGTGAGTTTTATCATTACCGCGGACTATGACCTGTTCCGCGAAATTTTCCAAAAGCAGCGCAATGAGAAGTAACATAGGATATATACTGGCAATCTGTATTTTCCTGGGCGGCTGCTCGGTCAATAGATATGTACCCGAAGGCCAGAGCATTTATGTGGGCAATTCGGTCAAAGTGCAGCCTGACAGCATCTACAAACCGAACGTTTCGGGCGTACCCGAGCAGCTGGAAGGGCTGATCAAGCCGCCGGCTAACAAAACTATTTTCGGCTTTCCCTGGAAGGTCTGGTTTTACTACTGGATCGGCGAACCGAAAGACGAGGGCGGCCTCCGGAGCTGGTTCCGCAAAAAGCTCGGTGAACCGCCAAGATATGCAACACAGCGTATTATCGATATCAATTCGGCCAATATGGTCGCATTCCTGGACAATGAAGGTTATTACCGTTCCAATGTAAAGGGCAGGATTATCGAAAGCAAAAAGAAGAAAAAGCGCACGGCGACTACCGAGTATAGTGCATATGTAATGCCGCGCTATGTCATCAACAATGTTAACTACGTCGTCCCGGACAGCTCGCTCTTTAACCGTGATCTGGTTTTAGCCAAACAGAAAACTTTGCTGAAAAAGGGCGATCCGGTCCGTCTCGAAGTGATCACGACAGAGCGCGCACGCATTGACCAGGAGCTAAAAGGAAAAGGATATTACTATTTCAACCCCGATTACCTGATTGTAAAAGTCGACTCCACCATTGGCCGGGCCGATTCCGCAATGGGGCCGCAGCAGGTCAACCTGTACCTCGAAGTCAAGAAGGAAACAGCTCAGACTTCGCTGAAACAGTATTTCATCAACCGTATTTACGTCAATACCGGCACCGAGGAAAACAAGCAAGCCGACACGACTGGCCTTGCTGCACGCGGGCCGCTGCGCAGGGGCATTGCCATTACGGACCCGGGGAATCATTACAAACGCCGGATATTTTACGACGCCATCGGTTTCAGAAGGGGTAATTTGTATACCAATACCATGCACGACGTGTCGCTGCAAAGGCTGATCAATCTGCAAAATTTCCGGTTCGTCAAAAATCGCTTCGACCTTGTGCCCCGCTCCGACTCCGCATTGCTCGATGTCTATTACGACCTCTCGCCGATGAAGAAAAAGTCGTTGCAGACTATCCTCTCCGCCAGTACCAAGTCCAACAACCTGGGCGGCTCGCAGCTGGATGTAACATGGCGTAACCGCAACTTCTTCCGCGGCGCAGAAATGCTGGCGATCAGCGCGTATTTCGGGTTTGACGTGCAGCTCGGTGGCAGCCGCAGCACTTCCAACAATATAGGCAACGAGTACATCCGCTATGGTGTAAAAACCGACTTGTCTTTCCCCAGGTTTATCATTCCGTTTGTAAGGGTGAGACCTGAGAAAAGTCAGGCTTTGCCCAAAACCATTCTCTCGTTAGCCTACGAAAACCGAATACAGCGCGATTTTTACACGACGAGGTCGATCCGCGGCGACTGGTCTTACGTCTGGCGCCGAAATTCAGAAGTAGAGCACACATTAACCCCTATTTCAATCAACTTTGTCGAACCAAGGAACATCAATTACGAAACCTACGACAAGATCATTTTTGACCCGGATACCAACCCGCTGGACGTGGAACGGTATCTGAAAATCCTGGAAACAAAATACCTGATCATGGGGTCAAACTATTCTGTTTCGTACCGGCCAACGCCACGGCCTTTTAGCAAAAATCAGTTTGCACTAAGCGGAGGCATTGATTATGGCGGAAATCTGCTGAGCCTTTTTGCCAAAAAAATGGAGTCCGACAGCATTCCCAAAGAGCTGTTCGGCGTGCCTGTTTTCCAGTATGTGAAGGTAGACGGGGATGTGAGATATTACCGTACCATCACGCCATCTATCAAATGGGCAAACCGGCTCGTGCTGGGCGCTATCAAGCCGTATGGCAACTCGAAATTCATGCAGACTCCGCAATTCAAACAATACTTTGCAGGTGGTAGCACGGGGATCAGGGCATTTAGAGCCAGGTCGCTTGGCCCGGGCGCACATCACGCTGATACGACGTCGGTGGCATTGTTTGGTTATCAAAGCTTTGCCGATATCCGCATGGAATTCAATTCTGAAATCCGTATGAAATTTACGGACATCATCAATGGGGCCATTTTTGTAGATGCCGGAAACGTCTGGTCGTTTGGTGACAGTACCCGTGCTACATATCCCGGTACTGCATTGATCAGCAACAAATTCCTGAAACAAGTCGCTGTCGGCGGTGGGATTGGCCTGCGCCTGGACTTTTCTTACCTGGTGTTCCGCCTCGACCTGGCGACGCCATTCCGCAAGCCGTGGTATGTGAATGAGGTAAAGAGTGTGAGTGATGAAGGCGTTGTGGAATACAAAAACCCCTGGGTATTCAATGAAATCAGATTCGGAAGCCGTGCGTGGCGAAAGGAGAACCTGATATTGAACATAGCCGTCGGGCTACCGTTTTAGCAGGAGCAACCCGTCATTTGATTTCCTGGCATAGTTCGATCAAAACGCTGTTCGCACTTTTGGGATGTACGAAACAAACGAGCTTATTATCCGCGCCACGTTTGGGCGTTTCGTTCAATAGCGTGAAGCCGGCGTTACGGAGACGCGCCATTTCCGCAATGATATCTTCCACTTCGAATGCAATGTGATGAATGCCTTCACCCTTCTTTTCAATGAAGCGCGCAATGGCACTATCCGGCGCAGACGCTTCCAGCAGCTCTATTTTAGTTTGGTTTACTTTAAAAAAGGAAGTAATGACGTGCTCCGACTCCACGGCCTCCCGCTTGTAGGGCGACGCATTTAAAAGCGCCGAGTAGAGCGCCTCCGCAGCCGCAAGATCCGCGACGGCAATACCGATATGCTCGACGTTCTTCATATTATTTCCGGTTATCGTCGCCTGCCATAATACTCAGGTAGCTTTCAAAACGGCTCAGCGCGATTTTCCCTTCCGAAACGGCATCTTTCACCGCGCAGCCCGGCTCGTTGATATGCTGGCAATTATTGAAACGGCATTGATTAAGCAGATCGCGCATTTCGGGGAAGTAATGGCTGATCTCCTCCTTTTCCATATCGGCCAGGCCAAGTTCCTTGATCCCCGGCGAGTCGATGATGAACGTATCCTTTTCCAGTTCGAACATCTCTGCGAAGGTGGTCGTATGCACACCCTTGTTCGCAAACGTGGAGACTTCCTGCGTTTTGATATCCAGGTCGGGCGCGATCGCATTCACGAGCGTAGACTTACCCACACCCGAGTGTCCCGAGAGTAATGATACTTTACCTTTAAGCAAGGATCTGAATTCATCCAGGCCGAGTTCGGCCAGTGCCGTCGTGGTGAGGCAGCGGTAGCCCAGTCCGGTATACAGCTCCATCAATTCGGCTTGAAAATCCTTCATTTCGTCATTCAGCAGGTCTTGTTTGTTGAATACCAGCACACCCGGAATGCGGAACGATTCGATGGCGACCAGGAAACGATCGATGAAACCCAACGAAGTACGCGGGAATACCAATGTACAGATGAGTATGGCCTGGTCCACATTCGCTGCGATGAGATGCGCGTGCGCCGTTTTGTGGACCGAGCGGCGGATCACGTAGTTCTCGCGCGGAACGATCTCGTGAATAATACCGAAGTTTTCGCCCTCATTCTCCACTTCAAAATTCACATAATCCCCCACCGCAATCGGGTTAGTCACTTTCAAACCCAATGCTTTGAATTTCCCCTTCAAACGACACTGCCAGATGTGCCCGTCCCTGCTATCCCTGACCTCGTACCACGAACCGGTTGAACGCAGCACCAAACCCTTTATTAAACTCATTTGTCTTTGTTTTGGAATCAGCGAATTTAAAAGGACTTTACCAGAAGTCACTAAAAATTAGCCGGGAAGTCAAAACAACCCACAAAACAAGTAGTTTTCCTTCGTCGATGATTTTTACTTGCATTGCGTATAATTATCTCCTTCAAGCTGAAAAATCCCCGTTTTGTGACTGCTGTACTATTAGGAAACGTTTGGCCGATCGCCCGTTTCACTAAATATTTTACAACAAATAATAATATTTTTTAAAATCACACCCGTTTTTTCTGATTATTTCATACATTAGTACACCCAATAGTTAAAGAAAATTAAAAACGTCATCCTATAATTATTTTCGCTCCGCATAATGGACTTAGTGGCAGAAGAACCGAGTTCGGTCATTGATATTCGTAAAAATCGCATTAGAAGCAGCCTCTTGCTGCATCTATATCAGTCGGGCGACACTTCCATTAACAAAATGGCCAAGTTGTTCCATGCGAGTATACCGTCCGCAACCGGCATTGTGAACGACCTGATGCGGGAAGGCTGGATCACGGAGACAGGCACAGGACCCGCGAGAGCTGGCCGCCCGCCGGTATTATACGGCCTGAATGCGAAGAAGTACCTTACGCTGATCATGGACATCAACCGCCATGATACCCAGCTCTGCATATTCGATTTGCACAACCAACTGATCCTGAAAAGGAAAGTTGACATACGCCTCGACGACTCCGCAAATTTCCTCGAAGAACTTTTTACATCGACGGATGATTTCCTGAAATCCAATAATATCACCCGCAGCAAACTGTGGGGCATCGGGGTTTCGATGCCCGGCCTGATCAATTCTTCGCAGGGTATTAATTTAACTTACCTGAACCTGACACCTTCGGGTGTGCCGCTGGTAACGTACCTCAAAGAGCATTTCGACCTTCCGGTGTGCCTTTTCAACGATACCAAGGCAACCACGATCGGCGAACACCGCTTCGGTTATGCGGTAGATAAATCGCAGGTGCTGACGATCAATATCGACTGGGGTGTTGGTCTCGGCATTATCATCAATGGTGAGGTTTTCAACGGGGCATCGGGCTTTGCCGGTGAGTTGGGGCATATTCAGGTGAAACCGGACGGGATGCTTTGCCACTGCGGAAAAGTAGGCTGCCTCGATACGATTACGTCGGCCATTGCATTGATCCGCCAGGCTAAGGACGGCATCAACAGCGGCCGCGCGACGATCCTGAAACAGATCGTGAACGGTAATCTCGACTTGCTGGAAACTTCCCATATTATTGAAGCGGTGCATGCGGGCGACGAGTTTTCGATCGACCTACTAAGTACTGTCGGTACGGAACTGGGCAAAGGGCTGGCTACTGCCGTGCATTTGTTCAATCCGGAAGTGATTATCGTGGGCGGGTTGCTGGCCGAGGCCGGGCCGTTCATTTCCAACCCGATCGAGCAGGCGATCAACAAATATTGTTTATCGGATTTCAAGAACCCGCTCTCGATCCACATCTCCAAGCTGGGCGCCAAAGCACGGCTCCTGGGAACACAGGCTTACCTGTTCGATAATTTGATTGCGAAAGAATTCTCCTGAAAATAGACACTGGTGGCGCTTTTACCGGCGCCATCAGCCAATTGCCTGCTTCACTTTCTGCATAATCAGGTCGGTAGCGCCTGTTCCCGATTTTACATATTCCGTGCTTACATGGCCGGCATTCCGGGCGTCCGACGGATTAGCAACCCAGCTTTCCATAATCTTCAAAAGCTGATCCCTGTCGGCTACGGCGAAAGCACCGCCCTTTTCCATCAGATCTACCGCTTCCTGGAATCTGTGATAGCTTTTGTTTCCAAAAACAACGGGCAATCCGAATGTCGCGGCTTCGAGGATGTTGTGCAGCCCTACACCAAATGAACCACCGATGTAAGCCATATTCCCATACCGGTAAAGCGATGAAAGCATTCCGATATTATTGATAATGAGGTAGTCGAACCCCTCGGGATCCTGCCCGGCCGCCACCTCGGAGTACAATATGGAACGACCGTTCAATTTGGAACGCCAGCCTGCGATTTCCTCCGCCTTGATTTCGTGCGGAGCGATAATGGCTTTCAACCTGCCTGATAATGCATTCAGCGTCGGAATGAGTACCTGCATATCTGCGTCCCACACGGAGCCGGCGACCAGGCACTGGCCCGCGCCCTTGAAACGCCCGATTTCAGGCAACTCGCGGGCGTTGGACGCGATGGCGCGCACACGGTCGAAGCGGGTATCACCGGCGATACTGGCAGCAGTAATGCCTATGCTTGCCAAAAGCGAAACCGATGCCTGGTTCTGCACAAAAAAATGATCGAAGTAGCCCAGCTTTTTACGAAAAAAGCCCCCGTAGAATTTGAAAAAAATCTGGTTGGGACGAAAGATTGAGGAAAACGAAAGAATATAACTTCCGTTTTTCCGCAGCTCCCGCAAGTAGTTGAACCAGAATTCATATTTAATAAAAAATGCGATGCGCGGATTAACAATTTCAACAAACTCACGTGCATTGCCCGGCGTGTCTATCGGCAGGTAACAAATCAAATCGGCCCCGGCATAATCTTTCCGAATTTCATAACCCGAGGGCGAGAAAAAAGTAAGCAATATGAAATGGTCTGGATAAGCGTTCCGGTAAGCTTCCATCACCGGCCTCCCCTGCTCAAATTCACCCAGCGATGCCGCATGGAACCAGGCCACCGGCCGCCCGGCCGCCTGGGCCTGAAACGACACGCGCAGACGCTCGAGAAGGCCTTTTCGCCCCTCCACACCGAGCTTTAATTTATGACTGAAAGGTGCAACGAACCGGAATAGAAATGCGAAAACCTGAATGGCGACCTGATAGATAATTTTCACCAAAGAAGTCTGATTAAAAGGACATTAGAAAAGCAACAAAAGACCTGCATTTCGGCAGGTAAGAGGCCACCGGCAGGCTTTTTTGTTTCTTTTTTCGTTTAAAGAACATAAATGTACAAAAAACCGTTAAAGTGGTGTCGATATACAGAAGCATACGCTATTATTTTGTACTTTCACTGTTCATGCGACACATACATAGTCACAGAGAATTTATACTAATAATATGATGCGTGTAAAACTTTTACTTTCAGTATCTATTCTGTTTGCACTATCGACAGAAATATACGCTCAGCGCAGGTCTGTGAAAAATGAGGACGCCGAGGAGACCTATAAATCATTTACCTCTGTGGGTATTACCACCAATACCAACTCCGGGATTCTCGGAGGGGCGGTATTCCGCCAGTCTTCCGCAACAGGTTCAAAAATGTTCGGAAAGAATGCTTACCGCTATCTGGCGCTCGAATTGGTGAATGTGAAACACCCGAAAGAACTTTCCACGCAGGACTTTGTGACAGGCGCACGGCTGGTTTATGGCAAACAAAACTACCTGTTTGTGCTCCGCCCGGAATATGGCCGTGAAATAGCGCTGTTCAGCCGGCAGGACGACGAAGGCATTTCGATCAGCGGAATCCTGGCAGCAGGCCCTTCACTCGGATTCGAAAAGCCGTATATGGTTCAGTACCAAGGCTCCGATGGCCGCGTAACCACCGCGCCGTTCGATCCGAACCGGGCAGGCGACATTATCGGCGCCGGCAGCTTTTTCCAGGGTTTCGGGAAATCGAAAGTGGTGCCCGGGTTGCATGTCAAGACGGCAATGAGCTTCGAACTGAGCGCCTTCCGGGATAATGTTACCGGTGTGGAAGTCGGTTTTATAGCCGAAGCTTTTTCAAGAAAAATTACTATAATGGCGGATGCGCAGAATAAGGCCTTTTTTACATCCGGATACCTGACCCTTTATTTTGGAAGTAAGAAAAGATAATTACCATTTCAGATTAATATGATTGAATTGCCAGTAATACCATCGGAACGCAGAAAACGCCCCGATTGGCTCCGGGTTAAACTTCCCGCAGGACCCGAATTCAGGAAAGTAAGACAGCTGGTCGATAACTATAAACTCCATACCATTTGCGAAAGCGGCAATTGCCCGAATATGGGAGAATGCTGGGGCGCCGGAACGGCCACCTTCATGATCCTCGGAAATGTGTGTACCAGAAGTTGCAGTTTTTGCGCGGTAGCAACCGGTCGGCCCAATGAATATGACACCGACGAGCCACGGCGTGTAGCGGAGGCGATCAAGCTGATGCAGGTGAAGCACGCGGTGATTACTTCGGTGAACCGCGACGAACTGAAAGACAAAGGCGCCGAGATCTGGTATCAAACCGTTCGCCAGGTGAAGGAAAATACGCCGGAAACTACCATCGAAACGCTGATCCCCGACGTGAAAAGCAACTGGGACGCATTGATCCACATGATCGAGGCAGGCCAGGAAGTGGTTTCCCACAATATGGAGACTGTGGAACGTTTATACCGTGCGGTACGGCCGCAGGCAAAATACACCCGCAGCCTGGAACAGATCAAACGGACGAAAGAGTTTGGCCAACGCACCAAATCGGGTATTATGCTCGGCCTAGGCGAAACGCAGGACGAAGTATACAAAGCGATGGACGACCTGGCCGAAAACGGCCTCGACATCCTCACATTGGGGCAATACCTTCAACCGACTAAAATGCACCACGAGGTGATCGAATGGATCACGCCCGAGATGTTTGACAACTACCGGGAAGAAGGGCTGAAACGCGGTTTGAAATACGTCGAATCTGGCCCGCTGGTTCGTTCCAGCTACCACGCGGAACGCCATGTGAATGTGCCTATCTGATCACGCAGCCACATTTTAAGTGAGAATAACGAAGCCGGTATAAACAGTATACCGGCTTTATTATTTTACCGGCAAATTATTCTTTAATACCGTTTGCAAAGAGGTGTTTGATTCAGTAGTAGAAATACGTAGGTTTATAGCTATACTATACCACTCACAATCAATGGCTTCTCTAACAAAATTAGTCAAACAGACGGTTAAGGACGTGACCCGCCATGTAAACTTCACAAGGGCCGTCACATTCAACAACAGGCAATTCAAAATTCCGGTGATCAATAACATCGGGCTATCCAATTTTACGATCGAGGACGACGACTGGTTTTTCCAGCTGGTCAAATCCATTCAAATGCCCGCGGGAAGCTGTTTTATTGATGTGGGGGTGAATGTCGGACAATCGCTGATCGCATTCCGCAGCCACCGCGATAACCCCTATTACGGGTTTGAACCCAGCCCGCATTGCGCTTTCTACCTCAACAAGCTTATTAAGATGAACAACCTGCGCGATGTCCATGTGCTTCCGGTAGGTCTTTCTTCCACCGCCGAAATTCTCAAATTCTACTGCAAAGCCGGCGCAGACTCTTCGGCCACGATGGTGGGAGATCTCAGGCCCGACTACTATCGCCCGGAGGATGTCAGCTATGTGCCGGTATTTCCGTTCGACGATCTCGACCTGAAAAACATAGGCAATATCTCCTTTATTAAAATCGACGTGGAAGGCGCGGAGCTGGAAGTGCTGACAGGTTTGAAGAAAACGCTTGAAAAGCATAACCCCGTAATCACCTGTGAAGTACTTGATTGCCATCGGGCCGACGCAAACCTGGACGTGTTGCAGGACCGGGCGAGCAAGCTGGTCGAACTGGTTAAAAGCCTGAACTACACCATTTACCGGATCAAGCCGGAAAAGGGCTTGAATTTTGATAAAATTGAGGAAATTATTCTTAAACAATACGATTCACAAAGTCAATATCTAAATGATTACTTATTTTTGCCGTCGACTAGGAAAATAGAAGAGCTTCTTATGAGGTAATTTTATCACACATTTAAACTTTTCTTTAACTTTTATTTCGTTTCCAATGCCATACTTATTCACCTCGGAGTCCGTATCTGAAGGACATCCTGACAAGGTAGCCGATCAAATATCAGATGCACTGATTGACAATTTTTTAGCATGGGATACCAACAGTAAGGTGGCCTGCGAAACACTGGTGACGACCGGACAGGTAGTTTTGGCCGGCGAGGTAAAAACGAACACTTATCTGGACGTTCAGAAGATCACCCGCGAAGTGATCAAACGTATTGGTTACACGAAGAGTGAATACATGTTTGAAGCAAACTCTTGCGGTATCCTCTCAGCGATCCACGACCAGAGCGCGGATATCAACCAGGGTGTTGACCGTGCAGCGGTAGCCGAAGACTTCGAATCGAAAGCGAATGCACAAGGAGCCGGTGACCAGGGTATGATGTTCGGGTATGCAACCCGCGAGACAGCGAACTACATGCCGCTTGCACTCGACCTGGCGCACAAGATTCTTCAGGAGATGTCGGAAATCCGTAACAACGAGCCTTCATTGATCCCTTACCTGCGCCCTGACGCGAAATCACAGGTAACGATCGAATATAGCGACGACAACGTTCCACAGCGTATCGATACCATCGTGGTTTCGACCCAGCACGACGACTTCGATAGCGAAGAAGCGATGCTTGCGAAAATCAAGAGCGATATTATCAATATTGTAATCCCGCGTGTGAAGGCTAAACTGACGCCTGAGCTGCAAAAGCTGTTTACAGGCGACATTACGCACCACATTAACCCAACCGGTAAATTCGTAATCGGTGGTCCGCACGGCGATACCGGTCTTACCGGCCGTAAAATCATCGTAGACACTTACGGTGGAAAAGGTGCGCACGGTGGTGGTGCATTCTCTGGCAAAGATCCTTCCAAAGTAGACCGTTCCGCGGCATATGCTACCCGCCACATCGCGAAAAACATGGTGGCTTCCGGTCTTTGCGACGAAGTACTCGTTCAGGTTTCTTACGCGATCGGTGTTGCCGAGCCTTGCGGATTGTACGTAAACACGTACGGAACTTCGAAAGTAGCTGACAACGACGGAGCGATCGCATCGAAAATCGGTGAAATCTTCGACATGCGTCCATACGCAGTGGAGCAACGCCTGAAACTGCGTAACCCGATCTATTCCGAAACAGCGGCATACGGCCACATGGGACGTAAGAACGAGATCGTGAAGAAATCTTTCAAAGGTGCCAACGGCGAAGAAAAAGAAGTCGAAGTAGAACTCTTCACTTGGGAGAAACTTGATTTCGTTGATGCGATCAAAGCGAAATTCGCGCTTTAAGCATTGACTCATAAAAACGAAAAGAGGCCGGCATCGCTGCCGGCCTCTTTTCGTTTTTATCAAGGGTATTTCTTCCAGGACAATACCAACCTCCTGTTTTTTAGAAAATTGAAATTAAAATGCGTATCTACTAATAATTGTCCTCAAAACACGTTCTCACGAAGCCACCCCACTAATCTTAACCGCGTATTTCGCTCCTCTCAATGCAATATCAGAAAGTCAAATTCACAAACCCGGAAAAAAGCACCTTTTTCCCAATCCTCAGACAACGGGTGGACCAATACTTCACGGCCAACAACCTGTGTAAGTCGGGAGGGGCAGGCATTATCTACAAAGCGGTATTCATGTTGAGCCTTTATCTGGTACCCTACGCATTCATTCTTTCCAATCAATTCAGTCTGTTGGCCATGGCGGGTTTTGCGATGGTAATGGGCCTGGGCGTCGCAGGTGTAGGTATGTCGGTCATGCACGATGCGATCCACGGCTCTCTCTCCACCGCTAACCGGTTAAACAAGCTCTTCGGCGCTTCCATTTACCTGCTCGGAGGAAACGCCTACAATTGGGAAGTGCAACATAACAGGCTGCATCACACCTATACCAACATTCACGAGGTCGACGAGGATATTACCGGTAAGTTTTTACTCCGCTTGTCATACCAGGAAAAGCAGAAATTCATTCACCGTTTCCAGCACATCTACGCATTTTTCCTGTACAGCCTGATGACGCTTTCATTTCTATGGAAAGACTTCAAGGAGGTATCGCTATTCAACAAAATGGCGGAATCGGGAATGACCAAGCCTTTTCCCAGGAAGGAGCTGATAAAGCTGATATCAACCAAACTAGCCTATGTGGTTTTCATATGCGTTATTCCACTTTGCCTAACCTCCCTCACTTTCACTGATTGGCTCGTCGGCTTCCTTATCATGCACGGGACCGCGGGAATGATCCTCAGCACGGTTTTTCAAATGGCGCATGTTGTGGAAGGCGCGGAGCAACCCGAACCTGACCATGCCGGCTGCATCGAGAATGCCTGGGCAGTTCACCAATTGCAAACCACCTCCAATTTTGCGGGAAAGAACCGTATTCTCTCATGGTTCATCGGCGGTCTGGATTACCAGATCGAACACCACCTTTTCCCATCCATTTCACATATCCATTACCACGCGCTATCGCCTATCGTCAAGGCAACCGCGCTGGAATTCGGGCTCATATACAATGCAAAACCCAATTTCCAAAACGCGTTGGGTTCTCATGTAAGGATGTTAAAAAATATGGGAACGCGGTAAACCCGCATTCCCATCGATAAAGTCTGTCAAATAGGCCTCTCAAAAATGTGCCGCTTCTTCCAATTCGCTATCCCGGGCTACGCGCTCGATCATCTTCATTTTCTCGAAATTTTTGGGCCGCGAGAAGAATGTGTAGATGGCGGGGATGACGTACAATGTGAGAACGAGCGAGAATAGCAGTCCTCCCATGATTACGATCCCCATGGACATCCGGCTGCGGCCCGCGGAGCCGAGCGCCATCGCGATAGGCAATGCGCCGAGGACGGTCGCCAGGCTGGTCATCAGAATGGGCCTGAAACGCATGGTGGCCGCTTCCAATGCCGCTTCCTGAATGCTCCTGCCCTGCTCGCGCAGCTGGTTGGCAAACTCGACGATAAGGATACCATTTTTCGTTACGAGGCCAATGAGCATGATCATCCCGATCTGGCTGAAAATATTGAGTGTCTGATCGAAGAACCAGAGCGAGAACACCGCCCCGCCGATCGCCAGCGGCACCGTGAACATGATGATGAACGGGTCGACAAAGCTTTCGAATTGTGCTGCCAGAATGAAGTAGATCAATATCAACGCCAGGAAGAACGAGAACATCGTGTTCGACGAACTTTCGGCGTAATCGCGGGAGGAACCGCTCAAAGCAGTCTGGATCGTCTCGTCATTCAATTTATCGCGGATGCGGTCCATCGCGGCGATACCGTCACCGATGGTCTTGCCTGGCGCAAGCGCCGCCTGCACAGTGGCGCTCATGTAGCGGTTAAAGTGAAAAAGCTGCGGAGGACTACTTTCCTCTTCTGCCTTCACGATGTTATCCAGCTGCACCAGGTTCCCCGTATTGGTTTTGACAAACATACTTTTCAAATCCAGCGGCTCATCGCGATTGGCGCGGTCGTACTGACCGATTACCTGGTACTGGCGCCCGTTCATCGTGAAATAGCCGAAGCGCTGGCCGGCAAATGCCAGCTGCATGGTTTGTGCTACATCCTGTACCGACACGCCCAGCGACTTCGCTTTCTCGCGGTCGATCTTGATCTGGATTTCAGGCTTGCTGAATTTCAGGTTCACATCCGTAATTGCGAAAGTCGGGTCTTCGGACACCTCTTCCATGAACTTGGGAAGGTATTCCCGTAATTTCTCAAAATCCGGCGCCTGGATCACATACTGAACCGGCAAACCGCCCCGCGAGTCTACCGAAATCGTCTGCTGCTGCACTACAAACGACTTGGCGTCAGGCATCAGTTTGAGTTTTTTATTGATATAATCCGCGATTTCTTGCTGCGATTCCTTTCTCAATGTCTTATCTACCAATGCAATACGGCCACTTCCCGTATTCGCTGCACCCAGGCCCGAGTTTCCGGGCGAAGTAATCATCATCAAACCTTTCCGTCCGGGCATCGAATCCATGAGCATATCACTCACATTCTGTACGTAACGGTCCGTAAACTCGAATGAAGAACCTTCCGGCGCGGTCATATTGATCCGGAACCAGTTGCGGTCGTCCAGCGGTGCCAGTTCCGATTGCAGGTCTTTCCCGAAAAACCAGATCATCCCCAATGTGATCGCTACCAGCGGAATAGCCACCCAACGCATTTTCAGGAATTTGGCCAGTGCATTGCCGTAGTCATTGGTGATTTTTTCAAAAAACGGCTCGGTCTTTTCGTAAAACCAGCTCTTCTTATGCGTCTTGCGTACGAGGTATGCATTCAGCATCGGCGTCAGCGTCAGCGAAACAAATGCGGAGATCAATACAGCGGCGGAAATAACGATACCGAATTCCCGAAACAGTTTTCCTACAAAACCCTCCATAAAAATCACCGGCAGAAACACGGAAGCCAGCGTAATGGAAGTGGATAAAACCGCAAATATGATTTCGTTCGAGCCCTTAATGGCCGCCTCGATCGGGCTCATCCCCTGCTCGATCTTTTTGAAAATATTCTCCGTGACCACGATACCGTCGTCGACCACAAGCCCGGTCGCGAGCACGATCGCGAGCAACGTGAGCACGTTCACCGAAAAGCCCATAATGTACATAATGAAGAATGTACCAATGAGCGAAACGGGTATATCAATGAGCGGGCGGAAGGCAATGAGCCAGTCGCGGAAGAAGAGGTAAATAATGATTACCACGAGTACGATGGCAATCAGGAGCGTTTCTCCCACTTCTTCGATCGAACGTTCCACGAAAATCGTGTTGTCGATCAGCGTGTCGAGCTTGTAATCTTTCGGAAGCTCCTTTTTGATGGCTTCCATTCGTTTGTTCACTTCCTCGGCGATATTGAGGTAGTTCGCGCCCGGCATCGGCGAAATCGCCAGACCGATCATCGGCACGTTGTCGAGCCGCAGGATCGTTTCCTCGTTCTCGGGGCCCAAAGTCGCCGAACCGATATCTTTCAGGTGGATCGTCTGCGTCGCCGAGTTTTTAATGATCATTTCATTGAAATCCTCCTCTGTACGGAAGCGGCCGATCGTCTTCACGGTCAGTTCGGTATTATCGCCGGCCAGTTTTCCGCTCGGCAATTCCACATTCTCCTTGTCGAGCGCGGTTTTCACATCCTGGGTGGTAATGCCCAGCGAAGCCATTTTGACCGGGTCCATCCAGATCCGCATCGCATATTTCTTTTGCCCGAAAATGCGGATTTCGCTCACACCTTCGATCGTTTGCAGGCGTTGCGCGATCACGTTTTCGGCATAGTCGCTCACCTCGAGGTGCGAGCGCGTGTTGCTCGTGAAAGTCAGTACGATAATAGGTTCGGAGTTGGCATCGGCCTTGCTCACTACCGGCGGGCCGTCGATATCGAGCGGCAATGTCCGCGAGGCGGAGCCTACCTTGTCGCGCACGTCGTTCGCGGCGCGTTCCATATCCACGCCAATGTCGAATTCAACCGTGATCTGGCTCGTACCCTGGCTGCTGGTGGAGCTGATGGATTTGATTCCTTCGATACTGTTCAGCTGCTTTTCGAGCGGTTCGGTGATCTGCGATTCGATAATGTCGGCATTCGCTCCTGTGTAGCTGGTGCGGATGGAAACTACCGGCGGGTCAATTGACGGGAATTCGCGCATCCCCAGGAACTTGTACCCCAGGAACCCGAACAGGATGATCAGCAGGTTCATCACAATCGCTAGAACCGGCCTTTTGATAGAAAGGGTTGATATGCTCATAGGTTGACCTTCACGGCGGTGTTAGGTTTGATCGCGATGATTCCCGAAGTAATCAGCGAATCTCCGGGCTGCAACCCGTCTATGATCTGGATCTTTTTGTCGGTACGCAAGCCCGTCGTCACCATCGCCTCCTGCGCTTTGCCGTCTTTCACGACAAACACTTTCTTACCCTTCAGAACCGGCACAATGGCCTCCGTCGGGATCATCATCGCGGAGCGGTTGGCGTCGAGGTCGGCGAGTACTTTCACGAACATGCCCGGTACAAACCGGCCTTCGGGGTTGTTGGCGAGCGCACGCACGCGCAGCGTACGAAGGTTCTCGTCCACTTTCGGATCGATGGCCAAAATTCTGGCGCTATACGTCGACGGGTCGCCGTCGAGATTGAATTTGACCGAACTTCCAACCCGGATGCTTGGGCTGTATTTTTCAGGAACCGTGAAATCGATTTTAACCGGATTGCTCTGAACGATGGTCACGATGGGCGTACCCGGCGCCAGGTATGCGCCTTCGCTGATGAACTTCAACCCGATACGTCCGCTGAAAGGCGCCCGGATTTCGGTCTTTTCAAGCTGTGCTTCAATCACTTCCTTCTCTGCTTCCAGAACCCGGATATTATTGGAAGTAACATCATATTCTTCGAGATTGATTGCCTCTACATTCAGCAACTTCTTCTGCCGCGCTTCTATTTTTTTACTCAAATCCTGGTTGTAAGCCACTTTCTGCAACTGCGCTTGCAATTCGCGGTCATTGATTTTCGCGATCAGCTGACCTTTGGTAACATACGAGCCTTCCTTGATGTCGAGCTTCACCAGCCTGCCCGATATTTCCGCCATCAGGTTCACTTCCTCGTTGGGCAGCACCGTACCCGATGCAAAAATCTGGTTTTCAATGGATTCCCTACCTACAATAAACACATTCACCGGCACGGCACCGCCGGAGGACTTCGCATTCTTCCCTTCACCCCCTTTTTTCGCATCGGAGCCTTTGCCTTCACCGGGTTTAGAAAAAATAAACAGTTTCCCCAAAACCAGTGCGACGATGATCCCCGCCACCAACATGATCGTACGCATAGATTTACTTAAAAATAAAATTCGTTCAAGAAGAGTAGTAATTAGTTATATTTTGCAAAAGCACTATTTAAAGATACTTCATATTGCAAAAAGAGGCAATGTAGATGTTTTATACTTCTGCAAGGCAAGCCTTTCCACTGTTGTTTGCTGAATGACGCTTTCCGGCTGCTCAATGCCGTTTTTGGCGCCGCGACGTTTTGTTATCTTTATCCTATTCATCACAAACCAAATGATTCGCACGATGAAAATAACGTACACCTTCGGTTACTATCTGATCATCACCATTATCATATCATTAACTATGCACACCTACGGACAGAACCCGGTCAAGAATTACGAGAAGGAATGGAAGGTCGTGGAAGACCTCTCCAACAAAGGGCTCGACAAGGATGCCCTCGCACAGGTCAGGAAAATTTACTCGACTGCGAAGAAAGAGCAGCAGCAGGCACAGATCGTTAAAGCGGCGATTTACATGGCCCAGTTGCAAACCGAAAATCGGGAAAACAACGCGGTTGCTTCCATCGGTGAGCTGGAAAAGGAAATGCTCGAAAGTAAAGGGCCTGCCAAAGCCATTTTTACGAGCCTGCTGGCAGCTCAATATTATGCCTACTACCAGACTGTCCGCTGGCAACTCTACAACCGCACGGCTACTACCGGTTTCGATAAAGCGGATATTGCTACCTGGGGTACCGACGACTTCCACCGGAAAATAGGTGCATTGTACACCGAGTCCGTCAGCGACGAAGCGCTATTGAAAAATACCCGGCTGGAACCTTACGATGCCATTATCACCAAAGGCAATGCCCGCAAGCTGCGCCCCACATTATATGACCTGCTCGCCTCTCAGGCGCTGCGCTATTTTTCCTCGGACGAGCCCAATATCCGAAAAGCTGCCTATGCATTCGAGATTAATACGGCTTCCGCATTCGACCCGGCAGCAGACTTTATTCACAGAAAATTCGAGACAAAGGATTCCGCATCCCTGGAATACCACGCGTTGCTCCTTTATCAGAAGCTGATCGCATTCCACATCACCGATACCGACCCGGGCGCGCTCATTGATATCGACCTGGCCCGTTTGCAATATGTGAGCCAAAAATCGGTGCATCCGGACAAGGATGATCTTTATTACATGGCCGTCAATCACGTTGCCGAGCAGTACCAGTCTACCCCTGCCGCGGCACAGGCCTGGTTTCTCAAAGCAGCCTGGCTGAATGAAAAAGCCAATGGCTACAAACCTGATGGCGATACGACATTCAGGTTCGAGCGGGTGAAAGCATTGGAAATATGCAGGAAGCTTGAACGCGAAAACCCGGAAACCGAAGGCGGCATTAATGCGTACAACCTCTCCCGGCAAATCACACTTAAAAGCCTGCATTTCTCGGTGGAAACCGTAAACAATATCGACGCTCCATTTCGGATATTGGTCAAATACAAGGCTTTGGGTAAACTGTACCTACGTGTTATCAAGGCCGTTGAACTCATCCGGAAAAATCTGGAAGAGAATAATAACGAAACGAAATGGACCATGCTTGCCAATGTCCAGGCCGTCAAGGCATGGGAGCAACCACTTCCCGACACGAAGGATTACCAGGAACATGCCGTCGAAATCAAAGCGGAGGCCTTGCCGTCCGGCGAGTATGTGCTGCTGGCAGGATCGGATCCTGACTTCAAAAATGCCAATTCCGTACTTGGCGCAACGATTTTTTATGTATCGGACATTAGCTTTGTGCAAAAAGGGGATGATTTCTTTGCACTCAACCGGGACAATGGCCAGCCGCTCCCGGGTGCCAAAGTCCAGCTGTGGGAAAGAAGCTATAACTACAATACCAGGGCCTTCGTAAAGAACAAGGGCCAGGTCCTGACCGCAGACGCCAATGGCTACTTCAAAAAACCGCCTTTCAAAAATCCGAGGGGAGAACAGCAATTGCTTGAAATCACGTTTCGGAACGACCGGCTTTTTGTCCAGGAAAACATCAACTACTATTACTACAACCAGGAGCCCGCAGACGACCCCGACAAAACAGCCGAGCAGGTTTACCTCTTTACCGACAGAAGCCTCTACCGCCCCGGACAGACTGTTTACTATAAAGGAATTGTCAGGAAAGGCAACACCGTGCTACGCGATCAACAGGCAGAATTTACCGTCGCGCTTTACAATGCAAATGCGGAACATGTACAGGAGGCCAAACATCGCGTGAACGCTTACGGAAGTTTCTCGGGCGCATTTGTAATTCCCCAAAATGGGCTGACAGGCAATTTCTATATCCAGGTCAGAGATGAGTACCGCGCCGATTTCCATGTGGAGGAATACAAGCGCCCCAGGTTCGCCGTCGAATTCGATACTTTGAAAACAGCCTACAAAGTTGGAGAAACCATTAAAGCTACGGGCAAGGCAACGGCTTACGCCGGCAATGCCATTGACGCCGCGATGGTGAAATACCGGGTTGTTCGCTCGCCCCGCATGATCTACACCTGGCTGGTTAAACGTTGGTGGGCACCGAGCGCGCCCGTCGAAATTGCGCACGGAGAAACCACTACCGATGCCGGCGGCTTGTTCCGGATAGATTTCGAAGCGGTTCCCGATAGGAAGCTCGATCCAAAATTGGACCCGGTCTTCGATTACGTCGTCTATGCGGATGTGACGGACAGCAATGGAGAGACGAGAAGCTCGGAGACCGGCATTTCGGTTGGTTACAAATCCTACATCTTACAAGCCAATATCCCTTCCCGGCTCGATGTAGCCTCTCTCAAATCACTATCTATTCGTTCGGTGAACCTTGCAGGAAAATTTGTACCCGCCGACGCAACTATCGAAATCATGCGGTTAGTTCCCAAAAAACGGCTTATCAGAAGTCGCTACTGGTCCCGCCCGGACCTTTTTGTGATGACCAGGCAGGAATTTGTGTCCAGCTTCCCGCATGACGAATACGACCAGGAGACCGAAATGGAAAATTGGGAAACAACAGGCGCTCCCATCAGCAAAACGGTCAGTCTGAGCACCGACTCCGAAGTACCGGTGTCTGATCTGCGACTATCGGCGGGTTTTTATAAAATCAAAATCACTACGACTAATGCCGCCGGGGAAAAGCTTTCCGACGTCAAGTTCATGGAGCTAACCGATCCGGAAGCAAAAAAACTGGCTCAACCCCAGTACATCGCACCTACGCACAGCGGTGCCACCGAACCGGGAGCCAAGGGGCATTATGCATTGGGGACGTCGGCAGAGAAAGCGTTTGTAATCAGCGCCTCCAACCGGAAGTCCGCCGGCAAAGGTTTTTCCTATCTGCCATTGGATAACGAGATCCGGCAATTCGATTACACGCCGTCAGAAGAAGACCGTGGGGGTTTCACAGTGGATTATATGTTTGTGAAACACAATCGGGTACATACTTACATGGAAACCATCGTGGTACCTTGGACAAACAAAGACCTGGAAATCACGTACGAAACTTTCCGCGACAAAACGTCGCCGGGAAGTAGGGAAACCTGGAAAGTCAAGATCAGCGGTTACCGAAAAGAAATGGTCGCCGCCGAGATGCTGGGTAGTATGTACGACGCTTCACTGGACCAATTTTATCCGCATCAATGGGTGAAACCCTATTTTTGGTCAATGCAGGTGGGTTTGAAATACTGGATTGACAGTGACAATTTCCGATCCGGTGACGCAGATTTACGCTATTTGAATTATGGTGAGTATAAATCGTTTGACAAACGATATGATGAGCTATTCGGTGGTTTCGGAGACTATGGTCTAGCGGTGTCAGGAGCTGCTGGCGGCAGACTTGTAAGAATGAGAGGACAGGCTAAAAGACAGAGCGTATTCGTAGGAGCTACCACGGTACCCCAAGCCGCTCCAATGGCGATGGATGGAAGCATCATGGAAGAAAAATCCGCGATCATCGCCGGCAAGGTCCCCGTCGACTACAACCGCGAGCAGGATGCAAAAAAAGCCAAAGCGGGTAACAACGAAAATACGTCAACAGGCAATACAGCCCCGGCCATTCGTACCAATTTCAACGAAACCGCCTTCTTCCTCCCCGATTTGAAAACCGACAGCGAGGGCAACATTACCTTCTCTTTCACGATGCCGGAAGCGCTGACGAAATGGAAATTTCAGGCGCTCGCACATACCCAGGAACTGGCATTGGGGTACAGCAGCAAAGAAATCATCACGCAGAAAGAATTGATGGTGCAGCCCAACGCGCCTCGGTTTCTCCGCGAAGGCGACCGGCTCAGTTTTCCCGTGAAAGTTGCAAACCTGAGCAGTACGCCGGTAAATGGAGAAGTATCGCTCGTATTGTTTGATTCTGAAACAAATGAATCGCTGGACAAGCTTTTCAAAAACGATAAGCCTTCGAGTGCGTTTTCAATCGCTGCCGGGCAGAGCAGCACCGCGCTTTTTACATTGGAAATACCAAAAGGTTTCACCAAAATGGTAACCTGGCGCGCCGTTGCGAAAGCCGGAAGTCTTTCTGACGGTGAAGAAAATGCGTTACCCGTATTGTCAAACCGGATGCTGGTGACCGAGAGCAAACCCATTGCGATGAAGGGGAACGGCACGAAGCATTTCACATTTGAAAAACTATTGGGCTCCTCCAAGTCAGCGACGCTCACGCACCAGTCGGTCACAGTCGAATACAGCAGCAATCCGGCCTGGTATGCGGTGCAATCGTTGCCTTACCTAATGGAGTATCCCTATGAATGCGCCGAGCAAACCTGGAACCGCTATTATGCCAACTCACTGGCCTCGTATATCGTAAATGCTTCGCCGCGCATTGCCCAGGTTTTTAAATCCTGGAAAGGTACCGATGCCCTGCAAAGCAATCTGGCCAAAAACGAGGAACTGAAATCACTTCTTTTGCAGGAAACGCCGTGGGTGCTGGCTTCTAAAAACGAGGCAGAACAAAAACGGAATATCGCATTGCTGTTCGACCTCGTCAGAATGGAAAACGAGTTGAACGGAACCATGCTTAAACTCCGGGAAATGCAGAGCCCGAATGGCGGTTTTGTCTGGTTCAAAGGCGGGCCGGACGATCGCTACATGACTCAGTATATCGTGACGGGCATTGCCCATTTGCAGAAAATCAAAGCATTGCATCCGTCGCAAACGGAAAACATCAATGCCATTCTCGAAAGAGCACTTCCCTACCTCGACAAGCGGATCGAAGAGGATTACAGAATGCTGATCAAGTCAAACTCGGATCTGAAAAAATATGTTCCGGGCCCGACGGAAATACAATACCTCTATGCGCGGAGCTTCTTCACAAAAGCTATCCCTGCCGCCACCCAAAAAGCCTATCAGTATTACGGCGATCGGGCAAGGCTCACCTGGGTCTCCCAAACCAAGCTGCTGCAAGGTATGACTGCATTAATATGCCATCGGGCAAAAGACAGCAAAACAGCCGGCCAGATTCTGGAATCGCTGCGCCAGACGGCTATTCGTAACGAGGAACTTGGTATGTACTGGAAAACCGCTCAGCGCGGCTGGTGGTGGCATGAGGCACCCATCGAGCGTCAGGCATTGCTGATCGAAGCGTTTCAGGAAATTGCCAATGATCAAAACACGGTCGCTGAACTCAAAACCTGGCTGCTCAAAAACAAACAGACCAATAGCTGGGAAAGCACGAAAGCTACTTCGGAGGCCTGCTATGCGCTGCTGATGAATGGAAGCGACTGGCTGGCGGAATCCCCGCAGACGACCGTCCGCGTTGGCGCCATGGAAATCAGTTCGGGTGACGAAAAAACGGAAAACGGCACGGGGTATTTCAAAAAGACGATAGACACCGGTATAACTGCCCAAATGGGTGATATTGATGTCACAGTGAATGGAAACTCCGGGGCGTCGCAGCCCGGCAGTTGGGGTGCCGTCTACTGGCAATATTTCGAAAACCTAGACAAAATCACTTTCGCAGAAACACCGCTAAAACTCTCGAAACAGCTTTTTGTTGAAACCAACACCGATTCGGGTCCTGTGCTCACGCCTGTACGCGAAGGCCAGGCGGTGAAAGTGGGCGATAAAATCAAGGTACGCATTGAACTCCACGTCGATCGCGACATGGAATACGTGCATATGAAGGACATGCGGGCGTCGGGGCTTGAACCCGTGAATGTGCTGAGCGGCTACCGCTGGCAAGGCGGGCTGGGCTATTATGAAAGCACGCGCGACGCCAGTACCAACTTTTTCTTCCATGCGCTGCGGAAGGGAACTTATGTATTCGAATATCCGCTTTTTATTACACATGAGGGCGACTTCAGCAATGGCATCACGACGATCCAATGCATGTACGCGCCGGAGTTCACTGCCCATAGCGAGGGTGTCAGATTAAAAGCATTACCCAGGAATTAACATGCCAATACAACTAGTTCAGGCTACCATCAACAATCTGGAAACTGTCAGACAAATCGGGATCGACACTTTTTATGAATCATTTGCTTCCGTCAACACGGAAGAAAACATGGCTGATTACCTGAAAATCGGTTTCAGCCTGGAAAAAGTCGCGTCCGAGCTCGACAATCCATTTTCAGAATTCCATCTGGCTTACGACGGAGAGAAGTTAATCGGCTATCTTAAAGTAAACCATGGCCCGGCCCAAAGCGAGCTGAAAGACGATACTGCACTGGAAATAGAACGGATATATGTCCTCAAAGCATGGCAGGGATTGAAGGTCGGGCAGCTTTTTTACAACAAAGCCATCGACATCGCCCGTGCGCGCCGATACGCGTATGTATGGCTGGGCGTATGGGAGGAGAATGAAAATGCGATCGGGTTTTACAAACGGAATGGCTTCGTGGAATTCGACAAACACCTTTTCACGCTCGGCGACGACATTCAAACCGACATTATGATGCGCAAGGAGTTGTAAATGTGCCTTTCAGGAGGTGTTCGGGTTACCCGACTGCCTCCTGAATTTTCAAAATCGCATTCGCAAAAGCTTGCATATCTTCCTTTTCTCCCAGCATCGCATGTTGGAGAATCCATACGGCATCGGTATCGCAAGCCCGTTCGGCTACCGGGCAGAAAGTCCGGCTGTAATCGGCATCGTCGGGAATGGCGTAGCACATAAAGGTTTTGTTCTGAAAAAGCGGTTGCTTGTACAACGGATGCGGATACCCCTTGAAACTCGGCACGCCTTCGGCAGCAAGCATTGCGGCAAATTCACTCTTGGGCAGCCCGCCGAATTTCGCGGCGTCGTATTTAAAAATGTAGATATGATAGCCGTGCAGTGTAATATCCCCATCGCGTTTCAGGGGAAAAACGCCCGCTATCCCTTCCAATAAGCTATTCAAATACAACCCATTGCTATTCCTTTTCCTTGTTTGTTCTTCCAACCGTTTGAACTGTTCGCTCAGCAGCACGGCCTGCATTTGGGTAATGCGGTAATTACAGCCGGGATTGTAATGCTCATACCATTGCCCGCCTTCGATCCGGCCTACGTTACGCAGCGAATGCATCATCGCATACAAATCATCGTCGTCGGTAATGACAATGCCACCCTCGCCGGACGTCAGGTTTTTGGAAGATTGGAAACTAAAACTGCCCACGTGGCCGATAGAGCCCAACTTTTTACCCTTGTACTCGGCTCCATGCCCGTGCGCCGCGTCTTCGATCACTTTGAGGTTATGCCGTTCCGCAATGCCCATGATCGCATCCATATCGCAAGCCAGCCCGCCGAAATGCACCGGGACGATCACCTTCGTGCGGGGTGTGATGGCCGCTTCAATGGCCGCCGGACTGATGTTGTAAGTGTCAGGATCGATATCTACAAAAACAGGCACACAGTTGCACTCGATCACCGATGAAGCCGTGGTGATGAAAGTATATGGGGGTACGATCACCTCGTCACCGGGCTTTACGCCGCACGCCATCAGTGCCAGCCGGAGCGAAACCGAGCCATTCACGCAGGTAATCGCATATTTACTCCCGCAATACGCCGCAAATGCCCGCTCGAAGCGTTCCACCTCGTCCCCGCAATCGGGATTGCCCCATTTGCCGCTCGCAACGATCGCCGCAACGGCATTCACTTCGTTTTCGTCGTAAATGGGCCATGGAAATGTCTTGTCGATGGTTTTGGGGCCACCGTTGATCGCGAGTTGTTCAATTTTGCTGGTCATGGGTCTGCTATTCCGGAAATGTCGTGGCAATGTTTAACGGGAATACTATTCCAAAAGCGATTCGGGCTATTTCCTCCCGAGGTGGGAGACGATTATAGTCTTTTTAGGCGATAATCCAGTATTTATCCCACAAACCCTTAGACGCATTCCGTTCATGAATAACAGACAACTACTTTACGCCCTGCTTGTTGCGGGCATGTCATTGGGTACCGCATGGGCCATACGCGGCCAATTCGGGCACGAACAAGGAGCAGCCTGGGCTGGCGGCATCGGCGGGTTGAGCATCGTACTCATCGCCAAGAGAAAGGACTGGTATGCCAAAGCATTTCAGCTGGCACTGGCGTCGGCTGCCGGATGGGGCATAGGGGGCATCATCAGCTATGGCAAGGTGGTCGGCTTTGCCCGCGGGCTCGAATTCGGGAATGTCTACTACGGATTCCTCATGCTCGGCATCATCGGCGGGCTATTCGGGCTGATCGGCGGAGGGCTGTTCGGACTTACCTTAGCCTCCTCCCGCGAAAAGCCCGTGCAATGGCCGCAACTGATCACCGAAATGACCGCAGGCGCTCTCATATTCTATTACCTGCTGATCGAACAACTCGGTTGGCTCATGACCCCTCCGCGGTCGGAAGCGTGGGCGGCTTGCCTGGGTATGGCCGTTGCCCTGTTCTGGTACATGATCCGCCACAAGCAGCATTCAGCCATGAGGCTGGCCGTTTTCGCCGGGCTAGGCGGAGGCTTCGGATTCGCATTCGGTAATTTTCTGCAAGTAATGGGAAGCGTATCCGGCATTCATTTCAACTTCTGGAACGTGATGGAGTATTCGATCGGCTTTTTCGGCGGGGCGGGAATGGCCTACGGCACATTCACTTCCGACTGGGAGATCACCGACACGCAGGCGTCGCGCTCCGGGCTGCTCGCACCGGTCATTATCCTGACGTTGATCATCCCATTCATCGTCTGGGACCAGTCGTTCCTCACGAAGCGGCTGACAGAAACCATCCAGGGGTTCGATCCGCTTGCCGATGCGGCCGGCGTTACATCCTATGTGCAATGGATAGCATTGCTCCTCGTAATCGCATTCGCCGTTTACGCTGCGGGCAAATATTACATCCGGGCAAATGCCTCATTTTTGGAGTTACAATACGAAGACATTCAGCAGTTCTTCTTTCTTAACCTTGGCCTGTACACCATTTACAGCATCCTCATCACCTGCGCGTTCATGAGCCTGTACCGCATCGAACAATATCTTTACATCCTGAATGTAGCCATATTGGGTTTCCTGATGAAAAAGACCCAGGCCTCCTTCTCCGACCGTGGCCTGAACATCAGTCGCTGGGCCGTCAACTTTATATTCATCGTCGCTATTTTCGCCATCCTCACCGCCGTCGCCATCAGCACGCATGGGGAATTGAATGGGGCTAACCGGCGGTTTGAATAAGACTTAATATGCACATCATCGGGAATCACACTAATTCTTATAACTTGGCGGCAACTCTAAATCGCCGACCCCATGACAGCCGAACAAGGAACCAAAGAAAACCCCTGGCAATTGCAGACGCCACCGTTGTCATCCGAATTTACAATGCACAAGGATGTAAAGGATGGTAAAGAAATACTGGTTTGTACAGTTGGGAAAACAGTGCTGCATTATGACCACCGTTGTCTGAACGACCTCCACGAAATGCTTAAACAGCATGGCGATTGGATGGAATTGGGGAGTGCCGACGAGCAGAAACCCGCCAAAGAAGGTACCGTAGAGGCTTGGGGACGTTCAGAAACCAATCCCGTGGGTGGGTGGTACGGGCTCAAAAAAGGACTTCGCGGGCGTTTCGGCATGTACGTACCGCCACTGATGGAAAAACTAGGCCTGGCAGAAGTAACCCATGATGCCAAAGGCAATAAAATGAAAGCAATATAAAGAAGGCATTCCGGGGACCGGAATGCCTTTTGCCTTTTAACGATGCAGGCCCAATTCCCGCAAACCGCGGATCACCTTTTCCGGCTCGTCCGTTTGAATGATATTGGCGCCTTGGCTGATGAGCCCTTTCAATGCTTCGCCCACATTGCCTTTCCTGATTTCCTCGTCCGGCTCGCCCAGCGCATTGATCCACACTCTCGCGCCTCTGCGTTTGATGAGGCTGGTTACTTCGGGCGTGTAGAAATCCGAATCGATATGGATTACTTCCGGTTTGAAACGGGTTAGCGCGGAATCCGCCATGGCTTGCGAATACGCCCGCGGCATAAGCATGTATTCCTTTGAAGCAGCGTCGACCCTGGACAGGATTTCGTAATCGCTGTCGAAGAAGAATACGAAATCCTCCCCGCCTACTTTCTTCACCACCTCGATTACCTTGTCGATGTGATCGGTCTTCAAATCGAGATCGACCAGAATGAGGCCTTTCGCCATTTTCAGGGCCTCTTCCAGAGTCGGGATCATTTCTTCGGTCACCTTGCCATTGGAAACGAGCCGTAATTTCCGGAGTTCTTCGAAGGTCTGTGTTTCCAGATCGCCCTTGCCGGTGGTGGTGCGGTTGACTTTGCCATCGTGCATGAGCATCGGAATGCCGTCCTTGCTCACTTTCACATCGATTTCTATAATATCAACCCCCAACCTGATCGCCTCCTTGATCGCGGGCAGCGAGTTTTCGGGTAGTTGATGGTGCACCGCCCGGTGCGATGCTACCAATACATTTTTAGAAGTGGGGTTTAAAAATTCCTTTCGGATCGGCTTGACTTGTGCTTCGGTTTTAAAAACGACAGACAATAGTAAAATAGCGGGTAATGTAAAGCGGGTCATTATGATTGAAATTGGTAAATACTATTTTGTGATCGTCAGCTCGTCCTTGATTTCGCCCTCGGGGTTGTAACATTTGTAATGCAGCGTGTTTCCCTTGATCGATACGTGCTGATATAGTGGTCCGTCCTTATAGCGCACCAGCGCGTAATCTTCCTTCGGCCAGCGCTCTTGTTTGCCGGGGATGCTGATGGACATCAGGTAAATGGTCCCTTTGGCCGGACTTGCCACTTCCTTGTCGCCAAACATCGGCTTCGTGCGCAGGTAATAATGCATATGCCCGCTCATGACCATGTCCACGTGATATTTGTCGAAAAGCGTGCACCATTCGCGTTTGATCTCGTCATAAGGCTCTTCGAAATTGTAGGGCGGGAAATGGAACATCGCAAACTTCCATTTCGCTTTCGAATTTTTGAGTTGGTGCTCGACCCAGGCCGTTTGCTCCGGCACCGAAAGTGTGGCGTCGATCATCAGGAACAAGGCGTCCTGGTAATTGAAAGCATAGGTCATTTCGGAAGGCTGACCCGCGGGGCCATTCTCCGGCAGGCTGAACATCTCCTTGTACATCCACGCGCCCAGTCCGTCCTGACTGTCGTGGTTGCCCGGTACGGGCATCAATGGCCGCGTACTGAACGTCGGGCCGGCGTGCGCCCAGAGCTGGTCCCAATCGTCGCGGTGCAGGCCGGTGGTTACCAGGTCGCCCGCAATGGAGAAGAAGGCCGTTTCAGGATGCCGCTTGATCGACTTTTGCGCCATATCGCCCCAGATCGGCGAATAATGCGTATCGCCGAACCAGATGAACGAAAAGTCCTTCACGCGGTCGGAGGCGGTTTGGAATGACGACGGCGCCGCCCACTGCGATAACCCGGTCCCGATCGAATAATGGTACAAAGTGCCCGGACTCAATCCTTTGAGCTGCGCGGTAAAACGGTTCACGAACCGGTCGTTCCGGAGCAACCTGTCTTCCATATTGAATGCGGAGGCATCCGTAAAAAGCGTGTCAGAAGTACCCGGTTTCCAATATTTCACTTTGCTCCTGAGTACTTTCGGGCTGGTGCGCCATTGAATATTCGCAGTGGTAGCGGGGTCACCGCTCCACGTCATTACCACCTGGTCGGGCTTTTCGGAAGAAGGCGTAGACGTCGTTCTGAATGCATTCACCAGATGTGCCTCGCGTGCGCGCCCCCGCACGGTCGTGAAGAGCGTCTGGCCTTTCAATTCGTCCGGCACCTCGGTCAACACGAGGCTGTCCCAGTCATGATAGGTAAATGCACCTTTTTGCAAAGTACCCAATGCGTATTGAGCAGGAACCACATTTGAAACATTGAGCTTCTCTGCTTTGTCGAGCGGCGCCACACCGATGAAATACACCGGCCGGTCTTTATCAAAGCCATTGATACCAAGTCCTACCTGCCCCTTTTCGAAGTCCTTTTGCCAGACTTCGTAGGTATACTCCTCATTTTTGACGAGCATGTTCGTTTTCTGGAATCCGCTCTTTTGAAGCCAGAAAGGCGGTATGGCCTGGGCAGTATTCCGCATCAGCGACACCCTTACCGGCACATTCACTTCGAAAGTCCAGAAACGGGTCGCCAGTGTTTCCTTGTCGCGGTCGCTGAGCACGCTCAGGATATAATTGTCCGAAATCGTGTCCAGCTGTGCGGGGGTAAGGGTTTCGTAAAACCGGGTTACCGCGCGGTCGATCACCTCTTTCACCGTTCTGTCGGGTTGCTCCCCGTTCAGCACGTAAAAGGACATCCAAACCGGGCATAGCAATGCCCACCAGCGCAATCTTTTGTTTTTGATCATGGCTATTTCAAGTTTCCCGTCAGGTATAGATACACCTATTTCCGGGATTTACAGAACCGACTTATTATCCGTTAAAAACACCCTGGTACTCTCGGTGTAGACGTCGCCTTGTGGCGTTTTGTACTTCAAATCCACATAAAATGCCCTGAATCCGCTGGCCGGCAGCTCGGCGGTCACCTTCACATTGGATTTCTGACTTATTTTCAAACTCCGGGCGGTCCAGGTATCGTTTCGCAGGTCCTGGTCCGGCGAGTTAGCCGACCACAGTATCACATCTACCAGCGCGTCGGGGGTAGTCTTAATGTCGAGGTTCACTTTCCGGTTAGCCACCGATTGGCTCCATTTGCATTCTGTGTAAGGCCGCTTGTTAATCGTTGCGCCGAAGAATGCGCTCAATGCCTCCATCGCCTGTTTGCCGTCTCCGAGGTCGTGACCGGCATTCGGCACATAATGCAGCATGTTTTTGCCGGGGATCTTGTCGAGGTAGTTTTTGATATTGTCCACCACCCAATACTCGTCGTTGGTTCCCATGAAAATCATCTTCGGCATCGTCAGCTTGGCCCGGTAGGAATAGGGATCGATCATCGTTGTAATGGCCTGCCCGTCGGGTGAGCCGGTCGACTGCGGAATCCCCAGTTTCACATAATCCTCGATCTGAACACTGTAATCGCCCCAGGATTTGATCTGATAATCCAGGCTTACCGGCATATTCAGCACATCGATCACCATAGGCGCGATCGCCTCCACGCGCTTGTCGCTCGCGCCCGTAAGCCAGGTCGTCCATCCCCGCTTCGACGCGCCCGTTACCACGAAGCTATTCACCGTGTGCTTCAATTCTTTTTGCGAAAACTGCTGCACGGCATCCATGGCCTTCACCGCACTTTTGACCATCGGAAAAAGCAGCGGCCAGGTATAATCCTTGTCCTTTTTGAAGTTGTGTAAAGTATAAGAGATCAATGCATCCTCTGTCAAATCGTCGAAAAACGGCTGGTTGGGCGTCTGTTTCAGCAAAGCCACAATGGCCTGATTGGTCGTAGCAACGGCGCCGAGAGAGGAGTACATTTTTTCGTCCTTTTTACTGTTCCAATTGGGCTGTCCGTCCGCATTGGAGCCGCCTGTAATGAAAAGCAGCGCGTCGTCGTGGCGGTTTTCTTTCGGCACGATCACCGTCAGCTGGTGCGTCCAGGTGAATTCCCGCCATTTCTGCGAGGTCAGCAGAATCTGGTAGAATGTCAGATCGTCGCGTTTGAAAGTCTCTTTCAGCTCCCATCGGAAGGTTTTATCGCCATTGTTGAGATAACTTTCCAAGGCATTTTCAGGCGTCACTTTCTGCGCAGTTGCGGAAACGATACCCACGAATGCCAACAGCAGGTATGCAAAGGGCCTGACGGCTATTTTCAAAAACATAATCAAGCGTATTTGGGTTGAAAAATCGGTTTACTTGCCCTGCGTAGCCGCGGCGGGCGCAGGCATGGGACTATCTTTCACTAATTTCAATGCCTGTTCGATGTAAATTTCTCCCGTCATTTCACCCAGGCTCGTCCGGCTCACGTAGTCATACCGTTTGAAACTGTTGAAATCGACCTTTGTGAGCATATAGCCGAAAGCGTCATTCGTCAGTCCGAAGAGAAACGGCTGTCTGGTATGCATATGCCTTTTGACGTAGAACCCGATATTGGGCAATGCCTCGCCCGGAACCGTCAGCACCTGGGCCGTACCGATATTGAGCAGGTTAAGCTGCGTAACAATGCGGTTGTCTCCGGCCATTTCATTTTTAATGGGTGATTTTTGAAGGATAAAGCGCATGATCTCCGAATCCACCGGAAACTCGATCCTGCGGGAAACGCAATAAACGTCCGGGTTTTCCTGTACTGCGGCGTCCTGCACGATCCGCAGCGCCTCGTCGGCCAGCAGCTCTCCTATTCTTTTGCATTCATTCCAGTCGTTGGCTTCCTTCCCGTTTTCGAGACGGTTATCGGCCGTTACCATTCCACCCTGGGCCCCGTTCATAAAAATGGCGGTCCCGCCGCCTTGCGCTTCAATGCGATCGTACAGCGGCCCGCAAAGGTCCGGGCTCAGAATACCCCGTCCCGATCCGATTACTTCCGGATGTACCGCATAATTCACCAGCGTAGCAATGGGCTTGCCTTTATTAGCCCCCGAACTCGCCACGGCCTGGATCACACCACATCGGGGATCGTAAAGTTGGTCGGCGTAGTAGTTATAGGCAATCTTACCTTTCGCATCCCCCACCGCGATTTTCAATGAGGCATCTTCCAGCTTCCCTACCGCTTCGTTCACCGCGTCGGCAATTTGCTGAACACAACGGTCGAGGTAGGCCATATCGGCGAACGACTCGCCCTTTTCATTGGGAAAACCATAAGCATCGGGCCCGCTGTGCGTATGCGTCGCACCTATGAGCACGTTCTCGGGAGCAATGCCTTTGATCAGCTTCCGCGATTTGTTGCCCAATGCGGCCGGCCAGCCCAGGTTATCCACATTTACGATCGCAATCCTGACCGACCCTTTTTCCATCACAAACGCTCTCGCATACAAGTCCCCATTCTTCTGCGTCGCTTTCTTGGGCGTACCAATGCCCCCGGAAACCGGCAAAAGCGGATCGGGTGTGATCACCCGCACAGCCGCCGCGGCCCTGAAATGCTGTCCGGCCGCGACCTGGGACAGACAAAAGCAGAAACAGCAAAAAAGAATAGTCCTGGCTTTCATTCTGGAAGGGGTTTACCTATTAAAACTAAACCGGAACTGCGGGATGGTCCCGACAGTCCCGGTTTTAAATACTCACCTTAAAACAAATATGACTACCACGGCTTGCCGGTTCCTTGCAAAAGCCATTGTTTAGACCACGCGCTGTTGCCGTTATCGGCCTGCGAATAGCCGGTAACTTCCAGCTTGCTTACGGCAGCTTCCGCATTCGTTTTGTTAATGCGCAGCTCGTCCTGCATATAATAGAAGCGCACAGGCAGTACTTCCCGCTTGGCAGCCGGACCAGCTTTCAATGCCGGCAAGCCAGTACGCCGGAAATCGAACCACGCTTCGGTAGCGGCCGTCCAGCTGGCGATCCATTTCTGTTCGAGCACTTGCTTCAATGTATTGTCGAAAACGACGCCCGGTGTCGCGATGTAGGCGGCATACTTGTCGCCTACCGTCCAGGTAGTCATCGATGCCTTCACACCGGCTTCGTAGCGGTCTTTCGCAACACCCGCAGCCCAGCCTTTCAACGCGGCTTCGGCGAGAATGAAGTTTACCTCGGCAGCGGAAATAAGCCTGGCACGCAGCAGCGGGCCTTTGGCGGATTTATAAATGGTGTTCAGGAAAGAAACGTGCGGATTGAAGGATGTCTGTCCCGGTGTCGGATTGAGGTTGTAAGCCGATGGCAATGCCGAAAAGCTGGGCGGCAAACCTACATATTCCGGGTCCGTATCGACCTGCGTGTTCTTCACCTTGTCGGGCGAGAGAATGCGTTTGCCGTCCACGATTTTGTCGGTTCCTGCCGGTTGTGTCGGATCTACCACGAGGGGAATTTCCACCTTGTTGGCCCAGATTCCCAGGCGCGGGTCTTTCAATGTCTGCAATTTTTCCACCAATGTCGCGCACATCTTAATCCGGCGGTAATTGCTTCCGCTGGCGTCGATCACGGCGTTGGCAGGCCACGAATCCGCCTCGCTATTGCCCGGAAAACCCATGGTAGCGTCATCCGCATTGGAAGTGATGATGGGATAATTCGCGGCATTGGCTACGATTTTCTCAATACCCGCCTTGGCAATATCAGGCTGTTTGGCCGAAATGCGCATGTAGTAACGCAGCAAAAGCGAATTAGCCATTTTGCGCCATTTGGCCGGGTCACCGCCATAATAAACATCCACGTTGTCGACAATACCCTCATATTCGGCTTTCGATTTGGAAAGCAATGTATTCGCCTTTTCCAGATCGGCGATAATGCCTGCGTAAATCTTGTCCTGAGTATCGAATGTCGGCAGAATGTCGGCCGTCGAACCGGCTTCCCCTTTCAGCGCATTGGTATAAGGCGCGTCTCCCCATAGATCGGTAATGAGACCGAACATGAACGATTTCATCACCAAAGTAACCCCCTGATGAAACTCGAAATTGGTAGCGACCGCCCGCTGATACACGAGATCATTGTTGCGCAATACATCGTAGTACGCATTCCAGCTCTGGTCACCGCCCCAGTCGTAATCGTTATGCCCGCTCGACCATGCGTCTTTCTGCGTGTGCTGCACTACGCCCGCAATGTCCTGATAGCCCAGGTTCACATACAGTTTGGCAGCCTCCGTCAAAACCGTCGGCAATACGAGATTCGGGTTCACCGATTCCGGTGCGACACCGTTCGGGTTTTCATTGAGCTCCGTCAGGTCTTTACAGGAAAAGACCATGCATGCCAGCAGCAGCGGTATGATGACGAACTTGTTATGAAGCTTTTTCATGAGTTTATTTATATTAAATAGACTATATGATTCTATATCAGAAAGTTAAACCAAGCTTAAATCCGACAGGTATCACCCACGGAGTGACGTTGTAACGCTCGATACCCTGCTTGAACTGGGTACCCGCCTGTGCGCCAGACTCCTGTTGGAATGCTTGCTCGGGGTCGATACCGATTTTGGCTTTGGTCCAAAGAATGATGTTGCGGCTGTACACGGCAATGTTGGCATTTTGCAAGCCCAGGCGTTTCACAAAAGTCGCCGGCAGGTCGTATCCCAGCGACACTTCGCGCAGCTTCACAAACGAAGCATCGAATGTAGCCGCACGAGTGAAATCCCATGGATAGTTATCGCCGTAAGGAATGTACTTCGTGTCTTTGCCTCCCAGGTTTTCGGTATAGCCCGTGATTTCGCCGGCCTCGTTGTACTGTGCAATCACACCCGGGTTGAACACCGCGTAGTCGTAGGTATTGCCGCCATACTCAAACGGAAAGCCGCCATATTCTTTGGTAGGACCACCGACGATGTTGAATTTGTTTCCGGTAACAACCACCTTGTTGTTGTCTACGAGGTAGTTGCGAAGCTGATCCCCGGTCATGCCATTCGGGTTGATCAGGTTATCCAGGAAGCGTTGGGATTTCAGATCGGATTCGCCGTAGCGATAGGTTTGCGATACGAAATCACCTCCCTGACGCCAGTCGAACGACATATTCAGCGTGAAACCTTTGTAGGACAGCGATGTTTGCAAGCCCATTAAGAAGTCCGGATTGAAGTTACCGATCTTGTTGCGGGTTTTCGAAGCGGAAATCGATTGCCACGAACCGTTTTCATCCAGGATAGGATAACCGTAATAAGGCGAACTCTTGTCCTTGACCGTTACGAGCTCGTTATCATAAATGTCCCCGATCTTATCACCTACGTAAGTCCAGGCTCCGCCTTTCGCGTCGGTCCAGAGCGTATAGAATTCAAGACCATCCGACAGCGACTTGATTGTCGTGCGGTTTCTCGACCAGTTGGCATTGATATCCCAGCGCCAGCCGTTTTTGTCGATCGGCGTGCCTCCCAGCGTGAGTTCAAGCCCTTTGCTGACGAGCAAACCGGCATTGATGTTTTTGGAAGTAAAACCACTGGACCCGGGAAGCTTCGTCGGGATAATCTGGTTGCGATTTTCGACCTGGTAATAAGTGGCCGTCATCCGGACGCGGTTTTGGTAAAGGTTCAGGTCGAGACCGTATTCATAGGACGTAGCGATCTCCGGTTTCAGGTCGGGAAGCAATATCGATCCTGATTTCGACAGCCTTGTAATACCATCCCAGGCCCCCGAGTTACCCAACGTCGCCAGCAAATTGTAGGGTTGTGTATCGTTACCCACCTGCGCCCAGCTCCCTCTCGCTTTCAGCAAACTGATCTGATTCGGCATCCGGAACACCTCGTTCAGTAGCACGCTCAACGAAGCCGACGGATAGAAGTACGACCTGTTTGCTTTCGGCAGTGTGCTCGACCAGTCGTTACGTGCGGTCAGGTCGAGGTAGACCATATCTTTGAAACCAATGTTGGCCAATCCATAGACACTGTAAACTGCTCTTTCGGACAAGTAGCTGGAAAAACGGAGGTTTTGCGGAGCGATGTTCGACAGCGTGTACAGTCCGGGAATAACCAGCCCCGTGCCGTTCCCGCTCGCCGTATTCACATCCATATTTTTCTGGTAACGGGTATTACCACCTCCCGACACCGAGAAGCTGAAATTGTTGATATCCCGTTTGTAGCTCAGGAGGAAGTCGGCGTTACGCTCGAACCGGGTTAGGTTTATAACCCCGTAGCCTCCGCGGCTGTCGTTGGTATAGCTGTTTCCGATCTTTGTTTCGCGCTGTTCGCGGTAAGTATCGAGCGCATAGCGGCCCATCAGGCTCAAATGCGGCGTGATCTGCCAGTCGGCTTTGAGATTTCCGAAAACACGGTCACGGACAAAGCTGTTGTTGACCTCGTAAGCCAGGAACCACGGGTTGTTGTAGTCGCCCGGGCCTTGCGACAATTGCTGCAAGCCCTCCTGCCCCGGCACCCAATAGTTGCGCAGGTCACGGATATCGATGTGCGGAGAAACGGCGTATGCCCATTGCAGCGGGTTCGTTCCGCGGTTGGTTGCGGGGCGGTTGTTGGAGTTGTTACGGCTGATATCGACATTCGTACTCAATGTCAGTTTTTTAGCCAGCTTAACCGCCGAATTGATATTCAATGAATTGCGGAACAGATCCGAGTTCGGGATAATACCGCGGTTCGTCATATTCGAATACGACAACCGGTAAGTCACCAGATCGTTGCTGTTTGAAATCGCGACGCCATTGGTGGTGGTGATACCGGTACGCACGAAGTTTTTTACGTTATCCGGGTGCGAAACGAGTTCAGTCGGGATCGGGTTGCCGTTGGCATCTTTCGGACTGTTCCATTGAATGGCTTTATAACCTTTGTCGAGTTCCGGACCTACCCCACCGGCCGAACCTTCGTCGATCATCAGCACGCCACCAGGGTACGGGTTGTTGTCGGGTGTAAATGGAAGAATACCCGTGGCAAACTTGTGGTGCATGTTCAGGTATTTGTAAGGCTTATCAAAAACCGTATTGGAGTTGACAGAAACCGTCATTTTCTTCGATTTGCTGCCGGTTTTGGTGGTAATCAGCACTACCCCGCGGCCTGCTCGCGAACCATAGAGTGCCGCTGCGTTCGGCCCTTTCAGGATCGATACACTCTCGATGTCGTCGGGGTTAAGGCTTGAAATGGCATTACCGTAATCGACGCGGTTATCATTACCCACCTGACTTACGTTATTCAGTGTATTGGCAATGGGCACACCATCCACTACGAAAAGCGGCTGGTTATCGCTACTGAGCGATGTAGCGCCGCGGATGATCATACTCACCGACGAACCGGTGCCGCCTGTGGAGCTGATCGTTACCCCGGGAACCCGGCCGGCGAGCGAGTTCAGCACGTTTTCCTGTGCCACGCGGCTGATATCCTTGCCGCTTACTTCGCCTACCGCATATCCCAGCGAGCGTTTCTCGCGCGAGAGGCCCAAAGCCGTCACCACGGTTTCATTGAGCGTTTCGACGCCTTCGGCCAGCACCACGTCGATTACCGACTGGTTTCCCACGATAACCTCCTGGGTTTCATGCCCGATGTAGGAAAACACGAGAACCGGCTTGGACGCCTCATTGACATTGATCGAATAATTTCCGGTGGCATCGGTGGAGGTACCTAGCTGGCTGCCTTTCACCACAATGCTGACGCCGGGCAGCGCCGCGCCGTCTATTTTGGAAGTAACTTTTCCCTTGATGGTCTTGTCGATATTTCTCCCCGCGAATGCCGGACAGACGAGAAAAACAGCCACGAAAATGCTTAAAAGCAACCTTCGCAGGCTAGCAGTAGAATTTGGATCCATAGTTTTTGTGTTTAAGGTGACGGGCACTGTTCATGATACTGAGAAATAGAGCTTTATGTTAAAAAATGAATGCACGACGGTCTTATATAATCCGTGTCAGCGGTATTAATAACATGGTATCAGGTGAGTAGCGGATCACCTTCCGCGAGGTTTGCTCACGGAAGAAAACTTCTTGAAATCCTGCTCACATTACTAGGGATGGTGTCTTTTGGGCTATTCGAACGGATCTGACTTTTTATTTCTGAACAAACAATTGATAGAGGAGAGTGAGTAGTAGTAAAATCTGTAATCTGCTATAATTCCTTCGGCCCGGCCTCACCGTTCGGCCGGTTTTCCTTCAACAAACGGTTGAAATATATTTCGAGGGCGTCGGAGTAAGTTTTACCTCCTTCGTCATCGGAAATCCCCGCGAGCAATTCCGCCAGTTCTTCCTCGGATATCTTATTGCTGATAAGCTTGTTAATCAAAATTTCAGCCCGGGAGAATGACATGGTGTTAGTTAGTTTTGGTATGTGACAAGGATACTCGCAAAGCTCCATAACAGACTACTACCGCCACACTGATTTTTCTCCCCGCTCCACTTCTTTTTTGCAAAGCCAGCACCCGGCAAATTTTTCGGCTTTCGTTGGCGAAAACAGAAAACTGGCTTATGTTTGTATTTTTATTTAGATTATTTACAAATAATATGAAAAATCAATACCTGCACCCTGCAAATGCCCTATTTCGTGTGACCCACCTGGCTATTGCCTTGCTTATTTCGTTTCAATGTGCGCTCGCACTCGCGCCCGACAAAGGACGCGGCCATGTGCGGGGACTTGTGCAAACCTCCGACGGCCAACCAGCCGGTTTTGTGAATGTATCCATTAAAGGTTCTTCCAAAGGGTCACTCACCAGCGAACAGGGTGACTATGTGATCCGGAATGTCGCCGAAGGCAGCCAGACACTGGTCGTACAGCTCGTAGGCTATGCGGCGGTGGAAGTACCTATTGAAGTAATGGCCGAAGAAACGATCACCGTGCCCGTGATCAGCCTCAAAGAGAGCTTCAACCAACTGGAAGAGGTACAGGTAAAAGGGAATGTGAACCGGTTTGCCGACAAGGAATCGGATTATGTGGCGCGGCTTCCGCTCAAAAACCTGGAAAACCCGCAGGTTTATAGCACAGTCAACAAAGACCTGATCAGTGAACAGGTCGTCACCGATTTCAAAGATGCATTGCGGAATGTAGCGGGCGTTGCGCCTGTCAACAACCCCGCCGGCGGTACGGGTGCTACAATCCGCGGTTTTTCAGCGACTACCACGATCCGCAACGGAATGGCGGTGCAGATTTACCAGTCGGACCCGATCAACCTGGAACGCGTCGAGGTAATCAAAGGGCCTTCGGGAACATTGTTCGGTTCGAGCCTTGTGAGCTTCGGCGGGTTGATCAACCAGGTGACCAAAAAGCCTTTCGAGACATTCAAAGGGGAAGTTTCGTACACCGCGGGGAGTTATGAACTCAGCCGTTTCACAGCGGATGTCAACACCCCGCTCAATGCAGACAAGAGCTTGCTGCTCCGCGTAAATGCCGCCGCGCATTCGGAAGGTACCTGGCAGACATTCGGCCACAACCGCCGCTACACCGCCACGCCCAGCCTCCTCTACAAAGTCGACGACCGCCTGACGCTCTCTTTCGATGCGGAACTGAATGCGACCAACCGTTCGACAGTTGCCTATTACCAGAACCTGAACAAAACTTCCTACAAGAATTTCAAGGATATTCCGATCGCCAGCAAAACATCGCTGGGCGGTGAAAACATCGACGCAGACCTGACCGCGCTTAATTATGCCCTCGGTGCCCGGTATAACATCAATTCCAAATGGACTTCCCAGACCAATATCACGATCGGCAATAACCGCATCGAGCACAGCAACCAGATTTACCCTAACTGGACGAGCGACACGACTTTTAACCGTAACATTTCCAACTACGGGCCGCGCATTTTCACGTCGATCAATGCGCAACAAAACTTCACAGGCAATTTCAACATCGGGCGCGTACGCAACCGCCTGCTCGTAGGCCTGGACGTGTACACATTCACGAGCCAGCTGCGCTACACCGACGTCGGGACTTATGATGTGGTCAATACCAACAAGCCTATCCCGGGTATCAACCTCGAAAAGGTAAACGACCTGATGGCGACCAAAACGAATTCCAACAACCAGACCCGCCTGAGTACATACAGCGCCTACGCTTCGGATGTAATCAACCTGACCGAACGCCTCATCGTGATGCTTAGCCTTCGCGTGGACCGGTTCGTGAACAATGCGACGATCACCAATGGCATCAAAGGAACCAACGACTACAAGCAAACTGCGGTTTCGCCCAAATTCGGCTTTGTGTACCAGCTCGCGCCGGAGCAGCTGTCGATCTTTGGTAACTACATGAATGGTTTCCAGAACGTAGCCCCGGTGGTGCAGCCCGACGGTACCACTTCTACTTTCAAACCTTTGAATGCCAATCAATGGGAGTTTGGTTTGAAGGCGGAGGCATTCAACCGTAAACTGACCGGAACCGTGAGCTACTATGATATCGCGATCAACAACGCTACCCGCGTCGAAAACAGCTTTACGATCCAGGACGGCCAGCAGAAAAGCAAAGGCTATGAAGTCGAAATCGTGGCTAATCCGGTCCCGGGCCTGAATATTGTGGCGGGTTATGCCAAAAACGAGAACAAGGTGGTGAAAGCAGCTGCTTTCGAAGGCAATTACGTGGCGCAGGTCCCGACCGACTATGCCAACCTGTGGGTGAGCTACAAATTCACCGGCAAAACGTTGCGCAATTTCGGCCTCGGCGTCGGCGGCAACTATGTGTCCGACTGCTTTTTCGAAGCGGCCAACCTGATTACCATTCCAGGTTACACGCTCATCAACGCCTCGCTGTTTTACGACCAGCCCAAATGGCGCGTGACCCTGAAAGGGAACAATCTCGGCAATGAGGCTACCTTCTCCAACTGGGGATTGCCGCAGCCGCTCCGCCAGTTGTCCGGCTCCGTAACCATTAAATTCTGATCCGGTCGGGGCGCATTCCGCGCCCCGATTTTTATTTCATCACCATGAGCACCCATAGATCATCCGAAAAACCTAACCGCTCGCTTTTCCGGCGCATCAACGAATGGCTGCATCTCTGGCTGGGGCTGGCGTCCGGCATTGTCGTGTTTGTCGTGTGCCTCACAGCCGCATTGTGGGTATTCCGTCATGAAGTCTGGTATTTCACCGAGCCTTACCAGCGCGTGGAAGCGCAAAACAAACCGTTTCTTCCTCCCTCCGTGTTGCTGGCAAAAGCCTCTGCATTCGCCCAGCGCAAGGAAGGCAGGCCTGTCGAATTTACCAGCATTACGTACGGTACGTCCGAAAAATCCGCATTCACGAATTACTCCCCGGAGAAGGGCCAATTCTACTCCATTTACATCAACCCTTACGATGGGCGGGTACTCCACCGTAAAACAGGCCCGTCGGCGGCTGAATCTTTCTTCATATTTGTGCGAAGCGGCCACCGCTTCTTTTTCCTGCCGCAAAAAATCGGCAGCCCGGTAGTAGGTACTTCCTGCATTATTTTTGTGATTACCCTCATTACCGGACTGATCTGGTGGTACCCCAAAAAATGGTCGAAATCGACGCGTGACAAGAGTTTCAAAATCAAATGGAACGGAAACTGGAAGCGCGTCAACCTCGACCTGCACAATGTTCTGGGCTTCTACGCATTCGTGGTAGCCATTGCATTGACCATCTCCGGCATCGTGTACAGTTTCGACTGGTTCGATAAAGGTTACCAATGGCTGCTTACCGGCAAAGCCACCGCTTCCCACGGCCATTCCAGCGAACACCCGCATTCCGACACGACATTCACACGCCCGCTGTACGACCAGCCGGCAGACCTCCTCTGGCAACGTATCCGTAACGACCACCCCGGCGAACTCGGCCGGCTGAATATCAGCTTCCCCGAAGAAGCCAACGATCCATACGAAATCACCGTCAACCCCGAAGACGGCACGATTTACAAAACTTTCACACGCTTTTTCGACCGCAATACCCTCGCCGAGCTACCTTCCGAAGCATCAAAGAAATTTGAAGAAATGTCGGCCGGTGAAAAGCTATACGCGATGAATTTTGACATCCACGTGGGGCAGATTTACGGCCTGCCGACGCGCATTCTCGCATTTTTCGCGAGTCTGATCGGGGCCAGCTTACCGGTAACGGGGTTCATTATCTGGTGGTTTAGGGGGAAAAAGACAAAGGCCGGTAAAAAACGGAAAGCCCCCGAAAACCCGATTTCCGTCAACTGATTGTTACCATTCTTCACGAACCCGTATTTTTGTTAAAATTTTATCATATTAACAGGAAGTATCGTTTCTATACCGAAACCCGGATCGTGAAGAATGAACCCTAAGAAGTGCTGTCAGGAGATTTACTTTCTGCTTTTTATTCTGCTTTTTTCCCATCTTGCCTCCGGCCAGACGGTCGTTGCCGATAGTGCCGGCAATGTGATCGTGGGCGATATTACGGTGGAAGGGAACCATCGTACCCGCACGGGCATCATCATGCGCGAGATGGCGATCCGCAGAGGCGATTCGCTGACCGCCGAAACGCTCAAAGAAAAACTCGAAATTGACCGCAGGAAGGTAATCAACACCAACCTGTTCGTCACGGTGGATTTGCTGACCAAAGCGAATCCGGATTCCATCCATACCGATGTCCGCATTGTAGTGAAGGAACGCTGGTATTTCATCATGCTGCCCGTTTTTCAGCTCGCCGACCGGAACTTTAATGAGTGGTGGTACGAACGAAAGCGGGACCTTTCCCGAACCACTTACGGCGTATACCTCAGCTACGGTAACGTCACAGGCCGTGCCGATAAGCTCCGTTTTCTAGCCGAATTCGGCTTTATTCCCAAGTTCGAACTCGCATATACGTTGCCCTACATCGATAAAGCACAAAAGACAGGGATTACCGTGGGGACTTCGTATTCCATTAACAAAAATACCGCATTCAGGACCTGGCGCGATAAGCTGCAATACCTCAGCAGCGAGGAAATCAACCGGGAGCGGTTCTACACCTACGTAAGTCTGACACGGCGCAACAAGTACTACACATTCCATTCAGTCGACCTCCGGTGGAGTTACCTGACGATCTCCGACACGATTGCGAAACTCAACCCCAATTACCTGCTGAATGGGAATAAACGGCAACGCTATTTTCAGCTCACCTACACTTACAGCTACGACAAGCGCGACAATGCGCAATATGCATTGCAAGGCCAGACAGGCGGATTACAGATTTCCAAAACAGGGTTACTGCCTTCCGACGATGTCAACACCCTATATCTGTACGGTTCGTACCGTAAATTCATTCCGCTCGGCAAGAAATGGTTTTTCAATACGAATGTCCGTGGGCGGATTTCCTTTCCCAAGCGACAACCCTACACCCAAACCGTGGGCCTCGGCTACCGCAACGACCTCGTGCGCGGGTACGAGCTGTACGTGATCGACGGGCAGGATTATGCACTGATCAAGAATGAATTGAAATACAGGCTTTTCTCTATACAAAAGCATTTTTCGTTCATCCCGGTAAGGCAGTTCAATACCATTCCGCTCGCCGCTTATATCAATACTTTTGCCGATGCGGGATATGTCAAAAACAGCTACCCGGAGTTCAGCAACACCAGGCTGGGAAACTCGACGTTGTATGGCGCCGGAGCCGGACTGGACGTGGTCACCTTCTACAATATCGTCGCGCGGTTTAATGTTACCTTGAATGGACTCGGCGAGCGCAGGTTCTTTTTCAACCTGGCCAGAGAGTTCTGAACGGATTTCCGGAAGTGGTAAATATGGTTAAATTGCAATCGGCCCGTGATCGAATTAGTTGCAAGGCACGATAATTTCTCAACTTTATTTAAACCGAATGATACAACCTCTACACTTATGAATACGCTGAAAAACGGAATCGCATTGCTCGTAATGACATTACTCGCTTCGGGCTGCGACACTAAAACAAACGAAAAAACCGAGGCCGCGGCAGACTCGGTTACCCTGCACGAACCTGCTCCCGCTGATCTGAACAGCGATCAGTCCGCTCTGTTGAAGACAATCCTCGGACCAGCCGAACAGAACCCCGCCGGAGTCGTGCTGAGGGGCATTGCATTCGGTGACGCACTCGCCAAGGTGAAGGCGACCGAAACCTTCGAGATGTTTGAAGAAACACCGGACCACCTGGGATACACTTCGGAAACGGCACAGCTGGAAACGATCGACGTGCAGTACTTTCTGACCCCAGAAAAGAAGGTGAACAAGATCACGATCGACGTTTACCTGAATAGCCCGGAAGCGACCAAACAGCTCTGGAACGCCAGCAAACAGTATTTTAGCGAGGCCTACTCTTCCCCGAAAGAAGAAACCAAAAAGATCACCTGGAACAACAAAACGATACGGGTGGACATGGAGGATGTTTCGGAAGGGAAAGATTACGGCCTTAAATTTCAATTCTTCCCGGCCGACAAGAACGTGCTGGCCGCCAAATAACACCTATGAAAAACAAAAAATCGATTCTCCTGGGCGCTTTGTGCCTCATTGCCCTGAATGTATTTGCGCAAAAACCGTCCAAAAAAGACGAGGTGATTACCATCGCTACCGATAAGGGTACGATGCGCTTCATCCTTTTCGACGAAACGCCGAAGCACAAAGCCAACTTCATCAAACTCGCCAAGGATAAATTTTATAACGGGCTCCTTTTCCACCGCGTCATCGACGATTTCATGATCCAGGGCGGCGACCCTAATTCGCGTAATGCGAAACCCGACGAAATGCTGGGCCGCGGCGACAACGGTTACCGGGTCCCTGCGGAATTTAATGGGAAACTGTTCCACCAGAAGGGCGCTCTGGCGGCGGCACGTGACAACAACCCTGAAAAAGAGTCCAGCGGATGCCAGTTTTACATTGTGGAAGGCCGGAAATGGAGCAAAGCTGATCTTGAAAAACAGTCGGCCCGCGCAGCACGTAAGCTGACCGACGCCCAGAAAAAAGTATATGAAACCATTGGCGGCACACCGCACCTCGACGGCGCGTACACCGTGTTCGGACAGCTGATCGACGGCATGGACGTGATCGACAAAATTGCTTCGGCAGACAAAGACGAGCGCGACCGCCCCGAGAAAGACGTTTCGATGAAAGTGTCTGTCAAGAAGATGAAAAAGAAGAAGATTACCCGCAAATACGGCTGGAAATACGAAGCTTAAATTGGAAAAGAAAAAAATCCTGATCACCGGCTCCAACGGTTTACTGGGGCAGAAACTGGTGGAATTGCTGGTTTCAAAGGCACACATTGAAACCGTCGCCACAGCCAGGGGCGAAAACCGGCTGCCATTCAGCAAGGGTTACCGGTACGTCGAAATGGACATTACCAATCCGGAAGCGGTCGATCAGGTGCTCGATGCGGAACGCCCCAACGTGATCATCCACACCGCTGCAATGACCAACGTGGACCAATGCGAGGCGGAGAAGGATGCCTGCTGGAAACTGAACGTTACCGCAACCGAAACGCTGGTGGCAGCCTGTGCCAGGTACCAGATCTTCCTGGAACACGTCTCCACCGACTTCATTTTCGACGGCACTTCGGGCCCATACCGCGAAGAAGACATCCCGAATCCGATCAGTTTTTACGGGTGGAGCAAATATGCCGCAGAGAAAGCCGTCAAGTCGTCGGATATCGAGTGGGCGATCGCCCGCACAGTGCTCGTGTACGGGATCGCGCACGACATGAGCCGGAGCAATATCATACTTTGGGTTAAAAAATCATTGGAAGAAGGCAAGGCGATCAAGGTCGTGACCGATCAGTTCCGTACGCCTACGCTGGCCGAAGACCTGGCAATGGGCTGCTTCCTCATCGCCGACCAGGAAGCCAAAGGTATTTACCACATTTCTGGAAAGGACTTTCTGACCCCCTACCAAATGGCACTGGCCACCGCCGATTATTTCGGACTGGACGCCTCGCTGATCTCACCCACCGACGCATCCACATTCACGCAACCCGCCCGCAGACCGCCACGTACGGGTTTCAATCTCACTAAATCACGGAATATATTGGGCTACGAACCGCACTCGTTTCGGGAAGGGATCGAGATGCTGGCGGGGCAGATTTAAGGTTTGTTTGCGACGAAGGCACCGCTGCGGTGCCTTCGTCGCATTATATTACCGGACTATTTTGGCAAGATCTAATTCAAATCCGGGAAAAACGGTTTCGCCTGAGAGCCGAATATCCAGACTTGAATGTTCTATAATCTGACTTCCAGGTTCATATACGTATACTTTTTGGGCATACTTATCGATAAGCCAGCCAAGGCGACAGCCGCTAGCAAGATATTCCTGCATCTTGTTCTGCAAGTAGATAATACTATCTGTTTTCGAGCGAACTTCAACAACAAAATCAGGGCAAATTGGCGCGAATTGCTCTTGCTCAGCTTCGGAAAGCGCATCCCAGCTTTCACTATTAATCCAGGCGACGTCTGGTGAACGGACAGCGCCATTAGGAAGCGTAAAACCAGCCGATGAGCCAAAGACCATACCTGGATTACCGTGCTGATTCAGCCATAAACCGAGGGCGATAAGAATTTTGGAACTAAGATTGTCAGATAAACTCCCAGCAGGTGACATAAGTATAATGTTGCCTTCGCTGTCACGTTCAAAACTGAGCGTATCGTTCATCTGGCAAAAACGGAAGAATTCGTCCTCGCTCATGATGTCTCCCACAATGAATGTAACAGGCGTGTCCATAACTTAACGATGTCTTGGAAGTCTTTCAATAATGTAAATCAAATATAACGAATTTGCTCCGAAGGTCGAACAGCCGCCAACAGTCACTTTTCATAGAACGATTCCACGAATACCAACTGCCGGCCTCTGCTTCCCAGCGGGTTAATTTTTTAACTATACAACAACTCATAATACTCCCGCGCCATCCGATCGGAGCTGAACGGTTCGGAAACGTCGTTCATACTGTTCAGTACCATCTTTTGCCATTTCTTAGGCGCATTGTAGTAGGTCGGGATTACGGTGCTTTCCAGGGTTTTCATCAGGTTGTCGCAGTCCTGCTTGTTGATATCTTCTCCCTGCGCCACCGGCAGCAGGAACGCGTTATGCCCGTCTTTGGCAAACTCGCAGATCCAACCGTCGAACGTGGACAGGTTCAATGCGGCATTCATCGCGGCCGTCATGCCGCTGGTACCGGATGCTTCCCGTGTTACCACCGGCGTGTTGAGCCAGATATCGGCGCCGTCTTTGAGCAATTTGGACAATGCCAGCTCGTAGCCGGTCAACACAGCCATATTGGGGAACAGGTGGCTTAAATAGAACAGATGATTAAAAGTCGCAACAGCTCCCTCATCTTTCGGATACGGCTTCCCTGCCCATATCACCTGCACCGGCTGCTTGGCGTTCTCTATGATTTTTTTAAATCTCTCGAGGTCCCATACCAGCATATCCGGCCGCTTGTAAGCCGCAAACCGCCGCGCCCACACGATCGTGAGTACATCCGGGTCGAACAGTTTTCCGCTTTGATCGGCAACGGTTTTGAACAATGTCTTTTTCAACTCCTTCTTGCGCGCAACGATCGCATCGATATCCTTCCCGATCCTCGCTTTTTCCAGAACCGGGTCTACCCAGTACGCATTGTTCTGCGCATTGGTAATGTGGCCGATCGGCGCGATTTTAGGATGCGTTTTCCACATTTTCCGAGAAACCTCCCCATGCAATTTCGAAACGCCGTTGGCTTTGTGGCTCAGGCGCAGGGCGGCCAGCGAGTGGTTGAACACGCCATCGTTCATACCGCTGATTTTTCGTACCGTTTCGAGGTCGAGGCCGGAGAAAAAGCCCAGCTGGTCCAGAAAATGGATATCGTGCTTTTCATTGCCGGCTTCCTCCGGCGTATGTGTCGTAAACACGACCTTTTTCTGCACCTCAGCGGCTTTTTTATATTTTTTGTATAAATGAAAAAGGGCCGAAACCGCGTGAGCTTCATTTAAATGGTAAACTTCCGGCTCATATTGCAGGGCTTCCAGCAACCGGGCTCCGCCAATGCCGAGCACCATGCATTGCGCTACTTTATAGGTAACGTCGGAGTCGTACAATGAATAACTGATCGCGCGCGTCGCCTCGTCGTTGCCATCGGTATCGGTCGTTAGCAGGAATAATGGCGCCGAGCCGAATGTTTCCGGGGCGAGGTAATAAGCAGCAACCCACACGTTTTTGCCCAGAATGGGTATCTCAAAACGGATTTGGGTATCGACGAGGTAGGAATACATTTTCTCGCGGAATTCCGGCTCCATGCTGCCGTCTTTCTTCCGGCCCTGGTCATAGTAGCCATATTTCCACAGCATTCCGATACCGATCAGGTTCTGTTTGAGCGCGTACACGCTGCGCATGTGCGAGCCCGCGAGGAAGCCGAGGCCTCCCGAGTAAATCTTTAAAGCCTGATCGACAGCAAATTCCATCGAAAAATAGGCCACTGATTTTTTGTATTGATTATCCGTCGCGAACGGGTGACGGTAGGGAATAACGAAAGTTTGTTGTGACATCGGAAGCAATTTTGGTGAGATAAGAGCATTGCATAAAAAACCCGGCCTGTGGAGAAGGCCGGGTCCGGTTATTTTTTCAAGCGCCTATTTGCCGAAGAGCCGCGCCCAGAATCCCTTCGCTTTGGTTTTCGTCTCGGCGGCTTTCTCCGAGGCTTCCTCCTTCAACTCGGCGATTTCCTCCGCGGCTTTTGCTTTCAGCTCTGCCGCTTTGACCTGCGCTTCGGCCAGTTTTTCGGAAGCGGCCTCCTTCGCATCTTCAAATGCTTCGGTGGCATCCTCTTTAATGTCCTCATATTTGTCGGCCGCTGCCACCTTAATTTCCTCCAACTTCTCTCCGGCGGCTTCCTTAACCTCCTCAAATTTTTCTGTCGCAGCCTCTTTCAGGTCCTCGAATTTCTCGGCAGCCGCTTCCGTCAGGCCGGCCAGTTTCGCTGCAAAACCGGATTGTACCTCTTCGGCTTTTTCCACAACTTCCTCTTTTACAGCTCCTGCCTTTTCTACAACTTCCTCTTTCACAGCCTCTACCTTGGCTGCGACCTCCTCTTTCACCTCTTCCACGGCTTCCTCGGCAGCTGCCGCTTTGGTTTCCAATGCCGCCGCTTCCTCTTTCACCACTTCGGCCGCTTCGGCCTTCACTTCCTGCACGTCTTCCACAATAGCGTCTTTGGCGTCGGCAGCAGTGGTTTTGAGTTCATCAACTTTATTTTCCAGCGATTCTTTTGCGTCTTCTGGTGTAGGTTCGGTATTCTCGGCCATGGGAAATGAGGTTTTAAGGTAAGAACAGTTGATACGTTGAATGCGTAAGCTACAAAGGAGTTCCCAAGGTTCCAAGCAATGCAGGCAGCTTTATACTAGGTTAACCTTCTAACCATCAAATTTTTAACCAGCTCATAAAATGGCTCCGGCTGCAACGTACGCCAGTTGTTGAGGTGCAGCGTACCACCAAAATTGATGTAATAATCGAGCCGGTATTTCTTCCATTGCTCCTCCACATGCTCGCGGAAATTGATGGCCACGATCCAGCCGTCTTCGACGTCGTCGAACCACTCGGCGTAGTAATCGTCGTCATTACCGCCGTGGAAATCGAGCACGTTTTCCCCCAATAGTATAAACTGATTGATGCCCTGGTTCACGAGCGGATCAATGACCTGCCTTTTGAAGAACATGATGTCGTTGTGCAGCGCATCGTTCCATTCTCCGAACATCTCAATAATGACAAACCGCTTATTGTAATCGGCAAACAGGATTTTCACATACAGCGTCTCCGACCCGATATCGTCCCAAAGCGGGTGGATATAGTAGCCGTAAATCGCATTTTCGTAATAATCCAAATTATAAGTGCGGCCGTAAAAGGGCGAACGCTCATCGTGGCTGGCCACATAATGTTTCTCCCAATTGTAATATGGCTCTATTTCCTGCATAGCAACGGTTTTGGAGTGACATTGAAAGCGAATATAAATGAAAACAGAAAAGCCTTAACCGATGTTACCAATCATTTAAGGCATTAAAATTATTACGCCGGACAAACTCATTATTTGGACTTAATATAAATAGTGTCGTAGCTTTGCAGCGGACCAGGCTCCCGCACCGCATTGGCTGATTTGCACGAAAATATTCCCTCATTGCTGATTCAAACCGACAAGTCGTTTGAAGAACTTTACCATTCGCATTGGGAAAAGGTGTTTGCCGTATGCTACCAGGGCACCCGCGACCTCGAACAGGCCGAAGACCTGATGCACGAGATATTCCAGTCGCTCTGGGAACGCCGTACCGAGCTGCGGGTAGAAGGGCCCGTAGCCCATTACCTCGTGCGCGCCGCAAAGCTCAAACTCATGGCCCATCACCGCGACTCGGCCAACCGGAGGCAAATCTTTAATCAGGTGATCGTTCAGAAAACGGGTTACGAAGACACCACCCAGCGCCAGGTCGACTACCACCTGCTTTCGGAGCGCGTAAGCGAGCTCGTTGCCGATCTTCCTCACCCATGCCAGGATGTTTTCGTGATGAGCCGGCAGAAAGGAATGTCGAATAAGGCCATTGCCGCATCGCTCGTTTTGTCTGAAAAGACAGTCGAATACCACCTCACCCGGGCATTGCGCTTCCTCGGCAAACACCTCGCCGAATACCAGCATTAAAAAATTTCGGCCGCACGCCAGGGTAAGCTTGGGGCTGCGCAACAATATGGGTAGGGACATGCTGTCCCGCGAACCCATGGCGGCACATGAACATTACACCTGAACTTCTAAAACGTTACACCTCCGGACAATGCACCGCCGCCGAAATACTGGCCGTGGAGCAATGGCTCGACGCCCCCGAAGCTGGCGCAGATGCCATCACCGAAGTCCCCGATGAAAAACAGCGGGAATCCGGCGCACGCGTGTGGGAGCGCTTGCAGGCACGCAAAGAGCGGCCGTTTTGGGCGCATTACCGGTATTATTTGTCTGGAATTGCTGCCGTGCTGGTGCTGGTAAGCGGTATTGTATGGTATGCGACGAAGGGTAACGACGGTCAGGTTGCACGCCAGGCTTACACGGTACGAACCGTCCGCACGCAGAAAGGCGAAACCCGGCAGCTCATATTGCCCGACAGCTCGGTGGTCATGCTCAGTTACGACAGCGAACTTCGGTACCCGTCCGCATTCACAGATTCGGTGCGGCAGGTGGTGCTGATCGGCGAAGCGCAGTTTTCGGTAAAAAAAGATCCCAGCCATCCATTTATCGTGGAAACAGCCGCCGCACAGACGCGCGTGCTGGGTACTGTTTTCAATGTGAAGGAATACCCCGGCGAAGGAAATACCGCATTGCTCGTGACCGAGGGCAGAGTAAGGTTTACCAATAAAATTTCACCGAAATCGGAGATCGTAGCTGCCGGTATGGCTGGCCTGATCGAAGGAAAGCGGCTATCGGCCCATGCTGTTTCCGGTGCGGAAGCGCAAGTTGCATGGCTGCACAATGCATTGCGGTTCGACGACGCGCCGCTGACGCAAGTGGCGCGCGAGCTGGAAAGGCGCTATAATGTCAGCATTGAGATTCATAACGAGGCATTGAAAGATCAGCGGTATACGGGCGCATTCAAAAACCCTTCGCTGAATGCGGTACTGGGCAGTTTGAGCATTGCCGTCGGGTTTCGGTACGACGTCCAAAGAGCATCCATCAGTTTATATAAATAGTAACCCCATCCATTCCAATGAATAAATCGCCCTAACCTGCGGGTATGGAAAAACCCGATGCGCTGTCGCCAAACTTAACATCGGGTCGAATGCCAATCAATCGCAGATCAATTAACATTTAAACAAAAATATGCAGCCCAATTATACTTCGCCCCAAACCGGCGTCAAAATCTGTTGCCTCCTCCTTCGAAATTGCGCGTTCGTCACGCTTTTCGCGATCGCTTTGTTCATTTCGAACCAAACACGAGCCCAGGCGCCGGTCCTTGCCAAGGCCGTCACCCTGAAACTACACGACGTACGCCTCGCCGACGCCCTCGCGCAAATCGGCGACCAGACCGGCACTTCCATTTCTTACAGCAGTACACAGTTGAATGTAGCCAAAAAGGTGAATGCCAATCTGGCTAACGTACCAATGAAAGACGCCTTGCACCGGGTAGTAGGTTCGGCCCTGAAAGAATTGCATGTACAGGAAAACGTAGTCACCATAGAAGCCGGCGAAGGCCGCGGCGCATTGCGCGGGACATTGAAAACTTCCGACGGCAAGCCCGCCGAGTTTGTGAACATTACCGTGAAAGGAACCGGAAAAGGTGCGCAGAGCGACCTCAACGGCGACTTCCTGATCCGCAACATCCCGGCCGGAGCACACACAGTGACGATCCAGCTGCTCGGCTACGAGCCCATCGAACGCTCGGTTACGATCGAGGCGGACGAGACCGTCACCTTCGAAACGATATTTCTCAATGAGGATAGTAAAGCATTGCAGGAAGTCGTGATCAGCGGGGATATTAACAAGTTTTCCAAAAAAGAAAGCGACAATGTAGCCAAACTGCCTGTAAGCAACATGGAAAACCCGCAGGTTTACAGCGCATTGTCCAAAACACTGTTCACGGAGCAGCTCATTACCGATTTCTCCAACATCGTGAAAAATGCACCCGGAGTTTACAAGATTCAGGCCAATCGCGGGATCAATTCGGATGGTGCGACATTTTATGCTTTACGCGGATTCCGCACCGAACTGTCGGTTGTGGATGGGTTACCGGTACAAACCAACGGCGAGTTCGACCCGATCAACGTGGAAAAAGTAGAGGTGATCAAAGGGCCGTCGGCTACGCTGTTCGGAAGCTCGGTGACCTCGTTTGGGGGTTTGATGAATATTGTGACTAAAAAACCGGTCGAAATAGCGGGCGGCGAGATTGGCTACACCACCGGAAGTTTTGGATTGAACCGCCTGACGGCTGATATTTATTCGCCTATCAACGCTTCCAAAAACCTCCTGCTCCGTGTTAATGCGGCTTATCAATACCAGGGCAGCTTCCAGGATGCGGGTTTCCGCAGAAGCCTGGTAATTGCGCCGTCACTGGAATACCGTGTGAATGAGAAGATGACCGTGCTGTTCAATGCGGGCATTTACCAGGGCGAAATGACCAGTCCTTCGGCCATATTCCTGAATCGGACACGCCAGTTTATGGCCCATACGCCCCAGGAGCTGGGCTTCGACTGGAACAGATCCTACACCAGCAACGATCTGACGATGAAAACACCGACCATCAATGTATATGGTCAGCTGAAATACAAACTTTCGAAAAACTGGACATCCCAAACCGCGTTTTCAAGCAACACGCGCAAATCCGATGGTTTTTACCAATACCAGTTTATCCGCGGAGCCGTGGCAGATACCTTGCTTGAACGCAATATCTCCCTCCAAAACACGACCAACAATGCGATCGACATTCAGCAGAACTTCATCGGCGATTTCAAAATCGGTGCATTGCGGAACCGCGTCGTAGTCGGCCTCGATTACCTGAACCGCACAGCGCACAACAACAACTCGCCTTATATTGTGTTCGATAATGTAAGCGGCATTCACAATGATCCGAATTATCTGAAAATCAACCGCACGTCGGTTGAGGCGCGCCTGGCCGCAAGTACCGATGCACCTACGCGTAACTACAATTCGGGTAATGTGTACAGCGCCTATTTCTCCGACGTCCTCAACGTGACCGACCGCCTGCTCGCGATGATCAGCCTGCGCGTCGACCGATTTGAAAACAAGGGTACATTGAACCATGCCACCCGTACCTACGTCGCCAATACGCAGTTCAAGCAAACGGCCGTTTCGCCGAAATTGGGCCTTGTTTATCAAATCATTAAGGACCGCCTTTCGATTTTTGGAAACTATATGAATGGTTTCTTCAATGTAGCGCCCGTTACCCAGCCGCTGCCGGATGTTTCAGGCGTCTTCAAGCCACAACAGGCCAACCAGCTCGAAGGGGGTATCAAACTGGAAAGCTACCAGGGTAAGCTGAATATGACCGTCAGCTATTACGATATCAAGGTGGATAACACCACCCGCACGGACGTACTCGTGCGTGAGGGCAAGAACTATAACATTACCGTACAGGACGGCACTCAGTACAGCCGCGGAATCGAAGTGGAGATCATCGCTAACCCCATTACCGGTTTAAACCTGGTAGCCGGTTACAGCCACAACGACAGCAAACTGACAAAGTCGACGGTAGCGCTCGAAGGCCGTCGCCCAACCAATGCAGGCCCTGCGGACCTGGCCAATGCGTGGGTCAGCTACAATCTGCCGTTCGGAAAACTGAAAGGATTAGGTGCCGGAATCGGGGGGAATTACATCAGCGAGCATTTGACGGCGAATTCCGCTGTAACCGGAATTTTCACGATCCCATCTTACACGGTACTGAACTCGACCATTTTCTACAATACCAAAGCATGGCGGCTAGGCCTCAAACTCGACAATATGCTGGATAAGAAATATTTCGCCGGCCAGGGCGTGCTTACGCCTCAAATGCCGAGAAACGTCTCAGCCAACCTGGCGATCAAGTTTTAGTTAACGCTAGTGGATTATAAATTGAAAAGGGCTGCCTCGTTTGAGACAGCCCTTTTTTGATGGTCACAGCCGCAACCGCAACCCTGCATTAATGAGGCCGTTATATCCGAAATTAACCTCCCCGAAAAACGCGATCGTCGTTCCCAGCTCCACTCCCACCGGCGCCACATTGAATGCAAATATGACGTCGTTGGCTTTATCGTCATCAAATTTCTGCTCGGCGAAAGACACCCCGGCGCCAATGCCGGAGTAAAACCGAACCGCCCTTTTGTTCACCCAGTAATAATCCGCCCGTGGGATAATGCTCACATATTTCCCCTCACTTTCTCCCAAAAGCTGGTTGCTGCTCTGACTGTAAACTTTTTTGGTAAACTTCTCGTACACGCCGTCGATACCGAATTTGAAGTTCGTTCGTGTCGAAAACTTCACGCCCACCAGCAATGCGCCCGTGAAAGAGCCATCCTCATACCGAACCGTGCCGCCTGTGAGCGCCGTGCCCAGCAGGTCACCTACTCCTTCGATCACCTCGGGGACCGTGAGCAATCCGAAACCGGCCGAAATCGTCACCCGTTTCTCGGGAGCATCCTGTGCCATTGTACCACCGGCGGCGAATGCGAAGCATAAAAAGAGGAAAAGCTTTTTCATAGAGTTGAGTGTTGAACGTGAAGACCTTATACCCCTGCGGCGGCTGTGTAACCGCCATACGCAAGGTAACAACTTCCGGTCACAAAAGTTCGGCGTAGTCTCGGACTACGTCGGAGTGCGTGCCGGTCTCTGACCGGCATAGTGTGGTGTTCTCGATAATTTGGCTGGTCAGAGACCAGCGGACGCTCGGACGTAGTCTTAGACTACGCCCAACTATCACGTGACCGTACTACTATCCCCAACTAATCAAAACGGGCTGCCTCAGATGAAGCAGCCCGTTTTGCATTTCAATATCCCTTGAAATCTTACAACTCGCGGATCCAGACATTGCGGAAGCTGGTCGTGTTGTTGTGATCCTGCAATTTGATAGGGCCTTTTCCGTGCGGCTCGATCGTCGGCTGACCGATGTAAGGAGTCGTTCCCTGGATCATGGTGTGGTTTTGTACCAATACACCATTGTGGATCACGGTAATGTATGGCGGATGCGTCATATGACCGTCTTTGTTGAAATGCGGCGCAGTATAAACCACATCGTAAGTCTGCCATTCGCCCGGGCCAACCGCTGCATTCACCAACGGCATGGTTTGCTTGTAGATCGAACCGGCCTGACCGTTGGAGTAGGTCGGGTTGTTATAGCTGTCGAGTACCTGCAATTCGTAGATCCCCTGCATGAAAATACCGCTGTTACCGCGGCCTTGTCCGTTTCCGTCCACTTTCGCGGGGGTTCTCCATTCGATGTGCAGCTGGTAATCGCCGAATGTCTGTTTCGTTTGAATGTCGCCTGATTTGGGCGCTACGGTCATGGCGCCGTCGGCCACTGTCCAGGGAGCAGCTGATTTACCGTCTTTTCCTGAAACCCACTGATCGAGGTTCTTACCATCGAACAGAATGATCGCATCGGAAGGGGCTGTGAAGCCTGAAACCGCCGACGAACCTTTGCCGGGCGTCACCACTCGGGGAACGGGATTCCACAATTCGCTCGACTCAGGAGTTTGCTTCGCAGGCTGCAATTGCGCGTGTGCGGCAAAGGCAGCAGCCATGCTGAACGCGGTAAGCATCAATTTTTTCATTTGAAAGGTAACAGTTTTAGTCTAATAACTCTTTGAAATAGTATCAAAACACAACATTAAGGAAAAAGCAAAAACAAAAAGGATTCTCATCTATATAAATGTAATTTTCCCAATTCTTATCACGTAATTTGCAGGGCTAAAGGCATTCGTGGCCTGGATTGCTAATCTAAAACCGACTAAGCTTACCGCAAGTATGTTTAAAACCAACCGTTCACTTTTTCAATTAATCGCCTCTGGGGTAGCGGCTTTCGCCATGCATACCGCTTACGCCCAGCAGCCCATTCCTCTCAACGACCTCAGTGCTTTTACGACCAAATCCAGTGACTGGAAAATCGTCGGCAATGCATCGGCCGATCTCACCAAGGAAAACGCGCTGGCAACCAGCCCGGGTAAAGGTGTGCTCGCTTGCCTTCACGAAAAAGGCAAGTACGGCAGCGACTATGAACTGATTTCCAACTTCAAACACGGCGACCTCGACATTGAACTGGATTTCATGATGAGTAAAGGTTCCAACTCAGGGATCTACCTCCAAGGCAACTACGAAGTACAGCTTTTCGATAGCTGGGGTAAAAAAGGAGCTAAATACAACGACTGCGGTGGTATTTACGAGCGTTGGAACGACTCCAAGCCCGAAGGTGAAAAAGGCTACGAAGGATATGCACCACGTTTCAATGTGGCGAAAGCCCCGGGTTTGTGGCAGCATATCAAAATCTCTTACCAGGCGCCCCGCTTCGACGCGAGCGGCAAGAAAATCGCGAATGCGGTGTTCCTTTCCATCGTGCTCAACGGCGTGACCATCCACGAAAATGTGGAAGTTAGCGGCCCTACCCGCGGTTCACTGACGGCTGAGGATGTGCCTATGGGCCCGATCCGCATCCAGGGCGACCACGGTTCACTCGCGATCCGTAACATCGTGGTCAACAATTTTGACAAAAAAGCGGCGACCCTTTCCGACCTGACTTACAAAACTTACTACGGCGGTTTGTCGGAAACGGAAGACCTGTCAAAACTAACTCCTGCTGAAACCGGCAAATCGGAAACACTTAACTGGGAGATTTTGAAGGAGAATAACAACTACTCTTTCGTTTACAACGGTCGTTTCAATGCGGCTACCGAAGGCGAATATGCTTTCCGTCTGCAGGCTTCGGGTAATGCTTACCTGAAAATCGACGGCAAGGATGTGATCAAGCCGGAATGGAAATCGAACAACGAATTCCGCACAGCCAAAGTGAATCTGACAGCTGGCGATCACAAGCTCGAATTTTTCAATAACAAGAGAGATGGCTGGATGCGCCCGGTACTGGGTCTCTGGATCAGCGGACCAGGCTTCCGTGAAATCGCTTTCCATTCCAAAAGCTCGGCAATGGGCGGCGGTTCTACCGACCCGATCCTGATCCAGGCCGCTACCAACACCATTACCCGCTCTTTCATGGATTTCCGCAAGGACGAAAAAGCGAAAAGAACACGCGTAGTTCACGCGGTTTCGGTGGGTAGCCCGGCGAGCCTGCACTATACTTACGACCTCGACAAAGGTGCAATCTTGCAAGTTTGGCGTGGCGAATTCCTCGATGCTACGCCTATGTGGCACGACCGCGGCGACGGTTCTTCACGCCCGCGCGGCAGCGTGACGTTGCTTGGCGACGATATGTTCCTGGGCAAATCAGGTAAATCTAAATGGGAAGCGGACACAACCGGCAGCGGTTACCGTCCGAAAGGTTACGTATTGGATGACTCGGATGTCCCTACATTCCAGTATCAGGCATTCGGTTCTTCGATCACCGATTACGTTTCTGTCGTGAACAACCAGTACTTCGAGCGCATTGTAAAGGTGAACAACCCTGCAAAAGACCTCGTAGCACGCCTGGCCGACGGTGCTTCCATCGAGAAAATCTCGGAAGGACTTTACGCTGTAGACGACAAATCGTACTACATCCAGCTGGCCGACAAAAAACTTAAACCAGAAATCAGAGGAGCCGCAGGGCAGCAGGAACTCATCGTGCCTGTGTCCAACGGCGAAGTGAAGTATTCTATCCTGTTCTGATTTAAACCTTATTATTCCTGATTTGACAATGAAAAAATTTGCTCATATAGCATTTGCTCTTTTGGCTTCCCTCTCTACGCTGAAAGCGCAGGAGTCTCCGAAAGAAGAAGATTTTTACAAGATCGTTACCCCGCCGATCCCAGAGGGCATTATCCTCGAAGTAGGTGGTTTGACGACCATGCCGAACGGTTCCCTGGCGATTTCAACCCGCCGCGGCGAAGTTTGGATCGTGGATAACCCTACCAGCCGCGCACCGTATTTCCGCAAGTTCGCGACCGGTTTGCACGAGATCCTCGGTTTGGCTTACAAAGAAGGGGCATTGTACTGCGCACAACGCGGCGAATTGACCAAGCTCGTTGATAAAAATGGCGACGGTAAGGCTGATGTTTACGAAACTGTGTACGCATGGCCGCTTTCAGGACACTACCACGAATACTCTTTCGGCCCCAAACTGGCTCCGGATGGCAGCTTCTTCGTGAGTGGTAACGTAGCATTCGGTGACGAAGAGTGGTGGAGAGGCGAAAGCCGCGTACCAGGTCGTGGCTGGATTTTCCACATTACCAACGACGGTAAATACGAACCCTACGCAACCGGCGTTCGCTCCCCGGCGGGTATCAGCATGCTGAACGGCGAGCTGTTCTACACCGACAACCAGGGTGACTGGATGGGTACAGGTGGTATTTTCCAGGTTAAAAAAGGCGGCTTCATGGGCCACCCGGCAGGTCTGAAATGGGCAGGATTGCCTAACTCACCGGTGAAACTGACCGAAAAGCAATTCTTCGCAGAGCGCGATAACCGCCAGCACCGCAACGAGCAGGGCCGCGCGATCAAGCCTGAAAATACGATGGGAGAAGAACCACAGTTCTTGTACCAACTGAAGCAGAAATACGACATGGTACAGCTTCCGGCTGTATGGTTGCCTTACGGCGTACACGGTGTGTCCACCGCTGAACTAATCCTCGACGATACCAAAGGAAACTTCGGGCCATTTACCGGCCAGGTTTTCGTAGGTGACCAGGGACAAAGCAATATCATGCGTATCGTACTTGAAAAAGTAAAAGGCGAATACCAGGGTGCCAGTATCGGTTTCCGCAGCGGATTCCAGTCGGGCGTATTGCGTATGGCGTTCGATAAGGACGGATCGATGTTCGTAGGCGAAACCAACCGTGGTTGGGGATCGGCCGGTGATGCTAACCAGGGCTTGCAGCGTCTGGTATGGAACGGCAAAATGCCTTTCGAAATGTACACCGTAAAAGCGCAGCCTGACGGTTTCGAAATCGAATTCACCATGCCTGTTGACCGCAAATCGGCGGAAGACCTGGATTCTTACAAAGTGGTTAACTACCTCTACAAGCACTACCCGGTTTACGGCAGCCCGCAAATCAACCTGGAAGATGTAAAAATCGCAGGCGTGAAAGTATCCGACGACAACAAGAAAGTACGCATCGTACTCGACGGAATGAAGCAGTACTACGTACACAAAATCTCCCTGGAAGGCGTTCGCTCGGCTTCAAACAGCTGGTCGCTCGTACACCCGGATGCGTATTACACGCTGAACAACATTCCTGATGGCGAAAGATTGAAAGTTTCCGACCTGAAAACTACACGCTCGGGTAAAGCACAGGCGTCCGTTTCCGCTGAGCCTGCGAAAGAGCACATTTCTCCGGATGGTAAAGGCAAAACAACTCCTGCGAAAGCCGGTGCAGCCAAAGCGCCAACCTGGGAAGAAGTGAAGCCGTTGCTCGCTAAAAACACTTGCCTTGCCTGCCACGCGCCCGACAAAAAAGTAGTAGGACCTTCTTACGCGGACGTTGCAAAACGCAAATACAGCAACGAGAAGATCGTGGAACTGATTTATGCGCCGAAGCCAGAAAACTGGCCTGATTACGCAACGCCAATGGCGCCTATGCCTCAGGTTCCTAAGGCGGAAGCAGCTAAAATCGCCGCGTGGATCAACTCGCTAGCGAAATAATTGCATTCATCCGGGCGTTGCCCGTGGAATATTCTAAAAAGGCTGCTTCCATATCGGAGGCAGCCTTTTTAGTTGAAGATCAGCCTGTTCAGAATACGTTTTAATGCATTATCTTCACATGATCAACCAGACTAATGCAGGGCAAATCGCACGTTTTACGGTTGAAAATGCGTTAGTTAGTATTGAATGTGACCCAAAACTATGTTTACTCTCCGTGGCCCGTCTTTCTTGAAATCGGTAAAGGGAAAAGTCGTTGTAGGCTTTTTCATTGCCTCCATCGCCCTGGCGGCATCGTGGGTAACCAGCAAACTGGCATTCGACAAAATGCTCACCACGCTGGATACGCTCTCGACCCCGGACGACAAGATGCGGCTTGTCAATAAGATATTCCAGGACATCCTCACGCTCGACCACCTTCAGAACGAACGAAAGCTGAAAGGGGAAGAACTCAATGACGAGGTACTTGCCCAATCCGTAGAACTTATCGCTACGCTCGATACGCTCAGTTATTTGAGCCTCAAAGACCCATTGCAGTTTATCCGGATCGATTCGATGAAGAAGATCCTCAAAGAACGCGAAAAGATATATGGCGACTATGTCAAAGTGCGGTCCAAGCTCGTAAGCAACAAAGCGCTGGAAGATGAGGTCAAATCCATTTCCGGGCTGATAACCGTCAAGAAGGTCAAACCCGACAGCACGGTGGTAAAAACTGAAAAACGCACGACCACCACGACCGTTTACACCGAAGTACCCGACACCAGTCAGAAAGCCAGCACCAAGAAAGGCTTCCTCAGCCGGGTGTTCCGTGGAAATAAAAAGAACGAAGCGCCAGCCAAACAACCCACGAAACTGGTACAGAAGCAGGAAGTAAATGTGCAGGTCGACACGATCCGTGTTGCCAAAAAAGATAGTACCATTGAAAAAGTAGGCGAAGCTGTTCACGCCATTGAAAAGTCACAGAAAAAACGGGCCGTAACTTTTGTCGACCGTGAGCAGGAGCTGGCAACAGCCGGCAACTCGCTGGTAAAGCAATTGCTGGGCGTCATGCAGGAAGTCCAGCGGGATGTGATGCAGGAATCCAACAACAAAAATGCCACGGCGAAAGGAATGGTAGAGGGCAGCGTGGATTACCTCGAATGGATCATGCTGGGTTTCTTTTTGCTCACAGCGGTCATGGCGTATTTCATTTTTACCGACATTACCAAAAGCAACGACTACCGCCAGCAACTCGAAGAAGCCAAAGAGGAAGCCGAATACCACAGCATGGCCAAGCAGCGCTTCCTGGCCAATATGAGCCACGAAATCCGCACCCCGCTGCAATCGATCATCGGCTATGCGGAAGCCCTGAAAAACGAAGAAAAACCGCGGAAACAGGACCTCGAAACGCTGCACTCCGCGTCCGAGCATTTGTTGTACCTCGTCAACGAAGTACTCGATTACAGCCGGATTATTTCCGACCGTTTTACATTCGAAGACAGGATATTTTCCATTAATCCGCTGCTGAACGAGGTAATTCAGGTACTGCGCCCGAATGCAATATCCAAAGGTTTGGTATTGAGGCTGGAAAACTCCCTCAAACCAAATCTGTACCTGCACGGCGATCCCTTCCGACTGCGGCAGGTTCTGTACAATTTGCTGACTAATGCAATAAAGTTCACCGAGAATGGTGAGGTCGTCCTCAAAATTTCCGGTCACGAAAGCGGTAATTTGGCCAAAATCGAATTCCAGATTTCAGATACCGGCATCGGATTGTCCAAAGAGCAGACAGAACGCATTTTCAATCAGTTTGAGCAGGCAGACCCGTCCATTCAACGCCGGTATGGTGGTACAGGGCTCGGTCTCAGTATTGTAAAAGCATTGGTAGAAGGCATGTCGGGCAGTATCCATGTCACCAGCAAGCCCGGAGAGGGCACGACTTTTTTTGTCACCACCAGTATGAAAAAGGCAGACACACTGGAATTGGCAGAAGAAGCGCCCGAACGAAGCTATCGGATCAATGGCAAAGTCTGGCTGGTGGACGATGACGCCTTCATTCTCAAATGGTGCTCTTCGGTGCTCGAAATGAACGGCATTCCGCATGCGGCATTCTCTTCGGCCGAGGAAGTATTGAGCCGGCCATGGAACGATCAGGTAAAATTCGTGCTCACGGATATGCGCATGTCGGGCATGAACGGAGCCGAGCTCGTGAAACGCCTGCGCAAATCCGCTCCCGGTGATGTGAAATTCTTCGTGCTCACGGCGCAGGCATTGCCCGAGGAGCGTAAAAAGTTGCTGAGTATGGGCTTCGATGGTTACCTGATGAAACCATTCCATTCCAGGGACCTGCTGGAACTCCTCGAATCATCCTCTGCTTCTGAAACCACTGCGCCGGCAGAAAACAAACCGGACGATGATCAAACCTCCCATAACCTGGATTTTGACTTCTCCATGCTCACCGAAATGACTTTCGGCGACGAAAGCCTGCTGCGCGAAATCCTCGACCAGTTCGTCAAAGACTCCCGCGCCGATATCGATTCGCTCCGGCAGCATATTGCCGCCAACGAGCCCGACCACACGCAGGAGCTCATGCACCGCATGGCCGGCCGCACAGGGCAGATAGGCGCCCGCGACCTGTCGGCAAGGTTCCGAAACCTCGAAATTGCTTTGCGTGAAAACGCCCCGGAAGTGTCGGAAAAAGAAATGACGCAGGTCGTAAACGACGCTGCGTCAGTGATTGAGCAAGTGGAGGAAAAAGCGCTCTCCTACTCGATATGATATTTTTCAATTTTGTAATACAGGGTCTTGCGGTCGATGTTCAATAACTTGGCCGCTTTGCTTTTGTTGTAGCGTACTTCCTGCAACACCTTTTCGATCATCTCTTTCTCGTGCGTTTCCTGCAATGCCTTCAAATCGGAACCCGGCGCAGGTTTCTGCTGGTCTTCCATCGCAGTGATCATCTCCGACGGCAATGCGCTCAGCGTAGCCACTTCCTCTTTCGACAGGAGTACCAGACGCTTGATCACGTTGTTCAGCTCACGGAGGTTCCCCGGCCAATCGTATTTCTGAAAAACATCCATTACCTCTTTCGAAAGCTCTTTCACATTGCGTTCGAGCTCGTCGTTGGCCTTATCTACAAAATGCTGTACAAAAATCGGCAGATCCTCGCCGCGCTTGCGCAAGGCAGGCACTTCGATTTTGAACTCGTTCAACCGGTGATATAGGTCTTCGCGGAAATCTCCCGCAGCCGCGCTGGAAATAAGGTCTTCGTTGGTTGCTGCGATAAGACGCACATCCACTTTCACCTGCTGGGTGCTTCCGATGGGAACGATAATGCGTTCCTGCAATGCACGCAGCAGCTTGATCTGCACATCGTAGCTCAGGTTACCGATCTCATCGAGGAACAGCGTTCCGCCATCCGCCGCTTCGAACTGCCCTATCTTATCCTGCAATGCACCGGTGAATGCCCCTTTTTTATGTCCGAAAAGCTCGCTGGCCGCCAGGTCTTTCGACAACGAACCGCAGTCGATCGCCACAAAAGGGCCATCGGCCCGCTTGCTCAGGCGGTGAATCGATTTCGCCACGTGCTCCTTACCGGTACCGCTCTCGCCCTGGATAATCACAGACATATCCGTAGGCGCCACCAGCCGTACATATTCGAAAAGCTGTTTGGCAACCTTGCTTTTGCCTTCGATATAGTCGAGCGATTGTTTTTCGGCTTTCGAATTACTTTTGGCCTTCGGCGCAGTCTTCACGCTCGTCACCTCTCCCTTATTCAGCGCCTCTCTCAGTACCATAAGCAATTCTTCCGGGTTCACCGGCTTGGTGATATAGTCGAAAGCCCCAATTTGCATGGCGGTAACCGCGGTCCTCACATCATGAAAACTGGTCATGATAAATGCCGGAGTGCGGTTGCCTTCGCTTCTGAGCGTTTTGAGGAAATCCACCGAGTTACCATCGGGCAGACGGTAATCGAGCATCAGCACTTCAAACGGGCCATCGGAATTGTTCTTCCCGAGTGCTTCTCTCGCCTCTTTTATGTTTGTACAAACTTTTACCTGATGACCATGCTTTCCGAGAAAATTGGTGAGCAACTTTGAAAATGTAGAATCGTCTTCAACGAGGAGCAGATGAGCCATGGGTGATACTATTTCTAAGAAAAATAAATACTATTAAACGAGTGGGTATTATGTAAAAGTACAAAAAACAAACACCAAAAAGCCGGAGAAGTCTCCGGCTTTTCATTATCAGCCTGTCAGACGCCGGGAACGGCCTTTTACTAGTCGACCTTCTTCCCGTACTTGTCCAGATTGAGTGTAGATGTTTCTTCCGCTCGCTTGATATTTACTTCGTAATACTGTGAATTATCGTCCCTTGTGACCAGGTAAGCGCTGGTAACCTTCCATTCGGCATAGGAGCCGGACAGGGTGCTTTTGACAGGCTCCGGGAGGTCCTCCGGCCTCACGGCCACCTTACTTTGCTCGGCAATAACGGTCGTGTTTGTAGAAGATTGTACAGATGCGTCAACATCCGGTGTAACAGCTGCTAGCAAGAGGGCGATGACTATCGGGGTTATTCGCATGATGAATCGGGCATTTAATTTTTAGGATAAACTGAAAGAGATATTCGTGCCAGTGGGAATATGCTACAAAAAAAGTTGATAATCAGATATTAACCAATTTTAATTCTCAACTGTGTAACCGGGCGGAACGGGAGCCATGCCTCACGTTGTGGAATTTCACACCAGTAATGTGAAATTTGATAAGCATTTTGCCCTATACCCGTATCTTATTACCCAAACTAAAAAAAATTCAAAATTTTTTAAATTTTATTGTTTGGTTCGGAACATATTCCATTATATTTGCGTAGAAATTATTTACTTATAAAAAGTAGCACAACTACTACACACCACTAGAGACTTAACGCTATACATTCATGCATTGAATTATATCTCAGGCATTATTTACTCAACGTTATTTAAGAATACCATCGGTTAGTCTGAAAGCATCGAGAGTCCCATTCAGGGACTCTTTTTGTGTTTTAGCCCCTCCTGACTCCTCCCCTTCCCCCATCCCCCTTTCTTCCCTCTTTTCCCATCGTCCGATCTAAAGTAATCGAACTCGCGTAGGTCTGTCATAACTCTTTCGACACACGGAGAGTAACTCAATAACCTTTTATTGCTATGAACAAACACACGAAGACGAAGAACAACTCCGGCAATGGAGAGCAGGAAATTACGTCGGTTGTAAACAGACGTCTGTTTCTCCGCTCGGCCGGATTAGCCACATCATTAGGAACAATCGTGATCGCCGCGGGCTGTAACGACGACGATGACGATCCAATGATCCCCGGTACAGGCGACACGGTCGATCTAGGATCGGGCGACATTGGTGTGCTCAATTATGCATACGCTCTGGAACAACTCGAAGCGGCATTTTACACCCAGGTGATACAGACGCCGTACAATGGGATCACAGATGCCGAGAAAGCGATCCTGACCGACATCCGCGACCACGAGATCGTTCACCGCGAATTCTTCAAAGCCGCGCTGGGCGATAAAGCCATCAAAGGACTGACCCCTAACTTCGCCGCCATCGACTTCACCAAAAAGGAAGCGGTACTAGGCGCAGCCAAATTATTCGAAGATACCGGCGTTGCGGCCTACAACGGTGCCGGAAAGCTGATTAAAGACCCGAACTACCTTTTGCTTGCCGGAAAGATCGTTTCTGTGGAAGCCCGTCACGCGGCAGTTATCCGTGACCTGATCAACCCGAAATCCGCCGATTTTGCCGGTGACGACATCATCGATGCCAATGGAATGGACAAAGCCATTGCGCCGGCCGACATTCTCTCGGCCGTTAAGGGCTACGTGAAGGATACCATCACCGGTGCCAACGTAGGTAAATAATCATTCACACTAACAGGATCAGACACAATGGATATTTTCAAAATCATAGATCAATTTCAGCAAATGGACGGCGACGCGGTCGGGAGACTCGAATACGCCTCGCGCCGCCATTTTATGAACAGGATAGGAAGCAAGCTGGCCTCGGCAGCGATCCCCACCGCATTCGCGGCGATCGTGAACAAGGCATTTGCCCAATCGGCAGCGGCTGTGGACGTGCTCAATTACGCACTCACGCTCGAATACCTCGAAGACGAGTTCTACAAAGCGGGTAATGCCGCGGCAAACCTCATTCCTGCTTCCGATAAAGCCATTTTCACGCAAATAGGCAAGCACGAAACGCAGCACGTGGCATTCCTCGTAAAAGCGCTCGGAAGCAAAGCCATTGCCAAACCCACTTTCGATTTCCAGTACGGCGGCGCATTCGGCGATGTATTTACCAATTATAAAACATTCGTCACCGTTTCGAGCGCGCTCGAAGACACCGGCGTGCGCGCATACAAGGGCCAGGCCGGCGCATTGATCGCCGACCCGCAGATCCTGGAATATGCATTGCAGGTACATTCGATCGAAGCGCGCCACGCCGCAGTTGCACGACGGCTCGCCGCTACATTGCTGGGCAACACCGCTATGAAAGGTTGGATCACCGGTAAAGAAGGGGCCGTAGCAGCCATTTACGCCGGTGAAGACAACATGACGCAAGGAGGTGTCAACCTCAAAGGGCTCGCTTCCAAGACCGATGCCGCCATTACCGAGGCATTCGACGAACCATTGACCAAGGAAGCGGTACTCGCGATTGCGGGGCCGTTTATCAAAAAATAAACACACCTATTTACGTAAACTTTCCCTGTTAGGCATATACATGCACTTTTCAACGAGCTATGCTCAAAGTGCCGCGCTACACACTATTATGAATCAGGAGGTTACTGGCAACGGTAACCTCTTTTTTGTGGGTAAACTGCCCGAAATGGCGTAAAATAATGGTTTAAGCCGCCCGGTTTATGTAAATTTGGAAATAATGTTTTACAAGTTTTCCTGAACCAGTTGATGAATTCCGAATTAAACAGAAGAGATTTTCTCAGACAAGGAAGCCTCACGGCGCTCGCTACCGCAGTGGGTGGCCAGATCGTTTTTGCAAACCGGATGCCCACGGGTTACCGTCCCATTTTCCTGGATGAGAAGGATGCGTTGAAGGGTAAAAGTGCGGAAATGATCGTGCAGGGCGACAAGCCCTGGAATGTGGAAACGCCGGTACATTTGCTCGACGACCGCGTGACACCCGTTGAGAACATGTTTATCCGCAACAACGGTCTCGTTCCCGAAAAAATAGATGTTGCCAACTGGACGCTCACAATCGATGGAGAGTCGGTGAAGGCACCCAAGACCTACACATTGGCCGACCTCAAAAAGAAATTCAAACAATACACCTACCAGCTCGTGCTGGAATGCGGCGGAAACGGCCGCTCGGGTTACCAGCCGCAGGCATCGGGTAACCAATGGGGCCAGGGCGCAGTGCATTGCGCGCAATGGACGGGCGTCCGCCTGAAAGACATTCTGAATGATGCAGGCATTAAAAGCGATGCCGTATATATAGGTTACCACGGCAAAGATCTTCACCTGAGCCGCGACCCCAAGAAAGAATCGATATCACGCGGCGTACCCATTGCGAAAGCGATGGAAGACGAGACGCTCATTGCCTGGCAAATGAACGGGAAGGATATTCCGGAGTTCCACGGTTACCCGCTCCGGCTCGTGATAGGCGGCTGGCCTGCTTCCGTTTCGGGAAAATGGCTGAGCGGCATCTCTGTACGGAATAAGGTACACGACGGCCCCAAAATGGAAGGCCACAGCTACAAATTACCACGTAATCCGGTAGCGCCCGGCACCGAAATTCCGACAACAGACGAGTATTACAAAATCATCGAGTCCATGCCGGTTAAATCGCTGATCACGTATCCCAAGACGGGCGCGATGATCGATCCGGGTAAGGAGCTCGCCCTGCGCGGGCACGCGTGGGCGGGAGACCACGCGGTCAAAAAGGTGGAAGTTTCGATCGATTTCGGGGCTACCTGGAAGGAATGCAAACTGGAAGCACCGGTGAACCGCCTGGCGTGGCAGCATTGGAATACCCATATCAAATTCCCGACCAATGGTTACTATGAAGTGTGGGTAAAAGCCACCGACGACACGGGCACTGCCCAACCGATGCTGGCACCGGCGTGGAACCCGGGCGGCTATCTGAACAATGCTTGCGAAAGAATCGCGGTCAAGGTAGGGTAATGTAACACAATGCTTCCGGGCAAATTCTGATAGTTTATGAAGATCTTTTTGATAGCCATGCTCGGCGCAGGTATTGTGTTTCAAACCCTGCCCGAAACGCTGGCCCCACATCACAATGCGAATACGGCAGCAGCCGATACCACCAAAAAGGACCCGGAAACGGGCCTGATCGTGGACGAAAACCTGTATATGGTGAAAGCGCAATGTACCAATTGCCATTCCACCAAGCTCATCATCGCCAACCGCTTCACGCGTGACGGCTGGAAGCAGAAAATCCGCTGGATGCAGGCCAATCACAACCTCTGGGAACTGGGCGACGCCGAGAAACCGGTACTCGATTATCTGGAAAAAAATTATTCGCCAACTGCCTCAGTGGCAAGGAGAGCGCCTTTGAAGGATATCAAGTGGTACAAACTGGAACAAAACTGATCGGAAACAATGCCTATCTTTGGCATTCAAACTTTATGAATTTTCCGCGTGCCTGATTTCCGTTTCCTGATTTCCCGATTTGCATTTTCCAGTCTGCTGTTCTTCGTTCTCACCAGTGCCCCAACCATGCTCGCCTCGTGCGCGCTAAACTCGGAGGAAGGCCAGCAATTCCGTAGCGAAAGCGATTTACCGAACCCGCTCAAAGCCGAAGTGATTGGGATACAGGATGGTGACACAATCGAGCTGAAATTTCTTTATTCCGGTAAAAAGGCGGGACGCAGAATGGGCAAGAATGTGCGGATACGCTTTTTGCACGTGAACTGCCCGGAGCGTAGTATGCCTTTCTACAACAATGCGAAGCAATTTACGAGCGAAAAATGTTTCAGAAAGGTAGTCAGCATTCGTCATAAAGGGGAGTTCGATAAATACGGCCGCCTGCTGGGAGAAGTGGTACTGCCCGACGGCAAAGTTTTGAACAAGGAATTGGTCAAGAAGGGATTGGCGGTGCATTTCAAAAAGTACTCGCACGATCAGGAATATGCCAATCTTGAAATAGCCGCTCACAAACAAAAAATAGGCATTTGGACCCAGCCCGGAATGGAACTCGGGCATTTGTAATAACTCATGGAACCGTCTTCGGTAGCACTTTTTCAGATCCTTTATCAGAATGAAACCCTGTTTCAGCTGGAAGATCGTGTGCTGGCCGAGCGCCCCGCGGCAACCGTGGCTGAAACACAACCTGAGCCCCCGGTACCCGAGCCTGTCCAGGTACAAGCTCCTGTGTCTACATTGCCTGCTACACCGGCGGTAACTGTGCAGCCTCCCGCATTACCGCAAACACCGGCCATCACCCCGCCGCCCAGTGCTCCTGCTCCGCCCCCTGCCGCTGCATTCCCTGCATTGAAACACAAGGTCCTGGTCTTGACCGACGAGCAGAAGCAGCAGGAAATGCTGATGTCTGAGGCTTTGTTCCTCGACAATATCCTGAAAGCCGTAGGCCATTCACTGGAAACGAGTGATGTTCTGAATTTCAGCTTCATGCCCGGGCAAGACGCACGCACGGTACTTTCGGGTAAAAAGACAAACTTTTTTATCTCTTTCGGGGTACCCCTGATCAAGCTCAACCTGGACCTGCTGCTGGTACCTTATACGCCCAAAAATCTGGAAGGGATCTGGTTCCTCCTCGTCGATCCGCTGGTCGTGATCGAAGCCGACCGGAATCTTAAGAAAAAACTCTGGCAAGCGTTACAGAAGATGTTTGAAATGTCCTAATCCCCAGACGCTTACCTTTTTTAATAGCCGGTCATCACAATATTATAGTGAATTTGTTTGTTTTCATGGATAATCGCAGGCTAACCCATGAAAAACTATGGCCAAACTGACTGAATTAATTGCCAGCTGGTTTCGTCCGAGAGAGTCCGACGAAAACGAATTTTACGATGATGAGCCTGTTCAGGCGAACGACACCCCTACTCAATCAGTGGAACAAAATCCGATCACTCAAACAACCGTTGCCGACGCCCGGCAACCTGTAATGGCAGCTGCACCACAGTATGCGACACCTGTCAATCAGCCACCCCGGCCGGTCACGCCGCAGCCCGCAGCATTTCAACCGATCTCTGCTCAACCATCTGTTTCTCAGCAAGTCCCTTCTCAGCAGGCAGTCCCTCAGCAGCTTCCCGAGGCACAGGAACTCCCGAAAGTGGAAGTGCAGATACCGTATTGGCTCGAAGACGAAGACACATTGCGCGACGAAGGCGTGCTGTTCGGGCTTTCGGAATCGGACCCGCATGAGAAAACCGACATTATCCATAAATACTTTTCGAACCTGACCGCATCGCATTTGGCCAACATCGAGGAGCATAACGAGCGCATTCAGGAGCTGAACCTTTTCATTGGTCAGAAACAAAACCGGATCGACGAGTTACAGGAGCGGCTGAAAACCCCGGGCGCTCGTGCGGAAGGCGAGCACCACCTCCCGCGGACGCTCATAGGCATCACATTATGCGCGGCCATGTGCGTGGGTAACTTCTTCCTGATCCGCGAGTCGCTGAAACCGGCCTTTGCGGATAATTCATGGATCGCCCTGGGCGTGTTCCTGGCTGGGATGTTCAGCTTGTTCGGCCGCATTTCGCTTTTCCACGATACCGATTCGAAGGTGACCTGGAAATCGCTGCTGGAAGAAATAGGGTTACCGTTTGCGGCCGCATTGTTCGTGTTCGCGAATGTGATCACTTACCAAACCTGGTGGCAGGCATTCGCACTGTTCGTGTTTGTGTTCTTCCTGTTCCTTTTTGCCGGAAAACTGCTGCTCAGCAACATTACCGTGCTGCGCAATGACCTGCAAGTTTGGTTAAATATTCGCCGCGACCGCCAGGATTTTGTTGAAAATAACTACAACTGGGAGTCGGAATGCCAGACGTTACAAGAGGAGATCGACGACCTGCGTGTAAAAAAATGGCAGGTACTGCGCGAACAGAGCCACGCCGAGACCGAACGCGACCGCCTTTTTGCCAAGCGGGACATGCTAATCAAGCTTTTTGAGAGCGAATTCTACCTCGCACGCCGGATGAAAAACGAGCTGACTACCCGGCAGCTTAACCTGATCCAGAAGGGCAAATAGCGGCGGCAAGATGATCAGGAAATGCGCAGATGGCGCGATTTTTTATCCTAACTCACATTCGATCAACCCCAAATAAAGGTCATGAACGAGCAAAATCTAAATGAAAACGGAGATTACCAACACGGCTACACGCGTGGAATGGAAGGTATCGACCGTGAAGTATATGAAAATTATCTGTCGAGCAATGTAAACCACGACTGGATCCAGGACCGGCTCAACGAAAAGAGATATGAGCTCTCGGAAACCAGGTCGCGCAACCAGCAAGCACTGGCAGAACACAAAACCGCGTACAGCAAATTGCAGAATGAGGTAATGGGCCTCAACAATGCGGCTACGCAAATGAAAGATATGGAGCGCTCGATCACTGAAATCGACGCGCAGACCGAAGAACTGAGAGAGAAACGCGCCGACAAAGCGCCTTCCTATTCGCTCATCGCAGGTCTGATCTTCCTGGCGGCCGGGATTTCATTCATTGCGGGTGACCTTATCATTTCGCACGAAATCGTGGCCTACGCGCTGAATATCCGCAATTCCAATGAAGCCTGGGCATTCGCGATCGGTTTGGCGATGCTTTCGGTGTTGCTGAAACCGGCGTATGACCGTCTGGTGGAAGAGCCTTATCACAAAGACGAATCTCCCAAAGCAAAATCGCGATATGCCGGGTTTAAACTGGTATTATCGATTTTCGCGATCGTCACGCTGATCGTCCTTGGCTGGTTCCGGTACGAAGCATACCGCACCGACAAGCTGAAAGAAGCGATCAACAAATCGGTTAAAAACCTGCAACTGAATGCGGTTGACCCGCTGACAGGCGCACCGGTTGACAGCCCCGCATTGACCAAGAAAATCGAGCAGGCACTTCAAAACTCCGACCAGCTGAACCTTGACCTTGTAAACAGTCCGTGGGCATTGCTATCGTTCGTATTAAGCGGCGTGCTGTTCGCGATCGCGGGTGCGGTGTCGCTCGGAATGGCATTGCCGGTGCTGCAAGGCTTCTGGTACCGCTGGTTGCAGGTCGATCCGAAATTGTGGCGGTTGCGCAGAAGAAGAAAGCGAATCCTGAAACAAATGGAGCCATTGCAGCTACTCGTAACGCAGCACATGACCCAAAAAGCCGTTCTGGAAAACGAAATAGAGCTTTTGCCCAAACTGGAAGAACTGAAAGCGGAAGAAGCGAAAATCAGAGCTGAGATAGAGGCGCTGGAAAACGAGCGGAAACAGGCATTGACCGACAGCCGCGTACAGTCGTTCGGCGATGGTTATGCGCACGGACAGGTAACCCGCGACGTGATGAACGAAGAGGAATACGATGCGTGGCGCAACAGTCATCTGACGGTTTCGAACCTCGCATTACGCGCCAAATCCAATGCCTCCGCCGACCGCGCCGTGCCGCGTACGCGCAGCACCGGGATGCGCCCGCACCAGGCCATCCGCAAGGCAATTACCGACCGCTTTGACGAAAACAATTCATAGTTTCTTAAATTGGGGGGTTCATTTCCTTTATTATGATTCTGACCCCCCATTTAAGAATTATCTCCTGCGACGATACGCTTTACGACGCTATTCGCATGGGAAACAATACATTAGCCCGCGTTATGGGCGTAAACGTCCCCAAAAAGTGGACGGAGTTCCGCGATACTTTCACCCCATCTTACCACCGCTGGAAAGCCCACCCGCCATTGCGCGACTGGTGGGTTTACCTCATTATACACGTTCCCGACAACATGTTGATCGGCTCCTGCGGCTACAAAGGCGAGCCGGACCCGAATGGCATGGTGGAGATTGGTTATGAGGTCATTCCGTCGTATCGTGAGAAGGGGTTAGGCACCGAAACCGCCAAAGGATTACTGGATCACGCATTTCAGCATCCGTCCGTGCGCAAGGTGATCGCGCATACACTTGCCGAGGAAAATGCTTCGGGGCACATTCTGGAAAAACTGGGTTTTGCCCAGACGGAGGACGTGAACGACCCCGACGAAGGGCTGCTCTGGCGGTGGGAAATTAGCCGCCGGTAATCGTAATGTCTGCGATTTAACACAAATTCGCAGGTTTTTAGGGTCAAAAATAAATTGGACTGGTTCGATATTTTTTTGGCTTAATTGATTACCTTAATTCACAAATACTCGTTCTTACCCTTTGCTCTGAAATTATGATCTCGATATCGAAGGATACCTATCCATGGCTCAAAAACTACCCGGAGGGCATTCCCTATGAAATAAATCCGGATGCTTACTCCTCATTGCTCGAACTGATGGAGGCGAGTTTCCGGGAGCACGCCGACAAAGCCGCTTTTACAAATATGGATAAAAAGCTGACTTTCGGGCAATTGGACGAACTCTCACAGAATTTTGCGGCATACCTGCAAAGCATTGGCCTGAAACAGGGCGACCGCATTGCGCTGCAAATGCCCAACCTGCTGCAATATCCGGTAGTGATGATGGGCTCCTTACGCGCCGGCCTCACGATCGTGAACACGAACCCGCTTTACACGCCGCGCGAAATGCAGCACCAGTTCAAAGATTCGGGTGCAAAAGCCATTGTGATACTGGCGAATTTCGCCGTTAATCTTGAAAAGGTCATTGCCAATACCAATATAGAGCACGTCATTATTACCGAAATCGGCGATATGCTCGGCTTCCCAAAAAAGCTGATCGTGAATGCGGTAGTGAAATATGTGAAAAAAATGGTGCCCGCATACCACCTCAAAAACACGGTCACTCTGGCGCATGCATTGTCAGTCGGCTCGGGGATCACTTATCAAAAACCGAATGTTTCGGGCCTCGACCTCGCATTTATCCAGTATACCGGCGGCACTACTGGCGTTTCCAAAGGCGCCATGCTCACGCACCGGAACTTGATCGCCAATGTGGAGGGCATTAACGAATGGCTGATGTCGAAAATGCGGAACTCGGAAACAACCGGGCAGCTTACGCTCATCGCCGCATTGCCGTTGTACCATGTATTTGCAATGACGATCAACGGATTATGCGGCATTAAATGGGGCGCACTGAATGTGCTGATCACCAATCCGAAAGACATTCCCGCATTTATCAAAGAGCTCAAAAAATACACTTTCCATATTTTCCCCGGCCTGAACACGCTGTTTAATGGTCTGATGAACAACGCGGAGTTTGCTTCGGTTGACTTTTCGAATCTAAAAATCACAATAGCGGGGGGGATGGCGCTGCAAAAGATCGTAGCGGAACGCTGGGAAAAAGCCACCGGCTGCCCTTTGGTAGAAGGTTACGGGCTTTCCGAAACATCGCCGGTACTGTCGGTGAACCCATTGAACGGCAAGCACAAGCAGGGTACCATCGGCCTGCCTTTCCCCAGCACGGAAATGCGCATCCTCAGCGAGGACAACACCTGGTTACCTATCGGCGAGCGGGGCGAAATTTGTGCGAAGGGCCCGCAGATCATGCTCGGCTACTATAACCGTCCCGATGAAACCGCCAAAGTGATCCTGGAAGACGAAAGCGGCCGCTGGTTCAAAACGGGCGATATCGGTATCGAGGACCCCGATGGTTTTTTCAAGATCGTGGACCGGAAAAAGGACATGATCCTCGTTTCAGGCTTCAATGTTTATCCCAATGAAATCGAGGATGTGGTAGCTCAATGCCCTGGCGTTGCGGAAGTGGCCTGTGTGGGTATTCCCGACGAGAAATCAGGGGAAATGGTGAAAATTTTTGTTGTCAAAAAAGACCCGGAACTGACTGAGGAAAAGGTAAAAGCATATTGTAAAGAAAACCTCACGGGCTACAAAATTCCGCGGCAGATCGAGTTTCGGAAGGAGCTCCCCAAAACCAATGTAGGCAAGATACTCCGCCGCGCGCTGCGCGAGGAAGAAATGGCGAAAGTTAGCCATTAGGGCCGCAAACGGTCGAAGGTTTAGTATATTTAGGCAAACAAGTTCTCAACCTTGAATGCAAATCTATATGAATCTACACCGGAAAACTTTGGTATTACTACATGGTCATGGCATAGATGACACGATTTGGGACAGCCTCGACGCTGCAATCAATGACACGTACACGGTAGTAAGGCCGAACATTTCGCTCTTCACTTCCTGCCAGACGGTAGAGGAATATGCCGACGAGCTGCATCGCTTCCTGACCAACGCCAACATCCGGAAATGTACGCTCATCGGCCATTCGATGGGCGGTTATATTTCCCTGGCATTTGCCGAAAAATACGTGGATATGCTCGAAGGCTTCGGGCTCTTCCATTCCACGGCCTACGCCGACGACGACGCTAAAAAACACCAGCGCGGCCAGATGATCGACCTGTTGCGAACCTACGGAACAGAATCGTTCGTCAAAAGTACCGCCGCAAACCTTTTTGGCGACCGCTACAAAGAACTCTACCCCGAGCGCATCAAAGAACATATCGCGTATTTCGGAAAACTCCCCGCCGAGGCGCTGATCGCCGGTATCACCGCCATGCGCAATCGCCCCGACCGCACTGCCGTACTGGCCGGTCTGCCATTTCCGGTCCTGTTTATCATTGGAATGCAGGACAAACTGATCCCCTTCGAAAGCGTGATCGAGCTCGCCGAATTCCCTAAGAAAAGCTATCCGCTGATCTTCGCCGAAGCAGGCCATATGGGCATGGTGGAACGTCCGGATTCGACGGCCAGGATGATCAATTGGTATATGACTAAAATTTAACAGAAGATTTATCATCAAAAACAGGCCATTATGCGTTACCACTGATATACTAATGGCCTGTTTATCTTTTAGCTATGCAAAAATCTACCACCTCTGCCCTGCTGCACAAACTTTCCTTTCTGCTTCTTTGGAGCCTGCTGATCCTCAACTCCTGTAAGGATGATGATACCAAGCTGGTACCGCCTACCGAAGAGAACGTTTATTTAAAGGAAAGCACGGCTATTACATCCCTCAGCAAAGCGCAGGTGCTTCAAAAGACGGGCAGCCTCTCGGCGTTGGTAGCGGCATACGTGAAGAACGATGTCAAAGTGTATAAGATCACTTATAAAACTAAAAATACCGATGGTACGGATATCACCGCGTCGGGCGCATTGATCGTCCCTGTGGTAACAGGCCCTGCATCGATGATCAGCGTACAGCACGGCACCATCCGCGATCCGAAGGAAGCACCGTCCCTATTTGCGGATGGTACCGAAGGATCATCGTTCGGGTCGTTGTTCGGGTCGATGGGCTACATTATCGCCTATCCCGACTACATCGGGTACGGCGCGTCCGAAAGCCTCCCGCACCCGTATGAGCATCGCGCGAGCCTGGCTTCGGCTTCATTGGACATGCTCCGGGCTGCCAAGGAATTCCTGAGGGGACAAACAGACGTTAAATGGGACCAGAAACTATATGTGGCGGGTTACTCGGAAGGGGGGTTCGCTACCATGTCGCTGCAACGGAAAATTGAAGAGGAGGCCTCATCGGAATTCAACCTCCGGGCGTCCAGCTGCGGGGCCGGAGCGTACGACAAAACGGCCTTTATGAAATACATTGTCAATTCTCCCACCGAGGGCACCTACAATTCGCTTTACCTGTGGGTTTTGTTGAGTTACGATCGGATTTACAAGTTAAGCAAGCCCGCAACTTACTATTTCCCGAATGAATATGCCACGCAGATCGCGCAGAATGGTATCAATGTGAATATCAACAAAAGTTTCAGCAGCATCCTGAACGACTCGTTCAAAAAGGCGCTGAACGACGGCACCGACACGGGGTTCATCGCCGCCATTGCAGACAATGATGTTTACAATTTCAAACCCAAAACGCCAACCCAGCTCTACCACGGCACCAAGGACCCGCTCGTGTTTTACTTCAATTCTGTAAATGCCTACAATGCCATGCAGAAGCTGGGCGCCACCAATGTGCAGCTGATCCCCGTCGAAGGTGGTACACACAGCAGCTCAATTCTCACGTTCCTGATGGGTACCCAGGCATTTTTTGCCCAAACCCCGTAAATATTGTGGTATATTTACATCCCATTAATTTCATAGGGTAAATATGCTTTCAACAGCCAAGTTTTCCACATTTTCCTATAAACGGGCATTCTTTCGGTCCGTTCGATGTTGTTGATTTACGTTTACAAAAAAGAGCCCGCACAGCCGGTAACTCTTTATCCACGTACCTTTTTTGAATCACAACATCCCGAATTTTCACCATGTCATCATTACTGGATCTGGTAGGCAATACTCCCCTGGTTGAATTACGAAAAGTTAATCCCAATCCCAACGTCCGCATATTTGGCAAGCTGGAAGGCAACAACCCCGGCGGCAGCGTGAAGGACCGCGCGGCGTACAGCATGATCAAAGGCGCGCTCGAGCGCGGCGAAGTGAAGCCCGGCATGAAGCTCGTGGAAGCCACCAGCGGCAATACCGGCATTGCGCTGGCGATGATCGCCCGGCTTTTCGACCTCGAAATAGAACTCCTGATGCCGCAAAGTTCCACCCGCGAGCGCGTGCTCACGATGGAGGCATTCGGCGCCAGGGTTATTCTCACCGAAACCATGGAAAGTGCCCGCGACCTGGCCGAAGAAAAAGCCGCGGCCGGCGATTACTTCATGCTCAACCAATTTGCCAACCCGGATAACTGGAAAGCGCATTACCGCACTACGGGTCCGGAAATATACCGCGATACCGACCAGCAGATCACCCATTTCGTGTCATCGATGGGCACTACCGGTACCATTATGGGGGTTTCGCGCTATTTGAAGGAACAAAACAGTAGTATCCAAATCGTAGGCTGCCAGCCCAACGACGGTTCGAGTATCCCCGGTATCCGCAAATGGCCGGTGGAATATCTTCCCAAAATATTTGAAAAAGAGCGCGTGGACCGCGTAATCGAGGTTTCGCAAGAGGACGCCACACTCACTACCCGGCGCCTGGCGAACGAAGAAGCTATTTTTGCCGGAATGAGCAGCGGAGGTGCCGCGTGGGGGGCCATTCAACTGGCGAAGGAACTGAAAGAAGGCGTGATCGTATTCATCATCTGCGACCGCGGCGACCGGTACCTGTCAAGCGATCTGTTCGGATAAGCGGCGAAGCCGCTGACCATCCGACGATGGACCATAGACCATGGCATTTCGATATGCCGATGATCTATGGCCCGTGGCCGGCAGTTTATGGTCGAATCAGAACCAGCCCGATCCCAGGTTACGGAAAGGCCAGGGGATAGCGACCAATATGATAATCAAAGCCAAAGCATAGAAGTATAGGACCGTCCGGTGCTTGTCTGCTCCGGATAGCTTCTTCGATCGTACCCTTCCCACCGTAATGAGCACGATGGCGATCAGCATCATGAATACGTGTTCTATCGAATAAAAACGAAATACTTTCTCGCTGATCAGATCGAAGTTAACTTTGGAGCTCATAAAATACAGTACCAGCCCGATCAATAACTGGGTGTGGGTGGCAATGAGGGTAAAGAGGTACAGCTTGCTGTCGCCCTGGCTGCCCTTCTGCCAGTTGGAGTATGCCGTGAAAATCGCTGCAATCAAAAGTCCTAACACCACATAACGGAGGCCCGAATGGGCGTGTAGAAGAATATTCATGATAATACTGGTTACGGTGAATAAGTATATGCATGCAAATGTAACTCGCAAACATAAATTTTTATAAAATGATCGTCTATAACATCACAGTCAATATCAGCTACGAGGCCGAAAAAGATTGGCTGAACTATATGAAATCGGTGTACATCCCCGAAATCAATGCCACGGAATTACCGCTGGATTGCAAGCTGCTCCGGCTCCTGACCGAGATCGAGAACGAGGGATCGACCTACACTACCCAGTTTACATTCAGGACGATGGAGGATTTTCTGGCCTACCAAACCCATTTCCAATCCGACTTTCAGGAACGCCACCATGAGCTTTTTAACGGGCAATATGTCTCTTTCAGGACACTTCTGGAAGAGGCCTGAGGCCTTTGGAGCTCTTTTTTCGAGCAAATAATTGTGCCTTAAAAACCGCGGTTATTACTTGACATTAACTTAATATTTCCTTTTATTTAATCTACCGTTAAGGCAGATTTAACCAGGAGATCAGCCCGGATAGCACACGTTTTTATAACTATCCGAAGATGAATAAACCTCCGGTCCGGAAATCGCAAAGACGGTTGGAAATATGTTTTACTTTAAAATGATGTGTGCTTATGAGACTGCAGATGCAAGCAATTCACTTTGATGCCGATCCCAAGTTACTGACTTTCATTCAGCAAAAATTGGATAAACTGGATACGTTCTATGACCGGATCACCAGTGGAGAGGTATTCCTTAAGCTCGACAGGAATGATAATACCAAGTTGCATACCAAACTCCTAGAAGTGAAGCTCTATGTGCCCGGCGGGACGATGTTTGTGAGGGAGCAGGGAACCACCTTTGAAGAAGCAACTGATTTGGCAATAGATACCCTGAAAATGCAGGTTAAAAAATTTAAAAATAAAAGGAACAATGCCAGGGCTCCGAAAAGCCTTGACGGACTATCCGAAGACAACGGGGTAGTCGTGCTGGCCGAGGACATCGAAGAATAGGCCAGTATTTAACTTGACGCAAGAAGCCGCCTACCGCCAGGCGGCTTCTTGCATTTTAGATGTATTTTTGAAATTCAATTCCAGCAAATAACCCGTTTATGCAAATAGAACCAGTCGTCGACTCGACATTCGACCATCTTTTCAAATTCACCCAGGAGCAGGTACAAGCCTTTGCCGACCTGACGGGCGATAACAACCCGGTTCACCTTGATGCCGACTATGCTGCCACCACGCAGTTCAAAAAACCGATCATCCACGGAATGCTCGGCATTACCGTATTCACAAAGGTACTCGGCACCCAGTTCCCGGGTTTCGGCTCCATATATCTGAAACAGACCGTGGAGTTCCTGCGCCCGATGTACGTGGAAACGGAGTACCGCGCTGTTTTCAAGATCGTCTCCATTAACCCGGCCAAGCATATCGCCGAAATCTCCACCGAGATTTACGACGCCACCACCAAAAAGATCGCCGTACGTGGTATCGCCACGATGGTGAACGAATCAAAATTCTGAAAAAGGAAAAGCCCCGGCGATCATCGTCGGGGCTTTTAAAATCTTCCGTGTGCTTGGTGATTATTCGCCGGCGTTCTTTTTGTTCTGAACTTCTGCGCGAATATCCTGAGCCAACGTTTTCAGATCCTGCATGCCTTTACGTACACGAGTTCCGGCAGCCTGGTTGCCTTTGTTATAGAACTTATCGAAATCGCCTTCCAGTGAAAGAATCAAGTCCTTTACTTCATCGAATCTTGCCATGTTTTCTTTGTTTTTTAGTTTTAAAAAATGCCTCTCACACGCTAAAAACGCATGTTTTGACCGAAATTTAGTAATTAAAACCATTTAAGCAACCCAAAAAACAAAAAAAAACACTTCTAAAATACAATTAAATACCCGTATCTACATAAATAACTCAATAACAAACAGTTACGCTCACCAAGTTTTATTGTCCGATAGTAAATAAAAAAGAGGGCCTTTTCAAAAAAAGCCCTCTGCACGCGAAAAAAGCGGTTTTATAACTATTCCACGACTTCTTGTACCGCGTCGCTCTGGTAAACTCGGTTCTTGAGTTTCTCGGCGAGCGTCGTGAATGCGTTCAGCGTATATTCTACATCTTCGAGCGTATGCGAGGCCGTCGGGATGATCCGCAACATGATCTGGCCTTTCGGTACTACCGGGTAAACCACGATCGAGCAGAAGACACCCATGTTCTCGCGCAGGTCGCGCACCATGCGTGTAACCTCGGGAACACCACCTTCGCTGTGAAGGAACACCGGTGTTACAGGCGACTCGGTTTCGCCAATATTGAAGCCGCGGCTACGCAGCCCATCCTGCATTGCTTTTACGTTTTCCCAAAGCTTCGCACGCAGTTCCGGCATTTGCTTGATCATCTCAAGACGTTTGCGGCAACCTTCCACGTAAGGCATCGGAAGCGCCTTCGCGTACGTTTGCGAGCGCATGTTATATTTGAGGAACATGATGATCTCGGGATCGTTTGAAGCGATGAATGCACCGATAGCGGCCATCGACTTCGCGAATGTGGAGAAGTACAGGTCGATTTCGTCCTGAACGCCCAGCAACTCGCCTACACCGGCACCGGTTTCACCCATGGTACCGAACCCGTGCGCGTCGTCGACGAGCAAGCGGAAGTTGTATTTCTTTTTCAGTTCGGCAATGGCTTTCAGATCGCCTACCTTGCCCGACATGCCAAAAACGCCTTCGGTGATCACCAATACGCCGCCGCCTTTCTCTTCGGCGAGTTTGGTAGCGCGGATCAGGTTCTTTTCCAGGCTCACCATGTCGTTGTGATTGAACTTGTAGTATTCGCCCAATTTGGCTTTGTGCAGACGGATACCGTCGATCAGACATGCGTGCGATTCGGCGTCGTACACGATCACGTCGCGGTGGTCGCAAAGACATTCGATCGCGGACATCACGCCCTGGTAACCGTAGTTCAGGAGGAATGCATCTGTTTTACCGACAAACTGCGCCAGTTCCTTTTCAAAAGTTTCGTGCAGGACGGAGTTCCCCGACATCATCCTGGCACCCATCGGGTACGCAAGGCCCCATTTGGCAGCGGCGTCGGCGTCGGCTTTACGAACTTCCGGATGATTCGCCAGACCCAGGTAATTGTTGAGACTCCAGTTCAGCACTTCCCGTCCCATAAACCTCATGCGCGGTCCAAGCTCTCCTTCCAGCATCGGAAACGAAAAATAATGGTGGCTGTTCAGCATTTTGGCCGGAGTTCCGATCGGACCTGAGTTGTTGCGCAATTTCTCGAAAATATCCACTCTCTCTTTTTTTATGTGGGTAACTGATGATTTAAATGTTAGATAAATGCAAAAATAAAAAATTTACATTTAACTTAAAAAAGACCGTTGTCATTGCAACCTAAGGTAAGTTAGTAAATTAATGGGAAGAGTGCCTTTAATCGGCACACCGTATCCCAAACCTTACCACCATTTTTATGCCCCAAATCCGAAAAATCCTGGTCGCCAATCGGGGAGAAATTGCATTGAGAATCATGCGTACCGCGCGGGAAATGGGTATTGCGACGGTCGCGGTGTTCAGCGAGGCCGATCGCACGTCCCCCCATGTACGCTATGCCGACGAGGCCGTGTGCCTGGGCGCGGCGCCATCTTCGGAATCCTATTTAAATATTGATAAAATCCTGAAAGTCTGCGAAGACCTGGGCGTGGATGCCATTCATCCGGGTTACGGGTTCCTTTCCGAAAATGCCGGTTTTGCCAAGCGCGTCAAAGCGGCCGGACTGATTTTCATCGGCCCCTCGCCGGAATCGATCGAGGTAATGGGCAGCAAACTGGCCGCCAAGCATGCCGCATCCAAATACAATATCCCAATGGTACCCGGCACACCGGACGCGATCGACGACCGCGAAGAGGCCAAACGCATAGCGAGCAGCATCGGCTACCCTGTGCTCATCAAAGCCAGCGCGGGCGGCGGTGGAAAAGGAATGCGTGTAGTGGAAAGCGAAGCCGAATTCGACGAGCAGATGGACCGCGCGGTGAGTGAAGCGCAGGCCGCATTCGGCGACGGTTCTGTTTTTATTGAAAAATACATTACTTCTCCCAAACACATCGAGATCCAGATTCTGGGCGACCATCACGGCCGCATTATCCATCTTTTCGAGAGGGAGTGCTCCATTCAGCGGCGGCACCAGAAAGTGGTCGAGGAAGCACCGTCGATCTCCATTACGCCCGAAATCCGGGAAGAAATGGGCCGGTGCGCCGTGGACGTGGCGCGTTCGTGCAACTACTACGGTGCCGGCACGGTGGAGTTCATTATGGACGAGAACCGGAATTTTTACTTCCTGGAAATGAATACACGCTTGCAGGTGGAGCACCCGGTAACGGAAATGATCACGGGAGTGGATTTGGTGAAGGAAATGATCCTGATCGCGGAAGGTCAGCCTCTCCGCATTACGCAGGAAGCGTTGCAGATTCGCGGCCACGCCATTGAAATCAGGGTGTATGCCGAAGACGCGGCCAATCACTTCCTGCCCGATATCGGCACATTGCACACGTACGTGAAGCCCGATGGCAACGGCGTGCGCGTGGACGACGGTTTTGAACAAGGCATGGACATCCCCATTTACTATGACCCGATGATCGCCAAGCTCATTACCTATGGCGAAGACCGCGCAACAGCCATTCGGAAAATGGTCCGGGCTATTGACGAATACCAGATCAGCGGCGTGCAAACCACGCTGCCCTTCTGCCGGTTCGTGATGCTGCACGAGGCATTTGTCAATGGCAGCTTCGATACCAATTTTGTCGGCCGGCATTTCGATCCGGATGTGTTAAGTACAAAAACCGATGACGAAGTCGCAGGCCTCGCAGCGCTGATCTCCGCGCTGCTCAACGATGCATCGCCGGAAAGCAAACCTGTTCAGAATGAGGAAGTGACTGCAAGCCCATCCAAATGGAAAGCGCGCCGTTTCGCAGCACATTAAAACCACCGCATTTCTTGAAATTTTTTAAAAAAATTCCTACTTTTGCGGTCTTATTTTAGATAAGGGCTGATTATACAAATTTTTTGGGCAATTTGAAACGCCTGTAAGTATTCCCGCTATCAAATTTTCTTTGGAAGGTGAGTGCTTATCTAGTTAATAATTGCTATAATTCAGTTGTAATAAGTGCCGGAATCCGCCAGAAATCGGGATTTATCCTTTTTCCTGACATTATCTACGACCAAAGAAATTCACAGAATATCCAGCTATGAAGCTATCCGAATTTAAGTTTGATCTTCCCCAGAGTTTAATCGCACTTCATCCTTCCGACCGCGGAGAGTCCCGCCTGATGGTCGTTCACCGGAAAACAGGAGAAATTGAACATAAAACATTCGCCGATGTGATCAATTATTTTGACGACGGCGATGTAATGGCTATCAACGACACAAAGGTATTTCCTGCCCGTCTTTACGGCCAGAAAGAAAAAACCGGCGCGAAAATCGAAGTTTTCCTGTTGCGCGAACTGAACCGCGAAATGCGTCTCTGGGACGTTCTGGTTGATCCTGCACGTAAGATCCGCGTAGGTAACAAATTGTATTTCGGCGACAGCGACCTGGTAGCCGAGGTAATCGACAACACCACTTCGCGAGGGCGTACGATCCGTTTCTTGTATGACGGCGACAACGACGCGTTCATGAAGCTGGTCGACGAGCTGGGCGAAACGCCGCTTCCTCCCGAAATTATCTCACGCCGCAAGGTAGAAAGCGCCGACCGCGAGCGTTTCCAAACCATTTTTGCGGAACACGTAGGTGCAGTAGCCGCTCCGACGGCGGGTATGCACTTTACCAAAGCCATTATGAAGCGCCTTGAAATCAAGGGGGTAAGCTTCGCGCCGATTACTTTGCACGTGGGCCTTGGTACTTTCCGTACCGTGGACGTGGAAGATTTGACCAAACACAAAACCGATTCGGAGAACTACCGCATTACGCAGGCTACTTCCGAGGTGGTGAACAAGGCGATCGACGGTAAAAAACGCATTTGCGCAGTAGGTACTACATCATTGCGCGCAATCGAATCCTCGGTATCCGCGAGTGGTCATTTGAAGCCGGTAGAGGGCTGGACCGACAAATTCGTGTTCCCTCCGTACGATTTCAAGATCGCCAATGCATTGCTATCGAATTTCCAGTTGCCTGAATCGATCCTTTTGATGGCTGCATGTGCCTTCGGAGGTTTTGATCTGGTAATGAAAGCTTACGACATCGCTATCAAGGAGAAATACAAATTCTTCACGTACGGCGACGCGATGCTGATCATTTAATATACAACCCTGAAATCCAATGGTCATTTATGATCAGCGACGCATTGTCCTGAGCCGTAAATGACCATTTTTTGTTAGCCTGAATCCCAATGCAAGAATACGTCATCATCGTAGCCGGCGGAAGTGGAAGCCGCATGAAAAGCGATATCCCGAAACAGTTTCTATCCGTGAACGGCTTGCCGGTGCTGATGCATACGATCCGGGCCTTCGCGGAATACTCACAAAACCTGCGCATTATCGTCGTACTGCCATCGGAGCAGTTTAGTTTTTGGGAAGAATTGTGCAGAAATCATAGCTTCGCGATTCCCCATCAGCTGGTAGCGGGTGGCGCAACACGCTTTCACTCGGTTAAAAACGGGTTGAACTGCATTATTGAGCAAGAAGAATTCCTCGTGGCCGTTCACGACGGGGTGAGGCCGGTAATTTCCCGCGAAATCATTACAGAAAGCTTCAAAAACGCCGCCGAACACGGCGCAGCGGTGGTGAGCGTACCGTTGAAAGATTCGATCCGGATCGTGGGGCAGAATGAGGGAAACAAGGCTATGGACCGCACATTGTTCCGGCTCATCCAGACGCCGCAGACGTTCAGGTCCTCCTGGATGAAGGCCGCATTCACCGCCGACTACCACGAGTCGTTCACCGATTGCGCGAGCGTGCTCGAAGCCTGGGGTTACCACATCCGGCTCATCGACGGCGCATACGAAAACATTAAAATCACCACGCCGGAAGACCTTCGCTGGGCGGAGATCTACCTCAAAGCCACTTCCTGAACCACGCGAACGCTTCCTTCTGCATATCGGCGTCGAACTTGTGCGGCCCGTCGTAAAAGCTGGCTTTGTACTTGTCGGGCGCACCGGCCTTTTTGTAGACCTCGGTCAGAATGGTATCCGCAACCTTCATTTCAGGGAGTGTGTACAGCTCGTCCTGGTTATTGTTTAAAACCAATGTCGGTAATGGCACCCTAAGGCCCAGGATCTCCGGAAAATCGAGGTATTTGGGCAATAGCGGCGTGTAGGTCATCCAGGTATGGTTGAATGATTTATTCAAAATCAAATCCTTCCAGGTGGTCATAAAACCGACGCAGACCGCACATTTAATGCGCGGATCGAGCCCCGCGAGATATACCGTGCGCAATCCGCCGCCGGAAAGCCCGCCGCAGCCGAGGCGATTGGCATCCACTTCTTTCCGACCGGCCAGAATGTCGAGCGCCACCTGGTCTTCCATCAGAAAAACACCCGGCCATGTGGTACCCGCGGAAAACAATGATTTGGACATCACATGCTCATGCTCCGACGACCACGCATTGTAAGTCCGGATGTTCTCGGATTTCTCAGGATCGGCATCCGATTTCCCCTCGGTACTTACCGCTCCCCAATTCAGCCCTTTGGTATCCTCATAAAACACCCTGCGGCTGCCGAATGCGTAGGTATCGTGCACGAGCACCACATGCCCCTGCTTGGCGATCTCATTTGCCCATGCCCTGCCGCCGTAATCTGTTTCCTGATGCTCTTTCAGGATAGGATGCAGGTCGTCAGACGTTTTGACAATCTTTCTTAACCCGAAATACTTCATTCCCGCATGGTCGTGTAGCCCCAGGATGCCTGGCAATGGTTTTGTAATGCCGGCCGGTTTAAGCAAAACGGCTTCGGTAGCCCTCCCATAAGATAGTTGCCACGACAGTTCTTCTATTTCCAGCCCGTCATAAATGTATTTTTTCTTAATGGTCACCTTTGGTAAAGCCGGCTTTGCGGGAGCCGATACCAGTTCTTTCGTTTTTTCCAAAGCCTCCTTCCGCCACGCGTCGATATTGTCCCACTTCGGATTTCGAAGGGATAGCGGGGGTTGTGCCGGCAGCAATGAGGCTGCCCAGGGACCATATGCGCCGATAAGGCTTTTTTCTGATGCCATAGAAAGGGGATGAATACTGTCTGCATTAAAAACAGGAGCTCCTGCGGTAACCGATACTCCGCCTGCCATCGACAGCGCGACCGTACCGGCGGTATTTTTCAAAAACAATCTTCTCGATATTTCACCAGCGGTGCGGTCTGTGTCGGCAGGTTTCATTGGCTAGACTTTGACGAATATTTTGTGACGATACAAAAAGTACAGGAACAGCCAGACGAGCACGAATCCGCCCAATGCATTGTAAACCTCGTGCCAGTTTTCGGGAGCGTGTTTATAAATACCCGCAAATAGCAACCGCGACGATTCATTAAAATCCACGAAACGCACGGCGAGGTAGATTACCAGTGAATTCAAACCGATTACACGGAAGAAAAACGCCCATTGATGGTAACCCTTCACATCGACGATCCAGTAGAACAAGCCAAGCATCGCAAAGGCCATCCCGGAAGTGAGTAGGATGAACGAGCTCGACCAAAGGTGTTTGTTAACAGGAAACAAGAAATTCCAGGCCAACCCAATCACAATACCCGCCAAAGCGAAAGTAGCTAGTTTCATTAGCTTCGCCCCCGCATTGTTTTCTTTCAGGAGTACGTCCCCGGCAACCGTACCGAAAATGGTCAGGCATATTGCCGGAAACTGGGTAAGAAGCGCCAGCTCATCGTACGTGCCCTGCTTCAAAATCCCCGGCATGAAATTACGGTCGATCCAGCCGACCAGGTTACCCTCGAAAGAAAGGTCGCCCGAGCCAAAGCTGGGAACGGGTACCAATATCACGGTCAGATAATATGCCAGAAGAATGCCACCCCCTATATACAATCGTTGATTTGTACCGAATTTCATATACAAGATCGCCGAAATGAATGTCGCGAGCCCGATACGCCCGAGTACGCTCCCGTACCGTATGTGCGCGGGATCGAAAATATCCATCGGCGCATTCTTATCGAGAATACCCAATGCAATCAGGATGAGCATTCGTTTGAATACCTTATTCCGGATCACCGACGGAGGAATGCCCTTCGCCAAACCACCCGTAACGCTGAATGCGAGTGAAGTGCCCGCGAGGAAAAGAAACAACGGGAATATAAAGTCATAAAAAGTAAAGCCATTCCACGCGGGATGCTCAAACTGCGCAGCGACGGCGTCGATAAACGGAATGCCCGTTTTCCCGCCCAGCGTGGCAATAAACTGCCCGCCGCCTGCAATCATCAGCATGTCGAATCCCCGCAATGCGTCGATCGACGCCAGCCGGCCCGGTGCATTGGATTGTTTCGCTTCCTTTTGAGTTACAATAGAAGGTGCTTCCATAGGTTTAGGTTAACTATTTGGAATAGAAGTTACTGTATCACCGCTTTTTACCCTTTATAAAGGCTGCTATTTAGGCAGTTCCATATTCTTGTCGGCAGTTTCAACGGCGCTCAGCAAGCGGGCAGAATCCCTGTCCAGGAAGAAGGTGCAATTGGAATGGAGCTGCAAAATGCTTGCGGGGAATGCGTTGCTCACCTCATTTTCCAGGCTATCCTTAACCGCCACCGCTTTTCTTTCATCCGGTACCGAGCATATAATGTGCGCCGACTTCATAATCTGCCTTACCGACATGCTGATCGCCTGCAACGGTACTTCGTCCAGCGAGCCAAACCAACCTTCGCCCATTTGCTGGCGACGGCACGGCTCGTCGAGATTCACCACCAGGTAGGGCGACTCCGTGTCGAAATCGGCGGGCGGATCGTTGAAAGCCAAATGCCCATTCTCCCCAATGCCTACCAATGCCACATCTATCGGATGTTCGCTGATATTCCGGGCCAGATATTCCAGTTCTTTTTCCAGGTTACCCTCTCCATTAATCAGGTACGAAGCGCGCAAGGAGGGTACTTTGGATAAAAAACGCTCGGTCAGGTATTTCCGGAAGCTCGCCGGATGTGTCACCGGCAGGCCGATGTACTCGTCCAAATGAAACATCGTCACTTTCGCCCAATCGATATCTTTCTCCTCGATCAGTTGGTTCAATGTTTCAAACTGGCTGGTTCCGGTAGCTAGGATCACATTCGCATAGCCCTGCCTGGTGATCGTGTCCCTGATAATCATGGCTGCATAAGCGCCGGCACTTTGCCCCAACTCCTCCTTTGTCTCCGAAATAATAACTTTCATCCTGTTCTATGATTTTACTTCCGTATTACCACCTTCTTTCAATGCAATATCGACGGGCTTGTTTTTCTTCCATGAACCATTGGTAAAGTCAGGAATGTCGACCGAATTGGACCTGTTCGCTACCGACCATTCGGTCAAAGGGGAAATCACACTCCATGACGCTGCATCATATACGTCCTGATCCAGCGGAAGCCCGTTGCGCAAGCAGTCGATCAGTCGCCAGTCCATCAGGAAATCCATCCCGCCATGACCGCCCACTTTCTTCGCCAGTTCCCCGACCCGTTTCACGATCTCCGGTTGATATTGCTGTTCAAGCGCCTTGAATTCCTCCGGTTTAATCCACTCGTGCCCGTGAGAAATGCGTCCCTGCGTGCCGTCCTCGGGCAATGGATACTTTTGTGCAGCGCCTTTGGTACCGCTGATCAAATGCAGTCGCGAATAGGGACGGGGAGACGACACGTCGTGTTGCAGCATGATCGTCTTTCCCTTGCTCGTTTTGATGGTGGTCGTATTCATATTCCCGCGGTACGACTTCCCGCCAAATTGTTTGAAATCGGGGTCTTTGACAGCCAGTTCATTGGCCTTTGCCTGCAACATGTAGTCGTTGCTGCTCATGGATACCAGATAATCCATTTTGTCCCCCCGGTTAATATTCAGCACTTGCGCAACAGGACCGAGCCCGTGCATGGGGTACAAATTTCCATTCCGCTGGTTCTCTTTCAATCGCCAGAGCTCGAAACGTTTGTCTTTCTGAAAAAGCGATTCGAAAATGTCGTGAATATAAGCTCCTTCAACATGGACAATTTCACCGAAATAGCCTTGTCGCGCCATATTCAATGTGAGTAGTTCAAAAAAGTCGTAGCAGCAGTTTTCCAGCATCATGCAATGCTTTTTGGTCCGCTCCGAAGTTTCCACGAGCTTCCAGCAATCTTCCACCGTAGTAGCCGCCGGAATTTCCGTAGCGACATGCTTGCCGTGCTCCATTGCGTACAACGCCATAGGGGTGTGTAAATTCCAGGGCGTGCAAATATAGATCAGGTCAATATCGTCACGCTCGCACAGCTTTTTCCATGCGTCCGCAGAACCGGAATAGGCATCCGGTGAATGACCGGCTTCGGTGAGGAACGTCTTTGCATTGTTTGCTTTTTCCGGCACAATATCGGCAACGCCTTTCACCTGCACACTCGCTAGGTGCACGATGCGCTTAATAGCCCCGCCGCCACGGTTGCCCATGCCGATATAGCCTATACGCACTCGATCCATTTTCGGTGCAGCGTAACCGCTCATATTAAAAATTTGCTTTTTGTCGGCTGGCACCACGAGGTCCGTTTTCCCCGCCACCGTTGCGTTAGCGCCCGCCATTCCGAGTGTGCCGAGCCCGGCTATTTTCAAAAATTCCCGCTTTTTCATCTGCTTTGAGTCAGTGTACAATCCAAAAAAACGTTTGTAATCGTACAATTTTACAATGTTTTATAGCGGCATTCCAGATATTTACTTTAAATAGTAGCGAGAACGTTATCGAAACCAGAATTTCATTCCACGCCATGAACCTGTCAGTTCAATGACAAAAAGATTAACGACGATCAAAGACATTGCGAAAGCGCTCGGAATATCGGTGGCCACAGTCTCGCGCGCGATGAGGGATACTTATGATGTGAGTGCCGAAACGAGGAAACTGGTGCTGGATACCGCCGCAAAAATGAATTACAGGCCGAACTTCAATGCAACGGGGTTGGTCAAAAGCGGGACGCACAAAATTGCCGTGATTATTCCCGCTATCACCAATTATTACTTCTCTACGGTTATCACCGGCATCCAGGAATACGCATTGGAGCAGAATTATCAAGTAATGCTTTACCTCACGAACGACTCGGCTTACTGGGAAACGAAAGTCGTTCGGGAGCTTTCATTGAGCAGTGTCGATGGGCTATTGGCCTGCATTACCTATGAAACCACCGATTTCAGTCATTTTGAAGAACTGATTGAGGCGGATATGCCCTTGGTCTTCTTTGATCGTGTCCCGGAATCAGTCAAAACGTCCGTGGTGGTGCAAGACGATTACACGGGAGCTTGTATGGCTACCGAGCATTTGATTGCGCAAGGCTATTCAAAAATTGCCCATCTGGCCGGGCCTCCCGGCTTGAACCTCACGCAGCAACGGCTCCAGGGTTATCTGGATACATTGAAAAAACACCATTTGGAATCCTATGGCGTGATCCATTCCGGTTTCAGCGATGAAAACGGGCGGGAGGATATGCATGCTTTATTTAATAGCACCTCACAGCCCGACGCGATTTTCGCCGTCAACGACCGCAAAGCATTCGGAGTGATACTGTGGCTACGGGAACGCGGCATTCGGGTGGGAGAAGAAGTAGGTGTAATAGGTTTCACCAATGATCCTACTTCCAAAATCATATCACCTTCGTTATCTACCATCGCTGAGCCCGCTTATGAAATCGGGCGGAAAAGCTGCGAGGTACTGATCAGGCATATTCAAAAGCAAAGTTATCCAACGCAAGAGATTTCATTGCCTACGGAGCTTATTGTGCGGGAATCTACCCGGATGCGGATTAATTGAAGCGGATTTTACGGGTGATGGCGGGCATTCATCAATGCCTCAAACGCAAAAAAGCCTTCCATTTCTGGAAGGCTTTAATTGCAAGTTAATAATTGTGGCGGCTACCTACTTTACCGGGTTTGAACCAAGTATCATCGGCGGATCCGGGCTTAACTTCTCTGTTCGGGATGGGAAGAGGTGAACACCAGACCAATAGCCACCAACAAGATCGTAGTTGGTTTAATTGTTCGCTATGGGAAGGAGGTGAAGCGAATCGTCGCACCGTCCAGACCAATAGCCACCAACAAGCTCTTTGAGTTGCTGCTTGTATTTGTTTTAACAAGTCAGCTTTCATGTCATATTGGAAGTAGAAGAGATGAAGATAAAGATTAAATGTGCAAGCTGTTGGGTAA